>Ga0209963_1000028_pt1 | contig 870815 bp, 829 predicted proteins | sample ThiBio_1000_biof_2_FD_183957 | JGI IMG/M metagenome (GOLD analysis project Ga0209963, IMG submission 183957) | Wastewater bioreactor microbial communities from Cape Town, South Africa - Thiocy_cont_1000_biof (SPAdes) | ecosystem: Engineered > Bioreactor > Thiocyanate-remediating >... | reverse complement strand
AGGGCTTCGGACGGCTCAAGCGCTTCAAACGTGTCGCTTTGCGATGCGAAAAGACCGCACAGAACTTCCGCTCCATCGTCAGCTTCGCTGCCGGCCTATGCTTGATCAAATTCGTCCACACGACCTAGTGCAGAATCAACTGCGGCACTTTCGGGCTGTGTAGCGAACGGAGATGCAGGGGGGCTGTTCAGTAACATTGGGGTCTCCCGGCTAGCTCAGTATGTGCGGGAGACGCAGCGCCACTCGAAACAGATCACGGGTGTGATCGACGGGGGTTCACCCGAATTGGCGTTGCCTAGCGTAAACGGTCGGCCGATTCGGTTAACGAATGATTAATGTTCGGCCCCAGACAGCCATGGGTTCCAGGCAAAGAAAAGCCGCCCAGAGGTGGGCCGCGATAGAAGGCGTTAATCCTTACCGCCATAGCCTCTTCCCGATTCGGAAGGGGGAGCCCATGCACACAACCGTCACCGCATTTCCACTGAGCCGCCAACAGAAGCTTCTGCGGGGGATTGCAGATGTTCTGCGATCGAAGCAAGGCGTCGAGGCCACTCTGTTCTGGCGCGAGACGGCAAAGGGTCTGATGCAAAATCTGACCGAACGCGGCGTTGACGCGCAATCGGCCGAAGATGAAGTGCGAGCCCTGTTCTATGCCGTCATGGCAGAGATCGATACGGATGCCCAGGTGCGGAGGGGCTGAACGCACCTCGTGTTGTATTGCGGGTTTTGGGGGTTTTGGGGGTTACCCAAATGGCGCTAATGCGAATTTTGCGACGCATAAAAGTGAGAAACCCCGAGAGACAGTCCAGCGAACTTGAAAACAATCAAGATCAATCAAAATGGCAGATCGTCACCCTCAGGAGCATCGGGGCTTCTTCCATCAATCTATCCCTCCGATCCCTTCGACAGTCTCACGCCCGGGTTGCCGTGGTTGAGAAACTCTATCCCCATGGCCTCTAGCGTACGCTGCACGGCTTGGACGTTCTGAGCGCGTCCGGAAATCCCGCCGCTCCCGCTGGCTTCCATGTTCCGGATCGTATTGACGTTGACCGCAGCCCGTTCGGCTAGGTCTTTCTGCTCGATGCCGATGAGCGCCCTTGCGGCTTTGAGTTGGTTTCCTGTCGTCAACATGCGGTCTTCTCTCCATTGTTCCGCAATCTAGGTATCAGACCTAATTTATTGTTGACAAGCGCCATCATACAGATATGGTTACCAGCACTAGATAATTGGTTCTGGAAACGACCATGTTCAACCGCTCTGAAATCCTTCGCAACGCCTGGGCCTCCTATCGTGGCTGGCACGCCCGTCAGGAGAGCATCCACGGCCCGCGCCCCTTCAACCGTTCCGAGTTCGCGTTTCGCCTCCAGATCGCATGGCGGGACGCAAAGCGGGACATGATGACGGCGAACGACCGCCGCCACGATGAAATCCGCTCGCAGATCGAGCTTCTGAAATTCAAATCCGGCGCGATCAACATCGACCCGATCCGCCGCAAACTGGAGAGCCAGCTTTCTACCGTCCCGGCCTGACCGGGGCACCTTCATAACAGCAACGAGGAGAATACCGATGACCGATACCGCTCGGGCAAGCGGCGAAGCTATGCCCAAAATCAACCGCCGTAGCTTTCTGCGTACCTCGATAGCGGCCAGCACAGTTGTTGCCGTCGCCGCCCCGGTAGCCGCTGCCGAGCCGGTGATGACAACCCGTGAATTGGCCATATGGCACATGCGGGAACTTGAAAGGCTTGCCATTGAGGACGGGGCCCGATCGGCGATGGTGACGCTCGTCGGCCGCTTTTATGATCCTGACTTCGACTGCAGGACTTTCATGATCGACATTCGCGGGGAGTTCATCGACTTCGATGCAATAGAAGGTCGCCCCGCTCTGTTCGCCCCGAAAGGCGGTGAAGCATGAGCCGCGATTCCCATCCCTTGGGCTTCGACCCTGCCAGCCTCTCCACGCCGATACTAGCAGCCCTGTTCGATGCGCTTACCACGCTCCAGAACGTCACGAGCGGACTGATGGAAAGCGGCCAGTTTGAGGACGACAGCGAGCCCACGCGCCCTGCCTATGACATGATGAACAATCTCCAGGGCAAGTTCGGCTCCGAACTCTGCGCGATCAGGGATGAAGCCGAGAAACGAGAATGCGTCTCACACGCAGACGTGGCGGCAAAGTTCAACATCCTTCTCATGGCGGCGGCATGGGGCGGTGAGCGCGAATGCGAAACCGTCGCCATTCTCGCTAAAGCCGTTTCCGACATGGAATGGCAAGTGTCGCGGATAGGGAGGACTAGGGCATGAGCCGCTTCATCCCCCAGCCCGACATGTCGGCCGATCAGTTGATGGAGTGCAGCTATCAGGCACAGGCCATCATCAGCCTTTGCCGGTTCGTAGGCGACAACCTGCCTTCCAATGAAACGGCGGTCCCGCTCGGTTCCCACATTGATCAAGCGCTCGCCGTCGCTCTGGAACTTGTCGGCATCATGCACGACGCCCTTGAAAGCCATGAAGGCCTGAAAGGGGGTGCGAAGTGAGCGGCAGCTACATCCCCGAATTCTATTATGGAATGATCCCGGGCACCTATGGCGAAATGGGCCTTGTGCCGTGGCCGAAGCATTTGCAGCCTCGCACGCCGGGCGCACCGGAGGAAGCCAAGCAGCCCGCGCCGGATGCGGCCGCATCCTTGGTGAGTGCCGGCGGCGTCTTCTTCGTGACGCTCTCGCCTGATGACCGGGCGGGCATCGCTACCACGATCGAGCGGCTTATCAACATGCTCGATGATCTGGATGGCGACGAGAACCTTGAGGACGGCGGCGACCTGGAGCCGAACATTGGATGGGCGAGCGACGAGCGCGGATCGCGCGGCTTTGATGATAGCGGAGACGAGCGAGAGATCGAGGACGAGCATGGCGGCAATATCCTCGATGAACCGCACGACGATGAAGAGCTAGAACCTTTTCTCGGCTGGTCAGAAACGTGCGGCAATGGGGGCCGCTTAGATGCGTCCCCGGGCGGCGCGGCCTTTATGGATGACCCCGAGGCAGATAGCAGCGCTCTGGATTTTATGGGCGACGGCTATCGGGAGGCTCGGCAGGCGCTTCGTGACCGTAGCCGTCGCGTATCTCAATTCCCTCGGGAATATGCCCAGCGCGTCACCATCATGCCGGACGGCGAGCAGTTCCGGACTTTCATGCCGATCCGGAGGGGCCGGCCATGATCACGAAGACGCAACAACTAGTCCTTGAAGGATACAAAGCCGGCCTGACGCCGAAGGAGATTGCCTGGCGGATAGGAAGCACGCGCTGTTCGGTGAGCGTAATTGCTCACCGTCTGAGTGTGACGCGCAGCCATCAGGAGAGGTGGAAGATGGTCCGGGGTTTCGAGGTGCCGCCCGAGAAAGCCGAAGATTATCGGTTCCTCACGACGAAAAAGGGATTTCGCGCGCGGGAGGCCGCCGCTGTCCTTGGATTGTTGCCGTAGGGGAGGTGGGGATATGGATATCATCACTCCGGCTGACCGGGCATTGATCGACGCCGCTATCGCGGCAGGTAGGGTCCGCAAGATACCGCGCGGCGTTTCAGGGATCGATCCGGCGACAGGCTACGGCTGGCAACAAATCGGTGCGGTCATGCGCGCGAACGACAAGCGCGCAAAGCGCATCAGCAGTTGCGAGAAACCGCAGCCCGTTCCGGTTGCGCGGGCGGCGACTTCCGAGGGCATCGACAAGCAGATACGCGCCATGCGCCGGCAGGGCATGACCTACGATGCCATTGCCGCAAGCCTTGGCATGTACAAATCGAACGTCTGGCAGCGCTGTCGCAAGATGCAACTGCCGAGCTAACGGATTGTAGAAGGAACTTTCCGCACATGTGCGGTTTGATCGCCCGCCCCGGTTCGCTGGGGTGGGTTTTGTCGTACCGGGTTAAAATCGACAAGCGCAACGGAAACAAAGGCTTCTCGATTCTAGAATAGGTCGCGACGGGTTCTACACAGCCCAGCGATTGCGGCTTGAAAGCACCGTGTGCGCCATGCACGCGAAATTCATCTGATGATACCCGATACACCGAAAACTTATTTCATGGGCTCCATGGCCCTGAAAGGGCAGTCACGAGCCAACAAAGTGGGGAAGGAAGTGGGGATATATGAGCGATGGAGCGAAAGAGATAGGAAAATCAACGCCGAATGGCTGGTGACTGGTGGAGCTGAGGGGAATCGAACCCCTGACCTCATCATTGCGAACGATGCGCTCTCCCAACTGAGCTACAGCCCCGTTCCACCGGTCGCGCGCATTTACCGGCGGCCGCCCGGACCTGTCAAGCGAGACGAAGCGATGCTTCCGTCACGGCTGACAAGGCGCCTGTCGATTGTTTCGGTCATGCTGCAATCCACCAGCTCGATGGTGAAGATCAGTTGCTATCCGCCTTCCCGGTATCGCCGCTCGGGAAACGATTGCGGGTCGGGCGGGATAGCTGCGCCGCCGTTGAGCGTGAGCTGCATGAAGGCCGTGTCCAGCCAGCGCCCGTGCTTGTAGCCGGTTCCTTCGAGCCTGCCCGAATGGTGGAAGCCGAGTTTCTCGTGGAGGCGAACGGAGGCGCTTTCCGGCGTGCCGTCGCCGATGACGGCGATAATCTGGCGGAAACCGAGCCGCCTCACCTCTTCGATGAGGGCTTCGAGCAGCAGCCTGCCTATTCCGCGGCCTTTGGCCTCCGGCGCGACATAGATCGAATCCTCGACGATGAAGCGATAGGCAGGGCGCGGACGGAAGGGGCCGGCATAGGCGTAGCCGAGGATGCCGCTGTCTTCCTCCGCCACGATGTAGGGAAAGCCGTTGCCGGCGAGCGTGGCGAATCTCGCCTCCATGTCGGCCCGGCCCGGGGGTTCCAGCTCGTAACTCGCCGTGCCGTGCCGGACGGCGTCGGCGTAGATGTCGGTTATGCGGTCGAGGTCGGCCGCTCCTGCCTTGCGTATCTGTGCCATGCCTGCCTCGGGAAACCGGTTTTTATAAGCAACGTCCCGCACAAAAGAAAAGGGCGGTCCGAAGACCGCCCGATCGTCCTTCCTGCATGCAGCTTTATCAGCGACGGTCGCCAAGGAACTGCACGAGGAACATGAACAGGTTAATGAAGTCGAGATAGAGCCTCAGCGCTCCCATGATGGCCTTGCGGCCGGCCACGACCTCGGCGTCGCCTTCGTAATACATCTCCTTGATCTGCTGCGTGTCGTAGGCGGTGAGGCCGGCGAACACGAGGACGCCGATCACCGAGATGGCGAATTGCAGCGCCGAGGAAGCAAGGAAAAGATTGACCAGCGAGGCGATGATGATGCCGAACACGCCCATGATCAGGAACGAGCCCATCGCCGAGAGATCGCGCTTCGTCGTGTAGCCGTAGAGGGACAAGGCGCCGAAGGCGGTGGCGGTGATGAAGAACGTCCTGACGATGCTGGTCTGCGTATAGACCAGGAAGAGCACCGACAGCGACAGGCCGACAAGGGCCGCGTAGATCCAGAACGTGGTCTGCGCCGCCGAAACGCTCATCGAGTTGATCCTGAAACTCAGGAAGAAGACCAGCGCCAACGGCGCGAAGATCACTACCCAGCGCAGAGCGCTCTGGAACATCAGGGCACCGAACTGCGTAAGCTGGCCGTCTGGCGTTACAGCGAAGCTGAAAGCACCCCATGCCGCGAGGCCGGTGATGGCAAGGCCGAGCGCCATGAGATTGTAGACCCGGAGCATGTACGAACGAAGGCCCTGGTCGATATAGGCCTCGCTGCGGCCCTGGGCGGTCGCCGTACGGGACTGATAGTTGCGAAGATCAGCCATGTTTTCCTCTGTTGCTTCTGCCCCGTCCGGTGTCGGGCGCTACGTCCCAGGCGCCGCTGGCGGGGCTCCAGCATGCCTCGGAGAAATATGATGATTCTTTTCGTGAAGGACAAGGGCCGAACCTATGTCAATCCGCCGCGCTCGCCCTTATCGTCATTAACCTTACTTCGCAGGATGGAAAACGATGCGGCGGGCACCTGCCTTTCCAGCCATTTTCTTTGAAAATTTCGCCTGTTTTATGTAGTCAAGGTCAAAAAAGTATCAGCTTGACCCTGGAATCGTGGTGGCGCGAGATAGGGCAAGCCGCTACCGTCGATATTACAGTCAGAGCCGAAGCAAAATTCGGCCGACCGGGAGCAGGGCGGATTGCTTCGGCCATGCCGCCCCGGAGGAAACGAAATGAAACCGGACCTGGAGGTCGTCCAGATACGGCGCGGCGAATCCTTCAAGGCTTGGTCGCACGGCTATCCGTTCCACACGGTCCGCTGGCATTTCCATCCCGAATACGAGATCCATCAGGTCGCCGCCACCAACGGCCGCTATTTCGTCGGCGACTTCATCGGCGAGTTCGAGCCCGGCAATCTCGTTCTCACCGGTCCCAACCTGCCGCATAATTGGGTGAGCGACCTGCCGGATGGCGTCACCATTCCGTTGCGTGGCCGCATCATCCAGTTCAGCGAAGAATTCGTCGGCGGGGCCATCAGGGCGCTGCCGGAATTGTCCGGCATCGGTCCGCTGCTCGAATCCTCCCGGCGGGGCATGCTGTTCGCCAATCGCACGAGCAGGGAACTCGCGCCCCTTATGGAAGAGATGATGGAGGCGAAGGGGGTGCGCCGCATCGAGCTTTTCATGGCAATCATGGGGATATTGAGCCGCGATCGTGATGCGCGGCCGCTCTCCAGCCCAAGCTACCTGCCCGATCCCTCGGGCTACATGTCAGCGGGCATGAACAAGGCGCTGGCCTTCATCCGTGAGAATCTGACCCGCCCCTTCGGCGAGTCCGAACTGGCGGCGATCGCCGGTCAGTCGCAGAGCGCCTTCTCGCGCTCCTTCCGCCGCCATACGGGCATGTCGCTGGTGCAGTACGTCAAGCGGCTGCGCATCAACCTCGCCTGCCAGATCCTGATGAGCGACAGCCGAGCGACCGTCACCGACATCTGCTTCGAGGTCGGCTTCAACAATCTGTCCAATTTCAACCGCCAGTTCCTGGCCGAGAAGGGCATGTCGCCTTCGCGTTTCAGGCGCCTTCTGGCGGGCAACATCAACGCGGCGCGCGCCGCCTGAGGAAGGAGCAAGGGAGGCAAACCAGCACTGGAAGAACGATGCAGGTCCGCCGCCGGCGGCCTGTCGATGCGGCAGGCCTTCTCAAGGAAGGGAAGACTTGTCTTGACGATGACGAACAACATCATTCCTGTAATCCGTTGCGGAAAGGGAGAAGTCCGAATGAAAAAGCTCTCGTTCAAATCTGCCGGCGTTGCCGCGCTGGCGCTGTCGTTCCTCGGTGCGACAGCCATGTTCTCGCAGGCCGCGGAAGTGAAGGACGCGACGGTCGCCTTCCTTATGCCTGACCAGGCCTCGACGCGTTATGAGCAGCACGATTATCCCGGCTTCGCTGCCGCGATGAAGAAGCTGTGCGAGACCTGCAAGGTGATCTACCAGAACGCCGACGCCGATGCGGCGCGCCAGCAGCAGCAGTTCAACTCGGTCATTTCGCAGGGCGCCAAGGTCATCGTGCTCGACCCGGTCGACTCGACCGCGGCCACCTCGCTGGTGAAGATGGCACAGGGCCAAGGCATCAAGGTCATCGCCTATGACCGGCCGATCCCCGAGGCCAAGGCCGATTTCTACGTATCCTTCGACAATCAGGGCATCGGCAAGGCCATCGCCGAATCGCTGGTCAAGCACCTGAAGGACAAGGGCGTCACCGCCAAGGAAGGCCAGGGCGTGCTGGAGATCAATGGCTCGCCGACAGACGCCGCCGCCGGGCTCATCAAGAAGGGCATCCATGAGGGGCTCGACAATAGCGGCTATCCCATCCTCGCCGAATACGACACGCCGGAATGGGCGCCGCCGAAGGCGCAGCAATGGGCAAGTGGCCAGATCACGCGGTTCGGCGACAAGATCCTCGGCGTGGTGGCTGCCAATGACGGCACGGGCGGCGGCGCCATCGCGGCCTTCAAGGCGGCCGGCGTCAATCCGGTGCCGCCGGTGACGGGCAACGACGCGACGATCGCCGCGCTGCAGCTCATCATCGCCGGCGACCAGTACAACACCATCTCCAAGCCTAGCGAGATCGTCGCGGCGGCCGCGGCCGAAGCGGCGATGGACTTCCTGTCCGGTGGCGAGCCCAAGGCGGAGACGACGCTCTACGATACGCCCTCGAAGCTGTTCGTGCCTGCGGTCGTGACACAGGAAAACCTGAAGGCGGAGATCATCGACAAGAAGATCCAGACCGCCGCGGAACTCTGCACCGGCCGCTACGCCGAAGGCTGCAAGAAGCTCGGCATAACGCAGTAATCGCAAAGGGTTGCGGCCGCTTTTGCGGCGGCCGCAACCGTTCATCGGATACGTTGGGAGGAACCATCATGCCAGACAGTGACGGCCGGAACGATGGGCCGCTGGCGCCCGTGCTCAGCCTGCGTGGTGTTTCCAAGAATTTCGGCGCCGTCTCAGCGCTTACCGATGTCGATCTCGACGTCCATGCAGGTGAGGTCGTGGCGCTTGTTGGCGACAATGGCGCGGGGAAGTCCACGCTGGTGAAGATCCTCGCCGGCGTGCATCAGCCCTCCGCCGGGACGATCACTTTCGGTGGCAAGGAGGTCGTCCTCGCCGATCCGGCAACGGCGCTCGGTCTAGGCATTGCGACCGTCTTCCAGGATCTGGCGCTCTGCGAAAACCTCGACGTGGTCGCCAATATCTTCCTCGGGCGTGAACTCAATCCGCCCCGCCTCGACGAAGTCTCGATGGAGATCCGGGCGTGGACGCTGCTCAACGAACTCTCCGCGCGCATTCCCAGCGTGCGCGAGCCCGTCGCTTCGCTCTCCGGCGGCCAGCGTCAGACCGTCGCCATCGCCCGCTCGCTCCTGACCGAACCGAAACTCATCCTGCTCGACGAGCCGACCGCGGCGCTCGGTGTCGCGCAGACTGCGGAAGTGCTCGACCTGATCGAGCGCGTACGCGCCCGCGGCCTCGGCGTCATCATGATCAGCCACAACATGGAGGACGTGCGCGCTGTCGCCGACCGCATCGTCGTGCTGAGGCTCGGCCGCAACAATGGCGAGTTCGGACCCGACGCTTCCAACCAGGAGCTCGTCACCGCCATCACCGGCGCCGACGAGAATTCGGTTTCCCGGCGGGCCAACCGACGCCGCGCACAACAAGCTCCGGAGGCCCGGTCATGACCGGCGACACACAGCAGGGTTCGACCGGTCCGCTGCTCGACCGCAGCGACACGCGCGTCAAACACGACGACACGATCGGCGGCGCCGTCAGCGCCTTCATCGACAAGGTGCGCTCGGGCGATCTGGGCTCGCTGCCGGTGGTCGTCGGCCTCATCATCATCTGCACGGTGTTCCAGAGTCTCAATCCGGTCTTCCTGGCGCCGAACAATCTGGTCAACCTCCTCTTCGACTGCTCGACGGTCGGCGTCATCGCGCTCGGCATCGTCTGCATCCTGATGGTCGGCGAGATCGATCTTTCGGTCGGGTCGGTGAGCGGCTTTTCCTCCGCGCTGCTCGGCGTCATGTGGGTCAACAGCGGATGGCCGGTGGCGGTCGCCATCATCACGGCGCTGGTGCTGGGCGCGGCGATCGGCGTGTTTTATTCGTTCCTCTTCAACCGCTTCGGCATGCCGAGCTTCGTCTCGACGCTTGCCGGCCTTCTGGCGTGGCTCGGGTTGCAGCTCTATCTGCTCGGCTCGACCGGCTCCATCAACCTCCCCTATGGTTCGCCGCTGGTCAATTTCGGCCAGACGCTGGTGATGCCGGATGTCGTTTCCTACGGACTTGCGGCGCTTGCCGGCATCATCGTTTTCGTCACCGGTTACAGGACGGCCATGCGCCGCCGGGAAGCGGGGCTGTCGGCCAGTTCGCTGGGGCGTTTGATGTTCAAGGCGGCCGTGGTCATCGTCGTTCTGGAATTCATCGTCTACTATCTCAATCAGGGTCGCGGCATTCCATGGATGTTCGGCCTTTTCGTCGGTCTCTGCGTGGTGATGAACTACGCGCTGACCCGGACCAAATGGGGCCGCTCGATGATGGCGGTCGGCGGCAACCGCGAGGCCGCGCGCCGCGCCGGCATCAATGTCCGTCGCATCTATCTCAGCGCCTTCATGATCTGTTCGACGCTCGCGGCCGCCGGCGGCATCATGGCGGCGGCGCGGCTCGCCTCCTCCAGCCAGCAGGCGGGAACCGGCGACGTCAACCTGAACGCCATCGCTGCGGCCGTCATCGGCGGCACCAGCCTGTTCGGCGGCCGCGGCAGCGCTTATTCCGCGCTCCTCGGTATCATCGTCATCCAGTCGATCGCCAGCGGCCTGACGCTGCTCGATCTGTCCTCCTCGCTTCGGTACATGATCACCGGCGCCGTGCTCGCCATCGCCGTCATCGTCGATTCGCTGGCACGTCGTTCGCGCCTCTCCCATGGCCGGGCCTAAAGAACCTCAAGGAAAAGGAAGAACCGTGGGCCAGGAACTTCAAGGAAAGGTCGCCGCCGTCACCGGCGCGGCCTCGGGCATCGGACTCGAATGCGCGAGGATCATGATAAAGGCCGGCGCGCGCGTGGCGCTGGTCGATCGTGCGGAAGATGCTCTGGCGAAGGTATGCGCCGAACTCGGCCAACAGGCCATTCCTGTCCGCGTCGACCTCACCGATCCGAAGAGCGTGGCGACGATGTTACCGCAAATCCTTGAGAAGGCCGGCCAGCTGGACATATTCCATGGCAATGCCGGTTCCTATGTCGGCGGCGAGGTGGTTGATGGCGATCCCGACCAATGGGACCGCGTGCTCAACCTCAATATCAACGCGCTGTTCCGCTCCGTCCATGCGGTGCTGCCGCATATGGTGGAGCGCAAGACCGGCGACATCATCATGACCAGCTCGATCGCCGGTCTCGTACCAGTGGTGTGGGAGCCGATCTATACGGCCTCCAAGCATGCCGTGCAGGCTTTCGTCCATACGGTGCGCCGGCAGGTTGCCAAGCACGGAATTCGGGTCGGTGCGGTAGCGCCCGGCCCGGTGGTCACCGCGCTCATCAGCGACTGGCCGAAGGAAAAGCTGGAGGAGGAGATGGCCGCCGGCGGCCTCATCCAGCCGGTCGAGGTGGCCGAGGCGGTGCTGTTCATGCTGACGAGACCGCGCAACGTGACCATCCGCGATCTCGTCATCCTGCCGCAGAGCAACGACCTTTAGCGAGCGGAACGAAGCGACCATGACCCGCCATTATCTCGGCATCGACGTCGGTACCGGCAGCGCGCGCGCCGGCCTCTTCGACGGGACGGGCAGGCTGTTCGCCACCGACAAGGCAGATATCCAGCTATGGCGCGAGGCCGGCGACGTCGTCGAGCAGTCGAGCGACGACATATGGCAAGCCGTCTGCCGAAGCGTCCGCGGTGCGCTGGAGAAGGCCGGTGCCGCGGCCGATACGGTCGCGGGTATCGGCTTTGACGCGACCTGCTCGCTGGTCGTGCTCGGCGAGGGCGGAAAGCCGCTGCCGGTCGGGCCATCCGGCGATCCGGCGCGTAATATCATCGTGTGGATGGACCATCGCGCGGCGGAGCAGGCGAAGAGGATCAACCGCACCGGCGCGAAGGTGCTCGACTATGTCGGTGGGCAGATCTCGCCGGAGATGGAGACGCCGAAGCTCCTGTGGCTGTCCGAGAACATGAAGGCGACTTTCGCCGAAGCCTGGCAATTCATGGACCTTGCCGATTTCCTGACCTGGCGGGCGACCGGCAGCCTTGCCCGGTCGGTATGCACGGTCACCTGCAAATGGACCTATCTCGCCCATGAGAACCGGTGGGACGCCGGCTATTTCCGCACGATCGGCCTGGGTGTGCTGGCCGAAGAGCAGTTCCGCCGCATCGGCACCGAGATCGTGCCGGGCGGCACGAAGCTGGGCGACGGCCTGACGGAGAAGGCGGCTTCCGACCTTGGCCTTCTGCCCGGCACGCCTATCGCGGCGGGGCTCATAGACGCCCATGCCGGCGGTGTCGGAACTGTCGGGGCGCGTGGTGCGTCGGGAACGGTGCTGAGCCGCATGGCCTATGTGTTCGGCACCTCCGCCTGCACCATGTCGACGACTCCGGAGCCGGCCTTCGTGCCGGGCGTCTGGGGACCCTATTATTCCGCGATGGTGCCAGGCCTGTGGCTGAACGAGGGTGGGCAGTCGGCCGCCGGCGCGGCGGTAGAGCAGCTGATCCAGATGCATCCGCATTCGCCGGAAGCGACGCATGCGGCGCGCGAAGCGGGACAGTCACTCGCCAGCTGGCTGGGCCGGGAGGCCGAAAACCGGGGTGGCGCGGCGGCAGTGCCGAAACTCGTCGGCGAAGTCCATGTCGTGCCGGAATTCCTCGGCAACCGTGCGCCCTTTGCCGATCCCGATGCGCGTGCGCTGATCGCAGGGCTCGGGATGGAGACGGGTATCGACAGCCTTGTCGGGCTTTACGTCGCCGGGCTTTGCGGGCTCGGCTACGGTGCGCGCCAGATCGTGCGGGCGGAACGGGAGAAGGGGATCGCAGTCGATACGATCGTGGTCAGCGGCGGCGCAGCGCAAAGCGCGCTTGTCCGCCAGATCCTCGCCGACACGAACGGATTGACGGTCGCGGCTTCGTCGTCCCCCGAACCGGTGCTTCTAGGGTCGGCCATGCTCGGCGCGGTCGCTTCCGGCGACCAGGCCGATCTGCGGCAGGCAATGGAAACCATGTCGACGCTGGGCGAAACCTATGCGCCGCAGCCCGATCTCGCAGATTGGCACGAACGGCGCTTCGCGGCTTTCGAGACCCTGCAAGGCATCGGCCGCAGCATCCGTGACGGCAGATAAGCTGACTCAACTCCCTTCGAGGTTCAGGCCAACATAGCGGTCGAGAACAGCCTGATCTGCAAGGAGTTCCGCCGAGGACGCACGGTGCGCGACGACGCCGCGCTCGATGACGATCGCGTTCCTTGTCATGCCGAGCGCCACTTCGGCATGCTGCTCGACGAGTACGAGCGCGATGCCCTCGTCCTTGGCCATTGTGCGAATCGCTTCCGTCAGTTCCTCGACAATGATGGGGGCGAGCCCTTCCAGCGGTTCGTCGAGAAGCAGGATCGCCGGATTGGTGAGCACCGTGCGCGCGATGGTCAGCATCTGCTGTTCGCCGCCGGAAAGCTGGTTGCCCATATTGGCGCGCCGTTCCTTCAGGCGCGGGAACAGCCGGTACATATCCTCGAGCGACCAGTGGCCGGGCCGCGCAGCGACGGTCAGGTTTTCTTCCACCGTCAGGGAAGGGAAGATATCGCGCTCCTGCGGTACCCAGCCTATGCCGAGCCGCGCCCGCTTGTGCGGCGGCAGTCGCGAGATGTCGTGCCCCTTGAACCAGAGCGAACCGCGGCTGACGCGGACGAACCCCATGACGGTGAGGAGCAGAGTCGTCTTGCCGACGCCGTTACGGCCGAGAAGCGCGAGGCTGCCGTTCTGAGGTATCGTGATCGAGACACCGTCGAGCACCACCGCCTCGCCATAGCCGGCGCGCACGTCACGAAGCTCCAGAAGCGGCTCAGCCATGATCCGCCTGCCCCAGATAGACTTCGCGCACGCGCGGGTCGGCGCGGATCGCTTCCGGCTCCGCCTCGACCAGCACGGCGCCGGAGACGAGCACGGTGATGCGTGAGGCGAATTTGAAGACGAGGTTCATGTCGTGCTCGATGAAGAGCACGGCCATGTCGGCTGGCAACGCCGCGATGACGGAGAAGAGCGCCGCGCTCTCGTCCTTCGGCACGCCGGCGGCCGGCTCGTCGAGCAGGAGCACCTTCGGCCGTGTCGCTAGCGCCAGCGCGATTTCCAGAAGCCGCTGCTGGCCATAGGCGAGGTGGCGTGTCTCGCGCGTCGCCACCGTGTCGAGGTGCAATTGCTTGAGGATCGCGAAGGCTTCGTCCACCTCTTCGGCGTGGCCGGTCAGCCGCCGCCAGAAATGGCCTGCTTCGCGCTTGCGCTCGCAGACGGCGAGCAGCACCGATTCGATCGGTGTCAGGCCGGGGAAGAGCGTATTGATCTGGAAGGTGCGCGTCAGACCCCGGCGCACGCGCTCGGCCGCCGGCAGCGCGGTCACGTCGACGCCATCGAGCACTATCCTGCCGGCATCCGGTTTCAGCCGACCGGTAATCAGGTTGATGAGCGTCGTCTTGCCGGCCCCGTTCGGCCCGATCAGCGCGTGACGCGCGCCGGCCGGCAGGGCGAGCGAAATATCGCGTGAGACTTCGAGCGAGCCGAATTTCCTTGCGATGCCTTCGGTGCGCAGGATGGCGGTTTCGCCGCTCATTTCGCGCCCCGCCGGAAGAGCCGTGATAGCCCGCCGAGAATGCCGCCCGGCATGACGAGCACGATGGCCATCAAAAGGAGCCCGATCCAGAAATACCAGTATTGCGGGTTCATGTCGGAGAGGCGGTCGCGCGCAATCAGGAAGATGATCGCACCGATGATGCCGCCATAGAGACGGCCGGTGCCGCCGAGGATGAGCATCACGACGACATCGGCCGAACGCTGGAAGGAGAGCGTATCGAGCGAGACGGTGCCCGTCGTCTCGGTGAGGAGCGCACCGGCAACGCCGGCCATGCAGGCGGAGATGACGTAGATCTTCTGCAAATGCACGCGATAGACCGAGCCGATCGCCGGCATGCGCGCGCTGTTTTCGCGAATACCGGTCAACGCCAGCCCGAAGGAAGAGTTGACGATGCGGCGGGCGACAAGGACGCCGATGAAGAGCATCGCCAGCGCATAGCCATAGGCGGTGTAGCCCCAGAGATCGAAATCGAACGTGCCGAGGACCGGCCATATCTCGACCCCGAGCCCGTCCGTGCCGCCGGTGATGGAGGAAAAGCTGTTGGCGAGCTCGAAGGTCAACAGGCCGAGGCCGAGCGTGATCATGATGAGCGCCAGATGCTGCACGCGGACGATGATGAAGCTCGTCACGAAGCCTACCGCACCGGCGACGACTGCCGCGACGAGAAGCCCGGTCAGCGGCTCGCCCCAGCCATGTTTCGCCAGAATGGCCGCGGCATAGGCGCCAAGACCGAAGAACATGGCATGGCCGAGCGTGATGATGCCGGCGTAGCCGAGGACGAGATCGACCGAGAGCGCGAAAAGAGCCGCGATCGCGATCTGGCTTGCCAGTGAAAGATAGCTCGGCAAAAGCACAAAGGGCAAAAGCGTGGCCAGCCAGAAGACGATCTCGATGGCCGAGACACGGCTGCGCTTCTTCAGCCAGGTCGCCGCAGGCCCGGATATTGTCGTTTCCGTTGCCATGGCTAACGCTTACCGAAAAGGCCGAGCGGCCGCACCAAAAGAAGGACGACCATGAAAAGGTAGATGAGAAAGGCCCCCATATCCGGCACGAAATATTTGCCGGCGACGTCGAATATGCCGAGTGCCGCCGCCGCGACGAAGGAGCCGCCGATCGAGCCAAGCCCGCCGACCGCGACCACGATCAGCACATAGACGAGATAGTGGAAGCCGAAGGACGGGTCGAGGCCGACGATCCCGATGGCGAGCGCCCCGCCGAGCCCGGCAAGACCTGCCCCGAGCGCGAAGGTGATCGCGAAGATGGTATCGACATCGAGCCCAAGCCCCTGGGCCACGCGCTGGTTGTCGACGGCGGCGCGGATACGCGCACCGAAACGCGTATGTTCCAGGCCGTAGACCAGCAACCCGGCGATGACGAGCGAAATCGCCACGAGAAAGATCCGATAGGTTCCGAACCGGAGGCCGTGTACCTCCCAATACCCCTGAAGATAATCCGGCAGCACGATGGGCTGTTGTCCGGTGCCGAAGAAATAGGCGAACGACGCAGCGGCGACGAAAACCATGCCGATCGTGAACAGGACCTGGTTCAGTTCGCCGGCCCGGTAGAGGCGCCGGAAAAGCGATCGCTCCAGTACGACGCTCACCAGCCCGGCGGCGAGGAAGGCAAGGGGGAGAGCAAACAGGAATGGAACGCCGAAGGCGCGCATCGCGATGACGGTGACGTAGCCGCCCAGCATGCCGAAGGCGCAGTGCGCCAGGTTGATGAAGTTCATCAGTCCGAACGTGACCGACAGGCCCACCGACAGGACGAACAGAAGCATCCCGAAGGCGAACCCGTCGAAGAGCACGACGGCCAGATTTCCTATCACGCCGGCCTATCCCCGAACCCGCAGGCCCGGCAATTATTTGCCGGCGCCGTGCAGCGGGTCCTTCACGTCCTTGATCGTGTCGATGATGACGTTCTGCAGTTTGCCGTCAACCTTTTCGACCTTGCGGATGTACACATTCTGGACAATGTCCCGCGTTTCGGGGTCGATGGTGATCGGGCCGCGCGGGCTCTCCCACGACATGCCCTTGGCGACCTTGATGAGGGCGTCGCCGCTGGCGTCGCCCTTGGTCTTTTCCAGCGCCGCGTAGATCAGGTGCATGCCGTCATAGCCGCCGATCGAGAACAGGTCGGGTTCGCGCCCCTTTGTCAGATCCTTGTAGCCCGCCACGAACTTTTCGTTGAGCGGGTCCTTGCGCTCCAGCGTGTAGTGAAACGCGGTGACGATGCCGTCGGCGTTCTTACCCAAGCTTTCCATCGCGTCCGGCATTGTCAGTTCGCCCTGGCCGAGAAGCTTGGCATTCGGCGGCGTCAGGCCCTTGTCGGCGAGCGCCTTGCCGATGGCGGCGGGCTGCGATCCGCCGGGAATGAAGATGTAGACCGCTTCCGGCTTGGTGTCCTTGATACGCTGGACGTAAGCGGAGAAATCCGGATTGGCGACCGGGCTGTGGTCGGCGCCGACGATCTCGCCGCCCTTCTCCTTGAAGCCGCGGGCGAAAGACTTTTCGGCGTCATGGCCCGGCCCGTAATCGGCGACCAGCGTATAGGCGTGCTTGATCCCCTGTTCCGCGGCCCATTTTCCGAAGGCATAGTTGATCTGCGGAATGGTGACGGATGTACGCACGATATAGGGCGATTTCTCGGTGATGATCGAAGTGGCGGCGTTCATGTCCACCATCAGCTTCTTGGCTTCGGTCGCTACCGGCGCGGCACCGAGCGCCTCGGGCGTCAATGCGAAGCCCGCGAGGACGTCGACGTGATCGCGTACGACCAGTTCCTGGGCCAACCGCTTGGCGACATCTGGGTTCGGACCGCCGGTGTCCTTCTTGATGAGCACGATCTTCTTGCCGGCGACCTCGTCGCCATGTTCCTTGACGTAGAGATCGATGCCCGCCTGCATCTGTGCGCCGGCATCCGCGAAGGGGCCGGAATAAGGCATGATCAGGCCGATCTTGACGGTTCCCTCGGCCAGCGCGGTCGACGATAGGGCGGCGGCCAGACTGAAGCCAAGCGCAAGCGCCGTTGCTGTCTTTTTCAACATGGTGAATCCTCCCGAATTATCCCAATGGCGGGCCGCTGTCGCTCGCGGCTGCATCGGCACCATAGTGTATACATGGCGAGGCAACAAGCAAGATGCCGAGGATAGCCCTCGGGAGCATTTGAAGCCTTTCCATTTTCGAAAACCCGGAACGCTGAAACGGCGCCGCCGTACGCCATAATCAACCGAAAAGTCGGGGAAAGAATGTGCGTTCCGGCTGGAAGATGCCCATTCGAATGTATACACCTTTACCGCAACCATGGGGCGGCCCAAGCCTGTCGGAAAGCAGTTCTCCGGCAATTGCGGATGGTGGCGAACTCCTCCTGTTATTCTATTCGAAGCGAGACGCATGCCGATCCTTCAACTGCTTTCGCTGACGGTCCCGATCTTCCTCCTGATCGGTCTGGGCGCCGTTTCCGTCCGCGCCGGCTTCTTTCCCGAAAAGCAGATCGAGGGCATGGCGGCCTTCGTCCTGCATTTCGCACTGCCGGCGCTCGTGCTCGGCGCGCTGGCCGGGCAGGATCTCGGCCGTATCTTCGACTGGCACTATGTCGTCGCCTATGGGACCGGCTCGCTGTTTGCCTTCTGTACCGCCTTCTCCGTCCTGCGGTTCGGGCTGAAACGACCGCTCTCCTCCGCCGCGATCGGTGGCATGGGCAGCGCGGCGTCGAACACCGGCTTTATCGGCTACCCCGTGACCATGCTGGCTTTCGGCCCTCTGGCGCTGACGGCGATGCCGCTCAACATGATGGTGGAGAACATCCTGATCATCCCGCTGGGGCTGGCGCTTGCCGAAGCGGGCAGCCAGAACGGCGCTTCTTTCGGGCAGACACTCGCAACGACAGCGCGTCGCCTTCTGCGCACGCCGCTGATCCTGGCTATCCTGCTCGGCGTCCTCCTCTCGTTCCTGCGCATTCCGGTCCCTGGCGTGATCGCGACCGCCATAGACATGCTGGCGAAGGCATCGGCGCCGTGCGCGCTCTTCGTCATCGGCGGAACGATCGCGACATTGCGCATCCCGGGGGGCGCTTCCGGCATGGCGGCGGAGGTTGGCAGCGTCGCTGCCTGCAAACTCCTCCTGCATCCGCTTGCCGTCGCCGCCGCCTTCTTCCTGGTCGGTGGCGCGGATCCCGACATGGAAAAAATCGGCATCGTGCTGGCCAGCGTGTCGATGATTACCGTCTATCCGATCTTCGGCGCGCGCTATGGCGTCGGCGGAGTGAGTTCGACTGCCCTCGTGGTCGCAACCGCGCTCGGCTTCTTCACCATCACGGCCGCGCTCGGCATCGCACTCAACTAAGATTGGTCGAGAAGCCGTCTAACGAGGTTTCCCGAGCGACCTCCTGATCGTCAAGCGGATCCGAAGCCGCTTGCTTTTCACAGACGGCTGCGCAAAATTATGTATACATTCTTATCCCGCAATCGGAGGAACGATCATGGCCGCAACCAGCCTGGAAGCCGTTTTGAAGGAAAGACACGACGTTGTCGGCATGCTGCGCAATTCAAGGATCGGCATGTATGTATACCCGGTCGTGGCGGCGGAATTCTCCAACTGGCGCGACGAGCAGCGGGCCTGGCGCGATTCGGCCGTCCTCTTCGACCAGACGCACCATATGGACGAGGTCATCGTCGAGGGGCCGGATGCGGCTAAATTCCTGCAGGGGCTGGCGATCAACAGTTTCGCCAATTTCGGCCTGAACCGGGCGAAGCACTTCGTGCCGGTCAGCCCGGACGGCTATGTCATCGGCGACATGATCGTCTTCCGCGAGCGGGAGGATAAGTTCATCCTCGTCGGCCGCGCGCCGACCGCGAACTGGATAGAGTTCAACCAGGCGGTCGGCTCGCACAATGTGCGCATCACCCGCGATCCGCGCTCGCCCTCGCGGCCGGACGGCAAGCCGGTGACGCGCGTTCACTACCGCTTCCAGATCCAGGGACCGGATGCGCCGAAGATCTTCGAGAAGATGAATGGCGGACCGATCCCCGATATCAAATTCTTCCATGTCGACTGGATCAACGCCGGCGATACCCGCGTGCAGGCGCTGCGCCACGGCATGGCCGGAGCGCCGGGGCTGGAGATCTGGGGTCCCTACGGTCAGAAGGACCATATCCATGGCATCATCGTGAAGGCAGCGGCGGAAGCGGGCGTCGATCTCCATCTGGTCGGCAGCCGCGCCTATTCGACCAACACGCTGGAGTCAGGCTGGATTCCCTCGCCGCTTCCGGCGATCTACTCGGGCGATGCGCTGGAGGCTTATCGCGAATGGCTGCCCGCCGACGGCTATGAGGCGACCGGATCGATCGGCGGTTCCTTCGTCTCCCCCGACATCGAGGATTACTACACGACGCCCTACGAGTTGGGCTACGGCATCTACGTCAAGTTCGATCATGACTTCGTCGGCCGCGCGGCACTGGAGAAGATGAAGGACAAGCCGCATCGCAGGAAGGTGACGTTCGAATGGAACACGGACGACATGATGAAGGTGATCGAATCCTCGCTGCGCCCGGGCGTTGAAAACTATAAATGGATCGACTTCCCGCAGCCGAACTACGCTTCGGCATCCTTCGACCGGGTCATGAAGGGCGACAGGATCGTCGGGCTTTCCATGTTCAACGGCTATTCCTTCAATGAGCGTGTCATGCTCTCGCTCGGCATCGTCGATCCCGACGTGAAGGAAGGCGACGTGCTGACGCTCATCTGGGGCGAGCCGGACGGCGGTTCAGGCAAGACCTCCACCGAGCGGCACAAGCAGGCCGAGATCCGCGTGCGTGTTTCGCCCGTGCCTTATTCGCGCGAGGCTCGCGAGGACTATGCCGGCGATAGCTGGCGCACCAGGCACACGGCCTGAACCCCTTGGGGAGGGCCGTCGGCCGGAGCGGCCCGCCGCTCTGGCCGGCGGTCGTTATCGGTAACCAGTTTGCCGCCCGCCTGCGGAAAGGTATACATATTGGCGACGGCGGAATTCAGCTAGCCCGAGGGGAAATGGTAGAGATCGAGGCCAGGACACATGCGATGCGCGCGCTGATCGCGCTGCGCAGGCGGATTCTGAGCGGCGAAATCGCCGGCGGAACGCGTCTCTACGAAGTGCCGCTGGCGGAGGACCTCCAGATTTCTCGTACGCCGGTGCGCGAGGCCATGTCCCGGCTGGTCGAGGAAGGACTGCTCGAGCGCGCGCGAAGCGGTGGCTTCGTCGTGCGCAGCTTCGGCGTATCCGACGTGATCGACGCGATCGAACTGCGCGGGGTCCTGGAGGGAACCGCCGCGCGGCTTGCCGCCGAGCGCGGCGTGGCAGCGGACGATCTCGCCCAGATAAGAGACATCGTGGCGCGTCTCGACGAATGTTTCGGCGTGGAGCCGGGTGACGTCGAGTTCGACCTCTATTCGGATCTCAATGCCAAGTTCCACGAGCAGCTTGCTCGGCTCTGCCGCAGCAAAGTCGTGGAAATGGAAGTGACTCGCGCCTCGCGCCTGCCCTTCGCCTCGCCGTCCGCCTTCCTGCCCGACAGGGCGAAGATCGCCGCCTTCCGCCTGTCGCTGAACATGGCGCAGGAACAGCATCATGCGATCGTGTCCGCGATCGCCAATCGCGAGGGATCCCGCGCCGAGGCGCTGGCGCGCGAGCATGCCCGTATCGCGCGGGCCAACATGCAATATCTCCTCGATGCGGACGGCGGTCTGATGACGCGTATGCCGAGCCTGGCGCTCGTCGTCGACTAGACGATCCCTTCTCCCTATCCCCGGCGCGACATGCGCCTGTTCGTGCATCTCGCGCCGCCAGGTGCGGAAAAGAACGCGCTTGCATTTTTCGAGTCTCTGCGCGACAAAATGTATACATGAACCGCATATTGTGAGGAGCAGTGAGCGTGAGCAAATCCAGCCTGGAGGCCGTAATCAAGGGAAAGGGCAACATCGTCCGCATGTTGCGTGATTCCAAGCTCGGCATCTATGTATACCCGGTTGTTGCGGCGGAATTCTCCAACTGGCGCGATGAACAGCGCGCCTGGCGCGACAGCGCGGTGCTGTTCGATCAGTCGCACCACATGGACGAACTCATTGTCGAAGGGCCGGATGCGGCGAAGTTCCTCGAGGGGTTGGCGATCAACAGCTTCGCCAATTTCGACCTGAACAGGGCGAAGCATTTCGTGCCGGTCAGTCCGGACGGCTATGTCATCGGCGACATGATCATCTTCCGCGAGCGGCAGGACAAATTCATCCTCGTCGGCCGCGCGCCGACGGCGAACTGGCTGAAATACAACGCCTCGCTCGGCAAGCATGATATCAAGGTGACGCATGATCCACGCTCGCCCTCGCGCCCCGACGGCAAGGAGGTGAAGCGCGTCCATTACCGCTTCCAGATACAGGGGCCGGACGCGCCCAAGATCTTCGAGAAGATGAATGGCGGGCCGATCCCCGAGATAAAATTCTTCCATGTCGAATGGATCAACGTTGCCGGCCGCAAGGTGCAGGCGCTGCGCCATGGAATGGCGGGCGCGCCCGGCCTGGAGATATGGGGTCCCTATGCCGAGAAGGACGAAATCCGCGCCGCTATTTTCAAGGCGGCCGAAGAAGCCGGCGTCGCGCTGTGGCCGGTCGGCAGCCGCGCCTATGCGACCAATACGCTGGAATCGGGCTGGATCCCCTCGCCGCTGCCGGCGATCTACACCGGCGATGAGCTGAAGCCTTACCGCGAATGGCTTGGGGCCGATGCCTACGAGGCGACCGGCTCGATCGGCGGCTCCTATGTCTCGGACGACATTCGCGATTATTACCTGTCGCCCTACGAACTCGGCTACGGCATCTACATCAAGTTCGACCATGATTTCGTCGGTCGCGCCGCGCTGGAGAAGATGAAGGCCGAAAAGGAGAAGAAGCCGCAGCGCAAGAAGGTCACCTTCGAATGGAACGCGGAAGACGTGATGAAGGTGGTCGCGTCGGCTTTCATGCCTGGTCAGTCTCATGCCAAATGGATCGATTTTCCGCTGTCGAACTATGCCTCGTCCAGCTTCGACAAGGTGATGCACGTCGACAAGCTCGTCGGCCTCTCCATGTTCAACGGCTATAGCTACAATGAGCGCTGCATGCTTTCGCTCGGCGTCGTCGATGCCGATATCAAGGAAGGCGAAGTGCTGACGCTTGTCTGGGGGGAGCCGGACGGCGGCACCGACAAGACCTCGACGGAGAAACACACGCAGGCGGAGATCCGCGTGCGCGTCTCGCCGACGCCCTACGCTCGCGAGGCTCGGGAAAACTACGCGGAAAGCTGGCGCACCAAGCAACACGGCTGACGCGAAGGTTCGCGGCAACGGGCTTCCGGTAAGGGGGGGCGCCGCGATGCGAGGCCGGCCGTGACCCTGGGCGGGGCCGCGGCCGGACACCATGGCGATGCCCGCGATACGCCAGCATGTAATTGGAGCAATCCATTCTGCCCCGATCCGGCTAGCGGCGGGGGCGCCTGATGTGCGATATCGGACAGCGTCCGGAAGGAGGAGTGATGGCGGAGCCTTGTTTTGACGTCGCGCATCTCGGCCATGTCGAGATGTATACGGACAGGTTCGAGGAAAGCCTCGACTTCTTCACACGCGTCTATGGCCTGACAGAGAGCGGCCGCGACGAAAAGAGCGTCTATCTGCGTGCCTTCGACGATTACGAATTCCATACGCTGAAGCTGACCCGGCATTATACGACCGGCGTCGGCCATATCGGCTACCGTACTTCCTCGCCCGAGGCGCTGGAACGCCGCGTGAAGGTGATCGAGGCGATGGGCTGCGGCATCGGCTGGAGCGAAGGCGATCTCGGCCATGGCCGTGCCTATCGGTTCCATGACCCGGACGGCCACGTCTTCGAGCTCTATTTCGACACGACGATCTATGAGGCACCGCCGGACGAAAAGCCGGCGCTCAAGAACATCGCCCAGAAATACCATGGCCGCGGCGTCTGCCCGCGCCGCATCGACCATGTCAATCTGCTTGCCCTCGACGTGCGCGCGATCAAGGAATTCATGGTGAGGGCGCTCGGCAGCCGCGTCACGGAGGAAATCCTGCTCGACAATGGCCGGCTCGGCGGCTGCTGGTTCACGGTGAACAACAAGGGCTACGACATCGCCTATTCGGAGGACCATACCGGCACCTCGGGCCGTTTTCATCATGTCACCTATGTCGTGGACCAGCGCGAGGACGTGCTGCGCGCTGCCGATATTTTTCTGGAGAACGGCGTCTTCATCGAGACCGGGCCTCACAAGCACGCGATCCAGCAGACCTTTTTCCTCTATGTCTACGAGCCGGCCGGCAACCGCGTCGAAATCGCCAATGCCGGCGCCAGGCTGGTGTTGCGGCCCGACTGGCCGACCGTCACCTGGACGGAGACCGAGCGGAAGAAGGGCCAGGCCTGGGGCCTGAAGACGATCGAGACCTTCCATACGCATGGCACGCCGCCGGTGAAGAAGTAGGAGAAGTTTCATGGCCAAGACGGCTCTTGTGATCAGCGCGCATGCCGCCGATTTCGTCTGGCGCTGCGGCGGCGCCATCGCGCTGCACCAGAAGAAGGGCTACGAAGTGACCGTTGTCTGCCTCTCCTTCGGCGAGCGCGGCGAAAGCGCCAAGCTCTGGAAGGAGGAAGGCATGACGCTGGAAAAGGTGAAGACGGCACGCCGCAAGGAGGCGGAAGCCGCGGCGAAGGCGCTCGACGTCCATGACATCCAGTTCTTCGATCTCGGCGATTATCCGCTGGAGATGGACCGCGCGGCAAAGTTCCGGCTGGTCGACGTGATCCGCGCCGTACAACCTTCCTTCATGCTCAGCCATTCGCACTACGACCCCTACAACACCGACCATATGTACGCCACGCAGGTAGCGCTGGAGTGCAGGATGGTGGCGCAGGCCTGGGGTCATAATCCGGGCCAGAAGGTGCTCGGCGCGCCGCAGCTTTATCTCTTCGAGCCGCACCAGACCGAGCAGATGGGCTGGAAGCCGGACGTCTTCCTCGACATATCGGAAGTGTGGGACAAGAAACGCGCCGCGATCGAGTGCATGGAAGGCCAGCAGCACCTCTGGCACTTTTACACGAACGTCGCCGAGAACCGCGCCAATCATTTCAAGCGCAATTCAGGCGGTCAGTCCGGCGGGCGGCCGGCGACCCATGCGGAGGGGTTTCAATCCGTTTTCCCGCGTACGGTGGATGAACTGTGATGGAGAACGTCGTCGTACGGAATATCGAGCGGGCCGATGCGGAAACCGTCCGCCGTCTCGGCGGATGCGGGGTCGCGACAGTGCATGAGGCGCAGGGGCGCATCGGGCTGATGGCGCACCATATGACCCCGATCTACAGGGGCGCCTCGATCGCCGGCTCGGCGGTGACCATCTCCGCGCCGCCCGGCGACAACTGGATGCTGCATGTGGCGATCGAGCAGTTGAAGGACGGCGATATCCTCGTGCTGGCGCCGACCAGTCCCTCGACGGACGGCTATTTCGGCGACCTGCTTGCGACCTCGGCGATGGCGCGGGGCTGCCGGGGCCTCGTCATCGAGGCCGGCGTCCGCGACGTGGCCGACCTGACGAAGATGGGTTTTCCCGTCTGGTCCAAGGCGATCCATGCGCAGGGCACGGTCAAAGAGACACTCGGTTCGGTCAACGTGCCGGTCGTTTGCGCCGGCGCCCATGTGAGACCGGGCGATGTGATCGTCGCCGACGATGACGGTGTGTGCGTCGTCAGGCGCGAGGAGGCGACAGAGGTGTTGAAGAAGGCCGAGGCGCGCATCGCCAATGAGGCCGACAAGCGCAAACGTCTTGCCGCAGGCGAACTCGGCCTCGATATTTACGGCATGCGCGAGAAGCTGGCGGCAAAGGGCCTGAAATATATCTGAGCCAGCTTCCGGATGGCGGGCGCGGGAGACGGATATGGGTGAAAATGCTGGAGGCATCCGCTGCATGTGGATGCGCGGCGGGACCTCGAAGGGCGGCTATTTCCTCGTAGAAGACCTGCCCGCCGATACGGCCGAGCGCGACGCCTTCCTGCTTTCGGCCATGGGCTCGCCGGATGATCGCCAGATCGACGGCATGGGCGGCGCCAACCCGCTGACCTCGAAGGTCGCGATCGTGCGCCGTTCGGCGCGTCCGGGCATCGATGTCGATTATCTCTTCCTGCAGGTTTTCGTCGATCGACCGATCGTCACCGACCGGCAGAATTGCGGCAACATCCTCGCCGGCGTCGGCCCCTTCGCCATCGAGCGAGGGCTGGTGGAAGCCGCCGGGGGCATAACCGACGTCCATATCTTCATGGAGAACACCGGGCAGACGGCTATCGCGACGATCCAGACGCCCGGCGGCCGCGTTGCCTATGAGGGCGAGGCGCGCATCGATGGCGTGCCGGGGACGGCAGCGCCGGTGCCGGTCGTCTTCAAGGGTACGGCCGGCTCGACCTGCGGTGCGCTCCTGCCGACCGGCAACGCCGTCGACGAAATCGAAGGCGTCCGCTGCACGCTGATCGACAACGGCATGCCCTGCGTGGTGCTCGCCGCCGCCGATATGGGCGTCACGGGCGCGGAGGCGCCGGCTGAACTCGAAGCGAACGACGCGTTGCGCAGGAAACTGGAAGCTATTCGGCTGAAGGCGGGACCGCTGATGAATCTCGGCGACGTTTCCGACAAGACGGTGCCCAAGATGACGATGGTTTCCAAAGCGCGCAATGGAGGCACCATCTCGACACGCACCTTCATCCCGCATCGCTGCCACGACGCCATCGGCGTGCTCGGCGCCGTCTCGGTCGCCACTGCCTGTCTTCTGTCGGAGGGACCGGCGGCGGAACTTGCCACGCTGCCGGAAGGGCGCGAGAAATCGCTTTCCATCGAACATCCGACCGGCGAGATGACGGTCGTCGCCACGCTCGACGCCGATGGCAATCTGCTGAAAGCGGCAATCCTCAGGACCGCGCGCAAGCTGTTCGACGGGATGCTTTTCGGGCGATAAGACGGAGGTTTGTCGTGAGCATAGGGTTCATGGGTTTCGGAGAGGCCGCGCGCGCGTTCTGCGACAGTCTTGCGCCGCAAGGCATGAGCTTTACGGCTTACGATATCCTGCTTGACCGGGAGGCGAGTGCCGAGGCGATGCGCGCCGCTATGCGCGAACGCAATGTCACGATTGCGGAGACTCCAGCCGGATTGCGCAATGCCGACTGGATCATCAGCGCCGTCACCGCCGACCAGAGCCTGATCGCCGCCCGATCGCTTCTGCCGCATCTGGTGCAGGGGCAGGTCCTTATCGATCTCAATTCGGTATCGCCGGGACGCAAGCGCGAGACGGCGGCGGAGGTGGAAGCGGCGGGCGCTGTCTATCTCGACATGGCGGTAATGGCGCCGGTTCATCCGCGCGGCCATCGCACGCCGGTCCTGCTCGCCGGCGAAGAAGCGGATCGGCTGGCAAAGGAGATGGCCGCGCTCGGCTTCAATGGCCGAGTCGTCGGTGAAAAGACGGGCTCGGCGACCGCGATCAAGATGGTGCGATCCTCATTCGTCAAGGGGCTGGAGGCGATCACGGTCGAGGCGCTGCTCGCCGCGGAGGCTTCCGGCTGCTTCGATGAAATCCTTGCGTCGCTCTCGACGAGCTATCCCGGCCTCGACCTGCCGAAGATGGCGCCCTACCAGTTCGAACGTACGCTGAGACACGGCGCGCGTCGCGCCGCCGAAATGCGCGAAAGCGCAGCGACGCTCGACGCACTGGGCCTGAGAGGCGGGCTTGCCGCCGAGACCGCCGAAATCCAGCAGCGTATGGGCGTGGCCGGCAGGACCGTGAATCCGGACGAACCTGACCTAAGGGAACTTGTCCGCGCCGTCCTCGCCGCCCGCCTGGCTGGGACGAACTAAAGCTTCTCCACCGACAGATAGAACATGTGCCGGCCGTCTCATGACGGAGGGCGCTTTCGACCCGCAATCTGAGGTTAGCTGGGGCGCAATGTATGCATTCCATGTCGTAGCTGGAGCATCGGTCGGCCCTCATGTATGCAGAAATCACCAAAGGAGCGAGAATATCGACCTACGTAACCATGATTTGAATTCTTGCTGCTGGCAGCCTTTCCAGCAATGTATACATACGATGGATAGAAGCGACGGGAGGTCGATATGGGCATTCTGGATTTTCCGAGCCGCGGCAAGGCGGCGGCCGGGCGGCCGGACACGGGCCTCGCAAAGGCGATCGACGGCTTCTCCATCGAGGTCATGCCGCGCACTGCGGCCAAGGTGCCGAGCTTTCCCGATATCCTGCCTGCCGCCACGCGGGTCTATATCGCCAATATCGACGGCACGCCGTTCGACGACATGGTGGCGACGGCGAAGCGCCTGCACGAGGACGGCTTCGTGGTAATGCCGCATATCCCTGCGCGCATGATCGAAAGCCGCGCCGTGCTGGGGGAATGGCTTCGCCGCTATCGTGACGAGGCCGGCGTCGATCAGGCCCTGGTGCTGGCTGGCGGCCTGCCGACGCCGCGCGGGGAATTCGACAGCTCCATGCAGCTTCTCCAAACGGGCCTGTTCGAGAAATACGGCTTCCGCCGACTGCACGTCGCCGGACATCCGGAAGGCAGCCGCGATATCGATACCGACGGCTCCACGCGGAACGTGGATCATGCGCTCCACTGGAAGCAGGAATATGCCCGCCGCACCGGCACCGAAATGGCGATCGTCACGCAGTTCGTATTCGACGCGAGGCCGGCGCTCGAGTGGTCGGAACGCGTCCGTTCCAATGGCGTCACGCTGCCGATCCATCTCGGCGTCGCCGGGCCGGCCAAGCTGCAGACGCTGATCAAGTTCGCGATGGCCTGCGGCGTCGGGCCGTCGATCCAGGTCCTCCGCAAGCGGGCAATGGATCTCACCAAGCTGATGCCGCCCTATACGCCGGCCGAGGTCCTTTCCGGCGTCGCCAATCACCTCTCCTCTCATCCTGAAAGCCTTATCGGGCAGGTGCATGTCTTCCCGCTTGGCGGAATCGTTGCCGCCGCGGACTGGGTGGCGGATCACAGGGCCGAGGCGGCGCACGACCCAGCCTGTTCGGCGTGACTTCCCTGGAGAGACCCCTTTAGGCTTCAATACAGGACGGTCCTTTTTCGCCTGCGCCTGAGGCGCTGCGGTGGCACAGTTTAGCTTCCGCTGCCACTGCTGTTCGCCAAAACGTTTCGATGGGATGTTGCCGCCGCCACGATTGGTGCTAGTTTGCTCGCGATGATCGTCGCCTTCCGGCTGGTAAAGCCGGAGGCGTCATCGTGTCGCCGCGAGGCGGCCGGGCCGGCTCCCGCCGGCTCGAGACAGAAAGGCATTGGCAGGGAGGAGATTGCCATGAAGACCACACGCCGTACCGTACTGAAGCTCGGCGCAGGGGCGACATTCGCCGCCGCGGCGCCGGCTATCCTGACGCAAAGGGCGAGCGCCGCCGACAAGCGCATCGCCATGATCGTCAAGAATCTCGGCAACAGCTATTTCGACGCCTGCGCCAACGGTGCCAAGAACGCCGCCAAAGAGATCGGCGGCATCGAGATCATCTACACCGCCTCGGCCAAGCCTACGGCGGAGGACCAGATCGCCGTCATCGACGCACAGATCGCACAGAAGGTCGACGGCATCATCATTTCCGCCAACGACGCGAACGCGCTCGTGCCGGTCGGCAAGAAGGCGATGCAGCGCGGCATCAAGGTGATGAGCTTCGATTCGGCGATCGCGCCAGAGGGCCGCATCGTCCACCTCTCGGCGTCCTCGACGCCTCTGATCGGCGCCAAGCAGGTGCAGATGATCGGCAAGACGCTCAACTACAAGGGCGAGGTCGCGATCCTCTCGGCCGCTTCCACCATGACCAACCAGAATTCCTGGATCGCGGCCATGAAGGAGGAATGGAAGGATCCCAAATACAAGGACATGCCGCTGGTGGCGACCGTCTACGGCGACGACCAGGACGACAAGAGCTACCGCGAGATGCAGGGCCTGGTAAAGGCGCATCCGAACCTGAAGGGCGTCATCTCGCCGACGACCATCGGCATCCGCGCCGGCGCAAAGGCGATCGTCGACGGCGGACTCGTCGGCAAGGTCTTCATCACCGGCCTCGGCCTGCCTTCGGAGATGAAGGATTATGTGCTGAAGGGCGCCTGCGATACGTTCGCCATCTGGAACCCGGTCGATTACGGCTATTCCTCGACCTACATCATGAACGACATCCTGGCCGGCAAGCCGACCACGGAAGGCTCGAAACTGTCGATGGGCAAGAAGGGCGAGACCACCGTCGGCAAGGACGGCGAATGCATCATGGGCGAGCCCTTCGTCTTCGACAAGTCGAATGTCGAGGAATACGCGAAGATATTCTGAGCGGCCGTTGGACAGACTTCCAGGTCAATGAAGAACCCCCTCTCCGTCGCGCTTCGCGCGACACCTCTCCCTCACGAAGCGGGGGAGAGGTGGTTCGCGAAGAGAACCGGAGAGGGGGTTTTCGTTATGCTTTAACCAGCCCATTCGTCCTCTCCTGAGCCGGACCGCTGTGCCTGAACCCGTTCTAACTCTCTCCGGTATTTCCAAGAGCTTCCCGGGCGTCAGGGCGTTGAGGGATATCACATTGTCCCTGAGTGCCGGCCGGGTGACGGCGCTTGTTGGCGAGAACGGCGCCGGCAAATCGACGATCGTCAAGGTGCTGACCGGCATCTACCGTCCCGACAAAGGCGAGGTGAGGGTCGGCAGGGAGCGACGTGAATTCTTCTCGCCGCGCGACGCCTGGGCAGCCGGTATCGCCGCCATCCACCAGGAGACGGTGATGTTCGACGAGCTCTCCGTCGCCGAGAACATCTTCATGGGCCATATGCCGACGGCTTCGGCCCAATTGGTCGACTGGGGCATGATGCGTGAGAAGGCGGCCGAGCTGCTCCGCCGCATCGACGCGCCCATTCCACCCGGGCTGCCTCTCAAGCGGCTGTCCGTCGCACAGAAGCATCTGGTCGAGATTGCTCGTGCGCTTTCGCACGAGGCGCAGGTCGTCATCATGGACGAGCCGACAGCGGCGCTGTCGGCCAACGAGATCGACGACCTTTTTCGCATCGTCGCACAGCTGAAGGCCGAGGGCCGCGCTATCGTCTTCATCAGCCACAAATTCGATGAGATATTCCGCATCGCCGATGATTTCGTCTGCCTGCGCGACGGTGAGAAAGTCGGCGAGGGGCCGATTTCATCGGTCACCGAGGCGGAATTGATCCGCATGATGGTCGGGCGGCCGGTCGATCAGGTTTTTCCGAAGCGCGACGTACCGATCGGCGAGGTGGTGCTTTCGGTCGACAGCCTCTCCAACGCCACCGAATATGCCGACGTGTCGTTCGACCTGCGCAAGGGTGAGATCCTCGGCTTTTACGGGCTTGTCGGGGCCGGGCGCACCGAAGCCATGCAGGGCCTGTTCGGCATAACGCCGGCGACGCGCGGCAGGATACTCCTCGGCGGTAGATTGCTCTCGATCCGTTCGCCTTCCGACGCCATCCGCGCCGGCATCGCCTATGTGCCGGAGGATCGGCAGGACCAAGGCGCGGTATTGTCGCTCGGCATCCGAGAAAACATCACGCTCGCCAACCTCCACAAATATGTGCGCGGGCTCTTCCTTTCCCGTCCGGTCGAACAGGAGGAGACGCGTCGCTTCGGCCGGCGCCTCGCCGTCAAGGCGGCGAATTGGGAGCAGCGCGTGGCCGAGCTTTCCGGCGGCAACCAGCAGAAAGTGGTGATCGCCAAATGGCTGGCGACGAGGCCGAAGGTGATCATCCTCGACGAGCCGACCAAGGGCATCGATGTGGGCTCCAAGGCCGCCGTCCATGATTTCATCGGCGAACTCGCCGAGGACGGGCTGGCCGTCGTGCTAATCTCGTCGGAACTGCCGGAAGTGATGGGGCTGGCCGACCGCATCATCGTCATGCGGGAAGGGCGCGTGGTCGATCAGTTCCAGCGCGGTCACTGGAGCGCCGAGGAAATCGTCGGCGCCGCGACCGGCGCGCGGAAGGAAGCGGCGTGAGCGCCGTCCTCAAATCACGCGAATTCATCCTTGCTGTCGCGCTTGCGGTGGCTGTCGTCGTTATCGGCATCTACCAGCCGGTCTTCGTCGAGTGGGAGAACCTTTCCGACATGCTGACCGAGACGTCGGTGCTGTTCATGATGGCAATGGCGCAGATGGTGGTCATCCTGACACGCGGCATCGACCTTTCGGTGGCGGCCAATCTGGCCCTTTCCGGCTTCCTCGCCGCTCTCGTCAGCCAGTATTATCCGGGCCTGCCGCTCGTACTGATGATCCTCGTCGCCATCCTCTCGGGCCTCGTCTTCGGCATGGTGAACGGCGCCCTCGTCGCCGTGCTCGGCATCCCTTCCATCGTCGTGACGCTGGGAACGCTTGCCGTCTATCGCGGCATGATCATCATCATCGCGGGCGGTGATCAGGTGAATGCCTCGGAGATGGGCGTTTCCTTCCAGGCCTTCCCGAAGGACAGCTTCCTCGGCCTGACGACGCCGATCTGGATCACCATCGTCGTCGCAATCCTGTTTTGGGTGTTCCTCAACTTCACCCGCACGGGACGGGGCTTCTACGCAGTCGGAGGCAACCCCGTCGCCGCGCGCTATTGCGGTATCGACCAGGGAAAGCAGGAGTTCCTCGCATATTCGATTTCCGGCGCGGTTTCGGGGCTCTGCGGCTATCTCTGGGTGGCGCGCTACGGCATCGCCTATTCCGAGATCGCCAGCGGCTACGAACTGACGGTCATCGCGGCCTGCGTGATCGGCGGGGTGTCGATCGGCGGCGGCGTCGGCACGGTGGCGGGCGCGCTGCTCGGCGCGCTCTTTCTCGGCATCGTCAACACGGCGCTGCCGGTCCTGCAGATCACGCCCTTCTGGCAGATGGCGATCTCCGGCGCCGTCATTCTCGCCGCCGTCGTCATCAACGCGCGAGCCGAGCGGAGCCCCGACAAGCTCATCCTGCCCGAAGCAAGGCGCCTGGGACGGGCCCGGCCATGAGCGCCTCCATGCCGACGGAAGAACGCTATGTCGTGCTCGACCAGCCGCCGCGAAGGCTTTCGGCCATACTCCTTCGCTGGGAGGTGATCCTCGTCATCCTGCTCATGCTGACGGTCGTCGTGAACGCGATCGTCTCGCCCTATTTCCTCGACGTCTACAATCTCGCCGACGCCACCTCGAATTTCTCCGAGAAGGCGATCATCGCGCTTGCGATGGCGCTTTTGATCCTGGTGCGCGACATCGACCTCTCGGTCGCGGCCATCATCGCTCTTGCGGCGATGGCGATCGGCTATGCGGCCGATGCCGGCTTCGGCGCTCCCGTCCTGTTCGCGGTAGGGATCGGCGTAGGGTTGCTCTGTGGCATTTTCAATGGCTTTCTGGTCACCTATATCCGCCTGCCTTCCATCGTGGTCACGATCGGGACCATGTCGCTGTTCCGCGGCCTGACCCAGGTGATTCTCGGCGACCAGGCGCTGACGCACTATCCGCAAGGCTTCCTGAACCTCGGGCAGAATTATTTCATTCCTTTCGTCAAGACGGATATACCGTGGCTGTTCGTGCCGCCGGTGCCGCTTTCCTTCCTGATCTTCCTCGTGCTGGCGGCGATCTTCGGCATCGTGCTGCACAAGACGGCGGTCGGGCGGCAGCTTTTCGCCATCGGCTCCAACCCGGTCGCCGCCCGCTTCTCCGGCATTCCGGTGGACCGGCTGCGCTTCATCCTCTTTGTCCTGTCCGGTGCGCTTTCGGGGCTGGCGGGAGCATTGCTCGCCGCACGGCTGGGCTCGATGCGCTCCAACATCGCCTTCGGCTGGGAACTGGACATCGTCACCATGGTCATTCTGGGCGGCGTCTCGATCGCTGGCGGGATCGGCTCGATCCTCGGCGTTTTCCTTGCCGTACTGGTGCTCGGCCTCGTCACCTTCGGCATGTCGCTCAACAACATTCCGGGTCAGGTGGTCAGCGTCTATACCGGCGCGCTCCTGATTGCCGTCATCGCCATTCCGCGTATCTTCGAACGTATACGTCCGGGAGGCGGATAGCCCACTTTCCGAAAGGCATGTCAATTAAGCCTTGTCGTCAGCCGTCTAATCCTTAAGCTCTAACCGAAGACCCCGGCCGGGAGGGCCGGGGCGAACCAGGGAGGATAGATAATGAAACCATGGGATAAGCTTGTCCGCGTCGGCGTTCTCTGCGCCGGTGCGGCGGTCCTGGCGCTGTCGGTCGGTACAGGTGCCGGGGCGCAGGACAAGGGGCCTATCAAGATCGGCGTCATCGCCGAGGCGCAATCCGTCGCCGGCTCCTCGATCCCCCAGGCGGCACAACTCGCCGCTGAAGAGATCAACGCCAAGGGTGGCGTCGACGGCCGCAAGGTCGAGATCATCTCCTACGACAATCATTCCTCGGCCGCCGAATCGGTGCGCGCATTTCAGCGTGCGGTCAGCCAGGATCATGTGAACGCCGTCATCGCCAGCTATGTCAGCGAGGTCGTCCTTGCGCTCGAACCGTGGGCGGCGCGGCTGAAGACGGTCATGGTGACGCCCGGCGCCGCTTCCGACGTCATCACGGCGAACATCGCCAAGAATTACGATGCCATGAAATACACCTTCCATGGCTATCTCACCTCCGGCGCGCTTTCCGAACTCGTCTGCGCCGCCGGCAAGGACATCCTCGTCGACGGACTGAAAATGAAAACGGCTGTCATCATGAGCGAGGACGCCGCTTGGACGACGCCGCTCGACGCCGGCTACGAGAAGTGCCTGCCTCAGATCGGGCTCAAGGTTCTCGACCACATACGCTTCTCGCCGGATACCACCGATTTCACGCCGATCTTCAATCAGATCGAAGCGAAGAAGCCTGACGTCATCATAACGGGCATCTCGCATGTCGGCACGCAGCCGACGGTGCAGTGGAAGAGCCAGCAGGTGCCGATCCCGATGTTCGGCATTTCCTCCCAGGCGACCAATTCGACCTTCTGGAAGGACACCAACGGCGCGACCGCCGGCGTGCTCTTTCAGGCGGTCTCCGGCCCCGGCGTGGCGACTACCGAGAAGACACTGCCCTTCGTCGCCGCCTTCAAGAAGAAGTTCGGCAACGAGCCGTCCTATGCCGGCTACACTTCCTATGACGAGGTGTACTACATAACCGAGGCCATCAAGCGTGCCGGCTCCACCGATGGCGACAAGCTTGTCGACGCCATGGAGAAGACCGACTATGTCGGTACCATCGGCCGCATCCAGTTCCTGCCGAAGGGCGACCCGCACGTCCACGGCCTGAAGACCGGCAAGGGCTTCATCACCGGGCTGATGCTGCAATGGCAGGACGGCAAGCAGGTCAACCTCTGGCCCAAGGACCTTGCCAACGGCAAGCTGAAATTCCCCTCCTTCATCAAAGTGGCTGCGGGCCAATAAGGTCTTTGCGGCCCCCGGCTTCCGGCCGGGGGCCTTGTTTTCCGCCGATATCCCTACCAGTCCGGAGCCCGAACGATGCTCTTCTGGCAGATTCTGATCGACGGCTTTGCGATCAGCTCCCTCTATGCCCTGGCTGCCACCGGTTTTACGCTGATCTTTGGCGTGTCCGGAGTGCTGAACCTGTCCCACGGCGCACTTATGGTAGCGGCCGCCGTCGGCGCCTGGGCGCTCAACAGCCAATTCGGATCCGGCGCCTATCTGGGCGCCGTCTTCGGTGTCGCCACCGGCGTCGTTCTGACGCTCCTGACTTATGGGATCGTCGTACGCCCGCTGCAACGGTCCTTGAGGATCCGCGAAGAGGAGAAGGAGATCTTCATCCTGACGGCGACGCTTCTGTGGGGCATCATGATCCAGGAACTGATCGCCTATTTCTTCACCAACAACGCCAAGTCCGTCCTGCCGGTCGTCGGGGGAGTGGTCCACATCGCCAGCGTACGCACGCCGGCCAACGAAATCTTCACCGCGATCGTATGCTGGGTCGCGATCGCCATTCTCTGGTTCATCGTCAATCGGACACGCGCTGGCAAATCGGTGCTTGCAGCGTCGATGAATCCGCGCGGCGTGACCTTGCTCGGCGTCGAACTGTCGTCCGTCTATATCGCGGTATGGGTGATATACGGCGTGCTCGTCGGTGTCGCGGGCGTGCTTCTCGGCATGTTCCTCGGCGTTTCCTCCTATAGCGCCGGACCGCTCACCGCGAGCGCCTTCTCCATCGTCGTGCTGGGCGGGCTCGGAAGCGTGCCCGGATCGCTGATCGCGGCCTATGCGGTCGGCTATCTGGAGACCATAACCGCCTATACGATCTCGCCCGCCTATCGCTCGATCCCGGCGCTGCTTCTGGTCGTGCTGGTTATGTACCTGCGCCCGCGCGGGCTGCTCGGGAGGCGCTGACGCACAATGAAGAAACAGCTTTCCACCCTCCATGTACTGCTGATCTCGGCCGTCATCGTGGCGGTCACCGCCGTCCTGCCCTTCTTCGTGTCCGGCTACATTCTCGGCCTCCTGACAGTCGCCTTCTATTTCGGCGTCTTCGCCATGGCCTGGGACCTGCTCTTCGGTTTTGCGGGCGAGGTCAATTTCGGCCCGACCTTCCTGATCGGCGTCGGCGCCTATACGGCCGGCATCCTCGACAATCTCTACCAGCCGCCGATCATTGTCTGCCTCATCGCCGGCACACTCGCTGCGATCGTTGCCGGCGTGGCGCTGGCGCTTCCGGCGCTTCGCCTGCGCGGGCCTTATTTCGGCCTCGTCACGCTGGTGGCGGTGCTGATATTGAGCAATTTCGTCGTCGTCGCCGCCGGGCTGACCGGTGGCGAGATCGGTCTCACCGTCCCAGATGTCATCACTTTCGATGCCAACACCAATTACTGGCTGGCGCTGGGCTTCATGGCGGTATCGGGCGCCATCCTCTATTTCCTGTCGCGCTCGCCGCTCGGCCTCATCCTGCAGGCGAGCGGCCAGGATCCGGTGCAGACCGGCGCGCTCGGCTTCAATGTCAGCAAGCACAAGCTCGCCGCCTTCATCGTCAGCGCCTTCTTCTCGGGGCTGGCCGGCGCGTTGATGGTCTTCTATTTCGGCGTGGCCTCTGTCGGGACCTTCGTCGATGTGACGGTTGCCGTGCAGATCATCGTCGCCGCCGTCATCGGCGGCCGCCGCACCATCATCGGCGGCGTTCTCGGCGCTGTTTTCCTGATCGGCGCCAATGAGGCGTTGAGGCCGGTCGGCGACCTCGCCACTTTCATCGTCTCGGCCATCGCGCTGGTCGTGGTGCTGCTCTTCCCGAGTGGCTTCCTCGGTCTCCTGTCGCGCCTCAGGGGTGAGGCATGAACGCGCCTTCCATGCTCGAGGTTTCCGGCCTCACCAAGCGCTTCGGCGGCCTCGTCGCCGTCAAGGACATCGGCTTCGCCGTCAATTCAGGCGAGATATTGGGGCTGATCGGCCCCAACGGCTCCGGAAAGTCCACGGCGATGAAGGCGATCATCGGCATCGAGAAGCCGAATTCGGGCTCCGTCAAGGTCGACGGCGTCGAAGTGGCCGGCTGGCCCTCGCACCGCATTGCGCGGCTCGGCGTCGGCATGGTGTTCCAGCATTCGCGGCCGCTGCAGCGCCAGACCGTTCTGGAGAACATCACGCTCGCGCTCCTGCAGGACAGCTTGCTGCATGTCTTCCATAACAGGGCGACGGAGGAACAGGCGCGTCGGATCGCCGACCGCGTCGGGCTGACACCGGTCCTCGACCGGCTTCCTTCCACGCTTCCCTTTGCCGATCTGCGCCGCATGGAAGTCGCCAAGGCGATCGCACGCGATCCCAAGGTCGTCCTCGTCGATGAGCCCTTCGCCGGGTTAACCTCAAAGGAAACCGGTACATTCGCCGCGCTCATCCGCGAATTGCGCGATTCCGGCCATGCGATCCTGCTGGTCGATCACAACGTCAAGAGCGTCGCCGCGCTCGCCGACCGCGTCTTCGCCATGTATGTCGGCGAACGCATCGCCGAGGGCACGGTCGAAGAAGTCATGCGCGACGAGACCGTGCGCCGCGTCTATCTCGGCGGCAAACTGGAGACGGCGGCGCGCAAGGAAGCGTCGTTCGCCGACCGCGCCACGCCCTTTCTGGAAGTCGAGAAGCTGAATGTCTTCTACGGCAAGGCGCAGGCGCTGGAGGATGTCTCGCTCCATGTTCACAAGGGGGAGTTCGTTTCCGTCGTAGGCCTGAACGGCGCCGGCAAGACGACCCTCTTCAATGCCATTTCCGGAATGGTGCCCTATTCAGGCGAAATCCGCCGCGAGGGCCATGCGCTCGCCGGTCAGTCGGCGGCCGCCATCGCACGGGGCGGCATCGTCCAGTCTCCCGAGGGGCGCGATCTCTTCACCGAGATGACGGTGCGCGAGAACCTCGACATGGGCGGCCAGCATCTCGAAGCCGCGGAAGCCAAGGAGCGCATCGAATGGCTGTTCGACCTGTTCCCCATCCTCAGGACGCGGCAAAAACAGTCGGCGGGCACGCTTTCCGGCGGCGAACAGCAGATGTTGACCATCGCCCGCTCGCTGATGATGAATCCGGACCTTCTGATCCTCGACGAGCCGACGCTCGGCCTCGCGCCGGTCATTCTGGAGCAGATTTCGAAGGCGCTTGAAAAGCTGCGCCAGACGACGCCGATCACGGTGCTGCTCGGCGAGCAGAACGTCACCTTCGCCCTGCCGCATGCCGATCGCGTCTACGTGCTCGAACATGCGCGCATCGTATGGGAAGGCGAGCCTGCGCGCTTCGCCTCCGAGATCGGTGCGGAGTATCTGTAGGAAGCGGGCAGGCGTTCAGCCGGCCTTCTTCGCCCGCTCGATCGATTCCACGATCATACGGCGTGCGACGGACGCATCGTGCCAGTCGCCGATCTTCACCCATTTGCCGGGTTCCAGATCCTTGTAGTGCTCGAAGAAATGCTGGATCTGCTGGAGCGTTATCTCGGGCAGGTCGGTATATTCGTGCACATTCTCATAGCGGCGGGTGAGATGCGGCGAGGGAACCGCGATGATCTTCTCGTCCTCGCCGGACTGGTCTTCCATGATCATGACGCCGATCGGCCGGACATTGATCACGCAACCCGGAACGAGAGCGCGCGTATTGCAGACCAGCACGTCGATCGGATCGCCGTCGCCGCACAGCGTATGCGGCACGAAACCGTAATTCCCCGGATAATGCATCGGCGTATAGAGAAAGCGGTCGACGACGAGCGTGCCTGCTTCCTTGTCAAGCTCGTACTTGATCGGCTGGCCGCCAACCGGCACCTCGACGATGACGTTCACGTCTTCCGGCGGGTTGTTTCCGATCGAAACCGCATCGATGCGCATCGCTGTCGCTCCTTTGTCGCGGGCACGGATAATCGCCTCGCGTCAAATGAGCAATAACATCAAATGGCACGAATTCTTACCGACTGTGCGATGCCGGTGACGATCAGTCCCAGACAAAGGCCACCTTGCGGAGCGCCTTCTGGTCGAACACCTCGACCCCTTCGGCCACGTCGCGGCCGCCGGCTCCGGCATAAAAGTCCAGTGCGCCGGAGTTTTCCTCCAGCGCCCACACGACGAGCCCCTTCAGCCCATGCGATTTCAGCTTCTGCCGCGCAGCCGCAAACAGCCGACTGCCGAAGCCGACGCCCTGGTATTCCGGCTTGATGTAAAGTTCGTAGATCTCGCCCTCTTGCGACAGGTCGCGAGAGCGGTTGCGCCCGACGGTGGCATAGCCCGCGACTGTGCCGCCCACGTCGATCACCAGGATCGACGCAGCGCGGCGAACAGCATTCGCCCACCAGTCGCTGCCGCGCCGGCCGATCATGGCACCGAGCGCGCGGTGCGGGATGATGCCGGAATAAGCGCCCTGCCAAGCCTGAAGATGCACCTCGGCGATCGCTTCCGCGTCCGCCGGCTCCGCCTTGCGAATATCGATGGTGAGCGTCTTCATGGCCAGTTAACCATAGACGGCGGGAGTCATTCGCCGCAACCCGCGAATCGGTGATTCGGGGCCGATTATCAACGGAAATCTTTTTGTCGCAGAACCGGCTCGGGTCAGATCTCGACCAGGTGGTCGTCGAGCTCGTTCCGGTCGTCTGGCGCTGGCGGAAAATGGCGGGCAAGCAGTGTTCCAACGTCTTCGACCGCCTCGCAGAAACCGTCCGCAAGGCGGCCCTTGGCGGTATGCGAAATCAAGAGAGCGACGATGCGGTCCCAGTCCTTCTGTTCCACGCGCTCGTTGATACCGCTGTCGGCGATCACTTCGGCGTAGCGCTCCTCCATGGACAGGAAGAGGAGCACGCCGGTGCGCTCGCCGGTGAGGTGGATATTGTGCGCGAGGAATTGCCGAACGGCGTTGTCGTGGGCGCGCCTGCGGCGCACCGAATGCGGGACGTAATGAACACGGAACGCAGGGAAGGCCCAGAGCACGATGAGTGCGGCAAGCACACCGAGAAGCTGGAGTGCGGCAAATTCCGGCAGGCGGATGGTGAACCACCAATAGTCGAGCAGGAAGGCGACGATCAGTCCGACGACAAGAACGGCGATGGTGACGAAAAAGGCGGAAGGGAAGAAATAGGCATCGCTGGCGCGGGCCAGCACGCAGAAAATCTCGCCCGAGGTCTTTTCCTCCGCCCGCCGTACCGCCTCGGCGACGCGGGCATGCTCCTCGGGCGTCATGGTCTTTCTGGCCATTCAGATGATCCCCACAGCCTCTACCAGCCGCCGGAGGCGCCGCCGCCGCCGGACGAACCGCCCCCGCCTGAAAAGCCGCCGCCGCCGCCGAAGCCGCCGCCGGACGACCAGCCGCCTCCGCCACCGGACCATCCGCCCGAAGAGCCCTGATTGTAGGTGAAGGTGCGGCCGAGCCAGCGATAGCTGTGCGGGCCGATCTTGCGGCCGAAGATCGGCGGCAGGATCGCGGTTGCGAAGCCGCCGAAGAACAGCGTTGCCCAGACGATCATGAAGAGGATCGCCGGCCAGTTGACATCGTCATGCGTGTCCTGGTTGCGCGCCGCCCGCGCTTCGACTTCGGCGGCGTTGCCGGAAAGTACCGCGAGGACGTCGTCCACGGCATGCGAGATGCCGCCGGAAAAGTCGCCCTTGCGGAAAGCCGGCACCATGCCTTCGATGATGAGGTTCGAGTGGAGGTCGGTGAGTGTGCCTTCCAGTCCGTAGCCGACCTCGATGCGCATCTTGTGGTCGTTCTTGGCGACCAGCAGGAGGACGCCGTTGTTTTCGCCCGCCTGACCGAGATGCCAGGCGCGGAAGAGGCGGTTGGCATAGGGTTCGATCGCCTCGCCGTCGAGGCTGTCGATGGTGGCGACGACGACCTGGTCGGAGGATTTCTTCTCGTAATCGGCAAGCTTCTGCTCGATCGCCGCCTTGGTGGCGGGGTCGATCATGTGGGCATCGTCGACGACGCGTCCCGTGAGCGCGGGCAGCGGCGCTGCGATCGCGGAGGCTACGGCGAACAGGGAAAATAAAAGAACCAGCATGAAATGCAGGGCCGGCCGGGTTGCCTCGGCCGGGCCGCATCTGCGGGCGGTTTGCCTGCCCGGTATGCCGTCGATCAACATGGATGCCTGTTACGGCCCGTTCAGCTCTTCTTGCCGAAATCGACCTTCGGCGTCTGCATCTTGTCCTCGGAGATGGTGAAGTTCTCGAAGGGTTTTGCATCCGTGTACCAGAACTTCGCCCAGAGTACGGTCGGGAAGGTGCGAAGCGAGGTGTTGTAGAGCCGGACCGCCTCGATATAGTCGCGGCGCGCGACCGCTATGCGGTTCTCGGTCCCTTCGAGCTGCGCCTGCAATGCGAGGAAGTTCTGGTTCGATTTCAGGTCGGGATAGTTCTCGACCACCGCAAGCAGCCTCGACAGCGCGCCGGTCAGCCCGGCCTGGCCCTCCTGGAAGGCCTTGAACTGTTCGGGATTGGTCGGCGTGTTGACGTTGACCTGTGTCTGCGTCGCCTTGGCGCGTGCCTCGACTACGGAGGTCAGCACGTCCTTTTCCTGAGCGGCATAGCCCTTCACGGTTTCCACCAGGTTGGGGATCAGATCAGCGCGGCGCTGGTACTGGTTGAGCACCTCGCTCCAGGCGGCTTTCGCCTTTTCCTCCTGCGTGGGAATAGTGTTGATGCCGCAGCCCGAGAGGGCCGGCAGGGCGAGGAGAAGCATGAGGAACGCCGGCAGCAGGCGGGAGCCGAATGGCGGGTTCAGGCGCTGGGTGAGCATGGATTGGCCTCGTCGGTCGGTGATTTGCCTGCAATAGCATATCTTGGGGCCGAGGGAACGTAGGCGCGTGGTGCGCTCCTGAGCAGGCCGTTGCGGCCGGGTGGCTCGGCAGGATAAGGTTCCCGCCATGACGGAGGGCCGACATCCGACGGAGAGAGCCGACCGCACCGCGGAAGCGCGGCGGATACTGGCGCAGGTGGAAAAGGATACCGGCATCCCCGCTTCGTCGGCCCTTGCGCGGGCGCTGAGCCGTGCACGCAACCATATGGCCGGCGCCGATGCCGATCCCGAGGACTGGGCCGAGCTCTGGGGCACCCGCGTCGGCCGACTGCTCAGCCTCGCCGCCTTCGTGGCGCTTTCGATCTACCTCTATCGGTTCCTGACGCAGGGCGGGTAATACAATCATGCAGGAAGATTCAGCCGGCGCGCCGCGCGCGGTCATCGTCGTGTCGAGCCATGTCGTGCGCGGCTCGGTCGGCAATCGCGCCAAGGTCTTCACGCTGGAGGCGCTCGGTTTCCCGGTATGGGCGGTGCCGACGGTCATTCTTCCATGGCGGCCCGACCTCGCGCCAGGGGAAAGGATCGTACCGGACCCCGAACAATTTGCCCGCCTGCTGGCCGATATGGGCTCGGCGGAATGGCTGGGCGAAGTGACGGCCGTGCTGTCCGGCTATTTCGGCGATGCCGGGCAGGTCGAGCCCGTCGAAAAGCTCGTCCACGCGGTGAAGGTAGCGAACCCGAACGCGCTTTACCTTTGCGATCCCGTGATCGGCGACGAGGGCGGACTATACGTGCCGGTCGAGACCGCGACCGCCATCCGCGATCGGCTGCTGCCGATCGCCGACATCGCCACGCCCAGCCGCCATGAGCTCGAATGGCTCGCCGGCAGGCCGTTGCCTTCCACGGCGGATATCCTCGCCGCAGCGCGTGATCTGGCACCGCCGACGATGCTGGTCACCTCGGCGCCGTCTATGATGGCCAAGAGCATGGGCAACCTGTTGGTGACGGGGAAAGGCGCTTGGCTTGCCGAACATCGGGTGATCGAAGGCGAGCCGAAGGGAACCGGCGACCTCACCTCGGCGCTGTTCCTTGCCCGCATCCTCAATGGCGAAGACGGCGCGAAGGCTCTGGAAGCGACGACGGCCTCCGTGCTGGAGATCGTGACGCGAGCGGCAAAGCGCGGGGCCAACGAGTTGATGCTTCAGACCGATGCGGCAAGCCTCTCGCACCCGGTGGCGAATGTGACGGTGCGCCAGTTGCTTCAGCCGCGCCGCCGAAAGGAAGGCTGACTGCGGCAAATCGCACGTTTTCTGCAAGCGCCGTCATGCGAAAGTGCGATGGTTCGCAGCCATCCTCGACCTATCTGTTCGTGGAAGGCTATCCGTTTAAAGGAAGGGAGTATTGCTATGCACCGTCACGCCAACGCCGTTTGGAAAGGAACGCTGACCGAAGGGACCGGCACGCTCGATACGCAGAGCGGCGCGCTTGCCAAGGTTCCCTATTCCTTCAAGGGCCGCTTCCAGGACGAGAGCGGCAAGTCCGGCACCAATCCCGAGGAACTGATCGCGGCAGCGCATGCTGGCTGCTTCGCAATGCAGCTTTCGCATTTCCTTGCCGAGAACGGCACGCCGGCGGAGAAGCTCGATGCAAAGGCCGTCGTCACCTACGGGCCGGCGGCCGGCGGTGGCTTCGAGATCACCGAAAGCGCGCTGACGCTCACCGGCACGGTGCCGGGTATCGATGCAGCGAAGTTCAAGGAACTGGCAGACAAGGCGAAGGCCGGTTGCCCCGTCTCCAAGGCACTCGGCGCCATCAAGGTGACGCTGGACGCCAAGCTGGCGTAAGGCGCTGACGTTTCGCTCCAAGTACCCCGGCTATTCAAGGTAGCCGGGGTCGTCGCAAAAGAAGCGAGATTTTTGAGCGGTAAAGGTGGCGGTGCGTCCTTCGAGGCTCGCTCTGCTCGCACCTCAGGATGAGGACTGTCGTGGCGCCGCTTCTCTTCTGGAGGCTGGTGTCTCGGGTTAGGGATGGGGCACCAATCTCCCTCATCCTGAGGTGCTCCGCGAAGCGGAGCCTCGAAGGACGCACGACTGGATTATTCCTTGATGCCGCGATGGGCCTCCTTGCCCCATAGTTGTTCGATCCGCGCATCACGTCCGCAACCATAGCGATAATATTTGTAGCGGAGCGCGTTCTTCCGGTAGAAGTCCTGATGGTAATCCTCGGCCGGGTAGAAGGTCGAGGCCGGCAGGATCTTCGTCGCGATCGGCTGGCCGAGTTCCTTGGCCGCCGCTGCCTTGGCTGCCTCGGCTTCCTTCTTCTGTTCCTCGTTCAGATAGAAGATCGCCGGCGTATAGCTTTCGCCGCGGTCGCAGAATTGTCCCCCGCCGTCGGTCGGGTCGGTCGCATGGAAATAGACGTCGAGCAGCTTGGCGTAGCTGGTCTTCGCTGTGTCGAACTCGATCTTTTCGGATTCGCGGTGGCCCGTGGTCTCCGTCACGACCTGCTCATAGGTCGGATCCTTGACGTGCCCGCCCGTATAGCCTGAGGTCGTGGAGATCACGCCCGGCACGTGATCAAAATCGGATTCGACGCACCAGAAGCAGCCGCCGGCGAAGATCGCCGTTCCGGTAGCGGCGGCGGCATTGCCGATCATCGTCAGGCCGGCGGCCGAGGCAAAAAGAAGTGCTGCGGCAAGAGAGCGAAGCATGAAGGGGTGGTCTCCGGTGGCGGTAACCAAGACGTACCAGCGCCCGCTCCGGTTTCAAATCACACCGCTACACGGCTGCGTGACATGCAAGGCGGCAGCTAGATCCGCCGCTCGATCATCATCTTCTTGATCTCGGCGATGGCCTTGGCCGGGTTGAGGCCCTTCGGGCAGGCCTGCGTGCAGTTCATGATCGTATGGCAGCGGTAGAGCCGGAAGGGGTCTTCCAGATTGTCGAGGCGTTCGCCGGTCGCCTCGTCGCGACTGTCGATCAGCCAGCGATAGGCCTGCAGGAGAACGGCGGGGCCGAGATAGCGATCGCCGTTCCACCAGTAGCTCGGGCAGGAGGTCTGACAGCAGAAGCACAAGATGCACTCGTAGAGTCCGTCGAGCTTGGCCCGGTCCTCGTGGCTCTGCAGCCATTCCTTTTCCGGCGGCGGGGAGACCGTCTGCAGATAGGGCTGGATCGTCGTGAGCTGCGTATAGGGCACGGTCAGGTCGGGCACGAGGTCCTTGACCACCGGCATATGCGGCAGCGGATAGACCTTCACCGCGCCCGAAATCTCGTCGGCGCCCTTGGTACAGGCGAGCGTGTTGGTGCCGTCGATGTTCATGGCGCAGGAGCCGCAGACGCCCTCGCGGCAGGAACGGCGCAGCGTCAGCGTCGGGTCGATCTTGTTCTTGATCCATAAAAGCGCGTCGAGAACCATCGGCCCGCAATCGTCCATGTCGACGTAGTAAGTGTCCATGCGCGGGTTCTCGCCGTCATCGGGCGACCAGCGATAGATGCGGTATTCGCGCAGATTGGTCGCGCCCTCGGGCTTCGGCCAGGTCTTGCCTTCCTTGACCTTGGAATTCTTCGGAAGTGTGAGCGCAACCATGAAAATTCCTCAACAGACCATCTGCGTTTCGGCGGGCGGGACCGGCCTGCCCTTCAGTACACCCGCTTCTTCGGCGCGATCCGGGAAAGTGCGATGCCGCCCTCGGCCTCGTCGAGCAGCGGCTTGGCATGCACCGGCCTGTAGGTAAGCGTCACCTTGCCGTCGTCGGCAACCTTGGCCAGCGTATGCTTGCGCCAGTCCTTGTCGTCGCGGTCGGGGAAATCCTCGCGCGCATGGGCTCCGCGGCTCTCCTTGCGCGCCTCGGCGCTGTAGACCGTGGCGATGGCGTTGGCTATCAGGTTCTCGAGTTCCAGCGTCTCGACCAGATCGGAGTTCCAGATCATCGAGCGGTCGCTGACGCGGATGTCGGGAAGCTCCTTCCATATCTCCGAGATACGCCGACAGCCCTGCTCCAGGGTCTCTTCGGTGCGGAAGACGGCGGCGTCCTCCTGCATGGTGCGCTGCATCTTCTCGCGGAGCTCCGCCGTCGGGTACTTGCCGTTGGCGTGCCGCAGCCTGTCGAAGCGATCCATGATCTTCTCGACCGCCGCCTTGTCCGGCGAAGGAACCGCGGCGGCGCGGTCGATGACCTTGCCGGCTCGGATAGAGGCCGCCCGGCCGAAGACGACGAGGTCGATCAGCGAATTGGAGCCGAGCCGGTTGGCGCCGTGCACAGAAGCGCAGCCCGCCTCGCCGACCGCCATCAAGCCGGGCTGCACCCGGTCGGGCGCGGCCCTGGTCGGGTTGAGCGCCTCGCCCCAGAGATTGGTCGGGATGCCGCCCATATTGTAGTGCACCGTCGGCAGCACCGGGATCGGGTCTTTCGTCAGATCGACGCCGGCGAAGATGCGCGCCGATTCGGAGATACCCGGCAGCCTTTCATGCAGCACCGCCGGATCGAGATGGTCGAGGTGGAGGAAAATGTGGTCCTTCTTCTTGCCCACGCCGCGGCCTTCGCGGATCTCGAGCGTCATGCAGCGCGAGACGACGTCGCGCGAAGCGAGGTCCTTGGCGCTCGGCGCATAGCGCTCCATGAAGCGCTCTCCCTCGGAATTGACGAGATAGCCGCCTTCGCCGCGCGCGCCCTCGGTGATGAGGCAGCCGGCGCCGTAGATGCCGGTCGGGTGGAACTGCACGAACTCCATGTCCTGCAAGGGCAGGCCCGCGCGGGCGGCCATGCCCCCGCCGTCCCCGGTACAGGTGTGCGCCGAGGTGGCGGAGAAATAGGCGCGGCCGTAGCCGCCGGTGGCGAGCACGACCATCTTCGCCGAGAAGCGATGGATGGTGCCGTCATCGAGGTTCCAGGCGACGACGCCAGTGCACACCCCGTCCGACATGATGAGGTCGAGCGCGAAATATTCGATGAAGAACTCCGCATTGTTCTTCACCGACTGGCCGTAGAGCGTGTGCAGGATGGCGTGGCCGGTACGGTCGGCAGCCGCGCAGGTGCGCTGCACGGGCGGCCCTTCGCCGAACTCGGTCATGTGGCCGCCGAAGGGGCGCTGGTAGATCCTGCCGTCCTCGGTGCGGCTGAAGGGAACGCCGTAATGCTCCAGTTCGTAGACGGCTGCCGGCGCCTCGCGCACCATATATTCCTGGGCGTCGATGTCGCCGAGCCAGTCCGAGCCTTTCACCGTGTCGTAGAGATGCCACTGCCAGGAATCCGGCCCCATATTCTGCAGCGAGGCGGCGATGCCGCCCTGCGCCGCCACGGTGTGGGAGCGGGTGGGAAAGACCTTGGTGATGCAGGCGGTGCGGAGGCCCTGTTCGGCCATGCCGAGCGTGGCGCGCAGGCCGGCGCCGCCCGCGCCGACCACCACAACGTCGAAGGCGTGGTCGACAAAATCATATGCTCTGGCGCCGACGGAAGGCGCCTCCTTCATGGAAGCCTTTGCCATTTGCTGCCTGTCAGCCTCCAAGCGTCAGTTTGAGAAGCGCGAAGATCGAGGCGACGCCGACCGCCACGCAAAAGAAGGTCGAGAGGATCAGGAGGACAAGCTTCTGTCCCTCGGCATGGATGTAGTCCTCGATGATCTCCTGCATGCCGAGCCGCATATGGGCGAGCCCGACCAGGACGAAGAGCCCCATCATCAGCGCCGCGAAGGGCTGGGCGAGCGCGGCCCGCACGGTCGCGTAACCGGCGCCGTTGAGAGAGATCAGGAAGCCGAGGAAATAGAGCGAGAGGACGATCAGCGCGACCGAGGTGACGCGGACGCGCCAGAAATGGCCGGTTCCCTCGCGCGCGGCACCGAGGCCGCGAACCTTGCGGAGAGGCGTTTGCATTTCAGCCATGTCAGAATGCTCCCCTTGCCGCATAACCGGCAATCCATACCAGAAGGGTGAGGATGACGGAGCCGATGATGGTCGCCCATGCCAGCCGCGTCGAAGTCTCCTTCTGCATCAAGGAGCCCGTGTCCCAGATGAGATGGCGGATGCCGCCGAGCAGATGATGCAGCAGCGCCCAGGTGTAGCCGAACAGGATCAGGCGGCCGAACCATGAGCCGAAGAAGGAATTGGCGATGTCGAAGGCGTGCTCCGAACTTGCGGCAGCGATCAGCCACCATGCGAGCAAAAGCGTGCCGAAATAGAGCGCGCCGCCCGTGATGCGGTGCACTATCGACATCAGCATGGTCGGGATCAGGCGGTAGATCTGCAGATGCGGTGAGAGGGGACGCGCGGCGGCCGCTGTCTTTCTGCTCATCCTTTTCCCCCGTCTTCGGCTGCGGCCAGCCGGACGTCGCGAAGGAATCGGGAATGCCGGAGGCCGTATGTGGCTGGACCCGGTTCTAGAACGCTTGTTGCATCGCGTCAAAGATAAATAGGCGTTTCGGGAACGCTGCTTATGGCTTAATCGATTGAGAGGAAAGGCCGGGGTTCGGCGCGGGCGCCGGTTGTCCCGCTCCCCGCCGAATTCCCCGCCTGCCCGACCGATATTCGCGAATCGCGGAATTCCCTCAGGCCGGATCGCTTTCCTGTTTGCAATTGATCGGACGCTTGCCGCTCACCATCCAGAGCGCCGTGCCTCTTTCCAGGATCAGCGCGTAGCCGGGCTGGCCGTAGCGCGCCGTCTGGTTCGGCGGAGACGCCGGAAGCTCGACATCCACGCCGCGCGTGTCGACCACATGCACGGAGGTGCGGAAATTCTCCAGCGTGATCTCGCCGTCCCCGTCGCAGCGATAGGTTGCGTAGCGCGGTACGGCCGCCGATTGAAGCGCCACACTCTTCGGTGGATCGGGAGGTACGCAGGCGGACAGGAAAATGGGTAAGGTAAGCACCGAAATGACCGGGCCCAGACCGCGGAGGATGGCGTTTCGCTTGTCGACGGAGACCGTCCCGCGGCCGGCATGCCCTTTTGCGATCCGTCGATCCCCTCCGGTGTTATCCTCGCTGTCGGTCATTCGTCCTCCGCTCTGCCGGTGACTCGATTGGAATCGTCTAAGCCCATTGCTGCAGGTAGATCAATGGCGGCAGCGTGGAACGAAGTCGTCGTTAACCATGTTCTGCAAACCGGCGGCGGGCATGCCGGCCGCGAGGTGACAAAGGTTAATAAAAGGTTAAATTCCGATTCGAAGAGGCCCAGACTATGTCAGTCTCTTGCGAAAGGATGCGCCATGAATCTGAGATCACCATCCAGCCATGGACTGAAGGCGCCGCTTCTCGGATGCCTCGTCGCCCTCGCGATGGCGGCGCCGGCGACGGCCGACAGCTTTTACCGCGATCACGCTTTTGCCGACTCCTTCGGCAATCTCGTCGTCTACTCGCCATCCGGCTACAAGCGCATCGTCGTCGGCAAGGGTTATCTGGCCGACAGGCTCGCAAGCGCCGCCGAGAGCGACGGCCCGCATGTCGTGCGCCTTCATGATGCGTCGCGTCATCATGCCTATGTTCGCGATACTTATGCCCGTCGTGGCGAATGCGCCGTGCTCCTGCATGGGCGCAGCTACATGTACGGCCTGCCGGAAAACGTTGTGCCGGTTCCGGCAAAGGATTGCGACTGAGGGTGCCGGCCCCGGCCGAATCAGCCTTTCGCCTTGGCGGGTGAAACCGGCGGATCGTAGTCGGTTCCCGTCTTTGCTATTTGGGTCTCGGCGCTACGCACGCGGTCACGGCCGCGTCTCTTGGCCTCGTAAAGCGCAGCATCGGCGCGCCGCATGAGCGAAGTCAGATCTTCGCCCGCCTGCATTTCCGCAACGCCGAAGCTGGCAGTCACCGCACAGTTCTCGGGCAGGCCGGGAACCTTGAGCGTCGAGCATGCATTGCGGACGGCTTCGGCGAAAAGCCGTCCGCTCTTCAAATTCGCTCCCGCCAGCACAACGGCGAATTCCTCGCCTCCGATCCTGGCGGTGACATGTTCGCCTCCGGCTGCGTTGCTGAGGCAGCGGCCGAAGGCGGTGATGACCTGATCGCCGCAGGCATGGCCGAAGCGATCGTTCACCGACTTGAAGTGGTCGATGTCGCAGATGAGCAGGGCCACCGGTATGCCGATCCCATTTGCATAGGCGAGCGTCTTGCGACCATGCTCCTCGAAGCCGCGCCGGTTCAGGAGGCCGGAGAGCAGGTCGGTCATGGATTCGGCGCGCAGATCCTGCATCGCATCAAGTACGACCATATAGACGAGTGTAAGAGCGAACAGGAGCGCGAAGAACGCCGCCGAGAAGTTCAGGACGAGCCAGGTGAGCGATCCGACATAGTGCGCGCGATCGACGATATGGCCCTCCGCCAGCGAAACGCCGATGGTGCGCACGAAAGAATAGAGGCCGATAATCAGGGTGACGGCCAAAAGAACCCGCTCGACCGGAGTCTTGTTCCGGAAAGTATGCATTATGGCAGCCGCCACGAGCATCATGGCACCGTAGCAGAAGTTGACGGCGTAGATGCGGCCGGTCATGTCGGGCACGATGACCGAAAACCAGAACTGACCGGCGAAGCCAATCGCACCCAGTATTCCCAATGCGAGAAAAGGCGTCGGCTGTCCTCTTCTCAGCATGATGCCATGAATGACCGCCATGTAGGCGTAAAGAATAAAGAGATTTGAAAGAAGGCCGTTGGCCGGATAGCCGAACGGCCAATCCATTGCCTGGAGGCTGAAGGTGATCGCGTAGGCGAGATAGCCGGTGAAGAAGAACAGGATATGGCGATGCGCCGGCCGCTCCAGCCACAGTTTCAGGAACAGGCCGGAGAGGACCAGGGCAAGCACGGGGTTCAGCAATGATATCAGAATGCCTTGAACCACCGTCTGCCACCCCGTTGCCGCGGATATGGAAATAGGCCCAAAATAAAAACAAGCTGTTAAGGCCGGGGTGTTGGCATGATCCGACCGGCAGCGAGGCTCGTGAATGGTCAGGCAAACAGCAGGGCGGCGATTTTCCAGCGCACAAAGGCGTGCGCATGGTTTATCGTTCCTTAACGACCGGCTCTTTAGAGTCGATGATCTCTCTGGAGCCGATGATGCGCCGGTATCGGCGCTGGACCGGTAATGGCTGCGCTGCGGGAACGGATGACAAGGGTTTTTGCATGGGGCAGAACGGCCGCGCTTTGCGCGACGCTCGCGCTTTGTGCCCATGTCGGGAGCGCGACCGCGCAGGCCGGTACGGTGAGCGATCTCCGGGCGCAGCACGAGCGCGGCGAGGCCGAATACGAGCAGCTTGCCCGCCGGATGACCCTGTCCGACCAGAAGGTTGCCGCGCTCACCGAGGAAGTCGCCGGGATCAGGAAGGATCAGGCAACGATCACGGCGGCTCTCATCCAGGCGGCAAAGACGGAGCGCAAGCTCAGCCAGGACATCGACGACATCGGCGCCAGGCTCGATACATTGCGCGGGCAGGAAACGACGATCCGCAAGTCGCTCAATGCCCGCCGTGGCGTGCTTGCCGAAGTGCTGGGTGCGCTGGAGCGCATGGGTGTCAATCCTCCGCCCGCCATCCTGGTCAAGCCGGAAGACGCCCTCTCCTCGGTTCGTAGCGCGATCCTGCTGGGCGCGGTCGTGCCCGACCTGCGCGCGGAGACGGAAGTGCTCGTCGGCGACCTCAAGGAACTGTCGCGCGTGACGAAATCAATCGACACCGAGCGTGGTCGCCTCGTCGCCAAGGTCGAGGAGCAGACGGAGGAGAAGAAACGGCTCGGTCTGCTTCTGGAAGAGAAAAAGAAACTGCAGCAGCAATCGGAGGCGGCGCTGGCCGACGAACAGGGGAAGGCGGCGGAACTGGCGAAGAAGGCCGGCAGTGTCAAGGAACTCATCGCCAGCCTGGAGGCGCAGATCGAGAGCGTCCGCAAGGCCGAGGCCGAAGCCGCCAGCCGGCCGGCGCCTGAAGGCCATCGCCTGGCGGCCACGCCTTTCGCAGCGATGAAAGGGCATACCCCGCTTCCCGTCGCCGGCCGCATAGACAAGCGTTTCGGCGACGATGACGGCACCGGTGGCAGCATGCAAGGCGACATGCTTATAACACAATCTGGCGCGATCGTTACCACACCGGCGGATGGGATTGTGCTATATGCGGGCCCGTTCCGCTCCTACGGCCAACTCTTGATACTCGATGCGGGCGATGGCTATCATGTCGTTCTGGCGGGAATGGACAGAATCAGCGTATCGCTCGGCCAGTCCGTCCTGGCGGGCGAGCCCGTCGGACTAATGGGAGAGGCCAGGCTTGCCAGCACCGTAGCGTTCGGCGGCGAAAATACCGGCCCGGAGCTCTATGTCGAGTTCCGCAAGGACGGAAAGCCCATCGATCCGTCTCCATGGTGGATGGAGCGAATTTCTGGAAGGACAGGGAATGATTCGTAAATTGTCGCTTCTTTGTGCCGGGGTGCTGATCGGCGCGTCCGCCATGAGCCTGGTCTATGGCGCGCCCGGCTCGACGGCCAACGCGGCCAGTTCGGAAACCTACAAGCAATTGGCGTTGTTCGGCGACATTTTCGAGCGCGTCAGGGCGCAGTATGTGACGCCGCCGGACGAGAAGTCGCTGATCGAGAATGCCGTCAACGGCATGCTTGCCTCGCTCGATCCGCATTCCTCGTACATGAATGCCGACGAGGCGAAGGACATGCGGGTCCAGACCAGCGGCGAGTTCGGAGGCCTCGGCATCGAGGTGACGATGGAAGACGACCTGGTCAAGGTCATCACGCCGATCGATGACACGCCGGCGGCGAAGGCAGGTGTCCTGGCCGGAGACTTCATCTCCAAAATCGACGGCGAGGACGTCCGCGGCCTGACACTGCAGCAGGCGGTCGACAAGATGCGCGGCCCGGTCGATACGCCGATCAAGCTTACCGTATTGCGCAAGGGCGCCGACAAGCCGCTCCAGATCACCGTCGTACGCGCCGTCATCAAGGTGAAGGCGGTGAAGTTCCATGTCGAGCGCGGCGACGTCGGTTACATGAAGATCACCTCGTTCACCGAGAAGACCTACGACGATCTGCGCAACGCCATCGACCAGATCAAGAAACAGGTGCCCGAGGACAAGCTCAAGGGCTATGTGCTCGACCTGCGCCTCAATCCAGGCGGTCTGCTCGACCAGGCGGTGAGCGTGTCCGACAGCTTCCTCGATCATGGCGAGATCGTCTCGACGCGCGGCCGTGATCCGAAGGATGTGTCCCGGTTCGACGCGCATCCGGGCGATCTGACCGACGGCAAGCCGCTGATCGTGCTGATCAATGGCGGCTCCGCCAGCGCTTCCGAGATCGTCGCGGGCGCCCTGCAGGACCAGAAGCGGGCAACCGTGGTTGGAACGCAGTCCTTCGGCAAGGGATCGGTGCAGACCATCATTCCGCTGCCGGAAAACAATGGTGCGCTGCGCCTCACCACGGCGCTTTATTACACGCCGTCCGGCAAGTCGATCCAGGGCAAGGGCATCACGCCCGACATCAAGGTGGACCAGCCATTGCCGCCCGAACTGCTCGGCCGCGACGTGGTGCGCGGTGAATCCGAGCTGCGCGGACACATCAAGGGCGCCGACGAGAGCGCCAAGGGCTCCGGTTCCGCCGCTTATGTCCCGCCGGAGGAGAAGGACGACAAGCAATTGAACTTCGCGCTCGACCTGATGGAAGGTGCGAAGACCGATCCGGCCTTCCCGCCCAGCCCGAACAAGGCGGCGCTGAATCAGTGATGCATCGCGGCCGGCGCATGGCGCCGGCCGCTTCCATATATCCCGCCCCATCCCGCCGCATCCGCCATGCGAAGCTGAACAGGGTTAGCGCAGCCAACCGGAATCCAGTCGCCGGCGATGAATAAGGAAATCGAACGCCCCCTTGGACAGGACAGACGGTCGGGCGGACGGCCGCGACTCCGATTTTCGCGGGGGGCGATCGCGGGGATGGCAGCCTGCTTCGCCATTGTCGCGATTGCCGGGGCGATCGCGCTCAGGCCGCGTCCGTTCCATCAGGCGCCGGAGATTGTCGTTTCGACGCCGCAGACGGCCTCATCCACCGATGTTCCCGCCTCTAGGCCGCCATCCGGTACCGCGTCTCCCGGACAGGCTGCTTCGACAGCCGGCCGCACCGGGCCGCAGATCATCCACGTCAATCCCGATACCGCTGAGCAGAAAGGGGCGATCGTCATCCGCGACCCCTCGACAATCGGCCAGGATTTGCGCACGGCGCATCTTCCGGACCGTGCGCTCATCGAGCAGTCGGAAATGGGGCCGCTGCCTATCCGCTCCATCGACGGCAGGCGGCCGGTGGATGTCTACGCCCGGCCGTGGTCCGGCACGCGTGGAGCTCGCGTCGTCATCGTCATCGGCGGGCTCGGCCTGTCGCAGACGGGTACCCAATACGCGATAAAGAAACTGCCGGGAGCGGTCACGCTCGCCTTCGCGCCACAGGGCAACAGCCTCGATCGCTGGATGCGCGATGCCCGCCAGAGCGGACACGAACTTTTGATGCAGGTTCCGTTCGAGCCATACGATTATCCGAACGTCAATCCCGGCCGCAACACGCTGACAGTCGAGGCGTCCGTGGCGGAGAACCTCCGCTCGCTCCATTGGGCGCTGTCGCGCATCACCAACTATGTCGGCATCATGAATTACATGGGCGCGCGTTTTGTCGCCAGCGAGAACTCGATGGAACCTGTCATGGAGGATCTCGCCCGGCGCGGGCTTCTCTATCTGGATGACGGCACTTCGGCGCGTAGCGTGGCGCCGCAACTGGCGCTGAAGGACGGCGTGCCCTTTGCAGCCGGCGACCTGGCCATCGATACGTCGCATGATCGGGGCGAGATATTGAAGAAGCTCGACCAACTCGAGGCTACGGCGCGCGCCAAGGGTTTTGCAATCGGCACGGGTTCGGCCTTTCAGGTGACGGTCGATGCGGTCGCCGACTGGATCGGCGAAGCGGCGAAGCGGGGCATCGAGATCGTGCCGGTGACGGCGGTCATGTCCGATCCGGAAAGGGGGTAGGAAAATGATAAAGCCTGGAAAACCGGTCGATCCGGAGACCTTGCCCTACCGGCGCTGCGTCGGCGTGGCGGTGTTCAACCGGGAAGGTCTCGTCTGGGCCGGCAGGCGCATCGTCGAGGACAACAGCGAGGTTTCCGATACCTCGCAGCTCTGGCAGATGCCGCAGGGCGGGATCGACAAGGGCGAGGAACCGCTGGCGGCGGCGCAGCGCGAGCTCTATGAGGAAACCGGCATGCGAAGCGTTTCGCTGATTGCAGAGGCGCCGCGCTGGATCGACTACGATCTGCCACCACATCTCGTCGGCGTGGCCCTCAAGGGGAAATATCGCGGCCAGACGCAGAAATGGTTCGCCTTCCGCTTTGAGGGCGAGGACGGCGAAATCGCCATCAACCCGCCGCCCGACGGGCATCCCGCGGAGTTCGACGAATGGGCGTGGAAGAAGCTGCGTGACTTTCCCGATATCGTCGTGCCTTTCAAGCGCGCGACCTATGAGACGTTGATCGCGACGTTCGGCCATCTCGCGTCTTGAGCCGGCAAATATCCCAGGCAGTTCAATCGGTCGCCTGTCTGAGCGCCAGCGCCGCGCCGAGCGGCCCTATAACGGCGAAGAAGAGCGTGAGCGCGGCGAGGATGAGGAAGGGCGGCAGGAAGGGCTCGGGATCGTTGACGGCGCCATAGCTTGCCGACACGCCGAAGATCAGGATCGGAACGGTAAGCGGCAGGATCAGGATCGAGACGAGCAGGCCGCCACGCGGCAGCGCAACCGCCACCGCCGCGCCGACGGCGCCGATGAAAGCGATGGCCGGCGTGCCGACCAGAAGAGTCAGCGTGGTGGCGCCGATTGCCGTTGCCTCCATGTTCATGAACAGGCCGAGCAGCGGTGAGGCCACGACCAGCGGCAGCACGCTCGCGGTCCAGTGCGCCAGGCATTTGACCAATACCGTCAGTGTCGGCGGATGGCGCGCGCCGGCAAGCATGAGAAGGTCGAGCGTACCGTCCTCGCGATCGGCCTGGAAAAGCCGTTCCAGTCCGAGCAGACTGGCAAGCAGCGCTCCGATCCACAGGATCGCCGGACCGATCCGCGCCAAAAGCTTCAGGTCCGGTCCAACGCCAAAGGGAACGACCGCCACCACGGCGAGGAAGAACAGCACGCCCACCAGCGCCCCGCCGCCGGCTCGAATGCCGATCCTCAGATCGCGGAGGTAGAGGGCTAGCATGATAACCCTTCTCCCTGCCGGACTGGCGGGCGCTCTCCCATCTTCAATTCCTTCACCGCGTCCAGTCCGAGCGCCACATGGGTGGCCGCGACGATCATGCCGCCTTCGCGGAGATGTCCGCCCATCAGGGCAGCGAAACGGTCCTCCGAGCGCCGGTCGAGCCCTGCTGTCGGCTCGTCGAGCAGCCACAGCGGGCGATGGTTGATCAACAGCCGGGCAATGGCGATGCGCCGCCGCTGACCCGTGGACAGATAGCCGTAGGGCAGGTGCGCCACAGTTTCGAGACTTACCGCCTCCAGCGCCTCGTTGATACCGAGCGCCGGCCGGCCATGGAAGCTTTGCCAGAAATCAAGGTTCTCGGCGACCGAGAGCGCCGGCTTCATGCCGTTCTCGTGGCCGAGATAGTGGCAGACTGCGGCGGGATCCGGCGCTTCTTCGCCGCCCCCTTCCAGCCGGATCGATCCTTCGGCTGTCGGCAGCAATCCGGCGATTATGCGCAGCAGCGTCGATTTTCCAGATCCGTTCGGTCCCGTAACGACCAGCGCCTCGCCATCGGACACGGCAAAATCGATGCCCGAGAAGACGATCTCACCGCCGCGTTCACCCCCAACACCTTCGGCGACAAGCCGCATTCCCTGGCCTTTCCCTGCCTTGCCGGGGCCTTTGGCTGGCCCAGCCATATTCGCCCTTTGTTGCCCTAGAACTCCTCTACGAAATTCTCTATATGCGAGGCAATCACGCCAGCGGTCGGCGTGAAACTCAATTTGCGCCGAACCAGCGCACGAGCCGCCTTGAACGGCCCGGGAGCTTGGGAGCGGACAGCGGAAATGACCGTACCCGCACCTTTGCGCGTGATACCATGCGACTGGCGTCCGTTCCCTATCGGCAACCGACAGTCAGGGATCGCTCGTGACACATTCACTCGACAGTTTCAAAGCACGCAAAACCCTCAAGGCGGGGGATAGGGAATATGTCTATTTCAGCTTGACGGAGGCGGAGAAGAACGGGCTCTCCGGCATTTCCAGACTTCCCTTTTCGATGAAGGTCCTCCTGGAAAACCTGCTCCGGAACGAGGACGGGCAGTCGGTCAAGAAAAAGGACATCGAGGCGGTTGCCGCGTGGCTGACCGACAAGGGCAGCGCCGGCTATGAGATCGCCTACCGGCCGGCGCGTGTTCTGATGCAGGACTTCACGGGCGTTCCGGCCGTCGTCGATCTGGCAGCGATGCGCGACGCAATGGTGGCGCTTGGCGGCGACCCGGAGAAGATCAATCCGCTCGTCCCCGTCGATCTCGTCATTGACCATTCCGTCATCGTCGACGAGTTCGGCACGCCGATGGCCTTCGCTCGCAATGTCGAGAAGGAATATGAGCGCAATGGCGAGCGCTACCGCTTCCTGAAATGGGGCCAGCAGGCGTTCCGCAATTTCCGCGTCGTGCCGCCCGGCACGGGCATCTGCCATCAGGTCAACCTCGAGTATCTGGCGCAAACCGTGTGGTCGGCCGACATAGACGGCGAGACGGTCGCCTATCCGGACACTTGCGTGGGCACCGATTCGCACACGACCATGGTCAACGGCCTCGGCGTGCTCGGCTGGGGCGTCGGCGGCATCGAGGCGGAAGCGGCCATGCTCGGCCAGCCGGTCTCCATGCTGTTGCCCGAGGTCATCGGCTTCCGTGTCACCGGCAAGCTCAAGGAAGGCGTCACCGCCACCGACCTCGTGCTGACCGTCACGCAGATGCTGCGCAAGAAGGGCGTGGTCGGCAAGTTCGTGGAATTCTTCGGACCCGGCCTTTCCGCCATGACGCTCGCCGATCGCGCAACGATCGGCAACATGTCGCCGGAATATGGCGCGACCTGCGGCTTCTTCCCGGTCGATTCCGAGACCATCAAATACCTCACCATGACCAGCCGCACCGAGGAGCGCATCGCGCTGGTCAAGGCCTATGCGGAGGCGCAGGGCCTGTGGCGTCATGACGGCACCGCCGATCCCGTCTTCACCGACACGCTCGAACTCGACCTCGGCGACGTGGTGCCTTCGATGGCCGGGCCGAAGCGGCCCGAGGGGCGCGTCTCGCTGGAGGATGTCCCGGCCGCCTTCGCCAAGGCGATGGACACCGAATACAAGAAGGCCGCCGAGATCTCGAAACGCTACGCGGTGGAGGGCGCCGGCTATGATCTCGGCCATGGCGACGTGGTGATCGCGGCGATCACGTCCTGCACCAATACCTCGAACCCGAGCGTGTTGATCGGCGCGGGGCTTCTTGCGCGCAACGCCAACCGGCTCGGCCTGAAGCAGAAGCCCTGGGTGAAGACCTCGCTCGCGCCGGGCAGCCAGGTGGTCGCGGAATATCTCGACAAGTCCGGCCTGCAGAAGGAACTCGACGCCATCGGCTTCAATCTCGTCGGTTTCGGCTGCACCACCTGCATCGGCAATTCCGGGCCACTGCCCGGCCCGATCTCGAAGACCATCAACGACAAGGGCCTGATCGGCGCGGCGGTGCTATCGGGCAACCGCAATTTCGAGGGCCGAGTCTCGCCCGACGTGCAGGCGAACTATCTCGCCTCGCCGCCGCTCGTCGTCGCCTATGCACTTGCCGGCACCGTGACGAAGGATTTGACGAACGAACCGATCGGCGAAGGCAAGGACGGCAAGCCGGTGTTCCTGAAAGACATCTGGCCGACTACCGCCGAGATCCAGGATTTTATCGCCAGGAATGTCACCCGCGAGCTTTTCGCGCGCAAATATGCCGACGTCTTCAAGGGCGATGACAATTGGCGTCAGGTGCAGGCGCCGAGCGGCCAGACCTATGCCTGGGACGATAAGTCGACCTACGTGCAGAACCCGCCCTATTTCGAGGGCATGGGCAAGAAGCCGGATGAAGTCTCCGACATCAAGGGAGCGCGCATCCTCGGCCTGTTCGGCGACAAGATCACCACCGACCATATCTCGCCGGCGGGATCGATCAAGGCGGCGTCGCCGGCCGGCGAATATCTGACCGGACACGGCGTCGGCGTAGCCGACTTCAACCAGTACGGCACGCGGCGCGGCAATCATGAAGTGATGATGCGCGGCACCTTCGCCAATATCCGCATCCGCAACCACATGCTGGGCGAGAACGGCAGGGAAGGCGGCTACACGATCCACTATCCTTCCAAGGAGGAGATGTCGATCTACGACGCCGCCATGCGCTACCGGCGGGAGAAAATGCCGCTCGTCATCTTCGCCGGCGTCGAATACGGCAACGGCTCGTCGCGTGACTGGGCGGCCAAGGGCACGAACCTGCTCGGCGTTCGCGCGGTCATCGCCCAGTCCTTCGAGCGTATCCACCGCTCCAACCTCGTCGGCATGGGCGTCGTGCCCTTCGTGCTCGACGAGGGTACGAGCTGGCATTCGCTCGGCCTCACCGGCGAGGAGACGGTCGAGATCGACGGGTTGGAGAATATCCGCCCGCGCCAGAAGATGGTCGCCAAAGTCACCTTTGCCGACGGCAAGGTGAAGGAAGTGCCGATACTCTGCCGCATCGACACGCTGGACGAGCTTGCCTACTTCAAGAATGGCGGCATCCTGCAATACGTCCTGCGCGACCTCGCGGCGTAGCGGGAGGCGTTTCCTCTCTTATTGGAAGGAGGGCGGCAGAAGAAATTCAGCCGCCCTTTCGTTTGCTTCGCGAAGGAAAGAAACCCTCACCGCAACGTGACTTTCCCTTGAGTCTCGCCGCCGCTTATCTTCATCACATGAAACCAACAAGGCAGACGTCCCGGCGGACGGGCAAAGTGACGGCGGGGCACTGTCTTTTGGCCGGCGTGTTGGCGTCTGCCTGCCTTGCCATGGCCCTGCCGGCCGTGGCGAAGCCGCTCGGCGTGGTCGAGTTGTTCACCAGTCAGGGTTGCAATTCCTGCCCGCCCGCCGACGCTGCGCTTGGCCGCTTCGTCCAGCAGGGCAACGTCGTGGTGCTCGCCTATCACGTCGATTATTGGGACTATCTCGGCTGGAAGGACACGCTCGGCGACCGCGCCAACACCGATCGTCAATACGCCTACGCCAAAGCCTTCGGTTCAAGCCAGGTCTATACACCGCAGGCCGTCATCAACGGACGTTCGCAGATGAACGGCGCGTATGTCGGCGAGGTGGAGACCGAACTTTCCACGCTTGACCAATCCGGCCAGGGGATGACGGTCGATATCTCGATCCGTGATACGGGCAATTCCTATGTCGTCGAAGTCGGAGCGGCGAAAGGTGGAACAGGCGAGGCGCGGGTGGTCCTTGTCTCCTACGCGCCTCAGCAAGATATCCCTATCCGCCGCGGCGAGAACAGCGGCCACACCATCACCTACTGGCACGCCGCGACCGGCACACACATTGTCGGCATGTGGCACGGCAAGCCCACGCGCTACGAAGTGCCGAAGGCGGCGCTCCCGTCCGATGGCGGACTTGCCGTCCTGCTGCAGTCCGGTCCGGGAGGCGTCATGGGGCCGATCCTCGGCGCGGCGACGCTCGAAGGTGCCGGAAGCTGACCGGCGAATATGCCGGGTTGATTTCCTGACAGCGTCTGTCCGATGCCAGACGGATCGTCTGCCTGCAAGATGCTCTGAGACCTGATCGCCCGAAACCGGTCAGAGCCCGAGCGCGACCTTGCGTCCGTCATGTATGGCATAGGCGGCCTGCCGTGCGGCGGTGCAATCGCCGATCGCGGTGAAGACGATCCCGCGCGCTTCGAGTTCGACCGAAAGGCTGTCCGCCGCCATGCTTGTCGCGGCAAAGACGAGTGCGTCGGCCTCGACCTCCTGTTCGCTCCCATCGAGCAGTGATCTGATCTTGGCCGTCCCGCCGTCCCAGCGGATGATGGCGCTTTCGGTCACGAAGCGGACGCCGAGGCGGGCGAGGGCGCGGCGGAGCGGCGCATCCGCGGCCATGCGCTGAAGCTCCTTTCCGACGAGTGGGTCGGGCGTCACCAGCGTCACTTCATGGTCGTCTTCCGCGAGCCTCCAGGCCGTGCCGCATCCCTTCCAGTTGCCGCCATCGTCGAGCAGGAGGATGCGCTTCCCCGGCCTCGCCTCGCGCGCCATCACCGCCTCCGCCGAGAGAACCCGTCCGCCGCCCGGAATGGCATCATATTGCGGCAGCGCGCGCTGGAAAGCGCCGTCGGGCGGAAGGGAACCGGTCGCGACGATGACGTGGTCGGCGCCTTCGCGCTCGATGTCTTCGGCTTCGATATATTGTCCGTACCGTACGTCCACCTGAAGCCGGGCGAGCTGCCGCTGGTACCAGTCGATCAGGTCGAGGATCTGGGCCCGGCGCGGCTGCAGCCCAGCAAGGCGGAACTGCCCGCCGAGACGATCCGACGCCTCGGCGAGCACGACCCGGTGGCCGCGCTCCGCCGCCACGCGCGCCGCCTCTAGGCCAGCGGGACCGCCGCCCACGACAAGGACATTCCCCGGCCGTTCGGCCGGGGTGAACCGGTCGCCGCCCCATTCCCATTCGCGCCCCGCCGATGGATTTATGACGCAGCTTATCCAGTAGTCGCGCGAGCGCCGGCCCCAGCACATCTGATTGCAGGAGAGGCAGCCGCGAATATCCTCCGCGCGGCCGGCAGCTGCCTTATTGGCCAGATGCGGATCGGCGATCTGGCCGCGTACGATGGAAACCAGATCGGCTCGGCCTTCGCTCAGCACGCTTTCGGCGTTTTCCGGCGTGCGGATATGACTTTCGGCCGTCACCAGCGCATGGCGCACGGTGGATTTGAGAACGGAAGCGAGATCGGCGCCGAGTTTCTCCGGGTAGAGGAAGGTCGGCATGATCTTGTAGAAATCGAAATAGCTGCCGGAGCCGCAGGTGACGTAGTCCATCAGCGCGTCGCGATCGTGGAGGTCGATGATCTCGGCCAGCGCCTCGCGCCCCAGAGCCACCTCGACCTCCGGTTCGTCGTTGATCGCCAGCCCGACAATGAAATCCTCGCCGCACAGCTTGCGGATGCGGGTCATCACCTCGCGGCTCATTCGCGTGCGGTTCCCGAGGCTGCCGCCCCAGCGGTCGTCGCGCCGGTTCGACCATGGCGTCCAGAACTGGTCGAGCATGGAATGGTAGGCGGCCCAGACCTCGACCCCGTCGAAACCGGCCTCGCGGCAGCGGCGCGCCGCCTGGACGAAGCCGTCGATGGTCTCCTCGATCTCCGCTTCGGTCATACGGTGCGAGCCGTCGGAATCGTGATAGCTCGGCAGGCCGGAGGGCGACCAGCCTGCATGGAACGAATTGTCGGCATCGGCGTGCTGGCCGACATGGTAAAGCTGCTGGATGGCGACGGCGCCGTTGCCCTTGATCGCCTCGGTGATCTTGCGGAAATGCGGAATGACGCTGTCGTCTGAGGGACGGAAATTGCCTCGGGTCAGCACGGCGGCCTGATGCACGGGCATCGGCTCGACCACGATCATTCCCGCTCCGCCGATGGCGCGCTCGGCGTAGTAGCCGACATGCCGCTCTGTCGGCAGCCCTTCCTCCGCCATGTTGGCCGTGTGCGCGCCGAAGACGATCCGGTTGCGGAGCGTCCTGCCGCGCAGCGCGACCGGCGTAAACAGCCGCTTGAAGCTCTGTAAGTTCTGTTCTGGCATCGCCTTCTCCTCCGGGGCGCCGGCCGGGGTCGGGCGCAGCCCCGTCACGCGCGGCGCAATCGCCTTCACGGAAGAAGACGATAGTTGCACATCGACAGGCAACCGGCGCTAATAGTCAAGGTGAACGAAATTCCGGCCCGGTTGAGCCACAGGCAACCGATGCCGGAAATCGGCGTTCATTCGCAATCTAGCCGCAGCGCGCGGAGGAGTTCGATGGTCCGCCGTTTCTACAGCCTGCCTTCGTTGATCGCGCTCGCGGCTTTTGAAGCGGCGGCGCGCCATCTCAGCCTTACCAAGGCGGCGGAGGAGCTCAACGTTACGCCCGGCGCCATCTCCAAGCAGGTCCGCACGCTGGAGGAAGAACTCGGCGTCCCGCTGTTCCTGCGCAGGCACAGGGCGCTCGAACTGACCCGCGAAGGCGAAACGATGGCGGCGGCGCTGCGCGAAGGCTTCGAGCGGATGTCATCGACGTTTCGTCAGATAAAATCGCTGGGCGGACAAGCCGTGGCGACCATCGGCAGCACCATGGCCATGGCGCATCTGTGGCTGATGCCGCGCATGGGCACTTTCTGGAACCAGCACGACGACATCGTGGTCGATCATGTGATCTCGGATCACCCGCATGGTCTCGACCGGCCGGACGTTGATTTGCGCATCCGCTACGGCGATGGCGAGTGGCCGGACGAACTTTCGGCCAAGCTCTACGACGATCGCATCTTCCCCATCGCGAGCCCCGCTTTCGCCAAGGCGTATCCGGTGAAGTCGGTGGCCGATATGGCGCAACTGCAACTGCTTTCCGTCGAGGGCATCGACTGGACCTGGACCACCTGGGCGGAATTCCTGCGTGAGGTCGGCCATCCGGATCGGCATGTGAATGTGCGGCGCTTCAACAGCTATGTGATCGCCTTGCAGGCGGCGCGCAGCGGACAGGGGGTAACGCTCGGCTGGGAGAGCCTCGTCGCGCCGCTGATCGAAACGGGCAGCCTCGTCAGGGTGACGGATGCCGTGATCGCCGCCCCGCAATCCTATTTCGTGACCTGGAGCGCCCGTCGGCCGCTCAGCCCGCAGGCGACCCTGCTTCGGGACTGGCTGCTTTCGCTTGGATCGTTGAGTTCAGCTCAAGCGAGCCGGCTTCCTATTTCGCTTGAACAACCGGCGCGCAGGCGCTCTCCTAGAATTAAGGGAGAGCAGGCATGACGACAGATATAGCCTCGACGCAGGAAGCTCCTTTAGCCCATCGGCGCGGCGGTGGCCGTGTCGGCCGCAAGGCGTTGCGGTCGGCGCCCGTCGCCTCCTTCCCGACGCTCGTCCGCAAGATCCCGATCTATGAGATCGTTCCCGACGAGGCGATCGAGCTGATCCACCAGGAATCGCTCGGCATCCTCGAGGATGTGGGCTGCGAATTCCGCGACGACGAGGCGATCGCGCTCTGGAAAGAAGCAGGCGCGGATGTTTCCGGCACGCGGGTCCGGCTCGACCGGGCATTGCTGATGGACCTCGTATCGAAGGTGCCCGCGGAGTTCACGCTTCATGCGCGCAATCAGGAGCGTTCCGTCCGGGTCGGCGGGAACAATTCCATCTTCATCCCGATGTACGGCGCACCCTATGTGCGCGATCTCGACAACAACCGGCGCTACGGCACGCTGGAAGACCTGCAGAACTTCCACAAGCTTGCCTATATGGCACCGGCGCTGCACTCGACGAGCTCGATCATCTGCGAGCCGATGGATATCGCAGTACCGAAGCGGCACCTCCACATCATCCATTCGGCGCTGAAGCATTCCGACAAGCCGTTCATGGGGATCGTGACCTCGAAGGAACGCGCGGAAGACACGATGGCGATGGCGGGCATCGTCTTCGGCGAGGATTTCGTGCGCGACAATCCCGTCCTGGTCTCGATCACCAACTGCAATTCGCCGCTGGTGTGGGACGCCACCATGCTGGATGCCATGAAGGTCTATGCGCGGCATAACCAGCCGGTGATCCTGGCGCCTTTCGCGCTCTGCGGCGCATCGACCTCGGCCTCCTCCGTCGGTGCGGTGGCGCAGGTCAACGCCGAAGCGCTGGCGGGCGTCGCCTTCACCCAGCTCGTCCGGCCGGGTTCGCCGCAGATCTATGGACAGTTCATGGTCACGGTCGACATGAAGACCGGCGCGCCGATGGGCGGCACGCCGGAAGCCGCGCAGATGATGTATCTGATGGGCGCGCTGGCGCGGAAGTACAAGCTTCCCTGGCGGACGTCCGGGTTCCATGTCGGCTCGAAGCTGAACGATGCGCAGGCGGGCTACGAGGCGAACATGCTGATGCATGCCGCCGTCCTTTCCGGCGCCAACTATATCTGGCACGCGGCCGGATGGCTCGAAGCAGGGCTGACCTGTGGCTATTCGAAATTCGCCACCGACTGCGAACAGCTTGTCGGCTGGTACAAATATGCCGGTGGGCTTTCCTTCGACGACTTCAAGGACGCTATGGCGGCGGTGCGCGAGGTCGGACCGCAGGGCCATTTCCTCGGCACCCAGCACACGCTCGAACATTTCGAATCGGCCTTCTTCATGCCGACCCTGATGGACTTCAATTCCTTTGAGCAATGGAGTGCCGAAGGCGCGAAGGATCATGACAGGAGGGGGCTGGAGAAAGCCCGCAACATGCTCCTCGATTACCAGGAACCGAAGCTCGACGAGGGGATCGGCGAGGCTCTCAGTGACTTCGTCGCACGGCGCGAGAAGGGCTTGCCGGATACCGTCAATTGAACAGCGACCGTGCAAGCGTCCATGGAAATTCCGGTGAAAGGTTGACGCGGTTGCGGCTTTTGCTTCACGCTAGGGCAAGGCAGTCATGAGTTCATCACCCGGAAAAGACCCGCTCCTCCAGCCCTTCCAGCTCAAGCATCTGACGCTCAGGAACCGGCTGATGTCGACTTCCCACGAGCCGGCTTATTCCGAGGACGGCATGCCCAAGGAGCGCTACCGGCGCTACCATGCCGAGAAGGCCAAGGGCGGCATCGCGCTCACCATGACGGCCGGCTCCGCCGTCGTCAGCCGGGACAGTCCGGCAGCCTTCGGCAATCTGTACGCCTATGACGACGCCATCGTGCCATGGCTGAAGGAACTGGCGGACGAATGCCACGAACATGGCGCGGCGGTGATGATCCAGATCACCCATCTCGGCCGCCGCACCAACTGGAACAAGGCCGACTGGCTGCCGGTTCTTTCCGCTTCGCCGGTGCGCGAGCCGGCGCACCGCTCCTTCCCGAAGGAGGCGGAAGACTGGGACCTCGAGCGCATTATCGCCGACTATGCGGCCGCCGCACAGCGCATGCAGGCTGCCGGTCTCGACGGCATCGAGTTCGAGGCCTACGGGCACCTGATGGATTCCTTCTGGTCGCCGGCGACCAACAAGCGCGAGGACGCCTTCGCCGGCAGTCTCGACAACCGGCTGCGCTTCGCCTTCATGGTGATCGAGGCGGTCAGGAAGGCGGTCGGGGAAAAGTTCATCGTCGGCGTGCGTATGGTCGCCGACGAGGATTGGGAGAAAGGCCTGTCGCGCGCGGAGGGCGTCGAGATCGCCCAGCGCTTCGCCCGTTCGGGCAAGGTCGATTTCCTCAACATCATCCGCGGCCATATCGAGACCGATGCGGCGCTCAACGAGGTGATCCCGATCGCCGGCATGCGCTCCGCGCCGCATCTCGATTTCACCGGCGAGGTGCGCGCCGCCACCAAATTCCCGATCTTCCATGCCGCCCGCATCTCGGATGTGGCGACCGCGCGCCATGCAGTGGCCGAAGGCAAGCTCGATATGGTCGGCATGACGCGGCCGCATATCGCCGACCCCTATATCGCAGCCAAGGTGGCGGCGGGCGAGGAGCATCGCATCCGTCCCTGCGTCGGCGCGACCTACTGCCTCGACCGCATCTACGAAGGCGGCGAGGCGCTCTGCATCCACAATGCCGCGACCGGCCGCGAGGCGACGATACCGCATGTCATTTCGCGTTCGGACGGACCGCTGAAGAAGGTGGTGGTCGTGGGAGCCGGCCCGGCCGGGCTGGAGATGGCGCGCGCGGCGGCCGAGCGCGGCCATTCGGTCTCGGTGCTTGAAGCCGCGCCGCAGGCGGGCGGACAGGTGCGGCTCGCCGCGCAGAACCCGCGCCGGCGTGAGCTGATCGGGATCGTCGACTGGCGGCTCTCCGAACTGGAGCGGCTCGGAGTCCCGGTCCGTTACGATTGCTGGGCCGAGGCGGAAGATGTCACGGCGCTGGAGCCGGATATCGTGGTGATCGCCACGGGCGGCCTGCCGCAACCGCCGCCGCTCGACGCGGGCGACGATCTCGTCACGACGAGCTGGGACGTCATTTCAGGCGCGGCCAAGCCGGCCGAGACCGTTCTGGTCTATGACGACAATGGTGGCCATCAGGGGATGACGGCGGCGGAGCTTGCGGCCATCGCCGGCTCGAGCGTAGAGCTGGTCTCGCCGGAGCGTTTCTTCGCGCCGGAAATGGGCGGCATGAACCATGTGCCCTACATGCGCGAATTCCATCGCCGCGGCGTCCGCGTCACCATCAATACGCGACTGAAATCCGTCCGCCGGGACGGCAACAAGCTGGTCGCCACGCTCGGTTCCGATTTCGCCCCGGAATGGAGCGAGGAGCGGCGGGTCGACCAGATCGTCGGCGAGCATGGGACCTTCGCGAATGACGAGCTCTACCATACGCTGAAACCGCTTTCCTCGAATGGCGGCGCGGTCGATTACGAGGCGCTGGTAAAAGGCGGCAATGTTTTCCCTTCCCGCAACCCCGATGGCGCCTTCACGCTTCTCAGGATCGGCGACGCGGTCGCCTCGCGCAACATCCATGCCGCCATCTATGACGGCATCCGCTATGCGCTGAGGTTCTGAGCCGCCGGAAAAGAGGAGCCGCGGAAGAAACAAATCCAGAGCAAAAAAAGGGAACCTGAAAGGAGGAACGACCATGACATTCTACAAGAGCAATTCGGATCGCGTGCCCCCTGTCGTGCACGAGATGGCTGAAGAGGCGAAGCGCGGCCGGATGGACCGCCGCGAATTCCTGGCGATCGCGAGTACGATGGGAGCCTCGGCAGCCCTTGCATACGGCATGATCGGCCTGTCCCTGCCGAAAGAGGCGATGGCGGCGGCGGAACCGAAGAAGGGCGGCACCCTCCGGCTTGCCATGTCGGTGAAGGCGCAGAAGGACCCGCGCACCTATGACTGGGTCGAGTTGGCCAATGTCACGCGCACCTGGCTCGAGCCGCTGGTCACCTATACGCGTACCTTCACCTTCGAGCCGACGCTGCTGGAAAGCTGGGAGATCAACGACGACGCGACCGAATATATCCTCCATGTCCGCAAGGGCGCGACCTGGAACAATGGCGACGCCTTCAACGCGGACGATGTCGTCTTCAACCTCAACCGCTGGTGCGACAAGGCCGCCTCGGGCAATTCGATGGCCGCGCGCGTCATATCGCTGATGGACGACAAGACGGGCAAGGCCAAGGAAGGCGCCATCACCAAGACGGACGATCACACCGTCAAGCTCAAGCTCAACAAGTCGGACATCTCCATCATCGCCAACTTCACGGATTACCCGGCGCTTATCGTGCATCGGAAATTCGAGGAGAACGGCAGCGATCCGGTGGCGCACCCGATCGGCACCGGCGCCTTCGAACTGGTTTCATATCAGGTCGGCTCCCGCGCTTCCGTCAAGCGCCGCCAGAACGGAAAATGGTGGGGCGGCGAGGCATTGCTCGACGGTGCCGACTTCGTCGACTACGGCACGGAAGCGAACGCCGTGGTCAACGCGTTCGATTCAGGCGAGATCGACGCCAATATGGAGACGCCCGTCGATTTCATCGAGATCATGGACGGAATGGGGCTGGTGAAATCCTCGGTGGACACCGCGACGACGGTCGTGGCACGCACCCATGTGGCGAACAAGCCCTATGACGACCAGCGGGTGCGCAACGCGCTGCAGATGGCGGTCGACAACAACGCCGTCCTTCAGCTCGGTTATGCCGGCAAGGGAAAGATCGGCGAGAACCATCATGTGAGCCCGATCCATCCGGAATATTACCCGCTGCCGAAGAAGAAGCAGGACGTCGAGGGCGCCAAGAAGCTTATGACCGAAGCCGGCCAGATGGATTTCGAGCACGAACTTATAACGGTCGACGACAATTGGCAGAAGAATACGGGCGACGCGATCGCTGGCCAGTTGCGCGACGCCGGCTTCAAGGTGAAGCGAACCGTGCTGCCGGGCTCGACCTTCTGGAACGACTGGACGAAATATCCCTATTCCATAACGATCTGGTACATGCGGCCGCTCGGCGTGCAGGCGCTCGCTCTCGGCTACACGACGGGCGCGGCCTGGAACGAGTCCGGCTATTCCAATCCGGATTTCGACAAGAAGCTCGGCGAGGCGATGGCCATCGCCGATCCGGAGAAGCGCAAGGTGGTGATGAAGGATGTCGAAACCATCCTGCAGGATTCAGGTGTGATCATCCAGCCCTTCTGGCAGTCCCTTTTCTGTCACATGACGCAAAAGGTTAAGGGCTACGGCATCCACCCCACCTTCCAGATCGATCTGCAGAAGGTATCGCTCGAACAGGCCTGAATGGTAGCGAGCCGATCAGGCATTCCGGGGCAGCGACCGCCCCGGAATGCCAGGGCAGACAGAAGAAATTCCCCCTCCCGTGTTCCTTCAGTGGCGCGCTCGCGGTTCCGGGAGAACGCCCTGCGGCGCATAGCGCAGCACCAGCGTGATCGCCAGGCCGACGACGAAGACGCGCATTTCGAGCGCCCTACTGTCGAGATCGGAAGGCGGTTGCCAGCCCACCCATTCATGGCCGTAATAGGCGACCAGATGGAATAGCCACAGCGCGATCGGCGCCGAGGCCGTCCAGATGATGTAGACGAAGATCGCGCCCAGGATCGCGCCGCGATTGTTGCCTGCGCCGCCCAGGATTACCATTACCCAGATCAGGAAGGTGTAGTTGAGGTCGACGAAGGCCGAGGGGTCGTAGATCTGCGCGAAATGGATGAGCATCGCGCCGCCCACCCCCATCGGGATGCAGCCGAGCACGAAAATCTGCAGGCGCCGTTTGGTCACGTCCTTGCCCATGGCCTCAGCCGCGTCCTCATTGTCGCGGATGGCCCGCATCATCCGGCCCCAGGGCGCGTAATAGGCGCGTTGCAGCAGGAGATAGAGCAGCACCATGATCACCACGACGACGCAGAGGTAGTAGCTGCGGGCGAGGACGAAATGACCGTTTGCCGGGGTCGGCACCGGCCAGGGCAGCGGCGACACCGTCAGCGTCCCGCGCGTCAGCCAGTCGGCGTTCTTCAGGAAGGTCTTGATGATGGCGGCGATGCCGAGCGTGGCGATCGCCAGATAGTCCGATCTCAGGCCGAGGCAGATCTTGCCGACGGCCCAGGCGATGATCGCCGCGACGACGCCGGCGACCGCCCAGCCGAAGAGCACCGGCAGGCCGAGGCCGCCCATCCAGCCGCTCGTGCTTTCGATCTCCTGCGACATCGACGCCATATGGTTCGAGATGACGACGAAGGAGGCGATGAGAACGAGAGTGACGATAATCCCCTTCACCCGGCGGCTGACGCCGATCCGGTCCGCCTTGTTGGCGACCCAGATGGCGATGCCGCAGAGGAAAAGCTTGCCGATGAAAAGGGCGACCAGCATCGGCCCGGGCGAGGCCCAGAATTTCGGGTTGGCCGGAAAGGATATCAGCATCGAGCTTGCCGCGCCCGCGGCGAGGAAGCCCATGATGCCGATATTGAACATGCCGGCATAGCCCCACTGGATGGTGAGGCCGAGCGCCAGGAGCGCATAGCAGCCGGCTTCCACCATGACGCGTACCGAATAGACCGCGCCCTGGCTGAGAAAGAGGACGAGGATGATGATCGCAAGCCCTGCGAAGGCGAGAACGTCACGCTGCCACTCAGCGGCGGGATGACGGTCCCTGCGCCCGGGAGAATCGGACTGTGCCATCAGAGGACCCTCCCCTTGAAGATGCCTGTCGGCCGGTAGATCAAGACGATGATGAGGATCAGGAACGGTACCATCAGCTTGTATTCGGTCGGCACGAGCGCCAGGCTCGAAGGAATGTCGAACCACAGATATGGTTTGATCGGCCTGAGCAGGATCGCCCAGTTGAAGACCGAGAGCGATTCGCAGAGGCCGACGAGAAAGCCACCGGCGATGGCGCCATAGGGCTGGCCGATGCCGCCGACGATGGTCGCCGCGAAGATCGGCAGCAGAATGTTCCACGAAAGGTCGGGCTTCAGCGCCACGTCCATGGACAGCAGCGTGCCTGCCGCACAGGCGAGCGCTCCGCCGATGATCCATGTCGCCCATACCACGTGCTCGGTGCTGATGCCGGTGATGCGCGCGAGGTCGGGATTGTCGGAAACGGCGCGCATCGCCTTGCCGAGCCGCGTGCGGGTCAGGAAATAGTGAAGCGCGAAGACTGTGACGGCGGTGAAGACGAATAGAATGATCTGCGGTTCGGTCAGCACGATCGGCCGGTTCGCGCCGGGAAGATGGAACTGGAAGATCGATTTCGGCCGGTCGATGAACATGTTGCGGGCGCTGACGCCACCGAAGAGACGCAGCACGCCCTGCAGCATCAAGGTGACGCCGAGCGAGGCCATGACCAGCACGATCGGGCGGGCGCCGGCTTGGCGCAGCGGCTTGTAGAAGATCCTGTCGAGGCCGATGGCGATCGCCGCGGTGATGACCATCGCCGGGAACATGCCGATGAAGACGAGCGCGAAGGGCCCGTGGACGCCTGCCGCCTGCAGCAGGGAGGCGATGATCAGCGAAATGAACGCGCCCATCGTCATCATGTCGCCATGAGCGAAATGGGCAAAACGCAGGATGCCGAAGATCAGCGTCACGCCGATGGCGCCGAGGGCGTAGATCGCGCCGATGATCAGGCCCGCGATCAGGCCGTTATCGACGAAGAAGACAAGTTCGTTCAAGCCGCCACGCCCCGTATTGTCGCCTGTCCCGCCACGCGCCGTTCCTTCTCATCCGCCGAGGAAGCTGCGGGCGACGTCCGGATTGGCGAGCAGTTCATTCCCCGTTCCGGTATAGGAGTTCCGCCCGTTGGCGAGCACGAAGCCCTTATGCGCGATCGCCAGCGCCTGCTTGGCGTTCTGCTCGACCATCGCCACGGTCACGCCGGTCTTGTTGATGGCGATGACGCGGTCGAAGATCACCGACATGAACAGAGGCGAAAGGCCGGCCGTCGGCTCGTCGAGCAGGATCAGCTTCGGCTCGATCATGAGCGCCCGGCCGAAGGCGACCATCTGGCGCTGGCCGCCGGAAAGTTCGCCTGCCGGCTGCCCGCGCTTGTCCTTCAGGTCGGGGAATATCTCGTAGACGCTGTCGAGGACCGCACCATAGGCGTCGCGCCGGCTGTAGGCGCCCATCTCGAGGTTTTCGTGAACGGTGAGAGAAGGAAAGACATTCGCTTCCTGCGGTACGAAGGCGATCTTATGGGCGGCGAGTTTTTCCGACCGGATGCCGGTGATGTCGGCGCCGTCGAAGCCGACCGACCCTTCGCTGATGTTCAGCATGCCGAAGATCGCCTTCAGCATGGTAGACTTGCCGGCGCCGTTCGGTCCCACGATGACGCCGATCTCGCCGGCGTCGAGCGTCATGTCGACGCCCTTCAGGATGGTCATCTGGCCGTAGCCGGCATGAAGATTGGTAACCGACAGCAGGCTCATGCCGACGCTCCGGCGTTGCGCGCCGCTTCCGCAGCCGCCGAGATCGTGGTTGCGTTGCCGGTCGGCGAGCCGCCGAAATAGGCCTCGATCACGGCTTCGTTCTTCTGGATGTCGCCGATATGTCCCTCCGTCATCACGGAGCCGGCCGCCATGACGATAACCGGATCGCACAGGCGCGCGATCAGGTCCATGTCGTGCTCGATGACGAAGAAGGTATAGCCAAGCTCCCGGTTCAGCCGCTCGATATTGCTGACGAGGTCGTTGAGCAGCGTCCGGTTAACGCCGGCGGCGATCTCGTCGAGCAGAACGACCCTGGCGTCGGCCATCATCGTCCGGCCGAGTTCCAGAAGCTTCTTCTGGCCGCCCGAAAGATTTCCCGCCAGTTCGTTCTTGACGTGGGCGATCTTCAGGAAGCCGAGCACTTCCTCGGCCTTGCGGCGGATGGCGGCTTCCTCCTGTGCCACCCGTGCCGGCCGGAACCACGCATCCATCAGACTCTCGCCGGACTGGCGCGACGGCACCATCATCAAATTCTCCGTCACCGTCATGTGCGAGAATTCATGGGCGATCTGGAAGGTCCTGAGGAGGCCACGCGAGAACAGTTCATGCGCCGCGAGGCCGGTCACGTCCTCGCCGTCGAGCCGGATGGTGCCTGTGGTCGGAACCAGATTGCCGGCCACCATGTTGAACAGCGTCGACTTGCCGGCGCCATTCGGCCCGATCAAGCCGGTCACCGATCCGGCCGCCACCGAAAGGCTGCACTCCTTCACGGCCAGAAAGCCGCCGAAGCGCTTCGATACGCTTCGGACTTCGATGATGGTTCCCATGGCTCCCTGCGGCGGTTCTGTCCGCGCGCCTTCTTTTTCTTCAGCATGCCAGAACGGCTCGACGGCCATCGCGTCGCCCGGCTCCTATGCCCTTAGCATCGGCCCTTGCGCCTGTGAAGCGCGTCGCGTCGCCCATCCGTCAAGCGGTCTCTGCTTCATTGTGTCGCCAACAAGGCGCGCGTCAGCGGGCGAGAGACATCCTCCAGGCCCTCAATGACGCTGTAGTGATGGCGGTCCGGTTCCTCGATGAAAGCCGTCGTTGCGCCGAGCCCGGTCCACACATTGGCGAGTAACGCGTTCTGGCGCAAGAACTCGGCGCGCTCCCCGGCGCCGACCCAGCAGACGATACGCGCGCCGGGCAAAGGCCTCAGAAGAGCGGGACTTTCAGCAAGCGCTTCCTCCTCGTCCAACTTGAGCGTCGTGTTCATGGCTGCCGCCATCATCGGGCGGAGATCATGCAGCCCCGAGATGGAGACGACATTGCCGATACGAGACTGCACAGCTCCGGAAAGCGGGGAGGTGACGGAAACCATGCGCGCAGCGAGATGGCCGCCCGCCGAGTGGCCGGTGAGGTGCACCGGCCCGGCAACGCGCGCGGTAGCGGCCTCTATCGCGGTGCCTATTTCGCGCGTGATGCCGGAAATCCGGTTTTCGGGGCAGAGCGTATAGGTCGGCACCGCGACCGCGAACCCGGCTTCGAGCGGGCCGGCGGCCAGATGGGACCAACTGCTTTCGTCGAAGCGCATCCAGTAGCCGCCATGGATGAAGACGACGAGCCCTTTCGGGGAACCGACCGGGCGGAACAGGTCGAAACGATTACGCTCGCCTCCGCCGTAGCGAATGGAAAGTTCCGCCCGGCCCTCCCGCTCGAGACGTTGCCGGAACGATGCCGCATTCTTTTCCCAGCGGTCGGGATAGGCCTCGCCGCCGGCAATGTTGACGGTGTTGGCATAGGCGGCATTCCAGTCATCGACATGACGGAAGTACATCGCTCCTCCCTCCTTCCGGCCGGCCTACGGCCGGTCACCCAACTCCGCCTCTCGTAGCGCCAGCGCCGCATCGTGTCATCCTATCCGCGATCCGGAAATTATTTCAACCTTAAAACTTCATGCTTGAAATAACTCCTTGGCGGTGCGATGCTCCGGTCATTCTGGGAGGAAGGACGCAGGATGAAAGTCGCGATCCTCGGCGGCGGGCCCGCCGGCCTCTATTTCGCGATTTCGATGAAGCTCAGGGACGCCGGCCATCGGGTCACCGTCTACGAGCGCAATCGCCCCGACGACACGTTCGGCTGGGGCGTAGTGCTGTCCGACGAGACGCTCGACAATCTCGCCGCCAACGACGAGGCGAGCGCGAGTACCATTCGCGAGCATTTCGCCTATTGGGACGATATCGCCGTCATCCACAAGGGCATGCGCACCGTCTCGACCGGTCACGGCTTTTGCGGCATCGGCCGCATGCGCCTGCTCACGCTGTTGCAGGCGCGCGCCCGCGAGATGGGGGTCGAACTGGTCTTCGAGACGGAAATCGACGATCCGCGCCCCTTCATGGCGGACAACGATCTCGTCCTTGCCGCCGACGGCGTGAATTCGAAGGCGCGGCATACGTTCGAGGATGTCTTCAAGCCGGACATCGACGTGCGCAAATGCAAGTTCGTCTGGCTCGGCACGCACCAGAAATTCGACGACGCGTTCACCTTCATCTTCGAGAAGACCGAGCATGGCTGGGTGTGGGCGCATGCCTACCAGTTCGATGCCGACACGGCGACCTTCATCGTCGAGTGCAGCGAGGAGACCTGGAGCCGTTTCGGCTTCGGCCGGATGAGCCAGGAAGAATCGATCGCCGTCTGTGAACGCATCTTCGCGAAGCATCTGGGCGGAAACAGCCTGATCTCCAACGCGCGCCACCTGCGCGGCTCGGCCTGGATCAATTTCCCGCGCGTCCTATGCGAGCGCTGGTCGCACGAGAACCTGGTGCTGATGGGTGACGCGGCGGCGAGCGCGCATTTCTCGATCGGTTCCGGCACCAAGCTGGCGCTTGAAAGCGCCATCGCGCTTGCCGACTATCTCCATTCCGAAAAGAGCCTCGATGCGGCTTTCGGGAAATACGAGGATGCGCGGCGCACGGAGGTGCTGAAGCTGCAATCGGCAGCGCGCAACTCGCTGGAATGGTTCGAGGAGGTCGAGCGCTATCTCGATCTCGATCCGGTGCAGTTCTGCTATTCGCTTTTGACGCGCTCGCAGCGCATCAGCCATGAGAATCTGCGCCTGCGCGATCCGAAATGGCTGGCCGGCGCGGAGGCATGGTTCCAGAAGCATGCCGGTGCGGCGGCCAACACCAACCGGCCGCCCATCTTCGCGCCTTTCAGCCTTCGCGACCTTGCCTTGAAGAACCGGATCGTCGTTTCGCCGATGGCGCAATACCGCGCTATCGACGGCACGCCGACCGACTGGCATTTCGTGCATTATTGCGAGAGGGCGAAGGGCGGCGCAGGCCTCGTCACCATCGAGATGACATGCGTGTCGCCGGAGGGCCGGATTACGCCGGGCTGCACCGGCTTCTACAGGCCCGAGCACGAGGCGGCCTGGAAGCGCATCGTCGATTTCGTGCATCGCGAGACCGAGGCGAAGATCTGCGCACAGATCGGCCATTCGGGGCCGAAGGGCTCGACGCAGCTCGGCTGGGAAGAGGCCGACGCGCCGCTTGAGGAGGGGAACTGGCCGCTGCTCGCCGCCTCTTCCGTTCCCTGGTCGCCGCGGAACCAGATGCCGAAGGCAATGGACCGCGCCGACATGGACATGGTTCGGGACCAGTTCATCGCCTCTGCCCGAATGGCAGAACGCTCAGGCTTCGACATGGTGGAACTGCATTTCGCGCATGGCTATCTGCTTTCTTCCTTCATTTCGCCGCTCACCAACAGGCGCACCGACGAGTATGGCGGCTCGTTGGAAAACCGCATGCGCTATCCGCTGGAGATATTCCGCGCGGTGCGCGCCGTATGGCTGGAAGAAAAACCGATCTCGGTGCGCATCTCGGCCAATGACTGGGTCGGGGAGGAAGGCGTGACGCCCGGCGAGGCGGTCGGGATCGCGCGCATGCTGCAGGCGGCCGGCGTCGATATCTGCGACGTCTCGGCGGGCCAGACCTCGATACGCGCCAGACCCGTCTATGGACGCATGTTCCAGACGCCCTTTTCCGACCGCATCCGCAACGAGACCGGCATGGCGACGATCGCCGTCGGCAATATCTACGAGCCGGACCACGCCAACTCCATCCTCATGGCCGGCCGCGCGGACCTCGTCTGCATGGCGCGCCCGCATCTGACCGATCCCTACTGGACGCTGCATGCGGCGGCGAAGCTCGGCGATCGCGGCGTGAAATGGCCCGATCCCTATCTGCCCGGCCGCGACCAGCTCTACCGGCTGGCCGAGCGCCAGGAAGCCATGACGGGGAAGGTGTGATGGTCGAAGCTTTCGTAAAGCAGAGGACTTCACACCTCCCTCTGTTCTGCCGGACATCTCCCCCTCAGGGAGGGAGATCGGCCTTCACATATGCCGGCGCCAACTCTTCGACGCTGAGGATTGGCGAAGGCGGTGACGCGGTCCAATCTCCCCCCTTGTGGGGGAGATGTCCGGCAGGACAGAGGGGGGTGCACCCGTCAAAGCTTAGAGCCCGGAGCGTCAATCCATGACCGCCCCCCGTCACGCCCTCGTCACCGGCGGCGGGTCCGGCATCGGCCGGGCGGTCGCGCTTTCGCTTGCTCAATCCGGCATCGCGGTCACGATCTGCGGCCGCAAGGCCGCGCCTCTGGAAGCGGTCGCGGCGGGAAATCGGAATATCCACGCTCACGTCGCCGACATTACCGATGAGGCTTCCGTCGCTGCGCTCTATGAAGCCGCCGAAGGGGCGCGCGGTCCCTTCGATATCGTTGTCGCCAATGCCGGCGCCGCCTCCAGTGCGCCCGCCTATCGGACGACGCTGGAAGACTGGAACCGTATCCTCAATGTCAATTTGACAGGAGCGTTCCTTACCGTGCGACCGGCGCTGAAGGGCATGGCCGAGCGCGGGCGCGGACGCATCGTCTTCATCGCTTCCGTCGCCGGCCTGCGCGGCTCGGCCTATGTGGCGCCCTATGTCGCGTCCAAGCATGGCGTGGTCGGGCTCATGAAGGCGCTTTCCGCCGAGTTGTTGAAGACCGGCGTCACCGTCAACGCGATCTGCCCCGGCTATGTCCAGACCGAGATGCTGGAGGAATCCATCCGGCGCGTCATGGAGAAGACCGGCCGCAGCGAAGAAGAAGCCCGGCGCGGTTTTGCCGAGATCAATCCCAACCACCGGCTGGTCCAACCCGAAGAGGTCGCTGCCGCAGCGATGTGGCTGGTCAGCGACGCAGCGATCTCGGTCACCGGCCAAACGATCGCCATTTCAGGAGGCGCGTGATGGTGAGCGCGCCTCTGACAGCCTTCCGGCCCGATGCTCCTTCCAAGGAGCGGCTCAGGCTGTGGATCAGGCTTCTGCGTGCTTCGCGCTCCGTCGAGGCGGAGCTACGCGAGCGGCTGAAGACGGAATTCGGCTCGACCCTGCCGCGCTTCGACGTGCTCGCCGCGCTCTATCGCGAGCCGGAAGGGATGGCGATGAGCGACCTGTCACGCTTCCTGCTCGTCTCCAACGGCAATGTGACGGGCATCGTGGAAAGGCTGGTGGCGGACGGTCTGGTCGTGCGCTCCAAGCGCGACGGCGACCGCCGCGCCTCCATCGTGCGGCTGACGTCCTTGGGCGTGGAGGTTTTCGCCCGCATGGCAGCCGCGCATGAAAGCTGGGTGGACGCGCTTCTCGGCGGGGTCGGCAGGGAGGAGGCCCGGCACCTGGCCGTGATGCTGAAATCGTTCCAGAGCGAATGGGAGGAATAGGATGCTTGGGCCATCGGCGCATACCGACACATTCGCGCGAGACAATCTGCCGCCGCCGGAAGAATGGCCGGAACTCCCGCTTACGGGCTTCGACTATCCCGAATATCTCAATGCCGGTGTCGAACTCACCGACCGGATGGTGGAAAAGGGTTTCGGCGACCATGTCGCGCTGATCGGCAACGGCCGTCGGCGCACCTACAAGGAACTGGCCGACTGGACGAGCCGCCTCGCGCACGCGCTTGTCGAGGATTACGGCCTCAGGCCCGGCAACCGAGTGCTGATCCGCTCGGCCAACAACCCTGCCATGGTCGCCTGCTGGCTTGCCGCGATGAAGGCCGGCGCCGTCGTCGTCAACACGATGCCGCTGCTCCGTGCCGGCGAGCTTTCCAAGATCGTCGACAAGGCCGAAATCTCGGTTGCGCTCTGCGATACGCGGCTGATGGACGAGATGGTCGCCTGCGCCAAGACGAGCCGCTTCCTCAAGAAGGTGATCGGCTTCGACGGCACCGCCAATTTCGACGCCGAACTCGACCGCATCGCGCTCGACAAGCCGGTGGTCTTCGAGGCCGTGAAAACCGGCTGCGACGACGTCGCCCTTCTCGGCTTCACCTCGGGTACGACCGGCGTGCCCAAGGCGACGATGCACTTCCACCGCGACCTCCTGATCATCGCCGACGGCTATGCGAAGGAAGTGCTCGCTGTCACGCCCGACGACATCTTCGTCGGCTCGCCGCCGCTCGCCTTCACCTTCGGCCTCGGCGGGCTGGCGGTCTTTCCGCTGCGCTTCGGGGCGGCCGCCACGCTCTTGGAAAACGCCTCGCCGCCCAACATGATCGAGATCATCGAGAAATACCGCGCGACTGTCTCCTTCACGGCGCCGACCGCCTACCGCGCCATGCTGAAGGCGATGGACGAGGGGGCGGATCTCTCTTCGCTCCGCGCCGCAGTCTCGGCCGGCGAGACGCTGCCGGCGCCCGTCTTCGAGGAATGGACGAAGAAGACCGGCAAGCCGATCCTCGACGGCATCGGCTCGACCGAGATGCTGCATATCTTCATCACCAACCGTTTCGGCGATGCTGCCCCCGGCACGACCGGACGGCCGGTGACGGGCTACGAGGCAAAGATCGTCGATGACGACATGAAGGAGATGAAGCGCGGCGAGATCGGCAGGCTCGCGGTGCGCGGGCCGACCGGCTGCCGTTACCTCGCCGACCGGCGCCAGCGCGTCTACGTCCGCGATGGCTGGAACCTGACGGGCGATTCATTCATCCAGGACGAGGACGGCTATTTCCATTTCGCCGCGCGCTCGGACGACCTCATCATCTCGTCCGGCTATAATATCGCCGGCCCGGAGGTGGAAGCGGCTCTTCTCTCCCATGACGATGTCGCGGAATGCGCCGTGATCGGTGCGCCTGACGAGGCGCGCGGCCAGATCGTCGAGGCCTATGTCGTCGTGGCCAAGGGCGTCAAGCGCGACGCACTCACCATCAAGCGGTTGCAGGACCATGTGAAGACGACGATCGCGCCTTACAAATATCCGCGCTCGGTGAAGTTCATCGACGCACTGCCGAAGACGCAGACGGGCAAGATCCAGCGTTTCCGCCTGAGGGAGATGCACTGAGCGATGACCGATTTCACCCGCACCCGTGCCCTGTTCGACCTCCCCGAAGGCGTCGTCTATCTCGACGGCAATTCGCTCGGGCCATTGCCGAAGGGCGCGACCGAACGGGTCGCCCGCACCATGCGGGACGAATGGGGAGCCATGCTGATCCGCGGCTGGAACGATGCGGACTGGATCAGCCTGCCGGAAAGGGTGGGCGACAGGATCGCGAGGCTGATCGGTGCGACGAAAGGCACGGTGACCGCAGGCGATTCCACCTCGGTCAATCTCTTCAAGGTGCTGACGGCGGCGCTTTCGGTCTCCGGAACGCGCCGCGTGGTCCTGTCCGACAGCGGCAATTTCCCCAACGATCTCTATGTCGCGCAGGAGGCGCTCCGGGCGCTGGGCATGGGCTACGAGTTGAGGATCGTGGCGCCGGAGGAGGTCGAACGCGCGATCGACGAGACCGTCGCCGTCACCATGCTGACCGAGGTCGACTACCGCACCGGCCGCGTGCACGACATGAAGGCGCTGACGGCGAGGACGCACGAGGCCGGCGCGATCGCGGTGTGGGATCTCTGCCATTCCGCCGGCGCGCTGCCGATCGACCTTGACGGCGCCGGTGCCGATTTCGCCGTCGGCTGTGGTTACAAATATCTGAACGGCGGCCCGGGCGCGCCGGCTTTCGTCTACAGCAGGCCGGAATGGGCGAAGCGTGCCGCCCCAGCGCTTGCCGGCTGGATGGGCCATGCCGAGCCTTTCGCTTTCGATCTCCGCTACCGGCCCGCCGACGGGGCCACGCGCTTGCGGGTCGGCACGCCGCCCATCCTTGCCATGGTCGCGCTCGATGCGGCACTCGACGTGTGGGAGGAAGCGGACATGAAATCCGTCCGCACCCGCTCGATCGAACTGTCGGAGCTGTTTATCCGGGAAGTGGAGGCGCGCTGCCCCCGGCTTGAACTCGCTTCGCCGCGCGATCCCGACCGGCGCGGCAGCCAGGTGTCTTTTCGCTTCAGGCACGGTTATGAAGCCATCCAGGCGCTGATCGCGGTCGGCGTGATCGGCGATTTCCGCGCGCCGGACATCATGCGCTTCGGTTTCACACCGCTCTATCTCGGCATGGACGATGTGCTCATCGCCGTCGACCGGCTGGAAGACGTCATGAAACGCCGGCTATGGGAAGATCCGTCCTATGCCGTAAGGGCGAAGGTGACGTGATGGGCGCGGACGAGCTGAAGGAGAAATTGGCGGCGGCCGAACTGAAGCCGTCCATGTCCTACAGCGATTATCTCCAGCTCGACAAGGTGCTGGGCGCGCAGGCGCCGATTTCCGCCTCGCCGGACGAGCTTCTCTTTATCATCCAGCACCAGACCTCGGAACTGTGGATGAAGCTCGCCATAAGCGAATTGAGGGGCGCCATGCAGGCGGTCGCAGCGGATGAATTGCGGCCGGCTTTCAAGAAGCTCACGCGCGTCGCCCGTATTTTCGAGCAGTTGAACAATGCCTGGGACGTGCTGAGGACGATGACGCCCAGCGAATATACGAGCTTCCGCAGCGTGCTCGGGCAGTCGTCAGGCTTCCAGTCCTGGCAATACCGCGCCATCGAATTCCTCGCGGGCAACCGCAATGCGGCGATGCTGAAGCAGCATGCCGACCAGCCCGACCACGCGCGCATCCTGGAGGCGATCCTTGCCCGCCCCAGCCTTTACGACGAGGCGATCCTGCTGCTGGCGCGCAATGGTTTCGATATCGGCGAGGAAGCATCGCGAGCAGACTGGAGCCGGAAACGCGAGCCGAACGCCGCGATCCAGGAGGCATGGAAGACCGTCTATACCGAACCCGACAGATATTGGGGCCTCTACGAACTGGCGGAGAAGCTGGTCGATTTCGAGGATTATTTTCGCCGGTGGCGGTTCAATCACGTCACGACGGTGGAGCGGATCATCGGGATGAAGCGCGGGACAGGCGGAACCTCCGGCGTTTCCTACCTGCGCAGGATGCTGGATGTGGAACTCTTTCCGGAACTGTGGCATCTGCGAACGGAACTTTGACGGGAACTCTATCGGACAACCAACGGGAGGAATGGAATGAGGAAAATACTGGCGGCGGGCGTCATGGCCGTTGCACTCGGGGTGGCCGGCATGGCCTCGGCCGAGCCGATCAAGATCGGCATGATCACGACCTTGTCGGGCGGCGGCGCCGGGCTCGGCGTCGATGTGCGCGACGCCTTTGATCTGGCGATGAAGAAATCCGGCAACAAGGATATCCAGATCGTCACCGAGGACGATGCGATGAAGCCGGAGCTTGCCGTGCAGATCGCCGACAAGATGCTGCAGAGCGACCATGTCGACCTGATGACCGGCATCATCTGGTCCAACCTCGCCATGGCCGTCGTGCCGAACGTCGTCGCGCAGGACGTGATCTATCTTTCGCCCAATGCCGGCCCGTCCGCGCTTGCCGGCAAGAACTGCAACAAGAATTATTTCAACGTCGCCTACCAGAACGACAATTTCCACGAGGCGATGGGCGAATACGCCGACAAGCAGTACAAGAAGGTCTTCATCCTGGCGCCGAACTACCCGGCCGGAAAGGATTCGCTGACCGGCTTCAAGCGCTACTACAAGGGCGAGGTCTCGGGCGAGATCTACACCAAGCTCGGCCAGACCGATTACGCGGCCGAGATCGCCCAGATCCGCGCTTCAGGCGCCGAGGCCGTCTTCTTCTTCCTGCCCGGCGGCATGGGCATCGCCTTCACCAAGCAATATGCGCAGTCGGGCGTCGGCCTGCCGCTGCTCGGCCCGGCCTTCTCCTTCAGCCAGGACGTGCTCGGCGCGATCGGGGACGCCGCGCTCGGCGTGAAGAACTCCGCTTCCTGGTCGCACGACCTCGACAACGAGGCCAACAAGGCATTCGTCGAAGCGTTCAAGGCCGAATACAAAAGGCTGCCTTCCGTCTATGCCGCGCAGGCCTGGGATACGGCGAACCTGATCCTGTCGGCCGCCGCGAAGGCGAGCGTGAAGGACAAGGACGCCTTCCGCGCCGCGCTCAAGGCAGCCGATTTCAAGTCGGTACGGGGCAAGTTCAAGTTCAACACCAACAACCACCCCATCCAGGACATCTATGTGCGCGAGGTGGTCAAGGAAGACGGCGTGCTGACGAACAAGATCATCGGCACGGCCTTCACCGACCACGGCGACGCCTACGCCGAGCAGTGCAAGATGTGAGGAGGGGCTTGTTCGCCGAGTAAGCGGCAAGGCAAGCGCATATGGAGATCGCCCCCCATTCCGATCAGCTTCGCTGATCACCTCTCCCCCTTTCGGGGAGAGGAAGCGCCGGCCGCAAGGCTTGGCTCCTTTCCTCTACCCCACGGATGTGGGGGAGAGGTGGCGCGCGAAGCGCGACGGAGTGGGGGTTCGTTCGCCATACGCAACCACCCTTTCACAAAGCAGGCCACATCAACGCCCGATCCAATTCGGAACCCTAATTGCAGATTGACCTCCTCATAGAGCAGGTGCTCAACGGCGTTCAGTTCGGCGTCATGCTGTTCCTGATGGCGGCCGGGCTGACGCTGATCTTCGGCGTCATGGGCCTGATCAATCTTGCGCACGGGTCGCTCTATATGGTCGGCGCCTTCGCCTGCGCGGCGGTCGCATCGATGACGGGCTCGTTCTGGCTCGGCCTTGCGGCCAGCCTGGCGGCTGCTGCTGCTGCCGGCGCCATCGTGGAGGTCGTGGTGGTGCGGCGCCTCTACAGCCGCGGCCATCTCGATCAGGTACTTGCCACCTTCGCGCTGATCCTCGTCTTTTCCGAGGGTACGCGCTGGCTCTTCGGCTCCTCGCCGCTCTATCTCAACATTCCCTCAGCCCTTTCCGGCGCCGTGTCGCTGCCGGGCGGGCTCGACTATTCGCTCTACCGGCTCTTCATCATCGTCGTCGGCATTGCGGTGGCGGCGGGGCTCTACTTCCTGATCGCGCATACGAGGCTCGGCATGCGCATCCGCGCCGGTGAATCCGACCGAGAGATGATCGCCGCGCTCGGCGTCGACATCACCACGCTCTATACGCTGGTCTTCGCGCTTGGCGCGGCGCTCGCTGGGCTCGCCGGCGCCATGGTTGGCGCGCTGCAATCGGTCCAGGTCGGCATGGGCGAACCGGTCCTGATCCTTGCCTTCGTGGTGATCGTCATCGGCGGCATCGGTTCGATCAAGGGCGCCCTCATCGGCGCTATCCTGGTCGGCGTCATCGATACGCTCGGTCGCTTCCTGCTGCCGGCGGCCCTTCATCTCTTCCTGCCGGCCTCGCAGGCCGCCTCCATCGGCGGATCGATCGCCTCGATGCTCATCTACGTCTTCATGGCGCTTGTTCTGGTGGTCAGGCCGCGGGGCCTGTTTTCGGCAAATGCGTGAGGCGCTCACGATGCCGATGCCGAGGCCCGCGTCCCGCGAGGCGGCCGTCAGCCTGGCGCTCCTGCTCGCGCTTTTGGCGGGGGCGTTCGTCGCGCAGGCGAGCGGCGAGACGTTCTACGTCACGCTGGCCACGCGCATCGCCATACTGGCGCTGGCGGCGACCGGGCTCAATCTGGCGCTCGGCCTCGGCGGGCTCGTCTCCTTTGGCCATGCCGCCTTCTTCGGCATCGGCGGCTATGCCTGCGGCATACTGGCGATCCATGCCTATAATGGCGAGCCGATGGTCTTCGGCCTGCCCGGCACGCAGGCGATGCCGGTCATCTGGCTGACCGCGCTCGTCGCCAGCGGCCTCGTGGCGGTGGTGATCGGCGCGTTGAGTCTGAGGACTTCCGGCGTCTATTTCATCATGATCACGCTCGCCTTCGCGCAGATGATCTACTATTTCGCCATCTCCTGGCCGGCCTATGGCGGCGAGGACGGGCTTTCGACATTCGTGCGCAACAATTTTCCCGGCGTGAATACGATGAGGCCCCTGCCCTTCTTCCTCATCTCCTTCGTGCTGCTTGTCGCGGGGCTCTTCTTCTTCAAGCTGGTGCGCGATTCCCGTTTCGGCGCGGTCCTTCAGGCGGCGCGGCAGAACCCGGTTCGCGTCGCGGCGCTCGGCATGGCGCCCTTTCGCATCCGTCTGGTCGCCTTCGTCCTCTCGGCGATGATGACGGGCGTGGCCGGCGCGCTCTATGTCGATCTGAACCGCTTCGTCAGCCCCTCGATGCTGTCCTGGCAGATGTCGGGGGAACTGATCGTGCTGGTCGTTCTCGGCGGGACGGGCCGGCTCGCCGGCCCGCTCGCGGGCGCCGCGCTTTACGTGCTTTTCGAGTTCCTGCTCGGCGGCATGACCGAGCGCTGGCAGTTCTTCCTCGGATTGATCCTGCTTTTCGTCGTGCTTTTCGCGCGGGGCGGCGTGGTCGGCCTCTTGGCCGGGAGGGCGCGCCATGGCTGAAGCCGCGCTCAGCATTGCGGGTCTTGCGAAATCCTTCGGCGCGCTGAAGGCGACCGACGGTGTCGATCTCGAACTCCATCCCGGGGAAATCCACGCGCTGATCGGCCCGAACGGCGCCGGCAAATCGACGCTGATCGGCCAGATCGCCGGAACGCTCAGGCCCGACCGTGGCGAGATCAGGCTTTACGGGCAGGACGTGACACATCTCGGTGCGTCGGCGCGCTCGCGCCTCGGCGTCGCGCGCACCTTCCAGGTATCCTCGCTGATCGATGAATTCTCCGCACTGCGCAACGTCATGCTGGCCGTGCAGGGGCGGAGCCGGACCAGCTACCGCTTCATCCGCAACGTCATGAACGATCGCGCCCTGGTCGAGCCGGCGCGCAAAGCGCTCGACCGTGTCGGCCTCGCGTCACGGACCGATGTGGTCGCTTCCGAACTGTCACATGGGGAGCGACGACAGTTGGAGATCGCGGTCGCGCTGGCGCTCGGGCCGAAGATTTTCCTGTTGGACGAGCCGATGGCGGGCATGGGGCCGGACGGATCGCACGCGTTGACGGATTTCCTCCATCGCCTGCGCGAGGAGGCGCCGATCCTGCTTGTCGAGCACGACATGGACGCTGTCTTCGCGCTCGCCGACCGCGTTTCGGTGCTGGTCTATGGGCGGGTCGTCGCCAGCGGCACGGTCGACGAGATCAGGAACGATCCGATCGTGCGCGAGGCCTATCTCGGGGAGCCGGGCGGATGACGCTGCTCGAAGTCTCCGCGCTAGAGACCTGTTATGGCGCCAGCCAGGCGCTTTTCGGCGTCGAGCTTGCCGTCGGCGAGGGCGAAATGGTGGCGCTGATGGGGCGCAACGGCATGGGCAAGACCACGACCATCCGGTCGATCCTCAACCTGACCCCGGCGCGCGCGGGGACGATCCGGTTCGCCGGCCATGAAATCACACGGCTCAGCCCGCATCGCATCGCCAGATGCGGCATCGGCCTCGTGCCGGAGGGGCGTCGCTGCTTCGCCAACCTGACGGTCGAGGAAAACATGCGCGCCGCAGCGCGGCCCGGCCGCTGGACGCTGGAGGCCGTGCACGATCTCTTTCCGCGACTGGCCGAGCGGCGCCGGCAATATGCAGGCACGCTTTCGGGCGGCGAACAGCAGATGCTCGCCATCGGCCGTGCGCTGACGACCAATCCGAGGCTTCTTGTGCTGGACGAAGCGACCGAAGGTCTCGCGCCGCTCATCCGCCGGGAAATCTGGGCTGCGCTTCGCCGGCTCAAGGAAGACGGGCAGGCGATCCTTGTCGTCGACAAGACGCTTAAGGAACTGATGCCGGTCGCCGATAGATGCACCGTTCTCGAAAAGGGCCGGACCGTCTGGCAGGGCCGTCCGGCCGAACTCGGTATGGATATCCAGGACCGCTATCTCGGCGTCTGAAGTGCAGGAGAATTGTCATGAGCACCAGCAATCCCATCCATCAGACGCTTCACCCGGCGGGCTGGAAAGCCGCCAAGGGCTACGCCAATGGCGTGGTGGCAACGGGCCGCAGCGTGTTTCTCGGTGGCCAGATCGGCTGGACAGGCGCTCAGATTTTCGAGACGGAGGATTTCATCGGCCAGGTGCGGCAGGCGCTCGCCAACATAGTCGAGATCCTGCGCGGGGCCGGCGGCCTGCCGGAGCACATCGTGCGCATGACCTGGTTCATCACCGACAAGGCGGAATATCTCGCGCGGCTCGACGAGCTCGGCGAGGCCTATCGCGACGTCATGGGCAGGCATTTCCCGGCCATGAGCGTCGTGCAGGTGGTGGCGCTCATGGAAGACGCGGCGAAGGTGGAGATCGAGGCGACTGCCGTCCTGCCGGAATGACCGTGGCCGAGCGCTGTCTCCGGCCGTCACCATGAGGCAGCGCCCGATGCCGGACCGGCTTCGTCAGTCCAAGGTATCGTGGCGCAGGTCCGGAATCAGCTTTCAAGTTGCGGGCGTTCGGCTATGATCACGGCAACTTTCAGCTTTTTACTGCCTGGGAGGAAACGATAGACTGGAGACTTGCCGGAAAGCCCGGCTCGAAATCAGGGAGAATGCTTACCATGTTGCGTCGCATCAAGACCGTGTTGATCGCGGGTGCCGCGATTGCGGCCCTTTCGCAGGTCGCGCTTGCCGCCGACGTCAAGGTCGCCGTTATCGGCGGCATCACCGGGCCGATCGAGAGCCTTGCGCCGCCGATCATCGCCAGCGGGAAATACGTCTTCCAGCAGGTCAACGAGCAAGGTGGTTTCTGGAAGGACGGCACCAAGGCCGCTACGGTCGTACTCGACGATACCTGCGCCGACGCCACCAAGGCGGCGGATGCCGGCGACCGCGCTGTGAACGTCGAGAAGGTCGTCGCCATCAATGGCGGACAGTGCTCGGGCGCGACGATCGCGATCGCCAACAACGCGGCCATTCCGGGCGGCGTGCTGATGATCTCGCCGGCTTCCACTTCGCCTGCGGTAACGGCGCTGAAGGACAATGACCTCGTCTTCCGCACGGTCACTTCGGATGCCTATCAGGGCGAGGTGCTTGCGCATCTCATCATCTCGAAGGGCGTCAAGAATGTGGCCGTGACCTATGTCAACAACGACTATGGCAAGGGCTTCGCCGATTCCTTCGACAAGGCGTTCAAGGACCTCGGCGGCACGGTAGCCGCCAGCCAGGCCCACGAGGACGGCAAGGCGGACTATCGCGCCGAGATCGGCAATCTGTCGGCGACGGGGGCTGATGCGCTCGTCGTGCTCGCCTATGCCGACGGCTCCGGCCAGACGATCCTGCGCCAGGCGCTCGAAGGCGGTGACTTCAACACCTTCTTCGGCGGCGACGGAATGGTCGCGGCCTCGCTCATCAAGAACGTGCCGGGTATCGAGGGCAAGATCACCTTCACCAAGCCGTCGACGCCGAGCGGCGAGGGCCGGAAAGCCTATGAGGACACGATGAAGAAGGCCGGGCTCAACGCCGACGGCACCTTCGTCGCCAACTCCTATGACGCTTCCTTCATCATCGCCATGGCGATCGAGAAGGCCGGCAGCGCCGACCGCGCCAAGATCGCCAAGGCCGTCCGCGAAGTGACCACGGGAGAAGGCGAGACCGTCCTGCCGGGCGACTGGAAGAAGGCGAAAGAACTCATCGATGCCGGCAAGGCCGTGAAGTATGAGGGTGCCACCGGCATCATCACGTTCGACAAGAACGGCGATGTGCCCGGCGTCTATCACGAGACCGTGCTCGCCGATGGCGGGGTCAAGGATCTCGGCCTCATCAAGATGCAGTAATCGCATCGGCGCATGAAGCGACGCCCCGGGACGGTAACGCCCCGGGGTGTTTTCATTTCGGTATCGTTATTGCCGGCGGCCGGGCATATGATCCGAACGCAGGATCCGGAGGAAAGGACATGCCGCGAGAGCTTTTGATCCGCAACGTCAGGCCTGCGGGCGGCGATCCCGTAAATGTGCTGATCCGTGACGGGTATATCGCGGAAGCGGACGCCGCCGATCATGCTCCCGGCGCGGAGATCCTCGACGGCGAAGGCATGTTGCTGCTGCCGGGGCTGGTCGAAGCGCATACCCATCTCGACAAGACTTTGTTGGACATGGGCTGGCACGGCCATACGGCCGGACCGAGCCTGACCGACAAGATCGAAAACGAGCGGCGTGTGCGGCGTGAAACCGGTATCGATCCGGTGCGGCAATCCGGCAGGCTTGCCCTCCGGATGCTGAAGATGGGCACGACCCATATCCGTAGTCATGTCGATGTCGATACCGAGGTGGGGCTGGCGGGCATCGAGGGCGTGATGGTCACGCGCGAGCGGCTGAAGACTGCCATCGATGTGGAGATCGTCGCCTTTCCCCAGTCCGGCCTGCTCATCCGGCCGGGTACGCTCGAATTGCTCGACCAGGTTCTGGAAATGGGTGCGGAAGTCGTCGGCGGCCTCGACCCTTGTGCGATCGACCGTGACCCCAAGGGACATCTCGACGCCGTTTTCGGCCTTGCCGGGAAGCATGGGCGTCCGATCGATATCCATCTGCACGAGCCTGGCGAGATGGGTGCCTTCTCGCTCGAACTGATCATCGAACGAACGCGTGCGCTTGGCATGCAAGGCAAGGTCACGGTGAGCCATGCCTTCTGTCTGGGCATGCCGGACAGTTCACGGGTCGACGGGCTGATCGCGGACCTGGCCAAGGAACGCATCGCGATCATGACGACCGGTCCGGCGAGTTCCCCGGCGCCGCCGGTGAGGAAATGCCTCGATGCCGGCGTGGTGGTCTCGGGCGGATCGGACGGAGTGCACGATAGCTGGACCCCTTACGGCAATGGCGACATGCTCGAACGGGCGATGATGGTAGGGCTGCGCAACGGTTTCCGCCGCGATGAGGATATCGAGCTTGCGCTCGATGTATGTACCTATGGGGGTGCCAGGACCTTGGGGCTCGAAAACTATGGGCTGTCCGTCGGCTGCGCGGCGGACTTGCTTCTCGTGCCGGGCGAGACGGTCGCCGAAGCGGTGGTTACGCGACCGGCCAACCGTACCGTGATCAAACGCGGCAGGATTGTCGCTCGCCGCGGGGAACTGCCCGACCCGGTCAGTTGATCGAAGCTGTCCGCAGGCATGAAAAAACCGGTGTCAGCTTGCTGACACCGGCATATTCGTTGGGTTGTCGCCTTTGAGACCCGGTTTTGAAAAACCTGACTGGTTCGATCCGGCCAAGGCCCCGTGGGCGGGGGGCTTGGGGTTTACGGAGCCAATGCCGGACCGAACCGTCTCAGGCAACGAGCGGATGGTGGCCAGATATTGGGGCGTCAGCTTGGATTATATGCGGCGGGAATGTGGCGGCGCATCACCAATTCCGACATGCTGTTCCGCTTTGTGACCGCAGACCCGATGCGCGCTGCGGGGTTGATTTTACCGGATGAACGCGCGAACTTGAACAAACCTGCAGAACGGAAGGCATTCTACATGGTTAACCGGGGAGACGCCAAGGAGGATGGGGAAGATTCCGCAATATTGATCCCGTTCCCGGAGGTCCGGCGTCGTTTCGAAATGCCGGTCACCTTCGATCGGCGGGAGCTTGACCAGATCCTGCGCATCTACGGCCGCATGGTAGCGGCCGGTGAATGGCGCGACTACGCCATCGACCATCTTTCCGACCGTGCCGTCTTTTCCGTATTCAGACGGACGAGCGAGGTGCCGCTTTTCCAGATCGCCAAGATGCCGAAGCTTGCGCGCCGTCAAGGTGCCTTTGCGGTGATCGCAGCGGGCGGGCTTATCCTGAAGCGCGGGCATGAACTTGCCCGTGTGCTCGGCGTTTTCGACAGGACGCTGAAACTCGCCAAAGCCTGAACAGCTTCAGTATCCGCCAGGTCACGCTCAGGTAACCAGCGCTACGGTGGAAGCGCCCGCCATCAGGGCGGCTATGACGATCAGCACGCCATAGACCTTCGGCATGTCGAACAGCATCGCGTGGCCGGCGAACCAGGCAGCGGTAGCCGCGCCGAGCGCGAAGAGAAACCCGTCGCGCTGCCTGTAGACCAGACTTGCCGCCATGAGGCCGCAGATGATGACGGCGCCGAAGACGATCGCTATCGCGATCGCCGACCGATCAAGATCGCCCCCGATGTTTGCGCCGAGCGGGTTGCTCGGGATGCTCGGCCACTCATAATTCGGATCGTCGTCGCTCATATCTGTCTGTCCCTCCGAAAAGAGCTTGCCGCACAAAAGCATCGCGCCGGCCCGCAGGCAAGTGGCAGTTATGACACCATCCGCCGGGAAATATCGTCGCCGATCCGATGAGGCGTGGTCGAAGGCCGTAAGCTGACGCCATAGCCCGTCACGCTGGACTGCCTCGTCACTGTGGTGCATCCGCTGGCACAAGAGATGCCCGGAACAGACACAAGCCTGCTGTGTTTTCAACCTCATTACGCTAAAGCGGTTGCGTTCTTCCAGATTCGCCCCATGGGCTTTTAGTTTTCTGATTTTGCGTATGCCCCTATCCTGAAACCGGTGCCACCTTCGGGAGACATGCAGTAGGCGGCGCCGGAAGCATTTTGAGGTTTCATGGACCGCCCCGTTCCCAAGTCGCGCGACGAACGCTATGCGGCGTTCCGCTATCCGGCTTATGTGCGCTTCTGGACGGCCCGTCTGCTCACCAATTTCGCCACGCAAGTCGTTTCGGTCGCTGTCGGCTGGCAGATGTACGATCTGACGCACGATCCTTTCGACCTCGGCCTGGTCGGGATCGTGCAGTTCCTGCCCTCGCTCATGCTCTTCCTCGTGACCGGCATCGTCGCGGACCGCTTCGGCCGCCGCATCATCATGGGGCTCGCCGGATTGCTGGAGGCAATTTGTGCGGCGTCGCTCTTCCTGCTGATATGGAGCGGCGCGGTTTCGGCGGCGCTGATTTTCGCCGTGCTCGCCGTGTTCGGCGTCGCCCGCGCCTTCTTCTCGCCGGCCTCATCCTCGCTGGTCGCCAATCTCGTGCCTGAAGAGGCTTTTGCCAACGCCGTAGCCTGGAATTCCTCGGCATGGCAGGTCGCCACCATCGCGGGACCCACGGCCGGCGGCCTGCTCTACGGCATTTCACCCGTCGTCGCCTTCGCGACCGCGGTGATCATGATGACTGCCGGGGGCCTGCTGGCGCTTTCGATACCGAAGCCCGCGCAACAGAGCCAAGCGGAAAAGCCGTCGCTCGACATGCTCTTCGCCGGCTTCCGCTACATACGGGCCGAGAAGGTCGTGCTGGGCGCCATTTCGCTTGATCTGTTCGCCGTTCTGCTCGGCGGCGCCGTCGCGCTCCTGCCGGTCTATGCCCGCGATATACTCGACCTCGGCCCCTGGGGTCTCGGCCTCCTGCGCTCGGCGCCGGGCGTCGGCTCCTTCGCGGTCGCGATATGGCTCGCCGGCCATCCGGTGCGCGACCATGCCGGCATCGTCATGTTCATCGGCGTCGGTCTGTTCGGGCTGTTCACCACCCTTTTCGGCCTATCCACGATCACCTGGGTGTCGGTCGTGGCGCTTGCGTTCATCGGGGCCGCTGACATGGTCAGCGTCTATGTCCGCGAGACGCTGATCCAGCTCTGGACGCCCGATCACCTTCGCGGCCGGGTCAACGCCGTGAACATGGTCTTCGTCGGCGCGTCGAATGAGGTCGGCGAGTTCCGGGCCGGAACCATGGCGGCGCTGATCGGCACGGTTCCGGCGGTGGTGCTCGGCGGCGTCGGCGCCGTCGCGGTCGCCGGACTGTGGGCCTATCTGTTCCCGGCACTGCGCAAGGTGCGCCATCTCGGCGGGCGCGACTAGGATCAGTCCTCGTTCCCGGGCTTGCCGCGCGTCTCCGGATGCTTCTCCTGGACGAGGCGGCGCAGCGCGATCCGCTCGCGGCTGTCGACGCCGATCAGTTCGGCGACGCGCCAGACGACATTGTCCTCCAGTTCATGCAGTTCGCCGTCCGCATAGACGATCTCCCACATGATCTTCACGAACTCCACGCAGCCTTCGCGGGTGAGGCTGCGCTTCAGGACACTGGTGAAGGCATAGAGGTCGATCGCCTCCTGGTCGGCCTCTTCGCCAGCGCGCATGATTTCGTCGAGTTTGCGGCCGGAGAGACCATAGGCCTCCGCCAGAAGCGCCTTCAGCCGCTCGCTCTCCGCCTCGCGTCGGTCGCCGTCGGCATCCATGACGTGGAACATCAGCGCCGCCGCCGCGACCTTCGGGTCGTCGGCCGCAAGCTTTTTCCGACCGGACTTGCTGCCGGGGAGATCGCCGAGGAATTCGAGAAGTCGGTCGAACATGCAGGAAAGGGACCTGTAGATTTATCGATCGTGGCGGAGAGGCTGTTTCTACGAAGCGCGGCGGGAACGCAGACATCTAGGGCAGTTTCAGGCCGAATGGAACCTGCCACCCTTTCGGACGATCAGAACAGCCGGAAACGGCCGGGAGCGGCCCCGTCTTCCTCTTCCGTCTCCTTAACGCCCGGATCGTCCGGCGGCGGCGGAATTCGCGCTTCGCGTTCCTCCGGGCGATCGGTAGAAGCGCGACGCGGGCGGCGATCCATCGGAGCGGCCTCGTCCCTGCCGGTGGTGGGCTTTTCTGGATCGGCCGGAGGCGTCTTGGTTTCCGCCTTGCCGTTGCCCGACGCCGATGCCGGCGCGGCCTCCCCGGTAGGCGTGGCTTTCGCCGCACTTTCCGGCTCCGACTCCCCGTCTTTCGCGATCTTCTCGACTTCCGGGGCTTTCGCCTCGATCACCGGCGCTGCGTGCACTTCCTCGTCCGCCTTCACAAGCACCGGCGGTTCCAGCAGGTCCGGTTCGATGACCTGGCCCAGCCGCTCGGGCGGTTCCCGCCATTCGAAGGCGTCAAGCCTGCCGGTCACCGGCGAGACCGGCGCCCATTGCTCGGACACCACGCCGTCGGCCTCCCATACCGGATCGCGCGGCGCCCGCACGGCACGCGCCAGCCAGGCGCGCAAGCGGCCCTGGTCGCCCGTCTCCGCCTCCTCGATATCGGCACGCAACAGATAGGCGCCTTCGCGTGGCTGCTGCCTTATCGCGGCGTCCGCCTCTTCGCGCGCCAGCCTGAATTCGCCGGCATCGAGTGCCGCGCGCGCTACTGCGAGCGAGGATTCGGGATTGTTCTGCCGGAGCGAGGCAAGTTTCTTCGCCCGGGCCAACCGGTCGCGAGTCGAATCGCCGGGTCGCGCATGCACATAGGCATCGGCGATCTCCGAGTGGGCGGTCTTCTTCCATGCGGCTTCCAGGATCTTCGCGCCGCGCTTCAGATCGTCCTGGCGGAAGAGCGCCTTTGCCGCCGTCACCGCCGCCGGCACGAAATCCGGTTCCAGCCGGTGGGCTTCGAGCGCCGCGTTCTTGGCGGCAGACGGGTCGGCGTCGAGCACCGACATCGCCTTTGCCGTCAGGAGCACGGCGCGGCGGCGGTTGGCCGTCTTCTTCTCGACCTGGCCTACAGCGCGCTGCGTATCGAGCAGTTTCAACGCGCCGTCCCAATCGTTCGCTTCCGCCTTTTCCTCAAGCGTCGCCTCGGCGGCCCAGATAAGCTGCGGCGCGAGCGACACGGCTTCGGCGGCGTAGTGGCGTTGGGCGGTCCGGTCGCCGAGCCGTTCGGCCTCCCGATAGAGCCCGTGGAGCGCCAGCGGACGGAGTTCGGGATCGTCGAGCATCGCCTCGAATTTCTTGCGGGCCGCCGCATGGTCGCCTTCGAGCAGCAGCGTCTGCGCCTCGAGCAAGTGGATGAGCGGTTCCTGGTCGGCGCTGATCAGCTTCGCTGCCTGCTTGTTCATCTGCCGCGCGCGCGACAGATCGCCCGCGCCGGCGGCGATGATGCCCGTCGAAAGCGACTGGTAGCCTCGGTCGCGCCGCCGTGCCCGGAAATGCCGCGCTACCGCATAGGGGCTGTTCCAGATGCTCTTCAGCAACCACCAGAGGATCATTACCGCCGCGACGATGGCCACCACCGCCACCGCCGCGACCATCAGCGTCACCTCGTACTGGTAGCCGCCGAAAGTGGCGACGAGGTCGCCCGGCCGGTCGGCCAGCCAGGAAAATCCGATGCCGAGCGCGAGGACGACGAGGAGGAAGAAAAAGACCCGGACCATCAGCCGTTCACCCCGTCTTCAGCGCGGAAGCGAGCGCCTTTTGCGCCAGCGCATCGACTTTCAGCCGGGCCTGCAGCCCAGCCATGAAATCAGCGCCCGCCGCCTTCGCCTTATCCGGCAGCGTCGCGTATTCCTCGGCGGCGCCGGCGAGATCGCCTCCGGTCACCGCGTTGCGGAAACGCGCAATCCGTGCGGAGAGGCCGTCATCTTCGACATCCCCCACCGGGCGCACCCTGACCAGCGACCGTGCGCTGGAAAGCAATCGGTCGACGACACCGCCATCGGACGCCGCCGTCTGTCGGCTCGCGTCGAGCATCTTGTCCGTCACCGGCCCGGCCTCGGCGGCAAGTCTGGTACGCGTCGGCACACCCTTGGCGGCCAGCGCGCGCAACTCGCTGAGCTCGGGCGTGTCGGGCGCTATCGCCGCCAACATGTCGAGCTCGGCGGCGAAGGAGCCGCCGCGATCGATCGCCGATTTCAGCGCCGAGGCGGCAATCGCGGCCGTAGCCCTGGGGGCGTTTGCCTGATCGGCCACCTTGCCGCCCAGCGCCGCGACGCTTTGTTCGAGCTTCTTCAGCGTATCGGCATTGGCGGTGGCCGCTTGATCGAGCGACGTGACTTTCTGGCCGAGCGCATCGACGGCCTGCGTGGACGGGGCGGCTTTGCCCTCCGCCGCGACGGTTTCTTCGAGCTTGGCGAGCCGGTCCCGCATATCGTTCAGCGCTTTATTGTCCGCTGACCCGCCGGAAACAGCCGCCGATCTGGCCGCAGCCAGATCCCGCTTCACCTTGTCGAGATCGCTTGCCAGTTCGCCGATGCGCTTGTCCGCCGGCGTGAGCGCCCGTTTGATCGTTTCCGCATCGACGGTGCCCGCATCGAAGGAGGTCACTTTCTGCTCCAACGCGTCGACATCGGCGCGCAGGCCCTGCAGCGTCGCCGCCTCGCCGCCGCCATTGCCGAGAGCGGGAATGAGGCCCGCCCATTGCAGGGCGCCTGCAAGGAGAAGCGCGATCACACCGCCCGCGACGCCGGCTGCAAGCGGCCGGCCGAACCCGCCATTTAACGCGAGCGGGGGTGCCGGTTCCGTGTCAGCGGCCGAAGAGCTCGTGCCGCCGGTTCCATAATAGGAAGTGGAGGCGGAATAATCGGGGCGATCGGAGGAGGTATCGGAGCCGGTGCCTTCCGCCGTCGTGGCGGCTTCGTCGGGCTGCTCCGCGCTTGCGGCTGGCGTCGCTCCACCCTCCGGGGCGGAGGTTTCGGCCGCGGTTTCTTCCGTCGGCTCGGTCGATTCGGTAAGCCGCGACACCTGATCGGGGCCAAGCTCGATCGTCATCGGCTCCTTCTTCCTGCTGGAATGCCGGGCTCTCGGCGTCTTCACCATCCGCTTGCTCCGCTCCCTTTGGTCAGGTCCTGGGTCCTGGCGATGAATATCGTGGCGCGGGCACCCGCCGCTCGACTGATCTAGCACAAATCCCTCGACGAAAAAGGGCAGTGCCGCAGTCGCAGGAATAAACTATCCCGCGAGCCGCGCCAGCATGGCCTCTTCGTCCGGCTCGGCTGCGATGCGGATGCGCTCGCCGCCGAATGGAATCAACGGCTCTGCAACCCTTTCCGACATGCAGATGAGGGCCGTCCGATCGAGCAAAGGCAAAATGACCGACCGATCGGTCAGCTTCAAAAAGACCTGCGCTCCGGCACGCGAATAGAGCAGAATGGCATCGAACGCTTTATTCCCGAGCGCTTCGGCCAGTTCCGTACCGGTATAATCGAGCGTCACAGTGTCGTAGGCCTCTACCGGCGTCACTTCGATGCCCGCCGCGCGAAGCGTCTCCTCGAAGCTACGTGTTCGCACCCGCCCGCACAGATAGACGACCCGCGTACTGCGTGCGAGACGACCCGCCATCAGCACGGCCAATCCCTGTCCGTCGCCCGGCCCGACTGTGGGGGCCGCAAGGCCGGCTTCTGTCGCTGCCTCCGCGGTACGCCGGCCGACTGTAAAGACCGGCAGGCCGGCGAGCGCCCGCAACAGGGCCGGTTGCGCATGGCGGACCGCATTGGCGCTCGGGATCGCGACCGCGTCGAAATCGTGCCCGGGCGGTAGTTCGGCAAAGGTCGAGCGGATTTCCGTCAGCGGCAGGCAGACCGACTCGAAACCCAGCGCTTCCAGCCTTTCCGCCGTCTGCGCGGCGCCCGGCAGGGGGCGCGTTATCAGCACCCTGCCGCCCATCGGTGCTACACCCAACTGTCGAAGAAGCGGGCGCCGGCCTTGTCGCGGATTATTGTGCCGGCCTCGCGGCCGATCGTCTCCGCGTCCGCCGCGCTGCCTTTGCGCGAAATCTGGTGGCATTCGCGACCGTCCGGCGTCAGCACCATGCCGTGGAAATCCAGCCGGTCACCGTCGATCCCGGCAAGGCCTGCTATCGGCGTCCGGCAGGAACCGTCGAGCACGGCGAGGAAGCCGCGTTCACAGGCAAGTGCTTGCCCGGTCGGGCAGTCATGGATCGGCGCGATCATTTCGGCGACGCGCCGGTTGTCGATCTTCGCCTCGATGCAGATTGCGCCCTGCCCCGGCGCCGGCGGGAATTTCTCCGGATCGAGCATTTCGGTGATGCGCCCGGCGAGCCCGGACCGTGACAGGCCCGCAGCCGCGAGAAGCGTGGCATCCACCTGTCCGCCGTCGAGTTTCGCCAGCCGCGTCGGGACATTGCCTCGAAAATTGACTACTTCCAGATCCGGTCGCAGCCGCCTTATCAGCGCCTGTCTCCTGAGCGAGGAGGAGCCCACCACTGCGCCCTTTGCCAGGCCTTCCAGCGTCGGCGCGGTGCGCCCAATGAAGGCGTCGCGCGGATCGGCACGTTCGAGGAAGGCGATGAGCGCCAGCCCGTCCGGCAGGAAGGTCGGCATGTCTTTGGAGGAATGCACCGCGATGTCGATGCGGCCGTCAAAGAGCGCGTCCTCGAGTTCCTTGGTGAACAGTCCCTTGCCGCCCACTTCGGCCAGGGGCCGGTCCTGGATGCGGTCGCCGCTGGTTGAGATCGGCATGATGGCGAAGGCATCCTCCGGCAGGCCATGCGCCGCCATCAGCCGCGTCCGCGTTTCGTTGGCCTGCGCCAGCGCCAGCGCGCTGCCGCGTGTTCCGATCTTCAGCACTTCCATCGGCATGGTTCCCACCGGGTGACGGGCGTGATAGTTCGTGCCCGTTTCCTAACGGGGAATGGCGGGCCGGGCAATGACGGAGACCGGGATACGGTGACGCGGGTATTGGGTATCGAGACGAGTTGCGACGAGACAGCCGCGGCGATCGTCTCGCTGGAAGGCGATCGGAGCGAAGTGCTCTCCTCGGTCGTGCTCAGCCAAATCGCCGAGCACGAGGCCTTCGGCGGTGTCGTGCCGGAGATCGCCGCGCGCGCCCATGTGGAAGCGCTGGACGGCGTGGTTGCGGCCGCGCTCGCCGACGCGAAGCTCGGTCTCGCCGGTATCGACGCCATCGCCGTCACGGCCGGCCCCGGCCTGATCGGAGGGCTGATCGTCGGCGTGATGACGGCGAAGGCGCTCGCCGCCGCCAGCGGCCGCAGGCTGATCGCCGTCAATCATCTCGAGGGCCATGCGCTAACCGCCCGCCTGACCGACGGCCTCGGCTTCCCCTATCTCCTGCTGCTGGTCTCCGGCGGGCATACGCAGATCGTGCTGGTGCGCGGCGTCGGAGACTACGGGCGTTGGGCGACCACCATCGACGACGCGCTGGGCGAGGCCTTCGACAAGACAGCCAAGCTTCTCGGCCTTCCCTATCCGGGCGGCCCGAGTGTCGAGAAGGCGGCGGCGCGGGGTGATGCCGGCCGTTTTGGTCTGCCGCGTCCGCTCAAAGGCGAGGTGAGGCTTGACTTCTCCTTTTCCGGTCTCAAGACCGCCGTGCGCCAGGCTGCAAAGGCACTGGAACCGCTGAGGGATGCCGATATCGATGATATCTGCGCTTCCTTCCAGCGCGCAGTCTCCGAAACGCTTGCCGACCGGGTCGGCCGCAGCCTGGAGCGGTTCCATCGGGAGTTTCCCGGCTTTGCCGAACCGGCGCTCGTCGTTGCAGGCGGAGTTGCGGCGAACAGCGAGATACGCGCGATGTTGACAAAGCTTTGCCGGCAAAGAGGTTTTCGCTTCGTCGCTCCACCGCTTGAGCTCTGTACCGACAACGCGGTGATGATCGCCTGGGCTGGACTGGAGCGGCTCCGTGCCGGCAAGGCGGATGAAAACGCCTTCGACCTGGCACCGCGGTCGCGCTGGCCGCTCGACGAGGAGGCGGCGCCGGCGCTCGGCTCGGGCCGCCGAGGTGCCAAGGTATGAGGGGAGCCAAGGTATGAGCCGGGCGAAGATTGCCGTCCTCGGCGGCGGCGCATGGGGCACGGCGCTGGCGCTCACCATGCTCAATGCCGGGCATGAGCCTCTTCTTTGGGCACGCGACGCCCATATCGTCGATGCCGTCAACCGCCTGCACGAGAACCCGCGTTACCTGCCCGGCGTCCGTCTCGACAAAGCCCTGAAAGCGACAGCCGATCTTGCCGCCGCGCTCGCCGGTGCGGAATGCGTGCTGCTGGTCACGCCGGCACAGGCCCTGCGCGCGGCTTGCGGTGAGGCTACGAAGCACATGCCGGAAGGCGCGCCGGCGGTCATCTGCGCCAAGGGCATCGAAGCGGCGAGCGGCCGGCTTCTTTCCGAGATCGTCGCCGAGGTATTGCCGGCCAATCCGGTTGCCGTCCTTTCCGGGCCGGGTTTCGCCGCCGACGTGTCTCGCGGCCTGCCGACGGCTGTCACCGTGGCGGCCCGCGACGAAGAACTCGCCATCCGTCTTGCCGCGCTCCTCTCGGCGCCGTATCTGCGCTGCTATTCGAGCAGCGACCTCACCGGCGTGGAGATCGGCGGGGCGCTGAAGAACGTCATGGCCATCGCCGCCGGCGCGGCGTCGGGCGCGGAGCTCGGCGCCAGTGCGCAGGCAGCACTTGTTACGCGCGGCTTCGTCGAACTGCGCCGCATCGGCGCCGCCTTCGGCGCGCGGCCGGAAACGCTGATGGGCCTTTCCGGCCTCGGCGATCTGATCCTTTCCTGCGGCTCATCCCGTTCGCGCAATTTCGCCTACGGGCTGGCGCTTGGGCGCGGTGAAAGCCTTGAAGGTCGGCCGCTCGCTGAGGGCGTCGCCACGGCGAAGATCGCCGCCGAGCTGGCGCGGAAGCGCGGCATCGACGCGCCGATCATCCAGGCGGTCGCCGCTCTCCTCGCAGGGCGGATCACCGTGCCGGAGGCGGTGGAATCGCTGCTTTCGCGGCCGCTGAAGAGCGAAGACGCTTGACGCGCCGGACCACGAGGTTTCAATCCCTTCCGACAGGAGTTTTTCCATGCTTTTCGCCTTTATCTGCACGGACAAGCCGGGCCACCTCGGGGTTCGCATGGACACGCGCCCTGATCATCTCGCCTATCTGCAGGATCTCAACTCGAGGGGCGCGCTGAAATTCGCAGGCCCCTTCATAGATGCCGATGGCAAGCCCAACGGCACCCTCGCGGTCATCGAGGCGGAAGATCGCAAGGCAGCGGAAGCGATCGCCGCTTCCGATCCCTACGCGAAAGCGGGACTCTTCGCGCAGGTCGAGATCAGGGCGTGGAACTGGGTCGTCAACAATCCGGCGGCAGGCTAAGGGGGCAAGCGATGAAATACTGGCTTTTCAAATCCGAACCGGATTCCTGGTCCTGGGAGCAACAGAAGGCGAAGGGCGAGGCCGGCCAGCAATGGGACGGCGTGCGCAATTATCAGGCCCGCAACAATATGCGGGCCATGGAGATCGGCGATCTCGGCTTCTTCTATCATTCCAACCATGGGCTCGAAGTCGTCGGCATCGTCGAAATATGCGCGCTCGCCCATCACGATACGACGACCGACGATCCGCGCTGGGAATGCGTCGACATCCGCGCCGTCAGGGACGTGCCGAAGCCGGTCACGCTGAACGGCATCAAGGCCAATCCGAAGCTCGCCGACATGGTGCTGGTCAACAATTCGCGCCTTTCCGTGCAGCCGGTCTCGGCGGCGGAGTGGAAAGAGGTCTGCCGTATGGCCGAGCTCGATCCGGCTCCGTAACGATCCTTGGAGCTCAAGCCCGACAGCGCAGAAATCTTCATCCGCGCCAACACGGCGTCTGCCGCGCCGCCGCATGTACCGGAAATCAGCCTCCGTCTCGCCGACGAGGCGCACGAGCTCTGGAAGAAGACCGAGGAGGAGCTTGCCGAAATCGGCTTGCCGCCGCCCTTCTGGGCTTTCGCATGGGCAGGCGGGCAGGGGCTCGCCCGGCATGTGCTCGATCACCCGGCTCTGGTGGCGGGAAAGCGCGTCCTCGATTTTGCGACAGGCTCCGGGCTGGTGGCGATCGCAGCATGCAAGGCGGGCGCCAGCGCGGTGACAGCCGCCGATGTCGATCCCTTCAGCCGCATGGCCTGCGTGCTGAATGCCGCCGCGAACGGCGTCGATTTCGCCTTCACCGGAGACGATCTCATCGGGACCGACGAGGGCTGGGACGTGGTCCTTGCCGGTGACGTCTTCTACGACCGCGAACTGGCGTCGCGAATGGTGCCGTGGTTCTCGGCTCTTCGCCGCCGCGGCGCGGAAGTATTGGTCGGCGATCCCGGCCGGTCCTACCTGCCGAAAGATAGGCTCGACGGGCTCGCGGTCTATGAGGTGCCGGTCAGCCGGGCGCTGGAGGATTCGGAGGTGAAGCGCACGACCGTCTGGCGGTTTGTGTGAGAGGTAACAAGCTGCCTGTGGATAATTCGGCGACAACAACCTAGGGATTCGACAGCAGCGAATAGAATCGCGCAAATAGAAAGGTCGGCACGCCTCTTACCTCGCGCCGACCTTAGTGCAACAGCCGGTAGAGGCTGCTGTGTGACTGCCGCCAGACCATGAGTCAATTGGCGGGAGTGGTCAAGTCCTCTACCGGCCCTTTTCGATGAAAGGGCCAGACATGGCACCCCAATATCCACAACCCTATCAACTCACACTCGACGATGCTGTTGATGTTTGGCTGCGCCATTGGAACGGCGAGTATCAGCACCACATCGCAGCATCATACAGAGTCAATCCCGGACGTGTAAATGAAGTGCTCAAAGGGCATCGCTTTCCTGAAAGCGAGGCTATTGCCGCCGAAAAGCAAAGAGCAGCTTAGAGGCAAACTTCGTCTTCGAGGCGCTACTCCGTCGCGCTTCGCGCGCCACTTCTCCCCCACTTTCGTGGGGTAGAGGAAAGGTGCCAAGGCTCACGGCAGGAGCTTCCTCTCCCCCGTCGATTGGGGAGAGGTGGATCGGCGAAGCCGAGACGGAGTGGGGGTCGAACTTCATGCGCAATTGCCCTGCCGAGCAAAGGCAAGAAACCTACGCCACCTTCTTCTTTGGCTGGATCAGTCCGCGCTCGAGCAGCAGTTCGGCGATCTGCACCGTGTTCAGCGCAGCGCCCTTCCTCAGATTGTCGGAGACGACCCAGAGGTTCAGCCCGTTCTCGACCGTCGGATCCTCGCGGATGCGGCTGATATAGGTGGCGTCCTCGCCGGCCGATTCCAGCGGCGAGATGTAGCCGCCGTCCTCGTGCTTGTCGATCACCTGGCAGCCGGGCGCATCACGCAGGATTTCGCGCGCCTCGTCGGCGGTGATCGGCTTCTCGAATTCGATGTTCACCGCCTCGGAGTGGCCGATGAAGACCGGCACGCGCACGCAGGTGGCCGTCAGCTTGATCTTGGGGTCGAGGATCTTCTTGGTCTCGGCGACCATCTTCCACTCCTCCTTGGTCGAGCCGTCCTCCATGAAGACGTCGATATGGGGAATGACATTGAAGGCGATGCGCTTGGTGAACTTCTTCGCCGTCACCGGATCGGCGACGAAGACGGCGCGGGTCTGCTCGAAGAGTTCGTCCATGCCCTCCTTGCCCGCGCCGGAGACCGACTGGTAGGTCGCCACCACCACGCGCTTGATCCTCGCAGCGTCGTGCAACGGCTTCATGGCCACGACGAGCTGTGCCGTCGAGCAGTTCGGATTGGCGATGATGTTCTTCTTCGTAAAGCCGGCAACCGCGTCCGGATTGACCTCCGGCACGACGAGCGGCACGTCTTGATCGTAGCGCCAGGCCGACGAATTATCGATGACGATGCAGCCCTGGCGGCCGATCTTCGGCGCCCATTCCTTCGACACCGCGCCGCCCGCCGACATGACGCAGATATCCGTGTCGGAGAAATCGTAGTTGTCGAGCGCCTTCACCTTCAGCGTCCGGTCACCATAGGACACTTCCGTGCCCTGCGAGCGGCGCGAGGCGAGCGCCACAACCTCGTCGGCCGGAAAGCCACGCTCTTCGAGGATGTTGAGCATTTCGCGGCCCACATTGCCGGTGGCGCCCACAACCGCAATCTTGAAACCCATGATGGTGTTCTCCTGTCCCTCTCCGCTCGTTTGTCGAACCCGCCGGCCGATGCGGGTCTTTGGCTCATCCCCGAGGCCGGGCCCGGGGAGAGAGGGCGAGCAGGCCGGGGAAGTCAGACCGTTTTGGCGGTCGTTTTCGACGTCGTTTTGGCCATGAAGAGGACGGAGGACATGCGCACGCCATCAGAACCGGCGGCAAGGCCGGAACAAGAGAGCGTCTGAATGGAAGGCACGAGGCCGCGCATGGGGAAACTCCGTATCGCGCGTGCTTTTACGCGCATCGGGAAAATAGTCAATTCGCATTCCGGCCGATGGTTCTCTTTGGAACGTTTCGCGGCGCCCATGGTTCTCCTCAGGAAAGGAGCAGGAAAATGCCGTACAGGCCCGTCGATACGGATCGTTCCGGTCATTTCGGCCGGCGCGAAGATCGGAGCCGCCAATATCGAAGCCCTCGTGAGTTTTCCGGGCGCAACGCGCGTCAGGGCCGGATCGTCCTCAACACGCCGCTGCGCCGCGCGGTCTTCATCGTCAGCCTCGCCATCGCCGTCGTGGCCGCTTTTATCCTCACCTATATGGCGTAAAGGCGGAATGCGATCGGCAATATTGTTGAATTTCTGCACCACCTCCCGACGAATGCGGGAATATGCGGCAGCCTCGCGCCATGTTACAGCAAACGTGAAAATGGCCTCCTTGACAGGAAGATGCCCCCGCACAAACTCCGGTCAGGGTAGGTAGTTTGCCGATGATTCGGCGCGGCGCGGAAGGCCCGGCAGAGGCGAACGCGCACGGACAGATCGGGGGTAACGCGATATGCGCGGAGATATCCTTCATTTCGACAACGCCCAGGGTGTGGGCGTGATCAATGGCGACGATGGCAGTCGGTATGCTTTCGCGCGCGGTGATTTGTACGAGCGGGTACCGCTCGCCAAGGCGGCACGGGTCGAGTTCCGGGCGGAGCGCGGCCGCGCCCATGCTATCGCCCGTGCCCGTGGCGATGGGCGCGCCGTCAGCATGGAAAAATCGGCGGGCACCCGCCGGCCGAGCCTGTGGCGCCATTTCCTCGACGGGCTGACGCGCAACTACGCCAATTTCAGGGGCAGGGCGCATCGCGCGGAATATTGGAGCTATGCGCTGTTCTGGCTCCTGGCGCTGGCGCTGGTGATGGCGGTCGGGCTCGTCTTCGACGGCGGCCTCACCAACTTCCGCGCAGCGTTCCAGGCGCCGGCGGTCACATTGACGCTGTCGGTGGTCTTCGTGCTCGCGACGCTCCTGCCGGGGCTCGGCCTCGCCGTCCGCCGCCAGCACGATATCGGGCTTTCGGGCTGGTACTCGCTCTTCGTGCTGATACCGTCGCTCGGCAGCCTCGTCCTGCTCGCCTTTTCGCTCATCCCGAGCCAGAAGCGCGACAACAAATGGGGTCCAGTGCCCGAGAACGTCGTTTCCTGACGGAGGGCGATTTTATCTGCCGTCGAGGATTCGCAGGGCTTAGATATACACTGCCGTTATCCTCGGGCTTGTCCCGAGGATCTACTTCCAGCGATACAATTGCTGCCGCTCCAGTGGAGCAAAAGGCCGACTTCCACGGATAGCCGGCAACCATGGCAGATCCTCGGGACGAGCCCGAGGATGACGTAGAAATCGGACGCCCGTTCCCCCTTACTTCGAAAGGGCGAGGAATTTCGCCGTGATGGCGTTGCCCATCTCGGTCGTGCCAACCTTCTTCATGCCTTCCGAATGGATGTCGGCGGTCCTGAGACCGTCGTCGAGCACTGCGGCGATCGCCGCCTCCAGCCGGTCGGCTTCCGCCGTCATGCCGAAGGAATAGCGCAGGCACATGGCGAAGGAAGCGATCATGGCGATCGGGTTGGCGATACCCTTGCCGGCGATGTCGGGCGCGGAGCCGTGCACCGGCTCGTAGAGCGCCTTGCGGCTGCCGGTCTTCGCATCCGGGGCGCCGAGCGAAGCGGAGGGCAGCATGCCGAGCGAGCCGGTCAGCATGGCCGCGACGTCGGAGAGCATGTCGCCGAACAGATTGTCGGTGACGATGACATCGAACTGCTTCGGCCAGCGCACGAGCTGCATGCCGCCGGCATCCGCCAGCATGTGGTCGAGTTTCACGTCCGAATAGCGGGCCTTGTGCGTGGCCGTGACGACCTCGTTCCACAGGACGCCGGACTTCATGACGTTGCGCTTCTCCATGGAGGTGACGTGGTTCTTCCGCGTCCGCGCCAGTTCGAAGGCGACGCCCGAGATGCGCTCGATCTCGAACGTGTCGTAAACCTGCGTATCGATGCCGCGCTTCTGGCCGTTGCCGAGGTCGATGATCTCCTTCGGCTCGCCGAAATAGACGCCGCCGGTCAGTTCGCGCACGATCAGTATGTCGAGCCCTTCCACCACTTCCGGCTTCAGCGAGGAGGAAGCGGCAAGCGCCGGGTAGCAGATGGCTGGCCTCAGATTGGCGAAAAGCTGCATGTCCTTGCGCAGGCGAAGCAGCCCCGCCTCGGGGCGCACCTCATAGGGCACCGGGTCCCATTTCGGCCCGCCTACCGCGCCGAACAGCACGGCGTCCGCGGCAATTGCCTTTTCCATGTCGGCGTCCGAGATCGCCTTGCCGTGGGCGTCATAGGCGCATCCGCCGACAAGGCCCTCGTCGGTCGTGAAGCCCGAGCCGAGCTTTTCGTTCATGGCCGCGATCAGCTTCTTCACCTCGGCCATGGCCTCGGGGCCGATACCGTCGCCGGGAAGGAGGAAGAGCTTGCGCGATGCCATGGTAGTTTCCTGAATTGAGTGGCTGGATCGCGGCTTTGCTAAACGCTGGCCGTCTCCCGCGCAAGTCCGAAGCGGCGGGCTTTGCTTGAGCCAGCGGGCAACTATCAGCGCTTGAGCGCCGTAACCTCGATCTCGACCTTCATCTCGGGGCGGATGAGCCCGCAAATGGTCATCGTCGCGGCGGGGCGGATCTCGCCGAAGATTTCACCGGTCACCGCGAAGACCGCGTCGGCGAAGGCGACGTCGGTCACGTGGTAATGCACGCGCATCACGTCTTCCATGGCGAAGCCGGCCTCGCGGAGCACTTTTCCGATCGTCGCGAGGCAGTTCCGCGCCTGCTTCCCGACATCGTCGGGCATCGTCATCGTGGCGTAGTCATAGCCGGTCGTGCCGGCGACGAAGCACCAGTCACCCTGAACGACGGCGCGCGAATAGCCCGCCGCCTTCTCGAAGGGCGAACCGGTGGAGATCAGCCGGCGCCCGGCCAAGGCGGATCAGGCTCCCGGATTCAGGCCCAGGGCCGGCTTTCGGCGTAGTTTTTCTCGAAACTGTCGATGGATTTCGATTTCTGCAGCGTCAGCCCGATATCATCGAGCCCGTTCAGCAGGCAGTGCCGGCGGAATTCGTCGAGGTCGAACTTGACCGTGCCTCCGTCCGGGCCGCGGATTTCCATCGCTTCCAGATCGACGGTCAGCGTGGCGTTTGCGCCGCGCGAGGCGTCGTCCATGAGCTTTTCCAGATCCTCCGGGCTGACCACGACCGGCAGGACGCCGTTCTTGAAGCAGTTATTGTAGAAGATGTCGGCGAAACTGGTCGAGATCACGCAGCGTATGCCGAAGTCGAGGAGCGCCCAGGGCGCGTGCTCGCGGCTCGAACCGCAGCCGAAATTGTCGCCGGCGACGAGGATCTGCGCCTTGCGGTAGGCCGGCTTGTTGAGCACGAAATCCGGGTTTTCGGCACCGTCGTCGAGATAGCGCATCTCGGCGAACAGGCCCGTGCCGAGCCCCGTGCGCTTGATCGTCTTCAGATAGTCCTTGGGGATGATCATGTCGGTATCGACATTGACGATCGGCATGGGGGCCGCGACGCCGGTGATCTTCGTGAATTTTTCCATGATCCGGATTCCTGCAAATGTCGGTTCGTGCATTACAGGAAACGGAAGCCGGGGAAAAGGCTTTTGAGGCCCCATAGTGGGGGGGCTATGAGCCGTCTTCCGCCAGCGCCTCCGCCTGGTGGCGATGGCCATGGATCTCGTAGCCGATGACGGTGACGGCCGGTGCGAACGTGAGGATCACGAGGCAGACCGCCATCTCGACGCCGGAAAGCGCGGCGATGACGGCAAGCGCGACGACCGCGATCGTCGCGATCAGCAGCCAGATGTGGAACGGGTCGAAGCGGCGGACCAAATAGTAATAGAGCGCGTAGATCGAGCCGAGGAAGATCCCGACCGGCACGGCGAGGCAAAGCACGGTGGCGAGCGGGCCGATCTCAGCCTTGTGCTCGATGAAATAGGCGGCGACATGCAGGCCGGCGCCGGTGGCGACGATCGAGGCGACGGTCACCATCTGGCCATAGCCCCAGACGAAGGACCGTTCGCGGTGCGCGTGGAGCACCCGCCCCGAGGGCAGCATGTAGTAGACCCACCACATGCCGAAGGTGAGCCCCATGCCGGCGATCGCGACCAGCGCCGCGTCCATGCTCCAGCCCTCTTCCGCGACGGCGGCCGACAGCGTCGCGACCGTGCCGACCACCCCTTCGCCGAGCGCGATGATGGCGAACAGGCTGTAGCGCTCGGCGATATGGTGGGGGTGCCAGGGCGTGCCGCCCTCCTTGCGTTCCGCGATCATCGGTCCCGCCAGTTCGATGAGCAGGAGGACGACGCCCAGGGCAAAGGAAACGGAAAGCGAGAAATCGAAGAGAATCTGTGCCACCCAGCCGATCTGTGCGATCGAGACGGCGATCACATAGGTGAGGCAGGCATTGCGGCGGGCCGGGTCCTGTCTCGCGGCGCGCAGCCATTGCGACAGAAGCGCGACGCGCATGATGACATAGCCCAGCACCACGACCGAATTGTCCAGATGCGCGCCATGCTCGATGGAAGCGAACAGGCGCGGCAGGCCGACCGCAAGCACGAGGACGCCGATCATCTGCACCATGGTGACGAGCCGGTAGATCCAGTCGTCCGTGTCGAAGGCGGAGGCGAACCAGGAGAAATTGATCCACGCCCAGCAGATGGCGAAGGAGGCGAAGCCGAAGCCGAGGATGGCGGCCATGTACTGACCCGCCGCCAGCGCATGAGCGAATTCGGAAGCGGCCTGCCCGAAAGCCATCACGAAAGTCAGGTCGAACAGCAGCTCGAGCGGCGTGGCGACGCGATGCGCCTCATGCGGATCGCGCCCTTCCATGCGGCGGATGTGATGGTGGAGGGTTTCGGAGCCGGGCGGCGTGCTCGTCATGCAATGCCTTTGTCTGCGGTCGTCATGCGACGATAGAGGAAGCGCATTCCGCGTCAAGCGAGGGAGCGCTCCCATAGGATCCCGACCGGCAAAGCTTGGCGAAAGACGCAAATTCGTTCATTGAAAGACAACCGGTCTTTCCGGTCGCAAAGGTAAGGGTCCATGCGGCTGCTGCTGGTGGAGGACAATCGCGAGCTCGCCGCCTGGCTGGGCAAGACGCTACGGCAGGCCAACTACGCCGTGGACATCGTCCATGACGGCGAGGAAGCCGAACACGCGCTGGCGGTCGGCGAGTATGCGCTTGTCATCCTCGATCTTTCATTGCCGAGGCGCGGCGGGCTCGAAGTGCTGCGCGACCTGCGCGCCGCCGGCAACCGCGTGCCCGTCATCGTCCTCACCGCCAATGCCAGCCTGGACGGCCGTGTCAGGGGTTTGAACGAAGGCGCGGACGACTATCTCGCCAAGCCCTTCCAGATCGAGGAACTGGAGGCGCGCATTCGCGCGCAATTGCGTCGCGCCAACGACCGTTCCGCGCCCGTGGTGACCTGCGGGATGTTGGCCTTCGACACCAATACGCGGCTGTTCACCCTGGCCGGCGAACCGCTGGCGCTCACGCCCCGGGAGCATGCCGTGCTGGAACAACTCATGCTCAAGGCGGGCCGCACCATCAGCAAGGCCGCGCTTTCCGCCGCCGTTTATGATTTCGGCGCCGATGCCGACCCCAGCGCGATCGAGATCTATGTCCATCGCGTGCGCAAGAAGCTTGAGGGTACCGAGGTCAACATCGTCACGCTGCGCGGGCTCGGCTACCTTCTGCGCAATGAGGCCTAGGTCAGTTATGGCCGGAACGCGGCAGCCCGGAAGCCTTCGCCTGCATCTGCTGGCTTGGGTGGTGTTGCCGATGGCGGGGCTTGCCACCGTCAATCTGTGGACCAGCCACAGCAATGCGGTGGCGACAGCCGACCTTGTCACCGACCGGATGCTGGTCGGTTCCGCGCGCGCCATCGCCGAGCAGGTTGCGGTGATCGGCGGCGTGCTGGACGCCACCGTGCCGCCTGCCGCCATCGAGATGTTCGACACAGGCGACCGCGACAGCGTCTACTATCAGGTGGTGACGGCGCGGGGGCGCCTGCTGACGGGATATCCCGACCTGCCGACGGCGCCGAGGAACGTCCATACCGGCATCGAGGCCAATTATCGCAAGGAAACGCTGCGGCTGCTGTCGCTCACCCATCCCATCGTGGGTGCAGGCGCGGATTCGCCGATCACGGTGACACTCGGCGTGACGCTTGCCGGCCATGCCGCAATGGTGCGGCGGCTGTGGGCAACGGCTTTCGCGCAGCAATTCGCCCTCGTCGCCCTCGCCGCCATTTTCGTATTGATCGGACTTCATCGCGGCTTGCGGCCGCTGCTTGCGCTGCGCGACGCGGTGCGGTTCCGTAACAAGGCCGATCTCGAACCGGTCTCGGTGCCTGGCGCGCAGAGCGAGATCCGGCCGCTGATCGAAGCCCTAAACGTCTATATGGAGCGCGTGCGGGCGCAAATGGCCGCGCAACGCCGCTTCATCGCCAATGCGGCCCATCAGTTGCGCACGCCGCTGGCGCTGCTTTCGACACAAGCCGCCTATGCGCGCCGCGAGACCACGACCCAGGCGCGCGATGAAGCGCTCGTTGCATTGCAGGCGAGTGCCGGACGCCTTGCGAGGCTCGCCGGGCAGTTGCTCACTCTGTCGCGGGCCGAACCGGGAAGCCGGCGGCCGCGCGCCGATCGTGTCGATCTGGCGGATGACGCGCGCCGCGTGCTGGAGGAATGCGCGCCGCTGGCGCTCGACCGTCGTATCGACCTCGGGCTGGAAGCCGACGAAGCCGTGCCGGTGATCGGCGACGGGACGATGCTGCGCGAGATGATCGTCAACCTCGTCGATAACGCGCTGCACTACACTCCGGCCGGCGGCCACGTCACCGTGGACGTGCGGGCGGTGGGCGATATGGCGGTGTTGACGGTCTCCGACGACGGACCGGGCATTCCCGCGGAAAAGCGCGAACAGGTGTTCGAACGCTTCTATCGTATCGATGGAACGGAAGGTGACGGCAGCGGGCTGGGATTGGCGATCGTGCGCGAGGTGGCCGAAAATACCGGCGGCCGCGTCGCCCTTTCGGACAACGCGGCCAATGGGGCAGCCAATGGGACGACAGGCGGATTGCTGGTCGAGGTCCGCCTGCCGCTCGCGCGAGACGAGCAAGGGCGCGGCTGATCAGGTTCCCTGCTCGTTGAAGGGCGCGGGGCGCCATTTCACCAGCCGGTTCTCGATCTGCGTGATGATGAACTCGACGACCAGCGCCATCACGGCCAGGATGATCATGGCCGAGAAGACGCCGTTGGCGTTGAAGGCGCCCTGGGCAGTCGAGATCAGCAGGCCCATGCCCTTCTTGGCGCCGAGGAACTCTCCCACCACCGCGCCGACCAGTGCGAAGCCGAAGGAGACGTGCAGGCTTGCCAGGATCCAGCTCATGGCAGAGGGGATGATGACGGTCCGCGTGATCTGGTAGGGCGAAGCGCCGAGGATCTGCGCATTGGCGATCATGGCGCGGTCGGCCTCGCGCACGCCCTGGAAGGCGTTGGCGAAGACGACGAAGAAGACCATGACGAACGCCAGCGCTACCTTCGAGGCCATGCCGAGCCCGAGCGCGATGATGAAGACCGAGCCGAGCACGACGCGCGGCACCGAATTGGCGATCTTGATGTAGATGGAGAAGACGTCGGCAAGCAGCCGGTTGCGGCCAAGGATGATGCCGGCGATCACCCCGCAGACCGCGCCGATCAAGAAGCCGATGAACGTCTCTTCCAGCGTCACGTAGATCTGCTCCCAGAGCGGTCCCTGCGAGGTGCCTTCCGTGATCCAGGACCAGGTCTGGTCCCAGATGCCGGAAGGGCTGGAGAAGAAGAAGGGATCGATGATGCCGGCCTCGGCGCCGATCTCCCATAGGCCGAGGAAGACGGCCAGGATCGCCAGCCTCAGCGCGATGACGAGCGCGTAGCGCCGGCGCGCGCGCGTCTTGGCGCTGAGTTCGGCCGAAGCGATCGCCGCCTCGCGCGAGGAACCGGTGGTATCGGAAGGAGAAACGGTAGCCATCACATGCCTCCTCAGTTGCCGGACGCGAGCGCACGGCGCTGGCCGATCTGGACTTCCTCACGCAGATCGTTCCAGATGACGCGGGCGATCTCGACGAACTGCGCGTCGTAGCGGATGTCGGCCATGACGCGCGGGCGCGGCAGGTCGATCTGGTAGACGCTCTTGACCGTGCCCGGGCCGGCGGTCAGGACATAGACCTTGTCGGCCAGCGCAATCGCCTCCTCGAGGTCGTGCGTCACGAAGACGACGGACGATTTGAGGTCTGTCCAGAGCTTCAGCAATTCGTCCTGCATCAGGGTGCGCGTCTGGATGTCGAGCGCGCTGAAGGGCTCGTCCATCAACAGGATCTTCGGCTGGTTGATGAAGGTCTGCGCCAGCGCCACACGCTTCCTCATGCCGCCCGAGAGCTGGTGCGGGTAATGCGTCTCGAAGCGGGCGAGGCCGACGCGTGCGATCCAGTCGCGGGCGCGCGCATAGGCTTCCCTTTTCGGCACGCCGCGATAGGTCGGTCCCGCCGCGACATTGTCGATGACGTTCCGCCACGGAAAGAGCGCGTCGGCCTGGAAGACGAAACCGATATCCGGGCTGATGCTCTCGACCGGCGCGCCCATGACGCGGACCGTGCCGGTGGTGGGCCTCAGAAGGCTGGTGACGAGGTTGAGCGTCGTCGATTTCCCGCAGCCCGTCGGGCCGACCACGCAGGCGAACTCGCCCCGGGCCACCGTCATGGTGAAGTCGCGAAGCGCCGTCATCATGTGGCCGTCGGGCGTGGTGAAACGCAGGGTCACGTCGTCGATGGCGATCACTGCATCCTTGGCCAAGGCATCGGGCGCCACTTTCCGCGCTGCCGCTGTCTCAACATTCATGGGTCTCTCCCGTCATTTATCGCGAAAGCGATCTCCGGCGGGACAGGTCGCTTGCCTGTCCCGCAGCAGTGACGATCGCATGGCTTCCGCCTCTGGCTTCCGCCCCGGGGGCTTTCGCCTGTGTGGCTCGGACCCCGGCAGTTCCCGGCCAGGGTCCGACCAGGCTGCTCAGTTCGAGTTCAGCTTCTTGTTGGCGGCGTCGACGAATTCGGTCGTGTACGTCTTGGAAAGGTCGATCTTCTTGCCCTTGACGGTCTTCGAAAAGGTGGCCTGCACCTTCAGAACGGTCTCGGGTCCGTCGGCCGGCATGCGGCCGTCCGGCGTGAACATGGCCTTGCCGCCTGCGAGCCCCTGTACGTAAAGTGCCTTGTCGCCGGCGTAATAGTCCTTCGGCATCTTGTCGGCGATCTCCTCAGCCGAATGGGTGGCGATGTAGTGCATCGTCTTGACCATGGCGTTGGCGAGTTTCTGGAGTTCGTCCTTATGGGCGTCCACCCAGCTCGACTGAACGTAGAAGGATGCCGCCGGATAGGTTCCGCCGAGGGCTGCCGTCGTCTTCTCCGGCGTGCGCATATCGACCAGCACCTTGGCCTCGCCGGTTTTCAGGAGGCGGCTGATAGTCGGCTCGGTGGTCATGCCCGCCTGGATCTGATCCTGCGTGATCGCGGCGATGAAGGTATTGCCCGCGCCGACCGGCAGGAGCGAATAGTCCCCGGGCTTCAACCCGTTGCGGACCGCGAGGTACTGCGTCAGGAAGTCGGTCGATGAGCCGAGGCCGGTCACGCCGAGCGTCTTGCCCTTGAAATCGGCCGGCGACTTGATCTCGGGATGTTTCGAGGAAACGAGTTCGACTTCGCCCGGCGCCTGGCTGAACTGCACGATGGATTCGATGTATTTCCCCTTCGACTGAAGGTCGATCGTATGGTCGTAGAAGCCGACAACACCCTGTACGGCGCCGGCGAGAAGCTCGTTCTCCGCCTCGACGCCGGCCCGCGTATTGAGAAGCTCGACATCCAGCCCCTCATCCTTGAAATAGCCGAGTTGCTTCGTGAGGACGACCGGCAGGTAGATCTGCTTTTCGATGCCGCCTACGATGATGGTGATCTTGTCGGCCGCGAGGGCACTCGTGGCGCCCATGGCGGCGCTTATGGCCAATGCCATGGTAGCTGCGCGCAAAATGTCTTTCGAAATGGAACGAGTCACCGGATTTCCTCCTGCTGGGCGGCGTGCCTGAGTTCGCCGCGTCTCCTCCTGCCGGCCTCGTCGGTCGGCGTACGGCCTGCAGCCGTGAAGGCATTAATACGCCGGCAAGCTTTCAACTCGCTTTCAGCACCGGGATCGGAACAGGAATGGCACCCGGTCCCCATGCCGCCCAGACGGCGGTACGGGCGTGAGGGATAAGAAATCCCCAGCGAAGGGAAACTGCGGTCGAACGTTTCACCCTACCGGTTCGAACTACTTTCCGTGAGGGCCGCGGTTGAACCCCGTGGAGCCCTTCCTACCTCGATGCGGCCACCAAGGAGAAAAACGATGAAATGTCCGACTGACGACGTCGAACTGGTGATCGCCGAACGCCAGGGCATCGAGATCGACTATTGCCCCAAATGTCGCGGCGTTTGGCTGGATCGCGGCGAGCTCGACAAGATCATCGAGCGTTCCGAGCAGCGCGCCCCACGCAACTATCAGGACGATTGAGACCGCTATCGAGACAGAGACGAACGACGCCCTTACAAGAAGAAAAAGTCAATCCTGGGCGAGATTTTTGCGTTCTGAACATGCGGAATAGGCACGGTCAGCGCGGTCAGATTACGTTGAGTTCGCGGAAGGGTCGCCCGATGGCAATGCGGTCGTAGCCGAAGGCGGAGCAGTCGACGGTGCGATAAGCGCCATGGACGACGAATTCCGCAATCGCGCGGCTCGCGGCCGGCGCTTGCTGCAGGCCGTGGCCGGAAAAGCCGTTGCAGAAGAGGAAATTCGGCATATCCGGATGCGGGCCGATGACGGCATTCTGGTCGAGCGCATTATAGTCGTAATGGCCGGCCCAGGCGCGCGTCGCCTTGATCGCCTCGAAGGCGGGGATGCGAGTGGCCAGCGCCGGCCAGATCACCTCCTCGAAATAATGCCATTCCGGCTCGAAATCGGCGGGATCGGCGGCGGCGTCGGTTTCGTGCGGTTCGGCGCCTCCGGTGATGTAGACCGACCCCTCCGGACGGACATAGATGCCGGACGGATCGACGATCAGCGGCATGTCGTCGAAGCTCTCGCGCGCCTCGAAGACGAAGACCGAGCGCTTGCGCGGCTCGACCGGCAGCGCAAGACCGGCGAGCGCGGCGATCCCACCCGCCTGCGGCCCGGCCGCGTTGATGACGACGCCCGTGTCGATCGTTGCGCCGCCGGCGAGCGTGACGCCGGTCGCCTTGCCGCCGGCCGTGCGGATGCCGACGACGCTGTCCTGGACGAAATCGATGTCGCGGTCTCTCAGCGCCTTGCGGAAAAGCGACAGAAGCGCGTGGGCGTCGAACCAGCCTTCGCCGCTCAGGCCATAGGCGCCGGCTGCGATGCCTTCCGCCGAGAGCCAGAGAAAGCGCCGCTGGAGCGCCGCTGCGTCTTCCAGCACGATATCGGCGCCCTCGGCCGCCTGCACCCGATGGTTTTCGCGAAGCACCGCCTCGCCGGCCGCGCTGGCGAGGATGAGATAGCCTTTCTCGCGGAAGCCGATATCGGCATCAGCCCCGAAGCGCGCCTTCAGGTCGCGGAAAAGGCCGAGCGTGAACTGCGACAGGCGGATGTTTTCGGCGATCGAGAATTGCTGGCGGATCGAGGCGCAGGAAAGCGTCGTTGCGGCATAGGCGAATTGAGGGTCGCGCTCGATCAGCGCGATGCTTCCGGCAAAGCCTTCCTCGCGCAGGAAATAGGCGATCGAACTACCGACGATCGCTCCGCCGATGATGACGATGTCCGTATGCGCCATGTCTTTGACCCGTCTCGTTCGGCGCGAGACAATCAGCTTCGCCGCACGCCCGCAAGAGCGGGGCTTGCCAGTCTTTGCGCCAGCGTCCATGAAGCGGATATGCCATCGAGCCTCCGCCTCCGCCGCTCCGTCCTTTACGTGCCCGCCACCAACGAGAAGGCGCTTGCCAAGCTGCCTTCGCTCGATTGCGACGTGGCGATCATCGATCTTGAGGATTCCGTCGCCCCGGAGTTGAAGGGTGAGGCACGCGAGCGGGTGCGCGATTTCTTCAACGGAAGCGAACGCGGAAAAAAGGAAATGGTAATCCGCATCAACGCGCTCTCCAGCGAATGGGGCAGCGAGGATCTGCTGGCGGCACGCGCGTGCGGGCCAGACGCGATCCTGCTGCCGAAGGTCGATACGCCGCGCGACGTGCTCGACGCCAACGACGCGCTCGACCAGATGGACGCGGCAGCCTCGCTTAAGCTTTGGGCAATGGTGGAGACGCCGAAGGCGATGCTCAATCTCGGCGCCATCGCGGAATTCGGCCGCGATCCGTCGGCCAGGCTCGAATGTTTCATCGCCGGCACCAACGATCTCGTCAAGGAAACCGGCGTGCTGGCGACGGCGGACCGGCGCTATCTCATGCCCTGGCTGATGCAGATGGTGCTTGCCGCGCGTGCCGGCGGGCTCGACGTGCTCGACGGAGTGAGCAACGATTTCCGCGACGCGGAAGCCTTCGCGCGCGAATGCGGCGAGGCGCGCGCCATGGGCTTCGACGGCAAGACGCTGATCCATCCCGCACAGATCGGCCCCGCCAACGCCGTCTTTTCGCCCTCAGAAGCGGAGATAGCGGAGGCGGAGGAGATTGCCGAGGTCTTCGCGAAGCCGGAGAATGCGGGCAAGGGTGCGATTTCCATCAAGGGCCGGATGGTCGAGAGGCTGCATCTGGAACAGGCAGGCCGCGTGCTCGCCAGGACGGCCGCCATGAAGGAGCGAGGAAGATGAAGCTTTACCGTTTTCTGACCGGGCCGGACGATGCCAGCTTCTGCCACAAGGTGACGGCGGCGCTCAACAAGGGCTGGCACCTCTACGGCTCGCCGACTTATTCCTACGATACCGAGACGAAAATCATGAAATGCGGCCAGGCGGTCGTAAAGGACGTAGAGGGCAAGGAATACGAGCCCACGACAAAGCTCTCCGACTACTGATCGTGCGCGGGGCGGGCGTCAGGGCGCGATGCGCTCGACGTCCTCCTCGATCCGCTCCATGTCGTCGTCGGAGAGGCCGAAATGGTGGCCGATCTCGTGGATGAGGACATGGGTGACGATATCGCCCAGCGTCTCCTCGTTCTCCGCCCAATAGTCGAGGATGGCGCGGCGATAGAGCGTGATGCGGTTCGGGCCTTCGCCGGTCTGCGGGTTCCAGCGCTCGGCGATCCCGCGCCCCTCGAAGAGGCCAAGCAGGTCGAACGGCGTTTCCAGCGCGAGATCGTCCATGATCTCGTCGGTCGGGAATTCCGAGACCTGGATGACGATCTCGCCCGTCAGCGTGCGGAATCCTTCCGGCAGGTGGGCATATGCTTCGAGCGCCATGAGTTCCATTTCGTCGATGGACGGCGAGAGTTGGTCCTGCCAGGCGCGGGTTTGGTATATTCTTGCCATCCGCGCCATATAGCGGTTCGCATCGCGGCTTTCGAGAGGCGAGGACGCCGCGCCTTGCAACAAGGTTACGATCGGGCCGAACGGTGGCGGTGCGGAAAACGCCGGTCATTGGAAGTTGCGGCCTTTCGGCATGACCCTTCGTGTCTCGTCGGCAAGCGTCTCATAGTCGCGTTCGAGCGCCGGCAGCGCGCGAATAGGTGCGGCAGAGCGGCGATAGCGCCCGTCGCCCGTCGGTTTTTTGATCTCGTCGGCACCGGAAAGATTGTCGAGCGCCCGGAAACCCTCGGACAATTCGCTGAGCCACGGCGTCAGGTCCTCGATGTGCTCGGCGACGATATGGATGACGCCCGATTCCGACTGCACAAGGCCGCGAACCCGGATGAAGCGAGCGCCCATGATCACCGAACGGTAGCGTGCGAACCGCCTTTCCCAGACGATGATGTTGGCGATGCCGCCCTCGTCCTCCAGCGTCAGGAAGATCGCCTTCCCGTTGCCGGGCCGCTGCCTGACCAGAACCAGGCCGGCGACCCAGATGCGCCTGCCGTCCCGCACCGAAGGGAGGTGCGTACTGGGCGTTATCCCGGCCGCGTCGAGCCGCTCGCGCAGGAAGGAGACGGGATGCGCCTTCAGCGAGAGACCGAGCATGCGATAGTCGTGGATGACATGCTCGCCGGGCGGCATGGCGGGCAGGGTGGTTGCCGGTTCATGGTCGCGCAAGGCAAGGTTCGGGCGGTCGAAGAGCGGCAGGAATTCGACGGCGGCCTTCCGGTCCAGCGCCTTCACCGCCCACAGCGCCTCGCGCCGGCCAAGCCCGATGGAGCGGAAGGCGTCGGCCTCGGCGAGTTTCTCGATCTCGTCGACATCGAGGCCGGAGCGGAGCCAGACATCGCGCACCGAATCGTAGCCGTCGCCCCGGCGCTCGATAAAAACGACCATCCGATCCTCGGAAAGCCCCTTGACCTGCCGGAAACCAAGGCGGACGGCGTTCCCCGTCAGGATGGTTTCCCGCATTTCGGCGTGACGCGGATGAATGCGGCCGGGATCGAAGTCGGCTTCCTCCAGCGTGCAGTCCCAGACGGAATGGTTGACGTCGACTTCGCGGATTTCCACACCGTGGTCGCGCGCGTCACGGACAAGCTGGGCCGGCTGATAAAAACCCATCGGCTGCGAATTCAGGATCGCGGCGCAGAACACGTCGGGATAAAACGCCTTGAACCACGAGGAGGCATAGACGAGGAGCGCGAAGGAGGCGGCGTGGCTCTCGGGGAAGCCGTAATCGCCGAAACCCTTGATCTGGTTGAAGCAGCGCTGGGCGAATTCTTCCGGATAGCCGTTGCCGACCATGCCCTCGATCATCCGCTTTTCATACAGCTCGATCGTGCCGTTGCGCCGGAAGGTCGCCATGGCGCGCCGCAATTGGTCGGCCTCGCCGGGAGTGAAGCCGCCGGCGTCGATGGCGATCTTCATGGCCTGTTCCTGGAAAAGCGGGACGCCGAGCGTCCTTTCCAGGATGGCTTTCAACTGGTCGCTCGGATAGTCGACCTTCTCCTTTCCCATCCGCCGGCGGAGATAGGGGTGCACCATGTCGCCCTGTATCGGCCCGGGGCGGACGATTGCCACCTCGATGACGAGATCGTAGAATTTCCGCGGACGGAGCCTTGGCAGCATGGACATCTGCGCACGGCTTTCTATCTGGAAGACGCCGAGTGTGTCGGCGCGGCAGATCATGTCGTAGACCCGGGAATCCTTCTGGGGGATCGTCGCTAGGGTAAGGCGCCGGCCGTAATCGTCACGCCTGTGATAGCGATCCTCAAGAAGATTGAAAGCGCGCTTCAGGCAGGAGAGCATGCCGAGCGCCAGCACATCGACCTTGAGGATGCCGACCGCGTCGAGATCGTCCTTGTCCCATTCCACCATCTTGCGGGATTCCATCGCCGTCTTGACGATGGGGACGATCTCGTCGAGCCGATCCTTGGTTATGACGAAGCCGCCGACATGCTGCGTCAGGTGGCGGGGGAACCCGATGATCTCGTTGACGCGGGTGACGACGTGCCGGGTCGTCGGGTCGGCGAGGTCGATGCCGGCGGCCTTGGCCTCCTTCTCGCCGACGCCGGAGGTCGACCAGCCCCAGATCGAGCCTGAGAGCGCGCTGCGGACATCGTCCGACAGGCCCATGGCCTTCGCCACCTCGCGCAGCGCCGAGCGGCCGCGATAGCTGGTGACGGCGGCGGCGAGCGCCGTCCGTTTCTCGCTGTACTTGGAATAGATGTATTGGATCACCTCCTCGCGCCGCTCGTGCTCGAAATCGACGTCGATGTCGGGCGGCTCGTCGCGCTCCGTGGAGACGAAGCGCTCAAAGAGTACGTCGGTGAGGGCCGGATTTACCTCCGTTATATGAAGGCAGAAGCAGATGACGGAATTGGCGGCCGACCCGCGCCCCTGGCAGAGGATATCCACCTCCTCCGACCGGGCATACCGCACGATGTCGTGGACGGTGAGAAAATAGCGCGCATATTTCTTTCCGGCGACGATGGCGAGCTCGTGCCGGATCAGTTTCTTCACCTTTTCCGGCACGCCTTCGGGGTAGCGTCTTTCCGCGCCTTCCCAGGTCAGCCGCTCCAACTCCGTCTGTGGATCGACGCCCTCCTCGGTCGTTTCCTCCGGATAATTGTGCTTCAGTTCGTCCAGGCTGAACGTCAGGCGCTCCGCGAAGCGCAGCGTTTCCGACAGCGCCTCGGGATAGCGGCGGAAGAGGCGCGCCATCTCACCGGGTGTCTTCAGGTGGCGTTCGGCATTGGCGGAAAGTGCCAGACCGACTTCGGCGACGGGTGTGTTGAGGCGGATCGCGGTGAGCACGTCCTGCAGCGGCCGCCTTTCCGCGGAGTGATAAAGAACGTCGTTGGTCGCCATCAGCGGAACGCCTGCGCTTTCCGCTATTGCCGCCGCCTGCTCCAGCCTGAACCGGTCGTCGCCGTGATAATCCGGCGCGACGGCAAGCCACAGATCGCCGCCGAAACGATCCTTGAATCGCCGGATCAGCGCCAGATTGTCTTCCGGCGCCGCCGAGAGATCCGGCAATATGGCGAGCGACAGCCGGTCGCCCCATTCGAGGAGGTCGTCGCGCTTCAGAAGGGTGGCGCCCTTTTCGGCCTCCTCGCGCAGATTGGCCTGGGTCAACATGCGGCAGAGATGGCCCCAGCCTTCACGGTCCTGCGGATAGGCGAGAATGTCGGGCGTTCCGTCCTCGAAGACCAGCCGACAGCCTGGGTGATAGGGAAGCCAGACCGCTCCCGCATCCTCGGAAAGCTTGATGTGCTTCGACTGGCTCCAGGCGCGCACCACGCCGGCGACGCTGTTGCGGTCGGCAAGGCCCATTCCCGCATGGCCGAGGAGGCAGGCGGTGACCACCAGTTCCTCGGGTTTCGAAGCGCCGCGCAGGAAGGAGAAATTCGACTGGACGCCGAATTCGATATAGGGCGGCTGCGTTATAGGAGATCGGGCGTTCATGCGAAGATGCCGTGCATGAACCAGCGCGGGCCTTGCGGCACCTCGCCGTAGAGACCCTGCCGGTAGAGCCAGAAGCGCCGCCCCTCCTCGTCCTCGACGCGGAAATAATCCCGTGTCCCTTCATTTCCGTCTCCACGCCACCATTCCGGTGCGATGCGTTCGGGCCCCTCGGATGCCGCGACGCGATGGAATGCGCGCCGCCAGCGGAAGGAAGCGGGCGCTCCTTCCGGAACTTCCGCCGCCACCGCTTCGATCGGCTCGGGAGAGGAAAAGAGACGAATCGGGCGTTCGGGGATATGCGGCTTACCCCCGCCCCTAACTCCTACCCCTCGTGTGGCGGGGTTAGGGGCGGGGGTTGTTTCATACACGGCAGCCTTCCCGGCAAAGGGAACGGCCGCTGCCGCACGTTCGGGGAGATGGCTTTCGACGGGGATGGTTTTCAGCACTGCATGTTCGCCGAGACGCGCGCGGATGCGATCGGCGAACAGAACCAGCCGCTCCTGCTCCGAGGCATCCTCGCCGGAAAGGTTCGCCTGCCATGCTTCGAAGCGGGTAACGGAGAACGCGGAGAGCCGGATCAGATCGAAACCGAAGCCCGCTTCGATCCGATCTTCGAGGGCGGCAAGCCTTTCATGGAAAAGGATGCTGATCCGGTCCGGGTCGCGCAGCGGGCGCGCCGTGCCGACCGCGATCCGGCTGACGGCGCCGTCGACCCGGAAAAGCGCCAGTTGCAGCACCCGCGCGCCTTCTCCGCGCCGCTCGAGATCCGATCGAAGCGTAAGAGCAAGCAGCCCGATCAACCGTTCGACGGCCTCCATCGTCGCGACCGGTTCTGCAAGCCGGCGTTCCACCGCGAGCGGCGGTGCCGGCAAGCGCGGCGAGATCGGTTCCTCCACTCGGCCGAGCGCCTGGTCGATGCGCAGGAAGAGAAGCTTGCCGAAGCGCCGGGCGAGCGGCGCGCGCGGCGTCTGCATGACAGCGCCCACCGTCCTCAGGCCAACGCTTTCCAGCCCGCCGCGTGCTGCCGCGTCGAGCCGGAGCGCCGGCAAGGGCAGCGACGCCAGCGCTTCCGCCTCGTCTCCCTCCTCGATTGCCGCGAGGGAGAAACGCGCCGCGGCCCATGCCGCTCCCGGCGTCGAGGCGATGCCGGCGCGAAGGTCGAATCCCTGATGGAAGAAGCGGGCGAGGATATCGTCGAGCATCACCTTCTCGCCGCCGAAGAGATGCGCGCAGCCGGTTATGTCGAGGAAGAGGCCGTCCTCGCCGTCGAGCGCCACCAGCGGCGTATAGCGGTCGCACCAGTCGGCAAGACCTTCGATGAGCCGCCTGTCCGCCGCCGGGTCGGCTTCGACGATCTCGATCCCGGGATGCATGGCGCACGCATCCGCGATCCCGATGCCCCGCTTCAGGCCGAGCGCCTCGGCCTCTTCGTCAAGCGCTGCGATGCGTCTCGTATTGTTCTCGTGGCGGCTGACGATGAGCGGCGTTCTTCGCGCTGCCGCCGACAGGTCCGCCATCCGGGAACGCCAGGAGCGTCCGTGCCGCCGGCGCAGGATGCGGTCGGTCGGAAGATGAGGAAACCACAATGCCAATATTCTCTGTCCCATGGTCTTCCTGCCGTCTTTCGCGGAAGCCGCGTCCGGCGGCGTCCCATTCGAGGATGAATTCTCCGGATCGGGCATTCCGGCTCTTGCCGATGCCGACAGTGAAGGAGGGTGGGCCGATGGAATGGACGAGCGGTCCGGCAAGCGTCGATCGAGGCCGGGCCCTGGCGGGTGCAACGACAAGCCTGAGTGGCGCCGCGGTCGGTTCGGCGAACCCCGCCTCGCGCAGGAGGAAGAGGGGACGTCCGGCCTGGAGCGCGCGCCGGTGAAGACGCCTTGTCGCCGTGAGGTCGAGCCGGCGCGGGCTGCCCTCGGTTTCGAGGAAAGTCACGGCAAAGGCTTTCAGCCGCGCCGCCTCCTCGGCGATCCAGAGCGCGTCCCGGAGCCGGTCGGGACCGGAAAGGAGGAAGGCATCCGGCGCGATGCCGAACCGCGCGCAAAGGCCGGGAAGATAGGGAAAGCCCGTCTCGCTGAAAATGCCTGCCGTGCCGATCCAGAAGAGCGGCTTGCCGGCCTCTTCCTTCAGGAAAAGGCTTGCCAGCGCGAGCGCGAAGCCCGCCACCGCTCCCGCGGCGCGCGTCTCACCGCCGTGGATCTCGATGAGACCGGTCCGCGGCAGGCCGCCGCCGAGGGCCGTGTCGAAGGTCTCCGCGCCTGTCCGCAACGGGAGGGAGCGCCCCATGCCAGCCGCCTGACCGTTGCGGCGCAGGAGGATGTCGCCTGCATCCCCGGCCTGGCCGGACGGCAAAGCCAGCCTGTCAGCGAGGACGCCCTCGATCTTCGCGATTTCCCGGCGCAGGGCACAAATGGTCTCCCGCGCCACGGCATGCCTGACCATGGCGGTATCCGGTCTTTCGACGTTATGTTCATGTTATGTTCTTATGGATTCCAGAGGCCTTCCGAAGAGTCAAGCATCTTCATTGCGCGGAGGAAAAGAATTTATTCCTGCCCGCGTCTCATGCGATCGCCTTATGGAATTCGTTAAAGAACCCGTTTACCTTTCTCCAAGGAAGGCGGCGCACGCTAGCGAAGCGTAACGTCTCCTCATATAAATTGATAAGCGCTTTTCGACCGCTGCGTGGCAAATGACGCCGAAAACCTGACGAATCCGGGGACTTGAAACAGATGTCAAAGCGTTATTTCGGAACGGACGGCATCCGCGGGCACGCCAATTCCTTTCCGATGACGCCGGCGATCGCCATGCGGGTCGGCATGGCGGCCGGCATGTCCTTCCAGCGCGGAACACACCGCCATCGCGTCGTCATCGGCAAGGACACGCGCCTTTCCGGCTACATGATCGAGAATGCGCTGGTTGCCGGTTTCTGCTCCGCCGGCATGGACGTGTTCCTGCTCGGCCCGGTCCCGACGCCGGCCGTCGCCATGCTGTCGCGTTCGCTGAGAGCCGATATCGGCGTCATGATCTCCGCCTCGCACAATCCCTATCAGGATAACGGCATCAAGCTGTTCGGGCCGGACGGCTACAAGCTTTCCGACGAGATCGAGGAGCGCATCGAGCATCTCCTCGAGAACGAAGAGGAGATCAGCGTCGCCGACGCCGACAGCCTCGGCCGCGCCAAGCGCGTCGACGGCGTACACGACCGCTATATCGAATTCGCCAAGCGCACCCTGCCGCGCTCCATGTCGCTATCGGGCATGCGGGTGGTGGTCGATTGCGCCAATGGCGCGGCCTACAAGGTGGCGCCGGCGGCGCTTTGGGAACTTGGCGCCGAAGTCATCACCATCAATGGCGAGCCGAACGGCTTCAACATCAACAAGGATTGCGGCTCCACAAATCCGCTCAGCCTGTGCAAGAAAGTGCATGAGGTGCGCGCCGATATCGGCATCGCGCTGGACGGCGACGCCGACCGCATGGTGATCGTCGACGAGAACGGCACGGTCATCGACGGCGACCAGGTGATGGCGCTGATCGCCGAATCCTGGAACGAGAGCGGGCGGCTCGCCGGCGGCGGCATCGTCGCAACCGTCATGTCCAATCTGGGCCTGGAGCGCTTCCTGAACGATGCCGGGCTGACCCTGCTGCGTACAAAGGTCGGCGACCGCTACGTCGTCGAGCATATGCGCCAGCACGGGCTGAATGTCGGCGGCGAACAGTCCGGCCATATCATTCTCTCCGATTTCTCCACGACCGGCGACGGGCTCGTCTCGGCGCTGCAGGTGCTCGCCTGCATCAAGCGCACCGGGCGGCCGGCGAGCGAGGTCTGCCGCAAGTTCGAGCCGGTGCCGCAGATGCTGAAGAATGTCCGTTTCTCCGGTGACAAGCCGCTGGAGAGCGCGCCGGTCAAGGCCGTTATCGAGGATGCGCGCAACCGGCTCGGCGATAGCGGCCGCCTCGTCATCCGCGCGTCGGGGACCGAGCCGCTCATCCGCGTCATGGCTGAGGCGGACGACCGCTCCCTCGTCGAGGCCGTCGTCGACGACATCGTCGGGATCATCTCGGAGACGCGCAGCGCCGCCTGAGGCCGGCTCTTGCCAAAAGCTTTTATTCGCGCATGGCAAGACAATGCTTCATGCGCCGGTTCCTGCATCTCACGGGAGATCATGGTTAAAAGTTAGGGTTAAGCCGACTTTAACCAAATATCCTGCATTGTCCCTTTCACGTTCAACCGAGGGTACGCCTTTCAGCCGGCGTCAAGGGGATGTGTCATGTTTGCAAAGTCGAAGTCGGCATTGCTCGGAATTCTGTTTCTGGCCGGCATCTGCGCGCCGGCCGCCGCCGCCGATCTTTATGAGCCACCGGTCGTTCCGGCGCCGGTCTATCAGCCCGTCCAGACGGGCGGCTGGTATATTCGCGGCGATGTCGACTATCACTGGTCGAAATTGCGCGGTGCGGACTATGTCACTTTCCCTGGCCCCGGCTGCGGCACCTGCACCGGAGCTGGATCGCAAGATTTCCTCTCCACAGATCTCAAGGGCTCCTGGTCGCTCGGCGGCGGCGTCGGTTACAACATCAACCGCTATCTGCGCACGGACGTGACGGTCGACTACTGGGGCAAATCGAAATTCCACGGTATTACCGGCGGGACCACCTGCGGTGGCGGTGGCGCGGGCTGTGAGAACAATCGTAGCGCCTATACCGCCTGGCTGCTCATGGCCAACGCCTATGCCGATCTTGGTACCTGGCACGGTGTCACGCCCTATATCGGCGCCGGTATCGGCGGTGCCCATATCAAGTGGGACAACATGGTCGACGACGCCGGAGGCTTGAATCGCGGCTCTTCGAACTGGCGCTTCGCCTATGCCCTCATGGCGGGTGCCTCGTATTGCCTGACGAACAATATCGACCTCGATCTCGGCTACCGCTTCACCCATGTGGAAGGCGGCAAGATGTTCGAGCTCAACCCGAATGTAGGACCGGGTTTCGACAAGGGCATGAATGTGCACGAGGTCCGTGCCGGCCTGCGCTACAATTTCGGCGGCAGCAATCGTGACGGCTGCGGCGAGCAGATGGCCTATGCGCCGCCTGAGCCGGCGCCCGTCTACAAGTAACCGGCCAGAAATTCTCCTGATACCGAACCGCCCGGCAGATGCCGGGCGGTTTTCTTTCGGGTCAACGAAATCAATCCTTTACCGGATGTTATCCTTAACCGTGACTTAACCACTATCGTTAATGATGTCTCCACAAACACGGGATCCGGCCTATGCCGGCTGGGGAGCTTCATCATGACCCGATTTCCGAAAATCCTGCTGTCGGTCACGGCACTCGCCTTCGCGCCGTTCGCGCCCGCTCTCGCGGCCGACTACGAACCGCCGGTGGTCGTCAATTCGCCCGACCAGTTCGTGCCGGTCGAGGTCGGGACCGGCTGGTACCTGCGCGGTGACGTCGCCTACGGCGTCAACCACTCCTTCAAGGATGTCGACTTCGCTGCCACGCCCGTCCGCTACAGCGAGGAGGAGCATACGTTTTCCGGCAGCATCGGCTTCGGCTATCACTTCACGGACTGGCTGCGGGCGGACCTCAATCTCGGCTATCTGCCCGGAAACAAGATTTCCGGAAGCTATAATGACGGCACCATCGATGCGGCCGCCGAGGTCAAGAACAGCGCATGGTACGGCATGGTGAATGCCTATGCCGATCTTGGCACCTATGTCGGGATCACGCCCTATGTCGGCGCCGGTGCGGGCCTCATCCGCAGCAATCCGCGGGTAAGCGGGCATTATGACGACACCACTCCGCCCGGTACTTTCGAAGATTTCCGCTACCGCTCCACGGACTATTCCTTCGCCTATACGCTGAATGCGGGCCTGAGCTATGCGGTGACGAAGGATCTGTCCGTCGATCTCGGCTACCAGTATCTTTCCGCACCCGACGCGAAAACGGTGTCGCTCGATACCCCGGACAGCTACTCGATCCACAAGGGCATCCATTACCACCAGATCCGTCTCGGCCTTCGCTACGACCTCTGGTAAGCTTTCAATCGAGGAAGATTTTCAGGCGGCGGGCCAAGGTCCGCCGCATTGCGTTTGCGCCCGGCCGGCGCCTGATATCCTCATCGCGACTTAAACTTTCCTCTTGACGCCGCGTCCGTCGGTCCTTATCGCCGTCCGTGGGCCACCCCTCCCCAACGAGGGGCGTGCTATCTGGAAGGATAGGTAAAATGACGACACATACGAAGCCCGGACTCCGTCCGGCGAACCCCCATTTTTCATCCGGTCCCTGCGCCAAACGTCCCGGCTGGACGGTGGACGCCTTGCGTGACGCCGCGCTCGGCCGCTCGCATCGCGCCAAGCTCGGCAAGGCCAAGCTCGAACAGGCGATCGAACTTACCCGCGAGATACTTCAGGTGCCGGCCGGTCACCGGATCGGCATCGTGCCGGCCTCCGACACCGGCGCGGTCGAGATGGCGCTGTGGTCGCTGCTCGGCGCACGCGGCGTCGACATGGTCGCCTGGGAAAGCTTTGGCGCCGGCTGGGTGACCGATACCGTCAAGCAGCTCAAGCTCGCCGACGCGCGCGTCATCGAGGCGCCCTATGGCGAGCTGCCGGACCTGTCGAAGATCGACTTCGACCGCGACGTGGTCTTCACCTGGAACGGCACGACCTCCGGCGTCCGCGTTCCCAACGCCGATTTCATCCCCGCCGACCGCAAGGGGCTGACGATCTGCGACGCGACCTCCGCCGCCTTCGCGCAGCGGCTCGATTTCGCCAAGCTCGATGTCGTCACCTTCTCGTGGCAGAAGGCTTTGGGCGGCGAGGCCGCACACGGCATGCTGATCCTGTCGCCGCGCGCCGTCGAGCGGCTGGAGAGCTACACGCCGGCATGGCCGCTGCCGAAGGTCTTCCGGCTCACCAAAGGCGGCAAGCTGATCGAAGGCGTCTTCAAGGGCGAGACCATCAACACGCCCTCCATGCTCTGCGTGGAGGATTATCTCGATACGCTCAATTGGGCGAAGTCGATCGGCGGGCTCGATGCGCTGGTTGCCCGGGCGGATGCGAATTTCGCGGTGATCGACCGGTTCGTGGAAAAGTCCGGCTGGCTCGGCCATCTCGCGGTGAAGCCGGAAACGCGCTCCAATACGTCGGTCTGTCTCTCGGTCGTCGATCCGGAGGTGGCTGCCCTCGACAAGGATACACAGGCGGCTTTCGCCAAGGGCATGGCCGCTGCGCTCGAAAAGGAAGACGTCGCCTACGACATCGGCGCCTATCGCGATGCGCCCCCCGGCCTCAGGATCTGGTGCGGCGCGACCGTCGAGACGGCTGATCTGGAAGCGCTTATGCCCTGGCTCGACTGGGCCTTCGCCAACCAGAAGGCGTCGCTCAAGGCGGCTGCCTGACCACCTCGCGTTGGCGCTGCCCCTCATCCCCCTGCCGGGACCTTCTCCCCGTGAACGGGGAGAAGGGGCTAGCCGCAACGGCGCCGTTACTCTTCTCTCCCCGCTGGCGGACAGAGGATGCCGGCAGGCAGGGGAGGGTAGGCGTCCAAGCTCGAATTTCCACCCGCTTTTTTGAGGATTTCATCAATGCCCCGTGTACTCGTTTCAGACCAGCTTTCGCCGACCGCCGTGCAGATCTTCAAGGATCGCGGCGTCGAGGTCGACTACGAACCCGACCTCGGCAAGGACAAGGAAAAGCTGCTTGCCATCATCGACCAATATGACGGGCTCGCCATCCGCTCGGCCACCAAGGTCACCGAGAAGCTGATCGCCGCCGCGACCAATTTGAAGGTGATCGGTCGGGCCGGCATCGGCGTCGACAATGTCGACATACCGGCAGCCTCCCGCAAGGGTATCATCGTGATGAACACGCCCTTCGGCAATTCGATCACGACCGCCGAACACGCCGTCGCGATGATGTTCGCGGTGGCACGGCAGCTTCCGGAAGCCGACACTTCCACCCGCGCCGGCAAGTGGGAGAAGAATCGCTTCATGGGCGTCGAGATCACCGGCAAGACACTCGGCGTGATCGGCTGCGGCAATATCGGCTCGATCGTCGCCATGCGCGGCATCGGGCTGAAGATGCACGTCATCGCCTACGATCCCTTCCTGTCGGAGGAACGGGCCTCGCAGCTCGGCGTCCAGAAAGTCGAGCTCGACGAGCTTCTGGCCCGCGCCGATTTCATCACGCTGCACACGCCGCTGACCGACAAGACGCGCCATATCATCGACAAGGTCGCTATCGCCAAGATGAAGGACGGCGTGCGCATCATCAATTGCGCGCGCGGCGGACTGATCGTCGAGGCGGACCTCGTGGAGGCGCTGAAATCGGGCAAGGTCGCCGGCGCCGGCATCGATGTGTTCGAGACCGAGCCGGCCACCGAGAACCCGCTCTTCTCGCTGCCCAATGTCGTGTGCACGCCGCATCTGGGCGCCGCAACGACCGAGGCGCAGGAGAATGTCGCGCTGCAGGTCGCCGAGCAGATGTCGGACTATCTGATCAAGGGCGCGGTCTCGAACGCCATCAACATGCCTTCGATCACTGCCGAGGAAGCGCCGCTTCTCAAGCCCTTCATAAAGCTCGCGGAGGTGCTCGGCTCCTTCGTCGGCCAAGTCACCGAGGAGCCTATCCAGGAGGTCGAGATCCTGTTCGACGGATCGACGGCTTCGATGAACACAAGGGCGCTGATCAGCGCGGCGCTCGCCGGCCTGATCCGGCCGCAGGTCGCCGACGTCAACATGGTCTCCGCGCCGATCATGGTGAAGGAGCGCGGCATCATCGTCGCGGAAGTGAAGCGCGACAAGTCCGGCGTTTTCGACGGCTACATCCGGCTGACGGTGAAGACGGCGAAGCAGACCCGCGCCATTGCCGGCACCTGCTTCTCCGACGGCAAGCCGCGCTTCATCCAGATCAAGGGCATCAACCTCGACGCGGAGGTCGGCGAGCACATGCTCTATACGACCAATGCCGACGCGCCCGGCATCATCGGCCTGCTCGGCACCGTCTGCGGCGAGAACGGCGTCAACATCGCCAATTTCGCCCTCGGCCGTAACCGGCCGGGTGGCGATGCGATCGCGCTTCTCTACCTCGACGCGCCGTTCCCCGAGCGCGTGCTCGCCAAGCTGCGCGTGCACGAGACGATCGATTCGGCCAAGCCGCTGAGGTTCGAGGTTTCGATGATGTAAGGATTGAAGGAGAGGGCGGACCGGGTCCGCCTTTTCTTCACACGTTCAGGTCACGGTCATCCTTGCCGCCAGTTTTCGGCCGGAATGCTCGGCAAGCCAGATGCCGCCCAGGACCAGAACGATCGCCAGCGCGTGATAGGACTGGAACTTCTCGCCGATCAGCACGACGGACAAAAGCGTTCCGAAGATCGGCACGAGATTGATGAAGAGCGCGGCGCGGTTTCCTCCGATCAGCTCGTTGCTGCGGATGTACAATATCTGCGAGAGGGCGGACGGAAACAGTGCGACGTACCAGGCGATCGCCCATCCCGCGAGGTCGGGATAGATCGCCCTTCCCGTTGCGATCTCCCACCCAGCGAAAGGGAGCGCCGTGACGAAGGAGAAAAAGGCTAGCGCCAACATCAGGCTCTTCCAGTGTATATTCGGCTTGAAACGCAGGAACACCGTGTAGCCGCTGTAGAGGACCACGGCGATCAACATCATGCCGTCGCCGACATTCATGCTGAGCGCCAATAGTTGCCGCGGATCGCCGTGACAGGCCGTGATGGCGACGCCGGCGATCGTCACGAGCACGCCGACGAGCTGCAGCCATGCCACGCGCAGGCGGAAGAGCAGGAAATTGATGAGGATCACCAGAACCGGCATGCCCGCCTGTTCGATGGATACGTTGATCGCGGTCGTATAGGTGAGGGCCGTATAGAAAAGCGCGTTGAAGAAGGTGAAGCCGCAGGTGCCGAGGACGCAAAGAAGAACAAGATGCCGCCGCATGACCGGCCAGTCGGCGAGGAATTGTCTCCAACCGATGGCGGCGAGGATGCCGACCGCCAGCACCCAGCGCAGCGTCACCAGCATCATCGGCGATATGTGGCCGACCGCCAGCTTGCCGGCTACGGCGTTGCCGCCCCAGAAGAGCATCGTGAGGAGCAGGTAGGCATAGGCTCGGTTCTGCATCGCGAGGTCTTTCGGACGGGCGATAAATCGGACGGCTCGGCATAGGGGCAATATCCGCGTGCGTAAATGTGCCAGTGACCAAAAATCCGGGCTTTTGCCGGAACGGGCAGCGGCGTCGGGCGGCATGTGCAAACGTTTGAAAGAAAAGTCGCGCATGCCGGCCGTTGCGGTTATAGAGGCGTGTATTTTTTCAAACGGATGCCGGACAGCCGGCGCGTGCAAGGATCGATCATGGCAAATGTGGTTGTCGTCGGCTCGCAATGGGGTGACGAGGGCAAAGGCAAGATTGTCGACTGGCTGTCGGAACGCGCCGACGTGGTGGTGCGCTTCCAGGGCGGGCACAATGCCGGGCATACGCTGGTCATCGACGGCGTCAGCTACAAACTTTCGCTCCTGCCGTCGGGCGTGGTACGCCCGGGCAAGCTTTCGGTGATTGGAAACGGCGTCGTCTTCGACCCGCATGCTTTCGTTGCGGAATTGGGGCGGCTTGCGGAACTCGGTGTGCATGTCACGCCTGATTGCCTGAAAATTGCCGAAAACACCGCGCTAATCCTGTCGCTCCACAGGGAACTGGACGGATTTCGCGAAGATGCCGCCTCGAATTCCGGCACGAAAATCGGCACGACCCGCCGAGGCATCGGACCCGCCTATGAGGACAAGGTCGGCCGGCGTGCCATCCGGGTGATGGATTTGGCGAATTTGGAAACGCTTCCGGCGAAGATCGACCGCCTGCTCACCCATCACAACGCGTTACGCCGCGGCCTCGGTCATCCGGAGGTCGGCCCGGATGCGATCCTCGATGAGTTGAGTTCGGTGGCCGACCGCGTCCTGCCCTTCGCCGACAGGACCTGGAAGATCCTCGACGAGCGCCGGCGCGCCGGAGAACGCATCCTCTTCGAGGGTGCGCAGGGCACGCTGCTCGATATCGACCACGGCACCTATCCGTTCGTGACCTCGTCCAATACGGTCGCGGGCCAGGCGGCTTCGGGCTCCGGCCTCGGCCCCGGCGCCATCGGCTATGTGCTCGGCATCACCAAGGCCTATACGACACGCGTCGGTGAAGGGCCGTTCCCGACCGAGGATACGGGCGAGGTCGGCGAGTTCCTCGGCACACGCGGCCATGAATTCGGCGTCGTAACGGGCCGCAAGCGCCGTTGCGGCTGGTTCGACGCCGTGCTCGTGCGCCAGGCCGTCTCGGTCAACGGCATCAACGGCATCGCGCTGACCAAGCTCGACGTGCTGGACGGCCTTGCCGAGATAAAGGTCTGTACCGGCTATCGGCTGGACGGAGAGACGATCGACTACCTGCCGGCAAGTCAGGGTGCGCAAGCGAGGGTCGAGCCGGTCTACGAGACCCTGGAAGGCTGGCAGGAGACGACGCGTGGCGCGCGCAGCTGGAGCGAGCTTCCCGCGCAGGCGGTGAAGTATGTTCGCTATATAGAAGAGCTTATCGGTGCGCCGGTGGCGCTTCTTTCGACGAGCCCGGAGCGAGATGACACAATCCTTGTGACCGATCCGTTTCACGATTAGTTTCGAATAGCGGCCTCGTTGCTTCGCGCGGGAGCCGACGCAAATGGAAAGCATCTGATCGAATGGCAGATTTTGTCGCGGTTCTGAAAAAGACCATCGACGGTCTCGACGAAGCGAACGCGGACGTTCGCCGCAAGGTCTATGACAAGGCCCGGACGACGATTGCAGCCAAGCTCGGCCAGATGAACCCGCCACCGCCGCCCGCCGTCGCGGAGCGGCAGAAGAAGGCGTTGGAAGACGCGATCCTGGCCGTCGAGGCGGGATACAGCGGTGCCGATGGCAAGGCCGACGAGCCCGCGGACGAACTTGAAGCAATCTTCGCCAGCCTCAGCGACCCGAAACCCAAGGCGGGGATGACACCCCCTGAACCGGCCGCGCCAAAGCCGATGGCGCCAAAGCCGGCGACGCCGGAGCCTGCCGCGCTTGCGAACCGGCCGCCGGAGCATCCCGCCGTCACCATGCCTTCAGCCCTGTCAGGGGCACGAAAGCCCGTGGCGCCGCGACCCCTGGCGCCGCAAAAGCCCGTGTCCGCGACGGAGATGACGGCGTTCGCCGAGATGGCGCCGAAGCAGACGTCCGATCCGGATACCTTCTTCCTGGCGCCGGGCGAGGAAACTTTCGCGGGCGAGATTCCTCCTCCTACGCCAGCGCGGCGCGGGGGTATCGGCTTGCTGGTCGCGCTTTTGGCGCTGGTCGTCATCGCCGGCGCTGCCTATGGCGCCTGGTTCAAGCGCGAGAATCTCGCCTCGGCGCTGGGCGTGCAGCTTCCGGAATTCGCGCGCATGGGCCAGCCGGCGCCGAAGAAGGTCGCCACGTCCGAACCTGCTCCGTCGCAGAAGGCGGACGAAGCGAAGAAGGTCGACGAAAAGCCGGCCACGACGTCTCCTGCCGGCGACGCTGCCAAGAACGACAAGCAGGCCGATGTACCCGCCGCTCCGCCCACGGTCACCAAATTCACGCAGAGGCTGGCCGCTGACGGCACCGAATCCAACCCCGGACCGGCGACCGGCGAAGCAAAGATCGGAGAGGGCACCTCGGTCGCGGCCGCGACCCCCGGCGAAACCAATTCACCGACCGGCGAGAACGCGCCGGCCACTCCGGCGCCCGGTGCCGACAAGGCGCAGGTTCCGGTGGCCCAGCGCGCGATCTTCTATGAAGAGCGCACGAGCACGGAGCAGGGATCGGCGAATACGGGCACTGTCGTCTGGTCGCAGGTGAAGGAATCGCCCGGCGGCGACCTGCCGCCTGAGCCGGCCATCCGTGGCGAAGCGACCATTCCCTCCAAGAACCTGCAACTGCGCATCACCATCCGCCGCAATGGCGACAAGACGCTGCCGGCCAGCCATATCGTCGAACTGATCTTCCTGACGCCGGACAATTTCGAAGGCGGCGGCATCGACAGCGTACTCAGGATGGCCATGAAGGACACCGAGCAGGCGCCCGGCAGCCCCGTCATCGGCATTCCCGCCAAGATCGCGGACGGTTATTTCCTGCTGGCGCTGAACGACGGCAAGGCGGAGGTGGAGACCAACACCACGCTTCTGCGCCGCGAAAGCTGGATCGACATACCGGTCGTCTACAAATCCGGCCGCCGGGCGCTGATGACGCTCGAGAAGGGTATTCCCGGCGACAAGGTCTTCAATGACGTGCTCAACACCTGGGAGCAGGCGCCGATCAGCCAGGGAGAGACGCCGGCGCCGACGGATAACAATAGCGGCGGGGACGCGAACAAACCGGCCCCCACCAGTGGCACCGGGGGGTAAACCAACTCAGCGGAAGTTCAAAAAAGCGCGCCCGCAGGCGCGCTATCTGGAAGAAGAATCATAGGAGCAAAAAAGGCCGCGCTGGCGGCCTTTTTTGTTGCTTGGCCTTAAGGGCGTGCCTCGGCCTCGATGGTGCGGAGCGATTGCGCCTGCCGCTTGGCCGCCGCCTTCACCGCGTCCTGCACCTTCTCGAACGCCCGGACCTCGATCTGGCGGACGCGTTCGCGGCTGATGCCGAATTCGGCGGAAAGTTCCTCCAGCGTCATCGGCTCGTCGGAGAGACGGCGCGCCTCGAAGATGCGGCGTTCACGGTCGTTCAGCACGGTCAGTGCCTCGCCGAGCATGCCGCGCCGGTTTTCGAGCTCGTCCTGTTCGACCAGCATGTCTTCCTGGCTCTCGTGGTCGTCCACCAGCCAGTCCTGCCATTCGCCGGACTCACCCTCGCTGGCGCGGATCGGCGCGTTGAGCGAAGCATCACCCGAAAGGCGGCGGTTCATGGAGACCACCTCGTCCTCGCTGACGTTCAGCCGTGTCGCGATCTCGCTGATCTGGTCGGGTCTCAGATCGCCGTCGTCGAGCGCCTGGATCTTACCCTTCACCTTGCGCAGGTTGAAGAACAGACGCTTCTGGTTGGCAGTGGTGCCCATCTTCACGAGGCTCCACGAACGCAGGATATATTCCTGGATCGAAGCCTTAATCCACCACATGGCGTAGGTGGCCAGCCGAAAGCCGCGCTCCGGCTCGAACTTCTTCACGGCCTGCATGAGGCCGACATTGCCTTCGGAAATGACCTCGCCGATCGGCAGGCCATAGCCACGATAGCCCATGGCGATCTTCGCCACGAGGCGCAAATGGCTGGTCACGAGCTTGTGCGCCGCGTTGGTGTCGCCATGTTCGCTGTAGCGCTTGGCGAGCATGTACTCTTCCTGCGGCTGCAGCATGGGAAAACGGCGTATCTCTTCGAGATAGCGGGACAGACCGCCTTCGCCGGAAACGATACTGGGTAAATTCTGGGCCATAAAGCACCCTCCCTTCTACTGGACGCCTCCCGAACGGGCAGGCAATTTACGGGCCGCCCGCCGTCGCGGCGCAGCCCGCTAGACGATATATAGGTAGGAATCAGGCGAAATTACACCCCGCCCAGGACGACATATCTGGTCGTACCGGTACGCATGGCTGGCGCTCTCATTCCGCCGCACGGAAAGCAGCGAGAAGCTGCGCCATATCTTCGGGCATGGGTGCCTCAAATCGAAGTAACATGTGGGTGGTCGGGTGGCGGAATGCAAGGAGCCATGCATGCAGCGCCTGCCGGCCGAAACCGGAAACCAGGCCCTTCAGCGGCTCGGGAAGACGGTTCGCCTTGCTGAGGAATGCCGCGCCATAATCGCGGTCGCCGATCAGCGGATGGCCGATATGGGCCATGTGCACCCTGATCTGATGCGTCCGGCCTGTTTCCAGCCGGCATTCGATCAATGAGGCAAGCGTCGTGGCGTCCGGCTTTTCGCCGAAGCGTTCCCGCACCGTGTAATGTGTCACCGCATGGCGTGCATCCGGCTGGCTTTCGTTCACCACGGCCTGTCGCGTGCGGTCGCGGCCGGAGCGACCGAGCCATGTATCGATCGTGCCCATGGGACGCGGCGGCGTTCCCCAGACGAGCGCCTGATAGGCGCGTTCCAGATCGCCCGAGCGGCCATGATCGGCAAAGGCTGCTGCAAGCTCGCGGTGGGCGTGGTCGGTCTTGGCGACGACGAGCGCACCGCTCGTATCCTTGTCCAGCCGATGGACAATGCCGGGCCGCCTGACGCCGCCGATGCCCGAAAGGCTCGACCCGCAATGGGCGATCAGCGCGTTGACCAGCGTACCGGTCCGGTTGCCGGCGCCGGGATGGACGACCAGCCCGGCAGGCTTGTTGACGACGATCAGTTCATCGTCCTCATAGAGGATGTCGAGCGGGATGGCCTCGCCTTCCGGCTCCGCCGGCTCCGGCGCGGGCACGTTCACCTCGATGACGGCTCCCTCCGCGACCTTCTCCTTGGGTTCGCGGGCGGGAGAGCCGTTGACGGACACCGACCCTTCGCGGATGAGGCTCTGGACACGGCTGCGCGAAAGTGCGGGCGCAAGCCGCTTCGCCAGCCACTGGTCGAGCCGCATGCCGGCCGACCCGGAATTGACCTCGAGCACTTTCCTTGCGTCGCCGGCTTGGCTATCAGGGTCGCTCATCCGCCAATCCCGGGACGCCGAAACATGGCCGCACCGCAATCGAACGACGACGACAAGCCGCTTGATCCCGAGGTCGAGCGCGTGCGGCGGAAATTGCTGCGCTTCATGATCATCAATCTCGCCATCCTGTTCGTCGCCTTCGCGGCCGTGATCGGCGGGTTCATCTACAAAAGCAGCCATGCCTCCAAAAGGGCGGCGGAGCAAGAAGCAGAGATCAGGCCGCCTTCGGGCGCGGATGCCGTCAGCGCCGCCATCGCCATACCGGCCGGTGCGCGCATCGTTTCCCAGACATTGTCCGGCAAGGAGGTCCTGCTCGGCCTCGAACTTGCGGACGGAAGCCGTTCGTTCCTGCTCTACGATCTGGGCGCGGGACGCACGCTCGGCACCTACGCCGTCAAGCCCGAATGATGCCGCGGGGCGACCTGCGGTCCCTGCCCCGATGCAGCGGGCAAAGGCATGCCGACGAGCTTACGGCGGTGGTTGCATTCGGGGCTCTTCCGACGTATATGGCGGTTTCGGCTGCGCCCATCGTCTAGCGGTCAGGACGGCGCCCTCTCACGGCGCAAACAGGGGTTCGATTCCCCTTGGGCGTACCAGATTTCTTCTCTCGGCAGTAGCTCGCTCCCTTTTGGTTCCTTCGCCCTGAGCGAACGGCGCGGCGGCAAGGGTTCAACCGGTACGCATGAAATCGAGAAAGGCCGCTTCCGCGCGCGAGCGTGAGCGATCGCCATGGCGCAGGGCGGTGAAGCGGCGTTCGGGAAAGGCGAGCGGCAGCACGGTGAGATCGCCCGCCGCGAGCTTCGCTTCCGCGACGAGACGCGAGATGACCGTCGCGCCGGCGCCGGCTTCCACCGCGCTCCTGACCGCCTCGTTGGAAGGAAGCTCGAGGGTGATGTCGAGCGTATCCGGATCGATGCCGTAGGCGCGTACGGCGCCCTCGAATATCTGCCTCGTGCCGGAGCCGCGCTCGCGTAACGTCCATTTGAGCGCCGCCAGGTCTTTCGGCTTCATCGTTCCCTTCGCGGCGAAGGGATGGTCGGCGGCGACGACGAGCACGAGCTGGTCGGCGCCGACATCGATGCGGACCAGAAGCGGGTCCTCTACATCCCCCTCGACGAAGCCGATATCGGCATCGCCCGCCGCGACGGCGCGCGCGACGCCAGCCGTATTGTCGATGACCAGCGACAGCTCGATATGCGGACGCGTCTCGTGGAAGCGGGCGATGAACCGGGGCAGGAAATAGCCGGAGATCGTCTGGCTCGCCCAGAGCGCCAGCCTGCCGCGCTCCAGCCCGTCCAGTTCGGCGAGTGTCTGGCTGGCCTGGGCCAGCCGCTTGAGAACGGCGCGCGCCTCCGGCAGGAAGACGCGGCCGGCCTCCGTCAGCTCGATGTGGCGGCCGACCCGGTTGAAGAGCCTGGTTCCGAGCCCGCTCTCCAGCGCCTGCACGGCGGCGCTCGCCGCCGACTGGGTCATGTTGAGCGCACTCGCCGCCTGCGTGACATGCAGCCGTTCCGCCACGGCGATGAAGACGCGAAGCTGTTCGAACGTCATTTCCGCCGGCTCGCTGTCACCGCCCCGCCTTTCCTGTTCCCCGAGCGAGCGATATCAGCCGATCGTGAGGATGAGGGCAAGGCTGAAACAGGAGATGAACACCCACGAGAGAGCTCCCAGCGCCAGCGGCCGCACGCCCTTCGCCCTCAGCTTGCGGATGTCGGTCTCGAGCCCCATGGCGGCGAGCGCCATTGTGAGCAGGAATGTCGTCACCGGCGTCACCGCATGCGTGGCGTCGGAAGGAATGATGCCCAGGCTGTTGACGCCGATCATGGCGATGAAGCCGAGCACGAACCAGGGCATCGGCGTCTTCCTGCCTGCCTTCGCGCCCGAGGCGCCGGCTCCCCGCCGGACGGCGATGATGCCGAGCGTCATGACCAGCGGCGCCAGAAGCATCACGCGGCTCAATTTGGCGATGGTGCCGAAATCGCCCGCTTCCTTGCCGTGCTGGAACGCGGCGGCGACGACCTGCGCGATCTCGTGGATCGAGCTTCCGGCCCACAGGCCGTAATGGTGCATGTCGAGGTGGATCAGCGTGCCGAGCGCGGGATAGAGGAACATGGAGAGCGTGCCGAACACGGTGACGCAGGCGACCGCGTAGGCAACGTCCTCGTCCGAGCCCTCGGTGACCGTATTGGTGGCGATCACCGCCGAGGCGCCGCAGATCGAGGTACCGGCCGCGATCAGTTCGGCAAGCTTCCGCTCGACGCCGAGAACGTGGCCCATCGCCTTGGTGAGCGTGAAGGTGGCGATGAGCGTCACGACGATGATGCCGATGCCGGTTCCACCCACCGCGGCGACCTGGCTGGCCGTGAGCTGCAGGCCGAGCAGGATGATCGCCAGCCTCAGGATGCGGCGCAGGCTGAAGACGACGCCGCCCTTGGCGCGCGCCGGCGTACCGACGATGTTGTGGAAGAGGATGCCGAGCAGGATGGCGAGGATCATCGGGCTGAACGTGTCGATGCCGGGAACCTTCCGGAGGACGTAAGCCAGCCCCGCGATCGCCATGGTGAGCAGCAGGCCAGGGGCAAGCCCGAAGGCCATGCCTGCGGCGGAGGCGCGGCCGTTGCGTTCTTTCGGGGGAAGGACGGTAATCGTGGCGTCGGACATCGGAAGCTCCATTATCTGCAGCCCTTCTGACCGCAAGGCTTCTATCGATCCAACAGATTGGTCTGGTTACTTCAATCGTTTTTATCACTTGATTGAAAGCCGCGGTCGCCGCGTTTGAGCCTATGCCTGATCGCGGTGCCATCGCTCGTTAAGGTTAGTCAAACGTTAAACCTTGTCGTCCACATTGCGGGAGGGAAACGGGGTTTGTCGCGGGGGCGCGTCCGGTGGGACTCGAGGACGAAGAACAAGAAAAATATGGTCTTCCGGATGCCGGCGCAGGCAGGAAGGATGATTCGCCGAAGCCGGGAATGCGAGCCGATACACATTGGTCGGCAAGTGATGCCGCCGACCTCCGCCGGCTTCTCGAGATCAGCGCCGACTGGATATGGCGAACCGACGCCAGCCACACCTTCGTCCATCTTTCCGACGGTATCGAAGCGGCCACTGGGATGAAGCCGAGAAAGGCGCTCGGCAGGACCTGGTTCGATTTCCTTCCGATGACTGCCCGCCTGAATAAGGAATATCGGGCGCATCTCGACGATCTGAAGGCGCATCGCCCTTTTCGCGAGTTCGTGTACGAAGTGGCGAACGCGCCGGCCCATTGCCGCTGGCTTTCCGTTTCGGGCTATCCGGTCTTCGACGAGAAGGGCGCCTTTGCGGGCTATGAGGGCACGGGCCGAAACGTTACGAACCTTTTCGCCACGCAGGACGCGCTGGACGAGATGCGCGGCCAGCTCAAGCAGTCGCAGGATCTTCTGGGAGCGGTGTTCGAAGCGCTCGACGCCGGCATCGTCGTCTACGACCAGGAGGACCGGCTCCTGCTGTCGAACAGCCGCATGGCCGAACTCTATCCCCATCTCGGCAATGTGGCCGAGCCGGGCATGGGGCTTCGCGACTTGCTCGCGAGCGCCTATGACCACGGCCGGTTCGTCGATGCTCCGGGCGCCGAGAGCGCCGCGCGGACGACGGAGCGGGGCCGCTGGGTGAGGGAGCGGCTGGAGGAATATTGGGAGCCTTACACCGAGCTCGAACAGAGGCTCGACGACGGAAGGTGGGTGCATCTGCGCAACCGCCGCCTGGATAACGGCATGTTCATCGGGCTCAGGACCGACATCACCGCCATCAAGGAGCGCGAGAGGGCTCTTGAGCGCGCGCTCGATCAGGCCAGGCACACGGAAGTGCTGCGCTCCGCCCTCGATCTCATGGAAGACGGCTTCGCGCTCTACGATGCCGATGACCGGCTCGTGCTGTTCAATCCCGCCTATGTGAAGATGCATGTGGGGATGGAAGATCAGATCCGTCCGGGCATGACCTTCGAGGCGGTGCTGCGCGCGGCCATAAGGTTCGGCATGGTGGATATCGGCACCGCCGATGTCGAAGCCTATGTGGCCACCGCCCTGAAGGTGCGCAAGGAGGGTCCGAGCGCCGAGAAGATGCTGCATTTCTCCGACGGGCGCTGGGTGATGCGGCGCGAGGTGCGCACGCCGGAAGGCGGGATCATGGGCATCCGCACCGACGTGACGGAGATGAAGAAGCGCGAGGAGCAACTCGCTGAGGCGAGCCGCCAGGCCGAGGAGCTTCTGTTCGACCTGACGCGGACCATCGAGGCGATGGACATGGGCGTCGTCGTGGTCGATGCCGATATGCGCGCCGAGATCATCAACCCGGCCTTCTACGAGCAGTGGAAGATGACGCCGGAGCAGGTCGGGGTCGGCAATCATTTCCGTGATCTCATGGACATCAACCGCCACAACGGCATCTACGACCTGCCGGACGAGCGCTGGGAGGACTACGTCGCTTCGCGCGTGGGCGAAATCCGCGCCGGCGACGTGGCGCCGCGCGAGTTCAAGCGCGCCGACGGCCGCACCCTCATCTATTCCGTCACGACGCTTTCCGGCGGCAAGCGGCTGGTCTCCTATTTCGACATCACCGAGATGAAAGACCGCGAGGCCGCGCTGGCCGAGGCGCTCGAGAAGGCGAAACTTGCCGAGGCGGTCATCGACAGCCTGCCCAATCCGATCTTCGTCAAGGACAAGGACCTCAATTTCGTTCTCGCCAACAACGCCTTCGCCTCGATCTTCGGCAAGAAGCCGCGCGACGTCGTCGGAAGGAAGGCGATCGACGTGGTGCCGGGAGTCGAGGCGCTGCAATTCGAGGAAAACGAAAGACAGGTCTTCGCGACCGGCGAACTGCACCAGAGCGAAGAAGATTTCGAGCTGGACGGAGAACCGCGCTCGCGGGTCGTGCGCAAGAACCGCGTCCGCACGGAAAGCGGCAAGGATTACGTCGCCTGCACCATCTTCGACATCACCGACATGCGCCGCCGCGAGATCGAGGCGCAGGAAGCGCGCCGGCATCTGGCGAATGTGCTGGAACTCCTCCCGGCCGGCGTCATCATCTACGACCGCGACGACAAGTTCGTCCTGGCCAACCGCCACGTCCAGGACATGCTGAAGGGCATGGAAGCGACCTGGGTCGAAGGCCAGTCGCTCGAACATGCCATGCGCATCGCGCATGAGGCCGGCTATTTCCGCCACAGCGACGATCCCGAGCTCGACGCGCTCTACGACACCGACAAGGAAGCCTGGATCAGAGGCAAGGCCGAGAAATACCATCTGCCTCACGCGGTCTATCAGCGCCGCAATCCGGACGGGCGCTGGTACCAGGTTTACGATACACGCACGCCCGAGGGTTCGTTCGTCGGCGTCCGCGTCGACATCACCGAACTGAAAGAACGCGAGGAGGCGCTGCGCGAAAGCTCGCGCGAGAACGAACTTTTCCGCTCCATCATCGACAATGTGCCGGTCGCCATCTACGCCAAGCAGACCGATCTCAAGCTCATCTACGTCAACAGGGGCTGGTGCGAGCTGACCAGCATCGAGTGCGGCCAGGCGATCGGCAAGACCGATGCCGACATTTTCGGGCCGGACGGCGAAGCCTTCATGCGCGACGACCGCGCCGTGCTGCGCTCGCGCAAGGCACAGATATTCGAGGAAACGGCGACGTGTGCGGACGGATCGATCCGCTACCAGGAGGCGCGCAAGAGCGTCATGGCCGCGTCCGACGGCTCGCTATACCTGATCGGCTCGACCACCGATGTCAGCGAGATGAAGGAACGCGAGCGCCAGTTGCGCGAGGCGCAGCAGAACGCCGTGCTCGCCGACCGCGCCAAGTCGGAATTCCTCGCCAATATGAGCCACGAAATCCGCACCCCGATGAACGGCGTGCTCGGCATGGCGGAGCTCCTGGCGAAGTCGGATCTCGATCCGAAGCAGAAGACCTTCACCGACATCATCGTGAAATCGGGCAATGCGCTTCTGACCATCATCAACGACATTCTCGATTTCTCCAAGATCGACGCCGGTCAGATGGTGCTCGATCCGGCGCCGTTCAATCTCGTCGAAGCGATCGAGGACGTGGCGACGCTTGTTTCCACCCGCGCCAAGGAGAAGGACCTGGAACTGATCGTGCGGGTCGATCCCGACTTGCCCGAAATGTTCGTCGGCGATGTCGGCCGTATCCGCCAGATCATCACCAACCTGATGGGGAACGCGGTCAAGTTCACCGATACTGGCCACGTGCTGGTCGACGTCAACGGACATGTCGAGAACGGTGCCGGGAAACTGCGCATCAATGTGACCGACACGGGGATCGGCATTCCGAAGGACAAGGTTGATCTCGTCTTCGACAAGTTCAGCCAGGTCGACGCCTCCTCGACCAGGCGGCATGAAGGCACCGGTCTCGGTCTCGCCATCACCTCGAAGCTGGTCGCGATGATGGGCGGCGAGATCGGCGTGGAAAGCGAGTTCGGCAGGGGCTCGACCTTCTGGTTCACGCTGGAATTGCCGACCGGCGCGGCGACGGCGCGGCGCAAGCCGATGCCGATCGACGTAACCGGCTCGCGCATCCTTATCGTCGACGACAATGCGGTGAACCGCGCCATTCTCTCCGAGCAGATGGCCTCCTGGTCGTTCGATGCCTGTGCGGCAGAATCGGGCGAGGAAGGGTTGAGGGTGCTGCACGCCGCCGCGCAGCACGGCATCAGCGTCGACTGTATCGTGCTCGACTATCAGATGCCGGGGATGACCGGAGCCGAGGTCAGCCGCATCATCCGCTCGACCAGGGGCATCGCCGATACGCCGATCATCCTGCTGACCTCGGTCGATCAGTCGCTCTCCAGCGCCCAGCATCGCGACCTTGGCATCGATGCCCAGCTCATCAAGCCGGCCCGTTCCTCGCATCTTCTGGAGACGATCGTCTCGGCGGTGCAGAAGCACCGCGCGCCGGACCTGTCTTCCATCATGAAGGGTGCCGGAAGTGGCCGCGCCGACGTCCCGGCGATCGCCACATCCTCGCCTGTCGCGGCCGCACCGAAGGCCGAGGCGTCGCCGGCACGACAGGCCGGAACGCAGGCGATGATAGCAACGAAGGCGGCGGAGCATCGGCTCGACATCCTCGTCGCCGAGGACAATGAGGTGAACCAGCTCGTCTTCACCCAGATCCTCACGGAGACCGCCATGAGCTTCGAGATCGTCGGCAATGGCGAGCTTGCGCTCGCGGCCTATCGCGAGATGCAGCCGCGCATGATCCTCATGGATGTCTCCATGCCCAAGATGAGCGGGCTTGAAGCGACGGTAGCGATCCGCGACCTGGAAGCGGAGAGCGGAACGCATGTACCGATCATCGGCGTCACGGCGCATGCGCTCAAGGGCGACCGCGAGCGCTGCATCGACGCCGGCATGGACGATTACCTGTCGAAGCCGATCAGCCCCAAGGCGCTGCTCGAAAAAGTAGCGCGCTGGTCCGGCGAGAAACCCGCAGTGCTGCTCAGCGCGGGCTGAGCTCCGAAAAAATTCCCTGCGCGGCCTCGAAAGAGGCCGTTTGCGCACGGGATTTCCCAAATGTCTGTTTCGCTAGACGATTTTCGAACCGTCCGGCCTGCTGCAATCGCGTGCATGGCATAGAGCAACGGGACGCCTGCGAACGGGTCATCCGGGCGACACGAAACTGTCATCCAACTGTTACATGCGGCCGCTATGGGCACTCGCGGCGCAAAGACGCCACACGAATGTCCCAACAGGAGCAGGCTCCATGATCACTCTCATCCGTTCGACCGCGCTGGCGGCTATGGCCGTCGCCCTGTCGATGGCAACGCTTCCCGCCAGCGCCGCCGACATCACCGGCGCAGGCGCCACGTTCCCCTATCCGATCTATGCGAAATGGGCCGACGCCTACAAAAAGGAGACCGGCATCGGCCTCAACTACCAGTCGATCGGCTCGGGCGGCGGCATCAAGCAGATCAAGGCCAAGACTGTGACCTTCGGCGCCTCCGACGCGCCGCTCAAGGGCGAGGACCTCGACTCGACCGGCCTTGCCCAGTTCCCGATGGTGATGGGCGGCATCGTGCCGGTCGTCAATCTGGAAGGCATCAAGCCCGGCGATCTCGTGCTCGACGGCTCGACACTTGCCGACATCTTCCTCGGCAAGATCACCAACTGGAACGACGCAGCCATCCAGAAGCTCAATCCCGATATCAAGCTGCCCGATCAGGCGATTGCCGTCATCCACCGCTCCGACGGTTCGGGCACGACCTTCAACTTCTCCACCTATCTGGCCGACGTGAATGCCGACTGGAAGGACAAGGTCGGCGTGGCCACGGCGCTCGAATGGCCGGTCGGCCTCGGTGCCAAGGGCAATGAGGGCGTCGCCAACAACGTCGCCCAAACGGGCGGCGCGATAGGCTATGTCGAATATGCCTACGCCAAGCAGAACAAGCTGACCTATGCCGACATGATCAACAAGGACGGCAAAAAGGTCGGGCCTACGGCTGCCGCCTTCTCGGCCGCCGCGGCGAATGCCGACTGGTCTTCCCAGCCGGGTTACGGCGTCATCCTCGCCAACCAGCCCGGCGCGGAATCCTGGCCGATGACGGCAGCGACCTGGATCCTCGTCTATAAGAAGCCCGACAATGCCGAAGCCACCGCCGACGCGCTGAAGTTCTTCGCCTGGTCCTATGCCAAGGGCAAAGACATGGCAGGGGAACTGGACTACGTGCCGATGCCGGACAATGTGGTCAAGAACATCGAGGAGATGTGGTCCAAGGACATCGTCGGTTCCGAAGGCAAGCCCCTTTACGCCGAGTGATACCGGAACAGTAACGGGTCAGGGACGGGAGAGCGTGTCGTCGCCTTCCGTCCCCTCTTCAGTACGAGGGCCGCATGACCATCACCGTCGAAGCCATGCAATCGCCGAATAGGATCGCGCGCGACCGCGCCGCCGTGGTCCGACGCTTCGCCCTCACCGATTCCGTATTCCGGACGCTGACGCACCTGTCGGCCGCCCTTGTGCTGGTGATACTCGGTGGCGTCGCGATCTCCCTCGTCATCGGAGCCTGGCCGGCGCTGTCGCATTTCGGCGCTGCCTTCTTCGTCACCGAATCCTGGAATCCGGTGACCGAGAAATTCGGCGCGCTCGCGCCGATCTACGGCACGCTCGTCACCTCGCTCATCGCCATCGTGATCGCGGTGCCGATCGGTATCGGCATCGCGATGTTCCTCACCGAACTCTGCCCGCGTTCGCTGCGCCGGCCGATCGGCATCGCGGTCGAGCTTCTGGCGGGCATTCCCTCGATCATCTACGGCATCTGGGGCCTGTTCGTCTTCGCGCCGTTCCTGCAGGTCCATCTGCAGCCTTTCATCATCAACCTGTTCCACGGCATTCCCGGCCTTTCCAGCCTGTTCGCCGGCCCGCCCTACGGTATCGGGCTGATGACCTCGGGGCTGATCCTGGCGATCATGGTGCTGCCCTTCATCACTTCCATCACCAAGGACGTGTTCGACACGGTGCCGGCGGTCCTGAAGGAATCGGCCTACGGCATCGGCTGCACGACCTGGGAGGTGACGCGCCGGGTCGTCATCCCGTACACCCGCGTCGGAATCATGGGCGGAGTCATGCTGGGGCTCGGCCGCGCGCTCGGCGAGACCATGGCCGTTACTTTCGTCATCGGCAACGCGCACCGCATCTCGGCTTCGCTGTTCGCGCCGGGCACGACGATCTCGGCTTCGATCGCCAATGAATTCACCGAGGCCGACGGCGCACTCTATACATCCTCGCTGATCGCGCTCGGCCTCATCCTGTTCATCATCACCTTCCTGATCCTCGCCGCCTCCCGCCTCATGCTGATGCGGATCGAGCGCCGGGCCGGAAGCTGAGAGGGAGCGTTCGCATGGCTGCCGCATCTTCGCTCCACAGTCGCCGCAAGGCCCGCAACGCGCTCATGATGGGGATGAGCATGGTCGCGGCCGGCATCGGTCTCGCATGGCTGGCGCTCATCCTCGGCGCGCTGGTCTGGAAGGGCGTCGCCGGCCTGTCGGTCGCCGTGTTCACCGAGATGACGCCTCCGCCCGGCGAGGCAGGCGGGCTCTTGAACGCGATCGCCGGCAGCATACTCATGACCGTGATCGCCATCGTCGTCGGCACCCCGGTCGGCGTCCTCGCCGGGACCTACATGGCCGAATACGGCCGCTTCTCGAAGCTCACCATCGTGGTGCGCTTCATCAACGACATCCTGCTTTCGGCCCCTTCGATCGTCGTCGGCCTGTTCATCTACGAGATCATGGTGCGGCCGATGGGACATTTCTCGGCGCTTGCCGGTGCCTTCGCCCTTGCCATCCTGGTGGTCCCGGTCGTGGTGCGCACGACGGAAGACATGCTGAACCTCGTCCCGAACGCGCTTCGCGAAGCGGGCACGGCCATCGGCGCGCCGCGCTGGATCGTCATCCGATCGGTCGCCTATCGCGCCGCGCTGTCGGGCATCGTGACCGGCATATTGCTGGCGATCGCGCGCGTTTCGGGCGAGACGGCGCCGCTTCTGTTCACCGCGCTCAACAACCAGTTCTGGTCGAGCAACGTCAACGCACCGATGGCGAGCCTGCCGGTGACCATCTTCCAGTTCGCGCTCAGCCCCTATGAGGAGTGGCAGCAACTGGCATGGACCGGCGCGCTTATCATCACCTTCGCCGTGCTGATGCTCAGCATCATCGCACGCGCCCTTACCGTCCGGAGAGAAGACAGATGATGCAATTGCTGTCGCCGACATCCATCGCCGCCGCGCGGCCGGCCACCGAAGACGTGAAGCTCGAGGTACGCAACCTCAATTTCTTCTACGACCGGACGCGGGCTCTGAAGGATATATCGCTGTCGCTGCCGGCGAAGAGCGTGACGGCCTTCATCGGTCCTTCGGGCTGCGGGAAATCGACACTCCTGCGCGTCTTCAACCGCATCTACGAACTCTATCCGAAGCAGCGCGCCGAGGGCGAGGTGCTTCTCGACGGTCGCAACATCCTCGACAAGGGACAGGATCTGAACCTGCTCCGCGCGCAGGTCGGCATGGTCTTCCAGAAGCCGACGCCCTTTCCGATGACCATCTACGAGAACATCGCCTTCGGCATCCGGCTCTACGAAAAGCTGCCGAGGTCAGAGATCGACGGAAGGGTCGAGGAGGCGCTGAAGCGCGCCGCGCTCTGGGGCGAGGTGAAGGACAAGCTCAACGCCAGCGGGCTCAGCCTCTCGGGCGGCCAGCAGCAGCGGCTCTGCATCGCCCGCACGGTGGCGGTGAAGCCGGAGGTGATCCTGCTCGACGAGCCGGCCTCGGCGCTCGATCCGCTCTCGACCGCGAAGATCGAGGAGCTGATCGACGAATTGCAGGCCGAGTACACGATCGTCATCGTCACCCACAACATGCAGCAGGCCGCGCGCGTGTCGGCCCGCACCGCCTTCATGTATCTCGGCGAGCTCATCGAGTTCGGCGAGACCGAGCAGATCTTCACCTCCCCGCATGACAAGCGCACCCAGGACTACATCACGGGCCGCTTCGGCTAGGCCCGCCTTCACAGGGACCGGATCATGACAGAGCATACCGTCACCGCTTTCGACGAGGACCTGAAGGCCGTAGACCGGCTGATCCACGAGATGGGCGATCTGGCCGCCACGATGGTCGGGTCGGCAAGTCGCGCGCTGCTCGACCTCGACAACGCGCTTGCCCATAACGTCGTCTCGCAGGATGCGGTCATGGACGCCATGCAGCGCGATCTCGACGAGCGCTCGATCACGCTGATCGCGCGGCGCCAGCCGATGGCCGGCGACCTGCGCTCGGTGGTGGGCGCGATCCGCATGGCGGCCGATCTGGAGCGCATCGGCGATCTCGCCAAGAACATCGCCAAGCGCGTCGGCGCGGTGGGCGAGGCGGTGCCGCCGCGCCGCTTCGCCCATAGCATCGATGCCATGACCGATCTCGTGCTGACGCAGGTCAAGGGGGTCGTGCACAAATATGAGGAGCGCGATGCCGAGGGCTTGAGCGGGTTGCGCGCCGAGGACGAGAAGATCGATATCCAGTATACGGGGGTTTTTCGCGAGCTTCTGACCTATATGATGGAAGATCCTCGAAACATCACGGCCTGCACGCATCTCCTGTTCTGCGCCAAGAACCTCGAGCGGATCGGCGACCACGTGACCAACATCGCGGAAAACGCCTATTATATCGTCACGGGCCGGCAGCTTTCGCCCGACCGGCCGAAGCAGGACGAAACGGCGACCCTTCTGGCGGAATAGCGAAACGGGCCGGTACCGATGATTGCACCGAAAATCCTGGTGGTAGAGGACGAGGAGCCGCTTTCCGTACTCCTGCGCTACAATCTGGAAGCCGAAGGCTACCAGATCGAGACGATCATGCGCGGCGACGAGGCCGAGATCAGGCTGAGGGAGAACGTGCCGGATCTCCTGGTGCTCGACTGGATGCTGCCGGGCATCTCCGGCATCGAGCTTTGCCGCCGTCTCAGGATCAGGCCGGAGACCGAACGTCTGCCGATCATCATGCTCACGGCGCGGGGAGAGGAAAGCGACCGGGTCCGGGGTCTCTCGACCGGCGCGGACGATTATCTGGTCAAGCCGTTCTCGACGCCGGAATTCGTCGCGCGCGTGCGGGCGCTGCTTCGCCGCGCCAAGCCGGAGACGCTTTCAAACGTGCTCAAGGTCGGCGATATCGTGCTCGACCGCGAGACCCACCGCGTCTATCGCGGAAAGGTCGAGATCAAGCTCGGCCCGACCGAGTTCCGGCTGCTCGAATACCTCATGCGCAGCCCCGGCCGGGTCTTCTCGCGAAGCCAGTTGCTCGACAATGTCTGGGGCGAGACGATCTATATCGACGAACGCACGGTCGACGTGCATGTCGGGCGCCTGCGCAAGGCGGTCAATGACGGCCGCTTGCCGGACGTCATCCGCACGATCCGTGGTGCCGGATATTCCATCCAGGAAGCCTCGGAAACCGTTTGAGAAATCCGCGAGGCCGGGGTGCAGACAGCGTCCGGCTTCGGGTGACTATTCCGCGGCGCGCTCGCGCACCGTCACGGATGAGGGGCTTCCCACGGCGAAAACCTCCTGGTCGAGGAATGTCAGCGCGCGCATGGCGCAGCCCTCGCGAATGAGGGAAATCTGGTCCGGCTCGGTGGCGAAGGAGATCGCTTCCTCGTGCTGGCCGCCGGCGGTCCTCGCGATCGCGGCGCGCATCGGCCCCTCGATCAGATCGAAGGCACGGGCGCCGATGCCGACCATGGCCACCGGCGCCGGATCGATCAGTGCGAACAGGCTGCCGAGGCCGATGCCGATCGCCTCCCCGGCCGTCCGGTAGGCGGCCCGCTCGGGGCCGTCATGATCGCGCGCTTTCCCGGCAAGGGCCAGCATGTCCCGGTCCTCGATGTCGGCGATGAAGCCGTCGCGATCCGGCAGTTTGTGCGCGTTGCGCCAGATCGCATAGTTTCCGGCATAGGCTTCGATACAGCCCCGCCGTCCGCAGCGGCAGAGATCGCCGTTCGGAACATGGATCATGTGGCCGAACTCGCCGCCGGAAGAGCGCGTGCCGGTGAAGAGCTCGCCATTCAGGAAGAGCCCCATGCCGATGCCGTTCGACAGGAGGACAGAGACGAAATTGTCGCGATAGCGCTCCGGGTCGCGCCAGCGCAGCGCCACCGCCGTCATGTTGCAATCGTTCTCCACCGTGACCGGGAGGCCGAAGGCCTCTTCCAGCGCGTCTCCGAAGCGGATGTCCCGGTGCGGCGTGATCGGCGACCAGAGCATCGCCGTTCCGTCCGAATCCGCGACGCCCTGCACGGCGAAGGAGACACGCATCACCCTCGAACCGGCGGCGCCGGCCTTGAAAATAAGGTGGCTAACGATCCCTACCGCCTCGGCGACCAGTTCTTCCCTTCCAAGCGTCATTGTCGACAGCCTGCACTGCTCGGCCGCCACGATATTACCAGCGTAGTCGAGGAGCGTCGCGGAAAGCGTGTTCAGCGCCAGGAGCATGGTGACGACCGAACCCGTCTCGGGGTTGAAGCCAAGCGCCACCTGCGGCCGGCCGCGCTTCGACACCGCCGTTCCGCCCTTCACCTCGGCGAGAATGCCTTCCTCGATCAGATCGGCCGAAATCGCCGAAATGGTGGAATGGCTCAATCCCGTCGTTCCGGCGATTTCCGTGCGTGACGGCTGCCGCGACCGGCGGACCGCGGAGATGATCATGGCACGATTGCGCCGCCTCAGATCGTCGTGGCGAATCCCGACCGTCATTTCCTCGATTTCCTTCCGCGCCGCCCGGCATTGAAGCCCTGCCGATCATACGCATGAGACATATTGACATGGATAAAAGAGTGAGTCATTATTTTTTTCGAAGCTCGAAATAAAGAGCTTCCCAGAGACCGACGTCCATCAGCGCGCCGGTTCGGCGCAGGGAGGAAATCATGGGAAAGTTTATGGCCGCCTTGCTGGCGGGTGCAGCAATTACGTTTTCGTTCGCACCGCTAGCGCATGCGAAGGGCAAGATCATCGGCGTGTCCTGGTCGAACTTCCAGGAAGAGCGCTGGAAGACGGATGAGGCCGCCATCAAGAAGCAGCTCGAGGCGGATGGCGACAAGTACATTTCCGCTGACGCCCAGTCCTCGGCGGAGAAGCAGCTGAGCGACATCGAGAGCCTGATTTCGCAGGGCGCCAACGCGCTCATCGTGCTTGCGCAGGATTCCTCGGCGATCGGCCCCGCCATCCAGAAGGCCACCGACGAGGGTATCCCGATCGTCGGCTACGACCGGCTGATCGAGAATCCGAACGCTTTTTATCTCACCTTCGACAACAAGGAAGTCGGCCGCATGCAGGCCCAGGCTGTCTTTGCCGTCAAGCCGGAAGGCAATTACGTCTTCATCAAGGGCTCGTCGGCCGATCCGAACGCGGATTTCCTGTTCTCCGGCCAGATGGAAGTGCTGAAGGACGCCATGGATTCCGGCAAGATCAAGAAGGTCGGCGAGGCCTATACCGACGGCTGGCTGCCTGCGAACGCCCAGAAGAACATGGAGCAGTTCCTGACGACCAACAACAACAAGGTCGACGCGGTGGTCGCTTCCAATGACGGCACGGCCGGCGGCGCGATCGCCGCGCTTTCCGCGCAGGGCCTCGCGGGCTCCGTGCCGGTCTCGGGGCAGGACGGCGACCATGCGGCGCTCAATCGCATCGCGCTCGGCACGCAGACCGTGTCGGTGTGGAAGGATGCGCGCGAGCTCGGCAAGAAGGCTGCCGAAATCGCCTCCATGCTTGCCGACGGCAAGAAGATGACGGAAATACCGGGCGTCCAGCAGTGGAGCGACGGGCCGAAGCATGTCGAGATGAACTCGATCTTCCTGAAGCCGATGCCGATCACCAAGGACAATCTCGACGTGGTGATCGACGCCGGCTGGATCAAGAAGGACGAGGTTTGCCAGGGTGTGAAGGCGGGAACCGTCAAGGTCTGCGGCTGAGCCTCGACAGATCGCGCCGCCGCGGTTTGACCAGAACCGCGGCGGCCACGTAATATGGCAGTTAGCGCGGCAGACGCGGCGGACCGCTTTTGCCGTGCGGGGAGGAAGCCATGTCGGATTCGACCGCGCCGCTCGACCGCGCCCGGGCGGCGGAACTCAGTCCCCTGAAATCATTCCTCAAGGCGACCGAAATCGACACCCGCATGCTTGGCATGGTGGGGGCGCTGGCCCTCATCTGGATCGTTTTCCACGTGCTGACCGGCGGGCTGTTCCTGACGCCGCGCAACCTCTGGAACCTTTCGGTCCAGTCGGCCTCGATCGCCGTCATGGCGACAGGCATGGTGCTGGTCATCGTGACGCGCAATATCGACCTCTCGGTCGGCTCCATGCTCGGCTTCATCGGCATGATCATGGGGGTGACGCAGACCGAGTTCCTCCCCAGGCTGCTGGGCTACGAGCATCCAACGATCTGGATCGTCGCGCTTGCCGTCGGCCTCGTGCTCGGCCTGGTCCTCGGCGCATTCCAGGGCTTCCTCATCGCCTATCTGGAAATCCCGTCCTTCATCGTGACGCTGGGCGGTCTCCTCGTCTGGCGCGGTGCCGCCTGGTGGGTGACGAGCGGCCGCACCGTCGCGCCGATGGACGAGACGTTCAAGCTGATGGGCGGAGGGCCGCAAGGCTCGATCGGCGCTACCTGGAGCTGGGTCGTCGGGATCGTGGCCTGTCTCCTCGTCGTGGTCGCCCTCATCAACGGGCGGGTGCAGCGCAATCGCTTCCGTTTCCCGCAACGCCCCGTATGGGCCGAGTTCCTCCTGGGCGGCGTGACCTGCATCGCCATCCTGGCCGCGGTCGGCGTCGCCAATTCCTATCCTTGGCCGATCGGCATCGTCCGCCGCTATGCCGAGGCGCATCACATCACCGTTCCCGATGGCGGGCTGTTCATCGCGCACGGCATCGCCATACCGGTGCTGATCGCCGTTGCGGCCGGCGCGATCATGACCTTCCTCGCGACGCGGACGCGCTTCGGCCGCTACATATTCGCCATCGGCGGTAATCCGGAAGCCGCCGAACTCGCCGGCATCAACACGCGATGGGTGACGATGAAGGTCTTCATGCTGATGGGCATGCTGACGGCGGTGAGCGGTGCCATCTCGATCGCGCGCCTCAACGCGGCGACAAACGCGCAGGGCACGCTGGACGAACTTCTGGTCATCGCCGCCTCGGTTATCGGCGGCACGTCGCTTGCGGGCGGTGTCGGCACCGTCGCGGGCGCCATGCTCGGCGCGGTGCTCATGCAATCGCTACAATCGGGCATGGTGCTGCTCGGGCTGGACACGCCCTTGCAGAACATCGTGGTCGGAGCGGTGCTGGTCGTCGCCGTCTGGCTCGATACGCTCTATCGCCGCAGGATCCAGTGAGGCCGACATGGACGCCCAGACACCCCCGCTCGTCGATCTGAGAAACATCTCGATCTCCTTCGGCGGCGTGCACGCCGTCGACGAAGCTTCGGTCGATCTTCACGAAGGCGAGGTGATGGCGCTGCTCGGCCATAACGGCGCCGGCAAATCTACGCTGATCAAGATCCTGTCCGGCGCCTACAAGCGGGATTCGGGCGACATCTTCATCCGTGGCGAGGAAGCGACCATCAACAATCCGCGCGACGCCAAGAAATACGGCATCGAGACGATCTACCAGACGCTGGCCCTCGCCGACAATGTGGACGCGGCGGCTAATCTGTTCCTCGGGCGCGAGCTTCGCTCGGCATGGGGCACGCTCGACGACGTCGCCATGGAGAACCAGGCGCGCAAGGTCATGGGGCGGCTCAATCCGCGCTTCCAGCGCTTCAAGGAGCCCGTCAAATTGCTGTCGGGCGGCCAGCGCCAGTCGGTGGCAATCGCGCGCGCCATCCTGTTCAACGCCCGTATCCTGATCATGGACGAGCCGACGGCGGCGCTCGGGCCGCAGGAAACCGCACAGGTCGGCGAGCTGATCAAGCAGCTCAAGGCCGAAGGGATCGGCATCTTCCTCATCAGCCACGACATCCACGACGTCTTCGACCTCGCCGACCGCGTCTGCGTCATGAAGAACGGACAGGTCGTGGGGACCGCGCGTACGGAAGATGTGACCAAGGACGAAGTCCTCGGGATGATCATCCTCGGCAAATGCCCGCCCGGTGCCGTGCCGGGACCGGGTGCCATGCAGATCGCGGCGGCGTAGCTTTGGGCGGTCGTCGGCTCAGCCGAGGATCGCACCGCCGAAGATCAGAAGCAGCACCAGCACGATCAGAACGATGATTATCAGGATGCGGGCAAGGCCGCCCGCCACGCCTGCTATACCGGGAAAGCCGAGCAGGCTCGCAATGCCGGCGATGATGAGAAGGATGATGATCCAGCGGAGCATGAAAATCCTCTTTCAAGCCCGATCGGATCGGGCCTGTCGGCACCTCATTACGTCTGGATGAGAACCGCCCGAGGGCGGATGCGGGGAGGCGGCCAACCGCCGGCCTCCCCTAGATGACCTTATCAGCAGCGGCGTTCGTAGATGACGCGACGGCCGTAGCGGTCATGGCCACGGTAGCGGCAATAGCCGGGACGATCCGCAGCCCTGCCGAGCAGATAGCCGGCCGTACCGCCGATCAGTGCGCCGCCGAGAGCGCCGCCTGTCGTGCCGGTCGCCAGGCCGCCCACGGCCGCACCTACCGCCGCACCGCCGACGCCGGTCTGCTCGGCCGTCGTGCAGCCCACCAGCGCCAATGGAGCCGCGGCTACCATCACCAAGATAAGCTTTTTCATCAACCTTCTCCTTAATATGCCCCTTCGCGCCAAACCTTGGGGGCCGGCTACATTCCATTCGAAAACGGTATTCGCGGCTTCTTTACGGCCGTGTGCCACAATTTCTATTTGTGGCTAACCGGTCTTTACCGGAATCGGTCATGTACGGATTTTCTTTCCTCCAATTCCGCAGGAAAACGGAAATCGAGGCAGATTGTTCCATAAAAAGAACGCATGAGGCGCCAAGGGCAGGGCCTGACCTAATAGCTCTCGAAATTATGGGCGGGGATGGTCAGCCGGTATCCCAGTTCAATCGGGCCGAAGGCGAGACTGGCGCTGCCGCCGAGCGAGGCGGGGACAACGCGCTCCAGCGCGACGCTGCCGAACCGCTTTTCCTTGAGCATAGCCGGGTCGGCCGCGCTCGCCTCCAACCATACAAGCACCAGATAGGGCCGATCCTGTCCGCCGTCGTGACGCTCGGCCGATATCGTCACCGAACCGTCGCCGGCGGCGAGTACGCCATAGCGGACCGAGTTGACGGCAAGCTCATGCAGTGCAAGCCCGATATGAAGCGCCGCATTGGGATTGAAATAGGGGTTCTCGCCCTCCATGCGGATATTGCGCTGCGGGTCGGCGCAGTAACGGGCCACCTGTCCGGCAACGAGTTCCTGCAGCCTGGCGCCGCGCCAGTTGGAAGACGTCACCAGATCCTGAGAAGAGGCGAGCGACTGGATGCGCCCGCGAAAACGTATAAGAAAGGAATCGATGCTGCCCGAGTACCGGCCCGTCTGAGTGGCTATGCTCTGGATGATGGCGAGCAGGTTCTTGGAGCGGTGACTGACCTCCCGCAGAAGCGTGCGCAGGGTCTGCTCCCTTCGCCTCTGCTCGGTTGTTTCGACCGCGGTGGTGAGCAGCCCGCGGACCGTGCCGCTATCCGCCCGGTCCGCGTCCACCCAGATGTCGAACCATCGGGCGCCGCTCGCGTCAGGCACCGAAATCTGGGCCGTTCGCGATACGCCGTCGGCAAGGACGCTCTCTTTCAGCTTCCAAAGACGTTCGGCCTCGTCTTCCGGGAGAAAATCCCCATCATGGGAACCTGCGGCGACGCCGCCGCTATTCCATGCGGGCGGGACGCCCCGTGTCCACACGACGCTGCCGCCCGGATCCTGGTAGATGACGGAGATATCGCAATTCTCGAGCGCCCGGGCGAGATTCACGCCAACCCCCGCGCCCGCTGGCACACTCCCTTCCGTTATTCCTTGCTCCGTGCTCATCTGGCCTGCGCTTTCGCGTGTCGAGGCAAAACGAGCAAGGCCGCCGACAGGTTCCAGCCAAACATGGTTCCGCCGGGTGTGCGTCTGTGCGGAACGCATTCACCCGGCGGCGCAGGGGAGCCGTTTGAGGGTGCGGCTCCCAGCCTCAGGGAACCTGTTGTCGTCTTGTCAAGCCGGCGAACTAACGAACGCGACGGTAGAAGCCTGCGAGAAGCGAAATGGCGAAGAATGCCGTCAGCATGAAAGCGAGCAATTGGGCGACCCCCGCCGATGATGCCGCAAGCCCGCCAAGCCCGAATGCCGCCGCCATGACAGCGACGATGAAAAATACCAATCCCCAGTAAAGCATACCCGATCTCCTGTAATCCGAACGCCGCCAACCATCCCGGGGTCAACGAACCCCGTCGCGATTGGTTCCATGTCGGGAGGCAGCTGCCCTTACGGCAACCGCAGCGCGCGTCAATAGGAATCAAATAACGGCGAAATGACGGCAAATAGACAGGCTGCCCATGGACGCCGAAATAAATTCAGGCGGCGGCCTTAGCTTGGTTATCGAAGAAAAGAGCCTGGCTGATAAGCGCTTTAACCATTTCAGGATTGAAAGGTTTCGTTACCAGAAAGGCCGGTTCAGGTCTTTCGCCGGTAAGCAGGCGCTCGGGGAAGGCCGTGATGAAGATGACCGGGATCGGCGAGGTGGCCAGGATGTCGTTGACCGCATCGACGCCCGAGCTCCCGTCGGCGAGCTGGATGTCGGCAAGCACCATCTTCGGCTTCGTGCGCTTGAATATCTCCGCCGCCTCGCTGCGCGTCCGGGCCGTTCCCACGACCCGGTGGCCGAGGCTTTCGACCATCTCCTCGATATCCATCGCGATCAGCGGCTCGTCCTCGATGACGAGGATATCGGTCGCGACCTGTCTGGATATCTCCACGCTCGCTTCCTGAAGGAGCGAGGAGAATTCGTCCTCGTCGACGTCGAGGATCTCGGCCGCCTCGTCGTCGGTGAAGCCCTCGACCGCGACCAGCAGGAAGGCCTGCCTCGCACGTGGCGCGAGCGCTGAAAGGTTGGCGGCGGCGCGCTTCTCCCACCCCGACGCCGGGCTCACCTGCGGGACGCGGACGGCGATCGTGCCGTAGAGCTTGGCGAAGGCCTTGTAGAGCGCGACACGGGTGCTGGAGGCGTCGGGAAAGACGCTTACATCCGCGATGATGGCTTCGAGCACGGCTGCGACCAGCGCATCGCCGCTCGTCTGCGATCCCGAAACAGCTCTGGAAAACCGCCGCAGATAAGGCAGTTGCGGCGCAATCGACGCGGATAGACTCATTCGTTTCCGGCTCCCTCAAAACATGCCACGCACAAACTTGCTCAAAAACGTCGCTATGGCGAAAAAGTTCCATAGCAGGGAACTCTTTTTGGGATAAGGCGTTTAAGCGCAGATCGGGGCAGCGGCGAGGGCGCCTGGCGTAGCCTTTGGAGACACGGGACGCTTGGGGGAAACAAGGTTGGGTATGACTTCAGGAACAAAGACCGCGCGAATGAAAAGCAATGCGGGCCACAGGGTGAGTGGATCAGAGATTTTGGGGCCGAACTCGGAAATCGGACGAAAGCTGCGCCAGTATTATGACGAGATCGCTTCCGACGAAGTGCCGGATCGCTTCGCCCAGCTTCTAAGTCGGCTGGAACAGGCCGAAACATCCACGGACAAGGAATAGCGCATGGCTTCCGCTTCGGGCTTCCGCAGCGATTTGCTGGCAGCCATTCCCAGCCTTCGCGCATTTGCCGTTTCCCTCGCACAGAACGCCGACAAGGCCGACGATCTCGTGCAGGAGACGCTGGTGAAGGCATGGGACAAGCAGAAGAGCTTCCAGCCCGGTACGAACCTGAAGGCGTGGCTGTTCACCATCCTGCGCAACGAATTCTATTCGCAGATGCGCAAGCGGGGCCGCGAAGTACAGGACAGCGACGGCACCATGACCGGCCGGCTTGCCGTCCATCCGAGCCAGGACGGTGCGCTCGATCTCCAGGATTTCCGCCGGGCGCTCAAGCAATTGCCGGAGGACCAGCGCGAGGCGATCATCCTCATCGGCGCGTCGGGGTTCTCATATGAAGAGGCGGCGGAAATCTGCGGCTGCGCCGTCGGCACTATAAAGAGCCGGGTGAGCCGTGGCCGCGCGCGGCTCCAGGAGTTGCTCGATATATCGGGCGAGGCCGATTACGGTCCCGATTCGATCGCCGCTCAGGTATTGGGTTCCAACGTCGCCTGAGACGTGTCGCGCCCGACGACCGAGGCGATCGCATCGATCAGTTCACGTCCTCCATACGGCTTGCCGACTATGGGAACGCCGGGGAAATCCATGAAGCGTTCCGCCGCGTCGTCGTAACCTGTCGCGAACACGAACGGGATGTTGCGCTTCCGGAGCTGCCGGGCGAAATCCAGAGTGGACCGGCCGTTCAGCACGGCGTCGATCACGGCGACATCGAAACGCCGGCCGGCAAATCCTGCCTCGAGCGCGTCGAGATCGCCGATGAGGATCGCATCTTCGGCGCCATGGTCGCGGCATAGCTGCTCGACATCCATGGCAATGAGATATTCGTCCTCGAGTATCAGGATGCGGCATCCGGCGAGGGGTAGCGCGGCCACTCGGTTTCTCCATGCTCTACGGCGGGCCTTCATGCAGCACGGCCACAGGGCTGTCATTTAAAAAAGACATAACCGAAACCGGTATCGCAAAATCTTTCGAGCTATTACGATGCAGGATGAAAACCCTGCCTGTCGCTCTGGAGCCCACGCTTGACACTTCCCGGACCAAATGCCGGAAAACGCGTCCCTTGCGAAAAATGCCCGCTGAGGAAGCGCCCGGTCTTCCGGCCTTTCGAACCGGAGGAACTGGCTTTTGTTAGCCGGTTCAAGACCGGCGAGCTCTCGGTGGATCGCGGCGCCACCGTTCTGGTGGAAGGTGCCAACAGCGCGCATCTCTATACCGTGCTTTCCGGCTGGGGCTTCCGTTACAAGCTTCTGCCCGACGGCCGCCGGCAGATCCTGAACTATGCGATGGCCGGAGACCTTATCGGGCTTCAGGGCAGCCTGATGGACGAGATGAGCCATTCGGTCGAGGCGCTTTCACCCATGCTCCTGTGTGTCTTCGAGCGTGACCAGTTGCACGAACTCTACCGGCGCCATCCGAGCCTTGCCTACGACATCACCTGGCTCGCCTCGCGCGAGGAGCAGATGCTCGACGAGAATCTTCTGAGCGTCGGCCGGCGCACCGCGCTCGAACGAGCCGCCTATCTGATCGCCTTCATCGCCGGTCGCGCCGCGGCGGTCGGTCTCGATGGTTCCGATCCACTGGAGATCCCGATCACGCAGCAGCATGTGGCCGACACGCTCGGCCTTTCGCTCGTCCACACCAACAAGACGCTTCGCAAGCTGGTGCAGCGCCGGCTCATTTCCTGGCAGGAACGGGGCTGCGTCGTGCGCGATATCGACGGTCTGCTGGACGTCGCGCGTTGGGAAGGGATGAACGAGACGGTACGGCCGCTCGTATGACCGTCGTCAGGGCGATCCTCGATCGCCTTCGCCGGACCATTCCATGCCGGGCAGGATATTGCCGCCGACCGCGTAGGCGATAAGCAGCGCCGGTACCGCGATGAATCCGCCGATCGGCCCCCAGATCCATATCCAGAAAGCCAGCGCCAGAAAAATCACGAACGGGTTGAGCGTCAGCGTCCGTCCGAGCACGGTCGGCGTCACGAACTGCGATTCTGCCAGATGGAGCGCAAGGAAGACGATCGCCGGAAGAAGCGTCGCGCCGAGCGTATCGAAGCTGATGACGCCGACGCCGAGCAACACGATCGCCATCACGGCGGGGCCGACATAGATGACGAAATTGAGGAGTGCCGCGAGCACGCCCCAGATCACAGGCGAAGGCACGCCGATGGCCCACAGCGCCAGCGTCACCGCTATGCCCTGGCCGATATTGATGACGGTGATCGACAGAAGATAGCGCGAGACCAGATATTCGACGTCGCGGAAGATGTGGGCGACACGCCAACGCAGGCGCCGGTCGAAGCACAGGCGCAGTATGGCGGTACGGGTCCGGTACCGGGTGGCGACGAAGAAATACATGCTGGCGAAAAACAGGATGATCTGTGCGACCACGGCCGGAGCCAGCACGGCGACGTTCTCGACCGGCGAGCCGCTGTCCACCGACACGGCCACCTTCGAACCGCCGGTCACGTTGCGCAATTGCTCGCGCATATGTGCGATCGAATTCAGCGGCTCGCTGAACTGGGACAGATGAATCTGAAGCTGCCGCCAGATTTCGGGCAGCCGGCCGAACCAGAATGCCAGCGGCGCGGCGAGCGCTGTCGCGAGAGCGCACAGGCAAAGCAGGAACACCAGCACGACGAGCAGCGACGAAAGAGCCGTTGGCGCGCCTTTTTCCTCGATCCTGGAAGCGACCGGCCCCAGCATCAGGCCGATGACGATGCCGAGCGCGATGGGCTCGAGAATGAGCCGGCCGGCGTAAAGCGCGAAAACGGATGTCACGATGCCGACGAGGAGCAGCGAAACACGCGCCCCGTTCGAAAGCAGTAATTCGACACTCGATCTTGGTGGCAGCCTGACGATTGGCGGCTTCTTGCGGGCGTTGGCGCTCATATGGAATTCCGGATTGGCCGCTTTAACGCGCCGTTGTACGGTTCCGTTCCGGAAGCCGTTCCCCTGCTCTGTTCCGCAGCAAGGAACTTCCGCCGCCGTTGAGCGTTTGGATCGTTTGAAGAAAGAGGGAGCTTCTCAGATGGCAACACAAGCCGCCGGCACCGGAAAATCGTCCAACGGCTCGAGGCGTAGCGCCGCCGAACTGGAGGCGCAGATCGAAATCCTGCGCGCCGAAGTGGCGAAGCTTTCCGAGCAGCTTGAAAGCTCCGGCGAGATTTCCGTACGCGCGATGAAGAAGGCAGCGGCAGCCGGCATGGACCAGCTCAAATCGCAGGGCGAGGCGGCCTATGACGGCCTGCGCACCAATGCCCGCGATATCGAGGACCAGGTCTATGCGGCGGTGCGCGAAAAGCCTGCAACCTCGCTTGCGATCGCGGCGGCGGTCGGTTTCCTCCTGGCCGTGATGGCGAGGCGGTAGCCGCGCATGCTGGCCTCGATCATCCGCTCGCTGGCGAGCGGTGAAGTCTCCGACATTTTCGGCCGTGTCCGGCGCGCCGCCATCGTCTATGCGCTGGCGGCGGTCGCGGCTGCGTGCGGCGTCGGCTTTCTCGTGGCGGCGGGCTTCGTGCTTGCCGTCCACCGGTTCGGTGCCGTCGCGGCGGCCACCGGCTTCGGCATCGGCTTCATCATGATCGCCGTATTCCTTGTCGGCATCTATGCCGCGGTGGAAGCGCGGGCGAGGGCGCGGCGCCGGAAACAGGCGCGGAAAGCCGAGCTTTCCGGCGTGCTGGGCGCGGCGGCGCTTGCCGCATTGCCCTCGCTTCTCCGCTCGCGGATCGGTGTGCTGGAGGTGCTGGCGCCCTTTGCCGCCATCGCAGCCTATGAAGTCTACAAGGAGAACCGGTCGCGCGGACCACGCAAGCCGGGACCCACGCCTCCGGCGGAAGGGGACTGAACGCCTTTCAGCCACTTGGGGCCTACTTCTCGAAGGAATACCCCGCCAAAAAAGGCGGAACCATCTCTCCACACACACATTGCGTCAGCGGGACCCGCCGAAGGTGGGCAGTCGTCCGAAGGAGCGATGGCGTGGAAAAGAAAGTTCCCGCGGTAAAAGCCCGGCAGGGCCGATGGGGCATGCAGATCCTCATCATCCTCATCTGCGCGCTGATCCTGGCGGGGATCGTCTGGATCGGCGTCGAGGTCTATGGCGAGCATCTCGCGAAGGAACCCGCCGCCGTCCACCTCAACGGGTAGCCGGCGTCCGGTTTCACCCTGTCCTTTTCGACATCGGACGCACGGCCCCTTGCATCATCCGTGCCCGACCTCCACATTGGCCCCGTGTCCAACCAATCGAAAGGAGGTGATCCGATGTCGAGTGATTTGTGCCTGAGCGTGGTCCCGGCGGATCGCCTTTGCGGGGAGCAGCCTTCCCGCTAGGCGCGATCGGCGGCTGGTGGCCGGCAGGCCACGACAGCAAGGGCCGCGCCACGCATCAAACACGAAGGGCCGTCCTCGGCGAGGGCGGCCCTTTTCGTTTCCGTTCAGGCGATGGTCACTGTGTCAGCACCAGCCCTTCGATGTCCGCGATGATCTTCTGGAAGGCTCCGTCGAGCTCCGTCCCCGTAGACGCGTCGAAAAAGTGCTGCCTGCCGGGCTTGTCGGGCGAGGAGCAGTTCTGGAGCACGCTTTTCGCCTCCGCCCGTTCCGTGGCGCTCATGCTTTTGTCGTTGAGGTCGAAGCCGATCGTATAGACCTCGATGCCGTCAGCCTTCATGTTGGAGCAAATGTTTTCGGCATTGCTGCGCGCGAGGTTGCCCTGTGCATTGTAGTTTTTGCCGACGCCGGCATAGGCCGTGTTGAATTGCCCGTCCGTCATCAGGATCGCGACCTTCAATATCTTGTCGGGGTTCGTGCTCGCAGGGCCGTCGCCCAGACCGGCGTTCTTGATGACCGAGCGCCATTGCGGGGCGAGCATGTAGTAGGTCCATTGGACTGCTATGGCGCCCGCCGTATAGCCGTCGGCCTTGAAAGCCTTGATCGATTCGAGCAGCGTATCCTGATCCGTCGTCAACGGAATGATTTTGGCGTCGGGGCACTTGTTCATCCCGGAACCCGCCAGGCCGTTGTCGCGGTTGACCAGCGCGTAATACGCCTTCCCGTTCTTGTCGGTGCGGATGGTGTCGGGACCGTCGGCGCTGAAATCGGCGTTTCCGTAGAGATCCTTCCGCTCCGTCGCGCAATTGTCCGGATGCGGATAGGCGGAAGCGACGATGGACGTATAGGTGGCGAACGAAGGCAGCGACTGGCTGCCCGTCTTCGATACGAGAAGCTTGCTGCCCGCTACCGGCGGCAGGTCGGATGAAGACGAGGTCTCTGCATAGACATCGTTGACGAGCGCGCCGGCATTGACGCCAGAAGCATAAGGCACCAGCGCGACACGCACCCTCGGATTGTTCGGGTTCTGGTTGCCGAGCATCGTCTTGACCGCGTTCGTGGCTGCGGTCTGGAGATCTCCGATCTTGTCGGTGTTCCTGGTCTTGGCCATGGAGCCGGTGAGGTCCAGCATCATGGCGACCTCGACCTGCTTGTCGGAATAGAGCGCCGCCGATGTCACCGAGATCTTCTGGTTGTCGGCCGCGCCGAAGAGGGGGAAGAGCAGGCTTATGTCGACGCTCGCCGTCGCGGTGACGGTCTTCGCGGTGTGGTCGACGACGAGCGAATCGAGGCTGATCTTGTCGGCCGAGGCGAAGCCGGTGCCACCATTGGTGAACAGGAAGGCCTTGACCGTCTTTTCGGCGTCGTCTTCCGGAATGACGCCGGTCGTCAGGTCGCGGGCCGTCGAGGTCACCGCCGAGTCGAGCGCGTTGAGAAGGTTGGAACGGGTCAGCACCATCTGCGCCGTGTTGATGCCGAATCCGATCGAAAGCAGGATCGTCGTTATGGTCGCCGCCGTTATGACGGCGAAATTGCCGCTTCTGTCCTCGATGAACCGGGCAAACGTCCTGCCCGTACCCCCAAAATCACGCCACATCTTTCCCGGTCTCCGTTTGACGGCGTCCAGCCGCTGAACGGACGATTGCAGGAAGCTTGCCGATCTCCGGCAGGCAGGCGTCCTATCGGCATGCTGCCGTGTAAACTATTGATTTTACTTGTCTGCCGCCGTTCAGACAGTTAACCGGCAGTAAAGGGAATCCGGCAGCGGCGGAACCGTTTACCAATCGTCAACCGTCAGCAGGTCTGCGAGACGTCGCCGGGAACAGAGGCCGTCCCGGATCGGCACAGGCCGAGCCGTGTCCGTACCGTTTCGGGTCAGCCGCAATAGGATTGTCGGCGGCTGCCGGAATAGAGCCGGACGAGCGCGCGGGAAAGCAGGGCGGGCGCCACCTCCCCGTCCTCCGTTTCCACGTCGGCCAGCACGCGGCCGTAATATTTGCCGCCGCCTATATTGGTGATCTTCACGGGCGGCCTGTCGAGCAGCGCGGCAAGCGCGTCGCGCGCCTCCGCCGCCGCGAACCGTTCGCGCCGGCAGCGGCTATGCAGTTCGGGTGCGTCGATGCCGCGGATGCGAACGCTAACCCGCACCGTCTCGCCCGGCCAGACATGCGCTTCCGCGACGAATGTATCCCCATCGATCACCCGCACCACCGTCGCGCTGACGGGGCCGCTGATCTCGTCGCGCGCATCGATCGCGCGCGCGGCCATCAGCGATGCCGTCGCGCATGCCAAGAGAACCGGGGCCAGCCTGATAAGCCGGAAGAAATGGAATCGACCCATGAAGGGAATTTATTCCTATCACGGGTCTTTGGCAATGCGGCGCTTTTCAGAAATCGACAGCCTTGCCTTTCACTTCCCAGTCGCCATAGCGTGCGGGATCCTTGCCGCCGCGCCCGCCATGCTCGGCAGGTGCTCCGGCTTCCTTCGCCAGATAGGCGGCACGCCGGGCCTCGGCTTCCGCGAGCGCGCGCTGCGCTGCCGGCGGAAGCTTCTTCGCTGGCGCTTCGGCGGCGTTTTCGTGCCGTTCATCGTTTGTCATTTCGTATCTTTTCCGACATTGAAACGGGATCGCTGGTTTCCCATCATATAGGCGGTTGATCCGGCGCGATCGAGCCTCTTCGGCTATCGACGCGCCCTAACGGAGCAAGAGATGAACGCCATTCGCACCGGCATGCTGCTGGCCGTGATGACGGCTCTTTTCATGGGTGTGGGCTACCTGATCGGCGGCCCTGCCGGCACGGTGATCGCTTTCCTGATCGCCGCCGGCATGAACCTCTTCAGCTACTGGAACGCCGACAGGCTGGTGCTTTCCATGCACCACGCCGTCGAGATCGACGAGCGCACGGCGCCCGAATATTACCGCATCGTTCGCGACCTCGCGCACCGCGCAAACCTGCCGATGCCGAAGGTCTATCTCATCGAGAACGACCAGCCGAACGCCTTCGCCACCGGCCGCAACCCTCAGAACGCGGCGGTCGCGGCCACCACGGGCCTGCTCAGCCAGCTTACGCCGGAAGAGCTTTCGGGCGTGATGGCGCATGAGCTTTCGCATGTCGAGCATCGCGACACGTTGACCATGACGATCACCGCGACGCTTGCCGGCGCGATTTCCATGCTCGGCAATTTCGCCTTCTTCTTCGGCGGCTCGCGCGACAACAACAATCCGTTCGGCTTCGTCGGCGTGCTGGTCGCGATGATCGTTGCGCCGCTCGCCGCCATGCTGGTGCAGATGGCGATCAGCCGCACGCGCGAATATTCCGCCGACCGGCGCGGCGCGGAGATCTGCGGCAACCCGCTGTGGCTCGCCTCGGCCCTGCGCAAGATCGCGACGGCCGCCCACCATGTCGTCAACCCCACGGCGGAACGAAATCCGGCGACCGCGCATCTCTTCATCGTCAATCCGCTTTCCGGCTCGCGCATGGACAATCTTTTCTCGACCCATCCGGACACCGAGAACCGCATCGCCGCGCTGGAGGCGATGGCGGAGGGCGGGACGGCTGGGGGTCACCGGACCAATGCCTCGGCGGATGCCGATATCGCCGCCAATGCCGGTCCCTGGGGCCGCGCTCCGGGACGGGACACATCCGGCAATCCCTGGCGGCGCAGCCCCACCGGTCCGCGTGCCAGACGAGGTCCCTGGGCGTGATGACGAACGTCGTGTGGCGGGGTTCGTGAGCGGGAAGTCACACCCTCGCTCCCGCAAGCCGAGATCGGCTCATCCGGCGGAAGGCGAAGCTGAGCGCCCAGGTCTTGCCGCGCGCAAGACGGCGGCGCGGCTTCTCTCGGCGATCGTCGATGCCCATACCTCGCTCGACGGGTTGACCGACGCCGAGGGCGGCCATCCGCAATACCGCGGGCTCGATGCCCGTGATCGCGCGCTGGTCCGGGCCATCCTGACGACCGCGCTGCGCTTCCGTGTCACGATCGGCAAGCTGATCGAGCGTGAGTTGGATCGGCCTCTGCCGGCAAACGCGCATGCGCTCTCGCATATCCTCCATGTCGCGGCGGCACAGATCCTTTTCCTCGACATTCCCGACAGCGCGGCGGTCGATCTCGCCGTCAGCCACGCCAAGGGCGATCCGCGCACGGTACGCTTCGGCGGCCTCGTCAACGGCGTTCTGCGCGCATTGGCGCGGGCGAAGGACAAGGCGCTGCCCGAGACGCTGGCGTCGACCGAAGACGCTCCGGACTGGTTCCGCGAGCGGCTCGTCACGGCCTACGGCAATGAAGAGGCGGCCGCGATCCTTGCCGCGCACCGGGTCGAGGCGCCGACCGATTTCACGGTCAAGGCCGATCCGGAGAAATGGGTGTCGCGGCTCGGCGGCATCGTTCTGCCCACTGGCACAGTCCGTGTGGAACGGCTCCCCGCCCCTGTTCCGGAACTGCCCGGCTATGGCGAAGGCGTCTGGTGGATACAGGACGCGGCGGCGGCCCTGCCGGCCCGACTTCTCGGCGATGTCGCCGGCATGCGCGTCGCCGATCTGTGCGCCGCGCCGGGAGGCAAGACGGCGCAGCTCGCAGTGGCCGGCGCGAGCGTGACGGCGGTGGACATCTCGGCGAGCCGGCTGAAGCGGCTCGCCGCCAATCTCGCGAGGCTCGGGCTGGAAGCCGAGATCGTCACGGCCGACCTCATGAAGTACGAGCCGGCACGGCCCTTCGACGCCATCCTGCTCGACGCGCCCTGTTCCTCCACCGGCACGGTGCGCCGTCATCCGGACGTGCCGTGGACGAAGACGCAAGCCGACATCGAAAAGCTCGCCGAGGTGCAATTCCGCCTGCTCGGCCGCGCGGTGGAACTGGTCCGTCCCGGCGGGCGCATCGTCTTCTCCAACTGCTCGCTCGATCCATCGGAAGGCGAGGCGCTTCTGGAGCGCTTTCTTGCGGAAAGGACCGATATCCGGCTCGACCCCGTCCTGCCGGGCGAGGTCGCAGGCATCGGCCCCTTCGTCACGGAGCGCGGGACATTGAGGACCACGCCCGCCGATCTCGATCTCGGGACACCGGCTCTGTCCGGCATGGACGGCTTCTTCGCGGCGCGCCTTGTACGACTGGCATAGGCGGTTATCGCGCAAAAGCGCATTTGCGCCTTCGCATATCGGGCCGACTCCTCTAGAATCTCCTTCGGCTGGTTAGGGCTGGACGAGGAAGGCGCGGCATTGAAGGAAGCGAGGGGGTATGCCCCGCGCCTGTGGGTACTTGTGGGATACGCGCTTTATCGGCGCGCCCGCCGGCGTTTGCGCGCCGGTCCCGCCTATCGCTGGCGCTATGCCGGACGCACGCCCGAGCGCATCCTGGTGGCGCCGCCCGATCTCAGGCTCGCCGACCCGCAGACCGCCGCCGACATCTATCACGGCCGCTTCCCCTTCGCCGGGCATGTAGTGGAGGCGAGCGGACAATCCCCCTTCCAGCTCGAGGTGAACAATCCCGCCTGGCTGGAGAATTTGAACAGTTTCCGTTGGCTGCGCCATATGCGCGAGGCCGGCACCGACCTTGCGGCGGCCAACGCCCGCGCGCTCGTCTCGGAGTGGATCGCCGCCCATGGCAGCCGCATCTCCGGTCTCGCCTGGGACCCGGCCGTTACCTCGCGGCGCGTCATCGCATGGCTGCAGCATTCGGTCATCGTCCTCCACGGCGCCGAATATCCGTTCTACCGTTCCTTCCTTAGGCTTCTCGCCGTGCAGATACGCTATCTGCGCGTCATGGCGCCGGAGATGCCCGACGGAGAGGAGCGGCTGCGCGCCCGCATCGCGCTTGCCTTTTCCGCACTGGCGCTGCCGGCGTCGGCGGCGGCACTGCGCAGTGCCGTTCGCAACCTTTCCGATGAGCTGGAACGGCAGATACTGCCCGATGGCGGGCATATCTCGCGCAATCCCGCCGCCATCCTCGAACTGCTCGCCGATCTCCTGCCGCTCCGCCAGACTTTCGCCAACCAGGCCGAGGCGCTGCCGCCGGCGCTTATGGGCGCCATCGACCGCATGTTGCCGGCGCTCCGCTTCTTCCGCCATCAGGACGGCACGCTGGCGCATTTCAACGGCGTCGGCATCACCATCCACAACCGCATCGCCGCCGTGCTGCGCCATGACGACACGATCGGCCAGCCGCTCATGCACGCCCCACATTCCGGCTACGAGCGCATGGTCGCGGGTGGCACGACAGTCATCGCCGACACCGGTTCGCCACCGCCTCCGGAAGTCTCGCGCAACGCGCAGGCCGGATGCCTCTCCTTCGAGATGTCCTCCGGCCGGCAATTGTTCATCGTCAATGCCGGCGTCGATTCCTTCGGCGCGCGAGACTTCCGCCCACTGTCGCGGGCGACGGCCGCGCATTCCACCGCGACGATCAACGACGCCTCGTCCTGTCGCTTCAACCTCTCGCCGCGCCTCGAAAAGGTCGTCGGTACGGCGATGGTGGACGGGCCGCATCGCGTCGAGTGCGAGCGCATCGACAAGGGCGGGCATCAGGGCTTCGTCGCCCGCCATGACGGCTATCTTTCCCGCTTCGGGCTGCTTCATGAACGCCAGCTCGTGCTTTCCGGCGACGGCGGCACGCTGGACGGCAATGACCGTTTCTTCATGGCCGACGGTCGGCCGGCGCACGGCCGCGTGTCCGATTTCATCGCCCTTCGCTTCCACCTGCATCCGGACACCCGGCTTTACCGCGACGAGGCCGGACGCCTCGTCATCGGATCGACGCGCGGCGGCGATTGGTCCTTTTCCTGCAGCGGCGTCGAGCCGGAGGTGGAGGATTCGATCTTCTTCGCCGGCCTCGCCGGGCCGCAGCGCAGCCGCCAGATCGTGCTGAACTTCCGTGCGTCGGAAATCCCGGAAATCGCGTGGCGGCTGACGCGAGTGCGGGGCGTCCTGCCCGGCTGAAACCGCCCGCGACGGTTTGATTCCGCCCGCCATCGTGCTAGTCCGCGCGCATCCTTTCCCGGAGATTCAGCGATCATGGCCGTTGCCTCGAAGAATATCCCGGCGCCCGATCTGGTGCGGGTGCGCCGCGCCCTTCTTTCCGTCTCCGACAAGACGGGACTTGCCGGTTTCACCCGCGAGCTCGCCTATGCCGGCGTCGAACTGGTCTCGACCGGCGGGACGGCGAAGGCCATCGCCGAGGCCGGTGTCGCCGTGCGCGACGTCTCCGATCTCACCGGCTTCCCCGAGATCATGGACGGCCGCGTCAAGACGCTGCATCCGATGGTCCATGGCGGGCTGCTCGGCGTCCGCGACGATCCGGAACACGCATCGGCGATGGAGACGCATGGCATCAAGCCGATCGACCTTGTCGTCATCAACCTCTATCCTTTCGAGGAAGTGCGCTGGTCGGGTGCCGGCTATGCCGCGACGGTCGAAAATATCGATATAGGCGGCCCGGCCATGGTTCGCGCGGCGGCGAAGAACCATGCGTATGTGGCGGTGGTGACCGATCCGGCGGACTACGACGCGGTGCTGAACGCGCTGAAACTGAATTCCGGCAGCCTTTCCCATGAATTCCGCCAGCGCCTGGCGGCCAAGGCCTTCGCGCGCACGGCAGCCTATGACGCGGCGATCTCCAACTGGTTTGCCGACGCGCTCGATATCGAGCACCCGGCCTGGCGGGCCTTCGGCGGGAAGCTGGAGAACGTCATGCGTTACGGCGAGAACCCGCACCAGAAGGCCGGCTTCTATGTCACAGGGGAAAAGCGGCCGGGCGTGGCGACCGCACGGCAGGTGCAGGGCAAGCAGCTTTCCTACAACAACATCAACGACACCGATGCGGCCTTCGAACTGGTCGCCGAGTTCGACCCGAAGCGCAGCGCCGCCGTCGCCATCATCAAGCACGCCAATCCGTGCGGCGTGGCCGAGGCCGCAAGCGTGGTCGATGCCTATCTGAAGGCGCTTTCCTGCGACCCCGTATCCGCCTTCGGCGGCATCGTGGCGCTCAACCGAACCCTCGATGCGGAGGCTGCTGCCGAGATCGTCAAGCTCTTCACCGAAGTCATCATCGCGCCCGACGCCACCGAGGAGGCGCAGGCCATCGTCGCGGCCAAGAAGAACCTGCGCCTGCTTCTCGCCGGCGGCCTGCCCGACCCGCGCGCGCCCGGCATCATGGCGAAGACGGTCGCGGGCGGCCTGCTCGTCCAGTCGCGCGACAATGGCAATGTCGACGATCTCGATCTCAAGGTCGTGACGAAGCGCGCCCCGACGGACCGCGAGATGGCCGACCTCAAATTCGCCTTCCGCGTCGCCAAGCACGTCAAGTCGAACGCCATCGTCTATGCGAAGGATCTGGCGACGGTCGGCATCGGAGCCGGCCAGATGAGCCGGGTGGATTCCTCCAGGATCGCCGCCTCCAAGGCACTCGACGCGGCGCGCGAAGCGGGACGGGGCGAGCTGGGCACGAAGGGCAGCGTCGTGGCCTCCGACGCTTTCTTCCCTTTCGCGGACGGCCTGCTCGCGGCGGCGGAAGCCGGCGCCACGGCCGTCATCCAGCCCGGCGGCTCGATGCGCGACGAGGACATCATCGCCGCCGCCGACGAGCACGGGCTGGCCATGGTGCTGACCGGCATGCGCCATTTCCGGCACTGATGGCGGGTCGGGCGGTTAACCCTCACCAAATTCGCCCACCGGTTCGGCTTCGCCTCACCGGGGCTCCTATCCTCTCCCACAAGGGGCGAGGAAGAAACTGGCGTCACTCTCTCTGCTAATCTCCAACACCGATGATTTGCCGGAGCGGCGATGCCACGCTCCCCCTTCGCCCTTTGTGGGAGAAGGTGGCCGAGCGAAGCTCGGTCGGATGAGGGGTATCGGCCGAACAGGACGTGGCCCAGCCGCGTCAGCGGCGTACGGGCGTGAGTGAAAAGAAACGCCCTAGCCCGAAATCTCCTTGTCGCCATTCGCCCTGATGAAGGCGTGGATGTAGGCGAAGGAGGGCAGCAAGTGCGAGTCCGCCGGTTTCAGGCCGGCCACCGAGCCGAGGCCGGCCGCGAAGTGGTTGCAGTTATAGAGCTCCATGTGCCAGAGCGGCGGATGGGCGAGCGCCTGCCGTACCTTGACCAGAAGCTTCTGATACTGGTCCGCCGTCAGCGAGACCCGGTAGGCTGCGCCCGGCGTATAGTCGCAGTCGCGGCTGCTCGGCAGCAGTTCGCCCGGCACCGGGACGATGGCACCGCCGTAAAGGCCCAGCACGCTGCCCGACGGGAACAGGCCGATATATTGCCGCGTCAGCACCTTGCCGTTCTTATCGAGCCGCCCGAAGACGTCGTACATGTGCCCGGAAATGATGGCGTAGGATTTGCGGTAGCGGAACTCGATGTAATAGGGGTCGCCCTTGCGCACGCGGCTTGCCGTCAGCTTGGCGTCGAGGCCGAGCGGCTTGCCGAATTTCGCGCAGGTGAGCTGCGGGAACTCCACCTGCGTGCTCGCCGTCTTCACGGATGTATCGACGGGCGCCGTGGCGCTGTCGACCGATGCCACGGACTCGCAGCCCGCAAGGGAAGCGGAGATCAATGCCGCAAACAGGAATCTGGAAACGGAACGCACGTTTGTCCTCGAGGAAAATCAGCCGGGTCTATGAAGCGAAGAACGTTGCAATCGTCAATAGATGAAGGGAATGATCCGCCAGCTACGGTCGCGATAGGCACGGTACTCGTCACCGAAGGCTTCTTCCATCATCCGTTCCTCAGGCCCGATGCGCAGCGCGAAGAGCAGGCCGAAACCGACAAGCCCCGCCAGCCCCGCCACCCAGTTCGGCAAGAGCAGCGCCTGGGCCAGCGCCATCAGCCAGAATGCCGAATACATCGGGTGGCGAAGCGTCCGGTAAACCCCGCTTGTGACGAGCTTGTGGCCTTCCCGCAATTGCAGCGAAACCGACCACATCTTGCCGAGTGCCTTGTGGGTGAGGCGGAACAGGGTGATCGCGCCCATAGCCGCCAGCACACCGAGGAGGAAAAGGATCGGCTCGGGCCGATAGGAGGCGAAACGCGGCCATCCCGTCGCGACATAGATGAAGGGGACGATGCCGAGGCCGGCCGTCGAGACGGCAAGCCTCAGCCGCTCGGCCATGCCCTTGGAATCGCGACTGATCTTCGTGCGCTTCGAGCGTCGCACAAAGGGGATGCGGAGCACATACCAGGTCACCACGAGGATAACCCAGAGCGCCTTGCCGGCGACGACGAGGCTCACGACCTCGGCCTTTCCGCCACTTCCCGTGTGGGCCAACGATCAGCCAGCCCGCCATTGGCGGCGATCTCGGAAAGGCGCTGGGGACCGCAGAGGATCGCGTGAAAGGAATAGCCTGTGCGCTTTTCCGACGCATAGACGAACTGGCGGTGGACCCGGAAGAAATTGTACTTGATCGAGCGGTACGTGCCTTCGTCGAGCTGGTTGCGGAAACGCACGCGGATGATGCGTGGCTCGTTGCCGGCCGTGATATGAAGCGCTTTTTTCGGGTCGCTGCCGTAGAAATTGATCGGGTCGGTCAGCGATTGCACGTCGACCCAGGTAACGGTGCCGGAGATGATGGCCGCCACCGCGCTCCTGAGCTTCGCGGCGGCCGGGTGCAGCGCTACCTTGAGCAGGCTCGACCCCGTAGTCAGAAGGCCGATTTCCGCCGGTTTCCGCTCATGCCCGAGCGCGGATTCCAGGGCCAGTATCGCAGTGATCGCGCCGAAACTGTGCGCCGCGAGGAGAATCTCGTCCACTTCGGCCGTTTCGATACGCCGCCTCATATCCGCGCCTATCAGGCCGATGCGCTCGCCGATATTGGAGCTTCCGCCGCGCGCGATGTCGCGGGCGCAGGCCCAATCGTCCATCATCAGGAGGAAATGCATTTTCGCCGAGGCCAGCCACAGCGCCAGGACGAAAGCGATCAGTCCGGTGACCCAGCGGAATTCCCAATTTCCCGGCAGGAAGCGGGCGACCAGAAGGCCGATCATCGATGCGGCAAGGAGCAGCGCCACCGGATAAAGGAAAAACAGTCCGTAGCGCCAGCTCGTCCGCACGAAGCGGAAGAAGGTGCCGGTCGCCACGAAATCGGCCAGCGCGGCAAGGCCGGCAAGCGTACGGAGCACGCCGCCGCGCTCGGCATAGGCGTCGTTCAGGTCGTCGAGACCGTAGAGAACGATTTCGGTGTCGGTCCGCCAGCCCTCGCCGGAAGCGTGGGTGGTGAATCCGGCGGTGCTGATACCCTCTCTTGCAAAGACCGGCTCGCCCGTCTCGACTTCCATGTCGAAGACCGGCGCGTTCTTCTTCGCCTCGCGGATGAAGCGGGCACAGTGCGCCTCGACCGGGATCGGCTCGAAACCCGGAAAGACCAGGGCGAGGCGGCGCGTGACCGTCATATCCGCCTTTTACTGGTCTCCGCGGCGGTTCCGCGCGGCCAGCGTCCTCAGCCTGAGCGCGTTCAGGCGGATGAAGCCGGCCGCGTCCTTCTGGTCATAGGCGCCGCGATCGTCCTCGAAAGTGACAAGCGCGTCGGAATAGAGCGATTTCGGCGACCTGCGGCCTGTGACGATGACGTTGCCCTTGTAGAGCTTCAGCCGCACCGTCCCTTCGACCTCTTCCTGGCTCTTGTCGATCAGCGCCTGCAGCATCTCGCGTTCCGGCGAGAACCAGAAGCCGTTATAGATCATCTCGGCATAGCGCGGCATAAGGTCATCCTTGAGGTGCGCGGCACCGCGGTCGAGGGTGATCGATTCGATGGCGCGGTGCGCCGCGATCAGGATCGTGCCGCCCGGCGTTTCGTAGATGCCGCGCGACTTCATGCCGACGAAGCGGTTCTCGACGAGGTCGATGCGGCCGATGCCGTTGTCGCGGCCGAGATCGTTGAGGGCCGCAAGAAGGGTGGCGGGCGACATCGCCTTGCCGTTCAGCGCGACGGCGTCGCCGCGCTTGAACTCGATCGTTATCTCGGTGACCTTGTCCGGCGCATCCATCGGCGAGACGGTCCGCTGATGGACGAATTCGGGGGGCTCACTCCAGGGGTCTTCCAGGACCTTGCCTTCGGAGGAGGAGTGCAGGAGGTTGGCATCGACAGAGAACGGCGCGTCGCCCTTCTTGTCCTTCGGCACCGGGATCTGGTGTGCCTCGGCGAAGTTCAGGAGGTCGGTGCGCGACTTGAAGGACCAGTCGCGCCATGGCGCGATCACCTTGATGTCGGGGTTGAGCGCATAGGCCGAGAGCTCGAAACGTACCTGGTCGTTGCCCTTGCCGGTGGCTCCGTGAGCGATCGCGTCGGCGCCGGTCTCCTTCGCGATCTCGACCAGATGCTTGGAGATCAGCGGCCGGGCGATCGAGGTGCCGAGCAGGTAGACGCCCTCGTAGAGCGCGTTGGCGCGGAACATCGGAAAGACGAAATCCTTCACGAATTCCTCGCGCAGATCCATGATGCGGATGTCCTTGATGCCGAGCATCTCCGCCTTTTTGCGTGCCGGCTCCAGCTCGCCTCCCTGGCCGAGATCGGCGGTGAAGGTGACGACTTCGGCGCCGAGTTCCGTCTGCAGCCATTTCAGGATGATCGAGGTGTCGAGCCCTCCCGAATAGGCGAGCACGACCTTCTTGACGTCTTTCAGCGTGGGCATGGTGTTTCCGGTATTTTCGGTTGGCGCAACGGCGTGAATTATGAGCGCACTCATAGCAGGAAAGTGCCGCCGGACAAGCCGGGCGGCTTACCCGATGGTCCGCACGGCGCCCTCGGGAAGCCGGACGATTGGTCGCATCGGGCGGAAATTGCATGGCTGGACGACCAAAGTTTTGATGGGCACCCGCCTCATTCTGTGCAATGGAGACCGCGGCCGTCCGGCCGTGCAAGCCATGCAAAGCCATACAGGGACATCATCACAGGGATATATCATGACTGAAGACAGCAGCCTTCTTGACAGCGCGCTCGTTCGTCTCGACGAAGCCGCGCGCCACATCAACGTCGATGCCGATGTGATCGAGAAGCTGAAATATCCGCGCGAGACGACCAAGGCGCGTCTGATGATCCGCATGGATGACGGCTCGCGAAAATCGTTCATCGCCTGGCGATGCCGCTACGACGACACGCGTGGGCCGACCAAGGGCGGCATTCGCTTCCATCCGGGCGCCACGGAGGGCGAGGTGGAGATGCTGGCGTTCTGGATGACCTTCAAATGCGCCGTCATGAACCTGCCCTACGGGGGCGGCAAGGGCGCCGTACAGGTCGACCCGCGCAAGCTCTCCAAGGCGGAACTCGAACGCCTTTCGCGTGCTTATATCCAGGCCTTCTCCCGTATCATCGGGCCTGACCGCGATATCCCGGCGCCCGATGTCTACACCAACGCCATGATCATGGGCTGGATGGCGGATGAATACAGCCAGATCGTCGGCAATGCCTCGCCGGCCGTGATCACCGGCAAGCCGTTGGCGCTCGGCGGCTCGCTCGGCCGTGGCGACGCCACCGCGCGCGGCGGCTATTATCTGGTCAGCCATCTGGCCGAGGAGCTCGGCTTGAGAGGCAAGCTGCGCGTCGCGATCCAAGGCTTCGGCAATGCCGGACAATATATCGCCTCGCTGTTCGCGGCAGACGGCCACAGAATCGTGGCGGTCTCGGATTCGGGCGGCGCGGTGCAGGCGGCGGAAGGCCTTTCGGTCGATGCGCTGATGGCCGCGAAACAGGCGGACAATTCCGTCATCGCCACCATCGGCAAGAATGGGCACGAGGCGCTGAGCGCCGACCGGCTGGTGGGCGTCGATTGCGATATCCTGGTTCCCGCGGCGCTCGAGAACATGATCGACGCGGACAATGCCGACACGGTCAAGGCCCGTGTCGTGCTCGAACTCGCCAACGGGCCTGTCACCCACGCCGCCGACGACATCCTCGCGAAGCGCGATATCGTCGTGCTGCCGGACATCCTGGCCAATGCGGGCGGCGTCACCGTCTCCTACTTCGAATGGGTGCAGAACAAGCAGGGCTATTACTGGGAGCTTCCGGAAATCCACGACAAGCTGCGCACCATCATGGAGCGTGAGGGTCGCGCGATCTGGGAACTCGCCGCCAACCGGGGGATTACCATGCGTACCGCGGCCTACGTCCATGCGCTCAGCCGGCTTGCCGAAGCCATCGAGGCGCACGGCACGCAGAGCTATTTCGATAGCTGAGGCGGCCTGACAGGTGATTTCCGTGTGAAGGCGCCGCGGAGGCGGTGCCTTCCCGAAAGAAAGACCGGATCGTTTCCATGTCCTTCGTTCCAGACTTTTCCGTGCTGGTCCAGTTCGCGGTGGCGACGTTCATCCTGGCGATCACGCCGGGGCCGGACATGACGCTCTTCGTCGGCCGCGCGCTTTCGGAGGGTCGTTCCGCAGGGCTGGCCTGCATGGCCGGCGCGCTCAGCGGCTGCATCGTCCACACGACGATGGTGGCGGTCGGCCTCTCGGCCCTGATCGTGGCCTCGCCGGAAGCCTTCCTGGTGCTGAAGGTCTGCGGCGCCGGTTATCTGATCTGGCTTGCCTTCAACGCGATCCGCCACGGTTCGGCGTTCAAGCCCGAGAGGGGGGCCGGCGGCTCGGCCCATTCGCTGTTCCGCAACTGGGCGAAGGGTGTCGGGATCAACCTCCTCAACCCGAAGATCATCCTGTTCTTCATGACATTCCTGCCGCAATTCGTGTCGGCTCACGATCCGCACGCACCGGGCAAGCTGTTCTTCCTGGGTTTCCTGTTCATCGCGCTGTCGGTGCCGATCACCGTGCCGATGGTGCTGGCGGCGGACGGCTTCGCTTCGCTCCTGAAGAAGAGCCCGCGCGTCACGCGCATGACGGATTATCTCTTCGCCGGCGTCTTCTCGGCTTTCGCGCTGAAAATACTCTCCGCCCACGCCCGGTCGTGAAAGCGGCGGCGCTACGGTTACCTGGCCCGAGCGATTGGAAATTCGGATCCTCCCCGCTGGAAGCCGTCAACGGATGCATAATCCACAAAGCGGTCGCCATTAAGGGCGCTCACGGCGCCTGAGGGTGCCGGCGCACCGGCAGGGCCGACAAGACGAATGATCTTTTCGGTGTCGGGAAGCAGATGGAAGTAGTCCTCTTCGCCCCGGTAGACAGCATCCGCGATGTGGACGTAACAGGCCGCCCGCCGGCAGGAGACCGCCAGCCTCCAATCCCCGTCACCGCCTTCGACACGGGCGGAGAGCCCGACATCGGTTTTTGCGGCCATTGATCCCGGCAGCAGATGAAAGGCCTCGGCGAGAACCGTGCCGGCTTCGTCCTCGAAGCGGGCGACCGTGACGTCATGCGCTGGCGGACCGAAGCGATAGGCATGGGAGACGTCGAAAAATGCGCCGAGAAGGTCGAAGGCGGAGAGTGTCAGCCCGCTATGACCATCGACGCTTATGGCCCGGCTGCCGGCAACCACCGGGGTTGCGCCTTCGCGCAGGCAGGTGAGGCGGAGCGTACCGGCGACCGCGTTCTGCCCGTCATTGACGAGATGCACGCCGAGCCCGTTGACGCCTTCGTCGGTGAGGATGAGGCGCAGCGGCCGGAAGGCGCGCTTCAACGCATGCCAGACGGATTTCGGCCGTCCCGTCGCATCTACCGCGCCCCAGCCGGCTCCGACCTGCAAATCCTTCCAGAATAGCATCAGCGCACCGGCGGTCGGTGAGGCCGGACGCCGCCATTCGTCGATGGTGCGTTCGGCGATCTCCGCCGTCACCGCGCGCGACAGTTCGAGATAGCGAGCGCCGTCTTCGATGCGAAGCCGCCGCGCATCGACGCCGAACAGGTGCTCCAGATAATGATCCCGCACGTCCTCGAAATCCCAGGACGCACCGGCATCGCGCGGCGTTGCCGCCTTCCAGCGCGGATCGTGCATTGGCTGGACCGGCAGATGGGCGTCGAGCGTCGTCTGGTCGGGCACGTTGGCGAAAGCCAGGCATTCGCTGGCGAACCGCACTTCGGCGCGCCGCGCATCCTCCAGCGGGCGGCAGTAGGCGCCGACGCCGTAATAATGCGTCGGCCCGCCATCGGCGGTAAACGGCAGGCTGCCGCCGCAGGGCGAGGACGGCACCAGGACGAGCTCCGGGCGCAGCTTCGCGGCTACCGGCCGGACGATGGTCTCGAACCATGGCGTCGGGTCGATCTGCATCGGAAGCCCCATCATGGCGGCCTGCTGGGCGATCTCGCTGCCGCCGCACAGCACCGCGAGCGAGGGCGAGTGCCGAAGCCGCTTCAGGAGCGCGGAGACTTCCTCGCCAAGCGCAGTGCACCAATCCCCGTCTTTGGACGGATAGTCGAAATTGGCCAGCATCAAATCCTGCCAGACCAGAATGCCGAATTCGTCACAAAGCCGGTGGAACGCATCGGCCTCGTAGACGAAGGTGCCGGCAACGCGCAGCATGTTGACGCCTGCTTCTCGCGCGAGATGAAGGTCGTCCGCCAGTGCATCCGGCCGCGCCGGCAACCCTACCGAATCGCTCGGCGTCCAGATGGCGCCGCGGCAGAAGACCGATACGCCGTTTACGAGGATCCGAAAGCCGCGCCCGTCTGTGCCGCGATCGAGTTCGATGCGACGGAATCCTACACGGCCAAGCCTGATGGTGGTTTCGCCCAGCGTCGCGGTGACCATGTGCAATGCCGGGTTACCGTGAGTATGCGGCCACCATGCCGGGGCATCCGCGATTTCGAGCCGTGCCTTCAGTTGAGCGCCGGAAGGCTCCAGCTTCGCAGTCGAGCCAGCGCAGGTCACTGTCGCCGTCCGGCCTTCGGGAAGCGGTTCGCCAAGCGTCAGAACGACATCGAGGATTCCGGTCTTGCCGTCGAGGTCGGTGTGCATTTCCGTTTCGACGATCGAGCTATCCGCCGTCTCGCGGAGCAGCCGGATTGGCCGCCATGGGCCGATGACGTCGATTTTCGGGCACCAGCCGGGCATATGGCCGATCAAGGTCGTGCGGACGAGCCTCAGGCGTGGATCGTCGATCATGCGAGGCTTCCAGCGGGCCCTCGGCCCCTTCAGTCCTTCAAGATGGAGGTCGAGGCTTCTGAAGGCGATCGCCAGTGTCTCGCCGCCTTCAAGCGTGAGCGAGACTTCCCGCGGCGCGAACATCGAGGTCGATGTGAAAAGAAGGCGGTCGTCGATGTAGATTTCGGCTATGGTCGCCAGGCCTTCGAAGACCAGTCGCACGGGTCCCACGGCGTCGAGCCGACGCCGATACCAGATGTCCTTGTCATGCAACGGAGCGGGCGCGGAGCGATCCCAAAGCCCGTGCGCTTCGAGCGCAGCGGCGGCGGTACCCGGACAATCGGCATCGAACCACTCGGCGGCTGAATCGATTGTCCCGGGAGATGCCCAGGCTCCCGGCGAGGAGACGGCTAACCGCCACCCGCCTTCCAGCGCTTCGACGGGCCCGTCGAACGACAGCGCTTCGCCCACTCGCAACTCCCCGATCCCGGACACGGCAGGCTCAGGCTGCCCGATAGCTCGGTTCGGCAGTGATTTTCGCGTCGAGCACGTCCATCGTCACGCCGTAAGCCTCGACCATGGGAGCGAGCATCTCGGCGAGGCCGTCAAAGCGCTTCCGCGCCATGGCCCGCGCGAGCTTGAACTGCATGGTCTTGGCGCCTTCCGAAATCTTGCCGGCCGCCTCGGCCGCCCGTTCCACGCCGCGCAGGCCGTGGGCGCCCAGCCAGTCGATGTGGCTCGCAAGCATCTCGAAATTCGCGCCAACCTGACGCAGCGTGTTGAAGGCGTAGATGTGAAAATATTCCGGCGGCCTGTCTGCGAGCGCCGCCGCATGCCCGGCGAAGGATTCGGCATAGACGGCGATCGGGTTCGCTTTCGGCCGTCGCGCCAGATGATGGGCAAGCAGGCGTCGCGCGGTTCCCACCAGGTCGGACGCAGCCCCGCTACGCTCGAACTTCATGAACTCCGAATAGGGAAATAGTGGCAATCCGTTCGCGGTTTCGTGAGCGGGGAAAAGCGCGTCGTAGTCCGCACCTTCCAGCACGAAGTAGCCGGCATTGTGGAAATACTCCATCCGGCGTTTTGCCGGATCGAGTGCGTTGATGCCGATCGAGGATTTGGAGTGTGAGATCCCATAGCTCACCCCGCGCGTGTCCGGCAGGTAGAAGGCGTCGACCTCGACCATCGGCAGCCGACCGCGGGCGATCTGCATCATGACCCGTTCGTCCAGTCGATCGAAAATCGCCAGTTCCTCGATGTCGATACCATAGAGCCGCTGCAGATCGGCGGTCGGGAACTTGAAGAAAGTGAAATGATCGCCCTCGAAGTCCTGCACGACGGTAAAGCCCAGCGCCGCGGCCGGCTCATGGCCGGACGCGTGAAGGACCTCGATCAGGAGATCGACATAGCAGTTCGTCTCCGGCCAGCGTCGCTCGGCGTCATGCAGGAAACTCGGCCGGTAGGTCGCCGGATCGAGCCCCGGGATAACCTGCCTCATGTCAGGCTCCCCAAAGGGCATGACGGACCTTGTCGGGCCATGCCTCGACGTCGGGCCCGTGGTGCCGGAACAGCGCCAGCGCCACACGCTCCAGCCCGAAGCCGACGCAACCCGAATGGCAGGCGGTGCCGTCGGCGAAATGGATGCCCCAGCTCTGACCGAAATGGTCCTGATGGTTGTTGAAGGAAAGGCAGGCGGTCGGCTTCTCGATGCTCGTCACCGGTATCAGAAGCTCGAACTTCAGTGTCTGGTCGCGCTGGCTGTTGGCCATCATCTTGCCGGCGCGCCCGAAGAACGGGTCGTTGGCCACCTCGATCTCGCAGGGCAGGTCGAGCTCTTCGACGATCTGCCGGCCGCGCTCCATCCAGCTTTTCTGGAAAGCCTGCACCTGTTCGTTGGTGCCGATCCGGATATACTCGCGCTGGCGGAAAAGCTGCATGCGCGCCGGATCCTTCGACGGCTCGTGCCGGAAGCAGTAGGAGGACAATTCGTAGAGCAGACCGTCCGCCGGCACTGGCCCCTGCCGGGCGACCGTCGGATAGAGCGGATAGCAGGCCGCGGGCGTCATCGCGACCTCGGTCGCCTCCTGCATCTCCGTCCAGTCTTCGCCCTTCTCCATCATGTCGAGCAGGCGCGCATGGTCGCGCTCGTCGCCCATGAAGGAGTGGACGCAGCCGGCGAGCTGCGGAAAACTCTTCATGTAGCCGGTTTTTTCCAGCGCCGCGCGCGCCATGCCGGGCGGGAAATGGATGCGCGTGGCCTTGTCCGGGCCGCCGACCTTGAGGACGATCTTCTCGAAGCGCTCGATCACGTCTTCGAAGGTGCCGGAGCGGCCGTAAAGGCCGTCGACGCCCGACTCGAACAGGATGCCGTTGTCGAACAGATTGTCGAGCAGGGTCTTGGCGTCGAATGTCTTGGCGTCCATCTCAGCCCTCCACCAGGCCGGTGTCGAAGCGGCTCATCAAAAGCAGCGTCGAGGTATTGGAAAGAATGCGATCGTTTGAGATCATCACGGCCGCCGAGGTGACGTCGCGCAGATGACGGCCGACGCTGAAGGGCGTTCCGTTCTTGTAGCCGAGGATGCCGGTGATCAGCATGGCGATGCGCACGACCTCCGCCGCTTTTTCGCTGCTGGCAACCTTGAGGGCGTTGATCTCGGCGGCGAAGCCGATCGACGACAGGTCGTCGTCGTTCAGCTGGGCTGCATCGAAACGGTGGATCGCCGCGACCAGATGCCCCTTCATTTCCTGCAGCTTCGCCGCCGCCTCCGAGAGGCGCAGCGCGCCGGGCGGCGTCACGTTGGGCTGCTTGCGAGCCGCTGCCTTGACGAAAGCCTGGGCGCGCGCGAAAGCGTCGGCGGCAATGCCGAACCACGTCGCGGCCCAATAGATGTGCGAACTCGCCAGCATGGACTGCGCCGCGATCTCGGAAAAGGGCTTCGGGAAGATCTGCGCCGCATCGCCCGCCGCCGTCAGCAGGAAGCCATCGGAACAGGTGCCGCGCATGCCGAGCGTGTCCCAGACGGACTTGCGCTCCAGCGAACGGTTCGCGTCGGCCGGGATGACGACCATGACCTGGTCGGAATGTGCGGCATCGGGTGCGCGGCGCGCCGTCGCGAGGATCGCGTCGGCGCTGGCGCCGTAGGAAATAACGGTGGCATCCTTTGTGAGCGAGAAGCGGCCGTCGGCGACTGCCACGGCGCAGATCGAATTGCGCAGATTGCCGCCGATACCGGCTTCCGACGTGGCCGAGGCGAGCAGAAGCTGCTCGTCCGCCACACGGCGCATGAAGGTGCGGTGCCATTCGCTGGTCACGCCATGCGTTGCGAGGCTGGAAACCTGGATCTGATGCATCGCATAGACCATAGCGCTCGACCCGCACGCCTGGGCGAGCTGGACTACGAGGTCGGCGACTGCCGCGGTGCCAAGTCCCTCTCCACCCAGTTCGGCCGGAACGGCGACGCCGAGCAGGCGCTCGTGCTTAAGCGCTTCCGCCGTTTCCAGCGGAAACCGGCCTTCGCGATCGACCGCATCGACGGAAGCGGCTGCAATGGCGACGACGCGCGCCATACGTTCGGCGGTGCTTTCCGCGGGCGAAAACGCCAGCGGATCGCTGATTTTCTCCATGACGTTCATTGGATCAGACCTGTTCGGCCGTTAGTTCCGAAACCGCCGCCGCGATGCTGGCGATGGACGAAAAAGTTCGCCGCGTCAGCATCTGCTCGGGAAACTCGATGTCGAATTCTTCCTCGATCGCCAGCATCATCTGGACGGAGGCGAAGGACGTCAGGCCTGCGTCATAGAGATTGGCGTTATCGGAAAGTGCGCCGAAATCGATGGGGATCATAGAATTCTGCGCGAGGAGTTTGCGGATCCTGTCGATCATTATTAAGCCACCCTGATTGTGATATGCCGTTTCTATCGCACGGCCGGGACGGCTTTCCGTTAACGGCGAAGATGATCCTAATTTTGTGATTAATCCATTGTTAAGAAAATCGATAGAACTCTAACTATCGCAGATACCCCTGTCGAAACGAACCGATTTCGGCAGTGGTATACTTCCTCAGGCTTCGCCGTGACCGGCGATCATCATCGCCTCGAGCGCCAGCCGCTCGGTCTTCTTCAGGCGCTCGGATTCCGACTTGAGCTGGCCGCAGGCGGCAAGGATGTCACGTCCGCGCGGCGTGCGGATCGGCGAGGCATAGCCGGCCGAGTTGATATAGTCGGCAAACTTCTCGATCGTCTCCCAGTCGGAGCATTGGTAGTTCGTGCCCGGCCAGGGATTGAAGGGGATGAGATTGATCTTCGCGGGTATGCCCTTGAGGAGCCGCACCAGTTCCTTCGCGTCGGCGAGGCTGTCGTTGACGTCCTTCAACATCACATATTCGAAGGTGATGCGGCGGGCGTTCGACAGGCCCGGATAGACACGGCAGGCGGCGAGCAACTCATCAAGCGGGTATTTCTTGTTGATCGGCACCAGAAGGTCGCGCAGATCGTCGCGCACGGCGTGCAGCGAGATCGCCAGCATGACGCCGATCTCCTCGCCGGTGCGGGCGATGCCCGGCACGACGCCGGAGGTGGAAAGCGTGATGCGCCGCTTGGACAGCGACAGGCCGTCGCCATCGGCGGCGATCAGGAGCGCCTTTTTCACCTCCTCGAAATTATAGAGCGGCTCACCCATGCCCATCATAACGATGTTGGAGACCTTGCGGCCCTCCGCCGGCACGATGGCGCCTGCCGGCGTATCGCGATCGGGGAAGTCGCCGAGCCGGTCGCGCGCGGTCAGAAGCTGCGCCAAAATCTCCTCGGCCGTGAGGTTGCGTACGAGCTTCTGCGTGCCTGTATGGCAGAACGAGCAGGTGAGTGTGCAGCCGACCTGGCTGGAGATGCAGAGCGTCCCGCGCCCTTCTTCGGGGATATAGACGGTCTCGATCTCGACGGGCCGGCCGGCGCCGCGCGCGGGAAACCGGAAAAGCCATTTGCGCGTGCCGTCATTGGATATCTGTTCCTCGACGACTTCCGGCCGGGCGATCGTGAACCGCTCTGCAAGCGTCGTCCGCAATTCCCTCGAAATATTGAGCATGTCGGCGAAATCGGAGACGCCGCGCACGTAGAGCCAGTGCCAGAGCTGCTGCACGCGCATCCGGACCTGCCGTTCCGGCACGCCGGCGGCGGCAAGCGCCTCGGCCATGTCGTTGCGCGACAGGCCGATCAGCGACTGCCTGTCCACAAGCCGCGTGCGCGCCTGCCTGGCAAGGGCGTCGCGGGCGGCATGATCGGCAAGGTCGAGCGAAACGGTCATCGGTTCACAAGAAAGGCAAAGCGCGCCAAATGGCGTTCGGCGCGCTGATAGCACGGCAAATAGGAAGCGTCACGCGGCGAGGCAAGCCGCCGCGCGGTGCCCTTCGAAGGCATGGGCTCTATTTGCAGTTGGCGATCGAGGTCAGCGCGGCGCTCACGCCCTTGAGAGAGAAGACGTATTTCGTATCGTTGCCGCGACCGGACTTGGCGGCGACCGTCATGTCGCTGCCGCCCTTCATGGCGGCGATCAGTTGCGGCTCCTCTGCCGCGTTCTCCATCCACGCCGACTTGCCGCGGGTGAACATGGAAAAGCTCTTGTTTCCGACCGTGACCGTCACCTTCGACTTGTCCTGGAGGTCGTAGCCGGCGATGAATTGCGGCTCGTAGCTGACATTCTGCCCCGGCCTCTGGCTGACGAAGAAGAACACGTCGCCATGATCGAGAGTCTTCGGTTCCTTTTCGGTCGGGACCGTCAGGACATAGCAGACTTTCCCGTTCTTCGACGGATAGGAATAGGTGCCCCATGCGTTGTGCTGGCCGATCTTGGTGGCCGACTGCGCCATCGCCGGCGCGGCAAACGCCAGCGCGATGAGACATGAAAAGGTTAGAATTCGTGCGCGATGCATTGTTGCCGTTTTCCCTTTGTCATGTGTAACGCCGTTCGGGCTCCGACCTTTCGGCGGTGCCCGATGCATTCACTTTGATTTAATTTGGGTTACCAAAACGTGAATCCCCCTTCGCCGTCGCGTCGGCAACCCCGCCACCTTGCCGCACGCGCGTCGAGCAACGCGCGTTTGTGATGCCCGGCAGGCCCTGGCTCGTCGGTTGAAAATCACGAAAAAGGCGAGAGTTTGACCCGCCCCGCCGCTTGATTCGCGGCGGCAGGGCGGCCAAATGCCGCGAGGCGGGTCACAAATCTTCCGAAAGCGCTTCCCGTGCGGCCGCCCTATGGGCGGGCGTGATATGCGAGCGAAGCGCCGTAATCGCCGCCGTGAGCACGGCCACGTCATCGGTGAAGCCGAGGCCGAAGATGAAGTCGGGAATGAAATCCGTCGGCAGCACGAAATAGGCGAGTGCCGCAAGCAGGACGCCGCGCACGCGTGTCGGCGTGCGTGTGTCGAGCGCGCAGTAATAAGCGGCGACCACGTCTTCCATGAAGGGAACCTGACGGGCCGCGCGCTTGAGAGTGCGCCAGAACTGAGTGCGCACCCGCTCCTCGCGTTCCCGGTTTCGGTCTCCCGGCGTGAGAATCTCGTCTATACGGGCCTTGTCCATGCGCCGAATGTGGCGTCTGGCGTGCTTTCGTACAAGATCAGGCGCCAGCGAAACCATCCATGCGCCGCGCAAGGTCGAAATCGAGCTCGGTGAGACCGCCGGCATCATGCGTGGAAAGCGTCACATTGACGGTCTTGTAGACGTTCGACCAGTCGGGGTGATGATCGAGTTTCTCGGCAGCGAGGGCTGCGCGCGTCATGAAGGCGAAGGCTTCGGAAAAATTGCGGAAGTCGAATTTGCGCGAGATCGACTTGCCGCCGACATCCAGCGTCCAGCCGTCCAGTTCCTGAAGCGCTCCGTCGACCGCGGCGCGTTCGAGCTTTTCGCGTGTCATGTCCATCTCCCTTCCTTCGCTGCCTGCCGAAGATAGAGCGGACGCGGGAGATGAACAGTTTCGAGCTATCGGCCGATCCGCGAAATATCCGCGGCTGGCGCGTTATACGAGCGTGCCGTGTCGTTCGAGGTCAGCGGCCATGCCTCCTCGACGACATAGGGGCCGCCGCCGACCGAATCCTTCGACGACATTAGGACGAAGCGCGACACGCGGAATGGCGCGGTGCGGAAGTTTCCGCGCGCCGAAAGATAGGCGGCGACTTCGGCCGGGCTGACATTCCTCAGCCGGGCGATTGTGACGTGTGGCGTGAATTTGCGGGCATCGGCCGGCAGGCCGAGCCTTTGGCCGATTCGCTCGATCTCGCCCTGCAGCGCGTTGAGGTCGGGCGAGGCCATGGCGCCGGCCCAAAGCGCATGCGGCTTCTTCGACCCGAAGGCGCCGACGCCGGAAAGGGTGAGCTGGAAAGAGCGGCGGCGCACCCGGTCGAGCGCGTTGGCGATCTCGTCGGCCACATGGCCTTCGACATCGCCGAAGAAGCGCAGGGTGAGGTGATAGTTCTCGACATCGATCCAGCGGGCGCCGGGCAGGCCGCCGCGCAGGAGCGACAGCGAAAGGGCGGCATCGCGCGGAATTTCGAGGGCGGTGAAAAGGCGTGGCATTTGATCGGCCCTCCTCGAATCGCTTACCCAATACCAGCGAATCACCGATTGCGGGACGGGGCAAGTCGTTTGTGCTGCTCTGGGGAAAACGCAGGTGGAACGGATTTGTTTCGCTCACGACATCACGCCAAGGTTGAGCGGCTTCAGGAATTCTTGTCCGGTTTGCCGAGGGCCTTTTCGACGACGGGAAGTGCGCCCGAGACGATGCGGCCTACGCCTTTCGCGTTCGGATGCATGCCGTCATTGAGTTGCAGATCCGGGTGCCCGACGACGCCGTCGAGGAAAAACGGGTAGAGCGGCAACGAATATTTGGTAGCGAGGTCCGGATAGATGGCATCGAACGCCTTCTGGTAATCCTCGCCGAGATTGGGCGCGGCCTTCATCCCGAAGAGCATGACCTTGATGTTGCGCTGCTTCAGGCGCTCGATCATCGCTTCGAGGTTCTTTTTCGTCAGTGTCGGGTCGATGCCGCGCAGCATATCGTTGGAACCGAGCTCAAGCATGACGAGGTCGGTCCCGTCCGGAACCGACCAGTCGAGCCGCGCCAGACCGTCGCTCGTCGTGTCGCCGGAGACGCCCGCATTCGTGACGGTCGCGTCGTAGCCGTCCTTTTTCAGCGCTTCCTGCAGCTTGGCAGCGAAAGGTTCGCCGGGGCCGAGATCGTATCCGGCCATCAGGCTGTCGCCCATTCCGACAATGTTGACCGGATCGGCTATGGCCGGCACGGCGGTCGGCATCGCCATAATGGCGACAAGCAAAGCCCCGAAAAGAATTTTGAAAGCCGCCATCTGGAACCCATATGCCTGGAAAGCCTTTAGTCTCCCCCAATATAGGACCGATCGCCCGTGACTGAAGCCGTGTCCGCGACTGATGCTGTCATCGCGTTGAGCGACGTTTCGCTGACGCTGGGCGAGGGCGCATCGCAGGTCCATGTGCTGAAGGGTGTGACGCTTTCGGTGGCGCGCAGCGAGACGGTGGGCATCGTCGGTCCCTCAGGCTCGGGCAAGTCGACGCTTTTGATGGTGATCGCGGGGCTGGAGCGTGTGGACAGCGGCACAGTGGCGATCGCCGGCGAGGTCCTGAATGGCAAGTCCGAGGATCAGGTAGCAGCCTTCCGCGGCCGCAATGTTGGCATCGTCTTCCAGTCCTTCCACCTGATCCCCAACATGACCGCTCTGGAGAACGTCGCCGTGCCGCTGGAGCTCGCCGGCCGCAAGGACCCGTTCCTGGTGGCCGAGCGGGAGCTCGAGGCAGTCGGTCTGAAGGAGCGTATGGCGCATTATCCCGGCGAACTTTCCGGGGGCGAGCAGCAGCGCGTGGCGATCGCCCGGGCGCTGGCGCCCGAGCCGCCGATCCTTATCGCCGACGAGCCGACCGGCAATCTCGACCAGGCCACCGGCAAGCAGATCGCCGACCTTCTCTTCGCTACGGCAAGGAGACGCGGTACGACGCTTGTGCTGGTCACGCATGACGCGGCACTGGCCTCGCGCTGCGGAAGGCAGATCGCCATGCGCTCGGGTCGTATCGAGGTCGCGCCGGCGCTCAAGGTTTCGGCCTGAGCGATGCGCCGCGGCGCCACGCTCCGCCTTGCCTTGCGCTTTGCACTGCGCGAGATGCGCGGTGGCCTTCGCGGCTTCGCGGTGTTCCTGACCTGCATTGCACTCGGCGTGGCCGCCATCGGCGGTGTCAACTCCGTCGCCGAGGCAATCCATGCCAGTGTGTCAGGACAGGGCCGCATCCTGCTCGGCGGCGACATACGCTACCAGCTTATCCAACGCGCGGCCGACGATGCCGAACGCGCCTATTTCCGTGATCTTGGCACCGTGGCCGAGAGCGCCGACCTGCGCTCGATGGCGCGGCTGCCCGACGGCTCGGACCAGGCGCTGGCAGAGGTGAAGGCGGTGGACGGCGCCTATCCGCTCTATGGCGAACTCTCCACCGATCCGGCGCTTTCGCGTGATGCGCTCTTCGGTGAAGTGAACGGCGTCTATGGCGCCGCTGCGCCCGACATATTGTTTGCGCGCCTGCACCTGAAGCGGGGCGCCCGTATCCAGCTTGGCAAGGCCACGATCGAACTCAGGGCGCGGCTTGTCGACGAACCGGATGCCGTATCGGATGGATTTGCCTTCGCACCGCGTCTTCTCATCTCGCTCGATGCGCTCGGAGCCTCCGGCCTCGTCCAGCCGGGCAGCCTGGTCAAGCATATCTACAAGGTGAAGCTGCCGGCCGGTACGAGCGATGCGGCCCTGAAGAAGATCGAGGAACGGGCAGGCGAAAAATTTCCGCAGGCCGGCTGGAGCATCCGCACCCGCATGAACGCCGCGCCGGCTCTAGCCTCCAACATCGAGCGCTTCACGCAGTTCCTGACGCTGGTCGGGCTGACGGCGCTGATCGTCGGCGGGGTCGGGGTCGCCAACGCGGTGCGCGCCTATCTCGACGGCAAGCGCGGCGTCATCGCCACCTTCAAGAGCCTCGGGGCTTCCGGCGGCTTCGTCTTTGCCGTCTATCTGATCCAGATCGGCCTGATCGCGCTGATCGGTATCGTCGCCGGCCTCGTGGCCGCCGCCGCGCTTCCTTTCGTCGCCGGCTGGGCATTGTCCTCCGTCATCCCTGTGCCGGCGGAAGGCGGCATCTATCCGGGTGCGCTTGCGATGGCCGCCCTCTTCGGCGTCCTCGTAACGCTCGCCTTCGCGCTCCTGCCGCTCGGCCGTGCCCGCGACGTGCCGGCAACCGCGCTCTTCCGCGAGATGGGTTTCGAGGCAAGCGGATGGCCTCGACGTTCCTATCTTGCCGCGGCGGGAGGGATCGTGATCGTGCTGGCGCTGCTCTCCATCTGGTACGCCAGCGACCGGCATATCGCCGTCATCTTCGTCGTTGCGGCCGCATTCGCCTTCGTCGTCTTGAGAAGCGTCGGCTGGGGCGTGCAGTTCCTGGCGCGCCGGAGTCCGCGCGTGCGCTCGACCGCGCTCAGGCTCGCCATCGGCAACATCCACCGGCCGGGCGCGCTGACCGGCTCGGTCGTGCTCTCGCTCGGCCTCGGGTTGACGCTCGTCGCCGCCCTTGCGCTGATCGACGGCAATCTGAGGCACCAGATCGCCGACAGCCTGCCGGAAAAGGCGCCGAATTTCTTCTTCGTCGACATACAGGGAAACCAGGTCGACAATTTCACCCGGCTGGTGGAGAAGGAGGCGCCGGGAGCGAAGGTGGAGCGCGTGCCGATGCTGCGCGGCCGCGTCATGGCGCTGAACGGCGTGCCTTCCAAGGATATCAAGGCGCCACCGGAGGGCGCCTGGGTGCTGCGCGGCGATCGCGGCCTCACCTATGCCGAGGAGAAGCCGAAAAATGCGACGATCACAGAGGGAAGCTGGTGGCCAAAAAACTATTCCGGACCACCGCTGGTCTCATTCTCCGAGGACGAGGCGCATGCGCTCGGTGTCAAGGTCGGCGATACGCTGACAGTCAACGTGCTCGGCCGCAATGTGACGGCGAAAGTCGCCAATCTGCGCAAGGTCGAATGGGAGACGCTCGGCATCAACTTCGTCTTTATCTTCTCGCCCAACACGCTTGCCGGCGCTCCGCATGCGTGGATCGCCACGCTCACCATGCCGAAGGCTACGCCGGCCGACGAGGCGCGCATCCTGGGCGTCGTGACGCGCGATTTCCCGGCCGTGACCACGATCCGGGTCAAGGACGCGCTCGATGTGGTCAACCACCTCGTCGGGCAGTTGGCGACGGCGATAAGGGCGGCGGCGGCGCTCGCCCTTCTTGCCTCCGTGCTGGTGCTGGCCGGCGCGCTTGCCGCCGGCAACCGCGCCCGCATCCATGATGCGGTTGTGCTGAAGACGCTCGGCGCTACGCGGCGTACGCTGATTGCCGCTTTCGCGCTCGAATATGCGCTGATCGGCTTGGCGACGGCCATCTTCGCGCTCTTCGCCGGCGGTGTGTCGGGCTGGTATATCGTGACGGAGATCATGAAATTGCCGTCGCGTTTCCTGCCCGAGGTCGCGGTTTCGACCGTGGGAATAGCGCTGGTGCTGACGGTCGGTTTCGGGCTTGCCGGGACCTGGCGGATCCTCGGCCAGAAGGCCGCGCCGGTTCTGCGTAATTTGTAGCGTTCTTCAGGAACGGGTCAGCGCGGCCGGCGGCCGGGCTTTTCCGGCTTTGCGACCTCATCTCCGGTCCGGCGCGCTTCCGAGGCAAGCATGATCGGGATGCCGTCGCGCACCGGATAAGCGAGCTCTGCGAGCGGGGAGACGAGTTCGTTGCGCTCACGGTCATAAGTGAGCGGCCCGCGCGTCAGCGGACAGGCGAGGAGTTCCAGAAGCTTGGGATCGATGACGGCACTGCGCGTATTGTCGGGCATGTCGCTTTCCTATTGCAGGCTGGATCCGAAATCCTCGCGGTCGCGCGCGAGCGCCATCTCCGTGATCGCGATCAGGGTCTCCGCGCGCGTCTTCAGGTCCGGCGCCTCGAGCAATGCCTGTTTCTCCGCCGCTCCGTAGGGCGACATCATCGAGAGCGCGTTGACCAGCGTGGCGTTCTCGGCGCGGCTGACGCTTTCCCAGTCCGCCTCCAGATCATTCGCTTCCAGATAGGCGCGAAACACCTTGAGCAGCGCCGGGCGGTTCACGTCCTCCGCCCCTTTTTCCTCGTCGAGATCGCTGAGGAAGGGGAGCACGCGGCACTGCCGGAAAGGCGTCCTTACATGCAGTTCTTCCGCGACGCGGAAGCGGCACACGCCTTGCAGCGAGATGAGATAGCGGCCATCACCGGTTTCGGCAAAGGTGGCGATCCGGCCGGCGCATCCGACCTCGCAAAGCTCCGGCTCGCCGTCCGGCCTCAGGCCGCCCTCCAGATTCGGCTGTATCATGCCGACCATGCGGTCGCCGCCGATGGCATGATCGATCATTGCAAGGTAACGCGGCTCGAAAATATTGAGCGGCATGCGACCCCCGGGCAGAAGCAGTGCCGCCGACAGCGGGAACACCGGTATGACAGCCGGAATGTCGCTCGCCTTACGATATTGCCTGTTTCCTGCCTGCACCGTCTTTCTCTTACCCGCCACCCGGAAATCTGGCGCATCTTCGCATTTTCTCAACCCTTCCCTTCGAGACGGAAGCGCCGTTTTCGGTGCCGTCAGGAGAACAATAGCGAGGAGAGCTTGCGTCGCGCGGAAAGCGTCGCCTCGTCCGTCATGCCCCAGGCCTCGAAGAATTGCAGAAGCTGGGCGCGGGCGCCGTCGTCCTTCCAGGTGCGATCGGCCTTGACGATGGCGAGCAGATTGTCCGCCGCTTCCTCGCGCTTGCCCATGGCATTCTGGATCAAGGCGAGATCGAAGCGCGCCTGATGGTCCTTAGGGTCGGCGACCAGACGCCGTTCGAGCTCGGCCGGATCGCCGATCTCCTTCACCTGTTCGGCCATCGCGATCTTGGCGCGGATGGCGGCGATGGCAGGCTGCTCCGCCTTGTCGGCCGGAACCGCGGCGAGGATCTCGGTCGCCTTCCCGGTCTCGCCCGCCTCGAAAAGAAGATCGGCGAGCCCGGCCAGTGCCTCGATATTGTCCGGTGCTTCGGCAAGCACCGCCGAATAGATCTCGCGCGCCGCGTCCGTGCTGCCCTGCTGCCGCGCCTCGGTGGCCGCGGCGAGCGCCTCCTCGATACCGGCTCCGGCCGAGCCGCCGCCAAGCTTGGCAATGAAATCGCGCACCTGGCTTTCGGGAATGGCGCCCATGAAACCATCGACCGGCTGGCCGTCGCGGAAGGCGATGACGGCGGGGATCGACTGGATGCCGAGCTGGCCGGCAATCGTCGGGTGCTCGTCGATGTTCATCTTGACCAGCTTGACCGCGCCTTTGGCCTCGCGCACCGCCTTTTCCAGTGACGGAGTAAGCTGCTTGCAGGGGCCGCACCACGGCGCCCAGAAGTCGACCAGCACGGGCTGGTTGCGCGATTCCTGGATGACATCGGCGGCGAAAGTGGCGGTCGTCGTGTCCTTGACCATATCGGCGGGTGGCGCCTTGCCGAACGTATCGGCGACGCCTGCCGCGGTCTGGCGATCCGGTCGATCGCCGAACTGTATCTCGGTCCTGTAGTCCTGCGCTCCGCCGCCATAGGGCGACCGGGGCGAATTGTCCTGACTGTTCATGTCTTTCCCTTCCCTCGCTCCGCCGGCGGCCTCTTTCCGTCCGGAAGCGCCCCTCGCGTGTAGTCTGTGATGCTGCGTTCCAATGTGGCGATCACGCTGCCACTTTCAAGACATGCGGCGTGTGGCCCGTGGCCTTGAGAAAGGCGAGGAGATCGTCGCGACGGATCGATGTCGTGGCCTCGTTGGTCAGGGGATGGGCGTTGAGGGTCTCCTCGCGCATCAGACCCTCGTCGAGGATGATCTTGACGCGACCTTCCCTGTCGTTGACCGCTCCGAAAACGGTAACGGAGCCCGGCGCGACGCCGAGCAGTTCCATCAGCATGTCGGGTTTGCCGAAGGAGACCCGTCCCGACGCGCCGATCAGATTGTGGATGGTCTTGAGATCGACGACAGCCTCCTCCTCGACCGTAACCAGGAAATAGGCGCCCTTCTTGTCCTTCAGGAAAAGGTTCTTGGTGTGGCCTCCGGCGATCTCGCCGCGCAGCGACTGCGATTCGGCGACGGTGAAGAGCGGCGGGTGGCTGATGGTGGAGACGGAAATCCCGAGACCGTCGAGAAAGGCAAAAAGTTCATCCGGTGTTTTCGGCATTCGAAGAGGTCCCCCGTCAATCCATGGCGGCGGTTTAGGACCTTTCGCAATCAGGGGAAAGCCCCGCGACATCGCCTGCTTGTTCTGGCGAAGGGCCAGGCCTGTTCGCTGACCGTGCAAAGCAGCCCGAACGCCGAGCCTGCATTGCTATTTCGCTGTTGCAATCGGCCTTGGCTTCGGCCATATAGGCGTCGCTTGCGGCCTCGCGGCCGCGCGAGCGGGTGTAGCTCAGGGGTAGAGCACAACCTTGCCAAGGTTGGGGTCGGGCGTTCGAATCGCCTCACCCGCTCCAGTTTTCCTCAATAAAGTCAAGTCGTTATGGCAGTGGCGCGGGTGGAAGCCCGCTCCGCCACCTTTGCCGGGTAAGCGTGGGGTAAGCACCACGCCCGGTTTCGCGGTGTTTGGACGGCACCAACGTGCCTATTTACATTCCCTGAAGGCCGCTGCGTTGCACCTCATCCGTCGCTCGCTCACCGACTATGCAACGCATCTACAGTAACAATGATAGCAACCAAGCTGCTCCATCGCCTCGCTAGTCGGGAGAAGCTATAGTTATCAAGTGGTTAAGTTTCTAGGTTGCCTGGATCGGAGGGGTGGGTACCGGGGAGGGTGCTTCGATAGAAATGCCGCGTGGCTCCGCTATAGGTCGCCCGGACGGTAGAATCGGAATCGGACTCTTCGCCAAGTGCGGCATCAGAAAAATTTGGAAAATCTAAAATTCTGACTTTTCACCGAACCCAGCAACTTAGCCCTCCAGTTAGCAAGGAGCGCCTCCCGGCTTGACTAAGCTGGGCCGTCATCGCGTGGGCAGTTGGCGTCAGGCTCACCGTGCGTTTCCCGTTTCTGCGCTTCCTCCATCCTCGAAATCACAGCGTCGGCGCGCTCCTGGTCGGGCGCCAGATAGTGCTTTTCGAGGATGCTCTTAACCTCAGCAATGGAATGGCCGGATATCCGCGCGATGTCGTCCACGCTGGAGCCCTCCCGCGAACGCTCCGTGATGAACGTACCGCGTAGGTCGTGGAAGGTGACGCCCTGGATGTTGGCCTTCTTCGGGCGGCACGCCTTCTGCCATGACGTGCGGAAGCCATCGGGCGTCCACGGCCGGCCGTAGGAATTGGTAAGGATTCGGATCGTGTCTTGGGCCTTGGCGTCGAGCATGGCCTTCAGCCGATCGGTGACGCGGACCCTAAGCCGCTTACCCGCCGCCGTCCCCTTCCGGCTCTTCGACTGTTCGAACCGCAGATAGGTGCCGTCATAGTCGCGCCATGTGAGCGCCAGCAAATCGCCCTGCCGCTGGCCGGTACCGATCGCCAGTTCAAAGGCGAACTGCATATGCTCGGGCGCTTTGGCCCTGAAGCGGGCAATTTGCTCGGGCGTCCATACCTCTTCGCGCCGCGTGCCGTTGTAAAGCCGTTCGATTCCGTGGCAGGGATTCTTGTCGATCACTTCCCCGGCAACGGCGTAGCTGAAGGCTTTGGAGAGGGCGAAAAGCAGCTTGTCGGCCTTCCGGGGGTTGTCCGCGTACTGGTCGCGCCAGTTCTCTACAAGGCGCTTCATTCCGCGTTGCTGCGTCAGGCGCACCGGCAGGCTCGGCCAGTGGGCTTTCGCCAGTTTGTAGGCATAGCGATAGTCCCGCTGCGTCGAGCGCGCGAGCTGGCGGAAGGCGACCGTAGGGTTGTCCTCGGGGCCGGCGAAGTCATCTATCAGGTCGGAAAGCAGCTTCTCCGATCGGCCGGCCGCTTGGCGCTTGTGCTCCCAAAACTCTATCCAGAAAGCTTCCGTGTCGTACTCGGCCTTCATCGCCGGGCCGCCGCGCCATGCGTAGTGATGGACGCGGACGGTGCCGTCCGCCAGCTTCCGCTTGACGGTGTGAATCCCCTTAGCCACCGGGCTCAAATACCATGATGCTCCGCTCGCCAAGCCTCATATTCTTCCAGCGTTTCGAAGCTGTCAGGGCTGCGTTTGGGCTTTTTCGCAGGCGAGCCGCCACCAACGATAACATCAACACGGTCCCCGTCGAAGGTGACTCGCTGCACTGGTAGGCCGCGCGCCTGGACGGCGGCAATCAGCCGCTCGACTTCAACTTTGGTGATGCGCGCCGCGCGCCGCGTCATTCCCTCTCCCGCTTCTTCCGTGGTTGTGCCGTTGCTGCCGCTTGTCCGATTCCCAAATCCGATCGAATTTCGGCCAGGGCACGTGGTTCGTTGGTCATCGGAACGGGGGCGCCTTGCTCATAGGTCCGCTCCTGGGCGTTGCTCAGCCGTAGCCACCAGTAGTCGGCCATCGTCGCAGCGTCGTGCTCCGGCCCCGAGACTGCCTCCCCGCTGAGCCTGTCAAGCATCCGGGCAACACCGTGCCGAAGATAATCGTTTTCCTCGCCCGATGGCGAGTATGACACCAGCTCGTTGGCGAGGAAACCCAGCAGGCGGCCAATCGCACGCGAGCGTGGCATCAACTGCGGCTCGACTGCCGCCCAGGCGCCTCTATCGAGGCTGTCACGCAACCGGGTCTCCGTCTCGGCTGGAAGCGACCGGGCGGCTTTTGTTGCTTCACTTCTGAGCGCTTCAATTAGATCGCCCGGAAGGCGTACCGGCTGCGTACTCGCGCGAACCATTGTCGAACCTCTTAGTGGTAAGCCGCTTCGATACCACAAATATGATGCCCCGTACAACGTAATCAATCTATGTGAAGCGTTAGGAAGCAAATACGGAGGAAAAAGTATAATAAAGGCATGAGCGCTTCACACGCGTGCAGCCGTTGTGTAAACTGGTGGGCAGCGCGGCTAGGCTGATCCCCGAACCTCCGACCGCACGGAGCCGCCGCGCTCACCATTCCCTGCGGAACGTCATGCGGAGACGCCGTGTCGAGCAGGTCAGATGATCCGAATACCGACCTCGCGGGCATGTTTGCTCGGCTTGGCGAGGACGCTGCGCGCAAGCTACTCGACGGGGTCGCAGAGCGTAAGGTGGAACTTTACGGTTGCGCCCGCACACGCTCGGGAGTGGAGGATTTGGCGGATATCATTCCGCCGCATAGGCTGCGTGACTGCGAACCGAATGGAGCGCGCGCACTACGCTTCAATTTGGAGACCAGTAACATTGAGGCCAACGCCAGCGCGACGTTTAGCGTATTTGCGCCCCTCGCGCCGTACGGGTGGGAGGATGTGTACGCCGCCACCCACCAAATAGACGCGCTGGTTAAGAGCCTGAATGGGCGCACAGCTTCAACAACGAAGGCCCACAAGGACTGCTATGAGTGGCTGTTAGAGAAAATGCGCGCCAGCCCTGACGCCCCTGAGCGGAAAGAAGACTGCCGCGCTGATGCTTTGAATCGATGGAAGCGGCAAGGTCTCAGCGGGCGTGCCTTTGATAATACTCTGTGGCCGAAGGCCGCTGAGAACGCGCCCGCACCTAAGTGGTCACTCCCCGGCCCGAAAAAACCGCGCCTGAAATCAAATCACCGCACCTCATAGTTCGTGGCGGGTAATTTCACCGCCCGCCTTCCTCTATTTTGACCACCACTCATGAAGCGACACAGGTGTGTCGTCCAACAGTGGAGGCGTCGGATGATTCTCGACCAAAAGCGCATCTCTCCGCCTGAAGCCGCGAAATATATCGGCATGTCCGAATCCTGGCTTTCGAAAAGCCGCATGACAGGCATGGATGCACCTCGCCACATCAAGATCGGCCGGCGCGTCGTTTATGACACAGCCGACCTCGACACTTGGCTTGCCGCGCATCAGCGGATGAACACATCACAGCCATTACCGGCTTTTGCGGGGGCGTCGTGACCGGACTTTTGAATCTACGCGGCGCATCCGCCGCCAACTAAGACGTGAGGCAGGGCTATGAGTAACCTCCTTGTTGAAGGCTTCGCCACCTACGGAACGGGCTCGGTTGATACGGGCACGCCGGTTGCGAAAGCATTGACCGCAGGCGCTTGGGCGGAAGCACCCGTGACCGCTGGCAGCGTCACCAATCTTGTCCGTGGGCTGCCCTGGGATTTGAGCAACGTAGACTACTGGATTACGAACTACCACGCTGGCGGTGTCGTCGGTTATGCCGGCCGCCGCGTCCTTCCGTCGCCCCTCGCCAAGTCGCGTTGGTCCTTCCATGCCGCGATCAGTTTCCTGCCGAACTTGAACGGCGCCGCCGCGCCTATCCAGTGGCGCGACAACGCGAACAACATCGTCGCGACCCTCTACATAGATTCTACCGGTGCGCTGAGGTTCGACTATGGCACGGGCGCCGTTGTCACCAGCGGCCCGGTTGTCGTCGCGAAGAAAGATCATCACTTTGAATGCGAGCTGGACGTTACCAATTCGACGTTCAAATGTTACGTGGACGACGCGGAAGTCATCAATGCCACGGGCGTGGCGCTGTCGGCGGACATCGCACAGTTCTGCGTCGTGGCGTCGGCCAGTAACAGCGACATTTACGACCTGTACTTCTCCAATCTGATCATCCGCGACGACCAGGGCACTTACAACAACGCGTTTCCGATCGGTGACCGCCGCGTGGCGACCCTTTATGTGAACGCGGACGACCCGACGCATGACGGCTGGACGCCGCAATATCTGCGCCGGTTCGATGTCGGCATTCTCGACCTGACGGCTGCCAACGCCGCCGTCGCGGCCGAAATCACGACTGATACCGACATCGGCGCGAATGAGTTCACGATTGAAGGCCAGTTCCGGTTTCAGACGCTCCCCACGGACGCCAACAAGGCCGTTCTTTTCGGTAAGTGGGATGGCGACAACAACAAGCGCAGCTATGAGCTGTACTTGGGCGGCCCGGCGCTCGACAACGGCTTGCTTGTCTGGCGCACGTCGACGGACGGCACCGATTCCACGACCGTGGACAAGGTGAAGTGGCAGTGGAAGCCCGATGTCGGGCACTGGTACCACGTCGCGATGTGCCGCTCGGCTGGCGAACTTCTGTTGTTCATTGACGGCGTGCAGCAGGGCGTAGCAGTCGCGGACGCCGACACGTACTTTGCCGGCACGGCGCGCGCCGCGATCGGCGCCGAGATGAGCAACGGCTTGCCCAAGGTCGGCACGACACTCGACGGCTGGCAGGATGAGTTCCGATTCAGCATCGGCGGCTCGCGCTACACCGCGAACTTCCCGCCGCCCACGGCAAAATTCCCGCGCGGCGTTGATGATCCCGAGTGGGGTGAAGTGAAATGGCTTTCGAGCTGGGATACGGCCGTTGTCGTGGATGACGGCCCGGTGACGCTGGCGCTTACCGCGCTCAACGGCGCGGCGGCGATCACGCCGAATGACGGGCTCAACGCCTATGAGACGATGAACAAGCCGACACCGGACGATGATACGTTCCTGGAGGCGGCGCTTATCCCCGCCAACGGCATTTTCACCATGACGAATCTGCCGTCTGCCAACGAAACGGTGACTGTCGGAACCAAGGACGGCACCACGGCGGCCGTGTACAAGTTCGTCTCCGCGCTCGCCGCCGCATTCGATGTGCTCATTGGCGCGGACCTTGCCGCCACGGCTGCGAACCTCACCGCAGCCATCAACAAGGGCAACGGCGAAGGCGTCGTGTACGGCACCGGGACGGTCGCCAACGCGGATGTGTCGGCGGAACAGCTCCCGTCAAATCAGGTGCTTGTCACGGCGCTTGTGGCGGGCGCGGCCGGCAACAGCATCGCCAGCACGGAGACGTGCGCGAACGCAGCCTGGAGCGGCGCGACGCTCGCGGGCGGCCTCGATATTCCGTCCGATTCACAGTTCGGCCTCTCGCGGCTCCCCTCCAACACGACGACCGTCGATTCCATCACCCTTGTCGGGCGCCAGTGGAAGACGGACAGCGGCAGCGGCGATACCAAGCTGTCGTTTGTCGGTGCTGGAGGCGCGGTCGCGGCCGGCGCGTCCAAGGTGCTCGGCGTCACGCCGAACCTGACGTTCGACACGATCGAAGCCGATCCCGACACGGGCGCCGGCCTCACGCCGACATCGATCTTGCTGGGTAAGGTTCGGATAAACAGGGCAGCTTAGCGACATGAAACAAGCACAGACACAGCAACACAACGGCGGCGCCCACAATGCCTGCGCCTCGCGCATTCAAGCGATTAGCCCGATCACGGCTTATGCAGCGCGCCTCGCGATCCGAGCCAACCAGATTACTGCCTTGGTGGTTTATGAGCCCGGGGCGCACCAACTGCCTGCGTCAGCTCATCCACCAAGGCCAAACGCAGCGTAGAGGCCCCTAATGAGCAAGCCCTTCCTCTCCCAGCTCAACTACAACCGCTCAATTGTAGACGCTCAGGGTCGGCCAACACCTGAGTTTCAGCAGAAATGGCGCACGCTCTTCCAACTCGCCGGCACCATACCGGACGTGTCGAACGCGGCGGCGATGTCGCTGCTGCTCGATATGCTGTCCGACGACGAAGGCGCGATCCTGCGTCGCGGAACGGATGCCTGGGCTGGCCTACCGTCGCCGGGTGGCACGGATAAGTTCCTGCGCGCGGATGGAACCTACGCCGCGCCTACCCTCCCGGCAATTGATGAATCCGACATCAACCTGTCGGACCTGCTCACGAACAACGTCAGCTCCAGCCGGCACGGGTTTGCACCGAAGCTGCCGAACGACGCGACGAGGTACCTTGATGGAACGGGCGCCTACAGCGTGCCCGCAGGAGGCGGGGGCGAGGCAGGAACGTTTGTGTTTGGTGGGGGCACGGCATTTACGACTACCTCGCACTATTGGAAGGGTTGTGGCGTCCAGCCGTCGCCTTTTGGGTTTACCTTTCAACACCTATACATCACCATCGCTTCTCCTGCGTCGGTGGGCTACAACGTAGAAGTTTGGGAAGTAGTCTCGGGGAAGCTCACAACCAGGGTTGGGAGCGCCGGACCCGTTCTTCCAGTAGGCACGGGCACCCAAAGCTTTCACTTTGATCTAGGCAGCGACGTTACCGCAGACCCTAATACGCTATTGGCGGTGTTGGTTGGGCAGGCAGACGCAGTATCAGCCGTAACGCAGCTAATATCCCCTGCTACGTGGGCGGGATTACCTATGGGTAACGCTGCAATTTCTGCTTGGGTTGACACAGCCGAATTATCATCTGGTACGTCGATTACTTTCGGAAGCACCCCATATGGTGTAGGTATGCTTGCTAAGTTTATTACATAGAGGCAACAATGCTCAAAGGCTTCGATACTTCCTTTGCTCCCCTCGTGGAGCAACTTGAAACGCTTCGTCATAGCCTGCCCGGCAGCCCGGAGAGCAGCGCGCGGGGAGATGCCCGATGAACCTCATACCCTTCATCAACAGCCGCGAGGATCACGCCTTTCACACTTGGCTTTGGCGGGCATTGCGCCGGGGCGAATTCCCACTCGCCTTCGCTCGGCTTTGGGCCGACTCCGGCGTCGAACGACGCGTGCTAATCGACATAGGCGCTCGAATTGAAGAGGTTTTGTTGGGCCGGGGCGACAACGATTCCAAAGCCGATCGGCTAGGGCGGCTGGCTGTCCGCGTTGCCCGGCTCCTTGGTACGCATGCGTATGACGAAAAGTCACCACAGCGCCAGCTCGTCGGGATGTTGTTTCAATTTGCCGACGCCCGTCGCGTTCCGCCCGGCGATGCCAGAAACGATTACCTTCTGATGCTCGGTTACATCGTCGGAGCGGCGGAAATCGCTATCGCGACATCCATGGCGCTCGGCACACCTTGCGAGACTGCGCTATCCGAATTGGAGAAAGACTCGGATTGGCTTTCTGATATGGCCCTCTTGGCAATCCACGGCCACGGATTGCCGGTTTCCAGAACGGACGTCAAGGATACCATCCGTTTTGGCATGACGGCCCATGGCCGTCTGGGTGACTGGCTTCTACCGGAGAAAATCGAAAGCGTACGGGTAGGCTCCGCCGCGAGGCTCGCTCGGTTCCTGGGAGTAAACGATTTGCGCGGCGTGAGTGTTTCGGAGGCGGCGGGTCGCATCCGCGACCGCGCATCCGTGCAACTCGGCGCCTAGAGTAGTCGTCATGCGAGGGCGAAGTGACAGAAGAATCAACAGCCCCAACAGGCGGCGTTCCCGGCGCCGATGACCCCACTACTACCTCCGCTGACTTTTCCCCACTGGTCCCGCAGGGCTGGGCACAGGCCGTCGCTGAGCCAGACCACATGCGACTTGCCTCCGAGTATCTTGAGGCACGCGGCACTACCTTAGAGGCCTTCCTTGCTGCTGGCGGCGAGGTTGTTGCCGATGCAAGCCGCATAGACCGCGACCACCGCCACGCCCCGGCGCTTGTGTGGTGGTTTTACGCGGCCGGCACCGTCGACCACATGGCCGCCGACAACGGGCGTCCTTTCCACCGCATCCGGTATCTCGACGGCAGCGAGCCCGGCACTCATGAAAGGCGATTCAATCAGCCCAGAGATAGCGGCGTCCATGTTTACTTCGTTCAGCACCCTGAAGCACCCTGGCCGGAAATTGCCGCCGATCCGAGCTACGGCCTCATCATCAGCGAAGGCGAGACTCGTGCCCTCGCAGGCGCTGCACACGGCCTCCAGGTGATTTCTCTGACCGGAACCGACTGCTGGCACCGGAAAGGCGACAAAGAGCTGCATCCTGATCTTGCCGGAATCGAATGGCGCGGCCGGCTAGTGTATATCGCGTTCGATTCTGACCTCGCGACCAAGCCGCGCGTCCGGGTCGCATTCGACGGGCTGGCGGCAGCACTCAAGCAACATGGCGCCGATGTGTACCACGTGCGCCTCCCGGCCGCCCCTGACGGCAGCAAGCAGGGCTTAGATGATTTCCTCCACCGCTGGGGTGTCGACGCCTTCCATGGCCTCCTCCAGTCGCCGGAAACGACGCCGGCCGTGTCGGACGCCGATCTTTTCAGCCCGAACATCGTGGCACATGAAGAATATACCGTTGCCGAGTTGCTTGGCCGCCCGGTTGCTCCGGTCGCAGAGCTTGTGCCCGGCTGGATCGAAAAAGGCATACCCAACTTCATCGCCGGGCCGGGTGGTGTCAATAAATCCCGTCTCGCGCTGCAATGGGGGCTTTGCCTCAACGCGGGTGTCAACGTTCCGGGAGCGCCCGGCGCCAGCCTCACGCCGTCCAAGGCGACGCTGCTTTACTGTTCGGCAGAGGACGACGCGAACGAGATTGCGCGGCGCACCCAGGCGATTTGCGGCGGCCTGAAACTCCCGAAGCCAGCCCAGGGGCAGTTCGTCATTTGTCGCGGCACGGACACGGCGCTTGTAGTCATGAAGGAAAGCGGCGGGGTGGAAGCTCGCCCCTTCTATTTCGAGCTGCTGGAGCGCCTCAATTCCATTCCCGGCCATAAGATAGTGGTGCTCGACAGCGCCTATGATTTCGTCCGCTTCGCCGGCCGGGCGAAGATCGATGAGGATAGCGTCAATTACTTCATCAAGGTGGTGCTGCAAAGCGTGTGCGATCGGGGCAACTGCACCCTCATCATTCCATGGCACCCGTCGCAAGCCGGTAGCGAGCGCAAGAGCATGGATGGCTGGTCGGTCGCATGGCAGAATGCGCCCAGGCGGCGGCTGGCGCTCAGTGCCGTCAAGGACGTTCCCGACACATATGAGCTGAGCGTAGTGAAGCGCAACCACGGCGCGCCAGTCGACCCGCTCAGGCTACGCTACCATGAAGGCACCTTGCAGCCGGTCGAGGCATTGCCGGATGACGGAAAAACGGAAGAGGCGCGCCTGGTTGTGGTGAGGGAAGCCATAGCGTGCGCCAAGGCGAACGTACCGCTCAACCGGATTAGGCGTCACCCGGATACTGTGTTCAAAAAGGTCGAGGAAGCGATAGGGCGGCGACCGTCGAAAAACGAAGTGAACGATTGGCTTGCAGATGCCGTGCGGAACGGCGAACTCAGTTGCCTGGATGGCGCAAAAGGCCGGAAAGCGGGCTACTACCCACCCCGCAGCGCGCATGAGCTTGCACGTCAGGCATATGGAGCGGGCGTCAGAAGGAACTGAGTTGCTTAGCTCGCCATGCGGAGCCAAAGCAGACTGGAGGGTCGATCCCGAATTTAGGTGTGGGTGATTCTGAAAGCGTAGGCGGGCGCTCCCGAAGGAGCATTGCCCGAAACCCGCCCGCAAGCTCGCCCGAAGGCTTCGCCGCGCCGCGCTTCTATGGCCGAGCAATAAACCGGTCGAGAAACAAATTGTATCGGATCACGATGGAGATGTGATCGATCCATCTCGCTAGGAGATGTATCGCGCCGGCCACACCCCTAACAATTCACTGCGGCGCAGTTGTTGCCCACTTGCTATTGGATATGAATGCGCGCAGGGACCTCGCGCGCGCCGCGAATAACGGAAATGCGGGGCCGACGCTGGGGCTAAGGGGTGGCACGCGTCGGCCTTTTGTTTTTCTGCGAGCTATGATCGTTTACCGCTCGCACTTTTCATAATCAGCCGGCCGCCCGTTCCGAGCGCTTCACTTAGACCGCAAAGGCAACGGCCATCAGTCTCGGCAAACCCGCTCGCGTTCAATGATCATACGATGGTGATGCCAGGATCGGCGAACTTCTATCCAGCACCGTTCGTGATGTCTGCGCCAACCGTAATGGTTGCCGGTATACCAGCCGCGATGGAGACCATTGTCCTCGTCGTCCCAATCGTCTCGATCTCGACGGCCCCAATCATCACGGTCGTGATATCTGTGGTAGTATCCACCATCGCCGGTTTCAATTATGACACCGGCAGATTGAGCCAGCGCGCTCGATGCGGTGAGACTGCCGATAGCTAGCGCCATCGCTAGAAGAAGGGCTTTCATGACAATCCTCTATTACCGGATGACCCAATAAATTCCGCGAGGCGGGGATTCGTTCCAGCCACATAGCAGGTAGGACCAATGCGCGTGGAGTGCCGGACCAAAGTCCCCCATCAGTTCGCCATGATCTCGAATAACTTGGCCTGGCGGTCAATGCTGAACCGACCGCAACAACGGCCCGGTCGCCTCGGTTCCCGCCCCGATCCTAGGTGGCCGGGCTTTCTCAGCAGGCCCTTTGTTGCGGCAAGTGCGCAGAAAAGGCCGCCGATCGGAGCCAGCGGGCTTTTGCCACGCTGTCTTTGACCACGGTTGCAGATAATCTGCATTCATCGAACACTGGAGAGTTTCGCCCTGCCTCCTCGGCCCGACAAAAATGCCGGCGATTCCGTCCGTGATCTAATCACTCAAATCAGCGGGGCGATCATATGGCGGGCGTAGGGAAATAGCCGGCCGTCCTTAGAACAATTGCGCACGGTGGAGCACCGTGCAGAATTACCGAATCAGGGCAGATGGGATGGCAAGGGACAGCTATGAACGAGGGCTCGGACAACACGTACGCTGAACTGGAACGATTAACCTCCGCATTGCAAGAACTGCTGGAAGAGGTGCCCCTCAAGAGGTTCCCAATGATCGGGTATCTTCTGGAATTAGCGCGTATGGAGGCGGTGGATAATATTGCGACTTTCAAACGGCGCGACGTACCACCGCAATAGACTTAATCATTAGACGATCAGTCTTGTAAATTTGGGAGATGGCATTGTATCTGCCATTTTAATGACTTTTTTCGGGAAACAATAGTGACGGGTGGATATTTGAACATCGCCGCCCTGGGAACGGTGACAATGGAGCAACCACCTCCGAACGCTTCCATCTTGCGAACAATCGAAACGTTACGTGACAGTATCTGGAATCGGCGCTCGGCCGATGCCCACGAAGGGCTCGAAGATCGGCGACGAGTATTTCAACTTAGGCAGGATCCTTCGCTGAAAGAAGATATTCTGCCTATCGAAGCAACGCTGGCCGAGTTCGAGCGGACGCTTGTCGATCCGAATTTCCACGGCCAGAGAAGCGAGACCAAAGCAAAGCTGGTCTCTCAAATCGATCAGTTGCTGGCCAAGCTCAGGGGCTAGGCGACCTTCTTGCATTCCGCGCCGGGCAAGACTTCGATCTTGGGAATGTTCAGCTGCTCCTTCAGGTTTCTCTCGGTCATCGGCCGCGCACCTCTGATGATGTCGCTGACCTCAAGATAGGCCATTTCCATCAAATAGGCAGGCATCTGGCAATCGCAGACCTGCATCATCTGTTTAAGCTCGCGGATCATCGATTGGGCATAAAACAAAGCCTCTTGACGGCTCAGCCGCAATACATCTGACATTTCCCATCGCCCTGTGTTGTTGCCACCACAACAGGGACTACCCCATACCTCAACTATCCCTGTCATACACAGGCTACACTTACTTTTTCCAATTTCTACACTAATTTGGGCTGACTTCAGGTTGTGTACGGTTGTGCGGTTTCGATCCGGGCTGCAAGAAGTGGGGCTCTTTCGGCGAGCCTTATGGCAAGGAAGCACGCTGGTATTGCGGGAAGCACCGGGATCGGAACCAGTTGATCTAAAAGCGAAGCAACTGTTCGGTAACCATAAATCTGCATGATGGATAGGCGGATCGGTTCTGTGTACTGCACCTCCTTTTCCTATGGCGGTGGGGCTGCGACGGAGAATTGCCCTCAATGGCGCCGCCCAAACTTACTCCCCGAGCCTGCTTCGAAATCCTGCTTGTCGTGTCAATTTTCGTCGTACCCGTGGCATGGATGCTTTTTGGCGCGTAGGAATGCAAAAAAGCCCGCCACCTTTCGGCAGCGGGGCAGAGACAGGAGGCCATTAACAGATAATGGCACGGGAAGAATGACGAAAACGAGGTAGGGATCAACTACTCCATTCGGGCGGGATTCACGGCCTGAACGTGATATGGCTGGTCACCCAGGCATAAAAGCCAACGAGGGCGACCGCCGCAGCGAGAATCCAGCCGCCTGCCTTCCAGATCGCCCGGCCGAGTAACGACCAGCAAGTTATCGAGGATGGCGATCAGAGAAGACGTATTTGGCGAGCGCCGCAGCTCCAAGGATAAGCACCACGACGACCAGTAGCCAGATGAAGCCCATACCCCACATCATCGCGCCCATGCCGCTCATCATTCCGCCGTCGTACATCATAGTTCCTGCCATCCTTTCTTCCTCGATATAGGTAGGCTTGGCAGTCCGGGGAAGGAGGAGTGGCGTCGGATTTCCCGGCCGCAGTTCCCATCGGCACTACCCGGCGCGGCGGCCGGGCCACTTCCCCGCAACCTTGCGACGTGCTTAAGTGAAGGGGTCAGCAGTTCCGCAAAACACTGACAGGCCCGGTCGCCAATGTTCGCCCAAAAGGACATCCCGGCGACCGGGCTTTTCTATCTCAATCCATCATGGTTTAATCGACCTGCCGGTAACTGATCCTTCCGGCATTTCCTGGTCGCTATGCCCCAACCCAAATGCCCGGCGACCGGGCTTTTTCTAGTCAGGCCAACGAAGACTACTCGCAAACGACCCGGGTTCGTCCATCAGTTGAATGAGTCCGATTGCAAAGGAAACTCCGGGGCGGCTCTGGTTTGTCCGGCTGCTTGGCAGCTTCGGTCACGGGTTTCTTTGCCTTGCGACGGGTTTTCGGTTTGACACGCTCTTGTGGGGCCTCCAGAGGCGGCGAAGGCAGGAACTCGACGGTAGGTTCAACTGGCTGCAATTCCCGGTTCTTGCGAATGGACATTCTGGGTATCCAGCCCTGCCGCGAAACCGTCATCACATATTTTGGCTCAACGGTGCCGTCATCCGTTCGCGCGCACGAACATAATGCGACCATGGCCATGATGGCGCAGATAGATCGCAACATGTCATCGAGTCTCCGGTACCGACTAGCACGCGACAGGATAGGTCTGGTCGCGGGCAGAACGCTAGCAAGGAAGTTCAGGTTGGCCAACACTGACCTTATCGCCCCATTTAAGAGGCTAGAACGGACACGCTCAAAGCCGAAGCAACACAGTTTGGCAAAGTATGTAGCGTCCTTTGGGTTGTAAGTTGCTTTATTTCTCAATTTCTTGGTGCCCAAAAATAGGGTAAAATTCAGGAAAAATTCGCACCAAAAAACAGGAAAAATTCCGGTAAAATTCCGGTAAAATTTGGGGGAGAGTTATACCCCCATACCCCTATAGGGCTGGCGGCCCTGGGAGGGGCCTCGCCCTATTGGCATTTGATCAGAAACGTTATAATGTTACACCTACTGAGTACGCTAATACAAGCCGCCGTCTGAGGCCGACATGCCCGCTGATTTGACCATCGCCAATCTCTCCCACCCTCAGGAGATTGCTTTCGTCTCCGCAGTCGTCGCCCTTGGCGGCCCACAACATGGCGCCGAAGCAGCTTTGCAGGCCGGCTACACCGACGACGCGCGAGAGGCGGGCGATATAGCCGAGCGGCTGCTTTCGGCTCGCCGTATCAGGAGCGCCATTGCAGGCGAGACGCGGTCCCGTTTCGAAGCCGCTGCCCCGGCTGCGTTCACTACGCTGATGAACGTCTGCATTAACGGCCGCTCTGAGTCGTCGCGTGTCACCGCTGCCCAGGAAATCCTCAACCGCGCCATCGGACCGATCCCAAGCCGCTCCGTTGCCGTCACCGCGCACGCGTCGATCGAGGAATTGCTGGGGCTGCTCGATAAGGCAACCGAAGAACAGGTGCTCAACGGGGAGTATGAGGCTGAGTGAGGCGCGGCCAGCCGCTTTGCAGTAAGCGCTTTCGTCTCAGTGAAGCTTGATAGCTTCCACCGTCTCACCCTCATCAGTATTTATTAACTTATCATCGCAGGCGACTATATTTTCGGTGGTAAGCCAGAGTTGCGAGTCGATTCGATCAACCGAGTTTATTTCCCAGACGGAATCGTCCTCCAGGATCACAACCGCTCCATCGGAGCTGACGCTTTTTATCCAGTGGTCGTCTTCACATGCGGTTGCTGGGTTTACGATCGCCCAGGCGATACATCCGGACCAGAAGAGCACCTTACCAAGCCGACTGAGCATTTGTCGCTCCTTCCCCCGTGCGTCGTACCAGCGGTGTTTTGAAGTGGGGTTGAGAAAACCCTGCGAATTTATCCGTCTCAGTTAAGGACGCTGAGAGGCGCGCCCTCTAGGCGGCCGAGCTTTCTTTTCAAATTGTCAGGTTTGATGAAACCGCCGGTTGATTGCCGGCTGTTATCCTCGACCTATGAAAATCAGCGGTCTCTCTTTTCCCGCCGCAATCCTGCTCGCCGCTGGTGCGGGCTATTACTCTACCGATTTGCTTGCGCTCAGCCGGCGAGCCACCGATGCCCCTCGGCCGCTTGCGACCACACAAGTCTCCCAACCCTGCGACATCAAGGGCAATATCTCCATCGACACCGGCGAGCGCATCTATCATGTGCCGGGCCAGAAATACTACGCGACAACCCGCATCTCTCCGCAGTACGGCGAACGTTGGTTTTGCTCAGAGGCTGAAGCCCGTGCCGCTGGATGGCGGAAAGCGCGAAGGTAGCTGTATCGGAAAGGGCAAGTGCTCGCCTGTCATCCCGCAACTGCTCCCAGCGCTACTACGACCGTTAGAACTAATCTAACGAATTCAACCTACCATTGAATGGGGTTTCAATTCCCGGATTTTGATCCGGTAGGGCTGGAGGGCTATATGAAGAAAATAATCGCTGCCGCGACGTGCGGCGCTGTGCTGGTGCTTGCCTCTTGCGCGACGCCTCCCGATCGGATCGCGGGTGTTCCGAACGCCGGGAAATGTACACAGGCCGACCGCCAGCGGCTCGCAATCTTGTCGAATAAGCAGGAGAAAGCCGCGAACGGCGATGCCCTGGGAGTGTTCCTGATTGGCTTGCCTGTCGCGTCTATGTCGGGCGGCGACAATGAAACCGAAATTGCTATCCTAAAGGGCCGTTGCGGCGATCCCTACCGCAGGCCGACGACAAGAGGGAAGCAGATATATATTCAGTGATGTCCGATCGGCGCAGTTAGCCACTTTGCCCGCTACGGCCCTGGCAAGCCCGTGGAGGCGAATAGGGCCACTGCGTCTCTCCTTCATCGTCCGGCCTTTGCGTGCATGCCTAGCGGGCCTTAACAGTTTGGGATAGGCTGCTCCTCTGGATCAGGTAGTGGAGGCAAGCTGTGAGCGATTATGGAAAAGCGGTGAGCTTTGCAGAGATGCTTGGCCCAAATCAGACACTTCAATTGCGCTGGGAAGGCTCTGGCGATTCATCACACGCTGCAAACCTTATATCTAAACTTAAATCAAGAAAATACACGGGGACGAATGACTTCATAAAATTCCATGCGACCGTGAACTTGTATGAGGGAGCGGATGATCCCAACGCTATGGCGGCTTGTGAGAACCTTTCACGAGCAATCACCGGCTCCACGGCCAACCAGACGGTCGAGATAAACTTCCGAGTTGATTTAGCTAGGCCACCCCGTGAGAAAAGCGGACAAGAAAAATGCCACATCATGTTTGTTCGCAATATCATGCTTAGTAATGAGGGGCGTGGAAGTGAGGTCAATAAAAAGGCCGAGTTGTTAGGTCTTCACTCGACCGGACTCAGGAATCGCGCCAATAGCTTGAGTGGACCCGGATCGAGTATTCGGCTTGGTATTTCCGGTTTTCCGGGGCTTAAAGACAACAAAAGGCTTGCAAGAGCCGATTCGCCAGTGTCGAGCCTATTCTTCGGTTTCAATGAAATGGTCGGCGCGGCGGCGCAAAGTGGGCTCAACCTTCAAGGCAGCGGAGCCAGACACGCCCATGAAGATATAGATACAAGCGCAGATATCATGAAGAATGATGGAACGAATCTAGGTAGAAAGCCCACTTACTACCTTACGTTCCAAAGCCCTAATCTTATTTAGCTGTTCGACAAGGAAACCGAAGGGAAGATGCTCGACGGGGAGTACGAGGCTGAGTGAGGCTCTAAGGAGCGCCACTGGTGAAAGAGCCCCCGTAGACGGCCGGAACGCGCTCAGCGGGCCTCTGGGCGTGTCTAGTGGGCATTGGCGCGTAAATGAGAGTCAGCTCGCCGCCTTGTCTCCGTCCTTCTTGTCGAGCGCCGTAGCAAGCCGGCTTCCGATCCGCTCGTTGACAGCGCGGAGTGGATCATTCGACAGGTGCGCGTAACGGGCTGTAGTGGTCGCGTTGCCGTGCCCCAGCAAAGCACCGATAACAGGTAGCGACGCCCCGCCGCAGGCAGCGTTCTCTGCCCCACAAGCCCTTTCCCAGGAGCAACAAGGCCGAGCACCCGGCAGCGGTACTTTGGGCGCGGCTGGCGGACGCTGGCGCGCAGGACAGGAAATATGAAACCGGCCGGGCCTATTCACTGGCCCGGCCGGTTTGTTTGTCGTGTGATGTTTCTACGGACTACCGAAAAAGATTTCGGATATCCGGGGCAGCGCCGCTCCGCAGCGCCTCTAGCAAGCCCCATTCCTGCTTATCGTCCGTGTTTTCAACTTCCTGCTTCCACAGCTCTTCACGCGAGAGTCTCGGGAACGGACGCCCCAGGACCCTCTCTACCTGCCGCCGCCGCTCTTCCACCTCGTCGGCTGTCATGGGCCATGGTTCCGGCGTCAGCAGTTCGCATACCAACTCTTCCTTTAGCTGCGCATCCATTTCTGATGTCGGTTGGCGCTTGAATTCCACAAAATTTACGACTGTCACGGTTCAACTCCCTTGCTTGCGTGTTCGCCGGCTTGAATGCCAGCGACCATCTGTCAAGGAAGATGGGGAATGCATGCAGTATCATCAAATATTATTTTGATGATATTTGATGATTAGGCGTGTTTGGTTAAAGAGAATTTATGAACTCTTAGTTAAACTTACAAATACACAATATTGTTTGGCGAAGAGTTTTGCATTTATGCTATCATTATTTGATAGATAACGCTGCGTGCTACCGACATCGTCAACTCGGCGCTTCCGATGCGACCCGGCCAGGGAACTGTAGAATATTGTCGGACGGACGTTCGCTGGACAGGCGCGCCATTATCTCGGCGGAAACACGATCGGCGGCGGCAAGCAAGGCACTGTCGGGCGCAGTCGCATAGCGTGCCGTTACGCCCTTAACGCGGTGCCCGAGCAGCCCGGCAATGACAAGCTCGCTATAACCCATGGCGGTTGCCGCGCTGGCAAACCAGTGGCGCAAACCATGGATGCTTACGCCCTCGATTCCCGCCCGGTTACAAAGGCGCCCCCACACGCGGGGCAAGCCGACGAAATGGCCTTTCTTCGAGTCACTCGGAAAGACGTACGCCCCCGGCTTGGCGTTCGCGGGTTCGAAGGTCGAAAGGTGATCGAGCGCGCCGTGGCCGATCGGCCGGATTTGTGCCCCCGACTTCGTGTCCTTGAAGCGTAAGCAGCGATTCTGCCGGTCAACCATATCCCACCGGAGCGTGAGCGCTTCCATACGCCGACAGCCCGAGAGTAGCAGGAAGGCTATCGCGCGCATGCCTGTGACGTTTTCACCTTCTGCCTCCGCCTCGCGCATAGCCTTGCCTAATGCGGCGACCGTTTCAAAGGAAAAGGCTGGCTTGCGCTCATTGTCCTTCGGCCGGGCAATCCCGCGCACGGGGTTTTTGCTGAGGATATCGTCTCGCACAGCGCGTTCAAGGATTGTTCCAAGCATGCCAAGCGTCCGGGAAGCGACCCCCGCCCCGCCTGTGGTTTGCCCGCCCCGCCGCCGCTTGCCGTTTTCCTGTTTTGCAGGTCTGATGGCCGTGCGACCGTCGCGAACGTCACGAATAAACTTCTCCATGTCGGCCGCCGTCAGGCTGGCGACGGTGCGCGAGCCCAACAGTGGCTTGACGTGGCGCTCAATCCGACTCTTGTCCATGGCAAGCGTGCTGGCCTTAATTCGCCCTTTGCCTGCGGCAAGGTACTGGTCACAGAGCTGGGCGACGGTCACCGCGTCGTACGCAGCACGCCGCTCATCGGCCGGGTCTTTGCCGTCTGCGATGGCGACGAAAAGCTTTGCTGCCCTTGCCCTGGCTTCGGCAGGTGTCAGCTTGGTGGTTGAGCCGAGTGTGTAGCGCCGGCTTCGGCCGTGCTTGTTCCGGTATTGAATTAACCAGGACTTGGCCCCGGACGGCTTCACGCGGACGCCGAAGCCACTCAACTCCTCGTCAAAGATCACCTGATCGCTCGCGCCCGGTTTGAGGGCGTCGACTTCTCGCTTGGTAAGCTTCATTATTCCCTCTAGGTAAGCATCAGGTAAGCACGCGGGCGGCAATTAGGGGAACGCCCGGGAATATCATGGCAAACGATAATCCCTCTAACCATCTGATTTATAAATGATCCGGAACGCGCCGGAATGCAAGGGAACGGGCAGGAAATGTTTGTTATTAACCTTGCCAAGGTTGGGGTCGGGCGTTCGAATCGCCTCACCCGCTCCAATAATCTCTAAGAAAATCAAAAATTTAGCAAATGCCCTACGGGGCATTTTCTGCTTACAACGTTTGCGGAGACCGGTCTGTGTAAGCACGATGTAAGCAACCAAATTCGAACGGCGGGATACCGCAGGGCGGCTTCGGTACCATCAGGCCAGTTCGTGTGCGTGTCTGAAGCGCGCCGCCTACGCCGAGCGAAGGATGATGCTAGCAAGCACCTTGAAGGGTCCCTCACCCGGCCGCAAGATATCCCCCGTCGACGGGCATTGTAATGCCGGTTACGAAACTCGCTGCTGGCGAGGCGAGAAACGCCGCCGCGCCACCGATTTCGGACGGTTGGCCCGCGCGCTTCAGTATAATCCGTCTTTGCAGCCAGTCCTGGACCGCCTCGGTAGCGAAATGCGCCCTGTTCGTCTCGGTGTCGAAAGGGCCGGGCAGCAACGCGTTGCAGGTGATGCCTTCGGCGCCAAACTCGGCCGCTAGCGCACGCGTCATCCCATTCATCCCAGCCTTGGCGATCTGATAAGCGGCGTCGACGGCGCTGCCGCGCTCACCCGCGACCGAACTCACATTGATGATCCGTCCGTAACCTCCTTGCGCCATCAGCGCAGCGGCCTTGCGCGCTAACGCGAATGCAGCGACCAGATTGGTGTTGAGCAATTCGCGCAGCTTCGCGGTGTCGATCCGCTCGAGCGGTTCGCGGAAGCGCACGCCGACATTGTTGAAGAGGATGTCGAAGCGCCCGTGCTCGGCATGTATTCGTTCCAGTCGTGCGAGCGCGGCGGACTCGTCAGCGACGTCGAATACGCACGCGAAGCTCTCGATGCCGAGGGCGCGCAGACGCTCCACGGCCGCCTGTGCGCGCTTGGCATCGGTCCCGTTGACATAAACGATAGCACCCAACTCGCCCAACGCATGGGCGATCTCCAAGCCCAATCCGCGCGCCCCGCCTGTTATCAGAGCGATCCGTCCATCGAGTTTGAAACGCTCGCTCATACCTGCTCTCCCGAAACTTACAGACAGCTAGGGTCTGGACCTGTTAATCTGGCCGAAATGGTCCGGGCAGCCCAAACTGCGCGATGACTGCTCGTCCGCCATACAGCCTTTTTCAGCTTTGTATCGTGATCTGTTCTCGCATCGGGAACAGCGCCGCCGGGCCGATAACGGCAGCGCTCAACTCTCTTCCAGGCAGGCCGCCAGCGTCTCGGAGAATATCCGGATGCCGACCGGGATCAATTCGTCGCGGAAATCGTATTCGGGCGTATGAACCCGCGGCCAGTTTGGACCGCAGCCGAGACGGAGCATCGCGGCCTTGGCGCCGCTCAGCCCGAATTGCCCAAAATCTTCCGAGCCGACCGACGGCACCTTCTGATCCCGCCATTCAGTGCCTGCGCGTTTCATCCCGGTGGCGAGGATCGCCGCAGCCTTCTCCTCATTGATCGATGCTGCGAAGACGTCATCATACTCCCACGCGCAGGACAGCCCGTGACGCTCCGCCGCGTCGCTGACCAGACCTTCGACCCGTGCGACGAGGTTCGCCATGTCGTCGTCGTAAACCGTACGCAGCGTCGCCATGATCTTCGCTTCGCCAGGCGCGACGCCGAAGGCTTCCGCGCCCATCGATGCGTGCGTCACCGTAACCATAGTGAACCCCGGCCCCAACGGCTTGCCACGGCCGCAGGCCTGTAGGGCTGGCATCAATTCCGAGACAGCCAACATCGGAGAGCGGCCATCCTCTGGACGCGAGGCATGCGCCGTGCTGCCGGTCAGCCGGATGCGGATGCCGCGCGAGGCGCAGTTCGCGGGTCCGACGCCGAGTTGGGCGGAACCAAACTCGATTTCCGGCGCATTATGAAGCGAGAACGCCCAGTCCGGCTTGATCTCGGGATAGTGCGGGTCGGCGACAACGGCGCTCGCACCCGCGCCATTCTCCTCGGCGGGCTGGAACATCAGAATCACTCGCCCGCTGGTCGGGCGCGTCCTTGAAAGGATGCGCCCCAGACCCAGAAGAATCGTTGAATGCCCGTCATGTCCGCAAAGGTGCGCTTTCCCGGGCACCGTCGAACGATGTTCAATCTTTCCGAGTTCCTGAATCGGCAGGGCATCCAGTTCGGAGCGAAAAAGAATCGTTGGTCCCGGTGCGCCACTATCATAGATCGCCGCGACACCGTGGCCACCGAGGCCAGTCAGCACCTTGTCGGGCTTGGTCGGCGCAAGCATCTCGACCACTCGGCTTGCGGTCTCCCTTTCTTCCCCGGAAAGTTCGGGGTTGCGGTGCAACTCGCGTCGGAATTCCGTCAGCTCGCGGATGTCATCTTCGGTGGGCAGGGGAAAGGACAGTCGGTTGGTCATCTCAGGCGCGCGCTCTCAAAAGCATTTCAGGTCACAAGGTTTGTCGGAATTCGCAGGCAAGTCCAGGAAGACGTAGGGCATGGAGCATGGTGCTGAGAAGTGCTTGACGGCGACACCCACGTTCAGAAAACCCAGTCGATTGAAAGACATTCGCTTTCTTGTTTCATGAGGTTACCGGACCATAACAAATTTGCCGTGGATGCCTCGATGATCGAAATTGCGGCCCACGCTCGTCCCTGCGCTGAAATTTTCAAGCAACCCTCTCCATCCCTGTCCTTGACAGGAGAGGAGGCGAATAAGCCAACCATTCTGCCACGCAGGTGGTTTGTTTCAATATGCTCTATCGGGAATATTGATAACCATAAGCAATGAATTGCCTGAGCACGATCAACCCAGGGTTAGGTTCGGTGGCGGGCAAAATCCGCGTTCGGAATGCCGACAACCTACCGATTGCAACACGACCTCCGTCTGAGCGGCGGAACAGAACGCGTGGCCCGATGGTATCGGCTGGCGGCCCTTGGTGCGCAAAGGGTGAAGCGGTGACAGAGCGGCAATAACTTCCTTAAACTGACATGTTGGAACTCTGCCGGAGACTTGCTACCTTTGATAGCTGTCATGGCGATAGATCAAGATGCCCGGATTTTCTGACCAGCGCCCTCATTCGACCAGGTTGCCCGCCGACAGTCTGAAGATGCTGATGGAGTCCCGGGACCCGATCGTTGGGCAAATCGCTCGGCATGAGCAAGCGATCGCGGGCCGGATGCATAGTCATCCACGAGCGCAATTGATCTGCACGATCTCTACCGCCGCCGATATCCGTGTCCAGTCGCAACGATGGACCATTAAACCCGGAGAGGCCGCATGGGTCCCTGGAGGCGTCGCGCACAGCGTGTCCGCCGGTCAGCCACCCATGTTCCAGTCCATCTACATTCGCCCCGATCTGATTACGAATCTGCAGCTTCCGGAGACGGTCGTTCCGATCTCGACCTTTCTGGGCGAGTTGATTTCACGCTTAGCCGGCCACTATCATGGGCAAGAGGACGCCACGACCTATCCACATCTTGTGCAACTGGTTCTCAGCGAGTTGCGTAATTTCGGCAAGCATCGCCTGAGCCTGCCTATGCCTTCGAACCCTCGACTTCACCGAATCTGTCAGACCCTAACGGACGACCCGGGAAACCGGCGAACACTGGCGGAATGGGCGAGCCTGACAGGCGCCAGCCGGCGTCGGCTCGAGCGCATCTTCCAGAACGAGACCGGCATGTCCTTTTCCGAGTGGCGGCAGTTGCGACGGATCCAGGCCGCCGCTCCGCTGCTCAGGGCGGGACGCCCGGTCCAGCAAGTGGCATGGACCGTCGGCTATGACAGTCCCAGCGCGTTCAGTGCCATGTTCCACAAGGTTACGGGCATTGTTCCGACCGCCTTGCGTTCTGCAGTTGCAGTGTCAGCAGTCGATGATCATGTCTTCGCGCGGGATCGCCTGACATAGCAAGATCTGGTCCTCCGCGAGTACCGGCGCTTCGCCCGACGGATAGCCGGCCGCGCCGCCGAGTACGCGCTGCAGACAGGACTGGCAATCGCCTCTGCGGCAGGAATACGCCACCTTCACCTCATGGGCGAGCGCAAGGTCGAGCAACGAACCGGCATCCGGCGTCCATGCCGCCGTCTTGCCGGACCTGGCGAAAGTGACCACGCATTCGGCCAGCCCGCTCATTCCCGTCAGATCGAGCGCCGCAGCTGAAAATTCCTCCGACCGTATGCTTCCAGGATCGGCGCCAAGCGCGACCAGGTCATCGTGAAGGGACGCCATGAAGGATGTCGGTCCGCAAATATAAAAATCGCTGTCCGCGACCGGCAGAAGTTCCGCGATCACTGCCGCGTCGAGGCGGCGGCCAAGGTCGCATTCATCGTAATCGCGCGGGCAGGAGTAGGCAGAGAACAGTCGGATGCGTCCCTTTTCGGCGCTTGCCGATATTCGCTTTACTTCATCGCGAAACAAATGGTGCGTCCCGTCATGCGCTGCATGAACGAACCAGACCTCGCGTCCACCGTCGTCGGCGGCGAGTTGCTCCAGCATCGGCAGGAGCGGTGTCGTGCCGACGCCCGCGCCGATCAGGACAACGCGTCTGCCCGGTGGACTGTCCAGAATGAAGCGGCCCGCGGGTATCCCCAAGAGGAGCCCGCTACCTGCTTCGACCGTGTCGTGCAGCAGGTCGGACATGCCGCCCCTGCCGGCACGCCGGACTGAAATACGCAGACTGCGCTCATCCGGGCGTCCCGAAACGGAATAGGATCGCTGGCGAAAAGACGACTCGGGATCGCGTGGTAGCGATACTGTCACATATTGGCCTGGGCCAATAGGTCCGATCGATGCATCGTCTGCGGGCGTCAGGACGAAAGACAGCACCTGAGGGCTTTCGCGGTGCCGTTCCGTACAGATGAAACGGCGGCGTCCAGTCCAGTTGGCACGGCGGTCTTCCTGCCAGATCCGCGCCCGGTTAAGCGAGGCCGGACAGTGGAAAAAGACTTCCTGCGGGACGATCTTGACCGTTTTCGTGCCGTTCGATTCTCGGCCCTCCTCCTTCTCGAACCGGCCGTTTACACGCAGCGTCTCGCTTCGCCCCGGCGCAAGGGTCACCAACGCTATTTGCCCCTCGGCCGCCGTCTCGATTTCGGCCGGAAGATGCAAACGGTAGGCGTGCCTGTTGTCGAAAGGGATAACCGTAAGCGGCGCTTCGCCCGTCAGGCAGACAGCCATCCTGCCCGGCCCGACTTCATGCGCCACGACGATGAACTGTGCTTCTTCCATGAAAGCCAGCCCGCCCGGACCGGCAATGTCGGAAACCTTGGTCTGCACGCCCTCGCTGGCCGTCCCGTAAATCTCGCGAACGCCATGAGTGGCCAGCAGACGTTCCTCTCCCGCATTCTTGAGAACAGGCCCAAAGCCGGCATCTGCCCGCGCTTCCTTATCGCGCCTGACGACGGAACCGAGGTTGAGCGGGGGCTTTCGCTCGCCCGCACGCAACCACAGACCTGTCCGTGAAAAGGCGCTGGTAGCGACAAAGTCGAAACGGTGCGGTGCAAGCACCAGCACGCTGACCGGAGGATTTTCATCGGCCGGGAACGCCGCGAGGTGCTCAGCGCGGAATGAAGCTTCGCCGGCCGCCACCACGCGAAGGTATCGATCGGCGCCCCGGTTGACGATAATAAGCGTGACTTCGGGATTGCCGAGCAGATTGCCGATCGTGTCAAGCCTTCGATTGCCCGGGTAATCCGGCAGCAGGAGCGCTTCATTATCGGCGACCCGCAGCACCGATGGCTGCCCGCCGCGCGGCGACACGTCCAGCAGTCCTTCGCTGCTGCGAGAGGCGATGAACAGAAGCGTCGCGTTCTCGATAAACTCTCTTATTTCTGCGTCCATCGGATTTTCCCGCTGGTGCTGACTTGTGCAACAGTAGCGGCTTCCCGGCCTGCAGGCGAACAGGAAGCCTCACGTGAATGCGGTGAAGATCGTCGCGTTTGCGACAAAGGCGCCATGAATAACCGACCTTAAAGAGACGGGCCGGGCCGGATCGGACTGCCGTCGCTGAAGCGGGACAGGCGGAACCTTCCAAGATCGTATCCCACCTCGTTTCCCTGGATGAGATCAGACAGGACGCGGCCTATGCCGGGCCCGATGCCGAAGCCGTGCCCGCTCATTCCCGTCCCGACGATAAGACCGGGAACAGCGGCGACACGGTCGACGATCGGCACCGCGTCTGGCATCGCATCGATCATCCCGGCCCAAATTGCCTTGAAGCGCAGTTCACCCACCTGCGGAAACAGTGCACGAAACCTTTGGTCGATCGTGCGGAGCGCACCCGCTTCAGGAGTGGGATTGAGCACGCGCATCTGCTCGAACGGGCTTTTTCCGTCCGCCTCCCAATCGCGCCCCGTTGACCATGCGTCCGGGTAGCCGCGCGGCGCAGCTGGCCGGTAGCGGGTTCCGAAAGGGTGCGCCTTCAGCGTGGAGAAATATTTGGGCGCATGTCGAAAGACATCCGGCCCGACATAGAGCAGGTGGCTGCCGCCCGCCGCCAATGTATATCCGCCATCCTGTCTCCGCCGGAAGGCGATCTGCTCGTCCGTAGCAGCGCCCGAATGGATTTCGGGCATCGCTTCGGTTGCCGCGACGGTCGCCTTGACGCTCAACTGGGGGATCGAAACGCCGTGCGCGCGCAGGAAGAGCGACGTCCATGCGCCTCCCGCGACAACTACGGTCGAAGTGGCGACACGGCCTTTCTCCGTCCAGACGCCACTTACGCGGCCAGCAGAGAGATCGAGCTTGCGCGCCGCGCAATTCTCGAGGATCGTAACCCCTTCCCGCGCCGCCAGACGAGCGACCGCTGGCACCGCAAGCCAGGGTTCGGCGCGCATGTCCGAAGGCGTGGTCATCGCGCCTTTGTAGCGTCGGAACATGGCCGGGATCAGTCCAGCAACCTGATCCGTGTCGAGAATGCGCGTGTCGAGCCCGTGGGCTTCGGCAATCTTCGTGAACTCTCCAAACTCGGCCATCTCCTTGTCGGTGTCGGCGAGATAGGTCACGCCGGTTTGGCTGAGGCCGATATCCTCGCCGCACTCGTCGGCAAGTTGCCGCCACAGACGGCGTGCCTCGATCATGATCGGAAGCTCGTCCGCGTCGCGGCCCTGTTGCCGGACCCAGCCCCAATTGCGCGAGGACTGCTCCGCAGAAATGCGTCCTTTTTCAATCAGAGTGACGGAGATGTTGCGCCGGCTAAGGAATAGCGCTGTCATCACGCCAATGATGCCTCCGCCGATGATCGCGACATCCGAGAATTCCGGCAGCGGTCCCCGAAACTGGATAGGCGTGGCTTCGGTAAAGGGGAAGTTCATCAGGCGGACCCCTGCGGCGCAAACGGCGCGCGGTCAAATCAGGCCTCGGCGGCCTCTCTCATCAGCATCCCGAACAGGTCACGCGGATCGTCCGGGTCCGCGAGCAGGTCGAGCGGGAGGAAATAATCGCTGCCGGCAATCCGGTCATGGACGAAACGCAGCGCGGAGAAATCCTCGATCGCGAAGCCGACCGAATCGAAAAGCGTGATCTGCCCCGCATCGCGGCGTCCGGGAGCCTCGCCGCGCATGACCTTCCAGAGTTCGGTCACCGGATGATCGGCGGGGAGTTGCTGGATTTCACCTTCGATCCGGGTCTGGGGCGGGTATTCGACGAAGATTTCGGAACGGAGAAGAACGTCTTTTTGGAGCTCGGTCTTGCCGGGACAATCGCCGCCGATCGCGTTGATATGGACGCCGCCGCCGACCATGTTGTCGCTCAGGATAGTCGCGTATTGCTTGTCGGCGGTACAGGTGGTGATGATCTGCGCGCCCTCGACCGCCTCGGACGATGAAACGCAACTTACCACCTGAAAACCCTGTGCCTGCAAATTCGCCACAGCCTTCCCGGTTGCCCTGGGATCGATGTCAAAGAGCCGCAGCCGATTTATTCCGCATAGGGCCCGGAAGGCCAGCGCCTGGAACTCGCATTGGGCGCCGTTTCCGATCATCGCCATGACTTCGGAACCTCCGGGCGCGAGATATCTGCCGACCAGCGCCGAAGTGGCCGCCGTGCGTAACGCCGTCAGCATCGTCATCTCGGTCAGCAGGATCGGATAGCCGTTCGAAACCGACGAGAGCACCCCAAAGGCGGTAACGGTCTGGTAGCCTTCGCGCATGTTCTTCGGATGACCGTTCACATACTTGAACCCGTAATTCTCGGCATCGGCAGTTGGCATGAGTTCGATAACCCCATCGTTCGAATGAGAAGCGACGCGGGGGGTCTTGTCGAATTCCGGCCAGCGCTTGAAGTCCTCCTCGATATAGTGGGCCAGATCGGCAATGAATTGCTCAGGCCCGATTGCATTCACTAGGCGCATCATGTTGTCGACGGAAACGAAGGGTACGAAGGCCAGTTGCGAGGGGTTCGGCTTCATTAAAAGCTCCATGTCAGGCGCCGGGAACGCCATTGGCCTATGACGCCGCGCAACCGAAACGAAGAGCGGCGGATCGGCCCGTTGTGCCATGGGCCGGAAACACGCGGGCCTCTTCTGCCTGGACCACCGGCAGCGCATTTCAGCCGTGCTCCCTGCAACCCACCAGTATTCCGGAAAAGTCCCATGCCCATCGTGATCAGATCGTGCCCAAAGTCATGTCCGGTCACAGTACTGATTTGATAAGCGACACTTATCGAACGAGTGCCGCACTCGGATTTCAGAGGTCTGGAGTTCGCCAGCGGATACAAGCCGCCTTCGCGTTGTGCCGGGTTTCGTTCGTTATCTCCGTCGACCATGCTTATCGCTGGAGCGCCGCGCCCAAATGTTCCGCAGCCATCCGCGTCAAATCCTCCCACAGGCTTTCGGCAAAGCTGCGCAGAGGCATGAGTTCGAACCTGTCCGTGGCGATGCGTGTGATGTGGGCTGCGACATGGCCGACCAGCGTGGTGGTCGCCTGGCCGACTTCAAGAAGCGCGAGGTCCACACCGGTGCCCTTTGCAAGAACTTCTTCCGCCGCATCACCCTCGATAGCGATCCGCACGCGTCCGTGGCTCTGATCCAGGACCGAAAACCTGTAGGGAAGACGGGAGGCCAGTGCCAGGAGCGCAGCGCGAGAGATAGGCTCGTCGCCAATCAGGAACCATTGATTGGGACCGTTGTCGCGAAGCGACAGCGCGGGGGCAACCCTTCTTGCAAGATCAGCGGTACCGGCTTCGTCTTCGCCGAAGACCTGCAAGACGGTGCCTTCCGGCAAAGGCATGAGACGAATGCGCTCCGCGAAAAGCGGCGAAATCGAAGCGAGCGCGGGGCGATGGGTGAGTTCAAGGTCAGACATGAAGCCGCTCGCTCCCCGGGTCAAAGAAAACGGGATCACAAAGCCTCCCCCGCGTGAACTGGCCGCGCAATCCGTTCCAGATCATGACTTCCTCGCCGTGACGTTCGGGACCGTCGATGACGAGGGCTAGCCCGATGGTGGATTCGAGATGGGGAGAGTATGCGGCAGACGTAACGTATCCCTGGTCGTTCTCCAGCGTGGCGGCCGCGTCTTTGGCGAGGACATGAGATCCCGCTTGAAAGGACTCGCGGGGGTCGAGCGGCACGATTCCTGTGAGGCGTTGCCGTGCCGGATCGGAGAGGCCTTCGCGGGCGAGCATCATTTTGCCGGTGAAATCGGCCTTGATGCTTGACACCATCTTGCCAAGACCGAGGTCTGCCGGGACAACCGTACCGTTGATTTCGCTATGTGTGACAAGGCCCTTTTCGATGCGGAGCACGTTCAGCGCCTCGACACCGTAGGCGCAAATGCCATGTGGCTCACCGGCATGCATCAGCGCGTCCGCAACGCTTTCGCCATAGCCGGCAGGGACAGCAATTTCATAGGCCAGCTCGCCGGAGAAGGAGATGCGGAACAGCATGCCGCTCAGACGCCCGTTGAACAACGATACTTCACGCGCGGCCAGGAAGCCGAAAGCCGCATCCGAGATATCCTCGTCAACGATCTCCCGGAGGATCATCCGGGACTTCGGGCCGGCGAGCGACATCTGCGCCCACTGGTCCGTGACCGAAGCGAGCTTGACGTCAAGTTCGGGCCAGAGGGCTTGCGCACAGAATTCTAGATGGTTCATGACGCCTGCGGCATAGGCCGTCGTCGTGGTCATGAAGTAGCGGTTCTCCGACAGACGACTGGTCGTCCCATCGTCGTAGATCATCCCGTCATCGCGCAACATCAAGCCATAACGTGCCTTGCCGACGGGAAGTTTGGCGAAACCGTTACAGTAGACCCGGTCAAGGAATTTGGCCGCATCCCCGCCAGTGATCTCGATCTTGCCGAGCAGGGAAACGTCGCAGAGCCCTGCATTGGCGCGGACGTTCAGCACCTCGCGGTCGACGCTCTGGCGCCATGTCGTCTCGCCTTCGCGGGGAAACCAGGACGAGCGGTACCAGAGGCCTGTCTCGACGAACACCGCACGGTTCTTCCCGGCCCAGTCATGCAGCGGCGATTTGCGGACCGGCTGGAAATGCTTGCCCCTGGATATCCCCGTCAGTGTACCGAACGCGACAGGCGTGTAGAAGGGACGGAATGTTGTCGTGCCGACTTCATCAGGCGATATGCCCCGTGCCTCGGCAAGCAAGCCAATCGCGTTGACGTTGGAAAGCTTTCCCTGGTCCGTCGCCATGCCGGTCGTGGTGTAGCGCTTGGCGAGCTCGACGTCGCCGTAGCCCTCTTGCGCGGCGAGCTTGAGATCGGCACCGTGGACGTCGTTTTGATAGTCGACGAAGGCCTTTCCTTTCACGCCTGGAATCGACCACAGCGGCCTCTCCGAACGCGCGGGCATGTCGCCTTCGACCTCGATGGAGAAGCAAGCGGCCTTTTTTCCCCATTCATCGGCGATCGCGGCTGCCCGGGCCGAACCTTGCGACACGCAATCAGCTATGCAGGTCTCGCCCATATTTGAGCCCGCAAGCGCCAATCCCTTGAGTCCCTCAGGCGCGAGGAAGGCCGACAGTTCGTCGGACCAGACCGGCCTTCCGCCCCGGTGGCATGCGAGATGAATGATCGGGCTGAAGCCGCCCGCCATGGCGAGCGCATCGACCTTGATGGTCTCGGAGCGGCCGGATCCCGCTACCGTGATGGAGGAAAGCGATTTGCCGCCCGCAGCGTCCGTTACATAGGCGCTGTGGATGAGGCGGGCCCTTCCTTCATAGGAGGTGTTGGCACCTGCACGACTATCGATGATAGCCGAAAGCGCGACACCGGCGCGCTCGAGATCGCGGGCCAGGGCATAGCCGCTGCCATTGGTGGTGAAGATCGCCGCCCGTTGGCCGGGCGCGACGCCGAACCGGTTGAGATAAGTGCGCATGGCGGTTGCAGTCATCACGCCGGGTATGTCGTTCCCGCCGAAAAGGAGCGGCCGTTCCTCCGCGCCGGTCGCGAGGATGGCGTGCCTGGCAGCGATGCGCCAAAAGCGCTCGACCGGCCGATTGGCGGCCACTGTGGCGACATGTTTTTGCACGCGCTCGACCGCGCCGAACACATTGCTGTCGTACCAGCCGATGGCGGTCGTTCGCCGCAGCAATCTCACATTCTTTAGGCTGCGCAACTCATCGATGCAGCGCGCCGCGAAGTCAGGGGCGGGGACGCCGTTGATCGTCGCGGTCTCGGAGAGAAGCGCGCCGCCGAATTCCGAGTGCTCCTCGGCCAGGACGACCCGCAACCCGGCGCGTGCGGCAGTCAGCGCCGCTGCGAGGCCAGCAGGACCGGAACCGACAACGAGGAGGTCGCAATGCGCCCAGGATTTCTCATAGGAATCGGGATCGGCCTCATAGGTGGCGCTGCCAAGGCCGGCCGCTTTGCGAATAAACGGCTCATACAGCTTTTCCCAGAAGGCTGGGGGCCACATGAAGGTCTTGTAGTAGAAACCCGCGCCGAGAAACGGCGAAAGCAGATTGTTCAGCGAGCCGATGTCTAGACCGAGCGAGGGCCAGCGGTTCTGGCTTCGCGCCTCCAGACCGGCATAAAGCTCCTGCATCGTCGCACGGGTGTTCGGTTCGGTGCGGCCCCCCTTGCCGATTGTCACCAGCGCATTCGGCTCGGCCGGCCCGGCAGTCAGGATGCCGCGGGGCCGGTGATACTTGAAGCTGCGGCCGACAAGACGCTGGCCGTTGGCAAGGAGGGCGGAGGCGAGCGTATCGCCGGCATGGCCGGTGAATCTTCTGCCGTCGAAGGTAAAGGGCAGCGAAACCGAACGATTGATGAGACCGCCCTTCGAAAGACGATAGGAGGTCATGCTGTCACCGCCGGATTGTCGGCCACATCCCGGCAGGCCTTGATTTCATGGGTTGCGGTGTCGCGCGTCACAACCAGCCAGTGCCGGCACCCCGATGTGTGATGCCAGTATTCGTCGTATGGCCCCCGCGGATTTTCGCGAAGAAAGACATGGTCGAACCATGTCGCCTGAGATGCGTCCGGGGCCGGCCGCGGAAGCACCGCACCCTTGACGGTGAACTCTTCCCTGGGGCGCATGCCGCAATGAGGGCAGGGGACAAGACTTGCCATATGGAACTCTAGTGAAGGTTTGGCTGGGCGCCGAGGCCCCGTTCGTCGAGAGCATATCCGCGCTCGAAGCGATCGAGGCGCATCTGCGCGGCGGTTTTGTGCGGCTCGCCGCGCGCTATCAAATGCGCGAAGCAGTAGCCGGAAGCTGGCGTCGCCTTGAAACCGCCATAGCACCAGCCCGCATTGAGGTAGAGATTATCGATCGGGGTACGGTCGATGATTGGCGAACCGTCCATCGACATATCCATGATGCCACCCCAGCTACGCAGCACACGGACACGGGAGAGGGCAGGGATCATGGCGACCCCGGCCTCGGCCACATGCTCGATCGTCGCCAGATTGCCGCGCTGGGCATAGGAATTGTAGCCGTCGATGTCACCACCGAAGACGAGACCGCCCTTATCGGACTGCGAGACGTAAAAATGGCCGGCGCCGAATATCACCACGTTGTCGATGAACGGCTTCAGGCCCTCCGAGACGAAGGCCTGCAGGACGTGGCTTTCGATCGGAAGCTTCAGGTCGGCCATCGCCGCGACGCGTGAGGAGTTGCCGGCCGCGGCAAGCGCCAGCTTGTTACAGCCAATGAAGCCCTTGCTCGTCTCGACGCCGACGACCCGGCCGTTCTCGCGCCGGATGCCGGTGACTTCGCAATGCTGGAGGATATCGACACCGCGTGAATCGGCGGCGCGCGCATAGCCCCAGGCGACCGCGTCATGGCGAACGGTACCGCCGCGCGGTTGCATGAGGCCGCCCTGTATCGGGAAGCGCGCATTGTCGAAGTCCATGAAAGGCAGCATCGCCTTGACCTGCCGGCGGTCGAGAAATTCGGCGTCGACGCCGTGGAGACGCATCGCATTGCCGCGTCGCGTATAAGCGGCCTGCTGGCTGTCGTTGTGGCAAAGCATGATGACGCCGCGCTGGGACACCATCGCGTTGTAGTTCAGTTCCCGCTCCAGCCCTTCCCATAACTTCATCGAAAGTTCGTAGAACGGGTTGTTGCCCGGCAGCAGGTAGTTCGACCGGATGATCGTCGTGTTGCGGCCGACATTTCCGGAGCCGATGTAGCTCTTCTCGAGCACCGCGACATTGGTGACGCCATGTTCCTTGGCCAGGTAGTGCGCGGTCGCGAGACCATGCCCGCCTCCACCCACGATGATGACGTCATAGTGAGGCTTCGGCTCGGGAAAGCGCCAGGCGGATGTCCAGCCGGTATTCTTGCGCAAGCCGTTCAGAAAGATCGAAAGGGCGGAGTAACGCATCTCTGCCCTTCATCCGTTCTTCACGAAGAACATTTCGTCGTTGAACGCCGAACGCCCGCCTTTATCCTGGTCGACCGCAAGCTCTGCTTCGGCAACGGATAGGGCAGCCGCCACGCTAAAGGCCGTCTGTTTTGCCATGATAGTTGAGAAGAGCTCGATGATTGCCAACTTCGTCCGTAGCCTTTGACCTTGCCAATGCTGCAACGTCGAGTCCAATTGAGAAACCCGTTTGATTGTGCGTGGGAGACGATGGATGGTTTTCGCCAAGACCTGAACGAGAAGGTCGATGGTTCTCTATTTTCCACCAATGGCCGGCGTCTCTTGTCATGTCGTCATCCCACGTCTGCGGTGGTCTTCGGCATTTGCAGTTTGGCCAGTTCTGAATACGGGATATGGCAGCGGATCGTATGGCCCGGCCCTGCCTCCGAGAGAGGAGGCTCCTCCGTCTCGCAAATTGGGCCCATCTTGCGAGGACAGCGCGTATGAAAGACACAGCCTTTCGGTGGATTGGCCGCGCTCGGGATTTCGCCGTCGAGGCGAATGCGGGAGGTTTCCGTCCGCTCGAGCCTGGAGACGGCGGACAGCAGCGCCTCGGTATAGGGGTGGTGCGGGCCGCCAAAAACAGCTTCAGACGGGCCGAGTTCCATGATGCGGCCGAGATAGAGAACAGCGATCTGGTCGGCGAGATAGCGAACCACGGCCAGGTCATGCGAGATGAAAATGTAACTGACGTGCTCCCTGGCCTGCAGGTCGACAAGTAGGTTGAGGATCGATGCTTGCACCGACACGTCGAGCGCTGAAGTCGGTTCATCGCAGACGACGAGGCGCGGATTGCCGGCAAAGGCGCGTGCGATCGCGACACGCTGTTTCAGCCCACCCGAGAGTTGGCGCGGCTTGACCGCGAGGTGACGCGCGGTGAGCTTTACCGAACTGACGAGTTCTTCACGGCGAGCGTCGAGCGCCTTGCCGCGCAAACCGGCCAACCGCTTGATCGCCCGGTCAAGCAGATGGCGGATCGAATGCGAGCGGTTAAGTGCCGAATCGGGGTTCTGGAAGACGATCTGCATGGCCTTGATCTGGCCGTCCGTACGACTGTCCAGCCGCGCCGCCAGAGGTGTGCCTTCAAGCTCGATGGTGCCGCCATCGTCCGGCCGGACGAGGCCCATCAGCAGTTTGGCGAAGGTCGTCTTGCCGCTGCCGGATTCACCTACCAGCCCGAGCGTCTGGCCAGGCTGCAGGCTGACCGAGATGTCCTTCACGGCTCTCAGCCCCTGGCCCTGACTGCCATAGGTCTTGTTCAAAGCCTCGACACGCAGCACCGGTCGGGTAGCCGCCCTTGGCGCCGACGGCGCCACATCCGCCGCCGTCGCGCGTGGTAGCGACTGCGCCTTATCGTGATAGTGGCACCTCGACAGCCGGTCGCCGAGATCGTAGAGCGGCGGAAATTCGGTGCGGCAGCGCTCTGTCGCCAGGGCGCAGCGGTCGGCGAAGGCGCAACCCTTGATCGCGACACCGATCCCGGGCAGGGAGCCGGGAATGGTGTCGAGGCGACGCTGATCCTTGCGTTGCCCGACACGCGGCAAGCAGCGCAGCAGCGCCACGGTGTACGGGTGGCGCGGATTGTTGAAGACGTCGTTTGTCGGGCCTTCCTCGACCAGCATGCCGGCATAGAGCACGCCGACCCGGTCACACATATTGGACACGACCGCGAGATTATGGCTGATGAACAGGATCGAGGCGGAGAGTTCCGAGCGCAATTGTGCGATCAGGTCGAGCACCTCTGCTTCCACCGTCGCGTCGAGACCGGTTGTCGGCTCGTCGAGAACGAGGATGGAGGGGTCGTTGGCGAGGGCCATGGCAATCGCCACGCGCTGCTGCATGCCGCCGGAAAGCTGGTGGGGATAACGCTGCATGACGCTGGCCGGATCGGAGATGCGTACCCGGTTCAGCATGGCGATGGCCCGCTCCGCCGCGGCCTGTCCGGAGATGCCGCCGAGATCGAAGATTTCGGTCAGTTGCCGGCCGATGCGGAGCGACGGATTGAGCGCCTTGCCGGGATCCTGATAGACCATTGATACGCTTTCGGCCCGCGCGCGGCGCAGTGCCTCCGCGTCCAGCCTCATCACGTCCTGCCCTTCGAGTGCAATTGAGCCGCCGGTGATCGAGCCGTTGCGTGGCAGGTAACGCACCACCGACAGCGCTACGGTGGATTTGCCGCAGCCTGACTCACCAACCAATCCATAGGCCTCGCCTTGCCTGATCGTGAGACTGAGATTACGCAGCACGGCCCGGTCGTGTCCGGCTATGCGGTAGGCAACGGAGAGGTCGTCGAGTTCGAGCGCGTTCACGGCCCCGTCAATCATTGAACGCTCCATGGATCTCATCGGCTACCAGATTCACGCCGATCACCACCGAAGCGATAGCGATCGCGTCGAACAGCACCGTCCACCAGAAACCTCCGCTGATCAGGCCATAATTGGTGGAGATGCTCAGCCCCCAGTCGGGAGAGGGGGGCTGGATGCCAAAACCCAGGAAGCTGAGCGTGGCGACGGCAAAGATGGCATAGCCTAGGCGCACTGTCGTCTCGACCAGGATCGGCGCGAGGATGTTGGGCAGAATTTCGATAAACATCGTGTACAGCGCCCCTTCGTGGCGGAGTTGCGCGGCCGCCACATAGTCGAGTTCACGTTCGGCGAGCACCGCGGAACGAACGGTACGGGCGATGATTGGCGCGAAGCTGAGGCCTATGACCAGGATGACGGTCGTCTTCGATGTGCCGAGAGCGACGATGGCCAACAGCGCAACGATGACGACTGGCATCGCCATGAAAGCTTCGAGAAGGCGGCTGACGATATCGTCGACGATGCCGCGGAAAAAGCCGACGAACAGGCCAAGCGCGGTGCCTATTATGGTGGCCAGAAGGGTCGCCAGCGGCGCCACGGTCAGGATGTCGCGGGAGCCGGTGAGGACCCGGGAGAAGACGTCGCGGCCGAGTTGGTCGGTGCCGAACCAATGCTCGGAGGAGGGCGGGACAAGCGCATTTATGATATCGTCGGCCAAAGGATCATAGGGGACGAAATGTTCCCCGAAAAGTGCGCATACGATCCAGAACAGCACGATGCAGAGGCCGATCAGGAAGGGGCCTGACCTGAACAGTGCAAGGAACGCGTCGGCCAGCGGCTCGCGGCGCGTCCCCGTATCGACCTCCGGTGTCCTGGCAAGGTCGTCGGTCGCGCTCATTGCAGTGCTCCCAATCGTATGCGCGGATTAAGCATGGAGTAGAGGAAATCGGCGGCAAGGGTCGCCACCGCGTAGACGATGCCGATGGCCAGGATGCCGGCCTCCAGCATCGGGAAATCCTTGCCGCGGGCGGCATTGAAGATCAGCGATCCGATACCCTGGTAGCGGAACAGCGTCTCGATCACGACGAGGCCGCCAATGAGATAGCCGGTCTGCGTAGCGATGACGGTGATGGTAGGGAGGAGCGCGTTGCGCAGCACATGCCTCCAAAGCACCGTATGCCGTGGCAGGCCCTTGAGAATCGCGGTTCTTGTGTAGTCGGAATCGAGGGCTTCGATCATGCCGGCGCGCGCCATCCGCGCGACATAGCCGAACAGCACCAGAAAAAGCGGCACCGATGGGAGGATCAGATAGTAGAGCTGGGTGACGAATCCAGCGCCGCTCGGCCAGGTAGCGGAGATCGGTAGCCACCGCAGCCAGACTCCGAAGATAAGAATGAGGATAATGCCTGTGACGAACTCCGGCAGCACCGTCATAGACAGGCCGCCAAGGCTGATAATACGGTCGAGCGGCCGGTTGAGATTGAGCGCGGCAACGACGCCGCCGAGAATGCCGATCGGCACCACCAGAACGAATGCCATCGCGGCCAACTTGATCGAATTGCCGAGGGCATCGATGACGAAAGGCGCCACCGGCGTACGGAAGACATAAGACATGCCCATGTCGCCATGGACAAAGTTCCAAATCCAGCTGCCGTACTGGACAAGCAATGGGCGATCGACGCCGAGCGAGCGATTGAGCGCATCGACGGCGTGCTGGTCCGCAAACGGACCCAATATGGCGCGCCCGACATCCCCTGGCAGGACCTGGCCGCCAACGAACACCATCATGCTAAGCAGGAACAACGTGATCACCGACAGCGTCAGACGCCGGACAAGGAAGGTGAGAATGACGGATACTCCCGGTAGCGTCAGCCCAGCATCGGGGAACCAGCCGTTATTTCATGACGTTTTATCGACATGACGGGTTCCGTTTCGCAGGCATGGGTTGATCTTCTGGCAGACGTTTTGCGGCACGCCGGGCGCGGCACCGGCTGCCTACGTACCGATCAAGCAAGCTGAACGCAGCAGGATACGATACGTGAGCCGACGGAAGGTTCACGAACCCTCCGCGACCCGCCACCCGGCGGAATGGCCATCTCTCGACGCCGAACGACCGCAATCCGCAACGTCCGACCGCTTGCGCGAAACGATGCCGATATTCGAACGACATTACAGCCATATCAATCGGTTCTGGCCCCTAGGCTTTGGACGCCCTTTGCAGGAACAACTGCGACATAGCGGTCGGTTCGGCGCCCGTTACGCCTTTGGCCGTCGCCATCAGGAACTTATTGAAGTAGGCAATGATTACCGGCGTCTCTTCGAGCAACAACTTTTGGATCTTTCCGGCCGTGTCCTTCTGCTCCTCGAGATCGACCGCGGCGATATAGCTGTTCACCAGCCGATCATAGTCGCTGTTTTTGAAATGTGCGGCGTTCCAGGTACCGTCGCTTTTGAGGGGCGCGGACAGGTAAACGTTGGGCACACCCCGATGGCCGTAATCGGTGATGCCCATCACTGAATCCAGCCAGTTCGACTTCCCGAATTTCGCTTTGCCGTAGTAGGCGGTTTGGTCGAGAATGTTGAGTTCCATGTCGATACCGATCTGCTTGACCCAGCTCTGGACGAGCTGCGCGTATTCGGGGATCTCCACGTAGCGTTCCGTCGTCAACGTCACCTTGAAACCATTGCCGACGCCCGCCGCTTCCATCAGTTGCTTGGCTTGGGCGATATCCTGCCCGCGTTGTGGTACATCCTTGTCGGTGGAAGGAAAAACGGGAGCAAACGGGCTGTCATTGCCTTCCAGGCCATATCCCTTCAACAGGCCGGCAACCAGCTTCTTGCGGTCAAGACAAAGCGCCACGGCGCGGCGCACGCGTGGATCCTTGAATGGATCGGAATCGCAGCGCATGTGCAACTGCCGATGCGACGCCCCTTTCAGGCTGACCAGCTGGATATTCGGATCGTTCCGCAGGCTGACGCTGGCTGTTATCGGCAGCAGATTTATGATGTCGACCTGACCGCTCTGCAATGCCAGGATTTCCGGCTGCGTATCGGCGAAGAACGTAAATTCGGTGCGAGCCGGCAATGCCTTCTCACCCCAGTAGTTCTCGTTACGCACGAAGGAAGCGCCAACCTTTGGCGTATATTTGTCCAGTTTGAACGGTCCGGTGCCGTCGAAAGTCTTCTCGTAGTCGCCCTTATAGCTTGCCGGTAGGATGACAGCATTGAAATTGTCGGACGATACCAAATAAGGGAAATTACCGTTCGGCGCATCGAGGTGAAACTCGACCGTATAATCGTTGACCTTCCTGGATCCACCTTTTCCGAGCGTGCCCTTGAAGGCCGACAAGGCGTAGGACCCGTTGGCCGGATCGGCAAGCCGCTCGATGCTGGCTACCACATCATCAGCCGTCATCTCGCTGCCGCTGTGGAATTTCACGCCCTTACGCAACTTGAAGGTCCACACCGTGCCGTCGTCATTAGCCTTCCAGCTTTCGGCCAGCATTGGTCTCAGCACGAGGTCCGGACCATCCAGGCAAAGGAATTCGGTGACTTGTTGCAATACAACCAAGCCGCCGCCGTCGGCCACTGTCACCGGGTCAATCGTCGCGGCCGGCACATGACTTGCTACGCGGATGGTAGCGCCAGGAGCGCCCTGGGCCCGGGCAAGCGAGGGCATCGCGCCGAACCCTGCAGCGACGCCGATGCGGCTCATAAGTGGCAGCGACAGGCCGAGTAGACTACCATGACGGATGAATTCGCGGCGGCTGACGCGACCATCGACCAGACCATCGATCAGATGGTTTTCGAGCGGTGTATGGTCGCGGCGGAAGAGATCGAGAACGCGATAATTTTTGCTCATGGATTTAGTCCTTTCCCCTTTTTTTGCTTAGTGAATTTGTATTCGCATGGACGCCATCTTTGGGTCCCCTCCCTCGCACTTCTCGAAAATAAAAGACGTGCGGCACGGTCTCGAACAGAAATCAGGTTACGCCATTCCAACTGCCACCTTAAATTCGGATTTCGGGTGCATTGATCGACGCCGTAACTGAATTGGCTTGAAGGGGGACGTCGGCTGCTGTTGCACACGATGCCAAGCCGACCACGACCTTCGAACGTGCAATAGAAGGGCCAAAACTGCGCGGGCTGGCCCCTGCGGGAATACAGGAAGGCAACCGGTCATTGGGCGAGAGCTCCTCAAACATGTCCATAGAAGTCACGGTGAACGGCAACTGAATAGGCATAGTCCAGTAGCGTTGCCCAACTGAACACCGGCATCCCGATCTCCCGCTGGATGGCCCGTCCGAATGGCTGAAAGCCGGTACACTCCAGTACCATCGCGCCCATGTTCGGGTGCGCGGCAGCAAAATTCTGGGCGACCTTGACGATGTCACATTCCGCTAATTCGTAGTCGGCGGTCGGTATTTCGGGACGCAGATCCTTATTCCAGAGGCTTGTGAACTGCGGTGTCTTTCCGTCGTCTCCAGCTCCGTGGACGACATAGTTCGTATCCAACTCTACTCCGACCGAAGTCAGGTGCCTGTCACGCAGGTGGCGACCCGACGCCACAAGGACACCAACCACCCGTTTTGGCCCTATCAGCATCTGAGCCAGTGGAATTTGCAGAAGGCTCGACGCGAAGACAGGAACATCCACGGCAGCGGCGATTTCCTTTTGGAACCATGCGAAATAGCCACATTCCGCGGCGATGGCCCGGCATCCCATACGCTCGAGCTTACGCGCTGCGGCCAGGACCGGTTCCAGAAGGTCCGCTTTATCTTCGCCCCGAACCAATTGCTTGATATCGACGCCTTCAGCGATCTCATACTGGATCGGAAAGGGATAGGCGCTGGCGTTGCGCAGATCGCCGGGAAAGCCCGGATAAACTTCGTCGAGAATAATGATCCCAAGGCCCATGCCATAGCAGGAATGGCTTCCGCGGGCATAGATGCGTTTGATAGCCGGGTCATGTAGGGACATTGTTGTCGCTCCTGTCGCGATGCCTGTGCACGCTATTCCACGGGGCCTCGCATCAGCCCGATCGGCATGGCCGCGATCGCGTGATGGACGGTGACGTTCCCGAGCTTGCGCCGGGCCCGGCCGACCGGCCTTCATGCGCAGCCAATTCGTACCGGGCATCGAACAGGCACCATACCGCCAGAAACGGTGTGCTCGGAGAAGAAGCCATGGCATGAAGGATGTTCGGTTCGTTGTAGAGCGTACCTCCAATCCCAGGCGTGAACCACGCTCGCTCGCCTTGCCGGAATTGGCCATCACTCAACACGAGATAAATTTCTTCCGGCGCATGCCTGTGATCCGGATAGCGAACGTCTGGCGCGAGCAGCGACAGACCCACCCAAACGTCTCGTCGCTCTTCAAGGCCGCCAGGACCAACGACCATCGCGTTCGCATGACCATCGGCATAGGAAGGACTGGCGTGCGGCGCATCGCCGGCTCGTCTTTTCCATGACAGCAACGGGTCCAGATGAAGTATCCGGTTGGCGAGGTTTTCAAATTTGCTCTCTGGTTGGCACGCCGGTTTGAGGGCCTGTCCGAGGAGTGCGGCTGTCGGAACCCGCACGGGATCGGCTTCCCTGCCGGAAGCCAACTTTTCCAGTGCACCGAACACGCGGGAGAGACAGCCTCTCGTTTCACTGTCGGATGATGTGTCCTCAAAGCCGCGTCTCACGGCGTCGAGGAAGGCCTGCAGGGCTTCTGGGCGTTTAGTTGAAGGCATCCCGGTTCTTCTTTGAAGGCCATCTGAAATCTGTTGTTAACCGCTGCATTTCAATCGCCACGGGAATGGCTGATGGAAAAGGCGGTTGCAGTGAAACGACGGCGCCCTTTGACACTAGTAAGGCGCCCGGACTTTGTGAAATTGATAGAATGGCGGCATTTAGCGACCGCGCAGGACACTGCTTTCCGCTCGCGTGACATGCCTCGATGCCCATCAAACTGCTTCCGCAGGCACAAACCGCCACCCCTGCAATTCGCGCCAGTTCGGCTCCAGCTTGGCGAAGCGCGCCAGCCTGAAGGACGAGATATCCGCGAAACTGCAGATACCATCGACGACCAGATCGCGGATGGCGCGGCCGCTCGCCGGCGACAGACCGAAGCCGACGCTGGACATGGTGGCGACCAGGACATTCGATCGCGAAGAGAGGCTGTCGATCACCGGCCGCCCATCGGGCGTATTCTCGATGATGCCCGCCCACGAGCGAATGATCCGGGCATGTGCGGCCCCGGGAAGTAACTCTTGGAGGCGACGAGCGATATGACCCATCAGCGGCGTCGACGGCTTGGCCGGCGGATGGTCGTCGGGGAGTTCGAGCCATTCATGAGGGCCGCCCCCATAGGCAAGATTGCCGCGCAGGGTCTGGCGGCCATAAAGGCCGTTTCCGTCAATGCCGGTATACGCCATCAAAGGCAGCGGCTCGGTGACGATCATCTCGGCTCGCGCGCTTGCCATAGGCACTTCCTGGCCAAGCATTGCTGAAAGTCGTCCCGTCTGCGGGCCGGCCGCGATTACAAGATGGTCGCAACCAACCAGGCCCCGCTCGGTCTCGATGCCGGTTACCCGTCCGCCCTCGCTGCGGAAACCGGTCACGGCGCAATGCTGTATCAGCCGGCCGCCATGATCCTGCATAGCCCAGGCATAAGCCTGAAGCGTGCGATGGGGATTGGCGTGCCCGCCGAAGTGATAGAGGTAGCCACCGGCTACGTTGTCGCCGGCAAGCGGCACCAGTTCACGGATCTGCTTTGGGTCGAGACGGTCGAACGTGAAGCCTTGCCGTGCGGCATTCGGCAGCGAGCGGCTGTAAAGCGCCAACTGCTCTTCATTGAGCGCGAGCCGGATACGCTTACGAGAAAACTCGGTCGGATAGCCAAGGAGTTCGTTCATCTGCGGCCACAGGCGCTGTTCCTCCAGGAAAAGAGGCGAATGACCATGCGTGCAGCCGCCGCCGTTTCTGCCTGACGCCTCCCAACCGATCATGCCTTTTTCGATCACGAGAACATCGACACCGTCCCGCGCCAGCCACCAGCCGGCGCTCAGGCCGGTCACACCGCCTCCGACGATGACGACCGATGCGCCCTTTGTATCGCTCATCGCCGGCTCGCTCATTCGCTCTCCACCGGTCCCTTCGCTTCATTTGTCGCGACGGTGTAGAGTTCCGGCACATCCCAGAAGGGCCGCCATTGGGCGTCAATTCCAAACCAGACGTCCCAATGTTCGACCTGATCCTCGGATTCCGGAATTTGGGCGACGATGGAGAGCGGCAGCGGCCGGACCGGCGCCCGATATTTGGCCAATGGGATCGCGGAAAGCGGCGTCGCCGCTTCCAGCGCCAACAGCGCGGCGACCTGTTCCCGGCAGCGCCTTCCCTGGCACGGGCCCATGCCAGCGCGGGTCAGGCGCTTGACCTGGTCCGGGTTGGGCGGCCCTTCCCCGAGCAGCGTCGCCAGCGAGCGGTCGTTGCGACGCTCGGCTTGCCAGTCCAGATAGCGCGGCGGCCGGACCTCGAGGATTTCGCGGGCGGTCACCTCCTCGCACTGGCAGATGTTGAATTCAGTGTGCGCTTCGATGATGCTGGCGCGGACCCATTCCAGGCGATAGGCCGAGAGATCGTAGGTCGGCGGATCCGGGAGCACCGTTTCCTGCCCGGCTCTCCCGTCGCCCGAGCCGAGCTCTGACAGGATCGCCGCGACGGCGCGACGGGCTTCACTCTCGGAAACCCGAGGATCACGCGATTTGCTGGACCAGATGCCGGCGCAATCGCCGACAGCGAACACATTGCGCCGGCTGGTGCGTTGATCGGCGTCGACCACTGGCGCATAGCCGCTGCGCTCGGGCTGGAAGGCGATCGTGCATCCGAGCGCATCGAGCAGGTCGACGACCGGTGTCGTGCCGACTGCCAACACGATGCCATCGCAGTCAATTCTGCGCGCCTCGCCGACAGGATGTCCGGTCGCATTGATCGCGGCGACCAATGCAGCTTCCACCGTCTCCCGCCCCAGTGCCTCGCGCACGACGTGACCGGAGAGGAACTCGCAATCGCCGCCGCGCAAAGCCGACACCAGATCGGCCGGCCCGACCGGCTCGGGCGCCTGCTCGATGATCGCGGCGATTTCGATGCCCGCGTCGCGCAAGGCCAGCGCGGCTGTCAACGCTTCCGTCGAAGTTCCAAGCATCACGATGCGCCGGGGCGCAAACGCGCCATGAAGCCTCGCCAGCGAGACTGCTGCCGTCGCGCCCATCACGCCCGGCTTTTCCCAGCCCGGGAATCCAAGTCCCATATCCCGCCGTCCGGCAGCGACGATTACCTGCTCGGCGCCCATCAGCCAGCAGCGTTCCTCGTCATTCAGCCCGACAACCGTTCCGGGCAACCAGCCGACGCCCGAACCATTGCCATAGAGGCCCCAGCAGGCCGTGCCGAGCCGGACATCGACGCCGGCCTCGAAGGCAGCCTCGATTTGCGGCATGGACGCGATAAAGGACTCCATCATGGCGTTGCGGTTGCGCGCCGCGCCCGTCATCCCCTGTCCGTAGTGCTGCGGCACCTCCTCGCCCATCGCCTTGAAGGAAACCGGATTCTCGTCGACCAGAACCACAGCGATCCCTCGTCCGGCAGCATCGATCGCGGCCGCGAGGCCGGCAGGTCCGGCTCCGATCACCAGGAGTTGGGTGTGCTCCTCGACATGGAGTTCCCTGCCGGCGACGGATTTCAAATCGATTCTTGATCGTGGGGCCATGCTGGCTTCACTTGCGGACAATGACCGCACTTCTTTGCTGGGGACATTTCACGGGCAGTTCGACCTCACGACCCTTCCCTTCCAGTGGTTCGGCTTGCCCAATACCGTGGGAGGGCAACATCGCCGGTCCACGAACGCCAACTCCGGTGGAATATCCACATACTGTCGACGTCTATTGCATTCGTCCAATATACGCTGCTGGAGTTTTTCATAGGTGACAGCTATCAATAGGCTTGCAGCTATGAAGCCGTTCCAGCCAGCATGGAGACAGCCAAAGTCATGAGAGCGGGCAGGCGGATAACCCGGCACATCATCGAACTGCGCCATATGAGATACTTTCTCGCCGTGGCGGAAGAACTCAATTTTGGCCGGGCGGCCGAGAAACTTGGGGTCGCGCAGCCAAATTTGAGCCAGCAGATCAAGTCGTTGGAGGAGATCGTCGGCGCTCTTCTTTTCGACAGGACGCAACGGTCGGTCCGCTTGACGACCGCCGGCGAGTGTTTCGTCGGAGAAGCACGCGAAGCCTTGGTCCATGCCGAAAACGCGCTCATCGCCGCGAGGCGGGCCGGGCGTGGCGAGATCGGCCGGCTCGCCGTGGGTTATGTCGGATCGGCGACTTACACCGGCGTCCTCGTCTCGATCACGGGGGCTTTTCGCGAAGGCTACCCGGATGTCGAGATCGAACTGGCCGAAATGGAAATGCGAGACCAGATCGCGGCGATCGCCGCGGGCACGCTTGATATCGGCTTCATCCGCCCACCGATCGAGCTTCCGATCGGCATTGGCAATTCGCTGCTCATGCAAGAGGAATTGGCCGTTGCCATTTCCGACCGTCATCCGCTCGCGCGTCTTCAGGATATCCCCCTCTCCGCTTTGCGGGAGGAGATATTCATCACGCCGCGCCATGCGGCCAATGTGAGCTTTCACAAGCATACGACGGACGCCTGCCTGGCGGCGGGTTTCAGCCCGCGGCTCGGCCCCCAAGCCGATCATTTCGTAACCGTCGTGAGTATGGTCGCAATCGGTCTCGGCGTCGCGCTGGTGCCTCAGTCCTGCAGGTGCTTGGATCTTCCAGGCGTGTGCTACAGGGCGCTCGCCGGTAAGAAGATCCTGGCCGACCTCTCCGTTGCGTACCGGCGCTCCGAGCCATCGCAGCCGGCGCGGACGTTCTTGCGTTACTGCCAGGGGTTTCGCAACGCGAGCCGAAATGCCAGTCGCGTTGCCGGCCCCTCTCCCGCCTGAGGCCCGCGCCGCATGCGGAGGAGCAATCGTCCACGCGTCAGGCCCACCAAACGTCATTCTATGGCGGCTTCAATCAGGAACGGCCCGCTCTTGCACGTCGCGTGACGCCAAAGATCGCCGAACCGATCAATGCTTTCGGCACGCGCGGCTTCCACCCCGAAACCGCGCGCCAGTTCGACCCATGAAGGAGCGGGATTATCGAGGGAAAGCATGGCGGCCGCAGTCTCCGAGACGGTGTCTACCCCTACTTTCCGCATTTCGTTCTGCAGGATGCGGTAGGCCCGATTTGCGAACACGACGATGGTGACATCGAGCGCCTCGCGCGCCATCGTCCAGAGTCCCTGCAGCGTATAGAGCCCGCTCCCGTCTGCCTGGAGCGCAACAACTCTGCGTCCGGGGGACGCGATCGCCGCACCGAGCGCCATGGGAATCCCGGCCCCGATCGCGCCGCCGGTCAGTTGGAGATAGTCATGCGGCGCGGCGTCGGCGGAAAGAGCGTAGAACCCACCCGAAGTGATGACCTCGTCACAGACGATCGCTCCCTCCGGCAGGTTCTTCGCCATGATCGCGTTCAGGCCGGCAAGGCTCAGCGCGCCTGGGGCAGAACTCGGAGACAGGGGAGCGTCGTCACGCGGTACGGCCGGCGCACCGATGCGGCGCGCCAGTTCCGCCAACGCCGCCGCTGCATCGCCGCCCGGCGGACAAAGAGTCGTCACCGTGCAGCCTTCGGGATGAACAAGGGCCCGCTGTCCTGGATAAGGAAAGAAGGTCGTTGGTACCGTCGCGTCAACGAGAACGAGGCGCCGGGTGCCGGCAAGCATCCTGGTCGCCGGTTCGGCGGCATAGGGCAAGCGGTCGATCGCCACGCGGCCCCGACCGCGCTCGATCCGTGCATTGGCGCCGCGCGCATAGAATCGCGCGCCAGTCCGGCTCGCAATCGCGGCCATGTCGGCAAGCGGCCCGGCCCGCAACGCCTTGCCGGAGAGGATGAACGTGGTCGGCTCACCGTCACGAAGCGCAGCGGCGACTTCGTTCTGCGTGTCTTCCAACGGTGCCGCAGGAGCCCGCTTCGCGGCGGCCGGGGATTGCTGGGGATCGTCACATTCCGACCAGGTGACGTCGGCGCCGACCGTCAGCGTCGCGATGCCTCTTGAGGCAGCATCGATCGCAGCGATCATGACGCCGGGCAACTCCGAGGTCTCCCGTATTTCGCCCACCCAGTCGGACATCGGGCGCGCCAGACTGCCGATATCGCTGGCAAGCGGCGCGTCCAGTTCGCGATGTTCGGCGTTATAGTCACCGACCAGGTTCAGGATGGGCGTGCGAGCCCGGCGCGCGTTATGAAGATTGGCAAGTCCGTTGGCGAGGCCGGGACCTAGATGCAGGAGCGTCACGGCCGGGCGATCGGCCATACGGCCGTAGCCATCGGCCGCACCCGTCGCCACGTTCTCCTGCAGGCAAAGGATGCCGCGGATCGAGGGCGCGCGATCGAGCGCGCTCACAAGGTGCATTTCCGAGGTGCCAGGATTCGCGAAGCACGTCGTGATGCCGGCGTCGGCAAGCCGCGACCAGATAAGATCAGCGCCCCGCATCGTCCGTCTCGGTCGGTACCGGTCGCTCCAGCGGCATCGCCAGCAGCAGGCTGCTCTGGCACTTGCCGTGGACGTCAAGGGCAAGGGTCCGTGTCACGTTCTCGCCGAGCGGGCGGCGCAGAACGAAGTTGAGTGCCGGCAGGTTCGGCAATTCGTAGCGTTCCGCCGCCCCGTCGGCAAAACCGAGATAACCGCAGACGACCGAACTCGTCAGGCGTTCGCGCAGCCATTCATAATCGGCGTCGCGATAAGGGAAGACGGCGATCTGGACAATATCGCCCTTGTCGCCGGTACGGGCATGGGCAACGTCACGAAGCAGCATGCGAAAACTCGAAATGAATATGCTCTGACAACATCGAGCGGGAGACCATGAGCGGCGCGACGGCAATCACCTCGCGCCATGTCTTGGTACATCCGCCGCCGCCGGCAGGGCCGTTGGTATAGAGCGACTCCACTTCCTCGCCGATGGCGCGCGCCGTGACCTCGTCGTCCACGCGAGCCGAGACCCGGATGCGCAACTCGTCGGGAGGAGTATTCAGGCGCACCGCAGCGGCTCTGGCGTCGATGGAATCCACTCCGATGATATCGTAGCGCGCTTCCCGCGGGCGGATACCGCGCAGTTCCAGCCGGTCTCGCACGATGGCGAGCGCAGCCCGCGCCCGCGCATCTGCGCCAGGTCCGGCATAGGATAATTGCCCCTCACCTACATAGCCGTCGAAATAGCCGACCGAAGCCTTCAGCATGTCTGGCCGAGGGCGTCCCGTGGCGCCCGTCATGCGCACCCGGTCCCCGCCGAGTTCAACGAAAGTCACATCACGGCAATCCGCAGTCACGTGCGGCTGCAGATAGGCACCGGGGTCGAGGATCTCGTAGAGCAACTGCTCCTTGCATGTCTGGGGCCGGATACAGCCGCCCGTGCCGGGCACCTTGCCGAAAACAGCGGTCCCGTCCTCCGAGACGTCGGCGAAGGGAAAGCCGAGCCTGGCCAGATCAGGAACATCCTTGAATCCGGGATCGGCGAAATAGCCGCCGGTCAATTGTCCCGCGCATTCAAGGAGATGCCCGACAAAAGTGGCCTGGCCGAGCCGTCCCCAATCCTCGTCGCGCCAGCCGAACTCGTGAGCGAGCGGCGCGACGAAGAGCGCCGGATCGCTGACCCGCCCGGTCAGCACGATATCCGCGCCCTGCCGCAGCGCTTCGCGAATACCGTCGATGCCGGAATAGACGTTCGCCGACACGATGCGGTTATGGGGCGGGAAATTCTCGGGCAGTTCGATGCCGGGATTTGGGCCGCTGATATCGGAGAGGAGCTCAGCCAGTATATCGTCGCCCATCACTGCTGCGATGCGCAGGCCGTCGAAACCTATTTCGCCCGCCACCCTGGCTGCTGCCCGCGCCGCGCCGAGCGGGTTCGCACCGCCCATATTGCTGATGATGCGGGTCCCGTTGCGCCGGCAGCCCGGCAGCACCGCGCGTAACCTTGCCTCGAGCATCGCGTCGTAACCGGCGTCCGGATTGCGCCTGCGTTCGGCATGTGCAAGCGCGATGGTCCGCTCCGCCACGCATTCGAAACACAAATAGTCAAGATGCCCTTCTTCGGCCAATTCCCGCGCCGGCTCGATGCGATCCCCCGCATAGCCCGCTCCGGCGCCGAGCCTCACGGTTTTCCCGCTCACGCCAGACATCACTTCCGTCCGTCGGCATGCGGCGTGCCGGAGAGGCCCAGATCGGATTCGAGGCCGCCCGTACCGGCACCATCGCCGTCCTTCACCGTTCCAAGCATCAGATCCGCTATCTGGCTCGCACGCTCGATACCCAGCGATTTCAGACCCCTGGCCGCACCGATCTTGTCGGCGCTGGCATAGTGCTGGTTGAGCTTGTATTTCGGCTCCACGCGATCGGCCTGTATCTCGAACGCAATGATGTGCGGCAGGAGTTTCTGTCGCCGTTCGGGGCTGTAGCCCGCAAGATTCCATTGGCTGGGCAGCTTGCCTTCGTTCTCGATGACGAGGTCGTCCACGATCCGGCTAACGGCCGCATCCTCCGGCATGAACCGGACTTTTCCGGAAACATGCACCACCACGTAGTTCCAACTGGGTGCTGCGGGATTCCCCGGCGTGTACCATTGTGCGGAGACGTAGGCATGCGGGCCGTTGAAGATCACCGTTGCATGGGGGGATTCCTGCAGGGCGCCGACATGCGGATTGGCCCGGGCCATATGGCCTCGGATACGCTTGATCCGGTCATCCTCGATGTCGATGAGAAGCGGCAGATGGGAGACGCAGATCTCGCCGTTCAAGGTCGAGATGACAGTGCCGAATCCGAGATCGCGAGCGAGGGAGGCTGCATCCTTCTCGGTGTAAGGCGTTTCGAAGCGAGGTGGTCGATAAAGCATGTGCTGCCTCCGTCTCAGCGGGTGGAATTCGGGTAGTGCCGGCGAGCGAACTCGGACGAGATGATGCCGTCGGCCAGATCGTCCTCGATCGCCTCCGGTCTGCGCGCCGAAGGGTCTCCCCAGCCCGCTCCGCCACCTACCGACAATTCCACGACGTCTCCCTTCTTCAGGGGCACCACCGCAGTGGCCGGGAACTCCAATAATTCGTTCCCGCGATGGACCTTCAGCGAACCCATCCCCCCTTCCATGCCGCCGTTCCGCCCGCGCGGTGCGAAGCGGAAATGATCGGAATAGAAGCTGAGCGTCACGCCGTCCTCCAGCACCTCTATGGCGCGGGAGAAGCCAAGCCCGCCACGCCACTGGCCGGCGCCGGACGAATCCTGCACCAGCTTGTAGTGGCGCATGCGGATATGCGGATGGATCTGCTCGATCGCCTCGATTGGCGTGTTGCGGGAGGAACTGAGGATTCCCGCCAGCGCATGGGCGCCGTCGTAGTTCACTCCGGCGCCATAGCCGCCGCCGAGTACGTCACCATAGATGCGCACCCGTCCTCCGGTCGTCGTCTGCGTAAGGTAGAGGCCGGTTGTGCTGTTGAACCCGTCCGAGGGGACACGCTCGGGTATGGCCTGGGCGAGAGCCGCATAGACGGCGTCCGCAGCCCTGTAGGACGCCTCGATCCGGGCGCGCACCGGCTTGCCGGGGTCGGGATTGAGGATGGAGCCCTGCGGCAGCCGGATGTCGAGCAGGTTCATCAGCCCGTCATTGGCGGGAATATCCTTGTCGGCCAGCACGCTGCGCACCGCCGAGACGATGGCGGCAAGCGAGGAGGAGCGGGAGGAATTGAACATGGAATTCACCTGCGGGCAGGTGCCCGCGAAATCCAGCGTCATCCGTCCGGACGCGACCGTAACCTTCACCTTGACGACAAGCGGTTCGCCGCCGCGAACGTCGGAATCGACCTGGCCCGACCCTTCCCAGGACCCGTCCGGGATGGTGTCCAGCGCCGCCTGCATCCGGCGCTCCGAATAGGAAAGGGTCTCGCGCATGGCTTGGCGTAGGAGCGTGGCGCCATAGCGGACGGCGAGTTCGCGCATGCGCGACATTCCAATACGGTTGGCCGCGAGTTGTGCGTAGAGGTCGCCCCGCCCGAGTTCGGCGGTACGGATATTGGCGAACAGCATGCGATCGACCGGCCCGTCGAAAAGGTCGCGCTCCACGTCGATCAGCAATGGCGGGATGACGATGCCTTCGGAGATCAGTTCGCCGGCATCAATGTTGATGCCGGCGCCACCGCCGCCAATGTCGAGGTGATGCGCCGTATTCCCGGCCCAGCCGAGCAGTTCGCCATCCGAGAGGATTGGCTGGAAGAGGATGAGGTCGTTCAGGTGCTGGCCGCCCGCATAGGGGTCGTTGAGCAGGATCGCCTGCCCCTCGCCTATGCAGGAGAGGTCAAGCTGACGGGCTGCTGCCTGGAAAGCCTGGCTGAGGCCGCCATTGTGGATCGGGATCATCTCGGCCTGCACAACGACGTTGCCCTCGGCGTCGAGAAGAGCGGTCGAGCAGTCGCGCGCCTCGCGCACGATCGTCGAAAAGGCGGATCGCACAAGGATAGCACCCATTTCATCCGCGATGGCGCGGATCGCGTTTGTCAGGATCGCAAAGGTGATCTGGTCGCTGCTCACTCATTCGCCCCATTGCTTGCGCCGCTCGCGCGGCGGCCGGGTTCCTCGCCGAACATGTTGACTGGATAACGCGCCGGGATAAATTGCTGAAATTGAAAGTTTGGCTTAATTAATCGAGGAAACCGCATGAAACTTTCCAGCGAGGATCTGCGGACATTTTTGGCGCTCGCGGAAGAAAAGAGCTTCACGCGCGCCGCGGCGCGCTGCAACAAGTCCCAATCCGCATTCAGCTCCCGCATTCGCGCCATCGAGGACATGCTCGGCGCACGGCTTTTCGATCGCACCACCCGCAACGTCGAGCTGACCGTCGAGGGCAAGATCTTCCAGGATTCCGCCCGCCAGCTCTTCGGCGAATTCTCCGATATGGTAAACAACTTCCGCGACTACGCGGCGCGCCGCAAAGGCCGGGTCTCGATCGCCGCCCTGCCGTCCGTGAGCTCCGCATGGCTGCCGCTGGTCTTCCGGCGCTTTCGCGACGAAAATCCGGGTATCGATCTCTCGCTCAGCGATACGCTTTCCGAGCGTTGCTTGGAACTGGTCCGCAACGGGTCCGCCGACATAGCGATCACCTCCGCGACGAAGAACGACAGCGATCTTGAAACCGCCATGCTCGGATCGGAGAATTTTTTCCTCGTTCACCGTCGCGACCATCCGCTCGCCAGTCTGAACAATGTAGACATCACCGACCTCGCCGGCCAGGATTTCGTCCACCTGATCACCAACAGCAGCGTACGATTCCAGGTTGACGCGGCGCTGCATCCGCAGATCGTGCGCACGACGCTGGAAGTGCGCTACCTTGCCACCGTCGCGACGATGGTGGCGGCCGGCATGGGCGTGACCGTCGTCCCGGGGCTCACATTGCCGCATTTCCAAAATCTCGACCTCACCATCCGCCCGATCCGCATCCCCGGCTTCGAACGGCCTATCCATCTGGTCCGTCGCCGCGGCCACCGGTTCTCGGTTGCAGCCGACGCGATGTATCGCTTTCTTCTTCAGGATCGCTCGACCTTCATCCGCCTTCTGGAAGCTGGCAGCGCCGAGGCGACTGCTTTCACCAGCCGGGAGTACTGACCGGGCGTCTCGACACGCCCAGTCGACGCGATGGCCAAACCAGCTCAGCGCTCGATGGTCACGCCCCAGAAACGTGGAATCCGGGCGCCCCATGGCTCGTAGCCCTTGAGCTTGTCGGTATAGGCGGAGGTCACCTCGCCGCTTGCCCACACAAGCAGAGCGGGGTCCTTCATGTAGAGTGCCTGCAGTTTCTCGTAGATCGGCCTGCGGTCGGCGACCGGCGCAGTGATCAGTTCGGTCACCAGCTTGCGTGCTTCCGGATTGCCCCAGATCTTCGACGGATTTTCAGAGCGGTCACCCGTCAGCCGGTCGATAATCAGGGCCGGATCGAGGGTCGGCGCATAGTTGAACGTCATCATGTCGTATTGGCCGTTGTAGTATTTCGGCAATTGTGCGGCGAACTCCAGCACCTGAAGATCGGCATTGACGCCAACGGCCTGAAGCATGGCCTGAACGGTAACGCCCGTCTCGTACATGATGGGGTAGTTCTTGTTGGTGACGATCGTCACTTTTTCACCATTGTAGCTCGCCTTTTTCAGCAGCACCTGCGCCTTTTCGGGGTCGTACGTGAAGCCGTTGTTCTTAGCGATATCGTAGAATTCCGAACTGGCAGGAATGAGCGAGGAGCTCGGCGTGGCGTAGCCTTCCGTCAATGCCAGCGTCAGTTGCTTGCGATCGAGCGCATAGTTCATGGCCTGGCGGAATTCCGGCTTGTCGAGGATCGGACCGTGCGCCTGGATCGGCAACGTGTAGATCGACGGCGTCTGGGCGCTGACGAGCTTGATCCCCTTGGCCGCCTCGAGTTGTTTTGCATAACGGAGCTCGATGCGCGGCCAGATGTCCACTTCCCCTGAGACCAGCGCTGCGTAGGTCGCCGCCGGATCAGGGATATCGACGAAGATGATCTTGTCGATCAGGGCCTCCTTCTTGCCGGCATAGCCGTCCATCGGCTCCGAGCGCGGCTTGTAGTCCTTGTACCGGACCAGGGTTATGTCGCGTCCGGGCCGGATCTGCTCCACCTCGTAGGGACCTGTGCCGACCGGCCGATCGCCCTTGCCGCCGGCATCGACCAGGGCCGGCGCCATGATGCCGGCCTCGCCGCAATCCGAACGCGCCATCTGCGTTAGGAATTCACCTGCCGGCTTGTCCAAGGCGAAGGTGACCTCAAGCGGTCCCGTTGCTTTGATTGAATCGACCTTGATGTGGTCCGATCCGTTGAAATAGCTGACACATCTCCAGCCGTTCTTGGCATCGAGCAGGAAGTTCCACGATTTCGCCGCGGCTGTGCCGTCGAGCGGTTCTCCGTCGTGGAACTTTATCCCGTCGCGCAGCGTGAACACATAAGTGCGGCCGTCGTCGGAGACTCTGGGCAGGTCCTTGGCGAGCATGGGCGCCACGGTGCCGTTTTCGGTCCAGGTCACCAGACCTTCATATATGTGCGAGATCGGCGTGACCGTCTGCGGACCTGTGCTGCCGGCAGGTATAAAAGAGCCCATGTCGCCGGCGTTGGCGACCTTGAGTTCGGAGGCAGCAGCCGGAAAGACGGAAGCAAGCGCGATCAATGCCGCCCCGATGAATTTCTCGTATTTCATGATACCGTATCCCCTTCTGGTTCTGGTCTTACTTGGATTGAATGCGTGGCCGCTCGTCGAAAGACCGGAGCGGCGACGATCAGCCTCCTGGTGAAATCGTGCGAGGGCGCCGCAAAGATCGCATCGGTATCGCCCTCTTCGACAATCCGGCCGCTATCCATGACGACGATGCGGTTGGCGATCTGCTGCACCGCCGCCAGGTCGTGAGAAATGAAGATGCAGGTGAAGCCATGGCGTGCCTGCAGATCGGCGAACAGGTCGAGAATCTGGCGCTGCACAGTCATATCCAGGGCGGATATGGGCTCGTCCGCGACGATCAGTTCCGGGCGGCGGACGATCGCGCGCGCGATCGCGACGCGCTGGCGCTGGCCGCCGGAAAGCTGGTGCGGCAGGCGCCCGGCAAACGCCGCCCCGAGGCCGACCTCGTCGAGGGTGGCCGCAACGCGCCGGTCGGCCTCGGCGCGGCCGAGATCGGAATCGCCACGCAGGGCCTCACGCACGATCGCTCCGACGCGCATCCGTGGATCGAGGGAAGAAAAGGGATCCTGAAAAACGATCTGGCATTGGCGCCGGAAGGAAACGAGCCGCCTGTCGGGCTCGCGCGTGATATCGCGCCCGCGATGCAGGATGCTGCCCTCGTCCACATCCGTCAGGCGAAGCAGCGCGCGACCGAGCGTCGTCTTGCCCGAGCCGGAAGCACCGACGATCGCCAGGGTCTCGCCGGCACGAATGCGGAGCGACACCCCGTCGAGTACGGGGCGCGCGCCAGGCTTGCGGCCGTAGGTGAGGCGCACGTTCTCACCTTCGAGGATGACATCGCCGTTTCGGGATTGCGGCGAATGGGCGACAAGCTTGGGCACCGCGTCTATCAGGCGCCTCGTATAACCGTCGCGCGGGGTGTCGATGACGCGGCGCACGGACCCCGCCTCCACCACCTTGCCGGCCTTCAGCACGACGACATCGTCGGCGTAGTTCGAGACAAGCCCCAAATCGTGCGTGATAAGGAGCACCGCCGTTCCGCTCTCGCGCACCAGTTCGGTCATCGTATCCAGCACGTCTCTTTGGCTAAGGCTGTCGAGCGCGGTCGTCGGCTCGTCCGCGATCAGCAGGCGAGGCTCCAGCAACATGACCGAGGCAAGCATGATGCGTTGGCGCATCCCGCCGGAGAACTGGTGCGGATAAGCGGTGAGGCATCCTTCCGGATCTGGGATCCGGATGCGCTTCAGCATCGCGATCGAGCGCCTGCGGATCTCGTCCGCGGAAATATCGCGATGCGTGCGCAGTCCCTCGGCCATCTGTGCGCCGATCCGCATCGCCGGGTTGAGGGAAACCAGCGGCTCCTGGAACACCATGCCGATTTCGGAACCGCGCAAGTTCCGCATCGCCTTTTCGGAGAACCCTTCGATAGGCCGTCCGAGATAGGAGATGGTTCCACTCCTCTGCGCGAGCCCATGCGGCAGCAGGCGCAGGATGGAACGGCCGATGAGCGTCTTGCCGCTGCCGGATTCCCCGACAAGCGCCACGAACCGGCCGGCTCCGGCTTCAAGGCTGACGCCGCGCACCAGTTCCCGCTCATTGTCGGCGGTGATGCGCAGATCGCGGATCGACAATATGTTCGCGCCGTCGTTCATGCCGTCGCCGTTCTCGGGTCGAGCCGGTCGCGCAGGGCATCGCCCAGCAGGTTGGCGGCGAGCAGCGTCATGGCGATGAAGAGGCCCGGAAACACGGAGAGCCAGGGGGCGCTGTCCAGGTACGGTCTCGCGGTCGACAGCATGTTGCCCCAGGTGGGCGCGGGCGGCGGGACACCGAGGCCCAGGAAGCTCAACGCGCTTTCCACCAGGATCGCCCAGCCGAACATCGAGGTCGCAAAGACGGCGATCGGCGTCAGTGTGTTGGGCAAGACATGACGCAGCATCGTATAGACGGAGCCGTTGCCGAGCGCACGGGAGGCCTCGACGAATTCACGCTCGCGCAGCGAGAGGACGGCCGCGCGAACGATGCGCACGACCTTCGGCGTATAGGCGGCGGTCAGCGCCAGGATGATCCCGGTCTTGCCGGCGCCGATCAGCGCCACGAGGCCCAGCGCCAGAAGGATGCCCGGGAAGGCGAGCAGTGCATCGTTGAACATCATGAATATGCGATCGACCCAGCCTCGATAGAAGCCGTTCACGAGACCGAGTATCGTGCCGAGCGTGGTTGCCCCGATCACGGTGGCGGCTGCGAGGATCAAGCTCGTGCCGCCGCCGAGCATCATGCGGCTCAGCACATCGCGGCCGAATTCGTCGGTCCCGAATGGAAATGCTCCGGAAGGGCCCTGGAGGCGGTGCATGATGTCGAGCTTCAAGGGATCGCCCGGCGTCCAGAAGAGCCCGGTGACCGAAAGAACGAGGACGACCACGCCCAGCACGCTGCCGAGAAGCAGATTGAGCTTCCACTTTGTGCCGCGACGGGCGCTCATCGTTCCGCCGTCCTGGGATCGAAGAGCGGATAAAGAAGGTCCACGACCAGGTTCAGCAGGACGTAGGTAAGCGCGATGAAAAGCAGGCAGCCCTGAATGACCGGATAGTCGCGCGCCGCAATCGATTCCACCAGAAGACGGCCGAGACCAGGCAGGGTAAAGACGGTCTCGACGACCGCGCTGCCGCCGAGCAGCGTCCCGACGACCATGCCGATCAGAGTCCAGGTAGGGCCGAAGGCGTTAGGCAGCGCATGACGCAGCAGGACGCGCCGCTCGCTGAGGCCCTTGGCGCGGGCGTGGGTAATGTATTCCAGCCGCAGGACCTCGATCGTGCTTGCGCGCGCCATGCGTGTCAGCACGCCGACCTCTACGAAAACGAGCGCAAGAACGGGCAGGACCAGATACTGCCAGGCGCGAGCCGGATCCTCGCCGAAGCCGACATAGCCGACGATCGGCAGCCAGCCGAGCCAAATGCCGAAGACCAGCAACAACAACATGCCGACCCAGAAGCTCGGCAACGACAGCCCGAGCGTCGCGAGAATGACGATCGACAAATCCCAGATGCTGTTTTGCCGCCAGGCCGCAAAAAGCCCCGCGAGGACCGCGATGACCGAAGCAATGGCTACAGCTATGAGGATCAGGAGCGCTGTCAGGGTAAAGCGATCCCAGATCAGCGGCAGCACCGCCTCATGCGTAACCAGGGAGTGCCCAAGGTTGCCTTTCAGCACCTGTCCGATCCACAAGATGTATTGAACCGGCAGCGGGCGATCGAGACCCAGTTGGGCGCGCACGGCCTCGATGGTGGCCTTGCTGGCGCCCTCCCCGAGGATCAGCATTACCGGGTCGCCCGGAATGGCACGGATCATCAGGAAGACCACCAGAGAGACCAGGATCACGGTGGGTATGATGAGTCCGACGCGTCTGGCCAGGAACATCATAGATCCCTGCCTCCGGGAGCGTTGCGCCGGAGCCGCAACTCAGGTCTTCCGGATCAGGAGAAGATCGCTGGTCGGCAGGCACTCGGCGGTCCAGTGGGGCGGAACGAAAGTGGTGGAAGTGCTTTCCTCGATCACCACCGGCCCGTCGAGTTGTTCGCCGACTTTGATCAGCCCGCGCTCTATGAAACTCGCCTCGAGCCGTTCGCCGTTGAGGGTGATCATCCCGGTCGCGCGCTCGGCACCGACTCTGGCCTTGGTCGGCGTCGATACCGTTTCCCTGTTCCTCTGTACGATACGCGCCCGGCGGTTGACCACCTGCACGCCGAGCGTATCGCGCGAATAGCCGTAGCTGCGCCTGTGCTGGTCCTCGAACGCGCGCCGCAGTTCTTCGGCGCTGCAACGGTCCGCGTCCCGCGACCAGACCGCCAGTTCGAATCCCTGGCCTGCATAGCGAAGATCGAGGCCTATCTCGATCTCGTAACTGCCCGGCTCCAACTCGAGTTCGGCGGCCACACGGTCGCAACGCCGGGTGAGCTCACTCCGAACGTTTTCATCGAGAGCGTCGTCGCCCAGCGCCTCGACATGCGCCTCGACCACGTCGACGATCAGGTCGGCGACAAGCAGGCCGAAGGCGCTCAGGATACCGGGCGACCACGGAACGAGAACTCGGCTCATTCCGACATCCTCGGCCACCATGGCACCATGGAGCGGCCCGCCGCCGCCGAAGGCCACCAGTGTGAAACTGCGGGGGTCGATGCCGCGAGCCGTCGAGACGAGGCGCACGGCCGATGCCATATTGTTGTTGACCATCCGCAGGATGGCGTCCGCGCGCGCGTCGAGCGGCGTTGCCATGTCGAGGCTGGCAATCGCTTTCTCGGCGAGGTCGCCGCGCAAATGAAGCTTTCCGGAGAAAAACTGTTCGGGCCGCAACAGGCCGGCGATCGCCTGCGCATCCGTCACCGTCGCCCGTGTGCCGCCCCGGCCGTAGCAGGCCGGACCCGGCAGAGCTCCGGCACTGGCCGGCCCGACTGTCAGGAAGCCGCCCGTATCGACCGTGGCTATGCTGCCGCCGCCGGCGCCGACTGTAATCATGTCGATAGCGGTGGTGCGGATCGGCAGGCCGTCTACGGTGAGTTCCTGGACCACCTGGGCTTCCAGCCCCGGCATGATCGCCACATCTGTGCTGGTGCCGCCCATATCGAGCGTCAGCACGTCCTCTATCCCGTTGCGGCGGGCGAACCAGGAGGCGGCGCGGACGCCGGCGGCAGGGCCGGAAAGGAGCATGCGCACTGCATTGGAACCGGCTGCACCGGCAGGCATGATGCCGCCGTTGGATTGCATCAATTGCAGGGAGCGGCCGTAGCCCTTCTCCTTCAGGCCCGCCTGAAGCTCCGCCACATAGCGCTGCACGACGGGACCTACGAAAGCGTTGACGGATGTGGTGACCGAGCGTTCGTACTCGCGGAACTCGGGCGAGACCTCGTGGCTCGCAAAAACCTCGATCCCGGGCGCGAGTTTCCGGATTGTCGCAGCAAGGTACTTCTCGTGCTCCGGATTGCAATAAGCGTGGAGCAGGCAGATGGCGACCGCCTCGACCCCCTGCTCCATCAGCCTTGCGATGACGTTCCGCACCGAATCTTCGCGCAAGGGCTCGAGTATGGTGCCATCGGCGGCGATCCGTTCGGGCACTTCATGGATATGCCTGCGCAGAACGGGTACCCGTGGCTTCCTGTAGAAGGAGGTATAGATGTTGCCGAAACGGTCATGGGTGCCGATCTCGACGATGTCCCGGAACCCTTCCGTGGTGATCAGCCCGGTCAGCGCGCCGGAGCGCGTCAAAAGGGCGTTCGTGGCAACCGTGGATCCGTGGATGAAACGTTCGACTGCCGACAGCGGAATCCCCGCCTCGCCGACGGCGTCCATGACCGCCTGATGGATGCGCTCAGGAGTGGAGGGTACCTTGCCCGTCTGCGCCAGCCCGTCTCCGCTCACCCAGACGAGGTCCGTAAAGGTACCCCCGATTTCCACGCCCACTTTCATGGCAACTCCCTTTGCCACCAACGATAGGGCATCGGTTATGATTTTATAATCCGGAAGTTCTGAACTATTTATCTGCTGAATCGATAAGCGGGCGGCATCGCCGGCCTTCATAAGTGCGAATTATTACTAACGACCGGCGAGCGCACTGGACCTGATCATCATCCATGAGCAAAATGACAGCCGTCTTCCATCCGTTCCGCGCCTAACGCGGCAAGCGCCCGAAAGGCTGATGAATAAGATGCCTCACGACGTTTCGCACTGCCGCGCGTACTGATTGATCGTGCTGCCACTCCTCAGTGATATCACGGTGCTCGATCTGAGTTCCATCGTCATGGGTCCTATGGCCACCCAGGCGCTCGGCGACCTCGGCGCGGACATCATCAAGATCGAGCCGCCGGATGGGGACCTGGCCCGCGCATCCGGCACGCTCGGGCCTGACGGCACGGGCGCGCTTTTCGCAAACAACAACCGCAACAAGCGCTCGATCGTGCTCGACCTGAAGAACGAGGACGATCGCAACGTTCTCGATCGGATGGTCATGCATGCTGACGTCTTGCTGCACAATTTACGGCCTGCAGCCGCCAAGAGGCTCGGACTGGATTCCGGCCGTCTGCTCGCGCTCAATCCCCGCCTGGTCCATTGCATAACGGTGGGCTACGGGTCCGATGGACCCTTCGCCGAAAGGCCAGCCTATGACGACGTCATCCAGGCGGCAGCAGGGCTCGCGTCGCTACCGTCGGAGACGGGAGGGGGGCCTGCATTCGTCCCCAGCATCGTCGCCGATAAGGTGACCGGACTGTACGCGGTCCAGGCGGTTCTCGCCGCGCTGCACCGAAGGGAACACATCGGACAAGGCTGTGCGGTCGAAGTCCCCATGTTCGAATGCCTTGTATCCTTCCTTTTCAACGAGCATTTGGATGCAGCCAGCTTCGGAGAAAACGCCGTTCCTGGTTACAGGCGCCTTCTGACCGAGTATCGCAGGCCGCATGCCACGGCCGATGGATTTCTGGCGGTCTTGCCCTATTCCGAGGCCCATTGGCGTCGCACGCTGAAGGAGTTCGGACGCGAGGACATACTTGACGCCGGCTGGTACTCGACGCCCGCCGGACGCAATGCTCACTCGGCCGAGCTTTATCAGGCCATATCCGAGTGCCTGGCCGAACGAGAGACGAGTCATTGGATTGATCGGTTCGAAGAACTGGACATCCCCTATTCCCCCATCAATTCGATGCGTTCGCTTCTCGACCACCCTCACCTGGCGGCAAAGGAATTCTTTCGGCCGCGCGACAACACCGCGGGACGCGTACGCTCCGTGCCGCAGCCCGTGCGCTTTTCCGGCATGGAGGAAGCACCCGACAGGGCCGCGCCACGTCGTAATGCGGACATGCAGGAAATCCTGGCGCAATTCGGATTCGGCGAGGACGAGATCGCGCGGATCTCGAAAGGCGGAGTTCCTTGAGTTCGGCTTAGAGCCGCGCAAACACCCCTGCAGCAGCCGACAGCGCGCCCTCTCCGTGACGAATTCCGAGCGCCTTCATACCGGCTTCCATGGCGCCGAGCACGCCCAGCGTCATATGCGCGTTGACATGCCCCATATGGGCCACGCGCAGAAAGGCGTCCGCAGCGGGTGTGCCTTTCTCCGCCATCCCTATACCGAGGCCAAGCGTCACGCCGGCGTTTTGCGCCACCCATGCGCGCAACGCGGTGGCCATCGGCGGATCGAAACGCGCCGTCGTCACGGCGTGCGAGCGGAAGGCCGGGTCGGCGATGTTGAGGTCAATGCCGCGCGGGGCACCCTTTATGTCGCCCCAGGCGTCGAAAGCCGCCCAGATGGCCCTCGCCAGTTGCCGATGGCGTGCCCAGACATTTTCCAAGCCTTCCTCACGCAGGATCATCCCCAAGGCGGTCCTCAGCCCGAAAAGGCTGTGGGTCGGCGCTGTACCGCCAAAGAGCTGGTAGAACTCGGCCGCTTCGGCTCGCTCGGTCCAATCCCAGTAAGGCGTTCGCAGACGCGCCTTCGCACCAACCTGTTTCGCCTTGCTGTTCAGCCAGACGAAGCCGAGACCGGGTGGAACCATAAGCCCTTTTTGGCTTGCCCCAACCGCCACATCGACACCCCAATCGTCCATTTCGAAGCGCTCGCAGCCTATCGACGCGATGCAATCCACGACCAGCAGCGCGGGGTGGCCCGCATCGTTAAGGGCAGCGCGCACGGCGCGCACGTCGTTGCGAACCGAACTCGACGTGTCGACATGCGTCATGACGACCGCGCGGATGCCGTGTCCCGTGTCGGCTCTCAACGCCTCGGCGACGCGCCCGGGATCCACTGAGTCGTGACGGCCGAAGTCGAGTCGATCGACTTTCACGCCCAGTCGTTCGATTGATTGTGCCCACCCTTCGCCAAAGCGGCCGGTCACCAATACCAACGCTTTATCACCGGGACTGAACAGATTGGTGTTGACTGCCTCCCAGGCGCCATGACCGTTCGCGATATAGATTGCCACATGGTGAGCCGTGCGGGCCACGGCCCGCAGATCATGGAGCACGCCTGGCATCATATCCGGCAATTCGCCGGCGTAGATGTCGGGCGAGCCCCTGTGCATCGCAGACAGCACGGCATCGGGAACAACGGACGGACCCGGAATGGCGAGATATGTGCGCCCGGTGGAAAAAGTCATTGTTCAAGCCCCAACTTGCAAGGAATGCCGGAATTGCCATGAGGCCGAGCCCCCGGCAGACAGGTTCGATCATACCAGAGCGTGTAATGCGGTTTTCTGACGAAAGGCAACTCACTCCGCTGCTGGCTGATATTCCATAGGCGTATAGGAGAGTTCCGGATAGCCGAACGCCTTGGGGCCGACCACCTGCAAAGCCCTCTCGCTTCTTATCAGCGGATGGGCCGGCATTCCTATGATCGCGACCCGCTGGCCGAAGCGCAGCATTTCCGTCGTTATCGGCTCGCCGGTTTCCAGTTCCAGGTTCATGATGAGGTCCGGCACCATCACCTTGGGCTCGCCATCGACCCACAGCACGAGGTTCTCGTTCTGGATGGCGATGCGTCCCTCGCATCCATTCCATTCGTCCATTCCCTCGAGCAGCGCATGACCGCGCGTAAAGCCGCCTTTCAGTTCGCGACGAACGTCGACGATCTTGCCGGTGAAGAAGAGAGCGCCGCCAGTCTTCTCCACCACTCGCTCGATGACGTTCCGGCGCTTGGCGCGTGCATCGAGGATTGCGGCACCGATTTCGATCGCTTGCGTGACCGTGTTGGGCACGGCGGTGCGGCGGACGAATTCCATCGGTAGCGGCGCCCCAGCCGCACCGGCGCCCGCTCCCATGTTGACCGTCATGCTGCGCAGGAAACGCTCCTGTGTCAGCGGGTCGGCGAGTTCCTTGAAGACGACGACATTACCCTTCGCATCGGCAAGCGCCGAAAGCAGCGAGGTTTCGCCGTAGATGGAGAAGGTCTCCATCTGGACCTCCGGGAAGGCCCTGCCCATGCCGTCCCCGTCGAGCACCGGCAGGCCGGCCTGTCCGGCGGTGATGATCGGCGCCATGGCATTGGCGCCGCCGATTTCAGCCGCGATCAGCGCCGCCATGCGGACCCCGGTCACTTCTTCGATGGCGCGAAGCGCGCGCAGGCATTCCTCGCCTTGCGATATCTTCTCGATACCGATGACGGGAGCCCCGATCCCGCCGACGCGCCCGATCCAGGCATCGTCCGGCAATGCGTCCAGCGGCAGGATGCGTACCGATGCGCCCTTGCGCATGATCTCGCGGGCTCTCAGCCTGCCGACATAGGGGTTGCCTCCGCCGCCGGTGCCGAGCACCGCCGCGCCGAGCGAAAGCGGCAGAAGATCCGCCTCCTTAAGTACGTAGCCCTTTTCACCCGACATTCAGCTCTCCAACCGCTTTCACACGAACCCTCGTTGCATTGCCGGGCAGATAGGCCAACGGCACGTCCTCCATGTCTACGATCTCGATGCTCTTGGCCGAGGCGCCAGCCGCGACGGCGGCATCCTGCGCCTTCTTTCGCGCATCTTCGAGCGCCTCTTCGCGGCTTATGTCGGACAGCGAATAAACCCGCTCGACCTCACCGGAAATCTGCGCGATCGCGGCGCCGACAGCATTGGCAACGGCGAAATGATCCGGCTTCACGACCGGAACGTCGCCGATGGCGTCCCCGACCAGGATCGAGCCGCCCCCGACCACAATCACCGGCACGGGCTCCGGCGAGATACGCGCGTGGTCGATGGCGTCATCGAGCATTTCCAGGATTTTCCGTTGGGCAGCCTCGACCAGGTCCGGCGCCAGATGGGCGACCTTGCTACGGTCGCCGAAATCGGCCTTGCCCGCCGCGACCGCAATATCGGACGCTGTAAGGGTGGAGCCCCCGAAAATGAGCGCTTCCTCGGTGATCCGGTAGCCGACCGAGGCCGGCCCGATGCGGATATCCTTGCCGGAACCGACGACCCGCGAACCGCCGCCCAGCCCCATCGAGAAAACGTCGGGCATACGGAAATTCGTTCGTACGCCGCCGACCTTGACCACCATGGAAGCTTGCCGCGGAAAGCCCTTCTTCAGCGAACCGAGGTCCGCGGTCGTGCCCCCGATATCCACGACAATGGCCTCCGTAAGCCCTGAGAGAAAGGCAGCGCCGCGCATGGAGTTGGTCGGCCCCGAGGCGAAAGTGAGAACGGGGAACCTCTCTGCGAAGGAATCCTCCATCAGCGTGCCGTCGTTCTGGGTGAGGTAGAAGCGCCCTTTTATGCCGGCCTCGGCAATGGCATCGCGAAAGGCCTGGACGACGTGCCTGGAGAGATCGCGCAGGCAGGCGTTCATGATCGCCGCATTCTCCCGTTCGAGAAGGCCGAGCCGGCCGATGTCGCTCGACAACGTCATGTGCGCATCGGGAAGCTCCGCCGAAAGCACTGCTGCCGCGCGCTTTTCCACCTCGGCGCTGACCGGCGAAAAGACCGAGGTCACCGCGACCGAACGGATGCCCTTGCCGGCGATGTCGCGGGCAATGCGCTTCAGTTCCTCCTCGTCGAGCTCGGAAATGGGGCGCCCGTCGAACTCATTGCCGCCTTTGGCCATATAAACATGGTTGCCGATCGCCTGCTTCAGATCGTCCGGCCAGTCCACCATCGGGGGCAGGCAGGCGGTCGCCGGCAAGGCAAGGCGGACGGCGGCGGTGGGCGCGAGGTTGCGGCGCTCTACTACCGCGTTGGTGAAATGCGTCGTGCCGATCATGACCACGTCGACCGCCGCCGGCTCGACCCCGGAGGCCTTGAGCACGCTGCGCAGCGCCTCGACAACCCCGCTCATGACATCGCCCGTCGTCGGCACTTTTACGCCCGCTTTCACCCGCTCGCCGTCCATCACGACGGCGTCCGTGTTGGTGCCTCCCACATCTATGCCGATCCTGAGCATGAAACGTCCTTTTCCTTTTATTCGCCGGAAGAGCCCCGACGCAGCGCGATAAGCTGCTCGGCGGTAGGCAGTTCGCCGTCTATGAGCGGCACGGTCGGGCGCCTGGCGGCTTCCTCGTCCGAAATGACGGGAACCGACGCCAGAAGAAGCCGCGTATATTCGTGCCGGGGATTGTCGAAGACGCTCGCCGTCTCGCCGGTCTCCACGATCCGGCCGAGATAGAGCACGCCGACTTTTTCCGCGAAGTTCCGCATCAGGCTGAGATCGTGCGAGATGAAGAGGAAGGTGAGTTCGAGTTCGCGCCCGAGATCGACCAGGAGGTCGATGACCTTCGCCTGTACGGAAACATCGAGAGAAGAGGTAGGCTCGTCGAGGACGAGGAGCCTCGGCGTCACCGCAAGCGCACGGGCGATTGCGACACGCTGCTTCTGACCGCCGGAGAGCTCATGCGGATAGCGCTCGGCGAACTCCTTCGGCAGCTTCACCATCTCCAGAAGTTCGTCGACCCGGCGCGCGCGATCGGCTTTCGGATATCCGTGCGCATTGAGTGGAACGGAGATCGACTGCCCTATCGTGCGGCGCGGGTTCAGCGAGGCGCCGGGATTCTGGAAAACCATCTGCGCCTTGCCACGGGCACGGCCGGTCCCGGAGCTTGTTATCTCGGCGCCGTCCATAAGGATTTTCCCCGAGGTCGGCCTGGCAAGCCCCATGATCATGCGCGCGATGGTCGACTTGCCGGAGCCGCTCTCGCCGGCCAGCCCATACACCTGGCCGCGGTCGATGGAGAAAGAGACGTCATCGACCGCCCTCACCTCGCTCTTGATCCGGCCGAAGCCGCTCTTAATCGGGAAAGTCTTGGCGAGGTTGACGACTTCAAGCACCGGCCGGCTCATGGTGCTGCTCCCGCGGTTCCGTACCGCTTGCCGCCGGAAAGCCGCGGAACCGCGGCGATGAGCGCCTTGGTGTAATCGTCCTTCGGAGCGCTGAATAGTTGCTGCGTCGGCCCACTCTCGACCACGACGCCTTTGTTCATCACGTAGACATAGCTCGACGTCTCGCGAACCACGCCGAGATTATGCGTGATCATCAGCAGAGCGAGGCCTTGCTCGGTCACCAGATCCTTGAGCAGCTTCAGGATCTGCGCCTGAGTGGTCACGTCGAGCGCGGTGCCCGGTTCGTCCGCGATCAGGAGTTTCGGCTCGCTGAGCAACGCCATGGCGATCAGAACGCGCTGGCGCATGCCGCCCGAAAGCTGAACCGGATAGGCTCCCGCAACGCGCTCCGGCTCGCGCATGCGAACCTGGCCGAGGACTTCCAGCACCCGGCTCCTGCGCTCCTTGCCGCTGCGCAACCGGCCCAGGCGCCGGTCGGCATATTTCAGGATCGTGCCCATCTGGTCACCGACGGTGAAGACCGGATTGAGCGAACTCATCGGGTCCTGGAACACCATGGACATGGCGGTACCGCGTAGCGCCATGCGCTCCTTTTTTGGCATGATGAGGAGATCGCGGCCGTCATAGGAGATGCGGCCCGAAGTGATGGATGCCGGCGGCTGGCGCAACAGGCCCATGATCGCCTTCGTCGTCACCGTCTTGCCCGACCCCGTCTCGCCCACCATGGCGATATGGCCGTGTGCCGGCACGTCCAGCGACACGCCTTTCAGCACGGTGGTGGTGCGCCCGTATGTCGTGAAATCGACCCAGAGGTCGCGCACCGTCAGAAGCGCGTCGCTCATCTCACCTCCTCCACATGGAAGAGATCGCGCAGCCCGTCGCCGAGCAGGATGAAGCCTAGCGCGACGACGAGGATGGCGAGACCGGGCATGACCGATTCCCACCAATAACCCGGCAGATAGGACGCACCCGAGGCGACCATCGTACCGAGATCCGGCGTCGGCGGCTGGATGCCGAGGCCCAGGTACGAAAGCGAGGCGCCGACAAGGATGACGAAGCCGCAGTCGAGCGATGTCTTGACTGCGAGTTGCGAGACGCAATTGGGCAGGATTTCGCGAATGAGGATATGGAACTTGCTGGCGCCCAGCGTTTCCGCTGCCTCGATGAACTCCATGCCGCGAAGCTGTCGCGTTATCGCGTAGATAAGGCGCGTGTGCCAGGTCCACCACAAGGCAGCGATCGCCAGCATGGCGTTGATGAGGCTCGGCGAAAGCACGGCGGCCACAGCGAGCGCGAAGACCAGTGCGGGGAGCGCAAGCGCGACATCGGTGATGCGCATGATGATGGTTTCGGTCCATCCGCCGAAATAGCCGGCGACGAGGCCGAGCCCGGTCCCGACGGGCACCGCGATGCCCAGAACGACGACTGCCAACAGCAAGGATACGCGCATTCCGTAGATCACGCGGGTAAAGATGTCGCGGCCGACATCGTCGGTGCCGAACCAATGCGTGAGGGAGGGCGGCAGGTGGCGCGAGCGGAAGTCCAGCACCGCGCCAGCATGTTCCGGATAAGGCGTGATGTAGGGCGCTAGGACAGCCGCGAGAATGCATATCGCCACGATGCACGCGCCGATGACCGCCGTGGGATTGCGCGAGAAGCGATACCAGTTCTGGTCCGCATTCGAGAGGCGGCGTGGCTCGTCGGCTGTCGGATTTGTCGTCGTCATTGGGCGCCCCGGATACGGACGCGCGGATCGACGAAGCCTATCAGGACGTCGATCGTCAGGTTGATCAGGACGAAGAAGGCGCCGGACACCATGACCACGCCCATGACTGCGTTCAGATCTTTCTGCAGAATAGCGCGAATGCCGTAGGCAGCCATGCCCGGCCAGGAGAAGACAAGTTCGACCACAAACGCGCTGCCGATGAGAGAAGCGAAGGCCAGCCCCATGATGGTGAGTGGCGGAACGAAGCTCGGGCGAAGCATATACTTGAACACCTGAACCCGCTCTGGCACGCCGAAGGCGCGGCTCGCCTCGATATAATCCTGGGTCGAGACGTCGATCATCGCCGCGCGCGTCGTCAGCGCGATCTGGCCGAGCGTCGTTGAGGAAAGGGCGATAGCCGGCAGCAGGAGATGCCTGAGTGCCTCGACGAAGACATCCAGCCGGCCGCGGATGAGTGAGTCAATCGTCAGCAGGCCGGTAATATCGGCGTTGAATGCCATGGAAGGCGGCAGCCTGCCCGTCGTCGGCAGCACATGAAGCACATACCCCGCCAGGATCTGCAGCAGGAGCCCGAGGAAGAATGCGGGCGTGACCGCCGAAAAGAGGGAGAATATCCGTACCGCGTTGTCCGGCCATCGGTCCTTCCAGTAGGCCGCCGCCACGCCCAGCGGAATGCCAAAGGCAAAAGCGATCACGATCGTGACAATAACAAGCTCGAAAGTCGCGGCGAACGTATCGCGGATGTCCTGCGAAACGGGACGTTCCGTCAAGAGCGAACGCCCGAGATCGCCACGCACGAGACCGGACATGTAGATGATGTATTGTTGCACGAGCGGCTTATCGAGGCCGAGCCTCTGCTGCAGCGCCTCGACTTGGGTCTGGCTCGCCCGCGGTCCGAGCGCCATCCTAGCTGGATCGCCGGGCACGGCGCGTGCCACTGTGAAAATCACGACCGACAGCCCGAAAAGGACCAGAACCGACCAGAGGATCCGCCGCACAAGAAACGATAGGAATTCCACGCCATTCGCCCTTTGTGGGAACCAGACGCCGGTTCGGGGCCGCCATGTGGCAGGCACCCTTGCCGGGAGCGAAAGCTTTGCGCCTACTTCTGTTTGCAGGTCCAGCTATAGCGGCTGAACGAATAGGACACCGACTGCATCGGCACGTATTTGTAGCCGTCAAGGCATTTGTCGATGGCGAGTTGCGCCGTCATGGTGAGTACGAACACGTCGGGCTGCAGATCGACGATCTTGTGCTGCAGTTCCTTGTATATCTCGATCTGCCGGTTCTCGTCGCTGGTCGCGCGGGCTTGGTCGATCAGTTTGTCGATCTCCGGGTTCTGCAGCCATTCCATCGAGGCCCAGGTTCCGGCCGCCTTCGAATGGTATTGCGTATAGAACATCGAGTCCGGGGAAGGATAGGTCGGCCCGAAATAGACCTGGTTGACGGCCGGCGTGGTATCGACTTTGGTGGCGAGGTCGGTGACGCGGTTCCACGGATTGCCTTCCTGCGTGACCTTGAATCCGATCTGCTCCAGATTGGATTGCATCAGGAGGGTAAGCTCCTCCGCCACCTTTGTTCCGGAAACATAGCCGAGCGTGATCGGGATCGGCGAGCCGGCATATTTCGATTTCTCCACTTCGGCCTTCGCCGCCTGGAGGTCGTATTCCGGCGCCGGAATATCGTCCGCATGGAACTTGCCGAAGGCTTCCGGCAACGGGCCCGACAGGACCCCGCCGGTCGTGATGACCTCGCGAATGGTCTTGTAGTCGGTGGCAAGCGCGATCGCCTTGCGGATGTGGATGTCGTCGGTCGGCGCGACCTTCGTGTTGAGCTTCAGGTAAAAGCCCGTCGCGGTATTGAATTTCTTGATGTCGAAACGCCCCATCGCCTTGAGCGCCTCATAGGTCTCTGGCGCCTGGTAGGCGCTGCTCAGCGTCAGCTCTCCCGAAGCGGCAAGCGAGCGCACGGTGGATTCGTCGTTCGTTATGACGAAGCGGACCTCGTCGATCGGGTTCTCGCGGAAACCCTTATAATAGTTCTGGTTGCGCTCCATTATCATGCGGGCTCCACGCTCCCAGCTCTTCAGCGAGTAGGCACCGGCGCCGGCGACATGAGTACTGAGATAGGTCTGGCCGTCGTCGTTGCCGGCATTTTCCTTCACCACATTCGCGTTCAGGATCATGATGGAAGGCACCATGCTGAGGAACGGGGAGAACGTCTTCTTCAGCGTGAACGTAACGGTCTTGTTGTCGACGGCCTTGACCGAGCCGTCTCCGAGAACGCCTTCGAACAGACTTGCCGGCCCCTGGTTGATCTTCAGCAGGCGCTCGACCGAATAGACGACGTCGCTGGCTTCGACCGGCGATCCGTCCGTGAATTTGGCATCGTCGCGAATCTTGAAGGTGAATTCCTTGCCGTCGTCGGACACCTTCCAGCTTTCTGCGAGTGCGGGCTCGAGCTTGCCGCCCTCGGCTACGGTCACGAGCGGATCGTAGAAATTGAAGGCCGCCATATAGTCGGCATAGTCCGACATCTTGGCCGGGTCGATGCTGCGGAACACCTGGACGACATTGACCGTGATCGTATTCTTCGCCAGCGCGGGTGTGCCGCTTGCGGCACCCACCCCCGCAGCCGCGATCAATGCGGCGAGACAGACGCCAAGACGTGTCACCGCCTTGTTCCCATTGCCCGATAGAGCTACAAGCGCCATGCTATTTCCCCTTTTTATCCTTCATTTCCGTCGATACTTCGTTTGCAGTACGTTCGCCAGCATGAGGAAGGTAGCGTAGTCAGGCGGGACGTATTCGATAAACTCAAAACTCAACTCAATTTATCGATTTTCCGGCAGGATTCTGGGAACGCCCTGCGAATGTCCTTTGCCACCTGCTCGGCAGGCTTTAGGGCGCTTTAGGGCTCATCTTGGTTCTTTCGTCGTGGCGACGAGACCAAAACCTCCCTTAAATCACAACCTCAAATCTGGGACAGAGGTGCTGACTGGGAAACATCTGGGCGATCATCGCGCCGGCGCCTGTTGGAATCCTATGGTCTTCAGAAGATATGGGGGAAATAAAGCGGAAGGCCGCTCAGTGAGGCAAACTGAGCGGCTTTCCGCTTGTATCCTGGATTATTTAGGTATATGCGGAATTCCGCTTTCTTAGTAGGAAAGAGCGTAAAACCGCATGAGACAAGCCATCCTGCGTAATCTTGGCCTCCAGATCAAGGAGGCGCGCGCCAAGCGCAAACTCACTCAGCCGGCGCTGGCCGCGCGTCTGGGGCGGGATCGCGCACGCATTTCCGAGTTGGAACGGGACTTGCTCAATGAGCGGCTTGGCCGAGACCGATTGGCCCTGCTGCTCGAAATCTGCGACGCACTCGATCTGGCGCCTATGCTCGTGCCGATGGCTATGGTGAACGATGTCCGGGCAATCCTGGCGTCGGCCACGAGGCAACCGGCACCGTCGCAAGCGCCCTCGACTGCTTTCGACGATGTTTTTGTCGATCTATCCGAGGACGAGGAGAACTGATGGCGAAGGCGGCTGCCGTTCTCGGGGTTCATCTACTCGACATAGGGGGCCATCCGCGGCGTGTCGGCACGGTGTCGCGCGACAGCGACGGGGCGACTGCTTTTGTCGTCGACGAAACCTATCTGCGCGACAAGGATCGACCGATCCTGAGTCTGGGCTGGTTTGTGCCCGGCGACGAGGAAACCACGCGGTCGCGTCTTGCCGCGCGGGGCGACAAGATCGGCCTCAACGGCCACCTGCCGCCCTGGTTCGCCGGGCTGTTGCCCGAAGGCGCGCTGCGCGATCTCGTCATGGCCGAGATGGGACCGGGCGATCATGACCAGTTCGATCTGCTGACGCGGCTAGGCGGTGATCTGCCTGGTGCGGCGTTGATCACACCCGAGACCGACACGCCTTCCTCGGCTGGGCCTCTCCACCTCGAACATGCTCACGGCCTCGAACTGCCGCAGCCGGAAGGGGTGGTTAAATTCTCGCTCGCCGGCATTCAGCTCAAGTTCTCGGCGACGCCCATCGGAGAGCGGCTGACCGCGCCCGCGCGCACCGGCGAGGGCCGTTGCATCCTGAAAGTGCCGACCGGCCGCTACCCGGGCTTGCCGGAAGCGGAGTATGCGGGGATGACGCTGAGCCGCATGATCGGGGTCGAGACGGCTCCATGCCGCCTCATCGCGACAGACGCCATAGACGGCATTCCCGATGCCTTCCTGAAGGACGGGCCGCAAGCGCTCGTCGTCGACCGGTTCGACCGGCCAGGCGGCGGCATGCGCATCCATATCGAGGATGCCGGCCAGATCGTCGGCGCCGTCGGCGAGCGAAAGTACACGATGGCGACCTACGAGACGATCCTCAACATGATCCGGAGGTTCAGCACGGATTGGCGGGCGGACATTCTGGAGGGCATCCGCCGCATCGTCGCCGACGTGCTGATTGGCAATGGCGACAATCATCTAAAGAACTGGTCCTTCATCTTTCCGGCGCCAGGCGAGATTCGGCTTTCACCGGCCTATGACATCGTTCCGACCGTTCTTTACGCGCCCGGAGACACGCTCGCGCTTCGATTCGCCGGTACTCACAATTTCGAAAATGTGAATCTCAGGCGGTTCCGGCGTGTCGCGGAGTTTCTTGGGCTCGACCCCGATTGGATCGAGAGGGAGGTGAAAGCCACGGTCAACCGTGCGCGAGACCAATGGCCGGCAGCGGCCCAAGATCTGCTGGGCGCTGAGCGAGCGGATCAACTGATCCGGCGATTCGACAGACTCGCCCTGATCGCGGAGGCGGAGTCGAGTTCCGGGCAATGAAAGCTGACACCGCCCCGGCAACGAGGGGCGCGCTGATCGGCCGATAGCCGGCTCAATCGTCCGGCCTGTCCGCGACGCCACCGTGCTATGGAACGACGCGACGATTGTGGTCGCGGTATCGTGCATCATCGGGAAGCCGGCAATGCCCATAGCTTACATAATGATCCGCCGATCCAGCGTGGCGGTACAATGCCGGCATCCCAATCCTCGGAGTGATAGAGGCCGTTCGGAGACTTGCTTCCGTCAATGGGCGTGCGGAGGCCATTCCTTGGCCACCATCGTCAGCACGTCGTATTGCGCGACGACCTCGCCCTTCTGGTTCGTCACCTGGCAATCCCAGCGCACCTCGCCGTGATCCGCGTTCTCGCGCGGGTTGATCTCCTTGGCTGTAAGGCGAACCTGGAGCGTGTCGCCGAAATAGACCGGTGTCAGGAAGCGCAGGTGGTCGACGCCGTAATTGGCAAGCACGGGGCCGGGATTGGGTTCGACGAACAGTCCGGCCGCGAAGGAGGCGATCAGGTAGCCATGCGCCACCCGATCGTCGAAGAAGGGGTTGGCCTTGGCCGCCGCCTCGTCCATATGGGCATAGAAGGTGTCACCGGTGAAGTGGGCGAAATGCTCCACGTCTTCCTTGGTCACCTTGCGCTTTGCCGTGACCAACTGGTCGCCGATCTTCAGTTCTGCGAGCGACTTGCGGAACGGGTGCTCGTCCTGCTGGACGTCTGCGCCATCGATCCAGCGGCCGGTGACGGCCGACAACAGGCGCGGTGTAGCCTGTACGGCGGTGCGCTGCATATAGTGTTTCACCCCGCGCATGCCGCCCATTTCCTCGCCGCCGCCAGCGCGGCCGGGGCCGCCATGGACGAGCGGGGCCAGCGGCGAGCCGTGGCCGGTCGAACTTTTGGCCGAACGGCTGTTGCCGATCAGCACACGACCGTGGAACGGCGCAACGCCGATCACCACCTCTTCCGCCACCTTCGGGTCGTCGGTGAATACTGACGAGACCAGCGATCCCTTGCCGAGCCTAGCCAGTTCGATAGCCTCCTCGATCGAACCATAAGGCAGTACGGTCGAGACCGGGCCAAAGGCTTCCACCTCATGAACCGCCGTCGCGCCGAACGGATCGTCGGCGTAGAGCAACACGGGGTTGAGGAAGGCACCCTTGTCGGCGTCGCCGGAGGTCACACGGACATTGTCCGGGTTGCCGGCGACGATCTCCGCATCCGACAAAAGATCGCGGATACGCTCGCGCACTTCCGTCCGCTGGTCGAGCGAGGCCAGCGGCCCCATGCGGGTGGCCTCGTCGCCCGGCAGGCCGAGCGCCGTCTTGTCCAGCCTGTCGCCCAACGCCGCGACCAGCGCGTCGACATGGTCGCGTGGCGCGATCACGCGACGGATCGCGGTGCATTTCTGCCCGGCCTTCACCGTCATCTCGCGCGCCACTTCCTTCACGAACAGGTCGAATTCCGGCGTGCCCGGTTCGGCATCCGGGCCGAGGATCGAGGCGTTCAAACTGTCCGCCTCCATGGTGAAGCGCACCGAATTGGCGATGATCGCCGGATGCGCCTTCAGCTTCCGGCCGGTCCGGGCCGAACCGGTGAAGGTGACGACATCCTGCCCGGCGACATGGTCGAGCAGGTCGCCGACCGAGCCTGAGATCAGTTGCAGCGCGCCATCCGGCAGGATGCCGGTCTCGATGATCCGCCTCACCATCAATTCGGTGAGATAGGCGGTCTGCGAAGCAGGCTTGACGATGCAGGGAACGCCGGCGAGCAGGGCAGGCGAGATCTTCTCCAGCATGCCCCAGATCGGGAAATTGAAGGCATTGATGTGGACCGCCACACCCTGCAAGGGCGTATAGATATGCTGCGCGCTGAAGCTGTTGTCCTTCGACAGCGGCTCCAGGTCGCCATCGGTGAGAATACGCGTGTTCGGCAGTTCGCGCCGGCCCTTCGAGGCATAGGCCAGCATCGTGCCGATGCCGCCCTCTATATCCACCCAGCCATCGGCGCGGGTGGCGCCGGTGTGCAGGCTTTCTGCGTAGAATTCTTCCTTCCTTTCCATCAGCGCGAGGCCGAGCGCTTTCAGCATGGCCGCCCGTTCATGGAATGTCATGGCCCTCAGCTTCGGCCCGGCGATCGATCGCCCGTAGCTCAGCACTTCTCCGAAATCGAGACCTTCCGAATCGATAAGCGCCACCGGTTCGCCGGTGGCGGCGTCGAACAGGGTCCGGGCGTCACCCTTGCCGGCAGTCCATGCCCCATAGACGTAGCTTTCCAGTCGGCGGGGTGCTGCGCGTGCCATGATGGTCTCCTCGTTTTCCGTCGAATCCGATCGGAGCGGGCCGATTATTTCATGGGCCGAACGTATCAGGGAATTCGTCGGCTGATTTTCCCGGATCGAGAACGGCATGCCTGGCGGGCAGGGCAGCCTTCATTCGCTGACCGACCGGACGGTTTATATCATGATCGAGATGCCGCGAGAAGAGTACCTTACGTTCGCAGCCTGGGAGGATCTTAGATTCGTCATCGGATCGTCGCCGCACGCATGCGTGTCATGCGCGGGACGGCATGGCGGAAGGCAAGCGGTTCCGGCGCCGCCTGAATCTCCACCACTTCGAGGATCGATGCCGCGTCGAGCACATGGCTTGCAACGGTCCGGATACGCCTGTCCGGACCGGCTGGACTCGCGCCGAAAAGGGGTTTTGATAGAGGAAGCGACCGCACCGATAATGCCGGCCGGCCCGTAAAGCGAAGGAACTGGAAATGAAGATCAAAGCGGCTGTCCTGGAAGAAATGGGCGTCGAACGCCCCTATGCCGGAACCTTGCCCCTGAGAGTACAGGACGTCGATCTGGAGGGCCCGGGGCCGGGCGAGGTGCTGGTGAAGATGGCGGTGGCCGGCCTTTGTCATTCGGACCTGTCGGTGATCGACGGCAACCGGCCACGGCCGCTGCCCATGGTCCTCGGGCACGAGGCGTCGGGCGTCGTCGAGGAAGTCGGGGAATATGTCGATGACTTGAAGCCCGGCGACCATGTGGTTTTCGTCTTCGTGCCGAGTTGCGGCCATTGCGCCGCCTGCTCGGAAGGTCGCCCCGCGCTTTGCGAACCGGGCGCCCTCCACAACGGCAAGGGCGACCTCCTGACCGGGGCTACCCGCCTTTCACGCAGGGGCGGTGAGAAGCTCCTTCACCATATCGGCGTGTCATCCTTTGCCGAATGCGCAACGGTTTCACGCCGCTCGCTCGTGAAGATCGATCCGGAACTCCCGCTCGACGTGGCGGGCCTCATCGGCTGTGCCGTGCTGACCGGAGCCGGCGCCGTCTTCAACACGGGTGATGTCCGACCAGGCGGCTCGGTGGCCGTCATCGGTTTGGGAGGGGTAGGGCTTGCCGCACTGATCGGCGCAGCCGCAGCTGGGGCCGAGACCATAGTCGCAGTCGATCGGCTCGACTCCAAGCTCGACTTCGCGAGGGAACTTGGCGCGACCCACACCTTCAACGCGGACGATCCCGATGTGGTGGAGAAAGTGCGCGAGGCGACCAAAGGCGGCGTCGAAGCGGCTCTTGAATTCGCCGGTTCGGTCAAGGCGCTCGAACTGGCGTACAGGATCACGCGTCGCGGTGGCACGACCGTGACCGCGGGCCTGCCGCATCCCAAGGCCATGCTGTCGCTGCCCGCCGTCTCGCTGGTCGCCGAGGAGCGAACGCTGAAGGGAAGCTATATCGGCTCCGGCGTGCCGTCGCGCGACATCCCGCGGTTCCTCGCCCTTTACAAGCGCGGCAAGCTGCCCGTGGACCGGCTGCTCACGCACCGCATGAAACTCGACGACATCAATACGGGCTTCGACCGGCTGGCCGACGGTCTGGCCGTCCGGCAGATCGTGGAATTCGCCTGAGAAGCCGAAGGCGTCGGTCGCGCGTCGAGGTCACGTGATCGGCCGTCACCCTCGCACGTCGGCGAGGATCATCTCCGATGCCTTTTCGGCGATCATGATGACCGGCGAATTGGTGTTGCCTGACGTGATCGTCGGCATGATCGAGGCGTCGACTATGCGGAGCGCGTCGATACGGTGGACGCGAAGCCGCGCATCCACCACCGCCTGCTTGTCGTCGCCCATCTTGGCTGTGCCGACCGGGTGGAAGATGGTCGTGCCGATATCGCCGGCCTTTTCCGCCAGTTCCTCGTCGCTCTGGAATTTCTCGCCGGGCAGCATCTCGCTCGGCTGGAAGGGGGCAATCGCCTTCGTTTTCATCAGCTCGCGCGTGAGCCTGAGCGACCGTACCGCGACGGCGCGGTCGTTCGGCGCTGAAAGATAGTTCGGCCGGATGAGCGGGTGGGCATCCGCCTTCGCCTCGGCCATATGGATCGAGCCGCGGCTTTCGGGCCTCAGATTGCAGACCGACGCGGTGACTGCCGGGAAGGGGTGCAGCGGATCGCCGAGCTTGTCGGTCGAGAGCGGCTGGACGTGGTATTCGAGGTCGGGCGTTGCAAGGCGCGGATCGCTCTTGGTGAAGATGCCGAACTGGCTCGGCGCCATGGAAAGCGGTCCGGACTGGAACAGCGCGTATTCTATGCCGATCGCCGCCTTGCCGAACAGGCTGTTGACGCGCTGGTTCAGCGTGCGACCGTTGCCGAGCCTGTAGATCGTGCGCAGTTGCAAATGGTCCTGAAGGTTCTCGCCGACGCCGGGAAGTTCCCTGACCGGATCGATGCCGAGAGACTGGAGGACGTCGCCTCGGCCGATGCCGGACAGTTCCAGCAGTTTCGGCGTGTTGACCGCGCCGGCGGCGAGGATGATCTCGCCCTTCGCGGTGGCGGTCGAGGCATGGCCGTCTTGCGTGAATTCGACGCGCGTGGCGCGGCCGTTCTCCAGAACGATCCGCTCGGTGAGTGCTCCGGTGACCAGCCTGAGATTGGGTCGCGAAAGTGCGGGTCGCAGGAACGCCTTGGCCGTGCTCCAGCGGATGCCGCGTTTCTGGTTGACCTCGAAATAGCCGGCGCCTTCGTTGGTGCCCTTGTTGAAGTCGTCGGTCTCGGGAATGCCGAGTTCCTTCGCGGCTTCGAGGAAGCTGTCGAGGATCGGCCAGGAGAGCCGCTGCTTCTCCACGCGCCACTCGCCGCCTGAGCCGTGCAACTCGCCCGAGCCGCGCCAATTGTCCTCCGATTTCCTGAAATAGGGCAGCACGTCGTCCCAGCCCCAGCCGGCATTGCCCTGCTGGCGCCAGCCATCATAGTCGCTGGCCTGGCCGCGCATGTAGATCATGCCATTGATGGACGAACAGCCGCCCAGGACCTTGCCGCGCGGATAGGCGAGCGAGCGGCCGTTCAGCCCCCTGTCCGGTTCGGTGCGCATCATCCAGTCAGTGCGCGGATTGCCCATGCAGTAGAGATAGCCGATCGGGATATGGATCCAGCGCCAGCTATCCTTGCCGCCGGCTTCGAGCAGCAGAACGCGGTTCTTCGGGTTGGCGGAAAGCCGGTTGGCCAGCACGCAACCGGCCGAACCGGCACCGACGACGACGTAGTCGTATTCGCCTTCGTTCTTCCGGCCCTCTTCCTTCACGCTCATGATGCGTTTTTCCCCGCCGCCGGCGCATTGAGCGCGCGCACCGGCCTGCCGGCAAGCCAGGCCGTGATGTCTTCAGCCGCATCGGCGAAAAAGATGCGGTAGGTTTCCTCGGTCACATAGCCGAGATGCGGTGTCGCAACGACGTTCGGCAGGGTTCGGAACGGGTGATCGGGCGGCAGTGGTTCCTGTTCGAAGACATCGAGGGCGGCACCGCCCAGCTTGCCGTTCCCGAGAGCCTCGATCAGCGCCGCCTCGTCGACGAGCGGGCCGCGCGCCGTGTTGAGGAGGATTGCGCCCTTCCGCATAAGCCCGATTTCGCGCTGGCCGATGATGCCGTGCGTCTCCTCCGTCAGCTTTAGTTGCAGGCAGACCACGTCGGAACGCCCGAGGAGGTCGTCAAGCGTCGCGGCATGTCCGATGCCGAGTTCGCGGCTTTTCTCCGGCGTGAGGCTGCGCGACCAGCCGATCACGTCCATGCCGAAGGCCCGCCCGTAACCGCAGGTGAGCCGGCCGAGCTTGCCGATACCGACCACGCCGAGCGTCTTGCCCTGCAGACCGCTGCCAACCTCCAATTGCCAGCGATTGCCGCTGTTCCGCAGATTGGCGACCTCCATCGGGATCCTGCGCATAAGCGCGAGAAGCAGGCCCCAGGCAAGCTCGGCCGCCGGGCCGACCACCCCACGGGTGCCGCAGACGAGGATGCCGAGCCTTTCCGCCGTCTCCGTATCGATCGAGGCGTTTGCCATGCCGGTCGTGATCAGGAGCTTCAGCTTGGGCAGGCGCGACAGGAGAGCCGCGTCGAACACGGTACGCTCGCGCATTGCGACGATGATGTCGAAACCGGCCAGCCTTTCAGCCAGAGCCGCCGGCCCGATATGGTCCACGAACGCCTCCGGCCGTACCCTGCCGCCAAGCACGCTCCAGTCGGCCATCGAAAGCGCGACCTCCTGATAATCGTCGAGGATCGCGCAGCGCAGTTCCATCTCTGATGCCTTGAAATCGCTCCGGTTCGTCACGATGGCCGGAGCTTTCGGGATATTCGGTTTTTCGCTTCCCGGCTTTCGCCGGGAATGTCTCTCTTCCATGGCCTGAGGCCGCCGCCGGGCACGGACGGATCGTCCGGCCGTGCGGCCGGAAACCTACGCCCTCTTGTTCTGGCGGTTGGCGATCAGGTCGTCCACAACGCTCGGGTCGGCCAGCGTCGAGGTATCGCCGAGCGAGCCGAACTCGTCCTCGGCGATCTTGCGCAGGATGCGGCGCATGATCTTGGCCGAGCGCGTCTTCGGCAGGCCCGGCGCGAACTGGATCTTGTCGGGGGCCGCAATGGCGCCGATCTCCTTGCGTACATGGGCGATCAGTTCCTTGCGCAGTTCCTCGCTACCGGTGGCGCCCTCGGTGAGGGTGACGTAGCAATAGATTCCCTGGCCCTTGATGTCGTGCGGGTAGCCGACGACGGCAGCTTCGGCCACCTTGTCGTGGGCGACGAGTGCCGACTCCACTTCCGCCGTGCCCATGCGGTGGCCCGACACGTTAATGACGTCGTCGACGCGGCCGGTGATCCAGTAATAGCCGTCGGCATCGCGACGGCAGCCGTCGCCGCTGAAGTATTTGCCTTTGTAGGCGGAGAAGTAGGTCTGCACATAGCGTTCATGGTCGCCGAAAACAGTGCGCGTCATGCCCGGCCACGCCTGCTGCATGCAAAGATTGCCGCTTCCTTCACCCTTGATGACATTACCGTCGCTGTCCAGAAGTTCCGGGATGACGCCGAAGAAGGGGAGAGTGGCGGAGCCAGCTTTCAGGTCGGTGGCACCGGGCAGGGGCGCGATCATGATGCCGCCGGTCTCGGTCTGCCACCAGGTGTCGATCACCGGGCATTTCTTTTCGCCGACGACGTTGAAATACCATTCCCAGGCTTCCGGATTGATCGGCTCGCCGACGGAACCCAGAATACGCAGCGACTTGCGCGAGGTCTTCTGGACCCATTCGTCGCCGACGCCCCTCAAGGCGCGGATCGCGGTCGGTGCGGTGTAGAAGATGTTGACCTTGTGCTTGTCGACGACTTCCCACATGCGCGACGGGGTCGGATAATTCGGGACGCCTTCGAACATCAGCGTGGTCGCGCCGTTGGCGAGCGGCCCGTAGAGAATGTAGGAGTGGCCGGTCACCCAGCCGACATCGGCCGTGCACCAGTAGATATCGCCGTCATGATAGTCGAAGACATATTGGTGCGTCATCGACACGAAGACGAGATACCCGCCGGTCGTATGCAACACGCCCTTCGGCTTGCCGGTCGAGCCCGACGTATAGAGGATGAAGAGCGGGTCCTCCGCCTTCATCTTTTCCGGCTTGCAATCCGGCTTCACCGAGGCTGCCTCTTCGTGCAGCCAGAAGTCGCGGCCTTCCACCCAGTTGATCGCCGCACCGGTGCGGCGTGTGACGATCACCTTGTCGACCTTGATGCCATCCCTGGCAGCGATCTCGATCGCCTTGTCGGTGTTGACCTTCAGCGGAATGCGCTTGCCGGCGCGCAGGCCCTCGTCGGCGGTGATGACGAAATTCGACTTGCAGTCGACGATGCGACCGGCCAGCGCGTCCGGTGAAAATCCGCCGAACACCACGGAGTGGATCGCGCCGATGCGCGTGCAGGCGAACATCGCATAAGCCGCCTCCAGGATCATCGGCATGTAGATGGTGACCCGGTCGCCCTTCTTGACGCCGTGCTTCTTCAGCACGTTGGCGAAGCGGCATACTTGCTCATAAAGCTCGTTATAGGTGACTTTCTTCTCGTCGTAGGGGTTGTCGCCTTCCCAGATGATGGCGACCTGGTTGCCCCGCTTCTTCAGATGGCGATCGATGCAATTGTAGGAAACGTTCGTCAGCCCGTCCTCGTACCACTTGATCGAGACCTTGCCGTCGAACGAGGCGTTCTTCACCTTGGTGTAAGGCTTGAACCAGTCGATGCGCTTGCCATGCTTGCCCCAGAAACGGTCCGGATTCTTCACGCTGTCGGCATACCACTTCTGGTAGGTCTCCTTGTCGATCAGCGCCTTCTTTTTCCATGCGGGTTGGACACGATGGACGTAATCTTCGGACATCTGTTTCCTCCAGTTGCCTGCCGGCCTCGTCGGACGGCCGGTTGCCGTTGGGGCCATTATTAACATTCTGCCGAAGGCTACAACATTAGACGTTCGGTTTGGCCGCGTGCCGATTGTCATTGCCGTCATGATTGCGGCGGGCGAATGCCAGCACTCGACCCATCATGCTGCTAACATGCTGATTTAAATAGTAAAAGGTAGCCTCAATAAGGCTTTTGTCTAATGGATTGTTAACCATGTGCCCGGCACAATCCTGACCGTGGAGGAGGTCATGACGCGGGGAGCATAGACATGCACGCCACGCCTGAAATGGAACTGATGCTGAAGGGATACGGCCTCACCACCGCCGAGATTCTCTATCACATGCCCGACCATCCGCATTTCCTGCAGACCTTCGTCTGGCAGGAATACGACATCGCGCCGAAATTCCCGGTCCTGTTCAAGTTCCTCGAATTCTGGCGGTCGAAACTCGACGGGCCGCTGCATTCGGTCAGCTACACGCACCGGCGACTCATCGCGCCGAACGAATGGCGCAATGTGAAGGGCGAACTGCTGCTGCATTGAGGCGCCGGCGCGCTGGTCGCATCTATTCCAGGGCGAGTGCCACGAACGCGAACGCCGTCATGCTCAATGCCGCTGCCATCAGTGGGAGCAATATCAGGATCATGGCCGTTTTCGCCGGCATGTGCGTCTGGTCGACCTGGAATTCGCTTGAAAGCCATTCGTCGAAATCGTCTGCATGGGTCGGCATCCATGTGTGGAACCGGTGCCACTCATGCCCCGCGATCAATGGCAGCAGGACGACAATGGAAAAGAATCCCGTTACCACGACGAGAAGGTAGTCCGCATAGCCGCCTCCGCCGAACCCGATCCATCCGGCGATGACGAACCATAGTGCCAGCACGGCCATGGCAAGGTAGACGCGAGGGTGCAGTCCGTTGAAGACAGGCTTGTCAGTTGTGTTGCGGCGGGAGGTATTTTCGTCGCGCATGATACCCTCCTTTGACCAGCAAAGGAGCGGCCCGCGGTCGCTCATGTTCTATTCAGAAGATGGGGAGCGATTGGCCGGAAACAATGCGGTGGAATGACGCGCGCCGAACGGACGTCAGGCCCGTCCGCCGAAAATAGCCGAGCCGACGCGGACATGGGTGGCGCCGAAGGCGATCGCCGTTTCGTAATCGGCGGACATCCCCATGGATAACTTGGCTACGCCGGCTTCCCGCGCGAGCTTTTCGAGCAGCGCGAAATGCGGGCCGGGATTCTCGTCGATCGGGGGGATGCACATCAGCCCTTCGATGGCCAGCCCATGCGTCTGGCGGCAGCGCTCGACGAAGGCGACCGCCTCGCGCGGATCGATGCCGGCCTTCTGGGGTTCGGAGCCCGTATTCACCTGCACGAAAAGCTTCGGCGAGCGGCCCTGTTTCTCCATTTCGGCGGCAAGTGCGGCGGCGATCTTCTCGCGATCGACCGTCTCGATCGTGTCGAACAGCGCCACCGCTTCCTTCGCCTTGTTCGATTGCAGCGGGCCGATCAGGTGGAGGTAGATGCCCGGCTGTTCGGCCTTGAGGCCGGGCCATTTCGCCTGCGCCTCCTGCACCCGGTTCTCGCCGAATACGCGCTGGCCGGCCTTGATGACAGAGCGGATATCCTCGGCCGCAAAGGTCTTCGAAACGGCGACGAGCGTCACCGATCCCGCCGGGCGGTCCGCCTCGGCCTCCGCTTTTGCGATCTTCTCCTTCACGGCTTTCAGCCGTGCCACGCTGTCCGTCATTTTCTTGCCGTTCCAGTCTGCGCCAGCACGCGCAGTTGACGCTTCGCGCAAAGCATGGTGAAGGTCGCCGCGTTTCCAATTCCCGGCGGCCTTACGCTGCCCTGCCTTTTAAGCGAAAACCCTGCCATGGCAACCGAACGATATAATCCGCGCGCTTCCGAAGCCAGATGGCAGAAGGCATGGGACGAGGCGCGGCTCTTCGAAACCAGGAACGACGACCCGCGGCCGAAGCATTACGTGCTGGAGATGTTCCCCTATCCGTCGGGCCGCATCCATATGGGCCATGTGCGCAACTACGCCATGGGCGACGTGGTGGCACGCTACCGGCGCGCGATGGGCTCGAACGTCCTCCATCCGATGGGCTGGGACGCTTTCGGCCTGCCGGCGGAAAACGCCGCGCGCGACAACAAGGTCAACCCGCGCGAGTGGACTTATGCCAACATCGCCGCGATGAAGGCGCAGTTGAAGACGATGGGGCTGTCGCTCGACTGGGCGCGCGAGATCGCGACCTGCGACCCGAGCTACTACAAGCACCAGCAGAAGATGTTCCTCGACTTCTGGCGCGCCGGCCTCGTCGAGCGCAAATCGGCCAAGGTCAACTGGGATCCGGTCGACATGACGGTGCTCGCCAACGAGCAGGTGATCGACGGCCGTGGCTGGCGCTCCGGCGCCGAGGTCGAGCAGCGCGACCTCACGCAATGGTTCTTCAAGATCACCTTGATGGCGCAGGAACTGCTCGACGGGCTCGATACGCTCGACCGCTGGCCGGAAAAGGTGCGCCTCATGCAGCGCAACTGGATCGGCCGGTCGGAGGGCCTGCTGATCCGCTGGGCGATTGCGCCGGGAACCGCGCCTGGCGGCGAGACCGAGCTTGAAGTCTATACGACGCGTCCCGACACCATTTTCGGCGCCTCATTCATGGCAGTCGCGGCGGATCACCCGCTGGCGAAGAAGGCAGCGGGAAAGAATTCGAAGCTGGCCGCCTTCATCGAAGAGATACGCCATGCCGGCACCTCTGTAGCGACGCTGGAGACAGCGGAGAAGAAGGGCTTCGACACGGGCATCCGCGTCGTCCATCCCTTCGATCCGTCTTGGACCCTGCCGGTCTATGTCGCCAATTTCGTCCTGATGGAATATGGCACCGGTGCGATTTTCGGTTGCCCGTCCGGCGACCAGCGCGACCTCGACTTCGCCAACAAATACGGGTTGCCGGTCATTCCGGTCGTCATGCCGGAAGGGGCGGATGCGGCGACGTTCCGCATCACGGAAGAAGCCTATGTCGACGACGGCGTGATGATCAATTCACGTTTCCTCGACGGCCTGCGGCCGGATGAGGCTTTCGAGGAGGTCGCCACGCGGCTTTCCGGCGAATCCATCGGTAACCGACCGACAGCGGAGCGCAAGGTGCAGTTCCGCCTGCGCGACTGGCTGATCTCTCGCCAGCGTTATTGGGGTTGCCCGATCCCGGTTATCCATTGCGAGGATTGCGGCGCGGTGCCCGTTCCCGATTCCGCGCTTCCCGTCGAATTGCCGACCGATGTCACCTTCGACAAGCCGGGCAACCCGCTCGACCATCATCCGACGTGGAAGCACGTTTCCTGCCCGAAATGCGGGAAGCCTGCGACCCGCGATACCGACACGATGGACACGTTCGTCGATTCGTCCTGGTATTTCGCCCGCTTCACCGACCCGTGGAACGAGACGGCGCCGACGACGCTGGCCTATGTCGACGGAAAAACCGGCTGGCTGCCGGTCAACCAGTATATCGGCGGCATCGAGCACGCGATCCTGCACCTGCTCTATTCCCGTTTCTTCGTGCGCGCCATGAAGGCAACCGGCCACGTCAACGCGGTCGAGGAACCGTTCGAGGGCCTCTTCACGCAGGGCATGGTCGTTCACGAGACCTACCGGCTCGGCAGCGGGCCGAACGCGCAATGGGTCGAGCCGGCGAAGGTCCGGATCGAGGAGGTGGACGGCAAGCGCGGCGCCACGCTTATCTCAAGCGGGGAGAAGGTGACGATCGGCTCGATCGAGAAGATGTCCAAGTCGCGGAAGAACGTGGTCGATCCGGACGACATCATCTCCGGCTACGGGGCCGATACGGCCCGCTGGTTCATGCTTTCCGATTCGCCGCCCGACCGCGATGTCATCTGGACCGAGGCCGGCGTCGAGGGCGCGCACCGCTTCATGCAGCGCGTCTGGCGCATGGTCTCGGAGGCAGCACCCTTCCTGAAGGGCGTCGGGGGGCGCCCGGCGCATGAGGGGCCGGCGGCCGAAATCTCCCGATCGGTGCACCGCACCCTGAAGGCCGTCGGTGATTCGATCGAGCGGCTGGCCTTCAATACGGGCGTCGCCGCCATCTACAAGCTCGCCAATGTCCTCCAGCCCGCGCTTGCGGAGCTTGCCGCGGGGAGGGCCGATGCGGCCATGCGCGCGGCGCTGCGCGAAGCCGTCGAGACGCTTTCCACCATCATCGCGCCGATGATGCCGCATCTGGCCGAGGAATGCTGGGCCGCGATCGGCGGCAAGGGACTGGTCGCCGAGCGCGCCTGGCCCGCTTTCGACCCGGCGCTGGTCGTCGACGAGGAAATCACATTGCCGGTACAGATCAACGGCAAGAAGCGTGGTGATTTGACAATTGCGCGCGACGCGGATCAAGGTGCCGTCGAACGGGCAGCGCTCGACCTCGATTTCGTCAAGAAGGCGCTCGAGGGCAGGCCGCCGCGCAAGGTGATCGTGGTTCCACAAAGGATCGTCAATGTCGTTGCGTGAACGGAAAGGCCCGCTCTTCGCATTCGCACTCACCATGGGCCTTGCAGTCGCCGCTTCGGCCTGTACGGTCCGGCCGCTCTACATGAAAGAGGACCCGGCCTCGGCCGGCGCTTCCGCGGGGACCGCCGCGGAGCTGGCGTCGGTCGCGGTGAACCCGGTGAAGACGCGCTACGCACAGCTCGTGCGCAATGAGTTGATCTTCCTCCTGGGCGGTGGCGCCGGCGAGGCGACGAACCCCCGCTATACGCTCGACCTCAACGTCTCCAGCCAGCTTATGTCGAGCGCCACGGCTCCCGCCTCCACACGCGACGACGTCAATGTCCCGACCGCCGCCATCCTCACCCTGACGGCAGGGTATACGCTGACCGACGTGACGACCAACAAAACGGTCGCCAAGGGCAGCCGCAACATCTCCTCCTCTATCGACGTTCCGCGGCAGCAATACGCCGCGCTGCGTGCCGAAAACGATGCGCAGCAGCGCGCCGCGCGCGAAGTGGCACAGCTTCTGCGTTTCGCCATTGCGCAGGATCTCGCGCGCGAAGGGAAGAAATAGACCTTTTGCAGCGGGAACCCCTATGAGCCCGCCGGGTTTATGAATCGGATGTCATTGCGGCGTCACAGAGTTCGGCCAGACAACCCTGAACCGAGCGGGCCTGAACCGAGCGGATTGCAAATGGATCTCCGTACGGCGCCGTCCTCCTTCGCCGAGGCTTTCGCGGGCGAATTGCCCGGTTCTCCGCTTTCCGAACCGCACATAATCGACCGGCTTATCGAAGAGCGCGCCACACACATGTCGAAGACGGCGCTGTGGCCTGTTCTGCGCCCGGTCCTCTATCGCGTCTTTCAGTACAGGCGGGCGGTTTCGCTGGCCGATGAGATTGCCGCCATGCGTGGCTATGATGCGATGGCGCATCTGAGCGCATTGCTGTCGCTCGATGTCGGCATGACCGGCCTTTCGAACATCCCGCTGAGCGGCGGGTTCATTTTCGCGCCAAGCCATCCGACCGGCATCGCAGACGGGATCGCGGCCTTCGACATTCTGAAGAATATCCGGCCCGATATGGCGATCTTCGCCAATCGCGATGCCCAGCGCGTTGCTCCGGGCTTCAGGGATCTCATCATCCCCGTCGAATGGCGGCAGGACGAGAAGACGCATGCCAAGAGCCGCGATACGCTCGAAATGACGGCGCGTGCCTTCATGCAGAAGCGGGCGATCGTGCTTTTCCCTTCGGGCCGCATCGCCTACTGGCATGAGGGGAGACTGACGGAGCGACCGTGGCAAACCACGCTGATCTCTCTGGCGCGACGCTACGATTTTCCGGTCGTTCCCGTGCACATGACCGCGCGCAATTCAGGCCTGTTCTATTTCCTGTCGAAATATTCGACGGAATTGCGCGATATGACGATCTTCCGCGAGTTGCTCAACAAGAAGGGCCGCTCCTATTCCGTCACGATCGGCCGGCAGATCCCGGCCGCCGACCTCGAAGGAGAGCCGGGCGAGGTGGTCGCGCGACTTCGGAAGCACACGGTTTTCGGTCTTGCCGCCGATCCGGACGCCGATTTCCGGGTGCGGGAAAAGGCCTGATCTGCCTCGTCAGCCGATTGTGACGGCGAGCCCCGGGAGATCGATCCCCGACAGCGTCGTCGACCATCTCTCGCCAGCCGCGACAGGAAAGGCGCGGGTCAGAGTGCCGGTCGTGACGAGTTCGCCGGCTCTGAGCGACGGGTTGATATCATCGCTCCCAAGCACCTCGACCAGATGCTTCAGCGCGCTCAGCGGCCCCTCGAGCACATTCGCCCCCTTGCCGGTATCGACCTCTTCTCCATTGCGGTGGAGCGCAATGGAGAAGGCGGGCAACGCCTTGAACAATCGGTCGCGTTCGTCTGTACGGATAGCAAGCCGCGGCCCGACGACGAGCGCGCCATGCATCCCGGCGCCCGCGATGCAGTCGGGAATGCCGAAGCGCCAGCCGGGAAACACGGACTGCACGATCTCGAAGCCGTGAGCGATCCAGGCGATTGCGTTGAGGATCGCCCGTTCATCCATCCGGGGATGAAGATCATCCGCGAGGCCGAACACGATCTCCGGCTCGATCTTCGGTTCGGACAGATGTGAAGCACGAACTACCCCGTCCGGCGGAACCTCGCTGGCTGTCGTGTCGTAGACGTCACCCCAGATGGGTTCGTAGATGCCGTATTCCGCCCAGATGCCACGATTGGTGAAGCCGATCTTGCGGCCGATGGATGCCGAACCATCCTTCTCGCGCAAACGGCGCAGCTCCGCCGTCACCGCATAGGCATCGTGCGCCGTGAAGGAAGGGCGCCGGACCGAGAAGGGCTCGATCTGGCGGCCGGCTTCCAATGCTTCGAGCACCTCGCGGGCGATGGCCTCGGCTTGCTCCTCCTGCATCCGGGGTCAGCCGATGGTCTGGCCGGTCTTCTTCCAGTCTGCGAGGAAGGATTCGAGACCCTTGTCGGTCAGCGGGTGGTTATAAAGCGCCTTGATGATCTTGGCCGGCACCGTGGCTATGTCGGCGCCGATCAGCGCCGCCTGCTTGACATGGTTCACCGTGCGGATCGAGGCGGCGAGGATTTCGGTCTTGAAGCCGTAATTGTCGTAGATGGTGCGGATTTCGGAGACGATCTCCATGCCGTCGTCCGCCATGTCGTCGACGCGGCCGACAAAGGGCGAGATGAAGCTTGCGCCGGCCTTGGCCGCGAGCAGCGCTTGCGTCGCGGAGAAGCAGAGCGTGACATTGACCATGCGGCCTTGCGCGCGGATCGCCCGGCAGGCCTTCAACCCGTCGATCGTCAGCGGCACCTTGATGGCGATGTTGTCGGCGATGCCGGCGAGCACCTTGGCCTGCTTCATCATGCCGTCATAGTCTGTCGCGGTGACTTCCGCCGAAACCGGCCCCTTGACGATATCGCAGATCTCCTTGGTGACGTCCAAAATCTTGCCGCCCGATTTCATGATGAGCGACGGGTTGGTGGTGACTCCGTCGAGAAGGCCCAGATCGTTCAGTTCCTGGATTTCCTTCACGTCGGCAGTATCGACGAAAAATTTCATGGCCGTCTCCTTCATGAACGTGGGGCGGCGGGCATCCGCCGCATCGTTGGCTTTGATTTAGTGCAAAGTCCGGGCAAGGTCACGCGCCATGAGAGAAGATTCGCTCAAACGACGGGTCGTGCCGGTGCTGGTGCCGGTGCCGACCGGGGAACCTTATTCCTACGCCGTGCCCGAAGGCATGACGGCGGGGCCGGGTGCGATCGTGCGTGTTCCGCTCGGACCACGCCAGGTGGCGGGTGTCGTTTGGGACGGCGAATGCGGCGCGGTCGAGCCGAAAAAGCTGCGCGCCATCGAGGAAGTGTTCGACTGCCCGCCCGTCAATGCGGATATGCGGCGCTTCATCGAATGGATCGCATCTTATACGCTTTCGGCGCCGGGCATGGTGGCGCGGATGGTACTGCGCGTGCCGGCGGCCTTCGATCCCGAACCGCCGATCGAAGGGCTGCGCTTCACCGGAAATCCGCCCGAGCGCATGACGGATGCGCGACGGCGCGTGCTCGAACATGCCGCCGACGGGCTGGCATGGACGCGTTCCGGCCTCGCGCATGCGGCGGGCGTCTCCTCCACCGTCATCGATGGGCTGCGCGAGCAGGGAACGTTCGAGCCGGTGCTTTTGCCGCCGAGGCCCATCGTCGCGGCACCCGACCCGGACTATGCGGTGCCGGAACTGACGCCGGCACAGGGGGAGGCGGCGGCGTGCCTTCGGGAGAAGGCTTCTCAGGGCTTTTCCGTCACGCTTCTCGACGGCGTCACCGGTTCCGGCAAGACGGAAGTCTATTTCGAGGCGATCGCGGCGGCGCTGGAAAAGGGCCGGCAGGTGCTGGTGCTGGTGCCGGAAATCGCGCTCACCCAGCAATTCCTCGAACGCTTCCAGGACCGCTTCGGCGCCAAGCCGGCGGAATGGCATTCCGACCTCGCGCCGCGCAGCCGTGAGCGCGTGTGGCGCCAGGTGGCGGAGGGAGCGGTCAGGGTTGTTGCCGGTGCGCGGTCGGCGCTCTTCCTGCCGTTCAGGGAACTCGGGCTGATCGTCATCGATGAGGAGCACGACCCCGCCTACAAGCAGGAAGACCGGGTCTTCTACAATGCCCGCGACATGGCGGTGGTGCGCGGCCATATCGGCGGCTTTCCCGTAGTGCTGGCCTCGGCGACGCCATCGATCGAAAGCCGTGTAAACGCCGAGCAGGGACGCTACGAACGGCTCGTCCTGCCGGCGCGCTTCGGCGAGGCGCCGCTGCCCGATATCCACGCCATCGACATGCGGCGCTCGCCGCCCGCGCGCGGCAATTTCCTGTCGCCGGCACTTATGGATGAAGTCGGGAAGACGCTCGAACGCGGCGAGCAGTCGCTCCTGTTCCTGAACCGGCGGGGTTATGCGCCGCTCACGCTCTGCCGTGTATGCGGGCATCGCTTCCAGTGTCCCGATTGTTCGAGCTGGCTGGTCGAGCACCGCTTTCGCGGGCAGCTCGTCTGTCACCATTGCGGCCATGCCGAGCCGAGGCCGGAAGCCTGTCCCGAATGCGGGACGCTCGACCATCTGGTCGCCTGCGGTCCCGGTATCGAGCGCATCGCCGAAGAGGTCGACGCGCAATTCCCCGAGGCGCGGACAATCGTGCTCTCCTCCGACCTGATGGGCGGCGTGAAGCGGCTCAGGCTGGAACTGGAGGCGATTGCCAAGGGCGAGGCCGATATCGTGATCGGCACCCAGCTTGTCGCCAAAGGCCATCATTTTCCTGACATGACGCTGGTCGGCGTCGTCGATGCCGATCTCGGCCTTGCCAACGGCGATCCGCGTGCCGCCGAGCGGACTTTCCAGCTTCTGAGCCAGGTGACGGGCCGCGCCGGCCGAACCGGCAAGAAGAGCCTCGGCCTGCTGCAGACCTACCAGCCGGATCATCCGGTGATGCGGGCGATCGTCTCCGGCGACGCCGAAGCCTTCTACAGCCGCGAGATCGCCGAGCGACGGACTGCCGAATTGCCGCCGTTCGGGCGGCTCGCCGGTGTCGTCGTCAGCGCGGCTACAAGAGCGGAGGCCGAAGCCCATGCGCGGGGATTGCGGCGTGCCGCGCCCGCCGCCTCCGGCATCGAAGTGCTCGGACCGGCGGAGGCGCCGCTGGCGCTCTTGGCGGGACGCCATCGTTTCCGGCTGCTTGTCCATGGCGGGCGAGGGGCCGACATGCAGGGCTTTATCCGCGCGATGCTCGCGGCAGGCCCGAAGCCGCGCGGATCGGTGCGCGTTCAGGTCGATATCGACCCGCAAAGCTTTCTGTGACATATCGCCGGGGAGAACGGCCCTGGGCCGGCTTGTGGAGTTCTCGATGGGCGAACGGGGGAAGAAAGTAGCGGTCATCGGCGCGGGGATCGTCGGCGTCAGCACCGCCGCCTATCTCCTGCGCGCCGGCTTCGACGTGACGGTCGTCGATCCCTTGCCGCCGGGCAGCGCCACCTCTTACGGCAATGCCGGGATGGTTAGGCACGATTGCAACGTGCCGGTCGCCCTGCCGGGAATGCTGCGGCAGGTTCCAGGCTGGCTTGCCGATCCGCTCGGGCCGCTTGCTCTACGCCCGGCCTATGCCCTGAAGGCCGCGCCATGGCTGCTTCGCTGGGTGAGGGCAGGCCGCATGGACGTGGTCAATGCGGCGGCGGACGCGCTTTCGGAACTCCATCGCGGCAATCTCGATAGCTATCGCGAACTGCTCGGAGCAGGGCCGTTCGACGATCTGATCCGCAAGGTCGGCGGCATCCAGGTCTGGGAGAGCGAGACTGAAGGCCTGAGCGACCGCATCACGACCGAAATCAACGCCCGGCACGGGATAGCGACGGAGCCTCTCTCGGTCGAGAATCTGAAGCGGCTTCTGCCGGGCATTTCCGGCATCGCCAAGCGCGGCTTGCTCTACCCGGAAAACGCCCACACGATCAATCCGCATCGGCTTGTGACGACGCTTGCCGACGGCGTGCGCCGGGACGGCGGCGCCTTCGTGACCGAACGGGTGCTCAAGATCGTACCGGCCGGGGACAGCGGCTATATGCTCCTCACGAACACGGCGAATCGCCGGGCGGACATTGCCGTGGTTGCGGCCGGCGCCTGGTCGAACCGGCTCCTGAAGCCGCTCGATGCCGGCCTGCCGCTCGAGACCGAGCGCGGCTATCATCTGATGCTGCCCTCGCCGTCGATCGAACTCACAATGCCGGTGCAGATGAAGAACCGCGGCTTTGCGATGTCGCCGATGGAGCATGGCCTGCGTCTTGCCGGAACGGTCGAGATCGCCGGGCTGGATGCGCCGCCGGATGAACGCCGCTCCCGTATCTTGCTCAACCATGCACGGGCTCTCTTCCCCGACCTCAACGGCGGCGAGCCGACGATCTGGATGGGCTATCGCCCGTCGCTGCCGGACAGCTTGCCGGCGATTGGCCGGGCGAAAAACCAGGTCGGCCTGTTTGTCGCCACCGGCCACGGCCATACTGGAATGATCGGCGGCGGCTCGACCGGGAGGCTTTTGGCCGAACTGGTCGCGGGGACGCCGCCGCATATCGATCCGACGCCTTACTCGCCGGCGCGCTTCTGAAGCTCGCCTTGATCTCTCAATCGAGGTCTATATGGCGGGTGCCGCCGACCTTGCGTTCGGCCCAGCGCGTGAAACGCAAGACGGGATAGCAGTAGACGAAATAGATGGCGGCGATCAGCCCGTAGACGAAGAGCACGTCGCGGGGATAGCGCATGATGGTGATCTCGCCCTGGCGCGTCAGTTCGGAAATGCCGATCACCGAGAGGATGGCGGTGTTCTTGATGATGTTGACGTAGACGCCGCTCATCGGCGGCACGGTCAGCTTGAGCGCCTGCGGCAGGATGACGAGGAGGAGCGTGGGTATGCGCTTCAGCCCGAGCGAAGCGGACGCCTCCCACTGGCCGGCGGGAATCCCGTCGATCGCGGCCATGACGATCTCCGCGACATAGCTCGACGTATAGACAGAGAGCGAGACGAAGGCCGCCATGTCGGACGACCATTGCAGCGCTTCGATACCGGTATTGGGCAGCACGAAATAGAAGACGTAGAGCTGCACCAGGAACGGCGTTCCTCTCAAGATGTGGATATAGAGGCCGAAAAGCTGGTGCAGGACCGGCACGCGCTGGCTGCGCACGATGCCGATCACGAAGCCGAGGAGCGAGCCAGCGACGATGGCGACGAGCGATATCCATAACGTCTGGATGAAGCCGCTCCACAGGAAGGGCAGGATGGCGATCGTAACGGAATAGTAATGCTGGAGCATCGTCATCTCGCCGCGTTCCATGCCGGGCCGGCGAGCCATCTCTTGACCATCCAGGAGAGCGTCAGCATGACGGCGTAGATGGCGAGATAGCCCAGGGCGATGGTGAGGAAGCTTTCGTTCGGACGCACCCGCTCGCTGTTGAGCAGGAGCCCGGCGCTGAGGAAATCGAACACCGCGATGATCGAAAGGAGAGAGGTGTCCTTGATCAGGACGGCGGTCTGGCCGAGTAGCGGCGGCAGGATGTTGGCGAAGGCCTGCGGCAGGACGATGTAACGTAGCCGCTGGAGATACGACATGCCGACCGCCTTGCCGCCCTCGACCTGCCCGCGCGGCACCGAGGCCACGCCGGCGCGCACGATCTCGCTCATATAGGCGGCGTTGTGCAGCGACAGCGCGAGCGTTCCGAGCGTCAGTTCGCTCCAGCGGCCGGTAGCGGGAACAAGGAAGGGCAGGCCGTAATAGATGAGGTAGATCTGCACCAGAAGCGGCGTGGCGCGGATGAACTCTACATAGGCCGCGACCGGGCGCCAGAGCGCCGCGCGGCTCGACATGCGCCCGAAGGCGAGAAAGGTGCCGAGGATGATGGCCGCGACGAGGCTGATACCGGCGGCGATGAGCGTGTTTTCCAGGCCCTCGGCGAAACGATCGAGATACTGCTCGACGATCCGGTAATTATAGAAATTGAGAATCCAGTTCATCCGTCTCCAATCCGTTCACAAGGTCTCGAGGTGACGGATTATGATTTTACTACTGGGCCGGCGCGACGGCATCGCCGCGCCGGCCGGATCGCAAGCGATTACTTGTGATCCTTTTCCCAGTCGTTTGACGTCCACCAATAGGCCAGCAGTTCCTGCAGCGAATTGTCTGCCGTCTTCAGCTCGACGTAGTTGTCGAGCCACATCTTGAGATGGAACGCGTTCGGGCGTGTTGCGAAGGCCAGCGGCTCGCGCGTCATGGTCCCCTCGAGCGTCTTCAGGTTGTCGAACTGGCGCACATAGGAATTGTAGTCCTGGCCGCCGACCATGCCGTCCACGCGGCCCATGGTGAGCGTCTGCGCCACCGCCGGTCCGCCGCCGGAAAAGACCTTCAGCGTCGCCTTCGGCAGGTATTTCTTCACCGCATCGGCATAGGTGCTGCCCTGGAGGGCGGCGATCGTCACGCCTTCCTTGTTCAGGTCCTTCCACGACTTGTAGGGCGAATCCTTGCCGGCGAAGGCGATCGTGTCGTTGAAGAAGATCGGCTTCGAGAACAGGAGTTGCGAAGCGCGCTGGGGCGTCGGCGTCATGTCGCCGGCGATCATGTCCGCCTTGCCGGCCAGAAGCGCCGGGATGAGGCCCTTCCAGTCATAGTCCTGGAAGACGACCTTGACGCCGAGATCCTTGGCCATCTGGCGTACGAATTCGACGGCGAATCCGGTACGCTCGCCGTTCTTGTCGACGAAGCTGACAGGTGGACCCTGCGTCTGGACGGCGACGATCAGTTCGCCGCGCTTCAATATGTCGTCCATCTCGTCGGCCTGCGCGACGGTCGCCGCCGCGAAGCAGACGGCCGTCACGGCGACCAATCCCGCCGCCAGCCTGGTCAATAGACTTTTCATTCTCTTCTCCCTTTGTTGTCTCTTCGGTTGAACAAACTGCATGTCGTCGGTCAGAGGATCTGGTCGAGGAAAGCGCGCGTCCGCGCCTCTTGCGGAGCCTGGAATATCTGCTTCGGCGGCCCTTCCTCGACGATCCGCCCGGCTTCCATGAAGAGCATGCGGTCGGCGATTTCGCGGGCGAAGCCCATCTCGTGGGTCACGACCGCCATCGTCATGCCCTCCTTCGCGAGTTCGCGCATCAGGTCGAGGATGCCTCCGACCGTTTCCGGATCGAGCGCCGAGGTCGGCTCATCGAAGAGCATGACCTTCGGGTCCATGGCGAGCGCGCGGGCGATCGCCACGCGCTGTTGCTGGCCGCCGGAAAGCTGGCTCGGATAATGGCCCGCGCGGTCGCCGATGCCCACTTTCGCCAGCAGTTCCTTCGCCCGGCGGAGCGCGTCGGCCCGCGAGCGGCGGCGGACGACGACCTGCGGCAGCACGACATTGTCGAGCGCCGTGCGGTGCTGGAAGAGATTGAAGAGCTGGAACACCATCCCGACCTCGGCGCGCAGCGCGTTCAGGTTCGTGCCGGGCTCGGTGATGGAGACACCGTCGACTACGATGCGGCCTGAATCGATCGCCTCCAGCGCGTTCAGCGTGCGCAGGAACGTGCTCTTGCCGGAGCCGGACGGGCCGAAGACGACCAGCACCTCGCCATGTGCGAGACTGGTCGTCACGCCGTCGAGCGCGAGGTGGGACCGGCCATCGTCCAGCCGATAGGTCTTGCGGATGTTTTCAGCGATCACGATCGGTCGGGAATCGTAGCCTGCCGCTACCGGGGCGGCTTTGTCCATTCTGCTTCCGGCACTTCCGGCTGCAGTCAATGGCCCCTCTCCTCCGGCCAAGAATTCCCTCCCGAGCGCCTTTTTTATTTTTCAGCGCGCCGCATGAAAGCCGATCCGCAGGGGCAACACAAGCCATTTCGCCAGACGCGGAATCTGTTTGTGCCTCCCGGAAAGTTTGGTCTAGCCTCACATATGCGCTTCGCAATTCAGTCCGGAGAAATCAGATGCCGTTTCGCGCCGCAGTCGTTCAGATCGGTTCGGTCCCATTCGACAAGGAGGCCACCGTCGAAAAGGTGGTGCGCTTTATTCATGAGGGCGCGGCGACCGGAGCGAAGCTGCTGGTCTTTCCGGAAGCCTTGATTTCGGCCTATCCGAAGGGCGCCGATTTCGGCGCGCGGGTCGGCGGCCGTCAGCCGCGCGGGCGCGACGATTTCCTGCGCTATCACAAGAGCGCGATCGATGTTCCGGGGCCGGAGGTCGACGAGATCGCGGCGGCCGCGCGCGAGGCGGGCGCGCATGTCGTGATCGGCGTCATCGAGCGCGACGCCGGAACGCTCTACTGCACCGTTCTCTTCTTCGGCCCAGAAAAGGGCTATCTCGGCAAGCACCGCAAGCTGATGCCGACGGCATCGGAGCGGCTGATCTGGGGCTTTGGCGACGGTTCGACCTTGCCGGTCTACGACACGGCGATCGGCCGTCTCGGCTCGGTGATCTGCTGGGAAAACTACATGCCGCTGATGCGTACGGCGATGTATGCCAAGAACATCCAGCTCTATTGCGCGCCGACGGCCGACGACCGTGACACATGGCAGGCGACGATGCGGCATATCGCGCTCGAAGGGCGCTGTTTCGTGCTGTCGGCCTGCCAGTACATCACACGCGGCGCCTTTCCCGACGATTATGACGCGATCCAGGGCAACGAACCGGATACAGTGCTGATGCGCGGCGGCAGCGTCATCGTATCGCCGCTCGGCGAGGTGCTTGCCGGTCCGAATTTCGACGGTGAATGCATCCTGACGGCCGACCTGGACCTCGACGACATCACGCGCGGCAAATACGATTTCGATGCGGTCGGGCACTATGCAAGGCCCGACGTCTTCCGCCTGCTCGTGGACGAAGGTCCCAAACCGGCGATGCTGAACAGCGTCGGCTTTGCCGAAAGCGGAGAGTGAAGCCCCTTTCCTAGCCCTGCTCTTCTTTCGGTCTTGCCGACCAGGCGAAGGCGGCGCAGCCGAGCTGGACGCAGCCGCCGAGCAGCATGGCCGCGCGCAGGCCGGTTTCGTCCCCTCCGGCAAAGGCGAATACCGAGCCGAGAATGGCGACGCCGATGGTGGCGCCCGCCATCCGGGCGACGTTGATCAGCGAGGAAGCCGTGCCCGAGCGGGCAGCGGCGACCGCGCCGACGGCAATGCCCATCAGCGGCCCGGTCGCGATGCCCATGCCGAGGCCGGTCAGCGTCAGACCTACCTCCTCCGCCGGGAAACTGGATAGGGCGCCGCCGATGGCGATCAGCAGCAGGCCGAGGCCGATGATGGAGACGCCGCCGCTCGTCACGATCCGTGCCCCGAAGCTGCGCACGAGTGCGCCGGTGAACGGCGAGACGAGCACGAATATGAGCGCCATCGGCATCATGGCGAGGCCGGCCTGGGTGGCGCTCATGCCTCCGACGCTTTGCCATGTCAGCGGCAGCAGGAAAAGCGTCCCGTACATGCCGAAGGTCATACCGGCGGTGGCGACCGCGGCACCGCGAAATTCGCGGATGCGGAAAATATCGAGTGGCACGAGTGCGGCGGCGCCCTTGGCCGCCTCGACCCTGACGAAGAGGATGGCCGAGATCGCGCTCACAGCAAGGGCAGGCAAGGCCAATGTCCATGAGGCATGCGATTCGATGGCGGCAAAGGCGAGTGCCCCTAACGCGACCATGCCCAGCGCTTGCGCGGGCGCATCGAAACGACGCCCGACGGGATCGCGTGATTCGGGGATCGACAAGGGCGCCAGGAGCAGGGCCGCCGCACCGAGCGGGATGGCGATGAGGAAGACGCTTGGCCAGCCGAAATGGTGGATCAGGATGCCGCCAAGCGTCGGCCCAATGGCAAGCGCGAGCCCGTTGCATGCCGCCCAGATGCCGAGCGCGCGCCCCCGCTCGGCGGGCTGCTGCCAGACCACGCGGATGTTCGCAAGCGATGCCGGGATGATGAGGGCCGCCCCGAGCCCCGCCACCGCACGGGCCGCGATCAGGATTGCGATGGACGGTGCCAGGGCACAGCCGAGCGAGGCGAGCGTAAGGACCAGGGCGCCTGCCATGAAGATGAGACGACGACCGTAGAGGTCGGCGAGAAGGCCGCCGGTCAGGAGGAGAACGGCGTAAAGGAAATTGTAGCTGTCGATGACCCATTGCATGGCGCCGACGCCGGCATCGAAATAGGCGCCGATCGGGTGGATGGCCAGATTGACGACCGCGGTGTCGACCTGAGCGACGAGGACGGCGAGGCAGAGCGCGATCAGGGCGAGCGGGCGATGGCTCGCGCCGCGGGCGGGAGTGCCGTCCACGATCCTTGTATTGATGATGTTCATCGGCAGGTTTCCTCTGCTCTTGTCTCGACAGAACTTATAAGGGCAAAGCGGGCGAAGATGCTTCGGTTCTGGTCGAACTGTGCACGTCGACCAGACGTGCGAATCCAGCTCCGCCAATGTAGGGCCGGACCCCCTTCGCCGCCCACCCGGTTTTGTCAGGAGACTTCGCCGTGACAAATTTGGCTCGCTTCGTCTCCTGCCGGCTGCCGCATGGAGTTCCCGCTTGACTTCATTTGCCCGCACCCTTCAATGCGGGCGGAGACGACGCGTCGAGGGGATCTGAATGGAGCTTTCCTTTCCGTGGCCGATGAGCCAGGGTGAATGGCTGGCGTGGATTTCGGCTGCGGTGACCATTCTCTTCGGTATCTTCTTTCTGTTCGCGGCCGGTACGGCGCTGAGGGCGCTGCGCCTACAGACCGCTCCGGATCGCCCGCAGGCGTTGGCGGAAGTGCGCGGCCGTGTGGCGGGCTTTTATCTCGGGCTCGGGCTCTCCGCGATCCTGCTCGCGCAGCCGCTGATCTACATGGCGCTCGGCTTCGCCTGGGCGTTCACCGCCTTTGGCCGGCTGGTCTCGATGCTGTCCGACGGCGGCGGCAGGCTCTATAATCTGGCTCTGTTCGTCGTGGAGGTCGTTCTGGCGGCGCTGCCGCTTCTCTTCGCCTTCGGACTGGTTCCATAGAATCCCTTCAGCAATGGCCGCGCGGGACTGCGACAATCCTTACCAAAGTGCGGGATCGCACGGTGTTGCGAGTCGGAATAGCCTGTGCTAGACGGCAGGCGACATTCGATCGGGGGATGCGGCATGTTCATTCGCACGGTCGGGAAATATCAACAAAGTCAAGGGTTTAGCCGCGATTTGTAGCTGGCGCGCGAAACCCTGACAGCCAGCCGAGAGAAAAACCCGTCCGTGGCACAGTCCGGTTCGCTAATCTCAGGTGTCGCAGAGCGCTATGCAGGCTCGCTTTTCGAGCTTGCCCGGCAAGAGAACGCGATCGCAAAAGTCGAGGCCGATCTCGGCCGTTTCGAGGAATTGCTCGAGGGTAGCGAAGACCTGAAGCGGCTGATCTCCAGCCCCGTCTTTTCCGCCGAGGACCAGCTTCACGCCATTTCCGCCATTGCCGACAAGGCGAAGATCACCGGGCTCGCCGGTAATTTCCTGCGCGTCGTGGCGAAGAACCGCCGGCTCTTCGCCGTACCGGGAATGATTCGCGCCTTCCGGCAGATCGCCGCCGAAGCCCGCGGCGAGATCGCCGGTGAGGTAACATCCGCGCACAGGCTGACGCCGGCGCAGGAAAAGGAACTGAAGGCAACGCTGAAATCGATCGCGGGCAAGGATGTCGCGATCAGCGTTTCGGTGGACCCCACGCTGCTCGGCGGCATGATCGTCAAGATCGGCTCCCGCCAGATCGATACTTCGCTCAGAACCAAACTGAATTCGCTCAAGCTTGCACTTAAAGAGGTCGGCTGATGGATATCCGCGCCGCGGAAATTTCCGCAATCCTGAAAGATCAGATCAAGAATTTCGGCCGCGAGGCCGAGGTCACGGAAGTCGGCCAGGTGCTCTCCGTCGGTGACGGCATCGCCCGCGTCTATGGCCTCGACAACGTCCAGGCCGGCGAGATGGTCGAGTTCCCCGGCGGCATCCGCGGCATGGCGCTCAACCTCGAGAGCGACAATGTCGGCGTCGTCATCTTCGGTAACGACCGCGACATCAAGGAAGGCGACACCGTCAAGCGCACCGGCGCCATCGTCGACGTTCCGGTCGGCCCGGAACTCCTCGGCCGCGTGGTCGACGCGCTCGGCAACCCGATCGACGGCAAGGGCCCGATCAAGGCGAAGGAGCGCAAGCGCGTCGACGTGAAGGCGCCTGGCATCATCCCACGCAAATCGGTGCACGAGCCGATGTCTACCGGCCTCAAGGCGATCGACGCGCTGATCCCGATCGGCCGCGGCCAGCGCGAACTGGTCATCGGCGACCGCCAGACCGGCAAGACCGCCATCATCCTCGACAGCTTCCTCAACCAGAAGTCCCTGAACGAAGGCGACGACGAGAGCGCCAAGCTCTATTGCGTCTATGTCGCCGTCGGCCAGAAGCGCTCGACGGTCGCGCAGTTCGTCAAGGTACTCGAAGAGCGCGGCGCGCTCGAATATTCGATCGTCGTCGCCGCCACCGCTTCCGACCCGGCTCCGATGCAGTTCCTGGCGCCGTTTGCCGGCTGCACCATGGGCGAATATTTCCGCGACAACGGCAAGCATGCTCTGATCGGCTATGACGATCTCTCCAAGCAGGCCGTGGCCTATCGCCAGATGTCGCTGCTGCTTCGCCGCCCGCCGGGACGCGAAGCCTATCCGGGCGACGTCTTCTACCTGCATTCGCGCCTGCTCGAGCGCGCCGCGAAGATGAACGACGACATGGGTGCCGGTTCGCTGACCGCGCTGCCCGTCATCGAGACGCAGGCGAACGACGTGTCGGCCTATATCCCGACCAACGTGATCTCGATCACCGACGGCCAGATCTTCCTGGAGACGAACCTGTTCTTCCAGGGCATCCGCCCGGCCGTGAACGTCGGCCTGTCGGTGTCGCGCGTCGGCTCCGCCGCCCAGATCAAGGCGATGAAGCAGGTTGCAGGCTCCATCAAGGGCGAGCTTGCGCAGTATCGCGAGATGGCGGCGTTCGCGCAGTTCGGCTCCGATCTCGACGCGGCCACCCAGCGCCTGCTCAATCGCGGCGCCCGCCTGACCGAACTCCTGAAGCAGCCGCAGTTCTCGCCGCTGAAGACGGAAGAGCAGGTCTCGGTGATCTTCGCCGGCGTCAACGGCTATCTGGACAAGCTTTCCGTCACCGATGTCGGCCGTTTCGAACAGGGCCTGCTTGCCCATATGCGCTCGGAAGGCAAGGCCGTCCTCGACGCGATCCGCAAGGAGAAGGCTCTTTCCGACGACCTGCGCGACAAGCTGAAGGCCCAAATCGACGCCTTCGCCAAGAACTTCGCCTGAAGCTTAAGGACGGGTTTCGGGCATGGCGTCACTAAAGGACCTGCGTAACCGTATCGCCTCGGTCAAGGCGACGCAGAAGATCACCAAGGCGATGCAGATGGTCGCCGCGGCGAAGCTGCGCCGTGCCCAGGAGGCGGCGGAGGCGGCAAGGCCATATTCCGAGCGCATGGCAACGGTGCTCGCCAATGTCACGCGCACGATCAGCGCCGGCTCGGACGTGCCGGCACTGATGGGCGGCACCGGCAAGGACGCTGTCCACCTGCTGGTCGTCTGTACGGCGGAGCGTGGCCTTTGCGGCGGTTTCAACAGCCAGATCGCGCGTCTGGCGCGCGATCATGTGCGGCACCTTCTGGCCGAAGGCAAGACGGTCAAGATCCTCTGCGTCGGCAAGAAGGGTTTCGACATCCTGCGCCGCGATTTCGGCCCCATGATCATCGACCGCGTCGACCTGCGCGAGGTGAAGCAGATCGGCTTCGCCAATGCCGACGCGATCGCCGCGAAGGTGATCGGGCTCTTCAACGCCGGCGAGTTCGACGTCTGCACGCTCTTCTATTCGCAGTTCAAATCGGTGATCTCGCAGATCCCGACGGCGCATCAGCTCATTCCGCTGAAGGCCGAGGCCGCCGCCGAGGAAGATACGGGGACGGACGGCGCGATCTACGAGTACGAGCCCGACGCGGGCGAGATCCTCGGCGATCTCATCCCGCGCAACATCGCCGTGCAGATTTTCCACGCGCTTCTGGAAAACGCGGCCGGTGAGATGGGCGCCAAGATGACGGCGATGGACAACGCCACGCGCAATGCGGGCGACATGATCAACCGGTTGTCGATCACCTACAACCGCCAGCGCCAGGCGCAGATCACCAAGGAACTGATCGAAATCATTTCGGGCGCCGAAGCGCTCTAGACGGACAGGAAAGAGGTTAGACAATGGCGAAAGCAGCGACTCCGAAGACCGCCGCCAAGGCCGCCCCCAAAGCAGCAACGAAAGCCGCCCCCAAGGCCGCGGCAAAGGCTGCTCCCAAGGCCGCTGCCGCGAAGGCGGCTGCCCCGAAGGCCGCTGCCAAGGCTGCCGAGAAGAAGTTCTCGGCCCCGGTGCGCAAGTCGGCTTCCAGTGCCACGGGCACGGTTGCCCAGGTCATCGGCGCCGTCGTCGACGTCGCGTTCCAGGAAGGCCAACTGCCGGCCATCCTGAACGCGCTTGAGACCGACAATGGCGGCAACCGGCTGGTGCTGGAAGTTGCGCAGCATCTCGGCGAGAATACGGTACGCTGCATCGCCATGGACACGACCGAGGGCCTGACCCGCGGCCAGCCTGTCAGCGATACGGGCTCGCCGATCTCGGTGCCGGTCGGACCGGAGATGCTCGGCCGCATCATCAACGTCATCGGCGAACCGGTGGATGAGGCCGGCCCGGTCAATGCCACCGAATACCGCCCCATCCACGCTCCGGCTCCGGCCTATGTCGAGCAGTCGACGGAAGCCGCGATCCTCGTCACCGGCATCAAGGTCATCGACCTCCTGGCCCCGTACGCCAGGGGCGGCAAGATCGGCCTGTTCGGCGGCGCCGGCGTCGGCAAGACCGTGCTCATCCAGGAACTGATCAACAACATCGCCAAGGCGCATGGCGGCTACTCGGTGTTCGCCGGCGTCGGCGAGCGTACCCGCGAGGGTAACGACCTCTATCACGAGTTCATCGAATCGGGCGTCAACAAGAAGGGCGGCGGCCAGGGTTCCAAGGCCGCGCTGGTCTATGGCCAGATGAACGAGCCGCCCGGAGCGCGCGCCCGCGTCGGCCTGACCGGCCTCACCGTCGCCGAGTACTTCCGCGATCAGGGTCAGGATGTGCTGTTCTTCGTGGATAACATCTTCCGCTTCACCCAGGCGGGTTCGGAAGTGTCGGCGCTTCTCGGCCGCATTCCCTCGGCCGTGGGCTATCAGCCGACGCTCGCGACCGACATGGGCGCGCTGCAGGAGCGCATCACGACCACCACCAAGGGCTCGATCACATCGGTGCAGGCCATCTACGTGCCGGCGGACGACCTGACCGACCCGGCGCCGGCAACGTCCTTCGCCCACCTCGACGCGACGACCACGCTGTCGCGTTCGATCGCGGAGAAGGGCATCTATCCTGCGGTGGACCCGCTCGATTCCACCTCGCGCATGCTCGACCCGATGGTCGTCGGCGAGGAGCACTACCAGACGGCGCGTCTCGTGCAGTCGACGCTTCAGCGTTACAAGGCGCTGCAGGACATCATCGCGATCCTGGGCATGGACGAGCTTTCCGAAGAGGACAAGATGACGGTGGCGCGCGCCCGCAAGATAGAGCGCTTCCTGTCGCAGCCCTTCTTCGTGGCTGAGGTGTTCACGGGCTCGCCGGGCAAGCTGGTCGATCTCGCCGACACGATCAAGGGCTTCAAGGGCCTCTGCAGCGGCGAATACGACCATCTGCCGGAAGCGGCGTTCTACATGGTCGGCACCATCGAGGAAGCCGTCGAGAAGGCCGAGAAGCTGGCCGCTGAAGCGGCGTAAGAGAGCGAATAGGGAGTAGCGAATAGGATTGGTCGAAAGCTTATGCGGATTTCCTTCGCTATTCGCTATTTCGCTATTCGCTAATACGCCATGGCTGAATCCTTCAAGTTCGAACTGGTCTCGCCGGAAAAGCTCCTCGTCTCCGAGGAAGTCGAATCCGTCATCGTCCCCGGCAAGGAGGGCGAGATGACGGTGCTCGCCCGCCACATGCCGGTGATGACCACGATGCGGCCGGGGCTGGTCACCGTGAAGACTACGGACGGCCGCACCGAGCGCTACGTCGTCTATGGCGGCTTTGTCGATATATTGCCGGATTCCTGCACGCTGCTCGCGGAATTCTCCGTGCACGAGAACGATCTCGACCGCGCCGATCTTGGCCGCCGCGTTCAGGAGACGCGCGACGCCATCTCGCAGGCGGAGAGCCCCGAGCACCGGACCAAGCTCGAGGAGTTCCTGCACCAGTTGGTGACGCTCGAAAACGCGATGATCCCGGCCTGAGGCAAGTTCGCGGGCATTTCCGATTGTCTTGTTGAAGCAGTAAGAATTCGTGGTTCGGATCACGGTGCCGGATCAATGGCGCTGAGGACGCGGGCGACGATCTCGTCTGTCGTCGATTGATCGAGCTTTTCGACAAAGCGCGCCGAGCCTGAGCGGGTGTGAGCTTCGATATCGAAACTCCGCACCTGATTGCAGACCGCTACACCGCTCGTGTCATGCCCCGTTATCGGAACGGCAAGCCCGATATTGCGTGTGAAGGCGTCGCCGGTGATGACCGGAACGGTCATGCGAACACCAAGGGCGTTCATCTCTTTCGGCGTGATGACAACGAAACGATGCGGGTCCTTCATTTCCCGGCCAGAAACCGGGTTGGGATCGATCCAGTAGATGTCGCCGCGGCGAGGAACATTACTGGGAACCATCAGCCCAGTTCGCGGCCCATGGGATCACCGTCACGCGCCCAGGCGGTTCGGGCGTTCAACTCTGCGACGGCCTCAACTCACTGCAATAACTCGGCGAGCGAAAACCGTTTCCGCGAGGAACTTATCGGCCGGACGATCAACTCGCCTTCAGCCACACTCAGCGATACCTCCGTTCCAACGCCGACATCCATAAGCTTCAGTAGCGCAGGCGGTATGGTCATCACGGCTGCCCCACCCTGGCGGCGGATTTTCGATGTGACGGTCACAGCCAATATAGGGATGAAACAAGCGCTGTCGTGCGACAGAGTGCATGTGGCCGGTTGATTGCCGTTTCGGCCTCCTAAGGCTATGTTTCGGACATGAGCGACACCACCATCGGCACTGGACGCTTAAGCGACTTCGCCAACCCGACACGGTTCATGGCGCTGGCCGACCGGCTGGTGCCCTGGCTGGGCGGCTTGTCGGCCATCATCCTCGCCGTCGGCCTATGGGCGAGCTTCAACGCGCCGGCGGACTACCAGCAGGGCCTGACTGTCAGGATCATGTATATCCACGTGCCCTTTGCGTGGCTCGCCATGCTCTGCTACACGCTGATGGCGGTTTCGGCGCTCGGCACTCTGGTCTGGCGGCATCCGCTGGCTGACGTAGCGCTGAAATCGGCCGCGCCTATCGGGGCGGCCTTCACCTTCCTGGCATTGGTCACCGGCTCGATCTGGGGCAAGCCGATGTGGGGCACGTGGTGGGTCTGGGACGCGCGGCTCACTTCCGTCTTCGTGCTGTTCCTCATGTATCTCGGCCTGATCGCGCTCACCCGCGCGCTCGGCGACCCGCAGAAATCGGCGCGCGCCACGGCAGTGCTGACGCTTGTCGGCTTCATCAATATCCCGATCATCAAATTCTCGGTCGACTGGTGGAACACGCTGCATCAGGGCGAGTCCGTCTTCAGGCTCGACGGGCCGACCATCGCGGCGAGCATGTTATGGCCGCTGATGGTGATGGCGACCGGTTTCACGCTTCTCTTTTTCACATTGCATATGGCAGCCATGCGAACCGAAATCCTCAGGCGCCGCGTCGTCACCATGCGGCGGCTCGCCGCCCGTAGCGCCGACAGGACCTGACATGGACCACCCATGGTTCGTCGCTACCGCCTACGGCATCTCGGCGATCGTGATCGCCGGCCTGATCTTGTGGATCCTGCTCGACGGGCGGGCTCGGCAGCGGGACATCGCCGGGCTAGAGGCCAGCGGCGTGCGCCGCCGTTCGGCGCAGGGCAAGAGCGGGCAGGCGTGAGCGTGGAGAGCAGCCCGACGAAAAAGCGGCGGAACTGGCTCGCCATCCTGCCGCTCGTCGTCTTCACCGGCCTCGCGGCGATCTTCCTCATCCAGCTCCGTTCCGGCGAGGACAGCTCGTTCGTTCCTTCCGTGCTGATCGGGCACGAAGCCCCGGCAACGAACCTACCGCCGCTTGCCGGCAGCGATCTGCCGGGCCTCGGTTCAGCCGATTTCAAGGGCCATGTCACGCTGGTCAATGTCTGGGCTTCGTGGTGCGCGCCCTGTCGCGAGGAGCAGCCCCTTCTGATGAAACTGAAGGGCGATCCCCGCTTCCGGTTGACCGGGCTGAACTACAAGGACAAGCCGGAGAATGCGTTGCGCTTCCTTGGCGAGATGGGCAATCCCTTTGCCGCCATCGGCGTCGACGAGAACGGCCGTACGGCGATCGACTGGGGAGTCTATGGCGTGCCGGAGACCTATCTGGTCGGCAAGGACGGTCGCATCCTCTATAAGCATGTGGGGCCGTTCACCGAGCAATCGATAGCCAGCGAATTGATGCCTGCAATCGAGAAAGCGGCTGCCGGCTCGTAAGCGCCGGATCAGGCTTCGATGATCTGCGCAACAGAAATTTCTCTTCCTCGCCCTGCCGCCGGGTATCAATCATGAACAATCCGATTGCCGCACATTTCGAGTTGCAGGCGAAGGCGTGCGACGCGCTCGGCTCGCCCTTTACCGCGCGGATATGTCGGACCGCGATATCGGTGCTCGATACACGCACGGAGACGGGAAAGCGCATTCTCGGTTGGCCGGGCGATCCCGGTGCCGACGCCTTGTCGCTCAGGCTTGCCGGCGGCCTGCACGCGCTGGTCCTTTCAAGCGCCGATGAAGAGCTGGCTGCCGTCTACCCGCCGAACGTGGCGGATGACGCCATGCTTCAGGACACGCTCGCCGCCGCCATCCGGAGGCGCGATGCCGACCTCGTCGGGTCTCTGGCCTCGCCGCCGCAGACAAATGAGATCGCGCGTTCGGGCATGCTGCTGCCCGGTTTCCTTTTCATCGCCCGCAAATACCGCCTGCAGCTCGCCCTCCGTGAGATCGGATCGAGCGCCGGGCTCAACCTCAATTTCGACCGGTTTCACTACCGCTACGGTCTGCTCGAATGGGGGGATGCCGGTTCGCCGGTGCGGCTGGCGCCGGAGGTGAGGGGAAATCCGCCGCCGCTCGAAGGCGCGCTCTCCGTCGCGAGCCGGGAAGGCTGCGACATCGCCCCGGTTGATCTGACCGATCCGGCGAGGCGTCTCGGTCTACGATCTTTTATCTGGGCGGATCAGACCGCGCGGCTGGAGCGCCTCGATGCGGCGATCGGCGTCGCGAAGCAATTTCCAGTCCGCGTCGTCGCCTCGGACGCTGCCGGGTTCGTAAAGAAAAGCCTGACCGAGCGGGCGCCCGGCCAGGCTTTTGTGCTGTTTCATTCGATCATGTGGCAATACATGCCCGAAGCGACCAAGTCCGCGATCGAAAGCTCGATGCGCGAAGCCGGTGCCAACGCAACTATGGGCTCACCGATCGCCTGGCTCCGCATGGAGCCGCTGGCACCCAAGGCCCGGCACGCGACCCTTTCGCTGACAAGCTGGCCCGGCAGGGAAGCCAGACACCTTGCCGATTGCGACTATCACGGTCGCTGGATCGGATGGACCGACCGGCCTGATGCCGATCAGCCGTAAATCTGCTTATGGACCTGGTGCAGCATCTCGCTGCGGTTGCCGTTCATGTCGGCGAGGTCCCTGTCCGAGAGGGAAAGGATTTCCGAGACAAGCGCGTTGTAGCGCCTGCGCTTGGCGATCCGGTCCTTCGTACGGGAGATCATGTCGTTGAAGATCATCGGAGGTCTCCTGTTCGCGGCGTCGCTTGGGCCGCCGCCCTGGTTTTCCTCCCTGGGTACCCTACAAAGATGATATGAAATTATTGCGATGCAACATCATATGATGCAATGCAGCATTGCCTGTGACGCATGGCTTTGAAACCGGCGCGACGCGCGTCGGGGTGACTCCTCATCCGACAGTCTCCTTTCCTCCGCGTCATCCTTGTCCGTTGACCGCCGCGTATGGTGTGCAAGGTCGGCAAAACGTGGATAGAGGGTGGTACGCGAGCGAAGGAACTCCGTCGCGAGGGGCACTATTCCCCTTCCTCTTCCTCAGGCGAATGCCGGGCGATCAGCGGCATCTGCGTCAGCATGAAGAGGAAGGTGAGCGCGGTGAAGCCGAAGAGCTTGAAGCCGGCCCAGTATTTGTCGGCAAGGTCCGGCGGGTAGAAGTGGCCGAGCGTGCGCCAGACGATCTCGTTCAGCACCGCGCAGCCGAGGAAGAACAGGCCCCAGCGGAAGGTGAGCTTGCGCCAGCCTTCTTCGTCGAGCTGGAAGGCCTGGTCGAAGACATAGCCCAGAAGCGCCTTGCCGAAAGCGAGCCCGCCGAGAAGAAGGCCGCCGAAAAGCGCATAGACCAGCGTCGGCTTCATCTTGATGAAGGTGTCGTCGTGGAGCCAGAGCGTGAGCCCGCCGAAGAACAGCACGACGACACCGGACACCAGCGGCATCAGCGCCAGCGTCCGCGTCAATATCCAGGAGACGGCCAGCGCCAATACGCTCGTCACCATGAACAGGGCCGTGGCGATGAAGATCGGCTTGCCGATTTCGCCCAGCACCGGGAAAAGGCCGGTCAGCCATTCACCCTTGTAGGTAACGAGGAAGAAGATGATGAGCGGCCCCATTTCGAGGGCGAATTTCAGGCCGGGATTGACCTTCTTCCGCCGCGGGTCGCCGGGCGCGCGTTCGATGATGGGTTCAGCCATTGGACCGTGCCTGAGGGTTTGGGACGAAAATTGTTTCCGCCCGTAGCCGAGGATTGTGGCGAAGGCCAGCACAATGGCCTGTCCGCTCTGCCGTTTCGCCAGTCATGCCACACCGGCAATCGCTTGCGCGAATTCCTTTGCGGAGAAGGGTTCGAGATCATCCACTTGCTCGCCGACGCCGATGAAATACACCGGCAGCTTGTGCTTGGCGGCGATCGCGACGAGGATGCCGCCGCGCGCCGTGCCGTCGAGCTTGGTCAGTACCAGCCCGTTGACACCGGCGACGTTGCGGAAAATCTCGACCTGATTGAGCGCGTTCTGACCGGTGGTGGCGTCCACCGTCTGCAATACGGTGTGAGGGGCTTCCGGATCGAGCTTGCCGAGCACGCGCACGATCTTTTCCAGCTCCGCCATCAGTTCGGCCTTGTTCTGCAACCGGCCCGCCGTGTCGATAATGAGCACGTCGCTCCCGGCCTCCTTCGCCTTCTCGAAAGCGTCATAGGCGAGGCCGGCGGCATCGGCGCCGAGCTTCGAGGCGATCACCGGCGAATGCGTGCGCTCGCCCCAGATCTTGAGCTGCTCGATGGCCGCGGCGCGGAATGTGTCGCCGGCCGCCAGCATGACCGAAAGGCCGCCGGCGGTAAGCTTTGCGGCGAGCTTGCCGATGGTCGTCGTCTTGCCGGTGCCGTTGACGCCTACGACGAGAATGACATGCGGCTTGTGCGACAGGTCGAGTTCGAGCGGCAACGCGACCGGCACCAGCACCTTTTCCATTTCGGTCGCCATGACGCCGCGCACCTCGGCATCGGAGATATCGCGGCCGTAGCGGCCCGACGCCAGTGCGTCGGTGACACGGATCGCAGTCTCGACGCCGAGATCGGCGCGGATCAGCACGTCCTCGAGGTCCTGCAGCGTGTCCTCGTCCAGCTTCCGCCGGGTGAAGATGCCGGCGATGTTGCCGGTGAGTTCGCGCGAAGAACGCGACAGGCCGGTTCGCATGCGCTGGAACCAGGACTGGCGCGGCGCGGGGGCAAGCTCCGGCGTCTTTTCGGGTTCCAGCTTTCGCTCCACCGCCTTGGCGACGGATACCTTCTCCGGCTTGCGTGGAACCGGGGGAGGAGGGGGGGGCTCGGCTTTGCCCGGTGTTTCCAGCGGCGGCTCCGGTGTTGGCTCGGGCGCTGGCTCAGGTGGGGTCGCCTGCGGTGCTGGTTCCGGCTTCTTTGGAGCAGGCTCGGATGGCGCTTCGGGCGCTGGTTCCGGTGCAGACGGAACCTCGGGCGCCGAAGGAGACTCCGGCGCAGGCTTTGGCTCTTCCCGAATCGGCTCGGAGAGCGCTTCCGGCGCAGGCTGCGGTTCGTGGTTCGGCTCAACAGGAACCCTCGGCTTCGGCTCCGGCTCGGCCGGCGCCTCTTGCCGTGTGGGTTCCAGCTCTTCCGCTATCGGCTCCGATGGCGCTTCGGGCGCCGGCGTGGGTTCGGGTTCGGAAGGAGTTTCGGGCGCGGGAGCCGGCTCCGCTTCGGAGGACGCCTCAGGTGTCGGCTCGGATGCGGTCGGTTGTGGGGGAGGCGGTGCGGGTTGCGGCGTAGCCTCCGGTTCGACGGCAGGTTCAGCGGCGGCTGGGTGTTCCGGCTTCTCGGGCGCCTTGTCCCTGAAACCCTCCAGCGCGTCGAGATTGAGCGGCGGCAGAGCCTCGTCTTCCGCCGGGCGTTCCTCGACCCGCTTCTTGCCGAAGGAAAAGACCTTCTTGATGAATCCGAATGCCATGTCGCCTTCCGCTCAGGCGGCCTGAGCCGCGGGCACACGTGCGATCAGCCGCGCGCCGTCATGGCCGGCAATCACTGCCTCGACTATTTCGCCCGGCGCGCCGACATCGATCGCAGCCGGCGTAAAGCCTTCGGTCCGGCCGATACCGTCATGCTCGATCAGGATCGACTGCCGGCTGCCGATCATCCGGTCGAGATGCGCGCGATAGGCACGCTCGCCGGCCTCGCGCAGACGGGAGGCGCGCTCCTTTACGACCGAACGCGCTATCTGCGGCATGCGTGCGGCGGGTGTTCCCTCGCGTGGCGAGAAGGGAAAGACGTGGAGATGCGTCAATCCACATTCCTCGACGATGGCCAGCGAGTTCTCGAACATCGGCTCGGTCTCGGTCGGAAAACCGGCAATCATGTCGGCGCCGAAAACGATGTCGGGACGCAGCCGCCGAATTTCGGCGCAGAAGCGAATGGAATCGTCGCGCAGATGGCGGCGCTTCATGCGCTTCAGGATCATGTCGTCGCCGGCCTGCAGCGACAGATGCAGGTGCGGCATCAGCCGCTTTTCGGTGGTGATCGTTTCGATGAGTTCCTCGTCGGCCTCGATGGAATCGATCGAGGAAAGGCGCAGCCGGCGAACATCCGGCGACCGACGCAAGATCGTCTTCACCAGCCGGCCGAGGCTCGGCCTGCCGGGCAGATCTGCACCATAGCTGGTCATGTCGACGCCGGTCAGCACGATCTCGGCATAGCCGTTGCCCGCAAGCCGTTTCACCTGCTCGACTACCGCGCCCATAGGCACGGAGCGGGAATTGCCGCGTCCATAGGGAATGATGCAGAAGGTGCAGCGATGGTCGCAGCCGTTCTGCACCTGCACGAAAGCGCGGGCTCGGCCCTCGATGGCGTCCACCATATGCGAGGCGGTTTCCCTCACGCTCATGATGTCGTTGACGCGAACCTTCTCGGTGTCGTTTACGCCGAAATCCAGCAGTGCCCGATAATTATGCGCGGCAAGTTTTTCCTCGTTGCCGAGGACGAGATCGACTTCGTCCATGGCAGCGAACGAATCGGGGTTGGTCTGCGCCGCGCAACCGGTCACGATGATGCGCGCATCCGGCCTCTCTCGCCTCGCTTTGCGGATCGCCTGCTTTGCCTGGCGAACGGCTTCCGACGTCACCGCGCAGGTGTTGAAGACTACAGCACCGCCGTCGAGTTTGCCGAGGCCGGCCTTGCCCGCCTCACGGCGCATGACCTCCGATTCATAGGTGTTCATTCGACAGCCGAAGGTGACGACCTCCAGCCCGCCCGGGCGCTCGGATGTCGGATCAGCCATCAGGCCGCGCCCCGCTCGTGGCGTACCCATTGGCCGGTGGCAGGATCGAGCGTGCCGGAAAACTCCCATTCCGCCGGGCCGGTCATGATCACATGATCGTCCTCGCGCCATTCGATCAGGAGCGGGCCTCCGGGCACGGTCACTGTCACCGTACGCTCCGTGCGGCGGGTGCGTGCACCGCAGACGGCGGCGGCGCAGGCGGCCGAGCCGCAGGCGCGCGTCAGGCCGGCGCCGCGTTCCCAGGTGCGGATGGTCATCGCGTCGGGCGCCGTCACCTGCACGATCGAGATATTGGCGCGTTCGGGGAAGATCGGATGGTTTTCGAGAAGCGGCCCAAAGCGGTCGAGCGCGTAGGACCAGACATCGTTTTCGACCCAGAAGATCGCGTGCGGATTGCCCATCGACACGACGGAGGGCGAATGCAGGACAGGCGCGTCGATCGGCCCGACCTGAAGTTCGATCATGCGCGTATCGCGGAACTCTTCGGCAAGCGGAATCTCCTGCCAGCCGAAATGCGGCTTGCCCATGTCGACGGAAATCTGCCCATCCGGATGCTCATGCGCGTCGAGGATGCCGGCAACCGTCTCGAAGAGGAAATCCTTGCGGCCGGTCTCGGCGGCAAGCGCCTGCACGACGCAGCGCATGCCGTTGCCGCAGGCCTGCGCCGGGCTTCCGTCCGAATTGATGATCGAGACGTAATTGTCCGTACCGCTGGTGCGCGGATTGTGGATCGCCATGAGCTGGTCGAACTTCATCGCCGGATCGGCGTTGAGCGCAATCGCCGCCGCCGGCGCGATGCGATCGGCACGGCCGCGCATATCGGCAACGATGATTTCGTTGCCGAGCCCGTTCATCCTGGCGAATTCAACGCGCTTTTCCATGCCGCTACGCAGCCCTATCCGCTTTCGGGGCCTATATGGCGGAAAAGCCGGGCGATTACCAGTATCGAGGCGTCAGAGACCGAGATAGGCGCGGCGTACTTCCGGATCGTCGATCAGGTCTTTTGCGGCGCCCTGGTGGACGATGCGGCCCGTCTCCATGACATAGCCGCGGTCGGCTCCGGAAAGCGCCAGATGCACGTCCTGCTCGACCAGAAGCACGGTTACGCCTTCGTCGCGGATTTTCGCCAGCACCTGCATCAGTTGCTCGACGACCACCGGCGCGAGGCCGAGGCTCATTTCATCGATCATCAGGAGGACAGGCCGTGCCATCAGCGCGCGGGCCATGGCGCACATTTGCTGCTCGCCGCCGGACATCGAGCCTGCGAGTTGCCGCCTACGCTCGCCGAGGCGCGGAAAGAGGCCGTACATGCGTTCGAGGTCTTGCGCGACGCCTGCCTTGTCGGGGCGGCGATAGGCGCCCATCAGGAGATTGTCCTCGACCGTCATGCGGTCGAAGAGCTGGCGTCCTTCCGGCACCTGCACGAGGCCGGCCCCGAAAGCTTCGTCGGGCGTCATCGGCACGAGATCGCGGCCCTTGAACTCGATATGGCCCGTCGCGGCTATGACGCGCGACAAGGCGCGCAGCATCGTCGTCTTGCCGGCGCCGTTGCTGCCCACCATGGCGACGATCTCGGCCGGGCGCACCTCCAGCGATACCTCGTGCAACACCGGCATGCCGCCATAGCCGGCGCCGAGGCTGGAGACCTTGAGCAATGCGCCGTCGGTGCCTTTTTCCGTGGCGCTCATGCCCGCCTCTTGCCGAGATAGGCCTCGACCACCGTCTTGTCGGAGAGGACCGCGTCGGGTTCGCCATCGGCGATCTTCTCGCCGTGATGGATCACCAGAAGCCGGTCGGAGAGGCTCTTGATCGCCTTGATCACATGCTCGATGACAAGGATCGTGATACCCGCATCACGCACTTTGCGGATGACGTCGATCACCTCGTCGATCTCGACATGGTTGAGCCCGGCCATCACCTCGTCGCAGAGCAGAAGTTTCGGCTCCATGGCGAGCGCCTTGGCAAGCTCGAGCCGCTTGCGGCCGGGACCGCCAAGCTCGTCGGCGCGCTGGTCGGCGAAGCGGCCGAGGCCGACGAATTCGAGGTGCCGTCGCGCCTTCTCGCGCGCTTCCTTCAGGTCGGCCGTGCCTTCGCCCTTGCCGAATAGGGCACCGACGGCGACGTTGTCGAGCACCGACAGGCCGGGGAAGGGGCGCATGATCTGGAAGGTGCGGCCGATGCCGAGCCGGGCGCGGCGGAAGGCCGGGAGCGCCTTGATGGAATGGCCCTCGAACATGATATCGCCGGAACTCGGGGCGAGCGTGCCGCTGATGAGGCTGACCAATGTAGTCTTGCCGGCGCCGTTCGGGCCGATAACGCCGAGGATCTCGCCCTCGTTCAGCGTGAAGCTGACATCGTTGACGGCGATGAGGCCGGCGAAGCGCCGCGTGACGTGATCGATTTCCAGTATGGCGCTCATATGCGGTGCGCCTTGATGTTCTGCACGAAATAGCGCCAGCCGGAGGTGCGGAAGTGGCGGATGATGTCGGCGAGGCCGCGCGGCATCAGGACGACGGCGGCCACGACGACGATGCCGAAGAAAAGGCCGGCGACGTTGGTGATCTCGCTGGAAAGCACCTCGGAGACGGCCGACAGCACGAAAGCGCCGACCACCGGCCCGAATATGGTGCCGGGTCCGCCGAACACGGCCATGATGATCATCTTGACGTTGAGGCTGATGTCGAATGCGCTGGCGGGATCGAGGAAGGTGATCCAGTAGGCCTGAATGCCGCCGGCAAGCGCGGAAAAGAGGCCCGAAAGCGCGAACGCCAGCACCTTGTAGAGCGTGGTGTTGACGCCCATCACGGCCGCGCCTTCCTCGTTCTCGCGGATGGCAATGAGGCCGAAGCCGAAACGGCTTTTGGTCAGCCATGCGACGGTGAGCGTGGCCGCCACCAAGAGGGCGAGTGCCAGTTCGTAGAACATGGCGTCGTTGTTGAGCGGCGGCAGCACCAGCCCGATATTCTGGCCGAAGAGCGGGATGTTGGAGACGATCGCCGCCACCACCTGCGCCAGCGCCAGCGTGGCGATGGCGAAATAGTGGCCTTTCAGTCGAAGCACGGGAATGCCGAGCAGGATGGCGAAGGCCACCGCCATGACGGCGCCGAAGATCATCCCGACCCAGAACGGCAGGTTCCACTGCACCATGGCTATCGCGACGCCATAGGCACCGAGGCCGAAGAAGGTGGAATTGCCGAAGGAGGCGTATCCCGTATAGCCGCCGATAATGTTCCAGCCCTGCGCCAGCACGGCGAGGATAAGGGTAGAGATGCCGAACTGCACGACCACGTCCGAGCCGAACCATGGCACGGCTGCGAGGACGACAACGACGAGAATGGCGATCGCGATGCGTGTCGTGGTGCTCATGCCGTTCTCCCGAGGAGGCCGCTCGGCCGGATGATGAGCACCAGCACCAGCACGCCGAAGCTCGCGACATCGGCGAATGTGGCGCCGATATAGAGCACAGCAAGAGACTCGATGATGCCGAGGACGAGGCCGCCGACGATGACGCCGAGCGGGTTATCGAGCCCGCCGATGATGGCGATGGCGAAGCACTTCGCCGTCAGCGTGGCGCCGATATAAGGGTTGATCTGCGAAACCGTGCCGTAAAGACCGCCCGCGACGCCGGCGAGCCCGATGCCGATGCCGAATGTCATGGCATAAAGGTGCCGCGGCTCGACGCCGTAGAGCCGGGCCGCGACAAGGTTCTGTGCGGTCGCACGGATGGCGCGGCCGAGCTTCGTCCTCAAAAGGAAAAGCCACATCGCAATCGTGAGCGCTATGGCGACGCCGAAGGCCGCGAGGCGCACGGTCGGGACGACGACGGGGCCGAGCGCGACGTTACTTCCCGCATAGGAAGGATTGATTGTGCGGAAATCGGCGGAGAAGGCGAGTTGCGCCAGATAGGTCAGCACTACCTCCATGCCGAAGGTGATGAGCAGCGTGTTGAACATCGGTGCGCGTACGACAAGGTTCAATATGCCCCGCTGCACGGCATAGCCGACGCCGAACATGACGATTGCCGTTATCGGCAGGCCGAGGAACGGATCGATGCCGAGATAATGATAGAGATGCCAGGCAAGATAGGCGCCCAGCATGATGAAGGCGCCGTGGGCAAGATTGACGATGTTGAGCACGCCCCAGACGAGAGCGAGGCCCAGCGCCATGATTGCGTAGAGCCCGCCCAGAAGAATGCCGTTGATCAGGACTTGCGCGAGCAGATCCAAGCAGTCCCCTCCCTTTCGCCGGTCCGCCTCAACTTATCGAGACCGCTTATCAAAGCCGCTTGTCCGTCCCATCCAGACAAGGTGGCTGTGCGGCTCCTTCTCCCCGTTGATACGGGGAGAAGGGCGGTATGGCAACGCTTTCGAGGTTTTCCTCAGCGCTTGTTCCAGGCCGGCATCGGGTATTCCGGCTTCTCGATGAAGCCCTTGGCGCCGTAAACCGCCTTGACATCGCCGTTCTGGACCTGGATCACCGTCTGCGGCAGGTCGATCTGGCCGTTCTCGGCGAAAGCGATCTTGCCATAGAGGCTTTCAAGGTTGATCTTGGCCAGGGCATCGCGCACCTTGGCCGGGTCGGTGCCGCCGGCATCCTCGATCGCCTGCGCGAAGGCCTCGACATCGGCGACGCCCGAGGCGGCGTGATAGTCGGGCTCATAGCCGAATTTCGCCTTGTAGGCTTCGGCAAATTGCGCCGCGTCGCCGAACCATTTGTCCTTGTTGTCGGCGGAGGGCAGCCACGCGGTCATGCCGAAAGCGTAATCCGCATCCTTGCCGAGCGCCTTGCGGAAATCCTCGCTCGGCACGCCGACGGTGAAGGAATACATCTTCGGGGCGACGGCAAGGCTCTTCGCCTGGCGCACGAAGTTCAGGATCTCGGTCTCGTGACCGGCGACCAGAACCGCTTCGGCGCCGTTGCTCTTGATCTGCGAGAGGAGCGAATTGAAGTCACTCGCATTGGAGCTGTACTTCTCGTCCATCACCGTATCGAGACCGGCCGCCTTCAGGAGGTCGCGGGTGCCCTTGGCGACGGATACGTCAAAAGCGTCATCGGCATAGAGGAGAGCCACCTTCTTCGGTGCCGGATCGAGTTTCTTGAGCATGTCCACGGTCGAGCCAAAATAGTTGCTCGCCGGTGCCAATGTGCCGAAGATGTATTTGAACTTGCGCGAGAAGATCTGGTCCGACGCACCGCCGCCCTGGACCATCGGGATCCGGTATTTTTCAGAAACGGCGGAATCGGCCAGCGCGAAATTGGACGCGAACGGGCCGAGCAGGAAATCGACCTTGTCCTGCGAGACGAGCTGCGTGTACTGGCGCACGCTCAGATTGACGTCGGACTGGTTGTCGTAGATCTTCAGCGCCAGCTTGACCTGCTCGTCACCGACCTTGACGCCGCCGGCCTCGTTGATCTTGTCGACAGCGAATTCGTAGGCATCCTTGTAGTAGCGGCCAGTATTGGCTACCGGGCCGGTGAGCTGTACCGAGGCGCCGAGCACGATGTCCTTTGCCAGCGCTATGCCCGACGAGAGCGCAAGCGCGGTCGCGGCAAGCAGAGCGCAGGCCAGTTTTGTCTTTCCAGCAGACATTCTATTCCTCCCTTATGAGATTTGATTTTATTCGCGATCCGCGATGGGATGATCCGCACAATTGTTTCATCGGGAAGCCATGTCAACTTAGTGATTAGTCGCAAAAGCCGCGTGGTTATGGCACGTCCCAGACCTCGCCCGGCCGCAGGGCGCGGAAGCGGTCATGCGCCATGCCGGCGGTGTCGAGAGCCTCGCGCAGCCTGTCTTGCGGTTCGGCTATCGGCTCGTTGGTGAGGTGAAACGTGCCCCAATGATGGCCGGCCGCATGGGCTGCGTTGGCGAGCCGCATCCCTTCCATGGCCTCTTCCGGGCTCTGGTGCTGCGCCTCCATGAACCAGCGCGGCTCATAGGCGCCGATGGGCAGGATAGCGAGGCGGAAGCCGCCATGTCTTCGCGCCGCCGAACGATAATTGCGCCCGGCATGGAAGCCGGTATCGCCGACATGATAGATGTTGCCCGCCGGTGTCGCGATTGCGAACGCAGACCATAGCGCCATCCTCCGGTCGCGCATGCCGCGAGCGGACCAGTGATGCGCGGGTTCGAAATGGACGACGCATTCTCCGGCCACTTCGAGCCTGTCGCCCCAGTCGCCGGTCCGGATGCGCATTCCGGGAGCGTAGCGGTGGACAATCGTATCGTTGCCGAGCGGGGTCACGACGAGCGGATCGTGGATTGCCTTGAGCCGGGCGAGCGTGGCGCCGTCGAGATGGTCGTAGTGGTTATGGCTGAGGAGGATCAGATCAATCGGCGGCAGGTCCTGGAGGCGGATGCCGGGCGAATTGACGCGCTTCGGGCCGAAGGAGGAAAAGGGCGAAGCGCGTGCCGACCAGACAGGGTCGGTCAGTATGTTCAGGCCGGCCACTTGCAGGAGCAGTGTCGCGTGGCCGACCATGGTGAGGCGAAGGCGATCGCCAGCGATCCGTTCCGCCGGCCGTGCGGGTTCGAAGGGGCTGGGCCAGAAGGCCGGCCATTTTGTCCGGCCGTGCCCCAACTGCCATTTGAGGAGATCACGGAACGAGCGCGGCGCGACGCCTCCCGGGTTGAAGAAGACGTTGCCGTCGAAATGGTCGCTTGCCGGACCGGAATAGTAAGGATTACCCGCCATCGCCGTATCGCCGGCTACCTCGCTGCTCGTCCGGGCGAAGATACCGGACGGCATGGCTTCGGCAAGCGTCACTGCGACTTGCGCGCGGACGTCGTTCGCTAGAGGTTGGCCGTGCGTGAATGCGGAGATTCGATGATGGTCAAGAAACGGACGGGCGAACCGTGGATGCCGGCGCCGCAATTCGGCCGTTCGCTTTCGCGTGGGGTCGGGATCAATCTTCTGGTGCCGGGTGTCGCGGAGATGGCCGGTTTCTGTCGTGAAGTGCTTGGTGCGACGATCGTCTATGCCGACGAGGACTTCGCCGCGCTCGAGCTTGCCGGCTCTACCTTCATGCTGCACGCCGACCACACCTATCGCGACCATGAGATGGCCGGAGTCATTCCGGCTGGGGGCGTTCGAGGATCAGGCGTCGAAATCCGCGTCTACGGTGTCGATCCCGACGCCGTGGAGGCACGTGCCCGGCAATTCGGCGCCATGGTCCTCTCTGGTTCGGTCGACAAGCCGCATGGCTTGCGCGAGTGCCATATTGTGGGACCAAATGGTTATGTATTCGTGCCCGGGATCGCGCTAAGGTAGTGGGATCGATAGCTTGGTAACTGAAGCGGCAACCGTATTTTAACCATGAGCAGTTGGAATCTTCCTCGCCAGCGCCATAATTTAGGTGCCAGGGACGAAACGGCCTGTCGCGATCGAGGCGAGGCCGCATGGACGATGATCCGCTCCTACGGAGGACTGCAATGACTGTTTCGAGAACCGGCATGTTCGTCGTATGCCTGTTGGCTTTCGCCATGGCGGGCTGCCAGAGTTCACGCGTGGGTAGCCTCGACGAGCCCGCGCCGCAGCCGTTGCCGGCAACGCCTACACCGTCCGTCTCGCAGAACCAGTTGCCTCCTCCGACAGCGACTAATCCAAATCAGTTCCCGACTGTGCCAGGTGCAACGACACAAGCCCAGAACGAGCAGATGGCGGCGAATGCCCCCGACATTTCCAAGGAAAGCATGTCGGGCGTGTGGACGGCCTCCGTCGCCGGCCAGAGCTGCAAGGTGGCGATGGGCCTTACGAAATACGGCTCGAACTACAGGGCGGCGCCGCTCCGTTGCCCGGCGCCGATCGAGAACATCAAGGGCTGGGATATCAAGGGTAAGCAATTGGTGCTTTACGATCAGAACGGCTCGCAGATCGCCGGGCTCTATTCCACTGGCGGCCAGCGCTTCGATGGCCAGACCAATGGCGGCCAGGGCATCACGCTGGCGCTTGGCCAGTAGCGCTTGATCGAAGCCGGCAGATAGCGCAAGAGCAGCCGGAACGCTCTTTTCGGAACAGACGGCTTCTCATGTCCCTGCGTGATGCCTCATCCGCGCTTCCCTCCGTTGCGCATCGCTACCGTCACCTTGTGGAGACGAGCGGCATCCGGCGGGATGCCGCGCAGGAGAAGGCGGTTGCTGCGCTCGACCGGCTGATCGGAGAAATATCGTCCAGCCGGCTTGCCGCCAAATCGAGCGCGCTCGGCTGGCTGTTCGCGAGGCGGCAGGAGCGGAAGAAACCGATCAAGGGCCTTTATATCCATGGCGGTGTCGGCACCGGCAAGACGATGCTCATGGACATGTTCTTCGAGCTTGTCCCTTCCCGCCGCAAACGCCGCGCGCATTTCAACGATTTCATGACGGACGTGCACGACCGCATCGACGCCCATCGCAAGGCGTTGAAGCGAGGAGAAGCGAAGGGAGACGATCCCATTCCGCCGGTCGCGGCGGCGATTGCCGAGGAAGCACGGGTGCTCTGTTTCGACGAGTTCACCGTTACCGATATCGCCGATGCGATGATCCTGTCGCGCCTGTTCTCGGCGCTGTTCTCGCAGGGTGTCGTGCTCATCGCGACTTCGAACGTGGCTCCCCACGACCTTTATCGCGACGGGCTCAACCGGCAGCTCTTCCTTCCGTTCATCGACCTTCTCGAAGAACACCTTCAGGTGCTGCGACTCGATTCCGGTATCGATTACCGGCAGGAGAAGCTCTCCCGCCTGCCGGTCTACCTGACGCCCCTCGGTGCGGAAACCGACCGCCGGATGGATGAGGCCTGGAAGATCGCGGCGAATGGCGACGCCGAGGCACCGGTGGACCTGACCGTCAAGGGCCGCATCGTGCATGTGCCGCGCGCCGTGCGCGACGTGGCGCGCTTCAGTTTTGCCGATCTTTGCGAGGAGCCGCACGGCGCGCGAGACTTCCTCGCGATGGCCGCGCGCTTCCATACGATCTTCATCGACCATATCCCCGTCCTGGAACAGGCTCATCGTAATGAGATCAAGCGCTTCATCCTCTTGATCGACACACTCTACGATCGTCATGCACGGATCGTGGTCAGTGCCGAGGCAGCGCCCGAAAAGCTTTATGCCGGAAGGAGAGGTACAGAAGCTTTCGAGTTCGAACGTACGGCTTCCCGGCTGATAGAGATGCAAAGCCATGAGTGGCTGGAGACCGCGAAAAAGCGTCTGGAAAGCGCCGCCTAGGCTGACGGCTTGTCAATTATATTACGTTTACGTAAATCCCGTGTGACTTAACCGATTGAAAATATTGAGGTGGAAATTTCAGGTTGAGTTATTCACCTGTCGAGTCTATGTGCTTCCCCGAAATGGGCAGATCTTTGCCCGTCGCGATGCCGTCTCCCGGCTTTCCAGACGCCGGTCGGCATGGCAGTCATGGCATTGCTTTCCGGGCCGCTGTTCCTGAGCCCGGCAATTCACGCGAAAGGGAAATGACTGAGATGGCACGCAACCGGATCGCCCTCATCGGCTCTGGCATGATTGGCGGCACGCTCGCCCATTTGATCGGCCTCAAGGAACTGGGCGACGTCGTCCTGTTCGATATCGCCGAGGGTATTCCGCAGGGCAAGGGCCTCGACATTGCGCAGTCTTCGGCAGTCGAGGGTTTCGATGCCAAATTCGCCGGCGCCAGCGCCTATTCGGCGATCGAGGGTGCGGACGTCTGCATCGTCACCGCCGGCGTGCCGCGTAAGCCCGGCATGAGCCGCGACGATCTCCTGGGCATCAATCTGAAGGTGATGGAGCAGGTCGGCGCCGGCATCAAGAAATATGCGCCCAAGGCCTTCGTGATCTGCATCACCAATCCGCTCGACGCGATGGTCTGGGCGCTGCAGAAATTTTCCGGCCTGCCGAAGACGCATGTGGTCGGCATGGCGGGCGTGCTCGATTCAGCTCGCTTCCGCTATTTCCTCTCCGACGAGTTCAAGGTCTCGGTCGAGGATGTGAGCGCCATGACGCTCGGTGGCCACGGCGACGACATGGTGCCGCTCACGCGCTACTCCACGGTCGCCGGCATTCCGCTGCCCGACCTCGTCAAGATGGGCTGGACCTCGAAGGAAAGGCTCGACGCCATCGTGGAGCGCACGCGCAAGGGTGGCGGCGAGATCGTCGGGCTCCTCAAGTCCGGCTCGGCATATTACGCGCCGGCTTCCTCGGCGATCGCCATGGCCGAGGCCTACCTCAAGGACAAGAAGCGGGTGCTGCCCTGCGCCGCGCATCTCTCCGGCCAGTACGGTGTCAAGAACATGTATGTCGGCGTCCCGGTAGTGATCGGTTCCGGTGGCGTCGAGCGCGTCATCGAACTCGACCTCAACAAGAGCGAGCAGAAGATGTTCGACAAGTCGGTAGCGGCCGTGCAGACGCTGTGCGAAGCCTGCGCCAATATCGCTCCCAACCTAAAGAAATGATCGGGAATAGAGACAAGCCGAGCAACAGGGCCAAGTAACAGGATTGGGCGGATGAACATCCACGAATACCAGGCGAAACAGGTTCTGAAGGGCTATGGTGCGCCAGTTGCCGACGGCGTGCCAATCTTCAAGGCGAATGAGGCGGAAGCTGCCGCGAAGAGGTTGCCCGGACCGCTCTATGTGGTGAAGAGCCAGATTCATGCCGGCGGCCGCGGCAAGGGCAAGTTCAAGGAGCTTTCGCCCGATGCCAAGGGCGGCGTTCGCCTGGCGAAGTCGGTGGAAGAGGTCGTCGCCAACGCGAACGAGATGCTCGGACACACGCTGGTGACCAAGCAGACGGGCCCCGCCGGCAAGCAGGTCAACCGTCTCTATATCGAGGACGGTGCCGATATCGACCGCGAGCTCTATCTGTCGCTTCTGGTCGACCGCACGGTCGGCCGCGTCGCTTTCGTGGTCTCGACCGAGGGCGGCATGGATATCGAAACGGTTGCGCATGACACGCCGGAGAAGATCGTCACAGTGGCGATCGATCCGGAGACGGCCGTTACCGCAGCGGACGTGAAGAAGCTCAACGACGCGTTGAAGCTTTCGGGCGATGCGACAAAGGACGGCGAAAAGCTCTTCCCGCTTCTTTACCGCGCCTTCCTCGACAAGGATATGAGCCTGCTCGAAGTCAATCCGCTGATCGTCATGAAGAACGGTCATCTGAGAGTGCTCGACGCCAAGGTCTCCTTCGACAACAATGCGCTCTTCCGTCACCCGGATATCGTGGAACTGCGCGACACGACCGAGGAGGACGCCAAGGAGATCGAGGCTTCGAAATACGACCTCGCCTATGTCGCGCTCGACGGCAATATCGGTTGCATGGTGAACGGCGCCGGCCTCGCCATGGCGACGATGGACATCATCAAGCTCTACGGCGCGGAGCCGGCGAATTTCCTCGATGTCGGCGGCGGGGCGAACAAGGAAAAGGTCACGGCGGCCTTCAAGATCATCACAGCCGACCCGAATGTGAAGGGCATCCTGGTCAACATCTTCGGCGGCATCATGCGTTGCGACGTGATCGCGGAAGGCGTGATCGCGGCGGTCAAGGAGGTCGGCCTGAAAGTGCCGCTCGTCGTCCGGCTCGAAGGCACCAATGTCGAACTCGGCAAGAAGATCATCAACGAGAGCGGGCTGAATGTGATCTCGGCCGACGATCTCGACGATGCCGCGCAGAAGATCGTCAAGGCGGTGAAGGGAAACTGATTAATGTCCATTCTCGTCGACAAGAATACGAAAGTCCTCGTCCAGGGCCTGACCGGCAAGACCGGCACCTTCCATACCGAGCAGGCGCTTGCCTATCACGGCACGAAAATGGTCGGCGGGACGCACCCGACTAAAGGCGGCCAGAAATGGCAGGGCAAGGTGAACGGCAAGACCGTGGAACTGCCGATCTTCTCCTCGCTTGCCGAAGGCAGGGACAGGACAGGCGCGACGGCCTCCGTCATCTACGTACCGCCGGCCGGGGCTGCCGAAGCGATCATCGAAGCCATCGAGGCCGACATGCCGCTCATCGTCTGCATCACCGAGGGCATCCCGGTGCTCGACATGGTCAAGGTCAAGGCGAAACTCGACAAGTCGAAATCCAGGCTCATCGGCCCCAACTGCCCGGGCGTTCTAACGCCGGACGAATGCAAGATCGGCATCATGCCGGGTAACATCTTCAAGAAGGGTTCGGTGGGCGTTGTTTCGCGGTCCGGAACGCTTACCTATGAAGCGGTGTTCCAGACGACGAATGAAGGCCTTGGCCAGACGACGGCCGTCGGCATCGGCGGCGATCCGGTCAAGGGTACGGAGTTCATCGACGTGCTTGAGATGTTCCTGGCCGACGAGGCGACAAAATCCATCGTCATGATCGGTGAGATTGGCGGCTCCGCGGAAGAGGACGCGGCGCGGTTCATCCGCGACGAGGCGAAGAAGGGCCGCAGGAAGCCGATGGCGGGCTTCATTGCCGGCCGTACCGCGCCGAAGGGGCGTACCATGGGTCATGCCGGCGCCGTCATCTCCGGCGGCAAGGGCGGCGCGGAAGACAAGATCGCGGCGATGGAGGCTGCAGGCATCCGTGTCTCGCCCTCGCCGGCGCAACTCGGCAAGACGCTGGTGGAAGCGATCAAAGGCTAAGGGAGTAAGGGAATAGGAGGTAAGGGAACCCGGCGATCGTTCAGAGGAAAGACGCTGCCTTATTCCCCTACCAGCCTATTCCCTCAATCAGGAGACGGAGCAAGCGCTCCGGAAGAAGATGCGACGACAAGATCAGGCAAACGACCAGTTTTCGCTCACCTCCTTCCTCTATGGCGGCAATGCCAGCTATGTCGAGGAACTCCAGGCCCAGTATGAGAAGGACCCTGATTCGGTAGACGCCGAATGGCGGTCCTTCTTCGATTCTCTCAAGGACGATTCCGACGACGTCATCCGCAACGCCCGGGGCGCATCCTGGAAGAAGCCCGGCTGGCCGATTGTCGCCAACGGCGAACTCGTCTCCGCGCTCGACGGCAACTGGGCGCTGGTCGAGAAGCATATCGAGCGAAAGGTAAAGGCGAAGGCGGCGGAATCCGGCGCGGAGGTCGGCGAGACCGAAATCCATCAGCAGACGCGCGATTCGGTTCGCGCCATCATGATGATCCGAGCCTACCGCATGCGCGGCCATCTGCATGCCAATCTCGATCCGCTCGGCCTCGCGAAGCCGCTGGAGGACTATAACGAACTGTCGCCGGAGAACTACGGTTTCACCGAAGCTGATTACGACCGGCCGATCTTCATCGACAATGTGCTCGGGCTGGAATTTGCGACCGTCCGTGAGATGCTGGACATTCTCCAGCGTACCTATTGCTCGACGCTCGGCGTCGAGTTCATGCATATCTCCAACCCCGAGGAGAAGGCCTGGATACAGGAGCGCATCGAGGGGCCGGACAAGGGCATTGCCTTCACGTCGGAGGGCAAGAAGGCAATCCTGCAGAAGCTGGTCGAGGCGGAAGGCTTCGAGCAGTTTCTCGACGTGAAGTACAAGGGCACGAAACGCTTCGGCCTCGACGGCGGCGAATCCCTGGTTCCTGCGCTGGAGCAGATCGTCAAGCGCGGTGGCGCCATGGGCATGAAGGAGATCGTGCTCGGCATGGCGCATCGCGGCCGCCTGAACGTGCTTTCCCAGGTCATGGGCAAGCCGCACCGCGCGATCTTCCACGAATTCAAGGGAGGCTCCTTCACGCCTGACGATGTCGAAGGCTCTGGCGACGTGAAATACCATCTGGGCACGTCCTCGGACCGCGAGTTCGACGGCAACAAGGTGCATATGTCGCTGACGGCGAACCCATCGCATCTCGAGATCGTCAATCCCGTGGTCATGGGCAAGGCGCGCGCCAAGCAGGATATCGTCTTCGGGCGCAAGCGCGAGGAGATGATACCGCTGGAGGAGCGGTCGAAGGTATTGCCCCTCCTGATTCACGGCGACGCCGCCTTCGCCGGCCAGGGCGTTGTGGCCGAGATGTTCGGCCTTTCCGGCCTGCGCGGGCACCGCGTGGCTGGCTCGCTGCACTTCATCATCAACAACCAGATCGGTTTCACCACCGATCCGCGCTTCTCGCGCTCTTCACCTTATCCGTCGGACGTGGCGAAGATGATCGAGGCGCCCATCTTCCACGTCAATGGCGACGATCCGGAAGCGGTCGTCTATGCGGCCAAGGTGGCGACCGAGTTCCGCATGATCTTCCACAAGCCGGTGGTGGTCGACATGTTCTGCTACCGCCGCTTCGGCCATAACGAGGGTGACGAGCCGTCCTTCACGCAGCCACTGATGTATCGCGAGATCCGGACGCACAAGACGACGCTGCAACTCTATGGCGAAAAGCTGATCGCCGAAAAGCTCATCACCCTGGAAGAGTTCGACCGGATGAAGGCCGAGTGGCGGGCCCATCTCGAAGCGGAATGGGAAACAGGTCAGTCCTACATGCCCAACAAGGCGGACTGGCTCGACGGCGCATGGACAGGCCTCAGGAAGGCCGACAATGAGGACGAGCAGCGGCGCGGCAAGACCGCCGTTCCGGCCAAGACGCTGAAGGAAATCGGCCGCAAGCTGACCGAAATCCCCAAGGACTTCGAGGCGCACCGGACGATCCTGCGATTCTTGGAACATCGGGCGAAGACGATCGAGACAGGCGAAGGCATCGACTGGTCCACGGCCGAGGCGCTGGCTTTCGCGTCGATCCTGATGGAGGGGAATCCGATCCGCCTTTCCGGCCAGGATTCCGAGCGCGGCACCTTCTCGCAGCGCCACTCGGTGCTTTACGACCAGAAGGACGAGACCCGCTATATCCCGCTCAACAACCTCTCGCCCGCGCAGGCGAATTATGAGGTCGTCAACTCCATGCTTTCGGAAGAGGCGGTGCTCGGCTTCGAATATGGTTTCTCGCTTGCCGAACCGCGCGCGCTGACGCTCTGGGAAGCGCAGTTCGGTGACTTCGCCAATGGCGCTCAGGTCGTCTTCGACCAGTTCATCTCGTCGGGCGAGCGCAAGTGGCTCCGGATGTCAGGGCTCGTCTGCCTGTTGCCGCACGGCTATGAAGGGCAGGGACCGGAGCATTCCTCGGCGAGGCTGGAACGCTTTCTGCAGCTTTGTGCAGAGGACAACATGCAGGTCGCGAACTGCACGACGCCGGCGAACTATTTCCACATCCTGCGCCGGCAGTTGAAGCGCGACTTCCGCAAGCCGCTCATCCTGATGACACCGAAGTCGCTGCTTCGGCACAAGAAGGCGATATCGACGCTCGCCGAGATGTCGGGTGAAAGCTCCTTCCACCGGCTGCTCTGGGACGACGCGCAATATCTCGGCAACGAGCCGATCAAGCTCGTCAAGGATTCGAAGATCCGCCGCGTCGTGCTCTGCTCGGGCAAGGTCTATTACGACCTCTACGAGGAACGCGAGAAGCGCGGGATCAACGACATCTACCTTCTGCGCGTCGAGCAACTCTATCCGTTTCCGGCGAAGGCGCTCATCAACGAATTGTCGCGCTTCCGCAATGCCGAGATGGCCTGGTGCCAGGAAGAGCCCAAGAACATGGGCGCCTGGTCCTTCATCGACCCCTATCTCGAATGGGTGCTTGCCCATATCGACGCCAAGCATCAGCGCGTGCGCTATACCGGCCGCCCGGCCGCCGCATCGCCCGCGACCGGCCTGATGTCGAAACATCGTGCGCAGCTCGAGGCTTTTCTCGAAGACGCGCTCGGCTAGTCAAACAACCCCAGGCAACGGAAAAACCCCATGGCTACCGAAATCCGCGTTCCGACCCTTGGCGAGTCCGTCACCGAAGCCACCATCGGCAAATGGTTCAAGGCGGCGGGCGACCCTATTGCCATGGACGAGCCGCTGGTCGAACTCGAGACCGATAAGGTGACGATCGAAGTGCCGGCGCCTTCCTCCGGAACGCTTGCCGAGATCGCCGCCAAGGAAGGCGAGACGGTCGAGGTCGGCGCGCTGCTCGGCTCCATCGCTGAAGGTGGCGGCAAGGCGGCGCCAGCGAAGAAGGCCGAACCTGCGAAGCCGGTCGAGGAAAAGCCGCTGGCAGCCGCGACCGCCAAGGTTGCCGGCCAGGAGCCGACCGGGGAGCGCGCCATGCCACCGGCTCCTTCCGCCGCCAAGCTGATGGCGGAGAAGAATGTCTCAGCCGGTCAGGTGGAAGGCTCGGGCAAGCGCGGGCAGATCCTGAAGGCGGACGTACTGGAGGCGCTTTCGAAGGGCGCCGCCTCGCAGCCTGCCGAGGCGCCGCACGAAGCGCGCGCACCTTCGCCGGTCGACGACCAGGCGCGGGAAGAGCGCGTGCGCATGACCAAGCTCCGTCAGACCATAGCGCGGCGGCTGAAGGATGCGCAGAACGTCGCCGCCATGCTGACGACCTTCAACGAGGTCGATATGGGCGCGGTCATGGCACTCCGCGCCAAATACAAGGACGTCTTCGAGAAGAAGCACGGCGTGAAACTCGGCTTCATGGGCTTTTTCACCAAGGCGGTCACACACGCGCTGAAGGAAATCCCCAACGTCAACGCCGAGATCGACGGCACCGACATCATCTACAAGAACTACTGCCATATCGGCGTAGCGGTCGGCACGGATCGCGGCCTCGTTGTGCCGGTGGTGCGCGATGCCGACCAGATGTCGATTGCCGAGATCGAAAAGGAGATCGGCCGGCTGGGTGCGGCTGCGCGCGACGGCAAGCTCTCGGTCGCCGACATGCAGGGCGGCACCTTCACCATCTCGAATGGCGGCGTCTACGGCTCGCTGATGTCGACGCCGATCCTGAACGCGCCGCAGTCCGGCATCCTTGGCATGCACAAGATCCAGGAGCGGCCGATGGCGATCGGCGGCCAGGTGGTCATCCGCCCCATGATGTATCTGGCGCTCTCCTACGATCATCGCATCGTCGACGGCAAGGAAGCGGTGACCTTCCTCGTGCGCGTCAAGGAGAGTCTTGAGGATCCCGAACGGCTGGTGCTCGATCTTTAAGGCCGGCTCGGTGGCGGGGGAGCCTGCCGAGGAACGTCTAGTCCTCCGTCTCGCGGAAGCGGCGGATAGCGAGCTAGCGGCGCACGATCTGCGGTAAGCCGGTCTTGGCCAGCTTTACCTGCCAAGCGGGCGATTGCTGGTCCGCGATCCTACGCCCGGCATGTCTGGTCCCAAACCTCTCAAGTGCTCCGTGATGCCTGGTGGATACCTCGTCTCTGCTTTCGCTCATGAAGATCGAAACGCGTTCGCGCTGTTGCGCCTTTCGATGGAACGGATCGCCGGCTGGGAAACCGCGCCGGTAGAATGGATCGTCGATGGCAGCAATTCCCCGCACTACAGCGGCGGGTGCATAGTGGATAGCAGATTTGCGGGTTTCATGGACATGGAAACCCAGGACCTCATCGATCTTCGCGACAACGCCGAGCAGGACAACAATCCCGACTATGAAGGCTATATCTTCCATGTGCTTCTCGAGTCGTTCTCTGACGAGGAAGCCGGCCTCCACTGCCCGATCAAGGGCGATCCGCGTAATGTGGCGGCCTTCACCAGCGGTTATGGAGACGGCGAATATCCTGTGTTCTGGGGGCTGGATGTGGCTGATTCCCCCGTGCTTTTGCTGTGCGATTTCCTCGTTGTCGAGCGGAGCTGATTGACGCGGTGACGCAGCATCAGACCGGGAGAGAAAGGCACGACGGCGGGAGTTCAGTACTATGAAGACAGTTCTGGTCACGGGCGGCTCGCGGGGCATCGGTGCGGCGGTGTGTCGGCTGGCGGCCAAGTCGGGCTATTCGGTCGCCGTCAATTTCGCTTCGAATGAACAGGCAGCACACAAGGTCGTGGCGGAGATCGAGGCGGGCGGCGGCGCAGTCTTCGCCGTCAGGGGTGATGTCGGGACTGAAGCCGATGTAATGGCGATGTTCGAGGCGGTGGACAAGCGGTTCGGCCGCCTCGATGCCCTGGTCAACAATGCCGGCGTCGTCGACCTCGTGGCGCGTGTCGACGAGATGAGTGCGGCGCGCATAGAGCGCCTCTTGCGCGTCAATGTGCTCGGCTCGTTTCTGTGCGCGCGGGAAGCCATAAAGCGCATGTCCACGCGTCATGGCGGCAAAGGGGGCGCCATCGTCAACATGTCCTCGGCGGCGGCGAGGCTTGGAGGTGTGGGCCTCTATGTGGACTATGCAGCGTCGAAGGGAGCGATCGATACGATGACGATCGGACTTTCGCGCGAGGTCGCACGTGAAGGCATACGGGTCAACGCGATCCGGCCCGGAATGATCGAAACCGAAATCCACGCCGACAGCGGCGATCCCGACCGCGCCCGGAAAGTCGCCGATACCATTCCCGCAGGGCGCCCCGGCACCGCGGAAGAGATCGCCAATGCCGTGGTTTGGCTGCTTTCCGACGAAGCTTCCTATGTCCAGGGAGCAATACTCGACGTGAGTGGCGCTCGCTGACGATCGCGCAGGCTGAGCCGGAATTCGGCGCGTCGAATCTTGCCCGTCGGCTGCCTCAAGCTTGTCTTCCCGAAAGAGCCGGGCCGAGCAGGGTGTTCAATGTCTCGTGCTTCCCGCAGCCTTCGAGGCATTCTTCAGTTCAAGCATTGTCCCTTCCGGGCGGCTCTCATTCCGCCGCCGTGCTCATCCTCCGGCTTCGTTCATCACGCATGAAGTCGGCCAAAGCCCCGGCCTCCTCCGTGGAAAGCCTCAATCCCCGCTTCGTGCGCCGCCACAGGACGTCCTCAGCCGTCAGTGCCCATTCTTCCCGGATAAGATATCGTATCTCGGCCTCGTAAAGATCAGTACCGAAGCAGCGCCCGAGGTCCCCTGTCGTTTTGGCGGAGCCGAGAATCTTTCGCGCCCTTGTCCCATAGAGCCTTGCCAGGCGCCGTGCGTGCACCCGATCGAGGAAAGGATAGTCCGCCATGAGCTTCGATACTTCGGTGTCGAACCCTGTCGGCGCGAAATCGCCGCCGGGAAGCGGCGCGTGGGCCGTCCATGGCTTGCCGCGCGCCCCAAGATGTTCGCCGATCTTTTCGAGCACCGCTTCCGACAGCCTGCGGAAAGTGGTGATCTTGCCGCCGAAGCTGTTGATGAGCGGCGCCTCATTGTTCGGCGCATCCGCCTTGATGACGTAGTCGCGCGTCGCTTCCTGCGCTTTTGAGGCGCCGTCATCGAAGAGCGGGCGGACGGCGGAATAGGTCCAGACGATGTCGTCGCGCCTGACGGGCTCAGCGAAATATTCGCTGGCCGCCGAGCAGAGATAGTCGATCTCGGATTCGCTGATCTTCGCCTCATGTGGGTCGCCGTCGTAATCTCGGTCGGTCGTGCCGATCAGTGTGAAGTCTTCCTCATAGGGGATGGCGAAGATGATGCGGCCATCCCTGTTCTGGAAGAAGAACGCACGCGGATCCTCGAATTTCTTGCGGATGACGATGTGGCTGCCCTGAACAAGGCGGACATTGTGGACGTTGTTCCGGCCGAGCGTGCCGGCCAGCACCGTATCGACCCAGGGGCCGGCCGCGTTGACCAGGAGGCGCGCATGCTCTTCCGACGCGCGGCCTGTCGCGGTGTCGAGAATGGTGAGGCGCCACAGCCCGTTCTCCCGGCGCGCATCCGTGACCTTGACGCGCGTGCGGATGATCGCACCACGATCCGCGGCGTCGCGGGCGACGAGAGCAACCATGCGGGCGTCGTTCACCCAGCAATCCGAATATTCGAAAGCCTTCGAGAACAGCTTCTTCAGCGGCCTGCCTGCCGGGTCCCGGCGCATGTCGATGGTGCGGGTCGGCGGCAGCAGCTTGCGCCCTCCGAGATGGTCATAGAGGAACAGGCCGAGCCGCAGTAGCCATGCCGGCCGCAGTCCTTTCTGATAAGGAAGCACGAAACGCATTGGCCAGATGATGTGCGGTGCATTAGCCCATAAGACCTCGCGCTCCTTCAGGGCTTCCCGTACGAGGCGGAACTCATAGAATTCGAGATAGCGCAGGCCGCCATGGATGAGCTTGGTCGAGCCGGAAGAGGTCCCACTCGCCAGATCGTTCATCTCCGCCAGGAAGACCGAGTAGCCACGTCCAGCCGCGTCGCGCGCGATGCCGCACCCATTGATGCCGCCGCCGATGACGAAAACGTCATGGATCGGGCGTGCCTCCACTCGAATTTCTCCAAGCTTTTTGCAGTACGGCATCCGATGCATTTCGAAAGCCTGTATGGATTATTTCGAATGGAAAACGAATGTCAAACGAAATCAATGGATGATTGTCCAGCGTGATAGAATATCGAGATCGGGTATAGGTTTCGACGCAGGATTCCCGTTTGCAAGCGTTTGGATGCCCGAAGCTCCCTGCAATCCTGTGCATTCGTTTTGCTTGCCCGGACCGATTGGCGTAGACGAATGAATAAGCCCCCTTGGGAGGATTTGGGAAAGCGGTACGGCGGCTGGAGGGCGGTGTCAGCAGGATAACTTGCCTCCCTGTCATTCGCTCCGGTTCGTGGTAGATCGTGCGGCAGACGACAAGCCATGATCCGGTAAAGCGAATGACTCAGACAGACGAACCTTTCCTGCGTTCGATCGCGGCGAACCAGCCGCCCTTTGCCAATCTGATCGGGCTCCGCGTTACTGCGGCCGCGGCTGATCGGGTCGAGGCCGAACTTGCCGCCGGCGAGAGTCTGAACAATCGCTACGGGGTGATGCATGGCGGCGCCATCATGGCGATGGCCGACAATCTCGGCGGACTTGCCACGTCGCTCAACCTCGCCGAGGGTTTCACCACGACGACACTCGAAAGCAAGACCAACTTCCTGCGGCCGGTCCCACTCGGCGACACTGCCCATGCGGTCTGCGTGCCGCTGCATCGCGGTCGGGCAACGATGGTATGGCAGACGACAATCACGCGCGCCGATGGCAAGGTGGCCGCTATCGTTACGCAAACGCAGATGGTCCTTCCAGCGAACAGGACGGCCTGACGACATGGTGCGCATCCGGCACGCTATCATTGTTGACGCCGGACTGCCGGCCTGTGAAAAGTGCGTCAACCGAGAATTGCCGAGGCACCCTTCATGACCAGCGATTACCTTTTTCCCCCGCAACCACAGGCCGCGCTTGCCGTGGTCGGCGAGGACAAGCTTTTCCCCGTCGCGCGCATCTTCTGCGTCGGCCGCAATTATGTCGAGCACGCGAAGGAGATGGGCAACGAGGTGGATCGCGAGGCGCCGTTCTATTTCCTGAAGCCTACTGTCGGCATGGCCCATAGCGGTGCGACCGTGCCCTATGCCCCCGGCACGCGCGACTTGCATCACGAGATGGAACTGGTAGTCGCGATTGGCAAGCCGGCGTTCCGCATCGGTGCGGAGGCGGCGCAATCCACCGTTTACGGCTATGCCTGCGGTCTCGATATGACGCGCCGCGACCTGCAACAGGATAGCAAGGACAAGCGTCGCCCCTGGGATTTCGGCAAGGCTTTCGAGAATGGTGCGGTGCTTGGGCCGATCACGCCCGCCTCGTCCGTGCCGTCGCTCGAAGGCCGGCGGATAGCTCTCAAGGTGAACGGAAATATCCGCCAGGACGCCCATCTGGACGATCTCGTCTGGAAGATCGACGAACTGATTTCTCATCTGTCGCGCTATTATCACCTGATGCCCGGCGACCTGATCTTCACAGGAACACCGGCTGGTGTGGGGCCGGTCGCGGTCGGCGACGTCCTGGAAGGCACGATCGAGGGGCTGGAACCGGTGAAGCTCACGATCGGGCCTGCCGAATAGGAGAGCGGAATGGCGCTCCTGCTGCATGACTACTTCCGCTCGAGCGCCTCGCACCGCGCCCGCATAGCACTCAACCTGAAGGGCCTGCGCTACCGGCAACTGTCGCACCATCTGGTGAAGGGCGAGCAGCGAGCGGCGGACTATCTCAGCATCAATCCGCAGGGTTTTGTCCCGGCGCTTGCCGACGGCGATGTGGTCGTCACGCAATCGGTCGCCATCATAGAGTATCTCGAAGAGGCCTATCCCGATACGCCGCGCGTGCTGCCGGCTGCGCCTGCGGAGCGCGCCCGGGTACGCTCACTCGCGTCGGTCGTCGCAGCCGACACGCATCCGCTCAACAATCTGCGCGTATTGAAATATCTCCAGTCCGAACTCGGGCTGGACGAGGCGACACGCACGGCGTGGTACCATCGTTGGCTGAAGGATTGCTTCGACGCGCTGGAGGCGCGGCTGAAGGCCGAACCTGAGACCGAACGCTTCTGCCATGGCGACAGCCCGACGCTCGCCGATATCTGTCTCGTGCCGCAGATCTTCAACGCCAGGCGCTTTGCTTTCGACCTTTCGCCCTATCCGACCGTCATGCGCGTGTTCGATGCTGCACAGGCACTCGACGCCTTTGCTTCCGCGGCGCCCGATCGTCAGCCTGACGCGGAATAGGTCGAAACCGCAGGAACATGCCACGACGTAAAAAAACGTCAACAAAATGCCGCTATTACCTTGGACCGGAAGTCGAAGCCCTGCGATAGGGCATTGGCAGAGTGTGTAGTTGCGGGCCGGATGACGAGGGAGGGACCGCGGCTGCCCGGTATGATCAGGAATATCTTCCCGTGGCAATCGAAAGCCTCCATTTCGTCAGCCGGCCACAATTGCTTGCCGGCGCGAAGCATCTTGTCGGAACGCTCAAGGCGCCGGGCCTCTTCATCGTGCTTCTGGCGTGCTTTATCGGTATCGTCTCCGGTGTTCTGGTCTGGGCAATGGGCTGGATCGTGCAGCAGATGCACTGGTATCTCTACGATCTGCCGAAGGGCGCGCGTCTTTCCAGCATGTTCGCGCTGTTCGATCCGCGCCACGCCTTCGTACCGCTGGTCGGTGGTATCATCATGGGCATCAGCATCGCCTGGCTGCGCTATCGTAAATACCGCACGCCGATCGATCCGATCGAGGCCAATGCACTCCATGGCGGACGCCTGTCGCTGACGGACAGCCTTATCATCGCCTTCCAAACGATCATCTCCAGTGGCTTCGGCGCATCGGTCGGACTTGAGGCGGGATACACGCAAATGGGTTCGGGCGTTGCCTCGCGCATCGGCCGCAGCCTGAAGCTGCGCCGCAACGACGTGCGCATGCTGGTCGGGTGCGGCGCCGCTGCGGCGATCGCCGCCGCCTTCGACGCACCGCTGACCGGCGCGTTCTATGGGTTCGAGCTCATCATCGGCGTCTACACCATCGTCAATGTCGCTCCGGTCCTGGCGGCCGCGCTCATGGGCTCCGTCACCGCGGATATTCTGAAGGCCCAGCAATTCCCGATCCACCTGGGATCCGTGCCGCATATGACGCCCGAGCAATATCTGCCCTACATGCTCCTCGGCCTCGTCGGCGGCGTCGTCTCGATCGCGATCATGCATTTCGTCACGCTTGTCGAGCGCGCCTTCTCCAGCCTGTCGATCGATGCGACGTTCAGGCCCGCCATTGGCGGCTGCCTGGTCGGGCTCCTGGCCCTCGGCACGCCGCAGGTTCTCTCCTCGGGCCATGGCGCCTTCCAGTTGCAGATGGCGATGAATTACGGGCTGACTGTCGTGGCAGGCGTGTTCGTCATGAAGCTCGCCGCATCGGCCATCTCGCTCGGCTCCGGGTTTCGCGGTGGCCTGTTCTTTGCTTCGCTTTTCCTCGGCGTGCTGCTTGGCAAACTGTTCGCGGCGGCGATGGCGATCGTTTCGCCCCAGACCGGCATCGATCCGGGCGTGGCAGGCGTCATCGGCATGACATCGCTCGCGGTCGGAGTCGTCGGCGGCCCGCTGACCATGACCTTCCTGGCGCTCGAATCGAGCGGCGACCTGACGCTGACCGGGGTCGTGCTGGCCGCTTCCATCCTTTCGGCGATGGTGGTGCGCGAGGGCTTCGGCTACTCCTTCTCGACCTGGCGGTTGCATTTGCGTGGCGAAACGATCCGCAGCGCCAACGATGTAGGGTGGATGCGGTCGCTGACCGTAGGTTCGATGATGCGCGCGGACGTGCGCACCGTCGATGCCGACACGCCGGTCGCGGAATTCCGCAAGCTCTTTCCGCTCGGTTCGGCGCAACGTGTCATCGCCGTCGATTCCGACCAGCACTATGCCGGCATATTGATCGTGGCCGAAGTACATGCAGACCAGGTGGATGCCGACGCGGAAAAAGGCGCGCCGGTTGGCGAACTGGCACAGTTCAAGGATACGGTCCTGCTGCCATCGATGAACGTCAAGGTCGCTGCGCAGGCGTTTACCGCTTCGGGGAGCGAGGAACTCGCCGTCGTCAGCGACAAATACGATCGCACCGTCGTCGGACTTCTCACCGAGGGGCATCTCCTCAGGCGCTACGCCGAGGAGCTTGAAAAGGCGCGGCGCGATCTTTCCGGCGAGGCCAGCCTGTAAGGAGCGGTCTTCCTTCACGCGAAGAGGTTGCGTTCCCGTTCCACCGCTTCGCCGATGAAGCTGGCGACGGCCTGGATGCGCCTCAGCGGCCGGACCGATTCGTGATAGACGAGCCAGTAGGCGCGTCGGATCGGCTTTGCCGCCGGTACGTGGACGAGGTCGGGAAGAGCGCGTGCGATGAAGGTGTGCAGGATGCCGATGCCGGCGCCCGAGCGTACTGCCTCGGCCTGGCCGAGCGAGGAGGAAATCTCGAAATGCGATTCCCAGTCCGCTGAAAATTCGTCCGCGTAGTCGAGCGAGGGGCTGAAGGTCAGGTCGGGGACATATCCGACGAGGCGATGGCGGCAAAGCTCCGCCGGCGTGCGCGGCATGCCCATCTCCTCGACATAGGCGCGCGAGGCATAGAGGCCGAGCGTGTAGTCGACGAGCTTGCCGGCAACCAGCCGGCCTTCCGCCGGGCGTTCGACGGTGATGGCAATGTCGGCTTCCCGCCTGGACAGCGAGAAGGAACGCGGCACCGGCACGAGCTGGACGGTAAGTTCCGGGTGACGTGCCGCGAGCGCGCCGAGGCGCGGGGCAAGGAAAGCGACACCGAAACCGTCCGGCGCACCGATGCGGACCGTTCCCGAAACCTCGCCGCCTTCGCCGGCGATGTCGGCCCGCGCGACTATGAGTTCGGCTTCCATGTGCTCGGCGCGCTCCAGGAAGCGTTCGCCCGCTGGCGTCAGCTCCGACCCGGTGGTGAGACGCCTGAACAGTTTCGCGTTGAGGGATTCTTCCAGCGAGGCGATGCGGCGTGAGACGGTCGCATGGTTGAGGCCGAGCCGCTTCGCCGCGCCGAGGATCTGGCCCGAGCGCGCCACCGCCAGAAAGATGCGAACGTCATCCCAGTTCATCGTGGCCCTCCGCCTGTCGAATGTAGCCGGATGATTGCAAAAAATAAAGCGCGAGAGCCCGAGGTAGCGAATGTGTGCACACCGGATGCGGTTTCGCGCGCGTTGCAATGATCGGCGCAAAGCGGGACAATGGCCGCAGGTATTCACAGGGAGCAGATCATGGAAACACTAGGGCATTTCATCGGCGGCAAGCATGTCGCCGGCACCAGCGGCCGCACGGCCGACGTCCTGCAGCCCATGGACGGTACCGTCCGCAACAAGGTGGCGCTCGCTTCGGCGGCGGAACTGCGCAAGGCGGTCGAAAACGCCAAGGCGGCTCAGCCGGCCTGGGCCGCCACCAATCCGCAGAGGCGCGTGCGCGTGCTGATGAAATTCCTCGAACTGGTGGCGCGCGACAACGATGCGCTTGCCGAGCTCCTCGCGCGCGAGCACGGCAAGACGATCCCCGACGCCAAAGGCGACATATTGCGCGGCGTCGAGGTGGTGGAGTTCGCGCTCGGCATCCCGCATCTGATGAAGGGCGAGTTCACCGAGGGCGCCGGCCCCGGCATCGATATCTTCTCGGTGCGCCAGCCGCTCGGCGTCGTCGCCGGTATCACGCCCTTCAACTTCCCGGCCATGATCCCGATGTGGAAATTCGCGCCGGCAATCGCCTGCGGCAACGCCTTCATCCTGAAGCCATCGGAGCGTGATCCGGGCGTCCCAATGAAGCTCGCCGAACTGATGTATGAAGCCGGGCTGCCTGCCGGCATCCTCAATGTGGTCAACGGCGACAAGGAAGCGGTGGACGCTATCCTCGACGATCCTGATATCAAGGCGGTCGGCTTCGTCGGTTCCTCCTCGATCGCGGAATACATCTATGCGCGAGGCTGCGCGGCTGGCAAGCGGGTGCAGTGCTTCGGCGGCGCCAAGAACCACATGATCGTCATGCCGGATGCCGACATGGACCAGGCCGTCGATGCGCTGATCGGCTCGGGCTATGGCGCGGCCGGCGAGCGCTGCATGGCCGTCTCGGTTGCGGTCCCGGTCGGCAAGGCGACCGCGGACAAGCTGGTCGAGAAGCTCATCCCGCGCGTGGAAAGCCTGAAGATCGGGCCGTCCACCGATCCGGCCGCCGATTTCGGCCCGCTGGTCACGGCCCAGGCGCTGGAGCGCGTGAAGAACTATGTCGATATCGGCGTCAAGGAAGGCGCCAAGCTCAAGGTCGACGGGCGTGGCTTCAAGATGCAGGGCTACGAGAACGGCTTCTACATGGGCGGCTGCCTGTTCGACGAAGTGACGCCGGACATGCGCATCTATAAGGAGGAGATATTCGGTCCGGTGCTGTCGGTCGTGCGCGCGCATGATTTCGAGGAAGCCGTGCGGCTTCCCTCGGAGCATGAATATGGCAACGGCGTCGCCATCTTCACCCGCGACGGTGACGCCGCGCGAGAGTTCTCCAGCCGCGTCAATGTCGGCATGGTCGGCGTCAACGTGCCGATCCCGGTGCCGGTCTCCTACTACACCTTCGGCGGCTGGAAGCGGTCGGGCTTCGGCGACCTCAACCAGTACGGTCCGGATTCGGTGCGCTTCTACACCAAGACCAAGACGATCACCTCGCGCTGGCCCTCGGGTGTGAAAGAGGGCGCCGAGTTTGCCATGCCGACCATGAAGTGATCGGTATAAAGCGCTCAAACTGATCGGACCGGCCGTTGCCTGTTCAGGCGGCGGCCGGTTCTTTTTTGTCCGGGGCGTCCTCGTTGTCGCCGGCATCGACACGCGGGTCGAGATGCAGGGCCTGCGGCGTCGTTGCCCGTTCGGCGGGAACGGTCTGGAAGGCCTCGCGCTCCTCGACCGGGATCGGCGCGCGTGTCCTGATGCGCAGGACCGTATAGCCCGCCAGTGCTGCATGGGCGAGGGCGGTGGCCAGGAACAGGCTCTCCGGCCTCAGATAGGCCATCAGCGCTGCGCCGAGCAGCGGCCCGATCATCGTGCCGAAGCCGTAAAGCAGGAGAAGCCCGCTCGATACCTTGACGAAATCCTCCGAGTTCGCATGGTCGTTGGCGTGCGCCACCGCCAATGAATAGAGGATATAGGCAAGCGCGCCATAGCAGGCGGTCATGACCAGGATGACGCTGCCCTGGCGCGGCTCGAACAGGAAGATGAGAAGGGCGATCAGCGCCGCGCCGGCGCCGGCGGCCGCCATGACGAAACGGCGGTCGGTGCGGTCGGAGACACGGCCGGCCGGAAGCTGCATGACTGCGCCCGCGATGACCACGAGGCTCATCATCAGCGCGATCTCGAAGGTCGGCATGCCGATCCGTGCGCCGAACACCGCGCCGAGCGTGCCCCACGCGCCGTTGGCGATGCCGATCAGGAGACAGCCGATCAGCGCGACCGGCGAATTGGCGTAGAGTTTCCTGAGATCGAGCGACACTTCCTTGAGCGGCGCCGGCGTCGCCTGCGTGGAGATGGCGGTCGGGATCAGCGACAGGCAGAAGAAGATGCCCGTCACCATGAAGAGCGAGGCGGAGCGAACGTCGCCGGCGGCGACGATCATCTGCCCGGCCATGATCGCGGCATAGGTCACCATCATGTAAAGGCCGAAGACCGTGCCGCGTGTCTCGTTGGTGGCGCGCTCGTTCAGCCAGCTCTCGATGACCATGAAGGAACCGGCCATGGTGAAGCCGGTGACCACCCTGAGCGCGATCCAGACATAGGGATCGATGAAGAGGCCGGTCAGAAGCGCAATGATGGCGCCCACCGCGGCGAAGGTGCCGAAAGCGCGTACATGGCCGACGTTGCGTACCAGCCTCGGCGCGTAGAAGCAGCCGGCGACGAAGCCGCCTGCCCAGGCCGTACCGAGCAGGCCGAGCGAGGCGGTGGAAAAACCCTCCGCCTGGCCGCGCAGCGGCAGGAGAAGGCTAAGCAGGCCGGAGGCGAGCAGCAGGAATGCCGTTCCGCGCAACAGGGCAAGGATGGGACCGAACGAGGTAAGCATCGGATTGTCAGGGACTCCGTTGGGCGGAAGCGAGTGCCATCAGATTTGCGGCCGTTTCGAGACAAAAGCGATCGCAGCGCGACAAAGGTTCAGCCCTTGCGGAAAAGCGCGTCGGCCGCGCTTCGGGTGGCGTCCTTTGCCGTCCTTTCGGCTTCCAGCCGGCGGATCTCGTCCCTCAATTGCTCGATGCGCTCGGACAATTCGTCGACCGAGAGGAGCGAAAGGTCCTGGCCGATCTCGTGGGTCCTCTTTTTGCGGGGCGCTTCCTCGTCGAACATGCTCATGCAATTCCTCCCTTTGCCTTGCTTGTCCAACCCGATTGGCTACATAGGTTCCCACATTAAAGAAAGCGGGGCATCGGACGCAAACTGGTTGCATGAATCGTGACCGAAGGAAGTTGAAATCATATGACCGGAACGATCCCCGCCAAGATGATGGCCATCGCGATTACCCAACCCGGCGGACCGCTCGTGCTGAAGCCGGAACGGCGCGACGTGCCCGCGCCAGCGCCCGGCCAGATCCTCATCAAGGTGCGCGCCGCCGGCGTCAACCGGCCGGATGTCCTGCAGCGGCAGGGCGCCTATCCGCCGCCGCCGGGCGCCTCGGACCTGCCGGGGCTGGAAGTCTCGGGCGAGGTGGCGGCGCTCGGCGTCGGTGCGGGAAGATGGCGCGTCGGCGATCCGGTCGTGGCGCTCACCGCCGGCGGGGGCTATGCCGAATATGTCGCGGTGCATGGCACCAACGCCCTGCCGCTGCCGGTCGGATTCACCTTCACGGAAGCCGCGGCGCTGCCCGAAACCTTCTTCACGGTGTGGCACAATGTCTTCGAGCGCGGCGCGCTGAAGGAGGGCGAGCGCTTCCTCGTCCATGGCGGCACGTCGGGCATCGGCACGACGGCGATCCAGCTTGCCAAGGCGTTCGGCGCCTATGTCGTCACCACCGCCGGCTCGGCGGACAAATGCGAAGCCTGCCTCAAACTCGGCGCCGACCGCGCGGTCAATTACCGCGAGGAGGATTTCGTTGCCGTGGTGAAGGAAGCGACCAACGGCGAGGGCGTCGACGTCATCCTCGACATGGTCGGCGGCGACTATATCGATCGCAACTACGCCGCCGCCGCGATGGGCGGCCGTATCGTACAGATCGCTTTCCTCGGTGGGCCGAAGGCGACGGCCGATTTCTCGAAGCTGATGGTGAAGCGGCTCATTCATACCGGATCGACGCTCAGGCCGCGGACGGTCGAATTCAAGGGCGAGGTCGCCGCCGCGCTCGAACAGAAGGTCTGGCCGCTGCTCGCCACGCGGCAGGTCGCGCCGGTCATGGACATGATCTTCCCTCTCAAGGAAGCCTGGCGGGCGCATGAACGCATGGAAGAGGGAAAGCATATCGGCAAGATCGTCCTCGACGTGGTATAATTTTCGCGGGTTTGTTTTCGCTCACGCCCGCACGCCGCTGATGCGGCTGGGCTCCGCGGGGGCGCGGCACTGGCCGCGACGCCCGGTCGGGCGTTTGGGGGTGCGCAAGGGGCGCAGGACTATCCGCCTTTCTCATTGCACGCACTCCATCTTCGCCACGCCTCATTTCCGATCTGGCCATTGAAGGTCGGGAAAGACGGGCGGCCGAAAGTTCGCTCATCTAAGCAATTTACGTGCGTCCTCTCGGCCGCCCGCCGGCGATTTCTGTTCCTGCCTGCTCGCTGCTCCCCGAGCCCGCTCCCCCCGGTGGTCTGGGGGGTAGGCGGATCCCGGGGCCTGTGTGTGCTCTATCTCCACACGCAGGGTCCTAGTGCCCCAGGGAAGCCTGATGGCGGAACCTCCCCGGCCTTGCGGCTACGTTTGCCGCAAGACGGAGGCGCCGATCCCTCCCCACGCAATCACCGTCATGATCGGTGTTCCCGATGGGAGGAACTGACAGGGAGTATGCCTGAAGCGCGGAAAGCGTGGAGAAAGTGAGGCGCAGAAAAATACGGAAACGCGGAGATCGACGGTTTTGGAAGGCAAACGGGCGCAGGTTTATTCACGTCCTGTTCGGCCCGGGACCCCTCATCCGACCGAGCTTCGCTCGGCCGCGGGCCGGGGAAAAGCCAACGATTTGGCTTTTCCAGCGACGAACGCCCGGAGCCATAGCGGAGGCGGATAGGGAGCTCCCGCAAGGCGGAGCCGAGCGGTCGGGTGAACTTGGTGAGGGGTGGATGGTCGAGATGTCGTGCGGTCGAAACGCTCGCTTCGCTTCCCGTTCGCCAGAAAATTCCGGAATTCGTTGCAGAGCATCGCGAATATCTTTATATCCGGGAGCGATTTCCCAACATGGTGGTTCCATCCACCGCCCGCGACAGGGACGCGGGCGAACGAGAGGATATTAACTTTATGGCCAACCAGCTTCTCATGCCCAAGGCGACCGCCGTCTGGCTCGTCGACAATACCGCGCTGACCTTCGACCAGATCGCCCAGTTCTGCGGGCTGCATCCGCTCGAAGTGCGCGCGATCGCCGACGGCGAGGCCGCGCAGGGCATCAAGGGTCTCGACCCGGTCACGAACGGGCAGTTGACGCGCGACGAGATCGCCGCCGCCGAGGCCGATCCGGAACGCAAGCTCAAGCTCTCCGAGCCGAAGGTGCGGGTGCCGGAATCCAAGCGCAAGGGACCGCGCTACACGCCGCTGTCGAAGCGGCAGGATCGTCCGAACGCCATCCTGTGGCTGGTGCGCAACCATCCCGAACTCAAGGATGCGCAGATATCCCGCCTCGTCGGCACCACCAAATCGACCATCGAGCAGATCCGCGAGCGCACGCACTGGAACTCGGCCAATCTGCAGCCGCTCGACCCGGTGACGCTCGGGCTCTGCTCGCAGATCGATCTCGATATCGAGGTGCAGCGCGCCTCGCGCGGCCAGCCGCAGCCGGCGCCGGTGGGCGACACGCTGCTGCCTGCCTCGGTGACCGAGAAGCTTCCCGCCGCCGACGAGAAGAAGGAGGATCAGGAATTGGACGCCGATGCCGTCTTCGCCAAGCTCTCCTCGCTGAAGAGGGCGCCCGACGCGGACGAGGAGTAAGTTCCGCCCACATCAAGAGGAGCAGGGCCAATGCGCCGGAAGATCGGCCGAGGTTCCGGCTTCGAGAAGCTCCTGAACTATTCGCGTGTTGTCGTCGACGATGACGGCTGGGTCTTCGTGTCCGGCTGCTCCGGTTTCGACTACGACACGATGGAGATCGCCGACAACATCACCGATCAGGCGGAGCAGACCTTCGCCAATATCGACTGGTGCCTGGAACAGGCCGGGTGCACGTTCGCCGATGTCGTGCGCATCCGCATCATCGTTGCCAGCATGTCGGATTATCCCTCCGCGACGAAGGTGATCGGCCGGCATTGCGCTGACGTAATGCCGGCGAACACGACGTGGATCGCGGCGTTGCCGGACCCACGTATCAAGATCGAGATCGAAATCACCGCCCGCAAGAAGCCGGCCGATAAAGGCTAACCCGCCTTGTCGACCGGCGGCGAGCGTTCCCAGACTTCGACGGTGCGATAGAAATCGGTGAGCGTCTTGCCGCGTTCCGGCCTGAAGGTGCGGCCGGCATTGTCGAGGCCGGCGATGCGATCGATGCGGAAGGCACGGAAATCGTCGCGCATCTCGCACCAGGCGATCAGCGTCCACACCTTGCCCCAGAACCACAGCCCGAGCGGACGTACGTCGCGCTCCGTCTGGCGGCCGGCCTCGTCGCGGTAGTCGAGGCGCATCACGTCGCGCCGCTCGACCGAGCGCTCCAATATGTCGATGACGTTGCGGTCGTTGTCGGAGACGACATAGGTCGGTGCGAAGATGCTGGTCTGTGCGATACGCGACTTCTCGCTGTCGGGGAGGACGGCGCCGATCTTCACCAGCGCTTCCTCCGCCGCCCGCGCCATCGCCGCGCCGCCGAAGGCGCGCACCATGCGGGCGCCGGCGACAAGGGCAACGATTTCATCGCGCGTGAACATCAGCGGCGGAAGGTCGAAACCTTCGCGCAGGATATAGCCGACACCGGCCTCGCCGTCGATCGGCACGCCGGTCGACTGAAGGTCTGCGATGTCGCGATAGATCGTGCGCTCCGAGACCTCGAGACGCTCGCCGAGCATACGCGCGGTGACGAGACGCCCCCCACGCAAGTGCTGCACGATCTGGAAGAGACGGTCGGCGCGGCGCATCTCAGTTCCGGTGGCCGGCGGGTGCCGGCAATGATTTTCTTCGACAGGTCATGGCGCGAACCTCCTGACACTATCATGACATGAGGCTCCTGACAGCGATATGTCAGGAGCCTGTCAGTGGATGCGCTTTCCATGACCGGGCGCCACGACCTAATCCAGCCGCCGCCACGACCGGCGTCCTGCATAGATTTCCGGCCAGCCGATATCCTTACGCAGGTCGGCGGGCAGGGAATTCAGGATGCGTTCGGTGCGGATATCCTCGTGCAGAGCACGCAGATTGGCTGCATAGCGGCCGATGACGGCCAACGGGGCAAAGCTGAGCGGGTTCATTGCCAAGTCTCCTGTTTGCGTCATTGAACAGGAGGATCATCGCACAGTGCCCCTGACAGCTTTCTGTCAGGAGCCTTCAGCAGCAGCCGGAAGCAACCGCCTCAGATTCCCATGCCGCGGTCGGCGAGCGCCACGGTGATCTCGTCGAGGATGACGGGATCGTCGATGGTAGCCGGCATGGTCCATTCCTCCTTGTCGGCGATCTTCTGCATGGTGCCGCGCAGGATCTTGCCGGAGCGGGTCTTGGGCAGGCGCTTGACCGTGACGACCGATTTGAACGCGGCGACCGGGCCTATGCGCTCGCGGATCAGGCCGATGACCTCGCGCTCGATCGTTGCCCCGTCGCGCGCCACGCCGGCATTGAGGACGACGAAGCCAACCGGCACCTGACCCTTCATGGCGTCGGCGATGCCGATGACGGCGCATTCGGCGACATCCGGGTGCTCGGCCACGACCTCCTCCATGGCGCCGGTCGACAGGCGGTGGCCGGCGACGTTGATGATGTCGTCGGTGCGCGCCATGACGAAGAGATAGCCGTCCTCGTCGATATAGCCGGCGTCGGCGGTCTTGTAGTAGCCGGGGAACTCGCGCAGATAGGCATCGCGGAAGCGCTGGTCGGCATGCCAGAGCGTCGGCAGACAGCCGGGCGGCAGCGGCAGCTTGATGACGACATTGCCGAGCACATTGGCGTTGACCGGAAGGCCGGCGTCGTCCACGACCTGTACGTCATAGCCCGGCATCGCCACGCCCGGCGAGCCGTATTTGACCGGCAGGATGCCGAGGCCGACCGGATTCTGCGAAACCGGATAGCCCGTCTCCGTCTGCCACCAATGGTCGATCACCGGCACGCCGAGCTTCTGCTCCGCCCATTTGATCGTCTCCGGATCGGCTCGCTCACCGGCGAGGAACAGCGTCCGGAAGGAGGCGAGGTTGTATTTCTTGACGAATTCTCCGGCCGGGTCCTCGCGCTTGATGGCGCGGAAGGCGGTCGGCGCGGTGAACAGCGCCACGACCTTGTGTTCGGAGATGATGCGCCAGAAGGTGCCGGCGTCCGGCGTGCCGACCGGCTTGCCCTCGAACAGGATGGAGGTCGCGCCGTAGATCAGCGGGCCATAGGCGATATAGGAATGGCCGACGACCCAGCCGACATCGGAGGCAGCCCAGAAGACCTCGCCCGGCTTGACGCCGAACTCGTTGCCCATCGTCCAGGCGAGCGCCACCATGTGCCCGCCATTGTCGCGCACGACGCCCTTGGGCTGGCCGGTCGTGCCCGAGGTGTAGAGCACGTAGAGCGGATCGGTCGATTTAAGCTCGACGCAGGGCACCTCGCGGCCGCGCGTCTTCGCGACGCCCTCGGCGTAATCGAAATCGCGGCCTTCGACCAGGTCGCAGGTCTCTTCCTCGCGCTGCAGGATGATGCAGGCGTCGGGCTTGTGCGCCGAGAGTTCGATGGCGCGGTCGAGGAGCGGCTTGTAGGCGACGATGCGGCCCGGCTCGACGCCGCAGGAGGCGGAGATGACGAGCTTCGGCTTGGCATCGTCGATGCGGGTGGCGAGTTCACGCGAGGCGAAGCCGCCGAAGACGACGGAATGGATGGCGCCGATGCGGGCGCATGCGAGCATCGAGAAGACGGCTTCCGGCACCATCGGCATGTAGATGACGACGCGGTCGCCCTTGGCGACGCCGCGGTCCTGGAGGAGGGAGGCGAGCGCGCTGACCTCGGCTTTCACGTCGGCATAGGTGAAACTCTTCTTCTTGCCGGTGATGGGGCTGTCGTAGATCAGCGCCGTCTGTCCGGCGCGGCCGCCTTCGACATGGCGGTCGACGGCGTTGTAGCAGGTGTTGCAGGTGGCGTCCGGATACCAGATCCCGTAGACGCCGGCGTCCTTGTCGAAGATCTTCTTCGGCGGCGAGAACCAGTCGATGGCCCTGGCTGCCTCGGCCCAGAAACCCTCGGGGTCGCGTTTCCAGCCCTCGTAAACCTCGTGATAGCGCGAAGCCATCTCAACCTCCCATGCGGAATTCGGTGGATTTCTTCCTTCTTAGCCAATCCGCCGCCGCCGCGTCCATCTGACTATTGGGTAAATGAGCTTTCGACCGGGCTTTGACAGAGCGTGCGGTTACGGGCATGGGTGAGGAGCGGTTCGCGGCCGGTTGACGCGCGGACAAGGTCCAGGCCTGAGACGGAAGCGGAATGTCGAAGATCATCGCGCTGGTCATCATCGCCATGATGGCGATCCAGATCATCAAGCCGATCGGCCTTCCGGGCTTCCGGCGCCGTCGCGATTTCTGGAAGCTTGCGGTCGTCGCCTTCGTGGCGTTCGCGCTGGATGTATTTTTGACCCACGTGACATGAGGCGATCTGATGTGAAATTCGACCCCCACTCCGATCAGCTTCGCTGACCACTTCTTCCCCGCTCGACGGGGGGAGAGGAAGCGCTGGCCTTAAAGTCTGGCTCCCTTCCTCTACCCCACGAAAGTGGGGGAGAGGTGGCCGCGAAGCGGACGGAGCGGGGGTAATTCGGCTATATGCGACAGCCCTGCCAGCTCTCAGATCGTCCTGCCGAAGGCGACCGCGGTGTCGGCCATGCGGTTCGAGAAACCCCATTCATTGTCGTACCAGGACATGACGCGCACGAGGTTGCCTTCGATCACCTTGGTCTGGTCGAGCGCGAAGGTGGACGATGCGGGATTGTGGTTGAGGTCGATGGAGACGAGCTTCTCGTCCGTATAGGCGAGGATGCCCTTGAGCGGCCCCTTCGAAGCGGCCGCGACAAGCGCGTCGTTCACTTCCTCGACCGTGACGTTCCTCTTCGACACGAATTTTAGGTCGATGACGGAGACGTTCGGCGTCGGGACGCGGATCGATACGCCGTCGAGCTTGCCCTTCAGTTCGGGCAGAACGAGGCCGACCGCCTTCGCCGCTCCCGTCGAGGTCGGGATCATCGATACAGCCGCAGCGCGGCCGCGGTAGAGATCCTTGTGCATCGTGTCGAGCGTCGGTTGGTCGCCGGTGTAGGAATGGACGGTGGTCATAAAACCTTTCTCGATGCCGAAGGCGTCGTTCAGCACCTTGGCCACCGGCGCTAGGCAGTTGGTCGTGCACGACGCGTTGGAAATCACCTTGTGCTCGTGGGTGATCTTGTCCTGGTTGACGCCATAGACGACGGTGAGGTCGGCACCGTCGGCCGGAGCCGAAACGAGCACGCGCTTTGCGCCGGCCTGGAGATGGGCGGATGCCTTTTCCTTCGATGTGAAGAGGCCGGTGCATTCGAGCGCGATATCGACGCCCTCATCCTTCCACGGCAGTTCGGCGGGGTTGCGCACGGCATGGACGCGCATCGGGCCGCGGCCGACATCGATCGTGTCGCCCTTGACCTTCACTTCGCCGGGGAAGCGGCCATGGACGCTGTCGTAGCGGATTAGATGCGCGTTGGTCTCCACCGGGCCGAGATCGTTGAGCGCCACCACCTCGATGTCGGTGCGGCCCGATTCGATGATGGCGCGAAGCACGTTGCGGCCGATACGGCCAAATCCGTTAATGGCTACTCTGACGGTCATCGGTATTCTCTCCTGAAAGACAAACCTGCAAGACAGGTAGGGACGAAAGCGCCTGGGAGGTGGCGCGGGGCGGGGTCAGCTCTTTTTCGCGAGCGCTCCTTCGGCGGCCTCGACCACGTGATCGGCGGTGATGCCGAAATAGGGATAGAGGTCCTCGATCTTGCCGCTGGCACCGAAGCTGGACATGCCGATGAACTTGCCGTCGGTGCCGATGAACTCGTCCCAGCCCTGGCGTACCGCGGCCTCGACCGCGACACGGACGGGCGCGTCGCCGATGGTCTTTTGCCGGTAGGCGGCGTCCTGCTGGAAGAACAGTTCGAAGGAAGGCACGGAGACGACGCGGGCCTTGCGGCCGTTCTTCTCCAACTTCTCGCGCGCATCGAGCGCAATCTCGACCTCGGAACCCGAGGCGAAGATGCTGATCTCGGCCTTGCCGCTCGCCGGCGCCAATTCGTAGGCGCCCCTCGCGCTGAGATTCTCGTCGGTGTGTTCTGTCCGCACAGCCCTCAGCGGCTGGCGGGTGAGGGCCAGCGTCGAGGAATGTTTCGGCGATTCCAGTACTAGCTGCCAGCACTCGGCTGTCTCGACCGCATCCGCCGGGCGGTAGACGACATGGTTCGGGATGGCGCGCAGCGCCGCCAGGTGCTCGACCGGCTGGTGCGTCGGACCGTCCTCGCCAAGCCCGATGGAATCATGCGTCATCACGAAGATGTTGCGGATACCCATCAGCGCCGAAAGGCGGATCGAAGGCCGGCAATAGTCGGAGAAGCACAGGAAGGTGCCGCCATAGGGGATGACGCCGCCATGCAGCGCCATGCCGTTCATCGCCGCGACCATCGTGTGCTCGCGAATACCGTAATGCATGTAGCGCTGGCCGTAGTCGTCGGCGGTGATGTTCTTGGTCTGGCTGGTCTTTGTGTTGTTCGAGCCGGTCAGGTCGGCGGAGCCGCCGATGGTCTCCGGCACGACGCCGTTGATCACTTCCAGCGCCATTTCGGAGGATTTGCGCGTGGCGACGTTCGGCTTGTCGGCGGCGAGCCTCTTCTTGTAGTCGATGATCGCCTTGTCGAAGCCGGAAGGCAGTTTCCCCGCCATGCGCCGCTCGAATTCATCTTTCCTGCTATGCGCCGCCAGCCGCTTCTCCCACGCCTCGCGCTCGCCGACCGAGCGCTTGCCGGCCTCGCGCCATGCGTCGAGGATGTCGGAGGGGATTTCGAAGGGCGGATAGTCCCAGTTGAGGAACTTGCGCGCGCCGGCGATCTCTTCGGCGCCGAGCGGCGAGCCATGCGCCTTGGCTGTGCCCGCCTTGGTCGGCGCGCCGAAGCCGATGGTCGTCTTGCAGGCGATCATAGTCGGCTTCTGCGAATGGTGCGCGGCCTCGATGGCGTAGGCGATGGCCTCCGGGTCCATGCCGTCGACATGGCTGGCGTTCCAGCCGGACGCCTGGAAGCGCGCCACCTGGTCGGTATTGTCGGCGAGCGATACGGGGCCGTCGATGGAGATGCTGTTGTGGTCCCAGAAGAGGATCAGCTTGTTCAGCTTCAGGTGACCGGCAAGCGCGATCGCCTCCTGGCTGATGCCTTCCATCAAGCAGCCATCGCCGGCAAGCACATAGGTGAAGTGGTTGACGAGGTCGTCGTCGAAGGCGGCGTTCATGATGCGCTCGGTGAGCGCGAAGCCAACCGAATTGGCGACGCCCTGGCCGAGCGGGCCGGTGGTCGTCTCGATGCCGGTCGCGTGACCGTATTCCGGATGGCCGGCGGTCTTCGAGCCGAGCTGTCGGAAATTCTTGATCTGCTCGATCGTCATGTCCTCATAGCCGGTGAGATAGAGGAGCGAATAGAGCAGCATCGAGCCGTGGCCGGCCGACAGGATGAAGCGGTCGCGGTCGGCCCAGTGCGGGTTCTTCGGGTCGAATTTCAGGAAGCGCGTGAACAGGACGGTGGCAAGGTCGGCGCAGCCCATCGGCAGGCCGGGATGGCCCGAATTGGCCTTCTCGACGGCGTCCATGGAAAGGAAGCGGATCGCATTGGCCATCCGGTCATGTTGCTCGCGTGAAATCATGGAAATGCCCGCTGGTTGGAGATGCGGTGAAGGGGCCTGAAAATGGCTGGGCGACACATAGCAGTTGGCTTGGCCAAGTCAATAAAATGGGGCGTTTCAAGGTACCGGCAACCTGTCTAGCCCAATTCCGGGGGATAGGCCGGCTGCTTTATTGACGCAGCATTCATCTGCCGCCTAATCTTTCCGGCATAACGCGTTCTCAACGCGCACGATTCGCTGCCGGGCGGGGCTTGGAACGAAACGATGACAGGGGAAACGACCCTCAGGGAGGCTATCGGGCGGCTGGGCAAGGCGATCGAGACGCTGGAGGCGGCCGTCGTGACCCGGCTTGAAGATCATGTGGACACCACCGAGGTCGAGGCCGAGGTGCAGCGGATGAACGCCGACCGCGCCAAGCTGGCGCAGGAGCTCGATAATTCGGAAGCGCGCGCCGAGCGGCTGGAGAATGCCAACCGCGAGGTTTCGCGCAGGCTGGTGGCGGCGATGGAGACGATCCGCGCCGTACTCGACAGATAGGAGCCCGCCTTGGCCCAGGTTACGGTGACGATCGACGGCAAGACCTACCGCATGGCCTGCGACGAGGGTCAGGAGGAACATCTGATCGACCTCGCCCAGCGCTTCGACCGCTATGTCGGCCATCTGAAGGATTCCTTCGGCGAGATCGGCGACCAGCGGCTGACCGTCATGGCCGGCATCATGGTCATGGACGAGTTCGTGGAACTGCAGAAACGGGTCAAGGGCCTGGAGACCGAGATCGGTACGCTCCGCAAGACACGCGACGAAGCGCTCACCAAGGCCGACAAGAACGACGCGGCGCTGACCGGCGCGTTGACGGGGCTCGCCGAGCGCATGGAAGCGCTGGCCGGCCGGCTGGGCGGCCAGCCGGCATAGGCGGCGAGGCTCGCAGCCCGTCATCCTCGGGCTTGTCCCGAGGATTTGCAGTGACTGCTGATTATCATCGTGAAAATCAGCGTTTTACTTCTCTGGAGAGATCGTAGCGGCACTGTTTAAAGCAGATACTCGGGACAAGCCCGAGGATGATGTCGGTGTATGTACCTCAAGCCTCCGAGCCATGATGCCGTGTGCGGTTGTCCTGTGGCTGGCACCTTCACACCAGCACAGTCAGCACCGTCCGGCGCGACAGATATGGCAGGAGCCGCAGCATCACTCTTCGCTGCACCGCGACGCAGCCTTCCGTCGGCCTGAAACCCGGCCGCGCCAGATGCATGAAGATGGCACTGCCGCCGTTTCGCCGGCGCGGGCGGATGTTCCAGTCGAGCACGATGCAGAAATCGTAGAGCCGGTCGCCGCGCAGCATCTTCTCGTGGCCGGCGCGGAAAGGCAGCCGCACCGGCCGGTTGTAGTTGGCGTCGGCCGGCGCGTCGCACCAGCCCATGTCGGCACGGATCGGCATGAGCGTGAGACCGGAGCGGCGCGAGGGATGGCGTTCGATCCTCATATAGCCGCCGAGAAGGCGGAGCCGCCCGAGCGGCGTAGCGCCGTCGCCCTCGCGCTTGAGGGCCGAGATTCCCGCCTTGCCGAGCGCACACCTGAAGACGACGCCCTCGATGTTCAGAAGCCCCTCGGCGCGGTTTCCCGGCCTTGTCCGGACATTGATATTTCGGATCGGCATCCCAAATCCTTCGTCAGGCTGTTATCTTCACATTTCGCGGAGAACAGCCGCGGAGGAAAACAATAGACCGTGAGCCGCTTTGCAGCCATTTTCATTGCGCATAGACGGTTCTTTCAGCAATCCCTATTCTTCATTCAATAACAACGGATTGGCACATGGCATCGCGCACCATCCTCATTGTCGACGACGACGAAGACCTGCGCTCGACACTCGTCGAGCAACTGGCGCTTTATGAAGAATTCGAGATTCTACAGGAAGGAACGGCCACGAAGGGCATCCAGTCGGTGCGCAACGGCATGGTCGACCTTCTGATCATGGATGTCGGCCTGCCGGACATGGACGGACGCGAGGCGGTCAAGCTGCTACGCAAGAACGGCTACAAGGCGCCGATCATCATGCTGACCGGCCAGGATACGGATTCGGACACGATCCTCGGCCTCGAGGCAGGCGCCAACGACTATGTCACCAAGCCGTTCCGCTTCGCCGTGCTGCTCGCCCGCATCCGCGCGCAACTGCGGCAGCACGAGCAGAGCGAGGACGCGACCTTCACCGTCGGACCCTATACGTTCAAGCCGAGCCAGAAGCTTCTGGTCGATCAGCGCGGCTCCAAGGTGCGGCTGACGGAGAAGGAAGCGGCGATCATCAAATACCTCTATCGCGCCGAACAGAAGGTCGTTACCCGCGACGTGCTGCTCGAGGAAGTGTGGGGCTATAATTCCGGCGTCACCACTCATACGCTGGAAACCCACGTCTATCGGCTGCGGCAGAAGATCGAACGCGATCCTTCCAATGCAGAAATACTTGTGACAGAAAGCGGCGGATACAAGCTCGTTCCCTGACAGGCTCTGCGGCCCTGGGCGGGGCGGGATGCAAGGGGACAATCTTGGCGCTGGATGACGACATCCGCCTGCTTTCCGGTGTGGAGCTCTTCCAGAGTTTTACGCCCGACCAGCTTCGGCTGCTCGCCTTCGGCGCCGAGAATATGCGGCTCGCATCAGGGCAACTCCTCTACGAGGCCGGTGTCGAGGCAGACGGTGCCTTCGTCGTCGCGACGGGAAGGATCGGCCTGTTTCGCGAAAACGCCGAGGGGGAACGCGCCCTGCTCGGCGAGGCCGAACCCGGCGCCATGCTCGGCGAACTGGCGTTGATCGCCGACACGGTGCGGCCGACGGGCGCCGTGGCGGTCGAAGATACCGAGCTGGTGCGGCTGAGCCGCAAGCTTTTCCACCGCATCCTGCAGGAATATCCGGAACTCGCTGCGGCGCTGCGCGACCATATCGCCCGCGACCTCAACAAGATGGTCGGCGAGATCGACCGGCTCGGGCCGCGCTTTTCCGACTGACGACGCTCGAGTTTTAATCGAGATCGAAGCGCGCGATCACCGGCACGTGGTCGGAGGGCCGGTCCCAGCCGCGCGCCTCGCGCAGGATGTCGATCCCGGCGAGGCTCTCTGCGACATTGCCCGACGACCAGACATGGTCGAGGCGCCGGCCGCGATCGGAAAGCTCCCAGTCGCGGGCGCGGTAGCTCCACCAGGTGTAGATCTTCTCTTCCGGCGGAATGTGCCGGCGCATCAGGTCAACCCAGCCGCCCGCCTGCCGCATCGCTTCCAGCCCCTCCGTCTCGACCGGCGTGTGGCTGACCACATTCAGAAGCTGCTTGTGCGACCACACATCCGTCGGCAGCGGCGCGATGTTGAGATCGCCGACGAGGATCGAGCCGTGCGCCTCGCCCTCTTCGGCGCGTACCGTATTCATCTCCTCGATGAAATCGAGCTTGTGGCGGAATTTTGGGTTGATGTCGGGATCTGGCTCGTCGCCGCCGGCCGGTACGTAGAAATTGTGCAGCAACAGCGCGTGTCCGCCACTCGCCAGCCGCGTCGATATATGCCGGCAATCGTCATTGTCGCAGAAGCGGCGGCGTTCGACGATCTCCAGTGGCCGCCGTGCGACCGTGGCGACGCCATGATAGCCCTTCTGGCCGCTGATCGCGATATGGGGATAGCCGAGCGCGGCAAACGCCTCGGCGGGGAATAGTTCGTCGATGCACTTGGTTTCCTGCAGGCAGAGCACGTCCGGCCGGTGCTGCCGAAGAAAGCGCTCGACGATCGGCATGCGCAGGCGCACGGAATTGATGTTCCAGGTGGCGATCGTCAACGGCATGGAAAAACCCCGGATGCGGAACGGACGGAAGGCTATTGCCAGCCCGGGCGCGAGCAGGCAAGCGCAGCGGCCGTGAAAAGCCCCGAGGCGTCCAGTCGTTCGCGCCGACGCAGCGCTCCCGAAGGGAAAATCCCCTCAGCCTCCCAAATTAGCCGGATTCGAATGGAAGATGGCGGCGACGACGTTTCAGGCAGCGTATCCGGGGGCAACCGGCGGGAACACGACCAACCCTTCATGAGGCGTGCCGACATGACCGTCAAACTGCTCCTTGCCAAAGGCCTTCGAAAGGCTGCCCAACGGATCGACCATCGCAACCCGCCGCGGGCAGCCGAGCCGAGGGATTGCCCCATCTGCGGATATCACGGGGGCTTCGAGCCGTTCGGCGTCGTCCCGCGCCCGGACGCGATGTGCCCGAACTGCAACGCGCTCGAAAGGCACCGGCAGTTCAAGCTGATGCTGGACCGCATCGAGCTGCCGGGACCCGACTCCTCCCTGCTGCATTTCGCTCCGGAGGCCGCGATAACCAGGCTCGTGCGTCCGCTATGCGAAAAATACGTGACCGCCGATCTGATGCGGGATGATGTCGATCTCAACCTCAATATCGAAGCCATCGACCTGCCGGACCGGAGCTTCGACTGGGTTATCTGCTCGCATGTCCTCGAGCACGTGAACGACATCGCGGCGCTCGGCGAGCTGTACCGCATTCTGAAGCCCGGCGGCATCGCGCTCCTGATGGTGCCGATCGTGGAGGGCTGGGAAACGAGCTACGAGGATTCCACGGTGACCGAAGAAAGCGCCCGCCTCCTGCATTTCGGGCAGCGGGACCATGTCCGCCGCTACGGGCGCGATTTCCGCGACCGCGTCAGGCAGGCCGGCTTCGAATTGAACGAATTCGTCGTCGGGGGCGCCGAATCGGTGAGATACTCGATCATTCCGGGCATAAGGATCTTCATCGCCGGAAAGCCGACGGAGAAGCACGCGAACTAAGCGGATGAGCCCGGGCGGGGGCCGACGCGACCTTTGCGTCACCTGCCCCGCTGCTTCACCTGCGCGCTGGCATAGTCGATCTTGAAGAGCGACGGATCGACCTTCACGCCTTCCTGGACGTTGAAGATCATCACGGTCGTGTCCTTGCCCTGAGCGTCGGTCACGGTCCACTGCTTCAGCGCATAGGTTTTCGGATCGAACATCATCATCAGCTTGGAATCGCCGAAGACCGATTTGTCGGCGAGCTTGATCGTCGTCGCATCGGGCGTCTGCTGGATGTCCTTCACCTCATTTCCCGACAGGTCGATGCGGTTGCCGAGCAGGAGCTTCAGCGGCGTCTTCGACAGTGGGTAAATGTTGTAGGTCTTCATGCGGACATTGCTGACGGCGACCGACTGGCCGTCCGATATCACCTTGAAATTGCTTTTCGTATTGTAGTCGAAACGAAGCTTGCCCGGCCGCTCGATATAGAACGTGCCGCCGGTCTGCTCGCCGTTCGGCCCAAACTGCACGAACTCCCCGGTCATCGTCTTGATGTCGGCGAAATGGTCCGCGATCTGCTGCGCCGACGCCGTGACGGCCTGCTCGGGCGCGGCGATCGAGGGCGCCGAAGCCGTTCCGGCGGCGGCAGCCGTCACCAGCGCCACGGCCGCGGCACGCGCAGTCCAGATAAGGAAGCCGCGGCGGGCTTGCGATAAAGACATCTGCTACTCCTTGCGGACGAAGGCCGGCTGCCGCCGGCCCGTTTCATATCCGATATGCAGGCTCCCGATATATAGGTCATGGGCGCCTGCCCACCACCATCTCGGTTCCTGGAGCAACGGGCGTTCTCACGTACGCAATACCCGCAGCTCCAGCCTAGTTTCCTTAGCCGCATTTGTGCGATGCCAGACGATACCGTCCGGCTGCAAAATGCTCTAGCCATCAGCTAGGAAGGCAGTAGGGCCGAAATTTGACCCGGCTGTTTTTTGCTACAACACGTCCTCTTCGGTCGGCACCAGGATCTCGCGCTTGCCCGCATGATTGGCCGGCCCGACGATGCCTTCCTTCTCCATCTTCTCGATGATGGAGGCCGCGCGGTTGTAGCCGATGCCGAGCCGCCGCTGGATATAGCTGGTCGAGGCCTTGCCGTCGCGCAGGACCACGGCCACGGCCTGGTCGTAGGGATCGTCCGAATCGTCGAAATTGCCGCCCCCGCCGCCCGCCGAGCCGCCGCCATCGGCGTCCTCGTCGTCGTCGTCGGCGGTGATGGCCTCGAGATATTCAGGCGCGCCCTGCAGCTTCAGGTGCGAGACGACCTTCTCGACCTCGTCGTCGGAGACAAAGGGGCCATGGACGCGCTGGATACGGCCGCCGCCGGCCATGTAGAGCATGTCGCCCATGCCGAGAAGCTGTTCCGCGCCCTGTTCACCGAGGATAGTGCGGCTGTCGATCTTGGACGTCACCTGGAAGGAGATGCGCGTCGGGAAGTTCGCCTTGATCGTGCCGGTGATGACATCGACCGACGGCCGCTGGGTGGCCATGATGACGTGGATGCCGGCCGCGCGCGCCATCTGCGCGAGGCGCTGCACGGCGCCCTCGATGTCCTTGCCGGCGACCATCATCAGGTCGGCCATCTCGTCGATGATGACGACGATGAACGGCATCGGCTCGAGATCGAGTTCTTCCGTCTCGTAGACCGCCTCGCCTGTCTGCTTGTCGAAGCCGGTCTGCACCGTGCGGACGATGTTCTCGCCCTTTTTCTGCGCCGCCGCGACGCGCTGGTTGAAGCCTTCGATGTTGCGGACGCCGACCTTCGACATCTTGCGATAGCGGTCCTCCATCTCGCGCACGGTCCATTTGAGCGCGACGACCGCCTTCTTCGGGTCGGTGACCACCGGCGTCAGGAGGTGCGGGATGCCGTCATAGATCGAGAGCTCCAGCATCTTCGGGTCGATCATGATCAGCCGGCAATCGGCCGGCGTCATGCGGTAGAGGATCGACAGGATCATCGTGTTGATCGCCACCGACTTGCCCGAACCGGTGGTGCCGGCGACGAGCAGGTGCGGGAATTTGGCGATATCGGCGATGACCGCCTCGCCGTTGATCGTCTTGCCGAGCGCCAGCGCAAGCTTCGCCTTCGACTGCTCGAAATCGCGGCTTGCCAACAGTTCACGCAGATAGACGGTCTCGCGCTTGGCGTTGGGCAGTTCGATACCGATCGCGTTGCGCCCGGGCACGACGGCGACGCGGCAGGCGATCGCGCTCATCGAGCGGGCGATGTCGTCGGCGAGGCCGATGACGCGGGACGATTTGATGCCCGGCGCCGGCTCGAGCTCGTAGAGGGTGACGACGGGGCCGGGGCGGACATGGATGATCTCGCCCTTGACGCCGAAATCCTCCAGCACACCTTCGAGCAGGCGGGCGTTCTGCTGTAGCGCTTCCGGCGACAGGCTCGGATCGCGCGCGACGCTGCGCGCTTCGGCGAGGAAATGCAGAGACGGCATCTCGAACGTATCGCTGGCCAGCAGCGAGGTCTGTGCCTCGCGCGTCACGCGCGCGCCGGGAACGGGGCGTGCCGCGGGGCCTTCGATGCGTGGGCCTGTCGCACCGGCCGGCCCGCCGCTGCGGGTGGCCTGCACCGCCGGCCGGCCGGCAGGCATCGGGGCATCCTCGTCGTCGATATCGAAATCCGCTAGGTCGATATCCTCGTCGGGCGCTCCACCGAACGAGGAGAATTCCGGCTCGACGCGAGCGCCGCGCGCCATGCCGGGGCGCGGCTCCGGATCGACCGTCGGAACGCCTGTCTCGGCGGGAAGCGAACGCATGGCCGGCTCGATGCCGAGGGCGTGGCCGCCGCGCATCCTGAGGCGATGGAAGAAGGCGCGAAGCGAAAGCCACCAATGGAAGACAGCGCCAAGCGCCGGCATGCCGTCATCTTCTTCCTCGTCCTCCTCCTCTTCATCAAGGTCCTCATCCATCTCGATGACAGGTGCTTTTGCCGCGCGCTTGCGCTGACGGGCAGGCTTGGCAGGTGCTGCCTCGCGGCCGATCAGCCCCGCGCCATAGGCGAGGAAGAAGATCGCCGGACCGACGAGCACCGCGCCTATTACGATAGCGGCGACGCCCTTCGGATAGCCGCCGATGAAAAGCGCCGGCAGGTTGAGGATCAGGTCGCCGAAAGCGCCGCCGAGCCCAGTCGGCAGCGGCCAGGTCGGCGGCGCGGAGACGCAGCCCGCGACACCGGCGGCGAGCACCGCGCCCAATAGCCATGCGCCGGCGCGGCGCGGCTTGCGGTCGATGCCGCGTCCCGTCGCCAGCAGAAAGGCCCAGACCACGGCCGGCACCAGCGCCATCAGCGCCGAAAGTCCGAAGAACTGCATGAGGAGATCGGAGACGACCGCGCCCGGATAGCCCATCGCGTTGGAGAGTGCATGATCGGTCGCGTTGGAGAAGCTCGGATCGTCGACATTCCAGGTCGCGAGGCTGGCGACGGCGAACGCCACGCCGCCGAAGAGAGCCAGGCCGATGGTGCGTTCGACCAGCCGTCTCAGGAAAGCGTGGATGCCGAACCCCGTCTCATTCAAATCGAAGGGCGCCTCAACCGCTGAACGCATGCAAATTTCCCCGCAGGAACCAGCCGCGCCGGAAACCCGCACGGCACGGATATTTGGCGGCGAGCCTACGAGGGGATGGTAAAGACGGCATTAACCATGGCATTTTCGGAGGCTATATTCCAAGGCACTCCAGTGCCGGGCGTTACTGCCGTTACCGCTCAATCGCCCGGCGGGGTTCTGTTGCGTTTCAGGTGTCACGATCCCGACGCTTGCCGGCAGGACCGATGCGGTTCAAAGCGAACGAGACCGAAAATGGAGCGGCCATCCAAGACGCCGGGCAGAACCTGCCACTCACCTGATAGCCCGACGAAGGAGGCTCGACCGCGTCATCAGCCTCCGCCTCTTTCATCACCTGCGGGATGAGAATTTCGAATCGCGTCGGGCGTCTTGGCATAACCCGCCGAAAACCCATGGGGCGCAGTATGGTTCCGAGGGCAGTAATCACTTTGAGCACACAGACCTCACGCCCGTCCCGGACGGCCCTTGACCGGGGTCGAAGCGCGCGGGAAAAATACCGTGTCGCATTGTCCTGCTAGCCGTGCGGCGGAAAGGAGCCTGTTTCCGGCGATGGGCCATCGTGACGCTCGAGCGATCCCGAGGCGAGCCTTCATGCTCGGTTGTGTCGCCGTGCTGGCGACGCCGGCACCGGCCCGGGCCAGCGATGGCGCGGTGACGTTCCTGTTCATCAGCGACGTCCATGCCTGCCGCGTGGGGATGGGGCTCAGCACCAATTGCCTGCGGGAAGGCAAGACCGACGCCAATCTCCTCAGGCATGTGCATGCGCTCAACCATCTGGCCGGGAAATACTGGCCGCGCGCGATCGGGAAACAGGCGACGCATCTGCCGAGCGCCGGCCAGCGCATAAGCGCATCACGCGGCATTGTCGTCGGCGGTGACATGACCGACGATGGCGGCGGCCAGACGGCGGAGCCGGAGGAAGGCACGCAGATCCTCCAGTTCAGCCACCGCTACCAGAAAGGGATCGGGCCTGACACGGTCCACTATCCGGTCTATGCGGGATTGGGCAACCATGACCTCGACCAGGACGGAAGGCCGCCCAACATCGACTGGTATCGCGACGAACTGCGCGATTACGTGCGCATCACTCACGAGCCGAGCGTGTTCTTCAAGGCGCCGGTACCGGCGAACAGCTTCGATCCGCTGAGCGAGAGCTATTCATGGGACTGGGGTCCGCTGCATCTCGTTCAGCTTCACCGTTTCGGCGGCGATACGCGCAAGGGCGCGATCAGCGGCCTGCCTTGGCTGAAAAACGACCTTGCGGCGGTCGGGAGGAGACCGGTCGTGCTCTTCCAGCATTACGGCTGGGACCCTTTTTCGACGGAGCGCTGGGACCCGGCCGAATCGACTTTCGACGATGACGGCGCCGGCAAGATGCGCTGGTGGTCGCAGGCGGAACAGCAGGCGCTGCTCGACATCATCGCCTCCGCCAATGTGATCGGGATGTTCCATGGCCATCAGCATGAAACGCCGATGATCTATCGCCATGGCACGCTCGACCTGTTCAAGCCGAAAGCCGCCTTTCTGGGCGGCTTTGCGCTGGCACGGCTCGGAGGCGGACATTTCGAGGTCGTACTTGGAGAAGTGGCCGACGACCATGGCGGCGTTCTCTTCACCAACGCCTTCTCCAAGCCTGTCGGCCGGCAGGCAAAAGGGTGATCGGTGTAAGGCTGACTTCAACCTTTCCCGCTTCTCTGGATGGCAGCCCTCCAGATCACGGCACCACCTCGCCATGTTGCGAGAGGTCGAGGCCCTCGATCTCTTCCTGTGTCGAGGGACGCAGGCCGATCGTCGCCTTCAGGACATAGAGGATGACCAGCGACACGAGCGCCGTCCACACGATGGTGAAGGCTATTCCGTAAAGCTGCGTGACGACCGAGGCATCCTTGCCGAGCGGGTTGATCGCCGGGTCGGCGAAGAGGCCGGTCAAGAGCGCGCCGACGATGCCGCCAATGCCATGCACGCCAAAAGCGTCGAGCGAATCGTCATAGCCGAACGCATGCTTCAGTCTGACCGCGGCGAAATAGCAGAGGATGCCGGCCGCGATGCCGATAATCAAGGCGCCGGTCGGGTTGACGAAGCCGGCGGCCGGGGTCACCGCGACAAGGCCGGCCACCGCGCCGGAGACGATGCCGAGCACGCTCGGCTTCTTCGCCACCAGCCATTCGGTGAACATCCAGGCGAGGCCGGCGGCCGCAGCGGCAATCTGCGTGTTGACCATCGCGGCGCCCGCAAGCCCGTCCGCCGCGAGTTCCGATCCGGCATTGAAGCCGAACCATCCGACCCACAGCAGCGATGCGCCGATGACGGAATAGACGAGGTTATACGGCGCCATGTTGACCGTTCCGTAGCCCTCGCGCTTGCCCATGACGAGCGCGCACATCAGCCCGGCGACGCCGGCATTGATGTGGACGACCGTGCCGCCGGCGAAATCGAGCACGCCGGCGCCGCCGAGGAAGCCGCCGCCCCACACCCAGTGCGCGATCGGCGCGTAGACGGCGAGCAGCCAGACGGCCATGAAGATCAGCATCGCGGAGAATTTCATACGTTCGGCGAAGGCACCGGCGATCAGCGCCGGCGTGATGATCGCGAAGGTCATCTGGAAGACGGCGAATACGTATTCGGGGATGTTGGCGGTGCCCGGCGCCCACAGCGTCCCGACGGTGATGCCCGAGAAGAAGCTCTTCGACAGGCCGCCGAGCCAGGCGTTCATGCCGCCGCCATCGGAAAAGGCGAGCGAATAGCCGACGACGAACCAGAGCACCGTTATCAGGCAGCAGATGGCGAAGCTCTGCATGACGGTGGCGAGCACGTTCTTCTTGCGCACCATGCCGCCATAGAAGAGCGCCAGCCCCGGTATCGTCATCATCAGCACCAGCGCGGTCGAGGTGAGCATCCAGGCGGTGTTCCCGGTGTCGAGTTTCGGCGCGTTCTGTGCGAAGGCAGGCGCGCTCGACATCGAAGCGGCGATGGCTGCGAGCGTGGCGCTCCTGAAATGGATCCTGGCCGTCATGAATTTCATCCGTTCTCGCTCTTTGCTGCCGGCGTATCCCGACAAGTGCGAGAGGCAATTCACGCCGCGTGCCAATCGGCATGCGGCGTTGAATTTCCGGACTTTACGGATCGCGAGCGAAGTGGAGCGCCCGGTTTACCGCCCTGCGTAGCTTAAAAAATAGGCAAAGAAGCAATATTGATTAATCACTGTGCATATGGCTGCCGCCCCGCCGGGTGAATCTCACCGGTTCCTCGGTCTGGTTCTCAGCCGCATCAGGCCTTCCTGGGCCGTCGAGGCGATCAGCGTTCCGTCCTCGCCATACAGCGTGCCACGCGAGAAGCCGCGCGAGCCGGAAGACGACGGGCTGTCCTGCGAATAGAGCAGCCAGCCGTCGAGCGGGTGGGCGCGATGGAACCACATGGAATGGTCGAGGCTCGCCATCTGGAGGTCCGGATCGAAACCGGAGCGGCCGTGCGCGAAGGTGGACGTATCGAGCAGCGTCATGTCGGAAAGATAGGCGAGCACAGCGGCCTGGATGGCGCGGTCGTCCGGCACCTTGCCGAGCGCGCGCAGCCAGACATTCTGCCGGGGCGGCAGGCGGTCGCGGCTGGTGTAGTGTTCGACATTCGCCGGCTTCAGCTCCAGCGGCCGTTCGCGCGCCCAGAATTTCCGGATGTTTTCCGGTACGCGCTCGCCCGTCTCCTCCAGAAGCTGGCGCTGGCTTTTCAGCGTCTCGGGCCGCGGCACGTCGAGCGGCACCGGAAGCTGGTGATCGAGCCCTTTTTCTTCCACCTGGAAGGAGGCTTCCAGCGAGAAAATCGCCTGCCCGCGCTGGATGGCGACTACCCTGCGGGTGGTGAAGCTGCGGCCGTCGCGGATGCGGTGGACCTCGTAGACGATCGGCACTTCGGGATCGCCCGGGAGCATGAAATAGCAGTGCAGCGAATGCACCGGCCGCTCCGCCACGACGGTGCGCTGCGCCGCGATCAGCGCCTGGCCGATCACCTGTCCGCCGAACACGCGCTGCCAGCGCACGCTCGGGCTGCGACCCCGGAAGAGGTTGTATTCGAGCGTTTCCAGGTCGAGAATGGAAAGCAGCTCCTGCATGGCCGCCGACATCGGGTCATCTCCTCCACCGGCCCTGCCACCGGCCTCTTGCAGCGCCTCCGGTTTCGGATAGATCAACCGGTGAAGTCAAGGCGGGTTCGTTCAAAGGGAGCGTCGGATGGCCGCGCGAAAGACAGTGCCGAAAAGGCGGAAGACAGAAGATGCCCGGCTCGACGTGCTGATCGCGGGTGCCGGCTATGTCGGGCTGGCGACCGCCGTCTCCATGCGTGCCGCCCGGCCCGATCTCCGGATCGCCATCGTCGACGCCGCGCCTGCCGGCGCCTGGGAGAAGGACGGCCGCGCTTCCGCCGTCGCCGCCGCCGCCAAGCGCATGCTCGACCGGCTCGGCGTCTGGGAGGATATCGAGCCGGAGGCGCAGCCGATCACCGAGATGGTCATCACCGATTCGCGCACTTCCGATCCCGTGCGGCCAGTGTTCCTCACCTTCGACGGCGAGGTCCGTCCGGGCGAGCCCTTCGCCCATATGGTCGCCAACCGCGTGTTGAACGGCGCGCTGCGCAAGCGCGCCGCCGGTCTCGGCATCGACCTGATCGAAGGCGTGGCGGTCGAACGTTTCGACACGGGTCCGGCCGCCGTGACGGTGCATCTTGCCGATGGCGGCTCGCTTGAAACCCGTCTGCTGGTCGCAGCCGACGGCGTGCGCTCGCGCCTGCGCGACATGGCCGGCATCAAGACGGTGAACTGGGAATACGGCCAGTCCGGCATCGTCTGCACGGTGGCCCATGAGCGTCCGCATAATGGCCGCGCCGAGGAGCATTTCCTGCCCGCCGGCCCCTTCGCCACCCTGCCGCTGAAGGGCAACCGTTCCTCCATCGTCTGGACCGAGCGCACGGCCGATGCCGAACGGCTCGTCAAGGAGGACGATTTCGTCTTCGAGACCGAACTCGAGCGGCGTTTCGGCCTGAAGCTCGGCGAGATCCATGTCGAGGGGCCGCGCCGTGCCTGGCCGCTCGGGCTGACGCTCGCGCGCGCATTCGTCGCTCCGCGTTTCGCGCTTGCCGGCGACGCCGCGCACGGCATCCATCCGATCGCCGGGCAGGGCCTCAATCTCGGTTTCAAGGACGCAGCCGCCCTTGCCCAGACCGTGGTCGAGGCCGACCGGCTCGGCCAGGACATCGGCGCGCTAGACGTGCTGGAGCGCTATCAGCAATGGCGGCGCTTCGACACGGTGCAGATGGGCGCCACCACCGATATCCTGAACCGCATGTTCTCCAACGACCTCGGGCCGCTGCGCGCCGTCCGCGACATCGGGCTCGGGCTGGTCGACCGCATGCCGCCGCTGAAGAATTTCTTCATCCGCCAGGCTTCCGGCCTGACCGGCCCGTCGCCCCGCCTGCTGAGGGGCGAGGACATATAGCGGACACGAAAGCCCGCCGGAATCCGGCGGGCTTTATTTTCCCGGGGATCATGCGGGAACACGGCCCGACAGCGGGCAGGCCCGTTCCCCTTACTGTTCCCAGATCACCCTGCGTGTCTGCGGATCGACCAGAACCGGACGGTTCTGCACATAGACATAATCGTAACGCGGATTGTCCGGCACCGGCGTCAGTTCCACGGAATCGGGCATCACATAACCGGTGGTCACGTCGCCCTCCACCTCCGCCGGCATCACCTGATGCCGCTCGACATAGGTGATCACATGCCTCGGCGGCTCCTCCACCCGGATCGCGCCTGTCCGGGTCTGATCGTGACGCTCGCCGGCACCCGCATAGACGATTTTGCGGCTTTTCATGCGCACGACGACCGGCCGATCCTGGATATAGACGTAGCCATAGCGCGGATGATCGGGAACCGGATGGACGGCGACCGTGGCAGGCAACGCATAGTCATTCGAAAGCTGGCCCTCCACATCAACCGATTCCACCGGGTGCTCGACGACATAGGTCCGCACGCTATGCGGAACGGCGGTTGCGGCGCCGATAGCGAGACCGGCTACGCCGCCCACGGCTGCGCCCACCGGGCCGCCGATGACTGCGCCGGCAACGGCTCCGGTTGCCCCGCCTGCCGTCGCGCCGAGAGCACGCCGGTCCTGGTCGTCGGCGTGTGCCGCGGATATGCCGAGAAAGGCGATTGCCACGCTTGCATAAAGAATCTTGCGCATGTTTCTTCCTTCCACTGTTCAAGCCGCCTTGGACAAAACGGGGACCGCCGGCTCCCGGTTCCGACAAGGGAAGTGGCTATTTGACGCGCAATCGAGTGGAACCGGCAGGTTTCGACTGCCTTTCCAGTACGTGGAGATGCGGAAAGGATCGGGTCAGCGCCGCATTTGTCCCGGGTTGAAGCCGAAAAAGGACCGGCCGACCTGACCTTTCGGACCAGACCGGCCGGCTGCTGCCTGAGACCTTGAGATGTAAAGCTCGGTTAGGCGGCTTTCTCCAATCTCTCGTTCCATTTGCCCATGGCGGCAAGACCGTTCATCTCGGCACGATGGGCGAAGGCGCGCTCCTTCTCGTCCGAACCTAGCGCGGGACTGCCGGCGCGGGTCGGCTATCGCTTGACGCTGGACGCCTGGAAAATGCTGTCGATCGCCGAAGCCAGTGCGGCGTTGAACTCAGCGTCGCTCTGCTGCGCCGTCAGCCCTTCGGTCAGGGCGCGTGAGAAGGAGGCGATCATGCCGACATTGTGGCTCAGCTTCTCGTTCGCCTCGTCGCGGGAGTAGCCGCCGGAGAGCGCGACCACGCGCATGACGCGGGGATCGTCGACCAGCGGCTTGTAGAGGTTCGCCTTGGTCGGCAGCGTCAATTTCAGCATGACCTGTTTGCCGGCCGGCACGTCGTCGAGACGCTTGCGGATTTCGGCCAGAAGGATGTCCTCGGCTTTCGCCTTGTCGGGGATCGAGATCGTCACTTCCGGCTCGATGATCGGAACGAGATCGTGCGACAGGACCTGCCTGGCGACGTCGAACTGCTGGGCGACGACTGCCGCGATGCCTGTCGGGTTCGCCGCGTCGATGACCGAGCGTTCCTTGGTGCCGAATATGCCCTTCGCCACGGCGTGCTCCAGGAGCGCGTCGAGATCCGGCATCGGCTTCATCAGCTTGACGCCGTCCTTCTCCTCCGCCAAGCCCTTGTCGATCTTCAGGAAGGGTACCACATGGCGCTTTTCCCACAGATACTGCGCGGTCGGCGTGCGGTCGATGTCGCGGTCCATGGTCTGCTCGAACAGGATCGCGCCCATGACCTTGTCGCCGGTGAAAGCGGGCGACTTGATGATGCGCGTGCGCATCTGATGAACGAGGTCGAACATTTCCGCGTCGCTGGACCAGGCGCCCTGGTCGATGCCGTAGAGCTTGAGTGCCTTCGGCGTGGAGCCGCCGGACTGGTCGAGCGCGGCAATGAAGCCGGCTTTGTGTGCAGCCTGCGCGGCCATATCCTGGTTCATTTCGTTCTCCCGCATTGTCTGTCTGGGCGATTAACAGAAGAATTTTTACGATGGAATGCCACAAAAACCTTGAATCGATTGAATGATATCACTTGCGATGTGGAAGTGTTTCATCCTGCCGCGCGACGCAGCGGCAAGATAAACATGGCCGCTAGGCTTTCAGCACTTCCACGCCCGGTAGTGGCTTGCCTTCCATCCATTCGAGGAAGGCGCCGCCGGCGGTCGAGACATAGGTAAAATCCTCGGCAACGCCGGCATGGTTGAGCGCCGCCACGGTATCGCCGCCGCCGGCGACCGAGACCAGCTTTCCCTCTTTTGTGCGCCGCGCGGCGTGCCTTGCGGCTTCCACCGTGGCGCGGTCGAAGGGCTCGATCTCGAAGGCGCCGAGTGGGCCGTTCCAGACAATCGTCGCGGCCCGGTCGATCCACTGGTTGACGACCTCGACCGTCTTCGGCCCGACATCGAGGATCATGGCGTCCGCCGGCACGCTATCGATCGCCACCGTCTCCGCCGCCGCGCCGGCCTTGAACTCCTTCGCGACCACGGCATCGGATGGCAGGATGAGGGCGCAGCCGGCTTCCGCCGCCTCGATCATGATCTGCTTCGCGGTGCCGGCAAGATCATGCTCGCACAGCGACTTGCCCACATCGGTTCCGCGCGCCGCAAGGAACGTATTGGCCATGCCGCCGCCGATCACCAGCGCATCGACCTTGCGTGTGAGGTTGGTCAGGAGATCGATCTTGGTCGACACCTTCGCCCCGCCGACAAGGGCGACGACCGGCTTTGCGGGCTTGCCCAGCCCCTTCTCCAGCGCCTCCAGTTCGGCCTGCATGGTGCGGCCGGCATAGGCGGGCAGGAGATGTGCGAGCCCTTCGGTGGAGGCATGCGCGCGGTGCGCCGCCGAGAAGGCGTCGTTGATATAGACATCGCCGTTTTCGGCGAGAGCGCGCGTGAAATCCGGATCGTTCTTTTCCTCGCCCTTGTGGAAGCGCGTGTTTTCCAGGAGCAGGATATCGCCGTCCGCCATGGCTCCGACCGCCTTCCTGGCCGACTCGCCGATGCAGTCTTCCGCAAAAGCGACCTTGCGGCCGAGCTGGGCCGCTACCGCTTCGGCGATCGGCTTCAGCGACATTTCGGGATTCCGCTCGCCTTTCGGCCGGCCAAAATGGGCGAGCAGGATCACCTTCGCATGATCGGCCGACAATTCCCTGATCGTCGGCACGACGCGCTCGATGCGGGTCGCGTCTGTGACCTTCCCGTCCTTAACCGGCACGTTGAGATCTACCCTCAGCAGCACGCGCTTGCCGGCGAAATCACCGTCGTCAAGAGTGCGGAAGTCGGACATGGCGTGCTCCTGAAGGTGCTTTAGGTCGGGCTGCGAGACAATAATGGCCAAATTATGCGACGCAAGGGTGAAGCGGCTTCAAGCCCGGTCGTCCGCGCTCATGGCCGGATCGTCGGGCATCTCTTCTTCCGCCGGCTCATGGGCCGCGCGCCGCCGGGCCGCCGCTTCCCGTTTTCGCACCGCCCTCACGCGGAGCCAGCCACGCACATAGGCACGGATATCGCGAAGATTGACGAAGAGGGGTATCTGCGGCTTCTGCGGCTCGGGCGTCAGCGAGATGCCGACAGAGGTGACTTCACCTTCCTCATCGACATCGCGCACGATCAGTTCCACCGGTCCGAAGGCAACGCGGTCGGCATATTCGGCACGCCCGCCGAGGCGGCCCGTCATGAGTTCGCCAATCGTCTTGTCTTTCTCGTCGTCGGCGAGATCCGGCCCGTAGGCTTCGTGCAGTTCCTTTGCCGGGCGGGAGGGATCGACGGCGAAGGCGCCGAAGAATTCGGCGTCGTCTTCCGCCACGGGCGCGGGGCTGGCGAACAGGCGGTCGAGCAGGCGCGGATAGCGTTGCGAAATGAAGAGGTAGACATAGTCGCCGGCGCGCAGCCGCCCGGCGAACTGGTAGGCCATCGACTGGCCGTCGCGGATTACGAGCGAGGGCCTCGCCCAGCGCGGCAGCCGGACACCGCGCGCCACCGGACTGCCGGGGACGACGCGATAGGCGAGGAGTTCATGATGCGCCGTGCCGGGCAGTTCCAGTTCGACCTTGTCGACGGGGCCGATGCGCGGTGGCACGATCAGGCCGAGGCGCCGGGCAACCGGGCCGATGGTCCAGCCCTGCACCACAAGGGAGATCAGCACCACGATGAAGGCCGTGTTGAAATAGAGCATCCCATTGTCGAGGCGGTAGAGTACCGGCAGGATGGCAAGCAGGATGGAGACGGCGCCGCGCAGGCCAACCCAGCCGACGAAGGCGGCTTCGGGGCGTGGGAAGTTGAACGGCAGAAGCGAAATCCACACCGCGATCGGCCTTGCGATGAAGATCAGGAAGAGAGCCACGCCGATCGCCGGTGCCGCGATCCCCGCGAATTGCGAGGGCGTCGCCAGAAGCCCGAGGATCAGGAACATGATGATCTGCGCCAGCCAGGCCACCCCTTCCGAGAAGTGGCGGATCGTTCCCTCGGAACGGATGTGGCCGTTGCCGGCATAGAGCCCTGCGACATAGACGGCGAGGAAGCCGCTGCCGCCGACCGCGCCGGCAAGCGAAAAGACGAGCAGCGAAAGCGCCAGCACGAAGATGGGGGTCAAACCGCGCTCTAGGCGCAGCCGGTTGACCAGCCCGACGATGATGAGCCCGCCGGCCATCCCGAACAGTATGCCGAGGAACATCTCCTTGAAGAAATGGACGAAAAGCTCGGCCGAGAGGCTTTCGAAGCCGGCGCCGGAGGAGACGATCTGGACAAGCGTGATCGTCAGGAAGATCGCCATCGGATCGTTCGAGCCCGATTCGACCTCGAGCGTCGAGCGCACGCGGTCGCGGATATTGATGCCGCCGACGCGAAGCAGGAAGAAGACGGCGGCGGCGTCGGTGGAGGAGACGATGGCGCCGAGCAGGAGACCCTCTATGAAGGTGATCCTGAGGAAGTAATGCGCGGCGACGGCGACCAGGCTGGCGGTGATCAGGACGCCGACGGTGGCCGTCGCGATCGCCGGGGCGGCCGCCTGCCGGAAAGCCTGCATCGGCGTGCCGAAGCCGGAATCGAACAGGATCAGCGCGAGAGCCAGGCTCCCGACGAAATAGGCGACGGGGCCATTGTCGAAAACGATGCCGACCCCGTCCACGCCGGCGATCAGCCCGATGGCGAGGAACAGAAGCAGCAACGGAGCGCCGAAGCGGAAGGCAATCAGGCTGGAGAACGTGGCCAGCAGCACGAGAAGCATACTGATCAGCGTCGCGATATAGATCGCATCGATCATGGCATCCCCCTCGTCGTCGGCCCTTTGCCCGCTTCATCCCCAGGCGGGCTATCCACTCTCTCCTTTGCGAACCGGGCATGGCGCGGATCAGGGCAAAGTATGCTTGGCTTCAGAATACTGTCCAAGGTGCTCCTGAATCCGGATCGACATCGGAGAAAGTGGCGGTTGCCGGCCACTTCCCCAATCTAGAAATCGAATCGGACGAAATAAAGCTGCCGATGCGATAAATTACGCATCACTGTCGGAAGATCTCTGTCGCTGGACGGCATCGGATGCCGACAGTCCTTTCTCGGGAATGCGCTGCCAGGCGAGCCACGAGCCGACGGCGGTGACACCCATGATGGGGATGACGACGATCGTGGCGGTTACCGGGTCTGCGAAAAGCGAGGCCGCCATGCCGCCCACCATGCCGGCGCCCATCTGCATGAAGCCCATGGCCGCCGATGCTGCGCCCGCCGCCCTTGGAAACGGCGCCATCGCCGCGGTCATCATGGCCGGCTGGCAGAATGCGATGCCGACCGCGTAGCAGCCGACCGGCCCCATCACGTTCCAATAGCTCGGCTCCTGCAGGATAAGCAGCAGGATCAGTGCGACGGCGCCGATGATGACGAACACGGCGCCGACCCCGACGAGCCGGAAGGCGCCGAAACGCGGCATGAGCGCCCTGAAGATCAGCGAGCCGACGAAATAGCTGCCGGTCTGCATCAGCATGCCGATCCCGAATGCGGTCGGCGACATGCCGACCCGCGTCATCAGGACGAAGGGCAGGATCGTCGCGAGCGCGTAGATCGCCCCGGAGGTACCGGCGACGACCAGGCTCGGCAGCAGGAAGCTCGGATTGGTCAGAAGCTCGCCATAGGTGCGCATCAGCGCGCGCGGCCGGATGCGGGAGAGGTCGCGGCTTACCGTCTCGCGCACAGCGAAGATGGTGAGCAGCATGACCGCCACGCTGGCCGCCGCCATCAGCAGGAAGATCGCATGCCAGCCGAAGAATTCCAGCGTGAATCCGCCAAGCGTGGGCGAGATGGCCGGACCGACCGACAGGATGATGCCGACAAGATTGAGGATGCGTGCCGAGCTTTCGCTGGTGAAGAGGTCGCGCACGATAGCGCGCGAGACGGCGAGCCCGGCCGCCGCGCCGACACCTTGGAGGAAACGGGCGAAGATCAGGATGTCGATGCTCGGCGCGACAACGGCGAGGAAGCTACCGACCAGATAGATGGCCATGAAGGCAATGGTGACGGGCCGGCGTCCCAGCCCGTCGGAGAGCGGGCCGCAGACGAGCTGGGCAAAAGCAAAGCCGGCAAAATAAAGCGACAGCGTCAGCTTGACGACCGCTTCGGTGCTGCCGAAAGCGTGCACGATCTCCGGCATGGCCGGCGTGAACAGCGACAGCGAGATTGGCCCGATCGCGACCAGAAGGCCGCCGACGATGGAGACGCGGCGCTCGCTCATCACCGGCGGGCTGACGGTTTCTTCCGAGGGAGGACGCGGCGCGGTTGTCATATGCCGGCCTCCTCGCGCGCCTTGCCCTGCGCGGCGCGCAGCTCGGCAAGGTTGTCACGCGCCTGCCTGAGCAGCCGAAGCAGCACCGCCCAATCCGCGGCATCCATGGAAGCAGCGGCATCGGAACGGATCGAAGCCGCCGCCGCGTTGACGCTGCCCAGCACTTCCGAAGCCGCTTCGGTAAGCCGCACCAGCTTGGCGCGCCGGTCGTTCGGATCAGGCACCCGCTCGACCAATCCCTTGGTCTCTAGCCGGTCGATATAGGTCGACAGCGTCATCGCCTCGATGCCGATCTGCTCTGCAAGAACGTTCTGCCGCACCATGCCGGCACGCGCCGCGTGCGCGAGCGTCCGCCCTTCGCCCGGTGTCAGCCCAAGGCCGGCATCGGCGATGCGCCGGTCCATCTCCGCGCGGATGAGGCGCGAGAGGTCGGTGACAAGGAAGCCGAAGGAATTCGGATCGATAGCGGAGGGCATGCGAATAATAAGAGAAACTTACGATAAGGTCCACTTATTATAGCCGTGCGTCGCCGTCAACGGCCTCCGAACTTGTTGCGAAGTGCACATCGGCTCATTAAATCCGGGTCGGCATATCCTGTCTCGACCTTGATCCGTCCCAGCGAAAGTCTTCCAATGCCGTCCAGCGCAGCCGCTATCGATCTTGCCACGCATCCGCTTACGGCATGGGGCGGGCCGCTTGGCCTGCCGGATTACGGCAGGGTAGGGCAGGAGGATTTCGCGCCTGTCTTCGAGGCGGCGCTTGCCGCCCACAAGGCCGAGATCGAGGCGATCGCCGCCAATCCGGACGAACCGACCATCGAGAACACGCTGGCCGCCTTCGAACTTGCGGGCGATCCGCTCTCGCGCGTGTCGGCCATCTTCTGGTGCGTTGCCGGCGCCCATACCAACGATGCGATCCAGGCGCTGGAACGCGAGATCGCGCCGAAGATGGCCGCGCATTATTCGGCGATCTACATGAACGACCGGCTTTTCGCGCGGATCGATGCCCTTCAGGGTAAAGCCGGAAGCCTCCGCCTCGACGCCGAGACCGCGCGCGTGCTGGAAAGGACCTGGAAGCGCTTCGTACGTGCCGGCGCGAAACTCGACCGGCCGAGCAAGGAGCGGCTTTCCTCCATCAACAGCGAATTGGCCTCGCTCGGCGCTTCCTTCGGCCAGAACGTGCTCGCCGACGAAAAGGACTGGGTGCTTTTCCTGAAAGAGGAAGATCTCGCCGGCGTGCCGGATTTCCTGCGCGATTCGATGGCGGAAGCGGCGGTGCTGCGGGAAAGGCCTGGCGCATTCGCCGTGACGCTCTCGCGGTCGATCGTCATCCCCTTCCTCACCTTCGCCTCGCGCCGCGACCTGCGCGAGAAGGCTTTCCACGCCTTCGCGAAGCGCGGCGAGAATGGCGGCGCGACCGACAATGGGAAGAATGTGAAGGAGACGCTGGCATTGCGTGCCGAGAAGGCGAAGCTCCTCGGCTACGACACCTATGCGGCGCTGAAGCTCGACGACACGATGGCGAAGACGTCCGACGCCGTCATGGGCCTGCTCGACCCGGTGTGGGAGAAGGCGCGCGAAAAAGCCGCCGCCGACCAGACGGAATTGCAGAAGTTCGCCGAGGCGGAAGGCCAGAACGAGGCGGTCGCGCCGTGGGACTGGCGCTATTACGCGGAAAAGCTGCGCGCGGAGAAATACGATTTCGATGAAGCCGAACTAAAGCCCTATCTCCAGCTGGATCGCGTGATCGAGGCCTGTTTCGACGTGGCCGGCCGGCTCTTCGGCCTCTCCTTCGAGGAAAAGAAGGGCATTGCCGCGTGGCATCCGGACGTGCGTGTCTTCGAGGTGAAGGATGCCGGCGGCGCCTACCGCGCGACCTTCCTCGCCGATCATTTCGCACGACCGTCCAAGCGCTCGGGCGCATGGATGAGCAGCCTTCAATCGGGCTACAGGCTCGGCGGGGGCGCGCGTCCGGTGATCTACAACATCATGAATTTCGCCAGACCGGCGAAGGGCGAGCAGGCGCTGCTCTCGCTCGACGAGGCGCGCACGCTCTTCCACGAATTCGGACATGCGCTGCACGGCATGCTGACCGACGTCACATGGCCGTCCGTCGCCGGCACCTCGGTCGCGCGCGATTTCGTCGAACTGCCCTCGCAGCTCTACGAGCACTGGCTGACGGTTCCCGAAATCCTCGAAAAGCACGCCCGCCATGTTCGCACCGGCGAGCCGATGCCGAAGGCGCTGGTTGAGAAAATGCTCGCCGCGAAGAATTTCGACGCCGGCTTCGCGACCGTCGAATACACTTCCTCGGCGCTGGTCGACATGGCCTATCATTCGCAGGCCGATGCGCCGGACGAACCGCTTCGTTTCGAGGCCGAGACGCTCAAGAAGATCGATATGCCGGATGCCATCATCATGCGGCACCGCACGCCGCATTTCCTGCATGTCTTTTCCGGCGACGGTTATTCGGCTGGCTATTATTCCTACATGTGGTCGGAAGTGCTCGATGCCGACGCCTTCGCCGCCTTTGAGGAAACGGGCGATCCATTCGACCCGGCGCTGGCGGAAAAACTGAGGAAGCACATCTACGCCGCCGGCGGCTCCGCCGATCCGGAAGCGCTCTACACGGCTTTCCGTGGCAGGATGCCTTCGCCCGACGCCATGATGGAGCAGCGCGGCCTGACGTGAGGCGCCGCCATCCCGCGAAAAGAGGATAAACGCCGCCTCTTTCGCACGCGCGAAAAAAACTGTATGAGCGCCGCAAACGAAACGAGGCGCGCTTCAGGCCGTGCCGTCTGGCGGCGCCCGTAACTCTCCCGAGCTGAACCAATGAAACTCCGCAATATCGCGATCATCGCCCATGTCGATCATGGGAAAACCACCCTTGTCGATGCGCTCCTGAAGCAATCGGGCTCCGTCCGCGACAACCAGCGCGTTGCCGAGCGCGTCATGGATTCCAACGATCTGGAGAAGGAGCGCGGCATCACCATCCTCGCCAAGGCCACCTCGGTGGTCTGGGGCGACACCCGCATCAACATCGTCGATACGCCCGGCCACGCCGATTTCGGCGGCGAGGTGGAACGCATCCTCAACATGGTGGACGGCGCGATCGTGCTGGTCGATTCCGCCGAAGGCCCGATGCCGCAGACCAAGTTCGTCGTTGGCAAGGCGCTCAAGGTGGGGCTGAAGCCGATCGTCGCCATCAACAAGATCGACCGGCCCGACGCCCGCCATATCGAAGTCGTGAACGAGGTCTTCGACCTCTTCGCCGCGCTCGACGCCACCGACGAGCAGCTCGATTTCCCGATCCTCTACGGCTCCGGCCGCGACGGCTGGATGGCGGATGCCCCGGAGGGACCGAAAGATGCCGGCCTCGCGCCGCTCTTCGACCTCGTCTTGCGCCATGTGCCCGAGCCGACGGTCCATGCCGGCCCGTTCCGCATGATCGGTACGATCCTCGAAGCGAACCCTTTCCTCGGACGCATCATCACCGGCCGCATCGAGGCTGGCGCCATCAAGCCGAACCAGGCCGTCAAGGTGCTGCATCATGACGGTTCGCTGCTCGAGACCGGCCGCATCTCCAAGATACTCGCCTTCCGTGGCATCGAGCGCCAGCCGATCGAGGAAGCCTCCGCCGGCGACATCGTGGCGATTGCCGGGCTCGCCAAGGGCACCGTCGCCGACACGTTCTGTGATCCGTCGATCGCCGAGCCGATGGCAGCGCAGCCGATCGATCCGCCGACCGTTACCATGAGCTTCCTGGTCAACGATTCGCCGCTTGCCGGCACCGAGGGCGACAAGGTGACGAGCCGCGTCATCCGCGACCGGCTGCTCAAGGAAGCCGAAGGCAATGTCGCGCTCAAGATCGAGGAATCGGCCGACAAGGATTCGTTCTATGTGTCAGGTCGCGGTGAGTTGCAACTTGCCGTCCTGATCGAGACCATGCGCCGCGAGGGTTTCGAACTCGCCGTGTCGCGTCCGCGCGTCGTCATGCAGAAAGACGAAAGCGGTCAGCTTCTTGAGCCTGTCGAGGAAGTCGTCGTCGACGTCGACGAGGAGCATGCCGGAATCGTCGTGCAGAAGATGTCGGAGCGCAAGGCCGAGATGGTCGAACTGAAGCCGTCAGGCGGCGACCGCCAGCGCCTCGTCTTCCATGCGCCGACGCGCGGGTTGATCGGCTACCAGTCCGAACTTCTTACCGACACGCGCGGCACCGCCGTCATGAACCGGCTGTTCCATGCCTACGAGCCCTACAAGGGCGAGATCGGCGGCCGTGTCAACGGCGTCTTGATCTCCAACGATCAGGGCGAGGCGGTGGCCTATGCGCTGTTCAATCTCGAGGATCGCGGGCCGATGGTCATCGATGCCGGGGTCAAGGTCTATCAGGGCATGATCGTCGGCATCCACACCCGCGACAACGACCTCGAGGTCAACGTCCTGAAGGGCAAGAAACTGACCAATATCCGCGCCGCCGGCAAGGACGAGGCCGTGAAGCTGACCCCGCCGGTTCGCATGACGCTGGAGCGGGCGCTTGCCTGGATCCAGGACGACGAGTTGGTCGAGGTGACACCGAAATCGATCCGGCTGAGGAAGTTCCATCTCGACCCGAACGATCGCAAGCGCGTGGAACGGGCTAAAACCCTCGGCGCTGCCTGACCCGAGGCGCGCCTCTGGAGCTTGCCAATGAGCGATCGCGTCCGCATCCGCTCGGTCGAACTGCTCTCGGACGGCTGGACGAAGCTGAAGAAGATCGTGCTCGACTATCGCCGCGGCGACGGGCGCTGGGACACGCAGACCCGCGAAGTCTATGAGCGCGGCGAAGCGGCGACCGTGCTGCCCTACGATCCGGAACGCGGCACTGTGCTTCTGGTGCGCCAGTTCCGCCTGCCGGTCTATCTGGCGAGCGGGGCGGAAGAGATGCTGGAAGCCTGCGCTGGGGTCCTCGACGGCGACGAGGATGCCGAAACCTGCATCCGCCGCGAGGCGGAAGAGGAAATGGGCTTCCGCCTGCGCGATCTGAGGCGGCTCTACAGCGCCTATACGATCCCCGGCAGCGTTACCGAGAAAGTCACTTTCTTCACCGCCCGCTACGCGCCAGCCGACCGGGTTTCCGCCGGTGGCGGCCATCCGGACGAAGGCGAGGACATCGAGGTGGTGGAGATGACGTTGGACGACGCTTTCACCGCCACGCGCGACGGCCGCATCGTCGATGCCAAGACCATCCTGCTCATACAGGAATGTGTGCTGGCGAAAGGATAGCGGCCGGGTAAGTCCGTTCCGGCCGCAGGGCCCTCCCCCGCCGTTCGCAGGGGAGGGCAGGGCAAAAGGAGCCGATGGCTCAGCTCGCGGCGTTCTCTTCGGCCGGAGCTTCCGTCGGCGCGACCAGTTCGGCGGCGGCGGCTTCGGCGTCGGCGCGAGCCTTCTCGATCAGGGCGGCGCGCTCCTGAGCCTTCTTGCCGGGCTTCGCCTTCTCAGGGTTGTTGCGGGCTTCGCGCTTGGCGATGCCTGCCTGGTCTAGGAAACGGGCGACGCGATCGGTCGGAAGCGCGCCCTGGCCGAGCCAATGCTTGATGCGCTCCTCGTCGAGCTTCACGCGCTCGCCGTCCCTGGGCAGCAGCGGGCTCCACGAGCCGACCGCCTCGATGAAACGGCCGTCGCGCGGCGAACGCACGTCGGCGACGACGACATGGTAATAGGGACGCTTCTTGGAGCCCGCGCGGGCCAGTCGGATTTTCAATGCCATTTTTATCTCCTGAAGGCGGTGTTCGACTGTTGCGTTAGCGGCCGGTTTCGGCCGGGGTGGGGATACCGCCGGAGGCGGTATTCTTGCCGTCGCCGTTTTCGGCCGCGATCCGTTCGTGATGACGGATCACTTCCTTGACGACGAAGTTGAGGAATTTCTCGGCGAAGTCGGGATCGAGGTGGGAATCATGGGCAAGCCGGCGGAGCCGCTCGATCTGCTGCTGTTCGCGCGCCGGATCGGCCGGCGGCAGACCATGGGTCGCCTTCAGCACGCCGACCGCCTTGGTGCAGCGGAAGCGCTCGGCTAGGATATGGATCAGCGCCGCATCGAAATTGTCTATGGAAGCGCGATATTCCAGGAGTTGCGCGCGCGCCTGTTCTTTTCCGTCACTCATTGAACGCTCCCGATCATTTCTTCCTGCCGGTCCCCGGGAACCCGCCGGGTCCGCCGAGGCCGGGCAATTTCGGCCCACCGAGGCCCGGCAGCCCCTTCGGCAATCCGCCGCCGCCCATACCGGGAAGACCGCCAGGCAAGCCCTTCATGCCGGCGCCGCCCAGCCCGGCTGCCTGGGCCTGCTTCTGCAGCGCTTCGAGCTGCTTGGGGTCCATCTTGGAGAGGTCCGGCATGCCGCCGCCCGGCATGAGTCCGCCCAGGCCCATCTTCTGCGCCATGCCGCCCATCAGGCCCCGCATCATGCCGGCGCCTTTTCCCTTGCCGCCCATGGCCTTCATCATGTCGGCCATGCCGCGATGCATCTTGAGCAGCTTGTTGATCTCGGCGGCGTCCGTGCCGGAGCCGGCGGCGATGCGCTTCTTGCGGCTGTGCTTGAGGATGTCGGGGTTGGCGCGCTCCTTCTTCGTCATCGAGGAGATGATGGCGAGCTGGCGGCCGAACATCTTGTCGTCGAGACCGGCGGCGGCCATCTGGTCCTTCATCTTCCCCATGCCGGGCATCAGGCCCATGATGCCGCCCATGCCGCCCATCTTCTGCATCTGGCGAAGCTGCTCGGCGAGATCGTCGAGGTCGAACTTGCCCGACTGCATCTTCTTCGCCATCGCCGCGGCCTTTTCCGCGTCGATGTTCTCGGCCGCCTTCTCGACGAGGGAGACGATATCGCCCATGCCGAGGATGCGGTCGGCGATGCGCTTGGGATGGAACTCCTCCAGCCCGTCCATCTTCTCGCCGGTGCCGATCAGCTTGATCGGCTTGCCGGTGACGGCGCGCATGGAAAGGGCCGCGCCGCCGCGCCCGTCGCCGTCCATGCGGGTCAGCACGAGGCCGGTGATGCCGACGCGCTCGTCGAAGGAACGGGCGAGGTTGACCGCGTCCTGGCCGGTGAGGGAATCGGCGACGAGAAGGATCTCGTGCGGGTCCGACACCTTCCTGATGTCGGCCATTTCGACCATCAGCGGCTCGTCGATATGGGTGCGGCCGGCCGTATCGAGGATGACGACATCGTGGCCGCCGAGCCTGCCGGCCTGAACCGCGCGCTTGGCGATATCGACCGGCGACTGGCCGGCGATGATCGGCAGGGTCTGGACGTTCGTCTGCTCGCCAAGCTGGCGAAGCTGCTCCTGCGCGGCCGGGCGGCGCGTGTCGAGCGAGGCCATCAGGACCTTCTTGCCCTGACGCTCCGAGAGCCGCTTGGCGATCTTGGCGGAGGTAGTCGTCTTGCCGGAGCCCTGCAGGCCGACCATCATGACGACGACGGGCGCCGGCGCGTTGAGGTCGATCGTCTCGCCCTCGGCGCCCAGCATCTCGACCAGTTCGTCATGGACGATCTTGACGACCATCTGGCCGGGCTTGATCGATTTCAGCACGGCTGCGCCGACGGCCTTCTCGCGCACCCTGTCGGTGAAGGAGCGCACGACTTCCAGCGCAACGTCGGCCTCGAGCAGCGCGCGGCGGATCTCGCGCAGCGCTGCCGCCACGTCGGCTTCCGAAAGCGCGCCGCGGCCGGTCAGGCCGTTCAGGATAGAGCCGAGGCGCTCCTGGAGTGATTCAAACATCCAATTTCCTTTTCCCGGACAGTTCGCCCGGGAGGTAGTGCTTCCGCGCCAATGTTGAAACCCGAGCACAAAGCCGAAAATCACCCGGGGGCGCACAGCGCTGCCGGGTGTTGACCTCCGGGATCGTTCTGTCGATACGTCCCGGTCGGCGGCTCGGAGTTCTCACTCGTCGCGGAATGTCGCGCGTCTAGACAGGAAAACCAGGGCGGAGTCAAGGGAAAGCCACCGGACAAGGCTCGTCCGGTGGCTCCGGCGGAATGTACGGCGGTTACTGGCGCACGATATAGACGATGCGCCTCGTCTGCGGATCGACCAGAACGGGCTGGCCGTTCACGTCCACATAACGGTACTGATAGTCTGGGATCTCGGACAGATCGACATTGTCGGGCAGGCCGGCGCCGACCACGACTTCGCCGTTGAGATAAACGGGGTCGCTGCGATGATCGACGACGTAGGTACGGACTTCGCTCGGCGGCTCGATCGTCCCGACCGTGTCGTCGTCGGTCGCCGTATCGTCGTCCGGGCCGACGATGTCGCTGGTCACCGTGGTGTCTACCTGCGCGGCCGGGCCGTCATAGGTGACGTCGGGGATGGTGATGCCGGCCGGTCTCTGGGCGATCACCACGCGCTGGCCCTGTTCCTCGGCGGCGAGATAATCGGCATAGACCCAGCCATTGCCATTCGCCGTGGCAACGGTGCACCAGCGGGAGTTCTGCAGGCAGCCGGTGAGCGGCGCCTCCTGCCCGGCACCGAGGAAGCCGATCACCTGATATTCGGGGCCTGGTCCGGAGCGAACGTTGAGATCGGTCGTCGCGGAAACCATCGTGTCGGCAGCGGCTACGCCCGCGAAGGCCAACAGAGCGGCGCCCGCGCCGGCGGATATGAGAATGTTCTTCATGACACACCTCCTTGTTGCCGCCCTACGGCGGCTAAAACGTAGTGGAGGGGTGTTCGTTCCGGCGCCTCATTCAGCCTGTGTGACGGCGTAATACGCGGCGTGACCTGAACAGCATGCCTTGCGGGCTCAAATTGCCGCGGCGCCGTTCGGTTCGGCTTCTGGCGCTGCGTGTTCCCCGCCGACCCGAAGCGGTGAGCGCGGGTGGACGAGGAGCAGAAGCGTCAGCGCGCAGCAGACAAGGCCGATAAGCGCGATCAAAAAGGCGGATTCCGGCGTCCAGACGAGCGTTTCCAGCGGCTTGCCGCGGTAAAGGGCGAAGGAACTCAGCGCGCTTTCGTGCGATATCAGGAGGAAACCGGCGACATTGTTGGCGAAATGGGCGCCCATGCCGGCACCAAGATTGCCGGTGACATAGACGAGCACGGTCACGAGCGCGGCGAAGCTGCCTATACTGGCAAGCACGCAGGCGTTCATGGCGAGCGGGGCGCCGATGTTCCAGTGGAGGCAGGTGAAGACCAGCGCAGGGAGGAAGCCCCAGATCAGCGGACTGCGAAAGCGATGTGCCAGCCCGCGCAAAAGATAGCCTCGGAAGAGAAGTTCTTCCGACGAGGTCTGGATGAAGGCGAGGAACAGTATGGGCGGGAGGAAGACCAGCCATGTGCCCCAGCCTATCGCGGTGCGCTGAATGTCGGGCGCTATCATGTAGATCGCGATTTCCGAAATGATGGAAGTGATCAGCACCGCGACCAGCCCCTTGGCGAAATCGGACCATGCAATGCGCCGCGCCACGCCGAAAAGAGCGGAAAGCCTTTCCTTGTGCACAAAGCGCATGGCGATCCATGCGCCGATCCAGATGCCGGAAAAGGTAAGGAGCGATATGAACACGCCGAAGCGTGTCTCCAGGAAGCTGCCCACGGAGTTCACGCCGAGATCGTAGCTTCTGGAGATATAGAAACCGGAAAAGACGACAGCGAGCGTGACGAGGAGCCATGCGAGCACGATGATAATCGTGCCGAAGATGAGGCGGGGAAGCGTGGTCTTCTCGCCTGCCGAGCGTCGGTATGCCTCGAATGAAGTTCCGTCGAGCGCCATGGCCTCGCTTTCTCCTGTCGCAGGATGCCGTGAATGTCGCGCGGAACGGATAGCGCATGGAAATGAAAGTCTGCTTACCGTCGCATGCGGCATTGCTGCAACTTGTTCGTGCAAAAATGCCGCATGGGCCGCAGGAAGATGACAAAGCGGGTTTTGGCTGGCACATTCCGGCGCGAAATCATCGGATTCGAGTGTATCGAGGAGAAAAGCATGGCGTTGCGCTTCACGGGCCGGATGGCGGCGGCCGTTGTCGTCATTGCCCTGAGTTCGGGAGTGGCGCATGCCGCGAAATGCGGCTCGACCGCAGCCGGCTTTCCGGCTTGGCTCCAGTCTTTCAAGGCGGAAGCGGAGGCGCGGGGCGTATCGAGCCGCACCGTGCATTCGGCGCTCGACCGGGTGACCTATGATCCGCGTGTCATCCGGCTCGACCGCAACCAGCATTCCTTCAAGCTCTCGCTCGATCAGTTCATGGCGCGCCGCGCGCCGCCCTCCTACATCAAGCGCGCCCGCGATATAATGCGCTCGAATGCCGGGCTTCTGTCGCGCATCGAGAAGCGGTACGGCGTGCAGCCCGAAGTCCTGGTCGCCATCTGGGGCATGGAGACGGGCTTCGGCGCCAATTCGGGCCATATGGAGACGATCCGCTCGCTGGCGACGCTGGCTTACGATTGCCGCCGCTCGGAATTCTTCACCAACGAGCTTCTGGCAGCCCTTCAGATCGTCCAGCGCGGCGACATGTCGGCCAGCGAGATGCGCGGTGCCTGGGCCGGTGAACTCGGGCAGACGCAGTTCCTGGCCTCGAAATATCTGGACTATGCCGTGGATTTCGACGGCGACGGTCGCCGTGACCTCATCCATTCGCGCGCCGACGTGCTGGCCTCGACCGCCAATTTCCTGCGCGGCCATGGCTGGCAGCCGGGCGCCGGCTACGAGCCGGGCCAGCCGAATTATGCGGTGTTCGCCGCATGGAACCGGGCGACGGTCTATCAGCAGGCGCTGGCGCTCTTCGCCAGCAAGATCGCGCAGTAGGCCTGCCGTTACTCCTCTGGACTTGCCGCGGGATAGGGTGTCGGCAGCAATATGCCGAGCCCGCCGAGCAGGAACAGGATGATGACGGCCATGCCGAGCCTCGGCGAGCCGCTTGCCGCGGTGACGGTGGCGACGAGGAACGGCGCGAGGAAGCTCGTGGCGCGGCCGGCGAGCGCATAGATGCCGAAATAACGGCCCGCATCCGCGATCGGGACGCTGCAGGCGAGATAGGAGCGCGAGGAAGCCTGCACCGGTCCGAAGGCGAGGCCGATGAGAAGGCCGAAAGCTACATAGGCCTTTTCTGCCGGCGTGCCGAAGAGTCCGCCCGTATCGGCTCCTGAAAGGGGCAGGAGGCCGAAGAGCGTATAGCCTTTGCCGGTGGAGACGATGCCGATCGTCGCGACAATCAGCATGACGAGCGAGGCGATCACAACCTTCTTCGATCCGAGCGCCGTGTCGAGCCGGCTTGCCGCCCAGCAGCCGAAGATGGCGACGATGTTGAGGATGATGCCGTAGATGCCGATCTCGGTAGTCGACCAGCCGAACATCAGCGCCGCGAAGGCGCCGCCGAGCGCGAGAAGCGCATTGACGCCATCCTGATAGATCATCCGGGCGATGAGAAAGCGGAAGATGCCGGCCTTGCCGCGCACTTCGCCGAGCGTGGCGCGCAGTTCCACCAATCCGGCGCGTATGGCCGGCCCCGCCTTCCGGCCTTTCGCGGCGTCGGGCGTGAACAGGAACATCGGCAGGACGAAGACGAAATACCAGAGCGCCGCGATCGGACCGCTGATGCGGGCATCTTCGCCGGCTGCCGGATCGAGGCCGAAAAGCGGCTTCGTCCCGATGATCGTCCTGCCGGTCTCGGGCGAGCCGGCGATGAAGAGCACGATGGCGATCAGCGCGATCATGCCGCCCAGATAGCCGAGCCCCCAGGCAAGATTGGAGATGCGGCCGATATCGCGCTCGGGCACGAGGCGCGGCAGCATGGAATCGTTGAAGACGATCGAGAATTCCGCCGCGACCGAGGCGAGCGAGAAGAAGATGAGCACCAGAACGACATTCGTGCCCGGCGCCGCCAACCAGAGGAGCGCGAGGCTGACGATCTGGATGATCGCGAAGAAGCCGATCCACGGCTTGCGAGGGCCGCTCTGGTCGGCGATCGAGCCGAGGACGGGAGACAGCACCGCGATGACGAGGCCGGCGGCGGCGATGCCGTAGCCCCACGCCGCCTGGCCAAGCGCCGGATCGGCGACCATGCGCGAGACGAAATAGGGACCGAAGATGAAGGTGGTGACGACGGTAAAGAAGGGCTGGGCTGCCCAGTCGAAGAACATCCAGCCCCAGACGCCACGCCGCGGCATGGCGTCCTGAGTGGTTGTGTTCTCCATACGCGCCGGGCTCTCCTACAATCCCGCCAGGTCGGTCATCAGGCCGGAGGCCACCGAAAGCTTAGATACGGTGACGTCGCCGCCCTCGGTCAGTGCCTGAAGGCGCTCGCGCGTGCGCTGGATGCGTTCGCCGCCGGCGGCGATCCATGCTCGGACCGGGTCGGCCTCCTTCGCGTGGGCCGTGAGCGCGGCGACGCAGATGCCGCGCCGGGCCTTGCCGAGCGCGTCGGTTGCCCGCTCCAGCGCCATCCCGTCATAATAGTCGGTAGTTCCGAGCGCCTCGGCCGCTTCCTCGATGCGGCCGATACGGAACACATCCGACACGACGAAGAAGGCACGTGCGGCGGCCGCGAGGTCGGCCTTGGCGGCGGCGGCGACATGGACGATGTCGGGGACGAGCCCGCTGACACCCAACATGGCGAGTTCGCCGGCAAGTTTGTCGGGCGCGCCTTTTTCCTTCAGGCTTTGCGTGCGTTCCTCCAGCGAGGCCCGCATGAAGGCCGGCATGATCTTCGGCAGTTCCGGTTCGAGCGCCGCACGGGCCTCCTTCAGCCTGCGGATACGGGCTGAAAGGTCGGTGATCCCGTCGCCGCTCTTGAGCAGCCACGACGTCACCTGTTCAAGCAGATGGGCGGCGATGGCATAGAGCTTGAGCTGCGCGCCGCCGTCGATCTTGTTGTCGAGCGCGTCGATCTCGGCGTAGAGGCGGTTCAGATCGTAACCTTCGCGCACGAGCAGGAAGGCGCGGCCGGCGGCCTCGTCCGTCTCCCCGGTCAAATCCTTCAGCCGGCTGACGAAGGCCGGCCCGCCGCGATTGATGATGTCGTTGGCGAGCCTTGTCGCGATGATCTCGCGGCGCAGGCGGTGCGAGGAAATCTCGGAAGCGAATTCCTGCGCCATGCGGTGTGGGAAGTAACCCATCAATTCGTGTTCGAGATAGGGGTCGTCGGGCAGGCCGCCCTTCACCAGATCGTCGAAGAGGGTGAGCTTGGCATAGGCAAGCAGCACGCCGAGTTCGGCGCGGGTCAGCGGCTGGCCCTTGGCTTCGCGCTCCGAGAGCGCCGGCTCGTCGGGGAGCAGTTCGACCTTGCGGTCGAGCAGGCCGCGCGCCTCCAATCCGCTTATGAAGCGGCGCTGATGGGGGAGGTAGGAGAGGCCGCGCCGTTCGGCCATGGAAAGCGCCAGCGTTTGCTCGTAATTGTTGGCGAGGACCAGGGACGCCACGTCCTCCGTCATGTCGACCAGAAGGGCATTGCGCGATACCCGCGTCAGCTTCTTCCTGCGCATGGCGGCGGCGAGCGCGATCTTGATGTTCACCTCCATGTCGGAGGAATTGACGCCGGCGGAATTGTCGATGGCGTCGGAATTGCAGCGGCCCCCGAGCAGGCCGAATTCGATGCGCCCACGCTGGGTGACGCCAAGATTGGCGCCTTCGCCGATCACCTTCGCGCCGACTTCCGCCGCCGCGACGCGGATGGCGTCGTTGGCTCGGTCGCCGACATCCTGGTTGCTCTCCGTCGTGGCGCGCACATAGGTGCCGATGCCGCCGAACCAGAGGAGATCGACGCGGGCTTTCAGGATCGCGTTCATGATCTCGGTAGGCGTCGCGGTGGTCTTCTTCAGGCCGATGGCCGAAGCGGCCGCCTCCGACAGGGTGATGGATTTCTGCGTGCGCGGGAAGATGCCGCCGCCAGCCGAAATCTTCGACTTGTCGTAGTCCTGCCAGGAGGAGCGCGGCAGGTTGAACATGCGCTGCCGCTCGGCAAAGGAGGAAGCGGCGTCCGGGTCCGGATCGATGAAGATATCGCGATGGTCGAAGGCGGCGATCAGGCGCGTCTGTTTCGAGAGCAGCATGCCGTTGCCGAAGACATCGCCCGACATGTCGCCGACGCCGACGACGGTGAAAGGCTCCGTCTGGATGTCGCGGTTCATCTCGCGGAAGTGCCGCTTCACCGCCTCCCAGGCGCCGCGCGCGGTGATGCCCATCTTCTTGTGGTCGTAGCCGGCGGAGCCGCCGGAGGCGAAGGCATCGTCCAGCCAGAAATCGTGGTTCTGGCTGATAGCGTTGGCGGTGTCGGAGAAGGTCGCCGTGCCCTTGTCGGCGGCGACGACGAAGTAGGGATCGTCGCCGTCATGGCGCACGACATTCTCCGGCGGCGCGACCTTTGCGCCGTGGAGGTTGTCGGTGACGGAAAGCAGGCTGGAAACGAAGTTGATATAGGCGTTGCGGCCAGCCTCGAAGATGACGTCGCGGCTGCCGCCGGAGGGCAGTTGCTTCGGATAGAAGCCGCCCTTGGCGCCGACCGGAACGATCACGGCGTTCTTCACCTGCTGCGCCTTGACGAGGCCGAGCACTTCCGTGCGGTAGTCCTGCGCCCGGTCGGACCAGCGCAAGCCGCCGCGCGCCACCGGACCGAAGCGCAGATGCACGCCCTCGATCTCCGGTCCGAAGACGAAGATCTCGCGCCAGGGCCGCGGCTCCGGCAGGCCGTCGACCGATTTGGAATCGAGTTTCAGGGCAAGCGAACGCGGCTTGCCGTCCGTCACGGGAGCGAAATGATTGGTGCGCAGCGTGTTGTGCACGAGATTGAGGAAACGACGGATGATCGTGTCCTCGTCGATGTTGGGCACGTCGTCCAGTTCGGCTTCGATCTCGACCTCGATCGAGCGCGCGTCCTCGTTCTTGCCGGCGGTGTCGACGCGCGCCGGGTCGAGGCGGGCGAAGAACAATTCCCTGAGGTTTTTCGTGATCGCCGGATGGCGCGCCAGTACGGCGGCGATGAAATCCTGGCTCTGCGGGATGCCGGCCTGCTGCAGATAGTGGCCGTAGGCGCGCAGGATCGTGATGTCGGCGGATGTAAAGCCTGCGCGATGGGCGAGCGCGTTGTAGCCGTCATTGTCGCTCGTCCCGCGCCAGACGGAAAGGAAAACCTCCTCGAAGAGCGCGCCGTCGTTGGAAAGATCGAGCGGCGCGTCATGCGCGCTTTGAATTTCCATGTCATGGACGAAGACCACTCCGCCGGTGGTCGGGATCTCGAAAGTGCGCTCGGAGATGACGCGAAAGCCCATATTCTCCAGGATGGGTACACGCCGCGACAGCGCCACCGGCGCGCCGTAATGGTATATCTTCAAGGCGCCATGTGTGGTCGGCTGGTGCGGATGGCGATGGAAATCGGCCGCGATCGGGTTTTCCTCGGTGATACGGCCGATCTCGGCAGCGTCGCGCAGCGCCACTTTCGGCGAGAACGTGCCGCGATAGGAGCCGGGAAAGTGCGAGGCGATGGCGATGAGTGCCGGATCGGCGCCTTCGTCATGCGCGGCATCGCGCAGCGCGTCCTGCCATGTGCGGACGATGTCGCGGATTTCCGCCTCCAGTTCCTCCTGCGGCATCTTCGGCGTCTTGCCGGCGGAGCGGCCGATGATGAAATGGACGCGCGCCATCGCGCCTTCCGGGAAGGAAGGGTAATAGGCCGACAGATGGCCGTCGAACACGGTCTTCAGATAGTCGCCTATGCGCACGCGTACGTCCGAATCGTAGTTATCGCGCGGCACGTAGACGAGGACCGAGACGAAACGGTCGAACGGATCGGCGCGCACCAGAGCGCGCACGCGCGGCCGGTCGCCGAGCGCCAGTACTGCCAGCGCATTGTGCTCCAGTTGGTCGACGTCAATCTGGAAGAGTTCGTCGCGCGGATAGGATTCCAGGATGTTGATGAGAGCCTTGCCGGAATGGTCGGAGCCCTCGAAACCGGAGCGCTTCAGCACGGCTTCGGCCTTGGAGCGCAGATATGGAATGGAGAAGACGGAGCGCAGATAGGCGGTCGAGGTGAAGAGGCCGACGATGCGCAACTCGCCTTTCAGCTTGCCTTTGGCGTCGAAGGTCTTGACGCCGATATAGTCGAGATAGTTACGGCGATGGACGACCGAGCGGGTGTTGGCCTTGGTGACGATGAGCGGTTCCGGGCCGGTCAGGAAGGCACGGATTTCAGGCGTAGTGGTCAGTTCCTGGTCGCCGCGGCGTAGGATGCGCACATCGGGGTCACCAAGGATGCCGATGCCGGGCTTTTCCGCCCGCTCCATGCCGCTGCCCTTGGGACTCGGCGCATAGCGGTATTCGCGCATGCCGAGAAAGGTGAAATTGTTGTCGCGCAGCCATTCGAGGAAGGCGACGGCTTCGGCAACCGCATCCTTGTTGAGATGCGTCTCGGAATAGCGATAGTCGAGGATCGCCTGGTCGAGCCGCCCCAGCATCGCGCGCCAGTCGCGGACGGAGGCCCGCACCTGCAACAGGATCCATTCCAGCCGTTTCGCCAGCGCTGCGGCCTCGTCGTCACCGAGGCGCGCGACATGGACGTGGATGACGCTGACCTTGTCGCTTGTCCGCTCGTCCGCCTTGTCGGCCAGACCGGTGACGCCGTTGCGGCCATGCTTCACGGCGATGATCGGATGCGTGACCAGCGTTGGCGAGCCGGCGGCATCGGCGATCTCGCCCAGCACCGAATCGAACAGGAAGGGCATGTTGTCGTTGACGACGGTGATGGCCGTCAGGGGGCGCCCCTCGCGAACGATGCGACGGTCATTGTCCACCGCGACCACGCTGGCCCCGGTCCGGTGCTTCTTGAGCGCATGCCATGCCAGCGCCGCCGCTTCCTTGAGCACGACGCGGTCGTAGGAGGCGATATCCTCTTCCGCCGACCCGGCCAGAAGAAGCTTGCCGAACCGCTCCGCCTCGCCCGCCTTCTTCGAGATGGGAGCCTCCTTGCCGGGTCGCGATTGTTCGTTCACCTTGGCCATTGCTTTTCTTCCTCCCACCGGTGGTCGCGGCATCGTAGCAGAGAAAGCGCCATTAGCGACCCCGATCGGATTGCCGATGCCGGGAAATTGGAAGACGAATGTGAATAAGGGATGAAGCAGATGACCGCGAAGCTCACGGCACTGGACCTCACGCCATCGGACGATCTGAGCGAAGGGACGAAGGCGTATTTCGCCAAGTGCGAGGAGAAGCTCGGGCTGGTGCCCAACGTGCTCCTTTCCTACGCCTTCGACGAGAAGAAGCTGCGCGCCTTCACCGACATGTACAACGACCTGATGCTGGGCGAGTCGAGCCTGTCGAAGCTGGAGCGCGAGATGATCGCAGTCGTCGTCTCCTCGATCAATCGCTGCTTCTACTGCCTGACCGCGCATGGGGCGGCGGTGCGGCAGCTTTCCGGCAATCCCGCATTCGGCGAGATGATGGTGATGAACTACCGTGTCGCCAATCTGACGCCGAAGCAGAAGGTGATGCTCGATTTCGCCGTCAAGCTCACCGAGACGCCGGACAGAATCGAGGAAGCAGATCGGCAGGGGCTGCGCGATGTCGGCTTTTCCGACCGCGACATCTGGGACATCGCTTCCGTCGTCGGCTTCTTCAACATGTCGAACCGCATGGCGGCGGCCGTCGATATGCGGCCGAACGAGGAATACCACAAGATGGCGCGGTAGGCGTGCTGGACGCATCCGCGCTGTCTGCTTTCCTCCGCACCAGCTTGAACAGAGTCATGCCCGCCTGTAAATCCAGCTTAAGCTAGCTTAAATCTGGAGGCCGCAATGAGGACGTTCGGTGCGTTCGAGGCGAAAAACAGGCTTGGCGCGCTTCTCGACCTGATCGAGCAGGGCGAGGAAGTCCTGATCACGCGACACGGCAAGCCCGCGGCGCGTCTGGTGGCGGCTGCGGTAGAGCCTAACAGAAAGGCAATTGCGAGAGAAGCTGTCAGACGGATACGGGAGCGCCGGAAAGGCGTAACGCTTGGCGGCATATCCATCCGCGAACTCATCGATGAAGAGCGGCGATGAGCGTCGTCATCGATGCTTCAGCCACCTTGCCATGGTATTTTCAGGATGAGGCGTCGCCTGAATCGGAATTGATATTCGACCGGGTGGCTTCCGTGGGCGCGACTGTCCCGGGTCATTGGAAACTGGAAGCAGCCAATGGCTTTCAGACAGCGTTGCGTCGGCGGCGCATAGACCCTGACTACAGAGACGAGTCCCTGGCTGACCTCGATTCACTACCGATAGATATCGATCCTGAAACAAACGCACGCGCGTGGCTGGACACGATTCAGATAGCCAGCCGGTTCGGGCTGACCCCATACGATGCGGCCTATCTGGAGCTCGCGTTACGGCGGCACCTACCGCTGGCGACGCTCGACAAGGATTTGAGAAGGGCCGCGTCCGATGCAGGCGTGGAACTCGTCTGACTTCGCCTGATCGAACTATGCCCGGTGATAGGGATGGCCTGACAGGATCGTCGCGGCGCGGTAAAGCTGCTCGGCGAGCATCACGCGGACGATCTGGTGCGGCCAGGTGAGCTTGCCGAAGGAAAGGACAAGGTCCGCTTCGCTCTGGAGCGCGGGGTCGTGGCCGTCCGGGCCGCCTATGGCGAAGATCAGGTTCTTGCGGCCCGCTTCGCCGAAGCGGGCGATGGCGCGGGCGAGTTCCTCCGAGCCGATATTCCTGCCGCGCTCGTCGAGCAGGACGATCGCGGTGGCGCTGTCCTTGCGGGCGAGAAGCTTCTGGCCCTCTTCGCGGCGACGCTCATCCGCCGAGGAAGCCCGGCTTTCGGGGATTTCCGTGACGCCAGTAAAGTCGAGGCCGACCGCGGGGCCAGCCTTGGCGAAGCGGTCGAGGAAACGGCCGGCCAATTCCCGTTCCGGGCCGGCCTTCATGCGGCCGACCGCATAAACGGAAACATGCATCGGTCCCGGCCTTAGGTCAGGTCAGTGGACCGTTTCGTCCTCGAGGTCCGGCGCCTGCCACATCTCCTCGATGCTGTAGAATTCACGGACCTCCGGACGGAAGACATGCACGATCACATCGCCTGCGTCGATCAGGACCCAGTCAGCGCTGCCTAGCCCTTCGACACGGGGGCGCATGCCGGCATCCCTCAGAGCTTTCAGGAGATGGTCGGCCACCGCCGCGACATGGCGATGCGACCGGCCCGACGCGACGACCATGTAGTCGCCGAGGCTCGATTTTCCCTGGATGTCGATGGAGACGATGTTTTCGGCCTTGGAGTCTTCCAGACTGGCAAGGACTGTCTTGAGGGCCATGGAAGGGTCGTCATGCTGTACCATTCCGGCCGGCGAAGGCATGATTTCAGCCTTCTTCGAGAGTGCTGTTCTCAGCGTCTTTCCTTTCGAACAAGAACAACGGGTGTCCCCGATTCATCCGGGAACGCACTAAAGATAGGCAGAGTTCCTTAACAGTTTCAAGACGCGCCGTTTTCTATTTGGCAGTTCGCTTCACCGGTGCCCTCCCCGCTTTCCTCCAATGGAGCGAAGGCTAGCTCCACCGGAAGTGGAACTTGAGCGGCAAGCGGCGAGAAACTGCCCGATTCGGCGGTCGGCACGGACCCCTGTCTGGCGATGCGCCAGCCAACGAACAGGCAGAAGACGATCGCGATGACGACGGCTATCCACATGAACGCGGCGGTGCCGTAGACGGCCGTGAGCGCGGTGGCGATCGCGGGAACGACGAAGCCCGAGAGCGACCAGGCGAACAGCATGGTGCTTGCCAGCGGCACGAGATCGTCCTTGTCGGCGCGGTCGTTGGCATGTGCGCTCGACAGGGAATAGATCGATTCCGTCGAGCCGCTCCAGACGACATAGATCAGCATCATGAGCGGGAGCGCGCTTCCGTCGAACCGGCTGGCCGCGAGACCGCCGAGCACCACCAGCGCCGAGGCGGTGATGATGACATAGCGGCGGTCGGTGCGGTCGGAGATCCAGCCGAAGGGAATCTGGAAGAGCAGCGTGCCGATCGGCATGGCGAAGAGCAGCGTTGCCACGTCAGCCTGGCTGTAGCCGGTAGCAGCGGCGTGGATCGGCGTGAAGCCGGACACCATCATCGAAAGCCCGCCGACCGCGAGCATGCCGGCCACGCCGACCGGCGATATCGACCACGCGCGGCGAAAGGCGACGGCTGCGGATTTCGGCGGTGGAGGCGGCGGCAGCCGCGTCATGCCGACGGGCAGGATGGCAAGGGCGGCAAAGACGACCCCGATGATCGGAGCCATTGCCGACTGCAGGTCCACGAAGCGCAGCGCGAAAGCGCCGACCCCGAGTCCCACCTCGTAGGTGACATAGAAGGCGGCCATGATGCGGCCGCGAATACGGTTCTCGACGACGTCGTTCAGCCAGCTTTGTGCCACGATGAACATACCGTTGATGGCGAAGCCGTAGACGGCTCGTGAAGCTGTCCAGACGACCGGATGGGTACCGGCGCCGATGGCCACATTGGAGAGGATGATGATCGCGGCGAAAGTCATGAAGGCACGCGCATGGCCGACCCGGCGAACGATCCGTCCCGTCAGGAGGCATCCCGCCATGCCGCCGGCCGAAAGCAGCGTCAGCACCATTCCCGCCCAGGTCGGCGGGAAGCCGTCCGACTCCAGCCGGACCGGGATATAGGCGAAGAGCAGGCCGTTGCCGATCGCGATCAGGCCCATCGCCGCGATGACGCTGGCGATGGCAACGAGCGATGCCGGCGCGGCTCCTTCCTGCTCGACGATTTCAGGCGCGATCTGGTTCATTGCGCGCCAGTTAGCCGCCATTACGGCAATTTGTTGAGCGTCAAAAACGACACCGCGGTGGTGGACCGGCGAATTGGATATTGTGGATCAAGGACGGATAGGTCAGTCGCCGTTTGCTCTCAGAGCGGTCGAGGAGAGCGACGAGCGCGGGCCATGGATGAAGGTCCATGCCGGTGGCTTCATCCGTGCGAGCAGCGGCGCGTCCTTCTCGTCAATGCGTGCATAGTCGAACGTCTTGGCCATCACCGAGGACAAGAAGGAGAGGGTGGAGCCCGGCCGGTCCATGACGGCGATCGGGAAGGTCAGTGCGATCTGGCGCCAGCGCTCCCAGCGATGGAAGTCGCGCAGGCTGTCGGCGCCCATGATCCAGACGAAATCGACGCCCGGATTACGTGCCTTGACCAGTGCCAGCGTGTCGGCCGTGTAGCGGATATGATGACTCGCCTCGAAGGCGGTGACGACGATGCGAGGATCGTTCGCGAATTTCTCCGAAAGCCGGATACGCTCGGCGAGCGGGCGTAACTCGTTCGCGTTCTTGAGCGGGTTGCCCGGCGTCACCATCCACCAAAGCTTGTCCAGCCCGAGACGCCTCAGCGCGATCTCGACCACCAGCGCATGGCCGGCATGCGGCGGGTTGAACGAGCCGCCGAACAGGCCGACCGCCATGCCGCGCCCGGCATGCGGCATCTTGAGGTATCGGGGAGGAGTGTCAGCCTCAGTCATGCGATGCGCTTGCCTTTTTGCAGGCTGGCGCTCTTTCGCGCCCCCCTCTGTCCTGCCGGACATCTCCCCCACAAGGAGGGAGATCGGCTGTCATGGCGACCTCAGCTAATCTCCGAACTTGCAGAAGTTGCATGGAAATAGATGAGGGCTGATCTCCCTCCTTGTGGGGGAGATGTCCGACAGGACAGTGGGGGGCTACGTAAGGCACCAACCGCCAGAAGCTAGCGAAGCGAACATCACGGCCGCACCTGGCCCGAACCGCGGACGCGGTACTTGAACGAAGTGAGCTGCTCGACGCCGACCGGGCCGCGCGCATGCATCTTGCCGGTGGCGATGCCGATCTCCGCGCCCATGCCGAATTCGCCGCCATCGGCGAACTGGGTCGAGGCGTTGGCGAGGAGGATGGCGGAATCGATCTCGTTGAAGAAGCGCTCCACCGCCGCTGCATCCTCGGCGACGATCGCCTCGGTATGATGCGAGGAGAAGTGCTCGATGTGGTCGATCGCGCCACCGACCCCATCCACCAGCTTCACCGAGATGATCGCATCCAGGTATTCCGTCACCCAGTCGGCATCGGTCGCGGGTTTCGCCGCCGGATAGAGCGCACGCACTTCGCGGTCCGCCCGTATCTCGCAGCCGGCTTCGGCGAGAGCGTCGAGGATCGGAGCGAGATGCGTCGAAGCTGCCGCCCGATCCACCAGCAAAGTTTCGGCCGCGCCGCAGATGCCGGTGCGGCGCATCTTGGCGTTGACGGCGATCTCTGTGGCCATGTCGGGCTTCGCGGACCGGTCGATGTAGACGTGGCAGATGCCTTCCAGATGCGCGAAGACAGGAACGCGCGCTTCCGTCTGGACGCGCTCGACAAGGCTCCGGCCGCCGCGTGGGATGATAACGTCGATCGAACCGTTCAAGCCTTTCAGCATCTCGCCGACGGCGGCGCGGTCGGTGGTCGGGACAAGCTGGATCGCCTCTTCCGGAAGGCCGGCCTTGCGCAAGCCTTTGGTCAGGCAGGCATGAATCGCGGCGGAGGAATTCACCGAATCCGAGCCGCCGCGCAGGATTACCGCGTTTCCGGCCTTTACGCAGAGCGCGCCGGCGTCGGCCGTGACGTTCGGCCGGCTCTCGTAGATGACGCCGATGACGCCGAGCGGCGTGCGCACGCGCTCGATATGCAGGCCGTTCGGGCGGTCCCATTCAGCGATCACGTCGCCGACCGGATCCTTGAGCGCCGCGATCGCGCGGATGCCATCGGCCATGGCGCGGATGCGTTCCGGCGTGAGCTCCAGCCGATCGAGGAAAGAAGCGGCCAGGCCAGCCTTCCGGCCATTTTCCATGTCGATGGCGTTTGCGGCCAGAATCTTGCCCTCGTGGCGCAGGATCGCCTCGGCCATGGCGTCGAGTGCCGCATTCTTGGCCGCGCTCGAGGCGATCGCCAGCGGGTGCGCGGCAGCGCGGGCATTTTCGCCGAGCCGGCGCATGATAGCGGCGATATCCTCGCCATTCTTTTCAAGCGTCTGGAGCATGTCAGCTCTCCGCTTTCTCTTTTCGCGCCAGTTTCGCTCCGGCGGAAACCACAAGGTCGTCGCGATGCACCATCGCGCCTCGCGTCTCATAGCCCAGCGCTTCGGCGATCTCGGCGCTTTTCAGCCCCATGATCTTTACGGCATCCTGCGCATCATACGCAACGAGGCCGCGCGCCACTTCGCGGCCGCTCTCGCCGATGATCGCGACCGTCTCGCCGCGCGAGAAATGGCCTTCCACGGCGCGCACGCCGGCAGCGAGCAATGATTTGCCCGACAGCAACGCGGCGACCGCGCCGGCATCCACACGCAGCCGGCCGGCTGGTTCGAGCTGGCCCGCGATCCAGGTCTTGTAGCCCTTCACCGGCATGTCGCTCGGCTGGAAGAAGGTGGAACGCTCGCCCTTGTCGATGGCCGAAAGCGGGTGCAACCGGTCACCGGAGGTGACGATCATGGCGGTGCCGGCGGCTGTGGCGATCTTGCCGGCGTCGAGCTTGGTGCGCATGCCGCCGCGCGACAATTCCGAGGCGGCGACCCCGGCCATCGCCTCGATCGCCGGCGTGATGCGTTCGACGAAGGGGATGTGCCGCGCAGTCGGGTCGAGCGCCGGCGGGGCGGTATAGAGGCCGTCTATATCGGATAGCAGGATCAGGAGGTCGCCGCCCATCATGGTGGCGACGCGCGCCGCCAGCCGGTCGTTGTCGCCGTAGCGGATCTCGCTTGTGGCGACGGTGTCGTTCTCGTTGATGACCGGCACGGCCTTCATCTTGAGGAGTGTGGAAATCGTGGCGCGGGCGTTGAGATAGCGGCGGCGTTCCTCCGTATCGCCCAGTGTGACGAGCACCTGGCCGGACCGCATGCCGTGCTTCGCCAGCTCTTCCGACCACGCGCCGGCAAGCGCGATCTGGCCCATCGCCGCGCAGGCCTGACTCTCCTCGAGTTTCAGCCGGCGCCGCCCTATGTGCAGCATCGCGCGGCCAAGCGCGATAGCGCCCGAACTGACGACAAGCATGTCGACACCGCCTTCGGCAAGCGTCGCGATGTCGTCCACAAGCGAGGCCAGCCATTGCCGCTTCAGCCCGCTTTCGCGGTCGACCAGCAGCGCCGAGCCGATCTTGACCGTGATGCGGCGGTAGGAGGAGAGCGGTTTCATGGGCGGCGTCTGATGCTGAAATTGATTGGAGAAGATGGTGTGAAGGGCGCAAACATATATTATTTCGTCCCTTCTGAAGGCGCGTTGGTCGTTTCCGCTCGCGCTTCCTCGATGACCTCCATCAGCGCTCGCAGGGCTTTGTCCACTCCTTCGTGCGTAGCCGCCGACAGGATGAGCGGCGCGCGACCCGCCGCTCTTTTCAGTGCCGCCGCCTTTTCCTTCCGCTCCACCGCATCGACGGTATCGGCCTGGGACAGCGCCACGATCTCCGGCTTGCCGGCGAGGCCGTGCGCGTAAGCCTCCAGTTCGCCACGCACGGTGCGGTAGGCTGCGGCCGGGTCGTTTTCCCGCGCGGAGACGAGATGCAGGAGCACGCGCGTGCGCTCGACATGGCCGAGGAAGCGGTCGCCGATGCCGACGCCTTCATGCGCGCCCTCGATGAGGCCCGGAATGTCGGCCAGCACGAATTCGCGTGCATCGACGCGGGCGACGCCGAGATTGGGATGGAGCGTCGTGAAGGGGTAATCCGCGATCTTCGGCTTGGCTGCCGTGACGGCGGCGAGGAAGGTGGACTTGCCCGCATTAGGCAGACCGACCAGGCCGGCATCGGCGATCAGCTTCAATCTCAGCCAGATCGTACGCTCTTCGCCGGGAAGACCGGGATTGGCGCGGCGCGGCGCCTGGTTGGTCGAAGACTTGAAATGCTGGTTGCCGAAGCCGCCATTGCCGCCGGCGGCGAGGCGGTAACGCTGGCCGACCGTGGTGAGGTCGACGATCAGCGTCTCGTTGTCCTCTTCGTATATCTGCGTGCCGGCCGGTACCTTTAGCGTCACGTCCGCACCCTTGGCGCCGGTGCGATTGCGGCCCATGCCGTGAGTGCCGGTCTTCGCCTTGAAATGCTGCTGGTAGCGGTAATCGATCAGCGTGTTCAGCCCATCGACGGCCTCCACCCAGACATCGCCGCCGCGTCCACCATCGCCGCCATCCGGCCCGCCGAACTCGATGAATTTCTCGCGGCGGAACGACATCGAACCGGCGCCACCGTCGCCGGAGCGGATGTAAACCTTTGCCTGATCGAGGAATTTCATACGGTGACCGTCAGTTTCGTGGTGCTCTCCTAGCGCATGGCCAGGTGAATTTGAATGCCTGTTCTCGTTCTCCATTTCCTCCCCGGCCTCTCCCCCACATTCGTGAGGGAGAGAAAAGGGATGGATGTCAGCCCTTCGGCCATGTCCTGAGGCCGATCCACGTCTTGCGGTCGAGCGTGTAGCGCTCGACCGGCGTGCGGCCGGCGGCGATGGAATCCATCATGCCCTGGCCTGAATACTGGAAGCCGCATTTGTGGATGACCCGGCGCGAGGCATCGTTGATGACGCGGCAGGCGACGTGCAGCACATGGATATCGGTCGCGCGGAAGGCGAGGTCGACCAGTGCGTGCGCCGCTTCCGTCGCGTAGCCGTGCCCCCAATGGGGCTCGCCGATCCAGTAGCCGAGTTCGAGCCCGCGCTCGGTGCCGTTCAGCCCGGCGGAGCCGATGAAGGCCCCGGTTTCGGCGATGGTCACGGCATAGACGCAGCCGGCGGCACTCCCTTTGCGTGTCATCTCGATGAAGGCGCGTGCCTCCCTGACGCCGTAGGGATGCGGCATACGCGCCAGCATCTCGGCGATGCGGCGGTTGGCCGCCAGTTTCGCCAGGTCCGGCACGTCGTCCTCGTGCGGCGGGCGCAGCACCAGGCGCTCGGTGACCAGCACCGGGCAATCGATCCTCAGACTTTCGTCTTCGCCGTCTTCCGTCTCGGCAACCATTTCCAGTTCTCCCATCGTGCCTGTTCAAGCAGCGTTCTTATGAGGCGAGAATGCCCGAGCAGCCGCGAAAGCTTCCGCCGTCACCACCGTGTTTCGCTGGGCGACCATCGCCTGACGCGAACGCGACCAGATCTCGCTGTCGCGGGTTTCCAGGAAGCCGAGCTTGCGCTGGACCGCCAGCGAAGCAGGGTTGTCGAGGAATGCGGAGGATCGGACATCGGACAGGCCGTGCGTTCGGAAGGCATGTTCCAGCAGACAGCGGGCGGCTTCCGTCATGAAGCCGTGTCCGTGCCAGCGCGAACCAAGCCAGTATCCAAGCCGCGGTGCCCCGTCGGCGCTCTCGCCTTCGGACTTCTCGATGGAGACGACGCCGATCAGCCTCTCGCGATGGATCGTGAAAACCAGATCCGCCGGTCGGCCGCGCACATCCTCGATCCACCGTTCGGCGTCTTCGAGCCGATAGGGATGCGGAACGGCCGAGAGCATGCGCGCGACGTCCCACTCCGACAGCCATGCCGCGATGTCTTCGGCATCCGGCATTGCCGGCGGCCTCAGGGTCAGGCGGGGTGTGACCAGAATTTGCATGGTTCCCTCCAGGCAAAGAAAAAGGGGAGATGGCGACCCATCTCCCCTGATCCTTTTTCTGGCCTGTCCAGAACACCGGTTCCCGAGATGGGGCGCCGGTGTTCTTGGTGCGGAACCGGCTACTCCGCTTGTTCCGTAATCGGGTTTACCGACACGTAGGTACGGCCATTGGCTTTCTTTCGGAACGCGACTGCGCCTTGCTCAAGCGCAAAGAGGGTGTGGTCCGTGCCCATGCCGACATTCGTGCCGGGATGCCACTTGGTGCCGCGTTGACGCACGAGGATATTGCCGGCGAGGACCTTCTCGCCGCCGAACTTCTTCACGCCCAGGCGCTTGGAGTGCGAATCGCGACCGTTGCGCGACGAACCGCCAGCCTTCTTGTGTGCCATTGCTGTTCTCCTTCTGCCTTACTTCTTCTCGGCCGCGAGCGCCTTGGCCTGCTCGCGCCAATCCTCGATCTGCGCCGTGCTGAACGGCATCGCCGCATCGATCCTGGCGACGTCCTCGTCGGAGAGCGCCGCGATCTGGGCGAAGGTCGTGATGCCTTGCTCGTTCAGATCCTTCGCGGCGACCGGGCCGATGCCCTTGATGACGGTGAGGTCGTCCCCCTTGCCTCTCGGCGCCTTGAAAAGCGGCGCCGCCTTTGCCTCTTCCTTGGCTTCGGCCTTCTTCGCAGGCGCTTCCGCCTTGGCGGCCGGCTTCGTTTCCGCCTTCTTCGAAGGCTTGGCGCCGCCGACCAGGATCTCGGAAATCCGGACCGTGGTCAGAAGCTGGCGATGGCCGCGCGTGCGGCGCGAATTCTGGCGGCGGCGCTTCTTGAAGGCAATGACCTTCGGCCCGCGACCCTGTTCGACGATCTCGGCGGTGACGGTGGCGTCTTCCACGAAGGGCGAGCCGATCGAGACCTTGTCGCCCTCGCCATGGGCGAGCACGCGGCCGATCTCGACGATCTGGCCGACTTCGCCCGCGACGCGGTCGATCTTCAGCGTATCCTCGGCGGCAACGCGATACTGCTTGCCGCCCGTTTTGATGACTGCGAACATTCTTTGCCTTTCGCTGTTCGGTCGGCCTTGTGGACTGCCTGCCCGGAGGGAGGGCGGCCCGGCCGTCTTTTTGTCAGTCTGTTACGGGTTCAAAAACAAACTGGCGCGGGAGCGACCCACGCCAAGCTCGGCTGTCCCTAAACGAAGGGGGATAAGGTGTCAAGGAAGAAGGGCCGCAAACGGCAAGAAGGCGGCCTTCGCCGGCCCGAGCCGGAACGACATATCGTCCGCCCCGCTGCCGGAAGGTGGCGGGGCTTTCCGCGCATTGTCGCAACGATGCGCCTTTTGAGAAAGCCCGATCGCCTGGGGTGATGGGTGGGAACCGAGACGACCGGGCCGTTGCGGCGGTCGCTTCAGCCTCGACCGCCAGGCCAAGTTAGTCCGGATCACGGCGAAGGGGTGTGGGACCTTGGTCCGGGCGCCGACGCGCATCGGTCCCAGTGCGGCATGCAAGGGACCGTTCATTTGTATGGTGCTCTTGCCGAAGCGATATCCGATGGAGCCATCAAAGCCGTAGACGAGATTTGACGACTGCCAATTGTAGCCGCCGAAGATGCCCAGCGCCGGACCGCTAAACGATCTATAGGTGCCTCCGTACTGATCATAAATCCTGTATCGGTCGTAGGTTCCTCCGCCCAGCACGCCAATATAGGAACCGGCCCAATCGTGAACTGCTACTACGGGCGCGGAAGAAGACGCGGGCGTGGCAAAGGTTCCCGCCGACATTGCTCCGGTGGTCGATGCGACAAGCGCGACCGTCGCAAAAGTATCGATTTCATGATGCCCCCAAAAGAAAATCAGGGCTTTATCACGCTTCGCTTTTCCGGGTTGAAAAGAGCCCGATTTAGATGGCGACATAAATCTCGCACCGTGTCGCGATGATACGGCAGAGCTTCGCTGGCTTCGGCCGCAGGGGTTTTTGTTGGGAATGGGACCTTAGACCGGGTGCCGACGCGCATTGGTCCAATTCTACCTTTTCCGGGGAACTTCAGCGATTAGCGGCTGTTCTGATGGCGTCGACCGTCTCGCGCAGATAACGCCGCCCGTTCTGAGCGAGGCGAGCGACCGCCCCGCCTGCTTTTGCCGGCGGGGCTTTCTCTTTTCCACTCGGAACAACCATGCGCATTGCGGGTTGTAGCTCGCCAATTCAACACGATGGAGGGCGTATGCAAATCGAAGTTGGACCCGCGCGGCGTCCGGGAATCTCGTCCGTCATTTATGACCAGCCCCCGAAGAAAGGTGATTTCCAAATTGATCGCGGTGGCGATGTCACACTGACGATCGACGCCAGCGGAATGAAGGACGAGAGGTCGCGCTATCGCTACCGGATCAGCTTCACTGCGGACGAAGCAATCAAGTTGGCTGAAGCAATTGCCCTTTGATACAGCGAGCCTGCAAAAGAATAGGAAGAGCCTGCCGGTTCCGGTCGGCGGGCATTTTTGTTGTCGAATCAAAGGCTGAATTTCACCGCTTGCCGGGTCATTCCACCTATGGCTTAATCCGATCGTTCAGTGAAGAAGACAGGTAGAGGCAGGCGTATAGACGGGAGGCACCAATGCCATTTCGTGCGATGCCACAGGACGGCGCCTTGACGCCGGAGGACCTCGATTTCCTTCAGCAGGTCTACGAAACCGCAGCGGCCGGCATTTCCAATGTTGACGACGCGACGATGCACGATGTCGTCAAGGTTCTCATCACCTATTACCAGGCCGGCGAGCGAGACCCGGATAAACTGGCGGGTATCGCGGCGCGGGACATTCATCGCGCCGCTGGTTGACCGGCCAAGATCTCTCATCGGTTGCGTTTCGAAACGGAATCACCTTCTTCTGGCCATGCGTGAACGGCGGTTGGCGAAAGGGCCTTCGAGACAAGCGAGGGGTTGCGAGCGGCGTTACGCCATCCGCCCTCACTCGATGATTGCGGGATTACTTTGCTTCCAACGTTCCAGGTGTCCGTCGCCGCTCAAGTGAAGGTAAGCATCGTCGAAACCGGCGAACCTCTTGAGGCGCTCGATGTCATGGACGAAGACCTTGCCGCCCTTCACGGTTACCAAGCCGGCTTCACGGAGTTCCCTCAGGCTTCGATTGACATGGATCGAAGTGAGGCCGAGCGTATCGCCGAGGTCCTGCTGAGTGAGCGGCAATTCATAGGTGCTGCCTTTGACGAGCCCCACGCGCTCCAATCGCACCATCAATTCGCACAGGAGATGCGCGAGGCGCTCATCGGACCTGCGCAGAGCCAAATTCACAATCCACTCGCGTAGTACCGCCTCAACAATGAGGGACTGCCACCACAATGCCTTTGCGATACTGGGGTGCGCTTCCATGGTAGCGAGAAGGGCTTCAGGTCGCACATTGGCAACGACGCAGTCTGTAATGGCAACGATGTCATAGTCCATCCGCCGCGCGATAAAGACGTTGAGGCCCGCTATGTCCCCCGGGAGCAAATATCCAAATATCTGCCGGTCACCTGATGACAGGCCTCGAGAACGGCAAAGGAAGCCGCTGAGGACAACATCTACTGTGCTTGCTGAATCACCCTCTTGGAACAGATAAGAACGACGCGATATCGATCTTTTGTTCAGGATAAGACTATCAAGGGCGTTCTTCTCTTCGCCACTAAACGGTCCAAACCGCTCAAGTTTGCTTCTGAGAGCGTTGTGCATCGGAAAGGACTTTAGCCCGAAGGTTGTAAGTCCGTGGTAACAAGTCTGTGATCACTCCTGGTCCCCAGATCACCCTTTGGATCTCTTCACGTTCACCAGTCGGCGCTGTGGCTGCCTCAGCGTTTCGAGGCGGTGGTATTAATGCGTCTAGAACCATCTCCGTCTGCGGCGATGAGGATAGCTTGGCGATTCGTAAGCCTCGGCTTGACGTTGTTCGCCGGCGGCTGACGAGAGTCGTCGAGGCGGCGTTGAAACCGATGCGTGAGGGCTCCAGCGCGGCGTGCCCAGAACGGAGCGTAAAGCCGTACCGCATGGCTCGCGTACTGGCACAGGCGGCGTGCAAGACGCTCGCGGGGCTTGCGGCTGGTTTCGTCGCCTCTTATCTGCACGCACTCGGGCTGGCGTTATTTCCCCTTGTCGAAGACGTTGTGGGCCGCTACGACCCGACCCGCTCAAGCTGGGTCGGGTCGGTCTGGTCCAAGAATGGTCCAAGGCTTGAGTTTGTTCGCAGAACGTTCCGTCTTATATATCTCGGAAACGGTGGAATACTGCGGCGCGGAGAAGTGGCTGAGCGGTTGAAAGCACCGCACTCGAAATGCGATTGCAGCCGTATCGGCCCGTATCTCTCCATCCTCGCCAGTCCTTGATTGACAAGGCTTTGCGGGGTCTGCGCTCACTCTCCGTATCGATCCGTCCTTGATGCTGCTACCGAGTCCGGTAGCAAAATGGTAGCAAGCTGTTCCCTGCCTGTTCCCCCGGGTTGACGCCCCGCCCCTCCGGCGCGAATGTGCGGCGGCTTACCTCACGTCCAATGGTCAGCCGAAACTGCCCGATAGGAGAGAGCGAATGCCGACGAAGTGGCTGTGGAATCCTTGCCTCGATGTGCAACACCAAGGGCAATGCGAGGATTACGCGGCCAACCGTCCGGACTGCCAGATGATCACCAATTGGGGTCAGTACCAGAGAGGCGATGAGCTGCTCATCGCAGGTCACGGCGACGGCGACGACCCGACCACGATGTCTGGGACGGGTGCGAACGGCACCGACTACGAGGTGGACTATAACTGGCTCGCCAAGGCGATCGCCGGAAAGCAGGCACTTTACAACGCTTGGGGTCGGATCGATAAGAGCCTGCAGTTGATTATCAAGCTCTACATGTGCACAGCGGCGGACCGCAAACGGGTTCCTGGGTCCAACGACAAGACCAAGGCGCGCTTCGGCGGCATGCTGCTGGCAGCACTGATTTGGGAAGGCTACGGGAAAGTAAAGATCGCCGCATACCATGGTGAGATCACCTGGGCACAGGGCCTGCAACATAAGGTCGTGTGCACGCGCAAGGTCGCTCCGGATACGCTGCAGGTCAAGGACCAGAAGAAGGTCCTCGGAATGCCGGTGGTCACGAGAGCGGGCTATTCTGCGGCGCGTTACCACCGTGAGTGGTTCACCACCAACCACTTCAACATGCGCTGGATCTGAGCCGCCTCCGCCAACATCTTGTCGATCGTGTCGACCGACAACGGATAGGTGATTTCAGGCAGTTTGAACATGCGCCGAGGATAGTGCGGCCCCATAAACGACGAAAGCCCCGCCACCTTTCGGCAGCGGGGCTCAATCGGAACAGCGAAGTCAAAACTTGTAGTTCAGGCCGATCCGAACGCTGTCATTACGCCATTGCCCTCGGGATTCGTCTACGGTGCCACCAAAATAGGTGTCCTTGCCGAGATCTACATGCAGGTATTCGAGCTTGGCCGTCAGGTGATCAGTGAAGGCATATTCCACACCTGCGCCCGCAGCCCATCCGAAGGCTGTATGGCTTTCGGAAATGGCAGGCAAGACACCTCCCGGTGACCACAATTTCACCTTTCCGAAGGCCGCCCCGCCCGTCACATAGGGCATGAAACGATCAATCGCATAGCCGAGGCGCGGCCGAACCGTTCCCAGCCATGTCACTTTCGAGTGGCATTCATAGGCGGGATTCGGGCAAACGGTGACGCCTTTGGCATCCAGCCATGACAGGTCGCCTTCGATGCCGATGACGACATTGTTGGGAAACTGCCAATTATATCCAAAAGTGGCTCCGATACCGCCTCCATCGGCGTGATGATCGGCATTCGTGCCACCGGGATTGATGAAATCCCAGTTGGTGCGGCCCCAGTTATAGCTGCCCACGGCACCCAGATAGGCGCCGGACCAATTGAAGGATGCGACGGGCATCGCTGCCACCGTGTCCGCGGACCACGCTGGCGTCGAAGCCATGAGGAGCATTGCTGCTCCGGCAAATAGAGAGTTTCTCATGCAAAAGCCCCCGCTGAAGTACCAGCAGCAATACGCCTACCTTTGCCCTTTAACAATCGGAGCGCGCAAAAGCCGATCGTACTTTGCAGAATTATCGGGCGGGCTATTCACGGTCGGAATGTCAGATGGCTGGTCACCCAGGCATAGAAGCCGACGAGCGCGACAGCAGCGGCGAGTATCCAGCCACCGGTCTAGGCAATAAAAACCTTATCGTTGATGCCGTTGCACTCATTCGGGAAGTAATTAATGTCAAAAAGAGCCTTGGCTTTGCCTCCGTAGCTCTGGTCAAGAGTTTGTTGCCCGGACCCGTTCTGCAAACCCGTCGTCACTATAGACATGCTATCTGTTCGGAAATCGTACCGAATGTTCCTCTTTGTGAAGTTTTTATCAAATTTTGTGAAGCTAGCCGACTTCGTGTCCGCAAGTTTTCCGTTGCCCGACTTGGATGATTCAAGATCACTTGGATATTCCTTGGCATGAAATACCACGATCAAACCGTCCGTTTGATGCCACATGACATGGCCATGGAAGAGATCGGTCCTTGAGAACTCGGCGTTAGCTTTCGCTTTTGTTTCAGTAAATAAGGCCTTGAAGAACAGGTTGGGCTCAGATCGGAATACCATATATTGCCAGTTGGCCCAGTCACCAGAAGCGCCTTGGCTCGCCCAGTTGGATAATCGAAGGTAATTCTTCCCGACGAATTTGTCCTTGGCAGTAGACATTTCATCGATACTGGCACACCGGTCAACCTTCGTCATGGTTATCCCGCCAGCGTTTGGCGGGTCTTCCATCAGCGACAGCAGTACTGCGCTCACCAGCCCCTCATCTGTACCGGTTGTCAGTTCGAGGCATTTAGGCAGCGGCATAATTCGGCCCCCTTAGAAAGCTCGGCCGAGTGTAGGTAGACTACCGATTTTGAGCAAGGATCGGGCACCGAACAGGGTGACTGAAACCCTACTGAACCTCCATGCTCAGGTAGCCGTTTAAAGCCCCGGCCGTTGCTTCAGTTCGGCCGCCTTTTGCGCCACGATCATTTCCCCGCGCTGTGCAACTCCAGCGCAAAAACGCCTGCCGGCCGAAGCCAGCGGGGCAAGATCAGGGAGGTGGCCCGGATTACCCGCCGGGGCTTGGCATCCGGCAGGATGATGATGCCTTCGTCTATGCTCGGGAGGACGGTGAAGCGATCCAGCCCCGCAGCCTTACCCATGCCTGGACGAGGGCCATCGAGGCCAGTCCGCTACCGCGCATCCGCTTCCATGATCTCCGGCACGCCCATGCGACACACCTGCTATCGAGCGGGGTTCATCCGAAGGTGGCGAGCGAACGGCTCGGGCACTCTCGCGTCGGCGTCACGCTCAACCTATATTCGCATCTGCTGCCCGGAATGCAGGAAGATGCAGCTTCCCGCGTTGACGAAGCGTTCCGGTTGGCTATAGAGAAGCGCGCGTCCAAGGACGTTCGGTAGCAATCCGGTAGCAAACGGCGATTTTCAACCACAGTCGCCGGCCGGAAAAGCGAACGAAGTCAACGGCTTGGAGAGGTGGCAGAGTGGTTGAATGCACCGCACTCGAAATGCGGCATACTCGCAAGGGTATCGGGGGTTCGAATCCCCCCCTCTCCGCCATATCATGTTGATTTCATTGGATTTTTCTGAATTTTCGCCGCTAACTATAAGGCCAAACATAAAGCAGCGGCGGTTTGAGGGTGCGTGGTTCGCGGCGATCAAGGGCTCTTCCCTCGATCGTCCGCCACCGGCACGGAATGCGTATACCATGGCGAAGGCAGGGGAATGAACCCGGCGCTCGACCAGCGGGTTCATTGTTACGGTTTTGGGACTATGCGAGCGTGCGAATGCTTCCATGGAAGAGCGTCAAGGAACATTTGAACGGCTCTTTGGATTACTTCCATCGTTTCCGCCCGGATTGGTATTGAACCGAGCGTGCCATCTGCAAGGATGCTCCGGAAGACGTCGTTTTCCATGCATTCAAGAACAAGCGCTCCACCATCGGTTTTTATCATCGGTGTGTCTAGCGGCTTAAGTTCAATGTCCTTCCTTTCGCTCCGGACCTTATGGCGACCTCTTACCCGGTCTTCGAAATGTGCAACCGAGTTTCGAAACTCCCTCAAGTCCGGCAGTTGACTATCGATTTGTGAGAGTGCCGCCTTTGCGGCGGCGCATGACATTTCATAATGCTGACACGCCCCTACCATCCGATGAATTCGATCTAGATAGAACGCGAATGATTTTGCGAAGAGGAACGGGCGGTGAAATGTGTAGCCTTCAGGCTCTTGCCCACGAGCCACCTTGCGTTTCAGAAGTTCAATATCGACTGCGACACGCAACTTGTCCCAATCGACTCTATCAAACTCATTTAACCCGGCATCAGCACGGAGCGACTGCTCAATCTCCCGGCGTTCGTCCGCTACCCGCTGCCATTCGTCATGCCGCGCTTCGAGAGATGACGATCCGCCCCCCATTTTGGAACGGGCTTCAAGGAAATAGTTGAGGGCTAGGTTCGCCTCAAGAACCTGCGACGATAGCGACATTGCAATAGCGCTGATCGCCCGCGTCTCTATTGTATCACCGTCGAGAAAACCGCTAGGGTCAATAATAGGAAATATTAACAATGGCGCCTCCACCCAAAGGCAACCGATCACACGTCCGAATCGTCGTCAAGACTTGCCGAGTGCAGTTGAGCCCGACAAGATCAAGGCCGTGGGTTGATCGGTATCAAGGTTACAAACAGCCGGTGTGGCGGGAGGGAGCATGATCGACCGGGGGTGCAAGAAGAATGTCTTAGAGCTTTGGAAGACAAACGGTGAAAAGCTTCCCTTCAAGGTAATCCGCTGGACATGGAACCCGGCGACCAACTTCCTTGTCGAGCGCGTTGAAATCAGGAAATGGCCGTACGGGAAGGCATGGGGGCGTTTCGTTCGCAACGGTATTGCCGACGCGGCTTCAGAACAGTTGTCATGCGCTGGCAATTTCCAACGGAAGATTGTCGAGTGACCGCCACAGCACCGGTCTATTGAGGCGCACGCCAGCCCATTGCTTTGAGGCGATCGCGGATTTCGGCCGCCACGCCTACGGCTTCCAAATACGGCACGGTGCGCCGCCGCCTTGCGTCGTCAATGGCAGCTCTGCGCCCTCATCTCGGCCGTAGAGATCGGCTTCGCAGCCTCCTGAAAGCGGACTCACGAGTTGCCGCAATTCCAGATCATTCATATTCAATCGAGCCATATCGATTTCCGACGCCTACGCGGTCCTGACGAGCCTTTTCGTCATTGGCTTCACGGCATTGAATTTGCGCAGAATTCGCAATCCGCCGTTCTCGATCAGAACTGAATACGAAGTAACGAAAAATCGTCTGGCAGCGGGCCATCCGCATTGAAGGACCGCACCCAGTCAAGGACTGCCTGCGGGTAATCGCTTTGCATGGTCACGAACTTTGTCAAATCGTCAATGCCGAGCATGTCGCCGTTCGGGCCGGACACTTCGAAGGTTCCGTCGCTGATCAGCAGCAACCGGTCGCCAGGTTCGATTACGATGCGTTCGGATTGATAGCTCGTGTCGGGAAGCGCGCCGATCGCCATCCCGCCCCGCGTCATCAGATGCGTTGACGTCGTGCGTCTATCGGCGTCGGCGCGCAAATGGATAGCCGGCGGATGGCCGCCGCTCGCGTAAAGAAGCGTCGCCGTCGTGCGTTGGTACACGCCGTACCAGATGGTGAAGAACATGTCGTTCTGCTTTTCCATCGGGAAGGCTTCATTGAGCGCGCAAAGCACGCTGTGCGGTTCGCGAAAGTCGGTAGCTGGCAATGCCGACGACTGCAGTACTTTGATGGCCGCTACCGACAGCAGCGCTGCGCCCACCCCATGACCACACACGTCGAGCAGGTAAAATGCCATGTGGTCTTCGTCGATGTCGTGATAGCCGAAGGAATCGCCGCCAAGCTCCGTGGAAGGCACCAGCGACCATTCAGTCGAGGGAAGCGCCTCGCGTTGCGCAGGCAATATGGACATCACGTACCGCGCGGCATCGAGAAGCTCCGCCTCCAGCCGCGCTTGGGTCTTCTGAAGCGCAAGGTTGCTGTCGGCCAACTGATCTTCCACTGCCTCGCCATGTTCGATGGTGGCTTCGTATAGGAGTGTCAGATCCTGGTATTCGGCGGTCAGGCGCGCGATTTCGGCCCTCGCCGCGGCAAGCTCTTCGGCGAGGTCAAAACTGCCCTGCGCCTGCTCAGAGAAAACAACAGCAGCTGTTTTTGAGGGTTCGTTCATTATCAGGTGTAATATTCCCCCACCGGACCGCTTGTAGGCAATCGGCCCGGCGATCGGCGTTGGCGTTTCAACGGCCTTTCCGTATAGTTGCATGGGGGTGGACCGCTTGGCAAATCCGACTCGTGAAGGTCCGCTCTCCGATACCGCCGGAGGAAGCGAAGCAGGTCAAGCTTCACATCGTGACGGGAGGCATATGTCTCGGATGCGGGAGGCTCGCGAGGACGGCTATTTCGCCCCGCTTCTCAGCATCGATCTCGACATCGCGGCCTTTGCTTCGAACTGGTCCTATTGCGACCGGCTTTCCTCCTACTTCGCGCGTATGATCAGCCACAATCGCACGGACTCGCTTCTCTACGCGAACCTGTTTTCCTCCGCGCTCAACGAGTTGCTGGAAACGGTCTTTCGCGTCCACGGCGCGGCAGGCAATCTTACCTGCCGCGTGAGCCGCCACGCAGAGAGAGACAGGATCGAGCTCACTGTTCCCTGCGGGAAATCCGAGAGCGCCTTCTATCAGGGTGCGGTGGCCAATTTGGTGGGCGAAGACATCGAGGATCGATATCGCGCCGCCCTGTTCAGAGAGGGTCCGATGGACGCCGGCGTCGGGCTGCTCGAACTGGCCGTCGACTATGGCGCGGATTTCTCCGTTGAAGCGATGCCGCAGGCAATACGGCTGGTTGCCGAACTCTCGTTGGAAGGGAGGAGGAGCTGATGTCGGATATGGACTACCCAACCTTCAATGTCCGCTATGACGAGAACAATCAGGAGTTTTCGATCATCGGTTCCATGCGGCCGCGACAGGTCGATGAGATGGACAGTTGTACTCGGTCGCTCAAGGCGTCCATCGCACTCGTCAAAGGCACCTTCTATATCAATGTCAGGCGATTGTTGCGGCTCAACAATCTGGCTTTCCACACGCTTGCGACCCATCTGATAAAGGCTTGCGAGGAAAGGCCGGAACTCAGGATCTCGATCATCACCTCAAGCGTCGTGGGTTGGTCGACACGCAAGTTTCGCGCCTTGCAAGAAACAAACCCGCGCATTGCCGTCGAGGAATACGACAGCGATTTTTACCCTGGCCAGATCTTCCTGGAAGAAGGTTCCTTCATTCCGATCCTCCGCACGCAGACGAAGATGACCTGGCGGCACGAGCGGGACATCCTGCCGCGACATGGCATGCGCAAGGGACTGGCGATCGCCGACATCTGCTGCGGCATCGGCGATTTCGCCGTGCTGGTTCACAAGGAGTTCGATCCTTCGCGCCTGGTCGCGCTCGATCACTCACAGTCGAGCCTGGACTACGCCCGAAAGGTCGCGGGCGACTTCGGCATCCAGGGCATCGAATATGTCTATGGCGACGCCGCCGACATGCTTCTGGAAGACAACCAGTTCGATCTCGTCACCTGCCGGCATTCGCTGCAGATATTCGATCGACCGGAACTGATCCTGCGCGAGCTCTACCGTATCTGCAAGCCGGGCGGCCGGGTTTATGTCACCAATGAAAAGAACTCCCATTGCCTGGGAGAACCACGCGCCGAAAGCATCCAGTGGACATATACCGAAGTCGCCAGGCTGTTTGCGCATTTCGGCATGGACGTGGAGCTTGGTCCAAAGAGCCGGCGCTATCTTCTCGATGCCGGCTTCGACGAGGTTCGCATGGAATCGTTCATGGTGACCAACATGGACGGCGATCCACAGGATTTCGCGGACATCATACAATCCTGGGAAAACGTCTATGCCGGCCAGATGTCGGTCCAACGTGGAGACGACAAAGCCTTCAATACGCGCTTGCGGCAGGGTTTTCAGGATCACATCTTCGCGGCGACACACCCGAAAGGCTATGCCGGCTGGCCGATATGGGTTGCGTCTGGGCGCAAGCCGCAATGACGCCGCAAGCCATCGAGCCCCGGCCCGGTAACAGGTTTGCGCTGTCGCCCCGCTCCTTCCGGGCCAAGTTCATCATGGTCGTTGGAGCAGCCGTTCTCTTCGATCTGCTGCTCAGCGGCGGCCTCGCGCTGTGGAACGTGCAGCGGTTGTCGAAGGACGCAGCCTCGGAAGTTGGCGCCGGGCTGACTACCGCGACGCAGGAATTCCTGAAGACCTACGTGGGTTCAACCTCGGTGCGGGCGGATCTCGTTCTCGATCGCGTGCGCGGCGAAGTCGATGCCCTGGCCGGTTCAATGCAGGCGCAGATCGATCACCCGGACGGCAGAGAGGCTCTTGCCGCGGCCTTGGCCGGATCGGCGGCGACCCGGGCGCCCCTGATCTACGACCAGAAGGGCGGATGGGCGCAAAACGGGCCCGGTGGCACGTCGGTCGTCAGCGTATGGGGCTATCTGCTCGACGCGGATCACCGGCCCTTGCCGGCGGTGCAAAAAGAAATCGACGACAGCGCCATGCTCGATCTTTTTGCGCCGAGCCTCATGGCGACCGGCGCGCCGAAGCAGCAGATGTATTATATCGGCCCGAAAAGCCGGCCGATTTTCCGGACGGTTCCCTACACCGATCAGGCGCAGACTTTCGACAAGCTCTACCCCGGGCACAACAGCGCCAATTTCTGGGACTTCTTTTTTCCTGGTCTCTACGAAAGTTGGCAGGGCTGGCTCAGGGCTCCGGGGAGTGAGCCGGTGAAAGGGGGCCTGACGATGACGGCGCCCTACACCGACGCAATAACCGGTAAGCTCATTGTCAGCCTTTTTCATCCGCTGTTCACGAAGGATCGCTCCGACATCGCCGGCACCGTGGGTGCGGATATCACGCTCGACCAGCTTGCGCAGGTGGTCCAAAGCGTGAAGGTCGCCCAAAGCGGCTTCGGGTTCCTCACCATGTCGAACGGCAATATTCTCGCCATCAGCCAGGCCGGCGAGAAGGTGCTCGGCATCGAGGCGGCAAGCGGTGCTCGCAGCGGCGGCGTGACCGGTGTCGAGCGCTCGCTCCGTAGCAGCACGCAACCCGCGATAAAGGCGCTGTCGTTGGATGCGGTCAACGACGGCGCCATCCAGGAAATCTCGCTTGAGCAAGACGGCACGCGAATTCCCTATCTTGTCGCGTTGAAACGTCTTAAGCCGATCAATTTTTGGAGCGGCGGCCCGGTCGCAAGCGAAACGATGTCGGTCGGTATCGTCGTCCCGGAACGGGAGATCTATGCCTCGCTGTCCGCCGCCCAAGATAGCATCTCGGCTGCCACGAAAAGAATCCTCACCTACCAGGTCCTGGCCATTCTCGTTTGCATGCTGGTCGTGTTTGCCGCGGTTTTCGCCATATCGGGGCGGATCACCGCTGGACTGAGCGCTTTGGCGAATGCGGCACGTCGCTTCGCCGCCAAGGACTATTCGATGCGCGTCAGCATTCCTACCCGTGACGAGGTTGGTGCGGTGGGGCTGGCCTTCAATCGAATGGCGGAGGAGATCAGTTACCATACCGAGAATCTCGAGCGGCTGGTGGAGGCACGCACGACACAGTTGGAAAGCGCCAACAAGGAGATTTCGGCGCTTAACAAGAAGCTGAAAGGCGAGAATCGCAGGCTTGGCGCTGAACTTGATGTCGCTCGGCAGATCCAGATGATGGTATTGCCCAAGGCAAGCGAACTCGATGCCATCCCAAAAGTCGAGATTGCCGGTTTCATGGAACCGGCCGACGAAGTGGGTGGCGACTACTATGACGTGCTGCACGACGGGGCTCGTATCAAGGTCGGCATCGGCGACGTTACCGGACACGGACTGGAAAGCGGCGTCCTGATGCTGATGGTGCAGTCCACGGCGCGGGCCCTTCAGGAAAAGGGCGGTGGCGATCCGAAGCAGTTCCTGCAGGTGCTCAACCGCGCGATTTACAAGAACATCACGCGCACAAATTCCGACAAGCACCTGTCGCTGGCCTTCCTCGATTATGAGGATCGGAAGGTGACCGTGTCAGGCCAGCATGAAGAGGTGCTGATCTTGCGCGGGAACGGCGAGTTCGAGCGCATCGATACCATCGACCTCGGCTTCCCGATCGGCTTGGAAGGCGACATCTCGCCTTTTATCGCCACGCGCGACATCCGTTTCGACCCGGGCGACGCCATCGTGCTCTATACCGACGGCGTCACCGAGGCTGAAAGTCCGGACGGCGAGTTGTTCGGCACGGAAAGGCTGTGCCGCAGCGTTCGCGCGCACGGCCACGGCAACGCCGAAGAGATCGTGCACGGCGTCATCGACGATGTAATAGCACATATCGGCACCCAGAAGATCCATGACGACATCACCCTTGTCGTGATGAGGCACAGATAGCGATGCTCAAATCTTTCGGCCGCACGGATTTCCACAATGGTCCGGGTGCCTTCGCCACCCGCATCAGACTAGCCGATGGTCCGCTTAGCCTTGCCTGGCACCATTGCGCCGCGACAGCCGATTTCCTCGGCGATTTCTTCGCGCTTCGCCGGGCGACCTCGCAACAAGCCTATACAGAGACACGCCACGGCATCGGCTATCTGGTCAACGAGCTTCTGGAAAATGCGGTCAAGTTCGGGGAGCCGGGCGATATAATCATTGAGAGCGCGCTCGACGGCGATCTCTTCGAGGTCAAGATAGTCAACGCGATCAGCCTGGAAACGGCGCGGAATTTCCAGGCTCTGCTTGCGGAACTGACGGCGAGCGATCCCGGCGAATTGCTGATCGCCCGCATCGAGGCCAATGCAGCCGATGCCGGGGCCGGCGGATCCGGGCTTGGTCTTTTGACCTTGATGAACGACTATGGCGCGCGTTTGGGCTGGATATTCCACGACGCGGGCGCCGGAGCGGGCGGGTCTATTGGTCTCGATACATTTGCCGCCCTTGATCTTTCGTGACGCCCAGAAGAATTGTGACGGAGCCAATAGCAAGCCATGGAAATCAAGACCAACGAGTACCGCGTCTGGAGCGAGGGCGCCGAGATCCACTACGAAGGCACCATGCGTCTCTCGGGCACGGAAGCGTATGCGCCGATCCTCGGCCTGATGAACGGTGTGCTGGCGGTAAAGCCGAAGACGATTGTGCTCGACCTGACCGAGCTTGAATTTCTCAATAGTTCCGGCATCAATCTCCTGGCGCGGTTCACCATCGAAATCCGCAAGCAGATGGATGTCGGGCTGACCGTGAAGGGGTCGACCCGCATCCCCTGGCAGTCGAAGTCGCTACCCAATTTGAAGAAGCTTTATTCCGCGGTCGATCTCGTCATTGCCTGACACTTGAACCGCCCCGTGGCAGCTTTATCGGCTGCGCTTCCGAACTGCACGTCCTCGGCCGCATTCGGCAAGCGGATCCACCAGTCGGAGGCCAGACACTCCAACTTCTACAAAGCGAGTCCGGGAACGTCGAAGCCGCAGCCGATATCGCGGCTGGGGCTTGTGCGGGGGAGATCAGCGCGCAGCAGGCTTGACATATGTTCGCCTCGGGGTGCCGTGTTCGACGCTAATGGCTCCTGCGCCGATGCCCAGAATGCCGGCATCAATGTCTGTCGCGCGCCGCTCTTTTGCGTGATCGACGGTGACTCCATCCTTGAGCCCGATGCCCTTATGCGCGCCGCCCAGCCCTTCATCGACGATCCGGAGCGCACCATCGCCGTCGGCGGCACAATCCGCATCGCCAACGGCTCGAAAATCGAGGCGGGCAGGGTACGCGAGGTCCGGCTGCCGCGCCGTTTGCTGCCGCTGTTCCAGGTGGTCGAGTATCTGCGCGCCTTCCTGATGGCCAGGCTTGCCTGGAGCCGCATCAACACGCTGATGCTGGTCTCCGGCGCCTTCGGCATGTTCCGCCGCGCCGAAGTGGTGGCGGTCGGCGGCTTCACCAAAGGTTCGATGGGTGAGGACCTGGACCTCGTCATCAAGCTGCACCGCCACATGCGGGACAAGAAGCGCGAGTACCTTATCCAATTCATTCCCGAGCCGGTGTGCTGGACTGAGGCGCCGGAAACGCTGAGCGTCCTTGCAAGGCAGCGCTCGCGCTGGCAGCGCGGCGCGCTCGAATGCTTCTTCCGCTACCGCGCCATGTTCTTCAATCCGCGCTACGGTCGCGTCGGCTTCCTCGGATTCGGCCACATCTTCATTGTCGATGTGCTGGGGCCCGTGGCGGAGGTGCTGGGCTATATTCTGATCCCCGCTTTCTGGCTGCTCGGCATCCTTTCCGCCGAATATCTTCTGGCCTTCACCTCGCTCATCTTCACCTATGGCGTCAGCGTCAGCGTCTGCTCCCTCATCCTCGAGGAGGCCGAGCTGCAGCGTTTCCCGCGCGCCAGGGACCTGGCCGTGCTGACTGCGGTCGCCGTGATCGAGAATTTCGGCTACCGCCAGCTCAACAATTTCTGGCGCGTGAAGGGCTGGTGGCAATTTTTGCGCGGCAACCAAGGCTGGGGCGAAATGCCCAGGACGGGCCTTGGCGCTGCCAAGAAGTAGGCCCGGCCGGCCCGGTCAAGCCAGCGTCCGCTCGATCTCCGCGATGAGTGCATCGAGCGCCGCGTGGATGGTTCCGTCATCCACTTGCTCGATCAACAGCGTCTCCAGTTCAGACGCCCGCACGCTGATCTCCGCAAAACCGAACGTCCCCGCCGCACCGGCAAGCGAGTGGGCGATATGGATCAGGGGGGCATTGGAACCGGGGAAGAGACCGCCTTTACGCGCGGCCTTTAGCTCTGCGAGCTGATCGGCGCACCGGGCGAGGAAACGTTGACGCAGAGGGGCGAAGGGATCGTCTGGGATGGGAGTGCTCCATAAGGGATGGTGGTGGCATTCAAGCAGAAGTCGGGGCGGGGTGGAATGATAGCGTGTGCGGATTTCTGGATGTGAAGACACTTGAAGAGTGCGCCACAGCCTCTTCTGCCATCGATTGATGGGTCGGACCGGCCTGTTGTGTGAGCCCTGCCGCCAGAGCGCATTCGTTGACTCTGCGATAGCGAGGTGTTAGTATCATTTAGCAATGCAGACGTATTGTTGATAGATACGAACGAATTGGGGCTTTAATTGCGATTTCTTGCGGCTCTCATGCGTCACGAGACCAACACCTTTTCGCCTATCCCAACACCGCTGAGCGCGTTTTTCAGAGGATCGTGGAACAATGGTCCGCTTTACGGAGAGGAGGCGATCGAGGCCTATCGCGGCACGAACTACCCCCTGGCGGCGATGATCGACCTCGCGGAGGCGGAAAAGGCGCAACTGGTGGTGCCGATCGCGGCCAATGCCTCGCCGAGCGGACCGGTCGACGATGAGGCGTTCGAGCACATCACCAGCACGATCGTCGCGGCGCTCGACCCGTCACTGGACGGCATCTTCCTCGATCTCCATGGTGCGATGGTCACCGAGAGTCACGACGATGCCGAGGGCGAGCTGATCAGCCGCATACGCGACGTCTGCCCAAACGTGCCGATCGCGGTCGCGCTGGACTTCCACACCAATCTTTCGCGGGAGATGGTGGAGGGCAGCACGATCGTCACTGCCTATCGCACCTATCCGCATGTCGACATGTACGAGACGGGCGAGCGAGCGTGCCATACGCTCATGCGCACCATCAGGGGCGAGGTCGATCCCGTCATCCTGTGGGGCGCGCGGCCCTTCCTGCCTCATATGCTGAGACAGACGCCTTCCACCTACCCGATGAAGGACCTGATGAAGCACGCCATCGAGGCGGAGGAAACGGAGGAGGTGCTTAATGCCTCGATCCTGGGCTCGTTTCCTCTTGCCGACACGCCCCATACGAAATTCGCTGCGCTTGTCGTGGCCGACCGGAAAGCCCGCGCTGCCGGCAGGGCGCTCTGCGAAAAACTACTCGACGCCGCATGGGACAGAAGGGCGGATTTCATCTATCCGTTCGAGCCCTTGGAAAAATCCATCGCCAGGGCCAAGGTGCTGGACGGCGGTCCGGTCGTGCTGGTCGATCATGGCGACAACACCGGGGCCGGTGGTTGCCAGGACGGCATGGCGGTAATCGAGGAGGCGCTTCGTCAGGGCCTGGAAGACGTGATCGCGGGACCGATCTGCGATCCGCAGGCTGTAGTGGCCATAGTCGTGGCCGGCGTAGGCGCCACGGTCGAGCTTGAGATCGGCGGCAAGGTCGACATGCCGTCGCTCGGCCTGAAGGGAAATCCGTTGCGGCTGGCGGGAAGGGTGATCCGCATCACCGACGGGCGGTTCAGGGTGACCGCGCCAATGATGACGGGCATCATGATCGATCTTGGCCGATGTGTGGTGCTCGACACGGGCCCGATGCGGCTACTGGTGTGCGAGCGGCGCCTGGAGACGTTCGACATCGGATGCTTCACGCATGCGGGCCTGGATCCTTCGTCGGCCCGCTACGTCCTGATCAAGTCGCGGCAGCATTTTCGCGCCGGTTTCGAGCCGATCGCACGGCACATCGTCATGGTCGCCGGACCCGGCGTATGCAGCTCGGATTACGACGCCTTTCCGTTCCAGAAGCTCACCAGGCCCATCTATCCGCTCGACAAGGACGCAACGGTGACGGGCCACAATAAAGAGGGGTAATACGATGAACATACTGCATAACTCGCCGCTTTCCCGTCGCCGCTTCCTCGAAGGCGCCTTGATAGCCCCCGCAGCGATATCCCTGGACCTGGGCCGGCCCGCGGCGGCCCAGTCCAATCCGGGCCAGCTCGTCATCGGCCACACGACGCTGCGACATCTCAATCCGGCGATCCAGTCGGGCCAGGCGACGGGCCTTCCCGGGACGCAGATTTTCGCCGGCCTCGTCCGCATAGACGAGAATTTCAAGCCGCAGCCCTATCTCGCGGAATCGTGGGAGATCGCGAAGGATGGCCTCTCCTATACGTTCCATCTGAAGAGCGGCGCCGTCTTCCACGACGGCAGGCCGATAAAGGCGTCGGATGTCGCCTTCTCCATCGGCGTGGTCAAGGCCAACCATCCTTTCGGAAAGATCATGTTCGGTCCGGTCAAAGAGGTGCAGACGCCGGACGACCGTACCGCAGTCATCATGCTCGACCGCCCGCAGCCGGCGATGATGCAGGCGCTACATCCGCTGCTGATGCCAATCCTTCCCGAGCATGTTTACGGCGTCGGGGACATTCAGTCCAATCCGGCAAACATCAAGACGGTGGGCTCGGGGCCATTCAAATACAAGGACTATCGCGCGGGCGAGTACCTCATACTGGAGCGCAACAAGGAATATTTCATGGAGGGCCCGCATTTCGACGAGCTGGTCCTCAAGGTGACGCAGGACCCGCTCGTCAATGTCCTGGGCCTGGAGCGCGGCGAGATCGACTACCTGCCGTTTGCGCTGGTGAAGATCACCGAGATCGACCGGCTGAGGAAGAACGATAAGCTCGTCGTCACCAGGGACGGCTACGAGGCGTTCGGCGCGACCAACTATCTGGAATTCAATCTGCGGGTAAAGCCGCTGAGCGATCTGAGGGTGCGCCAAGCCATCGCCTATGCGATCGACAAGAAATTCATCGTCGAGAAGTTGCTGCGCGGCGAAGCCAACAGGCTCGATGGGCCTCTGACGGCGTCCAATCCCTTCGCCGCCGACAAGCTCCACATCTACGATCTCGATCTCGAGCGGGCCAAATCCCTCCTCGACGAGGCCGGCCACAAACCGGACGCGTCGGGCACGCGCCTGACGTTCACGCTGGAATGGCTGCCGGATGCCAACATCAACAGCCAGCAGCCGGTAGCGAACTATCTCAAGGCCCAACTTTCGAAGGTCGGCATCAAGATCAATCTGCGTCCGAATGCCGACTTCGCATCCTATGCGGCCCGCGTCGCGAACTGGCAGCACGAGCTGCTGCTGAACGGAATGTGGAACTATCCGGATCCGGTGATCGGCGTTCACCGCGCCTATATCAGCAGCAATATCCGGCACCAGATCTACACCAACACGTCGGGCTACTCGAACCCGAAGGTGGACGACATCCTGGCCAAGGCGGCCGTCGAACCGGATTTCGAGAAGCGAAAGGCGCTCTACGCGCAGTTCCAGGATATCGTGACCGAAGACCTGCCGTTGTGCTGGACCAACGAAGAGCCGTTTTTCACGATCTATCGCAAGGGATTGAAAAATCCGCCGCTGACGGTGTGGGGGCCGCTTGCTCCTTACGACCGTGTAAGCTGGAACTGATCGGCAGAGATAGTCCGGTGGCGTCTGCGGAGCCGCCGGACCGTGGTTTGAAGCGCCGCAGGGAGGATGCTGGCATGACGGTCTGGCCGCACGGCAGGCGATGCGCGTTGACGTTGACCTTCGATTTCGATGCGGAAACGAATTGGCTCTCCCGTGACCCGGCAAACGCAAAACGTCCGGGAACGCTTTCCCAGGGCACCTATGGCGCGCGGGTGGGTGTTCCGGCGGTATTGTCCCTTTTGCGCGAGGAAGAACTCACGGGCACTTTCTTCATCCCCGGATGGGTCGTGGAGAACCGGACCGGCAGATGTGAGGAGATACTGAAGGATGGCCACGAGGTCGGTCACCACGGCTACCTGCATAAATGGGTGGATCCCGACCGGCCGGAGGAAGAACTCGCCGAGATGGAGGCCGGGCTCGACGCGCTGAGGTCGAAACTCGGCGTCGTGCCGGCCGGGTATCGCTCGCCCGCCGGCGAAACCAGCCCGAACCTGATCAGGCTGCTGACCGAAAAAGGCTTTCTCTACGACAGTTCGCTGATGGACAGCGTGGAGCCCTACTATCATTGCCTTTCGGGCGATCGTCGGGGGCTGGTGGAACTGCCGTGGCACTGGAGTCTCGACGACGCGCCGTTCCTGCTCTTCGCGATCAGTTCGCCTCGGCCGATCTTCACGAACGAGCACATCCTTTCCATCTGGAAAGCCGAATTCGAGGCAATCCGGGAAATGGGCGGGCTCATCAACCTTGTGATGCATCCGCAAGCGATCGGCCGTCCGTCCCGGATCCAGATGCTTCGCCGGTTCATCGAATTCACGCGCGGCTTTGGCGATGTCTGGTACGCCACGTGCAGCGATGTGGCGCGGCACTGGTCGAGCCAGAACGATTTCGATCCCCAAGACGCAGCGATCAATCCGTTCATAAGGGTGTGAGGGTGAGTGGTTTCGACAGAATTCTGGTCTGGGGCGGCGGCGCAATAGGCGGAACATTCGCGGCCAGCATCGCGGCCGCCGGGCACGACGTGACGCTTGTCGACGTCAATCGGGATCACATCGCCGCAATCTCCGCGAACGGCCTGACTGTGGAACTGCCCGAGCGAACGATCGTCTCGCGTCTGTCCGCCGTGCACCGGGACGATCTCGTCGGCCAATTCGATCTCGTCCTGCTTGCCGTCAAGGCGGACAGGACAAGTCAGGCGGCGGGAGAGCTCATGCCGCATCGGATGCCGAAGGCTCCGGTCGTGTCGTTGCAGAACGGGCTTTGCGAGCTGGAACTGGAGCCATTGCTCGGCGGCGGGAATGTTGTCGGCGGCTTCATCAATTTCGGCTCGGATATTGTCGGACCGGGCCGGATTCGAGTCGGAAATCGGGGTGCGGTCGTCGTTGGCGAGGTCGATGGCGGCACGCTGCCGCGCACCGGCGCGATCCGGGATCTTCTCGCCGTCTATGAGCCCAGGGCGATCGTGAGCGGCAATATCCTGGGCTACCTGTGGGGCAAGCAGGCCTACAGCGCCGTGCTGAAATCCTCGGCGCTCAGCGCGGATGCACTTGTCGCCTTCATCGAGGACCCGCGCTGGCAGAAGGCCAACATCGCCTTGATCCGCGAGGTTCTCCGGGTGGCAAGGGCGGAGGCGGTGGAGCCGCTGGGCTTCGACGGCTTCGAGCCGGCGGCGTTCGAGGCGGACGATGCCTCGGCCGGCGAGGCCCTGGCGCGGATGGCCGATCTCTACCTCGGTTCCAGTAAGACCCACAGCAGCGCGTGGCGCGACCTCGCCGTGCTGAGGCAGCCGACGGATGCCGCGGCACAGACCGCGCCCATCGTCGCCGCGGCCCGGCGTCATGGGCTGGAGGTACCGTTGCTGATGGAGATGATCCACTGCATCGGGCGATTGGAGAGGGGCGAGGTCGCTCAGGGCGACGTACTGGTCGAAGAATGGATCCGGGGAGCCCGCGCGTGAGGCTCGCAGGCCGCAGGATATTGGTGACGGGCGCCGCCTCAGGCATAGGAGCCGCCACCGTCCGACGCTTTCTGGCGGAAGGCGCATGCATCGCCGCGCTCGACATCGACGGGACCGGCCTCGAGGCTCTGCGGGCTGCCGGCGGAGAAGCGCTCCTTTCCCTTCAATGCGATGTGAGTCACTATGAGGAGGTGGATGCGGCACTGCGCAAGGCGGCCGGACAATTCGGCGGCCTGGACGGCATCGTCAATTGCGCTGCGATCGACGACGTGCGCCCGATCGCCCAGAGCAACGCCGATCACTGGCGGCGTATCTTCGAAATCAACGTGACGGCCCCGATGATGCTATGCCGGCTCGCTCTCGAACTCTTCACGGGCCCCGCGTCGATCGTGAATGTCTCTTCCGCGGCAGGGCTCAAGCCCTTGCCCAACCGCACCGCCTATTGCGCCTCTAAGGCGGCGCTCATCATGGCGACGAAAGCTCTGGCTATGGAAATCACCGGCAAGGAGGTGCGCGCGAACGTGGTCTGTCCAGGAGTGATCGATACGCCGATGCTGCGCGCGTCCTTCGAGACGGCCGTCGATCCGGACGCCGCCTATCGGCAAATCCTCGGCCGCAACATCCTGTCGCGCATAGCGCGGCCCGAGGAGGTGGCCCATGGAATACTCTACCTGACTTCGGACGAAGCTTCGTTCGTCACCGGCTCGACGCTCACTGTCGACGGTGGCAGGGTGTTCCATTGAGGAAGCGCTGCAAAATGGATGAGATGCCACGAATGTCGCCGCCCTCCGCCCCGATGGCCCTACCGGACGTCGGCGCAAGCAGGCCCGCATGGGGGACTAGTCCGTGAGTTCGATCCTGAAGCGTGTGGCCTCGACGATCGGACTGCTCCTGGCGGTGATCGTGCTGAACTTTCTCCTGCTGAAGCTGGCACCGGGCGATCCGGTCTCGGTGATCGTCGGCGAGATGGGGGGAGCCTCCGACGAGCTGGTTGCTCAGTTGCGCGCGGCTTACGGCTTGGACAAGCCCGTGCCCCTTCAACTCCTCATTTACGTCGGAAAGATCCTGGTCGGAGATTTCGGCTATTCGTTCTACTACAGGGAGCCGGTGCTTCAGCTGATCCTGCAGCGTCTGCCCGCCACCGTATTGCTGGTCCTCACGGCGCTCCTCGTCGCGGTCGTCGCCGGCACAGTGATGGGCGTGTTTTCGGCGCGCCGTCCGAAGGGACTCCTCAGTCATTTCGTGACTGTGTTCTCCCTGGTCGGCTACGCAGCGCCGGTCTTCTGGACGGGCCTGATGCTGATCATCCTGTTCGCCTCCTTCTGGCCCATTTTCCCGGTTTCGGGGATGATGGACGTGGCGGGCGCAGGCGGGCTCCTTTCGCGCACTCTCGACATACTGCATCATCTTGCCCTGCCGAGCATGACCCTGGCGCTCATCTACGTCGCTACCTATTCACGGCTGTCGCGCGCCTCGATGCTCGATGTGCTCGGGACCGACTATATCCGCACCGCCCGCGCCAAGGGCCTGAGCGAACATCGCGTAGTCTTCGGCCATGCGCTGCGCAACGCGCTCATCCCCATCGTCACGATGGTGGGGCTGCAATTCGGCCAGCTCTTCGCCGGAGCTGTGCTGGTCGAGACGGTCTTCAGCTGGCCCGGTCTCGGCCGGCTGGCTTTCGAAAGCATCCTGCGGCGGGACTACAATACTCTCCTGGCGATCCTGTTCTTCTCGGCGCTGATGGTCGTGATCGCCAATTTGCTGACCGACATCGCCTACGGCATCATCGACCCACGGATCGGCTCCAGGCGGAGCCGCAAGCCTGCCGCCAAGGGAGAGGCGCGATGACATACGTGACTTCTTCGGCGATGATGTCTGACGCCGCCTCGGCTCCTGCGGAGCGTCCGGCCCGGCCAGTGATCGAATTCATGCGTGCCTATGCGCGCAACCGTTCGGCGCTCCTTGGCCTTGTGCTCCTCCTTCTCGTCCTTGCCGTGACGTTCATCGGACCGCTTCTGTATCGTGTGAACCCGTACGACATGGTCGAAATGCCCTTTGCGCCGCCAGGAAGCGAATCGGTGCCCTTCGGCACGGACTATCTCGGCCGCGACATTCTCGCGGGCATCATCCAGGGAGGGCGCGCGACGCTTGCGGTGGGCACGACGTCCGCCGCCATTTCCGTCGTCATCGGCATTCTCGTCGGGGCGTTCGCGGGGTTTTTCGGCGGCGCGATCGATGCCGTCCTCACAAAGATCACGGAGTTCTTCCAGATTCTGCCGCCCCTGCTCCTGGCCATGGTATTGGTCACCGTTTTTGGTCCGACGCTTCTGACGATATCGCTTTCTATCGGTATCGTAAGCTGGCCTCAGGTGGCCCGCCTCGCGCGCGCCGAGTTCTTGAAAATCAAGCAGTTGGACTATGTCAGCGCCGCGCGCACGGCAGGGGCTCGCGAAGCCTATCTCATCTTCAGGGTGATCCTGCCGGCGGCTTTGCCTCCGCTCGTCGTCGCGGCCGGCCTGGCGGTGGGCGCCGCTATCCTGTTCGAGGCCGGGCTTTCGTTCCTCGGCCTCGGCGATCCCAACGTAATGAGCTGGGGCCTGATCATCGGCCAGAACCGCGACTATCTCTTCGACGCCTGGTGGACGGTGACTCTGCCGGGAATAGCGATCTTCATTACCGTGCTTGCGATCAGCCTCGTCGGCGACGGCATCAACGACGCCCTGAACCCCAGACTGAGGAAAAGATGACGAGCCCGGTCTTGAACATCGAGGACCTGAAGGTCGAGGTCGATACCGGAGAGGCGGTCCACACGGTGCTGGACGGGGTGACGCTTCGCCTCTTGCCCGGCCAGACGCTGGGGGTCGTCGGCGAAAGCGGCTGCGGGAAATCGATGACCGCACTCGCCGTCATGGGGCTGCTGCCCGATCGGTTCCGGGTGACGCGCGGATCGATCTTCCTGGGAAGCGAGGATCTCGTCGAGGCGAAGCCGTCACGGCTGCGCGCCTTGAGGGGCAATGCCTTGTCGATGATCTTTCAGGAGCCGATGACCTCGCTCAATCCGGTGATGACGGTCGAGCGCCAGATCACCGAGGTGATCGAGCTGCACCAGAAGAAGCCCCACGCCGAGGCCCGGGAAATGGCATTGGAGATGCTCCGAGCGGTCCAGATTTCCTCGCCCGAGGAGAGGCTGGCAGCTTATCCGCACGAGCTCTCCGGCGGCATGCGGCAGCGTGTGATGATCGCGATCGCGCTGGCGTGCAGGCCGCGGGTGATCATTGCCGACGAGCCGACGACGGCTCTCGATGTCACTGTCCAGGCACAGATATTCCGCCTGCTGCGCGAGCTTCGGGATCAGACCCGGACGGCGATCATGCTGATCACCCACGATCTTGGCGCGATCGCGGAGATGGCGGACGACGTGGCCGTTCTCTATGCGGGCAAATGCGTGGAGACGGGCACCGCCGCCGACATCCTGAACCGACCCTCGCATCCCTATACCCGGGGGCTGATGAACTGCATTCCGCGCCTTCAACTGGGTGAGCGGGCTTTTGAGCGCACCGAAGCGCTTGGCGAGATCGTCGGGATGGTGCCGCCGCTCGGACGGTTCCCCACGGCCTGCCGCTTTTCTCCCCGCTGCCCGCTGGCCGACGATCGCTGCAGGAACGAACCGCCGCCTCTCGTCGACGTCGATCCAAGCCATGCGGCGCTTTGCTGGAAGGTCCGTCAGATGGATGCGGCGGCATGAGTCTCCTGGAGGTCCGCGATCTCACGATACGCTTTCCGCTGGCGTCCGGCCTCGCCGTACATGCCGTCGACGGCGTGAGCTTCACCGTCGATGAGGGAGAAAGCTACGGTATTGTCGGAGAAAGTGGATCCGGCAAGTCGACCACCGCACGGGCGCTTATGCGCCTGCTGGAGCCGTCGTCGGGGTCGGTCAGGCTTGGCGACCATATCCTGACCGAACTCGACGGAAACGCCCTCATCGAGGTTCGCCACCTGCTGCAGATGATCTTCCAGGATCCCTATTCGTCGCTCAATCCTCGACTCAGGGCCGGCGATGCGGTGCGGGAGCCGCTCGACCTCATGCGCCTCGGCACGCGCAAGGAGCGCGACGAGCGGGTTCGGCAGATGCTGCACGCCGTCGGGCTGCATCCCGAGGCCGCGCGGCTCTTCCCGCATCAATTTTCCGGCGGCCAGCGCCAGCGCCTGTGCATCGCGAGGGCACTCGTCACCGAGCCGAAGCTCGTGGTCTGCGACGAGCCCGTCAGCGCGCTCGACGTCGCGATCCAGGCGCAGATCCTGAACATGCTCAGGCGGCTGCAGGAAGAAAAGGGCCTGACCTATGTCTTCATTAGCCATGACTTGGCTGTCATTCAGCACATCTGCACCCACGTGGCCGTCATGTATATGGGCGAAATCGTCGAGGAGGCGCCCGTCGCCCGGTTCTTCTCGGCGGCCAGTCACCCCTATTCCTGGTCGTTAATGGCGGCCGCGTTGTCGCCCCAGGACAGGATGCACGACGCTCCCGATTTCACCATCGAGGGCGAGCCGCCCTCCCCAATCGACCCGCCGAAGGGCTGCCGCTTCGCGGGACGGTGTCCGTTCGCTTCAGGCAAGTGTCGTGCGGAAAAACCCGGACTTAGAACCGTTGAGCGCGGCCACAGGGTTGCCTGCCACTATGCGGGCGAGATCGATCCGCCTCTGGCCCAACTGGCGGCGTTTGAGAGGGGAGGCGAAAGAACTGGCGGGAGGAAAACCTATTGAACGCCGGACCAAAGGTTTCGCATCGATTCCGTCTTTTTGGTGGCCCTCCCGGCAAGTCCTGTTGGCCCCGCTGTGGACGTTCTCCGATGTGCAAAGCAAATAATAGGCCCGCGAAACCGATGCGCGGTTCTTCACCTTGCGCACTCGATCGGGGCCACATTTGATATCGATACGTTCATATCAATGAGAGATATAAGACAATCATCGAAAGCGATTTGCGCGACGGCGGTTGGCCGCCGCTCTATTCATGGACAGGAAGGAGACGGGATGGCAAAGGGGCTGGCATCGCTGCAATCGGTCGAGCGGGCGTTTCGCGTGCTGGATGGGGTGGGAAGGCTGGGGAAGCCTGCCTCTCTCTCCGAAATCGCGACGGAGGCGGACATCGACAAGAGCGCTGCGCAGCGCATGGTCAATACGCTGCTCGAACTCGGCTATCTGGAGCGCAACGCCACCCGCGTGGGCTATGTTCCCGGGCGGCGCGTCCTGGCGCTGGCTTACAATTATCTGCGCAACACGCCGATCGTCGAACGCGCGACGCCCGTACTGCTCGAGCTTAGACGGAACGCGCGTGAACGCGTCGATCTCAGCCTCTTTGACGAAACCACGATCGTCTATGCCGTACGCCTGCAGAGCAAGCGCGAGAATTTTCCGGCGACCCTGGTCGGGCGGCGGATACCCGCCTTCGCCTCGACCGGCGGACGCGCGATGATGTCGCTGATGCAACCCGCCGAGGTGCAGGCGATCCTCGACGCGTCCGAAATGAAGCCGATCACTGCGAAGACCATATGCGACCGCGAAGGGGTCTTGAAGGAGATCGAGAAGGCGAGACAACTCGGATACGCGCTGGCCGCTGAAGAAAGCTTGCCGGGCGAGGTAGTGCTTGCGGCCGCGGTGAACGGCGCCGCGGGCGAGCCGGTCGCTGCCGTGCACATCGCGGGCTCCTTGAGCGAGTGGACAGTGGAGGATTTTCGCGCACGCTTCAGTCCTTTGGCGATGGAAGCCGCGCAGGCATTGAGCAATCGATAGCTTTTGCGCAGCCGTGAATAGCAACTAGGTGTAGCGTCATCGCCAGAAATAGACGGTCGCCGCGATGCACTGGGGGCGACAACCGGGCGGACGTTCCCGGTACCCGGCTGCTACTGATCGCCGACAAGAGCGCGCTCGACGCGGAGGCCTTGGAAACGCTTCACATCAGCGCTCGCCGGCTGACCCGCGGCATCTGTACGCCCGGTATTCCGTATTCGCTCCGCTATATTGGACTAAAGCAATAAAGGAAGCATCATGACCAGCAAATTGTTCTCGCCCATCCGGCTGGCGCGGTTGGACGTGCCCAACCGTCTCGTCGTGTCGCCGATGTGCCAGTACAGCGCCGACGACGGCTCCGCGACCTCGTGGCATCTGGCGCATTTCGGTATGCTTTCGGCCTCGGGTGCCGGCGCGCTTATCCTCGAAGCGACGGCGGTGGAGCGCATCGGGCGGATCACCCACGGCGATCTCGGCCTCTACAGCGACGAGAACGAAGCGGCGCTCGTGCGGGTGATCGCCCATTGCCGCGCGCATGGTTTCGCTAGGCTCGGCATCCAGCTCAGCCACGCCGGTCGCAAGGCCTCAGCTCAGAAACCTTGGGAAGGCGGCAAGGCATTGGCGGGAGACGAGCATCGGTGGGCGACCATCGCGCCCTCTGCCTTGCCGTTCGCCGATGGTTGGCATACGCCAAATGCGATGAGCGGCGCGGATCTCGAGCGGGTGCGCAAGGCGCATGCCGAGGCGACAGTCCGAGCTCTGCGGCTCGGTTTCGATCTGGTCGAGATCCATGCCGCCCATGGCTATCTTCTCCACCAGTTCCTTTCGGCGGTCTCCAATCGCCGTACCGACGATTATGGTGGCAGCCTGGAGAACCGGCTTCGCTATCCGCTCGAGGTGATCCGCGCCGTGCGCGAGGCTTGGCCGAAGGAGAGGCCGCTCGGTGTCAGGATCACCGGCCAAGATTGGCTGGAAGGCGGGATCGAGATCGAGGAGGCGATCCGCTTTGCCAAGGCCCTCAAGTCGATTGGGGTCGATTATGTTTGCGTCACCAGCGGCGGGCTGACGGCCACCGCCGTTCCGAAAATCGGCCCCGGCTACCAGACCGACCTCGCAACGACGGTGAAGCGGGAGGCGGGCATCGCCACGCGTGCAGTCGGGCTCATCGCAACGCCGCAGCAAGCCGAATCGATTCTGGCGGACGGCAAAGCGGACATGGTCGCCCTGGCGCGCGCCTTCCTCGACAATCCGCACTGGGGGTGGCAGGCAGCGCGCGCTCTGAATGCAGATGTGATGCGTCCGGTCCAGTATCAGAGAGCGGCTCCGGAGGTATGGCCAGGGGCCGCTTACACGGAAACGCTGGAGAAACCGCTGCCTGCCGTGGCGGAGTAGTAAGCGGCGATATCGCCTATCACCCTTGCCAAGCTGCCCTCGCGGCCTGGCAGTCACGGCTCCGACAAAATGTCATAGGCTCTGGCGCGACAACCATGGCATGGAGTCGATGGCTCGAGAAGATGTTTCCGCGGGGCAGATTCGGTTCATACTTATGGATCCGAGAGGCCGCTCGGTGACCTGGTTTGCCTTGGCGAGGTCTGAGATACGAAGCTCAGGATGATCGATCATCTGCTGCCACCATCGATGCGCCGTCGCGATGGCTTCGACGAGATTGTTGTCTATGCGATGGACAGCGGCTCGCCCGCGACCTCAGATGAGCGGGTAGTGGCAAGCGACGGCGTTGTCGACGTGGCCCTGCAGAACCGGCCGCTCTTCACGGCATTTCGACTGCGCGCGCGGGCATCTTGACGCAAAAGCGCAACCCTTGGGGATATTCAGCGGGCTCGGCGGGTCGCCCTTGACCGCACCCTCGCGCACGTAGCCGGCGCTTTTGCGCCGAGCCAGCGACGGGGCGGCGGAGAGAAGGGCGGCCGTATAGGGGTGGCGTGGCCGGGCAAACAGGTTCGGCCGGTCTGCGAATTCGACGATTTGCCCGAGATACATCACGGCGACGTCATCGCAGATGAACTGCACCACACCGAGATCGTGGCTGATAAAGAGATAGGAAAGGCCGTAATCGTCCTGCAAACGGCGCAGGAGGTTCAGGATCTGTGCCTGGATCGCCACGTCGAGCGCCGATACCGGCTCGTCACAGACGATTAATCGTGGATTGGTTGCGAGCGCGCGGGCGATCGAGATGCGCTGCCTCTGCCCGCCTGAAAACTGGTGCGGGAACAGTGCCATCTGGTCAGGCCGCAGACCGACGAGACCGAACAGTTCGCGTACTCGTTCCTCGCGATCGAATTTCGACATTTCAGGCGTCATCAGGTCGAGCGGCTCGCGTACGATCACGCCGACACGCTCCCGCGGATTAAGAGAGGAATAAGGGTCCTGAAAGATCACCTGCAGGTGCCGCCGGCGCTGACGGATCGCTTCCGGGTCGAGATTGAGAAGGTCGACGCCATCGAACATCACCGAACCCGACCAGGCCGTAACCAGCCGGATCGCAGCCATCGCAGTCGTCGTCTTGCCGGAGCCGCTCTCGCCAACCAGGCCGAGAGTCCGGCCCGGCCTGAGCGAAAACGAGACGCCACGTACCGCTTGCAGGGTTGGCCTCGCCCCCAACAGGGATTGGCGCGGCATGGCGAAGCGCACCGACAGGCCTTGCACGTCGAGCAGCGTCCCGGTCGTCACGCCGCCTCCATTTCCGTCGCGAAGCACGCGACCTTGTGGGAGCGGCCTTCAAGCGTGGGACTTTCAATGCGACAGCGATCAAATGCGAGGGGGCAGCGATCCGCAAAGGCGCAACCGCGTCCAAGCAGATGGAGCGGTGGAACGATGCCGGGGATTTCGGCGAGTGGTGGCATGCGCCCCTGCCGTCCCGCCTCCTTGCCGAGGACAGGAATGCAGCCGATCAGGCCACGCGTATAAGGGTGCAGCGGATTGTCGAGGACCTCATCGGCGCCGCCCTTCTCGACGATGCGGCCAGCATACATGACCGCGACCCGATCGGCCATTTCGGCGATGGCGCCCATGTCATGGGTTATGAGCATGATGGCGACACCGAATTCTCTCTGGATATCGCGCATCAGGTCGAAGATCTGCGCCTGCACGGTCACGTCGAGCGCCGTCGTCGGCTCGTCGGCGATCAGGACACGCGGTCGACAAGAGATCGCCATGGCGATCATGACGCGCTGGCGCATGCCGCCGGAAAGTTCGTGGGGATAGGAATGCGCGCGCCGCTCCGGCTCTGGGATACCGACCGTACGCAGCGCCTCGACCGCCTTGCGGCTGGCTTCGGCGCTGCTCGCCGACTGGTGCAGCATCATCGCCTCGGCGATCTGGTCGCCAGCGGTGAAGACCGGATTGAGCGAGGTCATCGGTTCCTGGAAGATCATCGAGATGTCCGAACCGCGCAGGCTTCTGAGCCGTTTCGCATCGGCGTGGGTGATATCCTCGCCATCGAAAAGAATTCGACCACCGGCGATATGGCCCGGTGGATCAGGGACGAGGCCCATGGTGGCCAGCGCCGTGATCGACTTGCCGCAGCCGGATTCCCCGACGATGCCAAGCGTTTCGCCTGGCATCAGGTCGAGGTCGATGCCATCGAGCGCTGTCACGCGCCCGTTGCGCGTCGAGAACTCAACCTTCAGATCCCTGATTGAAAGCAGCGGCTCCGTCACATCAGCGCTCGCGCAGTTTCGGGTTGAAGGCATCGTTCAATCCGTCGCCGACCAGGCTGACGGCAAAGACCGTCAGGAAGATCGCGACACCGGGCAGGGTGACGGGCCACCAGGCGTCAAGGATATATTGCCGGTTGGTTCCGATCATCAGTCCCCACGACATGGTATTGGGGTCGTCGAGGCCGAGGAACGACAGGCCTGCCTGGAACAGGACTGCCACACCGACGGTGAGCGTCGCGGAGACGATGAGCGGCGGCAGCGCATTGGGAAGGATCACTCTCCACATGATACGCCCGTTTCGTGCGCCGATGGAGCGGGCGGCCGTGACATACTCGAGCTCCCGGATCCTCAGGAATTCCGCCCGCGTCAGCCGCGCGGTCTGCGGCCATAGAACAACCCCGATCGCGATCGCCGTCGTGAGCGTGGAAGGCGAGAAGAGCGTGATAACGACCATGGCGAAGAGAAGCGCCGGCAGGACCTGGAAGAATTCCGTGATGCGCATCAGGAGATCGTCGATCCAGCCGCCGAAATAGCCGGCGATCCCGCCAAGCGAGATGCCGATGATGAGCGTGATGATCGCCGCCGCCGCTCCGACCGTGAGCGTTGGTCCGCCGCCTTTCAGGAGGCCACGCATGATGTCGCGGCCGAGATAATCGGTGCCGAGCGGCACGCTCGCTTCCGTTCCAGGGGGTGTCTGCGGTGCCCAGACGATCTCATAGGGGTCGCCCTGGAAGAAGAATGTCCCGTAGATGACGAGGGCGACAATCACGGCCAGTAGGAGCGTCCCGACCAGGGCCGGCTTGTTGCGGCGATAAGCGATCCAGGCTTCACTGAGCGGGCTTGCTCCCTCTATCGCATAGCTCCTTGCCGCGGGCTCGACTGCGCTCATATCAGCGGCCTCCCGTCCGGATGCGTGGATCGGCGAACCGGTAGGAGAGATCCGTGAGCAAATTGGCGACGATGACCATCAACGCCGCGAAGAACAGGATTCCCAGAAGTGTCGGATAGTCACGCCTCAGCACGGAATCGAAAGCGAGCCGTCCCATCCCCGGCCAGTTGAAGACCGATTCGACCAGCAGTGCGCCTGAGATCAGATTGCCGAACTGGATGCCGGCAACCGTGATGATGGGAAGCACGGCATTGCGCAGCGCATGCTTGAAGACCACCTTGGTTTCGCTGAGGCCCTTGGCGCGCGCGGTGCGAACATAGTCCGCGCCGAGCACGTCGATCATCGACGCCCTGGACAGCCGCGAATACTGCGCCAGGAAAATGATGGCGAGCGTGAAGGCTGGAAGGGCCAGATGATAAAGAACGTCGCCGATATAGGCGAAATAGCCGCCGGCGAAGCGTGCGCTGGTCATGCCGTCGACGGGAAAGATCGGCCATATCGATGCGAACAAGATGATAAGCATGATGCCGGTCCAGAACACCGGAGAAGCGTAGCCGATGGTGGAGAGGACGGTGATAAAGGCGGAAAGCGGCCCGGACGGTTTGCGCGCGGCGAAGACTCCCATCGCCACGCCGGTCGTAATCGCGAATACCTGGGCGGCAAGAACGAGCAGGATGGTCGGTCCGACGCGGGCGGCGATCAGTTCTATGACCGGCTGGTTGAAATAGTACGACATGCCGAGATCGCCATGCGCGACATGTCCGAGATAAATGGCTAATTGGGTGAGGAGCGGCTTGTCGAGGCCATAATTTGCCCGAATCTCAGCCAACATCTTTGCCGTGGCGCCACCCATGACACCGGCGATCGTTTCCGCGGGATCGCCCGGCGCCGCGTGTATCAGGAAGAAGTTGAGGACGAGCACTCCGACGAGCAGTATTACTCCGTAGAGGAGCCGTCTGGCGATATAGGCGGTGGACCCCATCTGCGATCAGCGCTCCTATGACGATCCGCCCGTTTCCGCAGGCGGCACCGGCTGCGTCCTCAGCTTCTCTTTTCCTTCCAATAAACCTCGTCCATCGACTGCATTGAGCCCCATATCGACTCAGGGACATTGCCGAGCCGTTTGTCGTAGACAGTGTGATAAGGGAGCGCGTTGATCCAGTAGATGGGTAGATCGTCTCCGACGATCATCTGGAATTCATCATAGAATGCCTTGCGCTTTTCAAGATCCTTCTCCACCGCCGCATTGTTCAGCAACTCGTCGACCTTGGGGTTGCTGTATTGCTGGGTGTTCGACCAGATCACGCCCTTCCGGATATTCGAGGACAGATAGGTGCGGTGCACGCCGATCACCGGATCACCCCAATTATAAACCTCGTCCATCGTTAGGTCGAAATCATAGTTCGAGATGCGCTTGGCCCAGGTCGGGAAGTCGGGCGAAGCACGCACCTCGATGTCGATCCCGGCCTTCTTGAGCTGCGATTTCAGATACTGGGCGACTCCCTGTTGCTGCTCCCCACCGCCGGGAATGTAGTCGATCGTCAGCTTGAAGCGCATGCCGTCGGCGCCTTTCTTGTGACCGGCCTCGTCGAGCATCGCATTCGCCTTGTCGAGATCGAGGCCGTAGGAAGGCATCTTCGGGTTGAAGAAAGGGCTCGATTCAATGATCGGCGAGCGCTGTGCCTTGGCGATGCCGCGCAAAAGCGCCTTGGTCACGAAATTGCGGTCTATCGCGTAGCCGATCGCTTGGCGCACGGCCTTATTGTCGAGCGGCGCCTTGGCCGTGTTGAATGCCAGCCAGTTTATCGGGCCGACAGCGGCATAGCCCTTGTCGGTCACCCCGAGGCGGTCCGACTTCTGTAGACGTGTGATGTACTGGCTCTCCGCCAGCCAGGGCAGGAAATCCGCCTGGCCGTTCTCGGTGGCAAGCACGACAGTGCTGAGATCCGGGCTGATGCGGATGACGATCTTGTCGAGATAGGGCCGGCCCTCGATGAAGAAGTCTGGATTCTTCTCCAGCACGATCTGCTCGCCTGCCTTGAACTCAGTCAGCTTGAACGGCCCGCTTCCGACCGGATTTGAATTAGCAGGATGGTTCATGATGTCCTGGCCGTCGCCGAAGACGTGCTTCGGAATGATCGGGCACAGGGCCCCCGACATGCAAAGCAGCAGCGCAGGATGCGGATGAGCGAGGCGGATGACCGTAGTATGCTCGTCCGGCGTCTCGATCGAGCTGACCGGCTCGAACATGGTCTTGAAGGGGTGATGTGCCTTAATCGTCTCAATGGAGAATTTCACATCGTCCGACGTGACCGGCTTGCCGTCGTGAAATTTCGCGTTCTTGACGAGGTTGAGTGTGCACGAGAGGCCGTCCTCGGAAACCTTCCAGCTCTCGGCCAGGTAGGGATGCGGTTTCCAGTCCGCGTCGTAGCGGAGCGGGGAGGCAAAGATCTGCGTGCCGGGCACGGCGGTCGCGATGCCGGACTGCACCGCCGGATTGAGATGGCGGGGCACCTGCGTCGACACCATCACCATCGTACCGCCTTTCTGCGGTTCAGCGGCATGAGCGTGGAAAGCGATATCTGGCGCGATGAGTAGCGCACCGGCGGACCCAAGGATTTCCCGTCTCGTCAGCTTCATGACCGTTCCCCGATTATTGGTTTTGCTTATGGTCTGTCGCCAACGCTAGTCGATGAACAATCTTTGGAAAAAAGGTATTTATGCGCATACTTCCGCTAAATTTACGGGGAACTGGAAGGGCGCTTCACGACTAGGTCGTTGAAGGTTCCGGCGCTGCTTAGCTTCGCGCAATGGTCTAGGAATGCTCGAACGATGCGCGGATGGCGAACGCCCTCGATCGAGACAATCCCAAACTCGATCGCGGGCGTCGGGTCCCTGATCGGCAGGCAGACATACTCCGGACGGGCCGCTTCCCTAGCCCGGATATTGAGAACGGAGAAGCCGAAGCCGCCCGCCGCCAGTGCCCGCACGATCTCCGACGACCGGGTCGTGTGAGCAATCCGTGGTCGCAGCCCCCGGGAAAAGAACAGGTCTGTGTAGTAGTCGCGGCCAAAGGGAAGGTCGAGGACGATCATCGGCCGCTCCGCCAGTTCCGCCAGCGTCACGGACGGCTTATTCGCTAGACTGTCCTCGGCGCTGATTATCGCATAAGGCGGGGCGGAGAAAAGCGCGGTGAACGACACCTGCTCGGGCAAGCTGTTGCTGTAGGTGCAGGCAAGGTCGACGCTGCCGTCGAGCAGTTGTTCGACCACTGAAACCATGTCGCCCTCGGCAAGTTCGACGCGCACGCCGGGATGATCGCGTACGAATCCTTTGAGCATAGGCGGAAGCACATGCGGCGCCGTCGTCACGTAACAAGCGAGGCGTAACGCTCCGACCGGCTCCCCGCCGATTGATCGAAGATCGCTGTCAAGATGGTTGGTCTGCTCGAGGAAGCCGCGGATATGGCTGAGCGCATCCATCCCCGATGGCGTTGCCTGTATCCCCTTCGCCGGCATCCGGATGAAGAGGTCGAAGCCGAGCGCCTGCTCCAGCGCATCGATCGCCGCAGTAATCGAGGATTGGGAAATGCTGAGAAGTTCGGCCGCGTTCGTGATCGAGCCACATCGGCCAGCCGCCTCGACATAACGGAGCTGCTTCAATGTGAAATTCATCGAACGCCCTCCCCAAAAGATCGGCAAAATAAGGTTTATAGCCAAGAAAATACTATTTTCCCGGTCAATGGAAGTTCCTTACTCCTCTTCCGCTCCGACAAGCCAACATCCGGAGGGGACCCATGGCGGATATCGTCGTCTACAGCGCTTCGAAGATCATCACGATGGATCCCACCTTGCCGGAAGCCACGCATGTAGCCGTGCGCGACGGGCTCATTCTCGCCGTCGGGGCCGCAGACTGCGCAAGGCCCTGGGGCGATTTCCGTCGCGACGACCGCTACAGCGACGCAGTGCTGATGCCGGGCTTCGTCGAAGGGCACGCCCACATGATGACGGGCGCTATGTGGAATTACGCTTATGCCGGCTATCAGGACCGCATCGATCCGGACGGACGGAAATGGGAGGGTCTGACCGACATCGCGGGCGTAATGACCGGATTGAAACGCGCTCTTGCCGAACTTCCGGCCGGCAGGCCGCTGATCGCATGGGGGTTCGATCCAATCTTCCTTCCAACTGAGCGGCTGAACCGCCGCCACCTCGACGAGGTGTCGAGCGATCTGCCGATCGTCGTCATGCATTCCAATTTCCATCTAATGACAGCCAATTCAGCCGCCCTTTCCATCGTTGGTTACGATCGCAACACCAACGCGGTCGGCGTCGCCCGCTTTGAAGACGGCGAACCGAACGGAGAGTTGCAGGAGATGGCGGCGATGTTTCCGCTCATGCGCCGTCTCGGCATGGATTTCCGCGGTCTGGCGCGAACGGAATTCGCCATGCGCGGCTTTGCGAAGTCCGCTATGCGTGTCGGCGTGACGACGAGCACAGACCTCCTGACCGACCTGCCTGAGGACGACATCGCGACGCTTACTGCCCTGACTGGTCGGGAAGATTTCCAGCTGCGCATCGTGCCGGCCCTGAACGGTATCACACAGCCTGCCGGGGACATTGCCCGGCGCGTGACGGAACTGAGGAAGCGCTCTACCGACAAGCTGAGACTCGGCGCGGTCAAGCTGATGGCCGATGGGTCGATCCAAGGCTACACTGCACGCCTCAAATGGCCGGGCTATATCACCGGCCACCCGAACGGCATATGGAATACGCCGCCCGATCTTCTGAAGGAGCAGATCGTGCGCCTGCATCGCGAAGGCGTACAAATGCATATCCATGTCAACGGAGACGAGGCCTCGGAAGCCGCACTCGACGCGCTGGAGGAGGCACAGACGCTCTATCCGCGTTTTGACCATCGTCACACGCTGCAGCACTGCCAAATGGCCGACGACGCGCAATTTCGCCGTATGGCCGCGCTTGACCTGTGCGTCAACCTTTTCGCCAATCACATCTGGTATTTCGGCGATCAGCACTATGAGCGTACCATGGGTCCTGACCGCGCCATGCGGCTCGACGCGTGCGGCTCGGCATTGCGACATGGCGTTCCGCTTGCCATCCATTCCGATTCCCCGGTAACGCCGCTCGGGCCGCTGCATGTCGCATGGTGCGCCGTGAACCGGCTGACGCCGTCGGGGCGCGTGCTTGGCGAGAACCAGAGGATTTCCGTCGAGGCCGCGCTCCATGCGATTACGCTTGGAGCAGCCTTCACGCTGAAACTGGACTCCGAGATCGGCTCGATCGAGACGGGTAAGAAGGCCGATTTCGCGGTGTTGGGCCAGGATCCTCTTACCGTGGCTGCGGTCGCCCTCAGGGACATTCCGGTCCTCGGGACGGTAATGGGCGGCCATCACTTCCCGGTCTGAGATGCTGGTGCAGCGAAATACGCAACCTCATCCGCCGCTGCCGGTCACCATCGTCAGCGGCTATCTCGGCGCCGGCAAGACGACACTAGTCAACGCGATACTGGCAGGTGATCACGGCCTGCGCATCGCCGTGCTGGTCAACGATTTCGGCAAGGTGGCGGTGGACGAAGCGTTGATCGTTAACACGGATGGTGACGTTGTGGCGCTTGCGAATGGCTGCATGTGTTGCCAGATCGGGAGTGATCTTTACGACGCCATCGACCGCATTCTGCGCATGAGGGAACGGTTCGACCATCTTCTAATCGAGACCAGCGGGGTCGCCGATCCAGCCAACCTCGTCCAGGTCACTGTGGCCGAGCCCGACCTCGAAACGTCACGGACGGTCGTCCTCGTCGATGCAATCAACTTTATCGATGTTCTCCAGGATCCCAGGCTCAAGGATACGATCCTGCGCCAATTGCGGGCCGCCGACAGCATTTTCTTCACAAAGACCGACGAACCGGCTGCAGCCTCTCTCGCACGCTTGCGAAGCGTTCTCGACGAAGCTGGAATACGAATGCCAGGCTCTGCATTGAAGAAAAATCGGCAGGATTGTTGGCGTCTTCTTCACGGAAACTCCGGCGATGCCGGCCATTTCTCGCGGGCTAGGCCCCTGCGGTCGCATTCACTGCCGTTTGCAAGCTGGAGCTGGGAAGGTGACTGCATGGTGGGACGCGCCGACCTTCTGGCATTCGCACAGGAGCCGTTTCTTCACATCTATCGCCTGAAAGGGCGCCTTCTATGCCCTGACGGGAAAGCGATCCTTATCCACAAGGTAGGAGCGGAAACAATCATACAAGATGTCGACGGCTCCTTTGTCATCTCATACCTCGTCGCAATCGGTACAAAGCCTCATTTTGAACCGTTACGTGTGGAGGCCGCCTGGACACGGTTCAACCAGCGTACCAGCGACATTCGTCCGTGAGGTTTCGGCTGTCTCCTGCACAACGAGCCGCGCGACCCAGGAAAGCCAAGGCAGAGGCCAGACAGCCGACGGTCAGGAAGAGCTCCAGGCAGCCGGCCAAGGCGACTGAAGCTTCCGCCCCGGCAACACGAAAGAGAGAGCACAGAAGCTGTGCAATCGGTGGCTGCCATAGATGCTTGCTACCGCGTTCCACGAAGGATTACTTTCGATCACTAGCAGATGGGAGAGATCCGATGGCGAAAGCTAAGATTCCGTGCGCGATCTGCAGAAGACTTGCCAAGATGAAGACTTCGACATATGGCGATTACCAGCACCTCGACTGCCCCGAATGCGGTGAGTTCCAGGCATCCAGATTATTCTTGGAAGAAGCGAAAGGCCTTTCGGTCGACACTAGGCATCGAGCTCTTCAAAGGGCGATTACTCGTGCAGAGTACGGCGCTTTGCCGACTGTGACTACATACGATTTGCCATAGCGGCAGACCGACCGCTTCTCACCGCAGCTTGTCTGATCGCGCTCATATCGCCAAAGCAGCGCGCGGGACATGGGGCAGCGAATGCGCGACAACTTGAAAAGCTGGCGCAGCTATTGCGCGATGAGCAACGTAAGCTTTTGACTGCTGCGGCAGCGACGCATCTCGTGCCGAGCCAGAGCATCCTTCCAAGGGTTGCTACTCTCGAACTGTATATCTCCGCTATCGAAAGCACGCTTCAGGAAACAGGTTCGTAGTCCGTCCGCCCGCAGCCCTTGATCTCCCCGCTCTTGCAGGAATTCTAGCCTCTCACCGATTGTATCTCGCCGGCAACCGAAACTGATTTGAACTGCCCGTGCACCAGCCGCGTTATGGCTCAGGATTTCAACGGAGTTCCGGCAATGCGAGTAGTTCTGTCGACAACCGTCTTTGCATTCGCTCTTGCTTTTGCGAGCGTTCCCTTGGGTTCGGCGTCCGCGCAGGACATGGAACTTCATATGGGTAGGAACGGCCCCAGGGTCATGATGCGCGACGATTGCGATCCACGCTACGAGCGTTGTCGTGACCGCGACGAATATCGGCGAGATCGTTGGGGAGAGCGGCGGGAATGTTCTCCTGAACGGGCGCTCGAAAAAGCACGGAGGATGGGTATCTACCGCGCTCACATCGACCGTATAGGACGCCGTAGCATCGAGGTTCGCGGGCGCTCAGATGGTGAGCGCGTAAGCGTCAGATTCGACCGATGGGATCCTCGTTGCCGGCCCTTGGACTAGACGCCTCGCATTGGTGAACTCTCCCATACCGCCCATATCGACCAAGGTTTTTGAACCAGGCTGTACTGAAGGCGGTGGAAATTCATGAAGGACGAAAGCCTCCGAAAGCAGATCACCAAACTACGTTAGTGAGGTTCGCTTTCGCGCTCGGCGCCCTGCCAGTCGCAAGTCTGGCTACCTCGTGAAATGAAAAACCCGCCAGCCTTGCGACTGACGGGTTTGCCCCCGAAGGGGAGCCTGAGAAATTCCATAAGTAACCATAATGGCTGTCGGGTCAAGCCACTGTAGATCTTGTGCGTTTCCCCGCAGATGGCTTTGCCCTCTCTTGACGTATAACGTTAGCATCTAGCGCTGCGGACCTGAGGGGAATCCGCTAGGGCCGGCATCGGCGGTCTTCTCCATCCGCCGTGCGGGTCGCCTAAACAGACCCTTTAAGGCGGTATCGTCTGATTTCATTTGGACAACTTTCGTGACCGGATAAGCCGCATCTGATGCTGGCGTTAACCACGTCGATTCAGTTTTAATTAAACGCCGTACACAAGCTTGGGCCAATGAGGAATTTCAGCCCTTTCTGCGCGGCGATACTCCTAATTCCGATCGCCGTTGCGCTCGCAGCCATCCTTCTGACAGGAGGGGATGACCGCAACGCTGTGAAGCACGTGGATACAACCGCAACGACGGCGGTGGAGTAGGATAGTCATCGGACGAGGTCGTCGCCCAAATGGCTGAGCATCACCGACGTATCGCCGAGGCGGAAAGTGGCGTAGCTGCGCGACCCGGTGGGCTGCAGCAACTCGATCGTCGCGTCATGGCGGACCGTTCCCTCCGACGCGTCCCCGTGGGAGCGCGTCAGGTGCTCCGGCCGCAGGCCGAGGAGCACCGGCTGGCCGTCGCTCGCGCGCTCCAACCGATCGACGCGCAGTGGATTTCGTTGCTTTGCCATCCCGTTTGCCAGCATCGGCCTTGCTAGTCCCAAGGTTTTGCAACCACAAACAGTATCTCGCAATTATGCGCCAGTCATCCTCTCGCTCCACCGGCAGGCGGAGCGAAAAGTCACTTGGATGTCCCCGGATCGAAATTCTGCTACGTATTAGCCTTCTCGACCTAACGGCTTCTCTTAGTCCTGGAACCGGTCATTCGCCGAGGTCATAGTGATCGGCCGTAGCAGAGTGCTTGTGAACCACGAAAGCGGTCGCCGGAATGCCGGCGTTCTTTCCGGCGGTTCGCTCGGGCGGCGGAAATCCCTTCGCCCCTGTCTGTGTGCAACATCATCTTCGACATCGACAGAAGCTATTTCCTGCGCGCTTCACCATCAAGTTGGCCGGTCTGCCTACATCTATCGCTGCTTGGTCGCAGGTCAGGCTTCCAGATACTCACCAATATTTGAATCGGCAAAGAGATTTGCGGCCCAATCGACGAAGACGCGCAGCTTGTTGCCGAGATGCCGGTTCGGCGGATAGACGACGTAGACCGGCATAGGCTCGCGACGCCAGTCGGACAGAACCGGACGAAGCTCGCCCTTCTTGATCGCCTCCCGGACCATGAAGGTCGGCGCCTGGACGATGCCAAGCCCGGCTCGCGCCGCCGAAACATAGGTCATCCCCTCGTCGACCGACACCAGGCACCGGCCTGTCACTTCGGCCTGTTCGCCATCCCGGGTGAAGACGAAAGGTATCTGCCGGGCGTTCGGCGGACGAAAATAGCTGACGACCCGGTGCCTATCTTCGAGATCGCGCGGATGCCGAGGCTCGCCGAACTTTTCCAGGTAGAGCGGCGCCGTGCACGTCACGAAACTTATCTCGGCGATCCGGCGTGCGATAAGGGATGGGTCGGAAAGCTGTCCGACGCGTATGGCGCAGTCGACATTCTCCGCAAGGATATCGATCTCCCGGTCCGAAACACCGAGGTCGATCTGGATGTCGGGATAGGTTTCGTGGAACCGGCATAGCGCCGGAACGAGGATCATGCTCGCGAGCGCGCTCGACATCTCGACGCGCAGTTTTCCCTGGGGCAGCGCCTGCAAGGACGCCATGCTGCCGTCCAGTTCGTCGATGTCGGCAATGAGTCGCTTCGAACGCTCGTAATAGAGAGCGCCATCCGTCGTGACGAGGACGCGCCTGGTCGTACGGTTGAGGAGCTTGGTACGCAAATGCGCCTCCAGCCCCTGAATGAGCTTGGTGACGGTCGCTTTCGGCATTGAAAGGGAATCCGAGGCCCGCGTGAAGGTGCCGGCTTCCACCACCCTGACGAAGGCGCGCATCGCCGCGAGTTGATCCACGGAAAACCTCCACGACTACATGGTGATTATTCACAGACAGAAACAGTGTAATCCAATCTTCGCTTCTTTTTCCAACAGAAAAACAATCCCATTTGTTGCGGGCTGAGCTGACACGCTTCGAAGGGCGGTACGAACCATCCTGACAGTGAGTTGGCAGGAGCACATGCGATATCACCGCTGTCGATCGACCGGCACCGGGCATTCGCAGGCAAGAATGGAAAGCGGCATGACCTTCAAAGAGGAGATCCTCGATTGCGACGAGGCGGGACCCGTTCCCGTGAGGGTCTATGTCGGCGACCGGTTGCCCGAGACGCCGCCGCTTGTGCTGCATCTGCACGGGGGCTTGTTTCTCGGTGGCTCGCTCGCAAGCGGCGCGCGCGTTGCCGGGCAATTGGCTGATGCCGGCGCTATTGTGGTCTCCGTCGAGTATGCACCGGTCAACGTCAATCCGTTTCCGGCCGCGCTCAAATTTGTTTTCGACGTGTTGGAGGCACTTAAGCGGCGCTGCGCGAAGCTGGCTGACCGCAAATCCTTTCTTTTCGTCGCCGGCGAGGAAGCGGGCGGCAATCTCGCGGCGGGCGTTGCCTTGATGGCGCGCGACCAGCAAATGAGCGCGCTTCGCGGGCAGATCCTTCTCTCGCCGATGCTTGATCCTTGCATGGCGACGCGATCCTTCCGCGCCACGGAGCCGAGCGCAGGCCGATGCAAGTGGGCCGATGGTTGGAACCGCTATCTCGGCTTCGCCGCCAAGGCCTGCCATCCCTATGCAGCGCCGGCATTGTCGACGAGACTTGCCGGGGTAGCCCCGGCATTGGTCATCACGGCCGAAGACGATCCCATGCGTGACGAAAGCCTGAATTACGCGCGGCGTCTGCGGGAGGCGGGTGTGCTCGTGCATGAACATGTTCTGATCGGCCCGACGGGTTGGCCGGCCGCCTATGCGGATGAGGCAGGAGACCGGCAGGATTGGGAGGAAAAAATCCGTGGCGATTTCGCCGCGTTCTTCCAGCAGACCGGAGCATTGCCTTCATGAGAAAGCCGCTCCCCGTTTCTTCGGCCTGGAGGCCGTAAAGGAGATTGCTATGACGATTTTCGGTTCACGCTGGCTGCTTGCCGGCGCCGGACTTGGCGTGGTCTTGTCTCTCGCAGCCGCGACCACGCTCATTGACGGATCAAACGACGCCCGGGCCGGCGCAAACGCCGCCACCGAGCCTGCCGCGATCCCGGTTTCCGTCGCGACGGTGAAATTGCAAGACGTCACCACGTGGCAGGAATTTTCCGGACGGCTCGAAGCGGTCGACCGGGTCGATCTGCGGTCGCGCGTGGCAGGCGCGATCCAGTCGGTCAATTTCCGCGAAGGCGCGCTCGTCAAGAAAGGCGACGTGCTCGTGACAATCGACCCGGCCCCCTTCGAGGCGACGGTTGCGCAGGCCAGGGCTCAGGTTTCGGCCGCCGAAGCGCGGGTAGAACTCACCAAGCTCGAACTCGACCGAGGCCAAAAGCTCGTCGCAAGCCGCACCGTCTCCCAGAGTGATCTCGACCAACGCATGAGTGCCTACCATGAGGCGGCGGCATCGCTCCGTTCCGCCGAGGCGGCTCTCCAATCGGCGGAGCTCGACCTCGGTTATACCGAGATCCGTGCGCCGATAGCCGGGCGGATCGGAAAGCATCAGGTCACGGTCGGCAACCTCGTCGCCGCGGGCGCGGGATCGCCTGTGCTCAGCACGCTCGTTTCCGTGGACCCGATCTATGTCGGCTTCGATGTAAACGAGGAGGACGTCGCCCGGATCCTGTCCGAACTGCCGTCCGGCGCAACAGGAGAGCGCGCCACCGAAAACATTCCCGTCGAGGTCGAGACCGAGGGAGACAGCGCGCCAATCCGTGGTCACCTGCAGTTTATCGACAATCGGGTCGATACGGCGAGCGGTACCGTCCAACTGCGCGCGGTGTTCGACAACCCCGACGGGTTGCTCCTGCCCGGACAGTTCGTAAGGGTGCGTATCGGCCAGCCGAAACCTGAGCCACAGCTTCTCATCAGCGAACGTGCGGTCGGAACGGACCAGGACAAGAAGTTCGTCCTCGTCGTCGATCCGCAGAACAAACTCGACTATCGCCAGATCGTTCTCGGCGACTGGGCAGATGGGCTACGCATCGTCAGGACAGGGCTGAAGCCCGGCGACCGCATTGTCGTCAATGGCCTTCAGCACGTCCGCCCCGGCGCGGTCGTCGCGCCGGAACCGGTCGCAATGGCCTCGGTCGAGCAACCGGCCGCGATAGACGTGGCTGAACGCTAGCTATCTGAGCTTTCGGCCGGCTTCCCATCGTCGGCCGGGAACGATCCGAACTCCCAACGCGCCAGCATGGCCGGTTTCCGGCCATGCACGGGCCAGTTCGCCCGCCGCACGCGCCAGTCAGGGGACGTAAAATGAACATTTCCAGGTTCTTCATCGACCGCCCGGTTTTCGCCGGGGTTCTGTCAGTGCTGATCGTCGTGGCCGGCCTGCTCGGCCTCACGGCCTTGCCGATTTCGGAATATCCCGAAGTCGTGCCGCCTTCGATCGTGGTGCGGGCGCAATATCCCGGCGCCAATCCCAAGGTGATCGCGGAGACGGTGGCGACGCCTATCGAGGAAGCGATCAACGGCGTCGAGAACATGCTCTATATGTCGAGCCAGACGACGACCGACGGCCAGATGACCCTGACGGTCACCTTCAAGCTCGGCACCGATCCGGACAAGGACCAGCAGCTCGTCCAGAACCGCGTGGCCCAGGCCGAGCCACGGCTGCCGGAAGAGGTGCGTCAGCTTGGCATAACCACCACCAAGAGCTCTCCCGACCTCACCATGGTCGTGCACCTCCTGTCGCCGAATAACCGCTACGACATCACCTATCTGCGCAATTACGCCGTGCTCAACGTCAAGGACCGGATCGCCCGCATCGAGGGAGTCGGTGACGTGCAGGTCTTCGGCTCGGGCGATTATTCCATGCGCATCTGGCTCGACCCGGAAAAGCTTGCCAGGCTCGATCTCACCGCCAGCGATGTCGTCAATGCCGTCCGCGAACAGAACGTGCAGGCGGCAGCCGGCATCGTCGGCGCCTCGCCTGGCTCGAACGGCCTCGACCTGCAATTGTCGGTCAACGCGCAAGGCCGCCTTCAGACGGCTGATGAGTTCGGCAACATCATTGTCAAAACGGGAGCGGACGGGCAGGTCACGCGCCTGCGCGACGTGGCTCGCGTCGAGCTCGGCGCCGCCAATTATTCGCTGCGCTCGCTGCTCGACAACAAGCCCGCGGTCGCCATCGGCATTTTCCAGGCGCCGAATTCCAACGCCATCCAGATTTCCGACAACATCCGTAAAACGATGGACGAACTCCAGCGGACAATGCCGGACGGCGTGAAGTACAGCATCGTCTACGATACGACCCAGTTCGTGCGCTCCTCGATCGAGGCCGTAGTGCACACACTCCTCGAAGCGATCCTGCTGGTCGTTCTGGTGGTCATCCTGTTCCTGCAGACATGGCGCGCTTCGGTCATCCCGCTCGTGGCCGTGCCGGTCTCGGTCATCGGCACCTTCGCGGTGATGCATCTCTTCGGCTTCTCCATCAATGCACTGTCGCTCTTCGGGCTGGTGCTTGCGATCGGCATTGTCGTCGACGACGCGATCGTCGTGGTCGAGAATGTCGAGCGCAACATCGAGGAGGGCCTCTCGCCACTCGAAGCGGCGCACCGCGCCATGCGTGAGGTCTCCGGCCCGATCGTCGCGATCGCGCTGGTGCTCGTCGCCGTGTTCGCGCCGCTCGCCTTCATCTCTGGCCTGACCGGAGAGTTCTACCGCCAGTTCGCCCTCACGATCGCGATCTCCACGGTGATATCGGCCTTCAATTCGCTGACATTGTCGCCCGCACTCGCCGCTCTTCTCCTGCGCTCCCACGATGCGCCTAAGGATTGGCTCACGCGCGCGATCGAGTTGCCGTTTGGCTGGTTCTTCCGCGGCTTCAACCGCGCTTTCGGAGCGGGCTCGAAAGCCTATAGCGGCGGTGTAGGGCGGCTCCTGTCGAGAAAGACGCTGGTGATGGGCGTCTATCTGGTCCTTGCCGCCACGACCATCGGCATGTTCAGGGTCGTGCCCGGCGGTTTCGTGCCGGCACAGGACAAGCAATACCTCGTCGGCTTTGCGCAGCTTCCCGACGGAGCGACGCTCGACCGTACCGACAGCGTCATCCGCAAGATGAGCGAGATCGCGCTGAAACAGCCGGGCGTCGAGCATGCGGTCGCCTTTCCGGGTCTCTCGATCAACGGGTTCACCAACAGCTCCAACGCCGGCATCGTCTTCGTCACGCTGAAGCCGTTTTCCGAGCGCCGCACGCCGGACCTCTCCGGTGGCGCGATCGCGATGCAGCTCAACCAGAAATACGCCGCGCTCCAGGAAGCTTTCATTGCGATGTTCCCGCCGCCGCCGGTACAGGGGCTGGGCACGATCGGCGGCTTCAAGGTTGAGATCGAGGACCGCAACGGCCTCGGTTACAAGGCACTCGACGACGCGACCAAGGCGTTTCTCGCGAAGGCCTACCAGACGCCGTCTCTCGCCGGGCTCTTCTCGAGCTATCAGATCAATGTGCCGCAGCTATATGCCGATCTCGATCGGACAAAGGCGCATCAGCTCGGCGTCGCCGTCACTGACGTATTCGACACGCTGCAGATCTATCTGGGCTCGCTCTACGTCAATGACTTCAACCGCTTTGGCAGGACTTACTCGGTGCGCGCGCAGGCGGATGCACCCTATCGCGGCCGGCCGGACGATATCGGCAGGCTCGAAGTGCGCTCCAGGTCCGGCGAGATGATCCCACTGTCGGCCTTGATGAAGGTCGAGCCCACGTCTGGACCTGAGCGGGTCAATCGCTATAACGGCTTCCTCTCAGCCGACATCAACGGCGGGCCGGCGCCCGGCTATTCTTCCGGCGAGGCGCAGGCCGCAGTCGAAAAGATCGCCGCCGAAACGCTGCCGAAGGGGATCGAATTCGAATGGACGGATCTCACCTATCAGCAGATCATTGCCGGGAATTCGAGCCTTATCATCTTTCCGCTGGCACTGCTTCTGGTCTTCCTCGTCCTGGCGGCGCAGTATGAAAGCCTGGCGCTGCCCGTGGCGATCATCATGATCGTGCCGATGGGGCTGCTTGCTGCTCTCGCCGGCGTCTGGCTCACCCATGGCGACAACAACATCTTCACCCAGATCGGCTTCATGGTGCTTGTGGGACTCTCGGCCAAGAACGCCATTCTCATCGTGGAATTCGCCCGCGAACTGGAGTTCTCCGGGCTGACGCCGAGGGAAGCCGCAATCGAGGCGAGCCGCTTGAGGCTGCGTCCGATCCTGATGACGTCGATGGCCTTCATCATGGGCGTGGTGCCGCTCGCACTATCGACCGGAGCCGGGGCCGAAATGCGTTCTGCCATGGGCATTGCGGTGTTCGCCGGCATGATCGGCGTGACGGCGTTCGGCATCTTCCTCACGCCCGTCTTCTATGTGGTCGTACGGCGGCTGACCGGTAATCGCCCACTCAAGCAGTCCGGCCAGTCGACGGTGGCGGCTCCCGGCCTATTGGCCCTGGCCGAGGGAACTCGAGACTGAAATGGGCCTCATCGGCGCGATCCTTGATGAAGCGCTTCCATCCAAGGATCGCGCGGAACCAATCCGGCAGAAGATGTGCTGTGGGGTGCAAGGGCTGCGAATACCCGTTCTCGCCAAGTCCTCAAGGCCGAACGCGGATGACTGTCTTCCCTGCACGGCGCTCGGTAGCGTTGAAGGTGGCGACAGCCTCGTCGAGGGTCGAGATTTTGCCGATATTCGTCCGCAGCCGTCCGTCCCGCACTCGCTGGACGATCTCAGTCAGTTGGGCGCGATCGGATTCGACAACGAAGTCGACCGCCAGGCCGTCCATGGGCCGCGCCTCGGCTGGTCCGACGACGGTCACCAGCGTACCTCCGGCCCGGATCAGGGTTACGGACCGCTTCTGGATGTCGCCGCCGATGACATCGAACACCAGATCGACGCCGCCGATATCCTCCAGGGCGTCGCTCTTGAGATCGACGAATTCATTTGCGCCGAAGTCGAGCGCCTTCTGACGGTCGGCGGCACGTCCGGTGCCAATGACATAGGCACCAGCCCCTCGCGCCAGTTGCGTCACCATTGAACCGACGGCGCCGGCCGCACCGTGCGCGAGGACGCTCTGCCCCGCCTGAAGGCGGCCGTGCTGGAACAGGCCCTGCCATGCGGTCAGACCTGAGATTGGGAGGCTTGCGCCCACCGTGAAGTCGACGTCGCCCGGTAGTGGCGCGAGATTGCGTGCTTCCATGGCTACATATTCCGCGAGCGTGCCGTCGCGATGCCAGTCTGCGAGACCGAATACCCGCTGCCCCACCGACAGCCCCGTCGTGCCATAGCCGAGAGCGGTGACCCTTCCAGCCAGCTCGTGGCCGGGGATGGACGGCGTACGGTCCTGGTCGCGGCGGTCGGCCCAGGTCGAAGGCCACTCCAGCTCAGTCGGGACGAATCCCGACGCATGAACCTGGACGACGACGTCGTTTATCGCTGCCTGCGGCTCGGGCCGTTCCATCAGCTTCATCCCAGCCGTCCCCGCGGCCTGATCCGTCACCACAATTGCTTTCATCGGAATTGTCTCCTCGGTCGCTTGTCTCTCTGGTGGAAATGTTGCTTGCACGGAAAGGTCGTTCGGCATCTCATGCCGGCACCTATAGATAGCGTTCGTTGTTGATGCCAGATGTCGCAGCGCGGGGCGAAAATTTCCAATAGCTGGCATGTATAGTTTCCATGCGGCTTGGTAATTGCTGCGATCGAGAGCGCTTGCTCGGCCTGAAAGCGACGTTGTTGGAAGCGGTGAAGGGAGAACAATGGATTTCAACCAGATTCGCTATTTCCTGAACCTAGCGGACACACTCAACTTCACCGAAGCAGCCATGCGGAGCGGGGTGTCTCAGCCTACGCTCACCCGCGCGATACAGCGGCTAGAACAGGAGCTGGGCGGAACGTTGGTCTATCGCGATGGAAAAGATAGTCGACTGACAGCGCTCGGCCGCGACATACGATCCGAATTCACCGCGATCGTGGACCGCGAGCATCGGGTTCGGGCGATATCCCTTAATAGGGTTCGCGGCCGCCGTGAGACCTTGACGCTGGGCGTTGTGAACACCATCGCACCATCGCTGATTACCGGATTCCTAAATCACGCCCTTCTCCAGATGCCCATGCTCGAACTGGTTCTCCAGCCAATCACGCGCGACGAGGGAATGGAGCGCCTCCTCAGCGGCCAGATCGATGGGTGCTTCTGCACGGATCCGATAGCCGGAAACATCAAGATCGCTACGGTCGAAATGTTCCGCGAGCGACTGTTGCTGGCGATGGCGCAAGGACACATCCTGGCAAACAAGGCCTCGGTTTCGCTTGTCGAGCTTTCGGAGCAACCGTACCTCGATCGGCTCCAATGCGAATTCCGCACGCGCGTGCAGAACCATCTGCACGAGCGCGCGATTATCATGATCCCCCGGCTCAGATCCGAACGCGAGGATTTGATTCAACAAGCCGTGGCGGAAGGCGCGGGTGTCTGCATGCTACCCGAGCGCTCGGCAATCGTGGGCGGTCTGACGTTACGTCCGGTCGATACGCTGGACCTGGCGCGCACCGTCGCATTCCAGTCCATCTCGGGATCGGGGACAGCAACGGCGCTCCGACAGTTCCGCGTGCTGATCGAGCGATATGCATGGCCGTGAATGCGGTGGGCATGCCGGGGGCACAAAGCCACGATCTGGTCATGCGCGACTAACGTAGCGGTCACATCATCCAAGTCTCCTCGGTTGGGGGTCGCGTCGGTCGCCCACAAGGATCGAAAACGCGGTGGAGGCGTATGACCTCTTTTAGGATTGGCCGTACCGTTGCTCTCAATGCTGCAAGACGGGCACCACGGGCGAGAACGATCCGGAGACGGTACGCGCGACTCTCGTCGCATCGCACGACGCAAACAACGTATTGGTGGATGAGCATCCGCTCGCAGCATTGACTGCTTCACCAGACGTCGCCAAGCCAGCCTCGGAAATCCGGCGAGCGACCTGATCTTACTCGGTAGAAAATCCAGCCTCTCGTCGGCCAACGGGGCTTCGGGTGACGGCAACATCAAAATTTTTTGAAAGCGGAAGTGAACAGGGAAGGATTTGTTCTGGATTACGTTTTACCCGGCGTTTTCCCCACGCCGTCAAAAAGGAGCCGACCATGATTTCCAGATTTTCGGCCGCGGTGTTCGCCTCCTCCGCTCTCGCCCTGTCGGCCATATCCGCGCAGGCTGCCTCCGACATCAATGTCCGGGGAACGATCGAGGGAGTGAACGGTCAGACGATGACCGTGAAGACGCGCGAAGGTTCGACGGACACGATCGATCTCAGCGGCGACTGGAAGATTTCGGGTGTCGCCAAGGCATCCGTCCACGATATCAAGCCGGGGGATTTCGTCGGCATTGCTTCCGTTTCGAAGAAGAATGGCGGCAATGGCGCGCTGGAGGTGGTGGTCTTTCCCGCTTCGATGAAAGGGGTGGGCGAAGGCGATTATGCCTGGGATCTGAAACCGAAGAGCAACATGACCAACGGCACGGTGGCGAAGGCGGTCAAGCAAGTTAACGGCCAGACCGTCACCGTCGCGTACCACGGCGGCTCGAGGAAGATCACTATCACCGACAAGACGCCTGTCGTGACCTTCGCCCCGGCAAAGAAGTCGGACCTCAAACCCCATGCCACCGTTTTCGTGACAGCGAAAAAAGACGGCACGAAAATGAGTGCCCAGCGGGTGATCGTCGGCCATGGTGGCGTTACGCCGCCGATGTAAAAGGTCCTTGGCAACAGCGAAGGGTGAACCTCAGCCTCGGGCATAAATCCGGATTTTTACCTCGCCGGTTCATGCAGACCCTTCAATGCCGATGATCCGGCAACTCTCAAGCGTACTCGGAAGTGTTCCCATCCGAACCGGCAAATAGGACGACACTTCATTCAAAAGACGACGTCAGCAGCTTCATCCATGCGGTGATTTGAATCACCACGAAACTTGTCGGCTCCCACGAGCGGGAGTAACGTTTGCCATGGGATGACCGGGACGGCCAAAGCATCGACACATGGAGGTCAGCGATGGCGAAAACGGCGAATGAAGCGACGGCATCCCGCCGACCTGTGCAGGACCAGCCCTTCTTCGACACGACTGCCTACGGCTCCGGTCCGGACGATTCAATCACGGACGCGACCGAGAACGCCGCGATTACCCATCATGTGGCGGAGCTGAACGGTACCTCCATCCCCTACACGGCAAGAGCCGGCCATCTCGTCACCGTCGATCCGTCGAGTTCGAAACCGGCCGCCAAATTCTTCTATGTCGCCTTTACGGCGGACGGTATGGAGCCGACAACGCGTCCAGTAACGTTCTTCTACAATGGGGGGCCGGGCTCATCTTCGGTGTTTCTGCTGCTCGGTTCCTTCGCGCCGAGGCGGATCAGGACGAAGATGCCGGATTTCACGCCGCCGCCTCCCTACGCAATGGAGGACAATCCTGACAGCCTGATCGACCGCAGCGATCTCGTCTACATCAATCCCGTCGGTACCGGTTACTCCGCGGCGATCGCGCCGTTCAAGAACCGCGATTTCTGGGGCGTCGACCAGGACGCTGTTTCGATCAAGCAGTTCATCAAGCGCTATCTCAGTGCCTTCAATCGCTGGAACTCGCCGCGCTTCCTGTTCGGCGAATCCTACGGCACGGCACGCAGTTGCGTGCTGGCCTGGCTACTGCACGAGGATGGGCTCGACCTCAATGGCATCACGCTCCAGTCGAGCGTGCTCGACTATCCCGCCAACTTCTCCAATGCGGCCGGCCTGATGCCAACCTTCGCGGCCGACGCCTGGTATCACAAGAAGACCGGCATCGAGCCGCCGCCAGCGGACCTGCCTTCCTTCATGGACAAGGTGACGGAATTCGCTCAGGGGGCCTATGCCCGCGCGCTCAAGGCCTTTCCGAAGGCGAAACCCTCGACGGTGAAGACGCTGAGCCGCTATCTCGGGCTGCCGGCCAGCATGCTCGAAGCTTGGCGCCTCAACGTGGAAGCCGCCGACCGCCTCGGCCATTCCGCTTTCCTCATCGAACTGCTGCACGACAAGGGGCTGGCGCTCGGGGCCTATGACGGGCGCGTCACCGGCATCGACACCGGCATTGCGGCCATCGTCTCGCCCGACGGCGGCATGAACGACCCGACCATGGCGGCAGTCAGCGGCGTCTACACGACGATGTGGAACAGCTACCTCGCCAACGGCCTCGAATTCACCGCCACCTCCAATTTCGTCGATCTCAACGACCAGGCGTTCCAGTTCTGGGATTTCAGCCACACCGATCCGGCGGGCAGGGTGCAGAAGCCGGACGGCCAGGGCAACCCGACGCTCTATACGGCCGGCGACCTTGCCGCCACCATGGCCGCCAACCCCGACATGCTGGTGCTTTCGGCCAACGGCTATTTCGATTCCGTGACACCCTTCTTCCAGACCCGGCTGACGCTCGACGCGATGCCGCTCGAGGATGCTCGCGCGCGTACCAACCTGACGATCAGATATTATCCGTCGGGCCACATGGTCTATCTCGACGGCGCCTCGCGAACGGCATTGAAGACCGACCTCGCTGCCATGTACGACCGTGCATTCGCCAGGAATGTTGCGCGGCTCCACGCCAGAGCGATGCTGACTGGCATTGTGCCGAATATCGTCCGGCCCTATTTCAAGCTACCCCGCGCCGGCGAAGGCGCCTTGCGGCCGGCAGCCGCCGGAGCCGTTCCATGGACCGTGCCGGATCTCTGCAAGGTTTATTCGTGGCCGGGCGGCCTTGCAGGGGGCGGCGTCATTGCCATCCTCGAATTCAGCGGCGGCTGGATCAAAAAGGATATCGAGGCTTATTTTCGGGCGGCAGCCCTGCCGATGCCGGATATCATGGACGTTTCTGTCGGCGCCGGGCACAACGATCCGAACCAACATTCCGGCGACCCGGCCGGCGACCCCGACCGGGAAGTAGCGCTCGATATCGAAGTCGCGGGCGCGGCCTACTCCATAGCGACCGGCAAAGCGGCGACCATCCGCGTCTATTGGGCCGATGCAACCGACTGGGGCGCGATGGCCACCGCCATCACCGCAGCCCAGGCAGATGGCTGCGACGTCTGCTCGATCTCCTGGGGCTCCGACGAGGCCAACTGGAAGGCGGCGGCACGACAGACTGGCGTGGATTATCCCGGAAAGCTGAACGCCGCCGCGGAGGCTGCCACGAAGGCCGGCATGATCGTCTTTGCCGCGTCGGGCGACAATGATTCCTCCGATGGCGGATCGGACCCGGCCAATGTCGATCTGCCCTCGTCGAGCCCGTTCGTCGTCGGCTGCGGCGGCACCATGAAGCCGCATGAGCCGAAGGAGGCGGAGACCGTCTGGAACGACAATCCCGGCAATCCAAACGGCGAGGGCACGGGCGGCGGATTCTCTGAGCTGTTCCGACCCATGCCGGCATGGCAGGCAGGCGCGCCGCACGGACCGGGGCGCATGGTTCCCGACGTTTCCGCCAACGCGGATCCCTATACGGGCTATGAGATCTTTGTTCACGGCGGCCGCGAAACGGTGGGTGGCACCAGCGCCGTGGCGCCGCTTTATGGCGGCCTGTTCGCGGCCTTCGGGCGCAAGCTCGGACTAGTCACGCCTCGGCTTTGGCTTAACCAGGCCTGCTTCAATGACATCACCCAAGGCGACAACGGCTATTACCGGGCGCGCACCGGCCCCGATCCCTGCACCGGTCTCGGTACCCCGATCGGAAACAGCCTGAGTGTGCGTTTCAACGCATCGCGCAATTCCTCGCCAAGAGCGGGGTTGGTGGCGCGCCGCCGAGCGCGCAATGCAACAAAGGCGACGTAAGGCATAGGCAGCACTGGCGCAGAGGCCCAGCGGAAACCGAAAATAGAGCCACACCGCATGGCACGTCGTGAGCCGCATCCGCGCCCTGTTCAAACGATCCGCCGATGCGAGGGTTTATACGGCGCGCCGATTCCAGGAAATCGAGATCAATAATATCAATAGCTTGCAATTGGCTGTAACGGAGGAATACTGCCCTCTCCGCCAGCCCCGGGCCGACTTTAACCCGGCTACGCCTAACTGCCTGATCCGCTTCGGAGGGATGCTTTTCGCAGTCCCCATTGAGGGAGATGGAAGGCTATTCCAAGGCCGAATGGATGCCTTGCGCGGCCATCATCTCTTTCAGGTCTCGCAGGTTCAGGCCGTAGGCACTGTATCATCGTCCGCGCTTCGAATCCGGTCCGTGCAGGCGTGATTGGACCTGGCTCCAGGTGCCGGTATCAGCCAGCCAGATGGCAGGCGATCTTGTGGCCGGCCTGTTCCAGGAGCGGCGGCTCTTCCTTGTGGCAGCGTGGCTCGGCGATTGGGCAGCGGGCGGCGAAGCGACAGCCGCTCGGCAGGTTTACCGGGCTTGGCGGATCGCCTGCCAGCATCAGGCGCGCGGTTGGCCTGCCGGCCGATTCCCTGGCGCGTGGCACCGCCGACAGCAGTGCGCGCGTGTAGGGGTGCCGCGGCCGTGAAAACAGGGTGCGTGCGTCGGCCTGCTCGACGATGCGGCCGAGATACATGACCGCGATCTCGTCGCAGACGCGTTGCACCACGCCGAGATTGTGCGAGATGAACAGATAGGTCAGGCCGAGTTCCTGCTTCAACTCGCGCATCAGGTTGAGTATCTGCGCCTGCACGGCGACATCGAGCGCCGATACGGGTTCGTCGCAGACCACGATCTCGGGTCGGGTCGCCAGCGCCCTGGCGATGCCGACGCGCTGGCGCTGTCCCCCCGAGAACTGGTGCGGGAACAGCATCATCTGCTCGGGCCTCAGGCCGACGCGTTCGAACAGTTCCGAGACGGTCCGCTCCCTGGCGGCCGCGTCGCCCACTTCCAACAGATCGAGCGGCTCGCGAACGGCCGCGCCTACGCGGCGCCTGGGATTGAGAGAGGAATAGGGATCCTGGAAAATGATCTGGATGCGCTTTCGCACCTCGCGAAGCTTCTCCCCATGGTGATGGGTGATGTCCTGTCCGTCCAGGAAAATCCTGCCGGCACTCGCCGCCTGCAACCGCATGATGGCGAGCGCGGTCGTCGTCTTGCCCGAGCCGCTCTCCCCGACGATACCGAAAGTGGTGCCGCGGCGGACGGAGAAGGAGACGCCGTCGACCGCATGCACGACCGCCGGTTTTCGGAACGGCAACCGGCGCCTCAGCGGAAACTCGACTACGAGGCCGTCGGTGCGAATGGCAGGGACGGATTTCGTCGGGTCCGTGGTCATCGGGCACTGTCTCCGTCGCCATGCCAGCAGGCAATGCGTCGGCCGGCCGATTCAACGAGCGGCGGAACGTTTTCCCGGCAGTGCCGATCGGCCAGCGGACAGCGCGGCGCGAAGGTGCATCCCGCCTGTCGCTCGGCCAGGCCGGGTACCGCTCCGGGGATGACCGGCAGCAGCGGCCACGCGTCGAACGGCTCGTCCGAAAGATGCGGGATACAAGCGATCAGGCCGCGCGTATAGGGATGGCGGGGTGTATCCAGAATGTCCTCCACCGAGCCCTCCTCGACAATCCGCCCCGCATACATGACGACGACACGGTCGGCCATCTCGGCAACGGCACCCATGTCGTGGGTGATGAGAATGATGGAGGTGCCCGATTTCTCCTGCATAGCGCGCAGCTGCTCGAAGATCTGCGCCTGCACGGTGACGTCGAGCGCCGTCGTCGGCTCGTCGGCGATGAGCACATCGGGATTGCCGGCCAGCGCCATCGCGATCATCACCCGCTGACGCTTGCCGCCGGAAAGCTGGTGCGGATACTCGCCAAGGTGTCGCGCGGGGTCGGGGATGCCGACGGCCTTCAACATCCCGACCGTCTTCGCCATTGCCTCACGGCGATCGACCTGGCCGTTCTTGCGGATGCTTTCGGCGATCTGGTCGCCGATCGTGTAGAGCGGGTTGAGCGAGGTCATCGGATCCTGGAAGATCATCGCCGCCTTGCTGCCGCGCACCTCGCGCATGCGCTGGTCGCTCGCCTCGAGCAGATCCTCGCCGTCGAGCTCGACCCGCCCCCCGGTGATCCGCAAAGCAAGCGAGGGCATGAGGCGCATGATGGAGAGCGCCATCATGCTCTTGCCGCAACCGGATTCGCCGACGATGCCGATGGTCTGCCCGCGATCCAGGTCGAAGCTCACGCGATCAAGAATCTTTCCGGTACCGCGGAAATCGACGGTGAGGTCGCGGACCTTGAGAATGGCGGGCTCCACTCAGCGCTCCCTCAGGCTCGGACTGAACGCGTCGTTGAGACCGTCACCGATCAGGCTGAGGCTGAGGACGGTGAGGAAAATGGCGAGGCCCGGAAATGTCACGGTCCACCACCCGTCGATAAGGTACTCGCGGTTGGAGCCGATGATGAGGCCCCAACTCATGACGTTGGGATCGCCGAGCCCAAGGAAGCTCAGGCCCGCCTCGAACAGGATGGCCATGCCAACGACCAGCGCCGCCGAGACGATGAGCGGCGGGGCGGCATTGGGCAGCACCACCCGCCACATGATGTAGCCATCCCGGCCGCCATTGGAGCGAGCTGCGGTGACATATCCCTGCGGCTTTATCTTGAGGAACTCCGCGCGCGTCAGCCGTGCGGTGGCGGGCCAGCTGACCAGCCCGATGGAGATGGCGATGATGGGGATGGAGGGGGAAAACAATGTGACAAGGGTCATGGCGAACAGGAGCGGCGGCAATACCTGGAAAAATTCCGTCAGCCGCATCAGCCAGCGATCGGCCCGGCCGCCCCAGAAGCCTGCCACGGCGCCGATGAAGATGCCGATGCTGACCGTCATCAGGGCAGCGGCGCCGCCGACGAAGAGGGTAACCCCCGCGCCATGCACGATACCGGCCAGCAGGTCGCGCCCGAGATAGTCGCTTCCGAGCGGTACGGCCGCATCGGTCCAGGGCGGCGTCATCGGCGCACCTACGATCTCGAACGGATCGACGGAATAGAGGACGGGGCCGAAAATGGCCAGGCATGCGACGAGTGCCATCATGGCTAGGCCGGCAACGCTTGCCTTGTTGCGCAGGAACGCGGACCAGGCTTCCGCCAGCGGCGAGGAAGGCTTGACGATGGGCAGGTTTTCAATGGCCATGACGCTCCTCCCGTTCCTAGCGTATGCGCGGGTCGACGATGCGGTAGGCGATGTCGGTCAGTATGTTGACGACGATCACCATCACCGCCGAGCTGCTCAGTATCCCGAGCAGCGTCGGGTAGTCCCTGCGCAGGACCGATTCGTAGGCAAGCGTGCCGAGGCCCGGCCAGTTGAAGACCGCTTCCACCAGGACCGAGCCTGAAAGCGTCTGGCCGAGCTGGAGGCCGGCCATCGTGATGACCGGCAGTACGGCGTTGCGCAACGCGTGCTTGCCGATGACGACGCGCTCCCGCAGGCCCTTGGCGCGTGCCGTTCGCACGTAGTCGGACTTGAGCACTTCCAGCATGCTCGCCCGGCACAGCCTGGAATATTGCGCCATATAGATGACACCCAGCGTGAACGCGGGAAGCACAAGGTGGTGCAGCACGTCCAGAGTGCGCGTCAGCGGACCGCCCATTACGGTGATGTCGCGCATGTTGGCGATCGGGAAGATCGGAAAAACGGCGCCGAACAGGATGACGAGCATCATCCCGGTCCAGAACACGGGCGCGGAATAGCCGACCAGCGATATGGTGGTGATGATGTGGCTGGTGAAACCATTCGGCCTGAGCGCCGAGAGGACGCCGAGCCAGGTGCCGACGACGATGGCGAAGGTGAGCCCCGACGCCAGAAGCAGCAATGTCGGCCCGAGCCGCTCGAGAATGAGATCGGCGACCGGCACGTTGTAATAGTAGGAATAGCCGAGATCGCCGCCGGCCACCTTCACGAGATAGCGGGCAAGCTGGACATAGACAGGCTGGTCGAGCCCGTAGGAATGGCGGATCTGCGCCAGCACCTCGGCGCTCGCCCCGCCCATCTCGCCGGCGATCACCGATGCGGGGTCGCCCGGCGCGACGTGGATCATCAGGAAGTTCAGGACAATGACGCAGGCCACCAGCGCGATCGCCGAAGCCAGCCGTCCCCCCACCATACTGATCGCCTGCATCGATCATCCGCTCCGTTAAACCGGCACGCTTTTCGACCGGCCGGCGGTTTGGAAGGCACTTACGTTTCGAGGTGCCGACAACACGTTCACCTTCCCATGAATGCTCGCCATTCTGCGATGCCGAACCGGCATCCCGTCAGCGGACATAACCGAGCGTCCTATCCAGTTCCCTTGCCGCCGGGCTGCGCTCCCTCGGATCACCATAGCCGCCGCCACCACCTGTTTCGACCGTCACTATGTCGCCGGCCTGTAACACGAGGGCGTCCTTGGAGCGCACTTCCATGACCTCATCGCCACGGCGAATGCGGCAGGAAGCGGTTGCGCCATCGCCGCCTCCGGCCATGCCTGTCGAAGGAAAACGGAAGCGATCCGCATAGATGGACAGGCGCACGCCATTCTCCCGGATCGCGTATACCCTGCGAAAGCCGAGGCCGCCCCGATACTTGCCGTCGCCGCAGGAATCGGCACGCAACGCGTAGTCCGTGACGTGGAAGAAATCGTACATCATGTCGAGTGCCTCGACCGGCACGTTGGTGCAGTTCGACAGCGGCGAGGCGACGGAATCGCAGCCATCGCCATGCATCGACGCCCCGTAGCCGCCGTAATAGACCTCCTGGTGGACCTGATAGCGGCCGTTCTTCTGATACGCGAGCGCGAAGGAAAAGGAGGTATCGAAACCGCAGGCGCCGACGCGGTCCGGAACGATGGGCGCCAGAGCCTTCAGGATCGAATCGTAGGCCCGGTAGACCGCTTCCATGCGCGCGCGGACGGGAGCCGGCGAGCGGGGATTGAGAAGCGAGCCAAGCGGCGCCCTGATGGTGATGGGATTCATCACTCCTTCGTTGAAGGGAATATCGGCACTGGTCAGCACCGTCTTCAGGCAGGCGAGCGTCGCCGATACGGTCGAGCACCAGGGTGAATTGAGGTTGGAGACCACCTGATCGCAGGTGCCGGCGTAATCGACCTCGATCGACGAGCCCGAAACGGTGAGCGTCACCTTGACGCCGAGAGGCGTATCGCTGCGCCCGTCGTCGTCCACCTGGTCTTCGCCCCGGTACACCCCGTCGGGGATCGCCTCGATGGCCGTGCGCATCCGCCGTTCGGCATAGCCGATGAACTCGTCCATCGCGGCGACGACGAGGTCCGCGCCGTATTTCGCGCAGAGTTCCTGTACGCGCAGGATGCCGACCCGGTTAGCCGCGAACTGTGCGTTGAGGTCGCCGAGCGTCTGCTCCGGCACCCGGACGTTGGCGCGGATCAATTGTTCGAGGGGGCCGTCGTTCCAGTCGCGCTCGAGATTGTACCGCGAGGGCGGCAACACCAGGCCTTCCTGGTAATAGTCGGTCGCCGAATGATTGATGCCGACCGCCCCGCCGCCGATATCGACGTGGTGAGCCACCGAGGCGCTGAAGCCGAGCAGCCTGCCGTCGAAGAAGATCGGCATGAAGATGAAGATATCGTTCGAATGGTGACCGCCCGCATAGGGATGGTTGTTGATGTAGAAGTCGCCTTCGCGGATCGTTTCCACCGGATAGCGGTCCATGCAGGCTTTCAGTGTAAGGGACAGCGACCCGACGAGCATGGGCGTCAGGTGGTCGCATTGGGCGACGGCGCGACCTTGGGCATCGAGGATACCTGCGGAAGCGTCCTTCACTTCCCGCACGATGCTGGAATAGGCGGAACGGCAGAGCTTCGTTCCCATCTCGCGTGCCGCCGCCAGGAGCGATTGGCTGATGACTGCGGTGCTGACCGGATCGGGGGTGCTCATCTCACCTTCCTCAGAACGATGTTGTCCCTCTGATCGACACCGACAGTCCAGTCTGCGCCGATCAGGGCCGTCGAAGTTCTGTCTTCTATGATGCAGATGCCGTGGAGCGACGTCTCGCGGGTGATGCTTTCGCGCGGAAGGATCGGGCAGTCGTTCCAGCGCCCGTCCTGGAATACGCGTCCCTGCCGGGAATTCGACGTGGAGTCGCTGCGCGGCAGCTTGAGATGTGGGAATTCGCGCTGTCGGCGCCATGTTTCCATCCGGAAGGCGACGATCTCCACCGGCTTCCCCTTGTCCTCGAGCCCATGCTGGTAGAGCTGATGATGTTTTTCGTGGAAGCGCAGGCGGATCGATTGGGCCGTCAGCCTCGCCAGGTCACCCGCCTCGAGCGGCACGCGTATCTCGAACGCCTGCCCCGAGAAGCGCATGTCGAGCGCGAAGCTCGTCTCGATATCGCCCTCGATGCCGAGGGCTCTCAGCCGGCCGCCTGCCTGTACGGCGAGTTCGGCATGGATCGCACGGACGATATCGGCTGCGGCGGCATCGACAGGCGTGAGGCGGGTACGCGAATCGCTGACGTGATGGTCGGATACCAGCAGGCCATAGGCGGATAGCACGCCCGGAAATGGCGGGATGACGACGGTGGTGATGCCGAGTTCATCGGCAAGTTCGGTTGCGTGAAGGGGACCCGCGCCGCCGAACGCAACAAGCGCATAGTCGCGCGGGTCCTTGCCGCGCTCGGTGGAGATTGCCTTGATGGCGGCGATCATGTTGGCGTTGGCGATGCGCACGGCGCTGTCGCTGAGCGCCTCGGCGGTCATATCGAAGCGGGCGGCAAGCTCCGCGAGCCTGCGTTGCGCAGGCTCGTAGGCGAGCTTCATGCTGCCGGCGAGCAGCGCATCGCCCGGCAGCGCTCCGCGCACGAGCTGGGCATCCGTCAATGTCGGCCGCTCGCCGCCGCGTCCGTAGCAGATGGGCCCCGGCGCCGCACCGGCGCTGTCTGGTCCGACCCGCAGCATGCCGCCTTCATCGGCCCACAGGATGCTGCCCCCACCGGCGCCGACCGAGACGATGTCGATCACCGGGACATGGACGGGCAGGCCGTCAATCGACGTCTCGTTGATCATTTCCGGTTGCGCATCGGTGACCAGGCATACGTCCGCGCTGGTGCCCCCGACATCGAGCGTGATCAAGTTGCGGGTTTCATCCGATGCGACCTGCCGGATCGCGCCGACGACCCCGGCGGAAGGGCCGGAAAACAGCGTTACGAGCGCATTCTGACGAATGCCTTCCACGGGCAGGCACCCGCCGTTCGATTGCATGATGCTGAGGCGGCCGCGGAAATCGGCCTCCTCGAGGCGGTTCTCCAACCGGCCGAGATAGCGGTTCACCGTGGGTTGGACATAGGCTGCAAGCGTTGTTGTGGAGGCGCGTTCATATTCACGGAACTCGCGGCCCACTTCCGACGAGCAGGTGACGAAGAGTTCGGGATCGATGGCGTGCAACAAATCGCGCACGGCACGCTCGTGCACCGGATTGGCATAGGCGTTGAGGAGGCAGATGGCGACCGCGTCGAGCTTTCTCGCGGCCAGGAACGCCATCAGCGCCTCGCGTGTAGCCACCAGGTCAAGCGCGCGTTCGACGGCCCCGTCGGCGAATATGCGCTCGTCGACTTCGATTGCATCAAGGCGGGAAACCACCGGCTCGGGCTTGCGGTAGAAAAGATCGAACATGCGCAGCCGGTCGTGGCGCTGTAATAGCAGTATGTCGCGGAAACCCTTGGTGGTGATGAAGCCGAGGCGCGCACCCTTGCGCTCCAGGATGGCGTTGACAGCCACGGTTGATCCGTGGGTCAGCTCGTCCAGGGCGGCAAGATCGGAGCCGGCCGCCACGAGGGCCGCGAAGACGCCTTCATCGGGGCTGCTCGGCACGCTCGGAACCTTGGAGATAGTCACCTCGGCACCGTCATACTGCACGAGGTCGGTGAAGGTGCCGCCGACTTCCACTCCGATGCGCATGGTCATGATTCCCAAGCCTGTCCCTTCCCCGCCCACGCGCAGGGCGGATGCCTGCCCGCAACGGGGCTCGCCGCCTGCAGTGCGAGCCCTGCCTTGCAGATCAGCCGCTCATCGAATTTTCTGCCAATGAGCTGGACGCCGATCGGCATGCCGTCGCTGGTCATGGCAAACGGAACGGCAAGTCCCGGATGGCCTGTGATGTCCCACGGCACGGCGGCGCGCAGGATGTGGCGCGCATCGACGAGGGCGTCGTTGATCTCGACCTCGCTTCGTCCGTGCTCGAAGGCGACGGCGGAGCATACCGGGGCGATCAGGAGGTCGAAGCGCAGGAAGAAGTCCACCATCTGCCGGCGCAACTCCTCGGAAACCTCCAGCGCATCGATATAGTCGACGAGCGGCACGTCGCGGACTGCCAGTCGATTGCGGATAAAAGGGTGGAGCTGGTCCTCGCGGCCGGCGACCGAACGGCCGACGATCACCGAGCCCTCGATGCCCATGAGAATTCGCGAAAGCTCGTTCCAGTTCTGCCCGGAAAGTGCCGGGATCGATATTTCCTCGACTTCGCATCCGAGATCGGCGAAGGCCTTTGCCGCCGCGGCGACGGCCTCGCCGATATCCCTGCGCACCGGGCTCGAGCCGCCATCACGAATCCAGCCGACGCGTAGCGACGAAGCGGCGGGAACGGCATCGGCCCCATCCGCCGGCAGGCCGACGGAATAGGGGTCTTTAGGGTCGCTGCCCGCCAGTACGTCGAAGGCCAGTGCTATGTCCTCGACGCTGCGGGCGATCGGTCCCACATGCCAATAGCGTGGGGCATGAAGCGGCCAGTGGCCGAAGGTGGAGATGGCGCCATGCGTCGCCTTGAGGCCGACGGTGCCGCAGAAATGCGACGGCACGCGGATCGATCCCGCAAGGTCGCTGCCAAGGCCGATCGGCGTCAGGCCGGCGGCGACAGCCGCCGCATCGCCACCGCTCGAACCGCCCGCGATGCAATCGGGGTTCCACGGATTGACGGTGCGCCCGTAGACGAGGTTGTCGGTCTCCCACCACAGGCCGAACTCGGCTGCATTTGTCTTGCCGAGCACGATGGCGCCGGTTTTCTTAAGACGACGTACCGCCGTGGCGTCTGCCGCAGGGAAATTGTCGGCGAACACCTTGGAGCCGCGTGTCGCCGGTAGGCCCGCGACGTCGAGGCAATCCTTGATGGTGACTGGCACGCCATGCAGCGGCCCGAGATCGTCTCCGGCGGCAACGGCACGCTCGGCGCGCTTCGCCTCTTCCATCGCCGTGTCGCTCATCGCAACAATGGCGTTGATCGCCGGGTTGAGGCGCTCGATACGGTCCAGATGACTCTGCATCACCTCGACCGGCGAGAGCGACCGGTCGCGGATCCTCGCGGCCATTTCCGTCGCGGTAAGATATGCAATGCTTTCGTCGGCCATCAAATCCTCTCGATATCGGGACGGCACGCGGCCGCCTTTCGCCTTCCAGCGGAATCACGCGGGCCGATCAGCGCAGCCCGTCCTCGCCCCTGATCTCGTCGGCGCGAAGACCGCCGACACGCGCGTGAACACGCGGCCCTGTCGTCATGACAAGCGCAAGCAGCATTTCGCCGGCGCGCGGCGCGCCGGGCTGGTTGATTTCCATCGCGTCGAAATGGCTGCGCACGTAAGAGGCGTTGATGTGGGTGACCGGAATGTCGAGCGCCGCACCCATGATGCCGACCTTCTTGGCCGACGGTACGATCGCCTGGGCCTCGCCGAGAACGTCGCGCATGGCGTAGCCGCCGGGGGCATGCCATAGGGCGGCGTGCTCGATCTCTCCGTCGGCGCCGACGATGGCGCCCTTGCCGTAGCCCTGGACGACGCGCGGATCGCCACCCAGGGCGGCGACCAGCTCCTCGGCCATCGCCCGGCCGAGCGGCTTCAACTCGTCCATGAAACCGGCGATCTCGGCCACGTAGCGGCCGGCGAACGGGTTACGGATGACGGTGAGGATGGCCGCGCGGCGCAGTGGTACCGCCGCGACCGGGCCGCCTTCGTGATGAATCGTCTCAACGATCGTCCGCTGCATTCTGATATCGATGCCATGCATGAAGTGAACTTCCTTTTTGGGCGATCCAGCCCGTTCCGGCACCCGCCTCGACGGGCGCCGGCGATATCTCCAGGGAGGATGTGATCCGTGCGGTCCGGCCGGCCCTACTGGGCCAGCCACACCTCGTCCATCGGGCCCATGGCGCCCCAAACCCCAAGCGGAGGGTTCTTCACGGCGCCATTGTAGATCGTGGTGTAGGGCTCCTCGTTGGTCCAGATCAGCGGCAGGTCGGTGGTGAGGATATGCTGCACCTTGGCGTAGATGTCCTTTCGCTCGGAATCGTTGGTGGCGACCGCTGCCTTCGACAGAAGTTCATCGACTTCCTTGTTGCAGTAACCGCCGGTGTTGGAGAACAGCACGCCCTTGCGCGGCGAGTCGCACAGATAGCTGCGATTGACTCCGATGACCGGGTCGGGATTGTTCCATGTACCGCTCATCGTCAGGTCGTAGTCCCATTCGGCAACACGGCCTGCCCAGGTCGCATAGTCCGGGCTGATGCGCACCTCGATATCGAGTCCGATCTTGCGCAATTGCGGGCGCAGATACTCAGCAACCGTGCGCATGCTGTCGGGGTGGAAGGTCGGAACGTCGAGGGTGAATTTGGCGCGGATGCCGTTGGCGTCCGGCTTCAGCCCTGCCTCGTCGAGCATCGCGTTCGCCTTGTCGAGATTGTAGTCGTACTTGACGATACTGTCGGGAGAGTAGAACGGGTTGCCGTGGTGGAACGGTCCGAACAACGGTACCGATGCTCCGTGATGCAGCTTCTGCGTGATGAAGTCGCGGTCGATCGCATGGGCGATCGCCTGCCTTACCTTGACATTGTCGAGAATCGGCTTGCGCAGGTTGAATTCCAAGAAGTTCGTCGGCCCCAGGGCCTCGTAGCCCTGTGAAGTGACGGTTAGCTTGGGGTCTTCCTTCAGCTTGGCGATGTCGGCGAACTTGATGCCCGAGAAGGCGGTATACTGCGTCGTGCCGTTGGTGATCGCCAGACGGCGCTTGGTGGCGTCGTCGAAGGTGAGGAAGACGATGCGGTCGAGATAGGGAAGGTTCGGGCGGAAGAACTTGTCGTAGCGCTCCAGCACGATGTGCTGGCCACGCTGCCATTCGACGAATTTGAATGGTCCGGAGCCGACCGGCGCGGCGTTGGCCGGATTTGTCTTGATGTCACCGTCGCCGCCGAAGACGTGCTTGGGGATGATCGGCGTAAGCGCGGGCGCCAGGGCCTGAAGCAGATAGGGGATAGGGTTCGACATCCGGATGACGACTGTCTGCGGATCCGGTGTCTCGATAGCGGTGACGAAGCGATACATGGTCGGGCCGAGCGGCGAGTTGGCCTTCACCGTCTCGATCGAAAAGGCCACGTCTTCGGACGTGATCGGCTTGCCGTCATGGAAGGTGGCGCCACCGAGAATATGGAATGTGGCGGTAAGGCCGTCGGGAGCGATCTCCCAGCGATCGGCGAGATAGGGTTGGGCGACGAACTTGTCGTCGATACGCACGAGGCCGGCAAAAATCTGTGCGGCCGGAACGCCCGTGGAGTTGCCGGTCTGGATTGCGGAATTGAGATGCCGGAGCGAATCGTGTCCCACCACCAGCGTGCCCCCGCGCCTGGGTGTGTCTTCCGCGAATGCGACGTCCGCAGGCGTCAGCGCCGCCGCCAGTGCGACGGTGCCGGCCCATAGTAGCGTACGCCTGGTCGTTTCAAATCTTCCCACTAAGCTTCGCATTCTGATCCTCCGCTGAACCGGCTGTCCCATATTCGAGCCGAAACGCTATTCGTTTGGCGAGCGGTGGCAATCGCCCGGTTCTTTAAAAACGGATGCGTTGAGGAACTTCATCGGAAAAACTGGTGAATGGATGCACAACCTCACAACGTCCGAAATGCCTGCAAACCGGCCTTCGCTCAATGAAAAGCCCGCCCGCCATCGACGACGAGCGCCGATCCCGTAGTGTAGCTCGACTCGTCCCCGGTGAGGTACAGCGCGGCATTGGCGACTTCCTCCACCGTCCCTAGGCGAACCAGCGCCGGACGGCTGAGGATTTCGCGCAGGGCCGCCTCCGGGTCGGCCGCGTTCTCGTAACTCACCCGCACCATCGGTGTGTCGATGACGCCGGGACAAAGGGCATTGGCGCGGATACCGACCGGCGCAAGCTCCAGGGCGAGCGCTTTCGTGAACATCACAAGCGCGGCCTTCGAGGCGCAATAGGCGGTACGGTTGGCGAGCGGCCGCAATGCCGCCCCTGAAGCGACGTTGACGATCGTGCCGCCACCATGGGCAATCAGTGCGGGCAAGGCGGCCTTGCAGACATGCATCGGTCCGTCGACATTGACCGCTTGTACCTGCCGCCATTCGGCCGGTGTCATCGAGGTGAAATCGCGGATGAGGTCGATCCCGGCAACGTTGACGACGCCGTCAAGCCCGCCGAGGCTTAGAACCGCCCGCGAAACGGCGGCTGATACCTCGGCGGCGTCGGAGACATCGCAACGCAGTGCGAGCGCACCGTCGAGATGATCGGCTGCGTCTTTCAGGACATCCTCGCGCACATCGAGCAGCGCAAGCCGTGCGCCCTCCCGGTGGAACAGCTGGGCCACCCCGGCGCCTATGCCGGAGCCGGCTCCCGTCACCAGGATGCGTCGTTCCGAAAGTCGCATGTCATCACCCCTTCAGGCTAATCGTCGACTCCAGGACATCGTGAAGTCCCCCGCCTGTCGTGGCGCGGCCGTCTTCCACCGCGCGGATCAGTTCGATAAGCTTCCGCGTGACCGGCACCGCCAGGCCATGCGCCGCCGCTGCTTCGATGCATGGGGCGAGCTGGGCCGGAGCATCAGTCCTGCGCCTGAGAACGACAAGGTCTTGCCAGATCGTACTTTGAGGCTTCGTGGAGGCGCTAAAGAATCCAGCCATCCGGTTCAGGCAGGAAATGGCGTCGGCGTCGTCACCGGTTTCGAAGGCCCGGGGATCGAACCCGTCGAATGCCTCGACCGTGATGCCTTCGGCGCGCGCGACGGCCAGCACTTCGCGGATGAGTGAAAGGTGCAGCCGATGTCGGGCGGAATTGCTGAAGAACTCGACCATCGGCGCATCGTCGAGCGCCGATGCCTTGATCAGCACGCTGTAGGCGAGCTTGCCCCACAGGAATCCCCAGATGTTGGTAGTGGCTCTTGCCTTCGGCTCGAAATGCCGCAGCAGCCCGACGATCCCGTCGAGGCGGGCCGTCATGGCGCCGTCGAGTTCGCCAAGCACCACCGTCCCGGGATTACCCACCACCACTTCACCGGGCTCGGTTCGGTAGGCACCGAAATTGATGGTGGCGCCGATCGTGCGGTGCGCGCCCGCTACCTGCGCGATTGCGTGCTCGCAAAGTCCGTTCTGCATCGAAACGATCGCACCGTCCCCGGCGAGCGCCGGCACGATCCCGGCAATGGCGCGCTCCGTCTGGTCGGCCTTCACGCACAGGAACACCAGGCGATAGGTTCCCTCGATCTCGGACGGCAGCTTCGCCGCGAGGCGGGCGACAAAGTCTCCGCGACGTCCGGTGATCCGGAGGCCCTTGCGGTTGATGGCATCGATATGGGCATGATCGACATCGACCAGGTCCACATGCCTGCCGTGTCGGGCGAGGAAACCGGCGACCGTTCCGCCAATGGCTCCGCCGCCCCAGACGAGGATGGGGCGCGATGAGTAAGTTGCGATATCCAGCATGGCGATGCCGAATCCTGATCCGAGGCCATTGCGTTACGGGCGACGATCGCTGTTGATCGACGATACCGGCAATGGCTAGCAACCGGCGGCCGGCAAAAGTTGGAAAAGCTGAGGGGCTTCATCAGCAGAACCGGAGTATCTACGCGGCCGGTCACTCGGCGTCGGGAGGCCGGTTGTCATGCTTCCTGGGAACGATGTATTCGGCCTGCCGCTTCAACTGGTCGAGCAAATCCCGCGCCATTGCCGCGAATGTCTCGACGGCACGCGTCTTGCGTAGCTGGTCGGAATAGGCGAGCCCGAAATTGGCCGTGGGAAGCTCCTCCCGGATGGGAAGGAAACGCAGCTCGGCTCCGTCATGCGAGCGTTCCGCACGCGCGCGAAAGCCCAGCAGGGAATAGCCTTGCCCCTGGGCGACCAGACTGCGCACCATATCCGTGGACCGGGTACGGAAGCGCACCCGCGGCTCGAGCCCATATTGGCGAAAGACGGACATGAACCATTCGCTCGAGCCCGGAAGGTCGAGCATGATGTAGGGCTGGCGGGCGAGATCGAAGAGGCTCACATCTTCGCCCTGCGCGAGCGGGCTCCCCGCCGGCAGGAGAACATAAAGCGGCACGGCCAGCAGCGGCTCGAAAACAATGCGGTCGTTGGCCAGCAGATCGTAAGTGAGGGCGATATCGGCGGAACCGTCACTCAGTTTCTGGAACACCTCGTAGATATCGCCTTCGAATAGGGAGATGGAGATGGCAGGATATTTTATCGACATGTCGGAGATCAGTCGCGGCATCACGAACGCTGCCGCAGGGAAGAAGCAGGCGACATTGATCGGCCCCGCCAATTGCTGACTGAGCTGTGCCGCGTAGGCCTCGAGGGTTTCGGCTTCCGCGAGTAATGCCTTCGCCCGCGACATCAATTCCCCGCCGGATGGCGTCAGCATCAACCCGCGCCCAGGCTGGCGGATGAAGATGCGAACGCGAAAGACCTCTTCCAGATTGTTGATGGCGGCACCGATGGCGGCCTGAGATACGCCCAGACTGGCGGCGGCGTTGACGATGCTGCCGTGCTCGGCGGCAGCGACCATGTAACTCAAATGTCGAATGCTCCAGCGCATAGCCGCTTGGGTCCCCTCGATCCTGGACAAATTATCCCTCATCCGGAGAATTGCCGCAAATGAACATGGGCTTCGCCTGGCATCCTTCTGTCGTGACAACCCTGACCGGGAACCGCCATTTGCTAGCAGTTCCTTGCAGGCTTGCAGCCGTTTTGGCGGCAATGATCAGCGTCAGAGCCCCGGCAAGTTGGCGATAAGCGCGGTCAGGACGCCGAGGCAGATCGGGGCTGGATTCGTCCGAGTTGACGCGGTCTGCCGCGACAGCTAGTCCGCATCCAGCCAGCGTGCGCAGTTGGCTGCGACGAAGGAGTCGTCGTTGAGCTCCGGATAGAGCCGATATACCCGGTCGATCGCGGCGCTCTGACCGGGGCTCAGGTCTTCATGTGGATCAAGACACCAACGGCCTTCCAGCAGACCCTGCCGTCGCAAGACTTCATGACATCCCGCGATGACGCCGTGGAAATTGTTTGCGACATCGAAGAATGCGGCATTGCAGTCGGTCACCGCGCTGTCGAGACGCAACAACTCGACAGGAATGGCATTCTCGCTCCGTGCGGCCTTGCAGCGCGCGAGGAGTTCGACCGCCTTCTGCGTCCATACCGACCAATGGCCGAGGAGACCGCCCTGAAAGCGCAGATCTCCCTGCATGGTGCGGAAAGGCAGAACCAGATCGAGCACGATATGGTCGTCGTTGCCGGTATAGAGGGAGATACGCTCTCCGGCCCCGGACGCAGCAACCCCGTGCATCACGTCGAGCGTCGCGTAGCGATTGAACGGGGCAACCTTGATGCCGATGACGTTGTCGATGGCAGCGAAACGCTGCCAGAAGGAACCCGACAGGCGGATACCGCCAACAGCAGGCTGAAGGTAAAAACCGATGGTCGGCATCTCGGATGCGACGGCACGGGCGTGGTCGATCAGTTCGTCCTCGCTCGCCCCCTGCAACGCCGCCAGACTGAGAAGCACGGCATGATAGCCCAGACTGCGAGCCGTGGAGGCTTCCTGGACTGCCTGGGAGGTGCGGCCGGCGACGCCCGCGATCATCATTAGCGGTCGTCCCGTCCATCCCGCCGCAGTCTCGGCCGCCGCCGCAAGCACAGGACGATAGAGACCGACATCACGGATCGCGAACTGTGTGGTATGGACGCCCACCGCAAGGCCGCCAGAGCCGGCATCTATGTAGTAGCGTGTCAGGGCACGCTGTCGCCGCGCGTCGAGCTTGCGGTTGGAATCGAGGGCAAGCGGGTGCGCGGGGATGACGGCCCCATCTCGGAAGATGGCGAGGACATCGGCTGGAATTTCGGAACAGTGCATGCGCTTTATCCCAGTTCGGGCCCGGCGATGGCCCGCATCGTGGCACCCAGTTCGACGACAGTCCCCAAAGCCATGCGCGTGAACCTGCGCTCAACGGCGAATCCTCGCGATCGAAGCAGGGAACCAAGCGCATGCTGCTGCACGGGCACGTCGATCAGCATAGGACTGGAGTGAGAATCGAGAGCGTCGGCGCAAAGGGCGAGCGCGGTAGGCTCGTCACCAGCCACAAGAGGGCCGAGCTGCGTGGCGACCCGTCCGCGACGCCCGAGCAGCACTCCATTCTCGGCTTGTCTCAGCGGGGCGCCCGGGCGACGTGCGAAATCATCGAGCAACGCCCGCCGCTCGACGCCAAGCGCCACGGCATCCAACCGTGTCGCCATGTCAATATCTATCGTGCAGCCGGGGGCGGCCGTCAGGCCCTGTCCCGTGCCAACCCAGCGTTCTATCGATTCACCATCGCGGAATCCCAGGCGCAGATAGACTTCTCGCCCGGCGGGGGTCGCATCCAGCATCGGGGTCAGGCCGCCTGCACGGCAGGCGTCCATAGCATTGTCGAGGAGATGTGTCGCATACCCTCGTCGCCGAAAGGCGCCATTGACGAGGACCATTCCTATCCAGCCAATGCGCTGCGAGTATGGGATCAGCACGCAACTCGCGACAAGGCGACCGCCGGCATCGCGGAGGCCGAAGCCGCGGCCGTTAGCAAGCATGAAGCGCCAGTCAGCGTCGGTCTGGTTCCAGCCGGCTTCGGCTACCAGGAGCATGCCTTCAGGAATATCGGCCTCGCTCATCAACGATATTGCGAGGGGGTCGGACTCAGTATGCACCGTCACGAACCTCGAAACCGGTCGGCTTGCCAAGGCTCGGCATATCGCGCGCCACCCAGTCGGCCACCCAGTCCAGCATCTGCGCCAAGGCGACCTTGGGATAGCCGAAGAGCCCGAAAGACTTGCCGGCATTGTTGAGCCAGGCGGTCGGCGCCTCTTCCCCCACGAAACTGGGCACACGCCCAAGCCGTTCGCCGAAGCGCTCGGCCAGCCAGCGTACCGATAACGTCTCAGGCCCGGTGATGTTCAACGGTACCGAGGGCGTGCCGACATGGCGCAAGGCACGCAGGGCCATGGCGTTGGAGTCGCCTTGCCAGATCACGTTGACATATCCCGTGGAGAGATCGACCGGGCGTCCCCCGATCACCCGGCTGGCGATATCGAACAATACGCCGTAGCGGCAATCGATCGCGTAGTTGAGCCGGAACATCAGCGACGCCGTATTGTTGCGACCGGCTTCCCATTCTATGGCGCGTTCGCGGCCGACACAGCTGTTGGCATACTCGCCGGGCGGGGTCAGCGGATAGTCCTCGGTTGCTCCGTTCGAGGTTACGGGAACGAAGGGATAGACGCAGCCGGTTGAAAATGCGACGAGCCGGCGGTTCTCAAGCGTCGCGGCCACTTGTGCCGGAAGCAGCGTGTTGATCGCCCAGGTACGAGACGGGTTATCGGTTGCCCCGAACTTGTAGCCGGTCATGAGAATGACGTTTCTGACTGCCGGCAGCGCTCCGACGGAATGGCTATCCAGCAGGTCGCACCGGATCGGCCGGATCCCCTGGTCTTCGAAGCGAGCGATCAGCCCGGGATCAGAAAAGCGCGCAACGGCAATGACTTCCTTGTCGGGAGCCGCCCGCTTGGCCATGCGGGTGAGGGTCTGGCCGATTTTCCCCGTCGCCCCCAGAACCATGATATCGCCGTCGAGACCGGCAAGATCGGCGACCACTTCGTCGTCGGGTCGCGACAGTCGCTCCTCCAAGGCCTCGACATCGACAAAGCCGCTACTCCTCATTAGCCCGTTCCTCTCGGCCGCTTTCGTTTGAAAATTATCAACCAGATAGTTGATTTATGTTTGCGCAGCGACCGCTTGTCAAGCGGGGGCGTGGCGACGGATGGCGTTGAGCGCGAAGTCGACAATGTGCGCACGGCGTTCGTCAATGCTCGCGCGCGTGTCGAGCGGCCGATTGAAGGCATGGCTCAGCGTGTGGATGTTGGCGAAGTAGAAAAAGCTCATGCCGGCAATCGACAGATAGATGTGCAGCGGGTTGAGGCCACGCCTGAAGACACCCTCTTCAACGCCTCGCTCGATCGTCTCGGCCATCAACTCAATGATCGGCCGGTTGGTTTGCGCGACGGTGCCGGAGTTCTGCAGGTGCCGTCCGCCATGAGTATTCTCGTCGGCCAGGATACGCACGAAATCTGGGGATTTTTCGAGATAGTCGAAGGAGAGCTCGATCAGCTTGCGCATCGCTTCCTCGGCTGGGAGAGAGCCAAGCGCGAGCGCTGCCTCCTGCTCGCGGATTTCGTGATAGACCTCCTCGATCACGGCCGTGTAGAGCGCGTCCTTGCTGCCGAAATAGTGATAGACTAGCTGTTTGTTGATGCCCGCGCGCCGGGCGATGTCATCCACCCGGGCGCCCTCGAGCCCGCCTTCGGCAAAAGCGGCGCGAGCGGCTTTCAGCAAAGCCCCTCGCGTTCCCTCCGTTGCCGTTCGGTCGTCTTCAGTCGTTCGTTTTCGCATCAACCAACCGGTTGGGTTATCTTGACTCCAGTGATAACCTATTGTAAATCGTCTAACAAGCTGGCGCGAAAGGCGCAGGCTCGGGAGGGGAGTTCCAATGTCAGGCCGTGAGGTCCGATCTGCCGCGGATGTCGAGCCCGCGCAGCGCGTCGAGCAACCAGCGTTGCTCATCGTCGATCTGCAGAATGATTTCGTGCGCGAAGGCGCTCCCCTGGAAGTGCCTGACGCACGGAAGACCATCGGCGTAGTACAAAAGCTGATCACGGAATTCCGCAGTCGCAAACTACCGGTCATCTACACCCAGTTCCTCGCGCACGAGACTGAAAACCTGCTTTGGCTGTGGTCCCCTCAATGCAGGCCGGACACCAGGTGCTGCTGGAAGGGCTTCCGGCGCCGCTATGATGATGCGGGGGCCGAGCTCGATTGCACCGAGATCATTGACGAGCTCCGCCCCGAACCTAGCGATATTCGGATCGAGAAATACGGCTACGGCTCCTTCCTCGGCACGAGCCTCGACGGGCACCTGCGCACTCTGAAGGTGAAGTCGCTTGTGGTCGCCGGTACCGTCACGCAGATCTGCGTCGAGGAGACCGCGCGCGAGGCCTTTCACCACGGCTATCGCACCACGCTGGTGGAGGACGGTGTCTCGTCCTTCGCACCGGATCTGCATGCGGCAACCCTCAAGAACTTCGCCATGAAATTCGGGTGGGTTGCCAAGGGACAGGATATCGCCACGTGGCTGTGAAAACCGTGCCAGGGCGCTTCGCGTTCGACCGGGATGGTATCCTGATATTGCCAGCCGCTACCCTGATCATCGCAGCTTTGGCGCTGCCGGCCTTCCGTGATCCCGCTAACCTTGCCAATGTCGTGCGCCAGGCTGGCGTGCTAGGCATTCTCGCTATCGGGCAAACCTTCGTCATTTCCGCAGGCATGCTCGATCTCTCCATCGGTGCCATCACAGGGCTCGTGGTGGTGCTGAGCTCGGCACTGCTCAATGGCGATGCGGCTCTTACACTGCCTGTCGTGGCGCTGATGGTCGCGGTTGGCGCGGTGATCGGCATGCTCAATGGAGTGTTGCTCAACACGTTGCGCCTGCATCCGCTTATCCTGACTTTCGGTATGCTGTCGGTACTTCAGGGTGCGATTTTTTCCTTCACCGACAAGAGCGTGGGCCGGACGTCAGCCCCGCTGGCGATGCTTGCCAATGGGGACATAGCCGGCGTGCCCTGGTCTGCGCTGCTGCTCCTCGTTCTCGCGATCGGTGGCCATCTGCTGCTGGCGCATACCCGCTTCGGCTACCACCTGATGGCGGCGGGCGGAAATCCAGAGAGTGCGCGCCGGGCCGGCATCAATATCGAGCGGATACGGTTTGCGGTTTTCGTGATCTCGGGCGTAACGGCGGCACTTGCCGGTCTGCTGCTCGCCGGTCGTCTCGGCACCGGCTATCCGCTTGCAGGAAACGGCCTTGAGCTTGACGCGATCGTGGCGGTCGTGCTCGGTGGTACTCTGCTCTCGGGCGGCCGCGGCAGCATCTGGCGATCGCTTGCGGGCGTGCTGATGCTGGCTGTGCTCTCCAATACCCTCAATCTCATGAACGTGTCGGCCTTCGTGCAAATGTTCGTCAAGGGCCTGGTAGTCATCGGCGCCATCCTGCTCAATCAGCCGCGGCGGGCAAGCTCATGAGCGTCGCCGCCACACAGGCCACTCGGCTCCAACTCAGTCATTTCGGCCGGTACGCGATCTTCTTCGTGCTCGCGGTCATCTACGTGGCGGGGCTAGCCGTCTCTCCCGCATTCGCCGAACCCAACTATATACTGAACATCCTGCGCCAGATCACCCCTGTCGGCATTGCCGCAGTCGGGGTGACCTTCGTGATGATACTCGGAGGGATCGATCTTTCCGTAGGCGCCGTGATCTCGCTTACTTCCGTGCTCACCGCCACGGTCATGGCCGGCGATGTGGCCAATCTCGCGCCGGCCATTTTGCTCGCCTGTGCCGTCGGGCTCTGCATCGGGCTCATCAACGGCATCATCGTCGCCTTCAGCAGGGCGTCGCCTTTCATCCTGACGCTGGGGATGGGCGTTGCCGTAGTCGGGCTCACCCAAATGCTCACAGGCGGCACGGCCAAGGGTATCGTATCGCCGGGCTTTCGCGAATTCTTCAATTTTCGCGTCGGCGGACTCCTGCCCAATCTAGCCATCGCTTTCCTGCTGCTCGTAGCGATCGGCCTGTTCATCGAGAAGGCAACGATCTTCGGGCGGCAGCTCTTCCTGGTGGGCACCAATCGTGCGACGGCGGTTCTCTCCGGTCTGGCGGTGCGCCGCGTAACGATTGCCGCCTACGCGATCTCGGGCCTGTTCGGCGCGCTTGCCGGCATCGCGCTTCTTGCGCGCTCGGGCGTGTCGAGCACCGTCGCCGGCCAAGGCCTCGAATTCCAGGTGCTTGCTGCGGTTGTTCTCGGCGGGACGACGTTCGAGGGTGGCCGTGGCGGTATCGCCGGTACCGTGGCCGGGGTACTTGTCCTGGCCATCGCTTTCAACCTCGTCAACATCGCGGGCCTCCCATACCAGATGCAGCTTCTGGTCATGGGCTTCATCATCATCCTCGCCTCTGCACTTTACGGGCAAATCAGCGACCTCGCCGACTAGCCCGGAAACAACGAAGGGAAGTGACCATGATCCTTACGCGTAGAACACTACTCGCCCTGATGGGGACCACCGCCACGACATTGGCTATCCGGTCGGCTTTCGCCGACCAAGCCACCGACACCGCGCAGACGGCCAAGGCCGCCGAAACAGTGGATACCTCCGCCTTCAAGAAGAGCGGCAAGATCAAGATCGGTGTGTCTGCCGGCTATCTCTCCAACTCGTGGGTTGTTTTCGCTCTCCAGCATGTACGCTGGGAAGCGAGCAAGCACGACGTCAGCGAAGTTATCGTCACCGATGCGGGCTTCAATCCGGCCAAGCAGGTATCGGATATCGAAGATCTCCTGCGCCAGAAGATCGATCTGCTCATCTACTGGCCGGTGGACGACGCTTCGGTCGCCAATGTGCTCAAGCGGGCCGTCGATGCCGGCGTGCCTACCGTGCAGGCCGGCGGCGGCTTTACCGACGCCCCCGGGGTCACGTCGAATGCCTATATCAGCCAATGGAAGCTTGGCGAGATGGTAGCGCGTCACCTGATGCAGGACATCGGCGGCAAGGGCAAGATCGTCGCCATGCTGCCCATTGCCGGTACCACCGCAGCCGTTGACCAGCTCGACGCATTCAACACCGTGGCCAAGGAATATCCAGGCGTGGAACTCCTCAGCGCCGAGTATGGCGACTGGAACCGCGCCAAGGCCAAGCAGATTACGGAGAACCTGCTGCAGCGCTTCCCCAAGATCGACGGGGTGTTCTCGCCATCCGGCCAGATGTCGATTGGCATGGCGGAAGCGTTCGACGAGGCCGGGCGGCTGGGTGAGACAGTCTTCTCGCCTGGTGACGAATATAATGGCTGGCTCAAATGGGCGGCGACGCACAAGCAAGGCGGTGTCGTGACCTTTCCGACGCGCGCCGGCCAGGTGGCGGTGCAGGTCGGCATGGATATCCTCGCCGGCAAGCCTGTCACCCGGGGCGTCGCGGTGCCGTCGGTGTACGTCGCCCCTGCCGAGATTGGGTCACTCGTGGCGGCCGACCGACCGGACGATTGGTGGGCGAGCCAGCTGCCACCAGAATTCCTGCCGCAATAAAGACGACCCGCTGCCATGCCGTTGCTTGAAGTCCGGAATCTTCAGAAACATTATCCCGGCGTGGCAGCACTCAAGGGCATCGACTTCACGGCCGAGGCAGGTGAAATCCACGCTATCGTCGGCGCCAACGGCGCCGGCAAATCCACCCTGATGAACCTCATCTCCGGCGCAACAGTGCCGACCGGGGGCGATATCCTGATCGAGGGTCGCGCGGTGCGCTTTGCCAGCCCGCATGCGGCACAGGCACATGGCATTGCCACGGTCTACCAGGAATTCAGTCTCGTTCCGCAAATAAGCGTCGCATGCAATATCTTCCTCGGCCGCGAGCCGAGGGGGCCGTTCGGGCTTGTTGATGAGCCGCGTCTCAATGCCGACGCAGTGGAACTGCTTTCGCGTTTCCATATTGCGCTCGACCCGCGTACCGAGGTCTCGTCTTTGAGCGTCGCCGAGCAGCAACTGGTCGAAATCGTGCGGGCTTTGTCATTCAAGGGCCGTATCCTGATCCTTGACGAGCCGACGGCCGTGCTGTCGCTCAGCGAGCAGGAGAACCTGTTCGACATCATGCGGCGGCTGCGCAGCGAGGGAATGCTGGTCCTTTATGTCTCGCACCGCCTGCAGGAGGTGCTGTCGATCGCCGACCGCGTTACCGTGATGCGAGACGGCGGCATGGTGGGAACCCGCCCGATCGACGGCCTTTCGATGAACGAGCTTGTCAGCATGATGGTCGGTGAGAACCGGGGCGCGACGGGCTCGCCACGTAGCCTTACACACGCGGGGGCGGCTTACGAGATCGCCTATACCACCACCGGCGGCACCGAGCGCCTCTCGGTGCGGGAGGGCGAGATCCTCGGTCTTGCCGGCCTCGTGGGTGCAGGTCGCACCACCTTCGCACGCGCCGTCGCGGGATGTTGTTCGAACACGGCCATGGCGCATGTCACGCGCGCTGGCCAGACGCTTGGCACGCGTTCGCCGCGGGCCGCGATGCGGGCGGGCATCGTCTATCTGACCGAGGACCGCAAGCGCGATGGCATCTTCGCCGGCATAGATATCATCGGCAATGCCACCGCGGCGGTGCTGCCTAGGCTCGGACGTTTCGGACTGCGCAGCCGGCGTGCCGAGCGGCAGCGATCGAGAACGATCCTCGAGCGGCTCCGACTGGCGGTAGCCGACCTCAACATGCATATCGGCAAGCTCTCGGGCGGCAACCAGCAGAAGGTGGTCCTGGGCCGCGCCCTGATGACTGCCCCAAAGCTCCTCATCTGCGACGAGCCGACCCGCGGCATCGACGTCGGCGCCAAGCTGGAGATCCATGCTCTTTTGCAGGAGCTTGCCGCACAGGGAACGGCCATGATCGTGATTTCCTCGGAGATTGACGAACTGCTGGGGCTGGCACACCGGATTGTCGTGATGAGCGACTGCCGCTTCGTCGCGGAGATGCCGATCGATGACGCAAGCGAGGCAGCCATCCTCACAGCCGCCGCAGGGCGGGGCGTAACGCAGATCCAGAAGGAAATCCGATGACCGCTCCGAAGCGTACTGAACCCGTTCGCGTTGCGGTAGTTCAACTCCATCCAGTTCCAGACGATATAGCGGGCAACATCGAGCGCATCTCGACATTGGTCCGGGGCGCCGCAGCAGACGGTGCGAAACTGGTCGTGGTGCCCGAAACCGCCACGACCGGTTACTTCATCGCCGACCGGCTCGATCGCCTCGCGGAACCCGACAACGGCCCGACGGCGACGGCACTGAGTGCGCTGGCCAGGGATTGCGCGCTGTATCTGGTCGTGGGCATGGCGATTTCGGACGCTGGTACATACTACGACGCCCAGCTTCTCTTTGGACCGGAGGGCACGCCGCTTGCGATCTATCGCAAAGTCCATCTTTTTTCCGCTGAACGCCAATGGTACACGGCCGGCGACACGCCGGTCGTGGTCGACACTCCCATCGGCAAAATCGGCCTGAGTATCTGCTACGATTTCATCTTCCCTGAGTTTATTCGCTGCCTGGTGGACCTGGGCGCCGACATCGTTGTCAACAGCACCAACTGGATCTCCGACGACTTCCAGCGCGATACCTGGGGCTGGACGGGAAGCACGGTGGAGTCGCTGGCGCGGACCCGCGCGCTTGAGAACGGGGTGTGGCTGGCCATGGCCAACTGCATCGGCGCGGAGTCCGGATTCGATTCCCTCGGCCATTCCTGCGTGGTCGCCCCTTCGGGCAAGGTGCTCGCCTCCGCAGGCACCGGAGACGGGTTCGCTGCTGCTGATATCATTTACGAAAGCGATGCGCTTATGCGCTGGCGCGGTATCGCTACATATCGCGATGACCGCCGCCGGGAAATCTATCGGATTGAATCGGCGGGTTAGCGTTCACAACGGATCAATGCGCAATTGCCCATTGAGCGCGCGCACTTTTTCCGACCTCATAAGCGCGCATATCTCGTCGATCCCCACTGTTAGGTCGGGGCGGTAGACGATCTCGTTGCGCCGATGGGCTGCCCGTGATTGTTGCCGCAGGCAGCATCCGCGGCGGGTATCAGCGCGTCGATACCATCCTGTTCCGACCGCGTGGGCCGGTCTGTTCGACACCCTCCGTTTTCTCCTGCTCGCCGCAGTCGAAGCCCGATCGCCTGAGCACTTCTGCGGTGGCGTCCAGCAAGGCCGTCATGTGCTGGTGGGCAGCGGCGCTGTCGCCGGCGCTGACGGCCTCGAAAACCGCGATATGCATATCGAGCGCGAGAGGCGCGCTGTTGGCCGGATCCGAAGTGATCCAGATCGACGCCCGCAGCGCTTCCTCGACCACGGCGCCGAAGCCCGACATCAGCGTATTGCCGCTTGCGGCGAGGAGGATGCGATGGAATGCGACGTCCGCCTCGGTGGTCTGCTCGGTGCGGCCGCCATTGTTCCGCGCCATATCGAACACCGCCTGCCGCAAAGCGTCGAGCGATCTCGAATCGATGTTCCGCGCCGCCAGGGCGGCCGCCTTGGGCTCGATCAGGCGGCGCATGACGAAGAGCTCCCGCAGCAAAACCTGACGACCGACGGCCTGCTGGCGCCAGCGCAGCACGTCGGCATCGAGATGGCTCCAGTAGATGGACTCGGTGACGGTCGTCCCGATGCGTGGCTTCGATTGCATGAAGCCCTTGGCGCTCAGCATCTGCAACGCCTCGCGCATGCAGGTGCGGCTGACGCCGAATTCGCTCAGGAGCTCTCCTTCCGGGGGAATCAATTCGCCAGGCCTGTACCGGCCACTGAGAATGCGACCCGCAAGCGCTTCGGCTACCATCATCTTCGGTCGTTTTGCGCGGGTCGGCGCCATCCTGCCTATTCGTTCATTTCGCAAGGAATCATAATAAATCATATAATAGCGGCTAATTGCCGGCAAAGCGAGCCTGCGTCGCAGGCGGGCATCACACGGCCTGGCTCCTGCGTTCTATGCGATCCACTCGAAATCGCAACGTTAGACGTCTATGTCGGAATTGAAATTATCATATTTATAATCTACGGTTTCAATATCGGGCGCCAGTGAACGCGTAAGTTACGCGCCAGCGCCGGAAACGACATGAATGAGCAAACATACCTTACACCTGATGTAAGAGGAGGAAGCGATGAGCAGCAATCACGACGACGAAAGCGGCAAGGGCCGCTCGATCATGGCGACCCGTCGCGCGCTAATGTATGGCGCGCTCGGTGCCGGCACGCTCGGCACCATGGCCGCATTCGGCGCGGCGCCGGCATTGGCGGCGGAAGAGGGCGGCCAGGGAAATTTCCCGAAACACCCGAACTGGAAGTTCACCTTCGTCAACCATGTGACGACGAACCCGTTCTTCGTGCCGACGCAATACGGCATCGAGGACGCCTGCGCGCTGCTCGGCTGCTCCTACCAGTGGACGGGATCGCAGAAGTCGATCGCCTCCGAGATGGTCAACGCGATGAATACGGCCACCGCCGCCAAGGCCGATGGCATTGCCGTCTGCCTCGTCGATGAACATGCCTTCAACGATCCCACGGACAAGGCACTCCAGGCCGGCATTCCGGTCTTCTCCTACAATGCCGATGCCAAGGGTAATCACCGTCTCGCCTATGTCGGGCAGGATCTCTACGGCGCCGGCAAGGCGCTCGGTGAGCGCATCGTGAGCCTGGTCGACGAGGGCGACGTCGTCGGCTTCATCGCGACGCCGGGCCAGCTCAACATCCAGCCGCGTCTCGACGGCGCCTCCGATGCCATCAAGGCGTCCGGCAAGAAGATCAACCTGAAGCAGATCGCCACCGGGCCGACAGTCAACGAGGAAGTCTCGCGCGTCGACGCCTATTATGTCGGCCACAAGGACGTCAAAGGCATGTTCGCAGTCGATGCCGGTAGTACCATGGCCGTTTCCAAAACCATGGAAAAATACGGGCTGCACGAGAAAGGCGTGCGCGCCGGCGGCTTCGACCTGCTGCCAAACACGCTGGACGGCATCAACAACGGCCATCTCGATTTCACCATCGACCAGCAGCCCTATCTGCAGGGCTTCTACACGGTGCTGGAGATGTTCCTGTTCAAGCTCTCCGGCGGCCTGACAGGCCCGTCCGAGATCAATACGGGTCTGAAGTTCATCACCAAGGGGGGCGTCGAACCCTATCTGAAGACGCAGAGCCGCTTCGAGGGCAACTCCAAGGAGCAGAAGCTGATCGAGCGGTCCGGACCGATCAGCGGCTGAGTACGCAATCATGAATGAACAGACGGAGGCCGGGCAAACGCCCGGCCAATCCCACCTTGGGGGAAACCGGCCCCGAAGCTCCTGGCGGAGTGCCGGATTTTTCCTGCTGCGCCAGCGGGAGGCGAGCATCCTCATCGCCGGCATCCTGCTGGTGATCTACTTCCAGGTTTCGAGCGCGGCATTCTTGTCCGGCGCCAATCTGGGCAATCTCGTCTCCTACACGGCGACGACGGCGATCATCGCCGCCGGCGAGGTCTTCATCCTGGTCTGCGGCGAACTGGACCTTTCCGTCGGCATGGTCTACGCGCTGACGCCGTTCGTCATGTTCTTCGCCGCGTCGGCCGGCCTGCCGATGTGGGCCGCTGTCATTGTCGGGCTGCTTGCGGCGGCGGCCGTCGGCCTGATCAACGGGTTGATCACAACGCTTCTGCGCGTTCCGTCCTTCGTCACGACGCTCGGCACGCTCTTTCTGATCAACGGCTTCACGCTCAGCATCTCCGGCGGCTTTCCCGTCCAGCCGCAGGCCGGACCGGTCTTCACGGCGGTCTTCGGCGGCAGCCCGTGGGCGCAGATGGCCTGGGCGGTGGTCCTGGCCATCCTGCTGCAATTCGTTCTCAGCAAGACGCGGTGGGGCCTGCACACGATCGCTACCGGCGGCAATCCGATCGGCGCGGCCGAGGTCGGCATCAAGGTCAGGGCGATCAAGATTGGCAATTTCGTCCTGTGTGCCGTGCTGGGCGGCTTTGCCGGCGTGCTCGACGCGTTCCGCATCGGTTCGATCGACCCGCTTGCAGGCGGCACGGAAATCATGTTTGCGGCAATCGCCGGTGCCGTCATCGGCGGGACGTTGCTCACCGGCGGCGTCGGCACCATCATCGGCGCGCTCATCGGCGCGCTCGTGCTTGGCATCCTCAAGGATGGGTTCACGCTTCTGGGCGTCAGCGCCTATACGTTCGACATGATCCTGGGGGCTGCGATCCTGGTGACGATGGCCGTCAATATCCGGCTGATGCTGCTCAGGGAACGAGGGGGCTTGTGATGGCCGGACAGAACGGAAAAGAGGTGCTCAGGGCCGAGCACATCTCCAAGTCGTTCGGCAAGGTGACGGCGCTGCGCGACATCAACCTGCATCTCGACCGTGGCGAGGTGCTGGGTCTGCTGGGGGACAACGGCGCCGGCAAGTCGACGCTGATGAAGATTTTCACAGGCTATCATCAGCCGACGAGCGGGCAGTTGCACCTCAACGGCCAGCCGGTGACGCTGCGCTCCGTCGCCCACGCGCGCAGCCTCGGTGTCGAGGCGGTTTATCAGGACCTGGCGCTGATCAACGAGCTCAATGTCTACCGCAACATGTTCCTGCAGCGTGAGGCGGTGCGCGGCGGGCCACTCGGCATCCTCAACGACAAGGCGATGCGCGCGGCTGCGATCGAGCACCTCGACCGGATGGGCGTCAACATCCCTTCGGTGGACGCCGAGGTTTCGAAGCTCTCCGGCGGCCAGCGCCAGGCGATCGCGGTCGCGCGCTCAGTCTATCAGAAGGCCGACCTCCTGCTGCTCGACGAGCCGACCGCGGCGATGGGCGCCAAGGAATCGGCGATGATCCTCGACGTCATCCAGCGGCTGCGCGACGAAGGCGACATGGCCATCATCATCATCGCCCACAATTATGCGCAGGTCTTCGATGTCTGCACCCGCATCAATCTCGTCGAAGGCGGCCGCATCGTCTTCGACAAGCCGACGTCGGAGACATCGGTGCAGGAACTGACCGACCTCGTCGTCAACGAGTACCGCATGGCCCGTGCGAGCGTCCGCGGATCATGATGGGATCGGCCGCCCTTGCGAGCGCGACCGGGACCAATGGCATATCGTGCGTCAGCTACCGCGCGCGGTCGCGCCAGATGAGCAGCCTGTGTTCGACGGCGGCGATCGCCACCGAACTGACATAGCCTAATACGCCGAGCAGAATGACGCCGGCATAGAGATCCGGCGCACGGAAGGCGCGCGCGGAAAGCAGGATCCAGTTGCCGAGCCCGTCGCGGCCGGCGAGCATCTCGCAGACGACGGACAGGATGAGCGCCACCGTCAGCCCGAGCCGCATGCCGGCGAGGATGTCGGGGCTGGCCGAAGGAAGGGCGATCTTGAAGATGACGGCGGGGCGCGACAGGCGGAGCGCCCGTCCCACTTCATAAAGCCTTGGCTCGACCGCGGAAAAACCGTGGATGGTAGCGAGCAGCACCGGCCAGAGCGACCCGAAGGCGATGACGGCAAGTGCCATGGGGTCGGAGAGGCCGAGGAGGGCGATCGCGACGGGAATGATGGCGGAGGCCGGAAGCGGCCGCAGGAATTCGAACATCGGCGCCAGATATTCGCGCAGCACCTTCGACGTGCCGATTGCCGCGCCGAGTGCGATGCCGACAAGGGAAGCAAGCAGCCAGCCATAGATCATGCGCCTGATGGTGGCGAAGAGTTTCTCGGTCAGGTCGCCGTCGACCATGCCCTTGACCAGCGCCGCCCAGGCGCGATCGGGCCCAGGCAGGAAGACCGGCGAGATCAGCCGGTGGTCGGCGATCCATTGCCAGAACCAGACGAAGCCCGCCGCGACGAGAAAGCCGCCTGTGAGCCAGAGGAAGCGGCGGCCGTTCATTGGCGAACCTCCACCATCGCCGCGCGGCCGAGCAGTCTCTGCTGCGCCAGCGAAAGAAGCACGTTCAGCCCGTAGCCGACGAGGCCGATCCAAAGGAGGTAGGCGAGCATCAGTTGAGGACTGAGCGATTGCTGCGCGATCAGGATGCCGTAGCCCAAACCTTGCGGATTGGCGGCGATCTCGACGGTAACCGCCACGACCAGCGCGAAGCCCGCCGCCAGCCGCAATGCTACGATGATGCGCGGGAGCGCCGCCGGAATGACGATCTTGAAAATGCGCTGGTGCGTGGAAAGGCGAAGCGCCCGCGAAACCTCCAGCAGGCGCGGCTCGATGCCGGCGATCGCAGCGCGCGTCATGATGAGCATGGTCCAGACGCAAGCGAAAGCGACGATGGCGATCTCGAAGCCATAGCCGAAGCCGAGCGAGAGCATGCCGATCGGGATAAGCGCCACCGAAGGGATCGGGCGGATTGCCTCGACGGTCAGTTCCATCAATCGGTCGAGCGGCCGTACGAGCCCGAACAGAAGACCGAGAACAAGGCCGATCGCGCCGCCGACGATGAGCCCGCCGAAGGCGCAAGCCAGCGTGTCGCGTGTCGCCGCGAGCATGGTGCCGTCGCCGAGCGCCGCCAGAAGCGCCATGACTACGGAACTCGGCGGCGCGACCGCGAGGCTGGTCGTGCCCGAGAGGCGGATGGCGATTTCCGCTGCGACCAGCAACGCCGCCGGGATAGCCAGCGCCTTTGCCGCGCGGCTCATCCTTCCGCTTTCTCGATGAAGTCGAAAAGCGTGCGCCTGAGACGCAGGAATTCCGGCATCTCGCGTGTTTCGAGCTGATTGCGCGGGCGCGGAAGATCGACCCTGGCGATGGTGCCGATCCGCCCGGGGTTAGGCAGCAGCCCGATCACGCGGTCGCCGAGATAGATCGCCTCTTCGAGGTCGTGGGTGACGAAGAAGACCGTCGCGCCGGTCTCCGCGACTATCGAGAGCGTCTCGTCCTGAAGCGTCTGGCGCGTCATGGCGTCGAGCGCGCCGAACGGCTCGTCCATGAGGAGCACCGACGGCTCCTGGGCGAGGCAGCGGGCGATCTGCAGACGCTGCTGCATGCCGCCCGACATCTCGGTCGGGTATTTGTCGGCATGGCCGTGCAGCCCGACCTTCTCAAGCAGCACGTGGATGCGGTCCTTGCGCTCGCGCACGGGTGTGCCCGCCGCTTCGAGCGCCAATGAGACATTGCCGGCGGCGGTGCGCCAGGGCAGCAGCGCCTTGCCGTAATCCTGGAAAACGATAGCGACGTCGCGGCGCGGTCCGGTGATCGGCTTGCCGCCGACCGTCACGCTGCCCGATCCCGGCTGGACGAGGCCGCCGGCCACCCTGAGGGCAGTCGTCTTGCCGCAACCTGAAGGTCCGATGATACAGACGATCTCCCCCTTGCCGACTGCAAGCGACAGGTCGGCGAGGATCGGCTTGCCGCTATAGGAGAGATCGACGTTCTGGAATTCGATTGCCGTAGGCCCCGCGGCACAGGCGTTCTGCCCGGCAAGACCGTGGAGGTCAGCCCTTCCCATAGACCACCTCCAACGTAGAGGCGAGATGCCCCAGGAGGAGCTTCACCGCAGCCTCCGCATCCCGCGAGAGGACCTGATCGGCGAGTTCCTGATGCACCCTGATGAACCATTCAGGGTCCTCGAAGCGGCTCATCATGACGCGCCGGTAGCGATAGGCCTGAAGATAAAGGTCGTCATGAAGCGCGAGCAACCGTTCCGAGCCGCAGGCGGCAATGAGCGAGCGGTGAAATGCCTTGTGCAGCGTGTCGAATTCAGGCGCGCCCTCGCGCATCGTCTCCGGATCACGCAGCAATTTCTGCCTGAGCCGGTGCAGGCAGGCGACGATGGCCGCTTCCCATTCGTCGTCACCCTTCTCGATCGAGCGGCGAAGCGCCTCCGATTCAATCAGGGTGCGGACCCGGGTGATATCTTCGAGATCCGCGCGCGATACGCTCGCTACGCGAAAGCCACGCTGGCCGAGCGCCGTCACCAGCCCGCGCGAGACAAGGCGCGACATGCCTTCGCGCAACGGCGTCGCACCGATGCCGTAATGCGCGGAAAGCGCGTGGATGCCGAGCCGCGCTTCCGGCCCCCACAGGCCGGACAGGATATCACGCTCGATCAGGCCGGCGGCGCGCGTGCTCAGTGTGTCGCTGCCGGCCTCTGCATCGTCCCGGATCGGCCGCGCGCTGGTCGTATCGGGCGTCACTTGGCGATGAGGGCCGCCGTATCCGGCGCCTTCTTCTGCAGCATGTCCTGCTTGTTCATGACGTCCACCCACCAGTCGAGTTGCTCCTTTGTGATCTTCGGGTCGGAAACCGACACCTTGATCGTACTGAGAACCTTCATCGGGATCTTGGTAAAGCCCGAAAGAGCCTCGCGCGCCTTGTCGGGGTCTGAATTGACGATCTTCGCCGCTTCGTCGAGCGACTTGCGGAACGCCGCAAGCTCATCGGGGTGGGCTTCGGCCCAGGAGCGCGTCGCGGAAAGCATCACCTGCGGCTCGCCATTCGGCAGTTCCTCCAGATAGTACGAGACGACGACGCCCGTCTTCGAGTTGATCATGTTGGCCATGACCGGGCCAGCCGTCACCACCGCGTCGACCGCGCCGGACTTCAGCACGTCGTTCATGGTCGGAAAGGTGACCTCGACGAAATTGACCTCTTTCGGATTGACGCCGTTCTGGATGAGCCATTGGGCGAAGAGCACCTGCAGGAAGGCGCCGATGCCTGGTGCGCCGACCTTCTTGCCGATGAAATCCTTGGCGCTCTTGATGCCGGAATCCGGCCTCGCGACGACAGCCGCGGTATCGGCGGTCGACTTGTCGCTCACCGATGCGCCGGCGACCGCAACAAGGTCGAGGCCGCCATCGACCGCCTGCAGGAAGACCGAAGGCGTCGGTCCGCCGATCTGGATGGAATTGGAGAGAAGCGCCGCCGGGATGTTCGAGTTCAGGCCGATCAGAAGCATATGTGCGTCGAGCCCGTTCTTCTTGAATATGCCTTCCTTCTCCGCGACCGCTGCGCTGGCGCAGTCGGTAGTGGCGGTGCAGCCGATGATGATCTTGTCGGCGGCACTGGCCGTGGCAAAGGGCACGAGCGCCGTGAAAGCAAGCGCGGCGGCCGCAACCACGGCCGGTTTCAAGATGTTCATCGGGTTTCCTCCGTTGGGCGGCTTCCCATGGCCGCGCTTTTGGTTTATCGACAAAATCATAAAATATATATATCTGCAAGAGGAGGTCTCATGAAGCTCGCCACTTTCGAGAATGCGTCGAAGGAGCAACGCATCGCTCTCGTTCATGGCGCCGACAACCGGCTGTTCGACCTCGCGGCGGCCGCCGTGCGCGCCGGGAGGGCCAATCCCGCCTTCGGTTCCATGGTCGCGCTTGCCGATGCCGGTAAGAGGGGGCTCGATGCGGCTGCTGACCTCTTCGCAAAGCGCGGCAAGGAAGAAGACTTGTCCCACGCTTTCGCAGACGTGAATCTGCTCGCGCCCTTGCCGGAGCCGCGCCAGATGCGCGACGGGATGAGCTTCGAGGAGCATATCAGGAAATCGGGCCGCGGCATGCGCAAGCTCCTCGCCAGGGACGCGGCCGCGGTAGCCGCGATCGAGGCCGAGCCGGTGGCGCCGCTAGCCGAGGTCTATCGCCAGATGCCGATCTACTACATCACCAATCGGCTGATCGTGCGCGGACCGGAGGCGACAATCACCTGGCCGCGCTACAGCAAAGTCATGGATTATGAGCTCGAATTCGGCATCGTCACCATGAATACGTCGGCCAACATCAAGGTGGCGAACGCGAAAGACCACATCCTCGGCTATACGATCTTCAACGATTTCTCCGCCCGTGACCAGCAGGGCAGGGAGATGCCCGGCCATCTCGGCCCGGCCAAGGGCAAGAGCTTCGACGGCGGCAATGTGCTCGGGCCTTGGATCGTTACGGCGGACGAAATCGGTGACCCGTACCATCTCAAGATGGAAGCGCGGGTGAACGGCGAGACCTGGACGAGCAACGTGTCCAAGGACATGCTCTTTTCCTTCGAGGAGATCCTTGCCCATATGTCGCAGGATGAGACGGTGTTCGCCGGCGAGTTCGTCGGCTCGGGCACGGTCGGCGGCGGCTGCGGGCTAGAACACGGCCGCTACCTTTCCGACGGCGACACGATCGAGCTCGAAGTGGAGAAGATCGGCGTCCTCCGCAACAAAGTGGTGCGCCAGCACTGACCGCATCGCAAGGCGAAAACTATTCAGGAGGAAAGCATGCCCCGCACCATCATCGACCTGTCCATTCCGATCGCCAACGGCATTCCAGCCGATCCGCCGGGGCAGGATCTTTCCGTCACCTATTTCGACCACCAGCAGAGCCTTGAGGCGATGCTGAAGTTCTTTCCGGGGCTGAAGCCGGAGGACCTGCCGGATGGGCAGGGCTGGGCGGTCGAGCGTGTCAATCTCTCCACCCATAACGGCACGCATCTCGACGCGCCCTGGCATTACCATCCGACGCAGGATCGAGGGAAGCCGGCCATGCGCATTGACGAGGTGCCGCTCGAATGGTGTTTCCAGCCGGGCGTGAAGCTCGACTTCCGCCATTTCGAGGACGGCTACGTCGCGACCGCCGCCGATGTCGAGGCGGAACTGAAGCGCATCGGCCACGAGTTGAAGCCGCTGGAGATCGTCGTGGTGAACACCTCGGCCGGCGCCAAATTCGGCCGGCAGGACTATGTCGCAAGCGGCTGCGGCATGGGCTACGAAGCGACCATGTACCTGTTGGAAAAAGGTGTCAGGGTCACCGGTACGGATGGCTGGAGCTGGGATGCACCCTTCGTGCATACCGCCAGGAAGTATGCGGCCACGCATGACGCCTCGATCATCTGGGAAGGGCACAAGGCGGGCCGGCATATCGGCTACAGCCATATCGAGAAGCTGCATAATCTCGAAAAGCTGCCCGCCGACGGCTTCCTGATAAGCTGCTTTCCGGTGAAGATCGAAAAGGCATCCGCCGGCTGGACGCGCGCCGTCGCCATAATGGAGGACTGACGCTCGGCTCCCATGCCTGCCGTCGATTTTTCCGACATGCGATTTTCAGCGGCGAGAAGAGGCTCTCCATTGCGGCACCATTCCGGACGGTGCAGTGAAAAGCGCGCCTGCCTCACGACTTTGCGTGAAGGCCAAGACGCGTGACCGGGATCATCCTGTCGGGATCATGAATCGAGCCGAGCCGTCGCGGCCGCCTGCAGCGAGGTGACGGCGATCAGATGGAAGACATCGTCGGCGCTGCATCCCCGCGACAAATCGTTGGCGGGTTTTGCCAGCCCCTGGAGAATCGGGCCGATGGCCTTGGCTCCCCCGATGCGCTGGGCGATCTTGTAGCCGATATTTCCCGCCTCGAGATTGGGAAACACCAATACGTTCGCCTCCCCATGCAACGGGGAAGTCGGGGACTTCGACGCGCTGACGGCTGCGACGAAGGCCGCATCGAATTGCAGTTCCCCGTCGATCGTCAATGTCGGGTCCGCCTGGCGAACCAGCCGTGATGCCTCCGTTACCTTCGTCACCCTTTCATGCGCCGCGCTGCCGCCGGTCGAGAAGGAAAGCATCGCTACGCGTGGCTCGGCACCCGTCAGCGCAGCAAAGGAACGCGCGGAGGCAATGGCGATGGCGCCGAGCTCCGCCGCGTCGGGCTCCACCACGAGGCCGCAATCGGCGAAGACGAAGGCGCCCCGCCGCTCATGATAGGGCTCGCAGAGCATCATCAGGAAGAAGGAAGAGACCAGGCGGCTGTCGTCCGCCTTGCCGATGATCTGCAGCGCGGCCCGCACGGTCTCCGCCGTAGTCGCCACGGCACCGCCGACCGCCCCCTCGGCATCGCCCTGACGTACCATCATGGCGGCGAAGCGGAGCGGATCGCGCATGGCCTGCCCGGCAGCGGCCTCGTCTACGCCCTTGTGCCGGCGAAGCGCATGATATTCACGGATATAGACTTCCGTGCGCGGCGAGTGGGCCGGATCCTCGATGCCGAGGACAGCGAGGTCGCCCCCTTGCGCTTGCACGAAGCGGGCGACACTTTCCGTGTCGCCGACGAGCGTGACGCGCGCCACGCCCTCACGGATCGCCCTCAGTGCGCCTTCGACGATGCGCGGGTCCTCGCCCTCGGCCAGCACCACATGTCGCGGGTCGGAGCGTGCCCTGGCGATGATGTCGTCGAGCGCCTTCATGTCGGGCTTTCCTGTTCAGGCGCCCGGCTGCGGCCGCATGTCGGCGCGGTCGATGCCGGCGACCTTGACCGGCTTCTTCATCGCGTCGCGGCGGAACGGGTCGCCGAGTTCCTGGTTGATCATCGCCTCGATCAGCGTCGTCTTGCCATGCTTCATCTGGTCCTCGACCGCCTTGTCCAGAGCGGCGGTCAGTTCCTCCATGGTGAAGGCCTGCACCCCCTGCAGGCCGCATGCCTTGGCGATGCCGGCATAGGAGACCTGGGTATCGAGTTCGGTGCCGACGAAATTGTCGGCGTACCAGAGCGTCGAGTTCCGCTTCTCCGCGCCCCACTGGTAGTTGCGGAAGACGATCATAGTGATCGCCGGCCATTCGGACCGTCCGATCGCCGTCAGCTCAGTGACCGCGATGCCGAAGGCGCCGTCGCCCGCGAAGCCTACGACCGGTGTGTCCGGGCAGGCGATCTTTGCGCCGACGATGGAAGGCAGGCCGTAGCCGCAGGGGCCGAACAGGCCGGGGGCCATGTATTTGCGGCCTGTCTCGAAGGAGGGATATGCGTTGCCGATGGCGCAATTGTTGCCGATGTCGGAGGAGATGATGGCATCCCGGGGCAGCGCCGCCTGGATGGCGCGCCACGCCATGCGCGGGCTCATCCATTTCGGCTTCGCCTTGCGGGCGCGCTCATTCCAGGTCGTGCCCGGATCGTCCTGCTCATGGTCCATGGAGGTGAGCTCCTGCGCCCAGGCCGATTTGGTCTGTGCGATCTCGGCCTTGCGTTCGGAACGGCCGGCATCTCCCGCCTTGGCGTCGAGACGGGCAAGGATGCCTTCCGCCACCTTCTTCGCATCGCCGATGATGCCGACGGTGACCGGCTTGGTGAGGCCGATGCGGTCGGGATTGATGTCGACCTGGATGATGGCCGCGTTCTTCGGCCAGTAGTCGATGCCGTAGCCCGGCAGGGTCGAGAACGGATTGAGGCGCGTGCCGAGCGCCAGAACGACGTCGGCTTTCGCAATAAGCTGCATGCCGGCCTTCGAGCCGTTATAGCCGAGCGGGCCGGCGAAGAGCGGGTGCGAGCCGGGGAAGGCGTCATTGTGCTGGTAGCCGCAGCACACAGGCGCATCGAGCCGTTCGGCGAGTTCGGCCGAAGCGCCGATGGCGCCCGCAAGCACCACGCCGGCGCCGTTCAGGATGACCGGGAACTTTGCCTTGGAGAGCAGTTGAGCCGCCCTGTCTAGCGCCGCATCGCCCCCGTCGGGACGCTCGAAATCGACGATGGCTGGAAGCTCGACGTCGATGACCTGGGTCCAGAAATCGCGCGGGACGTTGATCTGCGCCGGCGCCGAAGCGCGCCTTGCGTGCTGGATGACGCGGTTCAGGGTCTCGGCCATGCGGGAAGGATCGCGCACTTCTTCCTGATAGGCGACCATGTCCTTGAAGAGCGCCATCTGCTCGACTTCCTGGAAACCGCCCTGGCCCAGCGTCTTGTTGGCCGCCTGCGGCGTCACCAGAAGCAGAGGCGTATGGTTCCAGTAGGCGGTCTTGACGGCGGTGACGAAGTTGGTGATGCCCGGCCCGTTCTGGGCGATCATCATCGAGACCTTGCCGGAGGCGCGCGTGTAGCCGTCGGCCATCATGCCGCCGGAACCTTCATGCGCACAGTCCCAGAAGGTGATGCCCGCCTGCGGGAAGAGGTCGGAGATCGGCATGAAGGCCGAGCCGATAATGCCGAACGCATGTTCGATCCCGTGCATCTGGAGCACCTTCACGAACGCCTCTTCGGTCGTCATCTTCATGGCAAAAATCCTTTCGTTTTCAGGTGCCCCGTCGTCCGTCGCGGAGCGTCAGAGCTTTTCGTCCTTGAGGTAATACCAGTGATACATCGCGCGCTGGCCGAGCCGGCGGAACGGCGTCAGCAGGCCGTGGCCGGGAAGCTCGGAAGAGAAGATCGGGAGGTTGAGCGCGCCGCCCTTGCCGGCGACGAGCTGGGCCATACGGCGGCCGGCCTGCGCGGAATACATCACGCCGTTGCCGCCATAGCCGAGCGCGTAGTAGATCGTCCGCTTCGGATCGGGCTGGAAAATGCGGGGCATCATGTCGTGGCTGACATCCACCCATCCCCACCAGGAATAGTCGATGTCGATGCCCTTCAGCGCCGGGAACTTGCGTCCGAGCCCGTCGATGAGAAGCTGGAGGTGGCGCGGGTTCTCGGCATCCGCGCCGGTGATCGCGCTGCGGCTGCCGATCTGGACGCGGCCGTCCGGCATCTGCCGATAGTAGAAGCGCAGCGTGCGTGTATCGGTCAGCACCATTTTCGTCTTGAAATTGCACGCCTCGCGCTCGGCATCGGTCAGCTTGCGGGTGACGATCGAGTTCGACAGGATCGGCATCAGCCGGTGGCGCGTGAGCGCTTCCATGCCGGGCGGGGTATAGGCTGCGGTAGCGAGCGCCACCGCGCGGGCGCGGACCGTGCCGCCCGGCGTCGAGAGGTAGTGCACGCCGTCCTTCGTCGTCCAGCCGGCGACCGGGCTGCCGGGATGCACCGTCGCGCCGAGCGCGCGCGCCATCTTCAGATAGCCGAAGGCGAGCTTGCCGGCGTGGATGGCGATGCCGTCCGGTTCCAGCATCGCGCCGGCTGCTTCCTCGTCGCGCAGGTAATCGCGGTGCACTTCCTCGCGCGACAGGATGCGGCTCTTGTAGCCGAACAGGTCGTTAAGCAGCTTCGATTCCGCCTTGAGCTTGGGCATCATCTTGGGTTTGTGCGCGAGGTAGAGATGGCCGCCATCCTGCGGCTCGCAGTCGATCTCGCGGATCAGCCCGCGGAACAGGTCGAATCCGTCGAGCATCTCGGCATGCATCCGCCGGGCGATATCGATGCCCCAGCGCTCAACCCAGCCCGAGCGCGTCAGACGGCCGGCGGCGAACTGCGCCTGACCGCCATTGCGCGTCGAGCAGCCCCACGCGACGCGGTTCGCCTCGAGCACGGTGGCCTTGATGCCGTGCTCCTTCGCCAGATGGATGGCGCAGGAGAGGCCCGTATAGCCCGAGCCGATCACCGCGACGTCCACGTCCATGTCGGCCGTTACCGGGCCATCGTCCCGAGGAGGCTCGCCGGCGGTCGCGATCCAGTAGGTCGGCGCGTAATCGCGATTACGGCCCGGCCCGGTGTCGACCACCGGATCGTAGCGGGGATCGTAGCTGTCGTGATTGCGGTCCAACTGTATGACCTTGTCGTCCATCTGCGTCGTTCCTGAAGCCGATGATGTGCGGAATTTCCCGGTCAGGCCTTCTGCATCGGCCGGTTTTTGCGGAAGGCCTGCTTGAAGACGATCTTGCCGTCACGCAGCGTGAACAGGTCCGCACCCTGCGCCTCGATGCGCATGCCATCGGCGTTGGTGCCGGAGAAGGTCCATTCCGAGACGGCGCGGTCGCCATGCACGAAATGGCTGTGGTGATCCCAGCGCGCGTCCGGCATGTCGTGCCAGACCTTGGCGAAGGCATTGGCGATTTCCTGCCTTCCTTCGAAGCGGGTGCCGTAGGCGGCGGGCCCGCCGACCGCGTTGAAGACGCAGTCATCCGCGAAAGCCGTCATCACGGCATCGACATCGTGCCGGTTGAAGGCGTCGAACATGGTTGCCAGGTCTTCGGCGGTCATCTCGGTTTCCTTGGCCATGGTTTTCCTCGTCTTCTTGATTTGCCCCCTGAAGGCACAACAGATGCGTCACTCCGCGAACGGCGTGCAGGGCTGTTCCAGTTTTCGGCTCGTCGGCGCGGCGCGGCGGCCCGGTTCCAGGCGCGGCTAGGTCATGGTCAGATCTTGCCCTTCCATGGGATCAGAAGGCGCTCGAGATAGCGGATCAGAAGATCGAACGCGAAGGCGAACACGCCGATGACGATGATTCCCATGATGACCGTGTCGCTCGCCAGGAACTGCGCGGCGTTGAGCACCATGAAACCCAGGCCCCGATCAGCCGCGATCATCTCGGCCGCGACGAGCGTGGTCCAGCCGACGCCGATGCCGATCCGCATGCCGGTGAAGATCTCGGGCAGCGCCGCCTTCAGTACGACGTGGCGGATGATCTGGCCCTGCGTCCCGCCCATCGCATAGGCGGCGTGGATCTGCTCGATCGACACGGACTTGACGCCGGCGCGTGCTGCGATCGCCATCGGCGCGAAGATCGCCAGGAAGATCAGGAAGATCTTGGGGAACTCACCGATGCCGAGCCAGATGATGACCAGCGGCAGATAGGCAAGCGGCGGCAGCGGCCGGTAGAATTCGATGATCGGGTCGAAGAGACCGCGCGCCACCCTGCTCACCCCCATCCAGATGCCGACGGGGATTGCGGTCAGGCAGGCGAGGAAGAAGGCACCGAAGACGCGCGTCAGGCTTGCCGAGGTGTGCTCCCATAGCGTCGAGTTGGCGACCCCGTCCGTCGCAGCGATAATGAACTTGTCGTAGACGGCGATGGGCGAAGGCAGGAAGAGCGGTTTCACCCAGCCTGCCTCGGTCACGAGGAACCAGGCTCCGATGAGCACCAGCGCGGTAATGATGCTGATATGGCCCGAATAGCCGTCACCGGGCGCGCCGTAGACCTTTCCCGCGCGCGCCGCCTTGGCCTTCGGCAGGAGACTGGGCATGAAGCTAGCAGCCATTTCTCGTCCTCCTTGCTCCCAGCGTGGTATTTTCACTCTGTCGAAAATGGAGACTAGGCATGGGCCAGTTCCTTCGAGACCGCGCGCTCGTCGCCATAGATGATGCCGAGGATGGTCTCGCGCATCTGGATGAAGTCGGGGCTGGATTTGATGGCGCGGGCGTTTCCTTCCTTGAGGAAGCGCTTGTTGAAGTCGAGTTCGTAGGTATGCGTGATGCGGCCGGGTCTCGGCGACATGACGATCAGCCGGGAGCCGAGGAAGAGCGCCTCCTCGACGCTGTGGGTGATGAAGAAGAACATCTTGTGGGTGTGCTCCCACACCTTCAGGAGCAGTTCCTGGATGCTCTCACGGGTCAGCGCGTCGAGCGCTGCCATCGGCTCGTCCATCAAAAGCATGGCCGGATCGCAGGTGAGCGCCCTTGCGACACCGACGCGCTGCTGCATGCCGCCCGAGAGATGGTAGATCATGTGGTTGTGGAAATCCTGCAATCCGACGAGCGCCAGATTGCGTGATGCACGCTCGCGGCGTTCCGCCTTCGGCACGTGCTGCAATTTCAGGCCGAATTCGGTGTTGTCGATGACGTTCAGCCAGGGCAGCAGAGCGTGTTTCTGGAAGACGACCCCGCGGTCCGCTCCCGGACCCTGGACACGCTTGCCGCCCAGCGTGATCTCGCCCTCGGTCGGCGACATGAATCCGGCGAGGAGATTGAGAAGCGTGGTCTTGCCGCAGCCCGAAGCGCCCAGCGCCACAACGAACTCACCGCTCTCGATCGTCAGATTGACACCCTTGAGCGCAATGACCGCTTCGTTCGACCGCAAGCCCGGATAGGTCAGGCTGACATTGTCGATCTTCAGTCTTTCCATCTGTGCCGCCATGTCGAACCGCCTTTCGTAAAGGGGATTTCAGGCGCCGCCAGCCAGGAGCCGGCGGCGCGACGGAATTAGGGATCGTCCCAGCTTCGCTGGAACGCGAATGGCCAACGCCTCAGTTCTTGGCAGCTTCTTCGGCGAAGGAACTGTTCACGAAGGATGTATAGTCCGGCAGGGCCTTGTCGATCTGCTTCTGCGCCTTGAGGAACTCGGCGCTTGCCTCGAAGGCGCGCGCCGCGCCACCCTCTTTGCCGCCGCCGAGCCAGGTCTTTGACGCCTGTTCCTCGACTGTCGGGTACTCAAGCAGCTTGGACGCGTCCACGATGTCCTGCGGCTGGCCGCCGATCATCTTCACGATGCCTTTCACCTCGGGCGAATCCACCGTCCAGTTGGCGCCGTTCGCCTTGAAATCCGCATAGGCCTTCGCCAGCACCTTGGTGAAGTCCGCCATGAATTTCGGATTGTCTTTGCCGAACGACCTGTCCACGAGGATGCCATCGAAAGTTGGCACGCTGGCCTTGCCTACCTCGGCGGAGTTGGTGATCTCCTTGCCGGTCTTCTCGATCTTGGAGAGCGCCGGCGGCCAGACATAGGCCGCGTCGATGTCACCGCGTTCCCATGCCGCGACGATCTGAGGTGGGGTCATGTTGAGAATGGTGACGTCGCGCGGGTTCATCTTCCAGACCTTTTCCAGCGCGATGAGCAAGTGGAAGTGCGAGGTGGAGACGAAAGGTACGGCCACCTTCTTGCCCTTCAGATCCTCCGGCTTCTCGATACCGGAGCCGTTGCGGGCGATCAGCGCCTCCGACTTGCCGATATTGTCGAGGATCCAGAAAAGCTGGGCATCGACGCCACGCGTTACCGACGCGGTCGCGCCTGTCGAGCCGATGACGCCGACCGCCACATTGCCGGAAGCGAGCGCCACCGAGATGTCGCCGGCCGAAGCGAACTGGCGCCAGTCGATCTTGTAACCATCGGCGGCCACCGCCTTGTCGAAGCTGCCGTCGGCGATGGCGCTGACGAAGGGGCCGACAATCTGCTGGTAACCCACGACCACCGTGGTTTCCGCGGACGCGCCGCCGACGCCGGCCAGCGCGAAAGCCATTGTCGTGGCTGCAACTGCGGCCTTCGCCCTAGTAAAGACGTTCATGAAGTTCTCCTCTTTTCCTGTTATTCCCCGGGCATGATTGCCAGTTGCCGGCTGCCTCGCCAGTCTTCTTTGTTTCAAACTCGATATTGGACGGAGAAATAAAATCCCGTATATCCAGATAGGAAACTGATTAAGTCCAGTAGTGGCAGAGCCGGCCGGATGACCGTCCCACCCATTTCCGAAGGCATCTTCTTTCTGGACAGACAGCGTCCCGTCGGCCTGCAGGCGCAGCTTCGCGAGACGCTGGTCTCCGGCATCCTGTCCGGACGTCTGCTGCCGGGTGCGAGACTGCCTTCGACGCGCAGGCTGGCAACCTATCTCAATATCTCGCGCATCACCGTCACGCTCGCCTATCAGGAGCTTGCCGCGGAAGGTTATATCGAGCCGCGGGCGCGCAGCGCATATTCCGTCTCGGACAGCGCGCCGGTCGCAAGACTGCGCGCAAGCGACGAAGCCGCGGGCGGGGACGCAGTCGACTGGAGCGCAAAGCTGAAACCGCGCTTCCAGATCGCCAAGACGATCCGCAAGCCGCTCGATTGGCGGCGCTACCCATTTCCGTTTCTCTACGGGCAGATGGACACGACGCTTTTCGACCTCGGCGCCTGGCGCGACTGTTCCAGGCGGGCGCTTGGCCGCAACGATTTCGAATATATGGCGGGCGATTTCGCGGCGGCCGACGACATGCAACTCGTCAGCTACATCTGTTCGCGCACGCTGCCGAGACGTGGCATCCGCGCCCGGCCGGAAGAGATCCTGGTGACGCTCGGAGCCCAGAACGCCATCTGGATCGTCGCCCAGCTTCTGCTTGGGCGTGGTTCCCACGCGGTATGCGAAAACCCCGGCCATCCAGACATCTATGCCTCGCTGAAGCTCAGCGAGGCGAAGGTCACTCCGATCGACGTCGACAGCGGAGGCTTGCCGCCGGATCACCTGCCGGACAAGGTCGATGCCGTCTTCGTCACGCCGAGCCATCAGGCCCCGACGGCGACGCGTATGCCGATGGAGCGACGGCTCAAGCTGCTTGAAATGGCGGAGGAGCGTGATTTCGTCATCATCGAGGACGATTACGAATTCGAGATGAGCTTCCTGGCGCCACCGGCGCCGGCGCTGAAATCACTCGACCGGCGCGGCCGCGTCTTCTATGTCGGATCCTTCTCCAAATCGCTCTTCCCGGGGCTTCGCCTCGGCTATCTGATGGCGTCGGCACCGGTAATCCGCGAGGCGCGCGCCTTGCGCGCTCTGATGCTTCGTCATCCGCCGGGCCATCTGCAGCGCACGGCCGCTTATTTTCTGGCGCTCGGCCATTACGACAGCGTCATCCGCCGTATGCGCAACGAATATGAGAAGCGTCACGAGGTGATGGCGACGGCCCTGCGCCGCGCGGGGCTGAAGGTGGCGGGTTCGTCCGCCTTTGGCGGAACCTGCTTCTGGGTCGAGGGGCCGGAAGGGCTCGATGCCGACCGGTTGACGAACGATCTCAGATCCGACGGCGTGCTCATCGAGTCCGGGTCGCCCTTCTTCCCGGCGGATGACGGCCCTTGCCGGTTCTTCAGGATCGCCTATTCGTCGATTGCGGCCGACCGTATCCCCGAAGGCGTCAGGCGCACCGCTGCGGCCGTGGAAAGGTCCATGAAAACTGCCCGGCTGTGATCGGCGGCAGTAACAGCAATCCCCGCTTGGAGCGAACTACAGTTCCATAACCATACCGGTGGCGATGATCGCCAGCACCAGCGTTGCAATCAATGTGTATGCATAGTCGCGTTCGTACAGGAAAATGATCAGCATCACCATGACGCGGGCGATCGGAAGCAGGATGAACATCGCGACGCCTGCCTTGACCAGATCGTAGCCGTTCAAGCCGAGCAGAGCAGTACCTGCTCCATATCCCAAACCTTCCAGCGTCATGCCTACAACTATGATTGCGGACGCGACCCATGTCCCATACCAAAGCAGCCAGGCAATCAGACGATGGGTCGTTACGGAATTTCCCCTGGATTTCGACATGGGACGCCTCACGAAACATGAATGCCGAAGGCCGAGGCCAGCATCTGTACGGCAAGCAGCAGAAGAACCACCACGAAGAAGATACGAAGCTTTTCGGCCGGTATTCCCATGAGGAGATGGGCGCCGGCAAGTGCTCCGAGAACCGACCCCAGCACAATTGGGCCTGCAATATCGATGTCGATGTCGCCCCGGACGAAATAGGCACCTGCGCTTGCCGACGCCGTCACCCCGATCATGAAATTCGATGTCGCGGTCGAAATCTTGATCGGCAACCGCAATGCGCTGTCCATGGCCGGTATCTTGAGCACGCCGGAACCCACGCCGAGCAGTGCCGAAACCAGGCCGGCGCCATACATCAGCAAGAGGCCAAGCGGCACGTGTCCCACCTCATAGGCCACGTCTCGACCGAGTGCGCGATCGGGATAAGCCGAATGCAGGCGCAATGTGGTGGCCCAGCTCTTCGAGGGCGCCGTTATCACGCCGGCCCGTTCGCGGCGGCGTGCCAGCATCTGTTGGGCAGACAGGACCAGGATGACCGCGAACAGGCCATAAAGCAGGCTGGTCGGCACGATACCGATCAGGAGCACCCCCGTCAGAGCGCCGAGCGTCGTCGCGGTCTCCAGGACGATGGCAAGCCGGACATTGGTCAGGCGTTCCTTCAGAAAAGGTGCAGCGCTGCCGCATGAGCATGCGATAACGGAGACAATGCTCGCACCGACGGCGACGTGGATATCGACACCAAAAAGCAGGGTCAGGATCGGCACGATGAAAATGCCGCTTGCCATGCCAAGAACGCCTCCGAGCGCGCTCGCGCCGAAGGCGGCCAGGAATAGCCAGAGGACGGTGTGCGGTTCCATCGGGTGAATTCCTGGTCAGGATGCGGTCAGCGCGATAGCCGTTGGAGAACCAGGTCAGGCCACCGTGACAACGGAGCTTTTCGTGGCCAGAAGCTGATATTGTGACTCTGTCCCTTCATTGCGAAAGCAGAGGCATTCGTCAACTGGTGCGGCGAACCAGATCGTTCTTCATATCCGCCAGCAGATTGCTGATCTTTTCCTTCAGCTCGGGGACCCCCATGCTTGTCGGATAGGAGACGGCGACGCCGATAACCTCCTGACTGTCCGGATCACGCAGGGCGATGCCTTGCGAGGACACGCCGTCATATGAATCGTTGATGGAGTAGGAGTAGCCCGTTTCCCAGATCGACCGGATTCGATCCATAAGTTCCTCATGCGTCCGGGGCGCACGTTCCGTCACGAAGGGAAGTTCGTCCGGGACGCGCAGCTTCCTTTCCTCGTCATTCAACAATGCCAGCATGGCGCGGCCGTTCGAGGTGGCGTGCGGCCAGGCGCGGTAACCGGGAGCGGAGGAGATTGCCAGCGGGCTCGATCCTCTGACCATGCGCAGGACCGCGAGCTGCGGCCCGTCGAAGACAGTGATGTATCCCGTATGCCCACCAACATTGCAGACATGCTGGAGATGCTTCTGCACGAGATCGAGGAAGCTCTGGTTGGAGCGGCAGATCTGGCCAAGTTCGAACAGCCGGATGCCCGGCGTGTAGAGCCGGGTAGTCGGATCGTATTCCAGCATTCCGCTCTCTCGGAGGACTTTCATGACGCGCGAGACAGTGGCCTTGGGACGCCCCGTGCGACGCGTCAGTTCCGCCTGGCTGAGCGAAGGTTCGTCAAGCCGGAAGCATCTTAAAATTGAAACAGCGTCGTCTAGGGAGCCCACAGATACACCTATAATTGAAACATGATAATAATATGTTCCATATATGAAACCTTCTGTCAAATATGGAACGAAACTAGACACCGAATTTTTTCAGGCCTATAAAACACGGCCAAAGGAAGCGCCGTGCTGGTGAGGTTCCATGCGATTTTGTTGCTGTGGAGATCTCCGGCACCAGCCGCCGGCGGAAGCGATTTTCCGCCGAAGGCACCGTCAATTGGGGCCGTGAGACCGGCCCGCTTTACCGAGGAATAGGTGAATGCAGGCAGGCCTCTCGAACTTCCGTGCTGGCATCGATATCGGCGGCACGTTCACGGATTTCATTCTGCTCGACGAAGCCGCCGCCGCCATCCGCCTGCACAAGTGCCTGACCACACCTTCCGATCCGTCGCGCGGCGCCCTCGACGGCCTCCGGGATATCGTATCGGCTGCAGGTATCTCCGTCGCCGAGATTGGTGAGATCGTTCACGGCACGACGCTTGTCACCAATGCCGTGATCGAGCGCAAAGGTGCGGCGGTCGGCCTCCTCACTACCGAGGGATTCCGCGATGTCCTCGAGATCGGCTCGGAACAGCGTTACGATATCTATGATCTTTTCCTCACCTTTCCGGAGCCGCTGGTCAGCCGTTCTCGCAGGCTGGAAATTTCAGAACGCATTGGGGCCGATGGCGGGGTGATCAAGCCGCTCGATGAGGTTTCGGTTTTGCGCGCCGTCAAGGCACTGGTCGCCGACAAGGTCGAGGCGATCGCGGTCTGCCTCATGCATTCCTATCGCAACTCCGCCCATGAGAGACGCGTCCGCGACATTATCCGGCAGCACTATCCAAAGATTTCGGTTTCCATTTCTTCCGAGGTTGTTGCCGAAATATCCGAATATCCGCGCTTCGTGACGACCTGTGCCAATGCCTATGTGCAGCCGTTGATGGATGGCTACCTAAACCGCCTTGCGGGTGACCTGGCGGCAGGCGGCTTCAAGGGTGCGCTTCGCCTCATGCATTCTGCGGGAGGCCTTATCTCGGTAGACGAAGCGCGCCAGTTCCCGATCCGGCTGCTCGAATCCGGCCCTGCCGGCGGCGCGCTCGCCACCGCGTGGTTCGGCGAGAGGGCCGGCAAGAAAAACGTGATCGCGTTCGATATGGGCGGTACGACCGCCAAGGCCTGCATGATCGAGAACGGTATGGCTCACATCGCCTCCTATCTGGAGGCTGGCCGCGTGCGCCGCTTCAAGAACGGTTCCGGTCTGCCGATCAAGTCGCCGGTCGTCGACATGATCGAGATCGGCGCCGGCGGCGGCTCGATCGCCTCCATCGATGAAGTCGGCTTGCTGCAGGTTGGTCCGCATTCTGCGGGTGCCACGCCCGGCCCCGCCTGCTATGGCGCCGGTGGAACCAAGCCGACGGTGACGGATGCCAGCGTCGTGCTGGGCTACTATGATCCCACGTTCTTCCTTGGCGGACGCATGAAACTTGATGTCGCTGCCGCGGAAACGGCGCTGAAGGCGATCGCGGAACCGCTCGATATTTCCACCGTCGAGGCCGCCTGGGGCGTCCACCAGGTGGTTGGCGAGAACATGGCAAGCGCCGCCCGCATCCACCTCGTCGAAAAGGGCAAGGATCCCCGCTTTTATTCGATGATCGGCTTTGGCGGGGCCGGTCCGGCCTTTGCTGCCCGCGTGGCCCGCATCCTCGGTGTCTCCGAAGTCATCATCCCACAAGGCAGCGGAGCTGCCTCGGCATTCGGCTTCCTTACGGCTCCGCTTTCCTTCGATCTTGTACGTTCGCAGTTAACCCCCCTGTCGGAAGAATTCGACGCGGCTGCGGTCAGCGCAATGTTCAACGAACTGGCGGAGGAGGGCAGGGCGAAACTGGTCGCCGCGGGCGCCGCGGAAAAGGATTTGGTCTTCGTGCGCACCGCCGACATGCGTGTCGTCGGCCAATTGCACGAGATCAATGTGCCGATCCCCGCCGGCCGATTGGATGCCAGCGCCTATGCGACGATCCGAAAGGCCTTCGAGGACGTCTATAGTGCCCGCTATACCCGCGTACCGCCTGAAGCGGAACTCGAGATCCTCTCCTTCCGTGTCCGCGCGAGCGGTGCCACGCCAAAATTGACGCTGAGGCAGGCCGACATTCACGAAAGCGGTGAGAGTGGGCTGAAAGGCCATCGGAAGGCCTATTTCGGCGAAGGCTTCGTCGAGGCGGCGGTATACGACCGCTACCGTTTGAAGGTCGGCGTCGAGGTCAAGGGACCGGCAATCATCGAAGAACGGGAATCGACGACCGTTGTGCCTCCGGGCGATCTGCTGACGGTGGACGAAGCGGGCAATCTGCGTATCAGGATCATGACCGTCGGCAAGGGCATGGAACTGGTCACGCCGGAAATGAGCAGGACGGAAGCGATCAGGAGCATCGAATCCGATCCGATCGCACTCGAGATCATGTGGAGCCGCCTGGTCACCGTCTCGGAAGAGATGTGGCATACGGTCTGCCGTACCGCGTATTCGCTGATCATCTCGGAATCGCAGGATTTCGGCTGCTCGATCCTTGATGTCTCAGGCGAGACGCTCGCCCATTCAAGCCGTGTCATGCCGGTCTTCAACCTCACCCTGCCGGTGGTGGTCAAGGCCGCGCTCGCCCGCTATCCGGTCGACACCCTGGAGCCGGGTGACGTTCTCGTTTGCAACGACCCGTGGTTATGTGCCGGCCATCTGTTCGACATCGCGGTCATCACTCCCGTGTTCCGCAACGGCAAGGTTGCCGCGATCATGGGCACTGTCGGTCATGTCGGCGACATCGGCGGTACCCGCAACGGGATGAAGGCGACCGAGGTCTACGAGGAAGGATTGCAGATCCCGCCGATGAAGCTCATCAGGGCGGGCGTCGAGAACGAGGACCTTTTCCGCCTGATGGCCGAGAATATCCGCGATTCCGATCAGGTTCTCGGCGACGTACGTTCGTTGATCGCCGCGAACGAGACCGGCGGACGGCGCCTTGCCTCCTTCATGGAGGAATACGGGCTTGCCGACCTGACGGCGCTCGCGGAAGTCGTCCAGTCCCGGTCGGAAAGAGCCATGCGAGAGGCGATCAAGGCGCTGCCGGACGGCACCCATACCTCGGAGGTCACCTACAATCCGCTCGGCACGCCGATGACGATACCGGTAAGGGTGACGATTGCCGGCGATACGATCGAGATCGACTTCGAAGGCGCCCCGCCAGAGGTGCCGCTGGGCGGCATCAACTGCACGATGAGCTATACTACGGCGCATGCCACCTATCCGCTGAAATGTATGCTGACGCCGGGCGTGCGCGGTAATGCCGGTTGCTACCGGGCGTTTACGGTGAATGCCCCCAAAGGCTCTGTCCTCAACTGCAACAAGCCGGCGCCCGTCAGCCTGCGTACGCGCACCGGCTGGTATATCTCGTCGAACATTTTCCGCGCCATCGCCGATGCGGCGCCCGACAAGGTCGTGGCCCATACCGGCCTGCCCAGTCTGCTCACTGTCTATGGCAGGGCGCCGGATGGAAAGATCTTCTACGATCACCTCCTTTCCGGCGGGGGACAGGGCGGGTCCTCCGCCAAGGCGGGCGAATCATCCGTGCTGTGGCCGACGTCGGCGGCAACGTCCTCGATCGAGCTTCTCGAAAGTCGTTCGCCGGTCGTAATCCGGGAGAAGGGCTTCGTTACCGATTCAGGTGGCGGAGGCGAGCATCGCGGTGGGCTCGGGGCCCGTATCCGCCTCGCCAAGCGTTACGACGACGGTATCCCGGTCACGGTCTTCATTTCGCCCGAGGGCGTCAATGCCCCAATCGAGGGCCTGTTCGGCGGCCAGCCCGGCTTGCTTGCTCACGGTTATGTACTCGACGACCAGGGCGCGGTCGTTGAAGACGTGGGTACCGGCGGCCTTGTCATGATCACCAGCGCCGACAGGCTGGTCGAACTACAACTCGGCGGCGGCGCCGGGTATGGCGATCCGCTCAAGCGCGCGGTCGACGACGTCGAGTACGACATGCGCGAGGGCTATGTGAGCGCCGAAGCGGCGGAAAGCATCTATGGGCTCACAGACCGCAAGAAGGAAAAGGCCGCCTGACAGCAGAGAAGCGCGGCCGCCGACCCGGCGGCCGCATGACCGTCCAACCGCAAATAAAGGGGAACAATGATGCTCAAGCTCAACAAACGTCAGTTTCTGGCCGGCACGGCGGGAATCGCTGCGACGGCCGCCTTTCCGTGGCCCGCGAACGCGGCGAGCAAGAAGATCATGGTGCTTGCCAGCACCGTGGATATCCAGAACTTCGATCCGCATGTCGCCACCGGCTATGCGCCTCAATGGCTGTTCCGCAACACCTATGACGCCCTGGTGCGCGTCTTCGGCAATCCTCCAGAGACGAAACCCGGCCTCGCCAAGAGCTGGAAGCAGTCCGACGACGGCAAGACATATACCTTCGAGCTGGACGGGAAGGCCCATTTTCACGACGGCACGCCCGTGACGGCCAAGGACGTGGAATATTCCTTCGCGCGCCTGCTGCGTCTCAAGCAGGGGCCGGCCTGGATGTTGTCAGGCATTCTTGACGTCGACAGCGTCAAGGCAACGGGCGATATGACGGTCACCATGTCGCTGCGAAAGCCCTTCGCGCCGCTCTTGTCGGTCCTGCCATGGATGTTCGTGGTCAATTCAAAGGTGGTGGAAGCCAATGTCGGCAGCGATGACGGCCAGACCTATTTGCGCACCACGATCGCCGGTTCGGGCGCGTTCCGCGTAGGCCGTGTTCGCCCCGGCGATCTGTACGAGCTCCTGCGCGTCGAGAACGACTGGCATCAAGGTGGGAATATCCAGGGTGTCATCTGGAAAATCGTGCGCGAAGCCTCGACGACGCGGCTGCTGCTTCAGCGCGGTGAGGTGCATTTCGCGCTCGATCTTTTCGCGGAGGACATGGAAGCCCTCAAGGGCATGCCTCATGTAGTGCGCATCATGGAACCGGACTACCGCTCCTTCACCATCAAGATGAATACGGCCAAGGGTCCGCTTGCCGACAAGAATCTGCGCAAGGCGATTTCCTACGCCTACAACTACCAGGCGATGCTCGATGCGGGCGGACCCGCCAAGCTCATGCAGGGACCACTGCCTGCCGGCATGTTCGGATTCGACAAGGACCTCAAGGTCTATCGCCATGACATGGACAAGGCAAAGGAGTATCTTGCGAAGTCAGCCTACAAGGATGGCGGCTTCACGCTCTCCATCATGAACGCGGCCGGATATGAGAACCAGAAGCGTTGGGCGATGATCCTGCTGGAATCGCTGAAGGCGTTCAACATCGGCCTCGATATCAGGCCCACTGTGTGGCCCGATATCGTCGCAATGGCAAAATCGCCCGATACCATGACTGACTTCTATTCGATCTTCGAGTCGGCCAACTATGCTGATCCTGACAACACGGCGTTCGCGGCCTATCATTCGTCGCGCAACGGCCAGTGGCAGAACCCGGTCTACCACAATCCGGAGGTCGACAAGCTGATCGAGGACGCGCGTTCCGAAGTCGACGTGACCAAGCGCGCCGAGCTTTACAAGAAGTTCCAGGAAGTGGTGGTAGAGGACGCGCCGGACATTTTCGGAGTGGTAGAGCTGCGGAAATTCGCAATGCGCGACAATGTCGAGGGCTATTCGTTCTGCCCCGTCGTTGCCAATGCGTTCGAGATCTGGCCGCTGTCTCTGGCCTGACCGATACGCTCCGGGCGCGCCGTTTTCCGGCGCGCTCCAAGAGGGAGGCCTTGGCGATCCGCGCTGGCAGTTCACACCGGCGTATGCCGCCATCTCCCGGAGGCCCGAATGCTATTCTTTGTCCTTCGCCGTCTGCTGCTTATCATCCCGATCCTGATCGGCCTTACACTGCTGCTCTTCGTCATAGCCCGGCTCCTGCCCGGTGATCCCGTCGGACTTGCGGCGGGGCCGAACGCCACGCCGGAACTGATTGCTCAACTGAAGAGGCAGTTCAATCTCGATCAGCCTCTTCCGATTCAGTACTGGACCTATCTGACCGGCCTTCTCCACGGTGACTGGGGCATGTCGGTCTTTACCCGCCGGCCGGTATTCGAGGACATCCTGACTTATCTTCCCGCTACGCTCGAGCTGGTGATTGCAGCGTTCCTTATCGCCGTCCTGGCCGGGATCCCCCTCGGTCTCCTGACGGCGGTCTATCGCAACGGCATCCTCGACTATCTGATGCGGAGCGTGGCGCTCGGCGGCATCGCGATGCCGCGTTTCTTTCTAGGGCTCCTGCTGCAAATCGCTTTCGCGGCCTGGCTCGACATCCTGCCGCTTTCGGGGCGTTATCCCCTGATCGAAACTCCGCCGGATACCGTCACCGGCTTCTACACGATCGACGCCCTGATCGCGGGTGATTGGTATGCGTTTCAGATTGCGCTCGCGCATCTGGCGCTACCTGCGATCGCGATGGCGCTCTCGCCGTTGGCTACCATCATGCGGATGATGCGCGCTGCGACGATCGAAGTTCTGCAGCAGGACTATGTGATGACGGAACGCGCGCTCGGATTGTCGAGCCGGCTCATCCTTTTCAAATACGTGCTGAAGAATGCCATGACTTCCACGCTGACCGTCATCGGCCTCTATGTATCATGGCTGCTCGGCGGGACGGTTCTCGTGGAAACGGTCTTCGACTGGCCGGGGCTCGGCCTCTATGCCACGCAAGCCATCCTCACGCAGGATTTCATGCCGGTGATCGGCGTCACGCTTGTCATTGCCATCATCTATCTCCTCACCATGCTCATCATCGACCTGCTCTACGGCGTCTTCAACCCGAAGGTACGCTACGCATGACCACGGAAGTTCCCGTCGCTCATCTGAAACGCAACCAGTCCGCCCGCCTGGAGAACTGGAGCCGCGCTTTCTATCGTTTCCGGCAGAGCTGGCTGTCGATGATCGGGCTGGCCCTCGTCGTCGTGCTGATCCTCATCGCGGCCTTCGCACCTTTCATCGTACCTCATCCCGAGCAGGTGCAGGGCGCGACCAACACCGCCGCGCGCTTCCAGCCGCCCTCGGCCGATGCATGGTTCGGCACCAACGCCTTGGGGCAGGACATGTTCTCGCTGGTGGTCGCGGGCTCTCAGGTCTCGCTCTTTTCAGGCCTGAGCGTCGTGGTCATCGCCGTCGTCGTGGGAACCGCGGTGGGAGCGGTCGCAGGTTATTTCGGTGGGTGGATCGACGAGATCCTGATGCGTCTCACCGATCTCCTGCTCACCATCCCGAGCCTCATCCTGGCCATGGCCGTTGCCGCGGCGTTGGGGGCGGGCGTCCTGAACATGATCATCGCGATCTCGCTTACATGGTGGCCGGTCTATGCCCGCCTGGTGCGCGGCGAGGTGATCGGCAAGAAGGAAGAGCAGTTCATCGTGGCGGCCCGCGCGCTGGGCGCGAACTGGCTGCGCATTCTGTGTCGCCACATCCTCCCGAACATCGTATCGCCGATCGTTATCAAGGCATCGCTGGATGTCGGCTTCGCGATCCTGACGGTTGCTTCGCTCGGCTTCGTCGGTATCGGCGTCAAGCCTCCGACGCCGGAATGGGGCACGCTCTTGTCAGGGGCCCGCAGCTATATGCCGGGCTACTGGTGGACCGCGGTGGCGCCTGGCATGGCGATATTCATTGCCGTGCTGGCCTTCAACCTTCTCGGCGACGGGCTGCGAGACGTGCTCGATCCCAAGGCAAGGCGGTGAAAGCGGATCATATGGCGCTGCTCGAAATCCGTAACCTCAACCTCTCGATGAAGAGCTATGAAGGCGAGACACAGATCTTGCACGGCATCGATCTGAAGATCGAGCGCGGCGAGATCTGGGGCATGGTGGGCGAGACCGGCTCCGGCAAGTCGCTGACCGGACTCTCCATTTCGCAGCTCATTCCAACGCCTCCCGGCCGCTATCTCGCGGGCTCGATCGAGTTCGAGGGCCGCGATCTGCTGAAGACGACCGAAAGGGAAATGCGCGCACTTCGGGGCCGGCATATCGGCATGATCTTCCAGGACCCGACGACGAACCTCAACCCTGTTTTCCGCGTGGGTACGCAGCTCGTCGATGTGGCCCTGCATGCGGGAAATGCCGATCCGACGGTCCTCGGGCTCGGTGCAGGTGCAAGTCGTCGGACGCTCCGGCAGGCTGCGCGTGAAAAGGCGGTCGAAATGCTCGACAAGGTAGGCATTCCGAAAGCGTCCGAGCGCATAGACGATTATCCGCACCAGTTTTCGGGCGGCATGCGGCAGCGTGTGCTGATCGCGTTGGCGATGATCGGAAAGCCGGACCTTCTGATCGCAGACGAGCCGACGACCGCGCTGGACGTTTCGGTGCAGGCCCAGATCCTGCGGCTGATCTACGATCTGGTGACCGAGCGGAGCATCGGCGTACTACTCATCACGCACAATCTCGGCGTCGTTGCACAGATATGCAGCCATGTCGCGGTCATGTTTCGAGGCCGTATCCTGGAATCAGGAACGGTAGCCGATGTCCTCAAGCGGCCGTCCCACGCTTATACGCAGGCGCTGCTCAACTCCGTCCCCACCACCCATACGAGACGAGGCGAACTCAAGGGCCTTGGCGGCCTTTCCCCGGAGAGCCTCGCATGAGCCTGGTCGTGGAGAACGTCAGCAAGGTGTTCACCGGGCCACGGCGTGGTTTGTTCGGTGGAAGGGAGGATTTCACGGCGCTCGATAATGTCAGCCTCGAAGTGAAAAAGGGCGGCAGTTTCGGCCTCGTCGGCGAAAGCGGCTCCGGCAAGACGACGTTGACGCGCTGCATTCTCAGGCTGGAGCCGCTTACCTCCGGGCGCATTCTCTTCGATGGCGTCGATATGCATGGATTGCCGCCCGCGGAAATGCGCCGTTTGCGCTCCCGATTACAGATCGTCTTCCAGGACCCCTATGCTTCGCTCGATCCGCGCATGACGATCCATGACATCGTGGAGGAGCCGCTCGTCATCCACCAAGAGGTGGTGAAAATGAGCGGAAGCCAGCGTACCGAACGGGTAGCCGAACTGCTGCTGCAGGTTGGGCTTACGACGGAGCATCTCTTCCGATATCCGCACGAATTTTCCGGCGGTCAGCGCCAGCGTATCGGCATCGCACGAGCTTTGGCGGTTCGCCCGGAATTCGTCATCCTCGACGAGCCGACCTCGGCGCTCGATGTTTCGGTACAGGCCGACGTTCTCAATCTCCTGCACCGGTTGCAGGAGGAGCTTGGCCTCACCTACTTCTTCATCAGCCACGACCTTGGGGTCATCCGCTACATTTGCGACGAAGTGGCGGTCATCTATCGCGGCAAACTGGTGGAACAGGGCGCGGTTGCCGATATTTTTGATCGCCCGCAAAGCGACTACACACGGATGCTTCTGAGCGCGATGCCGGATCCCGATCCGGACCTGTCCCCCTTCCGGCGTCCTGTCTAAACATTCCAAGCAACGGAGAATGACCGATGCCCTCCCATGAGGTTCTGGTCGAAGAGGCTAAATCCTGGCGCCGCCATATCCATCAGCATCCGGAACTTCTCTTCGACCTGCCGCAGACGATGCGGTTCGTCGCAGAAAAGCTGAAGGAGTTCGGCTGCGACGAGGTCGTCACGGGAATTGCGAAATCCGGTGTTGTCGGGGTGATCAGGGGGCACGCGGGTCCCGGTCGTACCATTATGCTGCGTGCCGATATGGATGCGCTACCTATCGCCGAGCAGACTAATCTTCCCCATGCGTCGAAGATAGAGAACAGGATGCATGCCTGCGGGCATGACGGTCACACAGCGATCCTGCTCGCCGCCGCCCGGCAGTTCGCCGAAAGCCGCGACTTCGCCGGCACGGTCGTGGCGGTGTTCCAACCTGCGGAGGAGGGCGGCGCCGGCGGACGCGTCATGATAGAGGAAGGCCTGTTCGATCGCTTCGGCATCGATGAGGTCTTCGGCATGCACAACAAGCCGGGGCTTGCCGTTGGCGCCTTCGCGATGCGTCCGGGGACAATCATGGCGGCAGGGGACAGATTTGTCGTTTCGCTAACCGGCCGCGGCGGGCACGCAGCCTTGCCGCATCTGACGCCCGATCCAGTACTGGCCGCCTCGCATCTCATCACCGCGCTGCAATCCATCGCATCGCGATACACCGATCCATTCGATCCGGTCGTGGTTTCGACCACTTACATCAACGGAGGCAATCCGGCGGCGCTCAACGTTATCCCGGCCACCGTGGAAGTCGGCGGCTCGATCCGTACGATCGCGCGAGCGACGAGAACGGCTGTCGAAAAACGGTTTCGAGACATCGTAGAGGCAACGGCCAGACTTTATGAAATGGAAGCCGGGATCGACTGGCGGCCTGGCTATCCCCCTACGGTGAACGATCCGGAAATGACCCAGGAAGCGGCCGCCGCCGCCATGCGTGTCGCAGGCGCCGAGCGAGTCGACGCCAACTGTCCCTGCATCATGGGATCGGAAGATTTTTCCTACATGCTGCAGCAGCGCCCTGGCGCGATAATCTGGCTCGGGAACGGCGATACCGCCGACCTCCATCACCCATCCTACGACTTCAATGACGCCGCCATCGTTCACGGCATCCGCTATTGGACGGAACTTGTGAAGCAACGCCAGCCGGAAGATCAGCGTCCAGTATGTCGTGTCTAACCCTGCCTCAATGCCGGCTGATCGCAGTAACCGCAGATGCGTATGCTGCCTTGCCGGCAGGCCGTGGATCGAGATGATCGTCTAGCGGACCAACCTGGCGGCCACTATCGAGTGACTCCATTCGATCGTGCCTTCCAAGCGAGCGCATCTTTCTCGTCGCCTTTTTCGCAGGCGTCGGCCAGTGCTGCTTCAGCCCAAGATCCGTATCGTGGATATCGTCTGAGGTGACCCATGATATTTGGTGGTAGCGCCGAATATGTCGCCAGTTGGCGGCGATCATGATCGAATAACGCAGAGGCCTGGCTCGTCTCCGCTCGCCAACGCCCGGCTGTCCATGCCGGGCCTCTAACAATCATTGGGTCATCTATTGCGGCTTCCAGCCGTCCGTCAGCGTGGCAAGGAAAGCGACGATATCATCGATCTCGTTGTCGTCCAGCCGGGGCGCATCGCCGGGTTTGCCGCCAAAGGGCGGATCGATGTTGATGTTCCCGCTGTAGCGCTCCGGCAAGTCGTCATAGATCGCGATGCTACCATCGGCTCGACGCGGATACCAGCGGCCCGGATCGGTGTCGCGTGTGGCATAGAAAGCAACGACATCCTTCAGCGAGTGAAAGACACCATTGTGGAAAAAGGCTTTGCGTGTAGCAACATTCCGCAGGGTGGGGGTGCGGAACAGGCCGCAATAATCAGCGCGGCCGAGGAAGTCCGTCCGCAGCGGTCCGCACAGGCCGAGATCGTAATAGGCGGGATCGGCATTGGCGGGAATTTCGGGATTGCGCGGCACGGCCAGCGCGATCATGCCGTAGTCGGTGAACTGCGGCGGCGTGCCGTCATTGGCCCGCACGCTGAAATGGCAGGACGAGCAATTACCCTTTTCCGGATCCTCGAACAGTTTCAAGCCACGCGCCTCCTGCGCCGTCAATTCCGCCTTGCCGGCGAGCCAGGCGTCGTACTTGCTGGAATAGGGATAGAAAGTCTGCCAGGACTGCTCGTAGACCTCGAGCGCCTTGAGCAGGGCCTTGAAAGTTGCTTCGCGGTCGGCAAGAAGTGCCTCACCATAGATGGCCGTGAGCTTCGGTCCGTAGCCGCCGTCGAGCGCGTGCTGCACAACCTCGTCCGCGTTGGTGTTCCCCATCTCGAAGGGCGAAAGCAGCGGGATGCGCGCCTGGGCATGGCCGGAATCGGCTCGACCATCCCAGGTCAGGCCGCCCGTCGGGCCGTTGTCGATGCTTTCGTCGGCCTCGTCCTCGGATTCGAAATAGTGCTCGGTGAACTGCGGCACTGCCTGCAGATATTTGAGCGACGGCACGGCGCGCAAGCCGGGATCCGCCAGTTCACGGCCGCCGAGTTGCACCGGCAGGGCGTTGGCAGGCGCGAAGGCATGCGCGGGGTCGTGGCAGGAGGCGCATGAGAGTTTCCCCGAACCCGAAAGTCGCGGATCGGAAAACAGCTCCTTGCCCAACGCCGAGAGCATTTCCGCACGCTGTCTGGCCTCGGCCCGCGACATCGGCTGTGCGCCCGCCGCTCCTGAGATGGCGAAACCCCAGGCCGTCAGCACAACGAGAACCACTATCATCTGCCACTCGCGCTTCCGGCGAAACCCCGGCGGGGCTGGAAGGCTATTGCAAAGACGTGATGGAGATGGTGTCATCCCGTTTTGCTCTTGGGAGGTATTGCGATGAACCGATCCTATGGGCTCGCCCTCTTTTCCTCAACTCTCGTCCGCTTTTGCTCAACCCTGGCATTATGCACCGCCGTTTCGGCTCCCGCTTTAGCAGATGGCGCCGGTGGCCCACCCAAAGGCATCGACAAGATCAAGACGGTTGTCGTGATCTTCGCCGAGAATCGTGCATTCGATAATCTCTACGGGCATTTTCCTGGCGCCGACGGCATAGACCAGGCCAGCAAGGAGAGCCTTGAGCAGCGAGACCGGGACGGATCCGTGCTTGCCGAATTGCCGCCTGTCTGGGACGGACTGACCGCCAAGGGCGTCACGCCGCCGGTAACGCAGGCGACGACCGAACACCTGCCGAATGGACCGTTCACGGTAAACGACCCGAAAGGCTTCGATGTTCCGCTCAGCACCGTCACGCATGATCTGTGGCATCGCTACTACCAGAACCAGATGCAGATCGACGGCGGCAAGAACGATATGTTCGTCGCCTGGGCCGATTCCGGCGCCATGCCGATGAGCAATTGGGACGCCTCGAAAACCGCCATGTGGGCGGTGGCGCAGAAATATGTGCTGGCCGACCATTTCTTCATGGGTGGTTTCGGCGGCTCTTTCTTCAATCATCAATGGTTGATTTGCGCCTGTGCGCCCTATTATCCGAATGCCGACAAGAGCCCGGCCAAGCCGTCGATCTCGGTGACGGACGAAAGCGGCAGGGCGCTCAAGATCGCCGACAATTCACCGAAATCGGCGCTCGACGGCATCCCAAAATTCGTCTCCGACGGCAATCTGACGCCGGATTTCTACGCCGTGAACACCATGCAGCCGCCTTACCAGCCGAGCGGGAACGGCCCGGCTCCGGGCGGCGATCCGCGCTACGCGGATCCGGCCAAGCCAACGACGCTGCCGCCGCAGACCGAGCCGACCATCGGCGATATGCTGAGCTTGAAGCGCGTAAGTTGGGCCTGGTATTCAGGCGCTTGGCAGTACACACTCGATCATGGCAACCATGAGCCGATCCCGAACTTCCAATATCATCACCAGCCATTCAACTACTACGCCAATTTCGCGCCCGGCACCGAGGCGAGACGCGAACATATCCGCGACGCCGGGCTCGGTGGCGCCAGCTTCATCGCCGCCGTCGACAATGGCGACCTGCCGCAGGTTTCCTTCTATAAGCCGCAGGGCAATCTCAACGAGCATTCCGGCTATGCCGACATCCAGGCCGGTGACCGTCATATCGCCGACGTCATTTCGCATCTGGAGAAAAGCCCGCAATGGCCGCATATGCTGGTCGTCGTCACCTATGATGAGAACGGCGGCATCTGGGATCACGTCGCGCCGCCCAAGGGTGACCGCTGGGGACCGGGCACGCGCATCCCTGCGATCATCGCCTCGCCCTTCGCCAAGCACGGCTATGTCGATCACACGTCCTACGACACGACCTCGATCCTGCGCTTCATCACCGAACGCTTCGAACTGCCGGAACTGCACGGCATCGTAGTGCGTGACAAAGCCGTCGCTGCGCATGGCGAGCCGCCGCTCGGTGACCTGACCGGCGCACTCGACCTGAACTAGAATCGCCAGGAGGATGATATGGACGTTGACAGAACGATTGCCCTGATCACCGCGGCCGGCATCGAACTCACTGACCGCCGGCGCAATGATAAGGGTAATGGCTGGTCACTCAGCTTCGCCAATGGCGCTTCGGTGGAGGTCGGAGATGACGGATCGGCGAGCGCCACCGGGAAGGGAGCGGAGACTGTGGCGCGGTTGTTGAATCTGCCGGCCGCCGGGGGCAGCTCCTGACGGGTGCGGTCTGTAGCAACGGCCGTCATGCACGGCCGCGCTATCTTACCCATCGGCTCGCGGCCGGATGATCGACGGCGATAGGCCTCAGCGACCCAGGGTGTAGAATTCGTCGTTCGGCCGCATACCCGTGACGTTGGCAAGCCTGTTCGACAGTCCGAAAAAGGCGGCGATCGCGGCGATGTCCCAGACGTCATCCTCACTAAATCCGTGGGTCTTCAGCGTCTTGATGTCCTCTTCGCCGACCTCGTAGGCGCGTGCCGAAACCTTCATCGCGAAATCGAGCATGGCCTTCTGCCGGTCCGTGATGTCGGCCTTGCGGTAGTTGATAGCGACCTGATCGGCAATCAGCGGGTTCTTGGCGCGAATACGCAGGATTGCGCCATGCGCTATCACGCAATACTGACACTGGTTGGCGTTGCTGGTAGCCACCACGATCATCTCGCGTTCGGCCTTCGTAATGTCGCCAGGCTTGTCCATCAGTGCGTCGTGGTAGGCGAAGAAGGCGCGGAATTCGTCCGGCCTGTAGGCGAGCGTCAGGAAAACATTCGGGACGAAGCCGGATTTTTCCTGCACGGCCAATATGCGCTCGCGAATGTCGTCGGGCAGGTCCTTGATCTCCGGCACCGGGAAGCGGCTGATAGCTGGGACGGTCATGGTCTCATTCCCTCATGCGGCCGTAAGTGCGGCCAGTTTTTTCTCATAGAGCTCGAACGCATTGCCGATATCGCCCGCATAGGGCTCCACCTGAACGAGACAGGTATGCGCCGAGCAGCCCTGCCCGAATTGCGATGTCCCGATATCGAGCGTCAGCACGTTCGGATTGCCAGCGACATCCAACCCGCTGTTGCCCGTTGGCGTGAACCAGGCACCGGTAGGCAGAACCACGACACCCCGGCGCACTGTGTCGGTGACCCAGGCCGTGGCAAGGCTGGCCCCGCGATCGTTCCAGACGCGGATGGTAGCACCGTCCTTGATCCCCAGCGCTGCGGCGTCCTCATGGTTGACGCGCGCTTGCTCCCGGCCGTTGCGTTTCCTGGCGCGGCTGGCATCACCCGTCTCGAGTTGGCTATGCAGCCGGCCTGCAGGTTGATGGGAAATGAGGTGAAACTGGTTGGGCTTGCCGGCGTTTCCGAGCCACTCCGCCGGCTCGATCCAGGAAGGGAAGGCACGGCAATCGGCATAGTCCAGACGGGCAAGCGTCTCGCTGCCGAGCACGATCTTGCCGCTTTCCGTGTTGAGCGGAAAGCCCTCCGGGGATTCGCGGAATTCGGCGAGATAGGTATGATCCATCCTGGTTGGGCATCGCGCATAGCCCTTCCTCCAGAACACGTCGAAATCAGGCATTTCGAAGCCCAGCCGCGTGTCGGCATCTCTGCGGCTAATCTCGTAGAGGTGACGCAGCCAACCTATTTCGTCGCGTCCCTCGTTGAAGGCATCCGCGACGCCGAGCTTCCCGGCAATGGCGTTGAAGATGTCGAAATCGGAGCGCGCCTCACCCAGCGGCTCGATTGCCTTTTGCATGGCTATGATGAAATCGGAGCGCCGATTGCCCGCCAGATCGTTTCGTTCGATGGAGGTGGACGCTGGCAGCACGATATCGGCGCGTTGCGCGGTGGCGGTGAACATCGGGTCCTGCACGATGATCGTTTCGGGCCGCATCCACGCTTCCTGCAGGCGGTTGATGTCCTGATGATGATGATAGGGGTTGCCGCCGGCCCAATAAACCAGCCGCACGTCGGGATAGTGACGCACGGCGCCTTCATAGGTGAACTGCCCGCCGGGATTCAAAAGCATGTCGCTGATGCGCGCCACGGGGATGAAGCTGTCGATGGGTTTGGTGAGTTGCGAGACGGCGGGCGCCTTGCCGATATTTATCGGCGCACCCACGCCGCCGAGAGAGGCATAGCCGTAGCCTACCCCGCCACCCGGCAGACCGATCTGGCCGACCACCGAGGCTAATCCGAGCGCGGCCCAGAAAGGCTGCTCGCCATGATGCGCGCGCTGCAGGCTCCAGCTTACTGTCAGCATGGAGCGCGTATCCACGAGCCGACGTGCGAGCGCGATGATCTTTTCCTTGTCCAGATCGGTGATCTGCGCAGCCCAGGCAGCATCTTTGCGCTCGCCGTCCATGCTGCCGTCGAGATAGGCGAGGAACCGCTCTGAGCCGCTGGTGCAGCGGGTGAGGAATTCACGGTCGTGACGACCCGCCTTCACGATCTCACCTGCCAGGCCGAGCATCAGCGCGACATCCGTATTCGGACGGATCGGCCACCATTCCGCGCCCGACCAGTCCGGCATGTCGTCCTTGAGCGGCGAGGCCAGCACGATCTTCGTGCCGCGCGCCGCCATTTGCCTGAGATAGTCTTCAAGCGTGTGGCGACCGAGGCCGCCGGCCTCGTTCTGTGCCGTGCGCGGAGACAGGGCGCCGAAAACGACGAGGGTATCGGTGTGCCGCGCTATCGAATCAAGTGTGTTGGCCTTGCCGCCGCAGGCGTCGTCATTGCCCAGCGTGTGCCGCAGGATCACGGGACCGGCAGCAATGGAATAGGTGTCGACATGGCCGGTATAGCCGCCGGCGAGATTCAGCATGCGCTTGAGCAACGTGGAGGCATGGTGAAACCGGCCGCAACTGGTCCAGCCATAGGAGCCGGCGAAAATCGACGCGTTGCCGAAAGCTTCCGAGACACGGCGTATTTCCCCTGCGACGAGGTCCGTCGCCTCGTCCCAGCTTACGGGGACAAACTTTTCCCGCCCCCTGCCATGGCGGTCGCTCGATTCGCGCTTCTCCAGCCACCCCTGGCGGACCAGCGGCTGCAGTACGCGTCGGTCGGGCTTCGCCCATTCGCGGACTGAATCGATGATCGGCGAAGGCGCCGGGTCGTGCTGGAAAGGTTCGACGCCGACGATCTCGCCATTGTCGACGAGGATCGTATAGGCGCCCCAATGACTGCAATGCTGGAAACGTTCGATGGCCATTGTCGTTGTCCGAGGATCAGATCGTTGCTTCTATCAGGAAAGGTCCCTTGCGCGTGCATGCCGCCCGCAGAATGTCCACGAACTGCTCCGCGGTCTGTGCGCGAGCGGCCTCGACGCCCATAGAACCCGCCAATCCCACCCAGTTCAAGGCCGGATCCACGAGGTCCAGCATGCGGCTTGCGTTCTCGCCGGGAACGCCAGCGCCGACATTCCTCAGTTCGCCATGCAGGATCTGGTAACTGCGATTGGCGAAGACGATCGTCACCACGTCCAGGCGCTCGCGCGCCTGGGTCCAGAGGGCTTGTACCGTGTACATGCCGCTGCCGTCCGCCTGCAGGGTAATGATTTTTCGATCGGGAACCGCAATCGCGGCTCCCGTCGACAGCGGAAGGCCGAGACCGATCGCACCGCCCGTAAGCTGCAGGAAATCATGCGGCTCGGCGCCGTACGTATCGTGGAAGAAGCTGCGTCCCGATGATACGGACTCGTCGCATATCACGGAATTCGCCGGCATAAGGTGGGCAAGCGCGGCGGCGATCGCCTCCGGCGTCAGCGCGCCTGTCGGCATTTCGGGGCTGCGGCGAGGGGTAAGACGTGCCTTCAGGCCACCACCGCCGATTTCGTCCGCGAGCGCTGCGATTGCGGCGGCCGCATCCTGTTCGGCCGTCACGAGTTCGAATGTCTCGCAGTCTTCGGGGAGCATGCTGCTCGGCTTGCCTGGATAGGCGAAGAAGCCGACAGGCGCCTTGGCGGAAATCAGGATCACCTGCTCCGTATCGGCAAAGGTAGCGACGGCCTTGTCGATGACATAGGGTACACGGTCAAGCGCCACGCGCCCCGCGCCGCGTTGCATGCGGCCATTCGACTGCTGCGCCAGCAAACGCGCACCCGTCTTCTGCGCGATGAGGTCGAGCGTCTCCAATTCGTGTTCCCGCAAAGCCTTTCCGCTGACCAGGATCGTGGTGCGACGCCCGTTCCGCAACGCCTCCGCCGCGGTCCGGATGCGTACGGCATCCGGGCGTTCGGGTGCTGGAAACGTCAATGCCGAGGGTGTCGTCTTCGTGGTCTCGTTCCATGCCGCGTCCGCATGCAGGATCAAGGTCGCGATCTGCCCGGACCGGGCGTGCGCGGCGCGGATCGCCTCCTCGGTGCGCTCACCTACCGTGTCGGCGGTTTCAGCCCGAGCGACCCAATGCGACATCGGCCGCGCCAGTGATTCGATATCTGAGGTCAGCGGCGCATCGTAGGGCAGGTGATGGGTGGCGTGGTCGCCAACGATATTGACCATAGGCGTGCGCGCGCGGCGCGCATTATGCAGGTTGGCAAGGCCGTTGGCGAGGCCCGGCCCGAGATGCAGCAGTGTCGCGGCGGGCTTGTCGGCCATGCGGGCATAGCCGTCAGCCGCTCCCGTGACCACTCCCTCGAAGAGACCGAGCACGCAACGCATGCGCTGCTGCCGGTCCAGCGCTGCGACGAAGTGCATTTCCGAGGTACCGGGATTGGCGAAGCACACGTCGACGTCGTTGGCCAGCAGGGTTTCACATAAAAGGTCGGCACCATTCATAGGGTATGTTCCTTCATCGGCAGTTCGGCCTTGTCGGCAAATTCAGAAACTACCTTCCAACATGGTTCGATGATTCCGATCAACCGTATAAAGAGGTCGCATCTGGCATCGGCGTAATCCTTGACCGCGGACTGCATGTGGACGCCGACGTTTATCATCCCAAGCGAATAACGCCGCGGTTCAAGCGACGAGGTCCACTTCGCCGAATATCCGATAGCGCGCCGAGCGCGGCCGTGCTGCCTCCTCGGGCGAGGCGGGAACGAAGGAGGATGTGCCACCTCTGAGTTCGGCCGGTAGCAGCATGACGCGAATGAAGACGTTCTCGCCGGAATGGATGTTGCGGCCAATCACCCAGTCGCGACCGTTTTCGAACCACGCGCGGCCGGTTTCAAGTCGCTCGACGGTATTACCGATCGTGGCCAGGATGCGGCCTTCGCGCAGCCGCCTTATTCCCGGCCCGCGATGGCCGGCCGTGCAGTGGGGTCTCCGCGCCTAGATCTGACGCTACGCCGTCCGCCGCTGCTATTCGAAGACATGTGCGGTCCCGCGCACAAGGATCTGAACGAGATCTCCGATGGACCGGGCTTCGATACCAGGCCCCTTCAGGACAAGGGGAGCTTCACAACCGGAGGCATTCTGGTAGTTCAGCAGCTTGACGGCAACCGTGGATGTCGCGCCGGCGAATTCCACGTCCGAAATCATGCCCAAAATCTTTCCAGATGCGGTCTCCGGGCTGTTCCCCTGCAAGGCAGGCTGCAGCGTTACCTGCTCCGGTCTCAGCATGAGGCGGACATTTTCCCGTGTTCCAGCCACATCCACGGGAAGGCGGCCGAGCGGCGTCTGCGCAAAACCGTCGGCGATGCTTGCTGAAAATACGATGGTGTCACCGAGAAACTGGGCAACCATCCTATCCGTAGGCTTCATATAAAGGTCGCGCGGCTTGCCCACCTGCAAGAATTTTCCGTTGCGCATTACGGCCACTTGATCGGCAAACGAAAGCGCCTCGGCCTGGTCGTGCGTCACCAATATGGTTGTGATACGCGCGGCTTCCAGCAACTGCTCCACTGCCTTGCGCATGGTCCCTCGCAGACCGGTATCCAGCGCCGAAAACGGTTCATCCAACAGCATCAGCTTCGGCTTCATCGCCATGGCTCGGGCCAGGGCGACGCGCTGTTGTTGGCCGCCGGAAAGCTGATGGGGCCGCCGGCTCAAAATCTCATTATCGAGGCCGATCGTATGGGCGAGGTTTATGATCACGTTCCCGCGGCCTGGATCCTTTCGGGAGAGCCCGAAGCCGATATTTTCGGCCACGGTCAGATGAGGAAACAGGGCGCCATCCTGCATCACCACCCCGATGCCGCGCCGGTACGCTGGGACGGAGGCTTTGCCGTCGGCAAGTGCCCAGCCGTCCATTGCGACAACGCCCTCGTCAGGAGCCTCGAAGCCCGCAATCAGACGGAGCAGCGTGGTCTTGCCGCATCCGGAAGGCCCGACAATAGCCGTGCGGCTGCCCGCCGTCACCTCGAGGTCTATGCCGTCAAGCGCCGCCACGGCGCCATATCGCCGCTTGACGTTTTTTAGTTCCAGGAAGCTCAACGTCCGGCCATCCGCTTGGATTGCGCATGCAAGAGCCATGTGAACGGCAGCGAGATCAGAACCATGACCAGCGCATAAGGCGCCGCAGCGGCATAGTCCAGTTCGCCGCTCAGCGCCCAGAAGCCCATTGCGAGCGTGCGGGTTCCGTTGGGAGCCAGCATCTGCGTGGCGGGCAGTTCGTTCATGATCCCGAGCGACGACATGGCCATGCCGGCGGCGGCACCCGGCGCGGCCAACCGGATGGTCGTCGCCCAGAGTGCGCGAGCGGGCGACCGGCCCAGACTGGCCGCTGCATGTTCCAGCTCCACCGGAGCCTGGGCAATCGATGCCCGCAGGCTGACCAGCGCTCGCGGCAGGAACATCAGGGCGTAAGCGAGGAGGATTGTCGTCATCGTCTGGTAGAGCGGCAGTGCCACGCGTACCGTGATGGTCACCAATGCAAGCGCCACTACCACGCCCGGGAGGGAGCCGACGATGTAGTTGGTGCCCTCGAGCGCACGCTGCAGCTTTCCTGGCGCACGGTTCGACAGCCATCCCATCGGAATAGCCATCATTGTCGTCAGCAAGCCGCCGAGCACGGCCAGGACAATGGTCTGGGCGAGCGCCAACCCGATGGCGTGTATGTGCCAGATCGCGGAGCCTCCGATCAACAACCAGCGGCCGATCGTCAGCAGCGGAACGCCGAGAGAGAGTATTGCGGTCAAGGCCATCAGAAGCAGGCAAGGGATCGTCAATCTGCCGAGACGCACCCTCGTGGCGTTTCGCGGAGCACCGGAACCGACGCGGGAGTAGCGCCCGTTTCCACGCGCGGCCGCTTCGATGGCGAGCAGCCCGAGGCAGCAGGCCACCAGCACTCCAGCCAGCATGGTCGCCGCGGGGCCGTTGAAGGTCGATTGAAACTGGTCGACGATTGCTGTCGTGAACGTGTCGTAGCGGACGAAGACGTAGAGGCCATATTCCGCCAGGAGATGCAGTCCGACAAGCAGGGCTCCTCCGCAAAGCGCCAGCCGCAATTGCGGCAGCACGACCCGAAGGAATATCCGCCGGGAGGAGAAGCCGAGCGAGGCCGCTGCATCCTCCAGTGCCGGATCCAGCCGGCGAAGCATGGCGGCAACCGGCAGATAAAGGAATGGAAAATAAGCCAGGACCGAGATCAGAACGCCAGCGAAGGGTCCCTCAAACCCAGGTATCAGCGTAACCCAGGCATAGCTGTGCACAAAGGCGGGAACCGCCAGGGGAGCCACGCAGAGCCAGGCCCAGATACGCGCGCAGGGTAGATCGCTGCGTTCGGTCAGCCATGCCAGCGCGACCGCAAGAACCATGGAGGCCGGCACCGCGAAGAACAAGAGCAGGACCGTATTCCATAGAAGCTCGCCGACCCGTGGCCGGAAGATGAGCGAAGCTGAGACTTCCCATCCGGTCTGCCATGCGACCCAGACGATGAAGCCCACCGGCAGAAAGGCCATGAGCGACACAAGGCCCGCCGCAGTCTGCATCCAGGGCGCTTGCCACAGGCTGCGCTCCAGCCTCACCATCCGGTTTGCCGGCAACGACCGCAATGCTTCATCGGCTGATGCAGACATCATCCTGGAACCAACATGCTCCCGTGAGAGGGCATTCGCGAGAAACTGCTAGCAACCGTCAAGCATCAGCACAAAAGTCCTTCAGAGCAGCCCTGCCGCCATCATCAGATCGGTGACCTTCTTGCTGTTCAGATTGGCCGGCTCGACTTTCGGCGCGTCGAGTTCCTTGAGCGGAACAAGGGCGGAATTGGATTCCGCATCTTTCCCGACAGCGTATTCGAATGACGTGCCGTTCTTCAATACGTCCTGTCCGCCCTTTCCGGTAACCCACTTGATGAAGGCCTGGGCCTCTTTCGGGTGCTTGCTGGAGGCCAGAACGCCGCCGCCGGAGATCGACACGAAAGCGCCCGGATCCTCGTTCCTGAAATAATGCAGCTCGATGTTGTTGCTGTTTTCGCCGGTCTTGGCGCGATCGCCGAAGAAATAATAGTGATAGATGACGCCGCCATCGATCTCGCCGGCGTTGACCGCTTTCATCACCGTGCCGTTTCCACGGTAGGGCCTGAAATTCTCCTTCATGGACTTCAGCCAGTCGGCCGTCGCCTGTTCGCCTTTCAGTTCAAGCAACGCCCCGACAATCGCCTGGAAATCGGCGCCGGACGGCGAGGCCCCCCAGCGTCCTTTCCATTTGGGGTCGGCAAGGTCGAGCATCGACTTCGGCAGCTGGCCCGCGGTCAGTTTCGATTTGTTGTACGCGAAGACCGTGGAACGGGCGGCGATGCCGATCCAGTGGCCGTTCGCCGGACGATACTGGTCCGGGACCTGCGCCAGCGTATCAGCGTCAAGCGGAGCGAACAGCCCGGCAGCGTCGACCAATGCCATCGCCGGCGAATTCTCGGTGAGGAACACGTCTGCGGGCGAGTTCTTGCCTTCCGCGACGATCTGGTTACCGAACTCGGTGTCGCCGCCGTTGCGCACCGTTACCTTGATGCCGGTCTCCTTGGTGAAGCCGTCTATCCATTCCTTTGTCAGGCTTTCATGCTGCGCGTTATAGACGAGGATCCCACCGGCATCCTCCGCCAATGCGGCAGAAGCGAAAGTTGCAAGCGCAAGCGCGCCGACGACAGACCAAAGTGCACGTCTCATAAGGAAACTCCATCGCGCTGTGCAAACAGGGGCACCGTGACCTACAAATACATGACTATAGCTGTCAAGTTAAAGGTGACCGAGATCGATGCGCCGGTCTGCCCGATCAAAGAATGCCGGTGGCGAAGCGGTCGAGCTTTGTGCCTTCCCGGTAGGCAAGCCTCACGATGATCGCGGCAAGGATGCCGGTAAGGGTGCCGCCGAAGACATCGGCGACGTAGTGGGTGCCTACATAGACCCGTGACCAGCAGATAATCGCTGCCAGCAGCAGGAGGCCCAGCGTTCGGCCCGGCAGGCGCTGCATGGCGAATGCCGCGACGATCGATATGGCGGCGGTTGCATGATCGGATGGGAAAGACCAGTCGGTGCTAGGCGCAATGATCAGATGGGACACTCCTGCATCGTAGGGCCGGACACGATGCACGAACAGGATGATCGCCTGGTTGACCATCAGTCCGAGCAGGAACGACATGCCCGAAGCGAGCGCGGCATGACGGACATGGACACGATCGTTCCTGGTCCACCACATAAGCGCCACCAGAACGACGATCAGCGGGACACCGAATTGCGTTGCCCCGATAGCGACGGTATCCCAGAAAGGATGCGTGCCGGCCGGAGCGTTCAGCCACCGCGTGGCTGCAATATCCATCTCATCCATGGTTTGCCTGGCAGATAGGAAAGTGTCTCGATCGATGGACGAGGAGCGTGTTCACCGAATTTTCCAGGTCAGCGTGATCCTGAAGGGGCTGCATGCTCTAGTCGAATGCATCGGCGGCGTCGCGCTCTATTTCATACCCACCGCATCCATCGTTCATTGGATCGAGTTGTTGACCCAGCAGGAACTGATCGAGGATCCGGATGATCTTGTCGCGACCCATCTTCTGATGGCTGTCCAACATCTCTCCGTTGGAACCGAGACTTTCTATGCCTTCTATCTCCTGAGCCATGGCTTGGTGAACGTCGCGCTTGTCGTTGGCCTTCTCAAGGGGAAGCTTTGGGCCTATCCGGCCTCGCTTGCGGTGCTCGTCGTCTTCATCGCCTATCAAGTCTACCGGTATTCCTACACGCATTCGATCGGGCTGGCGGTGCTTACCGCTTTCGACATCATGGTCATCTGGCTCATCTGGCACGAATGGCGGTTGCTCAGGCTTCGTCGTACCTGAAATCCGGTCTTCGCCGCTTACAGGACCGCTTCCGTGATAGCCGCTGGCAGGTCTCTCTCCGCCACGGCCGGTGACCTTGTCCAAAACAGCCTTCCCCACCCGGTTATTCGGCCGCTGCGGTGGCGCCGGGATGGATTCCCGGCCGCTGCGGAAGGATCAGGATGAGGACGATGATGGCGGCGGCCATTACCACTGAGGCCATGGGCCGGCTGAGATCGAGTCCTCCATGAGCTATCGGCTTGTCGAGGAAGTCGCCCACAGTCGCACCCAGCGGTCGCGTCAGGATGAAGGCAAGCCAGAACAGGTAGACGCGGGATATGCTCGTGAAATAGTAGAGGGCCGCTAGAACCGCCAAGCCGCCCGCGAAGACAAGCGCCCCGCCCGCATAGCCTGTTCCCGCCGAATCCGCCATCCAGTCGCCGAGCGCGGTGCCGAGGGTCTGGGAAAAGGTGATCGTCACCCAATAGAATAATTCGACCTTGGGCGTGGCAACGGTCTGGACGTCGATCGAACCAAGCGCCAGGCGCCAGGTCGCAAGGGAGAGAACAACGCAGGCGACAAGAATGGTGACGCCACCCGGATAGCCGATGCCGAGGGCGCGGTCGAAATAGTCGGCCAGTGCCGTGCCGACCGTGGTGGACGCTACGATCGCCGCCCAATAGGCCCAAGGGTTGAACTTCTTTACAACGACCTGGATGATGACTGCGGCGACGAAAATGACGGCGAAAATAGCTGTGCCTGTGAGGTAGCCCCCGTTATGAGCGTTCTGGTCCGCATGCAGCCACGTCATCGTCACGGAGTCCCCGCCGGTTTCTCCGAGCGTCGTGGCAAGAATCTTGATGATCCAGAAGCCGAGCGTCACCGCCGGCACCTTTGCCAGCGTCCTTTGGGGTTCTTTATTCATTTCGGCCTCGAGGAAGATGTGTCCACTCGTGCCGTTGCTAGGGGGCTTGTCTCACCTAACGCTCACGGGTGCCTTACGATTTCGTAAGCTTTCCCGTCCGATCGACGCATCGTCCGGGGCGTCGGCAGATCCGGAGACAGCCGGATCGCGAGATCATGACCTCAAATAGATTGGATTCGAATAGATCCAGGGCGCCATCCTGCCCCCGAAAAAGGTCGGCACCTTGGCCAGCACCTCGACGCGATAGGCCCCTGCCTGAGTGGCTCGGAATGTCAATTCCCGGCCTTTCTCGCGAAGGAACTCGACGCCATCCCGATAAACCACGATCTCGAACCGGGACTTGCTTTCGATCCTCGGCAGCCGGACTGAGAAGTTTGTTTCAATATCGGCAGCAAGGGTTTCACCCATTATCGCGCTACGGCTCTCCTGGGTGGCAGAGAACCGGAAACCGTTGCTATCGCCCAAAATGTCAAGCGCGAAGAAAAGGTTGCCATTCCTTATCGCCGTATAGACAATGCGCCGGTCGGACTGGAAGTCTCCGGTGAGCGGTTCACGCGAAAGGATATGGTTGCTGGCCAGGGGCATGACTGCGTCCGCAGGCGGAAACCTTGGCTCCCATCCAAGAATCCTGACGTTCTGGTGCATGTTGGGTCCGTAGAATCCCACGACAGGCCGAGTGGACGCTGCCCCGTCCCATCTGGCAAGGGTTTCCGTGGGCCTGTGATAGACGCGCAGGCATGCGAGCGCGCGATTTGCCGGGTAAAAGAGAAATGCATTCAGCTTGGCGAGAAGGGAGCAATCGTAAAGCTGATCGGCATAGTCCAGTATTTCAAGCCCGGTGATGGCCGGATCGAGCTCGCCCTTCCAAGGCCGGCGGCAGTTCCCCGCATGTATGACGAGACCGAAACCTCCCTCCCGAAGGTACTCTTGCAAAGCTATGCGTGTACTGGAGCTATTTTCATGAATGTAGCTCTCGATATCGACGAAAAGCATGTAGCCTTCGCGCTGCTTGCTCTCTACCCCCGTGAGTAGAAGTGCTCCGTTTCTCCAGCCTTGCTCGCCGGCTGCAATGGCATCCACATTGTTGTGATCGGTTATTACCAGAAAGGCCAGGCCATGGCGGTGCGCGTCGCGGGACAGTTCGTCGTATGAGCCGCGAGCGTCGTGGGAGTAATCGCTGTGGACGTGGATCAGCCCACGATACTCGAACAGAGCATCCCGATCCGGGGCTTCCTCCTTTGAGGTCACGATCGGATTCGTCGCCTTGGCTGTGCTGACGCGCAAGTAAAATGCGGCCGTGTACGCGGCATACAGCGTGCCAAGGACCGGCGCAGAACTCCATAAGGAAGGAAACATAGATGTCAGGAAGTTGGTCAAGCTGACGTCTATTGCAGGCCATTGATTGGCGGGACCTATCAGAAAATTTACAGTTCCGTAAGATATAAAAGCGGCTGGAGGCGGTACGGCCGTCAAAACGCGCAACGTGTCGACCCATTCGCCCATTGCTCGCGGGCTTGGTGTCTCCGGAGTGGATCATGGTTGCTCCGGATTCTCGGATGTTGACGCCGTTCGCCGTCATGAGCTGTGCGTCGGCAAAACGCATTGGGATTTGAATATGGATCGCAGGTTCTCCAGCAGCATGCATCACGTTACGCTGATCACGCGGGAGGTTCAGGCGAACGTGGATTTCTATGTCGGCTTCCTGGGTCTGCATCTGGTGAAGCGGACGGGTGGCTATGAAGACGGACAGCAATTGCACGTGTTCTACGGCGACTGGAGGGGATCACCCGGTTCCCTCGTCACATTCCTGGTCTGGCAGGATGGAGCCCCAGGCCGCGTCGGCCTCGGTCAGGTGTCGGAGATTGCCTTTGCCGTGTCCGCCGCGAGCATCGGCGATTGGCTGGTTCGGGCGCTCGATCACCGTGTGCAGGTGGAAGGGCCTGTCCGCGAGTTCGGGGAACCCGTCTTGCGGCTCAAGGATCCGGATGGCTTCATCGTCAAGCTGGTGGGTGTGGACGGGATGGTTTCGCACGGTTCTGAAATCGCGGTCGGCAAGCTGCGCGCGGTCACGATCCTGACGGATGAGTTGGAGCAGACCTCGGCCTTCGTTCGCCGTTTCGGCTACCGATCGGGACCGGTCGCCGGGAATATCCGGCGCTTGATGTCGAATGAAGACGTGGTCGATGTGCGCGATGCTTCCGGCTATGTCCCGGGCCTCCCCGGTACCGGTACCGCCGACCATGTGGCGTTCCGTGCCGCGGATGTCGCGGCGGTGGGAGAGGCTGAAGCCGAATTGTCGGCCTTGAATTCGTCGCCGACGACGGTTCATGACCGCAAATACTTTACGTCGCTCTATGTTCGCGAGCCGGGGGGGACGCTTTTCGAACTGGCAACGGATGGGCCGGGATTCGCTATAGACGAACCACCCGACCGCTTGGGCAAGACGCTGTTCGTGCCGCCGCACGATACGGGTCAAGCCGATAATCTGCGGGTAATGTTGCCGCAGTTTGCCATGCCCGGCGAACCACGCATGCCAAGGCGTGACTTGCCTTTCGTGCATCGCTTCCATACGCCGGATGATCCGGACGGAAGCACATTTGTCCTTCTGCACGGAACGGGTGGCAGCGAGGCGGATCTCATGCCGTTCGCGCATCGCATCGCGCCGCGCGCCACCTTGCTCGGTGTCCGTGGGCGCAGCCATGAGGAAGGTGTCGCACGCTGGTTCAGGCGGATGACGCCGGACGTTTTCGATCAGGCGGATATTCACGCGGAAGCGGAAGCCTTCGGGGCTTTCATGGAGGGAGCAATTTCAGGCTATGGCCTGGATACTGCGCGGATCATCTTCCTCGGCTATTCCAACGGCGCGAACTTCGTCGCTTCGATGATCGGCCTCCTTCCCGGCACGATCCGCCGAGCTATTCTGCTGCGGGCGGTGCCGGTGCTCGATCCGCTGCCGCAGTCCGATCTGGCGGGGACCGAGGTTCTCGCGATCAGCGGCCAACGGGATCCGTACCAAGGCAATGCATCCGCGCTCGTCGCGTGGCTGGAAACGCATGGGGCAAGTGTCCTGTACCAGTCGGTTTCGGGCGGGCACGAATTGACAACTGACGACGAAACGATCGCGCGGACGTGGCTCGAAGGCAGGGAAAGGAAATTGCATGCCTGATATCGGGATTTCCAAGGAACGGCAGGACAGCCGGCACGGGCGCTACGTGGCCCGGATCGCTGGCGTGGAAGGCGAGGGAGAGATCACCTTCACCGACCGCGAGCCGCACCTGATCAGCGCCGATCATACCGGCGCGCCCGAGACGATGCGCGGTACGGGCGCAGCCGCGGCGCTGGTCGGCTACATGATCGAGGATGCCCGCAAACTCGGGTTCCGGATCATCCCGATCTGCCCATATGTCCGGGCGCAGTATCGCAAGCATCCCGAATGGGCGGACGTCATGACGGTCGCACCGGGCGAGGATCCGCAGGTATAGGCAGGCCTTAGGCCTTCGACAAATTCAGCAAAGCCGGCGATGAAATCACGCAGACGTTCTTGCGTCGTCTCGTCGGTCAGGTTGTCGCGGGCATGTGTTTTCCATCATCGCGACCAAGATATGCGGTATGATTCTCGTGGGTAGGCGGACGCCTGCATGCCGAGTAATCGGCCATGGACGAAACGAACGGCTGAATGTATTGGACCGCTCTGTACCGGGTCGCGTGGCCGCCGCGGTACAGGTCACGTGGAGCGTCGGAGGCTGGGATGTTCAGGCAGCGGTTCTCAAGGGCCGGAATTGTCGGCATTGCCTTGTTTCTTCTGGGCCCGCTGATCTCGCTGGCCGGCGGCCTCCTCCAACTGGCAGCCGATCCGCTGGTTGGGCATCCCCCGATGATCGGCTTTGTCGTGATGGGGTTTGGTTTGATCCTCGTCTATGTGTCGCTGCCGTTACTTCTGGTCGGACGAGTGTTTGTTCGTGTCGAGGGCTGACGGCGCCCTGGCGGATCGGCGGGAATATTGCGGGGCGAGTCCGCTTCCGATGCCGCCGCGCTTCCCGGTTCTCTGCCGCGCAACTGAATGACCGATCTGATCAACGCCACCGTTCATTTCATCGAACTGCATTCGGCATGGACGTTTCCGGTGATGTTCATCACCGCGTTCGGCGAGTCGTTCATGTTCCTGAGCCTTCTCTTCCCGGGAACGACCATTATGGTCGCGGCTGGCCTGCTCGTACCCGGCGGCACGGTCCCGCTCCTGCCCCTGCTCGCCGGCGGCATTCTGGGCGCGGTCCTCGGCGACGCCGTGTCCTGGTATCTGGGCAAACGGTATGGCGGCCTTTTGACCAGACGCTGGCCCATCAGCCGTCATCCCGCCCTCCTTCGAAACGGCGAGGCGTTCATTCTTCGTTATGGAAGCCTGAGTGTGTTTATAGGGCGTTTCTTCGGTCCTTTGCGGGCCGTCATTCCGCTTTCAGCGGGAATGTTGGGCATGCCGGCCCGCCCATTCTGGATTGCAAATATCCTGTCCGCGCTTGTCTGGGGACCGGCGCTCCTGCTGCCCGGCAGCCTCTCAGTGACAGCCGCCTATCTTCTCGCCGTTCCCGAGCGATGGCGCCTGGCAGCCGGGGCCGGTGTGGTCTTGCTCGGAGCCATCCTCCTTTATGTGGTTGGCCGACTTGGGTGGCTTCGGACCTTGGGACGATGGATGGGGCTGGGCAAAATGGAGGACAAAGACTGAGATCAAGGGGGGCAGTAATCGGGTTTAAAATTTTATCGAAAATTTTTATACAAAGTACATAATAATGAAGTCGTAGCTTCTCTTCACTTAAAATTTTATACTTATTGTATATCGCGACTTTCCGCGAAATAAAAGTGCTTGTGCCATTGTGTTGTCGGACAGGGAGACGGCACAATGGCACGGAACGTATTGCTCGCGGTCGTGGTGATTCTTGCAGGGGTGGCCACTGCTTCGGCGGGACCGTCTCCTTGGATGACGACTGGCGGGCCAACCTCGCAGCCGATCGGCCATTACGAGCTTTGCCAGCGCTCGCCGACCGAGTGCGATGAGATCACCCGCGACGGGCATGCCTACGCGCTGACCCGGCCGGCGTGGAAAATGATCATCGACGTGAACAACATCGTGAACACCACGATAAAGCCGATGACCGACATCCAGCAATATGGTGTCGACGATTACTGGACCTATCCGGATTCCGGCTTTGGCGACTGCGAAGATTACGCCATGTTGAAACGCCGGAAGCTGATGGAGAAGGGAGTTCCCGCGGGCGACCTCCTGATGACCGTCGTGCGCCAAGCCAACGGCGACGGCCATGCGGTCCTGACCGTGCGTACGGACCATGGCGACTTCATCCTCGACAACCTAGATCCGCGAGTGCGCCTTTGGTCACGGACGAACTACCGCTATCTCAAGCGCCAGTCGGAAACAAATTCCGGGATCTGGGTCTCGATCGAAGACGGCGAGCCTGCTTTGGTCGGCAGCATCGGCCAGCAGCGCATTGCCCAAAAGGACCATCAATAGCGACCCTCCAGCCATAATCGCAAATTGGACGATTATCGAAGGCGGAATAGCCGCGGGGTGAGCATGCGACCTAATTGTCGCGCAAGTTCTCCATTTCGCCGATGCGGCGGGCGCTCTCGACCTCGAGCCGCCGCGTCACCTCCGCGATCAGGGTCTCGGCCATGACGAAAAGCGCGGCGGAAGAATCCCAGGCAGAGGGTACCGCCGTCCGGCCGGCCACGACGTGCCGTGCGAAACGCGCGATCGGCGAGAGCCACTGGTCGGTGAGGAGGATGATGCGCACCCCCCGCTGGCCGGCTTTCTCGGCGAAGCGGACGAGGCTCTCCTGATAGCGGCGGATATCGAGGATCACCAGAATATCCTGCTTGCCCATATCGATCAGCCGGTCGCGCCAATTGCTTTCCTGCCCGGCGAGGTGAAAGACATTGGGACGGATGATGGTCAGATGCGCGGCCATGTAGCGCGCGAGAGGGTCGGTGAAGCGCCCGCCTACGAGCGTTATCCGCATGCGGGGATTTGCAAGCACATCCACTATTTCCGCCGTCTGGCGAGCCGAGATGTGGCGGAAAGTCTCGCGGATGTTCTCGATCGAGGCATCAACCATTGGCGAGGCACCGCTTTTCCGTAGTGACGCCGGATCGGTGGAACGGATGAGCGGCGATTGCAACTGCGCGGCCAGCTCTTCCTGCAGGTGCGCCTGGAAATCGGAATAATGCTGGAAACCGAGGCGGGAAACGAAGCGCAGGATAGTCGGCGCGCTGACACCGGCCTTTGCCGCGAAATCGGCGACAGTCTTCAGGCCGATGAGGGGATAGTTCGCCACCAGCGTTTGTGCCGCCTTGCGCTCCCCAGGCGGCATCGTCTCGATCCTGTCGGCTATCCGTTCTGCAATATTCTCCGCCATTCCTTCTCCTCCGACTCGGGACATCGGAATGAAAACGCATTTGACAAATGCGATAAAGACGTATGAAATCATACAAAGAAGCGATATGGAACGCCATACGTAACAGTTATTACAAGGCGACGGGGTGCTTCGCATGGGAGAGGCGCAAGCCGCAAATGATGGGGCCGTATCTGTCCGGGTCCGGAATCGGACAGGCAAGAGTTCTTTCGTCGTGCTGTGCGATCACGCTTCGTCCTATATCCCTCCGGAATATGGAACGCTCGGCCTGAGCGCCGACGAACGTATCAGCCACATCGGCTGGGATCCCGGTGCCTTGCCGGTCGCGGAGCGGCTCGCTGCCGCGCTTGACGCTATCCTCGTCGAATCCTGCGTCTCCCGGCTCATCGCGGATTGCAACCGGCCGCTCGATGCGCCCGATCTGGTGCCGGAAATCAGCGAGCGGACTATAATACCCGGCAACCGGTCCCTTGCGCCGGAGGAGCGGGAACGGCGTATCGCGGCGGCACATGCGCCCTATCATGCCCGGGTGGACGAGGTGATCGGGGAGAGGCTCGCCGCCGGGCGCGAGACCTGGCTCCTTGCCATCCATTCCTTTACGCCGGTCTATAGGGGCGTCTCCCGCCCCTGGCAGATCGGGGTCATCCACGATGAGGATACTGGCCTCGCCGGGCCGATACTGGAAGCGCTTTCGGCGGCGGGCGGAATTACGGTTGGCGACAACCAGCCCTATTCGCCGGCCGACCGGGTCTATTACACGCTGGAACGGCACGCGCGCTCGCGCGGCCTGCCTTGCGCCATGATAGAGATCCGCAATGACGAGATCCGCGACGAGCACGGGCAGCGCGAGTGGGCCGATCTCCTGACCGGGATACTGATGAAGACGAAGCCGCAGGATAGTGCATCTTCGCTTGCCGGTTCCGGGCGGAGCGTGGGCGAAAAAGCTGGTCGCGGGAAATAGCGGGAAAGAGCGAATGGCCGGAAATCTCACCTTCGACCAGTTGAAAGTGGCCGTCGCTGCCGGCGAGATCGATACGGTTCTTGCTTGCGCGACGGACATGCAGGGTCGGCTGTTCGGAAAGCGTTTCCTGGGGCGGTATTTCGTGGAATCGGGGCATGCGGAGACGCATGGCTGCGATTACCTCCTTGCCAACGACATCGATATGGAGCCAGTGCCCGGCTACAAGGCGGCGGGCTGGTCGCGAGGCTATGGCGATTTCGTCATGAAACCCGACATGGCGACGCTGCGGACGATCCCTTGGCTGGAAAAGACCGTGCTCGTGCTTTGCGACGTGCTCGACCATCACCGTCACGAGGATCTGCCGCATTCGCCGCGCGGCCTGCTCAAGCGCCAGGTTGCTCGGCTGAAGGAACGCGGCTATCTCGCCTATTTCGCTTCCGAACTCGAATTCTATCTTTTCGACGAGACCTTTCGCAGCGCGCGGGAAAAGCGCTGGCAGGGGCTCGATACCGCGTCGCCCTACATCCAGGATTACCTGATCCAGCTGACCACTAAGGAAGAAGGCGTGATGCGCGCCATCCGCAACGGTATCGAGGCGTCGGGTATTCCGGTCGAGTGTTCCAAGGGCGAATGGGGTCCCGGCCAGGAGGAGATCAATGTCCGCTACGCCGAGGCACTGGAAATGGCGGACCGACACGTTGTCCTGAAGAATGGCTGCAAGGAGATCGCCATCCAGCACGGCAAGGCCGTGACCTTCATGGCGAAATACGATTACGCACTTGCGGGCAGTTCCAGCCATATCCACAATTCACTGTGGAGCGCGGACGGCAAGACCCCACTCTTCTACGACAAGAAGGCCGATTTCACGCTGAGCGAACTCGGCCGGCAATGGGCCGCGGGCCAGCTTAAATATGCCCGCGACTTCACCTGGTTCCTGGCGCCTTACATCAATTCCTACAAGCGCTTCCAGGCAGGTACCTTCGCGCCAACCAAGATCATGTGGAGCGACGACAACCGCACCGCCGGTTTCCGCCTCTGCGGTACGGGCACCAAGGGCGTGCGCATGGAGTGTAGGATCGGCGGCGCCGATCTCAATCCCTATCTCGCTTTCGCCGCGCTGATCGCAGCCGGCCTGGCCGGTGTCGACGAGAAGCTCGAGTTGCAGAAGCCGTTCGTCGGTGATGCTTATCGGGCCGCGCGCCTGCCCGAAATCCCTAAGACCTTGCGCGACGCGGTGGAAGCGCTGGCGAAGTCGAAGATGCTCAAAACCGCCTTCGGCGCCGACGCCGTGGAACACTATGTCCATACCGCGCGCTGGGAACAGTTCGAATATGACCGCCGCGTCACCGACTGGGAACTCCACCGAGGTTTCGAGCGGTATTGATCTGAAAAGCGTGAACGCAGAAACGAAAATGACAGAGACTGTAAAACTGAAATCTCCCATCGACGGCTCGATCTATGCCGAGCGTCCGGTCGCGAGCGATGCGGCGATCGGTGCTACCGTCGAGCGGGCGCGAGCCGCGCAGGTTGAGTGGGTGGCGACGCCGATTGCCGAACGGGGAAAATATCTGCTGGCCATGCTCGAAGCGCTCGTCGGCACGAACGACGAGATTGTCACCGAGCTCGCTTGGCAGATGGGACGGCCGGTGCGTTTCGGCGGCGAGAAGGGCGGCGTCGAGGAGCGTACGCGGTTTATGGTGGAGATCGCCGAGGCGGCGCTGAAGCCCGTTCCGGCCTCCAATCCGAAGGAAGGTTTCCGCCGCTATATCAAGCGCGAGCCGCTCGGTGTCGTACTGGTCATCGCGCCGTGGAACTACCCCTATCTGACGGCGGTCAACACGATCGTCCCCGGCCTGATGGCAGGCAATGCGGTGATCCTCAAGCATGCGGCGCAGACGCTTCTGGTCGGCGAGCGCTTCCAGGCGGCCTTCGACAAGGCCGGGCTGCCGAAGGGGCTGTTCCAGAACATCGTGATGAACCACGCGCAGACGGAAAAGCTGCTCGGTTCCGGCAGGATCGACCATGTCAATTTCACCGGCTCGGTCGCGGGCGGGCGCGCCATCGAGAAGGCTGCCGCCGGCACCTTCATGACGGTCGGGCTGGAACTCGGCGGCAAGGACCCGGCCTATGTGCTGCCGGACGCCAAGATGGAACACGCCGTCGCCAACATCGTCGACGGTGCTTTCTACAATTCCGGCCAGTGCTGCTGCGGCATCGAGCGGGTCTACGTGCATGAGAAGGTCTATGACGAATTCGTCGAGGGCTTCATCGATCTGACGAAGCAATATGTCGTCGGCAGTCCGCTCGATCCGGCGACGACGATGGGGCCGATGGCTCAGAGCCGCTTCGCCGATCTCGTACGCGAGCAGAAGGCGGAAGCGTTGCGCAAGGGTGCGGTCGCCCATATCGGCATGAAGGTCGAAGGAGACAGGGCCGGCTCGCCCTATCTGGCACCGGAGGTTCTGACCGGCGTCAACCATCAGATGAGCGTCATGCGCGAGGAGAATTTCGGCCCGATCGTCGGCATCATGAAGGTGCGCGACGATGAGGAAGCGGTGCAGTTGATGAATGACAGCCCCTACGGGCTAACAGCCTCGATCTGGACGACGGATACGGACCGGGCGGCCTCGATCGGCGACCGCATTGAAACCGGCACCGTCTTCATGAACCGCTGCGACTATATCGATCCGGCGCTGGTGTGGACCGGCGTCAAGGACACCGGCAAGGGCGGCTCCATGTCAGCGGTCGGCTACGAGAACCTGACGCGGCCGAAATCCTTCCATCTGCGTGAAGCGATCTGAATTTCCGAAAGAGCGTTCGATGAGCAAATTCTTTTCCAAATGGAACTACCCCACCACCGTCCGTTTCGGCCCGGGGCGGATCAACGAGTTGCCGGAGGTGCTGGCCGCTGCCGGCATCAGGCGCCCGCTTTTCGTTACCGATCCGGGTCTTGCCAGATTGCCCGTCGTGGCGAAGACGCTGAAGCTGCTCGACGCTGCGAAGGTTCCCTATGGCGTCTTTTCCGAGGTCAAGCCGAATCCGGTAGAATCCAACCTCACAGCCGGCATCGCCGTTTTCAAAAAAGGGAAGCATGACGGCGTCATCGCCTTCGGTGGCGGGTCGGCGCTCGACCTCGGCAAGCTGATCGCTTTCCAGGCCGGGCAGAAGCGTCCGGTATGGGATTTCGAGGATGTCGGCGACTGGTGGACGCGCGCCGATGCGGACGCGATCGCGCCGATCATCGCCGTTCCGACGACCGCCGGCACAGGCTCGGAAGTCGGGCGCGCCGCCGTCATCACCAATGAAGCGACCCACACCAAGAAGGTCATCTTCCACCCGAAGATGCTGCCGGTGACGGTGATTGCCGACCCGGAACTGACGGTCGGGATGCCGCCCTTCATCACCGCCGGCACCGGCATGGACGCGCTGGCCCACTGCCTCGAAGCCTATTGCGCGCCGGGCTATCATCCGATGGCCGACGGTATTGCAGTCGAGGGCATCCGGCTTGTTATGGAAAACCTGCCGACCGCCTACGCTGATGGCAAAAATATCGCGGCGCGCGCCAACATGATGGCCGCTGCCGCCATGGGCGCCACGGCGTTCCAGAAGGGCCTTGGCGCAATCCACTCGCTCTCGCATCCGATCGGCGCGCTCTACGATACCCATCACGGCATGACCAATGCGGTCTTCATGCCTTACGTGCTCGCCTTCAACCGCGATGCGATCGAGGAGCGTATCGTCCGGCTCGCCGCCTATTGCGGCGTCAGGGGTGGCTACGATGGCTTCTTCAAGACCGTTCTCAAGCTGCGCAAGGAACTGAAGACGCCGCACGCCCTGCCGGGGCTGATCAAGGGCCTCGACATGGATCGGAAGCGGAAGGCGCTCATCGCCGAGATGGCGGTCGTCGATCCGACAGCCGGCGGAAATCCGGTGAAGCTGACGAAAAAGGCGGCGCTTGGCCTCCTGGAGGCCGCGCTTGCCGGAGAAGTCTGATCGGCAATAAGATGGGAGGAAGGGAACACGACGGACGAGAAAACAATAAGCCGGGATCGCGACCGGAAGGCTCTTCGGCGCGGCGATCGCGGCAAGGCATATGCAGGCATCTTCGGGCGCTACCGCACCCATGCATCGCGAACTTCATCTGGCTGTCATCTGACGGCACTACCCGCGTGAGACGCGCCGAATGGCGCATGTTTAACGGAGAGACGCAATGTTCAAATCAACGGGGCTTAAATCAACGGGACGGATACTCGCCTTCACCGCAGCGGTGCTGCTTTCGGGCACGGTCTTCGCTTCGGCCGGCTCGATGGACGACCTGGTCGCCGCGGCAAAGAAGGAAGGAACGTTCTCGCCGATCGCCTTGCCGCATGACTGGTGCGGATGGGGCGGCACTTTCGAGGCATTCAAGGCGAAATATCCCTGGATGAAGATCAACGAACTCAATCCCGATGCCGGTTCGGCGGACGAGATTCAGGCCATCAAGGCCAACAAGGGAAATACCGGCCCACAGGCGCCGGACATGGTCGATGTCGGTCTTTCCTTCGGCCCGAAGGCGACCGAGGAAGGGTTATTCTTGCCCTATAAGGTCGCGACCTTCGACGACTTCAAGGTCAAGGATCCCGAAGGGCATTGGTATGGCGGCTATTACGGCGTGCTCTCCTTCGAGGTGAACAAGGATCTGGTCAAGAACGTGCCGCAGGACTGGTCGGACCTCCTGAAGCCGGAATACGCCAACAGCGTCGCGCTGGCCGGCGATCCGCGCTCGTCCAACCAGGCCATTCTCGCCGTCTACGCCGCCGGGCTCTCCGTCACCAACGGCGACGCCGCCAAGGCGCCCAAGGCCGGGCTCGAGTTCTTCAAGGAGCTAAACGCGAAGGGCAATTTCGTGCCGGTCATCGGCAAGGCTTCGTCGGTGGCCCAGGGCACGACGCCGATCGTCATCCGCTGGGACTACAACGCGCTGGCCGATCGCGACACGTTGAAAGGCAACCCGCCGGTCGAGGTCGTGGTGCCAAAGAGCGGCGTTGTAGCTGGCGTCTACGCGCAGGCTATCAGCGCCTACGGGCCGCATCCGAACGCGACCAAATTGTGGATGGAATACCTCTATTCCGACGAAGGGCAGATTGGCTTCCTGAAGGGCTATTGCCATCCGGCGCGTTTCAACAAGCTCGTCGATGAGAAGAAGATCCCGCAGGAACTGCTCGACAAGCTGCCGCCGGCCGAGAACTACGCCAAGGCAGTCTTCCCCACGCTTGATGAGCAGGAAGCCAACACGAAGGAAGTCACCACCAATTGGGACAGTGTCGTCGGCGCCAACGTCAAATAGGCACTGATACATGAGAGACGCGGCTCCCGCTCGCCGGGAGCCGCAGATTGCCCAGGCGGGAGGAGAAACCGCACTCCGATGACTGACGCGACCGCCGCCGTTGCGCCTACCAGTGAGCCGCCCTTGTCGGGCGCGCGGATGTCGTTTGCGTGGCTCGGCGTCGTGCCGTTTCTGCTCTTTGCCTTGCTGGCTCTCATTCTGCCGACGCTGGAGATCGTGATCGGCAGCTTCACGGACCAGACTGGCGGCTTCACGCTCGCCAACATTGCCAATCTCTTCCAGCCTTCCATCCTCGATGCGTACTGGATCTCGATCCGCATCAGCCTCGCCTCGGCCTTTCTCGGCTGTCTCTTCGGCTTCCTTATCGCGGTCGCGGTCGGGCTCGGCGGTCTGCCGCCATGGATGCGTTCCCCCATCCTGACCTTTTCCGGGGTCGCCTCCAATTTCGCCGGCATTCCGCTCGCCTTTGCGTTTCTGGCGACGCTGGGCAGGCTCGGTTTCGTCACGGTGATCCTCAGGGACTGGTTCGGCATCAACATCTATGCGCTCGGCTTCAACCTACTTTCCTTCTCGGGCCTCACCATCACCTATATGTTCTTCCAGATTCCACTGATGGTGCTGATCGTCATGCCGGCGGTGGACGGACTGCGCCGTGAATGGCGAGAAGCTGCGGATATCCTCGGCGCCTCCTCCTTCCAGTACTGGCGGATGGTGGCGATCCCGATCCTGTGGCCGTCGTTGCTCGGTACTTTCGCGCTTCTTTTCGCCAATTCCTTCGGGGCTGTGGCCACCGCCTATGCGCTGACCGGCAGTTCGCTTTCCATCGTTCCGATCCTGCTCTTCGCCCAGATTCGCGGCGACGTGCTTCAGGATCCGCATCTCGGCTATGCGCTCGCCTTCGGCATGATCGTTGTGACGGGCATCGCCAACGGCATCTATATCTGGCTGCGCATACGCAGCGAGCGGTGGCTGAAATGAAGCGGAACAGCCTCTGGTCCTGGATCGTGCTCGTGCTGGCGGTGCTTTATTTCGCGCTACCGCTGATCGGAACGTTCGAATTCTCGCTGAAGATGCGGCGCGGCGTCTACAGTTTCGACGCGTATCGTGTCGTGCTCAGCGATCCGCGTTTCCAGAGCACCTTCCTCTATTCGGTCACGATGGCGCTCTGCACCATCGCGCTCGGCATCGTCATCGTGGTGCCGACGGCCTATTGGGTGCGGCTGAAGCTGCCGCGCTGGCGGCCGATCATCGAGTTCATCACGCTCTTGCCGCTGGTCATCCCACCGATCGTTGTCGTTTTCGGGTACATCCGGCTCTACAACACCTCGTCCTGGCTGCCGCTGACCGGCTCGGCCTGGGGCACCAACGTGCTGCTGGCATTCGGCTACGCCACGCTGTCGTTGCCTTATATGTACCGCGCAGTCGATACCGGCCTGCGCGCGATCGACGTCGCCACGCTGACGGAGGCGGCGCAGAGCCTTGGCGCAAGCTGGCTCACCATCATGGCCCGCGTGATCCTGCCCAATGTTTCGGTCGCGGTGATGTCCGGCGCTTTCCTGACCTTTGCGATCGTTATCGGCGAGTTCGTCATGGCCGCGCTTCTCAGCCGGCCGGCCTTCGGCCCCTATATGCAGCTTCTCGGCGCCAACCGCGCCTACGAACCGGCGGCGCTGGCCGTCATCGCCTTCGCCATCACCTGGCTCTGCATGGGGCTGATCCAGCTCGTTTCCCGTTTTTCCAAGGTTGCACCGGCGAGAATCTGAATGGCTTTTCTAGAGATCAGGAACATCCAGAAGAGTTTCGGCCCGGCCCAGGTGGTCCGTGACTTCAATCTCGGCGTCGAGAGTGGCGAGTTCGTCTCTTTCCTGGGCCCTTCTGGTTGCGGCAAGACGACGGTGTTGCGCATGGTTGCGGGCTTCGAAGAGCCTTCCTTGGGGAATATCCTCATCGGCGGCCGCGACGTGACGCGGCTGAAGCCCAACCAGCGCAATATCGGCATGGTATTCCAGGCCTATGCGCTGTTTCCCAACATGACGGTGGCGCAGAACATCGCCTTCGGGCTCAAGGTCGCGCGCGCGCCACAGGCGGAAATCCGCGGGCGCGTCGACGCGATGCTGGCGCTGATCAAGCTGCCGGAACTCGGAGACCGTTATCCCTATCAGCTTTCCGGCGGCCAGCAGCAGCGTGTGGCTCTGGCGCGGGCGCTCGCGCCGAGGCCGAAGCTCCTGCTCCTCGACGAGCCGCTGTCCGCGCTCGACGCCAAGGTGCGCGTGTCGTTGCGCGAGGAGATACGCGCCATCCAGAAGGAACTCGGCATCACGACCATCTTCGTTACGCACGACCAGGAGGAGGCGCTTTCCATCTCCGACCGGATCGTGGTCATGTATGGCGGCAAGGCCGAGCAGGTCGGCACGCCGTTCGAGATCTATAACCGCCCGGCTACCCGTTTCGTCGCCAATTTCGTCGGTACGCTCAATGTCCTGGAGGGCACGGTGATGGACCCGGCGGCCGGCTTCGTGGAGGTGCATGAAGAGAAGGTCTCGCTCGCGGGCAGGCTGAACGGCGCGAAGGCCGGCGACCGGCTGTCACTGGCACTCAGGCCCGAGGCTATCGCGCTCGGCCGCAGGCCTGGCTACGACAGCAGTCTGAAGGGCAGGATCGGGGAGGTGCATTTCCTCGGCTCGGTCATCCGCGTCCGGGTAGAACTGGGCGACAGCGTGGTTTCGCTCGATACGTTCAATAATCCGTCGAGCCCACCGCCCGCCGTCGGCGATCCCGCGGAGATCAGTTTCTCCTCAGCGGACGTGAATATCCTGCATTAAGAAGCCCCACTACGTTGCGTCAGCGCGTCGACGAGTGCGACAACCTCAGGGACTCCGCACCCTGTTCGAGCAGACGATATCCTGGACTTTGGGCATCCGTGCCTCCGGATCCGTCGTCTCAATCGTGACTGAGATCGGTCTCGACGCCGAGCGCCCGCAATGCTTCGGTCATCTTGCTTGCATAGCCGCGGCCGGCGCGATCCCGGTCTTCGCGCTCGATCGGGATGATCCTGTCGACGCTCGCGGGGCGTGCGCTCATCACCACGATGATGTCGCCCAGCAGGATCGCTTCGGAAACGTCGTGGGTCACGAACAGGACGGTAGGGCGATCGAGCTTGAGGAGCGCCTTGAATTCGGCCTGCAGCTTCAACCGGGTAAAGGCATCGACGCTGGCGAAGGGTTCGTCCATCAGAAGCAGCTTCGGCCGCAGCGCCAGCGCCCGCGCGATCCCGACACGTTGCGCCATGCCGCCCGAGAGCTGGCTGGGATAGGCATCGCCGAACCCGGTCAGGCCGACCGTGGTCAGCATCTCGTCCGCCTGCCGGCGTGCGTCGCTACGGGATGCTCCCCGCGTGGTGAGTCCCACGGCCACGTTCTGGCGCACGGTCATCCACGGAAAAAGCCCCGGCTGCTGGAATGCCATGCCGAGATCGGGATTCGTGCCGGGCTCGATCGGCTTTCCCTTCCAGTGCGTCACGCCGGAGGTTGGCCGCATGAGGCCGGCGGCGAGGCTGAGTAGAGTGCTCTTCCCGCAGCCGGATGGGCCGACGACGCAGGCAACCTGTCCCGGCTCTACCGAGAACGTGACGTCGTTGAGCACCGGCGTGCTGCCATTGGCGGCGACATAGGTGTGCGAAATGCGCTCGAAGGCCAGTCCCTCGCCGGAATTGCCTGTCGATGTCGCCTTGGAGAGGCTCGCCGGCTGTTTCGACGCAGCGGTGAGTTCAGACACTCCAGCCTCCTAATAATTAAGCCAGATGCGCGTGGCGATGCCGATAAGCCAACTCGCCAAGGCGCCTATGATACCGATGACGATCATGCCCGCGATCACAGTCGCGGTCGCGAGAGACATCGAAGCGTTCGTGATCATGACGCCGAGCCCCGCGCTGGCGCCGATATATTCGGCCGCGACGACAGCGATCCACCCCAGCGCCGCGCCCGCCTTGGCACCGCTGGCGATGCCGGGCGCCGCGGCGCGCAGATGCACTTTCAGCGCTATTTCGGCCGGCCGCATGCCGAGCATGGTGCCCACCCTGGTGAGTGTCGGATCGACCGTCGCAATCGACCGCGATGTCGTCACCACCATGACAAAGAACACGGCATAGGCGACCAGCACGACCTTGCCGGTCAGGCTGGTTCCGAACCAGAGAACGGTGAGCGGTATCCAGGCGAAGGGGACGATGAAGCGCAGCGCTTCGATCACCGGGCCTATGGTCATTCGGACAAGAGGGCGCTCGCCGATCAGGATTCCGACAAGGACACCCAGAACGCCGCCTATCGCATATCCGAGCAGGAATTCCCTCAGGCTGACGGCGACATCCCGCCAGAACGGCGGGCTGCCGATTAGGCCCAGCAGCGTATGGCCGACTTCAAGAGGAGCAGGCAGCACGATGCGCGCGAGGCCATAATGCGCGATCGTCCATTGCCAGACGGCAATGACGATGACCAGCCCGATCAACGCCAACGCTACGCGGGAAACTGCAAGCCGCCCGATCATCAGGCTCCCCCCTCGGACCGCCAGGGCAGCATCAGCTTTTCGAGATGTGAAAAGATCGCGTTCATGACAAAGCCCGCAAGACCGAAGCAGACCATCGATGCCATGACTGCCGCCACGTCGTAGCTTTGCTGGACGGCGATCAAGCGGGCGCCGAGGCCGTAATCGGCGGCGACGAGTTCGGCGACGATGACCGTGCCCCAACCGGACATCAGCGCCACGCGCGCTCCGACCAGGACCTGCGTCAGCGCGGCAGGCAGCACCAGGGCCCGAAACTTCTGAAGCGGCGTCATGCCGAGCATCGTCGCTGTGCGATCGAGATCTGGGGGAACGCGGCGCGCGCCGTCGATGGCGTAGACGATGACCACGAGATACACGGCAAGCGCCACGAGGAAGACCTTGCTCGTGAAGCCGAAGCCGAACCAGACCACGGCAAGCGGAACCCAGACGATGCTCGATACCGGCCGCAAGGCCTCGACGATCGGGCCGAAAATACCTTCGATCAGTCGCGACCGTCCGATCGCGATGCCAGTCACCGCAGCCCCGATACTGCCTATAAGCCAGCCTGCGAGAAAGACCTGAAGGCTTGCCGCGAGATCACGCCAAAGCGTGCCTCGCGCATAATCGGCCAGTTCCACACCCACGGCCAGTGGCGTGGGCAGGCGGCTGATGACTCCGCCGCCGCCCTTCAGCCAAATCGCCATCAGTGTCCAGAAAAGGAGGGCGCCGATGCCTCCGACAACGCCCAGCAGCAAGCCGGATATCCGTGCCCGCCCCGCCATTGACCGTTGCTCGGCTGTGGTCATTCCTCCTGGTTCCGGCCTTGCCTGTCTCGATTATTTGGCGCCTGCCACTTCCGTGGCAAGCGTCACATTGTTGAACTTCCGGGCGAAAGTTGGAAGATCGACCCCCTCCGGCGCGAAGCCGAGTTCCTGAGCGACCTTCTCCGTTTCGACGATACCCTCGACGTCGGGCACATAGGATTGCGCGACGCCGATCAGCTTGTGTTCGAATGAATAGCGTACCGCAGGTTCACCGACCTTTGCGAAATCGGCCATCATCTTATAGGCGTCGTCCGGATTGGACTTTATATAGTCTGTGGCTTTCGCTGCCGCTGCCAGGACGTCCTTGACCGCTTGCGGGTTGTTCTTGATGAAGGCTGTGCTGGCGATGAAGCCGTCGCCCGGCGCCTCGCGTCCGATCGCGTCCGAGCCGGTGAAAAGCACGTGACCCATATTCTTCAGCACCATCTCCGAAACGTAGGGGACGTATCCCGCCACCACTTCCGCACCACCGGAATCGAGGACGCCGACCATGCCCGGCCCGGTGCCGGACACGAAGTACTCGTTGGCCTCCGGGTCGGCACCGGCTTTCTTGAGGCCGATCTTGAAGAACAGGGTCGAGGCCGTCTTCGGTCCGCTGACGACCACCTTCTTGTGCTGTATGTCGGCGGGCGACTTGATGTCACTCTTGTTTGAAACAACGGTCACATTGGCGTTGACGAAGGACTGGCCGACGAATTGCGCGGCGTCCGGCGCTTGGGAGAAAATCACCACCGCGGAAATGCTGTTCCCCCAACTCATGTCGAGGCGTCCGGCAGCCAGGGCACTAGCCGCCCCCGGCAGTCCCTGGGTAAGCGCAACCCAGTTCACCTTGTAGCCCTTCTCTTCCAGTTGCTTCTGCGCCTGCATGATCGGGACAGGCGAGACCACCGGAAAGAAACCGATATTGATGGTCTTCTGATCCGATTGCGCAAAGCCGGAGCCGGTGCCCACAAGAAGGCTCATCGTCGCCACGGTTGCAAGAAAAAGACGTCGGCTTGTCATTTGTTTCTTCTCCCTGTCGCTCGCGGCCAGTCGCCGCCGCCGTTGTTCCAGTCAAGGCCTCTGCTTCGAATACACCAGTCGCAGTTCTGCGGCCGCTCGACAGTTCCTCCCGAGCCCCATCAGCCTCGCAGCAAATGCGGCGGCGGAATGTTCGCGGTTTTACAATCTTGGCACAGTGTCGTCATTGACCTCGGACGAAGCCGAAATCCAAATAGTTGGAAACGAGGCCGCGTGAGCCGGCCGAACCCGGAGGACTCCTTTGGCCAGTCGCGATCCTCTCCACCCCAATGTTCTTTTCATCGTCAGCGACGACCAGGGCGCGTGGGCGCTCGGCTGCGCGGGCAATGACGAGATCAAGACCCCCGTACTCGATCGACTGGCCGCCGCGGGCGTCCGTTTCGAGAATTTCTTCTGCACCTCGCCCGTATGCTCACCGGCCCGCGCCTCGCTTCTGACGGGAGATATCCCGTCGCGGCATGGCGTGCAGGACTGGATCCGCGCCGGCAGCATGGGCGAGAAACGGATCGATTACCTCGCCGGGCAACGGCTCGTCACCGATATATTCGCCGAGAACGGATACCGCTGCGGCCTGATCGGGAAGTGGCACCTTGGCGCCAGCGATATCCCTCGGCCCAACTTCGTCAAATGGTTCGCGCACCAGGCCGGGATGGGGCCGTATTACGATGCCCCCATGGTGGACGAGGACGAGCCCGTCACTCTTCCCGGCTACATCACCGAGGAACTCGGCAAGCGGGCCGTCGCCTTTATCGAGGAGGAGGCCAACCGGCCCGAACCGTTCTGGCTGAGCCTCAACTTCACCGCGCCGCATTATCCATGGATCGATTCGCACCCGAAGGAATTCACCGATCTCTACGAGGATTGCCCCTTCGATTCCTGTCCGGACGAGCCGCCGCATCCGGATTTTGCCGGCGGCCATGCGGCGGTAGCCAAGGGTCACGAACAGCGGCGCGAGAGCCTGATCGGCTATTTCGCCGCCGTTACGGCCATGGATGCGGCGATCGGCGAGGTCATCGCGGAACTTGAACGGCGGGACCTTATCCAATCCACGCTCGTCATCTTCATGGGCGACAACGGGATGAATTGCGGCCATCACGGCATATGGGGGAAGGGCAACGGGACGCGACCGCAGAACATGTACGACACCTCCGTGAAGGTTCCCTGCATCGTGTCCCAGCCCGGCCGGATCCCTGCGGGCCGCATATGCGACGATCTGTTGAGCGGTTACGACGTCTTTCCGACCCTGGTCGAATATGGCGGCCTTAGCGAGCCCATCGATCCGCAGAAGCCCGGCCGAAGTTTTGCAGATCTTCTGCTGGGCGGTTCCTTGCCGGAGACTGGTGGCATCGTCGTCTACGACGAGTACGGACCGGTCCGCATGGTTCGTACAAAAGAATGGAAATACGTGCACCGCTACCCGGATGGGCCTCACGAACTCTTCGACCTCGTCGGCGATCCGGACGAGCGCTTGAACCGGATCAAGGACCCGTCGGTCGGAAACCGGATAGGTGCGCTCCGTGACCAGCTCTTCCGGTGGTTCTCCGTCCACATCGACCCACGGCGCGACGCGACGACGAAAGGAGTGACCGGGTGCGGACAATTGGGCCGGCCGGAAGACGCCACGCCGGACCGGCCGATGTTCGCCGACCGGCACCTCAACGGGGCGGATTGGGATCTGTGGCTGGCCGACGGTAACGCCGTACCGCACGCACCGGAATAGGAGAGCCCCTAGAAATAGAAGTAGTCGCCGTGTCCGGACAGCCTGGTAATGCGGGTCAGATCCTTGATCTGAATGCGGCCATATGAAACCTCAATGGCTTTTTCACGCTCAAGCTGCAGGAGCTTCTTGTTCACCGTCGGACGGGTGCATCCGAGAATTTTCGCCAGCATCTCCTGAGTCACCTGGAGTTCGTTCGCATTATGGGCCACATCGCTGTTGCCGCGAAGGCTGAGCAGAAGGCGGGCAAGCCTTACCTCCAGAGGCTTCAGCGCGCGGTCTTCCAGCACCGTATTGGCCATCCTGAGGCGATAGCAGAGCAACCCCATCAGAGACCGTCCGAAATCGGGGCAACTGTCCATTGTCGCCAGTGTCGTACGCCGGTCGATCGTAAGCAGGGTCGTTTCCCCATGCGCATAGACGTCATTGGCGTTGTGGATGCCGTCGATCGTCGACACAAGGCCCCAGATGTCCCCCGTTTTCATAATGGAGAAGACATATTCCTTGCCTTCGGCCGTGAAAGTCGTGGAGCGGAGGCCGCCTTCGACGATGATGGCGATGCCGCTGGCGCGCTCGCTGCGAGACACCCACAATTCACCATGCGCCAGTCGCCGGACGATCGCCTTGCTTGCCAATGTGACCACGGTCGCCGCGGAGAGACCCCGCAACCATGGGTTCTCTCGGAAAAGAGCCTGATTGTCGGCCATGAAGCTTCCGGCGATTGGTTGCTGATTTCTAACGCGCGTCTTTCCAAAGGCTTTAGATACGCCGCTTCGCGAGTCAAATGGAAAGCCTTACCGATTGACTATAGCCCGATGAGAGCGCCATGAGCGAGTCGGTCCGGAAGGTCGGCTGCTGTGTCCCTTCGCGTTCGGCGGCATTCCCGCCCCGGCCTGCCGGGATTTGGCAAGGCACGGGAGGCGTACACCTCGTCGAGCAGGCCGAAATCCCCGGTGGAAGCTTTCTGATGGGGGACGCGCTGGGAGACGGATACCGGGCGGACGGCGAGCAGCCGATCCATAGGGTGAAAATCTCGCCTTTCTCGATCGATACGACATGTGTCACCAATGCCGACTTTTCCCGCTTCGTGGAAGCAACGGGTTACCGAACGGAGGCGGAAGTCTTCGGCTATTCCGCGGTCTTCCACCTCGCAGTCCAGGCGGACGAGGGGGATATTTTAGGCAGGCCGCCACAAACGCCCTGGTGGCTGGGCGTTGCCGGTGCATATTGGCGCTGCCCGAATGGCAGGAACAGCGATATCAAGCTGCTCGGCGATCATCCGGTCGTCCATGTCAGCTGGAACGACGCCCAGGCTTATTGCCGGTGGGCCGGGCGCAGGTTGCCGACGGAAGCCGAGTGGGAATTCGCGGCGCGCGGTGGTCTCGCCGGCAAGCGCTATCCCTGGGGCGACGACCTTCTGGGTGAAGGCGGCGAACATCGCTGCAACATCTGGCAAGGCAAATTTCCAACTCTTAACGAAGGGATCGATGGCTGGTTTGCCACGGCGCCGGTCCGCAGCTACTCGGCCCATGGTTATGGCCTCTGGCAGATGGTGGGGAATGTCTGGGAATGGTGCAGCGACTGGTTCGATCCGTCTTACTATGCCCGCTCTCAGGAAGGGGATCCCTCGGGGCCTGAAACAGGCTCCCTGAAGTGCCTGCGTGGTGGCTCCTATCTTTGCCATGCTTCTTACTGCAATCGTTATCGGAACGCCGCGCGTTCCTCCAACACGCCCGATAGTTCCGCTAGCAATATAGGCTTCCGAACGGCTTCAAGCTCACAAGTCCCTCGCTTGTAGCTTACGCAGCTGCGGCGATTTCAACCGAATAGGGAAGGTGATCGGCTACTTCAGCTCCGAGAGGTAATGGGTTTGGTCGGTCAGGCAGCGCGATACGCGCAGCTCCACCGGATTGCCTTCCAGATCGAAGGCCACGCGCATGACGCGCAAGAGCGGCGTCCCTTCCGCGCAGCCGAGGGCCTTGGCATCGCTTTTCGACGCTGCGACGGCCTTCAGCTTCTCGCGCGCCCGCGCGATCGTAATGCGCCAATTTTCCGAATAGAGCCGGTAGATGTTGTTGGGAATGGCGGTCAGCGTCTCGAAGCCGGCGAAGCGTGCGGCGGATAGCGAGATCGTTTCGGCGATCGCCGGGACGCCGCCGAGATTGCGGATGCGGGCAATGCGCCACACGGTGGCCCCCTTCGACAGCATCAGGCTTTCCCGTTCGGCGCCGTTTGCCTTTTCCTTCGACCAGCGCAGGATCCTGGAGTCGGGAAAGGAGGCCTCGCCGCTGTCCGGGACGATGCGGAAATACTGAAAGAGGATCCGGCTTTCAGCCGGTTCGGCGACATAGGTGCCGCGCCCTTGTCGGCGCACCAGCAAATTCTCCGCCGTCATGACGTCAAGCGCCTTGCGGATCGTCCCCTGGCTCACCCCGATCTCGCGCGAAAGCTCCATCTCCGATGGGATGAGCTGACCGGGTTGCCATGCGCCGTCGATCAGGCGGCGGATCAGGCTGTCCTTCACCTGAATATAGAGCGGGCGGTAGTTGAAGGTCGTGCCCGTATCCGTCTCGGCCATTCATCATCCCCGGGAAGCGCTCATCCAAACCATTCACGCCAATCTATCTGCGCGCAATTGACTCTGCCAGACCTTATATCTTATGTCTTATATAAGACTGAAACAGAATGCAGCAGGAAGGGCAAGGTCGGATGGCGATACCGCATGTTCTGGCACACGAGCACAAGGACAACGTGGCCGTGGTGGTCGTGGAAGGTGTTACGAAGGGAATGAAGCTGCTCGGTGTCGTCACCGCGGACGATTCGACCTTCGAGATCGAATCGAAAGCCGACGTGCCGATCGGCCACAAGATCGCGCTCACCGATCTGAAGAAAGGCGACACGGCGATCAAGTATGGCGAGGATATCGGCCGCTTCGTCGACAGCGTGGGGAAGGGCGATCACGTCCACGTCCATAATCTGAAGACCAAACGCTGGTAGCGTCGCACCGGCATCCGCTTTTTCATTCACTTTCCGGACACAAGCCATGGCTTCGAAATATTCAAATCTGACCTTCAAGGGCTATCGCCGCGACAATGGGCGCGTCGGCGTGCGCAATCATGTCGTCATCCTTCCGGTCGACGATATCTCCAACGCCGCCTGCGAGGCGGTCGCCAATAACATCAAGGGCACGCTGGCGCTGCCTCATTCCTATGGCCGCCTGCAGTTCGGCGCCGATCTCGATCTCCACTTCCGCACCATGATCGGCACCGGCTCCAATCCGAATGTCGCGGCGTGCATCGTCATCGGCATCGAGCCGGGCTGGACCAAACGCATCGTCGACGGCATCGCTGAAACCGGTAAGCCGGTAACAGGCTTTTCGATCGAGAAGAACGGCGATCTCAAGACAATCATGGACGCTTCGCGCAAGGCGCAGGAATACGTGCAATACGCCACGGAACTGCAGCGCGAGGAATGCTCGATCTCCGACATCTGGGTCTCGACCAAATGCGGTGAGAGCGATACGACGACCGGCCTCGGCTCCTGCCCGACCGTCGGCAATATGTACGACAAGCTCCTTCCGGAGGGCATTTACGGCGTTTTTGGCGAGACCTCGGAGATCACCGGCGGCGAGCACATCGCCAAGGCACGTGCCATCAATCCGGAGGTCGGCGAACGCTGGTACAAGATGTGGAAGGCTTATCAGGATGAGGTGATCGAGGCCAACAAGGTCGACGACCTCTCCGAATCCCAGCCGACCAAGGGCAATATCGAGGGCGGGTTGACGACCATCGAGGAGAAGGCGCTCGGCAATCTGGAGAAGATCGGGCGCACCTCGAAATATATCGACATCCTCGAGCCGGCCGAGCAGCCGAAATCCGGCAAGGGCCTCTATTTCATGGATTCGTCTTCGGCGGCGGCCGAATGCGTCACGCTGATGGCGGCCGGCGGGTATGTCGTTCATACCTTCCCGACGGGGCAGGGCAACATCGTCGGCAATCCGATCGTGCCTGTCATCAAGATCACCGCCAATCCGCGTACGCTGCGCACGATGAGCGAGCATATCGATGTCGACGTCACCGGCATCCTGCGTCGCGACATGACGATCGACCAGGCGGGCGATACGCTGATCGACATGATCGTCAGGACGGCGAACGGCCGCCTGACAGCGGCCGAGGCGCTCGGCCACCGCGAGTTCGTGATGACCAAGCTTTACCGGAGCGCGTGAGAACGCTCCGGGGCAAACTGCCGTCCGGGTCCCGCCGGACGGCTTTTTTCTTGATGAAAGCAGCCGAAGCACGATCCGGAAAAACGAGCGCCGGTCCAAAGGACGGGCCGCCCGGAAAGAGAGACAAGAACGGAAATGCCAGATATCGTCATCACCGAGTTCATGGATGAGGCTGCTGTCGCCTCGCTGAAGGCGAGATACGATACGGTCTATGATCCGGCGCTGGTCGATCAGCCCGAAAAGCTGGCGATGATGGTAAGCGAGGCACGCGCGCTCGTCGTGCGCAACCGGACGCAGGTTCGCGGTGTGCTGCTTGAAAGTGCGAAGAAGCTCTCCTGTGTCGGCCGGCTCGGCGTTGGCCTCGACAACATCGACATGGAAGCCTGCAAGGCACGCGATGTTGCCGTCTACCCAGCTACCGGCGCCAACGATCTCTCCGTCGCCGAATATGTGGTCACCGCCGCCGCAATGCTGCTGCGTCACGCCTATACCGCAAATGAAGCCATGCTCGCCGGCAAATGGCCTCGACAGGCACTTGCCGGCCGCGAGCTGGCCGGCAAGACGCTCGGCCTCGTGGGTTTCGGCTCGATCGCGCGCGAAGTGGCGTGGCGCGCGCAGATGCTGGGCATGACGGTGCTGGCCTACGACCCCTATAGCCCGGCCGACGACCCGGCCTGGCGCCTTGCCCGCAACGTCTCTCTCGACGGCTTGCTCGAGACTGCCGATGTCGTCTCGCTCCACACCCCGCTGACGGACCAGACCCGGCACATGATCGACGCCGGCGCGCTGGCACGGATGAAAGCCGACGCCATCCTCATCAATGCGGCGCGCGGTGGCATTGTCGACGAGGTGGCGCTGGCGGCGGCGCTGAAAGCAGGCAGACCGGGCGGCGCCGCGCTCGATGTCTTCGAGACCGAGCCGTTAACGGCCGCTGCGGGCGAAAAATTCAAAGGCATCGCCAATCTCGTGCTTACGCCACACATTGCCGGCGTGACAGAGGAATCGAACGAGCGCGTCAGCCGTCTGATCGCCGAGAAGGTGCTGGTACATCTCGAACGCGCGGCGAACGCCTCATGATAATGACAGCAGAAGAGATTCGCGAACTGATCGCTGGCGCGCTGCGGCGTTCGAAGACGAGCGAGGCCAATGCCGCCTCCGTCGCAGAAGCGATTCTTGCCGCCGAACTCGCCGGGCAGGGCGGTCATGGGCTTCGCCGGGTCGCGGCCTACTCGGCGCAGGCCCGCTCAGGCAAGGTCGATGGCTTCGCGACGCCGAAGAGCACACAGACACGCCCAGGCGCGCTCGCCGTCGATGCGGCGAACGGCTTTGCCTATCCGGCGCTCGATCTCGCAATCGATTGGTTGCCGGGAGCAGCCCGGAGCCAGGGCATCGCGATTGCAGGTATCCGCCGCTCGCACCATTGCGGCGTCGCCGGCGTTCCCGTTGGACGGCTTGCGGAACGCGGCACGATAGCGCTTCTTTTGGCCAACTCGCCGGGTGCCATGGCGCCCTGGGGCGCCAGCCGCGCGCTATTCGGGACCGATCCGATCGCCTTTGCCGCACCGATGGAGGATGCCGAGCCTATCGTCGTGGATGTCTCCCTCTCCAAGGTCGCGCGCGGCAAGGTCATGGCTGCCGCTCAGAAAGGCGAAGCGATACCGGAAGGCTGGGCGCTCGATGCCGAAGGTCGGCCGACGACAGACCCGAAAGCCGCGCTTGCCGGCACCATGGTGCCGCTCGGCGATGCCAAGGGAACAGCGCTGGCGCTCATGGTCGAGCTCCTCTGCGCCGGGCTTACAGGCGCAAACTATGCCTATGAGGCGACGTCGTTCTTCGATGCCGAGGGTACGCCGCCGGGCGTCGGCCAGACGCTGATCGCCATCGATCCGGCGGCTTTCGGTCCGAACGCGCTTTCGCGTTTTGCAGTCATGGCGGATGCCGTCGCAGGTAGTGAGGGCGCGCGTCTGCCCGGCCGCAGGCGTCAGCAGATCAGGGCACGTCTGCTGCGCGACGGCATAGCGGTCGATGACGCCCTTGCGGCGGAAATCAGGGCGATCGGCCAATAGCAGGACAACAGGTGCCGTCTTTCGGTGTTGGCGTCACCACTCGGCATAGGTGCCGTCGGCATGAGTCCAGTCGGCATCTGGGAGGAACCAGTCCGTGGCGCGGCTTTCCACGACCTCGCCGACAATGCCGATGCCGAGCCCCGGTCCCGAGAGTGGGGCAAAGGCACCATCGACCGTGGTGAGCGGGGCTGAATCCGCGAGATAGTCATGCATCTCGCCCTTGGGCAGGCCGGAAAAGCCCTGATGATAGTGGAGCCCGAGACTCTGCTCCTGGATCACTACGTTGGGAGAGCAGAAGCCGATCTGGAGCGAGGCCGCGAGCGACACCGGACCGTTCGGGCAATGCGGCGCGACCGCGACATCATAGATTTCCGCGAGCCTGGCGATTTTTTCCAGTTCGAAGAGGCCGGTGATCGAAACGTCCGGCTGGATGATATCGACCGCGCCGGTATCGAGCACGCGCTTGACCTCCCAGCGGGAGGCAAGACGCTCGCCGGTAGCCACAGGGATTGAGCCGGCAGCGCGCGCGAGCACCGTCAGGCTCTCCTCGTTTTCCGGCAACGTCGCCTCCTCGACCCACATCGGGCGGAACTGTTCGATCTCCTTCAGCAGCGGCTTCAACGCCGCGCGGGGGACGCGGCCATGCAGGTCGAGCGCGATGTCGAGCGTGCCGCCAAACGCCTCGCGGAGAGCGGCGACGCGCTCCACGGCAGCGTCGATCATGGCGCCGCCGCCGAGATAGGGGATGGCCGGCGTGGCGTTCATCTTCACCGCCGAAAATCCTTGCGAGATGCGCTCGCGCGCATGCTCGACGACGCCGGCGGGGCTGTCGCCGCCGATCCATGCATAGGCGCGGATCCTGTCGCGCACTTGCCCGCCCAGAAATTCATGAACCGGCAGGCCGTGCCGCTTTCCCTTGATATCCCACAAAGCCTGTTCGATACCCGCCGCCGCCGTTCCGAGCAGGGGACCGCCGCGGAAGAAGGCGCCGCGGCGCAATCTTTGCGCTATGTCCTCGATGCGGTCGGCGTCGTAGCCTTTGAGGTTCCTTGCCATGTCCTCGATTGCCGCGACGACGGCGCCCGCCCGTTTGGGAATGATCGACTCTCCCCAGCCGACCAACCCGTCATCGGTCGTCACGCGCACGAAGATCCAGCGTGGCGGAACGCGGAAAGTCTTGATCTCGGCAATGGTGGCCATCGGATACGCCCTGCCTTTCCGTCAGGAAAGGGTCCGGCCGGTAGCTTCATCGAAGAGATGAAGATGCTCGGCCGCGCCCGAAAAAAGAACGGATTGCTGGACCTTCACGGGATGGTCGCGTGACACACGCGCGGTCAGTGTCCCGCCATCGACATTGAAATGCACATATTGCTCTGAACCCAGCATTTCCACGACCTCGACGACGCCGTGAACCGACCAATCCGCCGCAGCGTTTTCGCCGAGCGTCAGCCGCTCCGGGCGGATGCCGACCAGGATGCGTCCGGCGCCTGATCGGGTGACTGCCCGCGCCTGCTCCGGCTGGAGCCGGATCGTCACGCTGTCGCTTATGAGCTTCACCTCCTCGCCGCTTTGCTCGACACGGCAGGAGAGGAAGCCCATGGCCGGTGTGCCAATGAAGGAAGCGACGAATTTGTTGGCGGGAGAATCGTAAAGTTCGTCCGGCGTGCCGACTTGCTGGATCCGCCCCTCGTTCATCACCACGATGCGGTCGCCCATCGTCATCGCCTCGATCTGGTCGTGCGTGACATAGACTGCGGTTGCCGTCACCGTGCGATGGACGCGCAATATCTCTGCACGCATCTGGACGCGCAGATGCGCATCGAGATTGGAAAGCGGCTCGTCGAGCAGGAAGACGGCCGGCTCGCGCACGATGGCGCGGCCGAGCGCGACGCGCTGGCGCTGGCCGCCGGAAAGCTGGCGCGGCCGGCGCTCGAGGTAGTTGGCCATGTTAAGCATCTCCGCGGCACCGCGAACGCGCTTGTCGATCTCGCGCGCCGGCACCTTGCGGCGCTTCAGGCCGAAGGCCATGTTGTCGTAGACCGACATATGCGGATAGAGCCCGTAGTTCTGGAATACCATGGCGATGTCGCGGTCGCCGACATCGACGTCGTTGACGCGCTTTTCGCCGAAATAAAGATCGCCCGAGCTGATATGTTCCAGGCCGGAGATCAGGCGCAGCAGGGTCGTCTTGCCGGAGCCTGACGGGCCGACAAGCACGACGAATTCGTGGTCGGCGATGTCCAGATCGCAGTCGAAGAGAACCTGCACGTCACCATAGAATTTCGTGACATTGCGAAGCGAAATGCTGGCCATCAGGACGTTCCGTTCTGGTGTTTTGCGCCGAAGGCGATCTGGAAAGGATCCGGCCGGCGGCTGATGTGGCGCCCGCCATCGACCGGCAGGATGGCGCCCGTGATAAAGGACGCCTCATCGGAAGCGAGGAAAGCGACGGCAGCGGCGACTTCCTCGGCGCAGCCAGACCTGCCGAGAAGCGCCGCGCTTGGTTTGACGGACGCGCCGCCGCCGACATTCTCGGAAAGGGTTTTCTCGAAGGCGGCGGTTGCGATGACGCCAGGCGTCACAGCATTAACGCGGATGCCCTCCGGCGAAAGCTCGACGGCGAGCGCCATCGTCAGGCTCGCTATCGCGCCCTTGCTCGTTGCATAGGCGGTATAGGTCGGCACCGGCATGTCCGCCTGGATGGAGCCGATATTGACGATCGCGCCGCCCGTCCCCCGCATCGCCTGCGCCGCCTGCTGGCAAAGGGCTCCGGTGGCGATCACGTTGACCAAGAAAACGGCCTGCCAGTCGGACTCGGACGAATCCAGGAAATTCCGGCGTGGCCCATGAAAAGCGGCATTGTTGACGAGGATATCGATACGGCCCCATTTCGCCACGACCGCCGGCACGAGACGGTCGCGCTCGGCGGCGTCGCCGAGATCGCATGCTATGCCGGCGGCATCGAAGCCTTGATCCGCGAAGTCCCGTATCGTGTGTTCGAGGCGCGCTGCGTCGATATCGGTGAGCGTCACGCGCGCGCCGTCCTCCGCCAGACGCCTCGCGATCGCCCGTCCGATGCCTCCGGCCGCGCCTGTGACAAGAGCTGCCTTGCCGGCAAACCTCTTTCCGCTTTGCTCAGGCACCGGCGACCGCTCCCGATGTCAGGCCGCGCACCATCGAACGCTGGACCGCGAAGAAGGCGATCATCAACGGCACTGTGGTCACGGTGGAAGCGGCCATCATGCCGCCCCAGTCCGTCTTGAACTGACCGGTGAAAGTCAGGACGAGCGCCGCCGGCAGTGTCTGCTTATCCATCGTCGTCATGAAGGTGATCGGGTAGATCAGGTTGTTCCAGGCTTCCATGAAGACGAAGGTTCCGGTCGTCAGGAGGCCGGGCAGGATGAGCGGAGTCACCACGCGAAGGAGGATCTGCCAACGCGGATACCCGTCGATGCGCGCCGCCTCTTCGACCTCTATCGGCACGGCATCGATGAAGCTCTTCATCATCCAGACAGCGAAGGGGAGGCCGAAGGTCGTGAAGCCGACGACGAGGCCGGCAAGGCTGTCGAGAAGCCGCGCGTTGAGGAGGAGAAGATAAAGCGGCGCCAGCATCACGACCAGCGGCAGCATGCGGAACAGGAGGACAGAATAGCTGATCGGGCCTCTCAGGCGAAAGCGTGCCCGTGACAGGGAATAGGCCGCGGGCGTGGCGATGATGACGGCGATGATGGCCGTCGCCAGGCAACTGATGACGCTGTTGAAGAAGAAGGCGAAGAAGGGCAGCGATTGGCCGCCGAGGCCAATATAGTTGGCAAGTGTCGGCTCGACCGGGATCAGCGTCGGGTTGATGCGGGTCGCCTCCAGTTCGGTCTTGAAGGAGGTCGCCAGCATCCAATAGACCGGCGCGAGGCTCCAGAAGAGCGCAAGCGCAATCGCCGCATATTTGACAATCCGGCCTACGCTGATGCCGCTTCCGACCGCGGGAACACCCTGCGACGGCGCGTTCGTTGCTTTCGTGTTCATGGATTCATCCTGATGGCGCGCAGATAGACGAGCGCGAAGACGAGCAGAAGCACGAGCCAGACGACGCCAATCGCCGAGGCGTAGCCGAAATCGAAATTCTCGAAGGCAAGCCGATAGACATAGATGACGAGCGTCGTCGTCGAATAGCCGGGGCCGCCCTGTGTCATCGCCCATATCTTGGCGAAGTCGTTGAAGTTGGAGATGATCATCAAAAGGCTTGAAATGAAGAGCGCGCTCTTCAGGAAAGGCAGCTTGATGTGGAACACCATGCTCCACGTTCCCGCCTTGTCGATGCGCGCCGATTCGATCACCTCGTTCGGGATGGCTGCCAGCGCCGCGCTGAGGAGCAGGAAGAAGAACGGCATCATCGCCCAGATATTGGCGGCCATGATCGCCGGCAAGGCAAGCGCGCTGTCGTTCAGCCACAGCACCGGCTTGTCGATCAGGCCGACATCGAGGAGCACCGCATTTATCACGCCGCCATTCTGCAGATACATGTAGCGGAACAGGAAGGCGACCACCACGAAGGGCACGGCCCAGGGAGTGAGAAGAAGCGCGCGAACGCTCCTGAAACGCCAGCCTGTAAGGCTTTCCGTCAGGAGCGCCAATGCGAGACCGAGCAGCGAGGAAACGATGACGCTGCCGAATGTGTAGACCACCGTGTTCCGGAGCGAGGTCCAGAATATCGGGTCGCTGATGAGATGCTCATAGTTGCCGCCGCCGATGTAGCGCGGCGGCACCATGTCGAGCATATTGTATTTGGTCGTCGAGAGAACGAGCGTGTAGATGACCGGATAGCCGATAACGACCGCCAGTACGCCGACCGTCGGAAGCACCATCCAGTCGATCCACGGCACCCGCTCAGGATTCTTCCGGGCGGGTGCCGCTTTCATCGACTGTTGTCCAGCCGCCGCTGTCATCAATTGCCCAGGTTCTGCTGGATCGAGGCAGCGATCTGGTCGATCGGCGTATCGCCCGTGACCGCCTGCTGGACGCCGGCCATGATGGCGGTAGCGCCGGGAGCGAATTTAGGGCCGTAGGGGACCGCCGTCACGGTCGGCATGATCTTTTCGGAGAAAGCATTGAAGACCGGCGTGTCGAGCTTCTTCGCAAGCGCGTCGGTCGGCGCCTTCTCCAGCGGCGTCAGCGAGGCCTCATAGCTCAGCGTGTAATGTTCGATCGCGTAGGGTGAGGTGGCCAGATATTTGATGAACTTCCAGGCCGCTTCCTGCTGCTTGCTGTCGGAGAACATCACGAGCTGATGGCCGCCCTCGAAGGAATAGGATTTCCCCGAAGCGCCGACCGGCTGGGTAGTGACGCCGTAATGCTTGTTGAAATCGTCATCCGTCATCTTGTTGGTCGACTGGATGACGCCCTGCAGGAGTACCTGGTCCCAGAGAAACGCTACCTTGTCCTGTGCGATAAGGGGCCGGAATTCCCCGATCTTGCGGCCCGGATCGATGTAACCCTTTTTGGCGAGATCGCGCATCCATGACAGATAGCTCTTCATCGCATCGGAGGTGGCGCCGTTCTCGGCGAACGGATCAGCCCCGAAAGCTTTCATCCACGGCCAGTTGGAGATCAGTGAAAAGGCACGATTGGTCGTGTCGAGGCCGAGCGGAATGACGTCGGGCTGACTTTTTTTGATGGCCGCCAGGTCCTTCATCAGCTCGTCAATGGTCTTGGGCGGATTTTCAGGATCGAGGCCCGCCTTCTGCATCACCGCCTTGTCGTACCAGAGACCGGCCGGCGCCTGCGTCCAGGGAAAGGCAATCAGTTTGCCCTTGTCGCTCAGGCCCTCGATCGATGACGGCTTCAGCGCTGCCTTCGTCGCGGCGTCGATGTGACCGTCGAGCGGCTCGAGCTTGCCGGTTTGCGCCAGAAGCATCGTGTCGTTGCCGGCGATTTCCGCAACGTCCGGCGGGTTGCCGGACCGGACCCTCAGCACCAGCTGGCGAGCGATCTCGGAGAAGGAGATCGCCTCGCTCTTGATCTTGATATCCGGATTCTCCTTTTCGAACGCGGCGATCACGGCCTGGATACCCGGCCGGGTCGCGCCCTCCGCGTCAGCCCAGTTGGCGAAGGTGAGCGTCACCTTGTCAGCGGCATGCGATGCCGTGGCAGCCAGTCCCACGGAAAGGATTGTCGAGGCGACGACGGCGGATCGCCACGTCATTCTGCTCAAGCGAAACAATGGAACCTCCCAATTGTTGACATGCAGCGTCCCACCATTTCCCAGCTTCGGAAACGATAACGGACCAGCATCCGTCCGACCAGTATCTGATATTCCAGATACTGTCTATCCGGAGAAAGAAAATTCCGCTAATAAAGCTCTATCGGGAGGTCGAACCCTTGAGTCTCGAAAAACTGAACCGGCCTGAATCGCTGTCCGAGATGGCGGGGCGGGAATTGCGCGACGCCATCATCGAAGGGCGCCTGAAGCTCGGCGACCAGCTATCCGAAATCAGGCTGTCCAAGATGCTCGGCATCTCCAAGACGCCCGTCCGCGAGGCATTAATGCAGTTAAGGCGCGAGGGGCTGGTCCAGATCGACCCTCAGCGCGGGACATCGATTTTCCGCATTGAGGACCGGGAGATCGATCAGATAGCCGGATTCCGCCGGTTGCTGGAGACGGAGGCGGCCCGGCTGATCTTCCTTTCGAACAAGACGCCCGTCCTGCGCCGTATGGCGAAGATACTGGAAGCGATGGAACGCGCCATCGCGCGCGAGGCGTTCCAGACCTATCGCAGGCTCGATGCCGATTTCCACATGGCCCTGATTGAAGGCGCGGGCAATTCCTACCTCGTTTCGGCCTACGGTCTCATCGCCGCGAAAATCGGGGCGCTACGCAGCCGTGCGCATGACGACACGCAGGTCGTCGATCGTTCGCTGGAAACCCATCGCCGCCTGTACCGGTTGCTGGATGCGGGAGATGAGGGAAAATTCAACGAACTCCTGGGTGTTCATATCGCCAATACAGGCCGCGACTATCGCGCCTGGCTGGCACGGCAGACCGTGGCCGGAGAAGACGCCGGGACCGAACTGTCATCCCCGACGGCAATCGCGAGCAAGTGATTGCGCGCCGCAATTTTCGACCGACCGATGCTGAAGGACTGAAAACCATGGAACTGCCCGCCAACCTTTTCAAGAAAGCGATACGAGGTAAAGGCGCGCTGGGGGTCTGGTCGATGAGCGGTAGCCCGCTGGTCGCCGAGGCACTCGGATGCGCCGGGTACGACTTCGTCGTACTCGACATGGAACATGCGCCGAACGATGTTCCCCGCCTGCTGCCGCTCTTGCAGGCGGTTGCCGGAACCTCCGCCGCGCCGCTGGTCAGATTGCCCTGGAACGACATGGTCGTCGTCAAGCAGGTGCTCGATATCGGCGCCAATTCGATCATGTTCCCCTATATCCAGAACGCGGAAGAGGCGCGCCGGGCCGTGGCGGCGACGCGCTATCCGCCGGAAGGCGTGCGTGGCGTCGCCGGGATGAGCCGGGCGACCCGCTTCGGTGGCCTCGGCGGCTATTTCAGCAAGGCGGCGGACGAATTGTGCGTCGTGCTGCAACTGGAAACCGTCGAGGCGGTGGCCAACCTTGCCGAGATTGCGGCCGTGCCGGGAGTCGACAGCATTTTCATCGGGCCGTCCGACCTCTCAGCCAGCATGGGGTTGATCGGCCAGGTCGATCATCCCTCGGTGCAGAAAGCGCTGGCCAATGCGGCCGTGGCATGCGCCGCCGCGGGCAAGCCGGCCGGCGTCCTCGCCTCGGGCGCGGCGCGCGCATTGGATTATTTCGGCTACGGCTTCAACTGGGTCGCCTCGGGCTCCGATCTCGGCCTCATGATGGGAGCCGCGCGCGCCGAGGTGAAAGCGATCGGGCGAGGGTAGGGCGAAGTGGCAGTGCGCGTCCTGACGCCGGACGTCGAGGTCATCGGCGAAGCAAAAGCGCTCCTCGGTGAAAGCGTGTTTTATGACGCCACTGCGAACAGGCTTCACTGGGTCGATATCCCGGGGCAGACGCTCCTTTCCACCGACGCGTCGGATGGGCAGACGAAGCGCTTTTTGTTCCCGCAGCAGGCTGGTTTCGTGCAGCCCTGCAGCGATGGAAAGCTGCTGGTCGGGCAGGCCGATTCGATCCAGCGTTTCGACCTTCGGACGGATACGGCCGCCAACTTCGTCGAGATCGAGCCCGGCGATCCGTCAAGCCGAACGAATGACGCGGTCTGTGATCTGAACGGGCGTCTGATCGTGGGGACCATGCGCCCGGCACCGCAGGGCGCGACCCCGGATCCTGTCGGCAATCTCTATCTGGTCGATGGCAAGGGCAGGAAGACCAGCCTTCTTTCCGGCCTGTCCATCCCGAACGGCCTCGCCTTCAGCCCCGACGGCAGGACGCTCTATCTGGCCGATACGCCCCATCGGACTGTCTGGAAGGCCAGCTATGATCCCGAGACGGGCCTGCTCGGCGAAAGTAGCGTCTTCGTCAAACTCGGTGAGAGCCAGGGCCGTCCGGATGGCGCGGCCGTCGACGCGGCAGGCTGCTATTGGGTAGCGGCCGTCTGGGGTGGCCAGTTGCTTCGCTACACGCCACGCGGCGAACTCGATCTTGTCGTGCGCCTTCCGGTGGAGCGCCCGACCAAGCTCGCCTTTGGAGGGTCGGACTACCGGACCATCTATGTGACATCGGCCTCCATCCATCTAACCGATCCGGAAAGTCAGCCATTGGCCGGCCGCCTGATCGTGCTCGATGTCGAGATAACGGGATTTCCCGCGAATCCGTTTCGACGATGGACGGTATCGTCCGCTATTGCGTGACGGTCTGATAGGGCATGATTGAATCGGAAGGGTGATACGCCATGGGTAATCTGAAGCAGCCGAGAAGGCGCATAGAGGATTTGCGCAGCCAGCGCTGGTTCGCCGCGAGCGACATTCGTGCATTTTCGCATCGCCAGCGCACCCAGCAGATGGGCATGCGGCGCGAGGAATTCATGGGCCGGCCGGTAATCGGCATCATCAACACATGGAGCGAGATGAGCCCCTGCCATGCGCATCTGCGCGACCGCGCCGAAGCCGCCAAGCGCGGCGTCTGGCAGGCGGGCGGCTATCCGGTCGAATTGCCGGCGCTCTCCGTCGGCGAGGTAATGGTGAAGCCGAGCACCATGCTCTATCGCAACTTCCTCGCCATGGAGACGGAAGAACTTCTGCGCTCGCACCCGATAGACGGAGCGGTGCTCCTTGGCGGCTGCGACAAGTCCACGCCCGGTCTTCTGATGGGCGCGATCAGCATGGGTCTTCCGGCGATATTCTGTCCGGCGGGACCGATGTCGAATGGCCAATGGCACGGCGTCAAGGCTGGTGCGGGTACGCACACTAAGAAATACTGGGAGGAATTGCGGCTCGGCAGGATCAGCAAGGACCAGTGGATCGATCTTGAAGGACGCATGACACGCTCCGCCGGAACCTGCAACACGATGGGCACGGCCTCGACCATGACTTCGATCGCCGATGCGATGGGAATGACGATCACCGGTGCGTCATCGATCCCTGCCGTGGATTCGGGCCATGCTCGGATGGTATCGCTCGCGGGTTCCCGTATCGTGGAGATGGTCTGGGAGGACCTGAAGCCGACCGATATCCTGACCCGGTCAGCCATCATGAATGGTATCGCCGCCTATATGGCGCTTGGCGGCTCGACCAATGCCGCGATCCATCTGATCGCGATTGCCGGGCGCGCAGGCGTCGAGCTGACGCTTGACGACATGGCCCAGGTCTCGGCACGCATTCCGGTACTCGCCAATCTTTTCCCCTCCGGCAACAATCTGATGGAGGACTTTTATTTCGCCGGCGGCATGAAAGCACTTCTGGCACGCATCGGCGAGCATCTCGATCTCACCGCCGTAACCGTGGAAGGGCGTACGCTCGGCGAAGCGATCGCAGGGGCGGAGTGCTGGAACGATGATGTCATCCGTACTCCGGCCAATCCCGTCATACCGATCGCGAAAGGCCGTACGCTGGCGCTGCTTAGAGGGAACCTCGCTCCCGACGGCGCGGTGATGAAGACCTCGGCGGCGAGCCCGCATCTCCTTCGCCATGAAGGTCCGGCGCTCGTTTTCGATGGGCCGGAAGACATGCGCAGGCGCGTTGACGATCCGGATCTCGATGTCACCGCCGATACAATCCTCGTCCTGCGCGGAGCGGGGCCGGTCGGCGCGCCCGGGATGCCGGAATGGGGCAATCTCCAGATCCCGAAAAAGCTGCAGCAGAAGGGCGTCACCGACATGGTGCGCATTTCGGACGGGCGGATGAGCGGCACGCATTACGGCACCTGTGTCCTGCATGTCGCGCCGGAATCCGCCGTCGGCGGCCCGCTTGCGCTTTTGAAGACCGGCGACCGCATCCGCCTCGACGCCGATGCCGGCACGCTCGATATGCTGGTCGACGCGGAAGAACTCGATCGGCGCCGCAGAGAATGGTCACCGCCCGAGCGCTATTCGCGTTCCTTCGCGGCGCTTTACCAGGCGCATGTCAGTCAGGCCGACAAGGGCTGCGACTTCGACTTCCTCGCCGGAACAGCACCTGTACCCGAGCCGGAGATATTTTGAGGTCGCGGAGCAGGGTGACCGTCAGTGCAATTGGGGAAGCGGCAAATCCGTGACAACATCGGCTGCCACCACTCGGGCGTCCGGATGATCCTGCAACAATGACGCCGGTACCGTCGGCGTCACGGGACCGTGCAACAGTTTGCGCACAATCGCGCACTGCCATGTCCGGTTCATGAAGATGCGGACCTTACGGCTTGCCAATATCTCCTTCATACCCACTGTGACCGCCAGTTCAGGGATATAGTCGATATTGCCCGACGCGGCCGTGATCGAGTTGATCAGCCGGGTCTCGCGTGACAGCCGCACCACCCGCGTCGGCAGCGCGGCGAAAGCCGCACGGTCCAGCTTCTCGCCGGGCTCGGGCGGGTCATTGAAGGCGAGATGGCCGGTAATGCCGACGCCGCCGAAACAGACATCAACCCCTCCATGCCTGTCGATCAGATCGCCTGTTGCCTGCGGACGGCGCGGATCGGGGAAATGCCGTGCTTCCGGCGGCGGTGCCAGGTCTGCATCGAGCCGGGCAAGGAAATTGCGCTCCATATGGGCGCGGAAGCTCAGCGGATTGGAAAGGGGGATGAAGTCCCCGCCATCGGGCGTCAAATATTCGTCCATGTTGACGAGCACGAGATCCTTCAGGCTGACGCGCTTGTCATTGCAGTCCTGTGCCCACAATTCATACTGCCCTACCGGCCCTACCGGCAGGATGAAAACCACCTTCTCCCGACCGGCGTCCTTTGCGGCAAGGTATTCGGCCATAAGATCATCGGCAAAGCGCCGGATCACCGTCGCGTTGTCCGCAACGACTTCGAACCCGATGGGAGATCCGCGCCCGATATCTTCCTTGGCGATTGCCAGTGGATTCTTGTTATCCATGAAAGTCTCTCAGGAAGCAGGCGCGATCAGTTTTCCGGTTTCGGCATCGAACAGATGCGGCTTGTCCGGATCGGCGGCAAGGCGGATCGTCTTGCCGGACTTGAGATCGGGCGAAGGCGGCAGGCGTGCGATGATTTCGGTCCCGCCGAACGGAAAGAAGACAAGCGTATCCGAGCCGAGCGGTTCGACGAAGCGGATGACGGCCTCGAAGGAAAGCGGGTTGTCGTCGCCGGCTATCGTGAAGTTTTCCGGCCGCAGTCCGAGGACCAGCTTGCGGTCCGCATCCCCGAGCGCATCGCGGTGATAGCGGGGGAGGGGAAAGCGGATGCCGTCCTCCGTTTCGACGGCCGCGCCGCCATCCGTCGCCGCGCGGCAGGCGATCTGGTTCATGCGCGGCGCGCCGATGAAACCGGCGACGAACAATGTGGCGGGGCGATTGTAGACATCGTCCGGCGTTCCAATCTGCTCCACATGGCCCGAGCGCATGACGACGATGCGGTCGGCCAGCGTCATCGCCTCGACCTGGTCATGCGTGACGTAGATCACCGTCGTCCGCACCTCCTGATGCAATTTCTTGATCTCGATGCGCATGTCGGAGCGCAGCTTCGCGTCGAGATTGGACAAGGGTTCGTCGAACAGGAAGACCTTCGGATTGCGCACCAGAGCCCGCCCCATCGCCACACGCTGGCGCTGGCCGCCGGAAAGCTGGCCGGGCAGGCGGTCGAACAGATGCGCGATGTCCAGAATGTCCGCGGCGCGTTTGACGAGCGCGCTGATCTGGTCCTTCGGCTTGCCCTGCACCTCGAGAGCGAAGGACATGTTGCGGAAGACATTGAGGTGCGGATAGAGCGCGTAGTCCTGAAAGACCATGGCGATGTCACGGTTCTTCGGCTGCACCTCGTTGACCGTTCTGCCGTCGATCCGGATTTCGCCGGAAGAGACGTCCTCCAATCCCGCGACCATGCGCAGCAGGGTGCTCTTGCCGCAACCGGACGGGCCGACCAGAACCAGAAATTCGGTATCGGCGATATCGAGGTCGATGCCATGGACGACCTCGACCGCGCCGAAGCGCTTGACGACCTGGCGCAGATTGACTGTGGCCAAACGCTCCTCCTGACCCGCTCTGCCTCTCTTCACAGAAGCACGGCGATAGTGCATTCTGTAACCGATTACAGCGTAACAGGCCTTTTTTCTTTAGTCGAGATCAAGATGAAGACCCCGCGAAACGACGGAGAAAGCTCCTCGACAAGAAACGGCCCCGGCGAGGTTCGCCGGTTCCCGGGCGTTCGCGACGTAGCCTTGTCGGCCGGTGTCTCGACAGCCACCGTGTCGCGCTTCCTCAACGATGCGGCCAGCGTTCGGCCGGATATACGCATGCGCGTCGAGCACGCTGTGCGCGAGCTCGGCTATATCCGGCACGGTGCGGCAAGGGCGCTGTCGATGCGCCAGTCGCACGCCATCGGGGCGATCATTCCCACTGTCGACAATGCTACCCGCGCCAGCAAGGTGGCGGCGCTGCAGAAGCGTTGCCGGGAGCGCGGCTACAATGTCCTCTTGGCTTTGTTCGAATATGATCTGGAACTGGAACTGGTTCAATGCCGGAACCTCATAGAGGCAGGCGTGGACGGGCTTATGCTGGAAGGTGAACTGCACCACCCCGCGCTCTACCAGCTCATGGAAAAGCGCGGCATTCCCTTCGTAAACACCGCCATTTACGATCCGCGCTCGCCCCATCCCAATATCGGTTTCGACAACCAGGCCGCCGCGGCGCGACTGACCGAGCATCTGCTCGACCTCGGCCACCGGGTCTTCGCGATGATCGCCGGCCCCAACCAGGTCAGCGACCGCGCCAGCGGCCGTGTGAAGGGCGTGCGCCGGGCGCTTGCGGCACGTGGGCTTGATCTGCCCGCGGAGAGGACCATCGAGGGTCCGTACCGGGTCCAGCAGGGGCGGCAGGGGTTGAGGGCGCTGATGGGCGGCGAGCCGCGCCCGACGGCTATAGTATGCGGCAACGACGTGCTCGCTTTCGGCGCGCTGCTGGAAGCACAGGCGCTTGGATGTCGCGTGCCGCAGGACCTTTCCATAGCCGGGTTCGATGATCTCGACTGGGCATCGCAATTGCCTCCGGGCCTGACGACAATGGCGCTGCCGGCCTGGGAGATCGGCCAGTTGGCGGCGGACCATCTTATCGACAGCATCGCCGGGCAGACTGTCACCCATTCGACGGAAGTCGAGGTGAGACTGATCCTGCGAGGCTCGACGGGGCCGGCTCCGGAAAGTTGAGCAGCGCGGTCCAGCCGGTTGACAGTGATTGGGCTTTGCTGTCTACTGTTTGTAATCGGTTACAGTTACACTGCGGCGGCGAATTCGGGGAGGATGGATTTGCGCTTCGGTCTTATCGGATACGGCCTTTGGGGCACCCACCACGCCGAGGCGATCGCCAAGGCGCCGGGTGCGGAACTTGCCGCGATCGCTTGCCAGAGCGAGGCGACGGCGGCGGCAGCCCGCAAGCGCTTTCCGGACATTCCGATCTATCGTGACTACAGGTCGCTTCTGGCCGACGCCTCTATCGAGGCCGTCGATATCGTCGTGCCCAATCACATGCATGAGGAGATCGGGGTCGCCGCGCTCGAGGCGGGGAAGCACGTCCTGCTGGAAAAGCCTATGGCGCTCAGCGTCGCGGCCTGTGACCATCTTCTCGACGCAGCCGGAGCTTCCGGCAAGATATTGAGCATCGGTCACGAATTCCGCCTGTCGACGCAATGGGGCAGGCTGAAGGAGCTGGTGGCGGAAGGCGCTATCGGGCGGCCGCTTTACGCCAATGTCAGCCTGTTTCGTTTTCCCTACCGGCAGGGGTCGGGAGGCTGGCGCTACAAGCGGGATCAGGTCGGCTCGTGGATCCTGGAGGAGCCGGTCCATTTCTTCGATTCGGTGATGTGGTATTTCGAGGAACTCGGCGATCCCGACCGCCTCGTCGCCTTCGGCAACGGGCGTCCGGCGCCTGGTACGGAAGGCAATGAAGCGGCGATGGCGCACAATTTCTCGACGGTTATGCACTGGCCGGGCGGCGCCTACGCCGTCATCACGCAGAGCCTTGCCGGCTTCGAGCATCATCATGTCATGGAACTCGTCGGTACGGATGGCTCGATCCGGACCTGGTGGTCCGGGGCCGAGGACCGCACGCGCGAACCTTCCTTCGAGATCAAGGTGCAGAGGAAGGGTCGGGACAAGGCGGAGAAGATCGAAGCCGCCGCGTCCGGCGAACTGTTCGAACTCGACCAGGAGCTTTGCCTGGCAGTGGAAGCATTTAAGGCAAACCGGCCGATCGTGACGGGCGAGGAGGCGCGCAAGCGCATTCTGGTCTGTCTGGCCGCCGAAGAAGCGCTTGCCAAGGGCCGTGAGGTGAAGCTCGACTTTTCGCGCCATTAGGAATGGCGCGGATTTGAAGATTGGCAAAACGACAACACGCCAAACAGGGAGGAAGTCGATGAAAAGACTAGCATTGCTGTTCACCGCCGGAGCAATGGCACTGGCAGCCGGCTTCATGGCCGCGCCGTCGCAAGCGGCCGACAAGGAGATTACCGTCGTAACCTGGAACATCCCGTATTACACGGACGGGTTCCAGAAATGGGTGGATGCCTTCAAGAAGATTCATCCGGACTACGATGTCAAGCGCATCGACATGAAGGGCACCGAGCTGCCGGCCTGGTATCAGACGCAGGTCGTGGCAGGCACGCCGCCGGACATCCTCGATCTGCAAGGCGGCATCTGGCTTCAATATGCTTCCCAGGGCGGCCTGCTCGACCTGACGCCCTATCTCGCCAAGGACCAGGACTACACCAAGCGGATGTATCCGGAGGTGCTCAATAACTGGGTCTACAAGGGCAAGAACTACGGCGCGCCGCTCTATATCTCGAAGACGCTACTCTTCCTCAATCGCGAGATGATGAAGAAGGCGGGGATCACCAAGGATCCGACCAGCTTCGAAGAGATGATGGATGACGCCAAGAAGATGGCGGGCAAGACCACGTCCGGCTTCATTACGCTCAATTTCGACTGGCTCTACTGGCCGCTGTTCAAGATGAACGGCATCGATTTCGTCACGCCGGACCTCAAGAAAGCCGCCTTTAATACGCCCAAAGCCGTGAAACTGGTCGAGGAGCTTGCCAAGCTGACCAAGGAAGGCGTGATCGACAAGGTGAGCTGGACAGGCCGATGGGTCGAGCCGAACAGCGCATTCGCAGCGGGCAATGTCGGCATGCTGCATGCGCATGCGCCGGCCTATCTGTGGTTCAAGAGCAAGGCGAACTGGGTGAATGGGGACTCGGTCGGCGCCATCAACCTGCCGGGCGGATGGTCGACGCCCAATTCGCATGCGCTGGTCATCTCGGCAGGATCGAAGCATCCTGACGCCGCTTGGGATTTCGTCAAGATCGCGACCAGCGGCGACGGAGCCATCGCCTTCGGCGAGCAAACCAACAACCTCATGGGCGACAAGATAGCCGACGCCGAGCTCATGAAGTATTTCGAGAAGAACATCCCTGCCGTCGTTCCGGCGCTCAAGACGCAGCTTGAAAATCTCGACAAGCTGACCGGCAACTGGCCCTTCGCGCAGGATGCGGCGATCAAGGAAGCGTTCTACCCGGAACTCCAGGCGGCGCTGCTCGGGCAGAAGAGCGCCAAGGACGCACTCGATGCCGCGGAGAAGAAGGTCAACCGCATTCTCGAAGCGGAATAGGAACGGGAAGGCGTAATGGTCGAGCGCGCGGCGGAGAGGATGACGGCGACCTCGCCAGATCCTGCCGCGCGGCCGGCTTTCTGGGCGCGCCGACGGTCGCGCGAACTCGGGCTGATCTGGCTGTTCCTCCTGCCTTCGCTGGTGATCTTCCTGCTCTACCGCATCATTCCGCTGGTATGGAATGTCGTGCTGTCGCTGGAATTCTGGTCGCCCTACAAGCCGGCGCGCTTCGCCGGCCTTTATCAATACCAGAACATGCTGTTCTACGACGATGCCTTCTGGAAGGTGGTGGCCAACACGCTGATCTTCATGGCCTCGGCGCCGGTCGGTATCGCGCTGGCGCTCGGCGTCGCCCTTTTGGTCAACCAGCAGATCCGGGGTCGCGGTGTCTATCGCACTATTGTCTTCATGTCCTACCCGGTGATGACGGTCGCTGTCGGCATCATCTGGCAATGGCTCTATAACGAGAAGGTCGGGCTCATCAATTATGTGCTGATCTCGTTCGGCATCATCCCCAAGGGCATCCCGTTCCTGGAAAGCTTCCAATGGGCGCTGCCGGCCGTCATCCTGGCGTCGCTCTGGCAGGTGATCGGCTTCTACATGATCATCCTGCTGACCGGACTGCAGAGCATTCCGCCCAATCTCTACGAAGCGGCATCCATCGATGGGGCGAGTGCCGGCCAGAGCTTCTGGCGCATCACGGTGCCGCTCCTGAAACCATCGCTTTTCCTGTGTTTCGTCGTCGGGATCATCAATTCCTTCAACGCTTTCGATCTCATCTTCGTCATGACGGGTGGCGGTCCGGGGCACGCGACGGACCTGCTCGTCACCTATATCTATTCGACCGCCTTCAAACTGGGGCATTTCGATTACGCGGCGGCGATGACCGTGGCGAATTTCGTTCTCTTCGTCGGGCTTGCCTTCGTCGCGAACCGGCTTGCCGGCGGCGAGGCCGGCGCTGTCAGGCGGAGTGCGTAGAATGACTCGCGGTCGCAGGCATTGGCCCGTGCATTTCGCCCTGGCCCTGATTTCCGCCCTGATGCTCGTGCCTTTCTACTGGGTCCTGAAGACCAGCCTTACCGGCGAGAACATCTTCTCCTATCCGCCCTCGCTCCTGCCGCATGAGGCGAACCCGTTCTATTTCGTCGATGTCTGGTATGCGATTCCATTCTTTCGCTACCTTATCAACAGCGTCGTCGTCTCGATCATGGTGGTGGTCGCCAATGTCTTCCTCAACGCCATGGCCGGCTATGCGCTGACGCGGGATTTCCCCGGCAAGGCGGCGACGATCATGCTCTTCCTCTCCTGCATGATGATCCCGTTCCAGGTGACGATCATCCCGGCCTATCTGATCACTGCGAAGCTGCACCTCCTTAATTCCTACTTCGGCATGGCGCTGCCCCTGATGTCGACAATTATCTGCATCTTCATCTTCAAGGCGGCGTTCGAAGCAATCCCGCATTCTCTGGTGGAAGCGGCGCGGATCGATGGGGTGCCCGATTGGCAGATCATGTTCCGCCTGATCATGCCGCTGACCAAGCCCGCTATCGCGACGAACGTGATCCTGTCCTTCATCTGGTCCTGGAACAGTTTCCTGTGGCCGTTGGTCGTCGTGCGAGACGTCAATATGCAGACGCTACCGCTCGGTCTGTCCCGCTTTCTCTCGGTGGTGGAGGACACGACCGGCGCCCTTTATGCTTTCTGCGTCATGGTGCTGGTGCCGGGCCTGTTGATCTTCCTCCTGGCGCAGAAGGAATTCATCAAGGGCCTGACGTCAGGCGCGACCAAGGGCTGATCGCATGAGATGGTCCTGGCTCAACAATCGTTTCACCGTCACCTTCGGCACCATTTTCGTACTGGTCGTGATCTGGAACGTCTATATCAGCTTCCACGATCACGGGCTGATCGAGGGCAGGGTGGTCGGATCGGACGGGGCGCCGGTTGCCGGCGCCACCGTTACGCTTTCCGAACAGACATTGCTGGTCAATCAGCAGCGTGGCAAGACGACGACCGATGCCGATGGCCGTTTCAAATTCACCGGCCATCATATGCACCGGCCCTATCTCCACGCTGAAAAGGAAGGCGTCGGAGAATTCGGCCCACGCCAGTTCCCGCTCTACTTCCAGGGTGAGGATCTGATCCTCAAGCAGCCTCTCGAACTGACGGCACGAACGTCATGAGCAGCCATGCCCTCTTGGATCGCCTCGGTTTTGCTGCGGGGCAGCGGGTCGCCGTGCTGCATGCAGACGATGTCGGCATGTGCCATGGCGCCAACACGGCATTCGTCGAGCTTAGCCGGCTCGGCCGTCTCACTTGCGGATCGGTGATGATGCCCTGCCCATGGTCACCCGAGATCGCGCGGATCGCGGCGGAAGACGGGACACTCGATCTCGGTGTCCACCTCACCCTTACCAGCGAATGGATGGGCTATCGCTGGGGCCCGCTCACGCGCGCCGGCAAGGCGTCGGGGCTGGTCGATGGCGAAGGCTATTTTCACCGCAGCGTGGCCGCGCTCGCGGAAGGCGTCGTGGAGGAAGCAGCGGAAGAGGAAATGCGGGCGCAGATCGACCGTGCGTTGGCGTTCGGCATCGATGTCACGCATCTCGACACCCATATGGGCGCAGCGCTCTCTCCACCGCTGATCGAAGCCTATTGCCGCGTCGGGCGCGACTATCGGCTGCCGGTACTGCTGCCTCGCAGCGCGGATCATTACGCACGCGTGCTCAAACTCGATCTTCTCGGTGCAAACGAAGCGCTTTCCGCGGCGGTGAAGCAACTGGATCAATGGGCGATGCCGCTCGTCGATGATTTCCGCATGACGCCCGGCGTGGCAAGCAAAGAGAGCGAAGCCGCCTATCGCGAACTGATCGAAACCCTGCCCGGCGCCCTCACTTTCGTGGCGCTTCACCCCAACAGGAGCGGCGACATCGAAACCGTGGTGCCGTTGCGCGCGCACTACCGCACCGACGAGGTCCGGCTGCTCGAAAGCGGTGCTATCGCCGGCTGGCTGGCGGCGAACGGGATCGGCACGATCGGCATGCGCCCGCTACGCGATCTGTATCGAGAGGCCCTGCACGATGCAGAAGCCCAGACTCACTGAAACGGAAATCCGGCCATGACCACCAGGAAGACGATCGGCGTATTGCCGCTGGCGCGCTCGACATTCGACGTGCCGCTGTCGGAGGACTATCTCGAGCGCATGCTTGGCGTGCTGGAAAGCAGCGGTCATGTGATCGAGGGGCCACGCAAGCTTCTGATGGATCAGGACGCCACGCGTGAAGCGATCGCCGGACTGAAGCAGGCCGCACTCAGCCAGATCCTTGTCCTGCAGATCAGCTTTACGGATGCCGTGGCGATCGTGGAAATAGCCAACGCCTTTGACGAGCCGCTGTCGATCTGGGCGGTTCCCGAAGCGCGCACCGGCGGCAAGCTCAGGCTCAACTCCTTCTGTGGCTTGAACCTGGCGGCGCATGCCCTCGGCTTGAACGGCCGCGAATTCGGGTATCTCTACGCGGACCCGCAAAGCCCTGGGATCGGCGGCGCGGTCAGCGAATTGCTTGCCGGCAAACGGCGTGCCGTCGCCGTTCCCTCACGTCTGGCGAAGGCCGGCGATCCGGCAGGCCGGGAGGCAGCCCGGTCGCTCCGCGGCGCGCGCATCGGACGCCTCGGAGCGCATCCCGATGGTTTCGATACCTGCCGTTACGACAAGACCGCACTGAAGGCACTTGCGGATATCACGGTCGACGAACTCGCGATAACCGAGCTGTTCGATAGGGCGCGAAGCGAAGGGGCCGACATGCCTGCCCGGTTACGCGAGCAGGTGGCGCTGACGCTCACCGAGCTCGACAAAGTCGATCAGGAACAACTCGATCGTTCGCTCAAGCTGAAGGGCGCGCTTGATCAAATTCGTGCGGCTGGCACCTACGACGCATTCGCCGTGCGCTGCTGGCCTGAAACCTTCACCGAATATGGTGGAGCGGTCTGCGGCCCGGTCGCGATGATGGGAGAGGCGAGGGTACCCTGCGCTTGCGAGGCGGATGTCTATGGCGCGCTGACCAGCCTGCTCCTGCAAAAGGTGGCCGACGCACCAGCCTTCCTGACCGATCTGGTGGACCTCGACGTAGCGGACAATACCGGCGTGGTCTGGCATTGCGGCCAGGCGCCTTTGTCGATGGCTGATCCCGACGTGAAGCCGCTTGCGGCGATCCATAATAACCGCCGCATGCCGCTCCTATACGAATTTCCGCTGAAGCCGGGTAAGGTCACCTTCTTTCGGTTGAGCCAGGCGAAAGGGATGCCGATGGCGGTGATCGGCGGCGGCGAGATGCTGAAACGCCCGCTGGCCTTCAACGGGACGTCCGGCGTGGTACGTTTCGATTCCGGCTCGAGGAATGTGCTCGAGCACATCATGGGAGCGGCGCTCGAGCATCATATGGCGCTCGCCTATGGCGATCACCGTGCTGCCCTTGAGGCCGCCGCTGCCGAACTTGGCCTGCCGGTCCTCATACTGTGATGTACGAGATCGGCGGTATCATTGAGGTGATCTGATCGAAGAGACGGGATAACAATCCATGGACAAGCCCGTGATCATCGCCGATCCGCTTCCCCGGCGGCTTGATACAATCATGGAGCCATCAGTGCGCCGTCGGCTGGAAGCGCTTGGAGAAGTGGTTCTGTCCGAGGATCGGCCGATGCCGGATGAAGAAGTCGACCGGCTCCTGCCCCGAACACACATCGTGGTCGGCCAGACCTCGCTGTCGCGAGAGCGGCTCGACCAAGCCCCTCATCTGCGGGCCGTAATCAACGTCGAGACGAACTTCCTCCCGAATATCGATTACGCCGCCTGCCAGAAGCGTGGCATCTGGGTTCTGACGCCGGCTTCCGCCTTCGCCGCGCCCGTTGCGGAGGCCACGTTGGGAATGGCTCTTGACCTTGCGCGCGGGATAACGATCGCCGATCGGGATTTTCGCGCGGGCAAGGAAAAATACGGGCAGGCAGGCAACGCCGACACGGTCCGTTTCGAGGGCGCGACGGTCGGGATCATCGGATTCGGCGATCTCGGACGTTCCTTCCGTGATCTCATCCGACCATTTCGAAATGTCGTTTCCGTTTACGACCCTTGGCTGCCGGCGGAGATCATCCTTCGCCACGACTGCCGACCGGCCAGCCTCGAAGAAATCCTCTCCAGAAACGCTTTCATCGTCGTGTTCGCTTCCGTCACGAACGAAAATCAGGGCTTTATCGGCAAGCGCGAATTCGCCCGCATGAAGCGGGGAACGATCTTTCTCCTCATGAGCCGGGCTGCGGTTGTTGATTTCCCGGCCATGCTGGAGGCCGTCGAGTCGGGCCATATCCGTGCCGCCACGGACGTCTTTCCCGAGGAGCCTGTGGCGCCGGATGATCCGGTGCGTTCCCTTCCCGGCCTCCTGCTTTCCGCACATCGTGCCGGCGGAACGGCTGATGCCCTTCTTGAAATCGGGCGTATGGCCGTCGCCGACGCGGAACTGATCATGCGCGGGCTTGCGCCGCAATTGTGCCGTCGAGCCGATCCCGGCGTAGCTGAGCGCCTCCGTTCAAAGCCTGTTTCGTAAGCCGGCCGGTAATGTCACGCGCAGAATCCGTAGCTTCCGGCGAAGTCGCCTTCCGCCGCCGCGGTCGTTTTTTCATAGACAGGTTTCCATGGCCTGGCCTCGCGTTCCGTGAGCTCGCTTAGCCGGGCGAGGCGTTTGCGGCCGTCCTCGCGGAGTGCTTTCAGCACCTTTTCGCCATCGGGGAACCCGTTCTCGATGGCGCTCAGCCAGATCGTGCGGCCGGCAAGGAAGCCTTGAGCTCCCGCGGCATAGGAATAGGAGAGTATGCGCTCGAACTGTTCGGGCGCCGCGCCGCCGGAAAGCATTACCCAGGGAATGCCGGCCTCGGCGCAGATCGATCCGACGGCCTCGAACTGGCTCGCTGCTTGTTTGGCTGCGGCGCTGCCGTCCGGGGGGGGCAGCGACGCGGCGGGAAGAGGCGTCTCCAGCTTGAAGAGATCGACGCCATATTCGGGTTTGGCGAATTCCCGCACGCTCTCGACCACGAGATCGGCCTTTTTATCGGACGATTCCACGTAGTCGGCCGTGTAGTTTTGGCTACCGGAAAAGGGATAGACCAGAAGCTCGAGCACATAGGGGATGTCGTGACGCCTGCAGTCTTCACCGACCGAACGCACGAAATTCTTCTGGTGCTCCCTGACATCCTGCCCGGCATCGGGGCGGTACCAGGCGAGGACCTTCACGCCATCCGCGCCGATCTGGCGGATCTTGCCGACGCTCCAATTGTCGATCCGGCGCGACTTGCGGCCCTCCGGCGTTTCAACGACCCGATGCTCCTCCAATGTCATGATCAGGCCCGTCTTCTTCGGTAGGATGTCGATGGCCGCCGGCAAGGCGAAATTGGGGTCGAAGAGCATGGAACTCGCATCCTGCGCGAGCGCTTCCACCAGCAGGCGCTTGGCCTTCAGCATATCCGCGAATGTCACTTCGCCGGGCGTGATGCCCCGCGCCTTTGCGATTGCGGCGAAGAGCGGTGGCCGCTGATCGAGCGCGACCATGGTGAAATGACCCTTGTCGTCCGCCAGCCGCGCAAGGCCCCTGTTCTTGCCGATCGTCGTCATGTTGTTGTCCTTTGAAATGCAGCAATCTCGTCGAAAGTGGGAATGCCTTCGCGGCCGGTGGGCCTCGTGCATTTGAGGGCGGCGGCAGCCGAGGCGAATATCATCGCTTCGCCGACCGCCATGCCTGTGCCGATCGCGAAGGCATAGGCCCCATGGAAGACATCGCCAGCGCCGTTCGTATCGATGACGGTAACGGCAAAGGCGGGCAGCCGGCAACGCTGGCCGCTTTCGCGCCATTCCACGCCGGTTTCCCCGAGGGTGACGGCGCTGATAAGGCAGCCATGGCTCTCGATCCGCTTGAGCGCGGTATCGATATCGGGTCCCGCGAAGCCGGCGAGAGCAGGCTGCGAAAAGATCGCGTGATCGGTCAGCGGCAACAGCCGCTCGAAAATCTCCGCATCGGCGACCTCGGCATCGAGCACCGTCGGTACACCGGCGCGCCGCGCGGCGGCAAAGGCCGCTTCTGTGCCGTCAGGCCAGCGCGGGTCGGAGAGAACCACGGATGCTGAGGCGAGCTTCTCCAATGGCAGCCAATCGGCTGCTTCCGGCAGCCCGTGGCCGCGGAAATTGACGATATGCCGCTCGCCCTCGCTATCGACGAAAACGCCTGATGCGGAAGAACGGGCTTCGGGAAACAGCCTGAAGCCGCTGGCATCGACAGCCTCGGCGACGAACTGGTCGTGCATGATACGGCCTGCCGGATCGTCGCCGGCACGCCCCCAGAAATGCGCGTCGCCGCCCAGCCTGGCGACCGTCACCGCGGCCGTCGCTGCCATTCCGCCGCCGGCCGTCATGAACTGGTGCGCGCGCACCTTCGACAGATTGGCATCCGGCAGGCGGTCGGCCTGCCAGATATAGTCGAGGGCCGAAAGGCCGACACAGATGATCATTGGCTTATTTGGAGCGCATGCGTTCATGGGCAGGCTCCCGGGTTCCGCACTTTGCCGGACATCGCGATCATCCGATCATTCTGGCTTTCAATTGTAACCGGTTACATAGCCATGTAAAGATGATAGGCTGGTTTTCTTGTTCAGATTCGTTCGGTGCAGCGGCGGCTGCTGGCCCAAACTCAACCTTCTCTACCATGCGGCCTGTTCGATGGAAGCGCGGCCTCTGCAGATCGAGCGTGCGAAGAAGGCTGCCTGCTTTCAGGGTTGATGATGGCTTGCGGCCTGGATCATATATTATTTATGTACGAAGAGCCGGCCGGGCATTATATCCATCGGTCAAGGAAGTCGGTCAGCCACTCGATCCATGGGAGGGTATCGGCCGTGACAGGCAAGAGGACGCCGGACACCATCTCGGTCGCCGGCAAATCCATTCTCTACACCGGCGCCGCGGGCGGGCTCGGGCTCGCTACGACGCTGCGGTTCCTCCGCGCTGGCGCGCGTGTAGTCGCGATAGACAACGATCCGGCGAAGGTGGAGACACTGCGCTCGAGTGTAGAGAACGAAAGGCTGGATGGCCTGACTGTCCGCGAAGCCGATCTTTCTAATCTGGCTACGCTGCGTGAGTTGCTGCAAGAGACGGCGAGGGAAACCGGCGGCTACGATATCGTCATCAACAATGCTGCGATCTATCCATCCAAGCCTTTCGAGGAATATTCGATAGAGGAGTTCCAGGCCGTCCAGCGGGTCAATGTCGATGCCGGGGTCGTTTGCGTGCAGATGGCCCTGCCGAGCATGCGCGAGAAGGGTTGGGGACGCATCATCAACATCGCGTCGGTGACGGCATATGGCGGCTGGGCGAACCTGGCGCCTTATGTACAGTCCAAAGCCGCTTTGATCGGGCTGACGCGCGCCTGGGCCAGCGAGTTCGGCCAATATGGCGTAACCGTCAACGCTGTGGCGCCTGGGGCCTTCCCGACGGATGCAGAGAAGATCCATCCAGACCCCGAGGGCTACACGCGCTTCGTTCTCGACCATCAGGCGGTCAAGCGGCGTGGGCATGCGGACGACATCGCCAATGCGCTGATGTTCCTTGCTTCCGAAGGATCCGGCTTCATCACCGGGCAGACGCTGAACGTGGATGGCGGTTGGGTGATGAACTAGGACTGGCTTCGAAGGCCGATTCAATGACGAAAGGGCTAATGTTTTCATGGGTGTCTTGAGCGGTATTCGCGTGCTTGATTGCTCGATCGCAATGGCGGGGCCATTCGCGGCCCAGCGTCTCGGCGATCTCGGTGCGGACGTGGTGAAGGTCGAACCGGTTACGGGCGAATGGCAGCGCCACGTCGCGGCCGGCGGGGCGCGTGGCAACAGGGTCAACGTGTCGTTTTTGTCGCTCAACCGCAACAAGCGTTCGCTGGCCGTCGATCTGAAATCGGAGGACGGCAAGAAGGTTCTGCTCGATCTGGTGAAGACGGCGGACGTGTTTCTGCAGAATTACCGGCCGGGCGTGGCGAAGCGCCTGGGCGTCGACTACGAGACCTTGTCTCGGATCAACCCGAAGCTCGTCTATATATCGATGTCGGGCTATGGAGAGAGCGGCCCCTACGTGAACCGGCCCGGGCAGGACCTGATCCTGCAGGCGATGTCGGGTGCGATGCTGTCTGCAGGGCGTACCGGCGAAGCGCCGACGCCGGCGGGGCAGTATCTGGTCGATGCCGTCACTGCCTACACGGCTTTCGAAGGCGCGTTGGCAGCCCTTTTCCATCGTGAGCGCACTGGTGAAGGCCAACTGGTCGAGGTCAACATGCTTGACGCCATCACCACGATCCAGATGCAGGAACTGTCGGTCTTTACCGTCGGCGGCAAGAAGCAGGAGCGGTCGGCCGAACCGCATGCGCATGTCTTCATCCGTTCGCCCTATGGCGCCTTCGCCACCAGCGACGGTTACATCGTGCTTTCCTTTCCGTCGCTCCGGAAGCTTGGCGAGATCATCGGCGAGGATAGTTTTCTCGACATGGACGACGAAGTGGACAGTTGGACGCGGCGCGACGAGATTTTTGCCAAGACACGTGACAAGCTGATGGCGAAGACATCGGCGGAATGGCTGAAGCTGTTCGAGGAGGCCGGCATCTGGGCGGGGCCGGTCTATGGCTACGCCGATCTGGTGTCGGATCCCCAGATTGCCCATAACGGCACCTTCGTCGAGTACGAGCATCCGACAGAGGGACGCGTAAAGACTCCTGGATTTCCGATAAAATTCTCGAAGACGCCATCCAAGGTGGAGCGTGGTGCGCCACTTGCCGGCCAGCATACGCGCGAGGTGCTCCAGGAAGCAGGATATGACGCCGCCACGATCGATCGGCTTGAAAAGGCCGGCGTTATCGCCAGTGCCGCCTGAGGGCTTGCATCGGCGCTTCGGCAAGCGCCCGAAATCCGTCATCACGCGGGGGATCTGCCGACTCCCCCGCGTGATGACGGATTTTGCGATGATACCTACTCGATCCTATTTGCGGGAGAAGTGCGCCTGACGCTTCTCCTTGAAGGCGGCGCGTCCTTCGTGTGCATCCTGCGTGGCGAAGCAGATCGTCTGGAGATCGCGTTCGTAGGCGATGGCGTTCTCCACGCTCATTTCCCATGCCGCACGTAGGTTTAGCTTGGCTGTCTCGGCCGCGATCGGGGCGCGCGCGGCGATCGCCGCAGCAAGGGCCTTGGCTTCCCCCATAAGCGATGCGCGCGTGGTGACCTTGGAAACCAGCCCCCAGCGCTCGGCGGTAGCGGCGTCGATCGGGTCGCCCGTCATGATCATCAGCGCCGCATTGGATGGACCGACCGCGTGCGAGAGCCCCACCGCCATGCCGCCGCCGCCGATCCAGCCGAGCTTGATTTCGGGTGCGGCGAAACTGGCATTCTCCGAAGCGATACGGATGTCGCAGGTCATGGCCGTCTCGAGCCCGCCGCCGAACGCATAGCCGTTTACGGCTGCGATGGATGGTTTGCGCAATGCGCGCAACGCATCGCAATAGTCCGGCCGGTTGCGGAAATTCCATGGCGTATCGTAGTCGTCGAGCGTCCTGATGTCCGAGCCGGCGCAGAAAGCCTTGTCGCCGCTGCCGGTGAGGATGATGCAGCGTATGGCATTGTCATCATTGAGGGCGTTGACGGCCGTGACCAGAACATCGGCCATTTCCGGTGTCACAGCATTCAACTTTTCCGGCCTGTCGAGGGTGATGATGCCGACATAATTGTCACGTTCGATCTTGATGCCGGCGTCCATGTCCTGTCCTTTCCTGGCGCTGAATGCTACTGGGTATCATATACGATCTTCCGGCGCGGACGCATTACGATGCGCCCGCGCGGGGATTGAGTGTCAAAGGGCGCCGGCAGGCTATTTTTCGGCGAACAGGGTGTCGGCCAGCTTTGCAATGCCGTCCAGCGTCTCTTTCCTGCCTTGCTGGCGGCGGCAATACGCCTCGATCATGTGCCCGCCGTCGGCCTGGAAGTGGATGTAGCCAGGTCGCCGCGGCCTGATCCACGCGGCCTCCATGGAGCGCCGCACTCCCGAGTAGAAACCACCGAACCGGGCGTCGTTGGCTTTGTCTTCCCAAGAGGTGAGCAGTGCCGGCTGGCCGTGGTGTTCCGGTATGATCCGGTCCTGCGCCTCGCGTGAGAGGCAGAAGCGGACGAAGTCCAACGCTTCCTCGGGGTATCGGGTCTGGGCAGAGACGCCAAGTCCGGTGCCGCCGAGCATCGCGCCGGCCGGATAAGGCTCGGCAAGGCCGCAGAAATCCGCGAAACGGAGGGGTTTGCGCATATCCGCTTCGGCATAGGTGGCATAGCCGTAGACGCAAGGCGTGAAGGCGATGTCGTCACGCTGCGTCATGGCTTCCGAAAGCGAGATCGCGTTCCAACCGAGCGTTTCGGCCGGGGAGAGGGCAAGCAGTTCATCGAGCGCGTCGAGCGCGGTGCCCATCGCGTCGGCGTCGAAGGTGAAAGCGGATCGTGGGTCCGTCGCCATCGGCCGCCCGAGATTGGCCATCAGGCTTGCAACCGTTGCGAAGGCATGCGGCGAGACGACCGGCGTCGCGAGCCAAAGGCCTTTCCCGCGGAGGCGATTGCCGAGCGCGATGGTCTCCGCCCAGCTGCGGGGAACGTCCATGTCCACCTCGGTCAGAAGGTCGGCCCGGTAGGCCGCGTGCGGCGCTGCGCCGTCGATCGGTGCCGCCCAGACATGCCCGTCATAGCGATAGCTCGGCAGGGACGGTCCGATATAAAAGGCGTCGGCTTCCGGTCCCAGAAGCTCCGGCATCACCCGCTCCAGCGGCAGAAACGCCTGCCCGGCCGCGATGTCGCCGCAGAAGGGGTGATCGACGATCAGGAGGTCGAAATTCCCGGCAATATCGGCTATCGGCTGATGCTCGAAATCGGAGAGGGGGCGTACTGTCCATTCGATCTCGACATGCGGCCTGTGCTGGCGGAAGCTCCTGCTCAGCGGCTCCAGGGGGCCGGTGGCGCGGCGATGTCCCCAGCACAATCCCCTAAGTGTGACATTGCTCATCTCGTCTGCTCTCCGCTACCTTGTCTGCGGCCCCTCAGGAAAACCCATGACCGATACGACTGTTGAAACCCGCCCCTCCGATGCTTCGCCCCGGCGAAGCCTCGTCGACGTTGCCCATGACGAATTGCATCGGCTGATTACCGATGGCGACCTCGGCGAGGGAGAGCGTATCGTCATCGACCGCTTCGCCCGCGACCTGAAGACCAGCCTCATTCCGATCCGGGAGGCTCTTGCGCGGCTTCATGCCGAAGGGCTCGTCACCTTCGAGCGCAACAAGGGTTACAGAGTTGCGTTGCGTCCGACCCTCGAGGAACTCCAGCGTCTGTTCGAGGCGCGGCTGGTGATCGAGATGGGCGCCGCGGAGCTTGCGCTGGAGCGTGCCAGTCCCAAGGCCCTGAAAGACCTGAAAGCGCTCAACCGGCGCATTGCCAAGGTCTCCTATGGCACGACCTTCCAAGGGTTCAGGGATTTCGTCGTCCTCAACGAGCGCTTTCATGTCGCGCTCGTCGACCTTGCCGACAACCCGCCTTTGTCCGACGCCTATCGCCGGCTCGGTTACCACCAGAAGATCACGCGACCGACCTATGGCCGCGGCCCCGGCGACGTGAAGCGCTTCGTGCGCGAGCATGACGAGATCATCCACGCGCTCGAGACGCGTGATTTGCCGGCGCTGCGCCGGGCGGTCAGCGCGCACATCGCGAGTGGCGTGGAACGTTTCCAGCAAGACTGGTGAGGCGGGGGCGTGCACGGCCGGATCAGCGCTCGCGCTTCCTGAACGCGTCCGGTCCCGCCCGCTGCGAGCCGAGGGCGAAGGAAAGCGCCATCAGTTCCCGCTCCATGGCGAGCCCGTTGGTCAGCCCCCCTTCCATGGCTGCGCGGATACCGGCCTTGTTGGTCACGGTCGCGACCTCCGAGTGCCCGGCGATGAGCGCGGCGAGCCGCCGCCCCTCCGCCACCTCGCCACCCTCGGGGACGAGGAACTCGACGAGCCCGATGCGGTAAGCCTCCTCCGCGTCGAGCGGCTCGCCGGTAAGCAGGATGCGGCTCGCCTGGCCATAGCCGACCAGCCGGGTGAGCCGTTGCGAGAAGCCGCCTGCGCCGAGCCAGCCATGTTTCACCTCAGGCGCAGCGAATCTGGCGTCTCGGGAGGCAACCCGGATATCGCAGTTGAGCGCGATCTCGAAGCCGCCGCCGAAGACCCAGCCCTTCAATGCGGCGACAAGGGGCTTGCGGACCCCGCCGAACTCCAGCGCGTAGTTGATCGCATTCCGCCACGCCCAGGCGTCGGCGAAATCGTCGAGCGTATGCAGATCCGTGCCGGCGCAGAAAGCGCGCTCGCCGGCGCCGCGGACGAGCACCGCGCGGACCTCGGCATCGGCATCGAGCGCGGCGAGGCTTTCGCGTATGGCAGCCGCCATGGCCGGCGTCACGGCGTTGTGCTTGGCCGGTCGGTTCAGAACCAGCTCGGCGGTTCCGTTTCCCGGCTTCTCGATCTGGATCTCGTCGATCATGCCGCGGCTCCCGATGCGAGGAGAGCGTCGGTCTCTTCCCGCGAGTAGCCAAGCTCGCCGAGCACTTCCAGAGTGTGCTCGCCGAGACGTGGCGCGCCGCGGATTTCCGGTGAAGGGTCCGTCGAGAAGCGGACCGACGGCGCGGTGGTGGTGATGGTTCCGGCGCGCGGATGATCGTATGTGACGAAATAGGACGCGAATTGCGGGTGCGTCTTGACGTCGGCGTAGTCGTTGACCGGCCCCGACCATATCCCGGCGGCGAAGAAACTGGTGATGGCGTCCTCGGTCTTCCAGCTTAAGATGGCATCGGCGACGACCGGATAGATCCTGTCACGCCATTCGTTGATGCCGCCGCGATCTTCCAGGTCCTGCGGCTTCTCCGTCGAAAGCTGCTTCAGCCGTTCCGAACCGAGAACCTCGGCGATGGCCGCGAGGCTCGACTGCGCAATGGCTATCCAGCCGTCGGCCGTGCGGTAGATGCCGTAGGGCGGCTCCATCCATGTCGAGGCGTAAGGCTGCGCGCCGCGCGGTGCTTCTCTGCCGGTGGTGAGATAGGTCGACAGTTCCTGGATCTGGACCTCGATCGCGGCGCCCAGCAGCGACACCTTCACTTCCGAGCCCTTGCCCGTGCGCAGCTTCTGCAGGATGCCCGCCATGACGCCTTCGCTCGCCAGATGGGAAGCCATGACGTCTACCATGTAGACAGGCGAGGGATGCGGCAGCGCATCTTTCGATCCGGCGTTCCAGGTAAGCCCGGAAAACGCCTGAACGAGGAGGTCCTGGCCGGGGCGAGCCACCATCGGACCCTCATCCCCATAGCCTGAGATCGAGACATAGACGAGATCCGGCTTGATCGCCGCAAGTGTTGCATAGCCGATGCCGAGCCGGCCGGCGACACCGGGCCGGAAATTCTGGACGACCGCGTCGGCGGTTTCCACGAGGCGGTAGAGCACATCGCGTCCCGCCTTTGCCTTCAAATCAAGTGCCAGCGACTTCTTGTTGCGGTTGAGCGTCAGATATGGCGTGGTCTCTCCGCCGAGGTGGACATCCGCCATCGGGGCAGAGCGCGTGAAGTCCGGTCGGCTCGGACCTTCGACCTTGATCACCTCGGCGCCCATGTCTGCAAGACGCTGAGTGGAAAGGGGGCCGGCCATGGCCAATGTCAGGTCGATGATGCGCAGGCCGGCGAGCGGGCCGCTGGCAACGCTGGAATTATCGTGGCCGATTGCCGTCCGCATGTTAGCTCCATTCTCCTTACTGCGTTCCATCCGATCCTCTCGAAGAAAAATCATATATGATTTTTGCGAACAGTCACTAGCGAAGACGACACCTCATGGTCAGCCTTGTGCCGCTGTTCTTTTTCGTGTCCCGGAATTCTCGAGGGCCTGGCGCCTGCGCCGCAGCAGATCGATGATGCTGTTCGCCGCCAGGGCGACGATCAGGATCAGCCCGTATGCGAACTGGGCATAGAAGGCGGAGACATGCGCCAGGCTGAGGAGGTTCTGCACCAGGAACAGTACCGCGCCGCCGGCTGCCGCTCCGAGAAGTCCTCCGCGTCCTCCGGCAAGGCTGACACCACCGAGCACCGCCCCGGCTATGCCGATCAGCGTATAGGGTGCGGCTGCGGTCGGGTCGCCTGAACCGAGCGATACCGTAAATGCAAAGCCGGTGACCGCTGCTATGACGCCACCGACGACATAAACCGTGAAACGTACGCTTGCGATGTCGATACCGCTCGTGAAGGCGGCCCTCTGGTCGCCGCCGGTTGCAAGAAGGTTGCGCCCGAATGCCGAGCGGCGAAGCGGAACCCAGATGAGCGCCACCGCCGCGAGCATGAGGAGCGGCAGGGGAAAGATGCCGACGGCGCCGCGCAGCGCGACCATCCAGCCCGGCGCGGACCCGCCTGCCATGGGCAGGATCACGAGCGTGAGGCCCGAGAGAACCAGATAGGTGCCGAGCGTCGCGATGATCGCCGGCACGCGCAGCCAGGCGACAAGCAACCCGTTCACCGCGCCGGCCGCGATTCCGAGAGCGATCGCAATCGGTATGACGAGGAAGGGGGAGACGATCCCCGCCGGGAAGAGCGCGCCAACGAGTACCGCATTGACGAGGCCGGCGAGCGGCCCGATCGAGAGGTCGATACCGCCGGCGCCCGAGACAATGGCGGGTGCCGCAGCCATCGCGATCAGCAGGAACGGCAGCGCCACCGCGAGGATCGACGGCCAGTTGGACGGGTCGAGGAACGTGCGGTCGACCGCGGCGTTGAGCGCCAGCAGTATGATGGCGGTTGCGAGTGCCGGGCCCGCATAGCCGAAACGCCGCCTGAGAGTGCCGAGCGATTTCATGACGCACCTTGGGGGAGGCTTGCGGAACTGGTACGCTGGCCGAACATGGCGGCCACCACCGCCTCACGCGTCACCTCGGATCCTTCCACGACGCGTGAGACTTCGGATTCCCGGAACACCACGACCCGGTCGCAGGCGACAAGCAGTTCCTCGATCTCGGTGGAAAGGAAAAGCAAAGTTACGCCGCGCGCGGCAAGGTCGCGGAAGACCTCGTAGATTTCCGTTTTGGTCGCCGCATCGACGCCGCGCAGCGGATCGTCGAGCACCATCACCTTCGGATCTACCGCGAGCCATCGCGCAAGCAGGACCTTCTGCTGGTTTCCCCCCGATAGCCGGCCGACAGGAATGGAAAGCTGGGCGTAGCGCGTGCGCATCACCGACAGATCTTGCTCGGCGCGCCGTTTCAGACGTTGCCGCCTGATGAAGGAAAGGTTCGACCAGCGCCACCATGTCGCCACGGCGTAATTGTCGAGCACCGGAAGGCCGCCGAACAGACCCTCGTTCTTGCGGTCGCGCGGCACGTAGCAGATTCCCTTCCTGACCGCCTCGCGCATGGTGTCGACCGGGAGCCATGTGTCGTCCCGCCTGATCTCGATGGTTCCACCCACAGGCTTGCGGACTCCTGCCAGGACGGCGAGGAAATCCGCCTGGCCATGACCGTCAAGACCACTGAAGCCCAGGATTTCACCGCGCCGGACGTCAAGGTCGATCGGCGCCGCACCGTCGCGAAGCACGATCCCGCGTGCCCGCAATGCCGGCTCGCCGGACGTGATGGCCGCCGAGGTCTTCTGGCCGCGGCCTGCCGGGGCGACGCCGCGTTCGCCGCGCGATCCGGAGATCATCGTGATGAGAAGTTCCGCCGGCGCATCCTTGATCGCCAGCGTTGCGGTCGTTTCGCCCGACTGCAGAAGCGTCACGGAATCGGCCAGGCTCGCGATCTCGTCCATGCGATGCGAGATGAACAGCACGGCCGAACCGGGTGCGCGATTGTTCTTGAGATAGTGGAAGAGGGCATCGCGGCTGCCAACATCCAGCGCCGAGGTCGCCTCGTCGAGGATGAGAAGCCGCCATGGGCGGACGAGCGCCCGCGCGAGCGTGACGATCTGCCGTCGATGAAGGGGCAAGGCTTCGAGCGGCGAATCGAGATCGATCGTGTCGGCATCGAGCGCCGTCAGGATCGCGCGCGCCTTCCTGCGCTCGGCGGCGTCGCTTTGGCCCCGGCGAAAGAGGCCGTCATTGCCAAGGAAGATGTTGTCGAGGACCGAGAGGGACGGGGCGATCAGCGTCTCCTGGAAGACGGTGACGACCCCGTTGGCTTGTGCCGCGTGTGGAGAGCGAAAGGCCGCCTTCGCGCCACCGATGGAGATATCTCCCGTATCGGCCCGCAACACGCCGCTCAGGATCTTGACCAGCGTGCTTTTGCCTGAACCGTTCTCGCCGAGGAGCGCTCGGATTTCGCCTTCGGCAATGTCGAGGCTGCAGGATACCAGTGCCTTGGTGGCCCCGAACGATTTGCCGAGGCGGTCGATATACAGGAGCGGAGAGCGAGGCCCGTCATGGGCGTCTTCCACCTGCTGCCGCCTCACGGCTCCACCTCCGTCGGGTGATGCCATGGCTTGCCTATCAAATCTGATTTCTGACATGCGATTCGCGGCCATAGAGAGCGACGAGGCCAATGATGAGAAGACCGAGCATGATCTGCTGTATCCGGTCGCTGAAGCCGAGGCCGATGAGCAGGGTGGTGATCTGCGTGATGAGCAGGGTACCGGCAAAGGTACGTCCGTAACTTCCCGAGCCGCCGAGCAGGGCCGTGCCCCCGACAACCACGGCAGCGACCGTCATGAAGAGATAGGGTTGGCCGACGCTGGCGTCGGCGCCGCCGCTGAAGCCGGCGAGCAGGATTCCGGCGATGGCCGAACAGCCGGCGCTTGCGGCGAATGCCAGCGTCCATATCAGATTGACCGGCACGAGGGCGAGCCGCGCGCTGTGTTCGTTGGCGCCGGTGGCGAACAGCAGGCGGCCGATGACGGAATACTGCTCGAGCAGAACGAGAATGATGGTCAATGCGAACCACATGACCACGATCGGCGGTACCGGGATCGGCCCGGTATGACCGGCCGGCGAAACGGCGGCGAGCAGGTAGTCGGGCACGGTCCCGATCGTCTGCCCTTCCGTGTAGACGAGCACCGCTCCAAGGACCATGAAGCTAACCGCAAGAGTGACGAGCAGCGGGTGGGCATCGAGAAGGCGCGAAAGAATACCGTTCAGCGCGCCGATCGCCAGGGCAATCCCCACTACCATGAGAACGACCAGAGGGAAGGGGATGCCGGCACCGTACCAGCGCACGGTCAGCACGTTGGCCAGCCCGATGATGGCAGGTATCGACAGGTCGATACCGCCCAGGAGAACGGTGAGCGTCTGGCCGATGCTGGCGATGCCGAGCAGGCTCGCGATAACAAGCAGGGAGACGATGCTGGGCCACGTGCCGAAGCCAGGGATCATCACCATGATCAGCACGAACAATACCGGGATCAGCGCATATGCGATGAGCAAACTCTTCGTCATCCTGGATCCGTCGGCATCATGGACTTTATTCGTTTCGTCTCAGGCGACGCCGCCGCCCCGGGAAAGGGGCGGCGGCATGGTTGGCGCTCAGCTCAGCCCTTGGTGAAGTACTGGTCGAGGAATTCCGGCGACACGCGGCGACCGTCCGGGGGATCGGCGAAGCATGAGGATTGCACCGTCATGTCCGGCTTGTACCACTGGTCGAAATTGGCCGGCGTGATCTCCGGGAGCGGCATCAGGAGTGTGCTGACCACCGGCTTCTGGCCGTCCAGCATCCGGGTGGCAACCTCGAAGCCCGTCCTGATCGCAGCACTGCCGCTTTGCGAGGCCGAATAGACCGGCAGGCCTTTCTCCTTGACGTAGGCGAGGTAAGAGCACTCGCCGACGAAGCCGTTGATCTTGGGCAGCGGCCTGCCGAACTGCTCGAATGCCTGCCAGACCGAGACCGCGGCGAGACCGCTATCGACGACGCCGTCGATCTGTTGCGGGTGCGTTGCCAGGAACTTGAGCGTGTTGGTCTTGGCAATGGACGGGGTCCACTGGCCTTCGACTTCGCCGACCACCTTGATATCGGGGAAGTTCGCCAGCACATCGAGCGCCGCCTGATGGCGTGCAAGGGTCGGCGCGAGCCCCGGTATGCCATTCACCAGGAAGACATTGCCCTTGCCTCCCAGCGAGTCCGCGACCCATTTCGCTGTCTTGGCGGCGACGAAATATTCGTTGAAGCCGACATTAATCGCATCCGGGCAGGTGACGGGCGATTCCACTGTCACGACGAGGACGCCCTTGTCATGCGCGTCCTTGATGCCGGAACACAGGCCGGTGGGCGAGGACGGGATCGACAGGATGACGTTGCAACCCTCGCGCACGAGATTGTTGAGCTGCGAGAGCTGGACGTTGATGTCGTTGTTCGAATTGGTGACCACGAGGTCGCCCGAGGCGCGGCCCTCTTTCTGGTAGTCGGCCACGAGGGCCTTGTATCTCGCCAAAGCTTCCTGGCGCCATGAATTGCCCTGGTAGGAATCATTGTAGCAGAATTTCCAGGGCGCTTTCGGAGGTTGCCAGTTGGCATACGGATTCTCGCCGATCTGGGCGAGCATCCAGTAACCGACATAATAGGGGCGGAGCGCCTCTGGCAGCAGTTCGAGAGCCTTGGCCTGCTCAGGCGAAGGCTGCGCAAGCTTTATCCCTTCAAGGCTGACCGCCGAATTATCGGCGGCCTGCAGGCCGCCTGCCGATAGTTGCAGGGCGGCGAACAATATCGCCCCCAACATAGCGAGTTTCTTCCAGATCATTTCCTGTCCTCCTCCACGATTAGGACTTGTCGGCAGGCCGCCCTGTGGGCGTCCCGTCAGACGATTGCGGGTTCATGCGGAAACGGAGCCACCGGCCGACATCCGTCATGGGTGATCTCGATCATCCATTCCGTGCGGACGCCGCCTATCTCCGGATCGTAGGCACCGGGTTCGACCATGACGACCATGCCCGCCTCGAGCCGTGCCCGTTCGTAAGGCACCAGGCGTGGCCATTCATGGACCGAGGTTCCGATGGAATGTCCGGAATGATGCGGATAGGCATAACCGGCACGGCCTACCTCGCTGCGCAACGCCGCATCGAGATCGGCGATGACAAGGCCCGGTCGCATGATCTCGAGAGCCCGCTCGAGCGCGCCCTTGGCGGCGTGGAAGAGCTTGAGATAAGGCACGCCCGGCTCGCCCAGCATCGCCGACGCGCAGCTATCGCCCCAATAGCCGGACACGCGAGGCGCTAGATCGGAGATGAGCGGATCGCCGGTCTCGACCATCCTGTCGATCGGCCATCCGGTAAAGGCGGCAGTGCGGGCGCGTCCTGACAGGAAGTCACCGGTCACCGGCACCCGTTCCTGGGCGTGGTTTTCCATGGCCGCGCGAACATCGGCGAAAATGTCGAGTTCGGTTCGGCCGGGCCGCGCGTATTTCATGAAGGCGGATTGCCCGACCGCCGCGGTCTCGGCGGCACGACGCATCAGCGGCATCTCCTCGGAGGTCTTCGTCGCGCGCGCCCGGCGCAGGGGAAGCGTCAGATCGACCACGCGTTGAGGTTCGAGGATATCCGACAGCGCGAGAGGAAAGCTCTCGACTTCCGCTGCGAGCACACCCCCGACGCCGAGCCGCTTTTTCATCTCCGCGACGGCGGCGGCATAGTTCGCGCGCGGGTCGGCGTCATGGTCATGGGTGAAGCCTTCGTAGAGGATCGTGCTATCAGTACCGCTTGTTCCTGCCGCAGCGGATTCTACGTTTGCCGCGACAAGTCCGCAGGTGCCGTCCTTCCCGACGAAGGCCGTGGTCGGCCCGCCGGAAAAGGGCGATGGTCCGGCCTCTATCGGTACGATGTGGCCGGTCGCGTAGCATACGGAATCAAAATTGGTAAGGACCGCCCATTCGGCGCCAAGACCCCTGACGGCTTGCGCCGTCCGCTCCAGTCTTTCGTCCATGCTTCCCTCCGTGCCTCAGGATCATATATGATTTTGCCGGCTTGGCAAGAACCATAAGGACAAGAGCCATAAGGAGTAGGGGCTGATGTAAGGATGATATCGGCGGTGGGCGGCACGGAGAAGGTGGATCACGCGAACACGGTGTCGGCAGGCAAGGCGACACGAAGCGCAATACCGCTGACGTTGCCGCAGGCAGCGTAGCGGCCGGCCCGACCGACACGGCCTGGCCATCGGTCGGCAGCGCTTCTTGTGATGCGGGCGAGGCGCGTCTTGCCTTCAGATGGATTCCGGCGTGGCGCCCGCAGGCTACAGGGGGTGCGGCATATAGCCGATAAAGCTGGATATTCTCCATTGCCCGGATACGCGCCGGCAAAAGTAGAGCGTCTGCCATTTCAGCGTATCGAACGACCCATCCGCGCAGGCGATCCTGCCGTTGAACTTCTTGTGCAGGACGGCGCGGTCGCCATCGAGATCAATGTCACGCAAATTCGTGATCCGGAAAAGCGCCGTACGGAGCGGTTCCGCGAAGCGCGTGGCGGCCGTTTCGCTTGCCTGCCGGAGCCATTCGTCGCGGTAGATTTCCAGGCGCGGGAACTGAAGGCGCCAGGAATCGGCATCGCTCAGGAAATGGGCATGCATGCCGAAGAATTCATCGGCGAGGAAATCGTTCTCCACCATCGACCAGTCCTGCGACAGGAAGGCGTCGATGTCCCGGCGGACCAGCATATCCCAAAGCGCATGACGGTCGGGATCGCCGGCGGGAAAGGGGTTTTTGTCGAATTCCATTCGCTCTCCCTTCTCGTCTCTTTCTAGCTCATTTTGCCGCGCGCACGGATTGGAAGCTTGGCGACCACTTCCTCGCCTTCGGCCAGATGGATGAAGTCGAAAAGGTTGGTGACGACGCAGACATGGTTCGGCACGACCCGCACCTTGTCCCCGATCCTGGGTCGCTCCGGACATTCGGCAAGATCGACGACCGCGTGCTCTTCGCTGAGATTTTTGATGACAGCCTGCGGGTACTCGACGATGTGGCCATGTCCTGGTGCGGTGCACTGGTCGGCCGCCAGCGCCTTGGAGCCGGCGTCGAGGACCATACGAGTAGGCGTCGGTATGCTGACAACCGTCGCAAGGACCGTAAAGGCACAGTCGCTGATCGTTCCGACGCCGAAGCCCACCTGCATCCGGTCTGAATAAATATAGGTTCCGGGCCGGTGCTCGGTAGCGGCGGTGACGTTCGCCGCGGCGTAGAAATCGGGCGTGCCGCCGTTCGAAACGACATTGACAGAGATACCGTTTCCGTTGATCCGATCCCGCGCCTCCGTCAGCCAGGCATTGACTTCGGCGGTCCGGCCTCTCGGCGGATAGGTCATCAGGCCACCAAAGCGGAGGCCCGGCTTGCTGTCGATGAGCGTGGCGAGTTCGTTCGCCGCAGCCGGGTCCTGGACACCGCAGCGGCCGGCGCCCGTATCGCATTCGGCCAGGACCGGGAGCGGATGACCCTTGTCGCTGAAGCGGTGTGAATAGCCTTCCACAGTCGTCGTGCTGTCGGCTGTCACCGACACTGTCAGCCTTTGGTGGAGCCCCCACAGTCGCTCCAGCTTTTCCGTCCCGAGTATGTTGTAGGGGATGAAGATATCCGTGATGCCGGCCTCGGCCATGACCTCAGCCTCGCCGATCTTCTGGCATGTTATGCCGATCGCGCCGAGTTCGATCTGCCGTTGGGCGAACAAAGCGAGCTTGTGTGTCTTAACGTGCGGCCTGAGCTTGAGACCGTGGCGGTCCGCATAATCCTGCGCGCGCCGAAGGTTGGACTCCACCTTGTTGCGGTCGACGATCACCGCGGGCGTATCCAGATCCATGATCCTCATCGTGCAAGTCTCCCGGCGCCTTTTCGCAGGTCAGGTCGCGATTTGCTCGAGGAAAGGCAGATTGCTGGCGCTTATCCCCGCGTCGACAGGCAATACCGCGCCGGTGATGCCGCTGGCCAGAGGGGAAGCGAGAAAGGCGATCGACTGCGCCACTTCTGCCGGCTCGACGATCCTGCCGAGCGGATAAAGACGGGTCACCGCCGCGAGGACGGCTGGCTTCTCGGCGAGCCGGTGCGTCCAGGCGTCGGTTCGGATCGAGCCGGGCACGACGACGTTGGCGCGTATGCCGTTACGGCCCTCCTCGGTGGCGAGCGCCCGTGCCCAGGCATGCAGTGCCGCCTTTGCCGCGGAGTAGGCGGGGTTGCCGTAGTGCGCCAGCGCGTTGACGGACGAGACGAAGACGAAGGCGGCGCCATCCGGCTGGTCCCGCATCGAGGGCAGCAGTCCGCGCGACATGATCGCCGCGCCATGGAAATTGAGGTCTATCTCCTTGCGGAGTGATTCATCGGTCAGATCGGCAAGCGTCTCGGCCCGTGTCCAGCCGGCATTGGATATGAAGGCGGCCGGCGCCCCCGCTGAACAGATTTCCCTGCAGGCGACGCGTATGGCCGGCTCGTCGAGCAGGTCGAACCGATGCCGCTCGCCGATCTCTTCGGCAGAGAGGTCGGCCGCGTCGGTGTCGCAGGCGACGATAAAGGCATCGCACCGATGGAAGACCGAGACGAGCGCCTTGCCGAGCCCGCCCCCCGCTCCGGTGATGACCACTCTTCTACCGCCGAAATCGATCATTGTGTCGAACCTGCCCGTGTGCAGCGGCAGAGCCTATATTCGCGCTCCAGATAGGGGACGATGCGCATTTTTTTGTAAGAAAGCAACATGATTTTGGCGATATATGTTGCTTTCCTACAGAGGTTGTTACAAATTACCGGTGGAGGGTGCGGCTTCCGGTAAAGCCCGGCTGGCCGCGCTTGCGGGAACCGGTCGGATTCGGGAGACGTGTTTCATGCCCAAGCAATGTTTCGGCACATCGCATGTACCGCTCTCGCCTGCCGTCAGGGCGGGCGATTTCGTTTTCGTGTCTGGGCAGGTGCCGGTCAGAAACGACGGCACAATGGTGACGGGCGGGATCGCGGAGCAGACCGAACAGGTGCTTGCGAACGTCAAGGCGGCTCTGGCGCTGGCAGGCTGCACGATGGAGGATGTGGTGAAGACCACGGTATATCTCGAGGACGCGCGCGATTTTGGCGTCTTCAACGCCGTCTACGCGAGGCATTTTCCGAAAGAACCGCCGGCGCGCACGACGGTGGAGTCGCGCCTGATGGTAGACATCAAGATCGAGGTGGACGCAGTCGCGCACCGCCCCCTCTGATAGACGTTCCCGGCACGCCAATCATTCCGAAAGGACACGGATGTCATTCGATCTTCTGGTGAAGGGCGGGCGTCTCGTCGATCCGGCAGCCGGCATCGACGCGCTTCGGGACGTGGCGTTCCTCGATGGGAAGGTGGCGGCCGTCGATACTGACATCCCTGCCGACAGGGGGCGCCAAGTCATCGATGCGACGGGCACGATCGTTACACCGGGCCTGATCGATCTTCATAGCCATGTCTATTGGGGCGGAACCTCGCTCGGCGTCGATGCGGACCGGCTTGCTGCGTCGAGCGGCACCACGACCTTTGTCGATGCCGGCAGCGCGGGGGCCGGCAATTTCCTCGGCTTCCGGGCGCATGTGATCGAACGGTCGAAGGTTCGTATCCTTGCCTATCTGAATATCTCGTTTGCCGGCATTTTCGGCTTTTCGAACCGGGTCATGGTCGGTGAATGCGGGGATCTCAGGCTGTGCGACACGGTCGAGGCCGTAGCCGCCGCGCGCGAGCATTCCGACGTCGTCGTGGGGGTCAAGGTCCGCTCCGGGCGTATCGCCGGGGGAAATCGCGGCATTGCGCCGGTGGACCTCGCCATCGAGGCGGCCGATCGCCTCCAGTTGCCCGTCATGGCGCATATAGACGAACCGCCTCCGGGTCGCCTCGAAGTGCTCAGCCGATTGCGCCGGGGAGATATCCTGACCCATTGCTTCCGCCCATTCCCGAACGCGCCGGTCAACGGCGCCGGCCAGATCCGGGCCGATGTGATCGAGGCACGCGAGCGGGGCATCGTCTTCGATATCGGACACGGCATGGGCTCTTTCGATTTCGAGGTCGCGCGCCGGATGCTCGCGGAGGGTTTCGCGCCCGACGTCATCAGTTCCGACATGCATCTTTTCAGCGTAGACGGCCCGGCCTTCGATATATTGGTCTGCATGTCGAAGCTGTTGACGCTCGGCCTGCCCCTCGGCGAGGTGATCCGGGCTGCCACTCAGCATCCGGCACAGGCGATCGCGCGTGCCGATCTCGGCACGCTGGCGGTAGGCTCGCCGGCCGATGCGGCGCTGCTCGAGCTTCGTTCAGGGCAGTTCCACTACCGCGATTCCAGCGGCCAGACCCTTGTCGGGAAGGAACGGCTTGCTTCTCGCGGGATCGTCGCGAAGGGGAAATGGTGGCCCAACGAGAGCGGTCATGCCGGCGATCTTCAGGTCGCCGCCAAGGACCCGAGACGTACACATACCGATATAGCCTGCGCCCATTTCGGGTGCCGCCACGAGGCCCATTGAGGCCCGGCGATATTCCCTCGCTCATCCGGCCGGCGGCCGATAGACCGGCGTATCGATCCCGGCGACGCGCGCCTTGATCTGCAAGGCGACGAATTTGGAATAGTAGCGCGACAGCGCCAGATTGCCGCCGTGGAACCACAAGGCTTCCTGTGCGGTCGGCTTCCACATATTGCGCAATTCGCCCTGCCACGGGCCGGGATCGCCGCGCGTCCCGGAGCCGAGGCCCCAGCATGGGCCGATGCGGTCGGCGACCTCGCGCGAGACGATCCGGGCAACCGTCTCGTGCATGGAATGGTAGCCGATGCAGGCAATGATGGCGTCGGCGGGGATTTCCTCGCCATCGTCCATAAGAACGCCGTTTCGTGTCAGCGATCGGATGCCGCAGCCGCTCTTGACGCGGATCTTGCCTTCCAGGATCAGGTCGCTGGCGCCGACGTCGATATAGTAGCCGGAGCCCGTCCGATAGGCCTTCATCATCAGGCCGGTCTCGTCATGACCGAAATCGAGAAGGAAGCCCGTTTCGCCCAGCTTGCTATAGAAGTCCCGGTCCCGTTCCCTGATGCGGTCGTAAAGCGCTTTCTGTCCGGCCGGCAACAGGGCGAACGGCATTGAGGCCGCCAGCGTATCGGCCTTTTCTGTCGACATACCGCGCTCGACGGCGCGTTCCGAATATGTCTCGAAGGCCAGATCCATGAGCGTGTCGGAACGCACGACCGTTGTCGGCGAGCGCTGGATCATGGTGACGTTGGCGCCTGCCTCCCACAGATCGACGGCCACATCGTGACCTGAACTCGCGGCGCCGATGACGACGCAGTTCTTGCCGCGGAAGCGGCTTCCATCGCTGTAGCGGCTGGAATGCAGGATCTCGCCGCCGAACTGGTCCATGCCCGGCAGGTCGATCTCCCGCGCGGGTCCGTAGGCTCCTGTCGCGAAAACGAGTTGCTTCGGCTTTACGACGACGCGCTCGCCGCCGCGATCGAGCTCGACCGTCCACAGGCGTTCATCGGCATCGTAGGAGGCAGCCACGCATCGCGTGGAAGTCCAGTAGTCGAGTTCCATCACCTTGGCGTACATTTCCAGCCAGTCGCCCATCTTGTCCTTGGGTGTGAAGACCGGCCAGTGCTCGGGAAAGGGGATGTAGGGCAGGTGGTCGTACCAGACGGGATCGTGCAGGACGAGCGAGCGGTAGCGCCTTCGCCAGGAATCGCCTGCCCGCTCGTTCTGTTCGACGATCAGGGTCGGCACGTCGAGCTGTTTCAGCCGGGCGCCGAGCGCTATGCCGCCCTGGCCACCGCCGATGATCAGACATTCAGGCTGACGGCTGGTGCCAAGCTCCGCCTCATGCCGCCGTTTTTTCTCCGACCATGTCTGGCGTTGCGGGTCAGCCTCGTGGCGGACGCCGAGAGGGCGTGTGGTGCCTTTCTTCTCCGGGTATGCCTTCAACTCCCTGATCGCCGTGAACATCGTCCAGCACCGGCCATTGCACAGCCGCATGATGCCTTCGCAGCGGGCGACCGCCGTTTCGAAGGTGAACCAAGCTTCGATCGTATCGCCATCGGTGGTCGGTTCTGCAAAGATGCGCCAGCCCGAAGGCGAGGCGGAAGCAAGCGTCGCCTCCAGCATGTCCGCTATGGCGGTTTGGCCCTCCATCGTCCTTATGTTCCAGGTGAAGGCGAGCAGATCCCGCCAGTAGGAATCCTCGAGGAAGAAATCGGCCACCGCCGCGCGCGGACTTTCGTTGAGGGCGTTCGAAAACCCGATGAGCCAGTCATTGGCGATCTTGGATGGTGCGGCGTTGAGCATCGGCCGGTCTCCCTGCTGTTCGATGTTGGACGCCTTCGCCGCCGGGCAGGAGGGCCCTCGCGCCTCCTCCTCCCGGTGCTTCAATCGCCCAGCGGTTCCATTTCCTTGCCGGCCCGGTGGCTCAGCACGTTGTATTTGATCCGCCGCAACGTCTCGCGCGCCTGCGTGCCCAGCTTGTAGCCTGTCGCGACGGAGAGAAGGTCGAGGATCGCGAGAAAGGCGAAGCGTGACGCCGTAGGCTTCAACGTGTCGGGATATTCGGGGATAGCGACGGCGAGGCTGATGTCGCAGGTGCGCGCCAGTTCGGTGTCGGGCGCCGTTATGCAGATCGCCCTGGCACGATAGTGCTTGGCGAGCTCGACGGCCTCGATCACCTCGCGGGTGCGGCCGGTGGCGGAAATCGCGATGACGAGGTCGCCGGGTTTGAGGGTCGAGGCAATCATCCGCATGAGATACGGATCGCTGTGCGCGGTCACCGATACGCCGTAGCGGAAGAGGCGGTATTGCGTTTCCTGCGCCAGCGAGGAGGCGCTGCCACCCAGGCCGAAAACGACGATCTGGCGGGCAGTCGCGACCAGTTGGGCGGCGCTTTCCACATCGGCCGGCGAAAGCTGCCGCTCCGCCTCCTGCAGGGCATGCCGAGCCTCGCCGAACACAGCGCTCCAGAAGGGCATCCCGTTGTCGTCGTTCACGGCTTTCTCCGGCCTTGCCAGATAAAGCGCTCCGACGACGAGGCTCTGCGCCAGCTTGAGCTTGAAATCGCGCACGCCGTCGCAGCCGATGGCCCGACAGAAGCGGGTCACCGTCGGCTCGCTCACCCGCGCCTTCTGCGCGAGGACGGCGTTCGACGCGTCGACGGCGAATTTGACGTCATCGAGCACGACATCCGCGACCCTGCGCTCGGCAGGCCTCAAATCGCCATAAGTGTCCCGCACGATGGAAATGATGTCGGGAATACGCTTGGGTTCGGCCTGCGCTTCTTCCCTGGCCGCTCCCGCTTCGCCTTCGCTCATTCGCGCGTCCTCCAGCATCGTCACTTCATGACAATCCGACCGTCACGGTTTCGTGGGGGCCGGCAGCCGGCATGACTTTTAATGGACGTCGGAGCCTTCGCCCAGCCGGGACCGCCATTCGGTTTGCCATCAAAGCGCTTGCTTTGCGGGATTCTGTCCGAAGCGAATATCGCATGAGCAAATCATGTAGGAAACCTACATATCTTGCAAGCGCAACATTTCCCTGATTTCCGGGGTTTTTCAGGGGTGTGCCATTTTCGCGCTGCAACAGTCACATTAACTTGACAGCTAAGTAGGATAGTTACAAACTCGAAGAGGGAGCATAGAAAATGGGATGGAGCGTCGATGGCGAGCGGGAGTTCGAAAACTGCCAAACTTGCCGTCCGCGCTGCCGGAAAGGTCTACAGGACGGCATCCGGCAATCTGACTGCGCTCGATGATTGCAGCCTCGACGTCCAGGAGAGCGGGATCGTTTCGATCGTCGGGCCGTCCGGCTGCGGCAAGACCACGCTGCTCTGGTCGATGTCGGGCCTGCACAGCCTGACGAGCGGCGAAATCCGGCTCGACGGTGCGCCCGTGACGGGGCCGCATCCTCAGATCGGCATTGTCTTTCAGGAAGCAAACCTGCTGCCCTGGCGCGACCTCGATGCCAATATCCGCTTCCCCTTCGAGATCAAGCACCAGAAGCCGGACATGGAGTGGATCCGCCATCTGCTGCGACGGGTCGGGCTGGAAGGGTTCGGGGCGAAGTTTCCACGCGAGCTTTCCGGCGGGATGCAGCAGCGCGCGGCAATCGTGCGCGCACTCGCTCTCAAGCCATCCGTGCTCCTCATGGACGAGCCGTTCGGCGCGCTCGACAATTTCACGCGCGAGGAGATGAACCGGCTTGTCGAGGAAATCTGGCTCGACACGCGTACGACGATCGTTTTCATCACGCATTCCATCGAGGAGGCGATCTTCCTTTCGGATCGGGTCGTCGTGCTTTCGCCTCGGCCGGGCCGTGTCGCGCGGGAGTTCGAGATTCCGTTCCCGCGGCCCCGCTCGGCGGAGGTCATGGCGACGCGCGAGGTGTTTGATCTCACCAACGCGATCAAGGCGGAGATCGTCGGCAAGCAGAAGAGCCTTGCCGGTCGATGGGCATCCGGGTCGCAATATGAGCCGCAACATGCAGTATGAGGGCGGCCAAGAGTGAGCGGCAGCGACGCCATACCTGAATTCCGCAAGGCGCGCGGGGAGGCCGACGAAGTCGGCCTCACGAACATGTCCGTTTTCGCGAGCGGATCCGGGGCCCGCTCGGCGGCCGAAATACTCGCCATCATCGCGGTGGCCGTGGTCATCATCGGCGGGGCCGAGATCGCGCTGCGCGTCTTCCACGTGCCGTCCTACATCCTGCCCGCCCCGAGCGCGATCGCCTGGGCGCTCTATACGGACTTCCCGCTCATCCTGCCGCATCTCTACTACACGCTGGTCGAGCTGATCAGCGGCTTCGCCATCGGCTCGCTCGTCGGCCTGGTCATGGCGGCGGTGATCACCCAGTTTCCTTTCGCCGAGAAGATCGTGGCGCCCTATATCCTGCTTCTGGTCACGACGCCGATGCTGGCGCTGGTGCCCTTGCTCATCCTGCGCTTCGGTTTCGGCTACGAGCCGCGCATCATCGCGGTGGCGCTGGCCGCAGGGCCGATGGTGATGATCAACGCCGCCACCGGCTTCCGCAGGGTCGACACCGCCAAGATCGCGCTCGCCCGATCCTACGGCGCCTCGACCCTTCAGATCTTCTGGAAAGTGCGCGCGCCGATGGCGCTGCCGATGATCCTGGTCGGCCTGATGATCGGCGCGATCTTCGGGCTTCTGACTGCGGTCGGCGCGGAAATGGTCGGTGGCGGCTTCGGGCTCGGCAACCGGCTCACGACCTACTCGTCGATGATCCAGATGCCGCAGTTTTTCGCTGTCGTCATCATCCTGTCGACGCTCGGAATACTGATCTACGTGCTCTTCTACCTGATCGGCAAGAAGTGGGCGAGCTGGGAGGCATAGTCTCGCATCTTCCGGCGCAACGGTGCGCGCCGACCGGGCACTGAAGGAAACGCCAAGGCGATCCAACAATGAGGGAGAATGGAATGACCATGAAACCGCCTTTCAACAACCCACCGGCCATGCGCATGAACCGCCGCACCTTGCTGCAGGTCACCGGCGCGGGCGCGCTGAGCGTCACCGCACTCGGCGCGCCGGGCTTCATGCGGCCGGCACGGGCCGCGGCCTACGAGAAGTTCACCTGGATTTCGCCGCGCGGCACGCTCGAGGTGCTCGACGACTACGGTTACTGGGCGGCCAAGAAGATGGGCTATTTCGGCGACATGAACATTGACATGCAGCCCGGACCCTCCGACGGCACCGCGACGGTGAAGTTCGTCGATGTCGGCCAGGCGGATATGGGCTTTCCGTCGCCGGGTGTCTATTCCTTCGCCATCCAGAACGGCATGAAGCTCATCTCGGTATTCAACGAGGGCGCTCGCGATACGTTCAGCTTCGCTTTCCGGAAAGGCGAGGGGATGAAGGACCTGAAGGGACTGGAGGGCAAGACCATCCTGCTCGGCTCGGCCGCCTGGCAGGCGATTACCGACCCGCTTCTCGCCTCGCAGGGCGTCGACGTGAAGAAGGTCAAATATGTCGAGGCGGGATGGCCGACATGGGGCACGGCGCTTGCCGCCGGGCAGGGCGATGCGGCGCTTTCCTGGGAGGGGCTGCGCGCCGAATGGATCGCCAAGAATCTCAATTTCGAATACTGGCTCGGCGTCAAGAACTCGCATTTCCCCGCCAACACCTTCGTGGTGCGGAAGGCGGATTTCGACGACGCGGACAAGAAGGCCTTTATCGAGAAATATCTGCGCGGATGGGCGATGGGTCTCGAATTCGCCTATCATAACCCGCGCGCGGCGGTCGAGGCGGTATTCGAGCAGTTCCCATCGCTCGCCCAGAATCTCGGGCCAGAGATCGGTACCACCTCGCTGCTTCAGCAGACCTATGTCTTCCGCGGCGACATGGAGCAGCGGCAAGGATGGGGCTGGCACGACATGGCCAGTTGGCAATCCTTCTTCGACACGCTCGTCAAGATCGGACAGATCAAGAGTCCGGTGAAAGCCGAAGAGGTGCTCACGAACGACCTGATCAAGGGCGCCAATGATTTCGACAAGGACAAGGTCAAGTCGGATGCCGAAGGCTACAAGCTTTCCGATGCCATGCAGAAACTCGACGTCGACAACATCAAGGCGCATCTCTACGACCAGTCGGTCTGATGAGGGAAACGGAAGAGCATCGGCGCGTCCGCGCCGATGCTTTCGTAGATATTTGCAGGGAGACGAGAATTGGCTGAGAAAGTGAAAGTGCTGGTTGTCGGGCTCGGCAATATGGGCGCCTCGCATGCCAGTGCCTATCACCGGCTCGACGGTTTCGAGATCGTCGGCCTGATGAGCCGCAACATGAAATCCCGCGAGGTTCCGGCGGAACTCGCTAGCTATCCGCGCTTCGAGGATTTCGACGAGGCTCTGGCGACGGCGAAGCCGGACGCGGTGTCCATCAATTCCTGGCCGAATTCGCATGCCGAATATGCCGTCAAGGCGATGGATGCCGGCTGCCATGTATTCATGGAAAAGCCGATCGCGACCAATATCGAGGATGCAGAGCGCGTCGTCGCAAAGGCGCGGGAGAAAGACCGCAAGCTGGTGCTCGGCTATATCCTCCGGGTTCATCCCTCCTGGATAAAATTCATCGAGGTCGGCAAGACGCTGGGCAAGCCGCTGGTCATGCGCCTCAACCTCAACCAGCAATCCAGCGGCCCGGCCTGGGCCTGGCACAAGAACCTGATCGATTCACTTATCCCGATCGTCGATTGCGGCGTGCACTATGTCGATGTCATGTGCCAGTTGACCGGGGCGAGGCCCGTCCGCGTCCATGGTATCGGAGCGAAGCTCTGGCCGGATGCCGCCCAGCAGAATTACGGCCATCTGCATGTCACTTTCGATGACGGTTCGGTCGGCTGGTACGAGGCCGGCTGGGGGCCGATGATGAGTGAAATCGCCTATTTCGTGAAGGACGTGGTGGGGCCGAAAGGTGCGGTCTCGATCGTCGCCGGGCAGGCCGACAAGGGCGAGAAGGCAGCGGAAAAGCTCTCGGATTCGGCCGATATCGACCAGCACACGAAGACGGACGCGCTGAAGATTCACCATGCGGAGGTGGGCCCCGACAAGAAGTTCGTCCGCAAGGACGAGATCATGAGCATGGAGGACGAGCCCGGCCATCAGGAACTTTGCGATCGGGAGCAGGCATTCTTCCTGCGGGCCATCCGCGAGGATCTCGACCTGTCGGAATCGATGGATGCGGCCGTCAACAGCCTGCGCATCGTGCTTGCCGCGGAGCAGAGCATCAAGGAGGAGCGTGCCGTTTCGCTGGCATGATTTCCGTGTTGCCGGGTGGACAAACGGACGAACGGGAGGTGATCGCATGGCCGTCGCTACAGACGATCTGACGAGGGTTTACGCCGAATCCGACGCCTTGGCATTGGCCGAACTGGTGCATCGCCGCGAGGTCTCGCCCGCCGAGCTGGTGGAGACCGCGATCGCCGTGATCGAAAGCCTCAACCCCCGGCTGAACGCGGTGATCCATCGTCTCTACGAGATGGGTCGGAAACGCGCCGAAGAGATCGACGTTTCGGCGCCCTTTGCCGGCGTGCCGTTCCTGCTGAAGGAGCTTGCCTCCTCGTGGCAGGGTGCGCCGATGACCAATTCCTCGGCCTATCTCAAGGATGTCGTCGCCGACAGCGACAGCGAGGTCGTCCGCCGGATCAAGAAGGCAGGGCTGGTTCTCGTCGGCAAGTCCAACGCGCCGGAAAACGGCTGGTCGATCGCCACCGAGCCGAAGCTTTTCGGCAGGACCGTCAATCCATGGAATCCGGACGTGACGCCGGGCGGCTCGAGCGGAGGCACCTGCGCCGCCGTCGCTTCCCGCATGGTGCCGATCGGCGAGGCAAGCGACGGCGCCGGCTCGATCCGGGTTCCGTCGTCCTGCTGCGGCGTCGTGGGACTGAAACCTTCGCGGGGCCGCGTGACCCTGGCCCCGGCCGGCGACTACTGGTACGGAGGCGCCTATTTCCTCTGCGCGACCCGAACGGTGCGCGACACCGCCGCCTATCTGGATGCGGTGGCAGGAGCCTTGCCCGGAGACCCCTACACGCCGCCTCTGCCGAGCCAGAGCTGGCTTGCGCTTTCGAAGCGGATGCCGGAGAAGCTGCGCATCGCCTACTCGGTGACTCCGCCGAACGGCACGGCGATCGACCCGCAGGTGAAGAAAGTGGTGATGGAAACCGTTTCCGCGCTGGAACGGCTCGGGCACCATGTCGAGGAGCATGACATGCCGCTCGACGGAGATGCGGCATGGCGGACCTATACGGACATGACCTGCGCGCAGACGGCGGCGCTCTACGAATGGCTGGAGCCTCTGGTCGGCCGGCCGGTCACGCGCGACGACGTGGAGCCCGTCACCTGGGCGGTGATCGAGCGCGGCCGTGCCACGAGCGGCGTCAAGCATGTCAACGACATCGAGCAGGTACGCCAGCTTTCCCGCGCCATCGCAACTGACCTGGATCCCTTCGATATATTCATAACGCCGACATTGACGCGGCTGCCGAGGCCGGTCGGCTATTATGACATGTCGGAGACCGATATCGACCGCTACAACGCGAAATGGACGGATTCCGTCTTCGCCTTCCCGTTCAACATCTCGGGCCAGCCGGCCATTTCCCTGCCGCTGGGCATGTCCAGTGAAGGCATCCCGATCGGGGTCCAACTGGTGGGCCGTTATGGCGACGAGGCATCGGTGCTGGCGGTTTCATCGTTGCTCGAAGCCGAGATGCCATGGAAGGGAAGGAAGCCGCCGGTCAGCGCCTGACAGTCGGCGGGGCAAAACTATTCATTATCGATTGATCGGTGTGGTTGCCGAGACGGAAGTGTCTCGACGACCTTCGCCAATTAGCGCCACACCGTTCTTTTCAGGGAGCGGCTCACCCGGCAGCTGCTCGGGCGGTCCGGTGGCATCGATTCCTTTCATCTGCGGGGCGGAATGGGTCTGGAACCGCCGGGGCGGCGTGGCTGAATCCGGCCGACGATATCCCGCTATACCGCTCTTGCGCGCTCTCCGCTCGGCGTCATGCCGAATTGCGCACGATAGCAGCGCGCGAAGTGTGAACTGCTGGCAAAACCGCAGGCGAACCCGATCTCCGTAATCGACAGCGCGCTCTGGCGCAGGAGGTTACGCGCGTGGGCGAGCCGCAACTGGTGGTAATGGTGCAGGAACGAAGTCCGTAGCCGCGTGTGGAACAACCGGTCGAGATGGCGCGGGCTGATGCCTGCGAACGAGGCCATCGTGATGCGGTCGAGAGGCGCGGAAAGCGTCGTCTCCATCTTTTCCAATATGGCGAGCAGCACGGGGTGATGGATGCCATAGCGCTCTGCCAGCGAGGCGCGTTGCGGCGCGGACGGCATATCGACATGGGTGTGCAGGAACCAGTCGCTTACGCGCCTTGCGAATGCCGCGCCCATGCGCTCCGTGATCAGGGCGTGCATCATGTCCATCGGCGCGATGCCGCCGCCGCAGGTCAGCCGATCGCGATCCAGTATAAAGCGCGAGCGCTCGGGCTTCAGCGTTGGGAAGGCTTCCATCAGCGCTTCCACGTGCTCCCAGTGTATCGTGAAGCGGCGTTCGGCGAGCAATCCTGCCGCCGCCATCAGATAAGGTCCGCCGGCGATGCCACCGATCCGCACACCCTGGCGTGCGAGCCGGCGCAGGCAACTGATAACCGGCCGCACCATCCAGTCTTTCGGCTCGCCGCCCGCCGTCACGAATACGGTATGCAGCGAGCCCCGATCCGCAGGCAGCCGCTCCCCACGGACGCTCGCGCCGGATGACGAGACGGTTTCCTCGCCGGAGATGATGTAGTTTGTCCAGCGATAAAGCGGCCGTCCGGCGAGCCGGTTAGCCGCGCGCAGCGGCTCGACAGCGGTAGCGTAGGACATGAGGGCGAAGCCCGGTAGCGGGATGAAGCCGAAATGCTGGACGCCGGGCGCTGACTTTAAAATCATGTCTCATTCATATCCGTGAACGTCCTTCCTGGACAAGGGCCAGCCGTTCCTTCTCGCATATTTCGCGATGGTCGAAGGATCTGCTCCATGCGCTATTCGTTTGCGTCTCTCATCGCCAACGCCTTTTCGGGCAACCGCAACTGGACGCCTGTCTGGCGCGAGCCGGAACCGAAGAGTCGTTACGATGTCGTCATCGTCGGCGGTGGCGGCCATGGCCTTGCTACTGCCTACTACCTTGCCAGGGAACATGGCATCCGCAACGTCGCCATTGTCGAAAAGGGCTGGCTCGGCTCGGGAAATATCGGCCGCAACACGACCCTCATCCGCTCCAACTACCTCCTGCCCGGCAACGAGCCCTTCTACGAGTGGTCGCTGAAGCTGTGGGAGGGGTTGGAGCAGGAATTCAATTTCAACGCCATGGTCTCCCAGCGTGGCGTACTCAACCTTTATCATTCCGACGCCCAGCGCGACGCCTTTGCCCGCCGCGGCAACGCCATGCGCATGCACGGCGTCGATGCCGAATTGCTGGACCGAGACGGCGTGCGCAGCATGCTGCCCTACTTCGACTACGACAATGCGCGCTTCCCCATCATGGGGGCGCTGCTGCAGCGCCGCGGCGGCACGGTTCGCCATGACGCGGTCGCCTGGGGTTATGGACGCGGCGCCGACGAAATGGGCGTCGACATCATCCAGCATTGCGAGGTGACCGGCATCCGCGTTGAGAACGGGCGGGCCAGGGGCGTCGAGACGACCCGCGGCTTCATCGGCTGCGACCGGCTGGCGCTCGCGGCCGCCGGCAATTCGTCGGTTGTCGCCGCCATGGCAGGCCTCCGCCTGCCCATCGAGAGCCATGTGCTGCAGGCCTTCGTCTCCGAGGGCCTGAAACCCTTCATCGACACGGTCGTGACCTTCGGCGCCGGCCATTTCTACATCTCGCAATCGGACAAGGGCGGGCTGGTCTTCGGCGGTGATATCGACGGCTACAATTCCTATGCCCAGCGCGGTAATCTGGCGACGGTCGAGCATGTCTTCGAGGCCGGCCTCGCGATGATCCCCGGCTTGTCGCGCATCAAGGCGCTGCGCTCGTGGGGCGGCGTCATGGACATGTCGATGGATGGATCGCCGATCATCGACAAGACGCCGATCCCCAATCTCTATCTCAATTGCGGCTGGTGCTATGGCGGCTTCAAGGCGACGCCGGCCTCCGGCTGGTGCTTCGCCCATCTGATCGCTCGCGACGAACCCCATCCGGTGGCGCGCGAGATGCGGCTCGACCGTTTCGCGCGCGGCTATCTCATCGACGAGAACGGCCGTGGCGCCCAGGCAAATCTCCATTAGGAACCGACGATGGCCAGCCTTATCCCTTGTCCTCACTGCGGCATGCGCCCCAAGGAGGAGTTCACCATCCGCGGCGCCGTGCCCGACGATCGCCCGGCATGGGGGACGCCGATCGATGATCCGCAATGGTTCTCTGCCGTCTATCTGCGGACAAACCCGCGCGGACGCCTGCGCGAGCATTGGTATCATGGCGCGGGATGCGGCCGTTGGCTGATCGTCGAACGGGACAATCTGAGCCATGCCGTCTACGACGTCGCCGACGCCCGGACGCGGGCGCTCGCGGGAGACCGGACATGAGTTCCCGGCGCCTCCCGAAGGGCGGCTTGATAGATCGTTCCCGCCCGATCGACTTCACCTTCGACGGACAGAAGCTCTCCGGCTTCGCCGGTGATACGCTGGCCTCGGCCCTGCTCGCCAACGGCCGCCGCCTCGTCGGCCGCAGCTTCAAGTACCACCGCCCGCGCGGCATCCTGACCGCGGGCTCCGCCGAGCCCAATGCGCTGGTGACCGTCGGCACGGGCGGGCGGCGTGAGCCCAATGTGCGCGCTACGATGGCGGAGCTTCACGAAGGCATGGTTGCCGAGAGCCAGAACCGCTGGCCTTCGCTCGGCTTCGATCTGGGCGCGGTCAACCAGCTCTTCTCGCCCTTTCTCGCCGCCGGCTTCTACTACAAGACCTTCATGTGGCCGGCAGCCCTTTGGGAGAAGCTCTACGAGCCGCTGATCCGCCGCGCGGCGGGGCTCGGCAAGGCCACCTATGAGCGCGACCCGGACCGCTTTGAAAAGCGCTGGGCGCATTGCGACCTATTGGTGATCGGTGCCGGTCCCGCCGGACTGATGGCGGCACTGACCGCGGGGCGTTCCGGCGCGCGTGTCGTCCTCGTCGACGAGCAGTCGCTTCCGGGCGGCTCTCTCCTCGGCGAGCGCGAGAGCCTGGGCGACATGGAGGCGTCTGACTGGGCCCGGCAGGTTGCGGACGAGCTCGACACCATGCCGAATGTGCGGCTGCTTCCGCGTACGACGGCCTTCGGCTGGTACGATTCCAACGTGTTCGCCGCGCTCGAACGGGTACAGAAGCATCGCGCCGAAATAGACGAAGCGCTTCCAGTCGAGCGGCTTTGGCGCATCGTCGCGAAGCGTGCCGTTCTGGCAAGCGGGGCCGAGGAGCGGCCGCTGGTGTTCGGCGGCAACGACCGACCCGGCGTCATGATCGCCGGTGCCATGCGCACCTATCTCAACCGCTACGCCGTGGCGCCGGGCGGGAAAGTCGCGATCTTCACCAATGGCGATGCCGGGTACCGCACGGCGCGCGACCTGCAGGCGCACGGCGTCGAGGTGGCGGCGCTGATCGACAGCCGTCCTGCCGTCTCCGGAATGTCGGCTGCAACCCGGACCATTCCCGGCGGGCTGGTGACGCGTAGCTTCGGCGGGAAAAGCCTCAAAGGCGTCGAGATCCTCAGCAATGGGAAATACGAGCGGATCGGTGTCGACGCGCTGGCCATGTCGGGCGGCTACACGCCGATCATCAATCTCGCCTGCCAGCGCGGCGGCCGCCCCATATGGAATGAAGGCCTGCAAGCCTTTCTCGCGCCGGAGACCGAGGGGTTGGCGATGGCCGGTTCCGCTGCCGGCGTCTATGGTCTCGCCGACTGTCTCCGTGACGGTATCGAGAAAGGCAAGGCCGCCCTCGGCGAACTCGGCATCAAACCGGCTCGCTTCGATCCGCCGAAGACGACGGAAGAGGCCGGAACCGGATTCAAGGCGCTTTGGCATGTCAAGGAGTCGCGCTCCAAGGCCTTCGTCGATTTCCAGAATGACGTGGCCGTCTCCGATCTCGGCCTAGCGGTACGCGAGGGCTACGGCCATATCGAGCACGCGAAGCGCTACACCACCACCGGGATGGCTACCGACCAGGGCAAGCTGTCCAACCTGAACGCGATCGGCATCGTCGCCGAGGCGCGAGGGAAGTCGCCGGCGGAGATCGGCACGACGACCTTCCGCCCGTTCTATACGCCGGTTTCGTTCGGCGCGATCGTCGGCGCCAATCGCGAGAAGCATTTCCAGCCGGTGCGCAAATCCCCACTGCACGGCTGGGCCGAAGCGAATGGCGCCGTCTTCGTCGAAGCCGGACAATGGTATCGCTCTGCCTGGTTCCCGCGCGACGGCGAGAACCATTGGCGCCAGAGCGCGGACCGCGAGGCGGCCAATGTCCGCGCCAATGTCGGCGTCTGCGATGTCTCCACCCTCGGCAAGATCGAAATCTTCGGGCCCGACGCATCGGAATTCCTGAACCGGGTCTATTGCAACGGCTTCGCAAAGCTGCCGGTCGGGAAGGCACGCTATGGGCTGATGCTGCGCGAAGACGGCTTCATCTATGACGACGGAACGACGAGCCGCTTCGCCGAGGATCATTATTTCATGACCACGACGACGGCGCAGGCCGCCGGCGTCATGACCCATCTGGAATTCTGCGCCCAGGTCCTGTGGCCGGATCTCGACGTGCGCTTCGCCTCGGTCTCCGACCAATGGGCGCAGATGGCGATCGCCGGACCGAAATCGCGCGCCGTGATCGCCGAACTGGTGGACCGCGACATCTCGAACGACGCGTTCCCCTTTCTCGCCGCAGCCGACGTCGTGGTGCTTGGCACGCTGCCGGCGCGCCTCTTCCGCATCTCGTTTTCCGGCGAACTAGCCTACGAGCTTGCCGTGCCGGCGCGTGCGGGCAAGCGCGTTGCCGACGCCGTCATGGAAGCGGGCGCGAAACACGGCATCATGCCCTACGGCACGGAAGCGCTCTCCGTGCTGCGCATCGAGAAGGGTCATGTCACCCATTCCGAGATCAATGGCACGGTGGTGCCGGATGATCTCGGCATGGGGAGGATGGCGTCGCAGGCCAAGGACTATGTCGGCCGTGCGATGCTCGGACGGGAGGCGCTGACGGCGGAGGATCGAATGCAGCTTGTCGGGCTGAGGCCCGTGGGCGCCGACCGCCTCATCCGGGCCGGTTCCCATCTTCTGGAGCGTGACGCGTCGCCCTCGACCGGGAACGACCAGGGTCACGTCACCTCCGCTTGTTATTCGCCCACGCTCGGCCACCACATCGCCCTGGCGTTGCTCAAGCGCGGGCGCGCCCGCCATGGCGAAGAGATCAGGGTATGGGACGGGCTGCGCGGAGAGGAATTCCCCGTCATCGTCTGCGAGACTGCCTTCGTCGACCCGGAGAACGAGAAGCTCCATGCCTGACATGACAGTGAAGACGGCCCGCCCCACGTTCGAGTCTCGCGTGACGCTCCGCCTGCCGGAAGCGCCTGCAATCCTGTATATCCTGGCTTCGCGCGGCAAGTGCGACAGCGTTGCCGAAAAACTCGGCAAGATGGCTGCTGCCGGCCGTTTCATTCTGCGCCCCGCTGGGCCTGACAAATGGCTGGCGCTTGCCCCTGCCGCGGAAGCCTCCTGGCTCATGGCCGAATTGCGGAAGGCGCTTGCCGACACGGCATCGCTCCTCGATCAGAGCGACGGTCGCGTGTTGATCGAACTGTCGGGCCGCGAGGCACGCGAAGCGCTCGCCAAGGGCACAGGAATGGATCTTGACCCGAGCATTTTTCCCATTGGCCGCGCCGCAATCACATCCTTCGGCCATGTGACCGTGCACTTGACCCGTGCCGCCGCAGATAGCTACGCGCTTATCGTCACGCGCAGCTATGCGGAAGCGTTGTGGGAAACGCTGGTCGAGGCCGCCCGCGAATTCGGTTGTGACGGACCTTCAACGCTGCCTGACAAGCCCTGAGGAACGACATGAGATTCGTCTGATCCGGACCGGCAGCCGTCTCCCAAGGAGACAGGTCAGCCGGTACGGCTGTCGGCCGGAATGCTGTCCTGCCGCGTGGCGATGCGGCTCTGGGGGCGAGGAAAGATCACCTTTGCCAGTAGGCCGGGATTGGCGTCTTCCAATATCACGCTGGCATCGTGGATGTCGGCTATTGCCCGGACCAGGCTCAGCCCTAGTCCCGTTCCCGGGGAAGTCCGGCTTCGTTCGAGACGATACAGACGCCGGAAAACCTTCTCGCGCTCATCGGGAGGAATTCCGGGGCCGTTGTCTTCGACGCCGCTCAGGATCGCATCGCCGGTTACCTCCGCGAAAAGGCGCGCATGCGTGCCTTTCGGACAGTGCCGGAGGACGTTCTCAACCAGGTTCGAGAAAAGCTGCATGATCAACTGGCGGTCGCCTTCCATCATGCACGGATTGCCGGGCACGGCGGTCACGATCGACATTCCCGCATCCTCGAGCGCTCCGCCGAACAGTTCGGCGACCTCCTCGATAACCTTGCTCAAATCCAGGGGCTCGAACCGGGCCCGGCGTGCCCCCGATTCGATCTGCGCAATCCTGAGCAAAGCCTCGAAAGTGCCGTTGATCTGCTGGACTTCGGCATCGGCGGCATCGATTTCCTCCTCGGCGGACTGGCCGCGGACCAGCTTTCGGCGCGCCTCCTCCAAGCTGATCCCAAGGCGGTTCAGGGGCGTCTTCAGATCGTGCGCGATGTCGCTACTCACCTGCCGCATGCCCTCGACATTGCTTTGCAAGCGGCCCAAGGCGAGGTTTATATCGTGGGAAAGAAGGGCAATATCGTCCCGCTCGCCATGGAGCGGAATTCTGGCAGCCAGATCCCCATGAGCGATCCTGTCCATCGTTTCCCGAACGGCCTGAAGGCGGCGCTCGGCACGGGTGGCAATCAATGTGCCGCCGGTCACGGACAGGATGAGGACCAGAATGGAAGTCCATGCGAGACTGCCGAGCGTAAGGTCCTTGAGGTCCTCGATGTCGCGGTAGCTTTCGCCGACGACGAGCCGTGTGTCGCGGACCGGACCGGCTAAGATGCGATACTCGAAATCCGATCTTAGTCCAAGCGATGCGGCCGGCAGGGTAGACCATCCATCCGGCACATCAATGAGAGGTATGTTCCCTGCCAGCTTCGATCCGTCGTGCCCGATTACCAGATAGACCGCGTTATGATGTCGGGCCGCTTGTATGTCGACGCGAACGGCATCGAGGAAATCGATCCGGTCGTCGTCGTATGTCCCTGCGAGAGACTGAAAGGTCTGGCGGACTGCTTTGTCGTGCCGCTGATACATGTCCAGCTCGATGAGCTGATAGACGACGAAACCGGTGAGGACGAATGCGCCGAAGAAGAGCGCACCGAATGTGAGCGCAAGGCGAAACGGGGTGCTGCGTGCCAGATCACCTCGGCGCATGAAGGGCATAGCCGGTATTGCGTATGGTATGCAGCAGTGACGTCCGGAAAGGCTTGTCGATCTTTGCCCGGAGGCGGCTGATGTGCGACTCGACAACGCTGGTGCCGGGATCGAAGTTGATTCCCCACACCCTGTCCAGGAGCATTGTCCTCGTCAGGACGCGCCCGTCCGCCCGCATGAGCACTTCAAGCAAGGCGAATTCCCGCGGCTGCAGGTCGAGAGCCTTGCCCCCGCGGGTAACACGCCGGCGGATGAGATCCATCGACAAATCCGCTACCTGAAGCCGGGTTCGCTCCGTCGTGGCGGGCGGGCGGCGGGAAAGGGCGTTCACGCGGGCAAGCAACTCGGCGAAGGCGAAAGGCTTGACCAGATAGTCGTCGCCTCCGGCCTCCAGTCCTTCGACACGGTCGTCGATGCCGCCTATCGCGGTAAGGAAGAGGACCGGGGTCCTGTTGCCGGCCGAGCGAAGGGCCTTCACCAGCGACAAGCCGTCGAGATCCGGGATCATACGATCGACAATGACGACCTCGTACTGCTCCCGCAACGCCTGGAAGAGCCCGTCCTGGCCATTTGCGAGAACATCACAGACATGGCCTTCCTCGGAAAGGCCGTGGGATACGAAATTCGCCGTCTTGGCGTCGTCTTCAATCAGCAGGAGCCGCATTTCTTCTTCAGCATTACCATTGGATCGTCAGCCATAATTGCCCGATCGAACTCACATCTTCCGGCCTCCAAACTTACGGATCGGTAAGTTCTCCGCACGATGTCTGCAACAATTTAATTCTACACCGGAAAACAGGTTTTACGGAAAGACAGATAATGTACAAAGTCGGCGTTCCTCTTATCATATTTGCAGCGTGGGGACTTGCAGGCTGCATGTCGACCGTAGCGCGAGCGGACGATGTCAAGGTCAGCGTCTCGCCGTCCGCGCCAGCCTATGTGTCGATCGCGTCGGCACGCGACACGCCCCAGGAGACCGTCATCGACGGCGAGGCCGCCCTGCCGATGACTTCCAGAGCTTTCGGGTTCACTGGTGGCGTGGATGCACGGATCGATCCGCCTGACGGCCGGCCGTTCGAGGTCAGAAACGTCAAGGTCGTCCCTCGCCCAAGGCCCAGGAAACTCGGCGCCGAGGCTCATTTCACCGTCCATACCGGTCGCCATCTCCCGCCGGGAACGCATGTGACCCTCACCTATGACAACTATCCGGCACGCTGAAGCCATCGGCCCGAAGAGACGCCCGTGATAGCAGGATCGAGGCAGATGCCGAGCGAGCATTTCCCGCAATTGCGCGACCCCCATAGCGGTTCCCAAGGCGCTTCAGCGCGGACACGGGATGAAGCGATGCGAGTGAGAGCCGGCTGGAGGAATTCGCGTGCCGCCAAGGTCCTCCGCTCCATCGGCATCGCCGTGCTCGCGGTGGTGCTGACGATAGGCGCATATGCCGGGATCCTGCAGCTTACGGGCAATTTTCATCCGGTTATCGCAGCTACCCTCTATCGATCCGCGCAACCAAGCGCGGCCGAAATAAGGCGGTACCACGCGGTGTACGGAATACGGACGATCATCAATCTGCGTGGGGAACACGACCGGGCCAGTTGGTACGAAGCGGAAGCAACCGAGGCGAAGCGACTCGGCATCACGCTGATCAACTTCGAGATGTCGGCAGGTCAACAGCTCACACAGGATCGGGCGGCCAAACTCGTCGCTATCCTCAAGCATGCCGAAAAACCGATACTCATACACTGCAAGGGAGGAGCGGACCGGAGCGGTCTGGCATCGGCACTCTACCTGGCGGCGGTCGCCAAACAAGGCGAGCAGGCAGCGGAAAGCCAGATATCGATCCGGTACGGCCATATCTCGCTGCCTTTCGCCCCGGCCTACGCCATGGACCTCACATTCGAGGCACTCGAGCCCTGGCTTGGCTTTCCGCACTCCTGAACCGAATAACGCGTCTTTCGTCATGCCCGCCGCTGCATGGAGCAAAAGGCCTGAGAAAGCCGGGCGCCACCACAGGTGGCGATGATAGCCGCTGGATCGGCAGGTCGCATCTCCTTACAAAATTGTATATTTCGCGATGTGCTGACGTAATATTGTTATTCGATGCTAACCGTAGACAATATTCCTTATAGATAAACTTCATGCTACCAATATCCGCGTTCATCATCTGCAAAGATGAAGAGCTTTATGTAGAGCGGTGCATCCGGAGTGTATCGCTGTGCGCCGAGATTATATTGGTGGACTGCGGTTCCACCGATGGTACGCTGGAAGTTGTCCGGAGGCTGCAAAAGGAAGGTTTACCTCTTCGGTTCATCTTCGAGCCGTGGCGAGGCTACGGGGGGCAAAAGCAGTTCGCGCTGGAACAGTGCTCACAGGAATGGTGCCTCAGCATCGATTGTGACGAGCGGTTAAGCCCGAAGCTCGCCGACGCCCTGCCGGACCTTATCTCGCAAGGCGATGTCGCTGCCTGGAAGATCACCCGATACGACTATCTTCCCGGGTTTGGTTACGTGTCGCCGCGCACGCATGAGCGTTTTCATGTGAGGCTTTTTCGGCGGGGCCTTGGAGCTTTCAACCCGGACGATCGCGTCCATGAAGGCATTAGAGTGAATGGCCGCGTCGAAAAAGTGGAACAGGGCGGGCTGCTGCACTTCCGTCCTCTCCCACTGTCCGAGCAAATACTCAAGGAGAACAACTACTCGACGCTCAAGGCGACCATGAAGGCCGAGAGAGGGCTACCCCCACACCCGCTCAAAATGATCGCGAGCCCGCCGGTATTCTTTCTACGTTGGTATCTTCGATACGGCCTTTGGAAATACGGTTGGCCCGGGTTCATACGGGCGGCGAACGGGGCGATATATTCCTATCTGACCGAAGCAAAACGGTATGAGTCCGCCGCTTTGCGGAGGGTGCCACCGGTAGAACCTGAAGGGCCGCCGGGATATTGAACTGGACGAAGCTGGGCCAAAGTCGATGTCCGACCGGTCTCATCCTCGACGGGTAATCGTAGGTAAAGCGTCACTGGATCGGTCGGGCTTCTTTCGGCTGGCATCCTTCCGTCAGAATGTCGTTTGCAGCGCCCGTGGCCTCGAACAGATGGTACTTCTCGATGATGCGCGCCCCAGCGGGGCGCGCGATGACGGCGAGCGGCGTGACGGAACGGAAACAGGCACCTAAATCGTAACGCGCGACGTCCTTCTCCTTGATGAGAACGAGCGCCGGTTGTTGCGCAAGCGAGGGCGGCCGGGGCTGGAACGTGTAGCGCTCCCGATCGATGATTTCCTGCACCGAGCCGGGGTGGGCGCTGTGGAATGCCAGTTCCCCGGTCAGTCCATAGTCGGTCGTGGCTATCCACCCCGCTCCGACCTGTTGCCGGTATCTCTCGACCTGTTCCGTGAGCCGGGACCATCCCAGCAAAAGATCGGCGGGAGTACGCCACGGGAGAGTAGCCCCCACGGAGGTCGCAAGAAGCGCCGAGGCAATAGCGAGGCCCCCAATTCCTATGGGCGCGACCGAGTGGGCCATGCGCCGCAGAAATTTTGAGCGGACGACAGACGCCGCCGACATTGCAGCCAGAATGGCTATCGCCGGATAGGCCGGAGCCGGCCAGTTTCCCTGCACCCTGTCGTGCAGGGAATGGAATAGCATGTAGAGAAGCAGGGGGCCGATGGTCGATCCTAGGAACAGGACGGGCGCTCTACCGTCCTTGTTGGAGCCACGGAATGCTTCGGCAAGCGCCAGGGCGTAAAAAACGGCGATGAGGGGATTGAGCAGCCCGGCTTGCCCGGCGAGAAATTCGCCCAGATATCGCAATGTGAAGCCGCCATCATCGATGCGACCGAATTGCTTGTGGAACGACACCCACTGATGCCCCTCGTTCCAGACGATTATGGGAAGGAAGACCGCGAGCGCGGCAAGGCCGCCGGCGTATAGCCAGGGACTGGTGAGCCAGCGCCTCGCATTACGGTCAGCAACGCACCAGGTGACCAATCCAAGCCCCAGGAAGAGGTTGGTGTATTTCGACACGCAGCCCAATCCGGCGAGCAACCCTACCACGATCCATAGCAGCGGGTTTTCCGTCCGCCTGAGGCGTGCCAGCGCCCAAACAGCCAGAGCCCAGAACATGACAGACGGGCTGTCCGGAGTAGCGATGAGGGCCAGACCGCCCATAAGGAACATGGCATTGAGCCAGAGCGCAGCCAGGCCAGCGATCCGCCGGCCGAGCCCAAGTTCGACGGCCGTGCAGTACACCCCCATCGTGGTGACAAGCATCGACAGGACGACAGGCGCTCTGATGCCGAGCGCGCTGTCGCCGAGCAGGCGGGTGGAGGCCGATATCCACCACGCGATCATCGGAGGATGATCGTAATAGCCGATCGAGGGAAAGCGCGACCACAGCCAGTAGTATGTTTCGTCGGGGGCGAGCCCCATTCGCGCCGCAGCCCAGAGGCGAAACAGGGTCAATGCCCCGACGATAAGCACCAGAGACGACACGCTCCGGCCGATGCCGGCATCCGTTTCAGCGTGCACGCCAGGTGATCGCCGAGTTGGTGACATAGTTCCAGGCTGCGCCGACAGCGGCGCCGGCAAGGCCCGCCAGCCACCAGCGTGGCTCGCTTTCATAGAAGACCGTGGAAACGCCGACACCGGCGACCACACCGAAGCTGCACAGACCGGCGAACATCCCCAATCCTGTAAAGAACCGCCAGCCTCTCCGTCGACGATCACGGTAGGTGAGGGCGTTGTTTATCGTATAGTTGAACGTCATCGCGACCAGCATCGCGGTTGTCTGGGCCGGGGTGAAGGTCAGTCCGTTCACGAGGAGCAGCCGCAACGTGGCCAGATGAACGATCACGCCCGCGGACCCTACCATGCCGAAGGCGAGAAATCTCGTCGAGACGAGATCTCCCGAAGCCTTGGCAACCAGAAGCCCCAGATATTCAAGGACAACAGCTGCGTCGAGCTTGCTTTCGCCATGGAGCCGCTGCCCGAACCGGTAGGGAATCTCCCGGATCCGAAGCGTTTCCCGGGTCGTTGCCACGATATCCAGCAGGATCTTGAATCCCTGCTGGGACAGGCGAGGCGCGGCTGCGTCGACGATCTCATGCCGCAACATGAAAAACCCGCTCATCGGATCGCTGAGTTCGGTCCCGAGCAATGATTTGGCAAGCCTGACAGCCAGCCTGCTGCCCCACGCGCGGATAGTTCCAAACCCCTCGGCGGCACTGCCGCCCGTGTTATAGCGGGTCGCGACCACCAGGTCAGCGTCGGTTGCCTTGAGCAGGTTGAACATTTCCGGCAGGCATTTTTCGTCATGCTGCAGGTCTGCATCCATCACCGCGACGATCGGTGCCGAACTGGACAACATACCTTCGAGACATGCTCCGGACAGTCCGTGTCGTGCAATTCGGCGGAGGCCACGAACCCGACTGTCGGCTGTCGCTATGCGGCGGACTGCCTGGATCGTACCGTCCTTGGAATCGTCGTCGGCGAAGACCACTTCCCAGCGAATTCCGGCAAGGGCGTCGGCCAGCCGCTCGACAAGGAGGGGAATGTTCGCCTTCTCGTTCAGGGTCGGCACGACCACAGTCAGCTCCGGCCCCGGCTGCGGGCCGACGATCGTCTCGGCTTGCCGCGTTAGAGTGGGCGGCGGCATATCGGGAGCGCGTTCCATGCGGATTCCTGACTGGTCATCTCAACGTCGCCTCACGGGCAAAACTACGATCCTGAAATCAGGGAATCCAGCCAGATCCTGGACCAGCCATGTCGGCGGGCCGGCAACCTCGAACCGGCCACCGAGTTGACGGTTATATTGGTCGAACCTGGCATCCTCGTGTCCGAACTCCGCAGCGCCAATGAAGAAACCTGCCGTCCGCGAGAGGAGTCGCCGATCATCCATGTATTTGAAATGACGGGGATCGCCTGAAGGCACCTCGATGGGCACACCCGGTCCAAGGGCCGCTCCGATCTTGCCGCCCTGGATCCAGTCGGGAGCTATGGCGAACGCATCCGGTGCGGAAAGGCCAATCGTCGTTTTGCGCGCGCTCAGTCGGGACCAACTGACGCTTTGCCAGCCGACATCGTACCGAGAGGCTTGGGGGAAGATCAAACGGGTGAACGCCGCGGTGCGCGTTTGCAGGATGAACGCGATCGCCAGGACCGCCACCGTTACTGCGGCAACGACGAAGGACTTGCGTATTGTACCCCCCAATCGGCCGGCGTTGCAGTGGCACCAGTGGCCGACCATCGGGAATCCGAAGAGAAATCCGCTCATGGACCAGTGAGGCAGGGAGTGGCTGCTGAACAAAGCGATAATGTCGAAGAAAGCGATGGTGGGAATGGAAAGCAATGTGAAAAAACGATCCGCGGCCGAAGCCGTGGCGTCGGTTCCGCGCCAGATCAACACCATGATGAGGGCCCAGGTCGTCGGCCAGACATAGGCGGCCTGGCCGGCCAGGGTCACGAGGAGGTTGTTCGGATGCAGCATGTGGGCACCATGCTGCAGTGCGCGTCCACCCTGGAAGGCGAAAGAGGCCCATTGGTGATCCATATTCCAGATCATCACCGGAAGCATTCCGAGCGCCGCGATCAGACCGGCCAGCCATGGACCTGGGTGGCGCAGTTCCTCGCGCCCTCTTCGCGCCGCGAGCAATATTAGAGCGGCGGAAACGCAAAAGAGACCGGCCTGATATTTTGACATGAGCGCAAGCGCCAGCATCATGCCGGCCGCAGCCCAGCGCAAAAGCGCCCGTCTTCTGTCGCCTGCGATCAGGATGGGCGCGACTGCCCGCGCGCTCGCCAGCAGGAAAAAGTCAAGCGGCCCGTCCGGGACTACAAAGTGCCCTGCCGATATGAAGAAGAACGGAGCGATTGAAAACCATGCAACGGCCCAAAAGCCCGCATTCCGCCCATACGCGATTTTCGTCAGGTCGTACAGAAGCAGGGAGGACAGCGAGCCTAAGAGCACATAGGGGAACCTGATGACGAATGGATGCTCCGACCGGGCTATGTCGGCGGCAAGTCGCGCAAGCGCGAAGCCGATCGGCGGGTGATCGAAGTATGAGAGGGAATGCGTTCGCGACACGACGATCGCGTAAGCCTCGTCTACCATGAGCGGCAGTAGCGCCGATAGTCCGAGCCGCAGGAGCAATACGGCGCCGATCAGCAGGAGTACGGCGCGTGTAGCGGTCTCGTCATCTGCAGGAAACAGCCATTGTCGCCTGCGATCGGCGGAGAGGCCCTGAAAATCGTCGGCAGGGCGCTTTTCAGGCGCGTTGACCAAGGCAAGGCCGGATCGATATTGCATAAGCGATGCCTTGTCGTCGTGACGCGAGTTTCCATATGCGTCGAGCATCTCATGCCGTGCGGTATTGAGAGCGCCTCTGAATATGAAGGGCGCCAGCATGGAGCAACCTGAAAATTCTTACAAATTTGTACAGTAACGGACCTAAAGGGGGCTTCGTGCCCTGCCGGGATATTCTCCTGCCCCCAGCATGATCGGTATCAAGAAGGCTAAAGGGCAGACGAGTTCGGTCTTTATTCCGAAGTGCCTCTAGCGGTGCCTGGGTCCATTCGACCGCCGCAGGAATTCGCTCGGAGAGATTCCGAGGCGGGCGGAAAATGATGCGGTGAACGCGGAAACGTTGGCAAAGCCCGTCTCGCGCGACACCTCGCCGATCTGATGTTGCCGTTGGGCAAGCAGTTCCATTGCGCGCATGATCCGGACTTCGCGGACGAACGAACGCCAGGTGAAATCCAGTTCCTCCTTGCAGCGTCGCTGCAATGTCCGCGTCGAGCATCGCGCGGCCAAGGCGGCGTCCTCAAGGGTGGCATGCTTGAGATCGTTGCGCACATAGCCGACCGCCGCTCTCACCTCTGGCGATACCGCGGCAGGCATCCACAGGATGCGGGGTGTCGAGAACCAGTCCTGGCAAAGATGCGACAAGGTTCGGAAGAAATGTCGAGCCGCTTCGCTTTCGTGGACCTCCGACGACCCCCAGCGCAGCGCATGGGCGACCATGTGGCGTGCCAGGTCGGGAACGGCGGTGATCCAGCAGCCATGGTGCAACCACTCCGCATCCAGAGGTGACAGATGGGCAACGCAGAGCCGCGCTTCGTGGGAAGCGCGAATGTTGAATGCCCGCTCCGCCGGTATGAAGACCATGTGGTTCGGGATGATGAGCCACCCGCCTTTTTCCCCCTCGAGATCGAGCATGCCGGTCTCCACCAGCACCAGTTTGTGCATGGTATCGCCCTCGGAGCTTTCGGCGTGCTTTCCGAGCCTCAACTCTTCCGCATAGGGAATGCCGGACGCCGGGGAAGCAAGCATCCGCCGCGCCGATATCGACGATGTGAATGTCCGGGTCGCTCTGTCCAGACGGTGGAGGGTGCTGACATCTTGCAATGTCTTATTGCCTTTTTGTCGATTATGCGACAACCTGTCTATCAATGTTATGCGCCAAAGGCAGCATAATAAAAGTCGTGCCGGTTTCCTGAAAGTGAACCGGCATGGGAGGAAGCGCAATGATTCAAGCGGCGGCAATGCCAGTCGCTCGGAATGCTGGCGTGGATGGCCGCAGCGTGCTTTCGTTTCGCGCCATGTCGAAGATGTTCGGCGCGAACAAGGCGGTCGACAATGTCAGCTTTGATATAAGGCCGGGCGAAATCCTCGCCCTTCTCGGCCAGAACGGCGCCGGCAAGTCCACGCTGATCAAGATGCTCGCCGGAGTCTACGCACCCGACGCCGGCGAAATACACGTTGCCGGGCGGCCTTTCTCGCCGCGCTCCAACGATGGGACGATCGCTTTCATTCATCAGGACCTCGGCCTTATCGAGTGGATGACGGTTGCCGAGAACATTGCGCTTGCGAAAGGCTATCAGCGCCGCGGCGGGCTCATCGACTGGGGTCGGACGAGCCGGGCGGCAATGGATGCCGTCAGGGTGGTTGTCGGCGGTATCGATCCCGATCTGAGGATACAGGATCTGAGCCGGACGGAGAAGTCGCTCGTAGCGATCGCGCGGGCGGTGAGCGCCGACGCGCAGGTGCTGGTCCTCGACGAGCCCACCGCTTCGCTGCCCCGGCAGGAGGTGGAGCGTCTTTTCTCGGTTCTGAGGGAACTGAAGAGCCGGGGCACGTCGATGATCTATGTTTCGCATCGGCTGGACGAGGTCTACGCGATTTCCGACCGGCTCGTCGTATTGCGTGACGGCAAGCTGGTCGCCGAACGGCGGACGGCCGAAGTCGAACCGGAAGAACTGATCTACATGATCATCGGCCGCCCTCCGGAAACGCTGTTCGTCCGGCCCGAATCCACTGCGCAGTCCGTCATGGTACGGTTCAGGGGCGTCCGCGCCGGCGATGTGGGACCGCTCGACCTGGAAATAGCCGCCGGTGAGATTGTCGCCATGGTCGGATTGCGTGGCGCCGGCCAGGAAGAAGTCGGCCGGATTCTCTTCGGCCTGTCGCCCGTCGAAAGCGGTTCGGTCGTCGTGAACGGCAGCGAGCCGGATCTCGCCTCCCAGGCCAGCGCGATGCGAGCGGGCATAGGCTTCGTCGCGGGCGATCGCAACAACGAGTCGCTCGCACATGGCCTCAGCGTTCGCGAGAACATGTTCCTCAATCCCGGTGCGGTCGGCCGCTCGATGCTCGACTGGCTGGCGCCTTCCGCCGAGGCCGATTTGAGCCACCACCTTGGCGAGGATGTCGATCTTCAACCGAACGACCCGCATCTGCCGATCGAAATGCTTTCCGGCGGTAACCAGCAGAAGGTCGTGATGGCCCGCTGGATGCGGATCGGCGGCAAGGTGCTGGTGCTGGAGGATCCCACCGCCGGCGTCGATGTCGGAGCCAAGGCGGAAATCTACAGGCTGCTCGCGGACGCCGTCGGCAACGGACTGGCGGTTATCCTGATTTCGACCGATTTCGAGGAAGTCTGCCAGATTTGTCATCGCGCCGTCGTCTTCCGCAATGGCCGTATCGTGGGTTCGTTTCATCACAGCAAGCTGACGCTCGAAAAGCTGGTCGGTGTAGCCTCGCTCGAGGCGGCCGAAGCGGAATCGGCACCGTACAGCGCTGATCCATCCGTTTCGGTGTGAGGCCGCCAGATGCAATCGCTCAAGTCGAACGCCCTGGAGCCGACGAAGAAGGAATTGGCGGAGCTTCCACCCGGCCAGAAGATCGTGCGGCTGCTTCCCGTGTTCGGCATCCCCATCCTCACGATCCTCCTGATCCTGTTCTTCTCGCTCCTCCTTCCCGACACCTTCCCGACCACGCTCAACATGCGGTCGATCCTCGGCGACAAGGCGATCATCGCGATGCTCAGCCTGGCCGCGATGATCCCGATGATGGCCGGCCGTATCGACTTGACGGTCGGTTACGGCATCGTCCTGTGGCACATTCTGGCGATCAGCCTGCAGGTTCAGTACGGCGTCCCCTGGTGGCTAACGGTGATCATCGTCATCGGCTGCGGCGCGCTGATGGGACTGATCAACGGCCTGCTGGTGGAACTCGCCCTTATCGACAGTTTCATCGCCACGCTCGGCACCGGAACCGTGATATATGCCGTGGCGCTCTGGTACACCGATGGCCGTCAGATCATCGGGGCTCTGCCGAACGAGTTCCTGTCGATCTACCTCCGTCAGATCTTTGGGATACCGATCGCGGCCTATTACGTTCTCATCCTGTCCCTCGTACTTTGGGTCGCCACGGAATATCTCCCGATCGGTCGCTATCTCTACGCGATCGGCGCGAATCCGCGCGCGGCCGCGCTCAATGGAATCCAGACCCGCCGCTTCGTCGTCGGGGCCTTCATCGCTTCCGGCGTCATCGGCGGCATCGCCGGTGTCGTCCTTGCCGCCAAATTGCGCATCGGCCAGGCGAGCGTCGGCCTCGAATACCTTCTGCCGGCCCTGGTCGGGGCCTTCCTCGGGTCGACGACGATCAAGCCGGGCCGGGTCAATGTGTGGGGCACCGTGTGGGGCGTCGCCATCCTGGCGGTCGGCATATCCGGCATACAGCAGCTCGGCGGCGCGTTTTTCGTCGAGCCTCTCTTCAACGGCATGATGCTGCTGATAGCCATCGGGCTGGCCAGCTACGCACAGCACAAACGCAGTGTCGTGAAGCATCGGACGAGGGCGAAAGCCCTGCCCGACGATGCGGAGAACACTCCGAAACCGGAGCGCGCGATCAACCCGTAGAAAGCCGAGCGGCTATTTCATTTTCATTCAAGGGAGGAAAAGCAAATGATGTTCAGAACTCTGCTGATTGGCGCTGTTTTCGCTTTGGCGGCCGGGCCTGCGATGGCCCAGTCGAGCGACGCGGCGGGCAGCGCCAAGGATATCGTGCAGCGCTTCTCGCAGCCTAATCCGCCATGGAACGGCCCCACGACCGGCCCCAAGGCGGAAGCCGGCAAGCTGATCGTCTATGTCTCGACGGATCAGCGCAATGGCGGGGCCCGCGGGGTCGGAGAAGGCATGGCCGAGGCCGCCAAGTTCATCGGCTGGAAGACGCGCGTGCTCGATGGGCAGGGGACCGTTTCGGGGCGCTCCAGTGCGTTGAGCGAGGCCATCTCGCTGCATCCGGACGTTATCGTTCTTGGTGGCATCGACGCGAACGAGCAGGCGGCGGTCATCGAGCGAGCGGCCAAGTCGGGCATCAAGATCATCGGCTGGCATGCGACGGCATCCGCCGGGCCGGATGAGAAACTGTCGGTTTTCAACAATATCACGACCGATCCTCTGGCTGTCGCGAGAGCGGCCGCGTCGCTGGCCGTGGTCAATTCCGACAGCAAGGCAGGCGTCGTCATCTTTACGGACAGCACCTACAAGGTCGCCGTCGCCAAGTCGGACGAGATGGCCAACGTTATCAAGGCCTGCAAGACCTGCGAACTGCTGACGGTCATCGATACGCCGCTTAGCGATGTCTCGACGCGGATGCCGCCGCTCACATCCAACCTCCTGGCGAAACACGGGGCCAAGTGGACCTACGCGCTGTCGATCAACGACCTGACGTTCGACTTCATGACGCCGGCGCTAGCCTCGGCGGGTATCGCCGGCGACGGTGAGCCGCACAATATCTCCGCCGGTGACGGTTCCGCCGCCGCGTTCGAGCGCATCCGCAACAAGCAGTATCAGGTGGCCACGGTCGCCGAACCGCTACGGCTGCAGGGCTGGCAGGTCGTCGACGAGGCGAACCGGGCGCTGAATGGAGAAAAGCCGAGCGGTTTCGTTCCGTTGCCGCACCTTTTCACCGCCGAGAACATCGCTTTCGACGGCGGCAAGAACAACGAATACGACCCCGATAACGGCTATCAGGACGCGTACAAGAAAATCTGGGGCGTCAAATAAACCACGCCCATCCCGGCCCGCCCCCTCTGCGGGTGGCGGGTCGGCGGAACAATGACAGGCACATGAAAGGGACAGGCCATGGCTGTCGATCTAAAGCCCGACTATGCGCGCAATATGAAACTCATCGGGTATTCGGATATCGGTGGCCGATCCGATGGTGTGCAACTGATGCTGAATAAGGGCCACGCGATCACCGGCCACATGTTTTCCAAGGGGTTTTCCGTCATCGACGTGCGCGATCCGACAAAGCCCAAGGCGGTGAATTATATCTCCGCCCCGGAGAACACCTGGAACATCCATCTCCAGGCCTACGAGGATTTGCTGCTGGTCATCAACGCGAAGGACATGTTCGCGGCCGAGGAATTCAAGGACGAGCATGCCTATTACGGCGGGTCGCTGGGCGAGACGGTCGGCACCACCAAGGGTCGCGTGCGCGACTGGACCGCGGGCATGACGGTCTATGACATCAAGGATCCGGCGAACCCGCGCCAGATCGGCTTCATGCCGGTCGAAGGCGGTGGCGTGCACCGTATCTGGTACACGGGCGGCCGCTGGGCCTACGCCTCGGCGCTGATCGAAGGCTTTACCGACTATATCTTCATCACGATCGACATGAGCGACCCCACCCATCCCGTGGAGGCCGGCCGATGGTGGATACCGGGGATGAATGCGGCTGCCGGTGAAAAACCGGACTGGGACCGGAGCAGACGCTACGGACTGCATCACCCCATCATCCATGGCGACACGGCCTATTGCGCCTGGCGCGACGCCTGCATGGTCATCCTGGACGTTGCCGACCGGTCCAGTCCCCGGCTTCTCAACCATCTGCAGTGGTCGCCACCCTTCGGGGGAGGCACTCACAATTGCCTTCCCCTTCCGAAGCGCCAATTGCTGTGCGTCCTCGACGAAGCCGTCCTCGATCACCAGGAGGATGGGGTCAAGCATATCTGGATGTTCGACAATCGGGTGCGCGGCCACCCGATCTCGATCTCCACCTTCCCGCAACCGCCCGCATCGGAGGCGGACTACGTGGCCAAGGGCGGCCATTTCGGGCCGCATAATGTCTACGAGAACCGGCCCGACGGCTTTGTCAGCGAGGACCTGATATTTGCCACCTACCAGAATGCGGGCGTCCGCATTTTCGACATCCGCGACCCCTATCGGCCGGAAGAGGTTGGCGTGTTCGTGCCGCCCGAACCGGCCCGCCTGATGGACCACCGGCCAAACCGCAAGAAGGTGATCCAGAACTGCGATGTCGCGGTCGACAGAAACGGGCTGGTCTTCGCGAACGACTATAATGGCGGGCTATACGTCCTCGAGTATCGCGGCTGACCCGCCTGCTGGAACCAGGGCCGAACCGGTTCCCGATGACCACGCAGTCGCGCGGATCGAGATCAACGAACCCTGTAGCGGGCGTGAGCCAGTTCGTCGAATTCGAGGCGGTGGTCCTACCCTCTTATGCTCCGCAGAGCATTTGCCGGGGAATTTGCCGAAAGCTCGAACACTCCGCGCCAGGCTTGACCGCAATTAGCGGAAACCTGAAACCCTCTCCCAAAACCATAGGCGCGGCAAGCTTGCCGCCGAGTTCCAGATTCATGGTCGAATGATCCCGGAACATCCATGCCGCACTGGCCGGATGCGGCGCGCCGGGCAGGAGCCTTTCGCGATGCCGAGCGGCGGCGGTCATGACGCGGTCTTGACGATTTCCTGCGCGCGGTCGAAATCCTCTTCGAGTTCCTGATGGGTCCGCCGATTCCCGAGGCGTCCATCACGAACCGATGACGGGAGAGAAGAAGTGAAGACACTCACCATAAGACGGCCGGACGACTGGCACCTGCATCTGCGCGACGGCGCGATGCTGGAGGCCGTGCTGCCGGCGACTTCCGCGCATTTCGCCCGTGCCATCATCATGCCGAACCTGGTGCCGCCGGTGGTGACGACGGCGGATGCCCGTGCCTACCGGGAGAGGATCCTGAAGGCGCTGCCGAGCGGGCATGATTTCACGCCGCTGATGACGCTCTACCTGACCGAGGCGACCAGCGCCGACGATGTCGAGGCCGGCTTCCGCGGCGGCCTCGTCATGGCGATGAAACTCTATCCGGCCGGTGCGACGACGAATTCGCAGAGCGGCGTGCGGGATATAGCGAAGGTCCAACCCGTGCTGGAGCGGATGGCGGCGATCGGCATGCCGCTTTGCGTCCATGGCGAGGTCACCGATCCGGCGATCGACATCTTCGACCGTGAGGCCGTCTTCATCGATCGCGTACTCGATCCGCTGAGACGCCGCGTCCCGGAACTGCGCGTCGTTATGGAGCACATCACCACGAAGGAGGGGGTCGCCTATGCGCGGTCGGGCGGTGACAATCTCGGCGCCACCATCACCACGCACCATCTCATCATCAACCGCAACGCCATCCTCGCAGGCGGCATCCGCCCGCATTATTACTGCCTGCCCGTCGCCAAGCGCGAACTGCATCGGCTGGCGCTGCGCGAGGCGGCGACCTCCGGCGACAAGCGTTTCTTCCTCGGCACCGATTCCGCCCCGCACCTCGATCCGCTCAAGGAATGCGCCTGCGGCTGCGCCGGCGTCTTCTGTGCGCCCAATACGCTTTCATGCCTCGCGCATGTCTTCGAGGAGGAAAACGCGCTTGACCGGCTGGAAGCCTTTGCTTCGCTGAACGGCCCGGCCTTCTACCGGCTGCCGCCGAACGAGGCGCGCATAACATTGACGCGACAGGAGGAGCCGGTTGCCTATCCGAAGTCGCTCGCCACGCGCGACGGGCCGGTGACCGTGTTCGACCCTCTTTTCCCCATCCACTGGAATGTGGTTTTGGAGACTATCTAGGGGGGACGGAAGCTGGTAGCGGGGGTTTCGTCCGCAAGAACCCAAAAAGGTGGGGCGAAATCGATGTTCTCCAATAGTTTTCCCGATCCTGCGCTGATCGCCGAGACGACCGCGCGTATGCTGCTCGAGATCCAGGCGGTGCATTTCCGCGCCGATCAGCCCTATACCTTCACCTCGGGGCTTGCGAGCCCGGTCTATATCGACGGCCGCAAGCTGATCTCCTATCCGCGCATCCGTTCCGCGCTGATGGACTTCGCCGCTTCGGTCGTCTTCCGTTCGGCCGGCTTCGAGCAGTTCGACGTCGTTGCCGGCGGCGAGACGGCGGGCATCCCGTTCGCGGCCTGGCTGTCGGAGAAGATGGGCCTGCCGATGATCTATGTGCGCAAGAAGCCGAAGGGGTTCGGCCGCAATGCCCAGATCGAGGGCGATCTCGCTGAAGGCTCGCGCGTTCTCCTCGTCGAGGACCTGACCACCGACGGCGGCTCGAAGCTGAAATTCGCCGAGGCGATCGCTAATGCCGGCGCGCATGTCACCGACACGTTCGCGGTCTTCTACTACGACATCTTCCCCGACACGCCGGCGAGGCTTCAGGCGGCCGGCATGCGGCTACACTACCTCGCTACCTGGTGGGACGTGCTGAAAGTCTGCAAGGACGAACAGCGCTTCGACGCCGCAACGCTGAACGAGGTGGAAAGCTTCCTCAAGGCCCCTCTCGAATGGTCTTCAGCCCATGGCGGCATCTCAGAACTGAAGTGACGCGCCGGGAAAGCGATTCCGGGCTGCCGAGCTAGGCTCCCGGCAAGCCTGCGTCGGTCAGGAGCTTTTCGTTTTCTTCGCTCAAGGTCAGCCGCGCGCCGCGCACAAGGCTTTGCAACTGCCTGACGGAGGTTGCCGAAGCGATCGGCGCGGCGATGCCGGGCTGCGCGTTGATCCATGCAAGCGCGATTTCGGCATGGGCGGCCCCAGTATCCCCGGCGACCTTGTCGAGCGCAGCGAGGATACGCTTGCCTTTCGTGTCGAGGTATTTCTGCACGCCCTTGCCGCGCGGGCTCTTGTCGAAATCCTTTTCCGACCGGTACTTGCCGGTCAGGAAGCCGGCGGCGAGCGAATAATAGGGGATGCAGCTCAGCCCCTCCTTCACCACGAGATCCTGCATCGCGCCTTCATATTTGTCGCGCGTGTAGAGGTTGAACTCGTTCTGCAGCGTCTGGTAGCGCGGCAGGCCTTTCTCTTGCGAAAGCTTTAGCGCCTCGGCGAGCAAGGGGGCGTCGTAGTTCGAGGCGCCGATATGGCGGACCTTGCCCTCCTTGATAAGCCTGTCATAGGCCGTCAGCGTCTCTTCCTGCTTTACGGTCGGATCGGGCCAATGGCTCTGGTAGATGTCGATATAGTCGGTCTGGAGCCGCTTCAGAGACGCCTCCACCTCCTCGAGAATCCATTTCGCCGACAGGTCCTTCTTTCCCTGGCCCATATCCGAGCCCACCTTGGTGAAGATGTGGACCTTCGAACGGTTGCCCCGCGCCTTCATCCAGCGGCCGATGATCTTCTCGCTCTCGCTGTCGTTGCCGGGCACCCAGCGCGAATAGGAATCGGCGGTGTCGATGGCCGTGAAACCTTCGGCGACAAAGGCATCCAGCACCTCGAAGGAGGTTTTCTCGTCGGCGGTCCAGCCGACGACGTTCGTTCCAAGCACGAGCGGCGCGATCTCGATATCGGTGCGTCCGAGGCGACGGTTGGTCATGATTTTCTCCGTAATCTCCTGGGTCACCGACAAAGCTAGGGGACCGACCCGGTGAATAAACACCCGCTTCGGGAAAACGATCGGTCCAGGCTGGAAAAGACGTATCCTTGATCGGGCGTCACTGCCGGAGGCAGGTCTTTTCAGGGCCGCACATATTTGTTGGGCAGCAGGCTCGAAATCGGCACGACCTCCGCGTCGCTTCCCTCCGGCACGATCACGCGAGCGCCGGGCGCATAGTCGCTGATCATCTCGCGGCACATGCCGCAGGGCGACACAACCCTCGCCTTCGGGTCGTCGGCCGAGGCCTGGCGCACGGCGACGACGGTCTCGATCTCGTCGGCTTCGCCTTCGACGGAGACCCGTCCGATGGCGACCGCTTCCGCACAGACGGAGATGCGGGTGACATAGCATTCGACGTTGAGGCCGACATGAATCCGGCCGGAACGGGTGCGAACGGCGCTGCCGACGGCGTGTCGGCCCGGTTTGAAACGCGCCTTCAGTACGGCGCGGGCAGCTTCGATCAGTTCTTCATCGGAATCACTCAGCATGGACGGCACTATGCGTCAGGCGAACGGCGCGGGAAAGAGGGCGGGGGCCTCGCTCTGCTGCTTTCGACCCGTGCGGTGAAACCGGGACTGTCTAAGTCGAATGGCCGGAGGAGGAAGGATCGTCGGTCGTTTCGAAGCCGGCGCCCATGCCGCCACCCATTCCCATTCCACCGCCCATGCCACCACCTCCGCCTCTTCCACCGCGTCCGCCACCTTCCTGTCCGCCCTTGCCGCTGCTGCGCGATCCGGAGGGTCGTGCCGGGCCTTGCATCGGGATGTCGATATCCGAAGGGATCGGTGCAAGGTCGAGCGCGCGGCGGATGAAATTGCGAAGCGAGACGACGAGTTCATGCATATGGACCGGGCGCCCGGCGACCAGTTCGCGCACGGCGCGTTCGGCCAACCGCACCTGTTCCTCGGTGCCGAGCAGGATAATGTCCGACAGGGCCGCCTCGACCGCGTCGCGGATACGGCGGCGACGGTCCGATCCGCCGGGTGCGAGATCAACGGCTTCCGCTGCCCCGCCTTCGGGCTCGGATTGGCGCGGCCGGCGCAGGTCGCGCAGATGCGTCGGATCGACCGCGAGATCGCCGGTGAAGGAGCCGCCAAGGGTCTTGTAGGCCGCGATCAGGGTGCGCAGGCGCTCGTTGATCTGCCGATTGGCGCGTTCGCGGCGCTGCTGGATGGTGAACATCATCAACAGCCGGATACCGATGCTGATGAGGGTGAAGAGCGCAAGCCCGATCAGGGTCGCCAGCAGGCTGTGCCACGAACTGAAGTCGATGTTGCGCAATGGGCCTCTCCGCCACGCCCGCCCTGAGGACGGAAGGGGTAACGCAATTCCGACGACCGATCCAGCTTGCCCGCGCGCCTGAAGCTTTTCTGCTCCCCCCCATCTTTTTGCATCGCAGGTTTTTGCATTGCAGGCTTGCCATGTTGCGCCGCGTCGGCGATGGAAGGGCGCTGCGCATGCACCTATCTGACTTCAAAAGGGAACCGGCGATTCCTGCCGGCGGGATTTCTCCATGAGCTACGACGTCGTCATCATCGGAACCGGACCGGCGGGCTATGTCTGCGCCATCAAATGCGCCCAACTCGGCCTCAAGACGGCGGTCGTCGAGAAGGAGAAGACCTTCGGCGGCACCTGCCTCAATATCGGCTGTATCCCCTCCAAGGCGCTGCTTTACGCTTCCGAGATGTTCGCCGAAGCGGAGCATGCGCTGCCGACGCTCGGCGTCAACGTAGGCAAGCCCAAGCTCGACCTGAAGGCGATGATGGCGCACAAGGATGCGACCGTGGACGCCAACGTCAAGGGCGTCGAGTTCCTGTTCAAGAAGAACAAGATCGACACGTTCCGCGGCACCGGCCGCATCGTCTCGGCCGGCAAGGTGGCTGTCGCGGGAGAGGACGGCAAGGAGACGGAAGTCGAAGCGAAGTCGATCGTCATCGCCACCGGCTCGGATGTCGCCGGCATTCCCGGCGTCGAGGTCAAGTTCGACGAGAAGGTGATCGTGTCGTCCACCGGCGCGCTCAGCCTCGCCAAGGTGCCCGCGACGATGGTCGTGGTCGGCGGCGGCGTCATCGGGCTCGAACTCGGCTCGGTCTGGGCGCGGCTCGGCGCCAAGGTCACGGTGGTCGAGTTCCTCGACACGATCCTCGGCGGCATGGACGGCGAGGTGGCGCGGCAGTTCCAGCGCATGCTCGCCAAGCAGGGGCTGGAGTTCAGGCTTGGCGCCAAGGTCACTGGCGTCGAAAAGACGAAGAAGGGCGCGAGCGTTACCTTCGAGCCCGTGAAGGGCGGCGACAAGGAGACGATCGAGGCCGATGTCGTGCTGGTCGCCACCGGCAGGCGCGCCTATTCCGATCGCCTTGGGCTGAAGGAGGCCGGCGTGGCGCTTGACGAGCGTGGGCGGGTCGCGGTCGACAAGCATTACCAGACGAACGTGCCGGGCATCTATGCCATCGGCGACGTGATCGCCGGGCCGATGCTGGCGCATAAGGGCGAGGACGAGGGCGTCGCGCTCGCCGAGATGCTGGCCGGGCAGGCGGGGCATGTGAATTACGACGTCATCCCGAGCGTCGTCTATACGAGCCCGGAAGTGGCCTCGGTCGGCAAGACAGAGGAGGAACTGAAGAAGGCTGGCGTCGATTACAAGATCGGCAAGTTCCCCTTCACGGCGAACGGTCGGGCGCGTGCCATGCTGCATACAGACGGCTTCGTGAAGATTCTCGCCGACAAGGCGACCGACCGCGTGCTCGGCGTCCATATCGTAGGCTTCGGGGCCGGCGAGATGATCCACGAGGCGGCGGTGCTGATGGAATTCGGCGGCGCGTCGGAGGATTTGGCGCGCACCTGCCATGCGCATCCCACCATGTCGGAAGCGGTGAAGGAAGCCGCGCTCGCGACCTTCTTCAAGCCGATCCATATCTAGCGGCAAATCAGCCCTTCTCTCCGTCCCGGCTTCGCCGGGCCACCTCTCCCCCACTTTGCGGGGGCGAGGAAGGGCGCCAAGCTTGCGGCCGACCTTTCCTCGCCCCTTCAGGGGGAGGGGGTGGCACGCGCAGCGCGACTGAGAGGGGGTGAAGGCTAGGCGCGGAACAAAAGGCCCGGCGTGATGGCCGGGCCTTTTCCTCTGGAGCGGGCGGGATTTAGTCGGTTGCTTCGGCGGGCTTGGTGGCCGGCGCCTTGACGTCCGGATTGGCGAGTTTCTTGGCGGCCTCGCCGGTCGCCTTCGACATCGGCGCGGCCTGGTTTATGCTCGCGACCGTCATCGGGTCCGGCGTGTCGGCCTTCGCCGAGGCTGACGTGTTGTGGAAATCACAGGCGTTGGCTGCCGCAATCGAGAGACCAAGGCTTGCGGCGGCGATAAGAAGGGTTCTCATGCGCTTCGTCCTCGTTCTTGAGAGAGGCGAAGAATAGCAGAGCGACGTGGTGCGGCCAAATCACGCTTTTCGTGAAAACCGGGCGGGCCGGACGCCCACAAGGCTCCGGCAGAGCGCGTTTCCCGCTTCTCCGCGATCAGCCTAGCAGGGCTATGGCGAGGAACGACAGCAGGAACAGCGCGTTGGCGGCGACGATCGCATGAAGGGCGATGGCGCTGGTGTGGTCGGCGATGGCGACGGCTTTTTCCATGTCGCCGAGGCTAGGCGCAAAAGACAGCGAAACCGTTAACGGGACTGCGAAGTTTCGCCCTACCCGTCGTTTCAGGCACGTGGATGCGCGGCTTCGTAGACTTCGAGCAGGCGCGCCGTATCGACGCCGGTGTAGATCTGCGTCGTCGACAGGGAGGCGTGACCAAGCAATTCCTGGATGGTCCTGAGATCGCCGCCGCGCCCGAGAAGATGCGTGGCGAAGGAGTGGCGGAGCGCATGCGGCGTCGCCGTATCCGGCAGGTTCAGCGCCGAGCGCAGTTTTTTCATCTCGCGCTGGATGATCGCCGGGTTGAGGGGGCCGCCCTTGGCGCCGCGGAAAAGCGGACCCTCGGCGTCGAGGTGATAGGGACAGAGGCCCTTATATTCAGTGATCGCCTCGACCACGACGCGCAGCACGGGAACGAGCCGCGTCTTGCCTCCCTTGCCAGTGACGCGCAGGGCGGAACTCGCGGCCGCCGCGAGGTCGTCGCCTGTCAGTCCCAGCGCTTCGGAGATGCGCAGACCGGAGCCATAGAGGAGTGCGAGCACCGCCGCGTTGCGCGCCGCGATCCACGGTTCCTCTGCAAGCTGCTCGCCGGCATCGACCACGCGGCGAGCATCGGCGGCGGTGAGCGGCTTCGGCAGCGATTTCGGCTGTTTCGGCGCGCGCAGCGCGGTGGCGCCGGCCGCGCTTGCCAGGCCGTTCCGCTCCAGATGGCGCAGAAGGGAGCGCACGCCGGCTAGGCCTCGCCCCAGTGTACGCGCGCCCGCGCCACCGGTACGGCGATAGGCGAGGAAGGCACGCAGATCGGCAGGCCTCAGCGCCTTCACGTCGGCAAGACCCGGCGCGCCGCCGAGATGACCGGTCAGGAAGTGCAGGAACTGCCGGGTGTCGCGCTCATAGGCCTCAACGGTCAGCGAGGAGAGCCGGCGTTCGCGGGCAAGCGATTTCAGCCATGTTTCCCGCGCTTGCTGCAGGTCGGGCTTCGCCGCAATCAGGAATTCTTGCATTCCGCCAAGTAATCCTTTTCTAGATTGGCAATCCTCTTCTAGATCGGGGAACAATGCGCCCGCCTGGTTAGCGGCGGGTGAATATATGAGACGCGAGGAAGCGTGGCGAAACTCGAAAACTCCGTCCAGATGGCCGTGATCGGCGCGGCGCACGGCATAAAGGGGGAGGTGCGCGCCAAGGTCTTTACAGGCGATCATGCGGCGCTGGGGAACTACGGGCCGCTCCATGACGCGGCGGGCCGAACCTTCGAGGTGGTTTCCGTGCGCCCCGCGAAGGAGGTCTCGATCGTCCGCTTCAAAAATATCACGACGCGCGAGGCGGCCGAGGCGCTGAACGGTGTAGCGCTCTTCGTCGATCGCTTGGCGCTGCCGGCCGATCTCGAAGAGGAGGAGTTCTATCATGCCGACCTGATCGGCCTCGCCGTCCGCGACGAGAACGGAGCGGAGATCGGTACGGTTTCGGCGATCCACGATTTCGGCGCGGGCGACATCCTTGAAGTGAAGCGCGAAGGCGGGCCGTCGGTCATGATCCCCTTCACCCGGGCGGCCGTGCCTGAGGTTGCGCCGGGACAAGGCTTCGTCCGCATCGACAGTCTGGCGGCGGGACTTGCCGGGGAAGAGGAGCCCGGTGAAGATGCCGATGCGCGGGGCAAGAACAGGGCAGATCGGCGATGAGCTTTCGCGCCACCGTCCTTACGCTCTATCCGGAGATGTTTCCCGGCCCGCTCGGTGTCTCGCTTGCCGGCAAGGCGCTTGGCGCCGGCGCTTGGGCGCTTCAGACGGTACAGATCAGGGATTTCGCCACCGATCGCCACCATACGGTCGACGACACGCCGGCTGGAGGCGGGGCCGGCATGGTGATGCGGGCCGACGTTCTGGCGCGCGCCATCGACCATGCCGCGTCCGAAGGCGATCCGAGGCCGCGCCTGCTGATGAGTCCGCGCGGCATGCCGCTTACCCAGAAGCGCGTCCGGCAGCTTGCGGGCGGGCCTGGGGCCGTCATTGTCTGCGGGCGTTTCGAGGGCGTCGACCAGCGCGTCATCGAGGGGCGCGGGCTGGAGGAGGTGTCGGTCGGCGACTACATCCTTTCCGGCGGCGAGCCGGCTGCACTCGTGCTGCTGGACGCGGTCGTGAGACTCTTGCCCGGCGTCATGGGCAACGAGGCGTCGGGCGACGACGAAAGCTTCGAGAAGGGGATGCTCGAACATCCGCATTATACGCGGCCGCAGGAATGGGAGGGCCGGCCGATCCCCGACGTGCTCCTCTCCGGCAACCATGCGAAGATCGCGGCGTGGCGGCGCGGGGAGGCGGAAAGGCTTACCGCCGCGCGGCGGCCCGATCTTCTGGACGAACGTCCGACAGACGAGCCGGACGACCGCTGAAGGCCGTGGGGCCGCTCACTCCTTCAGAAGAAATAATAGACGGTCAGGAACAGGCCGACGGCGATGACGAAAATGCGTACGGCAAGCTGCGGCACGCGCCTCGCGCTCCACACGCCGAAATAGCCGCCGAGCGCCACGGCTGGCACCATGATGAGGGCGGCCAGCCACGTCACCACGCCGCCCGAGGCGAAGACGATGATGGCGACCGCGGCGACGACGATCGAGAGCATGTTCTTCAGCGCGTTCAGCTTGTGATAGTCGCCCGTCTCGGTGAGGCCGAGCGTGGCCAGCATCATGATGCCCATGCCGGCGCCGAAGAAGCCGCCATAGATCGAGGTGACGAACTGGATGACGGCACCGGCGAGAGGCCGCTCCTTCTGTGCCTCTTCTTTCGGCTTCAGCCATGGGCCGATGGCGAAGAGAACCGTGGCGCCGAGCAGCAGCCACGGCACGATGATACGGAAGGAAGGGTTGTCGAGCGCGAGCAGGATCAGCGACCCGGCGAGCGCGCCGACGATGGAGACGGAAGCGAGGAGGAGCCCGCCGCGCCACATGCGCTTGATGTCGCTCCAGTAGGCGAGCGTGGAGGTGATATAGCCGGGGAACTGGGAGATGGAGGAGGTGGCGTTGGCCGAGATCGGCGGAATGCCGATCAACGTCATCGCGCCGAAGGTGATGAAGGTGCCGCCGCCCGCGACCGCGTTGATGGAGCCGGCCACGAAACCGGATACGAAAAGCATAAGGGCTGAAAGAAGGGTCATTCCGGGAGAAAACCAATGGGGAAGAAAGCGGTCTGGCGGGTGCTGCCCGATCCGTGTAGCGTAGGGCAGCCAAAAGGGGAAATGCTTTTCCGGCCGGTGGAAAGGGTCGGGTTCCGGTCCACCTTGCTGGCTGCACGAAAAAGTTGCCGGGATGCCTCGACATGGCGGTGCATTTTGTGTATGTCGCCCGCGATTTCCTCAGAATAACCTGACCGTCTAGGCGGCCATGACCGGTATGTCCGGCATGAAACGAATTGAGGCTGTGACCATGGATATCATTCGTCAGCTCGAAGCCGAGCAGGCACAAAAGATTGCCGAGAAGCGTACGCTTCCGGAATTCCAGGCGGGCGACACCGTTCGCGTCCAGGTGCGCGTCACCGAAGGCTCGCGCACCCGCGTCCAGGCCTATGAGGGCGTCTGCATCGCCCGCTCCGGCTCGGGCTTCCAGGAGAATTTCACCGTCCGCAAGATTTCGTATGGCGAGGGCGTGGAGCGCGTGTTCCCCGTCTATTCGCCGCTGGTCGAGGCGGTCGAGATCGTGCGCCGCGGCAAGGTGCGCCGCGCCAAGCTCTATTACCTGCGCGACCGTCGCGGCAAGTCGGCGCGTATTTCCGAGAATACCGGCGTGCGCGCCCGCAAGCTCAACGACGCCGAGCGCGATGCGCTGAATGCAGAGCGCGAGCGGCTCGAGGCCGAGAAGGTCGCCGCCGCCGAGGCGCTGGCCGCCGAGAAGGCAGCCGAGGAAGCCAGGGAGAAGGCCGCCCAGGCCGAGAGTGCTCCGGCGGAATAAGTTCTCGCTTACGGTGCAGATAACGAGGCGCGGTTTATCCCCGCGCCTTTTGTTTGCCCAGCAGAGCCGTTAGCCATGGTTGTCCATGATCCCTTAGGGGTTTCATGGTAGGGTTTCCACCGTCAGAAGAAGGCAGGTGGGACATGCCCGGAACGACACGCATGACGCCGGAAAAGCGGCGCGCGCTGGATCTCGTCTACTCCGCCCAAACACCAGGCGAGCTCAGCAACGCCTATTCGGCGTGGGCCAACGAATACGACCGCGAAACGGCGGAACTCGGCTACGGCCTGCCTTTCCTCATCGGCGCCTGGGTGGCGCGCTACGTGCCGCGTGGGAAGGACCGCATCCTCGACGCCGGCTGCGGCACCGGCCTTTCGGGGCCCTATCTCAAGGCGCTCGGCTACGACCATGTCGAAGGGCTCGACATGTCGCCCGAGATGCTGAAGATCGCTGCGGCCCGCAATGCCTACGAGGCGTTGAAGGAGGCCGATCTCGGCGGCCGCTTGCCCTGGACAGACGGGCATTTCAGCGCCTTCCTGTCGACCGGCGTGTTCACGGAAGGCCATGCGCCGGCTTCCAGCCTAGAGGAACTCGCCCGCATCACCAGGAAGGGCGGCCATGCCATCTTCACCGTGCGCGACACGGTGCTGGAAACGGGCGGCTTCCGCGATATCTTCGCCCGGCTGGAAAAGGCAGGCCGCTGGCGGCCGATCGAGGAAAGTCCGCCCTTCCGCGCCTTCGCCATAGGCGAACCCGAGGTGCAGGTGCAGGCCTTCGTGTTCGAGATGCTCTGATCGCCCCTCAAAGCCGTCGGTCCGAAACAGCGTGCGCGGCCCGCGTGAATGGATGCGGGGCGGAATCTCTTCGGCTATAAATCCGCTACGACATTGAGTCGTGCCGGCCGGCTGGCTAAGCGGCGATATCGGAGGAGCCTTTCGTCATGCAGATCTTTTCCCGGTTTCGTTCAATGGCGTTTGCAGCGATGGCGCTCGCCGTCATCGGCTTTGTCCCCGCCGCCCACGCCGACAGTGGCACTATCCGCTTCGCGGTCTACAAGGCGGGTTTCTTCGTCGGCGGCAGCGGCGGCGAGGGTACGCTGACCTTCCGCGGCCGCAGATACCGCATCTCGATCGGCGGCATCTCGGCCGGCCTCGTCTTCGGGGCGTCGAAGACCTATTTCCGCGGCACCGTTCGCCACATCCGCCGCGCGAGCGACGTGACCGGCATCTATGGCGCGGCCGGCGGCGGCGGCGCCATCGGCAGGGGCGCGCAGGCGATCGTCATGCAGAACGACAAAGGCGCCGTCCTCGAACTGACCGGCGACCAGAGGGGCCTGCAGATCAACGCCGATCTAAGCGGGCTGAGCATCACGGTGAAGTAGGGGGCGCCGCTTCATTCAAAATAGCGCGGGGTGGAGAGGCGGCCGACTCGCCTTGCCACACTGCGTGGCCACCGAGAGCGTGGACAGGATCGCGCCACCCCCCTCTGTCCTGCCGGACAGAGGGGGGTGCGAAGGGGCGCAGGACGGAGAAAGATGCCCATAATCACAATGAGCTTCAGGCAAACGCGCCCGATAGCGCCCGACCGGGCGTCGCGCCTTCGCGGAGCCCAACCGCACCAGCGGCGCACGGGCGTGAGCGAATACAAACCATCGCGAAAAGAACCCCCCTCCGTTTCAATTGCCCAAAATGGAAAAGGTTGGTATGAGCCGGAACATGGAAGAGCTTTTCGGCGATCCGGCCTATAAGGGCTTCGTGCTGCAGGACCACAAGCGCCTGCCCAGCCGCTTTTCCGCGCGGATTTCGGGCGCGCTTACAACGCGCCTATCCTGAAAGCCGGCCGGCTCGCAGCCGGATCAGCCCATTCTTCCACTTAGCGACGGAACAAGACCATGAGCGCAGCGCGCACCCTCTACGACAAGATTTTCGAAGACCATGTGGTCGATCGTCAGGACGACGGCACCTGCCTGCTCTATATCGACCGCCATCTCGTGCACGAGGTAACCAGCCCGCAGGCCTTCGAGGGACTGAGGATGGGCGGCCGCAAGGTGCGCCACCCCGAGAAGACGCTGGCCGTCGTCGATCATAACGTCTCCACCTCGCCTGACCGCAAGAACGGTATCAAGAACGAGGAAAGCCGTATCCAGGTCGAGGCGCTGGCAAAGAACGCCAGGGATTTCGGCATCGAATATTTCAACGAGGTCGACCGGCGACAGGGCATCGTCCACATCATCGGCCCGGAGCAGGGCTTCACGCTGCCTGGCATGACGATCGTGTGCGGCGACAGCCACACCTCAACGCATGGCGCTTTCGGGGCGCTGGCGCATGGCATCGGCACGTCGGAGGTCGAGCATGTGCTCGCCACGCAGACGCTGATCCAGAAGAAGGCGAAGAACATGCTCGTCCAGGTGGACGGCCAGCTTCCGGCCGGCGTCACCGCCAAGGACATCATCCTGTCGATCATCGGCGAGATCGGCACTGCCGGGGGCACCGGCTATGTCATCGAATATGCCGGCGAGGCGATCCGCTCGCTTTCCATGGAAGGCCGCATGACGGTTTGCAACATGAGCATTGAAGGCGGGGCTCGGGCGGGCCTGATCGCGCCCGACGAAACGACCTTCGCCTATGTGAAGGACAAGCCGCGCGCGCCGAAGGGCGCGGCCTGGGACCAGGCGCTCGCCTACTGGAAGACGCTCCATTCCGACGGGGGCGCGCATTTCGACCGCGTGGTGAAGCTCGACGGCGCCAACCTGCCGCCGATCGTCACCTGGGGCTCCTCGCCGGAGGATGTCACCTCGGTGACGGGTTTCGTGCCGGACCCCGATGCGATCGAGGACGAGAACAAGCGCGCCTCGAAGAAGCGGGCGCTCGAATATATGGGGCTGACGGCCGGCACGAAGATCACCGACATCGCTCTCGACCGCGTCTTCATTGGCTCGTGCACCAACGGCCGCATCGAGGATCTGCGGCAGGTGGCGAAGGTGGTCGAGGGTCGCAAGGTCTCCGAACGCGTCAACGCCATGATCGTCCCGGGCTCTGGCCTGGTTAAGGAACAGGCGGAGGCCGAAGGGCTCGACAGGATCTTCCGCGCCGCCGGCTTCGACTGGCGCGAGCCGGGCTGCTCCATGTGCCTCGCCATGAACGAGGACCGGCTGCGGCCCGAGGAGCGCTGCGCCTCGACCTCGAACCGCAATTTCGAGGGCCGGCAGGGCCATCGCGGCCGCACGCATCTCGTATCGCCGGCCATGGCGGCGGCGGCGGCGATCGCCGGGCATTTCGTCGATATCAGGGAGTGGCGGTAGGTCACGCCGAACGTCATACCGGATAGGCCGCCCTCACTCCAATCGCGCGGCCTTCCGGCATGACGGCCTCTGGCTCACCCCTCCACTTCCTCGCGCAGCATTTCAAGTTCCAGCCACTCGTCCTCCATGAGGGCGAGTTCGGCGCGCGCCTTGTCGAGTGCTTCGGTTGCGGCGGCGAAGGCCTTCGGGTCGCGGCGGTAGAGGTTCGGATCCGCGAGTTTCTGCTCGTTCGCGCTTATCCGGGTCGCGGCTTCCTCCATGCGCTTCGGCAGGGTCTCCAGCGCGAATTTCTGCTTGTAGGAAAGCTTTCTTGCCGGCTGCCGGGACTGGCCCTTCGGCTCGGCGGCAGGCTTTGCCGCCGGCGCGGTGCGTGCCGCCGCCCGGCGATCGTCGAGCTTCTTGCCGCCGCGCTGCGCCAGCATGTCCGTGTAGCCACCGGCATATTCGGTCCAGGTCCCGTCGCCGTTCGGCGCGATGGTGCTCGTCACCGTGCGGTCGAGGAAATCACGATCATGGCTGACAAGAATGACCGTGCCGGCGAAGCCCGCGACAAGCTCCTGCAACAGGTCGAGCGTTTCCATGTCGAGGTCGTTGGTCGGCTCGTCCAGCACCAGAAGATTGGACGGGCGGGAGAGGACACGGGCAAGGATGAGCCTTGCGCGCTCGCCGCCGGAAAGCTCGCGCACCGGCGTGCGCGCCTGTTCGGGCTTGAACAGGAAATCCTTCATCCATGAGACGACATGCCGCTCCTCGCCATTGACGACGACCGTCTCGCCGCGCCCGTCGGTGAGGTAGTGCGCCAGCGTCTCCTGCGGATCGACCGCTTCGCGCTTCTGGTCGAGGGTGGCGATCTCCAGATTGACGCCGAGCCGCATCGTGCCGGAATCGGGGGCGAGGTCGCCGGTCAGAAGCTTGAGCAGCGTCGTCTTGCCGGCGCCGTTCGCGCCGACGAGGCCGATGCGGGCGCCGCGCTGGATGCGCGTGGAGAAGCCGCGCACGATCGCGCGCGCGCCGTAGGATTTGGCGATATCCTTCGCCTCGATGACGAGCTTGCCGGACTCGCCGGCGTCGCTGGCGGCCATGTTGGCGAGGCCTTCGGCGCGGCGATGCGTGCGGAATTCCTGCCGCATGGCCTGCAATTCGCCGAGCCGGCGCATGTTGCGCTTGCGCCTTGCGGTCACGCCGTAGCGCAGCCAGTGTTCCTCGCGCACGATCTGGCGGCCGAGCTTGTGCTGCTCGCGCTCCTCTTCCTCGAGCACCTGGTCGCGCCACTCCTCGAAATGCGCGAACCCCTTCTCGAGGCGAAGCGTGCGGCCGCGATCGAGCCAGATCGTGGCGCGGCTGACGCGCTCGAGGAAACGGCGGTCGTGTGAGATGAGCACGATCGCGGAGGGCGAACGCGCAAGCTCCTCTTCCAGCCATTCGATCGTCGAAAGATCGAGGTGGTTGGTCGGCTCGTCGAGAAGCAGGATATCGGGCCGCGGCGCAAGCACGCGCGCCAGCGAGGCGCGGCGCGCCTCGCCGCCGGAAAGGCTCGACGGATGCTCTTCGCCGGTGAGCCCCAGATGGTCGAGCAGGTAGGTGACGCGATGGGGATCGTCGGCGGGGCCGAGGCCTGCCTCGACATAGGCGTGCACCGTGTCGAAGCCATCCATGTCCGGCGTCTGCGGCAGGTAGCGCACGGTCGCCGTCGGCTGCCGGAAGACTTCCCCCTCCTGCGGTTCGATGAGGCCGGCGGCGATCTTCAGCAGGGTCGATTTGCCGGAGCCGTTGCGGCCGACCAGCGCGATGCGGTCGCCCGGCATCGCCGAGAGCGATGCGCCGTCGAGAAGCGGCGTGCCGCCGAAGGTCAGTCGGATATCGTCGAGATGAAGAAGAGGAGGAGCCATGAAATCCGGAGAAATGAACTGGAGTTGTCAGGTGGCGGATGTGGCGTCGAGATGGGCGAGAAGCAAGGCGCGGCCTTCGCCGAGCGTCACGGACAGATTGCCGGTCACGATATTGGAGAGAGTGAGCGATGAGCCGAACGGCACGGCCACACGGTCGAGCGGCCATTTCGTGCCTTCTACCGTCAGCCCGCGAAGCTCGGAAAAGGCGAGGATGGAAAACATCGTGCCGGCGGGGTAGTCGAAGCGGCACGTTTCGTGCGGCAGCGGAACGCCTTCCTGGCCACCGCTTGTGAGGAGGGTTTTGACGCCCCGACCCATGAGGGCGAGCGCCATCGACAGATGCAGGAAGGCGTGATCGGGGCGCGGACCGCCGAAGGCACCGGCAAGCAAGAGCGAAGACGCGCTACGCGAAAGCGCTTCCTCGACCGCCAGTTCGCCGTCGGTCCGGTCCTTATCGGCATCGAAGGTGATGCGCTCGATATCCTCATAGGTGTCGAGCCAGTCCGGTTCGGTGGAATCGAAATCGCCGACCCAGAGTTCCGGCACGACGTCCAGCGCCGCCGCGTGACGCAGGCCGGAATCGGCGGCGACGATGCGGGTGCCAGCGATCTGCTTCTTGAGACGGGGCGTCACGGTCAGATCGCCGCCGAGAAGGATGGTGAAGCGGCTCATGGCCGCGCCATAGCATGCGGCCAGACGGACAGGAAGCGCCCGGGACGGCACACCGCCAACCTGGGGCCGGCTTGCAACCTGCCCGCCGCCGCTCTATTTCTGCTGTCGCTCTAACGGGGTGCCGGGACGTGTCATGCGAACCCGGCTGAGAGGCCGGCGACCGGCCAACCCGTCGAACCTGATCCGGCTCGTACCGGCGGAGGGATTAGACGCTTCTGTTCCGGCGCCTCGTTCCCAGTCTGAAAGGAGAGACCGATGCGCGGAATGATCCCACTCCTGCTGGCAGCCCTGGTCGCGCCGCTGTTTGCCGGTGCTGCCGCGGCCGAGGGCGCGCTTACGATCTATACCTATGAGAGCTTCACCGCCGATTGGGGGCCGGGTCCGATCGTCAGGAAGGCGTTCGAGGCGGAGTGCTCATGCAGCGTCCGTTTCGTCTCGGTCGCGGACGGCGTGGCGCTTCTCAACCGGCTGAAACTCGAAGGCCAATCGACCAAGGCCGATATCGTGCTCGGGCTCGACACCAATCTCACGACCGATGCGAAGAAGACGGGCCTGTTTGCCCCGCACGGCGATCTCGCGAACAAGATGGATGTCCCCGGCGGGTGGAGCGACGACGTTTTCGTGCCCTACGACTACGGCTATTTCGCCGTGGTCTATGACAGCGGGGAGCTGAAGGATCCGCCGAAGAGCATGGCCGAACTGGTCGATGGCAATGCGGCGGAGAAGATCGCCATCGAGGACCCGCGCACCTCGACGCCCGGCCTCGGCCTGGTGCTCTGGATCAGGAAGATCTACGGCAACAAGGCCCCCGATGCCTGGGCGAAGCTGAAGGGCCGCGTGCTCACCGTCACGCCGGGATGGAGCGAGGCCTACGGGCTCCTGACCAAGGGCGAGGCGCCGATGGTGCTCTCCTACACGACCTCGCCCGCCTATCACATGATCGAGGAGAAGAGCGACCGCTACAAGGCCGCTTCCTTCGCGGAGGGACATTACATGCAGATCGAGGTCGCGGGGATGACGAAGAAGGGCGCGGAAAATCCACTCGCGCAAAAATTCCTCGACTTCATGACCGGCCCGAAATTCCAGGATGCGATCCCCGAGACGAACTGGATGTATCCGGCCGGCAAGACCGACAAGCCGCTCGATCCGGCCTTCGGCAAGCTGGTCGAACCGGCGAAATCGCTGATCTATCCGAGCGACGAGGTCGCCGCCAACCGCAAGGCCTGGGTCGATGAATGGCTTTCCGTGATGAGCAAATAGGCGTGCGGGCGGCTGACGGGCGGATAGCTGCCGGTATAGTGGCGCTTGCGGCTGTGGCGCTTGTCACCGGCGGTGCGTTTGTCGGGCTTGTTTTCCAGGCGAGCAGCGACTGGAGCGGCGCGTTCGCGGCCTTCGATGGCTATCTCCTGCGGGTCGCGCGGTTCACGCTGTTCCAGGCCGTGCTCTCGACGGTGCTTTCGGTCGGGCCGGCGATCGTCGTGGCGCGGGCCTTTTCCCGGCAGCGGACATTTCCCGGCCGCGTACTGATGCTGAGGCTGTTCGCCGTGCCGCTGGCGCTGCCGGCGATCGTCGTAGCGCTCGGCGTTCTGGCACTCTACGGCAAGGCGGGGATATTCTCCGGCGCGCTTTCCATGCTTGCCGGCGGCGACTGGCCGGGCATTTACGGACTTTCCGGCATCCTGGTCGCCCATGTCTTCTTCAACCTGCCGCTCGCCACGAGGCTTTTCCTGCAGGCGCTCGACACGGTGCCGGACGATCAATGGCGGCTTGCCGCGCAGCTCGGCATGGGCGCGCGCCCGGCCTTCCGCTTCCTCGAATGGCCGGCGATGCGGGCAAGCCTGCCGGGCATCGCCGGCCTCGTCTTCATGCTGTGCGTGACCTCCTTCACCATCGTGCTCTTGCTCGGCGGCGGTCCCCGCGCGACGACGCTGGAAGTGGCGATCTATCAGGCGCTTCGCTTCGATTTCGATCCCGCGCGGGCTGTCGCGCTGACGGCGGTGCAGATCGTGCTGACGCTGGTGACCTTCACCGCCATCACGCGCTTCGGCGGGGATTACATGGCGTCAATGAACCTCTCGGTGGCGAGGCGCCGCTACGCCACGGCCGGGGAAGGGGAAAGGCTTTTCAATCTGCTCGTAATCGCCGCCGCATTCCTTTTCGTGACGGGACCGATGGTGGCCATAGTTGTTGCCGGGCTCGGCGCCGATCTTGGCAGGCTTGCCGTGGAACAGGCGGTGCGGCACGCTGCACTGACAAGCCTCGCCCTTGCCGTGCCGGCGGCGTTCCTTTCCGTCGGCCTGTCGCTGGCGCTGGTCGCCTGCCGCCGCGCGCTCGAATACGGACGGAGAGAGCGACGGCCATCATGGCCGGAATGGGCGTCCGGCAGCGGTGCCAGCCTCGTCCTCGTGCTGCCGCCGACCGTCATCGGCGCCGGCTGGTTCGTGATCCTGCTTCGTCTAGGCGATGTCTATGCCGCGGCGCCGATGATGGTGATCGCGGTCAACGCGCTGATGGCGATGCCGTTTGCGGTTCGCGTGGTGCGACCCGCTTACGATGCGGCGAGTGCGCGCAACGAACGGCTCTGCGCCGCGCTCGGCATCGCCGGCTGGAGCCGGTTGCGGCTGATCGACGGGCCGGTGCTCGGGCGTCCCCTCGGCACGGCCTTCGCCTTCGCCATGGCGCTGTCGCTCGGCGACCTCGGCGTCATCGCGCTCTTCGGCAGCGATAGCGTGCAGACGCTGCCTTACCTCCTGATGCAGCGCATGGGCAGCTACCGCACGGAGGATGCGGCGGGGATAGCGCTTCTGCTCGGTGCCCTCTGCCTCGGGCTGATGGCGATCTCCGACCGGCTGGGGAAGGGCACGGCATGAGCGGGCGCGGCGGTCTCGAAATCGTGCTTGATCATGTCACGTTCCGCTATGCGGAGATGGAAATGGGCTTCGACCTGTCATTCGCGGCCGGATCGGTTACAGCAATCATGGGGCCGAGCGGGGCAGGAAAATCGACGCTGCTCAATCTCGTCGCCGGCTTCGAGACACCCGTCGATAGCCGCATCCTGATCGGCGGCGAGGATGTGACGGGGCTGCCGCCGGCGGTTCGCCCCGTCTCCATGGTCTTTCAGGAAAACAACCTATTCTCCCATCTCGATGTCGCTGCGAATGTCGGCCTCGGGCGGTCTCCGGCGCTGAAGCTTTCCTGGGAGGATCGCGCCGCGGTAGCGGATGCGCTCGCCCGTACCGGACTTTTGGGAAAGGAAAAGCGGCTGCCTTCCGAACTCTCGGGAGGCGAGCGCCAGCGGGTGGCGCTGGCGCGCGTTCTTGTGCGGAACCGTCCGGTGCTGCTGCTCGACGAGCCCTTCGCTTCGCTTGATGCCGCGCTTCGCCGGGAAATGACCGGGCTGGTGGGTGAACTCCATTTCCGCACAGGTATGACGATCCTGATGGTCACGCATGATGTAGAGGATGCAAGGCGGATCGCCGATCGGGTCGTGCGCGTCGAGGCCGGACACGTCGTCGGTTTGGGCGCGGCCGAGGAACCGGCCCCCGGCAGACGCCTATCCGGGCAAAAGCGGGAATGAGAAAGGCGGCGAGAAAATGGTTCGTTTGCCCGCAAGCTGTCATAATTGGCAAGCAAATGCGCATTCCGACCAAATGCCGCTTTGCCATGGCCGCGGCGATGCGTAACACTGTCCTGCGATTCCGGCGAAGCGTCGATTTGCCCTGGAAGGAAGCCGTTCTGTACAGCCGTGCCACAAGAAGAGGGGCCATGAGGCAAGGAAGGCGACGCCCGCGCAGCCACCTGTTGGCGCCGCTCGCGCTTGTGCTCATGCTTTCGGCCTGCCAGAGCCTCAATGGCGGCATGTATGACGATGCGCTGAAGCCGTCGTCCGATCCGGTCACGGCGGCGAACGTGACGCGCGACAACAAGCTGGTGCAACTGGCGCGCCAGCAGCATCCGCGCATCCTGCACACCTATGGCGGCGAATACTCCAACCCCAAGCTGGAAAGGATGGTCGCCAAGGTCGTCGGCCGGCTGACGCTGGTCTCGGACAATCCGAACCAGATCTACCGCATCACCATCCTCAATTCGCCGAGCGTCAACGCCTTTGCCCTGCCGGGCGGCTATCTCTACATCACCCGCGGCCTTCTGGCGCTTGCCAATGATTCGTCGGAGCTGGCTGCCGTCATCGCCCACGAGATGGGCCATGTGACGGCTAATCACGGGCTTCAGCGCCAGCAGCTCGAGGCGGAGGAGGCGCTCACCTCGCATGTCGTCGCCGACCTTTTGAGCAACGACCGCGAGGCCAAGACGGCGCTCATCCGCGGCAAGCTCAAGCTGGCGCAGTTCTCGCGCAACCAGGAACTGGCGGCGGACGCGATCGGCATCAATTCGGTCGGCAAAGCAGGCTTCGATCCTTATGCGGCCGCGCGCTTCCTACGCGCCATGCAGGCCTATACGGATTTTCGCAGCGTCTCGGGCGCCAACGACACCAGCCTCGATTTCCTTGCGACGCACCCCAATACGCCGCAGCGCGTCGCGCTCGCGGTCGAGAAGGCGCAGGCCTTCGGACCGCCCGGAACGGGAGAGCGCGACCGCGACGCCTATCTCAAGGGGATCGACGGCATGCTCTTCGGCGACAAGCCGGACGAGGGCTATGTGCGCGGCAATACCTTTCTGCATCCGAAGCTCGGCATCACCTTTACCGTGCCGCAGGGCTTCGTGATCGACAATTCGGCCCAGGCGGTGACGGCGGCGGGGCCGGGAGATGTCGCGGTGCGGTTCGACGGCGTGTCGGTCAACCGCAGCACGCCGCTCGCGGACTATGTACGCAGCGGCTGGGTGACAGGGCTCGATCCTTCCTCGGTGCATCCGGCCACGATCAACGGCAACGAGGCGGCTATCGCACAGGCGGTGTCGGAGGGATGGCAATTCGACGTGACGGTAATCCGCGCCGACGGCCAGGTTTACCGCCTCCTGACGGCCGCACCGATGGCCAGCCACGACCTCGAAAAGGTGGCGCGATCGGTTTCGGGAAGCTTCCGCCTGTTGACGAAAGCGGAAAAGGCCTCGCTCAAGCCGCTGAGCATCCGGATCGTCACGGTGGAGGCCGGGCAGAACATCGCCAACATTGCCGCAATGATGCGCGGCGTGGATCGCAAGCTCGATCTCTTCCGGGTACTGAACGGAATGGGCCCCGGCGCCGACGTCTCTGTGGGCGACAAGGTCAAGATCGTGACCGACGAGTAAGAGGCCGTTTGCAGGTCAGCGTGACGGGTCTCAAACGGCCTCCAAAAGAACAAGCGGCGTCGTCGCCCCTTTCCTTACATCGACGCGAGTTCGGGATTTTCCCTGACGAGGGCGGTACGGAGCTTTTCAAGGGCACGGTTCTCGATCTGGCGCACGCGCTCCTTGGAGATGCCGAGGCGTTCGCCGAGCGATTCCAGCGTCGCGCCTTCCTCGCGCAAGCGGCGCTCGCGGATGATCTTCAACTCGCGCTCGTTCAATGCCCCCAGCGCAGTGTTGAGCCAGCCCGAGCGGCGCTCGAGATCAATGGTTTCGCCGACGACCTCGTCGGGAAGCGGCGCGTCGGAAACGAGGAAATCCTGCCGGTCGGAGGCGTTACCGCCTTCGTCGGCCAGCGGCGCGTTGAGCGAGGCATCGGGGCCGGACAGGCGCGAATCCATCATGGCGACATCTGCCACGGGAACACCGAGCGCGGCGGCGATCTCCCTGTAGACCTCGGCGCTGGAAAGCGTTTCCGATCCTTGCGCAAGACGCGCCCTCAGGCGGCGCAGATTGAAGAACAGCGCCTTCTGGGCCGAACTCGTGCCGCCACGGACGATCGACCAGTTGCGCAGGATGTAGTCCTGGATCGAAGCGCGAATCCACCAAGTCGCGTAGGTGGAGAAGCGGACGTCGCGTTCGGGTTCGAAGCGAGCCGCGGCCTCCAGCAGCCCGACATGGCCCTCCTGGATGAGGTCGCTCATCGACAGGCCGAAATGACGGAATTTTGCCGCCATGGAGATGACCAGCCGCATATGCGCGGTGGTGATACGGTGGAGCGCTTCCTGGTCGTGGTCCTCCTTCCAGCGCACGGCAAGATCGTGCTCTTCTTCCCTTTCGAGATAGGGAGCCCGCATTGCCGCCTGAATCATGCTTCGCCTGGCCGAGTCTTCGTTCATCGCGCGCTCCTTGACCTCATCGCCGCGCGCCTTAGGTAGCTTGGTAAGCCGGCAAGAAGCCGGCGTCCCCGCGGTGATGCGCTGGCGCGCAAGTGCGCGTCACCGCGCAAGGGACAGTAGGCCCAACGCGCCGGCGCGTGACTCGTTCCATTACAAAAAATTCATTGTGACGGAGAATGGCGGCCGGCGCGCATGGATCGGCCACTGCGACGGTTCCCGGCCAACAAAAAACCCGGCGCTCGGCCGGGTTTTTCATTCAGTAAAATTCGTTCAGTCGAAATGGCCGAAAGCGGATCAGGCCGCTTCTTCCTGCTCGGTTTCCTCATTGTCGGCCTTGGCGCCACGGCGAGGGCCCTTGTTGAGGTTGACCTCGATGAGGCGGACGGCCTCGGTTTCCGACATGCGGTTCACGGCCGCGATCTCGCGGGCCATGCGGTCGAGCGCGGCCTCGTAGAGCTGGCGCTCGGAATAGGACTGCTCCGGCTGGTTCTCGGCACGATAGAGGTCGCGCACGACTTCCGAGATCGAGATCAGATCGCCCGAATTGATCTTCGCGTCATATTCCTGCGCCCGGCGGGACCACATGGTGCGCTTGATGCGGGCGCGGCCCTGCACGACCTTCAGCGCGCGATCGACATAGTCGGTCTCGGACAGCTTGCGCATGCCGATGGAGGTCGCCTTCGCGACCGGCACCTTGAGCCGCATCTTGTCCTTCTGGAAATCGATTACGAAAAGCTCCAGCTTGTGACCGGCAACTTCTTGCTCGTCGATCGACGAAATCTGGCCGACGCCGTGCGCCGGATAAACGATGTATTCGCCGGTCTTGAAACCATGACGCTGCGCGGATTTCTTCTGCTGGGTTGCCATACGCCTGCTACTCCTGTCTTGCGGTCGGCTGCCTTAGCCGTTCCGGATTATTGTGATGTTGTCGGAAAGGGCAGGGCACGCGACCACAGACCGGCCAACGAGCCCAATACAGCGTTCAATATCCGGCCCAGACTGCCCTGACCCGGATATCGTTGTTCATCTGTCGATGATTGCTGCGGCTTCGCCTTGGATCAACATCACCACCGGGCGGCACCCGGCATCTTTGTTCTTATGTAACATAAAAATGTGAAAGAATCAACAATTTGCCGCATGCGCGAAGCGACGCAGCGCGAAATGTATACAGGTTTTCGACGAAAGTAGAGGAAAGCTGGCTAAATGGCCGCAGAGCCGCGTGGTCAGTCGCCTTCACCCGGATCGGAAGAGAAATACTTCTCGAACTTGCCTTCCATGCCGTCGAACTCCTTGGCGTCTGAAGGTGGTTCCTTCTTGGCCGTGATGTTCGGCCATTTGTCGGCATATTCGCTGTTGACCTCGAGCCACCTCTCGAGACCCGGCTCCGTGTCGGGCTTGATGGCATCGGCGGGACATTCGGGTTCGCACACGCCGCAGTCGATGCATTCGTCCGGATGGATGACCAGCATGTTCTCGCCTTCGTAGAAGCAATCGACCGGGCAAACTTCCACGCAGTCCATATATTTGCACTTGATGCAATTGTCGGTGACGACATAGGTCATCTGGCGGTCAAGCCTCCGATTTCAGGCGTTTTCGTCGGTGAGGTATCCGCTTTGGCGGATGCTTGCAAGGGCGGCGTTTTCTCGCCGCGCCGGGCCGTTGTGCGCGGTTGGCAGCGGTCCGGCTTACCCGGAGTTCCCGTTCAGGCGGTCGAGCGCGCGGCGTTCCTTTTTGGTTGGCCTGCCGGCGCCCGGTTCGCGGACTGGCGAGGTCACCGGATCCGGTTCCGCGGCCGGCGTGAGGTCCTCATACAGCGTCCGAGCTTCGGTCGCCGGTCCGCGCCTGACGCCACAGCCGAGAATTCTGTAGACCAGAACCCTCCGGTCGAGAGTGATGGTCAGGACATCGCCGGGTTTCACCGGATGCGAAGCTTGCTCCACCTTCTCGCGATTGACGCGGACACGGCCGCCGAGGACGAGCTTCGCGGCGAGGGAGCGCGACTTCGCCACGCGGGCGAAGAAGAGCCATTTGTCGATGCGCTGGCGTTCCCCGGCGATCATCGGATGGCGCGTTCGCCCTATTTCTTCAACTGGTCGCGGAGCGCGGCGAGCTTGGCGAAGGGCGAATCCGGGTCGAAGCGGACAGGGCGCTCCTCGCGCGGCTTGCTGAAGGCCGGCTTGCCCTTGCGCGGGCCGTCATGCGCTTCCTTGCGGTGACCGTTCCGACCGGCGCCGTCGCCTTCGAACCGGCCCGGCTTTCCTTTCCGCTGGAACCGGCGGTTGCCGCCATCGCGTTCGTCGCGGTGGTTGCCATCGGCATTGGCGCCGGCCTGATGCTGGCCCTTGCCATGGCCGCGATGATGCTGATGCCGCGGGCCGCGTTCGAAACGCGCTGGCCGCCAGAGCAGGACCAGCTTCGGCTCTTCGGCCTCAGCACCCGCTTCCGCCAAAGCAGATTCCGACGCGACAGCGATACCTGTTTCACCCTCTTCGCCCGGGAGGGTGCCGCTTTCGGCCTTTTCGGGTGCCGTCGTTGCTGCGTCGGAGGCGTCGTTCAGCCCGTCCTGCGTTACACTCTCTGCTGGCGCGGGGGAGGCAAGGGCGCCGGTGCTTTCCGCAATCGTTTCTTCGGCCACCGGTTGCGTGGTCTCCTCGTCGTGAGACGTGACGGTTTCCGCTGCCCGCTGGTTCTCCGGGTGATCGGCATCGGTAAGCGGTGCTGCTTCAGCAACCGCACCGGAAGCTGCCGCTTCGCCGTCCGCGGGCGCCTCCGGCCGGGTTTCTTCCGCTGTAACCTGGGCTTCCGGTTCGGTGGATGCCGCCGTTTGTGCGGCCTCGGCCGCCGCCTTTGCCGCCGCTTCGGCTTCCGCCGCCTCGCGGGCGGCGCGGTCGAGTGCTTCCAGCCGTGCCGTTACTTCGGTGGCGGGCTTCGCTTCAGCGCGATAGCCGAGGCCCTTCAGGATCTCTTCCATGTCCTCGGCCTTGGCGCCGAGGATCGACATCATGGCGGGCGTGACGGTGAAGGCGTTGCCGTCGAAGGCGCCGTCAGGCCGGATACCCGTGCCGGCCTTCCAGGCGAGGGCCGGACGGATCAGGTCGGCGAGGCGTTCGAGGATATCGACGCGCACGGCGCGCCGGCCGAGAACGCGGAAGCCGGCCAGCCGGTAGAAGGCCGGATCGAATTCCGGATCGGTCACGACCGAAGTGCGGCCGGCAGCGAGAAGCTGCACCACGTCGCCGAAACCGGTCCGGTCCTTGGCGTCGTTCTTCAACGCCCAGAGCAAGGTCAGGAGGCCGGCCGGCCCCGGCTTGACCAGCGCCGGCACGAAGATGTGGTAGGCGCCGAAGCGAACGCCGAGACGGCGCAGCGCCGCGCGCGCGTCCTGGTCGAGCGCCTTCACGTCGGTCGCGACGTCGCGGCGGTTCAGCAGACCGAAATTCTCGACGAGGCGGAAGGCGATGCCTCGCGCCATGCCGGATAGCTGCTCGGCATTCGTGAGGTCGAGCAGCGGCTTCAGCAGGCTCTCTATCTGGTAGTTGACGAAGCGTTCGGCGCGAGCGGCGACCTTGTCGCGCGCGGGGCCGGTGAGCTGCTCGTCGGCCAGCAGTATGGTGCGGGGCTTCAGCGCGTCGTCGCCCGAGGTCAGCGTCGCCACCGGCGCGCCGATCCAGCGCAGCGTGCCGTCGGAGGCAAGCGCCAGATCGCCGTTGGGGCAGGCCGAAAAGCGCTCGGCGCGTTCCTCGAATTCCTGTGCCAGCGCCTTCTGTGCCGCTGCCCTGACGGCCTTCGCGTCCTCGCCTTCGGCGCTCTGGTCGGCCGTGAAGCGGAAACCCTGCAATTCGCCGACATGATGGCCTTCCACCAATACGGTGCCCGACGACCCTATTTCTGCTTCCGGCATGCTGTTTTCCCGCAGGCGCTTCATAAGGACGGAAGTCCTGCGATCTACGAAGCGTTTCGTCAATCGCTCATGCAGCGCATCCGACAACCTGTCTTCGATCTCGCGCGTTTTCTCCTGCCAGTGTGTCGGATCGGCAAGCCAGCCCGGCCGGTTCGACACGAAGGTCCAGGTCCGGATCTGGGCGATGCGGGCCGAGAGCGTGTCGATATCGCCCTCGGTCGAGGAGGAGCGGTCGACCTGGTTGGCGAGGTAATCCTCGTCCACCTGGCCCTTGCGGACGAGGTCGAGATAGATCGAGGCGATCAGGTCGGCATGCTGCGCCGGCGCGATCTTTCGGTAGTCGGGCAGGGCGCAGGCGTCCCACAGCATCGAGACACGCTCGGCGGAGGTGGCGAGGTCGCGGATGTCGGGCTCCTTCGACAGATGCTCCAGCGCGCGCTGGTCGACCGCCGGCAGCGCCTTGGTCAGGCCCTCGAAGGCGGGCGTCGTCTCGATAGAGCGTTTCAGCGCGTCGAGGCTGGAGAAATCGAAGGAGGCGGTGCGCCATTGCAGCACCTTCACCGGCTCGAAATCGTGGCCCTCGATCTTCTCGACGAGGTCGTCGGCGAGCGGATCGACCTGCCCGGTGACGCCGAAGGTGCCGTCGCGCAAATGCCGGCCGGCCCGGCCGGCGATCTGGCCGAGTTCGGCGGCGGTGAGGTCGCGGAACTGGAAGCCGTCGAACTTGCGGTTCTGGGCGAAGGCGACATGGTCGACATCGAGGTTGAGGCCCATGCCGATGGCATCGGTGGCGACGAGGTAGTCCACGTCGCCCGACTGGTAGAGCGCCACCTGCGCGTTGCGGGTGCGGGGGCTCAGCGCACCCATGACGACGGCCGCACCGCCGCGCTGGCGACGGATCAGTTCGCCGATCGCATAGACCTCGTCGGCCGAGAAGGCGACGATGGCCGAACGGCGCGGCAGGCGCGTGATCTTCTTCTGGCCGGCATAGGCAAGGTGCGACATGCGCGGCCGGGTTACCGTGGAGACGCCCTTCAGGAGCCTTTCCAGAATGCCGCGCATGGTGGCGGCGCCGAGCAGCAGCGTTTCCTGCCGCCCGCGCAGATTGAGGATGCGGTCGGTGAAGATGTGCCCGCGCTCGAGGTCGCCGGCGAGCTGGACCTCGTCGATGGCAACGAAGGCGGCGTCCGTCTCGCGCGGCATCGCCTCGACCGTGCAGACGGAGAAGCGCGCATTGGGCGGCGTGATCTTCTCCTCGCCCGTGTGCAGCGCGACGTTGGCGGCGCCGACCTTTTCGACCACACGCCCATAGACCTCGCGCGCAAGCAGGCGGAGCGGCAGCCCGATCACCCCGCTCTCATGCGCCACCATCCTCTCGATGGCGAGATGCGTCTTGCCAGTGTTGGTCGGCCCGAGGATGGCGGTCACGTCGCGCCCCGAAGGCACGGACTGGGTGTCAGGCATGATCTGGAGATTCATCTCGACTTTGAAAGGCTCTTCGACTCTGAAAGGTTCTGGGGAAGACCTTCCCTTGGCAGCGCCTTCGCTGCGGAAGCTGCAACCGGTCGCCCGGTGGAAGGCCGTCCGGGCATGTTATCCACATATAGGAAATCGCCGCCGGTGCAAAACAGCAAACGCACCAATTAACGACTGGAACGAGTCTGGAACGAATCGGCGACGAATCAGTGACTCGCGCCAATTCGGTGTTTGTTCACCCCTATATCTAGCATGATGAGGATGCCTTGCGGGCATATGCTGAATCGGCGCTGGCTGCCATTGCGGCTCAGGCTCCCGAAAAGGTTAACGACGCCCGCCTGCCTCGCTCTTCAGCTACGCTTCCTCGGCCCAAGCGCAAGAATTCATTCATGAAAATTGACGAATTCCTACCACTGCATATGGCGGAACGCGGGATCGCGTTAACGAACGGGCCATAGGCGGAACAAAGCGACGACGAATCACTGATAATTGGATGTTCCGCTTGTGTTCACGGCTATATCTTGTGCTTCCTGCCATTGGTATGCCGATAATCCACAGGATATTCACAGGTTTGTCCCCACGCGCCGGCAAAGCGGTTAACCTTTGCGTGCCGGAGCGGGACAGGGCGCTCGTGGGATCGAAAGGCGGGTGGGTCCAGTTCATTGACGCGGGACCACCGCCTGCAAAATTTGCCCCCACTCGCTACGGAGGAGTGGGGGTAAGTTCGTCCCTTGGCAGGAGCAGGCCGTCAGGCAGCGGCGATGCGGTCAGGCGAAATACTGCCCGCCATTCGCGGTGATGGTCGATCCAGTGATGAAGCCGGCGTCGTCGGAGGCGAGGAAGACCACGCAGCGCGCGATCTCGCCTGCCTCGCCCAGCCGCCCGGTCGGGATCTGCGCGATGATGGATTCGCGCACCTTCTCGGGCACCGCCATCACCATGTCGGTGGCGATATAGCCGGGGCAGATGGCGTTGACGGTGATGCCGGCGCGTGCGCCCTCCTGCGCCAGCGCCTTGGTGAAGCCGAGGTCGCCGGCCTTGGAGGCCGAATAGTTCGCCTGGGCGAACTGGCCCTTCTGGCCGTTGATCGAGGAAATCGTGATGACGCGGCCGAACTTGCGCTCGCGCATGCCGTTCCACAGCGGGTGGGTCATGTTGAAGACGCCATTCAGATTGGTGCTGATCACCTCGTTCCACTGTTCGCGCGTCATCTTGTGGAAGGGGGCGTCGCGAGTGATGCCGGCATTGTTGACGAGCACGTCGACCGGGCCGAGATCGGCCTCGACCTTGCCGATGCCGGCCGCGCAGGCGTCGTAGTCGGCGACCGACCATTTATAGACCGGGATGCCGGTGTCCGCCTTGAATTTCTGGGCCGCCTCATCATTGCCGGCATAGTTGGCGGCAACCTGATAGCCGGCGTCCTTCAGTGCGAGGGCGATCGCCGCGCCGATGCCGCGCGATCCGCCGGTGACGAGTGCTGTTCGTGACATCGATGTTCCTCCTCAACGTCGCTCCGCCTTAGTTATTTATCTTGGCGAATGCGTCCTGCATAATCTTGGTTCCCATCAAGACGCCATATTTCTGGCTAGCCACCTGGAAATTTGGGTCTGCTAACTGCGATGCACTCATTCCGCACTTCTTGAGCGCGAGATTGACCAAAATATTGGCGAATTCGGTGATCAATGACTTCAGCATGGTCGTATCGTCGTTCAGGCCAGCGACTATAAACTTTTTCATGGCTGCCGTTTCGTTGCCACCTGAATTGGTCATGAAGCACTGTGCCAACTTATCGGCATCGATCGGCTCCGCTGCCCCGGCATTGCCGGCGACGAGCAATGTCAACAGGATCATAAATATTTTCATCACATCCCCCGACGCGCACACGCCTTTCGTCATTCGTTGGTCGTCAGTCGTTTCATTTTTTTGCTTTGATGGACGACCGACAAACCACCACGACCGACTAATTCATCGCTTCCACGCACATCGCCACGCCCATGCCGCCGCCGATGCACAGCGTTGCGAGGCCCTTCTTTGCTCCACGACGGCGCATCTCGAAGACGAGCGTATTGAAGATGCGGGCGCCCGATGCGCCGATCGGGTGGCCTATGGCGATGGCGCCGCCATTGACGTTGACGATGTCGGTGTTCCAGCCGAGATCCTTGTTGACGGCACAGGCCTGGGCGGCGAAGGCCTCGTTGGCCTCCACCAGGTCGAGGTCGTCGGCCTTCCAACTGGCCTTCTCCAGCGCCTTCCGCGAGGCAGGGATGGGGCCGGTGCCCATGATCTTCGGGTCGACGCCGGCAGTCGCCCAGGAAACGATGCGCACCAACGGAGTCGCACCGCGGCGCCTGGCTTCCTCCTCGCTCATCAGCACGACGGCGGCGGCGCCGTCATTGATGCCGGAAGCGTTGGCGGCCGTAACCGTGCCTTCCTTGTCGAAGGCGGGGCGCAGCTTCTGCATGGCCTCGATCGTCGCGCCGTGACGGATATATTCGTCCTGATCGACGACGATGTCGCCCTTGCGGCTCTTCACCGTGACGGGAACGATCTCGTCCTTGAATTTTCCGGCCTTCTGCGCGGCCTCCGCCTTGTTTTGCGAGGCGAGCGCGAACTGGTCCTGATCGTCGCGGGTAATCTGGAACTGGCGCGCCACGTTTTCCGCCGTGATGCCCATATGGTAACCATTGAAGGCGTCCCACAGGCCGTCCTTGATCATCGTGTCGATCATCTTGTAGTCGCCCATCTTCACGCCCTGGCGCAGATGCGCGCAATGCGGCGACATGGACATGGATTCCTGGCCGCCGGCGACGATGATCTTGGCGTCTCCGGTCGCGATCTGCTGCATGCCGACCGCGATGGTCCTCAGACCCGAGCCGCAAACCTGATTGAGCACCCAGGCAGTGGTTTCTTTCGGCAGGCCGGCCGCGATCGAGGCCTGGCGCGCCGGGTTCTGGCCCTCACCCGCCGTCAGCACCTGGCCGAAGATCACCTCGTCCACTTCGCCTGCCTCGACGCCGGCGCGCTCCAGCGCGCCCTTGATGGCGGTCGCGCCCAGTTCGTGCGCGAGGATATTGGCGAAAGCGCCGTTGAAGGAACCGACGGGAGTGCGGGCGGCACTCGCGACGACGATGGAGGGGGAAGCACTCATTATTCGTCTCCGGACCAGTTTTCAGGATTCAATTCATCCGATTACCGCCGATCTTGCCCTTTCCGAGGCCCGAGTCAAACAGGAAACAAGTAGGACGATGGGTGTCGCTCAGCGCGGCTTCGGCTCCGATTTGGCGGCCGTGGCCCGGATCGTCCTTCAACTCATCCTTCTGCACTGCACAAAATGCTTTCTTTTGCGCGGCATTTGCGCCTATCCTGTGAAATGGAGCGAGCGTAAGCTATTGCTTACCAACAGGAAACGGCAAGGTGGAGGACCTGATGCCCGCAAAGGACGAACCGGTAATCATCAAGAAATACGCGAACCGGCGGCTCTACAATACGGGCACCAGCACCTATGTGACGCTCGAGGATCTGGCCGAGATGGTGAAGCGTGGCGAGGAATTCAGCGTGCAGGACGCCAAGACCGGCGAGGACATCACGCATCCCGTCCTGACACAGATCATCTTCGAACTGGAGAACAAGGACGGGCAGAACATGCTGCCCGTCTCCTTCCTGCGCCAGCTTATCTCATTCTACGGCGACCAGATGCAGATGATCGTCCCGAGCTTCCTCGAACAGTCGATGATCGCCTTCGCCAAGGAGCAGGAGCGCTTCCGCGAGCAGATGAAGTCGACGCTCGGCCAGTCGCCGATGGACATGATGAAGATGCCCTCCACGATGAAGGCTTTCGAGGAGCAGACGCGGCGGAACGTCGAGATGTTCCAGAACGCCATGCGCATGTTCACGCCGTTTCCGGCTGCGTCGGGCGCGGCGTCCGGTTCGGAGGCGAAGGGGGAAAAGCCCGACAAGGACAAGGATCTGCAGGAACTGAAGGAGCAGATCGCCGCCATGCAGAAGAAGCTCGATTCAATCGGCGAATAGACTCTCCGCTACCATCCCAGCACCAGTCCGTCCTTGCGCGGGTCGGAACCGCCGACGAGGAACCCCGTCTTCCGGTCGATGACGATCATCTGGCCGCCGCCGAGCGGGGAGGCCACAGGCCGTACCACATGGCCTCTTGCCCGCAGCGTCTCGCGCGATGCCTCGTCGATCCCGGATTCCACCTCGACCGTTCCATCGGCCGCCCAGAACAGGCGCGCGTCGTCGATCGCGGCTTGCGGGTCCATGCCGTGGTCCACGAGGTTGGAGAAGACGTGGACGTGGCCCATCGGCTGGTAGGCGCCGCCCATCACACCGAAGGAGACGGACGGCTTGCCGTCCTTGCAGGCCATGGCCGGGATGATGGTGTGCAGCGGGCGCTTGGAGGGGCCGATCTCGTTCGGATGGCCTTCCTCCAGCGTGAAGCAGGCGCCGCGATTTTGCAGCGCGATACCGGAGCGCGGCGTCACCACCTTCGACCCGAAGGCGTGGTAGAGGGAATTGATGAAGGAGACGGCACGCCGGTCGCGGTCGACCACGGTGAGATAGACCGTGTCGGCGTCCGCCATTTCCGGCAGGGCGATAGCGGGATTTCGGCGAGCGCGATCGACTTTTGCGGCCATGGACCGCGTGAAATGCGGTGAAAGAAGCCGGTCTATCTCCGCTGCCTTCATGGCCGGATCGGCGACGTAGCGGTCGCGGACGGCATAGGCAAGCCGGCCGGCCTCGATCTCCATGTGCCGGCGTTCGGGACTGTCCGGCGGCAGCGAGGCGAAGTCCAGTTCGGCAAGAAGATTGAACAGGATCAGTGCCGTCACGCCCTGGCCGTTCGGCGGCAGTTCGAAGACTTCGTGGCCGGCATAATCGGTCGAGATGGGCGCGATCCAGTCCGCCGTCACGCCGGCAAGGTCTTCTTCCGAGAGGAAGCCGCCTTTCGACTTGACCGTCTCCGCGATCTCGTGGGCGATATCGCCTTCGTAGAAGGCTTTTGCACCGTTACCGGCGATCTTGCGGAGCGTGGCTCCGAGCGCGGGGAGGCGATGGCGCGTCCCGACACGGGGCGCCTTGCCACCGATCAGGCAGTGCAGGCTTGCACCTTCGTCCCTCGACAGTTCGTCGGCATAGAGCGCCCAGTCGCGCGCCACGCGAGGGTGGATGGCGAAGCCCTCCTCGGCATAGCGGATGGCGTCGGCGAAGAGCCGCTCGAAGCCGAGCGTGCCGAAGCGCTTCAGAAGCGTCTCCCACGCCCGGATCGCGCCGGGTGCAGTGATCGAATGCACGCCCGTCAGGGGAACGGTCTTGAAACGGGCACGATACCATTCGCCGGTCGCGAGGGCGGGCGCGCGGCCGGAGCCGTTCAGGCCGTGCAGCGAGCCGTCAGGCTCGGCGAGGATGACGAAGCAGTCGCCGCCGATGCCGGTCATATGCGGTTCGACGACGCAAAGAGTGGCGGAAGCCGCAATCGCGGCGTCGACGGCGTTGCCGCCTTCCTTCAGCACGGAAAGAGCGGTCATCGTGGCCAGCGGATGCGACGTCGCGGCCATGCCGTTCTCGGCATAGACCGGCGAGCGGCCGGGCAGATCGAATGCGCGCACGATTTTCCTCCTGAAGGCTAGGGCATGTCTCCCGAAAGTGGGCACCGGTTTCGGGATAAAGACATGCACAAAATCAAAAAGCTAAAGCGCACGGAGCGAATCTGAAAGATCGCGATGCGCTTTAATGCAAATTCACGTCCCTCCCGGCGGAACGGATCGAGACGGTGAAGCCGGCGAGCACGTCCACGAGCGAGATCACCATGATGGTGAAGAAGACGGAGTGCTCGGCACCGGGAACGAGAAGGAATTCGATCAGGAAGGCGACGAAAAGCGCGGTGGAAAGGACATGATCGACGATCGAGGCATTGGACGTGCCGGTCGATTTGACGATCTCGACAAAGAGCAGCACCAGCGCGATGACGACCAGAATATCGCCGAGCGTCATGGTCCAGATACCCCCGGAGAGCATCGTGACGGAGAAGATCTCGTCGTGCCACGGATCACCGGCGGTTCCGAATACGCCGATCAGCGCAAGGTTGTAGAGAATGAAGGGAAGGATCAGGAGGGGTATCTGTCGCAACGCGGCGGCCTCCGGGCAAGTGGTTAACGTCTGGCCCTGAATCTGTAGAAGGCCAACAGAAGCCGGCGTCAAGCACTTTGACGCCGAAAGCAAAAAGACCGGCGCGAGGCCGGTCTTTCAGTTATCGGAAAAGATCGAAGGAACGATCAGCTTTCCTTGGGTTCCAGCACCTGACGACCGCGATACATGCCGGTCTTCAGGTCGATATGGTGCGGGCGGCGCATTTCGCCCGAATTCTTGTCCTCGACATAGGTCGGCGCCTTGAGCGCATCCGCCGAGCGGCGCATGCCGCGTCTCGACGGGGAAGTCTTTCGTTTTGGTACGGCCATCGTCTTGCTCCGCTTGTCGTAAAAGCCCCGCCCGCGCCCTTGCCGAAGGACGCCGGAAGCGTGGCCTTAAAATGAAAGTCGCGTGCCTATACACGGCCGCCGTCGTTTTGGCCAGTATCCGGGACGAAAAAAGTGCTCAGCCGGCGGCGGCTCATTGCAGGCATTTGACGTAGTCGCCGGAGCGGGCGGTTCTTCTCAGTATGAGGGAGGCGAGACGGCGCAGTCCGAGATCGGGATGGGAGGGATGCCGGTGGAGCGGATTGGGAAGCGTGACCGCGAGAAGCGCCCCCTGCCGGGCGGTCAGCTTGCTGGCAGGGATCTTGAAATGATACTGCGACGCGGCTTCCGCGCCGTAGATGCCCGGTCCCCATTCGGCGATGTTGAGATAGATCTCCATGATGCGCCGCTTGGAGAGGATGGCGTCGAAATAGAGCGCCAGCGGTGCTTCCAGCGCCTTGCGGACGAAGGATCGTCCCTGCCACAGGAAGAGGTTCTTCACGGCCTGCATGGTGATCGTGGAGGCGCCGCGCGTCTCCTCGCCGGCGAGTGCGTCGTCGATAACGGCGTTCAGTTCGCCCCAGTCGATACCGTCATGCCGGCAGAACTGCCCGTCCTCGGACATCACGACGGCATAGGCAAGATGCGGCGAGATGGCATCGAGCGACACCCATTGCCGGTCGTAGCTCTTGCCGGTCAGCAGGTCCTTCAGCATCAGCGTCGAGATCGGATGGACGGAAGGGATCGCATAAACGAAAGTCAGGAAGGCGGGGATCGCCGCCACGCAGATCACCACGATGACGAGCCGCCGCAGCCATTTTCGCAGGCCGCTCGATGCTCGCCCCCCGTGGGCCTGCCCTCGCCGGCGGCGCGTTCCTATCCGATAGGCTGCCATGCCCGGCTCTGCTTCCCGCTTCGATTGGCTCGGTGGAATTCCCGGTGCTCCCGCATTCGACATAAAGGCCAATCGCGGGACGCGCAACGGTGCGCGGGACGCAGTACTTGAGTTCGGTCGGCTTGATCAGGCTCAGGGCTTACGAACCGTGACTTTGATCATGCCGTCTTGGTCTGGTTCGATCTTAACGGCCCCATCGTCGGCGACCGACGGAGGAGCCATGTTGGCGATCTTGCCGTCATCTAACCGATCAGCTTCGAGTAGTTCACGTCCCTTCGACGCTTTCAATTGCTCCAACTGATTGATGTATAGCCCCGACATCGTTGTCTCCCGAACAAAGCGCCCAATAAAGGGTATCCTTTATCGCAATGTAGTTAAGTCACCCGGTAACGCCAATTGCCGGGTGGTCCGTCGTAGCCCAAATGCCGCGATCCGAAATCCGAGTGGAGATGCGCGCGGTCGAGACTGTCTCTTGACCCCGACGCTGATTGCCGCCATCGCTCGCCCCATGAAGACGAATTCCGATACCCCGTTCGAATTGGTGCTTTCGGGCCGCGCGGCCGAGGTGGAGGCGCTTATGGAGCGGCTTCTGGACGGGCGGACACGCAACGGCGAGATCGTGCGGCCGCCGCGCCTGATGCAGGCGATCCGGCACGGCGCGCTCAATGGCGGCAAAAGGCTGAGGCCTTTTCTGGTCGTGGAAAGCGCGGCACTGTTCTCGGCGGAGGGAGAGGCGGCGCTCAGAGTCGCCGCGGCGCTCGAATGCGTCCATTGCTATTCGCTGGTCCATGACGATCTGCCGGCGATGGACGACGACGATCTGAGGCGCGGCCTGCCGACGGTCCACAAGGCCTTCGACGAGGCGACCGCCATCCTTGCCGGCGACAGCCTGTTGACCGATGCTTTTGGTATCCTCGCGGATGACGGAACGGAATTGCCGGCCGGGCGCAAGGTGGCGCTGATCGCCGCCCTTGCCGCGGCTTCCGGCGCCGGCGGCATGGCGGGCGGGCAGGCGCTCGATCTCGAAGCCGAGCGGCATACGCCGGACGAGGAAGGCATCGTCACGCTGCAGGCGATGAAGACCGGTGCGCTAATCCGCTTCGCGGCGGAATCGGGCGCGATCGTCGCCGGCGCTTCGGCCGAGGACCGCGAGCGGCTCTCGAGCTTCGGCTCGGCGATCGGGCTTGCCTTCCAGCTTGCCGACGATCTGCTCGACCTGACATCCGACGCGAAAACGATGGGCAAGGCCACGGGCAAGGATGCGGGAAGGGGTAAGGCGACGCTCGCCGCGCTCCATGGCGTGGACTGGACGCGGAAGCAGCTTGCCGGGTTGGTCGCGCAGGCGAACGATCTGCTCGAACCCTATGGCGAAGCAGCGGAGACGTTGCGTGCCGCCGCACGATTCGTCGCCGAGCGGCGAAGCTGAGCCGCCTACCGGTTCCTCATCACCACGCAGGCGCCGCCGACGCTTTGCAATTTGGCGCAGATGCCGTCGGCCGTCTTGCGGTCGTCCGCGCCGATACGGACGGCGTAGATGCCGCGCCTCCCGATCGGGGTGCGCACGCGGCTGACGACGGGATCATAGCCGGCCAGAAGCTTCGGGAAGCGGTCGCGCACGCGCTGCCAATGCCCGACGGCGGCGGAGCGGCGGAAATTGCCGGCGACTTGGATGCCCCACGGCTTCACATTGATGGACGACATCGGCACGGTCGTGGCCATGACCACCGGCAGGTCGCGGCAGGCCTGATCGAAGCCCTTCCCCGGCTCCAGCGGCCGGATCGTCGCTCTATGGGAACGATCCGTGAAATTGTCGACCGCCTCGCCCAGAATGTCGAGGACGTAATCCTCCGTCTCGATCGGCAGGAAGCCGCCCGAGGCTAGCCAGCGCGAAACGCGGTTTTCGCCGGCATTATAGGCGGCGGCCGCGAGGCCGAGATTGCCGAAAGAGCTCCTCAGGTCGGCGAGATAGGCGGCGGAAGCGGGGATCGCCTGGCCGATATCGAAGGAATCGGCCAGGCCGCGCAGCTTCGCCGTGCCCGGCATGAACTGGGCGATGCCTTCCGCGCCTGCGGGGCTGACGGCATCAGCGTCGAAACGGCTTTCCTTCCAGATCAGCCGCGCCAGAAAGTCGCGCGGAAGGGTATGCAGGTCTGCCTCGGTCGCGATCAGCGTGCAGACGCGGTCGATGCCGTTGTCCGCCGGTTTCTTCGGCGTTTCCGAACCTGCGCGCGCGATGTTTGCCGGCGCCAGAAGGATAAGCGCACAGGCTATGATCCCTGCAGCTTTGCGGAGCTTACTCCGCCGCCTCGGTGCGGCCATGCCCGAACCGCTGTTCGACATAGTCGGCCACCATTTTCTGGAATTCCTCGGCGATGCCGGGGCCGCGCAGCGTCGCCGCCTTGCGGCCGTCGATGAAGACGGGTGCGGAAGGGGTCTCGCCGGTGCCGGGAAGCGAGATGCCGATATCGGCATGCTTGGACTCACCGGGGCCGTTGACGATGCAGCCCATCACCGCGACCTTCAGTTCCTCCACGCCCGGATAGCGCTCGCGCCATACAGGCATGTTGACCCTGAGATCGTCCTCGATCTTCTTCGCCAGTTCCTGGAAGACGGTCGAGGTGGTGCGGCCGCAGCCGGGGCAGGCCGCGACGACCGGCACGAACTGGCGGAAGCCCATGGTCTGGAGAAGTTCCTGCGCCACCTGCACCTCGCGCGTGCGGTCGCCGCCGGGCTCGGGCGTGAGCGAAATGCGGATCGTGTCGCCGATCCCCTGCTGCAGGAGAATGCCCATGGCGGCGGAAGAGGCGACGATGCCCTTCGAGCCCATGCCGGCTTCGGTGAGGCCGAGATGCAGCGCATGGTCGGAGCGCCGGGCGAGTTCGGCGTAGACCGCGATCAGGTCCTGCACCTGGCTGACCTTGGCCGAGAGGATGATCCTGTCGCGATCGAGGCCGATCTCCTCGGCGAGTTCGGCTGAGAGCAGGGCCGACTGCACGATTGCCTCGCGCGTCACTTCCTGCGCGGTGAGCGGCGAACCCTTCTTCTGGTTCTCGTCCATGAGGCGCGTCAGGAGTTCCTGGTCGAGCGAGCCCCAGTTGACGCCGATCCTCACCGGCTTCTGGTAGCGGATTGCCGTCTCGACGATAGCGCCGAACTGGCGGTCGCGCTTCTCGCGGAAGCCGACATTGCCCGGATTGATGCGGTATTTGGCGAGCGCCTCTGCACAGGCCGGATAATCAGCGAGGAGCTTGTGGCCGATATAGTGGAAGTCGCCGATGAGCGGCACGTTTATGCCGAGCCTCGCCAGACGGTCGCGGATGCGCGGCACAGCGTCGGCGCTCTCCGGCCGATCGACTGTGATGCGCACCAGTTCGGAGCCCGCGCGATGGAGCGCGGCCACCTGCGCGACGGTGGAATCGACGTCGGCCGTATCGGTATTGGTCATCGACTGGACGACGACCGGCGCATCGCCGCCGACCATGACGCCGCCGACATCGACGGCGACGGAGGTCCGGCGCGGAAGGGGAGAAGCGAGATAGGCTGTCATTTCGGGTTCCAGGTTTCCGGCATCCCCGCAGGATGCCTTCGCAAAGCTGCAGCCGGGTTTGACGTGACGCAGGGCGTGCCTTCTGTCAACTCTCGCGGCGTCGCACCCGCATAGGATGCCATGTTGACGGGGCCGTGACGACGGGCCTATTCGGTCCTGCTGCAATGCAAAATTTCGTGCCACGGAAGGATCGCGCCATGAGTTCCAGAAAGACCGCCATCGTCACGGGCTCCAATTCCGGCATCGGTCTGGCAACCGCCGAGGCGTTGGCCGGCAGCGGCTGCAACGTCGTGCTCAATTCCTTCACCGATAGCGAAGCGGACCACAAGCTCGCCGCCGAGCTTGCGAAGAAACATTCGGTGGAATGCGTCTACATCAAGGCCGACATGTCGAAGCCGGCGGAGTGCCGGAATCTCGTTGCACAGGCGGCGAAGCGGTTCGGCTCGGTCGATATCCTCGTCAACAATGCCGGCATCCAGCATGTCTCGCCGGTGGAGAGTTTCCCCATCGAGAAATGGGACGCGATCATCGCGATCAATCTTTCCTCAGCCTTCCATACGACGGCGGTCGCGGTGCCGCTGATGAAGAAGGCCGGCTGGGGGCGGATCGTCAACATCGCCTCCGCGCACGGGCTGCGCGCCTCGCCCAACAAGAGCGCCTATGTGGCGGCCAAGCACGGCGTCGTCGGGTTCACCAAGACGGTGGCGCTGGAGATGGCCGGCAGCGGCGTCACCTCAAACGCAGTCTGCCCCGGCTTCGTCCACACGCCGCTGGTGGAAATCCAAATCACGGACCGGATGAAGGAGCATCCGGGCATGGACCGCGAGGCGGTGGTGCGCGACATCATCCTCGAAAAGCAGCCGTCCAAGCAATTCGCGACCGTGGAGCAGATCGCCGGTGCGGTGCTCTATCTCTGCTCGGACGCCGCGGCGCAGGTGACCGGAACGACTATCTCGGTCGATGGCGGCTGGACAGCGGCGTAGGAGCCGGCTTCTAGGCCCTCAGTGCGCGGGAGACGATCTTGACCAGCGTGGTGGCGGCTTCCTGCCTCGCGGCGACATCGGGGAGCCGCAATCGCAAGCCCTCCAGCGCGTCCATCAGCATGGCTGCGATCTTTTCCGGCGAAAGGCCGCAAGCTGCGAGATCGATCCCGTTCGCTTCCGCTTCCTCGCGAACGGTTTGCGCGAAGAGGGCGCAGGTCTTGCAGCGAAAGTTCTCGACCAGATCGGCCGCGAGGCTGTTCTTCAGGTCGAGGAGTTCGACGCCGTGCGGCGATTCGGTGAAAGGGCGCAAACACTCGAACATCGCCTCGTTGATCGCCCGTTCGAGCTTCTCGCGAAAGCTTCCGCCTGCCATCAGCGCCCTGCGCGTCGTTTCAATGCAGCCTTGCATGGTGAGCGCGGCAATCTCGCGATAGATTTCGGTCTTGTTCTTGAAAAGCAGATAGAGCGCCGGGCGGGACATTTCGGCGGCACGCGCGATATCGTCCATCGTCGTGCGCGAATAGCCGTAGGCGAGCGCCAGTTTCAGCGCCGCTTCCATTATCCGGGCGCGCTTGCGATCGCCGACGAACTCCAGAATTTCGTTCAATTTCCAATCCCGCTTTTTATCAGAGTTGACAAAATGACAGAATTTGTCAATCTGTCCGAAGGTCGGATGCCGTTAAGGTAGCCGCATCGGCTGGCGACAGACAATGGGCTTCGCGTCCGGGGACGATCAATCCGGAGAAGCTATGACCGGTGTCTTTGCCGAGGCGGTTGGGGGTACCTCGAAGGAGTGGGCGACCCGCCGATAGAATACGAAACAGGGACTGGCTGTAGCATGGCAGGAGTGTCGTGCCGGCGTCTTTCTTGAAACCAGGCTTTGGAGTATGAGGCCCGCCCCGGCGATTTGAGCGCTGAGAGCATTGAACGCCCTGCCCGGGCCACCCATATCCGCCGCCTGCCGTTTGATCGGGACGGATCGCACACGGAAACCATTCATGCCAAAGATAACCTTCCACAAGCTGGCGGCCTTCGTCGTGTTCGCGATCGCGGCGGCGTGGGTGCTGACCGGCGAGATGGCTTCGGTCGGCAGCGCGAGGCAGGAAGATGCGGCGAAGACGCCCGAGGCGGCGGAAGCGCCGGCTCCGGTCCGCACGATCGGCGTCATCGACGCGCCGAGGGAGATGCATGCCCGCGCCATCCGCATCGCCGGCCATACCGAGGCGGACAAGCGCGCGGTGCTCGGCACGCGCGCCGCGGGCGTCATCACCACGCTTCCGGTCAAGGAAGGGCAGCGCGTGAAGGAGGGCGACCTGATCCTTTCCCTCGACAACGCCGACAAGATCGCCGCCGTCGATATGGCAAAGCAGGTCGTGTCGCAGCGCGAGGCCGAGATGGAAGCCGCCGAACGGTTATCCAAGACGGGCAACATGGCCAAGCTGACGCTCGACAGCGCCCGCTCCGCGCTCTCCACGGCCCGTTCGCAGCTTGAGGCGGCGAGGGCCGAGGAAAACAAGACCGAAGTGCACGCGCCTTTCGATGGGCTGATCGACAGGGTGCCGGTCGAGAAGGGCAGTTCGGTGCAGGTCGGCGCCGAGGTGGCGACGATCCTTGCGCTAGATCCCGTCATCGCGGCCGGCGAGGTGAGCGAGCGCGACCTCGATCATGTGAGGCTTGGCGATGAAGCCGACATAAGGCTGATCGACGGTCGCCAGGTGAAGGGTACGATCCGCTATATCAGCCGCGAGGCGGCCACGGCGACGCGCACCTTCCGCGTCGAGGTCGCCATCTCCAATCCTGATTTCAAGATCCCGGCCGGCATGACCGCCGAGGTGACGTTGCGGGCCGAGCCGGTCAGTACGACCATCCTGCCGCGTTCGGTCGTGACCCTGGGCGCCAAGGGCGACCTCGGCATCCGCGCGGTCGGCCCGGACGGCATCGTCTCCTTCTATCCGATCGATATCGTCGACGACATGCCGCACGCGCTGGCGCTGGGCGGCATCCCGAAGGATGCGCGTGTCATCGTCGCGGGCCAGGACCTCGTGAAGGAGGGCGAGAAGGTCAACGCAGTCCAGGCGGACGAAGCGACCATCAAGAAGCTCACCGCCGAAGTCGTCGGGACCGAATAGCGCATGGATATCGTAGGCCTTGCCATACGGAATGCGCGGCTGACGCTTTCCATCCTGTTCTTCTTCATCGTCGCGGGCGCGCTTGCCTACCAGTCGATCCCGAAGGAGGCGGAGCCCGACGTCCAGATTCCGATCATCTATGTGAACGTCCCCTATCAGGGGATTTCGCCGGAAGACGCCGAACGGCTGATCCTGCGTCCGCTCGAGACGCAGATGAAGAACTTGAAGAACCTGAAGGAGCTGCGCGCGTCGGCCTATCAGGGCGGCGGCTATGTGCTCGCCGAGTTCCAGCCGGGGACCGATATCTCGATCTCGCTCGAAGACGTGCGCGCCAAGGTGCAGAATGCCAAGAAGGACATACCGCAGGATGCCGACGAACCGATCATCTCCGAGGTGAACCTGTCGGAGTTCCCGGTGCTGGTGGTGACGCTTTCCGGCGACATCCCCGAGCGCGTGATGACGGCAGCGGCACGCGAATTGCGCGACCGGATCAAGGAAAACGTGCCCGGCGTGCTCGACGCAAATCTTCAGGGCGCTCGTGACGACCTAGTCGAGGTCGTCGTCGATCCGGTCAAGCTCGCCTCCTACGATATCCGCCTCGACCAGCTCATCTCCGCCGTCCGCTCGAGCAACAGCCTGGTTGCGGCGGGGGCGCTCTCCGGCGACGAGGGCAGCTATGCCGTCAAGGTTCCCGCGCTGATCGAGACGGCCGAGGACGTGGCCGACCTGCCGGTTGTCGCCGGCCCGAACGCCATCGTGAAGGCGCGGGATCTCGCCACGATCCGTTCTACCTACAAGGATGCGGAGACCATCACGCGGCTGAACGGCAAGCCGGCCATCGCCGTCGAGGTCTCCAAGCGCACCGGCGCCAACCTCATCGAGACGATCGACGCGGTGAAGAAGGTGGCGAACGAGTTCGGCAAGTCACTGCCCAAGGGCGCGGTGGTCTCGTTCAGCCAGGACAAGTCCACCACCATCCGGCAACTGCTCGGCGATCTTCAGAACAGCGTGCTGACGGCGGTAGTGCTGGTCTTCATCGTCATCCTCTACGCGCTGTCGGGCCGTGCCTCGCTTCTGATCGGCATGGCGATCCCGTCCTCCTTCCTGCTCGGCATATTGCTGCTTTCCCTGTTCGGGTTGACCGTCAACATCGTCGTGCTGTTCAGCCTGATCCTCGCGGTCGGCATGCTGGTGGACGATGCCATCATCGTCACCGAGTTCGCCGAGCGGCGCATGGCCGAAGGCATGAACAGGGAGGACGCCTATGCGCTTGCCGCAAAGCGCATGGCCGGCCCGGTGATCGCGGCGACGATGACGCGCATCGCGGCCTTCTCGCCGCTCCTCTTCTGGCCGGGCATTGTCGGCGAGTTCATGAAATACATGCCGATCACGCTGATCGTCACGCTCGGCGCCTCGATGCTTTATGCGCTCGTCTTCACGCCGACGCTGGGCGCGATGTTCGGCAAGCCGCATCCGGAAAGCGGGCATCAGGGCGACGGCTGGTACATGGCGCTGGTCAGGCGTGCCGTGAAGCATCCGAAAACGGTGCTGGCGCTCGGCCTCGCGCTGCTGGTCGCGGTGCCGGTCGCCTATTTCCACGAGGGCAAGGGCGTCGAGTTCTTCCCGAATGTCGAGCCGGATTACGGCCTGCTCTACGTGCATGCGCGCGGCAACCTGTCGCTCGCCGAGAAGGACGCGATCGTCACCAAGGCGGAGAAGCGCATCCTCGACTGGCCAGGCATCAAGACGGTCTATACGCGCGTCGGCAAGGCGACCGGCAGCGCCAGCGATGTCGCCGAGGACGTGATCGGTGTCATACAGTACGAGTTCATCGACTGGCGCGAGCGCAAGTCGGCCAACGACATCCTCGCCGATCTGCGCACCGCCATGAAGGGCATTCCCGGCGCCGATGTCGAGGTGCAGGTGCCGCAGGCCGGCCCCCCGACCGGCAAGGCGATCCAGGTCAGGCTTTCGGCGCAGGACCCGGCCGGTCTCGACGATCAGGCGAAGAAGGTTGCCGCCATGCTGGCGACCATTCCCGACGTGGTCGATATCGACAATGGCCTGTCGCCGCCCGGCATCGACTGGGAGATCAATGTCGATCGCGGCAAGGCGGCGCAGTACGGCGTCAGCCCGGCGACGGTAGGCAGCGTGGTGCAACTCGTCACGGACGGGCTCAAGCTTTCCGAATACCGGCCGGCGGATGCGGACGATTCGGTGGATATCAGGCTGAGGCTGCCGGAAAACCGGCGCACGCTCGCCACGCTCGATGAATTGCGTATCCAGACGGCCGAAGGCTCGGTGCCGATCTCGAACTTCGTGACGCGGGTCGCGGCGCGCAAGATCGGTATCCTGAACCGCATCGACGGGCAGCGCACGGTGACCGTTCAGGCCAATGTGCGCGAGGGCGTGCAGGTCGCCGATATCCAGCAGAAGGTCACGCAGAACATGGCCAGGATGGATCTCGGCAATACGCACTGGAAGCTCGCCGGCTCCGACGAGGAGCGCGACAAGGCTAGCGCCTTCCTGAGCAAGGCCTTCGGCGCGGCGATGTTCCTGATCTTCATCGTGCTGCTCGCCCAGTTCAACAATTTCACCAGCGTGTGGCTGGTGCTGTCGGCGGTGGTGATGTCCACGATCGGCGTGTTCCTCGGGCTGATCATCATGGGCCAACCCTTCGGCGTGGTCATGACGGGCATCGGCGTCATCGCGCTCGCCGGCGTGGTGGTGAACAACAATATCGTGCTGATCGACACTTACGACCGGCTACGGCACGAGGGCTGGGAGAAGCTCGACGCTGTGCTGCAGACCTGCCGCGAGCGTGCGCGGCCGGTGGTGCTGACGGCGGTCACTGCCATCCTCGGTGTGCTGCCGATCGCCTTCGGCGTCAATCTGGAGCTTCTGAACCACGAGACGACGTTCGGCGCGCCTTCGACGCAATGGTGGATATCGCTGTCGTCGGCAATAGTCTTCGGCCTCGCCTTCTCCACCGTGCTGACCCTGATCGTCACGCCCTCGGCGCTGATGGTCTTCACGCGCGGCAAGCCGCGCGAGAAAGGGCGGCGCGGCCTGTTCGCGCGGCTCTTCCGGCGTGGAAAGGCGGAAGAAGCCAGCGCCGACGCCAACCCTGTGCCGGGCACCGGCGACGAGCACGTGACGGCCTTCCCGAAAGCGGCGGAGTAGGGCTGCGGCAGCCGAGCGGAAGCCGCTGCTCCTACGGGGTTCAGGCTTGAGCGGCTGATTACCCTCACCCCTGACCCTCCCCACAAGGGGGAGGGGAATTCCGCTCGGGGCAGCCTGGTGCAAACTTCGATGATTTTAGACCGGGACGATATGCCGGCGTCTCCCTCCCTCTTGTAGGGAGGGGTTAGGGGTGGGGGTATTCCCCGCGCCCTCGTTCACCATCGAAGCTTAGGGAACTGCGACGGGCTGTCGCGCATTGTTGTGCCGTGAGCTTGTTTTCAAAAGGGGATTCCCGATGACACTCGGCACGATACTGATCATCATCCTTATCTTGATTCTGCTCGGCGCGGTGCCGAGCTGGCCTTATTCCCGCGGCTGGGGCTACGGGCCGTCGGGTATCGTCGGCATCATTCTGGTGGTCCTCATCATTCTGGTCCTGCTCGGCAGGATATGAACATGGTTTCGCCGCCCTGGCGAATCCAGGGGCGGCGAAGTTCGGTCTTTGGGAGGCTCGTCGCCGGTCAGGCGGCGAGCTTTCTCTTTTCCGGCACGATGCCAAGGTCGGCGATGGCGCCAGCGACCGCCTTTTCGAGCGAGGTGTGGGGCACTGTGCCGATGATGGAGGCGAGCCTGCCGGGCGCCAGCCGGTGCGGCTCGAAGCGCAGGTAAGCCATCGACAGGATCGCCTTCCACATCGGGTTGAAGGGGCTGCCGAGCCTGAGCACCCACCAGGGCATGGAGGCCAGTTCGAGACATTCGCCGAGCGCGCACTGCGCGGCCGCCTTCATGTCGAGATCGGTGACGGCGTGATCGGCGAAGTTGAGGCTCTCGAAGTCGCCAAGCTTGTCGCGATTGTCGGCGAGCGCGACGAAGGCGGCGGCGAGGTCGGGCAGATAGGCCCATTCATGGACGAGATCGATCTTGCCGGGCGCCGTATATACGCCCTTGTCGAATTTCGATGCCACGATGAGGTCGAACCATGCGCCGGTCCCCTTGCCGCCGAAGAAATCGCCGGCGCGCAGGATGGCAGTGCGGACGCGGCCGGCCCCGGCCTCGCGGCGGAACAGATCTTCCATCGCGACGCGGATGCGGCCTTTCTCGGTTGTCGGAGCCTGCGGTGTATCCTCCGTGATGATCGCGGGGATCGGAGAGCCGAAATTATAGACCGTGCCGGGGAAGAAATGCCGCGCACCGTTCTCCGCGCAGGCGGCCATGACGTTTTCCGCCATCGGAATGCAGGTGCTCCAGTCCGAATAGATCGGAGACAGGCTGTTGAAGACGATCTCGGCGTCCCTGGTCGCCTCGATAAGCGAGCGGCGGTCGAGCGCGTCGGCGGCGACGCCCGTGGCGCCGGCGAGTTCCTCCGGCAGCTTCCCGTCGCGGGTGACGCCGCGAACTTCATAGCCGGCATCGATGAAGGCCTTGGCGACGGCCCGGCCGATCCGGCCACGGGCACCGAGAACAACGATCCTGGTCATTGGATATCTCCATGCTTGCGTTGATGCATGGAATATCGTTTCTTCTGGCATGAATGGAAACTGACGAAATACGAGCCAAAGATATTCAATTATGAATATTCAGGAACTCGACTGGAATCTGATCCGCAGCTTCTTCGCGGTCGCGCAGACCGGCAGCCTTTCGGCTGCGGCGCGGCAATTGGGTGGAAGCCAGCCGACGCTTGGACGCCACATAGCGGAGTTGGAGCGGGCGACCGGGTTGAAGCTCTTCCGGCGCGGCCGCGCCGGCTTTGAGTTGACCGATGACGGGCTGGCGCTTTTGGCGCGGGCTGAGGAAGTCTCGGATCGGGCGAATGCCTTCATGCGGGCCGCGCTCGGCGCCTCGACCGAAACGATGTCCGGCACGGTGCGGATCGCGGCGAGCGAGGTGGTCTCCGCCTATGTGCTGCCGCTGATGATAGCGCGGCTCGGCGAAGCGGAGCCATCGATCGAAATCGAGATCGTCGCCAGCAACCAGGTCGAGAACCTTCTGAGGCGCGACGCCGATATCGCCATCCGCATGGTCGAGCCGACACAGCAGGACCTTATCGCGCGCAGGGTGACGGACATCCCGCTTTGCGCCTGCGCGGCGGTTTCCTATCTCGACCGGCGCGGGAGGCCGAAATCCGTCGAGGAACTGCCCTCGCACGATCTGATCGGCTTCGACCGCAGTTCCACGATCATCGACGCTTTCGGCGCCCTCGGCATCAAACTCGACCGGCACGCCTTCCGTTTCCGCGCCGACAACCAGATCGTCGGCTGGGAGGCCGTGCGCGCCGGCAACGGCATCGGCTTCGGCCAGCTTCCGCTTGCCGTAAGGGATTCGTCGGTGGAAGTGATCCTGCCCGGCATGCCCTTGCCGGCCTTGCCGGTCTGGCTCGCCATGCATCGGGACGTGCGAACATCCGCGCGCATAAGGCGTGTCGCGGATTTCCTGTTCGCCGAGTTGAAACGTTACGTGGATGTCTGATGCCGCTGTACGGCCGTGCGTCCTTCGAGGCTCGCTACGCTCGCACCTCAGGATGAGGAGGTTTGTGGTCGTCACGCCAAATCCTGATAATCTTTTGGAATTTAGCATCGCGAAGTTGGCACCCACCTCCCTCATCCTGAGGTGCTCCGCGAAGTGGAGCCTCGAAGGACGCACCACAATCATGGAAACCGCTCAAGCTGACGTGGCAGGCATATCGGCGGCGCGGGCGAGACCGGCCATGAGGAAGACGACGACCAGCAGCACGGAAACGCCGATGAAGGCCGGCGAGAAGCCGACATGCTGGCCGATGAAGCCGATGACCGACGGCGCGAGCAGGATGCCGGAGTAGCCCATCACTGTCACGGTGCTGAGTCCCACGCCAGGCGAAAGGCCGGGCTGATTGCCGGCTGCCGAAAAGGCGATCGGCACCATATTGGCGATGCCGAAGCCCGAGAAGGCGAACGCCAGCACCGCGACCCACGCGTTGGGCGCGAAGCCGCCGACCAGCATGCCGGTCGCGGCGATCAGCGCCGAGACGCGCAATGTCGCCACCGCGCCGAAGCGGTTGCGCACGGCGTCGCCCGCGAAACGCATCAGCGCCATCGTGCCGGAGAAGGCGGCGAAGGCGAGGCCGGCGGTCGCGATGCCAGCGCCGAGTTCCTGCTTCAGGTACAGCGCTGCCCAATCGAGCACGGCGCCCTCGGGGATCATGGAAAAGAGCGCCATGATGCCGATGAGATAGACGGCGGGGTTCTTTGGCGGGGAGAAACGGAATCTCTGGCGGATGGTGGGTTTCGTTTCCGTGACGAGGCCGCGCGTGGCGAAAAAGAACACGATAATCGCAAGAACCGTGACGATGACTGCGTGCAGCAGCGCGCCGCCATCCTTGATGAGAAGGCCGCCAAGCCCGCCGCCGGCAAAGCCGCCGAGGCTCCAGAAACCATGTGAGGACGACATGACCGCGCGCCGCAACTGCCGCTCGACCTCGACGGCATTGGCGTTCATGGCGACATCCATGCCGCCGACCGTCGCGCCGAAGAGGAAGAGCGCCGGCGCGGCAAGCGGCACGTTCGGCGCCAGCACAATCAGGAGCAGGCCGAAGACGGCGATCGCGCCGAACATCTCGATGACGCGGCGCGAGCCGAAGCGGCCGATCAGCGTGCCGCACCAGGGCATGGCGGTGAGCGCGCCGAGCCCGAACAGCAGGATCAGCAGGCCGAGCGTGAATTCGGTGATCTGGAGGCGCGCGAGGAACCCCGGAATCTGGGGCGCCCAGCTCCCGACCAGAAAGCCGTTGACCAGAAAGACCGCGGCGACCGACCAGCGGCCGCGAAGGGCCAGGGAGATCGGGTTGGAGACGTCCATTGGATGTTCCGAAGAGGTGATTTTCGACAATAACCTAAATCGATTTAAAATCGGATCAAGAGCAAAGGGCGATTTCGCATTGGGCCAGCGCTGCGGCGTGATGCCGGGACCGCCCTCCAGCATCCTGGTGCGGCGCCCGTCGGGCCATTGATGACGTCAGGATTTGACATGGATCTCGCGCGGGAATTTGGTCAGCGTTTCGCATCCGTCGGCGGTGACGAGGATCGTTTCGCTCACTTCGATCCCCCAGCCGTCCATCCACATGCCGAGGATGGAATGCAGGACATTGCCGGGCTTGAGGATCGTCTTGTCGCCCGGCCGGAGACTGATCGTGTGCTCGCCCCAGTCGGGGGGATAGGCGACGCCGATCGAGTAGCCGATGCGCGATTCCTTTTTCAGGCCGTAGCGCTGGATGACCTTGCGCCATGCGGCCTCGACCTCCTCCGCTGCTGCGCCCGGCCGGATCGTCCCGAGCACGGCGTCCATTCCTTCGATGACCGCCTTGCCCGTCTCCGCGACCTTCGCCGGCGCGGTGCCGAGCTGAAGCGTGCGCGCGAGGCCGGCCGTGTAGTGGCGCACGGCGCCGGCCAGTTCCAGCGCGACCGTCTCGTTCGCGCCGAAGCGGCGGTCGCTCCACATGATGTGCGGCGCGGATGCGTTCTCGCCGCCAAGTATGGTCGGCGGCAGGGCGGTGAGGTCGCCGGCGAAATCCGGCGAGCCTGCGATCTGCGCCGCCTGTATGCCGGCGATGGCGTCGCATTCGCGTACGCCCGGCTCGATTATCTCGTAGGCGGCGCTGACAGCCCCCTCGGCGAGCCGCGCGGCCTTGCGGAGATAGGCGATCTCGGCATCCGACTTGACGGCGCGAACCCAGTTCACGATGAGGCTGGCGTCGTGGAAAGTCGCATTGGGCAGGCCGGCCGTCAGGCGTTCATGGGCCTTCGCCGAATAGTAATAGGCTTCCATCTCGATGCCGATATTGCCGCGTCCCCAGCCCTTCTTCCCGATCCAGCCGGCAATCCAGTCCATCGGATGGCGGTCGGGTTGCTGGACATGGTCTTCCGGGAAGCCGACGACGTTTTCCGGCTTCATCCATGCCGTCAGTACCCCGCCGGCGGCGTCCATGGCTCGGCCGATCCAGACGGGCTCCTCGTCCGCGAGCGAGACCAGAACCATTTGCGGAGTATAGAAGGACCATCCGTCGTAGCCGGTGATGTAATGCTGGTTGGCGACGTCGTTGACGATCAGGAGATCGAGGCCACGACGCGCCATCTCCTCGCGGATGGCCTGAAGCCTGCGGCGATACTCACCGCGTTCGAAAGGCAAAGGGATCATGCTCGGTTAGTCCTGTTCTGATAATGCGCGCGGCATGCCGCCGACGGAAGATAGATGCCAATATCCCGAAAAGATACGTGCTTGCCTTCGTCGTCCACGGGCAACCGGAACATGACAGAGGGCGGCGAAGGAAAGGCGCCGCCGACATCGCCCATCCGCCTCGGCGTCATTTTCGCGGGAAGCTGCGAGACGTCCCCGCCGGATGGCCAAAAATCGCCGGACGGGCGGCCGGAGGGTCGCACATAGATTACCAGATGAGCGAGCCTGCGGCCGCCCGTCTTCCCGACCTTCGTTCCTGAAGGTCCGTTCTTTGACAATGGCCAGGGCCGAAGGGCAGCGTGGCGAGGATGAAGCGTGCGCAATGACAGAGACGGATGATCCTGTGCCCCTTCGCATCCCCCTCTGTCCGGCAGGACAGAGGGGGATGCGAAGGGGCGGGGACGGGAAGGACATTCATAATAACAATGCCCTTCAAACAAGTACTCCCCGACAACGCCCGACGGGCGTCGCGCCTGACGGCGCGCCCTCGCGGAGCCCAGCCGCGAAAGCGGCGTATGGGCGTGAGCGAGAAAGACCGGGCATGTCCTCGCGCGTTCACCCGTAAACGATCAGCAGATCCTTGGCGTCGATCTGGTCGCCTGACTTGACCAGCACTTCGGCGATCGTTCCGTCGCGTTCGGCGTGGAGCGCGGTTTCCATCTTCATGGCCTCGATGGAGAGCAGCACGTCGCCGGCCGCCACGTTCTGGCCGGCAACGACGGCAAGCGCGGAGACGACGCCCGGCATCGGCGCGCCGACATGCACCTCGTTGCCGGGTTCGGCCTTGCGCCGTTCGCGCGCGGCGGACGCGCCATGGATGCGATCCGGCACCTTCACCCGGCGCGGCTGGCCGTTCAGCTCGAAGAAGACGGTCCCCATGCCCTTGTCGTCGACGTCGCCGAGCGCGAGGCAGCGGATGACCAGCGTCTTGCCCTTCTCGATATCGACGAAGATCTCGTCTTCCGGCGCCATGCCGTAGAAATAGACGGGCGTTGGCAGCACCGAGACCGGGCCGTACTCTTCCTGCGCGGCGGCAAAGTCGGAGAAGACTTTCGGGTACATCAGCCAGGAAGCGAGCTCCGCTTCGCTGAGTTTCCGCCCGGCCTTCGCCTCCGCCTCGGCGCGCTTTGCGGAAAGGTCCGCGTCGGCAAGCAGCGAGCCCGGACGTGCGATGCTCGGCTCGGCGCCTTTCAGCACTTTCTTCTGCAGCGCTTTCGGCCACCCGCCCGGCGGCTGGCCAAGATCGCCGCGCAGCATGGCGACGACCGAATCCGGGAAGGCGATGTCCCGTTCCGGGTTCTCGACATCGGCGACGGTAAGATCCTGGCTGACCATCATCAGCGCCATGTCGCCCACGACCTTGGAGGAGGGCGTCACCTTGACGATGTCGCCGAACATGAGGTTCACGTCCTGATAGGCCTTTGCGACCTCATGCCAGCGCGTCTCCAACCCGAGCGCGCGTGCCTGTTCCTTCAGGTTGGTGAACTGGCCGCCCGGCATTTCGTGCAGATAGACCTCCGAAGCCGGCCCCTTCAGGTCGTTCTCGAAGGCGGCGTACTGATTGCGGACGGCTTCCCAATAGAAGGAGATGCGGCGCACCCAGTCCATGTCGAGGCCGGGGTCGCGCTCGCTTCCCTTGAGTGCTTCCACGACAGAGCCGAGGCAGGGCTGCGAGGTATTGCCCGAGAGCGCGTCCATCGCGGCATCGAGCGCGTCGACGCCCGCCTCTACCGCCGCGAGCACGGTGGCGCCGGCGATGCCCGACGTATCGTGCGTGTGGAAATGGATCGGAAGGTCGGTTTCCTCGCGCAGCGCCTTGAAGAGGACGCGGGCGGCGGAAGGCTTCAACAGACCGGCCATGTCCTTCACCGCAATGATATGCGCTCCGGCGGCCTCCAGTTCCTTCGCCAGGCCGACATAGTATTTGAGGTCGTATTTGGCGCGCGCCGGGTCGAGGATGTCGCCGGTGTAGCATATCGCCGCTTCGATCAGCTTGCCCTCGGCGCCGACGGCGTCCATGGCGACGCGCATGTTCTCGACCCAGTTCAGGCAGTCGAAGACGCGGAAGAGGTCGATGCCGCTGGCGGCGGCCTGCCGGACGAAATGCTGCACGACGTTGTCGGGATAGTTGGTGTAGCCGACGCCGTTCGCACCGCGAAGCAGCATCTGCAACAGGATGTTCGGCGCCTTCTCGCGGATCAGCGCCAGTCGCTCCCACGGGTCCTCGGTCAGGAAGCGCATGGCGACGTCGAAAGTGGCGCCGCCCCAGCATTCCAGCGACAGGAGCTCGGGCAGGGCGCGGGCATAGGTGCCGGCGATGCGGGCGATGTCGTAGGTGCGCACCCTGGTCGCCAGAAGCGATTGATGACCGTCGCGCATGGTCGTGTCGGTGATCAGCACCTGTTTCCGCGCCCTGAGCCAGGCTGCGAATTTTTCCGGCCCGAGCGCGTCGAGCTTCTGCTTCGTGCCGTCGGGAACCGGCCCGGTGAACCATGGAATGACCGGGGGCGCGGCGTCGGCCTCCGGCTTCGGGCGTCCTCGTGTCTCGGGATGGCCGTTCACGGTCACGTCGGCGAGATAATTGAGGAGCTTGGTGGCGCGATCCTGCCGCTTCACCCGCGTGAAGAGTTCCGGCGTCCCGTCGATGAAGCGGGTAGTGTAGTCGTTCGCGCGGAATTTCGGGTGGGTGATGATCGCTTCGAGGAATGTCAGGTTGGTGGCGACACCGCGGATGCGGAACTCGCGTAGCGCCCGGTGCATGCGCGCGATCGCCTCGCGTGCGGTCGGCGCCCAGGCGGTCACCTTTTCGAGCAGCGGGTCGTAGTAGCGCGTGATGACGGCGCCGGAATAGGCAGTGCCACCGTCGAGGCGGATACCGAAGCCGGTCGCCCCGCGATAGGCGGTGATGCGGCCGTAATCGGGGATGAAGTTCTGCTCCGGGTCCTCGGTGGTGATACGGCATTGCAGCGCGTTGCCGTTCAGCCGGATCTCGCCCTGCGGGGGCACGCCGGATTCGGGCGTGCCTATGGCGAAGCCGTCGAGGATATGGATCTGCGCCTTGACGATGTCGATGCCGGTTACCTCCTCGGTCACCGTGTGCTCGACCTGGATGCGCGGATTGACCTCGATGAAATAGAACTTGCCGGTGTCGGCATCCATGAGGAATTCGACCGTGCCGGCCCCGATATAATCCGTCGCCCCGGCAATCTTCAGCGCGTGGCCGGAGAGCTCCTGCCGCTCGGCATCGTTCAGGTAGGGTGCCGGCGCGCGCTCGACGACCTTCTGGTTGCGACGCTGGATGGAGCAGTCGCGCTCGAAGAGATGGACGATGTTGCCGTGCATGTCGCCGAGGATCTGGACCTCGACATGGCGGGCGCGCTCGACGAGCTTCTCCAGATAGACCTCGTCCTTGCCGAAAGCGGCCTTCGCCTCGCGCCGACCTTCCGTCACCTCGCGGGAAAGATCGGCTTCGGAGCGGATGACGCGCATGCCGCGCCCGCCGCCGCCCCAGGAAGCTTTCAGCATCATCGGGTAGCCGATCGTTTCGGCCATCCGAGCGATCTCGTGGAGGTCATCGGGCAGAGGCTCGGTAGCCGGGATCACCGGGACGCCGACCTCCATCGCCAGATTGCGGGCAGCGACCTTGTTGCCGAGCCGGCGCATGGTTTCGGGTTTCGGTCCGATGAAGACGAGGCCGTTCTCGGCGCAGGCCTCTGCGAATTCGGGGCTTTCCGAAAGAAGGCCGTAGCCGGGATGGACGGCGTCGGCGCCGGACAGTTTCGCCACGCGCATGATTTCGGGGATCGACAGATAGCTTTCGATCGGGCCGAGATCGGCCGTCAGATGCGGGCCGCGGCCGACCTGGTAGGATTCGTCGGCCTTGAAGCGGTGCAGCGAATATTTGTCCTCTTCCGCCCATATGGCGACCGTCTTCAGGCCGAGTTCGTTGGCGGCACGGAAAACGCGGATGGCGATCTCGGAGCGGTTGGCGACGAGGATTTTGGCGATTGGCACAAGGCACCTCCCGGCGGTCGTCATGGGCTGGAACAATGGTTAGCGCGTGCGATATTGCGGCGCAACATGATGTGCTTGCCTATCCGCGAAAGAAAACGGCCCGGCATGCGAAGATGCCGGGCCGCGAAGACGATCGTTCAGCCGGCCCTCCGCCGGCCGATGGACCGATCACTCGGTGTAGTAGTCGTACTTGCCGTCATGCCACTTGTACATGACGTAGCCGGGCAGCGTGACGTCGCCGTGATCGTTGAACTTGAGTTCGCCGAGCACCGTCTTGAACGTACCGGCGTTCAGCGCCTTCACGACTGGATCGAAATCCGTCTTGCCGGCAGTATTGGCAGCCTTTGCCCAGATCTGGATCGCGGCATAGGTGTAGAGTGCGTAGCCCTCGGTGCTCTTGCCGGCGGCAAGCAGTTCATCCACGACCGGCTTCGCGTCCGGGTTCTTGCGCGGATCCGGCGAGAAGGTCATCAGCGTGCCTTCGCCGGCATCGCCGGTGATCGCCCAATACTCGTCGGTCACGAGCGCGTCGCCGGAAACCAGGACCGTCTTCATGCCCTGCTGGACCATCTGACGCTTGATGAGGCCGGCTTCGGTGTGATAGCCGCCGACATAAAGCACATCGATGTCGTTCTGCTTCAGCTTGGAGACGAGCGCGGTATAGTCCTTTTCGCCCGCGGTGTAGGATTCCACGAGCGCCGGCTTGCCGCCGAGCTTCTCGTAGTTCTCCTGGGTAGCGTCGGCAAGACCCTTGCCGTAGGCGGTCTTGTCGTTGATGAAGGCGATCTTCTTGTCCTTGAAGTGATCCATCAGGAACTTCGCGGCGACGATGCCCTGCTGGTCGTCACGGCCGCAGACGCGGAAGATGCCCGGCCCCGGACGCTCGTCGGTGAATTTCGGATTGGTGGAAGCCGGCGAAATCTGGACGATGTTCTCGTCGGCATAGACCGAGGAGGCCGGGATAGACGAACCGGAGCAGAAATGCCCGGCGACGAAAACCACACCCTCACCGGCGAACTGGTTGGCGACCGCAACCGCCTGCTTGGGATCGCATGCATCGTCGCCGACCTCGAGTTTGAGCTTCTGGCCGAGAACGCCGCCGGCCTTGTTGATGTCCTCGACGGCCTGCTCCGCGCCGCCCTTCATCTGCCCGCCGAAGGATGCGTACTGACCGGTCATCGGGCCTGCCACAGCGATGGTGATGTCAGCCCAGGCCGAGCCGCTCATCATCGCAAAGGTGAGGGCGACGCCCGCAAAAAGTGCCTTTTTCATGTTAACTCCCTTGTAATAACACCCCAGAGGTTTCTGCTGCCGCCCGGAAAAGGTGTCCGGTTTTTCCGGTTGGCCGGCGCGGGTCTTTCGTCCCGCTTGGCCGGCATGAAAGCCCAATTCAGCGCCGAAATAAAGGCTCCACACCGATTAATAGTGAACAGGTCAAGTTTTGCGCACCCAGCCGGCGGCTCCGCTACGCCTATAGTCGAAGCTGTATTGGGTGGTCATCTGCTTTGCACGCGTCAATTGGCGACCGACGAAAGCAATGATGAGAAGAATGATCAAGTCGACGATGTAGTAGTGAAGCGAAAGGAGTGAGCCGTGGAAGAGGGCGTAATGGATGAACCTGCACGCGGCAGTCAGCAGGATCATATAGACAGCCAACTGGGCGCCGCTATTCCACGAACGCGCGACTGCGCGGCCGGTGAGATAGGCCGCTCCGCCCGCCAGCACCACGGTGATCCAGAAGAACTCCCAGAACGTCACTTCCCACAGCAGGCCGTTTTCCTTGACCATTCCGTCCTCTCAGTGCCTGCCGCCTTCGAGATAGGCGGCGCGGACTTCCTCGCGCTTCAGGAGTTCAGCGCCCGTGCCGCTCATGGTGATGGTGCCGTTCACCATCACATGGCCGCGATGCGCGAGCTTGAGCGCATGGAATGCGTTCTGCTCGACCAGGAAGACGGTCAGCCCTTCCTGCCGGTTGAGCTCGCGGATAGCCTCGAAAATCTGCTTCACCACGAGCGGGGCGAGCCCGAGCGACGGCTCATCCAGAAGAAGCAGCTTGGGACGGCTCATCAGAGCGCGGCCGATGGCGAGCATCTGCTGCTCTCCGCCCGAAAGCGTGCCTCCGCGCTGGCCGGCGCGCTCCTTGAGCCGCGGAAACAGCGTGAAGACGCGCCGGACATCGTCGTCGAAATGATCCGGCGGCACGAAGGTAGCCCCCATCTGGAGGTTTTCCATGACCGTCATCCGAGGGAAGATGCGGCGTCCCTCGGGCGACTGCGCGATGCCGAGCCGCATGATCTCATGGGTCGGCATGTTGGTGATATCATGCCCGTCATAGGTGATCTGGCCGGCGCGCGCGCGGGGATCGCCGCAGATCGTCATCATCAGCGTCGACTTGCCGGCGCCATTGGCTCCGATCATGGTGACGATCTCGCCGCGGTTGACGTCCACGTCGACGCCACGGAGCGCCATGATCTGACCGTAATAGGTCTTGACGCCGCGTACCGAGAGAAGGTTCTCGCTCATGGCTTCGACGCTCCCCCGGAATTATCCGGCGCCGTAGGCGCATCAGGCATCGCCCCGATGTCTCCCTCCACTCTCGCCGCGACGTCCTGCTGGACCTCGGCGACGTCTATCTCCTCCTCGTCTTCAACGCCCAGATAGGCGGCGATGACCTTCGGGTCGGTGCGCACGAAGGCCGGGTCGCCATCAGAGATCTTCACGCCATAGTCGAGCACGACGATATGGTCCGAAATCTCCATGACGACGCCCATGTCGTGCTCGATGAGCAGGATCGACGTGTCGTGCTTGTCACGGATGAACTTCAACAGTTCGTTGAGCTCCGCCGATTCACGCGGATTGAGGCCGGCGGCCGGCTCGTCGAAGCACAGGAGCCTCGGGTCGGTGCACATTGCGCGGACGATTTCCAGGCGCCGCTGCGCGCCGTAGGGAAGGTCGCCGGCCGGCTCGTCGGCACGATCGACGAGATTGATCTGCTCCAGCCAGTATATAGCCTTCTCTATCGCGGCCGCTCGCGCCTTCTTGTAGCCGGGCAGGCCGAAAATGCCGCCGAGCGTATAGCTTGATGCGAGCATCAATGCATTGTGCTGCGCGACGAGCAGGTTTTCGAGGACCGTCATGCCACTGAAGAGTCGTATGTTCTGGAAGGTGCGCGCGACCTTGGCCCTGGCCGATATCTCGTGATCGGGCATCCGCTCGAGGAGGAAGACGGAGCCACCGGTCGTTTCCTTGAAGCGCGCGCTGCTGGCGGTCAGTTCCTCGACTTCCTTCTCCAACCGGCCTTCGCCGTGGCGCATGGCGATACGGCCTTCGGTCGGCTTGTAGAAGCCCGTGACGCAGTTGAAGACAGTCGTCTTGCCTGCGCCGTTCGGACCGATGAGGGCGGTGATATCGCCGCGCCCGACATTGAAGGAGAGATCTCCGACCGCCACGAGCCCGCCGAAACGCATCGACAGATGTTCGACCGTCAGGATAGGGTCGTTCTCCCACCTGTGTACGGCAGGCGCGCCGGTACTGCTCTGCGCGGCGTCCATCAATGCCCCTCGCCCTGTGCGACCAGATCGGCACTGATCCGTTTCTTCTCCTTGTAGATGGCCGAAGGCGTTCTCGTCGCGATCAGGCCGCGCGGCTTCCACACCATGATGATGACCATGGCAAGACCGAAGATCAGCATGCGGTACTGAACCGGATCGAAATTGTCACCGAAGATCGACTTGAGGAAATCGAGATTGCGCAGCATCTCGGTGCCGCCGATCATGACGACGGCCGCGATGACGACGCCGAGCTGGGAACCTAGGCCGCCGAGCACGACGATCGACAGGATGATCGCCGATTCGAGGAAGGTGAAGCTCTCGGGCGACACGAAACCCTGCCGCGTGGCGAAGAACGAGCCGGCGAAGCCGCCGAACATCGCGCCGATGGCAAAGGCGGTCAGCTTCGTGTTGCGGGTGTTGATGCCGAGCGAGCGGCAGGCGATCTCGTCCTCCCGCAACGCTTCCCAGGCCCGGCCGATCGGCAGCCTGCGCAGCCTTATCGTGATGAAATTGGTGATCAGCGCCAGGATGAAGATGATGTAGTAGAGGAAGATGAAGCGCTGGATGGGCTCGTAGGGAATTCCCAGAATACCGTTGATCGTATCCTGGCCCCGGCCGAGTTCGTAACCGAATACCGTAGGTTTCGGGATTCCGGAAATGCCGTCGGGACCATTGGTGAAACTATACCAGTTGAGAAGCACGACGCGGACGATCTCGCCGAAGGCAAGCGTGACGATCGCCAGATAGTCGCCGCGCAGTCGCAGCACCGGAAAACCGAGGATGACGCCCCATGTCGCGGCGAGAATGCCGGCGAGCGGCAGGGCCATCCAGAAGCCGAAATGGAAATAGTGCGCGAGGAGCGCGAAGGAGTAGGCGCCGACCGCGTAGAAGGCGACGTAGCCGAGGTCTAGAAGGCCGGCAAGACCGACAACGATATTCAATCCCCATCCAAGCATGATGTAGGTCATGATGAGGATGGCCATGTCAATGAACTGCCGCTCGCGCGTCGGCATGAAGGTTGTGAAGAAGAAGGGCAGTACGATTGCGAAAGCGAGCAGTAACCAGGTCAGAATCTTGCCGACCGTCGGCATGATGGCGGCAAATCCACCGCCCTCCGCACGCGCCTTTCGGCGCGTTGATCGTTTGGCCCTGAAGAGGAAGATATTGAGGAAGAGCCTCGCGCCGAACACGATCAGGATCGAGATGATCCAGGCGCGCCAGCGCGTCGTTATATCCAGGCCGCCGGGCGCGATCTCCGTGCGCAGGCCGATGAAGAAGAAGCCGAGAACGCCGGCAAGCAGCGCCGTCAGTCCCGCATCCCTGAGTGAATCGTAGAAATTTGCCGACCGCTCGGGCGGCTCCTGCTGGAAGGCACGGGCCCGATCTTCGCCGAGCGCCTGTGCGCCTTCAGGATTGGTTTCCGAGGCGGGCATGTCCTGGTTGCCGGCAGCCATCAGACCTTCTCCACCTCGGGCCTACCGAGCAGGCCGGACGGAAGGAAGATGAGGACGATGGCGAGGATCGAAAACGCCGCCACGTCCTTGTATTCGACAGTGAAATAGGCTGACCAGAACACCTCGATCAGGCCGATCGCGAGACCGCCCAGCATCGCGCCGGGCAGCGAGCCGATACCGCCGAGCACGGCTGCCGTAAACGCCTTAACGCCGGCGAGGAAGCCGATGTAGAAATCAATGACGCCATAAAGAAGCAGAAACATAAGCCCGGCTACGGCGGCGAGCGCGGCACCCATCACGAAAGTCAGCGAGATCGTCCGGTCGACATTGACGCCGAGCAGCGAGGCCATCCTGGTATCCTGCTCGCAGGCGCGTTGCGCGCGTCCGAGCGGGGTCTTGACGATGAACAGCGTGAAGGCGGCCATCAGGACCAGGGTCGTCCCGATTATGATGATCTGCATGTAGGACAACTGAACGTTGATGCCGTCGGTCGGGCTGGCGCTGAAAATCTTGATGCCGCCGGTGATCTGCGGCGGCAGCGGCTTGACACGGGCGCCTTGGGTGACCTGCACGAAGTTCTGTAGCGTGATCGACATGCCGATCGCGGTGATCAACGGCGCAAGCCGGAAGGAGCCTCGCAGCGGCCTGTAGGCAAGACGCTCGACCGTCCATCCCCATGCGGCTGTGAAGATCATCGCCACGATCACGACGATCAGAAGCACCACCGGAAGGAAGGCGAAGCCGAACACGGTCGTCAAGATTAGGAAGGTGGCGAGCGCCACGAACGAGCCAACCATGAAGATGTCGCCATGGGCGAAATTGATCATGCCGATGATGCCGTAGACCATCGTGTAGCCGATCGCGATCAGCCCGTAGATCGACCCCAGTGTCAGCCCGTTGATAAGCTGCTGGACGAAATAGTGCATATGTTATCGGCTCCCCTGGGACGTCGCTGCAACGGCGCGCCCCTTTGTATTTCCCCTAGTCGTAACTTCTTGAGCCCGGATTGCAACCGGCTTTTTCGTGTGTCCGGTCGCATTCTCCATGCTGCCGGTTCGGGTCGCGTTGTCGTTTATCCCGCTCCCTTCCGCCCGCTGGACTAGCCGGAAGCTAGCACTGGCATAGCGCAATGTCCTTGCGTCGAATCCGGTTCCTCACAGCTTTCGTCGAAGCTAATTTGATGGCGCCATCAACTTTCAGTGATTCCTTGCGTTTGGGAAAACCAAAACCGCACGGCACTCGGGCCACTCAGGTGACCACGAAGCCATGCGCAAACGGATCACGGTCGTCGATGAAGATGGTGTTCAGCCCCGTCATTCGCGCCCAGCCGCCGATCGACGGCACGATGGCAGGTTTGTTCGCCACTGTAGCCTCGGCCTCGACGCGGCCCTTGAAGAGCGAGCCTATGATCGATTCATGGACGAAGCTGTCGCCGGCCTTCAGCCTGCCCTTGGCGTGAAGCTGCGCCATGCGCGCCGACGTGCCGGTACCGCAGGGCGAGCGGTCGATGGCCTTGTCACCATAGAATACAGCGTTGCGGGCATCGGCTTCGCTATTCGTGGGCTTACCTGTCCATAATATGTGTGAGAGCCGGTTGATTTCGGGGTGGTCGGGGTGGGCAAAGGCGTAGGCCTCGTTCAGCCTTGTGCGCAGGACCGGGCTCCAGGCGATGAGGTCGCCCGCCGAGTGATCGGACATATCGCGGTAGTTTTCCTGCGGCTCGACGATAGCATAGAAATTGCCGCCATAGGCGACGTCGACCTTGAGGGGGCCGAGAACCGGGCACTCGACCTCGAGCGCTTCGGCGTAGAGGAAGGCAGGCACGTTGATGATGCGCACTTCCTCGACATACTGGCCTTCCTGGCGATATTCGGCCACGACCAGCCCGGCCGGCGTGTCCAGTCTCAGCACGCCCGGCGTCTTCGGCTTTACCAACCCGTTCTCGATCGCCATCGTTACCGTGCCGATAGTACCGTGGCCGCACATCGGCAAGCATCCGGAGGTCTCTATGAAGAGGATGGCGATATCGCAGTCGTCGCGCGTCGGCGGGTAGAGGATCGAGCCCGACATGATGTCATGGCCACGCGGCTCGAACATGAGGCCGGTGCGGATCCAGTCATATTCGGCGAGGAAATGCGCGCGCCGCTCCAGCATGGTGGAGCCCTGAAGCTGCGGACCCCCGCCGGCGACGAGCCGGACCGGATTGCCGCAGGTGTGACCGTCGATGCAGAAGAAGGAGTGGCGTGCCACGATATGCCTCTAGAAACGCGTTGGGCGGAAAGGAGAAAGATCGATCGGGGAAGCCTCGCCCGAAACGAGGTCGCGGATCAAGCGCCCCGTTGCCGCGGCCTGGGTCAGGCCGAGATGGCCGTGACCGAAGGCATAATAGACATTCGCGGCGGAACGGGCACGCCCGATCACGGGCAGGGAATCGGGAAGCGAAGGGCGGAAGCCCATCCATTCGCGACCACTGTCGGCCTTCAACCCTGGAAGGAAGAGACATGCCTTTTCCAGCATGGCTTTCGAGCGAGCGAAATTGGGCGGCCGGTCGAGCCCTGCGAGTTCCACGGCGCCGCCGACCCGGAGCCCGGTTTCAAGTGGCGTGACGACGAAGCCATGGCCGCCAAAGATCAGTTGTCGTTTGAGGTCAAAGGCATCGGTCGGAAGCGTCGTGTTGTAGCCGCGCTCGGTTTCGAGCGGGATCGTGTCGCCGAAACGGCGTGCCCACAGATGGGACCATGCACCGGTAGCAACGATCAGCCTGCCCGGCTTGAAGGAACTGCCGTCTTCGAGGCGGATCGAGATGCCGTCGCCGCTCGATGTTGCTTCCACGACCTTGCCTTTGCGGAAGGTTGCGCCTCTGCTCTCCGCGTATTTCCATACGGCCTTGCCGAGCAGCATCGGATCGGAGACGGTTTTCCAGCCGGGGACGAAAGTGCCCTTGACGAAGCGCGGCGCGAGGCCGGGCTGCAGTTCGGCCAATTCCGCGCCGGCGACGTGGCGGAAGCCGATACTGTGCCGCTCGCGCGCCGTCCAGCCGGGCAGCGAGGCGTTGAACTCGGCCTCGGATTCATAGAGTTCCAGGGAACCGTCCTCGCGCAGCATGGAGCGCGTGCCGGAGCGCTCCATCAATGCCATCCATTCGGATTCGGCAAGCCGCATCAGGGAAGCCTGGGCGGCGAGCGCGCTGTCATAGCCGCCATGGCCGGCGCGCCAGAAGCGGTAAAGCCAGGGGAGGAGGCGCGGCAGGTAGGAGGGCGGGATGGCGAGCGGCCCGAGCGGGTCGAGCAGCCACCGCGGCAGGTTGCGCATCATGCCCTTCTGGGCGAGCGGCAGGACGTCGGAGAAGGCGAAGGCGGCGGCGTTGCCGGAACTCGTCTCCTCGCAGATGCCGGTGCGGTCGACGACGACCACGGAGCGCCCCGCTTCCGCAAGATATGCGGTGGCGCAGATGCCGACGATGCCGGCACCGATGACAGCGATATCCGATCTGCTATCGCCGTCCATTGGCATTTTCCCCCGCCTGTTGCCTGCTATCAGGCGGCCTTGTCGACGGTGAGCTTCGGCAGGACCGGCCTTGTCGCCAGTGCATCCTTGATGATCTTCTCGACGCGGACCCTCTCGGCGCCGGCGAGCGGCTGGCGCGGCATGCGCACGCGCTCGTTCGAGCCGATCGCGTGGACTTCGGCGAGCTTGATATTCTGGACGAGGTTGGTCGAGACGTCGAGGTCGAGCAGCGGACGGAACCAGCGATAGATCGAGAGCGCCTCGGCCATCCGGCCGGCCTTGACGAGGCGATAGACCGCGACGGTCTCGGCGGGGAAGGCGGTGACGAGCCCCGCCACCCAGCCGATCGCGCCGACAGACAGCGCCTCGAAGGCCAGGTTGTCGACGCCGGTGAACAGATCGAAGCGGTCGCCGAAGCGATTGACGATGTCGATCGAGCGGCGAATCTCGTCCGAGGATTCCTTGATGGCGACGAAATGGTCGTCATTCGCCAGTTCCGCCATGATATCGAGCGTGACGTCGACCCGGTAGGCGATGCGGTTGGAATAGATCATCACCGGCAGGCCGCCGGCAGCGGCGATCGCCTTCAGCGTGTCGACCGTCTCGCGCGGATTGGTATGATAGATCGGGCTCGGCACGATCATCAGCCCGTCGGCGCCGGCCTTGGCGGCGCGTTTGGCCAGCGAAACCGCGTCGCGTGTCGCCGCTTCGTTGATGGTGAGCAGCGCCGGCTTGCGTCCGGCAGCGCCCTTCATCGTCTTGAAAACCGCAAGCTTCTCGTCGTGGGAGAGCATCGGACCTTCGCCGAGCGAGCCGCAGGCGATCAGCCCGTCGCAACCGGCTTCCATCAACAGCGCGAAACAGCGCTCCATTTCCGCATGATCCAACTCGTCGCCATCCGTGAATTTCGTCGTGACGGCGGGCGTGACACCTGACCACATGGCTTCATCTCCTCTGATATATCCGTGATATATTTCATTCCGCCCATCCTTGTCAAGCGCTTTCCGAGAATGATATATCAAAAGTATATCAGAGGAGATGCGTTTGAACGCGACCGAACAAAACGCTGCCTTCGAACCGGCTTCGGCCAGAGCCTATCACGCGCTGGAGCGTATGATCGTAACGCTCGAACTGGCGCCGGGAAGTGTCATGACCGAAGGCGCGCTGATCGAGCGTCTTGGGCTTGGCCGCACGCCGGTCAGGGAAGCCGTGCAGCGGCTTGCCTGGGAAGGGCTTTTCGATATCCGTCCGCGCGCGGGGCTTTCCGTAGCGCCGCTTCATGCCGTCGACTGGTTGAAGGTGCTCGATGCGAGGCGCGGCGTGGAAGCCGTACTTGCCCGGTCCGCTGCGCGTTTCATAACCCGTGATACGGCTTCGAAGTTTCAGGCGGCGGCGCTCGCCATGCAGGCGGCGGTCGAGGACGACGACGTGTTCGCCTATCTGGAGGCCGACAAGACGCTTGACGAGGTGATGACGGCGGCGGCCGACAATATATATGCCGCGCGTACGGCAGCACCGTTGCAGACGCACAGCCGACGCTTCTGGTTTCGCTACCGCGCAGACGCATCGCTGTCCGAATCAGCGGCACATCATGTCGATATCATCCGCGCCGTGCTCGATCGTGACGAAGACGCCGCCGGCCTCGAGGCGGAGCGGCTGATCGCACTCCTGCGTGTCTATGCGGAGACGGCGGCGCGGCGCTAATCTTTCGTGCGCTTGTTTCTACGTAAGTAATGACTTACGCTAGGCGCATGCCTGCATCTGACCCATTCCATGCGATCAGCGACGCCACGCGGCGTCACATACTGGAAGAATTGAGGCGCGGCCCGAAAACGGTCAATGTACTCGCCGCCGGCCTGCCGATTTCGCGTCCGGCTGTTTCCCAACACCTGAAAATCCTGCTCGACGCGGCGCTCGTCAAAGTCGAGGTATCGGGGACGAAACGCATCTACACGACGGATGATATGGGGTTCACCCGTCTCAACGTCTGGCTCGACCAGTTCTGGAAGGCTTAAGGTCTGCAATAAAACCGCCCCGATGGCTGAACCGCCATCGGCCGTCTTTTCCCAGCAGTCCCTGCCGTCCCGACGAGTGTCGGGGCTAGTGCCTTGTCTGGGCTCTCAGTTTTTCGATTTCATCCTTAAGCGCCAGCTTTCGTCTCTTGAGGGCTGTTATCTCGAGTTCGTCGGTTGAGGGATGGGTCAGGGCTTCGTCAATCTCGCGGTCTATATCGCCATGCTTTCTCTGCAATTCCTCAAGATGGGAAGCGAGAGCCATGATTTCTTCTCCTGTTCCGTTTTCCTCGTCGGCTGCCACATGGACGTCCGCCGCCGGACACCGTGTGTGACGACCGGATGACAGTCTGCCACCAGAATATGGCGAAGTCGAACATGCCGTAGTAGCATTTCCGCTATTGCGCGAATGTGCTATGTAGCGGGACTGCAGCATTGCGTGGCCGGCTTCCGCCGGGATGGCGCCGGGGAATCAGGATTGATGTCGGAACAGGAACAGGCCGCAATTCGTCTCGAATTCGCGCGCCTGAAGCAGGAGCATGCCGATTTCGATGCCGCCATCAACGCCATGATCGCAATGGGCTGCGATGCTCTGCAGATTCAGCGGATGAAAAAGAAGAAGCTGGCCATCAAGGACCGGCTGAAGGACCTTGAGGACAGGGTCATCCCGGACATCATCGCCTGAGTGCGATACACGAGAACAGCTTCCGCTTTGGAAGCCGGCAATCACTCACGCGCATTTGCATCGGAAATAAAGCCGGCAATGGCTCCGACCACGCCGGGAGCCAAGGGCAGTCCTGGATCGCCATAAGTGGCGATATTGGCTGCCCTGTCGGACGATTTGACCTCCTTCAGGACATGGTTTGTGTCGGGAAGAAGCGTAAGCCGCGAAGCTGGCGCGGCCGCATGCAGCCGCCTGGCGTCCTCGACGGTAACTTGAATATCCCGCTCGCCCTGCACGATGAGGATCGGTTTCCGGTATTCGGCGATCAACTCTGAAGGATCGATTGCGAATTCGCTGATCATAAAGCGCTGGACGGCAGGATTGAACAGGGAAAGAAGCGCAGAGTCCAGTTGCGAGACATCCACTTGCCGACCGGCCTCCAGCATGGCTATCGCCGCCAGCGCCTGATCGAGAAGCGGGGTTCCGGCCAGTTGGGATTGGATTTGCTGCTTGAGAACCTCGCCAAGCGGACGGCCTGCAGTCGAGACTAGAATGAGCCCGCACATTTCCTTGTCGTCCCGGCTTGCGAAGAGCGCGGCCAAGCCGCCCTCGCTATGTCCCATGACCCAAACGCAAGGCGCGTCCGTCCGCTCCCGGATCGTGCGGACCCAGGAGTGAATATCGGCGGCATAGTCCGCTATCGTCACGTCGTTCGGGTCCGACACCGCGTTTGCGCTTCCGAACATGCCTCTTTTGTCGATCCTAACGGAGGCGATTCCTCTTGCGGCAAGCCCGTTGGCCAAGAGTTTGTAGGTCGAGGCGTTTAGGCCAAGCGGTCCATTGCCGTTCCGATCGGTTGGTCCTGATCCAGGTATAATCAGCACGATCGGACCGGACAGCTTTTCCGGCGAAAGCATAGTGCCCGCTAGAGGCCCAAACGGGCCTTCTGCCTCGAGCGGTTTCTCGATGAAGTTGATCGTCGTATTTCCCATTACGGTCAAGACAGCCAATACAAGAGCCAATCACACCATGATGCCGTTAATAGCAACACCCCATCGGTCGGGGAATGCTCGTCCCGCCGGCCGTTCACGCCGATGTCCGGATAGCGACGGCTTCCTTGCGGCTTTTCAGCATTTCCTCTATGCGGCGGTCTCGGAACCTTAAGGGGCAGGATATGCCGCGCGCCGATGTCGCCATCATCATGGGCAGCCAGTCCGACTGGCCGACCATGCGCCACGCCGCCGAGACGCTTGTCGCGCTCGGTATCGGTTTCGAGAAGCGCATCGTCTCGGCGCACCGTACGCCCGAACGGCTCTACGAATTCGCACGCGGTGCAAGAGATGCCGGTTTCAAGGTGATTATCGCCGGCGCTGGCGGTGCGGCACATCTGCCCGGCATGACTGCCGCGCTGACGCCGCTTCCGGTGTTCGGCGTTCCTATCGAATCGAAGGCGCTCTCGGGGCAGGACTCGCTCCTTTCCATCGTGCAGATGCCGGCCGGCATCCCGGTCGGGACGCTGGCGATCGGACGCTCCGGCGCCGTCAATGCCGCGCTGCTTGCCGCCGCCGTTCTGGCGCTTTTCGATCCCGCACTTGCCGACCGGCTCGACGCCTATCGCGCCCGCCAGACCGAGGCAGTCGGGGATATCCCGGCGGACAATGCATGAGCGAGCCGCTTGCCCCCGGCGCCACGGTCGGCATCATCGGCGGCGGGCAGCTCGGTCGCATGCTGGCCATGGCTGCGGCAAGGTTGGGTTACCGCACGGTGGTGCTGGAACCGCAGGCCGATTGCCCCGCTGCCCAGCTTGCCAATCGTCAGATCGTCGCCGCCTATGACGATCCTTCCGCGCTCGACGAACTTGCCCGATCCGCGGCTGTCGTTACCTACGAATTCGAGAACGTGCCCGTGGAGGCGGCGAACCGGCTTGCCTCAGTCGTGCCGGTATATCCGCCGCCGCGCGCGCTCGAAGTATCGCAGGATCGCGTGACCGAGAAAATTTTTCTCAACGCTCACGGAATATCCACAGCCTCGTTCCGAGCGGTGGATAATGACGGGGACATCGCGGCCGCGCTTGGTGCGTTCGGCGGTAGCGGCGTGCTCAAGACGCGGCGGTTCGGCTATGACGGAAAGGGCCAGAGGGTCATCCGCGCGGGTGAGGCGAGGAACCTCGAAGGCGCCTATGCGGCGATGGGCAACGTCCCGCTCATCCTGGAAGAGTTGATACCTTTCGAATGCGAGATATCGGTGATTGCCGCGCGCGGCCGGAGCGGTTCCGTCGCAGCGTTCGATCCGGCCCGCAATCTCCATCGGGAAGGCATATTGCGCAGTTCGACCGTACCGGCCGGCGTACCGGTGAAGGTTGAGGAGGAGGCGCGGCGGGCGAGCTTCGCGTTGCTCGAAGCGCTCGATTATGTCGGCGTTATCGGCGTGGAGTTTTTCGTCGCCGCGGACGGACGCGTGCTTGCCAATGAGTTCGCGCCGCGCGTCCATAATTCCGGTCACTGGACCGAGGCGGCCTGCGTCGTCTCCCAGTTCGAGCAGCACATGAGGGCGATTGCCGGCCTGCCGCTCGGGGCGCCTAACCGGCACTCGAATTGCGTTATGGAAAACCTGATCGGCGACGATATGGATCGCGTGCCGGCGCTTCTCGGGGAGCCGAACCTGATGCTGCATCTCTACGGCAAGGCCGAGACGCGCCCCGGCCGCAAGATGGGGCATTTCACGCGGCTAAACATCGAATAACTTCATAGGGGAGCCGAGCAGATGAGAATCCGCCCGGCTCTCTTTTACTATTTTACAACCGTTTGCAATGATCGCATTTCGGAAGGCCGCCGGTGCCGGAAATGCGGTTTTGCTTCTCGATGTTATTTCCCTCCGTACATTGGTCGTTATCATGATAGACCTTTGTACCGGGGAGTTTCGAGTGGAACGGATTTACCTTCGCCATCTAACTATCTCGTCTGCCGAAGCACACATCCAAGTTAACAGATCGAGTGATCTCCTGCTCTACCTTAGACTCTAGGCATGGAATCTCGATCCAGCCTGACTTGGATGGCTATCAACCTCAGGCTAGTCTTATCGGTCTCGTATCAATGCGCCGTCCTGTCATCGAATGGACGACTCATCGATCTCTGTCTAACAAAAATCTACCCGTATAGCGATAGTGATTATTGTTAATCATCTTAAGGTTGTAAGACAGCCGCTGTTGACAGCCGCGTCGTTCCTCGTTTATGAGCACGTCGATTGCGGCGCGCCTTCTGGCGCGTCTTTGATTTCAGGCCTTACGGCGGTGTCAAACCCCACGGGCCAAGCTGAACGGCTCGGAAAATGAAGATCAAAAATTCGCTCAAGGCACTGAAGGCCCGCCACCGCGACAACCGTCTGGTTCGCCGCAAGGGCCGCGTCTACATCATCAACAAGACTGCGCCGCGCTTCAAGGCCCGCCAGGGCTGAGCCTTTACCGGTACGTCTTTTTGATCTGAAGCTCTATCTTTTGAGTTGATCTCGGGCCGCGCCGGGATAGATTCCCGTTATGCGTGGTCTTTTCGCTATATTCTTTTTGTCGCTTTTCGCGGTTCCGGTCGCGGCCGCCGAGCCCGCACCTTCGGTGAAGGTATTGCCGATCGTGCCTGCTGCTACCCCCAAGGCAGCCGACCCGTTCGAATTGGCTCATGCCAAGCGCCTCGACAAGCTTTTCGCCGGATTGAAGCGGGAGCGCAACGAGCAGGCGGCCGATCGCATCTCGCAGCAAATCATGCAGGTTTGGCTCGATTCCGGCAGTGCTACGGTCGATCTCCTGATGCAATGGGCGAATGACGCTATCCAGGCCAAGAAATATCCCGTCGCGCTCGATTTTCTCGATCAGGTCATCGCCCTCGATCCTTCCTATGCGGAAGGGTGGAATCATCGCGCTACCGTCCATTACATGATGGGTGACTTCACTATGTCGATGGCCGACATCGACAAGACGCTCCAGATCGAACCGCGCCATTTCGGTGCGCTCGCCGGCATGGCCGAAATCCTTAAGGACACGGGCCGCAAGGAACTGGCGCTCAAGGCCTATGAGCGGGTGCTTCAGGTCTATCCGATGTTGCGAAGCGCGCAAAGCGCTGTAGAGACGCTGACCCAGGACATAGCCGGCCAAGACATCTGAACGCTCTTCGTTAAAGCTGCGACACGGTCTGCAAAGCCCGTGATCGCCCCGCTATATGCCGCCCAGTCCGTCGGAGCCGATATAGGCGATGCGCAGCATGTTGGTGGCACCGGGCGTCCGAAGCGGCACACCGGCGGTGACGATCACCCGGTCGCCCGGCCGGCCAAACTGTTCCTCGAAGGTAATGCGGCAGGCGCGGTCGACCATGTCGTCGAGATCGGTGGCATCTTCGGTCACCACGCAATGTGTGCCCCAGGCGAGCGACAGGCGCCGTGCCGTCGCCACGACCGGCGACAGCGCGATGATCGGCACCTGCGGGCGCTCGCGCGCGGCGCGAAGCCCGGTCGTGCCGGAAGCCGTGTAGGTGATGATTGCCGACAGGTTGAGCGTCTCGGCGATCTGCCTTGCCGCGGCCGAGATCGCGTCGGCGCCGGTCGCCTCGGGCGGCGAGCGCTGGGCGTTGATGATGCCGGGATAGGTCGGATCGCGCTCCACCTGGATGGAAATCGCGTTCATCATCGAGACAGCTTCAACCGGATATTTCCCGGCCGCCGATTCCGCCGACAGCATGATGGCGTCGGCGCCCTCATAGACGGCGGTGGCGACGTCGGAGACCTCCGCGCGCGTCGGCACGGGCGCGGCGATCATGGATTCCAGCATCTGGGTGGCCACCACCACCGGCTTGCCGGCGCGTCGTGCGGCGCGGGTGATCTGCTTTTGAATGCCCGGTACCGACTCGACCGGCATCTCCACGCCGAGATCGCCGCGCGCCACCATCAGTGCATCGGAGAGTTCGATGATCTCGGCAAGCCGTGCCACCGCCTGCGGCTTCTCGATCTTGGAGAGCAGCGCCGCGCGGCCGCGCGCCACCTTGCGCACCTCGGCCAGATCCTCCGGCCGCTGGATGAAGGAAAGCGCGATCCAGTCCACGCCTGTCGCCAGCACGGCGTCCAGATCCCTGCGATCCTTCTCGGTCAGCGCGCCCACCGGCAGCGTTGTGTCGGGAACGCTAACACCCTTGCGGTCGGAGATCGCAGTGCCGGAAACCACGCGGCAGCGGACGGAACGGCTGTCCGTCTCTTCCGCCACCAATGCCAATCGGCCGTCATCGACCAGGAGGCGGTCGCCAGGACGGACCGATTGCAGGATTTCCGGATGGGGAAGGAAGACGCGGGTGACATCGCCCGGTTCGGGATTGTCGTCGAGCGTAAAGCTCTGGCCGGGCTTCAGTTCCGCCTTGCCTCCGGTGAACGTCCCAACGCGGAGCTTCGGGCCCTGCAGGTCGGCAAGGATGCCGATCGGTCGGCCGACCTTATCCTCGACTGCACGGATGCGCGCGACGAGCGCGCGCATCGTTTCATGATCGGTGTGGCTCATATTGATGCGGAAAGCATCCGCGCCGGCCTCGAAGAGCTTCTGGATCATTGCCTCGTCGGACGAGGCGGGACCAAGCGTGGCGAGGATCTTGACCTTGCGGCTGCGTCTCATTGGCTGTCCGATCCGGGATTGCCGGAGGCGGGGTTACCCGATCCTGTAACTGTGGCGGTGCCGCTCATGGCCGGCTGATCGGTCAGTTGCACCATCCAGCTCGATTGCTTGCCCGTGTCGTATTCCTTGAAGCCGGCGCGCTGGAAACCCCGCGCGAAGCAATCGTTGACACCGGCGATCTTAAACTCCTTGTCGGCGACGCACATGTTGACCGCTCCGTCCCAGCGGCCACCATGGTCGGCATCCTCGGCATAGAGATAATAGTAGCGCGAGGAAAGCGGCCCTTCGATCAGCGTCTTGCAACTCGATCCTTCGATGTGCCACCAGCCTTCCGTCACCCAACCGGCCTTGGCCCGGTACCCGATCGCAACGCCGATCAGGTTCTGGGTCGCATTGCAGACGCGGAAATCGGCGAGAGCGGGCGTGGAGAACAGCGCCATGCCGCCGGTGCAGGCTGCGGCGAAAACGACAAGAGCCACCTTGCGGCCACCCCGCTTCGCTGCTGCGGAACCCGAATCCATGCCGTTCGCCTGTAACAGCCCCATTTCAAGACGCCTCTTTTCGAAGATAGCCCGGCCTGTGTCAACGCGTTGGCGAGGATCGGAAGAATGGTCCCCGTCTATTTGGTGCTTTCGTGGATTTCGGCGGAAAGATTGTCGAAACGACGGCATTGCACCGGCATCGGGTTCGTGGAATGACCGGGGCTTGCAAAGCTTCATGGCGTGCCGGATGACGAAGACTTCCCGATTCTCTCCGTTCGAACTGATCGAGGGCGATCGCGGCGGCGGCATGTTGCTTCTCGCCGACCATGCCGGACGCGGACTGCCGGAGGAATATGGCAGTCTCGGCTTGCCCGAGACTGAGTTCGACCGACACATCGCCTACGATATCGGCGTGGAGGGGGTAACGCGGCGACTAGCGGCGCTGACCGGTGCACCGGCGGTGATGGCGCGTTTCTCGCGGCTTCTCGTCGATCCAAACAGGGGAGAAGATGATCCAACGCTGATCCGGCAACTCTACGACGGGACCGTAGTCCCAGAGAATTACCCGATGTCGGCAACGGAGCGGGAGCGCCGGCTTGACCGCTTCTACCGGCCTTATCACGATGCCGTTGCCTCTCTGGTTGCCTCAGTCGCCGAAGGATCGGGCAGGGCGCCGTTCCTCTTCTCCGTTCATTCCTTTACGCCGCGCATGCAGGGTGTCGAGCGGCCCTGGCATGTCGGCATATTGTGGGACAGCGACAATCGCGCGGTCGATCCGATGCTCGCCGCATTGAGGGGAGAGAAAGGGCTCGTCGTCGGCGACAACGAGCCCTATGACGGCGCGCTGCGCGGTGACACGATGTTCAAACACGCCATCGTCAACGGTTTCGCCCATGCGCTCATCGAAATCCGCCAGGATCTGATCCGCGAGCCGGATGGCCAGCGGGAATGGGCGGAACGGTTGACGCCGATGCTTGAAGCCATCAATGCCCGACCCGATATCCATGAGGTGAAGCAGTTCGGCTCCCGTACGGGGCCGTTATGAAGGAACATCGACCATGACCGAGCTCAGCAAGGAACAGAAGCGGGATTTCGAGGCTGCGGCCTTCCGCACCCTCATCGGTCATCTGCGTGAGCGGGCGGATGTCCAGAACATCGATCTGATGAATCTCGCCGGTTTCTGCCGCAACTGCCTCTCGAACTGGTATCGTGAGGCTGCCGAGGCCACCGGGGTCACACTCACGAAGGAAGAGTCGCGCGAGATCATCTACGGAATGCCCTATGATGAATGGCGCGCCAGGCACCAGACCGAAGCGAGCGAGGCCAAGAAAGCCGCGTTCGAGGCCAACCGGCCGAAGGATTAGTCTCGTCTGAGCTTCCGATTGCGTGCAGGACTGTTTTCTCCTTGACCGTTCGGGCAGGGTCGGGCATCGAAGCCGCCGTTTTCCTGCCGCGACAGGTTCCTTGAGTCGCGGCGCAATTCCCGTGGAGATGCTCAATGGCCGACGAAGTCACCGATTCCTCGCAAACCGTCGCCGCCGGTCAGTTGAGGGCGTTCATCGAACGTATCGAGCGCCTCGAAGAGGAGAAGCAGTCGCTGGCCGACGATATCAAGGATGTCTACGCCGAGATGAAGGGCACCGGATTCGATACCAAGGCCGTGCGCACGATCGTGCGCCTGCGCAAGAAGGATCAGGCCGAGCGGCAGGAAGAGGAAGCGATCCTCGATCTCTACAAAGCTGCGCTCGGCATGGCTTGACGAACCGACAGGGCAACGCGCGTTCACGGCGCTGTACCGCCTCCAGCTGTCTCCTGCAGGGAAGTCACGGACGGTGGCAATGCGGCTCATGTCTGCTATAGTGGCCAGCTTGGCCCCTTCTGACTGGGCTGGCTGAATTCATGGGCGTACCCGAGGAGCATGCGGCCGAGGTGTGGTGCACGCGCATGACCAACGGCTCTGGCACCTCAATTCGCGGATAGGTTGCCGACCTTTTCCTCAACGCGCCTTTTCGAGCTGCCAGTTCAGACCAGAGCGTACGGCCGGCCACTCTGGTGCGATGACACTGTACACGCAGGTATCGCGAAGCGTGCCGTCGGGCATACGTAAATGTTGACGCAAAATGCCGTCGAGCTTTGCTCCCAGTCGCTCGATGGCGCGCCGGCTTTGATGGTTGAGAAAGTGCGTGCGAAACTCGACCGCCAGACAATCGAGGTCGTCAAAGGCATGCGAGAGCAACAGCAATTTTGCTTCCGTATTCAACGGAGTCCGCTGGACTCGCTTTGCATACCATGTCGCTCCGATCTCCAAACGGGGGCCTTGAAGATCGATGTTCAAATAGGTCGTCATCCCAACCACCCGCCGCGTCGCCTTTTCAATCACGGCGAAGGGCAACATCGTGCCGGCAGCCTGAAGCCCCAGGCGGCGATCGATCTCCGCCGCGATTGCCTCAGGCTTTGGGATGTTCGTGTACCAGAGTTGCCAGAGGTGGCCGTCCTGCACCGCCTCAACAAGATCGTCATGGTGCTCACATGCCAGTGGAACAAGGTCTACGTATCGACCTGACAGGATAACCGTTTCCAAAGCCATGCCTGACATGTTCCTTTATCGTCTTCCGGACTGCCGCTGCTTACACCCATTTGTTGCGGCCTCTCTCACGCGTGCCCGATGCGCTTGAAAATCGTGGCCCTCCGACAATATCTACACGGCGCTGCGATGTCGCGCGATGCAGGTGTCGAGCGTCTCGCCGATATCGCGCTTCCACCAGTTCTCGGTCGAGAAAATCTCGACCTCGCTATAGCCGGCAAATCCCTGTCCCTCGACCCATCCGCGGATGCGCGGAATGTCGATCACGCCGTCGCCCATCATGCCGCGATCGTTCAGGAGGTCGCGCGTCGGGGTCAGCCAGTCGCAGACGTGGAAGGCAAGCAGCCTCTTGGATCCGGCGCGGGCGATCTGGTCCTCCAACTTGGGGTCCCACCAGACATGGTAGACATCGCAGGCGACGCCAAGCGCACCCGTGCTCTCGGAGTCCAGCACGTCGCATACGTCCAGTGCCTGCTCCATCGTGTTGATGCAGGCCCGGTCGGCCGCATACATGGGATGTAGCGGCTCTATGGCCAGAGGCATGCCGGCCGCGCGCGCATAGTCCAGCAAGCGGCCTATGCCGTCTTCCACTTGCCGGCGCGCCAAGCCGATATCCTTATGCGCCGCGCGGCCATCCAACGCGCCGGGCAGAGCACCGACCACCAGTACCAGGCAGGCTGCGCCCAGTTCGCATGCTTCGTCGACCGCGCGCCGATTGTCGTCGTCCGCCGCACGCAAGCCGGCCTCGTCCGCCGCAGGAAACATGCCGCCCCGGCAGTAGCCCGAGAGTTCGAGGCCAAGGGCGCGTATCTGGCTCGCGATTGGCGCAAGGCCGGCGGCGGCGACCTGATCGCGCCACGGCGATACGGCGCGGATGCCTCGCTTGGCACATGCATCCAGGATTACATCCAGCGGCACCGCTTTCCCTTGGCTGAAACGCACCGTGGCGGTGTTGATGGACATCCACCGATGATCGCCGCTGAAGTCACGCATTTTCATCTACCCCGGTTTGATTGCCACTAGCCGCGATTGTCGAAGCGCTTACTCGATGCCGTGGAGCGCGAGCAGCGTCCGCATGCGGTGCGTGGCCAGTTCCGGCCGCTGAAGCAGGTCGGCGGCGTCGGCAAGCCGGAACAACTCGGCGAAATGCACGAGGCTCCTGGCGCTCTGCTGGCCGCCGACCATGGTGAAGTGCGACTGCTGGCCATTCAGCCATGCCATGAACACCACGCCGGTCTTGTAGAAGCGTGTGGGCGCCTGGAAGATATGGCGCGAGAGCGGTACCGTCGACCCCAGAATGGTATGGAAACGTTCCACATTGCCCTCGGCCAATTCGGCCAGCGCGGCGCTCGCTGCCGCGGCGATCGGATCGAAAATGCCGAGCAGGGCGTCGCTGTGCTGATGCGTAGGCAATTGCCCCACGCCGTCGCCGGCGATGAGTTCGGCATAGTTGAAATCGTCGCCGGTATACATGCGCACGCCTTCCGGCAGGCGCCGGCGCATGGCGATTTCCTTGTCCTTGTCGAGGAGCGAGATCTTGATGCCGTCGACCTTCGAGGCGTGTGCCTCGATCACCGCCAGCGCCGTGTCCATCGCGGCATCGATATCCGGCGAGCCCCAATAGCCGGCGAGAGCGGGGTCGAACATGTCGCCCAGCCAATGAAGGATAACCGGCTGACGGGCCTGTTCGAGGATGCGGCCATAGACCTTCTGGTAGTCTTCCGGCCTCCTGGCCACGCGCGCCAAGGCCCGGCTGGCCATGATGATCAGGCGGCCGCCCAGTGCTTCTATGGCTTCCATCTGTTCTTCATAGGCGCGGATCACGTCGTCGAGCGAACGCGCCGCCTCCGGCGCCAGATGATCGGTGCCGCAGCCGCACGCGACCAGCGCGCCCGGTATGTCCTTTGCCGTCGCCAATGAACGCCTGATGAGTTCCAGAGATGTCGGCCAGTCGAGGCCCATGCCGCGCTGCGCCGTATCCATGGCCTCGGCGACGCCAAGCCCGAGCGACCAGAGATGTCGCCGGTAGCCGATGGTGGCGTCCCAGTCGACGGCGGCCTCAAGCCAGGGATCGACCGCCGCGCGCGGATCGGCCACCACATGGGCGGCTGAATAGGCGATGCGGTTGAAATTCCGGCCGGCCGCCGTTGCCGTGCTCGCCGGCGCATTGCCGCGCAGGGTATAGGGTGCAAGCGTACCGTCCAGCCCAGGGAGGTTGAGTGTCGATGTCATGGCCGACCCCTTCAAAGCGGCAGCGCCGGCACGTCGATCCAGCGCCGCTCACGCCATGACTGGATCGCCAAATCGACGAGTTGCAGTCCCTTGGCGCCTTCACCGAGGGTCCAGCGATATGGAGCGTCTTCGGCCACGTGACGGATGAAATGCTCCCACTGGATCTTGAAGCCGTTATCGTAGTTTTCGGAATCCGGGACCTTCTGCCACTGGGAGGGAAAATTCATTTCCTGTTTGACATCGGGGTTCCAGACGGGCCGAGGCGTCGCCATCCGTTCCTGTATGTAGCAGTCCTGCAGGCCGGCCACGGCCGAGCCATGCGTGCCATCGACATGGAACGTCACCAGATCGTCGCGGCGTACCCGCGTTGCCCATGACATGTTCATCTGCGCGATGACCGGCTCGCCGCCATGTCCCGTCAACGTGGCCGTGGCATAGGCTGCGTCGTCGGCGGTAGCGGTGTAGGGCTTGCCGGTTTCGTCCCAGCGCTCGGGGATATGGGTGGCGCCCAGGCAGGAGATTGACTGCACTTCGCCGAACAGATTGTCGAGCACGTAGCGCCAGTGGCACATCATGTCGAGGATCATGCCGCCGCCATCCTCGGCGCGGTAGTTCCAACTCGGGCGCTGGATGGGCTGCAAGTCGCCTTCGAAGACCCAGTAGCCGAACTCCAGCCGCACGCTGAGCATGCGCCCGAAGAAGCCGGAGCGGCGCAAGAGGTCGAGCTTGCGCAAGCCGGGCAGGAACAGCTTGTCCTGAACCACCCCGTGCTTGCGGCCGGAAGTCTGCGCAGTGTGCGCGATTTTGAGCGCTTCCTCCAGCGTCGTGGCGATCGGCTTCTCGCAATAAATGTGCTTGCCGGCCTTGAGCGCCTTTTCCAATAGCGCCGGCCGCATCTGCGTGCTGCCGGCATCGAAGAAAACGATATCGTCCGAGTTGGCTAGCGCGGCGTCGAGGTCGGTTCCCCAGCGCGCGATCCCGTATTTGCGCGCCAGAGCCTCGAGCTTCTCGCCATTGCGGCCGACCAGAATTGGATCAGGCATGACGCGCTTGCCATCCGAGAGCAACACTCCCCCTTCATTGCGGATGGCTACGATGGAGCGGATCAGGTGCTGGTTCATGCCCATGCGCCCGGTGACGCCGTGCATGATGATTCCGAGATTTTGCGTGGCCATGGTGAAATTCCCTCTGATAGGATTAGGGCCTCATCCACGCGGGATGTGGCCGAGAACCGGATTGCGGATGGATGTCATGCGTCTGCCCCTTCGCCCAGCGGGTGCATCGCGGCAAAATTCGGTTCCGCACTGCTTGCATAACCGGGAGAGGCAAGCGACGCGCAGCGGATGCGGCCGGCATTGATCGCCAGCCGTACGGCGCCGTGGCTCCGCTCATAGAGATCTGGGTGCGCCCGCAAAAACGCGTTCTGCTCGGCCTCGGACTGCGCGGTCATGCCGTTGACGTAATGGTGCCCGTTGCGCTCGACATGCGTGATACCGAGCAGATTGACAAGCGCCAGATCCTGTTGGACGGCAAGCCCGGCCTGCGTCGTCAGGTCCTCGGCCGACATGAAATAGTGCGTGCCGTCCTGCTCGCGGTTCCAGGCGGTGCAGCGCATGGCGTTGAGCAGCGACCGATAGACGCCCTTGCAGGTCTTGGAGGATACGCCGGCATAGCCACGCGCACGCGCCTCGACGAAAGCGTCGAGCACGCCGTCGGATTCGTCGATGATCACCGGCTTGCCAAGATGAGTGCCGTGCAGGTCGACTTCGAGCGCATGCCGCCGCGAGATGGGCTGCTCGATGAAGGCCACCGAAGACCACAGGCGCGCCAGATGCGAGGTTGCCCGGATCGCCGCCACCAGTTCGGCCAGCGCCTCGGCGGATTCATATTGCTCGTTACCGTCAAGGGAGACGAAATAGGGATCGGCGAGGCGATCGAGTACGGACGCTATGGCGCCAAGCCGTTCGATGTCGGCTTCCCGCTTGCCGCTGACCTTGAGCTTGAACCAGCGATGGCCATAGGCGGCGATCACTTCCTCCAGCGTTTCCGGCAGGCCGTCGCCGACCCGTTGCTGTACATCGGCCGCGGTAATGGCGTCGAGCAGGCCGACCGTATGGCGCGCCTCGATCGAATCCGTAGGCCGCAGGCCTTGCAGGAATGCCGGGATATCGAGGCCGGAAAATTCCCGTTGCGTTTCGTTGATGCCAGCCAGATTGGCCTGCATCGCCGCATAGAACGAGACGCCTTCGAGCCGGCAGAGCGCGTCCAGCACCGCGCGATCGATCAGTGCCGGGCCGTAATTGGCGAGCAGCGGATTGAACCCTTGCGCTGCAGAGGCGGCTTCATGCGCGTCGTGGTGGCGTGCGAAATGGGCAAAGGCCGTCGCCGGCGTGGCGTCCGATAGATAGGCGTCGCGCGCCATCCGGAGCACGGTGCGCAATTGCCGGAAATTGTCTTCGTTGGACAGGTCGAGGTTCTTGTCGAACCATTTGGGCGCCATCAGTTCGGCCGCCGCGCCCCAGGCCGGGCGGCCGTCCGTGCTTGCCACCCGGACGCGCACGAACGCCTGCGGGCACTCCGTCAGCGTCACCACTCCAAAACGAAACGGCAGGCGCAATTGCACCGGCCGCTCGTACAGTTCGATTGCTTCAACGATCAATCGCGGCGCGTTATTCGTCACTTTCGATCTCCTGCAGGATACCGCGCAGGTAGCCGATGGAATACGCCGCACAGCCCGGCCCGTCCGGCACGTAGTCGAAAGGCTCGACCGCCACGATGCCGTTGTAGCGGCCCTGCCTCTGCATGGTGAGCAGGCTACGCAGGATCGGACCGAACCGCATCTTGCCCTGCCCCGGCCCGCGCCGGTTGGGGTCGTTCACCTGGACATGCGCGATATGGCCGGTCGGAACCCAGCGCTCGATCAGGTCGGGCACGGAAACGCGCTCGGCCTGTCCGGCGGCGCTGCAGTCGATCATGGTTTTCATGCCGGGCGAGCCGATCTCGGCCACCATGCGAACCGCGTCCTCGACGGTATTGACGAAATCGGTCTCGCGCGGCGACAGCGGCTCAAGGCAATAGACCAGCCCGCAGACCTCGGCCCGCCGGGCGGCCTGCGCCAGGCAGTCGCGTGCACGCTCCCAGGCCTCGCCCGCGCTCGAACCTTCCGGTACGGATCTCTGCTTCGGCGAGCCATGCACCAGATAACGGCCGCCGAGCACGGCGCACAGTTCCACCATGCGTTCCATGACGCGGACGGTCCGTTCTCGCTGCGCGGCGTCGGCACTGACGATGGAAAGCCCCTCCGGCGCGACCAGCAGCCAGTGCAGGCCGGAAATGGTCAGGCCATGATCGTGCGCGATGCGTGCATACTCTTTCGCCTCGGCATCGCCGATCTGGAGCGGGTCGTCTTTAAGGGTGAAGGGCGCGACCTCGAGTGCGTCATAGCCGAGCCGCGCAGCCAGGCTGCACTGCTCTTCGAAGGACATTGGCCGCAGGACCTCATTGCAAAGCGCAATCTTCATTCAAACAAACCGCGCCTCAGATGCCGGACCTGCCCAAAGCGCTTCGCGCGCCGCGAGCGATGGTTTTTCCTACCCCGGCGACGGCGCGGCGGAACTGCGGCACGTAAAGCAGGAACATGAAAATGGTGATGGTCGCGAGGACCAGCGAGATCGGTCGCGTGAAGAACGGCACCAGGCTGCCGTCGGAAAGTACCAGACCACGGCGCAGGCTCTTGTCCAGCAACGGACCCAACACCAGCCCCAGCACCAGCGGCGCCATCTCATAGCCGCGCCGGCGCAGGAAATAGGCACCGATACCGATGGCCACCATCACGTAGATGTCGAACAGGCGCGACGCGACGGCAAATGCGCCGACCGCGCACAGCAGGAAGACGATCGGCATCAGGATGTTGCGTGGGACTTTCAGCACCTGCAGCATGGGGCGCACGCCGAACAGGCCGAAAAGCAGGATAGCGAACGACGCCAGCGTCGTCATGGCGACCACGTGATAGATAAATTGCGGGTGCTCAACGATCAACATCGGTCCCGGCTGCACGCCATGGATGATCATGGCGGCCATCAACACCGCCGACGGCGCCGACCCGGGCACCCCGAGCGACAGGACGGGGACAAGGTGCCCCGGTACGGACGACATGTCGCCGGTTTCGGCGGCCATCAGCCCGTCAATCGAACCTTTGCCGAATTTCTCCCTTTCCTTGCTCACGGCCTTGGCCGCGGCATAGGACACCCAGGCGCCCGCGTCTTCGCCCACTCCGGGCAGCAGGCCCGTGAACACGCCGATCAGGCCGGAGCGAAGCACCGTCCAGCGGTACTGGATAAGGTCGCGCCAGCGCGGCAGCACGGAATCGGTGAGGTCGTGGATCTTGCGCTCGATCGGATCGGACAGCGCCATCAGCACCTCGGCCAGGCCGAACGCCCCCACCAGCGCCGGGATGAGGCCGATGCCGCCGGCCAACGCCTCTGACCCGAACGTGAAGCGTTGATAGGCATAGAGGCTCTCCTCGCCGACCTGGGCCAGAAGCAGCCCGACCAGCCCCATCATCCAACCTTTCAGCGGGTCGCCTCCGACGATGCTGCCGGACAACGTGACGCCGAACAGCGCCAGCCAGAAAAATTCGAATGCGCCGAACTTCAGCGCCACGTTTGCCAGAAGCGGCGTGAGCGTCGCCAGAAAAACGACGCCGAGCAAGGTACTGGTGACGGCGCCGGAAGTCGCGATGCCGATGGCACGGCCGGCCTGGCCCTGCTGGGCAAGGGCATAACCGTCGGCACAGGACGCGGCATTGGCGGCGGTGCCCGGGATATTCAGCAGGATGGCCGTGCGCGACCCGCCGTAAAGCGCGCCGACATAGGAACAAATCAGCACCAGAATGGCGACGTTGCCGTCCAGGCTCATCGTCATTGTGGTCAGCAAGGCGATGGCAAGCGTCGCGGAGAGGCCGGGCAGGATGCCCATGACCAGCCCCACGAACGCGCCGCCCAGCCCGTAAAGCAGCGTCATGGGTGTCATGAAGCTGAGATAGGCGGAGCCCAGGTCTTGCAATCCTTGCAGCATGAGGGAGTCCCAAAAACAACGCGCCGCGAAATTGCTACGGCAGGCGCACCAGAAACAGTCGTTCGAACACCAGCCAGACCGCTACGGAAGAAAGCACCCCGATGAGCAGTGCCTTGGCGACGGTAAGCAACCCGATCCGGCGCTTTACCGGATCGGAGCTCATGCGGTCGAACACAAGGATGGAACAAGTAACGTAAATCGAGGACGCCACCCAGAACGGCAATCCGTGACCGAGCAGCACCGCGCTATAGCCGCAGCACAGGATCACCGCCAGCAGCACGCGCAGGCGACGTTTGCGCTGGTTTTCCGCTACGGCCGGAAGCGCCTGATGCAGCGCGCCCCGCGACCAACTGCGCAGACCGAGTATGGCTCCGACAATGGTCATGCCGACGCCCAGAAGCCCCGGAACCAGGCCGGGAACGGTCAGCGGGTTGATGTGCCGATCCTGGAGCCGATCCATCTGCAGCGAGAGGACGACGACCACTACGCCGAGGATAACCCAGCCTATGGCGTCGTAGAGATCGGCGCGTGGCGAAGCCGTAGCGTCGGAATCTCCGTCGTGCTGCGGCTCGGCCGTTTCGGTTGCGTGCGTCGGTTCCGCACTGTTCATGATGGTCTCAAGGCTTGGGAATGCCGACGGTGTCCGGAGAAACCTTGGCCATGCCCCGGTTGAAGATGCTCCATGCGTTCAACTGGATGGCCGGGAACACCGCCTTTTGCGCTTCCTCGCCGTAGAGCGGGTCGAAGACGGCCCCGCGCGAGGCCGCATATTTCTTCAGCGCCTCGTTGCTCGGCATCTTCTCCGCCCAGACCTTCTCCAGCGTCTTGACCACGTTGTCGGGAACACCCTTGGGAACGAAGATGCCGAAATAGTTGAGCGGCGCCTCCAGATTGGGAATGGTCTCGGAAAGCGCCGGGATGTCTCCGAAGCCTTCCAGGGTAAGAGGCTTGGCGCCGACGGTCGCCAGCGGCCGGATGCGCTTGCCGCGGATCATGTCGGCCTGCTCGACGGCCAGCTGCGTGGTGAGATCGGTTTCGCCCGCCACCGTAGAAAGAACGGCGGGCGCTCCGCCGTCATAGGCGACTTCCTTGTACTTGATGCCGGTGGCGTTGATGATGCGGTCCATGGCCGCGTGGCCGGCCGAGGTGACGCCTGCGGTCGCCACGCTGATCTCGCCGGGCCGCGCCTTCATGTCGTCGATCAGTTCCTTGGCCGTCTTCCACGGGCGATCGGCATTGACGCCCAGCAGTGAAACGTTGGCCACGTTCAGGAACAGGTTCCAGTCCTTGATGCCGGCGTCCAGCGAACCCAGCGTCTGGTACGTGCCCAGGTCCTGCGCCGCTCCGGCGGTCCAGGTGTAGCCATCCTTGGCCGCGGTCCACGCACTGCGCGTGCCGATGGAGCCTGAGGCGCCCGGCTGGTTGACGATGACGATGGTCTGGCCCAGGATCTTTTCCAGTTCGGCGGCGGTGACGCGCGTCACCTGGTCCGTCGATCCCCCGGCCGCCCACGGCACGATGAGATTGATGGGCCGTTCCGGCTTCCACTCGTCCTCTGCCGCGGCGGGACCGGCCATTGCCAATGCCGCGGCGCCGACCGAGGCTTGAAGAAATGTACGTCTATGCATTCTGAGTCCTCCCCCTTCGCAAACCAGCTTGCGAAATCATGTTTATGACAGCCAACGTTCGCGGTTCTTAGCAACGAAGCCATCATCCATCAAGTGCGGGCAATCCTTCTCTACGCGAGTCAGCGCCTCGGCCTGTCCCGGGCTCGGACCCTCTTCCGGATCCAGGCACCAGATGCCTTCCAGAAGCCCGTGGCGACGCAGGATTTCATGGCAGCCGGCGATGCAGCCTTGAAAGCCGTTCGCGACATCGAAAAGCACTGCGTTGCAGTCGGTTATCGCGCATCCAGCGCCAGCGGGGATCGCTGATGCCGAACGTCAAAACCCCAAGGCTCATACCGATCATGCATACGAAGAGGAGCAAAGCGCCTGACCTGTACAGACGAGCTCTTGTTTCGGGCCAGCACGGGAATGGTGGCCTTGAAATCGGGTGCATCGGCGGACAAAATGGGCCGGTCAGCTTAAGTTATTGTCGGCGCAGACCTTTACGGCCGTCACCGCGATCTCTTCTGCCTCTGTCTGTATCGAAGATCCGGGTGCCGCGCCACGATGATTTCCCGTAAAGCCAAGTATGCCTTACGCGCCCTTGTCGCTCTCGCGCAGGCCGAAGGGAACAGTCTTGTGATCTCCGAGATCGCCCGGCGCCAGCGCATTCCCAAGAAGTTCCTGGAGCAGATCCTTCTCGAGCTGAAGCGCGAAGGCATCGTCGCCAGCCGCCGCGGCAAAATAGGGGGCTATACGCTGCTGCGGCCGCCGGAACAGATCACCTATGGAGAAATCCTGCGGCTGGTGGACGGTCCGATCGCGCCGCTGCCCTGCCTCAGCCGCACCGCCTATCAGCGTTGCGCCGATTGCAACGGGGAAGAAAGCTGCGAAGTGCGACAGGTGTTCGCGCGCGTTGCCGAGGCCAGCCGGGCGGTGCTCGACCGCGCCACGCTCGCCGATAGCCTCAAGCCGGCCAAACAAGCAACAGCTTTGCCCGAACCGGCTGAATAAGGACAAATTCTTTCCGTATAAGGCCGCCAAAGGGTCGTCCCGGGAATTTCTATACACGACCAAACCGATAGAGTTTTGACTGCCAACACAGGAGGCAGCTATGACTCGCAACGGTAAGTCGCTACTCTTCACGGCCGCGCTGGCGGCGATGGTGCAATTCGGCGGACTGGCTTTCGCCTTCGCCGACACGACCCTCCTCAACGTGTCCTACGATCCGACCCGGGAACTCTACAAGGAGTTCGACGCTGCCTTCGCTGCCAAATGGAAGAAGGACACCGGCGAGACGATTACGATCCAGACTTCGCATAACGGTTCGGGGGCGCAGGCCCGGTCCGTTATCGACGGGCTGCCGGCAGACGTGGTGACGCTGGCGCTTGAGGCCGATATCGACGCGATCGCCGAAAAGACGGGCAAGATCCCCGCCGACTGGCGCGGACGGCTTCCCAACAACAGCGCGCCCTATACGTCCACGATCGTATTTCTCGTGCGCAAGGGCAATCCGAAGGGCATCAAGGATTGGGGCGATCTCGTCAAGGACGGCGTGCAGGTGATCACGCCCAATCCGAAGACCTCCGGCGGGGCGCGCTGGAATCTCCTCGCGGCCTGGGCGTGGGCACGCAACCAGTATGGCGGCGACGACGAAAAGGCCAAGGACTTCGTCGCCCAGCTCTACAAGCACGTTCCGGTGCTCGACACCGGTGCGCGCGGCGCCACCACGACCTTCGTACAGCGCGGCATCGGCGATGTCCTGCTTGCCTGGGAGAACGAGGCTTTCCTCGCGCTCGACGAACTCGGCCCGGACAAGTTCGACATCGTCGCTCCGTCGGTCTCGATCAAGGCCGAGCCGCCGGTGGCGCTGGTTGACGGCAATGCCGATGCCAGGGGTACGCGCAAGGTGGCGGAGGCCTATCTCGAATATCTCTATTCCGATGCAGGGCAGAAGATCGCGGCCAAGCACTACTACCGGCCTTACAAGCCCGAGGCGGCTGATCCTGCCGATCTGAAACGCTTTCCCGACCTGAAACTCGCCACGATCGACGATTTCGGCGGCTGGAAGAAAGCACAGCCGGCCTATTTCGGCGACGGTGGCATCTTCGACCAGATATACAAGCCGGGGCAATGACATGGCGATCGCCCTCGCACAGCATGGGTGGCGGTTCCGGCGGCCGAGCGTCATTCCCGGTTTCGGGCTGACGTTCGGCTTCTCGATCGTCTACCTGTCGCTGATCGTGCTGATCCCGCTCGCGGGCGTGGTATGGCGCTCCGCCTCGCTCGGCTGGCCTGAATTCTGGCGTATCGCGAGCGATCCGCGCACGCTCGGCGCTCTGAAAATGAGCTTCGGCGGAGCGCTTGCGGCAGCTGCGATCAACATCGTCTTCGGCACACTGGTTGCCTGGGTATTGGTCCGCTACCGCTTCCCGGGAAAACGCGTCGTCGACGCCATGGTGGACTTGCCGTTCGCGCTGCCGACGGCGGTCGCCGGCATCGCGCTGACGACGCTCTATGCGCCGAATGGGTGGATTGGCGGGCTCGTCGCACCGCTCGGCCTCAAGATCGCCTACACGCCGCTCGGCATCATCGTGGCGATGATATTCATCGGCCTGCCTTTCGTTGTGCGCACCGTGCAGCCGGTCATGGAGGAGATCGACCGCGAGGTGGAGGAAGCCGCCGCCACGCTTGGCGCCCGCCGCGGCCAGACCGTCCTGCGCGTTATCCTGCCCGGGCTGGCGCCTGCCATCCTGACCGGTTTCGCGCTCGCCTTCGCACGGGCCGTCGGCGAATACGGCTCGGTGATCTTCATCGCGGGCAACATCCCCTACGTCTCCGAGATCGCACCGCTCCTGATCGTCATAAGGCTGGAGGAGTATAATTACGCAGCCGCCACCGCCATTGCGACGATGATGCTGGCGATCTCGTTTGCGATGCTCTTCGCCATCAATCTCATCCAGGCCTGGAGCCGCAGGAGGTACGGATATGGCAGTTGACCAGATCGTCCTTGGCGTACAGGCGCTGCCACGCCCGGCCGTGACGGAGCGGCGAGCCACCCGTATCGCCCTGACAATTATCGCTCTGCTCTTCCTTGCGGTGTTCCTCGTGCTGCCGCTCATGATCGTCTTCCTGCAGGCCTTCGCCAATGGCGTCGGGGCTTATCTCGGAGCGCTTCAAGAGCCGGATTCGGTCGCCGCGATCCGGCTTACCCTGCTTGTCGCGGTGATCGCGGTGCCGCTCAATCTCATCTTCGGCGTTGCCGCGGCATGGGCGGTCGCCAAGTTCGAGTTCAAGGGCAAGGCATTTCTGATCACATTGATCGACCTGCCCTTTTCCGTCTCCCCGGTGATATCCGGACTGGTCTATGTACTGCTTTTCGGCTCGCAGAGCCTGCTCGGGCCATGGCTGACCGCGCATGGCATCCAGATCCTGTTCGCGGTGCCGGGCATCGTGCTCGCCACGATCTTCGTCACGTTTCCTTTCGTCGCGCGCGAACTGATCCCGCTGATGGAAGACCAAGGGGCGGCGGATGAGGAGGCGGCGCTGTCGCTCGGCGCGAGCGGCTGGCAGACCTTCATGCGCGTGACCCTGCCCAACATCAAATGGGGCCTGCTCTATGGCGTGCTGCTCTGTAACGCCCGCGCCATGGGCGAGTTCGGCGCCGTATCGGTCGTCTCCGGCCATATACGCGGGCTCACCAACACAATGCCGCTGCAGGTCGAGATCCTCTACAACGAGTACAATTTCGCCGGCGCCTTCGCCGTGGCCTCGCTTCTCGCGCTGCTCGCCCTGGTGACGCTGATCGTCAAGACCCTACTGGAATTCCGGTACAGGGACGCCATTTCAGGCTCGACAGGACATTAGGAGAAGGCGATGGACCTCTCGATCCGCAACATCCGCAAGGAGTTCGACCGCTTTGCGGCGCTGGACGATGTCTCGCTCGACATCCGCTCCGGCGAACTGATCGCCCTTCTGGGTCCGTCCGGTTCCGGCAAGACGACATTGCTCAGGCTCATCGCCGGCCTCGACCATCCGACCGGAGGGCAGATCTTCTTCGGAGGCGAGGATGCCTCGCTGAAGACGGTGCAGGAGCGCAATATCGGCTTCGTTTTCCAGAGCTATGCGCTCTTCCGCCACATGAACGTGCTCGACAATATCGGCTTCGGACTGAGCGTCCGGCGCGGCGCCAAACGGATCGCCAAAGCCGAGATAGAGGATCGTGCGAAAGAACTCCTCGATCTTGTCCAGCTTTCCGGTCTGGAGCGGCGCTATCCGCATCAGCTTTCGGGCGGTCAGCGGCAGCGCGTGGCGCTTGCTCGCGCCATGGCGATCGAACCGAGCGTACTCTTGCTCGACGAGCCTTTCGGTGCGCTCGACGCCAAGGTGCGGCGGGATCTCAGGAGCTGGCTGCGCGAAATCCACGACGCCACGGGGCACACGACCGTTTTCGTCACCCACGACCAGGACGAGGCACTCGAACTTGCCGACCGCGTCGTGGTGATGAATGAAGGACGGATCGAGCAGATCGGAACGGCCGATGAGGTCTATGACACACCGAATTCGCCCTTCGTTTTTGGTTTCATCGGCGAATCGAGCAGCCTTCCGGTTCGTATCGAGGCCGGCCAGCTATGGTTCGAGGACCGGCCGATCGGCGTTCCCGTCGGCGATGCGCCGGAGGGGAAGGCGCTCCTCTATTTCCGACCGCAGGAGGTGAGGCTGCTCGACGGCTGCGGCGGCTGCATCGCCGGGACAGTTGCCGCCAGCCGCCGCGTTGCCGGTACGCGCCGCCTCGAGTTGGAGGTCGGTGGCCACCGGGAGCGGGTCGAGATCGAGGTGCCGGCGGGCCATCCCGCTGCCGCCAGATCACGCATCGCCTTCCGGCCGGAGAAATGGCGCCTGTTCAACGCTCGGGGCGAAGCGGCTCCTTCGGGAAAGGTCGCCTACGCCGCCTAAGCCGCGTGGAAGTCGAGCGCTACGCCGTTGACGCAATAGCGCAGGCCGGTCGGCGGCGGGCCGTCCTCGAATACGTGGCCCAGATGGCTGCCGCAATTGGCGCAATGCACCTCGGTGCGCGTCATGCCCCAGCTTCGGTCGGTCGAGGTCTCTACCGCGCCCTCTATCGGGTCGTTGAAGCTCGGCCAGCCGGTGCCGCTCTCGAACTTGAGCGTCGACTGGAACAGTTTCTGGCCGCAGCCGGCGCAAGTGAAGGCGCCGGCGCGCTTCTCGTGAAGGAGTGCGCAACTGCCGGGACGCTCGGTGCCGTGCTCGCGCATGATGTGGTATTGCTCCGGCGTCAGCCGGGCGCGCCATTCGGCGTCGGTCAGGGTGAAGGGGAAACTCTGCTGGTCCATATCCGCTCCTTCCGGCCCGCCCGAAGGGGGCCAATTCTGTTCCCAATGTAGGCCTGCATACGCTTGAGCGGAAGGGCCGGCGGCATGCCGGCCGCTCACATCCATGTCATGTGAAGAAGAGCCAGCCGACCAAAAGGAAAGTGGGGATCAGCACACATCCTGACCACAGCATGTAGGCGAAGAAATGCGGCATGCGCACGCCCTGGTGCCGGGCGATTGCATAGACCATGAAATTCGGCGCGTTGCCGATATAGGAATTGGCGCCCATGAAGACCGCACCCGACGAGATGGCGGCAAGCACGGCGGCGCCCTCGGTCATCAGCGTGTGCGGGTCGCCGCCGGCCAGGTCGAAGAAGACGAGATAGGTCGGCGCGTTGTCGAGGAAGGAGGACAGTATTCCGGTCAGCCAGAAATAGGCGAGGGGGCTGGGACTACCGTCCGGCCGCGTCACCATCGAGACCAGCGGCGCGAGAGCGCCTTGCTCGCCGGCATGCAGCATGGCCGTCACCGGGATGAGGCAGACGAAGATCGCGGCGAAGAGCTTCGCCACCTCGACGATCGGGCCCCAGGCGAAGTCATTGGCGCGGCGGTATTCCTTGCGGCTGAGCACCAACGACAGAAGCGCCATCGCCAGCATGATGACGTCGCGCGCCAAATCCTGGAGTTCGATCTCGACTCCATGCAGTGAGAACGAGACACCCGGATGCCACCACGCGGAGAGCAGGATGGCGCCGATGACACCGGCAAGCAGCGGCAGGTTGACGAGGCCGCGCAGGCGCACCTTCTTGTCCGGCGTCGGGTCCTTGATCTTCGGCATGCCTTTCTCCCGGACGTGGAAATACCAGTCGATGGCGAGGAAAACGGCGAGCACGATGGCCGCGACCGTCGCTGTCTCTTCCAGCAGGTGTTCCGTCGTCCAGAAGAAATCGACCCCACGCAGGAAGCCGACGAAGAGCGGCGGATCGCCGAGCGGCGTCAGCGAGCCGCCGATGTTGGAGACGAGGAAGATGAAGAAGATGACGACATGGGCGTTGAATGGCCGGTTGTCGTTGGCGCGGATCAGCGGCCGGATCATGATCATCGAAGCGCCGGTGGTGCCGACGAAGGAAGCGAGTACTGCGCCGATTACGAGAAGGCCGGCGTTCATCAGCGGCGTGCCGTGGATATTGCCGGCGACCAGCATACCGCCGGCGATGGTGAAGAGAGCAAAGATCAGGATGATGAAGGGGATGTATTCTAGGATGATCGTGTGAAGCGCCGCCGTCGTGGCGAGCGACGGACCCGCCCAGAAGAAGAGCGGAATGATGGCGAGCGCGCCCCAGAAGGCGGAGAACTTGCCGTAATGATGCTCCCAGAAATGGGAGTAGAGGACGGGGCCGGTGGCGATCGAAAGCAGCAGGCCGGCAAACGGCAGCGCCCACAGGAGCGACATCTCTTCGCCCGGCAAGTCGCCGGCAGGGGAGGCGAGGGCCGGCGAGACGCCGGCGCAGATAAAGACAAGTGCGGCGCAGATCGCGCCGTATCGTGAAAATCGCATCGGGCGTCCCCCATTGTCGGGGCACCCTTAGACCATGATGCTTCCTTCAGGAAAAGAGCGGTTCATCGCCGCAACGACGATCTGCTCAGTGCCTTCGCGAAAGCTCGCGTGTTGCAGTCTCCAACCCTGAGAGAGTGAGCGGATACATGCGCTCGGAGAAGATGTCGCGGATCATGCCGATGGAGTGCGTGTAGCTCCAGTGCTTCTCCTTGATCGGGTTGATCCATATGGCGTTCGGCCACTGGTTCAGCGCCCGTTTCAGCCAGACGATGCCGGCCTCATCGTTCCAGTGTTCGACCGAGCCGCCGGGATGGGCGATTTCGTACGGGCTCATCGCTGCGTCGCCGACGAAGATCACCTTGTAGTCGTGGCCGTATTTGTTGAGAACATCCAGGGTCGCCATGGTTTCGGAATGACGGCGGCGATTGTCCTTCCACACGCCTTCGTAGAGGCAGTTGTGAAAATAGAAGAATTCGAGCTGGCGGAATTCAGCGCGCGCCGCCGAGAAAAGCTCCTCTACGACGCGGATATGGTCGTCCATCGAGCCGCCGACATCGAAGAACATCAAAAGCTTGACCGCGTTGCGTCGCTCGGGCCGAACTTTCACGTCGAGATAGCCGTGCTCGGCGGTGGCGTGGATCGTGCCTGGCAGGTCGAATTCCTCGGCAGCGCCTTCGCGCACCCAGCGGCGCAGGCGCTTCAGCGCGATCTTGATGTTGCGCGTGCCGAGTTCGACGCCGTCGTCGAAATTGCGGAACTCGCGCTTGTCCCAGACTTTCACCGCGCGCCGGTGCCGGCTTTCGTGCTGGCCGATCCGGATGCCTTCGGGATTGTAGCCATACGCGCCGAAGGGCGAGGTGCCGGCCGTGCCGATCCATTTCGAGCCGCCTTGATGCCGGCCTTTTTGCTCTTCGAGCCGCTTCTTCAGCGTCTCCATCAGCTTTTCGAAGCCGCCGAGCGCCTCGACGAGTTTCTTCTCTTCCTCCGTCAAATGCTTTTCGGCGAGCCGCCGCAGCCATTCCTCGGGCAGGTTCGCGACTTCGATGCCGTCGGCTCCCGACAGCGCTTCCAGCCCCCTGAAGACATGGCCGAAGACCTGGTCGAAACGGTCGATGAAGCGCTCGTCCTTCACCAACGCGGAGCGGGCGAGGTAATAGAAGGCCTCAACGTCGTAATCGACGAGGTGCGCATCCATGCCTTCCAGCAGCCCGAGATACTCGCGCAGCGAAACCGGGATGCCGGCGGCTTTCAGCTCAAGGAAGAAGGGAACGAACATGACGTTCTTGTGGACGTGGAGCGCGGAGCTTGCAAGGGTTGATGCTGTCAAGCGCCCATCGGGATCCGAGCAATAGGCACATCTAAACAATTGGTCGTATGCCCGCCCGGAACAAGGCGAGGCCGCTTGCCGGACGATGAACCCATGGTACATTGCCGTCCATTCGAGTTCACCGGCCTGGTCGAGCCGGCCATCACAATAGAAAACGACCTATGGGAGAATACAACATGAAAGGCATTTATCTGGCCGGCGTTTGCGCGGCCGCAATCCTGCTTGGCGCGGGTGCAGCTTCCGCCGACGGAATCTCCGACGGCGTGGTGAAGATCGGCGTGCTGGGCGACATGTCCGGCGTCTACAAGTCGAGCTTCAGCGGCGAAGGCGCCATCGCTGCCGTCAAGATGGCGGTGAAGGACTTCGGCGGGACCGTTCTCGGCAAGCCGATCGAAGTGATCTCCGCCGACCACCAGAACAAGCCCGACATCGCCTCGGCGACGGCGCGCCAGTGGATCGACGAGCAGAAGGTCGACATGATCACCGACCTGACCAATTCGGCCGTGGCGCTGGCGGTGCAGAAGCTCGCCTCCGACAAGCACACCATCACCATGGCGACCGGGCCGGGCACTTCTGATCTCACCGGCAAGGCGTGCACGAAATACGGCATCCATTACGGCTACGACACCCATGCGCTGGCCGTCGGCACCGGCACCGCGGTCGTCAAGGCCGGCGGCACCAGCTGGTATTTCATCACCGCCGACTACGCGTTCGGCCATGCACTCCTGAAAGATACTTCCGACGTCGTCGAGAAATTGGGCGGCAAGGTGCTCGGCAACTCCATGGCGCCGACCGCGACGGCGGATTTCTCTTCCTATCTGCTGCAGGCGCAGAATTCCGGCGCCAAGGTCATTGGCCTCGCCAATGCCGGCGGCGACACGGTGAACTCGATCAAGCAGGCGCATGAGTTCGGCATCACCGACGGCGGTCAGCAACTCGCGGGCCTGCTGGTGACGATCTCCGATGTCCAGAGCATCGGCACCGACGTCGCCAAGGGGCTGAGCTTCACCAGTGGCTGGTACTGGAACACCGACGACAAGTCGAAGGAATGGGCGAAGCGCTATGCGGAAGTCTCCGACAATGCCGCCCCGACTTTCGTTCGCGCTGCGGATTATTCGCTGACCATCGCCTATCTGAACGCTATCAAGGCCGCCGGCACGGATGACGCCGACGCGGTGCGCGCAGAACTCGGCAAGATGAAGATCGACGATTTCTTCGCCAAGGGGGGCCAGATCCGCAAGGATGGGCTGCTCGTCCATGATATGTACCTGCTCACGGTCAAACAGGGTGGTGAGAGCAAGTGGGACGTGGCCAACGTCACCGCGACGATCCCAGGCAAGGACGCCTATGTCGCCGAGGCCGATTCGGGCTGCTCGCTTGACGCCAAGTGATAGCGCGCCGACAGGCGTGAGCGCGTTTCGTCCATGGGGGTCGGCCGGGAGGCCGGCCCCCTCCGGTCATCGGCGCGTCCGCCAGGCGGGATTGTGAAATGAGCGATCTCATCCTCGAGGCACGAGGCCTTGTGAAGGAGTTCGGCGGATTTGCCGCCGTGCGCGGCGTCGACCTGTCGATCCGACGCGGCACGATCCATGCCCTGATCGGGCCTAACGGTGCTGGCAAGACCACCGTCTTCAATCTGCTTACCAAATTCCTTCCGCCGACAAGCGGCGAAATCGTCTTCGAAGGGGGCAATATCACCAACCTGAAGCCGGCCGACGTCGCCAATCTCGGCATCGTCCGTTCCTTTCAGATTTCGGCGGTGTTCCCGCATATGACCGCGCTGGAGAACGTCCGTGTCGCGCTGCAGCGGCGGCTCGGCATGTCCTATCAGTTCTGGCGTTCCAAGCACGTGCTGGATCAACTGCATCAGGAGGCCATGGAAAAGCTCGCCTCCGTCGGGCTGGCGGATTTCGCCGATCAGCCTGCCGTGCTTCTTTCCTACGGACGCAAGCGGGCGCTGGAGATCGCCACGACGCTGGCGCTCGATCCAACGCTGATGCTGCTCGACGAACCGACGCAGGGCATGGGTGCCGAGGATGTCGGTCGCGTCACCGACCTGATCAAGGAAGTCTCCGCGGGCCGCACGATCCTGATGGTCGAGCACAATCTGGGCGTCGTCTCGCGGCTTGCCGACACGATCACCGTCCTCAACCGTGGGCGCATCCTGGCCGAAGGGCCTTACGAAACGGTATCGCGAGATCCACAGGTCATGGAAGCCTATATGGGCATCAGCGCGGAGGAGAGCGATGGCTGAGCCTGCGGCGGCGACTACCGTAAAAACGAGCGAGCCGCTTCTCAGTGTGCGCGGGCTGAACGCCTTCTACGGCGAATCGCACGTGCTGCACGGCATCGATTTCGACCTTCGCGAGGGCGAGGTGGTGACGCTGCTCGGCCGCAATGGCGCCGGGCGGACGACGACGTTGCGCGCGATGCTCGGGCTGGTCGACCGGCGCTCGGGCTCGGTCAAGGTGAGGGGGCACGAGATCATCGACCTGCCGACCCACCGTATCGCCCATCTCGGGCTTCTCGGCTATTGTCCGGAGGAGCGTGGCATCTTCGCCTCGCTCAGCGTCGAGGAAAACCTCATGCTGCCGCCGACGCTCGGCGAGGGCGGCATGAGCGTGGAAGAGATCTACCGGATGTTCCCCAATCTGGAGGAGGTCCGCCGCCGCACGGGTATGCGCATTTCCGGCGGCGAGCAGCAGATGCTGGCGATCGCGCGCATCCTGCGCACGGGCGCAAGGCTGCTGCTGCTCGACGAGATCACCGAGGGCCTCGCGCCCGTGATCGTCAAGACGCTCGGGCGGATGATCGGCGACCTCAAGCAGCGCGGCTTAACCATCATCCTGGTCGAGCAGAATTTCCGCTTTGCCTCGCGCCTCGCCGACCGGCACTACGTCATTGAGCATGGCAAGGTGATCGACCGCATCGACGGCGCGGATCTGGACAAGAACATGGAGCGGCTGAACCGCTATCTCAGCGTATGAGGAAGCGGGCTGTGAGGGACAGGCAGGAATGAACGGCGGACGAAGGATGGCGACAGCCATCGGAAGGACACGGCCATGGATGTGATGATGCGGCTGATCCTGGCCCAAGGCATGCTCGGCCTCAACAACGGCGTCTTCTACGCCATGCTCAGCCTCGGGCTCGCCGTCATCTTCGGCATGCTCAACGTCGTCAATTTCGCGCATGGCGCTCTCTATATGCTCGGCGCCTTCGTGGCGCTTATCCTGTCTTCCTATCTTGGGCCGTGGATCGGGCTCGATGCGCTTCATATCGGTTTCTGGCCGGCACTCATCATCACACCGATCGTCGTCGGCTGTTTCGGCATGTTGATCGAGCGGACCATGCTGCGCTGGCTCTACAAGTTCGATCCGATCTATGGGCTGCTGCTCACCTTCGGTATCGCATTGGTGCTGCAGGGCGTGTTCTCCAACTATTTCAACAGCGCCGGCACGCCCTATCCGGCGCAGCCGGAATCGCTGCGCGGCGTCGTCCATCTCGGCTTCATGGTGTTCCCGAAATATAGGCTCTTCGCCATTCTCTTCTCTATCGTGGTCTGCTTCCTCACCTGGTATGTCATCGAGCGGACGCGGTTGGGGGCAACGCTGCGCGCCGGAGTGGAAAATCCGGAGCTGGTGCAGGCCTTCGGCATCAACGTGCCGCGCATGATCACGCTGACCTTCGGCTTCGGCACGGGGCTTGCCGGGCTCGCCGGCGTGCTCGCCGCCCCGATCTATTCGGTCAGCCCGCTGATGGGCGCTGACATCATCATCATCGTCTTCGCCGTGGTGGTGATCGGCGGCATGGGCTCCATCCTCGGCGCCATCACGGCCGGCCTTGCGCTCGGCCTGATCGAAGGCATCACCAAGGTTTTCTATGCGCCCGCAGCCAATACGGTCATATTCTTCCTGATGGTGGTCGTGCTTCTGATCCGGCCGGCGGGCCTTTTCGGGCGGCAAAACTGATGGCGACGAGCGAACAGACCATCGGCAGTTCCGATACGCGCGGAAACGGCATCAACCTCGCCCTGTGGGCGATTCTGGTCCTGTTCGTGCTGACGGCGCCGGCCTACATCTACACCGTCTTCGCCATGCAGCTTCTGTGCTTCGCGCTATTTGCCTGCGCGTTCAATCTGCTGCTCGGCTTCACCGGCCTGCTTTCCTTCGGCCATGCGGCCTTCTTCGGGGCGGCCGCCTATCTCGCCGGCCACGCCATCAAGGTCTGGGGCCTCCCGCCGCTCGTGGGCATCCTTTTCGGGACCACTGTCGCGGCGGTGCTCGGCTATGTGATCGGCTGGCTGGCGATCCGTCGCCAGGGCATCTATTTCGCGATGATCACTCTGGCGCTGGCGCAGATCATCTATTTTTTCGGCCTGCAGCTTCCCTTCACCGGCGGCGAAAACGGATTGCAGGGCATCCCGCGCGGCCACCTCTTCGGCTTCCTCGATCTCAACCAGCCGCTGGTGATCTATTATTTCGTCGCCGCGATCTTCCTGATCGGCTTCTTTATCATCTACCGCACCATCCATTCGCCTTTCGGGCAGGTGCTGAAGTCGATCCGCGAGAACGAGCCGAGGGCGCTTTCGCTCGGCTACAACGTCAACCGGTTCAAGCTGATCGCCTTCATCATTTCCGCCGCGCTTTCGGGGCTTGCCGGCGCCACCAAGTCCGTGGTCTTCCAATTCGCCTCGCTCACCGACCTGCACTGGCAGACCTCCGGCGAAGTCATCCTGATGACGCTGCTCGGCGGGCTCGGCACGATCTTCGGGCCGGTGGTCGGCGCGGTGACGGTCGTCTCGCTCCAGCACGAATTGAGTTCGCTCGGCTCATGGGTGCAGGTGGTGATCGGAGCGATCTTCATCGTCTGCGTGCTCGTCTTCCGGCGCGGCATCATCGGCGAGTTGGCGAGGCTGTTGAAGACGTCGTCGATGTGACTGGCGCATGGCCGGTTATTGGAGGCTGTATTTGATGAAGCCCATGAATTTGGCGACGCGGTCGTAGAGCAGGCGCGCCGTGGCGTTGGTTTCGTGCGTCAGCCAGTAGACGTTGATGATGCCGTCCTTCGCCGCCGCCTGCCTGACTGCCTCGATTAGCGCCCTGCCGACGCCGTTGCCGCGCACGTCCGGGTCGGCGAACAGGTCCTGCAGGTAGCAATTGTTCGCCACCGTCCAGCAGGTGCGCTGGTACATGTAATGGACGAGGCCGACCGGCTTGCCGTCAACCAGCGCGATGAAGCTCTTCGGCTCGTACTCGCCTTCCGTGAAGAGCCGTTTCCAGGTTGTCGCATAGACCTCCTCCGGCGCGGAGGTCTTGTAGAAGGCGAGATAGGCCGTCCACAGCCGCCGCCATTCGGCGTGATCGGATTCTTGCAACGGGCGGATCGTGACTGCGGACATGGCGCTTCTCCTTGATCCGCAAGCCATAGCGGGGATCGGGTAGCGGCGCGATAGGGCAGGGACAGGAGTTCTGTTGGCCGGCGCCCCCTCCCGTCTCGGGCTTCGCCCGAGCCATTTCCCCCCGCTTTCGTGGGGGCGAGGAAAGGGTCGCGCTACCCCTGCCTTCTGGCCATGAATGCCAGCCGCTCGAAGAGATGCACGTCCTGCTCGTTCTTGAGGAGCGCGCCGTGCAGTCTGGGCAGAGCGTTCTTCGGGTCGCCGCGCAAATCCTCCGGCGAAATGTCGTCGGAAACGAGCAGCCTTATCCAGTCGAGCGCTTCGGAGGTCGAGGGCTTCTTCTTCAGGCCCGGCACGTCGCGGATCTCGTAGAATTGCGTCAGCGCGGCACGAACCAGGTTCTGCTTGATGCCTGGATAATGCACATCGACGATCCTGTGCAGCGTGTCCACGTCCGGGAAGCGGATATAGTGGAAGAAGCAGCGGCGCAGGAAGGCGTCAGGCAGTTCCTTCTCGTTGTTGGAGGTGATGATGACGATCGGCCGGTGCGCAGCGCGGATCGTCTCGCCGGTCTCGTAGACGAAGAACTCCATGCGGTCGAGTTCCTGCAACAGATCGTTCGGGAACTCGATGTCGGCCTTGTCGATCTCGTCGATCAGGAGCACGACCTTGCGGTCGGCGGAGAAGGCATCCCATAGCTTGCCGCGCTTGATGTAGTTCCTGATCTCGTTGAAGCGCTCGTCGCCGAGCTGGCTGTCGCGGAGGCGCGAGACGGCGTCGTATTCATAAAGGCCCTGCTGCGCCCTGGTGGTCGATTTGATGTGCCATTCGATGAGGTCGAGACCGAGCGCGGCGGCTACCTGCAGGGCAAGCTCGGTCTTCCCGGTGCCGGGCTCGCCCTTGACCAGCAGCGGTCGTTCCAATGCGATCGCCGCGTTCACGGCCACCATCAGGTCCTTGTCGGCGATATAGGCGGCCGTTCCTTCAAAGCGCATGCGCGAGCGTTCCTCATTGCCGTTCGTCCGGATGGTACTAAGGAGACGAGGTCGAATGCGCAAGCATGATCGCCGGAACCGGGCGGGAGGACGATGGCGACCACTGCGAAACAAGAGGCAGGACCGATCCCCTGGCCCTGCCTCAGGCGTAGTACACCTGTTTATCGAGATTGTTTTCTCCCGTATGGGTGCGGATCGCTATCCTGACCCTAGCAGTTGTCGCTGAAATCGGCGGTCGCCGCGCAGCCGTTGGACGGCATCTCGCTCGTCGCTGGTGCCTGTCGGCTGACGGTCGATCTCGAATGCATGCCGATATCCGCCTGATCCGGCTCGCCAGCGCAGTTGTCGCTGAAATCGGAGCTTGCAGAGCAGAAGCTGGACGCCGTCGAACTGGTGACGGTCCTGTCCACATGCCTGCTGGTAGGCGTCGCATTCTGGGCGAAGGCGGCTCCCGCGAGTCCGAGCAATGCCACGGAGGCGATGAGTAGGTGTCTCATGGTCTTTGTCCTCTTCGACCGGAACTCCTCCCTGGGAGACAGGTCCGGCTTCAAATCACCGCCAGACAGCCCATCGTCCTGTCGACGGCACGAGGAGACATGGAGTTGAGCCGGCTTCCTTCAAAACAACTCGGCGCGACCGGTATTCAACATTCAGTCCCGGATTCGTGAGAACACGCCCGCAAAAATCCGGCGTCACGTGCCGTGGCTTGGCCATCATCCGATGCGTCGGAGATGTGGCGCCAGGGCAGTAGTCAAATCCGACCATCGGCATTATATCTGGCGACGGCGTTCTGCGCTTCTCGGCAGGAGTAACATTCCCCGGGGCCTTATTGATCCCAAGGGAGCTGTCCCTGGCCGGACCCGTGGGTTCGGACACACGGCGCCCACCTACTTTGTAGGCACCCGGGATCGACCTCTCCACCGGTTGTCGCGGTTCGCCACATTCCCTGAAATCGGGCTTGCCGGTCGATGTCGCTTTTGAGGCTTTGTTTTCGCCCGTCCCATCTAATCTGCCGCGCATGACTTCATTGAAAGAACTGAAGAAACATCTGCGCGACGAGGCGCTTGGCCGGCGTGACGCGCTTTCGGCGGAATGGCGCATCGAAGTGGCGCTTGCCATGGCGGCGCAGGCGGACGAGATCGGAATGGAGACGGGCAGCGTCGTCTCCGGTTTCTGGCCGATCCGCACGGAAGCGGATATCAGGCCGTTGATGTTCGCGCTGCGCGACCGCGGAGCCCGGCTGGCGCTGCCGGCGATCCTCGACCGTGAAACCATCGTTTTCCGCGAACTCGTGCGCGGCGCGCCGCTTGTCAGCATGGGTTTCGGTACGGCCGGCCCGGGGGAGGAAGCCGAAATCCTCGATCCGGCGCTGATGCTGGTGCCGCTCGCTGCTTTCGATGCGCGCGGCCATCGCATCGGCTACGGTGCCGGTCACTATGACCGCGCGATCTCGCGCCTGTACGCCAAAGGGATGCGGCCGCGCCTCGTCGGCATCGCCTTCGACTGCCAGGAAGTACCGACGGTGCCGAACGAGGAACATGACGTCCAGCTGGACGCTGTCCTTACGGAAAGCGGCTTGCGTCCCTTCGAAGCGGGCTGATAGAGAGGAATATCCATTCCAGCCGCGCTTTTGCCCGGCTTTTCTTCTTCCGGCAGGACAAATGCGACTTCTCTTTCTCGGCGATATGGTTGGCAGGGCAGGCCGTACCGCAGTCTTCGAACAGCTTCCCGGTCTGCGCTCCGACTTCAACCTCGATTTCGTCATCGTAAATGGAGAGAACGCCGCCGGAGGCTTCGGCATCACGGAAGAAATGTTCCGCGCGACGCTTGCAGCCGGCGCGGATGTCGTGACGACCGGCAATCATGTCTGGAACCAGCGCGAGGCGTTGGAATTCGCGCCGCGCGAGGAACGCTTCCTCAGGCCCGTCAATTTTCCGAAGGGAACGCCGGGCCGAGGCTCGGGCATCTACGTGGCGAAGAACGGTGCCCGCGTGATGGTGTCGAACATCATGGGGCGGCTCTTCATGCAGCCGGACCTCGACGATCCGTTCCAGGCCGCCGAGGCCGAACTCGAAGCCTGCCCGCTCGGCGTGCAGGCGGATGCGATCGTCATCGACTTCCATGCAGAGGCGACCTCAGAAAAACTGTGCTTCGCCCATTTCGTCGACGGCCGGGCGAGCCTTGTCGTCGGCACGCATACGCACCAGCCGACGGCGGATCACCAGATCCTGACCGGCGGCACCGGCTTCATGTCGGACTCTGGCATGTGCGGCGACTACGATTCCTCGATCGGCATGGTATGGGACGAGCCGCTCAACCGTTTCCTGTCGAAGGTGCCGAAGGGCCGCTTCGAGGCAGCAGCCGGCCCGGCCACCATCTGCGGCCTCGGCATCGAGATTTCCGACCGCACCGGGCTCGCGGAAAAAATCGCGCCGCTTCGGCTCGGGCCGAGGCTGGAAGAGACGGTGCCGGCATTCTGGAGATAAGGGAGCAAGTTTCCGGCGTGCGCGGTAGCCGTATAGGTTTGCTGCCTCGGGTCCCCGTCCCCTATTCCCCTGCTCCCTTATTTCTCCTTCTCTCCTGCCGGTTGACGTCGTACCCTCGCCTTCCTACCTGTGCCCGGTCACATCGCGGAGACCTGCCGGCCTATGGCCCTTTTGGACCAGCTTACGCCCCATCTCTCCTTCCTTTCCGATCCGAGCGCATGGGCGGCGCTGGCCACTCTGGTGGTCATGGAGATCGTGCTGGGGATCGACAACCTCATCTTCATATCGATCCTGACCAACAAGCTGCCAGCCGAGTACCAGAAGCGGGCAAGACGGCTCGGCATCAGCCTGGCGCTGATCCTGCGGCTGGCGCTGCTCTTCACGATTTCCATCATCGTCCAACTCACGACGCCGATCGTCACGGCGTTCGGGCACGGTTTTTCCTGGCGCGACATCATCCTGATCGCCGGCGGTCTCTTCCTCGTCTGGAAGGCGACGCGCGAAATCCATCATGCGGTGGATGCAGAGGCGCATGAGGAAAAGGGCAGCGGCATCACCGGCAAGGTGTCGATGACGATGGGCGCGGCGATCTTCCAGATCCTGCTGCTCGACATCGTCTTCTCGATCGATTCCATTATCACCGCGGTCGGCATGACCGACCATATCGCCATCATGTTCATCGCCGTCATCTGTGCCGTGGTGACGATGCTCATCGCCGCCGAGCCGCTGTCGAAATTCATCGCGGCCAATCCGACCATCGTCATGCTGGCGCTCGGCTTCCTGTTGATGATCGGCATGACGCTGATCGCCGACGGCTTCGGCTACCACGTGCCGAAGGGCTACATCTATGCGGCCATGGCCTTCTCGGCGCTGGTAGAGGCGCTCAACATGCTGGCGAGAAAAAGAAGACGGGCGGATTAGGGTAATTTCAGCGAGATGGCCCGGAAGAGCTTGCCGCTGCAAAGAAGTCGGAACCGCAGCCTGCTGCCGTATCTGGACCTCGACCGCTCCGCCCGCTATAAGGCGCGCCGTCCATCGATATCAGCAGGCAGACAAGGGGCTCCATGGCCGGCCATTCACAATTCAAGAACATCATGCATCGCAAGGGCCGCCAGGATGCGGTCAAGTCGAAGATGTTTTCCAAGCTGGCGCGCGAAATCACCGTCGCCGCGAAGATGGGCACGCCCGACCCCGACATGAACCCGCGGCTCAGGCTCGCCGTGCTCGCCGCCAAGGCGCAGTCCATGCCCAAGGACAATATCCAGCGCGCGATCAACAAGGCTGCCGGCGGTGATACCGAAAACTATGACGAGGTCCGCTATGAGGGCTACGGGCCGGGCGGCGTCGCCGTCATCGTGGAAGCGCTGACCGACAACCGCAATCGTACGGCCTCGAACGTGCGTGCCGCCTTCACCAAGGCCGGCGGAGCGCTTGGCGAGACCAATTCCGTGTCCTTCATGTTCGACCGTGTCGGCGAAATCGTCTATCCGGCAGGCGCGGGCGACGCTGAGAAGGTTCTGGACGCCGCGATCGAGGCTGGCGCCGACGACGTGCAGTCCGACGAGGAAGGCCACACCATCCTCTGTGCCTTCGAGAATATCGGTGACGTTTCCAAGGCGCTCGAAACCTCGCTCGGCGAGGCGGAATCGGTCAAGACCATCTGGAAACCGCAGAACAACGTTCCCGTCGATGAAGAACGGGCGCAGTCGCTCCTCAGGCTCGTCTCGGTGCTCGAGGACGACGACGACGTGCAGAACGTCTACGCCAATTTCGAGGTCGACGACGAGACGCTGGCGAAGCTCAGCGCTGCGTGAGAACACACCAAGCGGGCATTATTTCTGCTTCGGTGCCTGGTTCGGCTTGATGACCGGCATTTTCCCGGTTTCGGGGGCGGGCTTCACCAATCCGGGGTCGTTGACGTCCGGTGGCTCCAGCACGCCGCCGCAATCCCCGAGTTTCTTCGTGACAGACCCGGTCTGGTCGTCTTTTTCACCCGGCGGCTTGTTTCGCGGTTCGGCCTGACAATTCTCCTGTGACGGTCCGGTCTGCATCTGGTCCGCGTCGGAGGAACCGGTCTGGCCTGCCGCCGATGCCGGGACGGCCGCCAATACGGAGATAAGGGCCAGAGCGCCGGCGGAGCCGGTCAGGCTGAATATGGGACTGAGCCTCATAGGAGCGTCTCCTTCGCAGTTGCTCCCTTCGGCAGGCCAATGGTCGAGGCGGGCTTTGGTTCCGTAGATGATGAAGCCAACAAAAAACCCGCCACGTGGGCGGGTTTTCGTAAAATATGAGGAACAGCTCAGATGCCGAGGCCCTCGTAGCGCTTCTTGAACTTCGACAGGCGGCCGCCGCGGTCAAGCAGCGTCTGCTGGCCGCCGGTCCAGGCCGGATGCGTGGTCGGGTCGATGTCGAGGCGCAGCGTGTCGCCTTCGGCACCCCAGGTCGAGCGGGTCTCGTATTCAGTGCCGTCGGTCATGACGACCTTGATCGAGTGATAGTCGGGATGGGTATCGGCTTTCATAGTGTCTGTCCGGAGCTTCGGGGCGGCGTGCCTGCGGCGATGTCGCCCACTGTCAAAACTTGAAGCCGCAGCCAATGGACGCTACGGCTTTGTAACGGTCGGCGCCGCCTATACATCAGCCGGCCTTCAGGCACAAGCGCCCCGCACAAATCAGGACGCAAAGACGGGAGCCGAAAGCGATATGGCGGACCCAAAGTCCGATTTACAGGCCGAAGCACAGGAACGCCGCCGTAAATCGCTGAAGCCGCTGGCACGGCTGGCGCCCTATCTGGCCCGCTACAGGGGCAAGGTCGCCGGCGCGCTGTTCTTCCTCGTGTTGGCGGCGGTCACCACGCTTTCCCTGCCGATCGCCGTGCGGCGTATGATCGACCAGGGCTTCACGCATGCGGATTCGACCTTCATCGCCGACTATTTCGCGGCGCTGATCGCGATCGCGGCTCTGCTCGCGCTCGCCTCGGCAGGCCGGTATTATTTCGTCATCACGCTCGGCGAGCGCGTGGTCGCCGATCTGCGGCGCGACGTTTTCGCCCATGTGACGCGGCTCTCAGCCTCTTTCTTCGATCATGCACAATCGGGCGAGATCGTCTCGCGGTTGACGGCGGACACCACGCAGATCAAGGCGGCGGTCGGGCCGACGGCATCGGTTGCGCTGCGCAACATCATCCTCAGCCTCGGGGCGCTGGCGATGATGGTCTATACCAGCCCCAAGCTCTCCGGGCTGGTTATCGCCGCGATCCCCGTGATCGTGATACCCCTCATCGCCTTCGGCCGCTCCGTCAGACGCAAGTCGAGGCTTGCGCAGGATACGCTTGCCGAAGCGACAGCCTTTGCGAGCGAGCAGATCGGCGCGATGCGCACGCTCCAGGCCTTCACCAATGAGAAGATGGCGGCAGGCCGCTTCGGCAAAGCGGTGGAGGCCGCCTTCCGCGCCGCGCAATCCTCCATCTTCGCGCGCGCCTTCCTCACCTTCCTCGCCATCTTCATGATCTTCTCCTCGGTTGTGGCGGTGCTCTGGTTCGGGTCGGCCGACGTACTTTCAGGCGCCATGACGGCCGGCACGCTCAGCCAGTTCCTCATCTATTCGGTGCTCGCGGCAAGCGCGCTCGGCTCGCTTTCGGAAGCGTGGGGCGACCTCTCGATCGCCGCCGGTGCAGCGGAAAGGCTGTCGGAACTCCTCGCCGAGGTGCCTTCGATCGCCGCGCCCTTGAAAGCCGCAACGATGCCGGCCAATGCGTCGGGCGTGGTGGTATTCGAGAGCGTCTCGTTCACCTATCCGACGCGCACGTCGCAGGCGGCGATCTCCGGTATATCGTTCACGACCAAGCCCGGCGAAACGGTCGCCATCGTCGGCCCGTCCGGTGCGGGCAAGAGCACGCTCTTCTCGCTCATTCTGCGCTTCTACGATCCAGACTCCGGCGTCGTGCGCATCGACGGCGTGGACCTTCGCGATGCCGATCCGGGCGAGGCGCGCTCGCGTGTCGCCATCGTGCCGCAGGAGGTGACGATCTTCGCGGCGAGCGTCCGCGACAACATTGCCTTCGGCCGCCCCGATGCGTCGGACAAGGAAATCCAGCAGGCAGCGAAGGACGCGCTGGCGGATGAGTTCATCCGCGGCATGGAAAAGGGCTACGACACGATGGTGGGCGAGCGCGGCGTGACGCTGTCCGGCGGCCAGCGGCAGCGTATCGCCATCGCGCGCGCCATCCTGCGCAACGCGCCGATCCTTCTGCTCGACGAGGCGACCTCGGCGCTCGACGCCGAAAGCGAGACGCTGGTTCAGACCGCGCTCGAGCGGCTCATGTGGCACCGGACTACGCTCGTCATCGCGCACCGGCTGGCGACGGTGCTGAAGGCCGACCGCATTCTCGTAATGGATCAGGGCCGGATCGTCGAGGAAGGCACGCACCAGAGCCTGGTACGAAAGGGCGGCATCTATGCGCGGCTCGCCAAATTGCAATTCGACAGCGGGATCGACGCCTTCCGGCGCGCGGCGGAATAAAGGCGGCGACGCCCATCAACCAAAGGTGACGAGCGCGCGAGGGCCGAGCGGTTCATCCGCTCGCGTTATTCGGCTACCAAGCATGCGATAGTTTCCAGAGGCGCATAGCGAGGCGGGTTCATGATCGCGAAGATATTGGTGGTGCTGGTCATCCTGATCCACGTCTATATCGTGGTCCTGGAGATGTTCCTGTGGAACACCGCCTTCGGTCGGCGGGTCTTCGGCTTATCCGAGGAGTTCGCGAGACAGACGCGGGCGCTCGCCGCCAATCAGGGGCTCTACAATCTCTTCATCGTGATCGGGCTGTTGTGGGGGCTGAGCTTCGGTCCCGTCGGCGAGTTGACGCGCATGATTTTTCTCGGCTTCGTCTCGGTCGCGGGGATATTCGGTGCGTTCACGGTAAACGGGCGAATCTTCCTTATCCAGGGCTTGCCCGGATTGCTGGCGCTTGCCGCGACATGGTTCCGGATTTGAACGACGGCATCCGAACATCCGCCGGCGAGCCGTTCGCCGCGCATCCGCAGGGCGTGACGCTTGCCATTCGGCTGACGCCGAAATCGAGCCGGGACGCGGTCGAGGGTATTGAGGCGAGTGCGGACGGCCGATCTCATGTGAAGGCCCGTGTGCGGGCATTGCCGTCCGAAGGCGCCGCCAACGAGGCGCTTACCGAACTCCTGGCCAAATGGATCCGCGTACCGCGCCGCGATGTTTCCATCCTTTCGGGCGCGACGTCGCGTAGTAAGATCGTGCTCGTGCGCGGTGAGGCAGAGGAATTGCTGGAAAGGCTGCGCGGCCTGCTCAGCGTTCCGTCAGCTTGAGTTCGATGCGGCGGTTCTTGGCGCGCGCGTCGGCCGTTTCCTGCGGGTCGAGCGGCTGATACTGGCCGAAGCCGGCGGCAACGAGCCTGTCGGCCGGTACGCCGCTGGCGATAAAGAATTTGACGACTGCGATGGCGCGCGCGCTCGACAATTCCCAGTTGTCGTGGAAACGGCCATTGCCGGAAAGCGGTACGTCGTCGGTATGGCCGTCGACGCGCAGTACCCAGTTGATCTCGGGTGGGATTTCCTTCTGCAACTCGATGATCGCGTCCGCGACCTTCTTCATCTCGCCTTGGCCGACTTCGTTGATCTGGTCGGAGCCCGAGGGGAACAGCACTTCGGACTGGAATACAAAGCGGTCGCCGACGATGCGTATGTTCTTGCGATCAGCGAGGATCTCGCGCAGCCGGCCGAAGAAGTCGGAGCGATAGCGATTCAGTTCCTGCACCCGTCGCGCCAGCGCCACGTTCAGCCTGCGGCCGAGATCGGCGATCTTGGCGTTCGATTCCTTATCCTTCTTTTCCGAGGCGTCGAGCGCGTCCTCCAGCGCGGCGATCTGCGTCCTGAGCGCGGAGATCTGCTGGTTGAGCAATTCGACCTGCGACATGGCGCGCTGGCTGAGCTGTTTCTGATTGTCGAGTTCGGTGGACAGGCTAGTGACCTTGGCGTTGGCGGCATCCGCCGAGCCTGAACCGCGTGACAGCAATTGCTCAAGCCGGGATTTCTCGGCCTGGGCGGCGGAAAGCGAGGCCTGCAGATTGCTGATCTGGTCCTGCGCATCTTGCGTGTTGGATTTCTCCAGCGCCAGCAGTTGCGTCAGTTCGTTGATCTGCGAGTTCAGCCGGTTGAGCGCCTCGTCCTTGCCGCTGATCTCGCGACTCAAGAGGAATTGCGCCAGCACGAAGACGGTCAGCAGGAACATAATGGCCAGAAGCAGCGTCGACAGCGCGTCGACGAAGCCCGGCCAGTAATCGATCGTGCGGGTCGTGCGTCCGCGCGCCAGCGCCATCTAGCCGATCTCCCGTTTGCGGAGGGCTTCGGCGAGCTTTTCCAGCGTCGCGCGCACTTCCTTCTGCTCGTCCGATTGCGCCTCGACCCAGTCGCGCATCATCTGCTGCTCGGAACGCATATTCTTGACGAGGCCCGAAATGCCGTCGGCGAGGTTGGCCATTGCCGCCGCCACCCGCTGGTTGGAGCCGCCGGTCTCCTGCACCGCGCGCAAGCGCTCGGAAAGGGCACGGATTTCCTCGGCGGGGCCATTGCTGCCGGCATGGGTGACGGCAAGGTCCGGGCCAAGGTCGGTGACGGAGGAGAGCCAGTTTTCAAGCTCCGTGTAGAAACGATTTTGGGCGCGGCTCGCCTGCAGGTCGAGAAAGCCGAGGATGAGCGAGCCGGAGAGGCCCAGCAGCGAGGAGGAGAAGGCCGTGCCCATGCCGGAAAGTGGCGCCGACAGGCCGGCCTTCAGCGCTTCCAGCACGTCGTTCGTATTGCCGGAGCTCGGGTCGAGCGACTGGATGGTGGTGCCGATCGAGGCGATGGTCTGCAACAGGCCCCAGAAGGTGCCGAGCAGGCCGAGGAAAACGAGCAGGCCGATCAGGTATCGGGCGATGTCGCGGCTCTCGTCGAGGCGGGTGGCAAGCGAATCGAGGATGGAGCGCAGCGAGGAGGTGGAGAGCGCCATCGATGAGGAACGCGACAGAAGCGCCTTCATCGGCGCCAGCAATACCGGGTTGCCGGCCTCGGAGCCGGCGCGGAAGGAGTTTACCCACCGCACCTCGCGAAAAAGCCGGACCACCTGCGCGAAGGCAAGCAGGATGCCGACGACGAGCACGCCGACGATCAGTCCGTTCAAGCCGGGATTGGCGTTGAAGGCGTGCGACACCTGCCGATAGAGGATCGCCGCGACGAACCCTGCGATCGCCAGGAAAATCAGCATGGTGAGTACGAATACCTGCGGGCTGGAAAGCCTGTAGGGATCGTAGTCGTCGTCCTCGCCTGATCTGCCGAACAATGCCATCCGCTTTGCCTCGAACCCCGCCGCCTTGAGCCGGTCGAGACTCTAATAGGAATTGTGTCCAAAATGAAAGACGGGAGCGCGATCGGAGTGAACGGAGCGCGGCGCGTGCGTCGTCCGCTTCTTCCGCCTGCTCGTCAGAGCACCTGCTCGAGGAAGGCACGGGTGCGTTCCTCGCGTGGATTGTCCAGAAGTTCCGCGGGCGGTCCGTGTTCGACGATGATGCCGTGATCGGTGAAGTAGACGTGGTCGGCAATCTCTCGTGCGAACCCCATCTCATGGGTGACCAGGATGCAGGTCATGCCCTCCTGCGCCAACTCGCGTATCGTAACCAGCACTTCCTTGACCGTCTCGGGGTCGAGCGCCGCCGTCACCTCGTCGAACAGCATCAGGTCGGGCCGCATGGCGAGTGAACGCGCGATCGCGACGCGCTGCTGCTGGCCACCGGAAAGCTCGCCGGGATAGGCATCCGCCTTTCCTTCCAGGCGCACTTTCTTGAGCAGCGCATGCGCCCGGGCCTCGACTTCGCCGCGATCCTGCTTGAGGACGTGCAGCGGCGCCATCATGATGTTCTGCAGTGCGTTCTTGTGCGGAAACAGATTGTATTGCTGGAAGACCATCCCGACCTTGCGACGGAGCGCCAGCTTGTCCAGCGCCGGATCGTTGACCTCCAGGCCCTCGACGAGAATCGAGCCCGAGTTGATCGGCACAAGGGCGTTGATGCAGCGGATCAGGGTCGATTTGCCCGAGCCGGAAGGGCCGATGATGCAGATCACCTCCCCCTTCTTCACATCGAAGCTCACGCCCTTCAGTACCTCGAATTCGCCGAAGGACTTGCGTACGTCGGACAGGCGCACCATTGGCTGGTCGGGGGTCCATGCGGGCATGACGACCTCAGCTCTTGACGTGGAAGCGCCTTTCGAGACGCACGGTCCACAGATTGATCGGATAACAGTAGATGAAGAAGCACAGGAGAGCGAAGCCGTAGAGCGGCGCAAGAAGGTCCGGCCTCCCGCCCTCCGCGTTATGTACCTGGGCGGTGAGCGTCAGCATCTCGTTGATGCCGACGATCGAGGCGAGAACGGTCGACATGGTGATGATCGAATAAACGTTCATCCAGGGGGGCAACATTCGCTGCAGGCATTGCGGCAGGATGATCATCCACATGGTCTGACGCCTGGTGAAAGCCAACGATTCGGCAGCCTCCCATTGCCCGCCCGGCAGCGACTGCACCGCGCCGCGCACGATCTCGGCGACATTCGCCATGACCGGCAGCGCGAAGCCGATCACGGCCTTGACCCAGTCGGGGAACGGGACGATCACCCCGCCAAGTTCGAACTGATAGGGGACGAGGTACATGGCGAAGAAGAGGAGGACCAGCCACGGCGCATTGCGGAAGAATTGCGTGAAGGCCCAGGCACAGGCGCGCAGCGTGCGCAAATTGCTAAGCTGCATCAGGCCGAGCGGCACGCCCAGGATGGTGCCGAGCGCCATCGAAAGCACGGACAGCAGGAGATTGAACAGGAAGCCGCGCAGGAGCAGCGGCATCCATTTGAAGATCACGGCGATCGGAGAGGCTTCAGCGGGGCCCGTCTGTGCGCCCGCGATGGACGAGAACAGGAGGACGGCGCCGAAAAGCGCAACGCCGTGCCACAGGCGCAGCCGCGGGAGCCTTATATTTTTCGGCGCAATCTGCGCGACATCAAGCAGGACGGGCAGGTCCGTCGTCTTCCCCGGCGTACCCGTCTTCATCGGCCGAACCCCGGAATGCGCAATGCGCGTTCCCATCGATGCATGATCCAGACGAGCACGCCGACGAGGAGAACGAACACGGCAAGGAGCACGCACATCATCTCCGTGACGTTCTGCGATTGCGCCCAGATCTGCGCGGAGGCGTAGAGTGTCTCCGGCACGGCGATGGCGTAGGCGAGCGTCGTGGTCTTCAGGAGATTGACAAGGTTGTTGTTCAGCGCCGGAAGGCAGACACGCAGCGCAAGCGGCAGAACGACGTAGCGATAAGCGCCGAGCTGCGTATAGCCGAGTGCCTCGGCGGCCTCGATCGTGGTGCGCGGCACGGCCTGGATGCCGGAGCGGAAAATCTCGATATTGAAGGCGCCGGCGAACAGCGAAAGCGAAACGATCGCCCACTGCACATTGGTGAGGAGAGGTTCGCGCAGGCCAATGTCGTTGTAGGACGAGGGCAGGAGCGCCCCCAACCCGAAATAGAAGAAGAATATCTGCACGAGCGGAGGCGTGTTGCGGAAGATGACGACGAACACCTCGATGACGCCGCGCACAAGCGCGAACCGCGACATCTGAAGCCAGGCGCCGATGACGCCGATGACGATGCTGATCAGGATCGATACGACGCTTAGATAGATCGTCATGCCGATGCCTGCGATGAATTGCTTCGCATCGTAGGGATCGTAGAAGATGGTGAAGTTCAGCCCTGTGGTCTCGTAAAGACTACGGAACCATTCGGCGATCCATTGCAGCAAGCGGCCCGTCCCCTGTCAGATACGGCTCGCGGCGCGGATCAACTCCGCACCGCGTCCAAGTCGATGGCCGGTCCCTTCGGCGGCCGTATTCCTCGGCCTGTCCAGGGCTCAGCCCTTGTACTTGTCGTGCATGCGCTGCGAGTAGTCAGTGGGCTTGATGCCCCACTTCGTCTCTTCCTTGATGATGGTGCCGTCCTTCATCCATTGGATAGTCGCCTTGGATACGAAATCCCTCAGCGCATCGTCACCGGGGGCGACAGCCATGATCCACGGCGTTTCCATGATGCCTTTCAGGGGCATCGAATAATCCTTGCTCCAGGCCGGATCGAGCAATTTGCCCTGGATGAAGGTCTGATCGTAGAGATAGCCGACGCAATTGCCCTGTTTGAGCGCGAAAAGCGGCTTGTCGGAGCCATCGAAGCCGACGATCTTGGCGCCATATTTCTCGGCGACGGACTTGTTGTAGAAGGAGCCGATCGTGGCGCAGACCGGCTTGTCCTTCAGCTCTTCCCAGGACGATATCTTGGCGCGGTTCGACATCAGCACGTTGACCGAGTCCGAATAATAGGGCGGATCGATCGCCTCCACCACTTTGCGGCGCTCGGGCTTGTCGGACATGGTGGCGATCAGGAGATCGATCTTGCCCTGCTTCAGGAATTCCATGCGGTTGGCCGCGACCACCGGAACGATCTCCAGCTTCACGCCGAGCTGCTTGGCGATGTCCGCCGCAAGATCGGGCTCGATGCCGACGATTGCGCCGGACGGATCACGGAAGCCGAACGGCTTGTAGTCCGCCTTGGAGCCCACGATCAGCGTGCCGCGACTCTTGACGTCCTTGAGGTCGCCGGCGAAAGCGGGTCCCGCGGCCAGGGTGATGGCGCACAAGGCCAGCAAAGCAGTTTTCAGCATATTCCATTCTCCTCCGTGATGCCGAATGATGCGGACCGGCTGTACGATCGAAGCGCCAGCAAGGCGGATCGCGGCCGCAGACGTGAAGGCTGCGAGGCTAGTGCAGGCGCCGTCTCGCTGTCAACCGATCGCGGTGGTGGCCAGTTGCCCGAATTCCGTTTTTCGGCATGGCGGCTCCTTCCGACGGGAGGGCTGCGCATGCCAGGCATCGGACCGGACGAACCCTTGCCGGGCGGTCGACGTGACTTGGCGGCGATCCCTTCACCCGCTATGGATATCCGGGGCGAGCAGAGGGGCAGAGCGGCGGCGCCGGAACGCACCGCATTACAATTCGGCCGAGGGGGCCGCCCGGATGTTTTGCCGCAAGCATGCCCAACTGCCCCGTGGATCGGCATCGGTTCCCGTTCGGCGATCGGCCGTCGCCTTGATCGCCGGGTCTCTCTTTCTGGGTCTGGCCGGCTGCGGCCATGTGGTGGGCGTGCTGCAGCCCGTTTCCGCGAAGGCGCCCGGAACATCGCAGGTGGACATGCTCGTGGTTACCACCCGCGCTCCTTCCAGAGACCCGCGCGTGCTCTATACAGGTCGGCGAGACCCCAAATATTCCGTCGACGAGATTTCCGTTTCGATACCGCCCGACTCGGCCCGAAAGGCTGGCGAGGTGCAATGGCCGCGCCGTCTGCCGCCCGATCCCGAGAAGGATTTCACGACGGTAGCGGTCAGGCAATTGCCGCCGGACGCGACTGCCGGCAGGGCGTGGCTGCGCCGCAACTTGCCAAAGAACCGTAAAGTGCTGGTTTTTGTCCATGGCTTCAACAATCGTTACGAGGATGCCGTCTATCGTTTCGCGCAGATTGCGCACGATTCCGGCGCCGATGCGGCACCGATCCTATTCACCTGGCCTTCGGCCGGCAGGCTGTTCGACTATAATTACGATCGGGAAAGCACCATCTACTCGCGCGACGGGCTGGAGACCCTGCTTCGGCTTCTCGCCGAGGATCCGCAGGTCTCCGAGGTCACGGTGCTCGCCCATTCGATGGGCACGTGGCTTGCCATGGAGTCATTGCGCCAGATGGCGATCCGCGACGGTCGTATCGCGCCGAAGATCCAGAACATCATTCTGGCGTCGCCCGATATCGACGTCGATGTTTTCGGCCGCCAGTTTCAGGATCTCGGCGGTCGCCATCCGAAGTTCACCGTCTTCGTATCGCGGGATGATCGGGCGCTCGCGGTATCGCGGTTCGTCGCGGGCAACGTGAACCGGCTCGGACAGATCGATCCGGAGGCCGAACCTTATCGGTCGGAAGCTATGAAAGACGGAATAACCTTCATAGACCTGACCAAACTCAAGGCACCCGGTTCCGATCTGAACCACAACAAGTTCGCTTCCAGTCCGGAGATCGTCCGGGCGATCGGTACAAGGCTGGTCAATGGCCAGTCCCTGTCGGAGTCGCAAATCGGCCTTGGCGACAGTATCACCATTCTTGCCGCCGGCACCGCCAAGGCGGTTGGAACGGGAGCGGGCCTTCTGGTCAGCACGCCTCTTTCGGTCATCGATCCGACAACGCGCCGCAACCTCGGCAGTCAGGCCGATGATTTTGCCGAGCAGCTTGGTGTGGCTGCGCAACCCAATGGCGAAGATCGGGCTTCCGCCGGTACCGATGTGGCTGTCCCGGCGAAGGACGCGAGATAGGCGCGCTTCGAGATACTCAGCCAGCCGGCTTGATCGGCTTCTTCAGCGTCTTGAGGAGGGCAGCGTGGATCGCCTCGTTGCCGGCAACGATGCCGCCGGTCCCGAAGATATCCTGCCCGCCTGCCTTATCGGTGACGAAGCCGCCCGCCTCGCGGATGATGAGCATGCCGGCGGCCATGTCCCAAGGGTGCAGTGCGTCTTCCCAGAAGCCGTCGAGCCGGCCCGCCGCCACGTAGGCAAGGTCGAGCGCGGCAGCACCCATGCGGCGGATGCCGGAGACCTCGCCCATGACGTTGCGCTGTTCGACCAGATAGCGGCCGTGGTCGCCACGGCCGAGATGCGGGATGCCGGTGCCGATCACCGCGTCGTTCAGGTTGCGCCGCGCCGCCACCCGCAGACGGCGGTCGTTGAGGAAGGCGCCGCCGCCGCGCTCGGCGGTGTAAAGCTCGTCCATGGCCGGGTTGTAGATCAGGCCGGCGACGAGCACGCCCTGACGCTCCAGCGCGATCGATATGGCAAAGATCGGGATGCCGTGCAGAAAGTTCGTGGTGCCGTCGAGCGGATCGATGATCCAGCGATGCTGGTCGTCGGCGCCCTTCACAGTGCCGCTTTCCTCCATGAGGAAGGAATAGCCGGGGCGCGCCTTCGACAATTCGTTGTAGATGATTTCTTCCGCCTTGCGGTCGGCCTGGCTGACATAGTCGCCAGGGCCCTTCATCGAAACCTGAAGGTTCTGCACCTCGCCGAAATCGCGTGCGAGCGACCGGCCGGCCTTGGTGGCGGCCTGGACCATGACGTTGAGCAGCGCGGAACGGGGCATGTTTTACTCGTCGATCGTTGTTCGTCGGTCGTGGGTCGTGAAGCGAGTCCGGCCGACGACCGACGACCGACTCTACGATCTAATCCGCCCGACGCAGATAGGTGATCTCGTTCGTGTCGACGACGATCCTCTCGCCGGCCGAGATGAAGGGCGGCACCAGCACGCGCACGCCGTTTTCCAATACCGCGGGCTTGTAGGAAGACGCCGCCGTCTGGCCCTTGACGACCGGGTCTGCCTCGGTGATCTCCAGCGTCACCTGGTCGGGGAGCGAGATGCCGATCGGCTTTTCCTCGTAGAGTTCGACCGTGACCGTCATGCCGTCCTGGAGGAAGGCGGCGCGGTCGCCGACGAAATCCTTCTGCAGTTCAAGCTGCTCGTAGCTCTCGGAATCCATGAAGACGAGCGCCTCGCCCTGCTCGTAGAGGAAGGTGAAATCCTTCTGCTCGAGCCTGACCTTCTCGACCGTCTCCGCGGAGCGGAAGCGCTCGTTGAGCTTGGTTCCGTCGATCAGGTTCTTAAGTTCGACCTGGTTATAGGCGCCGCCCTTGCCGGGCTTGACGGCGTTGGTCTTCACAGCGACCCACAGGCCGCCATTGTGCTCGATGACGTTGCCCGGACGGATTTCGTTGCCGTTGATCTTGGCCATGTCGCTGCTTTCGGATGAGATTGTAACCGACGTCGCCCACAGGGCGATTTTTCGGCGCTTCAAGACCATAAAACGCGAAAAGAGGCAAGAGCGGAGGCCCGCCTTGCTAGCGGAGCTTGTTGGCGCGTTCGATCGCCTGCTTCTGTTCGTCGGTGGAAAGGTCCGTGAAGAACATGTCCATCTCTGGATCGCTCAGGCCGGCGCGGCGGGCAAGCACGTACCATGCGCCGGCCTCGACCTTGTCGGCCTTGGTGCCGATGCCGTTGAGATAGAGCTTGGCGAGGCGGTTCTCGGCGGCAACATTGCCGCCTTCGGCCGCCTGCTTCAGCCAGCGGAACCCGCCTTCGAGATCGGCGGGGCCGCCTCTTCCTTCGACAAGCCAGGTGCCGAGTTCGAGTTCCGCCGTATCGTAATTCTGGTGCGCGGCGAGCAGGAGCCAGCGGCGGGCTTCCTTGTCATTCCTGACTTTGCCCCCGACACCGTTGGCGAAGGCCTGTGACATCGCATATTGAGCATCGGCGAGACCCGCTTCGGCCGCTTTCTCGTAGTAATCGTAGGCTTTCTCCATGCCCTTCGGACTGTCGTCCTTCTCCAGGAGCATCTGTGCGTAGTTGAAGGCGGCGAGACGATTGCCGGCATCCGCGGCTGCCTTCATCAGTTCGGTTGCCCGCTTCTCGTCCTTGGGGACGACACGACCTTCCATCAGGTAGAGCGCATACTGGAACTCGGCCGCCGACACGCCTTGTGCGGCGGCCTTGCCATAAAGCTCCGCCGCCTTCTTCTCGTCGCGCTGCACGCCGAGGCCCCGCGCGTATATCTCCGCGGCCAATGTCTGCGCGGCAGCATCGCCCTTCTCGGCGCGCGGCAAGGCGAGGTCGAGGGCGGTGATGTAAAGACCGCGCTGGTAGGCGCCGAAGGCGGCGTCCTCCGGCTGGGCCCCGAAGCGCTTCGGATTAACGTCGGTCGCCGGATTGGCTATCCGGCCGCCACGGCTGTCGTCAGCGGCGGCGGCATTCCCCGGTACAAGCGGCGGGAGCAGCAGGGCTGCGCCGGCGATCATGGCAAGGCGCTTCATTCGCCAACCTCGAAACGAGGCGCGGTCTTGTCGAGCAGGGCATTGGCCGCCGCTATCTGTGCGGCGGGATCGGCTCCCTCGACGAAGACGGCGTTCGAAAGCGCCACGAACTCGGCGCCTGTCGCCGCCACGGCCTCGACCGATGCGACCTCGTTTCCGGCCATGACGATGCAGGGCAGTTCGATCATCTCCGCCCACCAGCTTCCGAGTGAAAGATTTCGAGGATGGGGCAAGGGCGTGTTGTCGTAACCGAAGCGGCCGAAGAACATGTAATCCGGCCTCGCCTCGCCGAGTTCAAGCGCATCGTCGCGGTTCTTCGCGCCGCCCGCGCCGATCATCATGCGACCCTGGAATTTTTCGATCAGATCCTCAAGCCCGTCCTTGCGCCCCTCGAAATGGATGCCGTCGGCGCCAACGCGGCCCGCGACGCGCGTGTCGCCCTCGACCATGACGGCGATGCCGCGCGCCTGGGCTACGGGAACGAGGGTTTCGGCGCGACGCTGGAAATCCGCTTCGCCGTCGCCATAGGCCGGCAGGATGAGCGAGGCCACGTCGCCGCCTTCGGTTGCGCTCATGACGAGCGATTTCAGCCTTGCCGGATCTTCGATCCGCGGTGCGATCAGAACGATGCGGCAGCGGTTCGGTTCTTCTGTTGCCGTCATGGCGCCCTTTTCGAGCCTCGGTGATGGTGCGAGGCTATGCAAAGCGATCTTGGTCGGAATGGGGCATATAGCATGACGGTGGGTCTTGAACAGGCGGATCGATCCTTGCGGAAAGCGGGCCGGCGGGCAATTCAGTCTCGCCAAACGATCCGGATGCGGTTATGCCTCTCGCGATCAACCGCGCCCGCCCATGACCGATCTCCTGCAGAATCCCGTCTTCTATGCCGTGGCAGTGCCGGCGGTCGTGCTCATCGGTCTGTCGAAAGGCGGCTTCGGCGGCGCGCTGGGCGTCGTCGGCGTGCCGCTGATGGCTCTGGCCATGCCTCCGGTGCAGGCGGCGGCGATCCTGCTGCCCATCCTCATCCTGATGGATATCGCGGCGCTCTGGGCGTGGCGCAGCGGCAGCCGGGACTGGCAGACTTTCCGCAACCTCATTCCCGGAGCCATTGTCGGCATCGGCATCGGCTGGCTGACGGCGGCCATGGTCACCGAGGCGGCGGTCAAGCTGATCGTCGGCCTCATCGCCTTCGGCTTCGTGATCCGGTGGTTCTGGCAGAAATATGCGGGACGCGACCATCCGCGCGACCACAACACGCATTCCGGCGCATTTTGGGGTGCGGTCTCGGGTTTCACGAGCTTCGTTGCCCATGCCGGCGGTCCGCCCTACCAGGTCTATGCGTTGCCGCTGGGCCAGGACCCCAAGGTCTATACCGCCACCAGCGTCGTTTTCTTCGCCGTCGTGAATGCGGTGAAGCTGATCCCTTATTTCGCGCTCGGGGAACTCGATACCGGCAATCTCACGGCCGCCTCGGTGCTGATGCCGATCGCTTTCGCCTCGACGGTGGCCGGTGCGGCCGTGATCAAGCGCATGCGGGCGGAAGTTTTCTATCCGATCACCTATGCGCTGGTGTTCCTGCTTTCTCTGAAGCTGATCTGGGACGGGGCGTTGGCGATCTGGTAGCGCCCGCTACCGGGCGGGAATTGAGTGCTCCCATATCGACGATTCTCCCAATGACGGCGTCTTGCGACTGTGCTTAAAGGCAGCGACGTCCGGAGAGAAATATGTCCGCCAATCCCTACGAAACCGACCTTGAGAAGAACGCCGCGAATTACCAGCCGCTGACGCCGCTTTCCTTCCTGGAGCGCGCCGCCAAGGTCTATCCGGACGTGACCGCCATCATCCATGGCAATTCGCGGACCAGCTACCATGATTTCTACGAGCGATCGCGCCGTCTGGCCTCCGCGCTCTCGAAACGCGGCATCGGCAAGGGCGACACGGTCACCGTGATGCTCTCCAACACGCCGCCCATGCTCGAGGCGCATTTCGGCGTGCCGATGACGAAGGCGGTGCTGCATTCGCTCAACACCCGTCTCGATGCGGCCGTCATCGCCTTCCAACTCGATCATGCCGGGTCGAAGATCGTCATCGTAGATACGGAATTTTCATCCGTCATGGCCGAGGCGCTGAAGCTGGCGAAGGTCAGCCCACTGGTCATCGACTTCGACGATCCGGAATATGCCGCAGACGCACCCTATCCGAAGGGCTCGCGCATCGGCTCCGTCGACTATGAGGCGTTCCTCGCTGAGGGCGATCCGGATTTCGCCTGGTCGATGCCGGACGACGAATGGGACGCCATCTCGCTCAACTACACGTCGGGCACGACCGGCAATCCGAAGGGCGTCGTCTATCATCATCGCGGCGCGGCATTGATGGCCTACGCCAACACGGTCCATGCCGGAATGGGCAAGCATTGCGTCTATCTCTGGACGCTGCCGATGTTCCACTGCAACGGCTGGTGCTTCCCGTGGACTCTCGCCGTGCAGGCAGGCATGCATGTCTGCCTGCGCTGGGTCAGGGCCAAGGCGATGTACGACGCGATCGCAGACCACAGCGTGACGCATCTCTGTGGTGCGCCGATCGTCATGGCGACGCTCATCAACGCCGCTGATGAAGACAAGCGTGAGTTTCCGCAGACGGTGACGTTCAACACCGCCGCCGCCCCGCCGCCCGAATCGGTGCTCGCCGGCATGGCCGATGCCGGCTTCGCGGTCACCCATCTTTACGGGCTGACCGAGACCTACGGTCCGGCGGTCGTCAATGAATGGCACACGGAATGGGATGGTCTCGACAAGGCCGGCCGGGCCAGGCGCAAGGCGCGGCAGGGCGTGCGCTATTCGGCGCTCGAGGATCTGACGGTGATGGATCCCAGAACCATGGAAAAGACGCCGCCCGACGGGGAGACCATCGGCGAGGTCATGTTCCGCGGCAATATCGTCATGAAGGGTTACCTGAAGAACAAGGCGGCGTCGGACGAGGCCTTCGCCGGCGGCTGGTTCCATTCCGGCGATCTGGGCGTGATGCACGCTGACGGCTATATCCAGCTCAAGGACCGCTCGAAGGACATCATCATTTCCGGTGGAGAGAACATCTCCTCCATCGAGGTCGAGGAGGCGCTCTACAAGCACCCGGCCGTTGCGGCCTGCGGCGTCGTCGGCCGACCGGACGAGAAATGGGGCGAGACACCGGTCGCCTATGTCGAGCTGAAGCCGGGAAAATCGGCCACCGAGGCGGAACTCATCGCCCATTGCCGCACGCTGTTGGCACGCTTCAAATGTCCGAAGGCGATCCTCTTCACCGAAATCCCGAAGACCTCGACCGGCAAGATCCAGAAATTCCGGCTGAGGGAGATGGTAAGGGGCGGATGAAGCGCAAGCGTTGCCGCGTTAACCGCATGCAAGGCATGAAAAATTTCAATTTTCGGTAAGAACCTGACGGTACGTTAACCCTTCATTAAGCTTTACGGGCGTTTACTCTCCCTATCCAGTGATCTGGATTCTTACCGAGTGGTTGGAGCCACTTTGTTTGACGCCTCCCTGTTAAACTCCTGAGAGCCGCTCATCCGCGGCTCTTTTTTTGCGCTCTTTCGGGCGCGCCTCGTTTTCGGCTCGACGGGGATATTAACCCTTTGTTAAACATGGTCTTGCGCTGGCGTCTTCCCGGCAGCATGCTGAGAGGACGGAATCGGACGGCCTTTTTGTACCGCCGATGCCGGCGAGAAGAATCAGGCGAAGGACGGCATGAAATGGGCGAACCTGAAAAGGAAGGCGCCAAAACGATCAATCTCGCCGAGCGACGCGTGTTCTCGCAGCGCTTCAAGCCGCTCTATGACGAGGGCATGGGCCTCGTCGAGCGCGCCGCCGAATATCTCGACAGGGAAGGCCGTGCGGAAGCGAAGAAGATGTCGCGCGTTGCCGCCACGCTCTATGCCGCCGAATCGATGCGCCTCACTACACGGCTGATGCAGGTCGCTTCCTGGCTTCTGCTGCAGCGTGCCGCCAATTCCGGCGAGATGACCCGCGAGCAGGTTGCCGCCGAAAAGGCGAAGGTGAGGCTCGATACCGCTTCGGCGCATGAGACCGCGCCGGGCTGGCCGGAACTGCCGGCCGCCTTCAAGGAGATCGTCGCGCGCTCGCTCACCCTCCAGGGGGTCGTGCGGCGCATGGACGACGAGATCTATGGCGGCGAGCCGGAAGCCGATCGGCGCCCGGCAGGCAATCCCGTTTCCGCCCAGATCACGCTTCTCAACACCGTGTTCGCCCGCGGCTGAGGCCGTATCGCCCCCGACGTTGCCGGTCGCATGCGGCGCGGATCACGGTAAGGTGGCGACATGACGACAGCGATTCGCATCATCGGCATCGATCCCGGCCTTCGCCGGACCGGCTGGGGCGTCGTGGAGACGCTCGGCAACTCGCTGCGCTTTGTCGCGGCCGGTACGGTTCGCTCCGATGACAAGGCGGCGCTTGCGGCACGGCTGAGGCAGTTGCATGACGGGCTCGTGGCCGTGCTCCACGAACACATGCCGCAGGAAGCAGCGGTCGAGGCGACCTTCGTCAACAAGGATGCCGTGGCGACCCTGAAACTCGGCCAGGCGCGAGGCGTGGCCATGCTGGTGCCGGCGCTGGCCGGGCTCGCCGTCGCTGAATATGCGCCCAACGCCGTCAAGAAGACCGTGATTGGTGTCGGCCATGGCGACAAGAAACAGATCCACATGATGGTGAAGGTGCTGATGCCGCGCGCCAGCTTCGACACCGACGATGCGGCCGACGCGCTGGCTATTGCCATCTGCCATGCACACCAGCGGCAGAGCGCGGCGGCGAGGCTGGCCGTGGCAGGCTGAGCGTCGCTGTATGTTCTTGACTTGTTCCGTCAGTTGGAATAAGTAGGAGAAATCTTCCAAGGGTGATGTAATGCGTGTTTCCGAAAAAGGGCAGATCACCATCCCAAAGAATCTGCGTGAGCTTGCCGGCATCAAGCCGAACGGCAACGTGTCTATTCATCTTGAGGGAGGGCGACTCGTGATCGAAACCGCGGACCGCTCCATCACCGAAGCCAACAAGGCGCGCCTGGAGCGATTCATGGAAGCGCTCAGGAAGCTGGAGGGAACGGGCGATCCTTCGATAAGCGCTGATGACGTGATGCGTGCGACCCGGGATCGCTGAGGTGCCCGTGCTGGTCGACTCCAACGTGCTGATCGACATCGCCTATCGTGATCCGGACTGGGAGCGTTGGTCACAAACACAATTGTCGCGACGGCTGACTGACGGCCTTATCATCAATCCCGTAATCTTCACGGAATTCAGCTATCGTTATAGCGATATCGAAAGCGCTGACGCCGCGCTCGATCCGGCCGAATTCCTGCGGGAGCATATTCCCTGGGAGGCGGGTTTCGCGGCGGGACAAGCATTTCGCGTCTATCGCAGGCGCGGCGGCGCCAGGGAGAAGGTCCTGCCTGACTTTCTCATTGGCGCGCATGCGGCGGTCCGAGGTTACGCGCTGTTGACCCGCGATCCGGACAGCTATCGCTCGTATTTTCCAATGGTGGACGTCATCGCGCCGGACACGCATCCATGAACGGGCTCCCGTGATGATCGGCAAGCTGAAGGGGGTCGTCGACGAGATCGGCGAGGATCATTGCGTCATCGACGTACATGGCGTCGGCTATGTCGCCTATTGCCCGGTGCGTACGTTGTCGGCGCTGCCCGGCGCCGGCGAGGCCGCCGAACTCTTCATCGAGACCTATGTGCGCGAGGATGTGATCCGGCTTTACGGTTTCGGTTCGTCGCTGGAGCGCGAATGGTTCCGGCTTCTGATGAACAACGTACAAGGTGTCGGTGCCAAGGTGGCGCTGGCGGTACTCTCGACGTTGTCGCCGGCGGACCTCGCCAATGCGATCGCGCTGCGCGACGTGGCGATGGTCAGCCGCGCGCCCGGTGTCGGCAAGAAGGTTGCCGAGCGCATCGTCACCGAGTTGAAGAACAAGGCGCCCGCCTATGCCGGCGCGGCGACCGGCACGATCGGCCTGAAGCAGGAACTGGGGGAGGGCGTCGCGCCCGCCCCGATAGCAGACGCCGTCTCGGCGCTCGCCAATCTCGGCTATTCGCGCGACATCGCGGCGAATGCGGTGGCTGCGGCGCTCAAGGCCGCCGGCGAGGGTGCGGATTCGGCCAAGCTCATCCGGCTTGGGCTGAAGGAACTGGCACGGTGAGTTGTTCGCAGGAACTTTTCTTACTATTCTACGATCGTAAGAAATCTGGAGCGTAGTAGGAAATGGGTGCCTTCACAAAGATGACATCGAAAGGCCAGTTGACGATCCCCAAGGATGTCCGCGAGCAACTCGGACTGGCAACAGGAACCCGCTTCTATGTCACCGTTCGCGATGGTGAAGTCGTGGCAATGCCGAAAAACAAGCGCCTAGCCGATCTTGCCGGATTGCTGGGCAAGCCGCCGGCCGGGGCAGGTGCCACGCTTGAGGATTTTGACGAGGCAGTCGGCAGAGCCGTCGCGGAAGACGACGAACGGATCGTCCGCGAATGGAATGAGATGCACGGGAAGCGCAAGTGAAAGCCGTCGATGCGAATGTGCTGCTCCGTTACATCATTCGAGATGATCCGCAGCAATTCGATATAGCCGTGATGTTTCTTGGCGCACGGACAGCAGCGGACCCGGTGTTTATCAGCCTGATCGTCGCGGTGGAATTGATCTGGGTGCTGCGCCGGCAATATCGCTATCCACATGAAGACATACGGGCAGCTATAATGGCTCTGATGGAAGCCGCAGAAGTGGTCTTTGAAGACGAGGAATATCTCTCTGCTTTGCTGGCGAGTTCCCCCAAAGGCGATATCGCGGATCACCTGATAGCGCATTGCGCTGCAAGGGCCGGATGCTCCTCGACTGTCACTTTCGACAAGGCCGCGGCACGCAGCGTCCCCGCAATGGAACTGCTTTCATGAGCCTCGCGCCCCGCCTCGTATCGGCCGACAAGCGTGGCGAGGACGCCGAAGCCTCGCTTCGGCCGCAGACGCTCGACGAGTTCATCGGGCAGGCAGCGGCGCGCGCCAACCTCAAGGTCTTCGTGGAGGCGGCGAAGGGGAGGGGCGAGGCGCTCGACCATGTGCTTTTCGTCGGCCCGCCCGGCCTCGGCAAGACGACACTGGCGCAGATCATGGCGCGCGAGATGGGCGTCAATTTCCGCTCGACCTCCGGCCCGGTCATCGCCAAGGCGGGCGACCTTGCGGCGCTTCTGACCAATCTGGAAGAGCGTGACGTGCTCTTCATCGACGAGATCCATCGGCTCAACCCGGCGGTCGAGGAAATCCTCTATCCCGCGATGGAGGACTACCAGCTCGACCTCATCATCGGCGAGGGGCCGGCGGCGCGCTCGGTCAAGATCGACCTTGCGCCCTTCACCCTGGTCGCCGCCACGACGCGGGCAGGGCTGGTCACCAATCCGCTGCGCGACCGCTTCGGCATCCCGGTCCGCCTCAATTTCTATACGATCGAAGAGCTGGACGAGATCGTGCGGCGCGGTGCACGCATCCTCGGACTGCCGCTTTCCGGGGACGGAGCGCTTGAGATCGCAAGGCGCGCGCGGGGCACGCCGCGCATCGCCGGACGGCTCTTGCGGCGCGTCCGCGATTTCGCCGCCGTCGCCGGTGCCGAACAGGTGACGCGGAAGGTCGCAGACGAGGCGCTGTCGCGGCTCGAGGTCGACGCGCTCGGCCTCGACCAACTCGACCGGCGCTATCTATCGATGATCGCGCGCAATTATGGCGGTGGCCCGGTCGGCGTCGAGACCCTCGCTGCCGGGCTCTCCGAACCCCGGGATGCGATCGAGGACATTATCGAGCCTTATCTCATCCAGCAGGGCTTTATCCAGCGCACGCCGCGCGGGCGCATGCTCACCGCCAATGCCTGGCGCCATCTCGGGCTGGAGGCGCCGCGCGACCTCGCTCAGACGCAGATCAATCTTTTTCAGGAAGAGAACTGATCCGGCGCCCGCCGGTCACCGCGTCCTTGAACATCGCCCTTAATGGTGGCATCCCGATGCAGCCCCTGGACTCGTGTTGCGGTTCGCTATGGGCGATCTACGGAAAGGGAAGAACATGGCCGTCGAGGACGAAGCGCTGGCCGCCGGCCTTACCGGCTCGCTCACCCCGACCGGCCATCGGCTTCTGGCGCGAGTCTATTTCGCCGACACGGATTTCTCCGGTGTCGTCTATCATGCCCGCTATCTCGAATTCTTCGAACGCGGGCGCTCGGATTTCCTGCGCCTTGCCGGCGTGCATCACACCGAACTCGCCGACGGTAAGCATGGCGAGAAGATGGTCTGGGTGGTGCGGCGCATGGAGATCGTCTTCCATGCCCCAGCGCGCATCGACGATATCCTCACCATCGATACAAAGACGGTGAATGTATCGGGCGCGCGTATCTTCATGGAGCAGCGCATAAGGCGTGGCGACACCGCCCTGGTCGATGCGAAGGTCGAGGCGGCCATTATCGGCGAGAGCGGACGGCCGCGCCGCTTCCCCAGGGAGTGGGTGGACACCTTCATGCCGCAGGGGGCTGCGTCCTGACAGCGCGGTTGTGCTTTGCCGCCGTGAAAAGTTGCCGATACTAACGCATCCTTAACTATAACCATTCATGAACAGTATGGTTAAAATCCGAAGGAATTCGGCTCGCCTTCCTTTGACCAAATTTGCCCCGGAGAAGGCGTTGCACGGCGCTGGTCGGGGGACAGGCGCCATTATTCTCTCGAGACTCAAACCGTTTCGGGGCGACGCATGGGAGAGGGTGTCGCCGAACGATCGTTAAGGACGAGTTGCACATGGACACCCTTACCCTTGCCGCGCCCGTATCGGAGGTTTCGGTCTGGGCCCTGTTCTGGCACGCCGGATGGGTCGTCAAACTGGTGATGATCGGGCTGCTGTGTGCCTCGATCTGGACCTGGGCGATCATAGTCGACAAGATTATCACTTATACGCGGATGCGCGCCTCGCTGAACCGCTTCGAGCAGATCTTCTGGTCGGGACAGTCGTTGGAAGACCTCTACCGCACGCTTTCGGAACGCAAGACGACCGGCATGGGCGCGATCTTCATCGCCGCCATGCGCGAATGGAAGAAGAGTTTCGAGAAAGGCGCGAAGTCGCCGCTCGCGCTGCAGTCGCGTATCGACAAGGCGATGGATTTGGCGCTGACGCGCGAGATGGAGAATCTGGAAGGGCGGCTCGGCTTCCTCGCCACGATCGGCTCTTCGGCGCCCTTCATCGGCCTGTTCGGCACTGTCGTCGGCATCATGACCTCTTTCCAGGCGATCGCCGGGTCGAAATCGACCAACCTCGCCGTGGTGGCGCCGGGCATTGCCGAGGCGCTTCTGGCGACCGCGTTCGGCCTGCTCGCCGCCATTCCGGCGGTCATCGCCTATAACAAACTTTCCTCCGACGCCTCCAAGCTCGGCGTGCGCATGGAAGGCTTCTCCGACGAGTTCTCCGCCATACTCTCGCGACAGATCGATGAGAAGGTGGCGCACCAGCGCGCTGCCTGACCGGGCGCGCCGCTCGAAAGGATCGATCGATGGGTATGGCAGTCGTTACACAGGGACGCGGCGGTCGCGGCCACCGGCGGCGCGGCCGGCACCACAGCCTGATCGCGGAGATCAACGTCACGCCCTTCGTGGATGTGATGCTGGTTCTGCTCATCATCTTCATGGTTGCGGCGCCGCTGTTGACGGTCGGCGTGCCGATCGACCTGCCGGAGACGCAGGCGAAGGCGCTCAATTCCGAGACGCAGCCGATTACCGTATCCATCAACAACAAGGGGCAGGTCTTCCTGCAGGAGACGGAGATTCCTCTCGACGAGGTCGTGGCGAAACTCCAGGCGATCTCCAAGACCGGCTATGACGAGCGCATCTATGTGCGCGGCGACAAGGATGCCGACTACGGCACAGTCATGAAGGTGATGGCGCGCATTTCCTCCGCCGGCTACCACAATCTCGGGCTGGTGACGTTGCAGGAACAGGACAAGTAGCGGCCGCGAGCGATGAAGACGGGGATAACCACATCGGTCATTCTCCACGCCGCGGTGCTGACCTTCGGGCTTTTCACCCTGTCGGCGCCGAGGCCCTATGAGGTCGGCGATGTCGAGGCGCTGCCGGTCGACATCGTGCCGGTGCAGTCGATTACGCAGGTGCAGGAGGGGGACAAGAAGGCGCCGAAGAAGGAGAAATCCGCTCCGAAGCCCACCACAAGGCCCGAGCCCGTCAAGGATGCCCAGAAGGTCGGCGACAACAGTCAGGACATGAAGGCCCCGCCGACGCCGGAGGTGAAGCCCAGGCCCGTCGAGAAGACGGCGGAACCGCCGCCGGCGCCCGAGCCGGTCGTCAAGCCGGCGGAGAAGCCGGTCGAGCAGCCGCCGAAGCAGGCCGAGGCCAAGCCGGAGCCCGTGCCGGCGACCGAACGCACGCCGCAGGCGCAGCCGAAGCAGGAAGTGAAGCCCGATCCTGTGCAGCAGGCGATCATTGCCGAGAATCCCGACGCCGAGGCCATGAAATTGCCGGAAACCGCGCCGGCTCCCGATGCCCGGCCGCAGCCGCCACAGGCGCAGACGGCCAAGGCGCCGGAGCGCAAGGTTTCCGAAAAGCCGGCGGTCAAGGAAGCATCGCGCCAGAAATCCGAGGACAAGGATTTCAGCCTCGACAAGGTAGCGGCGCTGTTAAACAAGGAAAAGGCATCGGGTGGCGGCGCCAAGCGCTCCACCAATGAGGCTTCGCTCGGCGCGGACCATACAACCGGCGGCGAAAAGCTTTCGCAGAGCGAGATGGATGCGTTACGCAGCCAGCTTGCCGGATGCTGGACCATTCCGGCCGGTGTCGAGGACGCCAACCAGTTGAAGGTCACGGTCGAGTTCAGCCTGTCGCCCGACGGGCATCTGGAAGGCGCGCCGCGGGTAGTCCAGAGCGCCGGCAGCCGGCAGGCCGACGAAAGTGCGCTGAGGGCTGTCAATATCTGCAACCAGCGCGGTTTCAACCTGCCTTCTGACAAATATCAGACCTGGGCAAACGTCGTCGTTCACTTCGATCCCAGCGATATGTTCTGACCTTCCGCCATCGAGCTCAAAGAGGCGAAATCCATGAAGCATCTTTTGAAGACCATCCTGCTCGCCGTTGCGTTCGCGGCCGGCCTCGCCGGGGCGACCATGCCGGCCCGGGCGTTGGTCGAGATCGACGTCAACAAGGGCAATGTCGCGCCGTTGCCGATCGCGATCACCGACTTCCTGTCGGGCGACGCGATGGGCAAGCAGATATCGGATATCGTCTCGGCCGATCTGCAGCGTTCGGGCCTGTTCGCGCCGATCGACCATTCGGCCTTCATCGAGAAGGTCTCTAATCCCGACGCAGCACCGCGTTTCGAGGACTGGAAGGTCATCAACGCGCAGGCGCTGGTGACGGGTCGGGTGTCACAGGAAGCCGACGGAAGGGTGAAAGCCGAGTTCAGGCTGTGGGACGTATTTGCCGGGCAGCAGCTCGTCGGGCAGCAATATTTCGCCAACAAGGGCAACTACCGCCGCGTCGCCCACATCATCGCCGACGCCATCTATGAGCGTCTTACCGGCGAGAAGGGCTATTTCGATACGCGCATCGTCTATATCGACGAGTCCGGACCCAAGAACAACCGCGTCAAGCGGCTGGCGATCATGGACCAGGATGGCGCCAACCAGCGCTATCTTTCGAGCGGCAAGGCGCTGGCGATTACGCCGCGTTTCTCGCCGAATCGTCAGGAAATCACCTATATGTCGTATGAAAGCGGACAGCCGCGGGTCTATCTCCTGCAGATCGAGACCGGCCAGCGCGAACTCGTAGGCAATTTCCCCGGCATGACGTTCGCCCCGCGCTTCTCGCCGGATGGACAGAAGGTCATCATGAGCCTCCTGCGGGACGACGGCAATTCCAACATCTTCACGCTCGATCTGAGGAGCCGCAACACGACGCGGCTGACCACGGCGGATGCGATCGATACGTCGCCATCCTATTCGCCCGACGGAAGCCAGATCACCTTTACCTCGGATCGGGGCGGCGGTACCGGGCACTCGCAGATCTACGTCATGGGGGCCGACGGCTCCAACCAGCATCGCATTTCCTTTGGTAACGGCAGCTATTCCACGCCGGTCTGGTCACCGCGCGGAGACCTGATTGCCTTCACCAAGCAGACCGGCGGCGAGTTCCAGATCGGCGTCATGCGCCCGGACGGCTCGGGAGAGCGCATCCTGTCGTCCGCCTTCCAGGAGGAGGGGCCGACCTGGGCACCGAACGGCCGCGTCATCATGTTCTTCAGTGCTCCCGCGGGAGCAGCCGGGCCCAAACTGCACACAATCGACCTGACGGGCCGCAACGAGCAGGAGATTCCGACACCGAATTTCGCGTCGGACCCTGCCTGGTCGCCGCTTCTCGAATAAGGTGGCGCAAGGAATTTCGGTACAATCCGGCTATGGCCGCGTTTCCGCCGTATTTCCGCATAGGTTGCGCCCGAGATCGGCGGGAGACGGTCTTGCCTGGAAAAATCCGGCTAAAACGAAAAATTAACCCTGTTTCTTGAACGCCGGTTAACCGCGATTTGGTTACTGATCGCTCAATGAAACCCCGCAAATGCGAAGGAGTGGCGGTCATGCGCCGTATCGCAGCCCAGATTCTCAACCCGATCGCAATCGCGCTGGTCGCCACACTGATGGTCGCTGGCTGCGCGTCCAAGAAAGTGCCGAACAGTGCCGCCGATCTCGGCCTCGCCGGCAATGCCGCTCCGGGATCGAGCCAGGATTTCACTGTCAATGTCGGCGATCGCATCTTCTTCGATACGGATTCGTCCTCGATCCGCGCGGATGCCCAGGCGACGCTCACCAAGCAGGCGCAATGGCTGAACCGCTACGGCAACTATGGCATCACGGTCGAGGGCCATGCCGACGAGCGCGGCACGCGTGAATACAATCTGGCGCTCGGTGCCCGCCGCGCCGCTGCGACGCGCGACTTCCTCGTTGCTCGCGGCGTCGCCGCCAATCGCATCAAGACGATCTCCTACGGCAAGGAACGGCCGGTTGCCACCTGCGATGCGCCTTCCTGCTGGAACCAGAATCGCCGCGCGGTCACCGTGCTGAACGGCGCCGGAAGCTGATCCGCGCGATCCGCGGCAAAAAAGCCACACTCGTCGAGGTAAAAAGCGGCCATGTGCCGCTTTTTTCCGTTTGGCCGGGCATTATCAAATTTTGGCCGAACTGGAGACCATGATAAAGGGCCGATGGCGGGCGGGGGAACGTCCGCGCAACAGCGCAAAGGGCAATGAGAGACAGATGCACTTCAAGACGATGATTGGCTTCGCGGTGCTGGCGCCGCTGGCCTATGCCAGTCCCCTTCTTGCTCAGGAAAATGCCGCCCGGACGGGTGCGGAGATGCCGGCAACGCTCCTGGCGTTCAATGCTTCCGGCCTGGAGGCCGCGCGGCGTGTGGCGCCGCGCCGCCACGTCACTCTGGCGCAGGCTGCGGAGCCGCAGATCAACGATCTTCAGGAGCAGATCAGGCAGTTGAACGGCAAGGTCGAGGAACTCAATTTCCAGATCCTGCAGATGCAGGACCAGCTGCGCAAGCAGCAGCAGGACAACGAGTTCCGCTTCGAGCAGCTCGAGAAGAAACGCACTGATGCGGGCGCCGATGCCGGAACCAACGTTGCCCGTTCCGATGCCGGCGCCGGCCGCGGCGCGCGGGACGTGCGCTCCGATGCCGCTGCCGACGCTCGCGGCGGACAGGATGCCAATTCTTCCGGGGGCGACGTCAAAAGCATCATCGACTCGTCGGGTGACGCATCCGGCGGTGCTGCCGCAGGCGGCAGTCCTGGCAACGAAAAGCTGGGCGCCCCGCCTCGGAATTTTGGTACGATCAAGTTCGACGCTCAGGGTAATGTCGTCGGCGAGACTACAGCGCCGGGCGCGGCCGCGCCCGGCAGTGCCGGCCGTGACGGCACGGTAGTTGCGGCGCTTCCCGCCACAGACGATCCGGAGGAGCTCTATCGCAATTCCTACCAGTTGATCCTTTCAGGCGACTACAAGGCGGCGGAAACCGGCTTCCGCGAACATATCAAGCGCTATCCCAACGATCCGAGGGCAGCCGACGCGCATTTCTGGCTGGGCGAGGCCCTGCTCGGGCAGGACAGGTATCGTGACGCCGCGCAGGTATTCCTCGATGCCAACAAGGCCTATCCGAAGTCCAAGAAGGCGCCCGACATGCTGCTCAAGCTCGGTGTGTCGCTTTCCGCGATGAACCAGCGCGAGGTCGCTTGCGGCACCTATCATTCGATCGGGGAGCGCTATCCGCGCGCCTCGGCGGCGCTCAAGGACCGCGTCAAGCAGGAAGAGGCGCTCGCGGGGTGCTAGAGGTTCCGGGCAGGGCGGCTCGCGCCGCCTCGTTCTCGAAAATCGACTTTTCCGGTTGCGATACCGTAATTGCCGCTGTTTCCGGCGGCGGCGACTCGCTGGCGCTTCTGTTCCTGCTCAAGGAGCATCTCGCCCGGCATGCGCCCGGCGTCGGCCTTCTCGCAGTGACGGTCGATCACGGCATCCGGCCCGAGGCGGCGGCGGAGGCGCAGGCGGTCGCCGCGCTTTGCAGGGATGTCGGCGTTCGCCACCGGACGATGCGCTGGGAAGAAGCCAAGCCGGCGACGGGGCTGCAACAGGCGGCGCGCGAGGCGCGTTACGCCCTCTTGGCTGAGGCAGCGGAAGAAGCCGGCGCCGGCTTGATCCTCAGCGGCCACACACTGGATGACAGGCTGGAAACCTTTGCCATGCGCAGGCGGCGGGGCGACGGTCGCGGTCTTGCCGGCATCGCGCCGGCCACGCTCTACGATGGTCGCTTGTGGATCGCTCGTCCGCTGCTTGATGTCCGCCGGGAGGATCTGCGCTGCTATCTGCGGGCCCGGGATATTGCATGGCATGAGGATCCTTCCAACAAGGACCTAAAATACGAGCGGGTACGCGTACGCTCGGGTTTTGCGGAGAATCCCGGTGCCGATGAAAGATATCTGGGCGAAATGCGCCAGGCCGCGGCGGAACGTATTCGGATTGGAGCGGACGCGGCGGCGTTGATCAGGCGGCATGCCCGGAAGGTTTCGCCCGGACTGTACCGGCTGGATCCCGAATTCACGGCCCGCGAGAAACGTGAGGCAGCCGCCTACGCGCTGCGTATCCTGCTCGCTGTCGTCGGCGGACGACCGCAATTGCCGGATGCGCCGCGCACGGCAGCGCTTCTCGACGGTTTGTCGGCGCCGAATGCGCGCGCCACATTGTCGCGCAGCGTTATCGAGGCACGGCAGGACGGGTTCTACCTGCGCCGCGAATCGCGCGGGCTTCCCGTCTGCGGCGTAGCAAAGGTGGGCGAAATCTGGGACGGCCGGTACCGGATCGGGACCGGAATGCCCGAAGGTTTCGAAATCGCCTCCTTCGGCAAGGAAGCGGCCGAGGCGCGAGCTGCTCCCGACGAGTGCCATAGGCCCGCGCTCTATCGCGCCGCGTTTTCCGCCGAACCGGCCTTGCTGCGCGGAGGCGAATGCCTCGGCCATGCACCGGCGACGCCTGTCGCCGGGCCATGGGCACGGCTCCTTCCCTCCTTCGATCTGGCTGCTGCCGTTGCGGTAGCGGAATTGATTGGCGGTGCGCCATTTCCGCCTTTGCCCGTGACCTTGGAACCGGCCCGATGAGGAGCACTGAAAGCCTTAACTGGAACGAAGGGATATGCTTGGCATTGTATCGCCGTATCCCTATGTTAGAGGCACACTCTGGATGGATGGGTGCCTCCTACCAGGACACCCACGGGACTCAATATGAATCCGAACTATCGTAACCTGGCGCTTTGGGCGATCATCGCCGTCCTTCTTATCGCGCTCTTCAATCTCTTCCAGACGCCGCAGCAGCGCGGTGCGTCGAACCAGGTTGCCTATTCGGACTTCCTGCACGACGTTTCCGGCGGCCGCGTCAAGTCTGTAACCATCGCCGGCCAACGCATCAGCGGCACCTATGCCGACAACAGCCAGACCTTCCAGACCTACGCACCTCCGGGCGACTCGCAACTGGTGCAGAAGCTTCAGGACAAGGGTGTCACCATCAATGCGCGCCCCGAATCCGACGGTTCGTCCTCGCTCTTCTCCATCCTGCTCTCCTGGCTGCCGATGATTCTCATTCTCGGCGTGTGGATATTCTTCATGCGCCAGATGCAGTCCGGCTCCGGCCGCGCCATGGGCTTCGGCAAGTCCAAGGCCAAGCTTCTGACCGAGGCGCATGGCCGTATCACCTTCCAGGACGTGGCGGGCGTGGACGAGGCCAAGGAGGATCTTGAGGAGATCGTCGAGTTCCTGCGCGATCCGCAGAAATTCCAGCGGCTAGGCGGCAAGATCCCGCGCGGCGTGCTGCTCGTTGGCCCTCCCGGCACCGGCAAGACGCTTCTGGCGCGCTCGGTGGCGGGCGAGGCGAACGTGCCCTTCTTCACCATCTCCGGCTCGGATTTCGTCGAGATGTTCGTCGGTGTCGGCGCGTCGCGTGTGCGTGACATGTTCGACCAGGCCAAGAAGAACGCGCCCTGCATCATCTTCATCGATGAGATCGACGCGGTCGGCCGTCATCGCGGCGCCGGTCTCGGCGGTGGCAATGACGAGCGCGAGCAGACGCTGAACCAGTTGCTGGTCGAGATGGATGGCTTCGAGGCGAACGAGGGCATCATCCTCATCGCCGCGACCAACCGGCCCGACGTGCTCGATCCTGCGCTTCTGCGCCCCGGCCGCTTCGACCGCCAGGTCGTGGTGCCCAATCCGGACATCATCGGCCGCGAGAAGATCCTGAAAGTGCATGTGCGCAACGTGCCGCTGGCGCCGAACGTCGATCTCAAGGTCATCGCGCGCGGCACGCCCGGCTTCTCGGGCGCCGATCTCGCCAATCTCGTCAACGAGGCGGCGCTGATGGCGGCGCGCCGCAACAAGCGGCTCGTCACCATGGCCGAGTTCGAGGACGCCAAGGACAAGGTCATGATGGGCGCGGAACGCCGCTCCACCGCCATGACGCAGGCCGAGAAGGAACTGACCGCCTATCACGAGGCCGGTCACGCCATCCTGGCGCTCAATGTGCCTTCGGCGGATCCGCTGCACAAGGCGACCATTATCCCGCGCGGCCGCGCGCTCGGCATGGTCATGCAGTTGCCCGAGGGCGACCGTTACTCGATGAGCTACAAATACATGATCTCGCGACTGGCGATCATGATGGGCGGCCGTGTCGCCGAGGAGATCAAGTTCGGCAAGGAGAACATCACTTCCGGCGCGGCGAGCGACATCGATCAGGCAACCAAACTCGCGCGCGCCATGGTGACGCGCTGGGGCTTCTCCGACAAGCTCGGCCAGGTCGCCTATGGCGAGAACCAGGACGAGGTGTTCCTCGGCCATTCGGTGGCGCGCCAGCAGAATATCTCGGAAGAAACGGCCGAACTTATCGACGCCGAGGTCCGCCGGCTGACCGACGAGGCCTACCAGACGGCCCGGCAGATCCTGACCAAGAAGAAGAAGGACTGGATCGCACTCGCCGAGGGTCTGCTCGAATACGAGACGCTGTCGGGCGAGGAGATCAAGCAGTTGCTCGCCGGCCAGAAGCCTTCGCGCGACCAGGGCGACGATACGCCGACCTCGCGCGGCTCGGCGGTCCCCAAGGCCGGCGCCCGTAAGGAGCCCAAGAAGAAGGGCGGCGAGGAGCCTGGCATGGAGCCGCAGCCGCAGGGGTGAGGAGTGATCGGCCGCAGGCCGGGAAAAGCCAGCGTTTGGCTTTTCGGCGACGAACGCCCGGAGCCATAGCGGAGGGCCGGACACCGCCACCATCAGAAACACAAACGCCGTCGAAAATCTTCGACGGCGTTTTTGTTGAGTGGGAATCGATCTTCGTTCGCTATTGCCGTGCCCTTCGAGGAAGCATGTACATCTCTGTCCTCACCCGTGCCGCCCCGCCGGCTTCGGGTCGATCGGCACCCTGCCGCGGAAGCCGACAGCGTCCTCGATCGCCTTCGCCACCGCCAGAAGCTTCGCCTCGCCACGCGGCGGGCCGATCAGCTGGATACCGACCGGCATGCCGGAGCGTGTGAAGCCGGCGGGCAGGGACAGCGCCGGCAGCGCCGTCGTGGTAGCGAGGAAGGAAAAGCGCAGCCAGTCGACGTAATCCGCGACCGGCTCGCCGTCGACCTCGCGTGGGTATTCCTGTTCGATCAGCGTCGGCTCCAGGCCGACGACGGCACAGGCGAGGACGTCGTAGGTTTCGAGGAAGACCCGCATCCTGTCGTAGAGCACCGAACGATGGATATGCGCGTCATAGATACGCGACGGCGTCAGCGTCTCGCCGAGGCCGATATTCTCGGAAAGCGTGTGCTTGAAATGCCTGCGCACATGTTCAGGCGCGCGGCCCGTTCCGGCGCCCCAGACCATGGCGCGGAGGGTTATGTAGGTGTCGTAGAGGCCCGAGAGGTCCGGACAGGCCTCCTCGACGGTCGCTCCGGTCTTCCCGGCTTTCGCCAGCGCCGAGCGCATGACCTCGTCGATTTCCTTTTCGACCGGCGCGAAGCCGCCCTGGTCGGGTGCGTAGGCAATGCGCACTTTCGGCGTCGCGCGCCTGACCGCCTCCTGGAAGGGCTCGCGCGGCGCTTCCAGCGAGAGCATCTGGCGTGGATCAAAGCCGGTCATGGCATCGAGGAAGAGCGCCGTGTCCCTCACCGTGCGCGCCATCGGCCCCTGCACGCTTTCCATGGAGAAGGCATTGGTCGGGCTGCTGCCGCCGGCACGGCCCGGCGTCGGGCGCAGGCCGACGACGCCACAATAGGCCGCCGGCGTGCGCAGGGAGCCGCCAAGGTCGGAGCCGTGGCTGAGCCACGTTTCGCCGGTGGCGAGCCCCGCCGCCGCGCCGCCTGACGAACCGCCGACGCTCTTGCTGTTGTCCCAAGGATTGCGGGTCATGCCGAAGACGGCATTGAACGTGTTACCGCCGGCGCCCATCTCCGGCGTATTGGTCTTGCCGACGACGATGCCACCGCGCGCTTCGAGCTTTTCCACCAGAGGATCGCTCTCCTCCGGCACGAAATTTTGATAACCGATCGTGCCGAAGGTCGTGCGCACGCCCTTCACCGGCGTCAGATCCTTGATGCCGATCGGCAGGCCACCGAGCCAGCCCGGCTCGCCGCCGTTCTTCCTGCCATTCGCCTCCACCTCCCTCGCCGCCGCGCGGGCGCGCTCCTCGCAGGTCGTCGGCATGGCGTTGATGGCCGGCTCGACCTCGGCGATGCGCTGGAAGGCGGCGTCCAGCAATTCCTCCGGCGACACCTCGCCTTTCTTGAGCAGCGTGACGACCTGATGCGCCTCCAGCCGGCAAAGCTCCGGTCCGGTGTAATCGGCTGAAATCGCGGTGTCGCTGTTCTGATTCATCCTGTCGCCTCCCTTGCAGCCCCGCCGTGGCCGGCAAGCCATCTTTCTCGGTCGAGAGAAACCATTCCCGCGCCGGTCGCGTCAACGGCGAATGTCGGTGTTGCGACGCGTGGCCCGCAGGCCCGGCGTTTCTGTGCCCTTCACGGGAAGCGGGCATGGGTGCACGATCAGGTGGAGGAGGATCACCGAAATGATGATACCGCGTATCGATGTCGGCCCGCTCTTCGGACGTCCCGGTGACGCTCGGGATGCCGCCGATCGCGCAGTCATGGACGCCGCTTCCACCAGTGGTTTCATGACCATCACCGGCTTCCGCGGAGCGGAGATGCTGACGCCCGGGAACCGGCGCCGGCTACTCGCCATCTTCTCATTGCCGGAAGAGGAAAAGCGCAAATTATGGCGCTGGAATTTCGATCATACGCGGCCGAACGTCTATCGTGGCTGGTATCCCCTGCAGAAGGGGACACTGTCGCAGAAGGAGGGTATCGATATGGGCCCGGACCTTGCGCACGGACCGGCGCGTATTCGCACCGACGATCCGCTCGCTGAGGAAACGCCGCTGCCGTCGGAGGAGGCGACACCGGGCTGGCGCGATCTGGCGGCCGCCTATTATCGCTCCATGGAAGAGACGGGCGCGGCTGTGATGCGGTCGCTGGCGCGGGGCCTCGGCCTGAAGGAAACCGTTTTCGATGCTGCCTTCGAGAACGGCGTCTCGACGCTCAGGCTCGCGCGCTATCCCTTTCTGCCGGAAGTGGAGGCAGAGCGGCCGGAGGAGCATTTCGTGGTGCATGACGGCCGGCGCCGGGCTGTGGTCGGTGGGGCGCATGTCGATTCAGGCTTCGTCACGCTTCTCGCGCAGGACGGCGTCGAGGGATTGCAGGCGCAGGCGCGTTCCGGCGATTGGATCGACGTGCCGCCTGTCGAGGGGACGCTTGCGGTCAATTTCGGCAAGCTTCTGGAACGCTGGACGGACGGACAGGTACGGGCCACGCTCCATCGCGTCGTCTCGCCCGAGCGGGAGCGTTTCTCGATACCGTTCTTCTACGAGCCGGCGGCGGAGGCCGAGATCGCGCCGCTACGAATGGAAGGCGCGGCGCCGTTCGAGCCGTTCCTCTATGGCGATCATGTCTGGGAAGTCGCAACCAATTTCGTCGAACTGCGCGGCGTCAAGCATCTCCGGCAACCACGCCGGCAGGCCGCGTCGTAGCGAAGGCCATGAAGAAGCGCATCGTCCTGATCCGGCATGGCAACGACGCGCCCGATGACCGGGCCTATGTCTACGCCTTGTGCAGCGGTTTCGAGCCGACCGTACGCAAACCCTTCGTGGGCGAGGTGCTTGGCATGGTCGATGAAACGGTCGCCGGAACCGTCATCTATGGCGGCCCTTTTGAAGCCTACGACCATGGTCGCTTTCCCTTCCTGAAGGAGGAGGCCCGCTGGATCGAGGCCTGCATGGCGCGAGGCGTGCCCTTGCTCGGCATCTGCCAGGGCGCTCAGCAGATTGCCGACGTGCTCGGCGCATCGGTCGGGCCGGTGGAGGGCGGACACGGAGAATTCGGCTATTACCGTATCGAACCGACGGAAGCAGGCCATGAGATCCTGCCCGGGCCAATCCATGTGGTGCAGGCGCATTTCCACACTTTCGGCATTCCCGGCGGCGCTACGCATCTGGCCTCAAGCGCCGCGTTTCCAAACCAGGCCTTTTCCTACGGCGCGAAAACCTATGCTTTCCAGTTCCATCCCGAGGTCACGATCGAGGGCTTCCGGCGCGCACAGGCCTCGCTTGGCGCGTTCTACGATATTCCCGGTGCCCAGACGCGCGAAGAGCAGGATCGCTTGATGTATCGTCACGACGCCGCTCAGGCTACGTGGTTCTACGGGTTTCTCGAACGGCTTTTCGGTTGCGAAGCGGATGCCTCCGCCGGCCGCGGTCGGTTTATCCGAGCGGGGCACTTCCCGCCGGCACTTCCGCCGGCTTGATCCTGAGCCGCGTGATGCGGTTCTTGTCGCGCTTCATCACGATGAAACGCATGCCGTGGAAGGTGAAGGCCTGCTTCTCTTCCGGAATGGTCTGGGTCTCGTGGATGACCAGGCCGGCGATCGTCGTCGCCTCCTCGTCGGGCAGGTGCCAGTCGAGCGCACGGTTCAGGTCGCGGATCGGAACCGAGCCATCCACTACGATCGAGCCGTCAGCCTCCTGCTTGACGCCCTGCATTTCGACATCGTGCTCGTCGGCGATCTCGCCGACGATCTCCTCGATGATGTCCTCAAGCGTCACCATGCCTTCCACCTCGCCATATTCGTCGACGACGATGGCGAAATGCGACTTGCGACGCAAGAAGGCGTTGAGCTGGTCTTGCAGCGAGGTGGTGTCGGGCACGAACCAGGGTTTCGTCGCGACCTTCAATATGTCGATCTTCTGCGGGTCGTTGCCGACATCGTTCAGGGCGCGGAGCATGTCCTTGGCGTGGACGACGCCGACGATATTGTCGATCGAGCCCTTCCAGATCGGCACGCGCGTATAGGGGCTTTGCAGGATGCCGCGCACGATAGCGTCGGGCGGCTCGTCGGCGTTGACCGACAGCATGCGCGTTCGATGGACCATCACGTCGGAGACTTCCAGATCGACGAGGTCGAGCAGGCCGCCAAGCCGGTCGCGTTCCTGCTTTATGAAGCCGCCCTCGCGCAGCAGTACCTCGGCCGTGCCGCGCAGTTCCTCATGCGCCGTCAAAAGCGATTGATGTTCCTGCAAACCGATGCGGAAGAGCCTGAGCACGATCCGCACGATGCGGTTGACGAGCGATGCCAGCGGGCCGACGACGAAGACGAAGACGCGGACGAGCGGCGCCACGGCGAGCGCGAAACGGTCGGGGCCGGAGATCGCCCAGGATTTCGGAAGGACCTCGGCGAAGACGACAAGAAGCACCGTCATCGCCGCTGTCGAATAGGCGACGCCGCGCGCACCGAAGAGGTCGAGGAAAATGGAAGTGGCGAGCGAGGAGGCGAGGATGTTGGCGAGGTTGTTGCCGATTAGAAGCGCGCCGATCAGCCGGTCGCGATGGTCGATCAATGCGTTGACCATGTGCGCCTTCGTCGAGCCGTTGTGCTCCAGCGAATGCATGCGCGCCCGCGAGGCGGCAGTGAGTGCGGTCTCCGAGCCGGCGAAAAAACCCGAAATGACGATGCAGAGCAGGATCGCCCCGCATATGATCCAGAAGGCGGTCGTCATTCCGCGCGGTCTTCCTCCCTCAGAAAGGCCATAACCTCCGATGCCGGCACGTCGCGGGCGATGAAGGCGCGGCCGACGCCATGCGTCAGGATGAAGGTAAGCGCGCCACGGCTGACCTTCTTGTCCTGCTTTATATAATCGAAAAGCCCGGCCGCGTCAGGCAGCGAACCGGGGATGTCGGCAATGCGGGTCGGCAGGCCGACCGCCTTCAGATGCGCCTCCACGCGGGCCGCGTCGTCGGGACTCGCCTGGTTGAGGCGGGTAGAGAAACGGTGCGCCAGCGCCATTCCGATCGCCACGCCCTCGCCATGGACGAGGCGTGCGCTCTCATAGCCGGTTGCGGCTTCCAGCGCGTGGCCGAAAGTATGGCCGAGATTGAGGAGCGCGCGGTCGCCGGTTTCCAACTCGTCGTGTGCGACCATTTCGGCCTTGGCGCGGCAGGATTCGGCGATCGCCTCGGTGCGGGCGGGGCCGCCGGAGAAGACCTCGCGCCAGTTGGCCTCCAGCCACGCGAAGAAATCCGGGCGGTCGATGAGCCCGTATTTGGCGACTTCGGCGTATCCGGCGCGAAACTCGCGTTCCGGCAGCGTATCGAGCATGCCGGTATCGGCCAGGACCAACCTCGGCTGGTGGAAGACGCCGACGAGGTTCTTGCCGCGGCCGGTGTTGATGCCGGTCTTGCCGCCGACGGAGGAATCCACCTGCGCCAGAAGCGAGGTCGGGACCTGCACGAAGCGCATGCCGCGCCGCGCGATGCCGGATGCGAAACCTGCAAGATCGCCGATGACACCGCCGCCGAGCGCGACCACCGCGTCTCCGCGTTCGAGGCGTGCGGCGAGGACGAGATCGACCACCTGCTGCAAATGCTCGAAGCTCTTGGTCTTTTCACCGGCAGGAAGCGTGATCGCGACGGCCTCGATGCCGGCCGCATTGAGGCTCGACAGCAAGGTATCGAGATGATGGGCGGCGACATTCTCGTCGGTGATGACGGCCGCCCGGATGCCGGGTAACCTTGCCGCTATTTCCGTGCCGGCGCGTCCCGCCAAGCCGGGACCGATCAGGATGTCATAGGCACGATCGCCGAGCCCGACTTCGACCTTGGTGATTTCTGTCATCCAGGATTCCGTTCCGACGCAAGTTCAGACTCGATTAGTTTAGCCTTCAAGGCTTCGACCACCTCGGCGGCGATCACTTCCCGGCGCTCGTCGCGCGTCTGGATGGTGATGTCGGCGGTGGCGTAGACCGGATAGCGCTGTTCCATCAGCCGGGCCATCACCGCGCGCGGATCTGGGTTCTGCAGGAGGGGCCGGCTAGGTTTCTTGGCGACCCGCTGCATCAGGAGGTCGAGATCGGCCTTCAGCCAGACGGAAACGCCGCTTTCGGCGATGCCCAGCCTCGTCTGTTGGTTCATGAAGGCGCCGCCGCCGGTCGAGAATATCTGCGGACCGCCCTTCAGCAAGCGCTCGATCACACGCTGTTCGAGCGCGCGGAATTCTACTTCCCCGTACTGCTCGAAGAGCTCCGCAATCGTCATGCGCGAGACCGCCTCGATCTCGTGGTCGCTGTCGACGAATGGCAGGCCGAGCATCTGCGAGAGTTTGCGGCCGATAGCAGTCTTGCCCGCGCCCATCAGGCCGACGAAAACGATCGATCGGTCGCCCAGGCGGGCGAGCAGCATGGCGGTATCCTCATGTGCCGTTTTCGCAGTGGCGGTCATGGTCGCTACGTCAGGTTCCCTCCGGGGCGTAACGACATGAAAAGGAGAGTTGCGTCAAGCGCGCTTCTATACCGCCAAGAGCGGCCTTTCCATTTCGGCATCCTTCGACGCGTAATCGCGATGGCGTTGGCGGCCGCGTCGGAAGGGGAGGGGCTCGCCGGCCAGTGCGACTGCCGTGCTTAGCCCTCCGGCAGTCCCATCACAGCCAGTCCGGCAGCGAATCCAGCCCGATCAGTTCCTCATAGCTGCCGCGTGGCCTGACCACGTGATAGCGGTCGCCGTCGACCAGAACCTCGGGCACGAGAAGCCGAGTATTATAGGTGCCGGCCTGCACCGCGCCATAGGCGCCGGCGGTGCCTACCGCGATCAGGTCGCCCGATTCCAGCGCCGGCAGGTCGCGCCCAAGCGCCAGGTAGTCGCCCGTCTCGCAGACCGGCCCCACCACATCCACGATCCTATGTATGGCGTCGGGCGCCGGCTCCATAACCGGGCGGATATCGTGCCAGGCGTCATAGAGCGTGGGCCGTACGAGGTCGTTCATGGCGGCATCGACGATCAGGAAATCCTTGCCGCCGCCATGTTTCATGTAAATGACTTCCGAAACCAGTATCCCCGCATTGCCGACAATCAGCCGCCCCGGCTCGAACATCACCTTCAGCCCGAGCGGCGCGATGTTCTTGCGCACGATTGCCGCATAGGCGTCGGGTAGCGGCGGCGGAGTGTTGTCTGTCCGGTAGGGGATGCCGAGCCCGCCGCCGAGATCGACATGGCGGATATCGTGCCCATCGGCCTTCAGCGCCGTGGCAAGTTCGGCCAGAAGCCTGAAAGCGTCGTCGAAAGGCTGCAATTCGGTGATCTGGCTGCCGATATGCATATCGACGCCGACCACTTCGATGCCCGGCAGCGCGGCGGCGCGACGATAGATGTCCCGCGCATGCCGCAAGGGGATGCCGAACTTGTTCTCCGCCTTGCCGGTAGCGATCTTGCGGTGCGTACGTGCGTCGACGTCGGGATTGATCCGGAGCGACACGGGTGCAATCCTGCCGGCCGCCACGGCGCGTGCCGACAAAAGGTCGAGTTCCGGTTCGGATTCCACGTTGAAGCAATGGATGCCTACGGAAAGGGCCAAATCGATCTCGCGGGCGGTCTTGCCGACGCCGGAAAAGACAATTTTTTCAGGAGGGACTGACGCGGCCAGCGCGCGACGCAATTCGCCTTCCGAGACGACGTCGGCGCCGGCGCCGAGCTTCGCCAATGTCCGGATAACGGCCTGGTTCGAATTCGCCTTGAGCGCGTAGCAGACGAGCGCGTCCATGTCGGCGAAGGCGTCGGCGAAGACGGTATAGTGCCGTTTCAAGGTAGCGGTTGAATAGCAGTAGAACGGTGTGCCGACCTGAGCCGCGATCGCGGGCACCGGAACGTCCTCGGCGTGGAGCACGCCGTCGCGGTAGTGGAAGTGATTCACGAAAGCCCCCGTATGGAATTTTGTGGGGAAATTAGTCGATAAGACGGTCGAGGAAGAAGCGTTTGTCCTTCTCCGGTTTCTGCGGCTCGGGCGGCAGCGGCGTCTTTTTCTGGTCCTGCGCTTCCTTGCGCGCCTCGACCGCCGCCTCATAGGGCGTGTCGAGTTCGGTCGGCCGACGGCCGCAGGCGGTCGCCAGAAGCGCGCTGGCGCCGAGTAATGCGAAAGAAGCCATCAGCCTGCGCCGGTTCATGGAATTGTCCGTTTGCGAATTCGATTGAAGCTGTTTAGCGGACTTTGCCCGGACGCGCACCCTGTTTCAACCGCTTGCGCCAATAGCGGATCTGACGCCGCACTTCGGCCGGCGCGGTGCCGCCGAAGGAGGTTCTGCTCCTGACCGAATTTCGCACGGAAAGGACGGAATAGACGTCGTCGGTGATGGCCGGATGGATCGCCTGCAGTTCCGCCAGCGGCAGCTTTTCCAGCCCGCATTTCCTCTCTTCGGCGAGCGCTACGGCGCGGCCGGTAACGTGGTGCGCCTCGCGGAAGGGCAGCCCGGCTTCGCGTACCAGCCAGTCGGCTAGGTCGGTTGCAGTCGAATAGCCGGCGCCGGCGGCTTTTTTCATCGTGGCGGCGTTGACGGCGAGGTCACCGACCATGCCGGTCATCGCGGCCAGCATCAGGTCGAGCGTCTCGGCTGCGTCGAAGACCGCTTCCTTGTCCTCCTGCATGTCCTTGGAATAGGCGAGCGGCAGGCCCTTCATCACCGTCAGCAGCGCGACCAGATGGCCGTTCAGCCGACCCGTCTTGGCGCGCACCAGTTCGGCGGCGTCCGGATTCTTCTTCTGCGGCATGATCGAAGAGCCGGTGGAGAAGGAATCCGACAGGCGGACAAAGCCGAATTGCGGCGTTGACCAGATGACGATCTCCTCGGCCATGCGCGACAGATGCACGCCCGCGATCGAGGCGAGAGCCAGGAATTCCAGCGCGAAATCGCGGTCGGAGACCGAATCGATGGAGTTGCGCGTCGGCTCGCGGAAGCCGAGTTCCTTCGCCGTCATGTGCCGGTCGATCGGAAAGCCGGTACCGGCGAGCGCGGCGGCTCCGAGCGGGCTCTCGTCCATGCGCAGAAGCGCGTCGTGTGCACGCCAGAGGTCGCGGCCAAACATCTCCACATAGGCCATCAGATGATGCCCGAAGGTGACGGGCTGGGCGGATTGGAGGTGCGTGAAGCCGGGCATGACGGTGACGGCATGTTCCTCGGCGCGGTCGAGCAGCACGGCGATGAGCAATTGCAAGGCCGCCGCCACACGCTGCGTCTCCCCCTTGACCCAAAGGCGGAAATCGACCGCTACCTGGTCATTGCGCGAGCGTGCCGTATGCAGCCGCCCGGCCGCCGGTCCGATCAATTCGGCAAGCGCCGCCTCGATGTTCATATGGATGTCCTCGAGCCTTTTCGAGAACTCGAACCGGCCTTCATCCAGCTTTGACAAAATCGTGTTCAGCCCACGCGCGATCTTTTCGCTATCTTCCGTCGACAGGATACCGACCTTTGCCAGCATTGCCGCATGCGCCAGCGAGCCGCGAATATCCTCGGCATAGAGTTTTCTGTCGAAACCGATCGAGGCGTTGATCGCCTCCATGACCGCCGACGGACCCGAGGCAAATCGTCCGCCCCACATCTGATTGCTGGCCTTTTTTTCGCTCATCATGTTTACCGGGCACAAGGAGATTGGAAATGTCGGACGGAAAGAAATCCTGGCCGGCGGCGCGCATCATGGCGACCCTGATCGCCCTTTGCATCATCGTGGCCGGCTTTGCCCTATACGTGACGCAGCGCCCCTCTGGCAACACGCCGGACAAGGTTGCGAGCAATACCGCATCGGCTCCGGACGGCTGCGCGGCGAAGACCGACGCGGCAAAGAAGCTGGCGGCCGTCGCGACCGGCAGCGTTGCGGCGATGGCGGCGTCGAGCCCGCCGGCGAGCCTCGCCGGGCTTTCCTTCAATGGTCCCGACGACAAGCCGCTCAAGCTTGCCGATTTCGCCGGCAAGACGGTGCTGATGAACCTATGGGCAACCTGGTGCGCGCCCTGCCGCGCCGAAATGCCTGAACTGGACGCCCTGCAGAAGGAGAAGGGCGGGGAGGCCTTCCAGGTGGTCGCGGTCAATGCCGATATAGGCGGTGACGACAAGCCGAAGAAGTTCCTGACCGAGACCGGTGCGGCCACGCTCACCTATTACAGCGATCATACGATGGCGCTCTTCAACGAGTTGAAGGATCGCGGCCTTGCGCTCGGATTGCCGGTGACGCTCCTGATCGACAAGGACGGCTGTCTCATGACCCACATGAACGGGCCGGCCGCGTGGGCGAGCGCCGAGGCGAAGAGCTTCATCGACACGGCCACCGGCGGCTAAGGGAGGCGGGCGGCGGCCTAATCGCTCGCTACTTCTTCCGTGAACGCGCGGCGGCGTTCGCCGAGATATTTGCCTCGACGGCGGCGAGAATGAGCGCCTTCAGCGCCTTTTCATCGATCCTGTCATTCTCGTGGATATCGATGGCGCGTCTGGTGTTGCCATCCAGGCTTGAATTGAAAAGGTTGGATGGGTCCCTAAGCGAGGCCCCCCTGGCGAAGGTGAGTTTCACCTTGTCCTTGTAGGTTTCGCCGGTGCACAGGATGCCCTCATGCTCCCATACAGGGACACCCGACGGGTTCGAAGGCTTTCGCCACTTCGCTACCTCGACCACTTTGGGGTCGGCTTTCTTGATGAGGGCGCGAATCCTCGCTAGCGCTTCGCCGCGCCAGTCCTGTTCCCCGTTTCGTACATCGGATTGCGAGGGCGCGGCCTTTTTCTTCCTGCCGTCGTTCATGATGTCCTCCTCAAAGGGGCGGTTTTCGTTGCAACAACTGCCGCACGCCTACATCCGTTCACCCGGCAGTTTGCTGGCCTGTTTCACCCAGGAAACGAACCGAGCCTCGTCGAGCTCAGCGCCCTCGTGGATATGGAGGTAGCGTGTATCTTCACGCCTGGACGTTTCAGGTGGAGCGGGGTCGAGTGACGCGCCTTTGAAGAAGGCTACCTTGATGTATTTCGCGAAGCAGTGGAAGCTCAGGAACCAGCCTTCTCCTTCTATTCCATAAAGGGGCGAGTTCCATTTGACCGCCTTTTGCACGTCGGGAACGGCGCGCTCGATCAGCGTGTCGAGACGGCGGCCGACCGCGCTTTTCCAGCCGGGCATGGCCGCGATATAGGCTTGTACCGAGCCATCGCCATACCCCTTTGCGATCTGGGGATTGCCGCCCGAAAGAAGGCCCGGCGCCGCGGGCCTGTCTTGTTTGGAAACCGCTTTCGTTGATCCGGCGGATTTTTCGTTGGCCATGGCGTTCGCTCCATATGCCGACGCAAATGCGATCGTTCGGTCGCCTATAGCATGTCTCCCGAAAGTGGGCACCGGTTTCGGGATAAAGACATGCGCAAAATCAAAAGCTAAAGCACGGAGAGCGAATCTGAAAGATCGCGATGCGCTTTAGCGCGTCGGCACTGGCTGCTCGCCGCGATAATCGTAGAAGCCGCGATCTGTCTTACGGCCGAGCCAGCCGGCCTCGACATATTTGACCAGAAGCGGGCAGGGCCGGTACTTGGAATCCGAAAGTCCATCATGCAGCACCTGCATGATGGAAAGGCAGGTATCGAGGCCGATGAAATCGGCAAGCTGCAATGGTCCCATTGGATGATTGGCGCCGAGGCGCATGGCCGTGTCGATCGCCTCGACCGAGCCGACACCCTCATAGAGCGTGTAGATCGCCTCGTTGATCATCGGCAGCAGGATACGGTTGACGATGAAGGCCGGAAAATCCTCGGCTACCGTCACCGTCTTGTCGAGGCTCTCGACGAAGCCCCTGGCAGCTTCGAAAGTCTGGTCGACTGTGGCGATGCCGCGCACCAGTTCGACCAGCTTCATGAGCGGCACCGGGTTCATGAAATGGATGCCGATGAAGCGCTCGGGCCGGTCGGTCTGCGAGGCAAGGCGCGTGATCGAGATGGAGGAGGTATTGGTGGCGAGGATAGCTTCGGGGTTCAGCAGCGGGCAGAGCTGGGCGTAGATCTTGCGTTTGACGGTCTCGTCCTCGGTCGCCGCTTCGATGACGAGGTCCGCGCTGCCGAGCTTGTCCATCCCGGGCGCGGCGGAGATACGGGCGATGCCCTTCTGCCGGGCTTTCTCTTCGAGCTTCCCGGAATGCACCTGCCGCGCCATGTTGCCGTTGATCGTGGCGATGCCATTCTCGATCCGCTCGGCCGAGACATCGTGGAGCAGGACATGATAGCCGGCAAGCGCGGCCACATGCGCGATGCCGCTCCCCATCTGGCCCGCACCAACAATACCCACCGTCGCGATTTTGCCGCTCATTGGATTGATCCTGCCTTGGGCAGTCCGCCCGATTTTTGTGCAGCGCAAACTAAAAGGGCGGGGCGACTTCGTCTACCCCGCCCTTCATATTTAATACTGAAGTCTGAAGGCCGTCAAAGCACCTTCTGCAGTTCCGGCAGAACGACGAAGAGATCGCCGACGAGGCCGTAATCGGCGACCTGGAAGATCGGCGCTTCCTCGTCCTTGTTGATAGCGACGATGACCTTCGAATCCTTCATGCCGGCGAGGTGCTGGATGGCGCCGGAGATGCCGCAGGCGATGTAGAGGTCGGGCGCCACCACCTTGCCGGTCTGGCCGACCTGCCAATCGTTGGGTGCATAGCCCGCATCGACCGCCGCGCGGGAGGCGCCGACCGCCGCGCCGAGCTTGTCGGCGACCGGCAGGATGACTTCCTGGAACTTTTCCGCCGAACCGAGCGCACGTCCGCCCGAGATGATGATCTTCGCGGAGGTCAGTTCCGGCCGGTCGCTTTCCGACAGCCGATTCTCGATGAAGGTGGAAAGGCCGGGATTCGCCGCCGGCTGCACCGTTTCGACCGAAGCCGATCCGCCTTCGCCTGCCGCCTGGAAAGCGGCAGTGCGCACGGTGATGACCTTCTTGGCGTCGCCCGACTGCACGGTCTGGATGGCGTTGCCCGCATAGATCGGCCGCTTGAAGGTGTCGGGCGACACCACCTCGATGATCTCCGACACCTGCATCACGTCGAGCAGCGCGGCAATACGCGGCATGACGTTCTTGCCCATGGTGGTGGCCGGCGCGATGACCGTATCGTAGTTTCCGGCGAGCGACACGACGAGCGCGGCCAGCGGCTCGGCGAGACGTTCGGCCAACTCATCGCTTTCGGCCAGCAGCACCTTCCTGACGCCCTTCAGCTTGGCGGCCTGATCGGCGGCTGGTTTGGCACCCTTGCCGGCGACCAATACGTCGACATCCGAACCGATCTTCAACGCCGCCGAAAGCGCCTTTGCCGTCTGGTCCGAGAGGTGGTCGTTGCCATGTTCGGCGATCAAAAGAATGGCCATCTTTGGTTTCCCTGACTTTCGTCTTCGAGGCTCCCTGAATTCCGGTCAGGCCGAGCCGAAAACGGTTGGTTTCGAGAGCCGGAGCGGAGCGTACTTCCGTACGTGAGCACCGGAAGCGGAGAAACCGGCCGTTTGCAGGCCGGCCTCACCGGGATTAGAGCACGCCCGCTTCGTTCTTGAGCTTGTCGACCAGCTCCGCTACGTCCTTCACCTTGACGCCTGCCTTGCGGCCACCGGGCTCCTCGGTCTTCAGCACCTTGAGCCTCGGCGCGACATCAACGCCGTAATCCGCGGCAGACTTCTCATCGAGCGGCTTCTTCTTCGCCTTCATGATGTTGGGCAGCGAGGCATAGCGCGGCTGGTTGAGGCGGAGGTCCGTGGTAACGATCGCCGGCATCTTCAGTTCGACGGTCTGCAAGCCACCGTCGACCTCGCGCGTCACTTTCGCCTTTCCGCCGTCGATCTCGACCTTGGAGGCGAACGTCCCCTGCGACCAGCCGAGCAGGGCCGCCAGCATCTGGCCGGTCTGGCTGGCGTCGTCATCGATCGCCTGCTTGCCGAGGATGACCAGTTCCGGTTTCTCGGCCTCGACCACACCCTTCAGGATCTTGGCGACCGCAAGCGGCTCGACCGGTCCGTCGACCTTCACAAGGATGCCGCGGTCGGCCCCCATGGCGAGCGCCGTGCGGATCGTCTCCGCCGCCTGCGCGGGCCCGATCGACACAGCGATGATCTCTTCCGCCTTGCCGGCTTCCTTCAGCCGGATCGCCTCCTCGATGCCGATCTCGTCGAACGGGTTCATCGACATCTTGACATTGGCGAGTTCGACGCCCGTGCCGTCTCCCTTCACCCTGATCTTCACGTTGTAGTCGACAACCCGCTTCACCGGGACCAGAACTTTCATCCGTTTCAACCTCTCAGAAATCCTAGGGTCTGTCGCCGGGCCGATAACACGGGTTTTCCGCTCTCGCTAGTCCGAGGCCGACATTCAATCGATAAAACGGCGCCGCCGGAGCGGCCGGGCGCCATTTGCGCGTGGCCTTACCGGTTCTTGCCCGGGACCCACAGGACGTCCGCCCTGCCGTCGTCATTGGCGATGCGGGCCGCCACGAAAAGGAAATCCGACACTCGGTTGATATATTGGAGCGCTTCCTTGCTGACGGTCTCGCCGGGTCGGCCGGCGAGTTCGACGATGAGCCGTTCGGCGCGCCGCGTCACGGTGCGCGCAAGGTGAAGCGCGGCGGCTGCGGGCGAGCCGCCGGAGAGCACGAAGCTGCGCAGCCGGTCGAGCCTCTTGTTCAGCACGTCGATATCCGCCTCGACACGGCTGACCTGCGAGGCGACGATCCTGAGCGGCTCGAAATCAAGCTTCTCGCCCGTATCCGGCCGTGCCAGATCGGCGCCGAGATCGAAGAGGTCGTTCTGTATCTGGCCGAGCATGGGATCGAGTTCGCCACCCGCCGTATGCACCCTGGCAACCCCGATGCAGGCATTGGCTTCGTCCACCGTGCCGTAGGCTTCGACGCGAAGGTCGAATTTCGGCCGCCGCTCGCCGCTGCCGAGCGCGGTGGTGCCGTCGTCGCCGGTGCGTGTGTAGATCCTGTTGAGAACGACCATGATGCCCTGCCTCAGCGCGTGAACCAGACTGCCAGAAGCACCAGCACGATCGCGATGAACTGCAGCAGCACGCGTGCCTGCATCAGCTTGTTCGATTTCGACGGCGGGCCGCCCTGCGCCATGTTGAAGAGGCCGCGCACCAAAACGACCACGACGGCTGCGATGACGATGATGGCAAGAAATTTGAAGGCAGTGGACATATCCCGGGTTAACTACCCTTTCTTGGCCGAAATCAACCCTGTCCGGCGACCATACGATAGAATAAAGCCGACGGCAGGATGCGCTTCAATAGGAATCCTGCCCTTGCCGGCAGGGTGACTGGGTAATGGGGCTTTGGCCGATTGCTCTCCAGCGCATGTCGAAGCGCCCGATAGACGGCTTCGGGGCCGCGTTTCAACCTCGACCTGCCCTTGCCGGAGCGCAGGCGCTCGATCTGTGCTCGGTAGGCGTCGCGATGCACGGAATGCTCGATATCGATATGACCTTCGAAGATGGCCGAGCCATTGAGCGCGATCTTCGATTCGATCGGTCCCGGCTCGATCAGCGACACGTGGATGCCGGAGCCGGCGAGGTCGGCCCGAAGACAGAGCATCAATCCTTCCAGCGCATATTTCGATGCGCAATAGGCGCCGCGATAACGCAACGGTACGCTGCCGAGGATGGACGAGCAATTGACGATACGGCCATGGCCTTCGGCCCGCATGACGGGAACGATACGACGCGTCAGATCGTGCCAGCCGAAGACATTCGCCTCAAACTGGTCGCGCAGCGCCTCGACAGGAATATCCTCGACCGCCCCGGCAAGCGCGTAACCGCCATTGTTATAGAGCGCGTCGAGCCGGCCGTCGCTCTTTTCGAGTACATCGGCGACAAGCTTTTCGATCGAGGGAGGGTCGCGATAGTCGAGGTAAAAACCTTCCACCCCGTCGCGGTCGAGTGCGGCTATATCTTCCGGCCGCCGGGCCGTCGCCATCACGCGCCACCCCTCGCGAGCAAGCCGGCGGGCCGAGTAGGCGCCGATGCCTGAAGACGCGCCAGTGACAAGGATAATTCGCTTTTCTTCCATTCGGGTCTTTGGAATGGGGCGCTTCGGCGTGGTGGCAGGCGCGACCTCGCAGATCGAGGCGTTTGCTCTAATCTATGCTATCGAAGTTCAATCCTTCCCATATTCGCGGCGGAGTGACAATCAACGATGGCTTTTACGGGATGAGACGCCCCGGCGTTGAGATCTTGCGGGGGGTGGCCGTTCTGAAGCGCATTCTCGGCGACGCGCTCGGCCACTTCATCAATGACGATGGCTGGTCGATGGCGAGCAATCTCGCCATCACGGCGCTGATGGCGCTGTTTCCCTTCCTGATCTTCGCCACTGCCCTGGCAAGCTTCCTGGGCGCGCATGCCTTTGCCGACACTGCCGTCCATATCGTCTTCGACACATGGCCCGAGCAGATCGCGGAGCCGATATCGCGCCAGGTGCAACGTGTGCTGACCGTGCAGCGCGGAGATTTCCTGACTTATGGCGTGCTCGCCGCCGCCTTCTTCGCGTCGAACGGCATCGAGGCGCTGCGCGTGGCGTTGAATCGTGCTTATCGCGTTACCGAAACACGCGGCTTTCTCTACCGCCGTTTGCAGAGCCTCGTATTCGTCTTGATCGCCACGCTCGGCTTCTTCGCCATCAGCGTCTTCCTGGTGGCGGCGCCCATCGCAGTTCATATAGCCGCGCGCCGCCTCGACTGGATTGAACCCTATCTCGGCACGATCACGCTCTGGCGCTTCGTCATCGCCTCGATCGTTATCGTGCTCGGCCTGATCGCCGTGCATTTCTGGTTGCCGGCCGGTCGGCGTCGCTTCGTCGATATCGTGCCGGGCATATTGTTCACGCTGATCGGCTGGGTCGCCGGTTCCAGCATATTCGCGGCCTACCTCGAGCGATTCTCGTCCTATGTCGTCACCTATGCGGGCCTCGCGTCGATCATGATCGCGATCGTCTTCCTCTACATCGTGTCGGCGATCTTCATCATGGGTGGGGAATTGAATGCCGCGATCCGCCGCTATCTGGACGCGCGTGCCCGTGTACCCGACTGAGAGGCCGTTCGGGAACCGGTGGCCAGCGCCACGCCCAGGCAGGTGACGACCATGCCGCTGATCTGGAGCGGCGTCAGCCGCTCGTCGAACAGCGCCCAGGTCATGATCGCGGTCACGGCCGGGACGAGATAGAAGAGCGAGGCGACCTTGGCCACTTCGCCCTCGCGGATCATCAGCATCAGGAGCAGGATCGCGCCGACCGAAAGCATGATGACCAGCCAGGCGAGCGCGAAGACGAATTCACCATTCACGACGACGTGCCGGTCCTCGAACAAGAACGCGCCGGCGACCATCGGCACCAAACCGCCCAGATATTGCCAGGCCGTTCCGGTAATCAGGTCGCCGCCGCCATGCCGCTTCTGCCAGATGGTGCCGACGCTCATCGCGATGACAGCGATCACGGAGGCGAGCAGGGTCACCGCCGTCACACCGCCCGCTCCTACGCGAAGGCTCGGCAGCACCACGACCACCACGCCTGCGAAGCCGATGGCGATGCCGGCCCAGTGTCTGGCAAGGATGCGGTCGCCGAGGAAGGCGCCGGCGAGGATAGCCGTGATAAGCGGCTGCAGGCCGGCGATCAGCGCGACGAGCCCGGCCGGCATGCCGCGATGGACCGCCCAGAAGACGGCCCCGAGATACGTGCCCTGCATCAGAAAGCCCGCGATCATCGCGTTGAATGCGTTGCGCCCGCCGCTCCATTTAGCGCCCAGTGCGAATGCCAGGACGATGAACAGCAGGAACGCAATCGAGAAGCGCAGCGTCAGGAAGGTGAACGGCTCGGACCACGGCATGGCATAGCGTGCGCCGACGAAGCCGGTCGCCCAAAGGACCACGAAAAGGCCCGGAGCAAGTCTGGAAAGGAGTTTCATGCCGGCGCTTCGGGTTCGGGGAAGAGGGAATCGGCGGAGCACGTCGCTCTAATGCCGATCATTCCGATAAGCAAAACGAAACGATTGGGCCATATGCTCACTGGAAGCACGGAATGGGTGCGCGGCGGTTCCCGAGAGGATGAACCATGCTGATGAACCTTGACCTCACCTGGATGATGATGGCCATCGCGGTCGTCGCGATCCTTTCCTTCATTTTCGGTATGGCGCTCGACAGCCTGCTCGGTTCCGAGGGTTTCGGTCCGATCGGCAATACGATCGTGGTGACTGCCGGCTTCTTCCTCGGCATTTACGTGGCCAATTCCTACGGCATCCGCTTCCACGATCTGAAGATGGCCGTCGCCACCGGCCTCTGCGGCGCCTTTGCCAGCCTCGGCATTCTTGCTGTGGTGAAAGCCGGTCTTGCGCGGCTGTAGCTCCGCGCAGGACGCATCATAGCCCTACCATCCGACGAATATCCGCTGGTGCGCTGCCCTCCGCCCTGAGTGCGGCAAGTGCAGTGTCGCTTCGGCTTTTCGAGAGCTTGCGCCCATCATCGCCAAGAATGAGATCGTGGTGGAAATAGTGCGGTTCGGGAAGGCAGAGCAGTTCCTGCAAAAGCCGGTGAATGGCGGTCGCGTAGAAAAGGTCCCGGCCGCGCACGATGTCGGTGACGCCTTGCACCGCATCGTCGGTCACGACCGAGAGGTGATAGCTGGTCGGCGTCTCCCGGCGCGCCAGGATCACATCGCCCCATGCGACTGGGTCAGCGGGGACGACGCCTGTTTCGCCCAAGGGGCCGCGCCCGTCCTCCCGCCATGAGAGCGGTTTCGCGACGCGCCGAAGCGCTCGCTCCATATCGAGCCGCCAGGCGAAGGGTGCGCCGCTTTCGATACGCCGTTTCCGCTCCCGCGCCGACAGAAGGCGATCGGCGCCCGGATAGAGCGGCACGCCGTCCGGATCGGCCGGCCATTTCCTGTCCGAAGCCTGCGCATTCGCGATATGGGCACGGATGTCGCCGCGGCTCATGAAGGCCGGGTAGACGAACTCTCCGGAGATCAGCCGGTCGAGATGCACGCGGTAGGCGTCCATGTGGTCGGATTGCCGGCGCACCGGCTCCTCCCACTCGATCCCCAGCCATGCGAGGTCGTCATATATGCCGCGCTCGAATTCGGTGGCGGATCGTGTCGGGTCGATATCCTCGATCCTGAGCAGCAGCCGTCCACCCGCCTCGTCCGCCAGCTTCCGGTTGAGGAGCGCCGAATAGGCATGCCCGAGATGCAGCCGACCGTTCGGGCTCGGGGCGAAGCGGAAGACGCGCGGGCTGCTCATGGGCTGCTGACAAAGCGGGTTGGACGGGCGATTTTCCGATTGCTACTTTGCCGTCCGATGAAGGACAAGCTCATGCGGCGCATCGAAACGCTTGATCATGTATATCAGGGGCTGGATGCGCTCTGCGCCGCCGACGCGCGGCTCGTTCGTGTGCGCGAAATGGCCGGCGAGGTGCCGCTCAGGCTCTCCGAACCCGGTTTCCGAAGCCTTGCCTCGATCATCGTTTCGCAGCAGGTCTCGCGCGCCAGCGCCGACGCGATCTTCGGCCGGCTGACAAGGCTCGTCGATCCGCTCACCGCGGAAGGCGTGCTCGCCGCCGGCGAAACCGTCTTCCGTGAGGCCGGCCTGTCGCGGCCGAAGCAGCGCACGCTTCTGGCCGTCGCCGGCGCGATCGCCGATGAAGGGCTCGACCTCCATCATCTTTGCCGCCTTGATTCCACCGAAGCCATGCGGACTCTCACTGCCGTCCACGGCATCGGCGCCTGGACGGCAGAGGTCTATCTGCTCTTCGCTGCCGGCCATCCCGACATCTTCCCCGCGCGCGACGTCGCGCTCCAGACGGCTGTCGGCCGTGCGCTCGCCATCGAGCCGCGTCCCGGTGAAAAGGCCCTGATCAAGCTCGCCGAATCATGGGCGCCCTGGCGTGGCGTGGCGGCACGGCTCTTCTGGGCCTATTATCGCGAGACTAAAGGGCGCGACGCGGCCCTGCTGGCGACAGCTCCGCCTGACCCTGCATAGAACAAGGGAAACCGCTCGGAATTGCGCATTTCGGGCGGCGTTTTCCTGCTTCACAACCCTGTCATGTCGGGCTTACAGTATCCGCGCCGATTGGTTCGGGAATGATTCCAGGAGGTAGTTTCGTGACGATCGCCGTCTCTCCCGATGGCATGCCTGCCCTGGTGCTGAACGCGGATTACCGCCCGCTCAGCTATTACCCGCTGTCGCTCTGGTCCTGGCAGGACGCGATCAAGGCGGTATTCCTGGAGCGCGTCAACATCGTCGCAGAATACGAGCATTCGGTCTCCTCGCCCTCCTTCTCGATGAAGATACCGAGCGTAGTGAGTCTCAAGAACTACGTTAAACCGAGCCGGCACCCCGCCTTCACCCGTTTCAACGTCTTCCTGCGCGACAGATTCCAGTGCCAATATTGCGGGAGGCACGAAGACCTCACCTTCGACCACGTCATCCCACGTCGTTGCGGCGGCGCAACGACGTGGGAGAACGTGGTTGCCGCCTGCTCGCCCTGCAATCTGAAGAAGGGCGGCCAAATGCCGGCGCAGGCCAAGATGTGGCCGAAGCAGAAGCCCTACCAGCCGACGGTGCACGATCTACACAATAACGGCCGGCTCTTCCCTCCGAACTACCTCCACGAAAGCTGGATGGACTATCTCTACTGGGACGTCGAACTGGAAGCCTGACCCAGTTCCCACCCAATCCTCAATCGCATTTGCGCCGGAAGGCGCTCCACCACGCAACGCCCGCGAGGATCAGGCTGGCGACGGCATTCCAGCCGGCAAAGGAGAGGCCGAGGAAGCGGCCGGCTGCCTCGTCGCAAGCCGGCGGCACGAAAGTGTTGAGCGAATCGAGGATGCCCTTGCCGCCGGTCGAAGGCGCCTGGACCGCGCCGCAATCGGTCGGCCCGGGCCACCATTTCCACTCAACGCCGGAATGATAGACGGCCATATAGAGGCTCCACACCATCAGCGCCCCGCCGATGGCTAGGAGCACGCGCGTCACGACGGGCGGCCAGCGGAGTGCCGCCGAAATCGCCGCCAGCACCATGGCAGGCACACCGACATAATAGGGAATGCGCTCTTCCAGGCAGAGCTTGCAAGGGATGAAGCCGCCGAGATACTGGAAGGCGAGGGCCCCTCCGACCGTCGCCGCCATGGCGATCGCGAGAAAGATAGCGGCGCGGGTCTGCGTCCGGTCAGTGGGAGCGGTAAACGAAGCCATTTCGGTTGTCCGTGGGCTGGTCGAAGGATCAGTGCAGATATTTGTAGAGGATATAAAGCAGAATAAGGACGGCTGCCGCCACCCCCGCGATCATGCCAAGGCGCTTCTCGATGAAATGCCGGATCGGCTCACCATAGCGGCGCAGCAGCCAGCCGAGAAAATAGAAGCGCGCGCCGCGCGTCACCAGCGCCGCAGCGATGAACAGCCATATGTTCACATGCATGGCGCCCGACAGGATCGTCACTACCTTGATCGGCGGCAGGTGCGCGAGCCCCGAAGTGATGAGCAAAAGCAGGATGGTCGAAGCATCGGCCGAATCGCGGAGTGCCTCGAATGCGTTGAGCTTGCCGTAGAATTCGAGGATGGGCCGGGCGACCGCCTCGAAGGCGAAATAACCGAGATACCAGCCGGCGATGCCTCCGAGCACCGACGTGGCTGTTGCCACGAAGGCGTAGCGCCAGGCCCGCTCCGGCCGCGACAGCGTCATCGGAATGAACAGGATGTCGGCGGGGATGAAGAAGATGGAGCTTTCCACGAAGGAAATCAGCGCCAACCACGCTTCGGCGGCGGGCCGTGCGGCGAGCGACATCGTCCAATCGTAGAGTCTGCGCAGCATGGCGAAATCCGTCTTCAATCCGTCCACAGGGCCCCAGACGGCAAGCCTGTCTAGAAAGATTTGTCCGCCTGCGCAATCGCTGGCAGGAGGGCATATCATCGCGGACAGCAGATCTAAGATGGCGTGGCGGAAACGGTTGACGGCGAACCGCTTCACCGTGTAGTCCGCCTCCGTCCGGGCGCGGTGCCCGGCCTCGATGCGGGTGTGGCGGAACTGGTAGACGCGCCGGACTCAAAATCCGGTTCTGGTGACAGAGTGTCGGTTCGATTCCGACCACCCGCACCAATTTTCCAGTAATATCCCTCAATTTCAAATTATTGCGCCGAGGTACCGCCACGCCCAATCTCGTTCAGGCGGATTTTCGTTTCGGTATCGGTACAATCGTGGATTGCGCGGCAACAGGCCACCCGATATATTTTGGCCGGGCGGTTTGATCCTCGGTTTCGGCGAGTGGTATCGATGCCCTTTCCCAAGCAATTTCTTGTCGGCCTTGTCCTCATCGCGTTGACTCGGCCCGCGTTCGCCCAGTCGGCGGAGGAAATGAAAGCGTGCATCGATCGGACCGGCGGTGTCTCGACGGAAATGCTGAAATGCGGGAAGGCCGAAATCGACAAATGGGATGCCAGGCTGAACGCGGCCTACAAGACCTTGATGGATCGCAAGCACGGTTCCGAGCGCACACGGTTTCAGAACGAGCAACGGGCCTGGCTGAAACATCACCTGAGAGAGGTCAACCGCCTTGCCGCCGATCCCAACAACGGCTCGATGGCCTTCATCGAATCCCAGTCGTTCGAATTGGACGATTTGAGTGCCCGCACGCTCGAACTCGAAAAGCGCGTCCAACAGCATCGATGACTGACAGAAGAGCCGGCGCACGATAGATTTCGTTCGAGTGAGCCGTTAAAGCATCGACTGGAGTTTTATGCCGAATAAGCCCAGAAATATTCGGGCCGTACAGGTCCCTCTCATTTGAATTTGTTTTGTTCAGCAATCATTCAGCCTCCGTCGCAATGATAGCTCCCGAGGGGCGCGGAAACTGGAGGTTTCGATGGATAGACGAACATTCCTTACCGGCGTTTTGGGTCTTGCCGGTGCCGCTGCAGTGGCGGCGGCTGTTCGGCCGGTCAATGCCGTTGCCGGCGTGCCCAATACCGGCGGCATCCTGAATGAACTGGAAGCCTCGGCGACCGATGTCGTGGACAATGGTGGCGAAGTCAAGGTCGAACTGGTCGATCACCGCCGCGATCACAGGCACTGGCACCGCCATGGCCACCATCGGAGGCGATATAAAAGGCGGGTCTGGCGGCGTGTGTGCCGTCGCTACCGGCACCATGGCCGCTGGCACCAGCGCTGCCGCCGCGAGCCGGTCTGGGTCTGGCACTATCGTTAATAAGGTTGAGAACCCCGGCGAAAGCCGGGGTTTTCGTTCCAGACTACAATGCGGCAGGCTGTCCCGACGCTTGCCGAATGGCGCTGTGATGTGGTTTCGTCCTCCCCATGAAAATCGTGATCCTGGTTTCGGTCGCAATGATTGCCTTTGCGGCCAATTCCATTCTGGCCAGGCTTGCGCTCGCCGGGAGCGGCAATATCGATCCATCCGCCTACACCGGTATCCGGCTTGTTGCGGGAGGAACTGTGCTGGCGGCAATCGCCCTTTCCCACCCCGCTCGGCCGAAGGACGTACGCTCGGCGATAAAGGGAAGCTGGTCCGGCGCCATATCCCTGCTGCTCTACGCGCTGACGTTCTCGGTCGCCTATGTCATGGTCGGCGCCGGACCCGGCGCGCTCATCCTCTTCGCCAGCGTGCAGATCGGCATGCTCGCCTGGGCAATCGTCAAGGGAGACAGGCCCGCGCCGCTCGAATGGCTCGGCATGGGCGTAGCTTTCGCCGCCTTCGTCTACCTGATCTCCCCCGGTCTCGTGGCGCCGCCATGGCAAGGAACATTGCTGATGGTCGTCGCAGGGCTGGCGTGGGGCGCTTACTCGCTGATCGGAAGGGGATCGCGGTCGCCGGTTGCCGATTCCGCCGGTAATTTCGTCCGCTGTGTGCCGGCGGGGCTATTGCTGATTGCGATAGGCATGGCTTTCGTAAGGCCAAGCGCGGAAGGGGTGGCCTATGCCCTCGCTTCCGGTGCGCTTGCCTCCGGCCTTGGCTATATCATCTGGTATAGCGTACTGCCGAGCCTTTCGCGGACCCAGGCCGCGTTCGTCCAACTCTCCGTTCCCGCCATAGCCGCCATCGGAGGCGTCGCCATCATCGGTGAACCGCTGACTGGACGACTGCTTGTCGCAACCGGCGGGATCGTCGGCGGCATTGCGCTGGCGCTGTTGGCGGCCGAGCGGCGGCGAAGGAATGAGAGCGCGGTGGCGTGAGGCCAGCCTGTTCCTCTTCCGTGCTCAGTGCCGGCCGACGAGTTGCCGAACCCGCTCGCGCAGGAGGCGGGCCATATTGCGTGTCTCGCGATAGAGATGAAGCTGCTTGGCCGCCTGTCGGGCCGCCCGATCGGCCTGCGGCGTGATCCCCAGCACCAGCGTCCCCATCCGGCGCCGCTCGCTCCACAGCCGGTCCATCACGACATGGTCGGGGGCGGCGCAGGAATCGGTAGTCTGGATGTTCGGATCGTCGAGATGCGTCTTCGTCGCTTCGATCATCAGGAGCGTTCCCGGCGACCAGGCCGAAAAGCTTTCATCGTAGGCCGTTTTCCAGGTGTAGGCGACGCCTTGCTCGATGAACACGATCAGCGAGGCGATGATCTTGCCGTCCAGCGAGAGCGTATGGACCCGGCTCATGTCCCGCTCGGAAAGCAGGTGCACTGCCTCGCGCGCGAACGCCGCCCGGTATCGGTCGGTCACCATTGCGGTGCCCCCGCGCCCTTTCCAGCCGGCGGCTTCGAGCGCCAGGAACGCCTCGACCCCGCGACGAATCTCTTCGGGTTGGCGTGCGATGCCGTATTCGAGCGTGCCCTTTTCACCCAACCGCCGTTTCAGTCGGCTAAATTCGCGATAGTGATGCGGCCTGAGCGAAGCCTTGAGGTAAATATCGCCATCAAGTTCGCTTTCGAGGAATGCGCGGTTGACTTCCTCCGTGGCGACCAGCGTCAAGTCGCGACTGGCGGCAAAGGATCGCAACACGCCGGTGACCACGCCATCGAGATGCATGTCGGGCAGCACGAGTACTTTCGGCATCCTGAGATGGGGCCGCGCGACCATGGCGAGAAAGTCGTCCATCACCTGTGCGGGGTTGTCGCTGTCGATCAGCGGTGTACCGAGCGGGCCAAAGGGGTGCGACCAGCTCCGCATGACGGAGACGCCGAGCGGCACGGTTGGCCGTTCGATGGAGAAGGGCAGGAGCAATCTCAGCCGGCTCCTGTATTCGTTACCGTCGCGGATAACGGCGAGGCGGACTTCCCGATCCTCGAGCCTCGGCATGGCCGGAGCAAGGAAGCGCGGGTTGAAGAAGACATTCGGCTCCAGCGCCCGCGCCGCAAGATGGTCCAGTTCGTCGACGAGGTCGAAACCGGCCGAAGCTGGATAAACCGCAAGCCTGCGCTCCGGACGGCCGTCCTTCAGGCGTTCCACCCGGGCGCGCTCCCGCGGCCCTTCCGCGAGGCCTGCAAGCTCGGAGATCATGGCGCCCGCCGGGCCGCCTGTCATCTCCTCCAGTATCGGTACCGCAGCCATTGTTACCCGATTACTCTTTCCAGTTCAGCCGGCGGCAGGAAGATGGGTAGCGAGCACGACCATCACTGACCTAAGTCTCCAACAGCCATTCGGCCGTCGTAGCCGCGGGAAAGCGCACGCGATCACGCTCCAACGCTGTTCCACCTCGCTCTCTTAAGGCAGGAGTCTTTAAGAAACGGTTGGGTAAACCCGGTAAGGCCCCGGCGTTCCAGGCAGGCTATTCGTCCAGCTTGAATTCAAGGTAGAGGTTGCGCTGCAAGAGCGATTGGTTGTCATCGGAGACCATGGATATCATCAGGGCCCCATCGCCTCTACGCCAGACGTCCAGCCCCTCCATATTGTCGATCTGGTAGCTCATATCCGCCTGAAACAGCATCGGCCCGTCCGCAAGCTTGCCTTTGCGAATGGTTTTGCCGTCGATACGGCGCAGTTGCATGGCGACACCGTGAGCATAGGAAAAGGACCGCTCCAGCAACAGGAGATCGCCGTTCGGCAGGAAAGCACCGTCCGTGATGTCGAACTTGCCGCTGCGCTTAACGGTGAAGACGCCCTTTTCCGGCCCTTCGAGGATCGCGGCGAACTGGTTGCCGTTTTCGTCCAGGCTCTTCTCGGAGACGACGACGCGCGCGCCTTTGAGGGCGCCGTCTTCCGGCGCATAGGCGACCGTCTCGAAACCGCGGTTCATGCGCAGTTCCTTGCGGGGAACCAGAAAATCGAGGTCGCGGATCGGCGCCTTCATGTCGGCCGGTTCGATGTGGAACTCGGAAATGCGATGGCTGCGCTCGAAGCCGGCAGTGGCTATGTCGTTTCTGATCCCCAGGCCCTCGGCATCGGTCAGCCACTTCCTGCCGATGATTTTGCCATCGGCATCGACCATGGCCTGCATAGTGAAATCGCTCACGCCCGAAGGTCGGCCCTTCGCATCGTGGTCGATACGTCCGAAGAACCAGTAGCCTGTATCGGCGACGCCAATGAAATCCGATCCCGGTTTCCGGAAGCGGAAGGCCGACATGCTCCCGAAATCGACGGAATCCGAAATCATCTCCAATCCGCCGACGAACGTCAGAGGCCCGAAGCGCGTTTCGTCATGCCCGATGTGGAATTCCTTGATCGGGCGGGCGGAAACATTGATCTGCTCCGGCGGCTCGGCCGCGGCGAATGTCGTGCTCCACAAGGTCAGAGGGCCGGCAACCGCCACGAAAGCAGCGGCAAATCGAAACCGGCCAAAGTCGGAAAGTCTGTTCAAGGAGGATTACCCGGGAAGGCTACCTTCATCCCGCGCGGCGCCGACCACCCGCCCGCCTTGTGTCGCGGGTGCTCTCCTCGGCAAAGAGCGCTGCAAGCTGCTCGGTCATGGCGCCGGCAAGCTCCTCCGCATCGACGATGGTAACAGCGCGGCGATAATAACGCGTGACGTCATGGCCGATGCCGATGGCCAGAAGCTCGACCGGCGAGCGCGTTTCGATCAGGTCGATCACGGCACGCAGATGCCGCTCCAGGTAATTGCCAGGATTGACCGACAGCGTCGAATCGTCGACCGGCGCGCCATCCGAGATCATCATCAGGATCTTGCGCTGCTCACGCCGCGCGATCAGGCGGCTATGCGCCCATAAGAGCGCTTCGCCGTCGATATTCTCCTTGAGCAGCCCTTCGCGCATCATCAGGCCGAGATTGCGTCGTGCACGCCGCCACGGCGCGTCTGCCGACTTGTAGATAATATGGCGCAGGTCGTTGAGCCGGCCGGGATTGGCGGGTTTTCCGTCCTTCAGCCACTTCTCCCGCGCCTGACCGCCTTTCCAGGCGCGTGTGGTGAAGCCGAGGATCTCGACCGAGACGCCGCAGCGCTCCAGCGTGCGCGCCAGAATGTCGGCGCAGGTCGCCGCGACCGTGATCGGCCGGCCGCGCATCGAGCCGGAATTGTCGAGAAGCAGCGTCACCACCGTGTCGCGGAACCTGGTGTCGCGTTCCTGCTTGAAGGAGAGCGGCTGCATCGGATCGATGACCACACGCACCAGACGCGCTGGATCGAGATAACCCTCCTCGAGGTCGAAGTCCCAGGAGCGGTTCTGCTGTGCCATCAGCCGACGCTGCAGCCGGTTGGCGAGACGCCCGACGACGCCCTGTAGATTGGCGAGTTGCTTGTCGAGAAAGGCGCGCAGCCGGTCTAGTTCCTCTTCCTCGCAAAGCTCCTCCGCCCCCACCGTCTCGTCGAAGGTCGTAGTGAAGACCTTGTAGTCGATGTCGCGCGGCAGATTGGCGAAAGGATCGTCCCTGCGCTTTGTCTCGCCCGGTGTCTCGGCATCGGCATCCTCGTCCTCGGAAACATCGTCGGAGGATGCGTCACTCGCTTCCGTCTCGCCCTGTTCCTGCTCCTCGGCAGAGGCCTCCGAATCCTGCGCCTCGGACTGGTCGGCGCCGGAATCCTCTTCCTCGCCCTCTTCGCCCTGTTCCTCGCCCTCGGGCTGCTGGTCGTCGTCCTCCGATTCCGACTGGTCGTCGTCGCCGAGCTCCTCGGCCATCTCCATTGATGCCAGCATGTCGCGCACGACGCGGGCAAAGGCCTGCTGATCGTCGAGCTTGTCGGCAAGCGCCTCGATGTCGCTACCCGCCTTGTCCTCGATCCAGTCGCGCCAGAGCTCGACCATCTTGCGGCCGCTCTTTGGTGCCGGTCGCCCGGTCAGTTTCTCGCGGACGACGAGCGCCACAGCCTCCTCGATCGGCGCCTCCGCCTTCTCGGAGACTTCGGCAAGGTTGGCCTTGGCGTATTTGTCCTCCAGCATCAGCGCGATGTTGTCGGCGACGCCGCGCATGGCTCTGCTGCCGATCGCCTCCACCCGCGCCTGCTCGACCGCGTCGTAGACGGCGCGCGCCTGCTTGCCCTCCGGCGCCAGCCTGACATGGACGCGCGGATCGTGTCGCGCCCGCCTGAGCGCCATGGAATCGCCCAGACCCCGCGTGATGCCGATATCCGTGCGCGTCGGCTTCTTCGGCAGGTCCGGAAGCCGCGCATGCGTGCCGGCCAGGGCCGGCTTGTCCTTGGCGAAGCTTACTTCAAGATCGTGATCGCCGGCGATTGCGCGCATGCAGACGCTGACAGCACGCTTCAGCGCGTCCGTCTCGCCGCCCGCCTTGGGCTTTGCGCGTATGTTGTCACCTGCAGAGGCCATGGATCACATCACGATCAGCGCGACCTGCCGTCGAACCTAGTGGGTTCGAGCGAATCCGGATCGACGCCCTCCAGGCAGCGCACATTGATGGCAACCATCGGCGTCCCATCCGGGCCCGTCGCACGTGCAAAGGATTCCATCCCGCACACCGAGCAGAAGAGATGCTGGATATTCTTTGTATTGAAGCGGTATTCGGTCAACTTGTCTTCGCCGCTTTGCAGAGAGAAGTTGGCGGCGGGCGCAAATGCCAGAATGCTGCCTCGACGCTGGCAATAGGAACAATTGCAGGTGATCGGGTGAGCAAGGTCGACATCGACCTCAAAGCGCACTTCCTGGCAATGGCAGCTTCCGCTATAGCTCAAACCGGTTCTCCTATCCCAACACCACGTTCACCGCGCTCTCCGGCAATTCCTCTCCGAAGGCGCGCTGGTAGAACTCGGCGACCAGCGCACGCTCCAGTTCGTCGCACTTGTTGAGGAAGGTCAGCCGGAAGGCCATGCCGATCGAGCCGAAGATCTCCGCGTTCTCGGCCCAGGTAATGACCGTGCGCGGGCTCATGACGGTCGAAAGGTCGCCGTTGACGAAGGCGGAGCGCGTCATGTCGGCGACGCGCACCATCTTGTTGACGATCTCGCGGCCCTTGTCGTTACGGTAGTGCTTGGCCTTCGCCAGTACGATCGCGACCTCGTTGTCGTGCGGCAGGTAGTTCAGCGTCGTGACGATCGACCAGCGGTCCATCTGCGCCTGATTGATCTGCTGCGTGCCGTGATAGAGGCCCGTCGTGTCGCCGAGGCCGACCGTATTGGCCGTGGCGAAGAGGCGGAAGGCCGGGTGCGGCCGGATCACCCTCGACTGATCGAGCAGCGTGAGGCGGCCGGAACTCTCCAGCACGCGCTGAATGACGAACATGACATCGGGCCGGCCGGCGTCGTACTCATCGAAGCAGAGCGCGATGTTGTGCTGATAGGCCCATGGCAGGATGCCGTCACGGAACTCCGTGATCTGCTTGCCTTCCTTCAGCACGATCGCGTCCTTGCCGACGAGGTCGATACGGCTGACGTGGCTGTCGAGGTTGACGCGCACGCAGGGCCAGTTGAGCCTTGCCGCCACCTGCTCGATATGCGTCGATTTGCCCGTGCCGTGATAGCCCGAAACCATCACGCGGCGGTTGAAGGCGAAGCCCGAAAGGATGGCGAGCGTCGTCTGCTCGTCGAACAAATAGTCGGGGTCGAAATCCGGCACATGCTCGTTGGCGGCCGAATAGGCCGGCACGACCATGCTGGATTCAAAGCCGAACGTTTCCTTAACCGACACGGTCGTGTCGGGCAGATTCGCGATATCGCGGTCGATCTTGTTCATCATGCCTCCAGCACGGAACCTCTCCCGCGCCGCTTTGTTTCCAATTTTCAGGGGGCCGTCTTAAGGCTTTTTCCTGCCGGATAGAAGCCGCTGAAACGAAGCGCTCAGCACAAGCCTGCCTGTCTGAGCAGCCGGTAGGCCTGGATCACCTCGCGGAACCGGTCTTCCGAACCCCTGTTGCCGCCATTCGCATCGGGATGGTGGCGCTTCACCAGTTCCTTATAGCGCGCCTTGATGTCGGCGCCAGTCGCCTTTACGTCAAGCCCAAGCGTTTCCAGCGCCTTGGCCTCAAGCGGCCGCGCCTTGCGCTCATGCTGCGGACGGCTCTCCTGCGAACCGAACAGGTTGAAAGGATCGCGCGTTCGGCGGAAATAGCCCGCGCCGCCAGAACGCACTTGCGAGAAATCGGCCGCCGCGCGCGGTCCCGACGCCGCTCCCATCTTCCAGGTCGGCCGATGGCCGGTCAGCGCTTCCTTCTGGAAGCGTGCGATCTCGGTGTCAGCAAGGCCGGAAAAGTAATTATAGCCCTTGTTGTATTCGCGCACATGCTCGAAGCAGAAATGGAAATACTCACCCTCGCGCATGCGTCCGACCGGCGCCTTGTGCGTGCCGGCTTCCGTGCACCCGTCCCACTGGCAGCGCTGCGGATGCGTTTTCAGTTCCACGTCCGGGTCCGGCCGGATGCGGATGCGCTCGAAATATTTCGAATAAGGCTTCATGCTGCCGCCAATTATGGGCGCTTCGTCCGGCGATACAAGAATTGACATTTCGGGGATGATCGGCCTACCGGCTGAATCGTCGGTTTACAAGACGATGGCGGCGGTTCGCGATCTGCCCCGCCTATATGGTAAGGCCTATATGGTAAGGAATGACGGCGATGTCCATTCAATCCGAGATGGAAGCGAAATTGAAAAGCATGCTTTCGCCTGACAGGCTGGAGGTCATCAACGAGAGCCATCTCCATGCCGGCCATCATCATCTGGAATCCGGCCATGAAGCGGTTTTCGACGGCACCGGCGAAACGCATTTCCGCATCCGCGTCGTCGCCCCGTCCTTTGCCGGCATGAGCCGAGTAGAACGCCATCGCGCCGTCAACAGCCTGCTGGCGAACGAACTGAAGACCGGCGTCCATGCGCTTGCGATCGAGGCAGCGGCACCGGGCGAGAAGACGCGCTGGTAACAGGCGGCTAGGCGGGTCCCACCTGGCCATCGATGACCGCAGCAAGGGGTGCCGACAGGCCTTTTGGCCTTGCCGTCTGCCTTACTGCCGTTCCAGCGTGTGGTGCGTCTGCCGCAAGGGCAGCGATCGCCGCGGCCTCGATGCAGTCGATATACCGCGCTGGCGTATGGAGGCGATGCTTCAAGCCTGCCAGCGCCCCTCCGCCCAGGATCAGCGTGCGCGCACCGGCCGCGCCGGCTCGTTCGGCCAGACTGTCGAGAGCACCCAGCACCGTCTCCGGCGAACGAACATAGTCGAATCCGGTCCCGTCCACGGCAAAGACGCCCGCAAAGCCGCTTGCCGGCCTTACCGCGGCCACGCATTCCTCGAGCATGCCGATCCACGGCAAGCCGACCGTTATGATCGCGAAGGTATCGGCGAACCGGTCCGCGGCTCGGATCGACGCCTCCGCCAGCCCCACCACCGGGCAAGGAGCGAGTTCGCGCAGGGCCTCTAGGCCCGGGTCTCCGAAACAGGACAACAGGACCACGTCGGGATCCGACTCACGACGCGCATAGGCATCAAGGGCCGCATGGCTGGCCACAGCATAGGCGACGCGCGTTGCGACGACCGGAAAACCGAAGCTTCCCGTCACCGTCGTCAATTCCGCTTCCGGCGGCAGATGGGTGGCCGCCTGCGCACGCATCGCCGCCGTCATGGCCTCGTTGGTGTTGGGATTGAGAAGGAGGATCCGGCGCATCGTTTCTTCAGCCCGCCTTGTCGAGTGCCAGCCAATGGCGGGCAATCTCGTCGCGCCGCGCGACCCATGCCCCGCCACGCTGCCGGATATGGGCGAGGATCGTCTCGAGCCCGCCGATCCTTGCGGGGCGGCCGATGACGCGGAGATGCAACCCGATAGACATCATACGTGGGCGGTCTGCGCCCTCCTGCCATAGGCGATCATAAGCCGCGATCACGTAATCGGCGAAGTCGCGGCCGCTGACGAAACGCTGATTGCCGAAGAAATTCATATCGTTGGTGTCGAAACTGTAGGGCAGCACGAGATGACGCTTCCCTCCGACCGGCACGAAAAAGGGCAGGTCGTCGCAATAAGCATCGCTGTCGTAGAGGAAACCGCCATGTTCGATCAGCAGCCGCCGCGTATTGGCGGATGAAGCGGAACGCGTGTGCCAGCCGACCGGCGTCACGCCGGACGCGGCGCGTATGGCGAGAACGGTACGTACGATGGCCTTGCGCTCGGTCGCTTCGTCCATGCCGGCATGGCGCTCCCAGCGCCAGCCGTGACAGGAAATCTCATGGCCGCGCTCCACCGCGTCCCTGGCGATCCAGGGCGACCGCTCGATTGCCCGACCGCACGCGTTGAGCGTCACCGCCACACCCGCGGCGGAAAGCGTTTCGATGATCCGCCAGTAGCCGGCCCTCGTTCCATACTCGTAATGCGAATCCTGGCACGGGTCGACGGCGTCGTGGATTTCCTCCACCGCCTCGTAGACCCCCTCGTTCCGCTCGTCTCCGTCACGGATGGAAAGCTCCGCGCCCTCCTCGATGTTGAGGACGAACGAAACGGCGACACGCGCCTTCCCCGGCCAGTTCGCGTCGGGCAAACTGGCGCCATATCCGATGAAGTCCCGGCCGGCCGGCATGTCAGTCATGGACTTTTCTCCCGGAAATGGCAGGCGCGGTCGGCCACCTCGAAATCGATATGATGGCGGCAACACGACGGAAATGGTTGCAGCGTACCGGGGCAGTTGAACGGTACCCGGCAGTTGAATAAATGTGTACGTGCGGCATCAGGGTTCCTGGGATGGACAACAGTGAAAAGTTACGCTGGATCGAAGCCTATCGATTGAGCGGAAATGCCGGGCGGGTGTGTGCCGAGTTCGGCATTTCCCGCCCGACTTTGCGGAAATGGCTGCGTCGATACGACGAGTTCGGCGTTGCGGGACTGGAGCCGCAGAGCCGCAGGCCGACGCATTCGCCGAATCGCAAGGTCTTCGAGCGCGAAGAAGCCCTGATCCTCGATCTGCGCAGGACGCGTGGGCTGGGCATCCACAGGCTTCGGCAGGAGCTGAAGGAATCTCACGGCATCGATCTTTCGTCCGACACGATACTGAAAGTGCTCCGGCGCGCGGGTGAGCTCACGGGAAGTCCCGGGAAAGACCGTAAGCCGACCGATTCGCATGCGTCCACCGACGTCCTTGCAGATATGCCTGGAAACGCCTTCCACGGCATAGCGCCGGACGACCATATCGCCAACGCCATTGCCAGCCTTATCACCCATGGACGATTCCGCCCGGGGCAGAAGCTCAGCGAACAGGCGCTCGCCGACCGGCTCGGCGTCGGCAGGACGCTTGTCAGGGAGGCACTGCGCAGGCTGTCGGCGGGGGGGCTGGTCGTTCTGGAACGTAACCGCGGAGCATTCGTCGCCGATCCGTCGTTGACCGAGGTGCGCGAGGCATATGCGGCGCGGAGGCTCATCGAGGGTGCCATCGTCGCCGATGTCTGCCGCCATTGCACCGCCCACGACATCCGGCTCCTTCGCCGCCATCTCGAACGGCAGATCGAGGCTAAACAATCGGGCGACAGAGGCCGTTTCGTCCGCCTGCTCACGGAATTCCACATGCTCATCGCCTCCCTGGGCGACAACCGCATCCTCGAGGGCTTCGTCCAGAACCTTGCCGCCAAGACTTCTCTTGCCGTGATCCTCTACGACAGCGGCGGCCCGCCGACTTGCGGCGTCGAGGAACACGCCCGCCTCATAGACCTCCTGGCCGCCGGGGACGTAGATGAAGCGACGGCGCTGATGCAGCGCCATCTTTCCGACAACCAGCACAGGCTGCCGGGATCGTCCGTACTCGACCATACCGGCTGAGCCGTTCGCTCCCGACATGCCCTGCGTCCTTCGTCGCCAGCCTTCAATGCGATACGGACGCCAGTTCCTGGCCCGGCCGGATCGGCCGTGCCGCGAGCAGGCAGGCCGCAGCGATCAGCGCGGCTACGGCACCCGAAGCGGCAGCGACGGTCGGGCTGGCGCCGGCCTGCTGCAGACTGCCGTAGATCAATGGCCCGAAAATGCCGCCGACGGGTCCCGCGACATTGATATAGGCTGCTCCCGAGCCACGGATGCGTGTCGGATACGATTCGCCCACATAGGCGAAGAACGGTGCGGCGGCACCCTGTGCGAAGAACAGCACCAATGAGTAGAAAACCACCACTATCGCGAAGCCCTGCGCAACGAAAAGGAGGAGCGCCGTGCACACCGCAGCCAGTGTCTGCGCGATGATGACGGTCCCCCTTCGCCCGATGCGGTCTCCAAGCCAGCCGAAGAAAAGATAGCCGACCAGCGCAACCGCATTGCCGATGAAAACCGTCCATAAGGCGCCGGTAAGTTCGATCCCCTTCGCCTGCGACAGCACCGAAGTAGCCAGCACCGTCAATTGCGAATCGGCGATGATCTTGAAGAAGAACATGGCACCGAGGGCAATCGAATGACGGCGGAGTGCAGGTGTGAACAGCTCCGCGTAGGTATTGAGCCGGTCGCCCGCCATGTCGAGTTGCCACTTCCGGCCGAGCGCTTCGGCCTCGGCGACCTTGCCGTCCCGGCGCAGCTCGCGCAGCCGCTTCACCTTCAGGAAATAGGGGGATTCCTTGAGCCCGAAACGGCAGATGAGGATCACCGCGAGCGGAAAGGTCGCTATGACGAAAACACCGCGCCAGCCGACCGTCGGCGTCAATACGGCCGCGAGGCCCGCCGATAGCATGACACCAAGCGGCCAGCCGGCCTGGACAATGCCATAAAGGAAGCCTTTCGCGCGCGCGCCGAACACTTCATTGAGATAGGCTGAATTGACCGCCTGCTCGGACATGCCGAAACCGGCGAGCGACCGCACGATGATGAGCGAGACGGGACCGACAGCAAGAGCAGCCAGTCCCGAGCTGATGGCCGCGCCGCCCGTCGTCACCACCAGCGCGAAGCGACGGCCGACGAAATCGATCAGCGGCCCTACGGTAAGCGCGATAACCAGGGAGCCGAGACCGACGAAGGTCGCGACATAGGAGGCGGTCGCATTGCTCCATCCGAAGTCGGCCTGGATCAGCGGCAAGAGGTTGCCAAACGTGATCAGGTCGTAGACCGCGAAAGTCCACGCAAGCAGGGCCACAATCGCCGTGTAGCCGACCTGACCACGGGTCAGCGGTGGGAATTCGTCGGCGCCTTCCGCCAGGCGCGGCGCTTTGTCCGTCATACCAATAGTCATATTCCTACCCTCTCCCTTAGCGCAGATCGCGATGTCCCGTATCGCATGGCGCGCATTATTGTATGATGTGAAAATATGTTGTCGTCAATATTCGATATTGTGGACAATATTGGGTGTGTGCGCAAATTCTCTAGCTTTCCTTGTGAGGGTGCTATGGTGTCCGCCGGCTTTCGAAACTATGTATACGTACTGCCACGCCGGGCCTGCTCGTCCTCTTGGACAGTTCGGCGGTGAGCCGTATCCAGAGGTGGCGATCCGACGCAGATGGGTTCGGAACGGGCACGCCTCGAAGCGGACGCCGCTCGCAGATTCCCGTCCTTGTGCGTCACTTTGCTGCAATGCACAAAATGCACCCCAGCCATGCATCGCCGTGCATTCAAATCAGGCCGATTGCCCATTATCTGAGCGGCATCGAACAACACCGCTTCAAGCGAGGGCAAGAAAATGAACGTGATCCGCAATTACCGCAACTGGCGCCGTTTCCGTAAGACCGTCAACGAGCTCAGCCGTCTGACCGACCGCGAGCTGGACGATATGGGCCTGCGCCGCGGCGACATCTACTCGGTCGCCAAGTCGGCCATCTGACGAACAGCTTACGACGGGGTTCCTCCTCCCACTCCGTCGAAAAGACCGGCGTTTCCTCCCATCGCCGGTCGCCCAACGCAAAGCCCGCCGATCCTCCCCGGCGGGCTTTGTCGTATCCGGAGCTTGGCTTCAGGTCCGATTGTGGTAGCGGCACCGCCTGGAAGCGCTCAGGGAAGGCGCGTTAGCTGTCTGATCCGGTACGTCTTGAAACGATGATCGAATATACGATCAGAATACCGCACCGCCGGTGGTTGATGGTCAATGGATGAACCACTCCTCGGCAAGGGAAGATGCGGCTCGGTTATGCCCCAGATTGGCAATAATGCCTCTGTTCCTTGCAAACCGTTGAAACGCCTTGCGGGCATCATGACCCGTTCGTGAGCCGGCAAGCGCTTTCCGGCACACTTCGGCAGCGCCCGACTGGTCCAGATCCGGTATGCCCTTCCATTCGAGCAGAAACTGGTATGCGTCGAGAACGCTCTCGATCTCATGGGGAAATCCGAGACCCGTGAATATCGCTACAGGTCGGTCGAACTTGGGATTTGCCATTTCATTTCCTCTGTTGCTGGCTCGTTCCAACATCGGAAATTGGCGTGATCGGGGTCGACCTCCGTCACAAATGAGGAAGGCGCGTGAGGGTTCGTGAGATGTGGCGAAAGGCGGCGTGGTGTTCCGTCGCTGCCTGCGGGCGGGCAGTAAGGCGCGGATCAGTCGGGCCGTCGCTCGGAACTGGCTGCGCCCAATCCCAAGCGGACTCGTATGACGCCGCAGAAATTGCCAGTTTTAAGAGGCCGGATTTGTGGTATCCAGCAGTCAAGTCAATGTCGAGCGATGAGCGCATTCTTCATCAGGATCGGCCATGTATGTACCGCCGCATTTCCGCGAACCGCGTTCCGATGTTCTTTATGGTCTGATCGAGCATAACCCGCTCGGTGTGCTCATCACGCATGGCCGAAACGGGCTCGATGCCAACCATATTCCGTTTCACCTTGACCGAAGCCGCGGGGAACACGGTGTGCTGGCCTGCCACGTCGAACGTGCCAACTCCGTCTGGCAGGACGTATCGACCGGTGATGAGGTCCTGGTCGTGTTCCGGTCGACCGACGCCTATGTCTCGCCCAATTGGTATCCGAGCAAACACGAGCATCATCGGCAGGTGCCGACCTGGAATTACCTCGTGGTGCACGCCCATGGCCGGATAACAGTGCGCGATGAAGAGTCTTTCGTGCGCAGGAATGTCGCGCTGCTGACCAAGACGCACGAAGCGTCGCAGCCGCTCCCCTGGAAGATGGGAGATGCCCCGCGCGAGTTCATCGATACGATGGTCAAGGCCATCGTCGGCCTGGAAATCGAGATCACGCGCATCGTCGGCAAGGCGAAGCTTAGCCAGAACAAGGAGGTCCGGGACATACGGACCGCGGGCGAGACACTTCTGGCGCAAGGCTCACAGACGATCGGGGCCGCGATGTGCGCGGCCGCTGACGCCAAGGAGCAAGAGACGCACTAAATCCCGTTCCACACGTCCTGGGCCGATGTCACCAGGAACCTGGAAAGCCGCCCCCTCTTCGGAAAGGGCTTCTTACAGGCCGAGACGGTTGGCTGCCGCCGTGGCCATCGCTTCAGCAAGGCTCATGTCCCATTGCGAGCGGCAATAGCTCCTGAAATCGAAGCTGGGCAGCGCGGGGCAAACCTCGAATTCGATGAGATGGACCGTGTCGTCGGCTTCGACCCGCAGATCCATCGAGAACACGTCGCGCAGACCGAGATGGCGCATCAGCCGATCGGCGATATCCCGGATTTTCGCATCTGCGTCCGGTTGACTGTCGGTAACGTCGACCACTCCGGGCTCGACATAATTCCCACCTGCCTTGGCGGCCACCCCTGCCTCCCCATAGAGCTCCATGCTTTCCGCCATAGTGAGAAAATCACCGCCGGAATCCACGAAGGACACACCGAGCGCTTCGACACCGGCGGTCGGATCGACGGCAAGGAAACTCGCGCGAACGTTCCGGCCGGATACATAGGGCTGCACGATGGTATCGTCGGAATAGGCATCATGGATGCGGCGGCTGATCGCCAAGGCATGGTCGAGATCAGAGCAGCGGGAATCCGGCCAGATGCCGATCTTGGCGCCTAGTCTGTTCGGCTTAACGAACCAACCATCGGCCGATGCAGGTGGTTCAATCACCCATTGCCCATTTCGAGCAAGCCCGGCAGGTGGAACGGGCAACCGAAGACCTGCAAGCACGCAGCCGGACCGGAATTTGTCCTGGCAGAGCGCAAAGACAGAATCATCCGAGCCGATGGTCCTCAGACCGTTGAGCCGCGCGAGCGCCGGTGCGACACCCCCTCGGAAATAGGCGATGCCATCGGAAAGCGTCCATACAAGAGCTTTTTGAAGATCGGCCGTTCCGACGATCCCTGGCGCCTTGTCCAACTCGACCGGCTGGAACGACAGGCCGCGCGATGAACATGCCTGCTCGATCTCGTCGAATTCTCGCGGGATGTCTGTGGACTGAGCTAGATAGGATGCGATCTCCATGGCTCGCTCCGGTGCGAAGCCCGCGGCTGTCAATCGATCGAAGCAGGCTTTTTCCGGTTCGTAGACGAGGATCAATTCAGGCTTCAAAGGTCGCTCTTTCGGCTGCAGAGTTCGAAATTGCCGCTCAATCGGTGCAACGGCTGATCTATGGAATGCAAGCACGTTGATACTTATCCCCCGTGAAGGAGACGGTCGATTGACGTTGCACCGAAGTCGAAGGAGCCTGAATTATTTATTCCCGGCCATGAGCGAGCATGCCTGACCATCTTTCCTGGAATGAGCTGGTACGGCCGGACGGTATTGTCGTCGAACCGCTGGGCTCCGGGATTTTCAGGTTCTCCGAGCTCGCCTTGATCCAGCAGGAACGTAGCAACTTCTACCTGGTCCAGGGAGCGGAGCGTTCGTGCTTGATCGATGGCGGCTGGGGCCTCTGCTCCGACCTCTATGATCACTTTCCTGCGGGGACCACGACACTTGTCGCCGTGGGTACACACAGCCACTACGATCATATCGGCTACCTCAATATTGCGAAGCACCGACTTGGTCATCGAGCCGAGGCCCACATATTTCGTGAACCAGGCGTGGTAGCCACGCAGGCGTGGCCTTTCCTGGTCGATCGCCCGTGCCTCGCGGGCGGTGGTTGCATCGATGTAGAAACGATCAAACAGAACTCCTGTCCGCTCACCGGCTTCCTCGATGATGGGGAAGAGGTCGATCTCGGAGGACGTGTGCTCCATGTGCTTCATACGCCGGGGCATTCTCCCGGATCGATCAGCCTATTCGACGATTTGAGCGGCACGCTGTTCTGCGGAGACATTCTGTTGGAAGGTGATATCTATGACGATATCCCCGGCGCAGACAGGAAGGCGCTGCTAGGAAGCCATCAGCGATTGGCATCGCTTCCATTCAGTCAAGTGTTGTCGGGTCATGGCCAAACGATGGATCGAGCACGCGCCTTTGACCGCATCGAACGGTACCGAGAAAGCGCGACAGCCGGCTGATAGCGGCTGTCAGGCATTGCAGGCGATATCCGACGCACCAAATTCGGGGCGCCTCCGCCGGCGCCCTTGCGGCTCCCTCCTTCTTGCGCGCTCGATGCTGGCCCCAGAATTGATTTCTTCGCAACATGTGATCTAGTAGTCGCCTGCCGTGTGACAGAGGTGAAATCAATTCACTTCGATAGGCCCATGACGAGCTCCCCTTCGGAGGAACATTCGCCGCATGCATTTTCCGGGCTCTGAAATTGACCCCGCCACTCTCGAAATCTTTCTCGCAGCCCTGGGGGAGACCCATGTTGGCGTCTGCCTTTGCGACGCGGACGACCGGGTGCAGTTCGTCAATGAAATGTTTCGCTCGACGTTTTTTCCCAGCGCGCCGCCGATGCCGTTCGATTTTGTCGATGCCATTGCCGCTGACATCGTGTCGGGCAAGGGGATCAAACTGGAAAGCATGCCACTGGATGTGTTCGTGCCGCGCGTGAGGGCGCGCCGAAAGAATGGCGACGACCGATACAATTTCGCGTTGGACATGATGGACGGCAGTTGGTGGTGGGTGAACGACCACCGGCTGCCGAACGGCTGGATTCTCGTTGTCGCGAGCGACATATCGCAATCCAAGAACGAGGAGGTCAGGTTGCGGGCTGCCCATGACGCGGCGGTGAAGGAAACGCAGGTCGATGCTCTCACAGGTGTCGCCAGCCGCAAATATGGCCTGCAGCACGCGCAGATAATCCTGACTGAACATGGGCTTGCGCACCTGCCGGTCTGTTTCGCCATCCTGGACATCGATCATTTCAAGCGGATCAACGATACGTATGGACACTTGGTCGGAGATGAGGTGCTTGTCCATTTCGCACGGCATCTTTCCGACAAGCTCGGGGATGGCGATTTTGTGACTCGCCTGGGCGGAGAGGAATTCCTGGTCGTCCTGCCGAATGCAGCGGAAGAGCGCGCAGTGCTGCGTTTGCAACGAGCGCTGCTTACCCTGGAGCCGCTACCAAGCACCAAATCGCACGCGCCTTTGACGTTTACCTTTAGCTGAGGTGTCACGCTGGCCCTGCAGCAGGAAACTCTTCCCGAGATATTCCGCAGAGCCGATGATGCGTTGTACATCGCCAAGCAGAATGGACGGGCGCGAATTGAAGTAGCGGACCGCAGCGCATTCAACGCCGCGTAGCATTCCCGGTTCGGCAGTCGATGTGACAGGACAGGCAGCCGGCTTCAGACGACTGCGCTGCAGGCGCTTTTGGACCTACCGGAGATCGACACCGCTCGAACTCCGGGGCAGTGACCACCGACAAACTGAGCGTCCTTGATTGACCGGCCGAGCCGAGCGGCGATGGCGCGCCCGCGCTTGTTCGCCGGCGAACATTTTCGCGCTGGTGGTACACAGCCACCTTTTTCATGGTCTTCGCCTCCAGGAAATGAAGACTTTTTCGTTACTCCCGACATGCAAATTTTCGAGCGCCTCTTAATCACGATTCAACATGTTTATGACATGCTTTCAAAAATCTAACGGGGAGAAAAATAAATGAATAATCCGGTATTTCTGGTCGCGTGTAGAAATTCCATAGGTAATAAGTGTAAATTTCAGAGAGAAGGATCTGCCTTCGGTTTCTCTGGTGCTGTCATAACTGCACTTGTTGCGGTTCTACTGGTGTCCGGCTGCGAAATAACACCCGACAGAACGCTGGTTTCGTCGATATCTACAGAGACTCATCACCCAAACATACCCAACAAGAAAAGGGTGAGGCCGACGCCTGAAAAGGTGACCGCAACGACGCTGGACGTGCAAACGGTGAGCTACGGTTTTCTTGGCCATTCACCCTATATTTGCACGCCGAGCGGCTTCGGAAGGACGTCAAGCTGCTTCCGCAGGGGATAGGCTCAGATCCACGGCACAGGCGACAGCGCCGGATTGCGCGTAGCCGTTCAATGAAACAACTCCAGCGGCCACAGCTTGATTGCCGTGACCGCTGGATCCCCGCCCAGGTACAAGGCTCAGCCGGCGGCAGCCAGCCTCGCCTTGATCCGTTTCAGCTTCGAGCTGACATAGTCGCCCGGGCGCAACTTCCTGTATTCATCGTTGGCTCTTGTCGGCCTGTTCTTGAACACATACCACTCGCCGTTCGGCTCTCGCTTCTGGTAGATGACCCCGTTCTTCGTGCGGTGGCTGAAGCAGGTCAGGGCCCGCGCCGAGCCGCTTTTCGCGTACCAGGTCGCCCGGAAGCAAAGCTTGCCCGGAGGCGTCAGGAACCATGTGCCGTCACCGTAGGAGCTTTTCCTGCCCCGGCCGGTCTCGGCCACGAACCGGCGCTGTTTGGATGGAAAGTAGCCCGCCCCGTCCTTCCAGAGCCAAGACCGATTGGCGTACAAGCGAAAGAGTTCATCCGTCGTAAGCGGCGTTGCCTTTTCCGCCGCGAGGTTCACCTTGCTTTTCGTCGCCGCGGCGGCATCGAGCGAACCCGTGCCCATGCAGCCGGTGATCGCGACCAGAGCCAGCAATATCTGTAATTTCCGCATCTTCGTTTCTCCAAGTAGGTCCGTGCGCCTAGTTCGTTGTCCGGTCGGGGACGACCCGCCAGTTCGGGCGTCCGTAACCGCCCGGCCAAGGATAGACTTCGCGATCGTTGAAGTAGACGACGGCAGTCAGCTGCGGGAATTCTGAATGCTTCCGCGCCACGTTCTGCGCCCAGTTCGTCACATAGGCCTGGTCGCCTTCATAGCCCAGTTCCGCCACCATGATCGGCTTCTTGAAACTTTGCGCCAGTTGGTAGCCGGGCTCCAGTGCCTCGGTGAACGTCCGATCCTTGCCGAACCGATCGCGATCGTATTTCTGGTAACCGAACACGGAGAGGCCGACGATATCCACGTAGTCGTCCCCCGGGTAGAATTTGGCCAGATTGGCATTCCCCTTCGGCGACCACATGTATCGAGCTGACTTCAGGTGTTCGCGGCAGACGGTCACCATGCGCCGATATGCGGCGACGTAGCCTTCCGGGCTCCAATGCGCCCAGGTGAACTGGTTGTCGGTCTCGTCCATCTCCTGAGCCCAGCGGATGATCACAGGGCTCTTCAGGCCGGCGGCAGCCGAGCAGACAGAGGCCATGTTGGCGTCGTAACGGCCGCCTAGGATTCCGCTCAGAAGCTGCTCCGAACTCACCCGCCAGTTGACGGACCATGACCACGGCTCGACGGTGATCAGGAGCGTACGCCCTCGCTGCGCTGCATATGCATCGGCAATGGAAAGCGTCGACAGGTCGACGTCTTCCCAGGGAAGGAAGAGGTGCTCGATCTTGACGTTCTTGTCGTCGCTGAAATCCCCATGCGGATCATAGGCGCCGAAGTCGATCGACTGGTCGGTGATGACGGGCCTCTTGTCGGTGAAGACCTGCCCGCCGGCCTGTTTGTCTGCTGGGGGAATGCCGAGCGGCAGGATGGCGGCCATCACGGCTCCCGACAGCGAAATCGTAACAAGCGAGGCCGTGATCACTCTCGCGATGTTCGTCTTGATGGGTTTCATAGCTTTGTCCTCGCAACAGGCTTGGTTTTTGAAGCGGAGGGGAGACTTGACCTGATCTGCTCGAGATTCTGGGAGACCATGTCCTGGCCGACCAGCTTGTCGAACTCGTCGTCATTGGCGGGCGTGGCATGCTTGAAGACATACCAGGCTCCTGCCGGCTCTCTTTTCTGGTAGATGATGTCGCCGAGCTTCCGGTGGCTAAAGCAGGTAGTGTTCGGGAAGACGCCAGAGACCACGTGCCATTCCGCCTTCAGGCAGAGCTGTCCGCGATCGTTGACGGTCCATCGCCCTTCAGCCCAGCTTGCCTTGTCTCCGGAACCGCTCCAGGCGGTGAAACGGCGTCCATCGGCCTGCAGTCGTCCGGCCCCTGCGGGCCACTGCCAGGACTTGTCGCGGTAGAGCGCGTAAAGCTCGAAGCTCGTCATGGGACGGGCATCATGAGGCGGCGTGGGATTCTTGGCAGCGGCCTCGACCGGGTTTCCAAGCGCGAAGGTCGATAGGAGACACGATGCTGCCAGAAGACAGCCTCGGACCATCTTGAGAGCCGTTGCTTCCCGGCTGGCGTGACGTGACTTTTCCATTGTTCTTTTCCTGGTTTTCTGCGTTTTGTGCCGCGTCGATCTCAACTCGAGTTGCGCAGCCATCTCGGGTTGAACGTTGTCTTGCTGATCTCCGCGCCTCCGACGCCGGCGCCAGCGACCGAATATTTGACTTCGTAAAGGCTTAGCCGACCGGTGCCCCACGCCAGCGATTCCAGGCCATCCTTGCCGCGTTCGGCCGTCGCGATGCCGGGTAGCAGAACGAGCAGAAGCAGGCTGCTCGCCATGGCCGGACGGTAGACACCCCTGGGGCGCCTGACGCGGTTCTCGCGGCGATGCTGGATCACGATCACAAGAAGCAGTAGTGCGTAGAGCATCGAGTTGACGATCGCGAAGATGTAAAAGCCGCGAGTGTCGCCGGGCTCCGCGACAAGCAACACCGGAAGCACGGATGCGAGCGACAGCAATCCGTACGGGGCGAGGACGCGTAGCGGCAGCGGGTCGACTTCGGACGTTCCCTTCGGGGTGATGCGGAAGTCCACGAAAGAGCCGGTAGCCCAATCGCGGAGCGCTGCGATCGTCCCGGCCAGAGCCCAGGGCCAGCGCGCGAAGAGAAACAACATCATTTCCCAGCTCAGGATCTTCGCATCGAACGGCCTGAAGGTCCCCGTTGCCCGCCAGCGAAAAGCCAGCGCGGTCAGGATTGTCGAAAGCGGCGCGAAATGGGCGAGGAAGCCGGGATAGGTCACCGCAACAAAGTTCTCGCCGCGCAGCAGCGCGATGATCGGCAGCGCGAACATCAGCCCCATGAACAGCGCGAAGAGCGGGTACCAGAGCTGCGAGAAGAGGAATTGGAACTTCAGCCTGGTCGGCAGACGGGGTACGTAAATCGGCGAATACTGGAGAAGCAGCGTCACCAGGCTGCGTGACCATTGGAACTCCTGGGTGACCAGATCGGCGAAGGTGCGCGGACCGTCGCCATGCGCGATCGCATCCAACGCGTGGACACCGCGCCAGCCATGCGCGTTCATCATCAGCGTCGTGGAATGATCTTCGGCAAGCTCCGGGCCAAGCCCGCCGATCTGCCTGAGCGCCGTGCAGCGGACTGCATAGTGGGATCCTATGCAGAGGGGAGCGAGGCCGCCATTGTAGCCGGCCTGAAGCGAACCGTGCATGCTGGCCTCGGCATAAAGCCGCCCACGTGCGGACCAGCTCTCGGCCGCGTTGTTGTCGCAGATCGAAGGTGCCGACACGTAGCCGACTGCCGGGTCGGCGAACGGGCGCAGCATCTCGCGCAGGTAGCCGGGCTCCGGCACATGGTCGGCATCGAGCTGCGCCACGAAATCGTAGCGGTCGTAGCCATAGTGATCGTAGAAGAAGGCAAGGTTTCCTTCCTTGCAGCGCGTGCGGCGCGGCCATGTGGCCCTGTGATAGTCACTCCTGCCCTTGCGCGTGGAAATGAAAACGCCATGCTGTTCGCACCAGCGCTGCGTTTCCAAGGAAGGATCCTCATCGGCAAGCCAAGTATCGTGCGGCACGTCCTGGGCGAGCATTGCCTCCAACGTCTTCGCCACCACCGGGAACGGTTCGGAAGGAGCCTTTGTCACCACCATGGCGACGCGGCTTCCAGCGGGCAGCCGCAACATTCCGGCCGGCCTGCGGCTGCGATAGAAGACGAACATGAAATAAGCGGGCAGCAAGGTGACCCAGGCCAGGACGCCGGTAACGGTCGCAAAGCCGAACAGGCCGATATAGTGGGCCGGATCGAACCACCAGCTTCCGAACCAGACGAGAGCCGCAAGCCACAGGGAAGCACCGAGGAGAAATTCGACGCGGCGACGCCCGGTCAAGACTGGGACCGTGAGCGCACCGGGTCGTTCAGCCCTCCGCTCCGTCAGCTTGGCGGCGTGGCTGTCGACGTAGCGGGCGCCGCCCGTCAGTGGAACTCGCTGCGCGCACATCAGGCTGTCTCCGCAAGTCCTTGCGAACGCGCCAGCAGGCCGTCGAAGTAGACGATGGTTCGCTTGAGCCCTTCGGATAGCGGGATCTTTGGCTGCCAATCGAGCTCGCGGGCTGCAAGAGAGATGTCGGGTCGGCGCTGGCGGGGATCGTCGACGGGCAGCGGGCGATGAACGATCCTGGAGCGCGAGCCGGTAAGATCGATCACCTGCTCGGCCAGTTCCCGGACCGTGAATTCGCCGGGGTTACCGAGATTGACCGGACCGGTGAAGGAAGGCGGCGAAGCCATCAGCCTCAAGAAGCCGTCGATCAGATCGTCGACGAAGCAGAAGGAACGGGTTTGCGAACCGTCTCCATAGATCGTTATGTCATCGCCCCGGAGGGCCTGGACGACGAAGTTCGAGATGACCCGGCCATCGTCGGGCCGCATGCGCGGACCATAGGTATTGAAGATGCGCGCGACCTTGATCTCGACGCCATGACGGTCGTGGAAATCGTGGAACATCGTTTCCGCGCACCGCTTGCCTTCGTCATAACAGGAGCGCGGGCCGAACGGGTTGACATTGCCCCAATAGGATTCAGGCTGGGGATGGATCTGAGGATCGCCGTAGACTTCGGAAGTCGAGGCCTGAAAGATCTTTATGCCGCGTGCCTTGGCCAACTCGAGAAGGTTGAGCGCGCCGAGCACGCTGGTCTTCAAGGTGTGGATAGGGTCTGCCTGGTAGTGCGGCGGGGATGCGGGACAGGCGAGGTTGTATATCTCGTCGACCTCCGCATCGAGAGGCATCGAGACGTCATGTCGGATGACGTTGAAGCGGGGGTTGCCTCTCAGCCCTTCCAGATTGCTATGCTGCCCGGTTGTAAAGCTGTCGGCGCAGAGCACCTCATGGCCCAGACCAAGCAGCCTTTCGCAGAGATGCGATCCAAGAAAGCCGGCGCCACCGGTCACGAGAATACGTCGTGGTGCCCTGTCTCGAAGCAGTAGGAGCACCCCATTCGAATTGACTTCGACAGGGCCCCGATAGTTTTTCCGAAATTTTGCCATAGCCCGCTCTGCGAACATTGTTTTGTCTATTTTCCAATAGATACCCAAGCATGCGGCATCAGCAGAACGCTTACTGTAGCGTTTTGCGACAATGACCTGCGTTATGCAGTATCTACTTTTGATGTTCAGATGGATTCTGAGAACTGACTGTCCCGAACTTCCCGCCGATGCGCACTATTTAGTTTTTGTCCTGCGAGTTGTCGTTAGCTCCGCATCCAGAAACTTATCGCGCAATACATTTCTTGAGGTGTTTCGCCTGACGGGGTTCGCGTCAACGAAAGGTTGCTATTGCTCGGGGCAAATTCCATAATTCCGGTTGGTGGGGGCTGTCGGAATGCAGAACGACGTGGCAGCAGAATGGAACCGCCGAAGGATCAGAACGACACGTCGGAAGAGGGAAAGACACTTGAGCGCGAGCGGCGACGCTGGCCACGCCAGCATTTGCCCGATGAGGAGAAACCCCGCGCTCAGATACTACCGGCGCTTGCCCCGTTGACCTTCTCCACCCGCGAATTTGCGCCCAAGGACCAGTTCGGCGCCTGGCAGACGCTCGTGGCGCCACTTGTCGACGCAGTTCTGCCGCAAGGTGCGATCTCGGACGATGGATTTCCGGCCGAACATAGGGCGTGGAACCTGGGCAGCATGCTCGTTGTGCAGCAGCAGGTGCCCGCTCACAGCTATATCCGTTCAGATGCGAGGCTTCGGTCCAGCTCGATCGATCACTGGTATATTCTCTTGCAGCGGAGCGGCCAGACGTGGACGGAGGTCGACGGTCGTGTCGTTGCGAACCAGCCGGGAAGGATGGAATTCAGGTCGCTTGGCCATGCCTTCCGTGGGAGGATGACCGAATCGAGAAGCCTCCTGCTTTACCTCCCCCGTGATCTTTTCGACCACGCATCCGCTGCGATGGACGCAAAGAACAACTCGATCTTGTCGGGCAACATGGCCGACCTTCTCATCGAGTATATAAATGGCATAGAGGCAAGGCTGGACACTTTTACCGAAACGGACCTTCCCCGTATCGTTCAGGCGACGCGCGATATGGTTGTAGCGTGCCTTTTGCCTGCAAAGGACCAGAACGTCGTGGCCGAGCAATTGGCGGGTGTGGCGCTGATGGAGAGGGCGCGTCGGTATGTCCAGCGTAACCTGAATGCCGCCGAGCTCACGTCGGACAGCATGAGCCGGGCGCTCGGAATTTCGCGCACGCGGCTATATCAGCTGTTCGAGCCTAACGGCGGCGTCAATCACTATATTCAGCGACGCCGGCTCCTCGCGGCCCATGCCGCCTTGAGCGATCCGGACGAGACTCGCCGGATCATCGATATCGCAGAAAGCGTCGGGTTCAGTTCGGCGGCAAACTTCAGCCGCGCTTTTACGAAGGAATTCGGCTATAGCCCGCGTGAGGCCCGCAATGCCTTCGAGGTATCCCAACTCTCCCATTCCGTCGCGGCTGCCGGGCATGACGGCGCTTCTTCGTTTGAGGATTGGTTGAAAATGCTCGGAAACTGATCGTGCTCCGATAGCGCCGACCGTCGCGCTTATACGATCCTCGGTGCAGCTTGACGACCCGCGGCGCCGATGGTGATCCCGACAGGATTCGAACCTGTGACCCTCAGATTAGGAATCTGATGCTCTATCCTGCTGAGCTACGGGACCACGCGACGCTTACATAAACGCTTCGCTCGCCTTCGCCAACCCGGCTTCATCGTACAGGGTTGAGCTGATCGAAGAAACATCACGGGGTTTCAACGGACAGCGCTCACCTCGCCGGCAGTGCGCTCTCCGCGAGCTTTACCCAGTAACTGACGCCATGTGGGATTGTTTCGTCGTTGAAATCATAAGCGGGGTGATGGAGGTTTGCCGAATCGCCATTGCCGAGGAAGATAAAGGCGCCGGGGCGCGCCTCGAGCATGTAGGAAAAGTCCTCGCCGCCCATCAAGGGCGCAACGTCGCCCACGACCTTCTGCGCACCTGCCACCTCACGCGCCACGTCGAAGGCGAAGACGGTTTCATCGGGATTGTTGACGGTGACCGGATAGTTCGGGTCATAGTCGAGCTCTATCTTCGCTCCGAACGTCGTCGCAACGCCTTCGCAGATGGCGCGCATACGTTCTTCCGCCTTGGCGGCGACTGCCTTGTCGAGCGTGCGGATCGTGCCGGCAAGCTCGGCCGTCTCGGCTATGATGTTGTAGGCATCCCCGGCATGGAACTTGGTAACCGACACCACAACCGACTTCACCGGGTCGACGGTGCGCGAGGCAATGCTCTGGATGGCGCCGACAAGCTGGCTGCCGATCACGATGGGGTCGATCGTCGTATGCGGCATCGCGGCGTGCCCGCCCTTGCCGGTGATTTTGATGGTGAACTCCGCCGTCGCCGCCATGATCGGGCCGGGTCGGATGGCGAACTCGCCGACAGGAATGCCGGGCATGTTGTGCATGCCGAAGACGCGGCTGATGCCGAAACGCTCCATCATGCCGTCCTGCACCATGGCGTTGCCGCCGCCGCCGCCTTCCTCCGCCGGCTGGAAGATGACGATGACGTTGCCGGAGAAGTTGCGTGTCTCTGCGAGATATTTCGCGGCGCCCAGCAGCATTGCCGTATGCCCGTCATGGCCGCAGGCGTGCATCTTGTTCGGAACGGTGGAAGCATAGGGCTTGCCGGTGATTTCCTGGATCGGCAGCGCATCCATGTCGGCCCTCAGCCCGATCGTGTCGCCGGCGCCCAGTCGGCCCTTGATGACGCCGACCAGGCCGGTGCGCCCGATGCCGGTGACGATCTCGTCGACGCCGAACTCTTTCAATTTTTCCGCTACGAAAGCAGCTGTCTTATGGACATCGTAGCCGAGCTCCGGCTCGCTGTGGATATGACGGCGCCAGCCGGCAACTTCATTCTGCATTTCGGCGGCGCGGTTCAGTATCGGCATAAGGTTTTCCTTTAAAATCGATCGTAGCGTGGTCGCGGTGACTTTGCCATTTTGGGGACACATGCGCTAGATAGCAGGATACGCGTATCGGCCCGGATCCGCCTCGCGGGCGCCCGCCGACACTGAACTCCCTACGAACGACATCGAGGTTCCATCGAATTGACCATGCGGCGGCATCTTTCCTTCACATTATCGCTTGCCCTTCTGGCCGCGGCGATCCCTTCTTTCGCCGTTGCCGGTCCCTCGCTGCTGTTCGACGTGAACGACGGCAAGGTGCTGGAGCATCAGGACGCTTTCGCGCGCTGGTATCCGGCTTCGCTCACCAAACTGATGACCGCCTATGTCGCGTTCAGGGCGATCGACAAGGGCGAGGTCACGTTGTTGTCGCCGGTGAGGATGACGAAGAATTCCTCGTCCCAGCCCCCGAGCAAGATGGGCTTCAAGCCGGGCTCCGTGATGACCCTCGACAACGCGCTGAAGATGATGATCACGCATTCGGCCAACGACATCGCCATGGCGGTCGGCGAGAATGTGGGCGGCTCCGAAGAGGCCTTTGTCGAACGCATGAACACGGAGGCTGCCCGGCTCGGCATGACCGGCACGCATTATGCCAATCCGAACGGCTTGTTCTCGCCCGACAATTATACAACCGCGCGTGACCAGGCGCTGCTGGTGACGGCGATCCGCAAGGAATATCCGCAATATCTCGGCTATTTCAACATCGAGGCGCTCGGCTTCGGCAAGAGAGTGATCCCCAACATCAACGCGCTGATCGGCCGTTTCGACGGCGCTGACGGGATGAAGACCGGCTTCATCTGCGAATCGGGCTTTAATTTCATTGGTAGCGCGACCCGGCAGGGCCGTACGCTGGCTGCGATCGTGCTCGGTGCGGATTCGATCACCGATCGCGCCGCCCAGACCGCCGCGCTCCTCGCTCAGGGCTTTGCCGGAAACGAACCGGCCGGCCCGACGTTGGCCTCGATGCCCGCCGAGGGTAACGGCATCGGCGAGGCGACCAACATGCGTCAGGCGCTCTGTTCCAAGGAGGCCAGGCAGAAGAAGAAGCAGAAACTCGCGGATGCCGGTGGCGAGGACGATACCGACCAGGCGCCGCTGGTGATGGGTTCGCCCTATCTTCACAAGCTCGACCATCCCCGCAATGTCGTCATGGTGGATCTCGGTGGTGCGACCGGACCGGGCGGATTGCCGGAACCGGTGGAATATGCCGACGTACCGATCCCGACGCCACGCCCCGACTATACGCCTCCCGCGAAGGCGGCAAAGCCGGTCGCCAAGGCGCAATCGGCTGCCACGCAATAGGCCGTGCGATGGCGGAGCCCGTTCCCGTCAGTCTACTGACCGGCTTTCTCGGTTCGGGCAAGACGACGCTTCTCAACCGGCTGCTGAAGGAACCAGCGCTTGCCGATACCGCCGTCGTCATCAATGAATTCGGTGAAGTGGCCATCGACCATCTGCTGGTCGAGCGCGCGAGCGAGGGCGTCATCGAACTCTCGGATGGCTGTGTCTGCTGCACGGTGCGCGGCGAGCTTGTCGATACGCTTCTCGATCTTGCCCAACGCATTCCGGCGCTGAAGCGCGTCATCATCGAGACGACCGGGCTTGCCGATCCGGCTCCCGTGCTGCAGTCGCTGATGGCGCATCCCGGATTGCTCGATCTTTTTCGCCTCGATGGCGTTATCGCCACCGTGGATGCGGTGAACGGTTCGGCTACCCTCGATCGGCACGAGGAGGCCGTGCGGCAGGTGGCGATGGCTGATCGCATCGTGCTTACCAAGTCGGATTTACCCGAGGCGGCGGACGTGATCGCGCCGCTGCGCGACAGGCTGAAGCACCTCAATCCCGGCGCGCCCGTTCTCGAAAGCCGCGCTGGCTGGCCGGCTGCTTCGGAACTGCTGAATTGCGGACTCTACGATCCAGCGCGCAAGATGCCCGACGTGGAGCGCTGGCTTCATGCCGAGGCGGCGCATGATCATCACAATCATGCGCATCAAGACCACGATCATAAGAACCATCATCACGACGGCCGTATAAAAACGCTCTCCCTCGTCCATGACCGGCCGATCCCGTTCAGCGCGATTGAAGCCTTCCTCGATGTCCTGCGCTCGGCGAACGGCGAGCACCTGTTGCGCATGAAGGGCATCGTTGAGCTTGCCGAGGACCCTGAACGGCCGCTGGTCCTGCATGGCGTCCAGAAGGTGCTTCACCCACCCGCCAGGCTTCCCGCATGGCCGGAGGGCACGCGGGGCACGCGGCTCGTCCTCATAATAATGGATATGGACGAGGATTATGTCCGTCGCCTTTTCGCCGCCATGACCGGAACGCCTGCGGCGGACACGCCCGACCGCGCGGCGATCGAGGACAACCCACTCGCCATAGCGGGAGCGAAACTGTAGCGGTTATTCTCCGCGCTCGATCAGGAAGCGGTGGCCGCCCTCGACGCTGAGGCTCTCGATCAGGCGGTGGCCGTTATCCTTGCAGAAGGCGGGAATATCGATCACTGCCAGCGGATCGGTGGTCTCGATCAACAAAAGCGCTCCTGGCCGCATGCCGGCCAGCCGCTTACGCGCCTTCAATACCGGAAGCGGACAGTTAAGGCCCCTCAGATCGTAGGTTTCGGCCCCGGCGGTCAACTACCGAACATCTTGTTCCAGATACGCTTGAGGACGCGAGGACGTTGCGGTTCCGCTGCCAGTGCGCTCGCTTCCGGTGCCGCGTTCGCATTCTCGTCCGGCTTCGGCGAGGCCTGTGCCACTGTCTTCTGCTTGGCGGCTTCCTTCGCCGCCTTGGCTTCGGCGATCTTGGCTTCCTTGGCAGCCTTTGCCTGCGCAATCTCAGCTTCTTTCGCCGCCTTCGCGGCGGCGATCGCCTGAGCTTTCTCCTGCGCAGCCTTTTCCTTGGCGGCCTTCTCCTCGTCGAGCGCCGCCATCTTGCGACCAACCGGCGAATCGATGCGGCCCATTTCGGCGGTCTGGGTAACCTTCCCACCGGAATCAAGCGAAGGTGGCTCAAGCGACACGCGCTCGCCGCGGCCGCGACGGCGCGACCAATCCGCCACCAGATTCGCTTCCTTCATCCCATCGATCGTTGCGCTCGGTGCCTTGCCCTTGCTCCTGATCGCTTCCGCGAAGGCGACGTCGTATTTCTTGTCGTAAGCGGCCGTCGCGGCCGCCATCGCCGGCGAGCGCGCCATGGGAGGGCAGGCGCCGTTCGGCGAGGCCGGGAAGCTGGAGCCCTCGTTAGCCACCTCGTTAAAGACGTAACGGCCTTCGCACACATCGACCTTCGGCGGCAGATGCGCGATCTCGAACTGGTCGTAGCCCTGTTTCAACATCTTCCAGAAGTCGTAATTCGGGTCGTTGCGGTAGCGCGCCATGTTGGCGGCCGTCATGCGGAACGGGAAGGCCTGAAGCTGGAACGCCTCCTGCCCGCCCCGGAAGGCATCGCGCGCGAAGGCATAAATCTGCGCGACCTGTGCGTCATTCATCGAATAGCAACCCGACGAGGAGCAGGCGCCATGCACCATCAGGTTGGCGCCTGTGCGGTTATGCGCCTGGTCATAAGCATTCGGGAAACCGATATTGAAGGACAGGTAGTATTTCGACTGCGGGTTCATCTGGCTCGGCCGGATCGTATAGAACCCTTCCGGCGCCTGACGGTCGCCCTCGATGAATTTCGGGCCGAGCTGCCCAGACCATTTGCAGATCGGGTAGGTGGCGACGAGGCCATAGCCTCCCTCGCCTTTCTGCTTCCAGACCTCGAACTGTCCTTCTTCCTTGAAGAGGCGCACCATGATCGGCGACGAGGTCGACATGCCCTTCGACTTCATCTGGTCGACGATCTTCTGCGGCAATCCCTTTTCGGCCTTCGGGGCGATATCGTCGATCGAGCCGTTGCAGCCTGCCAGAAAGAGGGCTGCGACCAGGAAACCGGCGCCTTTGATGCGGGAATTCATCGTGCTGTGCATTCTCGTTCGCAAAAGCCGGATCACGGTCGGCCGAGATTCAAGCTCAAGGCTAAGACAGTTAACCTTTAAAAACCATTACTGCAGGGCGTCCCAACCTCTCCTCGCAACTGCTCATTGAAGGCAGAGGCGCGGCGATTTTATGGCATCGCGATGATTCTACGCGCTTTCGCAGCCGATTGGAATCCGCTCCCTCCACAAGGAAGGTGCGTCTATCTGCCGATCGACAGATATTTCTGCCGGCGATGCTCGCGATAGTCCTCGTTCACCGCCTTCAGTTCGTCGAAGGCGGCGGCAATCTGTCTGCCCGTCGCCTCGATGGCCGCGTTCGGCTCGCGGTGTGCGCCGCCGACCGGCTCGACGATGATGCCGTCGATCACCTTGAGGCCGAGAAGGTCCTGCGCGGTGATCTTCATATTCGTGGCGGCATCCCGCGCGCGCGTCGAATCGCGCCACAGGATCGATGCCGCCCCCTCGGGCGAGATGACCGAATAGATGGAGTGCTCAAGCATGTAGACGCGATTCGCGGTCGCAAGCGCGATGGCGCCGCCCGATCCGCCTTCGCCGATCACCACGGATACCATCGGCACCCTTATGGACAGGCATTTCTCCGTTGAGCGGGCAATCGCCTCAGCCTGGCCGCGCTCCTCCGCATCGATCCCCGGATAGGCGCCCGCCGTATCCACCAATGTCACCACCGGCAGGTCGAAACGGTCGGCAAGGTCCATGAGCCGGATCGCCTTGCGATAGCCTTCCGGCCGGGCCATGCCAAAATTGTGCCTGAGCCGGCTCTTGGTGTCATTGCCCTTCTCCTGGCCGATGACCGCGACCGGCTCGCCCTTGAAACGTGCGAAGCCGCCGACGATGGCCTCGTCGTCGGCGAAGGCGCGGTCGCCGGCGAGCGGCGTGAAATCGGTGAAAAGCCCGTGCACGTAGTCGAGGCAGTGAGGGCGGTCGGGATGGCGGGCGACCTGCGCCTTCTGCCATGGATTGAGGGATTTATAGGCGTCGCGCAAAGCGTCCCGGGAGCGCTTCTCGAGCCGTGCGATCTCGTCCGCGACATCGACGGCTTCGCCGGATTCGCTGAGCTTCTTCAACTCAATGATTTTGCCGTCGAGGTCGCGAACGGGGCCTTCGAAATCGAGATAATTATACATGAAACGCCGGAAAACAGATCCTGTTGGTGGGCCGATGGCGGTCTCACCGCCGGAAATCTGCGCCTCAAATAACGTTATGGGTCCTGATCGGCAAGCGGATGATGCTGGCTCACCAGTTCCACCAGCCGCTTTTCAAGAACATGCGTATAGATTTGCGTGGTCGAAATGTCCGAATGGCCAAGCAATTGCTGCACCACGCGCAGATCGGCACCGTTCTGCAACAGATGGCTGGCGAAGGCATGGCGCAGCACATGCGGCGATATTTTTGCCGCTGAAATTCCGGAGCGGGCCGCAAGCCCCTTGAGGTCGCGCGCGAAGACCTGACGGGGCATGAAACCGCCCTCCGAAGCGGCCGGGAAAAGAAACGGGCTTTCGGCCATCGAAGGATGTTCACCGCGCTCATGGAGCCAGGCCTTGAGCGCCTCGCGCGCCTTGCCGGAAAGCGGCACCATCCGTTCCTTGCCACCCTTGCCGCGAACGATGAAAAAGCGCTCGTCGCGGCGCGCGACGGCGATCGGCAAGGCGACAAGTTCGGATACCCGCAGACCCGTCGCGTAAAGAAGCTCGATCATGGCATGCATGCGCACGGCGGAAAGACGCTGCACCTTGCCGGCGCTTTCGTCCGCAGCTTCGTTTGCCGCGCGCTCCAGAAGTCGGCTAACTTCCTCTTCGCCGAGCACTTTGGGCAGTGGCCGGTCCTTGCGAGGAGCGTCCACCGTTCCGCTGGGATCGTCCGGCCTCAGCCCTTCTGAATAGAGGAAGCGGTAGAATTGCCGGAGCGCCGACAGCCGGCGGGCCTGCGAGGAGGCGGCGAAGCCACGCCTCGCAATATCGTCCATATAGGCGCTGACATCCGCGGACGCGGCGCCACCCAGTCCCTGTCCTCGCGTGGCCAGAAACTCCGTCGCGTCTTCGAGGTCACGGCGATACGAAGAAAGCGTGTTCTCACTGGCGCCGCGTTCCGCGCTCATCATCTCGAGGAAGGCTTCGATGCGGGCGCTATCCCTCATTGGTCTGCCTTGTTGGGCTCCGCCTTGTTGAGGTCCGCCTTGCTGGCGGGCGCATCGGCCTCGCGCTGCGGGTTGACCTTCTCGACAGGGATACGGACGGTGATCTCGCCCTCGTTCGGCTTCACGTACCAGACGAGCGCGAACATCGCGGCGTAGAACAGACCTACGAGAACGGCAATGACGGTGAGGAATCTGAAAAGGGTCGGCATAAACCGGTATCGCCTCCGCCGCTGAGGTCCGGATGTCGAGGCAGACCCGAATCCATTTCCTGCGCCCTGTCCCCTTATGGGACGGCTGTCGGGGCAATTCAAGGCTGGGAGACCGGCATCCTCTCGTGATCGCGAAGGCTTTCGCTCCTTTGCGCCGAAGGTGGGCTATAACAAACCGGCCGCCTTCACGTTTTCGTGCCACTGCCTCGCCTTTGCCGAGATTGTTGCTATCCTTCGGATATTGCGATTTTCGCAAAAGGTGACAGGTTCGACATAGCCTGACGACACCTCGGAAAGGATCGATGGCCGACACGCCCGCCGACGCCGGCTTCGATACCGGCATCATTTCGCGGCTCGCCCGCACGCGATTCATGACGCGCTCCGTCATGGTGGTAGAGCGTGCGTGGCCGCTCGTGCTGCCGATCCTGCTCGTCATCGGCCTGTTCCTCAGCCTTTCCTGGTTCGGCCTGTTCCGCATCGTACCCGAATGGCTGCGCCTCGGTCTCGTGGGGCTGTTCGGGCTCGCGGCGCTTGGCGCGCTTCTGCCGCTCCGCGCCTTCCGTATGCCTGCGGAGGCGGAGATCGACCGCCGGATCGAGAGCGCAAACCGGCTCCAGCATACGCCGCTCCTCGTGCAAACCGACCGGCCCGACGGCAATCCCGACGGCTTCGCCGATGCACTATGGCGCGAGCACCAGCGCCGCATGGCTGCAAGGCTTGCCGGCGTGTCGGCCGATGCGCCGCGCCCCAACATCCCCGAGCGCGATCCCTGGGCCGTCCGGGCGGCAATAGCGCTGGTCTTCGTCGTCGCGCTCGCCTTTACCGCGAGCCCTTATAGCGGCAGCGTCACCGACGCGTTCCGCCCGGCCTCCATGCGCGAGACGGTGCCGCCCAGGATCGACGCCTGGGTAACGCCACCCGCCTATACCGGCCGTGCGCCGGTCTTCCTGACCGGCGGGAACGAAGCCGGAGGAGAAAACCCCGGGGCAGGGCATTTCCAGGTCCCTGAAAACAGCCAGCTTGCGCTCCGCGTCACCGGCGGTAGCGGCAAGGAGACGCTCGACCTCGTCGATGCGGAAGGCAATGCACGCGATGTTCCCGCCGAAAAGGCGGAAGACGGGGAAAAGGCCGAGCGGTCCGATGCGGCGGGCGCGCCGGCCGCGAAAACTTCCCGATTTGCAGTGGCGCTGACGAAGAACGGCGCGATCAGCCTGAAATCGGACGGCGATGAAATGCGCCGCTGGACATTCGAAATCATTCCCGACCATCCGCCCGTGATCCATTTCGCGGCTGAGCCGAAGCACGCGGCCAATGGTGCGCTGGAACTCTCCTATTCAATCGAGGACGATTACGGGCCGGCTTCGGCGAAGGCGGTCTTCGAACCGGCGGAAAAGCAGGCGCCGGGCGCCCATCCACTCTATTCGGCGCCGGACATGCCTCTCACCCTGCCGCGCCGCGATGCGAAGAACCATGCCGCCAAGACGACCAAGGATCTGACCGATCATCCATGGGCCGGCACGATGGTGCGGCTGATGCTGAAGGCGAAGGACGACGCCGGGCACGAAGCCTCGAGCGAGACCAAACTCGTGGAACTGCCCGAGCGGCCGTTCACCAATCCGCTTGCCCGTGCGCTTGTCGAACAGCGGCGCATCCTGGCGCTCGACGCCAACAAGAAGCGGCGCGTGCTCGACATGATGGACGCGATCACGCTCAGGCCCGAGGATACATTTACGAATATGGGGCATTACCTCGCCATCATGAGCGCGCGGACACGGCTCCAGATGGCCAGCACCGACGATCAACTGCGTGACGTTGCCGCCTATCTCTGGACGATCGCTCTCGGCATAGAGGAAGGCAATCTCTCTGCCGCCGAGAAGCGCCTGCGCCAGGCCGAGCAGGCGCTTCAGCAAGCGCTGAAGAACGGCGCCTCCGATCAGCAGATCGAGAAGCTGATGAAGGAGCTTCGGCAGGCGATGCAGGATTATCTGCGCGAGTTTGCCGAGCGCATGCAGAAGAACCCGAACCTGGCCCAGCAGATGCCGCAGGACGGCCGCGAGATCCGGCCGGGCGATTTGCAGCGGATGCTCGACCAGATCGAGAACCTCGCCAAATCGGGTTCGCGGGACAAGGCGCAGGAACTGCTCTCGCAGCTACAGGACATGATGAACAATCTGCAGGCCCGCCGGCCCGGTCAGCAGGGTGGCGAACAGCAGGGCGAGATGCGCCAGCAGATGGACAAGCTCGGCGAATTGATGCGGCGCCAGCAGGAGCTCATGAACAAGACCTTCCGCTTCCAGCAAGGGCAGCAGGGCCAGCGCGGCGAAGGTGAAATGGGCGAGATGGGGCAGGATCAGGACCCGTTCGGCGAGCAGGGTCAGGAAGGCCAGCAGGGTCAGGGCGGGATGCAGCAGGGTGAACAGGGCGGTTCCGGCGGCATGACCGAAGACGAGCTGGCTCAGGCCCTGAAGCAGTTGCAGCAGGGGCAGGGTAAGCTCCGCGGCGACCTCGGCGACCTGACGAAGAAGCTCGATGAACTGGGCATCAAGCCGGGCAAGGGGTTTGGCGATGCCGACAAATCCATGGGTCAGGCCGGCCAGTCGCTCGGCAAGGGCGAGGGCGAACGGGCGCTCGGAGAACAGAGCGAGGCTCTGGAAGCACTGAGACGCGGCGCCCGGGACATGATGCAAAAAATGCAGCAGGCCCAGCAGGGCGAGGAAGGCGGCACGCAGCCGGGCGGCCGCCAGCAGAACGCCGACCGTGACCCGCTCGGCCGACCGCGCGCCACCACCGGGCCGGATTTCGGCGATTCGGTCAAGGTTCCGGACGAGATCGACGTGCAGCGCGCGCGGCGGATCCTCGAAGCCATCCGCAAGCGTCTCGGCAATGCGCTGAGCCCCGAGGTCGAGCGCAGCTATCTGGAGCGCCTGCTTCAGTTCAAATAATCGTTCCTTCCGCAAAACCAGGGGGTTGCCGCATGCATGCTCTAGGACGAGTGACGCCTATCCTGCGCATTTTCGACGTGGAGAAGGCGCTGGAATTCTACGAGGGCTTCCTTGGCTTCGAGCTGCGGTGGGAACACCGCTACGGCGACAATTTCCCGCTCTATATGGAGGTCGCGCGCGGCGAATGCGTGCTGCATCTCTCCGAACATCATGGGGACGCCATTCCGGGCAGCGCGTTGCGCATCCATGTCGCCGACATTGCCGGTTTCCATAAGGAATTGATGGCAAAGAACTATCGCCGCGCCAAGCCAGGGCTGCAGGAACAGTCCTGGGGAACGCGCGAGGTCTCGGTGATCGATCCCTTCGGGAACCGGCTGCATTTCTATGAGGAAATGGAAGCGGAACAGACGCGATAGAAATAAAGGGACCGCACTCACACGGAGGTGCGTATGATTTCTTCCTCGACCTGAGTCAGGCGGTCCTTGCCGAAGAACATCTCCTTGCCGACGAAGAAGGTCGGCATGCCGAAGACACCACGGGCGACCGCGCCCTCGGTATTTGCGATCAGCCTGTCCTTGACCGCTTGTTCCCGGGTGCGTTCGAGGATCGCCTGCCCGTCGAGACCGGCATCGTCCAGGGCCGTGGCGATCACAGCCGGATCATCCATTTTCTCCCCATCTTCCCACATGGCGCGAAAGCATGCCTCGACATAGGGCGCGAGCCTTCCTTCGTCTTCCGCAACCAGGGCGCCGCGCATCATAAGAAGCGTGTTCACCGGGAAATGCGGATTCATGCGGAAAGCGTTGACACGGTAGCGCTCGACGAAGCGTTTGATCTCCAGCCACTCATAGTCGAGCTTGTTCCTCACGCCAGCGAACTGCTCGACCGGCGACCGGTTGCCCGTAGCCTTGAAGATGCCGCCGAGCAGGCAAGGATGGTATACAAATTTCGCGCCGGTTCGCGCCTCGATCTCAGGAACGACCCGATGCGCAAGATAGGCGTTCGGGCTTCCGAAATCGAAGATGAATTCCACCGTCTTCATGCGCTCATCACCATTTCTCGATCCAGGGGCGCAGGTCCATCTCATGTGTCCAGGCACTGCGGTGCTGGCGATGCAGCATGACATAGGCCGCCGCGATCGCGTCTGGCGACAGGATGGCATCCCCTTCGCGCATCTCGTCCACATCCGGGCGGATGCCGCGAATGAAATTCGTATCGATTGCACCGTCGATGACGACATGCGCGACGTGGATGTTTTTCGGGCCGAGTTCGCGCGCCATGGATTGCGCCAGCGCCCTCAGCGCGTGCTTGGCGCCGGCGAAAGCTGAAAAACCGTTGCCGCCGCGAACGCTCGCAGTCGCGCCGGTGAAGAGGATCGTGCCGCGCTCGCGCGGCAGCATATGGCGGGCGGCTTCGCGCCCGGTCAGGAAGCCCGCGAAGGCCGCCATCTCCCACACCTTGCGGTAGATTCGGGCGGTCGTCTCGACGATCGGGAAGCGGACATTGGCGCCGATGTTGAAGACCGTCACTTCGATCGGACCGATCTCGTCCTCGATGGATTCGAAGAGCGACACCATCGCGCTCTCGTCGCGCGCATCGACGCCGAAGGCATGGGCGGCGTAACCTTCGGCGCGGATCTCGGCGGCGAGAGCTTCCAGCCTTTCGAGATGCCGCGGGCGGCGGACGACACACGTAACCAGCCCTTCGCGCGCGAAAGCCCTGGCGATCGCCGCACCGGTATCGTCGCCGGCGCCGATGACAACACACACACCGACATCCGACATGGAACTCTCCCAAGCCTGTTGCCCGGGATCCGTTCCTCAGGCGTCGCCCTTGACGATACCGACAAATGGCAGTTCGCGGAAGGCATGCGCCACGTCCATACCGTAGCCGACCACGAAATGGTCGGGGCAGTCGAAGCCGACGAAATCGGGGTCAATGTCGGCCTTGCGGCGCATGCGCTTGTCGAGCAGCACCGCGACATCGACATTCCTCGCGCCGCGCGAAAGCATCAGGTCGCGTGTGTATTTCAACGTGTTGCCCGATTCCAGTATATCGTCGATCAGGAGGATGTCGCGGCCCGTCACGTCATTGTCGATGTCGCGCAGCACCCTGATCTCGCCGGCGGTGGTGCCGGCGCCATAGCTCGAAATGAAGATGAACTCGACTTCCGGCGAAATGCCGGCGTCGTGCATGGCACGGATCAGGTCTGCGGCGAAGATGAAGGAACCCTTCAGGATCGAGATCACTAGGAGATTGTTGTAATCGCGCGCGGCGATGTCCTTGGCGAGTTCCAGGTTGCGGCGTGCGATCGCCGAGGCGCTGAAGAGGATTTCTATATCCTTGCCGCGAACGACGGGCATGAGGCTCAATCCTGTCTGTCGAAGGACACCGATACAGATTTAATCCCGTCTTTAGGCACCTCAAGGCGGCTGGAAAAGGCGAAGATCTCGCCGGCGGCGACCTCGCGATCCCTTGTCCCCAGGAAAAAGCGGGTGATCCTGCCGTCTTCGTCTTCGACGCTGATGGCGAGCGGCGGCACCTCTATCGTCCTCCCCGTCTCGTTGGCGGCACTGCCGTCGACGAAGAGGATAGCGTGGCCGTCGATCTTTTCGATGCTCGTGTGGACGGAAGCGATCTTGAGCGTCGGTGCGCTTGCGAGGAAGACGGGCAAATGTACCGAGGGGAGCAGCGCATGGCCGCCCGAAACCCAGAAAGCGAGAGCGGTCAGGCAAAGCCCGAAGGTCCAGAATGCCGGCCCGCCGGGCTGCCCGCGCGGGCGGCGTGGCGGTACTTCGGCGCGCTTCAACACGTCCATTCCGGCGATCTCCGGCGCCTGGACAGTGAAGCGTGTCGAGAGGCGTACCGCAGCGGGGGATGCGGGTATGCCGGGCATAATCGTCTCGAATTCGGCGTCGATGACGTCGCCCGTCGGACGCGCGGAAACGCCGATGGCCGGAGCCGACGCGTCCGTCATGATTTCGCCCGAAACCGGGCGCGCTTTCGAAGCCTCGTTCATGCGGACCGGCCGTTTTTCGCGCGTTCGCATGATCGGTAGATCGGAAATGGTTAATGCTTCGCCACCGGGGGTCCAAATGTGATCGCCCGAGCGTTGGGATTTAACCGGCCGTTAACCATACGAAAACCATGGTCGGCAGGGTGTTTTCCCCGGTGAGACGGGAGGGTTACGAGGGCAACGTCAAGGTGTTCCGCTTCGAAAATGTCGGACTGCGCTACGGGATGGGGCCAGAGATCCTGCGGGATATCTCGCTTCACATACCCGCGCGCTCGTTCCAGTTTCTGAGCGGGCCGTCGGGCGCGGGCAAGACGACGCTGCTTCGCCTGCTTTTCCTTTCGCTCAAGCCTACGCGCGGCCTCATCACTGTCTTCGGGAAGGATCGTTCGCGCATCATGCGGCGCGAATTGCCGATGCTGCGGCGGCGCATCGGCGTCGTCTTCCAGGATTTCCGCCTGCTGGACCACATGACGACGTATGAGAATGTGGCATTGCCGCTGCGCGTGCGCGGACGCGAGGAGGCGAGCTATCGCGGCGACGTGGTCGAACTCCTGAAATGGGTCGGTCTCGGCGAACGAATGCATGTGCTGCCGCCTGTCCTTTCCGGCGGCGAAAAGCAGCGCGCGGCGATCGCGCGGGCGCTGATCGAACAACCGGAAATCCTGCTTGCGGACGAGCCAACCGGCAATGTCGATCCGCCGCTGGCACGGCGTCTGCTCAGGCTCTTCATCGAACTCAACCGGCTGGGTACTGCCGTCGTCATCGCCACGCACGACGTGACGCTGATGGAGCAGGTCGATGCGCGGCGCATGATCCTTTCCGGCGGAAGGCTGGATATCTATGACTGAGCCGGCGGGAAGCGATACCTTCGCCGAAACCGGCGTAGCACCCGACGAGGGAACGGCGTCCCACGCGTCGGATGGCGTGCGCCCGCGGCAGGCGCAGCGTCCCATGGCGCCCATCGTGCCTAGCCAGAACATCGCCGGGCGGGCGTTGATCTTCGTCATCGCCATCATGACGTTCCTCTCCTGCCTGACGCTTGGCGCAGTTACGCTGGTGCGCGGCGCCGCCTCGACATGGGAAGGGCAGATTTCGCGCGAGGCCACGATCCAGATCAAGCCGACCGACGGGCTCGACATGGAGGATGCGCTCAAGAAAGCGCAAGCCATCGCCGCCCGCTTCAAGGGCGTGACCGGCGCTTCGATCGTCGGCCGCGAAGCGACGGCGCGTCTCCTCGAACCGTGGCTCGGCAAGGGGCTCGACATCGACGAACTGCCGGTGCCGCGCCTTGTCGTCGTCACCATCGATACCGCGCACCCGCCGGACTTCGCGTCCATGCGCGACCTCGTGAAGTCGGAAATCCCGAGCGCCAGCCTGGATGACCATCGCAGTTGGGTCGACCGGCTGATCGCGATGGCGCATATGACCGTGACGATCGGCGTTGCGGTGCTGGTACTGATGCTTTCCGCGACCGTGCTTTCCATCGTCTTTGCCACGCGCGGCGCTATGGCCGGCAACGGCCATATCATCGAGGTGCTGCATTTCGTCGGCGCCGACGCGCGCTTCATCGCGGCCGAGTTCCGCGGTCATTTCCTGATGATGGGGCTAAAAGGGGCAGCCGCGGGCGGCATCGGTGCGATTATCGTCTTCCTGGTGTTCGCCTGGATTTCGGCCCGCAACATGGCCACGCCGCAGGCCGATCAGGCGGCGGCACTTTTCGGTAACTTCGCCATCGACGGGAGCGGCTATGCCGGCGTCGGCCTGATCGTGCTTCTCATCGCTGGCCTAACTGCCGCGACGTCGCATTTCACCGTGGTGCGCTATCTGGCCGACATCGAAACGCGCCAGCCGGAGCAGTGAGCGATCATGATTGCCGGTCACGTTTTGAAATGGCGTGAAATACTTTGTGGGAGCATGGCTCCGTTTCGGCTTTCAAGCGCCGTAATTGACGGTTATTGCTGATAAAATGGACGCTCGGGAATTGACGGAGCGGCAGCAGGTCGGCGGCAGGGACGGGGAGAAGTCCGTACACCTTTCATCGCCGAGCCGCATTTGGCAGCGTGTGCGCATCGCCTTGTGGGGCGGGGCCGGGCTTGTCCTTGCGCTGGCGGTCGGTTTCGGGGCTTTCGCCGAGCATATCAGTCTCCTGACTCAACCGACCGAGATGCGAACCGCCGACGGCATCATCGTGCTCACCGGCGGTCAGTCTCGCTTGAGCGCCGCGCTCGACCTCCTGAAAGCGGGCAAGGGGAAGCGGCTGCTCATCAGCGGCGTCAATCCGCATGCGGGGCGCCGGGCCCTGCGTGAGGTCATGGGCGGCGACAAGCAGCTCTTCACATGCTGTGTCGACATCGACCATGTCGCGCTCGATACGATCGGCAATGCCGAGCAGAGCGCCAAATGGGTCGCCGCGCACGATTACGGCCGCATCATACTGGTCACCAACAACTACCACATGCCGCGCAGCCTGCTGGAAATGCACCGGCTGCTGCCTGGTGCTAACGTCGAGCCCTATCCTGTCGTCAATTCGAAGCTGGACGACGGGAGCTGGCTGACGAAACCGGATGCGCTTCGGGTACTCGCCACCGAATATGTGAAATATCTGGCGGCACTTGCGCGCAGCATGCTGCCGGCCAATCCGCCCGTGGAACAGCCGGCGATCGTCAGCGCTGCGATCGAATAGCGGTTCGTTGCCTTTTCACACGGTCGCCTGTATCGAACAGCCTCCGCGGACATCGCTGTCTCTGGGGCACTCCATGATCTTCCTACGCTCGCTGGCGTTCAATCTCGCGTTCTACGCCGTCACGATCGTAGAGATGATCGTCTTCACGCCTTTCTATTTCCTCGCCTCGCGCAAGAAGGCCTGGTGGGTACCGAAATTCTGGGCGCGTTCCAATCTGTGGTTGCAGAAAGTGCTGGCTGGCACGGAGAGCGAGATCACGGGGCAGGAGAATCTGCCGGAAGGCGCCTATATACTGGCGCCCAAGCATCAGTCCTTTTGGGATACGTTCGCGCTGGTGCCGCATATTCCGGACGCCGTCTATATCCTCAAGCGCGAGCTGATGTGGATACCGGTCTTTGGCTGGTATCTCGGCAAGATGAACATGATCCCGATCGATCGCGGCAGTCCCGCTAGGGCACTCAGGAATGTCGTGGTCGAGGCGCGGAAACGCGCGGAGCAGGGCCGACAGATCGTCATCTATCCAGAAGGGACGCGGCGGCCGCCGGGGGCGGAGCCGGCCTACAAGCACGGCATCGCGGAGATTTATTCCCGCCTCGGCATCCCCGTCGTGCCTGTCGCGCATATGGCGGGGCTCTATTGGCCGCGCCGGCGCTTCCTGCGTTATCCCGGCGTCATCAAGGTGCGGTTCCTGCCGCCGATCACGCCCGGCCTGTCACGGACCGAGTTCATGGCACGTCTGGTCGATGAAACCGAGAAGGCATGCGATGCGTTGCTGATCGAGGCGGCTCAGTCCGAAAACCCGCCGCCTCTGCCCCCGACGGCGGTCGAACGCCTGAATCAGCTCGGGGTGCCTGTCCCCGGTAACGCCGTTGCCGCCTGATCGTGCGGCAGCCTGGCGGCAACACTTTCAAGCCAATGGTCGTGAATGCCGAGCGCCTCGAGATGATGGACGGTATTGAAGACATAGTCCTCGTTGCGGCCGGACTGGCCGGCGGCGCCGCTGACAACGGAGACGGCTCGGTCGATATCGAGGCTGCCGGCGTACTGGCGATGCGTCCGGTCGACGATGAAGGACAGCGCCTCGACGGTACCGCCGCCTTCGAGGCGTACTTTCAGGAGGCGCTCCAGATAGACGTTGGTCACAAGCTCGCGCTCGCGCAGATAGGCGGTCACTTCGTCCCTGAGCGCACCAGGCACGCGGAAGGCGAGCCCGACGCAGGACCCCCCGTGGTCGAGCCCGAGTACGAGGCCTGGCCGCTCTTCCGTCCCCCGGTGCACCCAGGAATAGATGCAGAGCGACCGGCGGAAGCCGTGCAGATGGGCACGGCGCGCCTCGATATGAGCGAAGCCCGGCCGCCAGATCAGCGAGCCGTAGCCGAAAACCCAAAAATCGCCCATATAGCCTGCCTCGATCACGTGCCGATTCGTTCGCGGGGCCTAACGAGACCAACGGTATGACGTCAAGTAACCTGCCGCAGCGCCGACGGCGTTCCGTGCTTCTCCTCTGGTTCGTAGCGCTGCTGGTCCTGGTCGGTATCGCCTATACATTCGCCTGGATGCGTCTGGCCGACGTGGTGCGTTCGCGGGTCGACGGGACTCTCGCCGCACTGCGCGCGACGGGCGCGATCGCCGATTGCGCCAATCACGAAGTGCGTGGCTTTCCGCTGCATTTCGTCCTCGAATGCGAATCGATTCGCTATGCCGACCCGGCCGGACTGTCGGAGATCTCGACCGCATCTATGCGTGCGTCCGCCGATATCTACGATCCGCGGCGAATCCGTATCCGTGTTGCCCAGCCGGCCCTGGTCAAGGCGCCCGCCGTAGGCCAGCTTGTGGTCCATTGGCGGAAGATGGATGGCGAGCTCTTTCCGCCGCTCGGCGGTGACGCGGCCATATCGATCGATGGGAAGGCATTGGTCGCGGAGCATGCCCAGGCCGAGCCGGTGGTCACTATCGCCTCGATGCAAGGCATGGCGCGGGCCATAAAGAAAGACGTCTATCTCGACGGACGCTTCGAAGGATTGGAGTTCGGGCCTTCGTGGCCAGATCTCCAGGCTTTGCCGCCTCTCTCCGGAAAAGCCGACGTGACCGTTGCAGATGGAGCCACGCTCGCCTTGGGCGATGCGCGCAGTTTTCGCGGGCATTCGGCGACGATCAGGGAATTGATGCTTTCGCCGAGCGACGATGCGAGCATCACCGTGAAGGGGCGCGTTTCTGTGGACGACGAGGGGCGGCTTGACGCCGATCTCAAGGTCCATCTGCGCAGCCCGCAGGAATTGGCGGCCGCGCTCAAGCTTGCCTTTCCCGAAGCGGTCAAGGAGATCGATAATGCCACGGCCGTGGTGGCAATGCTCGGAAGCGACCCGCTGGTGCCGGTCACGATCCGTAAGGGGAAGGTCACTGTCGGCTTTATCCCGCTCGGTCGTATTCCGCCGCTGCCATAGCGGACAGTCAGCCTTTCGGTGCGACGCCCTTTTCGGGATGTGCCAGCACCTGGCGTCCGAAGTCCGGCACATCCACTTCCTGCCCGGCCTCGATGATGGAGCGGCGAATGGCACGGGTGCGGGTGAAAAGGTCGAAGAGCTTCTCCCCGTCGCCCCAGCGGATGGCGCGCTGAAGCGAGGCGAGGTCTTCCGAGAAGCGCGCCAGCATCTCCAAGATCGCGTCCTTGTTGTGCAGGCAGACATCGCGCCACATGGTTGGGTCCGAAGCGGCGAGGCGGGTGAAGTCGCGGAAGCCCGACGCGGAATATTTGATGACTTCCGACTTGGTAACGGTCTGAAGATCGTCCGCGGTGCCGACGATGTTGTAGGCGATGATATGCGGCAGATGGGAAACGATGGCGAGCACCATGTCGTGGTGTTCGGGGTCCATCGTGTCGACATTGGAGCCGCAGTGGCGCCAGAATTCCGACAGCTTCTCGATCGCGGCCGGGTCGGTTCCGGGCAGCGGCGTGAACACGCACCAGCGGTTCTCGAAAAGCTCTGCGAAACCGGCATCCGGGCCGGATTTTTCGGTGCCGGCGAGTGGGTGGCCGGGGATGAAATGCACGTTCGCCGGCAGTCTGGGCTGCATCTGCGCAATGACCGAGCCCTTGGTAGAGCCGACATCGGTGACGATGGCACCGGGCTTCAGTGCAAGTGAGATTGCCTCGGCGACCTCGCCGGAGGCACCGACCGGAACCGAGACGACCACGAGATCGGCGTCGGCCACGGCGATGGCGGGATCGGTCGAGTAGGAATCGCCGAGGCCGAGTTCCTCAGCACGCGAAAGCGTTGTGGGGCTGCGGGTCGAGATGGCGACGTGGCCGGCCAGCCCCTCGCGACGGATGACGCGCGCCAGCGACGAGCCGATCAGGCCGATGCCGATCAGAGCGATTTTGTCGAAAAGCGGTTTGGGCATGACTACGACCTGAGAAATTCGGCAAGCGTCGAGACGACGCCTCGGTTGGCTTCCTCCGAGCCGATGCTCATGCGAAGCGCGTTCGGGAAGCCATAGGCCGACACGCGGCGGAGAATGAAGCCGCGGCTGACAAGGAATGCGTCCGCAGCCTTGGCGGTCTGCTTGCCTTCCGGAAAGTGCACGAGGATGAAATTGCCGACGCTCGGCGTCACGCGGAGGCCGAGCGCGGTCAGTTCCTTTGTCAGCCAGTCGCGCCAGACCTCATTGTGCTCCACCGCTCCGGCGACATGGGCACGGTCGCGCATGGCGGCCGCGCCGGCGGCAATGGCCACCGCGTTGACATTGAAGGGATCGCGTATGCGGTTGATGACATCGACTACTTCGGAAGGCGCGTACATCCAGCCGATGCGCAGCCCGGCGAGACCATAGATCTTGGAGAAGGTGCGCGTCATGACGACGTTGCGCGCAGACGAGACAAGCTCGATGCCCGCCTCATAGTCGTTACGGCGTACATATTCGGCATAGGCCGCATCGAGCACGAGAAGCACGTTGGTGGGCAGGCCGGCATGCAGGCGCCGCACCTCCTCGAAGGGCAGATAGGTGCCGGTAGGGTTGTTGGGGTTGGCGAGGAAGACCATGCGGGTCTTCTCCGTGACGGCGGCGAGGATGGCGTCGACATCGGCGCGTTCGTCCTTCTCCGGCGCGGAGACGGGAACGGCCCCGACCGACAGGATCTGGATCTTGTAGACGAGGAAGCCATGCTCGCTGAAGATGCCCTGGTCGCCCGGTCCCAGATAGGCGCGGGTGAGCAGCGCCAGGATGTCGTCCGAACCGTTGCCGCAGACGATGTTCGCCGGGTTGAGCCCGTGCACCTCCGCGATCGCCTCGCGCAGCGCGGCAGCCTGGCCATCGGGATAGAGTTCCAGATGGTTGCCGACCTCGCGCAGCGCCTCCATGGCAGCCGGGCTCGCGCCCAGCGGCGTTTCGTTCGAGGAAAGCTTGTGCACCTTCGCCGCTCCCGGTGCATGACCTCCACCGGGAACATAGGCGGCAATATCCATTATGCCGGGCCGCGGGAGGGGGCGTTTTATCTCGTTCATGGGAAGTTCCAGTCGAAAGGCGGTTTGCTCTAAAGCGCGTCGCGACCTTTCAAGTTCGCTCCGTGCGCTTTAGCTTCTTGTTTTTGCGCATGTCTTTATCCCGAAACCGGCGCCTACTTTCGGGAGACATGCTCTAGCAAAGCTTTTCCGTTGACGCAAAGGCCAGCCGGACCTAAAACCCTTCCATTCCGTGGTGATTTGGCCGGTCGGCTTGCAGCCACGTTAAAGAAGTCGCTAAAGGACCGTTCAGGACAAAATCCGATGGGCCGGTCGCGATTTCGCCGCCGGCTTTTTTGTCTGGAGCATATCCGATGCCGATCAAGATCCCCGACCAGCTTCCCGCCCGTGAGGTGCTCGCGCGTGAAGGTGTCGCCGTCATGGACGAGGAGACGGCGCTGCGACAAGACATCCGCCCGCTGCAGATCGGACTCCTGAACCTGATGCCGAACAAGATCCGCACGGAGACGCAGTTCGCCCGCCTGATGGGTACCACGCCGCTTCAGGTGGAACTGACGCTGGTTCGCATCGGCAACCACAAGGCCAAGAATACGCCCCAGGAGCATCTCATCGCGTTTTACCAGACCTGGGCGGAGGTGAAGGCGCGCAAGTTCGACGGCTTCATCATCACCGGCGCGCCGATCGAATTGCTGCCTTTCGAGGAGGTGACCTATTGGGAGGAGTTGAAGCGCATCCTCGACTGGACGAAGACCAATGTCCATTCCTCCTTCTTCATCTGTTGGGGAGCGATGGCTGCCGCATGGCATTTCCATGGTATCCAGAAGCATACGCTGGAGAAAAAGGCGTTCGGTGTTTTCCGCCATCGTAACAATTTGCCGGCGTCACCCTATCTCGCCGGCTTTTCGGACGATTTCTCCATTCCCGTCTCGCGCTGGACGGAGGTACGCGCCGCCGACATCCAGGCCGCGCCCCCGCTCGAATTGCTGGTCGAGTCGGATGCGACGGGTCCCTGCCTCGTCACCGAACCGGCCGGGAACCGGCTCTACATGTTCAACCACATCGAGTACGATTCCACCTCGCTCAAGGAGGAATATGATCGCGACGTGGCCGCCGGGGTCTCGATCAAGGTGCCGCACGCCTATTATCCGGACGACGATCCGACGCGCCAGCCGCTCAACCGCTGGCGTTCGCATGCGCATCTGCTGTTCGGCAACTGGATCAACCAAGTTTACCAGACCACGCCCTACGATATCGAGAATATAGGTAAGAAGCCGCAGCCGCTCGTGGCGTGAGGGGGCGGGCCCGGCACAGCGTGCATTGGTCGTGCCAGAGCATACAGGCCGTATCTATCGCTGCGCCGCGGCCTCGAAAGTCATGGCGCATGGCCGGGCCTGGGTAGCCGTCACCATCTCTAGCATCCGATCGCGGGCCATCTCCTCGCTCGCGGCGCGGAGCGTGGCGATACAGCGGTCGTACTGGCTGGCCATAACGAGGCGGATATCCTCGCTCGTCTCGATCTCGTGAACGAACGCGTCGCGCTCGCTGACGGCAAGGTTGTGCGCACGGATCATCGTCTCTGTTTCGGCCGCACCGAATACGACATGAATCGACTTCATCTTGCGTCCTTTCCGTCCGTTCAGGCGGATAATCCACCTTTCGATATTGGCCATGACGCTAGGGAAGAAACATGTCACCGATACGACGAAAGTGGAACGTTCCGATGACATTTCCCGGCACGCAAATGCGGCGGAGGGTAAATTTTCAGTTCGTCTCCTGCCTTGCTTCGGCCGGAGGCTTTCCCTTTTCTGTCTGGGACGGCACCTGCATCGGCTTGAGTGACCGCCCGGCTGCGTCCTTTTCTAGGTGAAGCGTGCGTGAGAACAGCTTGTCCGCGAACCCGGCGCGGCCGATGTAAAGGATCGTCGCGTCCTTCAGTCTCTTCGTCAGTACCGCCACCGCCCGCTTGCGCGCGTCGCCCTCCAGCATGTCCATTGCCTCGTCGATGATGACCCAGTCGGGACGATGCAGGTCGAGCCGGGCGAAGGCGAGCTGGTGCTGCTCCTCGTCGCTAAGTTCGCGCTCCCAGCGCGAGCTCCTGTCGAGGGCCGCGGCAAGCCTTTCCAACCCGGCCCGTTTGAGAGCACCGGCGAGCTCATCGTCCTCGAAGGCATCCTCACCCAGAGGATAGGCCATGGCCTGGCGCAGCGTGCCGGGGGGGAAATAGGGCGTGCGTGGGACAAACGTGATCGCCTCGTTTTCCGGCATGCCGATATGGCCGCTGCCCCACGGCCAGAGGCCGGCAAGCGCCCGGAAGAACAACGTCTTTCCGGTTCCGGGGTCACCGGTGACCAGCACCTTCTTGCCGGGAGCGATGGTGACGTGCTTTTCCTTGAGCTTCGTGCAGCCGCTCGGCGAGGCGATCTCGACATTCTTAAGCACGATCCCGTCGTCCGCCGTGTGCTGGAAATCGATCTGTTTCTCCACCGCGTGCAATTCGTCCGTCCGCGTCAGCGCGAAGCGAAATGCGGCGATGCGCAGGAGCGTGGCGCGCCAGTCGGTGATCGTGTTGATATTGGCCACGAACCAGCGCAGCGAGGAGTGAACCTGGTTGAAGGCTCCGACGGCCATCATCAGCCCGCCGAAGGTCATGTCACCGGCGAAATAGACGGGCGCCGCAATGATGATCGGGGCGACGATCGTAACCCATCCATAGGCGTCGGTTACCCATTCCAGACGGATATTCGCGGTGACCAGGCGGCGAAGGACGCCGATCAGGGAGCCGAGGTCGCGCTCCAGCCGGCGCTGCTCGTCCGCCTGGCCGCCGGCGAGCGTCACCGCGTCGACACGCTCGTTAACGCGTACCAGCGAGTAGCGCAGATCGGCCTCGCGAGCGTAGCGTTCCCCATTCAGTCCGATCAGAGGCCGCCCGACCAGCCAGCTCAGCCAGGAAGCCGAGGCCGCATAGATTATCGCCGCCCAGACCATGTAGCCGGGTATCTGGAAACTGTGGCCCGAGACATGGAAGGTGAAGCCCGACGACAGCGACCAGAGCACGCCGACGAAGGAGACGAGCAACACAGTCGATTGCACCAGCCCGATCGCAAGCGATGTCGAGAGATCGGTCAGATGGCCGGAATCCTCGTGCATGCGCTGGTCGGGGTTGACGCCGATCGCGCCGGCATTGGCCAGCCGGAAGGCGCGCCTTCCCTTCATCCATTCGCCGACAAGGTCGAGGGTGAGGCCTTCGCGCAGCCTGAGCTTCAGCATCTGGCTCAGCCATGTCTGAAAGATGCCGAGGACGAGCAGGCCGCCGGCGATCAGGGAGAAGATCAGGAGCTGATGGAAGAAGTCGGAGATGTCGCGGCGCTCGATGGCGTCGTAGAAGGGGCGGTACCAGCGGTTCAAGATGACCTGTCCGGCCGCGCTCGCCAGGATCATGGCGAGCATTCCGCCCGACAGCCAGAAGATCGTATTGCGGAGCGGCGAGGCCATGAAGGCCCGTGCCATCATCGTCATCTGTTCGCGCAGGCTGTAATCGGCTTGCTGAGGCGCCGGCGACGATGCCTTTGCGGGTTCCGGCTTCTTGTCGGGCATGGGAAATCTTCCTGTGTCAGCGGGGTACGAGCCGGGCGGAGCTCTCGCTTCCGTCCGCCATCGTTCCAAGACCGGATATGGTACGAAAAACGGCGGTGTCAGCCCATCATGGTTTCCTGCTACGCGCGACGGGCCGCAACCGGCCCGCGCCTTGTGGCGTCAGCACCGGCACGAAGACGCGGCGCGAGGCGCGTGCCGCGACCGGCAGACCCTGATAAAGCCGCTTCTGCGCTTCCACCACCAGGACACCGGCGAACATCGGCCCGAAGCGGCGGCCGGCGCGCTCGAAGAGCGGATAGAGCCGCAGCGTCGAGCGGTGGACGCTGGGCGGGAAGAAGAGCGCCTCGGCGAATGCGCCGGGCGTGAAATTGGTCTCGCGCAGGAGCGCGGTCAACTGACCGCGTGAATAGGGCCGGCCGGTGCCGAACGGCGTATGCTCGAAGCGCGCCCATACGCCGCGGCGGTTCGGCACCACGATGACGAGACGGCCACCCGGCGCCAGAACCCGCCATAGCTCCATCAGCGTCTCGCGCGGGTTCTCGGCATGTTCGAGCGAGTGGACCATCAGTACGCGGTCGATCGAGGAATCGACGAGCGGCAGATCCTCATCGAAGACGAGCGCGGTGGAGGAGGGGCCGGTCGGCGGCCAGTTTACCGCACCCTGCGCCGCCGGCATGAAGGCGAAGACGCGCTCGGCATCGGTGCCGAAGCGCTCCAGCCAGGGCACGGCGTAGCCGAGGCCGACCAGCCGCTCATTGCCGAGCGTGGCCCAGACCGAGGCGAGCGCCATCGCGATCGAGCGCTCGGCGAGGCGCCCGAGCGTCGAGGCATAGAAGGAGCGCAGGTCGACGATATCGCTGTGCATGGCCGGGACGGTAGCCGCGCCGGCGAGCAACGGCAAGATTGACGCCGCCCGGCATTCGCCGGGGTGACAGGGCGCGCGATGCCCTCTATCTCTGCGGCAACGAAAGGAGACGTCAATGGCCATCGAGATCGATCAGTTCATGTGCCTGAGCGACAATTTCGGGGTGCTGATCCACGACCGGGAAAGCGGGGCGACCGCACTTGTCGACGCACCCGAAGAAGCGCCCATCCTTGCCGCGCTCGAACGCACCGGGTGGAAACCCTCGATCATCTTCACGACCCATCATCACACGGACCACGTGCAGGCCAATCTGGCGCTCAAGGAAAAATTCGGGCTGAAGATCATCGGACCGAAGGCGGAAGCCTCGAAGATACCGGGTATCGACGAGACGGTCGTCGAGGGCGATACGCTGCATTTCGGCGGCGAACCGGTGCGGGTGATCGAAACGCCCGGCCATACGGCCGGCCATGTGAGCTATCATTTCCCGCAAAGCGGCGTCGTCTTCACCGCCGATACGCTTTTCGCGCTCGGTTGCGGCCGGCTTTTCGAATGCCCGCCGGAGACGATGTTCGCCTCGCTGAAGAAACTCACCGTCCTGCCGGGGGCTACGCGGGTCTATTGCGGTCACGAATATACCGAGGCGAATGCCCGTTTCGCACTGACGACCGATCCCGACAACAGCGCGCTCGTCGCCCGTGCGGCGGAAATCCGCGAGCTTCGGGCGGAAGGCAAGCCGACGCTGCCGACCACGATCGAGCGGGAGCTCGAAACGAACCCCTTCCTGCGCTGGCACGATGCGGGCGTGCGCAATACGCTTGGCATGCCGGAGGCTTCGGACGAGGAAGTGTTCGCCGAGATCAGGAAGCGCAAGGACAATTTTTGAGTAAACCCGTGATGCCGGCCTGACGGGTTTTAGGCGGTTCTTGTAGCGTCAGGCTTCGACGGAGCGCGCGCGGTGGAAAAGCATCGATTTCGCGGCCAGTACGGCGCCGGCCGTTATGAGCGCGCAGGCGGCGAGGATGCGCGGCGTGGCGTCCGCCGCGCCGGCCGCGATCAGGACCAGCGTCGACAGGAGCGGCGCCGCGTAGCTTGCCGCGCCGAGCACCTGTATGTTGCCATGCTTGACGCCGTGGTCCCAGGCATAGAAGGCCGCGCCGACCGGCATCAGGCCAAGCCCGGCGACCGCCAGCCATTGGCTCCAGCCCTCGGGCCAGACGGTCTGTTCCAGAAGCATGTGGCAAATGAGCGAAAGTACCGCCGTCGCGGCGCAAAACCAGGTGACGACGCTGGTCGGCACGGCGGGAAAGCGCCGCGATAGAAGCGAATAGCTCGACCAGACGAGCGCGCAGACGGTCGCCGCCGCATAACCCGTCGCATACCGGCTGTCGAAATCGAGCCGGCCACCCTTGCTGACGATCAGGAAGGCACCGATCAGCCCGAGCAGCGCGCCGGCCAGATGGTGCCAGCGCAGCTTTTCGCCCGGCAGAAGCGCCGAGCCGACGACGATCAGGAGCGGCCACAGATAGGCGATCAGGCTCGCCTCCACGGCAGGTGCGTTGCGGAGCGCGGTGAAGTAGAAGAAGTGGTAGCCGAACAGGCCGGCGATGCCGATCACCCAGACTTTCGCCGGGATGGGCTTCCTCTCCGGCGGCGGCAACAGGAAGCGCGCGGCAAGACCGAGGGCTGTCCCGATCGTAAAGGCCATCGCCGCAAGCTGGAAGGGCGGCACGCTGCCCGACGCGGCGGTAAGGAGCGCCAGAAGCGCCCACATCACCACCGCCGAAAAGCCGATCAGCGTTGCCCGCGCCATGTCCGTTTCCCATCTTGCCCGATTGCGGAGCGCTGGCACGGGCGGGAGGGAGATGCAAGGGCCATAAGGTTATCGCGATGCCTCCAGCCTATTGGCCCGGACGGTGACGGTGCCGATCTTGGTGCCCACCGAGGCGGAGACAGGCACGAACATGCCGGTCGCGCCCATCGGGGCGAAGGCGACGGTCATCTGGGCCTTTTTCAGATATTCGATGGTGGAACTGCCGGGCTTGTAGCCGCCGACCGGCGTGAAGCTGGCCGTGCATACGGTCGCGTCGCCGGAATAGCCGGGGATCGTGAACGGTTTTTTGCCCGCGTAGGTGAAGCGGATGTCGGCGCGAAGCTCGCCGTCGTAATAGCGGAGCGTCCTGGCGCACACATCGGCCGGCTTTTCGGCGCGTACCATGATACCCGAAAGGGGATCGGTGGCCATCTTGAGGTCCGCGGCCGAGAGCGCCACCCATTTGTTGTGTTTCTTCAGAGGCGGGATGTTCAGCGTGCGGGAGACGGTACCGCCCGCGTAATCGATCTCTATGCGCTTGTTCTTCTTTCCGGATTTATAGGCGATCATGAAGGAATCGGGCGCTATCCCGTTCGCGGAAAGACGCCCGCGAACGGTCGTCTTGCCCTTCGTGTCGTCGATGATGCGGGCGACGCCGGCCGTGGCGATGATGCCGTCGATTTGGATCGCGTCGCCGTCGAGCGTGCTGGTGAAGCTGGTACGGGCAAGCGTCAGGCCGTAAATCGAGACCGTATAGTCGGCGGTGTATTTTGTCGGCTCGGCATATGACGTCTGAACCGTTGCCAGAAATGCGACGGCGATGAGAGAGGCGGAAAGCGACGGACGGTCGGCCATCATGCTCGATCCAGTTGCGAAACACGTCCCTGACGCCGGCTTATAGCGGAGATTCCGGCGAAGTTGTGGATAGCGGCGGCATCTCGCGTATCGCACGGATCGCCGTGCGGGCCGGGCCCGAAGATCATGCATCCCGGCTTGACGGTTCGGCCAAATGCCACTATGGGAACGCCAACTTTTTCCATGAGGCCGCCTGACCCTGCCCGCGCGCCAAGCCAAACGGTGCGGCACCGGTCCATGGCCCAGAGTAGCTGAAGGTCGAACGAAATGTCCCGTACCTGTGAACTGACCGGCAAGTCCGTCATGAGCGGCAACAATGTGAGCCACGCCAACAACAAGACGCGGCGTCGCTTCCTGCCCAACCTCGTCAGCGTCACGCTGATCTCCGAGGCGCTGAACCAGAGCTTCCGCCTCCGCATCTCGGCGAACGCGCTGCGTTCGGTGGAGCATCGCGGCGGCCTTGACGCCTTCCTCATGAAGGCCGGCACCGAGGACCTCTCGCAGCGCGCGCGCCTGCTGAAGAAGCAGATCGCCAAGAAGATCGCCGGCGAAGCCGCCGCTGCCTGACCCGCTTACGGCCGGCGCCCGTCCGTCCGCATTGTCACTGGTTCCATCACCCAGGATAAAAAAATGATCCTGCGCAGAGAGCTCCTGCCTTTCGCCCTGGCGATGGCCGCCGTCGTCACGGCGTCGAATATCCTTGTCCAGTATCCCTTCGCGCATTTCGGTCTCGGCGACATCCTCACCTGGGGCGCGTTTTCCTATCCCGTCGCTTTCCTCGTCAACGACCTGACCAACCGGCGCTACGGCAAGCCTGCGGCGCGGCGCGTGGTGCTGGCCGGTTTCCTCGTCGGTGTGCTCTTCTCGGTGTGGCTTGCCACGCCGCGCATCGCCATCGCCTCCGGCACGGCCTTCCTTACCGGCCAGCTTCTCGACATCACGGTGTTCGGCCGGCTGAGAAGGCAGGCATGGTGGCGCGCACCGCTCGCCGCGACCATGTGCGGCTCTCTCCTCGACACGGCGATCTTCTTCTCGCTTGCCTTCGCCGCGCCGTTTGCCTTCCTCGATACGGGCTTCGGGCTGGCCGACGGCTCGCTCTCGTTTCCGTCCGAACTCTTCGGCGGGCAGGCGCCGCTGTGGATGACGCTGGCGCTCGGCGACCTTTCCGTGAAGATCATCATGGGCCTCCTGATGCTTGTACCCTATGGCGCGTTGCTCAACGTGCTGAAGCCGGTGCCGGCGCTGGCGCGATAGCGCGTCTCAGGGTTCCATTCCGGCAGCTTTTTTCCTAGTTTATGGCAGGGAGGGTGGCCGAATCGGAATCTGACATATGTTCGGCACCCTCCGCGGCAAGCTGAAGGCATGGATCACTGCCGGCGCCGGAACCATCGCGGCGATATTGGTGGCGGGTCTTCTCGGCGCGTTCGGCGCCCTTCCCAAGCCTGAGATACAGCACTTCGCTCCCGATGCCACGATCGAGACCGGGCAATGGCTGATCAAGCCGCTCCGCCTCCATGTCGGGGAGGAGCGCGTCTACGGCCTTCCTGTCAAACCCGACGAAAAGGCCGTCATCCTGGAGGTCGAACTGACCAACCGCACGGCCGAATCCACCAAGGACTATTTCACGGCCATCCAGCTTGCCGCACCTTTCGCCGATACCACCGAAAGCCCGCTGATTGTCCTGACGCGCGACCAGACGATGTCGCCGGAGCTTCAGCCCGGCCTGCCCGAGCGGATGGCCTATATCTGGACACTGCCGAAGGACCGCTCCCTCCCAGCCTCTCTTTCCTTCACCGTCAACACGCAGATCTACAAGGCACGCGATAATCTCTACGGAACGCCGGGCTGGTACAACCAGCATCCGGCCGGAACGGTCTCGCTTCCCTTGCAGGCCAAAGGGGGCGGCGCGTGATCCGCCGCGTCTCAAACGTTGTCCTTCTCGTGGTCGCGGTGGCGCTCTGTTACGGCATGCAGACTTCAACGCCGCATTATGCCCGCCTGACCGGGCTGATACCGGTCCGTGGAGGGATAGGGGAGACGATTGAAGCGCGCAGCTTCTCCCTCAAGGTCGCGAAGATCGGATTTGCGCACACGCTCAAACTCAATGCGTTCGGCAAGGAAAAAGTGCTGACCACCGGCGGCCTTTGGGCCATCGTGACGGCGGAGCTTGCCGCGAGGGATGCTTCGACGTCGGTATGGGGCGGCATCTGGCAGGGGCCGGCGGGCCTGCGCTATCGCACGTCCGAGAGGCTCGGCGTGGCGCCGGGCGCGCCGCCATTTTCCCTTGAGCCCGGCCTGCCCAGAAAGGTCCGGTTCGTCTTCGAGATTCCCGCCGACCAGGCGGCTAATGCGACGCTCCTGGTGGCGAGCGCACGGTTTTCGGCGCTCGATTCCGAGGCGCAGATCAAGCTCGGCACTGTGGAAACGGGCGCGGACGGCCTGCCTGCCGGCGTGATCGAAACTTTCGATCTGGACCAGCCGATCTGAGGAGGCCCTATGCAAGCCGTCGATACGATGAGCCGTAGCCGAATGGCGGAGGGCCGCTCCGGGACGGAACGGAAATGGCGCCGGCGTGCGCTTTGGGCGCTTGTCGTGCTGTTGCCCGCCGTGATTGTCGAAACAAGCTATGGAAGCGTACGCACCTTCCTCGGCAACAACGATCTGATCGCCCGCGATGTCGCCTGGGGAAGCGCGGCACATTTCGGCGGCAGCGACTGGCAACTGACGGATCTGCGCACGGCGCTCGGAATGGAGGGGCTGCCAGCCAACGCCGTTCCGGTGCTCGCGGATTTCACCGTAACGGTCGGCGATCCCGACATGCGGAACTTGTGGGTCGGCTGCAAGGTATTCCTGACCGACGCGTCGGGGCGGCAATGGACGCCGACCGCGACCGTCTCGTTGCGGGCGCCGGCCGATGTCATGATCTGCGCCTCGGCCGCTTTTTCCGGCGCGAAGAAAGGCGACAGACTGAAAATTCGCGAGACATTCATGGTGCCGAAGGACGCTATAGCGACCATCCGGGTGGCCGTCGGGGTGGGGAGCGAGCGGCCCTATTATCTCCGCTTTCAGCGGCCGGAATCCTGATCAGGCAGGCGCTTCGGCTGCTTCGGCGCGCCGCTGCGGCAGCGAGAACGCGGTTTCCAGGATGGCGGCGAGAAAGCAGATACGCAGCGGCTCTATCAATATGCCGGTCGAGGAATCCTGGAAGGGGCTGCCGAAAAGAAGCGTCACGCCCTGGGCGATGATCTGCCATGTGTCGAGATCATGCGCGCCGATCAGCCGGGTTGAGCCGAGCCAGAGCCAGGCCGAGCCCCAGCCGATCAGCCGGTAGCCGACGATCAGCACTACGATCAGGAGCAGGCCGGAACTCAGCGTGATGCGCACGCCGTTTGCGATCGGGAGATAGCGGGAGCGATAGCCCTTGATGAAATGCCCGACGAAGTCGCGCAGGAATTTCGGCACGCGGGCGTAGCGTTCGCCGATTTGCCCGATACGCCGATGGGCGCCGATCAGCTCGCGGTCGTCGCGCACGTCGTAGCCGTAAATGAGCGCCGCCATCACCAGCCAGATGATCGGCAGGAGCATGTAGAAGAACAGGTTGATCACGGTGGTTGTGGTATTGACCGAAGTCAGTTCCACGGGCGGCGGCGTGGCGGCAAAGGCGGAAGGGACCGGCCCGGTTATTCCGTCGGCTGCCGTCTGAAGGAAAGACCATATGTTCCTGCTCATGATCCAGTGAAGGGCGCTGTCCTTCCAGCGGCTGATCACGTAGAGACCGACGAAGATCCAGTTCGTCTCACAGACGACCACCACAATCTCCCACAAGGATGTAGCCGACCGTTTCTGCATAGCCTTGGCGAATCGGCGGATCGCCCATGAGATCGCCACCGACAGCAGCAGCCAGCGCGAATCGAGCACGTCCAGAACGTTATTGCTTACGCCGAAGGGCGTGAGTTCGAGCGACAGGCGGGAATATTGGCGCACGATGTCGCCCAGAAAACCCCATGCCGCGTAGTAGGCGAAGAAGGGCAGGAGCGCGATGGTGACCATGCGGGCGAAGCCTGAACCTTCCCCCGCTTCGGCAGGTCCGCCGCTTTCCGCGGATGCCTGAGCGGCGCGAATGGAGGGCAGACCGGGACGCAGGACCTGGAACATCGCAACCGTGACGGTGAGCTGCGCGAGCGCCACGAGCGTCAATAGCGCCAGTCCCGCGAAATGGTTGTGGATGCTGACCCGCGCGGCAAACTGCATCAGCAGGTCACCCGCGAAGATGCCGATGAGGACGAGGGCGACAAGCTGCGTCCAGAAGCGGAAGAGAAGGGAAAAGGTCAGCCCGATCGGGCGCACGGCGTCTGCGAACATTCCCGTCCCCTGCGACGCCCCCACGCCGTGCTTTTTAACAAATCTTCAGGGAATGTCTCCCCCGGAAGCCGGATTGCGTGTGGACGCCCGATATTTTCAGCCGATACCGGGCAGCCGGGGCGATTGACGAGGGAAGTGGGAGGCTGTCAATTGGCGGCGTCGTATCAACGGAGGGGGACCGCCATGCGATGGCTGACGGGTGCTGCGTTAATTTCCGCGTTGCTGATTTCCGGGTCGGGGATGGCAATGGCGCAGACCATGGCCGAGAAGATGGCGTGCAAGGCCGATTTCCAGAAGCTCTGTCCCGGCGTCAAGCCCGGTGACGGGCGTCCGTTCGCCTGCCTTGCTGAGCACAAGGACAAGCTTTCGCCGTCCTGCGCGAAGGTGATCGCGGCTCATAAGAAGTAAGCGGTCGCCCGAAGCGCGCTCAGTTGCAGGAAACGCCGTTGGTTGGCGTGCAGGTCGACCGCATCATCGGCACGTTCGGGTTGGGCTGCGGCCGTGAGTTCATGCGCCGGTCCTGTTCCCGGTCGAGTTGCTGGCGCAACTGGAACTGCCGCGCCTCGGCGCGGTCGCGTTCGATCTGCAACTGAGCGGGCGGTGTCACGACGATAATCTTCTTCTGCTCGGCGTTGGCTTGCGGCACTGCGAGCACCATCGCTGCCAACGCGGCGGCAAGGATCGACCTGACAAATCCAATATGGGGCATGGGTCCGGCTCCAGCATCTTTCATCTCATCAAGATAAGGTGCCGGATGCCGTCCAGCCAGCCGAACAAGCGGAATTGAACGAAAGCGAGCGGTGGCACGGCCACCTGTTCGCTCTTCAATCAGGCAAACGCGCCGTGGCAGTGCTTGTATTTCTTGCCGGAGCCGCAGGGGCAAGGCTCATTGCGACCGACCTTGCCCCAGCTTGCGGGCTTCTTCGGGTCACGCTTCTCGGCCGGCACGACGCGCTGCGTCTCGCGTGCGAGCGTCATCACGTCGCCGTCGGCGAAATCGTCCTCGCCGGTCGTCGCGTCTAGATGGCGGGCCACCATTTGCGGCAATTCCGGCTCGGACTCGGGCGGCTGTTCCTGCACCAGTTCGACGCGCATCAATTGTCCAGTCACCGCCTGGCGGAGATTGCCAAGCAGGGCCTGGAAGAGCTCGAACGTCTCGGATTTGTATTCGTTCAACGGATCGCGCTGGCCGTAGCCGCGGAAGCCGATGACGGAGCGCAGATGGTCGAGATTGACTAGGTGCTCGCGCCAAAGGGCATCGAGCGTCTGCAGCACCACCGATTTCTGCACATAGGTCATGATGTCGGGGCCGAAACGCTCGGCACGGGCCGCCGCGGCTTCGTCGGCCGCGTTGGTGATGCGCTCGCTGATCTCCTCCTCGGCGATGCCTTCCTCCTTGACCCACTCGTCGATCGGCAAGTCGAGGTTGAGGTATTGCTCTACGCCTTCCTTCAGGCCGGTGGCATCCCACTGCTCGGCATAGGCGCGCTCCGGGATGTGGCGGGCGACCAGGTCCTCGATCACCTCCTGCCGCATCTCGGTGACGGTTTCGTCGAGATTGACGCCGTCCATCAGTTCGAGGCGCTGCGTGAAGACCACCTTGCGCTGGTCGTTCATCACGTCGTCATATTTGAGCAGATTCTTGCGGATGTCGAAGTTGCGCGCCTCGACCTTCGTCTGCGCCTTCTCGAGCGCCTTGTTGATCCAGGGGTGGATGATGGCCTCGCCTTCCTTGAGGCCGAGCTTCTTCAGCATCCCGTCCATGCGCTCGGAGCCGAAGATGCGCATCAGATCGTCCTGCAGCGACAGGTAGAATTTCGAGCGTCCAGGGTCGCCCTGGCGGCCGGAGCGGCCGCGAAGCTGGTTGTCGATGCGGCGTGATTCATGACGCTCGGTGGCGAGCACGTAGAGGCCGCCGGCGGCGAGCGCCTTTTCCTTCAGCCGGGCGATGTCTTCCCGGATCGCCTTTTCCGCCGCCTCGCGCTCCGGCCCTTCGGGCATGTCTGCGAGTTCCTCCGCGATGCGCATCTCGGCATTGCCGCCGAGCTGGATGTCGGTGCCACGGCCGGCCATGTTGGTGGCGATGGTGATGGCGCCCGGCCTGCCGGCCTGTGCGACGATGGAGGCCTCGCGCTCGTGGTGGCGGGCGTTCAGCACCTCGAAGCCCTTTATGCCTTCCTTGCGCAGGCGATCGGCGAGATATTCCGACTTCTCGATGGAGGCGGTACCGACGAGGATCGGCTGGCCTTTCTCGCTTGTAGCGCGGATCTCGTCGACGATGGCGCGGTATTTCTCCTCGACCGTCCGGTAGACCTCGTCGTCCTCGTCCTTGCGGACGACGGGAAGGTTGGTCGGGATCTCGATGACGTCGAGGCCGTAGATGTTGCCGAACTCCTCCGCTTCCGTCGCGGCCGTGCCGGTCATGCCGGCAAGCTTCTCGTACATGCGGAAGTAGTTCTGGAAGGTGATGGAAGCGAGCGTCTGGTTCTCCGGCTGGATGGTGACGTGCTCCTTCGCCTCCAGCGCCTGATGCAGGCCTTCCGAATAGCGGCGGCCGGGCATCATGCGGCCGGTGAACTCGTCGATGATGACGATCTCGTTGTTCCTGACGATGTAGTCCTTGTCCTTCGTGAACAGGAGATGCGCCTTCAGCGCGTTGTTCACGTGGTGGACCATCCCCACGTTCTCGATGTCGTAGAGGGATTCGCCCTTGAGCAGCCCGGCGCCCTTCAGGAGGTTTTCGATCTTCTCCGTGCCTTCCTCGGTGAAGGTCGAAGTACGCTGCTTCTCGTCAAGCTCATAGTCTTCCGGCTTGAGGTCGAGCATGAAGGCGTCGACGGTGTTGTACATCTCCGAGCGGTCCTCGAGCGGACCGGAGATGATGAGCGGCGTGCGCGCCTCGTCGATCAGGATGGAGTCGACCTCGTCGACGATGGCGTAATGGTGGCCGCGCTGCACCATCTGCGAGCGATCGTATTTCATGTTGTCGCGCAGATAGTCGAAGCCGAGTTCGTTGTTGGTGCCGTAGGTGACGTCGCAGGCATAGGCCGCGCGGCGTTCGTCGTCGTCGAGCCCGTGGACGATGACCCCGACGGTGAGACCGAGGAATTTGTAGATGCGGCCCATCCATTCGGCGTCGCGGCTGGCGAGATAGTCGTTGACGGTGACGACATGCACGCCCTTGCCGAGGAGCGCGTTCAGGTAGACGGGAAGCGTCGCGACCAGCGTCTTGCCTTCGCCGGTGCGCATCTCGGCAATGGCGCCCTGGTTCAGCACCATGCCGCCGATCAACTGCACGTCGAAGGGCCGCATGCCGAGCACGCGGCGGGAAGCCTCGCGCGCGGTAGCGAAGGCGGGCACGAGGATGTCGTCCAGCTTGGCGCCGTTTGCCAGATCGGCGCGGAACTGGTCGGTACGGGCGCGCAGCTCCTCGTCGGACAGCGCCCGCATCTCGTCTTCCATGGCGTTGACCGCCGCGACCTTGGGCCGAAGCGACTTGACCCGCCTTTCATTGGATGAGCCGAAAATCTTCTTGGCCAATACGCCAACTCTGACCATCCGGTAGGCCTTTCAATCCTGATAGCGCCAGCTTTGGGCCGGCGAAGTCCGCTGCCGAGGCTTGAAAGCGGAGAACAATCCAAGGGCGTCCGGAAATCGCTTCTGGACGCAAAGATGAAGGACAGATAAGAGGGGCCACAAGCGATGTCAACGCTGCATCCAGCCTCTCCGGCAAGCGGAATTCCGCCACATTCGGGCCGGTTTAGGGGTGCATCGTCAACCCGACAATCCCGTACTGGAGATCCTGATGCCGATCACGCTACGCCGCTCCCTGCTTGCCTCAGCCGGGCTGGCGGTCGCAACCCTGCTTTTTGTCGCCGGCCCTTCAGCCGCGGAGGACGCCGCCCAACCCGCCGCTGCCCCGCAGGCGCAGGCTGAACAGGCGCCCGCCGCCGAGGCGGCGAAGCCCACGCCGCCGCCAGATACCGTGCTTGCCCATGTCAATGGCAAGCCGATCACCCAGGCCGATCTCGAACTTGCCGAGACCGATCTCGACCCGCAATTCGCCAAGCTGTCGCCCGAGCAGCGGCGCGCGGCCGCGCTTTCGGCGCTGATCGAAATCCACGTTATGGCCGACAAGGCCGTGGCCGACGGCCTTGACAAGGATCCCGAATTCCAGCGCCGCATGGAACTCCTTCACGCGCGGGCCCTGCACAGCGCGCTCGTCGACAAGGAAGTCTCCGGCTCGATCACGGATGCCGACCTCAAGAAGCGCTATGACGAGGAGATGGCCAAACAGCCGCCGGTGAACGAGGTCCATGCCCGCCATATCCTGGTGAAGACCAAGGAAGAGGCCGAGGCGATCATCAAGGAACTCGACAAGGGCGGCGATTTCCAGAAGATCGCCAAGGAGAAGTCGACCGACGGCTCGGCCCCACAGGGGGGCGACCTCGGCTATTTCACCGAGGGCCAGATGGTGCCGGAGTTCGCCAAGGCCGCGTTTGCGCTTCCCGTCGGCAAATATACCGAACAACCGGTCCAGACGCAGTTCGGCTGGCACGTCATCAAGGTCGAGGACAAGCGCATCAAGCAGCCGCCTTCCTTCGACCAGGTGAAGGACCAGCTTCGCCAGGTCGTGCTGCGCGACAAGTATTTCGCGATGGTCAAGGAAACGCGCGCCGCAGCCAAGGTCGATATCAGCGATCCGGACCTCAAGAAGGAAGTCGATACGATGGACAACGCGCAGTAAAGCTGCGGCGGATCGGTAGCGAAAAAGGGCGCGTCCGGCTTTCCCGGACGCGCCCTTTTTTGTGTTTCTTTTTTGTTTTGTCGGCAGAAACCTTGAGGGCGACGGGATCAGGCCTTCGTCTTCGCCTTCTTGCGGAAGGGGCGTTCGATGAAGGAGGAGCGGTCGCGTTCCTCGGAGCGGAGCTTCAGCCTGACCCGCATCAGGTCCTTCCAGCCGACATAGCCGGTCAGCTTCTCCTCGTCGCGCGAGACGACCGGGAGATGGGCGACATTCGCCTTCATCAGTTTCTCGGCCAGGATCTCCAGATATTCGTCCGGATAGGCGAGAGTGATCTTCGAGCCGGCGAGCAATTCGCGGAGCGTGGCGTTCCTGTGCCGGCCGGCGCGGCGCCATGCGATGACGGAAGGCGGGTCGATGATGCCGAGAACGTGGCCCGCTTCGTCCACGACCGGGAAGCTCGGATGACGCGTCTCCGGCGAGGTGAGGAAGGCAGCCGCCGAATGCAGCGTCATCGAGGCCGGCACGGACTGCACTTCGCGCGTCATCACCTCGCCGACGCGCGTCAACTGGAACGGGTCGACGCGATACTCGCGTGTGATGTGGTGACCGCGGCGGGCGAGCTTTTCCGTCAGGACGGAGCGCTTCATCAGGAGCACCGTTATCAGGTGCGCGGCCGAGCAGGCGGTGATGAGTGGGACCAGAACATGTGTGTTGCCGGTCAGTTCCACCGCGAAGAAGGTCGCCGTCAGCGGCGAGCGCATGGTGCCGCCCATGGTCGCGGCCATGGCGAGCAGCGGCCAGAAGCCGGCATCCGCGGCCGGCAGGTAGCCGGCGACCGCCGCGCCCATCGACCCGCCCATGATGAGCAGCGGCGCGAGCACACCGCCCGACGTCCCGGAGCCGAGCGCCACCGCCCAGACCACCGCTTTTACCGCGAGGAGCAGGAGGGCCGCCTTCGCGACCATGCTGCCGTTCAGAAGATTGGCGATGTTGTCGTAGCCGACGCCGAGCGCGCGGGGATCGACCAGCCCGCCGAGCCCGACCACGAGACCGCCCAGCATCGGCCACCACATCCAGTGGATCGGGAGCTTCTCGAAGCCGTCCTCGCAAGCATAGACGAAAAGGGTGAGTAGCCCCGACAAGAGGCCGCCGGCCAAGCCGATCAATATCCAGCAACCGAGGCCGGTCAGGGTTATGTCGACCGAGCCGTCAAATGGGAAAAGCGGCAATGGCATGCCGAGCGCGGTGCGCTCGACATCGGCGACGATCGCGGCGACGGCAACGGGGATGAAGCTTCGCGGCGACCATTCGAACAGGAGCAACTCGACGGCGAGCATGATGGCGGCGATCGGCGTGCCGAAGACCGTGGTCATGCCGGCGGCGGCGCCCGCCACGAGAAGCGTCTTGCGCTCGTTGTCGCTGACCGGCAGGGCCTGCGCGAAGAGCGAGCCCACCGCGCCGCCCGTCATGATGATCGGCCCTTCGGCGCCGAACGGACCGCCGGTGCCGATGGCGATCGCGGAGGAAAGCGGCTTCAGGATCGCGACCTTGGGGCTGAGGCGGGAGCGGCCGAGGAGGATCGCCTCGATGGCTTCCGGAATTCCGTGCCCGCGTATCTTCTCGCTGCCGAAACGCGCCATCAGTCCGACGACGAGCGAGCCGGCGACCGGAACCAGCACCGCCCACAGGCCGAGCTTGTGATCCTCGATATGAAGATTGGCGATGCTGAACTCGCCGAAATAGGCGATGTTGGTACACAGATAGATCAGCTTCAGCAGCACGAAGCCGACCGCGACGCCTGCCGTCGCGACGACGACCGCCACGGCGGCAATGAAAAGGACGCGGGCGTCCGTAGTGAAATCGCCGAGGCGGCGATGCTCCGGCATGATCGACTTTGACACGATGGTTTCTTTCCGCACGGGAGGATGCGCGACGCTAGGCACGTGGCATTCAGGAATCGGCGTCTTCTATCGTAACACGATATAAAATTTCAAGCGCTGTTTCGGACTGGACGCGCGCCTTTCCAAAGGGCAAGAGAATGGCCGTGGGCAAGAGAAGGGGCGGAGTTTGTCGTCATGCCGCGATCGAGGCCAAGCCAGTCGGATTATTCGGCGCTTGCCGAATTCCGCTACGTGCTGCGCCGCTTCCTCGATTTCAGCGAGAAGGCTGCGCGCAAGGCCGGCTTGACGCCGCGCCAGCACCAGGCGCTACTGGTCGTCAAGGGCTATCGCGGCGGCGACCCGATCTCGGTCGGCGATCTCGCCGAGCGCCTCGTCATCCATCATCACAGCGCCGTTGAACTGACGAACCGTCTAGTCGAAAGCGGCCTTGTCGTGCGCCTGCATGACGAGAACGACCAGCGGCGCGTGCTGCTTTGCCTGACAGAACACGCCAATGCGCGCCTCGAGGAGCTTTCCGGCGCCCATCTGGACGAGCTTTCGCGCATCGGTCCGCTGCTCAGCCAGTTCTTCGAAGAGGGGGGTGGCGGGATGAAAATCAAGCTGCAGGGCTAGCCCTGATCGCGGAGCGGCGCTCGCGTCCCAGCCCTTCGCGAATGAGCCTTGCGTATCGGCGCGCTCTAAGGCAAACGAAGCCAGTCTTCTCCGTGCCGCAGGTCGCCGTCCATGTCCGCCACCGTTTCCCCGCTCGCTCCCAAGCGCTTCCCCAAGATGCCGGCTGTTCCCGGCGTGCGCATCGCCACGGCCGAGGCCGGGATCAAATACAAGGGCCGCACCGACCTGATGGTGATGACGTTCGACGAGGGAACGACGGTCGCGGGTGTCTTCACGCGTTCAAAATGCCCGTCCGCGCCGGTCGATTTCTGCCGGCAGAATCTCGGCGGCGGGTCGGCGCGCATGCTCGTCGTCAATTCCGGCAACGCCAATGCCTTCACTGGCATGAAGGGCCGCGAGACGACGCGCCTGACCGGTGAGGCTGCGGCGAAGGCCGCCGGCTGCAAGACGGAAGAAGTGTTCCTCGCTTCGACCGGCGTTATCGGCGAGCCGCTCGACGCCGGCCGCTTCGCGCATCTGCTCGACGGGCTGGTGGAGAAGGCGGAGGGAGGCGCCTGGGCGGAAGCCGGCAAGGCGATCATGACCACCGACACCTATCCGAAATACGCCACCGCCACGGTGGTGCTCGGCGATACGGAAGTGACGATCAACGGCATCGCCAAGGGCGCGGGCATGATCGCGCCCGACATGGCGACGATGCTCTCCTTTGTGGCGACCGATGCGGCGATCGCAGCGCCGGTCCTGCAGGAAATGCTCCGCAAGGGCGTCGGCAAGAGCTTCAATGCGGTGACCGTCGACAGCGATACCTCCACCAGCGACACGCTTCTCCTCTTCGCCACGGGTGCTGCCGCCCGGCGCGGCGCTCAGCAGATCGACGATCCGCGCGATCCGCGGCTTGCCTCGTTCCGGCGGGCGCTTAACCGGCTGCTCAGGAACCTCGCCTTGCAGGTCGTGCGCGACGGCGAAGGCGCGCGCAAGGAGATCGAGGTTTCCGTCACCGGCGCGAAATCCTCGCGCTCGGCCCGGCGCGTCGCGCTCGCCATCGCCAATTCGCCGCTGGTGAAGACGGCGGTGGCCGGCGAGGACGCCAATTGGGGCCGCGTGGTGATGGCCGTCGGCAAGGCCGGCGAGCCCGCCGATCGCGACCGGCTCTCCATCTTCTTCGGCGATATCCGTGTGGCGCACGAGGGCGAGCGCGACCCCGATTATTCGGAAGAAGAGGCTTCCAACTATATGAAGCGGGATGCCGTCCGCATCCGTGCCGATCTCGGCCTCGGCTCCGGCCGGGCGACGGTATGGACCTGTGACCTGACCAAGGAATATGTCGCCATCAACGGCGACTACCGGAGCTGATGGAGCACCCCGCGCCATCCGAACTGGCGACCGTCCGCCGCTACGAGGCGGCGGGCTTCCGCGCCTGGCCGGCGGCTTCCGTGCATTATGACGGCACCTGGCTGATCCGATTGACGGCCGGCAGCTCGGCCAAGCGCCTCAATTCGATCAATCCGCTCGATCCTTCGGACAGCAGCCGGCTTGGCGACCGTATTGCACGGGCCGAGCGGCGCTTCGATGCCTATGGCCGGCCGCTCATCTTCCGTATGTCGCCGCTTTCCGGCACCGTGCTCGCCGGCTACCTTGACGAACAGGGCTGGTCCCGCTTCGACGAGTCGCTCATCATGCGCATGCCGCTCGTTGGAGCCGCCGTCGACGGGGCGCTCGACCAGATACCGCTGAAGGATGTGGGGCGCTTCATCAACGCGGCGATCCGCACCGAGGACCTCGATCCGGCACTTAGGCCCGGCCTGTCGGAGATCATCGGCTCGATCGAGCCCCGGACCGGCCTTTTCGTCCTGGAGCAGGGCGGCGTGCCGGTGACCACGGCCATCTGCGTGCAGGACAACGACATAGCCGGCCTCTTCAAGATCGCCACGGCGATAGACGAGCGCGGCAAGGGCTATGGCCGGCGTACCATTCTCTCCGCGCTCAAATGGGCGCGCTCGCATGGTGCGCGCGAAGCATGGATGCAGGTGGAGGCGAACAACACGGCCGCGCTCAGCGTCTACCGTTCGCTCGGCTTCACCGAGGCCTACCGCTACCATTACCGCAGGCCGCCGGAGACGTAAGGCTTTGGAAGCTGGATCGCTGCCCATCCTGCTGGTCGCCGCCTGCGCGCTCGTCGATACGGACGGACGCGTGCTCCTGTCGCAGCGACCGGAAGGCAAGGCTTTGGCGGGGCTATGGGAGTTTCCCGGCGGCAAGGTCGATCCGGGCGAGACGCCGGAACAGGCACTCATCCGGGAACTCCGGGAAGAACTCGGGATCGAAACAAAGATCGCCTGCCTCGCGCCGCTGACCTTTGCCAGCCATACCTACGAGACATTTCATCTCCTGATGCCGCTCTATGTCTGCCGCCGCTTCCAGGGCACGCCCCGGCCGCGCGAGGGTCAGAAGCTGAAATGGGTCCGCCCGCGCGACATGCGCGATTATCCCATGCCGCCGGCGGACGAACCGCTTATCGCGCATCTGATCGACCTGCTCTGAAAAGCCGTGAGGCCGGGCTGCAGGCGGCGTTCGGCCCGGCTCCGGTGCTTGTGTTAAGCCGAGCGTTAATCAATCCTTTAGCCCGGTATGAAAAGTTTAAGGGACCGCGCGGGATCGTAGCGCGATGGACGGGGCAAGCGATGTTCGGCAACGACGAATGGGAAAAATTCCGCTCGGAACAGGGCTCCCTGTTTGAGATCGTGCAAAGCGGGGCGCTCCGCATCGCGCTCCTGTTCGGATCCGTTGCCGTCGCGATCGCGCTGCTCTTGACGCCGATGCTCGATCGGGAAACGCGCGTGGCGCGTATAAACCCGCTCGGCATCGACAGCACCGTCACGGGCTCGGTCCCCATGCAGGGCATCTACACGCTGCACCGCAGCGTGCTGCAGAATTCGCCGAGCTCGGTCTGCGTCATTCATTTCGACGGCACGCGCATGGGCGATTGCTGACCGCAGCCAGCGAGATGCCGCCGCGGAGCTTCCTCGTTAATTCCGGGTTAAGCCAGTCGCGTTAACCTTTTTTAACGCGACGATCCTATGCTTCCCCTCCATGAGGGAAGGAACGAGGCCTGGAATGCTTCGGCAATTCATGGAAGACGAAAGCGGCGCCACGGTCATCGAATACGGCCTGATCGTCGCGGTGCTGTCACTGGTGATCATCGCCGGGTTCGGGACGGCGGCCAATGCCCTCCAGAACCTGCTCGGCGACGACAACGGTCGGCTCGCGAACGCACTCAAGACCAATTAAAGCGCGCTCTTCTATCCTCCGTTCTTGTCGCCGGCCGCCAGCACGTCCGCCAGTCGCGCCGCCGCGCTGCCAGGCCTGAGCGGTTTCTGCTGGGAGGCGTGCGGCGCCCAGCCTGAAAGCCACACGATCTGGAACGTGGCGGGGATGCGGCCGTCCGCCTCGGCGTGGCGTTCCGCATAGATATCGGCGGCGCGGGTGAAGAAGCGAAGCGGCACGGGTCGGCGAGGGCGGGCCGCCAGAACGCTGGTTTCGCCCATGGCGCGCAAATCGCGCATCAGCTCGAACATCGAGGCATAGCGCACGCGGATAGTCTCGGTATCGGCAACGGGAAGCGCGAAGCCGGCCCGCTGCAACAGGCCGCCGGCATCGCGTACATCCACAAAGGGTGCGACGCGAGGGCTGGCGCCGCCGAACAGCTCCGTCTCTGCGACGAGAAGCACCTCGCGCAATTCGGCAAGCGTGCCCGAGCCGGCGAGCGCGCCGAGAAACAGTCCGTTCGGCTTCAAAGCGCGGCGGATCTGGATGAGCATGCCGGGAATGTCGTTCATCGCGTGCAGCGAAAGGAGCGAAACGGCGAGGTCGAGGCTTTCGGGGGGGAGGGGGACTGTTTCCGGCGTTGCGGCCATTCCCTCCGCCTCGCCGAGCAGAGCGGCATCCGCCTCCACGCGGTGGATGTTGCCGACCTTGCCGCTTTGCCTGAGCACGTCGCCGGCGGCCGCCGTCTGGCAGAAAAGCGCCGCGGCTTCCGGGAAATCGCGGCCCACCGTCGACAGCCGCTCGCCCAGATCCTCGGCGACGCGAAGCATGAGGAAATCGGCGTCGGTTCGGCCGGTGCGAAGCGCGCGTTTCTTGCGTTCGACCAGAAGGCCGGGATCGAAGACCTGTTCCATCAGCGGTGCCTGCCCGCATCGATAAGAGCCGAAAAGTCTGCTATGTGCGGTCCGATGAATGCACTTACGGATCGTATCACGGATATCAAGGGGCTCGCGATAAATGCGGCCGGTTTCGGCGTGCGCATGCTCTTTCCTCCGCTCTGCGCAGGCTGCCGGCGCATCGTCGCACAGCCAGGCACGTTATGTGGCGGGTGCTGGCCCAAGATCCGTTTCCTCGAACGGCCATGGTGCGAGGTGATGGGAACGCCTTTCACGCATGACATGGGCGAGGGGTTCCTTTCCGCCGAGGCGATCGCCAATCCGCCGCCATTCGCACGCGCGAGAGCCGCCGTTTCCTATGACGGCGTGGCGCGGCGCATGGTGCAGGGGCTGAAATACAGCGACCGCACCGATCTTGCCCCATGGATGGCCGGGTGGATGGCTCGCGCCGGCGCGGAGCTTCTGGCCGACGCCGAGGTTATCATCCCCATCCCGCTCCACCGGAGGCGCTTTCTTGGGCGCCGCTTCAACCAGTCGGCGGAACTGGCCCGCGCTCTCGCCCACCGCGCGGACAAGCCGTTCGAGCCCACGGCGCTCGCGCGCGTCAAGATCACGCGCCAGCAGGTCGGCCTCGGCCTCAGCGAGCGCGAGGCCAATGTGCGCGGCGCCTTCCGCGTGCCGCCGGATGCCGACATCAAGGTACGCGGGCGGCGCGTGCTCCTGGTCGACGACGTCTATACGACCGGTGCCACCGTCTCGGCGGCGGTGCGTGCGTTGAAGCGCGGCGGAGCGGTGGCGGTCGATGTCCTCACCTTCGCGCGCGTCCTGCCGGGGGACTTCCGGCCGGATGAAGCAGCGACTATATAGGCAGGACAACAGGACAAGCACCAACGGGCTTGGAAAAGTGGCAATGGCCGAAGTGACGATCTACACAAGGGCGATGTGCGGCTATTGCATGGCTGCGAAGCGGTTGCTCGACAGCAAGGGCGTAGCCTATACCGAGCATGACGCCAGTTTCTCGCCCGAATTGCGCCAGGAGATGGTCGAGCGGTCAGGCGGCCGCAGGACCTTCCCGCAAATATTGATTGATGGCCGCCCGATCGGCGGCTCGGACGAGTTGCACGCGCTCGATGCGGCCGGCAGGCTGGACGCAATGTTGGCCGGCGAAGCGGCCTAGATTTCAATCGAAGGAGTGAGCGATGGCTGGCTTCAGGGTAGCGGCGCTACAGATGCGCTCGGGAACCGACACGGCGAGGAACGTCGCCGATTTCGAGGCGCTGGCGCGCGAGGCGGCGGGGAAGGGCGCCCGCTATGTGCAGTCGCCGGAGATGACCGGCGCGTTGCAGCGCGATCGCAAGGCGCTCTTCGCTTCGCTCAGGCCGCAGTCGAGCGATCTCGTCGTCGGCGCGGCGGAGAAGCTTGCGCGCGATCTCGGTATCTATGTCCATGTCGGCTCGACGGCGGTCGCGCGCGAGGACGGGAAGGTGGCGAACCGCGCCTTCCTGTTCGATCCGGCGGGCAACCTCGTCACCACCTACGACAAGATCCATATGTTCGACGTCGATCTCGACAATGGCGAGAGCTGGCGGGAATCGAACACCTACGAGCCGGGGCGCGAGACGGTGATCGCGGACCTGCCGGAGGCGCGGCTGGGGCTCGCGGTCTGCTACGATCTGCGCTTCCCGCAGCTCTTCCGTGCGCAGGCGCTGGCCGGCGCGGAAATCATCACGGCGCCGGCGGCCTTCACGCGGCAGACCGGCGAGGCGCATTGGCATGTGCTGCTGCGCGCCCGCGCCATCGAGAATGGTGCCTGGCTGGTTTCCGCCGCGCAGGGCGGCCGGCACGAGGACGGGCGCGAGACCTTCGGCCATTCGATGGTGGTCGATCCGTGGGGCCGTATCGTCGCGGAAGCCGATCATGACGAGCCCGGCGTGATCATCGCCGACATCGACGTTTCGGCCTCGGCGGCGGCACGCGCCAAGATACCGAACCTCAGGAATGCGCGGGAATTCACCGTGCGCGCGGCCGGCGCCGTTCCGGCCGAGCAGCGGAAGGCATCATGATCCGGTTTTCGCTTGCCTGCCAGAACGAGCATTCCTTCGACGGGTGGTTCCGCAATTCCGAGGATTTCGAGAAACAGAAGAAGCGCGGGCTGATCGCCTGCCCGGACTGCGGCTCGGTCAAGGTCGAGAAGGCGCTGATGGCGCCTTCCGTCTCCACCGGGCGCAAGCGCGAGAAGATGGCGCTGGCGATGAACGCGGAGCAGAAGAAAGCGCTGGCGCAACTGAAGGCGCTTTCCGAGAAGCTGCGCGAGAACGCCGACTATGTGGGTGACAAATTCGCCGAGGAGGCGCGCAAGATCCATTTCGGCGAGACGGACCCGCGCGGCATCTATGGCGAGGCGACGGCGGAGGAGGCAAAAGACCTCGTCGAAGATGGCGTGGAGTTCATGCCTCTGCCGGTTTTCCCGGATGACAGAAACTAGGGCGAGCGGGAGCGGCATGCTGCCGTTCCGGCATTCCCGAGGCTGATCTTCCGCGGTTAAAATGAACCTTAACAGAATCTAAGGCATCGCCGTGGAGGGTCGCGCTTTCGAAATCCGCTGGATGAAAGTGCGTCTCGTGTTCAAGTTCTCGTCGATCCGCGGGTTGATGCTGGGCGCGGCCCTTCTTGCTGCGGTGAATGTCGGCCTTCCCTTCCTTTCCGCGGAAACGGCGTTTGGCGCCTCGGCGATAGTCCGTACCCCTTCCGATTTTCAGTCCAAGCTGGACGGGTTGGCGCGGAGGGCGCGGCCCGGCACTTTCGGCATCGTCGTGCTGGATCTCAAGACCGGTCGCAGATGGGCGGTGAATGCCGGACGTGCGTTCCCCATGATGAGCGTCTTCAAGGCACCGCTCGGTGCGGCTGTCCTGGCCAGGATCGATGCGGGCGAAATATCGCCCAAGCAGACAATAGAGATAAAACGTGCCGATCTGCGCCTCGGCGCCAGCCGGATCGCCAAGGAATTCCGGGGCGACAGCATGACGTTCACGGTGGATCAATTGCTGGCCAGTGCCGTCAGCCGCAGCGACAACACCGCCGCCGACGCCTTGGTCAAGCTTGTCGGGGGTCCACAGGCGGTGACTGCCTATCTGCGCGATCATGGCATCGATAGTATGCGCGTCGATCTCGATGAACGCGGTATCGAACACGTGTTCTCGGGCCTGAGTTCGGAGGCCGGTCCGCCCGCGAACGAGACCGCGAAGGAACGGGAGGCCCGTCGATGGCGGGGTGTTCAGGCGTTCCTCGATGATCCCAGAAACCGAGCCACTCCGATTGCCGCCGCCGAATTCCTACAGAAACTATGGCGCGGTGAGTTGCTGTCGGAACGCGCAACGAGAGAATTGCTGGATCTGATGTACGGCCAGACGGTGCCGGCTCGCCTGAGTGCCGGGCTCCCGGCCGGTGTCCGGTTGGCCCATAAATCCGGAACATCCCTGTCGATGCGCGGCGTCACCGCCGCCTTCAACGACATCGGCATCCTGACCTGGCCCGATGGCCATGCAGTGGTCGTCGCGGCGTTCCTCACCGGGTCGCATGCTTCGCGGGTCGAGCGCTCGAAGCTCTTTGCCGATCTTGCGCGGGAGACGGCGGCCGCGCTGCACCCCTGATCTCCGGTATTCCGACCATTGGCGCGCGTGGCGCCGGCTCCATCCCTTATCAGCCGGTCGCCGCGATGCGGCGGCAATGATCGAGCGCGATGCGGATCAGGTTTTCGCTGGCTTCGGGCGTGCGGAACGCCGAATGCGCGGAAAGCGTCACGTTTTCGAGCGTTGTCAGCACATGCCCGGCGGGCAGCGGTTCCACTTTGTAGACGTCCAGACCGGCATGCCGGATGTGCCCCGATCGGAGAGCCTCGACCATCGCGTCCTCGTCCACCAGCGCTCCGCGCGCCGTGTTGACCAGAATGACGCCCGGCTTCATCTTCGCGATCCTCTCTCGCGAGATCATGCCCCGCGTCTCGTCCGTCAGGAGGAGATGCAGCGACAGGAAATCGGAGCGCGCGAGGACGCTGTCGAGATCGTCGAATTCCACGTTCGGCACGCTTTTCGGCGAACGGTTCCAGGCGATCACCTTCATGCCGCAGCCGGCCGCCATGCGGGCGAGCTCGGCGGCGATGCCGCCGAAGCCGATCAGGCCGAGCGTCTTTCCGGTCAACTGGACGCCGTCGGTGCGTTGCCACTCGCCCGCGCGCATCGCGTGGTCCATCTTTGCAAGGCTCTTCGCCGAAGCCCACATCAGGGAGAACGCGCACTCGGCGACGGCCGTGTCGCCGTAGCCCTTGACGATGTGGACCGCGATGCCGTTCTCGCCGAGCGCGTCGACATCCATGTAGCTTCGCGGGCCGGTTCCCAGAAAGACGACATGCTTCAGGCCTTTGCAGGCGAGCGCGATATCCATGGGCAGGTGGGTGTGGTCGATGAGGGCGATCTCCGCATCGCCAAGAAGGCCGGGCAATTCGGGCGGCGTGATTGTCGGCTGGCGGTTTATCGTGACGGCCGGATCGCTCGTTTTCAATTGCCGTTCGGCGATGGCAGCCAGAGTATCGGTGGCGTCGACAAATACTGCTCGCAAGGTCATCCTCTCCAGTGCGTGTCCTGCTCGTTTGCCGGCACCATACCAACAACGGCGTAGGGTGGCACGTCTTGGCAACGATTCCATCCAGACCTAGCATATCCGGGGCATATGGAGGCTTCGATGACATCAAGCTTCAACGTGCACGATGCAGCCGGCTATGAGCAACTCATGGGCCGCTGGAGTCGAAAGCTCGCGCCGCTGTTCATCGACTTCGCGGGGATTGCCGACGGCGAGAGGATTCTCGATGTCGGCTGCGGCACGGGCAGCCTGACCTTCGCGCTGCCCAGGGCCGCCGATCCCGGCGAGATCACCGGCATCGACTATTCGCCCGTCTTCGTGGAAGCGGCGGCGCGGCGCAATACGGACCCGCGCATCACGATCCGGCAGGGAGATGCATGCGCTTTACCCTTCGAGGATGGCACGTTCGATCGTGCGCTGGCGCTGCTCGTGCTGCATTTCGTGCCGGACGCCGGCAAGGCAGTATCGGAAATGCGCCGCGTCGTGCGGCCCGGCGGCGGTGTCGTTGCGGCGGTCGTGTGGGATCACCTCGGCGGCATGCCCGGCATGCGCATGATGGTCGACACGGTGGCGGCGCTCGGCGAGGGAGGTCGCCAGCTACGGGGCCGCTATTGCTTCCAGCCGATGATGCAGCCTGGCGAAATGAAGCGGACGTTTGTCGAGCAGGGGCTCGATGCCGTTACCGAAACCGAGTTGATGATCCGCATGAACTATCGGGATTTCGACGATTACTGGGCGCCGATCGCCGCGGGTGAGGGGCCGCTCGGCAGATACATGGCCACGCTCGACGAAGCGGAGAGCGAGCGCGTCAGCGCCGCCGTGCGTGACGCCTATGAAGCCGGCCGGGCGGACGGCCCGAGATCCTTCGCGAATGTGGCCTGGGCATGCCGGGGTGTCGTCCCCTGACCTGTTGCTTCCCTATTTCGCCGCGGCGATCAACTTCTCAAGAAGTTCGATCAGTGTTTCCTGCTCCTTCGCCGTCAGGCCGGAGAGGATGCGGCGCTCGTTCTCGACATGGGCCGTTACCGCCTCGTCAATCAGTTTGCGGCCTTTCCCCGTCAATCGTACCAGCACGCCGCGCCGGTCCGCCGGATGCGGAGCGCGGGCGATGAGGCCGGCCTTCTCCAGTCGATCGAGCCTAGCGGTCATGGCGCCCGAAGTGACCATGGTCGCCTCGTAGAGCGCTGTCGGGGTCAGCGCATAGGGTGCGCCGGAACGGCGCAGGGTCGCCAGCACGTCGAACTCGCCCCGTTGCAGGCCGAAACTGGCGAAGAGCGGCGCCAGCCTGTCGCGTGAGATCGCCTGGGAGGCTTCGCTCAGCCGGCCGATCAAAGCCATCGGCCGGACGTCAAGGTCCGGACGTTCCTTCCGCCATTGTTCGACCGCTCGCGCCGCTCGTCCCATTTTTCTCACTGGAAAGTATCTTGACGTAAAGATTCTTTTTGCTATCTTATCATTAACATTGAACATGCTGCTTTGGAAGCCGGATTGCGGGTGTTGGGCAGCAAGCCTGATACGTTCGCCGACAGGTCGAGAATCGGGAAGAGTGATGAGACTGTCGATCTGGAATTCCGCCGTCTGGCTGCTCCTCATCACCGGCACACTGCTCGGTCTCTCGCTGCCTTTCGGCAAGCTTTCGAACGCTGCCGGTGTGGCGCCGGTCATCTGGGCCTTCGTCATCTCCTTCGGCGCCGGAGGCGTGTTGCTCGCCGCGCTCCTGCTCGGGGGCAAGGCGAGGCGGCCCGATGCGGCCCGGCTGCGCTACTTCGCCATTACAGCGGCAATCTCCTATGCCTTCCCGAACCTCCTCATCATGTCGGCGATCCCGCATCTCGGCGCCGGCTTCACCGGCATCATGTTCACGCTGTCGCCCGTCATCACGCTGGCGCTTTCGGTCCTGCTCGGCATGCGGCGACCGGGCACACTCGGCATGGCCGGCATCGTCGTCGGTTTCGCCGGCGCGCTGATCGTGTCGCTGACGCGCGGCGAGGCAGGGCGGCCGGCGGAACCCATCTGGGTGATTATCGGGCTCGCCATTCCCTTCAGCCTAGCTTGCGGCAATATCTATCGCACGCTCGACTGGCCGAAAAACGCCGGGCCGATCGAGCTCGCCGCCGGCAGCCATCTCGCCTCGGCCGCGATGCTGGTTGTGATCTCGCTGGCGATGAACGGCAACGTTCCGCTCGGCGAACTAACGGCTGTGCCGCTTCTGACGCTGGCGCAGGCCGCGGCGGCGGCCACCATGTTCGCCTTCTTCTTTCGCCTGCAGGCGGTCGGCGGACCTGTCTATCTCAGCCAGATCGGCTATGTGGCGGCCGCGCTCGGACTGGTTGCCGGAACCGTGTTTCTCGATGAGCGCTACCAGCTTGCGACCTGGGCGGGAGCCGCGATCATCATGGCCGGCGTCGCCATGACCACCAAGGCTCAGGCGCGGCAGTAGATTGTCGGGCGCTTGTACGTGATGGTGTATCCTTTCTTATCTATACGGATACACCAGTACGGATAGCCAAGGCGGTTATGGCCTTTCATATCAAGAACCCCGAGACGGACGCGCTGGCGCGGAAGGTCGCGTCTTTGAAGAAGGTCGGCTTGACCGAAGCCGTTCACGACGCTCTTCAGAACGAACTGGAGCGCGAGCAAGGAAAACCCTCGCTTGTCGAGATCAGCGCCGTATTTGCCCGGAAGCTGCGGGAGATGGGCGATCCGGCCAAAGCTATGCCGGCAGACAACGCCTTTATCGATAGTCTGTACGAAGACTGATGTTCATCGATGCCTCGGCATTGACGGCCATCCTCGCTGATGAAGCGGATGCTTCGCAATTGGCCGGACGAATGCAGCGTGGCCGTTCGCTCACAATATCGCCAATTGTCGTCTGGGAGACAGTGGTTGCCGTTGCCCGTATACGTGGCGTGCGGGTAGCAGCCGCGAGGCAAGTCGTTGTCGACTACATCCATCAAGCTGAAATCCACGTCGCGGCAGTGCCGCCCGAGGCAACTGCGATCGCACTCGAGGCATTCGAACGCTTCGGCAAAGGGCAGCATCCGGCCCGGCTCAACATGGGCGACTGCTTTGCCTATGCCTGTGCGCGGCATCTTGGCGAGCCGCTTCTCTTCAAGGGGAGCGATTTCCCCCTGGCGGATATCGAGCCAGCCTGAAGCTACGCTGCCGGCGACCGCTCCGTCAGCACCATGTAGTTCACGTCCATGTCGCGGGATTTCTGCCAGCGGTCGGCGAGCGGGTTGTAGACGACGCCGGTACGGTCGGCGATGCGCAGGCCGGCGTCCGCAAGCGCACGCTCCAGTTCTTCCGGACGCACCAGCTTGCCGAACTGGTGCGTGCCGCGCGGCAGCCATCTCAGCACGTATTCCGCGCCGATGATGGCGAGCCCGAGCGCCTTCAACGTGCGGTTGATAGTGGCGACGAACATGATGCCGTCCGGCTTCAGCATCTCGGCGCATTTGTCGACGAAAAGCCCGATATCGGCAACATGTTCGACGACCTCCATGTTGAGGATGACGTCGAATTTCTCGCCGGCCTCAGCCAGTGCCTCGGCGGTGGTCGCGCGATAGTCGATCTCGATGCCGCTTCCGGCTGCATGCAGGCGCGCCACTTCGATATTGGTGGAGGAGGCATCGGCGCCGACGACTTCCGCGCCGAGCCTTGCCATCGGCTCGCACAGGAGCCCGCCACCGCAGCCTATGTCGAGGAAGCGCAGCCCCTTGAAAGGATTCGCGGCGCGAGGGTCGCGACCGAAACGGGCGGCGACGTTGTCGCGGATATAGGCGAGACGAACGGGATTGAACCTGTGCAGCGGGCGGAACTTGCCGTTCGGATTCCACCATTCGGCGGAAAGCGCGGAAAAGCGTTCCACCTCACCGGCGTCGATGGTGGTCTGCGGCTGGTTCGTTCGTCGGGCTTCGGCCATTGGGATTGGCTCCTCTGACACGTCGAACGCAAGGAAGTCGGGGTATGGCCGGCGAATGTCAAGACGGTTGGGTGGAAACCTGCGTCGCGAGCAGAGCCGATCGGATCGCTGGTCCCCTCTCCGTCCGCTTCGCGGACTCTCCCCCACTTCGCGGGGAGAGGACATGCCGGCGGCCCGTCCTCTCCCCCTGGGAGGAGAGGTAGCCCGGCGAAGCCGGGATGGAGAGTGGGTTGCGTGGCTTCTATTTCGCCGCAGCGTCCGCCTTCTTGACGAAGTCGTTCGTATAGGTCGTCGTGATGTCGATATTGGCGGCGGCCACGTCGGGCGAGCCGATCTTGAAGACGTCGAGCACGGCCTCGGCACCCTTCGGGTCCATCAGGCCGGTGGTCGAATACATCGGGATCGTGTTCTTCAGGGCCGCCAGATAGGCGTCCTTGTGCGGGCCGACGAGGTTTTCCGGCATCTTGGCCATGATGTCCTCGGCGCTATGGCTGTGGATCCATTTCAGCGTCGCCACCATGGCGTTGGTGAGCGCCTGGGTCTCCTCCGGATGGGCCTTCATCCATTCCGGCCGCGTATAGAAAGCGCCGCCCGGATAGTCGCCGCCGAACACTTCCTCGGTATCCTTCTGCGTGCGCGTGTCGGAAAGGAGCGTGAGGTCCTTGTATTTGGTCTGCAGCACGGTGACGGCCGGGTCGAGCATGACCGCCGCATCGATCTGGCCCTGCTCCATTGCGGCGATGGCGGTGGCGCCGAGGCCGACGCCGATCACGGCGGCCGAATCCTTTTTCAGCCCGGCCTTCACCAACTGGTATTTGAGGAAGAAATCGGTCGAGGAGCCGGGCGCGCTGACGCCGACCTTCTTGCCGTCGAGGTCCTTGACGGATTTGATCTTGCCGGTCTGGCCCGGCGCCACGACGAGCACGAGGCCCGGATACTGGTCGTAAATGACGAAGGCCTCGAGGTGCTGTTTCTTGGCGGCCAGTTCGACGGTGTGGTCGAAATAGCCGGACACGACGTCGGCGCTGCCGCCGAGGACGGCGGTCAGCGACTGCGAGCCGCCCTTGAAATCGACGAGGTTCACGTCGACGCCTGCCTTCTCGTATTCGCCAAGCTGCTTGGCGAGCACGGTCGGGAGGTAGCATAGGCAGGATGCGCCGCCGATGGCGAGCGTGACCTTGCCGGCGGCCATTGCGCCGCCCGCAGTCATCAGAAGCGCCGCCCCGGCGGCGATCAGTTTCGAGATGATTCTCATTTCTTCCTCCTTGGTAATTATCGGATTTCTATCTTCCGGATCTTGCCGTCTCGGGGCGCCAGACGAGAAGCCTCCGCTCCACTATCGTCACGCCCCAGTCGATCAGCAGGACGAAAGCGGCGAGCACGAACATGCCGGCGAACACGCCGCCCACGTCGAACACGCCCTCGGCCTGCTGGATGAGGTAGCCGAGGCCGGCGGCTGCGCCGAGATATTCGCCGACGACCGCGCCGACGACGGCAAAGCCGACGGATGTGTGCAGCGAGGAGAACATCCACGACAATGCCGAGGGCCAGTAGACATGGCGCAGCAATTGCCGCTCGCTCATGCCGAGCATGCGCGCGTTCGACAGCACCGTCGTGTTCACCTCCCTCACGCCCTGATAGACGTTGAAGAAAACGATGAAGAATACCAGCGTCACGCCGAGCGCGACCTTGGACCAGATCCCGAGCCCGAACCAGAGCGTGAAGATCGGTGCCAGAACGACGCGCGGCAGCGCGTTGGCGCCCTTCACATAGGGATCGAAGATCGCGGCCAGCGACGGTTTGCGGGCGAACCAGAAGCCGACGAGGATCGCCGCCACCGAGCCGATGACGAAGGCGAGCATCGATTCCAGGAGCGTGATCCAGAGATGATACCAGATCGTGCCTTCGACGACCCAGCGCCAGATCTGGCTGACGACCGCGGCGGGCGTCGAGAAGAAGAAGGCGATCGTGTCCGGGTTGCCGATGACATGCGTGGTCGACGCGATCTGCCATGCGACGATGATGATCGCCGCGACGGCGAGCTGCGCGGCGATCAGGCCGGTTCTCGTCATGCTGCCCCTCCCGTTTTGCCGGCCTCGGCGCTTCCGGTCTCGTCTGTGCCGTAAGCCTTCAGCACCTCGCCTTTCAGCATGTGCCATATGTCGCGGTGAAGCGCCTGGAAGGCGGGCTCTACCTTGATCTCGGAGATGTCGCGCGGGCGCGGCAGCGTGATCTGGAAGTCGCCGATAATGCGCGCCGACGGTCCCGCCGACATGACGACGACGCGGTCGGCGAGTGCGATCGCCTCCTCGAGATCGTGGGTGACGAACAGCACCGCCTTGCGGTCGTCCGACCACAGCTTGAGGAGCAGATCGCCCATGATGAGGCGCGTCTGTGCGTCGAGCGGGCCGAAGGGCTCGTCCATCAGGATGATCTCGGGATCGCGGATCAGGACCTGCGCCAGCGCCACGCGCTTGCGCTGGCCGCCGGAAAGCATGTGCGGGTAGCGCTCGCCGAAGGAAGCGAGGCCGACGCGCGCCAGCCAGGAGCGGGCGCGTTCCTTTGCTTCGCTTCTCGCCGTGCCGGCGATCTCCAGCCCGATCGCGACATTATCCACCGCCGTCTTCCACGGCATCAGCGCGTCCTGCTGGAAGAGATAGCCGGCCTTGCGGTTTATCCCGGAAAGAGGCTTGCCGAATATCTCGACGCCGCCGTCCGCGGGCGCAAGCAATCCCGCAGCCGCATTGAGGAGGGTGGATTTCCCGCAGCCGGTCGGCCCGATTATGGCGACGAATTCGCGTGCGCCGACGGCGATATCCGCCTGCTCGACGGCCCGGAACCGCTGCCCGCCCGAAATGTCGAACTCGATCGTCACGCGATCGAGGCGAACAGCGGGGCGGGCCTCGTTTGCCTGTCGCGACCCAATCGCTTCCTTTTTGTTTGCCGCTTTCTGCGACATGGCTCCTCCGAGTCCTATGCGATCCCCTGCCGTGTCAGTCGCCGCTGGTAAGGCCAAGGTACGGCTACGGTCAATTCCACTTCTTGTTAGCTTGTTAGCCGGCTTGAATACGGTGCACGCGTGTGCAACCATCGGAATCGACGGCGGCGCTGCTATTTCAAAGGCCACCGCCACTGCTTTTCAAGGGAGGAAATCTTGATGACCACCAAAATGCCCTCTGGTCCGCGCCGCTCCGGCTTCAGCCATCTGCCGGGACTGGCGCTTACCGCCGTGCTGGCCGCTGTCGGGTTCTGCGCCAGCGCACACGCGGCCGACCGCCAGCTTACAATGTATTGCGGGGTCGACGAGGCCTGGTGCCGCGCCATGGCCACGACCTACCAGAAGGAAACCGGCGTCAATGTCGACATGACGCGCATGAGCGCCGGCGAGATCTATGCCAGGCTGCGCGCCGAAAAAGCCAACCCGCAGGCCGACATCTGGTGGGGCGGTACGGGCGATCCACACCTGCAGGCCGCGGAGGAGGGCCTGACGGAGGAATACAAGTCTTCGGAATTGTCCAATCTCTACGATTGGGCGCAGAAGCAGGCAGAGCGGGCTAAATACCGCACCGTCGGCATTTACCTCGGCGCGTTGGGCTTCGGCTACAATTCCGAGGACATCAAGCAGCGCAAGCTCAAGGCGCCCGAATGCTGGGCCGACCTCGTCAAGCCCGAATTCCAGGGCGAAGTGGAGATGGCCGATCCGAACTCGTCCGGCACGGCGTGGACGGCGCTCGCGACCATCGTGCAGTTGATGGGCGAGGACAAGGCCTTCGACTATTTCAAGCAGCTCAACAAGAACATGGCCGAGTACACCAAGGCGGGCGCCGCGCCGGCGCAGGCGATCGCCAAGGGCGAGACCATGGTCGGCATTGCCTTCCAGCATGACATCATCTTCGCGGCCAAGCAGAACCCGGCCGTCAAGGTCGTGTCGCCCTGTGAGGGTACCGGCTTCGAGATCGGCTCGATGAGCATCGTCAAGGGTGCCAAGCATCCCGACGAGGCGAAGAAGTTCTACGACTGGGCGCTGACGCCGGCGGCGCAGAAACTCGCCGCGCCGAACGGCAGCTACCAGATTCCGTCGAACAAGGCGACGCCGGTGCCGCCCGAAGCGCCGGACCTCGATAAGATCAAGCTCATCGATTACGACTTCGCCAAATACGGCTCCTCGGAAGTGCGCACCAAGCTTCTGAAACGCTTCACCGACGAAGTCCGCAACGGCGGCTGAACCGGTCGATTATCCGCCGGCCGCGATGCGGCCGGCGGGACGCCCCCTCGAAACGCCTCGCCTTGGGAAAGACGCCGAATGACGCGGCTGGCACCGCATCCCGAAAGCACGTTCCCGGTGCGCAATGTCGGCGCCTGGCTCCTCTTCGCATGGGCCGGGTTCCTGATTCTGCCCTGGTATGTGGTCGGTGGCGGGCTCTTCTCCTTCGGCTGGCTGGCCGATTTCGGCACAAACGGCCCGGCGGCCCTGCAAGGACTCCACGGCGCGCCGTGGCTCCTGCCGCTTATCCTGCCACTTCTCGTCGCCACCTGGCTGTGGGCGCGACGGCGGACGGGCGGCCTTGCCATGGCCGGCGGGCTGGCGCTCCTCTGGATGGCCGTCGAGGGGCTCGCTATCGTCCATTCCGGCTGGGGCTTTTCCTGGCTCGCCGGGCTTGCCGGAACCAAGGGGCCGGTGCAGCCGGGCATGGGCTGGGGCGCGGTCGCCTATGCGCTTGCCATGCTCATGCTGGTTGCGGCGGATCTGGCTGGTCGCGGATGGTGCAAGGGCGACCGTTTCGTCGTCGGCTCGCTTCTTATCGTCATCGCGACCTTGCTGATCTTCGTCGCCTATCCGCTCCTTTCCATCCTGTCCTCGGCTGTCCGCGACAATTCCGGCAATTTCGCGCCAGCTTTGTTCCGCCAGAAGCTCTTCGACGGCAATATCTGGAGCCTCGAATGCCTTGCTGGCGGGCGCAATTGCGGGGTGGCGTGGAATACGCTCTTCGTGGCGGTACTGGTCGGCTTGCTCTCGACCGTGCTCGGGCTGGCGCTGGCGCTGATCGCGCTCAGGACCCAGATCCGGGCCAAATGGCTGCTGCGCGGGCTCTCCATCCTGCCCATCATCACGCCGCCCTTCGTCATCGGTCTCGCGCTGATCCTGCTTTTCGGGCGCGCCGGCATGGTGACGATTTTCCTGTCGGAACATTTCGGCATCCCGCGCAGCCGCTGGATATACGGTGCCGCCGGGATCACGATAGCGCAGGTACTGGCCTTCACGCCGATCGCCTTCCTCGTGCTGGTCGGGGTGCTGCAAGGCGTGAGCCCGAGCATGGAGGAGGCCTCGCAGACCTTGCGCGCCAGCCGCTGGCGCACCTTCCGCACCGTGACATGGCCGCTGATCCGGCCGGGGCTCGCCAGCGCCTTCCTCATCTCCTTCATCGAGAGCATGGCGGATTTCGCCAATCCCCTCGTGATCGGCGGCAATTTCAACGTGCTCTCGACCGATATCTTCTTCGCCGTGGTGGGCGCGGCGCACGATCAGGGCCGCGCGGCGGTGCTGGCGATCGTGCTCCTCGTCTTCACGCTCGCCGCTTTCCTGATCCAGCGGCAATGGATCGGCAAAAGGAGCTACGTCACCGTCGGCGGCAAGGGCGATGGCGGTGTGCCGGCGCCGTTGCCGGGCGGCCTGAGGCTCGGCGCCTACGGTATCGCCGTGCCGTGGCTGGTGCTGACGGTGGTCGTCTACGCCATCATCCTGATGGGTGGCTTCGTCCACCAGATCGGCCGCGACAATACGCCGACACTCGAATATTTCCTGACCGCCTTCTCGATCGAGAAGGGCGTCGGCGGCTGGTTCCTCTCCGGCTCGGCGTGGCCGTCGCTGACCATGACGATGACGCTTGCGCTGATCTCGATGCCATTCACCGCCGCTATCGGCCTTCTGACCGCCTACCTGCTCGACCGCCAGCGTTTCACCGGGCGCACGGCGTTCGAGTTCCTGGCAATGATGAGCTTTGCCATTCCGGGCACGGTGGTCGGCATCAGCTATATCCTCGCCTTCAACGTGCCGCCGATCCAGATGACCGGCACGGGGCTGATCATTATCATCTCCTTCGTCTTCCGGAACATGCCGGTCGCCATCAGGGCGGGGCTCGCCAATCTCGGACAGATCGACAGGAGCCTCGACGAGGCTTCGCTGACGCTCGGCGCACGCTCCTTCGCCACGCTGAGACGCGTCATGCTGCCCTTGATGAAGCCGGCGATCGTCACCGCGATGATCTACAGTTTCGTGCGTGCCATGACGGCGGTGAGCGCGGTGATCTTCCTGGCGACCGGACGCTTCAACCTGTCCACCGTCTATATCGTCGGCCGTGCCGATGTCGGCGAATACGGCATCGCCATCGTCTATGCGGCCGTCATGATCGTGCTGATGATGATCATCCTGGTCGGCATCCAGTTGCTGGTCGGAGAACGCAGCCTCGGGCGGCGGCGGGCCGGCGCCGAAGGGCTGCCGATCGCGGCATGAAGGTAAGAGGGATGCGATGAACGACAGCCTCGCAGCATCGACCGGCGCGACCACCGCGCATCCGGCGGTCCGGTTCGAGGCCGTGACCAAGCGTTATGGCGAGGTGGTCGCGGTCGATCGTGTAGGCTTCGACATCGCGCCGGGCACGCTGGTGACGCTGCTCGGGCCTTCCGGCTGCGGCAAGACGACCACGCTTCGCCTGATCGCCGGGCTGGAACAGGCTTCCGATGGCCGCATCCTGATCGACGGCACCGACGTGACGGCGCTGTCGGCGGCGGAGCGCGACGTCTCCATGGTGTTCCAGTCTTACGCGCTTTTCCCGCACATGGATGTAATGGAGAACGTCTCCTACGGCCTGCGCGCCATGGGGCTGAAGAAGGCCGAGGCCGAGGCGCGCGCGGCCGAGAAGCTTTCGCTGGTCGGCCTCTCAGGCTACGAGAAGCGGCAGCCGAGCGAACTTTCCGGCGGCCAGCAGCAGCGTGTTGCGGTGGCGCGAGCCATCGTGCTGGAGCCGAAGGTGCTGCTTTTCGACGAGCCGCTTTCCAATCTGGATGCCAAGCTCCGCCGCCGCGTGCGTGACGAGATCCGCGGGCTGCAGCAGGATCTGGCCCTGACCGTCGTCTATGTAACGCATGACCAGGAGGAAGCTTTGGCCGTCTCGGATCGCATCATCGTCATGCGCTCGGCGCGTGTCGCGCAGGACGGCACGCCGCGCGAGCTCTATAACGCGCCCGCCAGCCGTTTCGTCGCCGATTTCATGGGTGACGCCAATCTGCTCGAGGCAACGGTCGGCCCGCATCAGGGCGAGACGGCCGGGGTGCGGGTAGGGCCGCTTACGCTGGAATTGCCGCATCGCGGCATCTCTCCGGGACCGGCGACGCTTGCCGTTCGCCCGCATGCGGTGCGGCTGGCGGCCGCACCCGCCGGAAAGGGCGGTATCGAAGGGCAGGTGACCAAGGCCGCCTATCTCGGCGACCACATGGAATACACCGTCAACACCGCTTCGCCCAAGGCGGAGCTTTTCGCCACCGATGCCGACGTGAACCGGGCGCACGAGCCCGGTGCGGATGTTGCGGTGCGTCTCGATCCGGAAAGCGTGGTGCTCGTTGCCAACGACTGAGTCGGTCCTGCCGCCCTAGCTTGCGAAGCGCGGATGATTTGGCTATGGAACCGGCGAATTTCGCGCCTCGGCGAGCCGGGGCGTTTTCCGTCAAATCTCCGGAAGGGCCGGGCCTGATCGCCCACGCCTCTTTTAGCCTGTAGAAAGCGTTCTTCCGCCCATGGCGCGCATCGTGATGAAGTTCGGCGGTACATCCGTCGCCGACCTTGACCGCATCCATAACGTGGCGCGGCATGTCAAACGCGAGGTGGATGCCGGCCATGACGTCGCGGTCGTGGTCTCGGCCATGTCGGGCAAGACGAATGAACTGGTCGGCTGGGTCAAGGGCATGCCGAAGGCGACCGGCGCGAACAGCCCTTTTTTCGATGCGCGCGAATACGATGCGATCGTCGCTTCGGGCGAGCAGGTCACGTCGGGGCTGCTTGCCATCGCGTTGCAGTCGATGGGCGTCAACGCCCGGTCGTGGCAGGGCTGGCAGATCCCGATCCGCACCGACAACGCGCATGGTGCGGCGCGCATCACGGAGATCGACGGTTCCTTCCTGATCAAGCGCTTCGGCGAGGGGCAGGTCGCGGTGGTCGCCGGTTTCCAGGGGCTGGCGCCGGACAACCGCATCTCGACGCTCGGCCGCGGCGGTTCCGATACCAGCGCGGTGGCGATCGCGGCGGCCGTCAAGGCCGACCGCTGCGACATCTATACGGATGTCGACGGGGTCTATACGACCGACCCGCGCATCGAGCCCAAGGCGCGCCGGCTTTCGAAGATTTCCTTCGAGGAAATGCTCGAAATGGCTTCGCTCGGAGCCAAGGTATTACAGGTGCGCTCGGTCGAGCTTGCCATGGTGCATGGCGTACGAACCTTCGTACGCTCGTCTTTCGACGATCCGGACGCGCCCGGCATGGGCGATCTCGTCAACCCGCCCGGAACGCTCATTTGCGATGAGGATGAAATCGTGGAACAGCAAGTCGTCACCGGTATCGCCTACGCCAAGGACGAGGCACAGATTTCGCTGAGGCGCGTCGCCGATCGCCCGGGCGTCTCGGCGGGCATATTCGGGCCGCTGGCCGATGCCGGCATCAATGTCGATATGATCGTGCAGAACATCTCCGAGGACGGATCGCGCACGGACATTACGTTTACCGTTCCCTCGACCGATGTCGGCCGGGCATTGGCGGTGCTCGAAACGGTGCGCGACAAGGTCGGGTTCGATGCCGTCCAGCATGATGACGGCATGTCGAAAGTGTCGGTCATCGGCATCGGCATGCGGAGCCATGCGGGCGTCGCGGCAACCGCCTTCAAGGCGCTCGCAGAGAAGGCGATCAACATCCGCGCCATCACCACGTCGGAGATCAAGATATCGATCCTGATCGACGGTCCCTACACGGAACTTGCGGTTCGTACTTTGCATTCCGTTTACGGGCTCGATAAGCATTAATCCATCGTCCAGAGTGTTTCCGCTTTTCTTCGAATCGTGGAAACACCCTATCGTTTTGTTTCTTCGCAATTCCGGACGGAAAACCGGTTCCCACTCTTCCTGGAATTGCTCTAGAACAGGCGAACCATTCGTTTCGATTCCGGCGGTGCCCGCGGCAAGCTGGCGCCGCGTTGGAACCGTTGGAGAAAACGCATGATGCGAGAGGTTGGCGGCGGTCCCCGCGTGCTCTTGCGGCGGCTGCGCGAATTGATGGCGGAGCCGCTGGAGCCGCAGGAACGGCTCGACCGCATCGTGCGCGAGATCGCCTCGAACATGGTGGCGGAGGTCTGCTCGCTCTATGTGCTGCGCGCCGATTCCGTGCTCGAACTCTACGCGACGGAAGGCTTGAACCCGACCGCCGTGCATCGGGCGCAGTTGCAGATCGGGCAGGGCCTCGTCGGCACCATTGCCGCCAGTGCTCGCTCGCTCAACCTGACCGATGCCCAGAAGCATCCCGCCTTCGCCTACCTGCCGGAGACGGGCGAGGAGATCTACAATTCCTTCCTGGGTGTTCCCGTCCTCCGCGCCGGCCGCACGCTGGGCGTGCTGACGGTGCAGAACCGGACCAAGCGCAACTATCGCGAGGACGAGCTGGAAGCGCTCGAGACGACGGCCATGGTGATCGCGGAGATGATCGCCACCGGCGATCTGGCGCGGCTGTCGCGGCCCGGCCTCGATCTCGACCTCAGCCGCCCGACGAGTTTCACAGGCCTTGCCTTCAACGAAGGCATCGGGCTCGGCCATGTCGTGCTGCACGAGCCGCGCATCGTCGTCACCAACCTGTTCAACGAGGACAGCGAGGAAGAAATAAGGCGGCTGGAAAGCGCGCTCGGCTCGCTCAGGCTCTCCATCGACGACATGCTGTCCCGGCGCGAAGTGGCGTCGGAGGGCGAGCACCGGGCTGTGCTGGAGGCCTACCGCATGTTCGCCCACGACCAGGGCTGGGTGCGGCGCATCGAAGAGGCGGTGCGCAACGGCCTGACGGCGGAAGCGGCCGTGGAGAAGGTGCAGTCGGACATGCGCGCGCGCATGATGCACATGACCGACCCCTATATGCGCGAGCGGATGAGCGATTTCGACGATCTCGCCAACAGGCTCTTGCGGCAGTTGATGGGGCGCGGACCCGAAACGCTCGCCGAATCGCTGCCGAAGGATGCGATCATCGTCGCTCGCTCCATGGGCGCGGCGGAACTGCTCGATTATCCGCGCGAGCGCCTGCGCGGGCTGGTGCTGGAGGACGGCGCCATCACCAGCCACATCGTCATCGTGGCGCGCGCGGTGGGCATTCCGGTCGCAGGTCAGGTGACCGGGGCCGTCTCCATGGCGGAGAATGGCGACGCGATCATTGTCGACGGCGACGCCGGCCGCGTGCATCTCAGACCGCAATCGGATGTCGAAGCGGCCTATGCCGAGAAGGTGCGCTTTCGCGCCAAGCGCCAGGAACTCTATCGCGAATTGCGCGGGCGCCCGTCCGTCACGAAGGACGGTGTGGCGGTCGACCTGATGATGAATGCCGGGCTAGCCGTCGACCTGCCGCAACTCGCCGAATCGGGCGCGGCCGGCATCGGGCTCTATCGTACCGAGTTGCAGTTCATGGTTGCGGCGACCTTTCCGCGCGCCGAGCAGCAGGAGGAGCTTTACCGGCATGTGCTCGACGTCGCGCGCGACAAGCCGGTGACGTTCCGCACCATCGACATCGGCGGCGACAAGGTGCTGCCCTATTTCAAGAACGCCAAGCCGGAAGAGAACCCGGCGCTCGGCTGGCGCGCCATCCGGCTGACGCTCGACCGGCCGGCGCTTCTGAGGACGCAAATCCGGGCGCTCCTGAAGGCTGCAGGCGGGCGGGAACTCAAGGTGATGTTCCCGATGGTGACCGAAATCGGCGAAATCCGCCAGGCGCGCGAGCTGATCGACCGCGAGGTGCGCTATCTGTCGCGCTTCGCCCACCATCTGCCGACGAGCCTGAAGCTCGGCGCCATGCTGGAAGTGCCGGCCCTGATGTGGCAGCTTGATGAGTTGATGAAGGCTGTCGACTTCGTCTCGGTCGGCTCGAACGACCTCTTCCAGTTCGTCATGGCCACGGATCGTGGAAACGCGCTTCTTTCCGATCGCTTCGATCCACTTTCGGTGCCGTTTCTCAGGGTGCTGAAGCAGATCGCCGATGCGGGAAGGAAATCCGGAACGCCGGTGACCTTATGCGGCGAGCTTGCCGGCCGCCCGATCTCGGCAATGGCGCTGGTCGGGCTCGGCTACCGCTCGATCTCCATGTCCCCGGCGGCGATCGGCCCGGTGAAGGCGATGCTGGCGGAATTGCCGGCCGAGGAACTGACGGCGATGCTGGACGACCTTCTTGGCCGGCTGGACGGCGGTACGAATGTGCGCGGCCTGCTCGAGGAATTCGCCGGGAAACACGACATTCCGCTATGACCAATCTGCCTGCCGACCGGATGGACCAGGTGCTGAAGCGCTTCGACCTGATCGAAGCGAGGATGTCTGCCGGCTCCGACCCCGAGACCTACGTCAAGCTCGCCTCCGAATACGCCGAATTGCAGGAACTGGCGACGAAGATCCGCGAGTTGCGCGCCGCCGAGAAGGAACTCGCCGACCTCGAAGCCATGCGCGACGACAAGGGTTCGGACGCGGAGATGCGCGCGCTCGCAGGATCCGAGATCGAGGGCGTCGAGGAAAGGATCGATGGGCTGAAGGGCGAAATCCACATCCTTCTCCTGCCCAAGGATGCCGCCGACGACAAGAACGCCATCCTCGAAATCCGCGCCGGCACGGGAGGCGACGAGGCGGCGCTTTTCGCCGGCGATCTTTTCCGCATGTACGAGCGCTATGCCGCCGACCACGGCTGGCGGATCGAGGTCGTCTCGGCGAGCGAGGGCGAAGTCGGAGGCTACAAGGAGATCATCGCCGCCGTATCCGGCAAGGGCGTTTTCGCGCGGCTGAAATTCGAATCGGGTACGCATCGCGTGCAGCGCGTCCCGGAGACGGAAGGGGGCGGGCGCATCCATACTTCCGCCGCGACGGTGGCCGTGCTGCCGGAGGCGGAGGAAGTCGATATCGAGATCCGTGCCGAGGATATCCGCATCGACACGATGCGCGCATCGGGTTCCGGCGGGCAGCACGTCAACACAACCGATTCGGCCGTGCGCATCACGCATCTGCCGACCGGCATAATGGTGGTGCAGGCGGAGAAGTCGCAGCACCAGAACCGGGCGCGGGCCATGCAGATCCTGCGCGCGCGGCTCTACGACATGGAACGCATGAAGGCGGATGACGAACGCTCCGAGGCGCGACGGCTTCAGGTGGGCTCCGGCGACCGCTCGGAGCGCATCCGCACCTATAATTTCCCCCAGGGGCGGGTGACCGACCACCGCATCAACTTGACGCTCTACAAGCTCGACCGGGTCATGGAAGGCGATCTCGATGAAATCATCGACGCGCTCATCGCCGACCATCAGTCGAAGCTGATGGCGGCCGAATCGGAGGGGTGAGCCTGTTCCCCGCGTTCCTTTCAAGGCGCTTCCGTGATCACCCTTGACGCTCTTCATCGAGAGGCAAGGGACCGGCTAATGGAAGCGGGTATTGAGAACGCCGCGCTCGATGCGCGTCTGATCGTCGAGCATTGTACCGGTACGACCCGCATCGATACGGTCGCCGATCCGGGACGGGAGATCGGCGCGGAGATCGTTTCTGTCGTACGCGTCGTACTCCGCCGCCGAATCGCGCATGAGCCGGTGCACCGCATTCTCGGTCGGCGCGAATTCTACGGGCTCGACCTCAAGCTTTCGCCGACAACGCTGGAGCCGCGCCCCGATACGGAAACGCTGGTCGATCTCTGCCTGCCTTTCCTGAGGGAAAGGGCAGCCGTGCGGAGGAACTGTCGTATCCTCGATCTCGGCACGGGCACCGGCGCGATTGCGCTGGCGCTTCTTTCGCAAATACCCGGAACGACGGCTCTCGGCACCGATATTTCGGCCGGAGCGCTTGAAACGGCGCTTTCCAATGCCGATATTTTCAGTTTGAAGGACCGTTTCGAAGGTATCGTGTCGGACTGGTTCGAGGCCGTGGATGGCCGTTTCACGCTCATCGTGTCGAATCCGCCCTATATCCGAACGAAGGATATCGAGGCGCTGGCTCCGGAAGTCCGGGACCACGATCCGGTGAAAGCGCTTGATGGCGGCATGGATGGGTTGGACGCCTATCGCAGCGTCGCGGCCGGCGCAGGCGGACATCTGGAAGAGGATGGCCGCGTGGCGGTCGAGACCAGTTTCGACCAGCGGCAGGATGTGATCGGGATTTTCGAGGCCGAAGGATTTGTGCTGAAAGGAAGCGCAAGGGATTTCGGCGGAAACGAGCGGGCATTGCTATTTGCCCGGCGTTGATCGAGGATTTCGCGGCTGCGAAAAAATGCTTGGCATTCATGGCGAATGCAGATAGGTTCCGGCAACCGGATGAGACGAAGCAGGCAGTGCTCTAGGCGATTCGGTTCCCGTTGAAACAAACTGCCTTCTTGCGTGAGAGACGCCTTGTCGTCGTGCGGGGATCGTCCGGCAAAGTGACATGAAACGACTTTTGGATTTGGCACGTGGCGGCTGCCTTTGGGCGCAGTTGAAAGCCGACAACGCAACGCGATACGGACGGTAAGAGATCCGCGTTCTCCGATGCCCGGATACATTTCAAAAAAGAGAATGGTATGAGGCCAGGACAGCAGAACAGGCGCATGCGTGGGCGCAACAACAATAACAATAATAATAACCGCAGGGGACCCAATCCCCTCACGCGCAGCTACGAGAGCAACGGACCCGACGTGAAGATCCGCGGCTCCGCCCAGCAGATCGCCGAGAAATACGCAGCCCTTGCCCGCGACGCGCAGAGTTCGGGCGACCGCGTGATGGCCGAGAATTATCTGCAGCACGCTGAGCACTACAACCGCATCATCGCCGCTGCGCAGGCGCAGCTGGCCATCCAGCAGGCGCGCGACACCCGCGACGAGTCGGATGAGGACGGCGAAGAGAATCAATATGGCGACGGGCAGCGCGGCGAAGGCATGGCCGCAAACGGCTCGCGCGAGCATCGCCAGCATTACGCCAATGACGGCAGCGGCCCGCAGCCGGTCATCGAGGGGACGCCAGCCGAACTCGCCTATAATAACGGCCATCACAATGGTACCGGCGAGCAGCCGCAACCGTCCTCCGCCAACGGCGAAGGCGAGCATGCGAAGGATGAACATGCAGCCGAAGCCGCCGCGAGCGAGGAGAGCCCGGCGCCGCGCCGGACCCGCCGCCCGCGCCGTAAACCCAACGGCACCCAGCCTGCGGAAGCCGATGCCGCCGGCGCGTCGGAACAGCCCAGCGAGGGCAGCGCCATGGAGCAGGCGGAGTAGGGTTTCCTACCTCATCTGATTTTGCGGACGGCGGCCATCGGCCGCCGTTTTGCTTTGGAGCGGCCTGCCCGTTCGATCCGCCCGCGATTTCCTCCGCCTTCATCTTGAGGGGAGGTCTCCTCCTTCCCATATCAGCGCTATTATGGACTTGCCTCGATCGGGGGCCTGAAAGCCCTCGCTCCTTTGACATTTGATTCATCGCAAGGGGGAGTCCGTCATCTGGAAACTGGTCGGTGCCGCAAAGCGGGCCGGTCGGGGAATGGAGACAGGAATGAATATCGAGAAATACTCCGAGCGCGTCCGGGGGTTCATCCAGTCCGCGCAGCAATACGCACTTAATCGCGATCACCAACAATTCACGCCCGAGCATGTGCTGAAGGCGCTCATCGACGACGATGAAGGCCTCGCCGCATCGCTGATCGAGCGTGCCGGCGGGCGTCCGCGCGACGTCGAGATGGGTGTCGACGCCGCTCTCGACGCGATGCCGAGGGTCGAGGGCGGCAACGGCCAGCTCTACATGGCGCAGCCCCTCGCCAAGGTCTTTTCCACCGCCGAGGAACTGGCGAAGAAGGCGGGCGACAGCTTCGTCACGGTCGAGCGGCTGTTGCAGGCGCTTGCCATGGAGAAGTCGGCGAAGACCGCCGACATCCTTGCCAAGGCAGGCGTGACGCCGCAGGGCCTCAACCAGGCGATCAATGAAATCCGCAAGGGGCGCACCGCCGATTCGGCCTCGGCCGAACAGGCCTACGATGCCCTGAAGAAATATGCGCGCGACCTGACGGCGGACGCCCGCGCCGGCAAGCTTGATCCGGTGATTGGCCGCGACGACGAAATCCGTCGCACCATCCAGGTGCTGTCGAGACGCACCAAGAACAATCCCGTGCTGATCGGCGAGCCCGGCGTCGGCAAGACCGCGATCGCCGAAGGCCTGGCGCTCAGGATCGTCAATGGCGACGTGCCGGAGAGCCTGAAGGACAAGCAGTTGATGGCGCTCGATATGGGCGCGCTGATCGCGGGCGCGAAATATCGTGGCGAATTCGAGGAGCGGCTGAAGGCCGTGCTCAACGAGGTCACCTCCGCGAATGGCGAGATCATCCTCTTCATCGACGAGATGCACACGCTGGTCGGCGCCGGCAAGGCCGACGGCGCGATGGATGCCTCGAACCTTCTGAAGCCGGCGCTGGCGCGCGGCGAACTTCACTGCGTCGGCGCGACCACGCTCGACGAATACCGCAAATACATCGAGAAGGACGCTGCCCTTGCCCGCCGCTTCCAGCCGGTCTTCATCGAAGAGCCGACGGTCGAGGATACGATCTCGATCCTGCGCGGGCTGAAGGAGAAATACGAGCAGCACCACAAGGTGCGCATCTCCGATTCGGCGCTGGTCTCGGCGGCGACGCTCGGCAACCGCTACATCACCGACCGATTCCTGCCGGACAAGGCGATCGATCTTGTGGACGAGGCCGCGTCGCGGCTCAGGATGCAAGTCGATTCCAAGCCGGAGGCGTTGGACGAGATCGACCGGCGCATCATGCAGCTCAAGATCGAGCGCGAAGCGCTGAAGGTCGAGAAGGACGAAGCCTCCAAGGATCGGCTGGTGCGACTGGAAAAGGAGCTTGCCGGCCTTGAGGAGGAATCGAGCGCATTGACCGCCAAGTGGCAGGCCGAGAAGGCGAAGCTCGGCGAGGCGGCCGATCTCAAGAAACAACTGGACGCGGCGCGGAACGAACTCGCGATCGCGCAGCGCAAGGGCGAATTCCAGCGCGCCGGCGAGCTTGCCTATGGCACGATCCCGGAACTGGAAAAGAAGCTGAAAGACGCCGAGGCGCATGACGGCGAGAAAGGCTCAATGGTCGAGGAGACCGTGACGCCCGACCATGTCGCACACGTTGTCTCGCGCTGGACCGGCATCCCGGTCGACAAGATGCTGGAAGGCGAGCGCGAGAAGCTGCTTCGCATGGAAGACGAGATCGCCAAGCGTGTCGTCGGCCAGGGCGAGGCGGTGCAGGCCGTGTCGAAGGCGGTCCGGCGCGCCCGTGCAGGCCTTCAGGACCCGAACCGGCCGATCGGCTCGTTCATGTTCCTCGGCCCGACCGGCGTCGGCAAGACCGAGCTCACCAAGGCGCTCGCGAACTTCCTCTTCGACGACGAGAGCGCCATGGTGCGCATCGACATGTCGGAGTTCATGGAGAAGCATTCGGTGGCAAGGCTGATCGGCGCGCCTCCCGGCTATGTCGGCTATGAGGAAGGCGGGACGCTCACCGAAGCCGTCCGCCGTCGGCCCTATCAGGTCGTGCTGTTCGACGAGATCGAGAAGGCGCATCCGGATGTGTTCAACGTCCTGCTCCAGGTGCTCGACGACGGGCGGCTGACGGACGGGCAGGGTCGAACGGTCGACTTCCGCAACACGCTGATCATCATGACGTCGAATCTCGGCGCCGAATATCTCGTCAATCTCGGCGAGAACGAAGATGTCGACAAGGTTCGCGACGAGGTGATGGCGGTGGTGCGGGCGTCGTTCCGGCCGGAATTCCTGAACCGGGTGGACGAAGTGATCCTGTTCCATCGGCTGCGCCGGCAGGACATGGACAAGATCGTCGAAATCCAGCTCAAGCGGCTGGAGAAGCTGCTCGCCGACCGCAAGATCACGCTCGATCTCGACGACACGGCGATCAACTGGCTGGCCGACAAGGGCTACGACCCCGCTTACGGTGCGCGGCCCCTGAAACGCGTCATGCAGAAGGAACTGCAGGACCCGCTGGCCGAAAAGATACTCGGCGGCGAGATCAAGGACGGCTCGACGGTGGTCGTCACGTCGGGTTCCGACCGGCTGATCTTCCGCGCGAAGGCGACGCCTGCCGGCAAGAAGGCCGAGGCCGTCGAGACTGAGAAAGCGGCGTAAACGTCCTTACCCGAAGATGATGAACGCCCCTCCGCATAGCGCGCGAGGGGCGTTTCTTTTGAAGAGGATGCATGCGCCCGCCACATGACCGTCATCTTCATGCCCGGTTCATCGCGCAGGTAATAATCCGGGTTGGAGGCACGGCGAAGCGGCCGTGCAACCGGATGCTGGCTTGGGAGTTCTTAGCGGATGAACGTCAGGAAACCCGTTCTTGTACTGTGCCTTTTCGTGCTGGCAGGTACTGCCGGTCCGGCTTTTGCGTCCGATGAAGCCGGTAGCGCTGCTCCTGCGACGGCGCGGCCGGCGAGCGGCGTGCAGTTGGCACAGGCGCGCGAGGTCGAGGTCTACACCGACGATTCCGGTCGCCGGGTGATCGTCGATGCCTATACGCGGCAGGTGATCGACGTGCTGCCGCCCGAACGGCGGCGGCCGCGTGCCGGCTATGGCCGTTCCATCGTGGAAGGAGACGTGCGCCGCTATGGCGACAATGGCTATGCGGGCGAAGGCGACGATTTCTACGACGACGGCTATTATGACGATGCGCCGCGGCAAGTGCCGGAGCCGGACTATGATCGCCCGATAAGGCGGCAGCCGGCGCCGCCGATCGAGGCGTCGCGGCCGGCACCGCGTTTCGAGGAAACCCGACCGGGCCTTTATGAGCCGATACCTCCGCGTCGAAACGATGCGGAACCATTGTCGCCGGACGAAGGTGCCGGTTCCGATTCGCGCATGGCGTCGCAGGAACCGCCGGAGGGCAATCCGACCTTCTCCGGGCGCGGCTTCGGCGACCTGCCGCCGCCCGCGGCGCAGCCGCCGGCCAGCCATGAGCCTTTCGTGCAGCAGGCTCCGGCGCTCAGTCCCATCATCTCGGCCGAATCGATCGCCCGCGTCCAGATCGTGCTCGATCGGGCCGGCGCTTCGCCAGGTGTCATTGACGGGCGCTTCGGCGATAATTTGCGGAAGGCGCTCGCCGCCTACAAGGAAATCACCGGGCACGACCTCGATACGGCGGATGGCCAGTCGATCAAGAAGGCGCTGGACACGAGCGGCGGACTGGCCTTCCAGAACTACACCATCACCAACGCGGACGCGGCGGGCCCCTATATCGCTTCGGTCCCGTCGGATTACAGCGCCAAGGCGAAGTTCGACCGGCTTGGCTATGCGTCGGTGTCGGAGATGCTTGCCGAGCGTTTCCACATGGACGAGAATTACCTGAAGCAGCTCAACCCGACGGCCAATTTCAACCGGCCCGGAACGGTGATCCGAGTGGCGAATATCGGTGCGCCGAGAACGGGCAAGGTCGCCCGCATCGTCGCCAACAAGAAGCTGGAGGAGGTCTTCGCCTATGATGCGGACGGCAAGCTGATCGCAACCTATCCCGCCACGATCGGCTCAACGGATACGCCGTCGCCCTCCGGCACGGTGAAGGTCGTGAGCGTCACGCTCGACCCGACCTATACCTACAATCCGAAGATCAACTTCAAGCAGGGCAACAACGACAAGGTCCTCACCATACCGCCGGGACCGAACGGGCCGGTCGGTTCGGTGTGGATCGCGCTCTCGAAGCCGACATACGGCATCCATGGCACGCCCGACCCCGACAAGATCGGCAAGACCAGTTCGCATGGCTGCGTGAGGCTGACCAACTGGGACGCGCAGGAACTGGCGAAGATGGTCAGCCCCGGCGTGTGGGTGCAGTTCATCGACTGAGCCTGTACGGATGGTCGAAGGATCAGTCCGGGCCGATCGCCTCAGGACTGGCTCGCCACCTTCATCGTGCCCTTGTCCTCTTCCTTCAGGAGGGCGTCGATACGGTCACGCTCCTTCTTGAAGGCGACGAGTTCCTTGTCCTTCAGCGAATGGCCGACAGGCAGGCGCACGCGGAGCGGATCGACAGGGCGGTCGTTGATCCTGATCTCGAAATGGACGTGCGGACCGGTTGAAAGGCCGGTCGAGCCGACATAGCCGATCACCTGACCCTGGCGGACATGGTCGCCCGGCTCTATCCCGGAGGCGAAGGCGCTCTGGTGGGCGTAGAGCGTCTCGTAGCCGTTGGCATGGCGGATGACGGTCTCCTTCCCGTAACCGGACGCCCAACCGACCTTCTCCACGACGCCGTTGCCGGCGGCCAGAATCGGCGTCCCGCGCCGGGTAGCGTAGTCGACACCGGTATGCATGCGCATGATGCCGAGGATCGGGTGGCGCTCCATGCCGAAGCCACGGCTGATACGAGCGCCCGGAGCAGGGTTCCTGAAAAGGAATTGTCGAGCGCTCTTGCCGTCCTGGTCGAAATAGTCGACCGAGCCGTTCTTCATCTGGAAACGATAATAGGTATGGGTCGTCCCGGCGAATGTGGCGCTGGCATAGAGCAGTTCCGATTCGTCCGACGCGGTGCCGTCGTCCTCCGGCCGCGAGAACAGGACGGTGATCCGGTCGGCGGGCGACAGGCGCGACTGGTAGTCGACATCCGGCGCCATGATCTTGATGAGTTGCCGGGTCATGTCTTCAGACATGCCGTAGGAGTAGGCGGTCCGGTAGACGCCGTCATAGATCGTCGGAAGGTCGCCCCTGACGGCGACGGGTGGCGATGCGTCAAAGGCGGTGGCGATGTCGGGGTCCGGCTCGGGCTCATCAGCCGGCACATATTGCTGGCGATCATCGAGCGCTATCGTCAGAAGATGCCTTGTGTGGTCGTACACGCTGGTGCGGACGATATGGCTCTCGCCTTTCCTTGTTTCGACGCCGACGCGCAGCACGCTGCCGGCCTTCAGGGTCGACGTGTCGAGCAGTTTGGCGATGGCATCGGCCATGCCTTTCGCATCTTCTTCCGCATAACCGGAATCGACGAATGCTTGGGCTATATCCTTATCCTCGGTGAAGGGGATCAGATCTTCGGCGAAGCCTTCCGAAGAATCGGCGTCGGCGTCCTTCTGGGCAATCGAGACGTTTTCCTGGACGATATGGACGCCGAGCTGGGCGGCGAGCGGGCCGTTGGCGAGTGATTCGGAATCACCGAATCGTTGTGGGTTGATGTAGTGAAGCGCCTCCACCCTGACGTCGCCGTCGGTCAGCCCGGCACCGGCGGTGCGCACGACCTTCTCCACCTCGTCGGTGCTCAGCCCCGTGTTTTCGTCGAAATTGGCGGTATCGATCGGGAAGTCGATCGACTTGAGACTGACCTCGCTGTCCACCTTGGCACCGTAGATCTGCCCCGTCGTCGCGGTCTGCTCCGCGCCGTCCTCGGCGAAGATCTCGCGCGGACTGAAGGGCGGGTAGGAGCGGTTTGTGGTGTGGCCGGCGGCAAGTGCCATCTTGATCTCGATGAAGGGCACCATGCGTACGACGTCGCGGTCGCCGACCTTGGTGACGGTCGAAACCTCCATGCGACGCTTGTCTCGGGCCTTGGCGACAGCGCGGGGAGGGGAGAGCCGGTCGGTCTTCGCCTTTTCGCCGGAGCCCGCCTCATGGGCGCCCGCGACGATACGGGCGATCTCCGGCGGGGTCGCGAGCTGCTCGCGTCCATCAAGCGCCGCGAAGAGCGCCACACCCATAAGAACGCTCGAGGTCAGGCCGGTCAGGAAAGTGCCGGAAAGCCACCGGGCCGAAATCTCCCGCCTGTCGGGCGGGCCTGCGCGGCCATCGGCGATCAGCGGCGGTTCTTCGCCCATACCCGCTATGCTCAGCTCGATGTCCTGCATTCTTCGGGAATGTCCCCCGGACCGGCGCCGGCCTGTTATTTTGTCGTTATGTCAGGCAGTCGGCGGCCGCCGATCGCCGATTTGTTCTGTCGAAATTGCCTGCCGAACGTGACGAAGTCAACGAACGCCGCCCGATCCGCACAGTTCAGCGGCTTCTTCTGCCGGCCGGCCCAAGGCGGGTCTGACGACGAGGCCCGGGATAGGAAGCGAATGGGGCTCGAATGTGGCTTGGCTGGAGGACCATCGCCGACCGGTGCCAAGGCGCGCCAGAACAGGCTGACGCAGGGTCAGCAAGGCTGTCGCAAAAAATTCAAAAAAACTCGAAATCGTTGTTGACACCTCGGAGGCCCCCCGACTATATACGCCTCACCAACGACGGCGGCGACGCTGCTGGCGACGAAGAAGTTCGCTTCTAAAGATCGCGACGTTGGGCGAAATCAAGAGAGCCGCGTGAGCGACACTCGACAGGCCCGAAGCCAAAAGCGACCAGGGCCACGACACCGCGTCTGCGGTGTCTGTTCTTTGAAAACTGAATATTGAAGAAAGAGAAACGTGGGCGGCAGAGGCTCGCGGAACCTCGATCCCCGCCAGGGGTGACATGGTTCCATCAAGAGACTTTGGCGGACACGTTTCGAGAGAAGTTACACTTTGTGTGAAAACATAAAGGTGTGAATGTTCTCGTCGATTCAAGCGTGACCAAGTAAGCCAAATCAAAATCTCTTAAACTTGAGAGTTTGATCCTGGCTCAGAACGAACGCTGGCGGCAGGCTTAACACATGCAAGTCGAGCGCCCCGCAAGGGGAGCGGCAGACGGGTGAGTAACGCGTGGGAATCTACCCA